>Ga0316207_10000002_pt1 | contig 914432 bp, 919 predicted proteins | sample 6weekpyrite_MG_FD_204943 | JGI IMG/M metagenome (GOLD analysis project Ga0316207, IMG submission 204943) | Microbial mat bacterial communities from mineral coupon in-situ incubated in ocean water Damariscotta River, Maine, United States -... | ecosystem: Environmental > Aquatic > Marine >...
TCATTTGCTTACGCTTATCACCTACTCCCATTGCGAACCCAGAAGCTAAGCCTCTCTTCGCTGATAATACTGCATGTTTCACTTGTGGGAACGTAGGTCGCCGCCTGGACTTTCTTATTAACCTCTTATTTAACTTTCAAAATTTACTTATCTATGCTTTTACTATAATATTGTAATGTTGTTTTTGTATTATTTTCTTAAATATTAATCGTTCGTTTCGTTGTACAAACTACACTCTGGTTTGAAAGCCGTCAATGAGGTGACGCAGACAAGTATCTGGACATTTGAATTCAGTAATGATCTAAAATAAAAGTTGTAATCCCGTGTAGATATGTAAGTTTTTTTGTTGACTGTCCGGTTCATAACAGCCTGTAGTACTGCACGGCGTAAAGCCAGGAGTGATAATAGTGTTTGATTTACCTATGCTGGTAAACTCATATTCCAACTTCGTTGTAAAATCAAATCCATTCGTGATTGGTATTGTTAATGGGACGGCTATCTTGTACGTATATACGGTACCTAAAAGAAATGTTTCATGGAGCCTTTCAGTCCCTCCTGAAAAATCTGCCTCCATTTTTGGGTTATATGCTAACTGAGCTGTTAGATCTAATCCGATACTCCAATCATTATATATGGCCGTTTGTGCACCAGCTACGGCTTGCGAAAAGAAGTAGTAGTAAGTTTCTATTTGTGTCGTTGATAACTCTCTTCTCCACTCTTTATAACCAAGTCCCAAAAGAATATAGGTGGAACTGTTGTTATAATATGTCATTCTTTTTAGATTGGCTTGAAGTTCATAAAATGAATTTTCTGTTGTTGATGTATATGATCCGTATGGTCCGGGTGGACTAAGTAAAGAGCCTATGTACTCAGTATCTCCATAGGTAATGCTGGTATAAAGATTCATATAATAATGTACATCATAATTTTCTTTAGAATATTGTTCGATCTCATGTTCATAGCTTCCATATATACCACCGATCTCAAAGAGGTCTGATTTTTCTGTGTCTAAGATATTATCTTGAGGATCACGTTCTGTGTAGTTGTAAGCGCTTGTTTTAAAACCAAACTCAAATTTATTATCGTAATGTGCCGCATTTAAAAGAGTAGTTAAGACAAGTGGGGTCAGAAGTTTGTGCATTATTTTCCTTGGGGATGTATTGTACATATTTAGGTTTAAGTAGTTATAAATATTATGATAAATAAAAACTCATTGAAAAGGGATCTATAAAGATTATCTGAGCATCACTAATCCACAAAAACGTCCGCAGAGATTATCTTCTGCTCTGTAGGAGTAAAAGATATCTTTACGGCATGAGGTACAATAGGGCGAAAATTCAATATGTTCATTTACAACATTGAGCTCTTTAAGTTCTTGTAGAACTATATCTTTCAGCCCCAAAAAATATCGATTGTTTTTTGTTTTGATCGCATATCCATACCCATGGCTCTTGGCTTCCTCATTTATCTCAGATCCTACCTCGTAGCAGCATTGATGTATGGAAGGGCCAATGACTATACGAAGGTCCGAGGCTTGTGACTTATAGGCTTCTAGCATCGTTTGTATGGTTTTGGTAATTATCTTTGAAAAAACACCTGCTCTTCCGGCGTGTACAGTTGCTATAACTTCTTTTACGGGATCATAGAGTAAAATGGGAAGGCAGTCTGCTACCATAACCATTAATGGTGTGTTTTTGAGCTTGGTAATGACCGCATCGCATCGAGGAATTTGTTGAAGATCAGAGTCTTGATCAATTATGACGACACTGTCACCATGGATTTGTTCCATACGTATGAGACGCTTGTAAGGGTATCCCAAATCTTTAGCAAAGTTTTGATGGTTCTTTCGCACTGTATGGGGATTGTCATTAACGTGAAAGGCTAGGTTGTTACCGGAAAAGGGAGTTTTTGATAAACCGCCTTTTTTGGTACTAAAGGCGTGTAAAAGGTTCTTGTATTGACTTAAGAGAGGACTTTGTAGAATATTCATCTATGCAAAACGAAAAAACCCCATTTCCTGACATGAAGTACTATAGCCATTTTTACAGTTGTCATAAGCTATCTGATGTTTTCTCCAAAAAGCTATAAAACCTATAAGAGTGCTCAAAGCTGCAAGACCAGAACCTTTAAGAAAAAGAAGAAAACCACTGTACATTGAATTTAAGAGTGAAGCATCTGTCTGTATATAGATATATACTCCGTATCCTATACCTGTGAAAATTGAAGCAAATCCCAACATGAATGCGAATATAAGCAAGAACTTATAAACAGGCATAAAAAAATCACTCAGATAAAATGGTGTATTTTTCATACTTTGTATCTCCTTTTGTTAGATGTAGATTCAAATCTTAAATCTAAACTTAACGTAATTCTATCACGTTTCAAAAGTTTTTCTCTAGATTTTTTTTTCTAAATATCTTTCTTAAGGAAAGAAAATATAACTGTGTAACCTAATATCACACTTGTTTTAAAAGTCTATAATATAAAAAAACAGTAAATATTTAAATATTTTTAAATATCCGTATTCTTCTCTTTTTATACAAGATTGCAGAAGATTAATGTGGAAAAATCTGTTTTTTTAGTTTTTTTCTCCTTATGTAAGCTATGTTCTAAATCTTTTTTATTAAATCTGCTAAAATAAGCCTACTAAAAAAGGAGCATAGAGATGTCAAAAAATATAAATCTTAGTTCTATGCATACTCTGCACACACTACCTGTAACTTTAGAAGGTAGTGATATTGATCAAAAACGCTCTGAGATTAAAGAATATTTTCATCACACTTTCAGTTTTTTTGAAAAACTTTTTGAATGTTTTAAAAATGATGATGCATTTTATGAAAGACCGGAACCAACACGCCATCCACTTATCTTTTACTTTGGCCATACAGCAACATTTTATATTAATAAACTTGTTGTTTCAAATATCATCCATGAACGTATAAACCCTGAATATGAGGCTATGTTTGCCATTGGTGTGGACGAGATGAACTGGGATGATATGGATACCGGGCATTACGCGTGGCCGAAGGTTCAAGAGGTTAAGCTCTATCGTGCTCAGGTTCTTGATAAAATTGAATATCTGATCGAGACCTTGCCTCTAAGCCTTCCTATCTCGCAAAACGATCCTATGTGGATTATCTTGATGGGGATAGAGCATGAGAGAATTCATTTAGAGACCTCTTCGGTTTTGCATAGACAGCTTCCTCTTGTCATGATCAAGGATAACTCGTTTTTCCCTCGTTGTGATGAAGCCGGAGAAGCCCCGAAAAACGAGATGGTCTCCATAGAAGGTGGAACGATCCGTTTAGGAAAAGATAAGAGCCATCATCTTTATGGCTGGGACAATGAATATGGCAAAAAAGAAGTTGAGATAAGCTCTTTTAAAACCAGTAGGTTTCTTGTGAGTAACGGAGAGTTTTTAGACTTTGTTTTGGACAAGGGATATGAAAACGAAAGATATTGGGATGAGGAAGGACGGCATTTCTTGGAACACAAAAAGGTGTCTCATCCTGTCTTTTGGGTAAAAGAAAAAAATAGTTTTAGATATAGAGCTATGTTAGAAGAGATAGATATGCCTCTGGATTGGCCGGTTGATGTTAACTATCTTGAAGCAAAGGCATTTTGCAGATGGAAAAGTGAAAAAGAGAAAAAAAACTACAGGCTTTTAAGTGAGTCGGAGTGGTATAGACTGTACGAGCGTGCGGGAATTTTAGATGTACCCGAATTTGATGATAGAAAGGCAAATATCAACTTTAGATACTGGGCCTCATCATGTCCCGTCAACAAGTTTTCCTTTGGCGATGTATTTGATGTTATGGGGAACGTGTGGCAATGGACTGAAAGTCATATGAATGCTTTTGAAGGATTTGAAGTGCATCCTGCGTATGATGACTTTTCAGTACCGACCTTTGATGGAAAACATAATATCCTCAAGGGCGGCTCATGGGCAAGCACAGGAAATGAACTGATGAAGCATTCGCGTTATGCTTTCAGACGACATTTTTATCAGCATGCCGGATTTAGATATGTAGAAGGAAAAGAGATGGAAATAAACGATGATAATATATATGAGACAGATGAGTTAGTATCACAGTATTGTGATTTTCAATACGGAGAAGATCATTTCGGAGTTGACAACTTTGCCGTGACCTGTGCCAGAAAAGCCATAGAGTACACTAAAGATATCAAGCAAGGCTCAGCCCTTGACTTGGGTTGTGCGACAGGGCGTGCAAGTTTTGAATTGGCGAAGGCTTATGACAGAGTGTGTGGTATAGACTTCTCTGCACGCTTTGTTCAAGTCGGTGTAGAACTTCAGAAAAACTCTAAAGTCGGATATTATCAAAACGGAGAAGGGGATATTCGAATCCGCTATGAGGTAGACCTTGAAAAACTTGGCCTCAGTACCGTAGCAGATAAGGTAGAGTTCTGGCAGGGAGATGCCTGTAATCTCAAAGAACATTTTAAAGACTATGATCTTATCATGGGGACAAACCTGATTGATAGGCTCTATGAGCCACATCTTTTTTTGGAGTCTGTACACGAACGTATCAACGAAGGTGGATACCTTGTCTTGACTTCTCCATATACGTGGCTGGAAGAGTACACCGCCAAAGAGTTCTGGATAGGCGGGTATAAGGACGAAAATGGGAATGAGGTCTCAACCCTTGATGGACTTAAAGAGATGCTGGGTAAACATTTCGAACTGGTCGCTACGGAGGATGTTCCCTTCGTCATTCGAGAGACCCCAAGAAAATATCAACACACCATTTCTGAGATGTCAGTGTGGAAGAAGAGATAGACGTGGAACTCAAAGAGAGTGTGGATTTTAATGCGGCTCCTTCCAGAAAAGAGACCAACGCGGAAAAATATGCTCTGAGAGAGAAACTTTTCGGCTCCAATGAAGTGCTGCCTATGTGGGTGGCAGATATGGATATAGAGACGCCTTTTTTTGTATTGGATGCGATTCGAGAGAGGTTAAAGCATCCGATATTGGGATATGAAGAGGTGCCTGACTCTATGTTTGAAGCGCAGATCCGGTGGGTTAAAGAACGTCATGGGTATGAGATGCAGCGAGAGTGGATGTTTTATTCACCTTCTGTAGTCGCAAGTATAAACCTGTGTATTCAAGCCTTTACACTGGTGGGCGAGAAAGTGATCGTTCAGTCTCCTGTTTATTTTCCTTTTTACTCATCCGTAACCAATAATGAGCGTGTGTTAGTGAAAAATGCCTTAAGGGAAAAAGAGGGGAACTACACTATGGATTTTGATGCACTTGAAGCCTCAATAGATGAAGAGACGAAGCTTTTTCTTCTGTGCTCGCCCCATAACCCTGTCGGACGTGTCTGGACGGAAGAAGAGCTTTCCAGACTTGGTGAGATCTGCATTAAACACGATATTGTGATATTGTCTGATGAGATACATTCCGATCTTATCTTCAAGGGCTCAAAGCATAGGCCTCTTGCCGGTATATCTAAGGAGCTGCAAGAACGTACCATCACCTGTTATGGCCCGGGCAAGACCTTTAATATGGCGGGCCTTGCTATCTCAACGATCTGCATACCCAATGCAAAACTTCGTGAAGAGTTCACCAAGGTATATAAGGCAGTGCATTTTGCGGAGGGAACAGTGTTTGGGCATGTCGGTTTTGAAGCAGCCTATACCAAGGGTGCATTCTGGTTAGATGAGCTCTTGGATCATCTTCAGGGAAATATTAATTATTTGGATATCTGTCTGAAAGAGTACATGCCTTGCATTACAATGTTAAAACCTCAAGGGACCTATCTCGTCTGGTTGGATTGTCGCGGTTTGGGTCTTTCGTATAGGGACTTGAAGGCTTTCTTTTTTGAAGAGGCTAAATTAGGACTTTCATCCGGGGTGAGTTTTGGAAAAGAGGGTGAAGGTTTTATGCGTATCAATCTCGCAACACCTCGCACGACGGTTGAAGAAGCGGTCTCACGTCTGCACACCGCTTATGAGTCACGCCGGTTTTAGTGTTTGAACTTATAGATACAAAAACAGATAGCCTGGATAAATGAGAAAAACAGTCTTCATTTGAGGGATAATCTCATGATATTTTCTTCTTTTTAAATTCTGTGCTCTCTTCTAAATCGGATTTTTGCATCACCTTGATTACCTGAGCAGCGAGAGGCCCCGTTTTAACTTCCAGGGGATGTCCATATAGTAAGGACTCTTGTATTAATTTAATTATAGCGTTCATATTGCCCTCCTTGACGATATTTCTTTGAAGCAATATCATCTAGTTACTCTATACTAGCATAGAGTATTAGATTCTAAGCATAAACTGTGCTAAGATAACTAAAAAGCTTCTAGAGGTGGATGATGTCCAAAATTAATTGGGATGAATATAAAAAATATAAACATACAAATGATAACTTAAAGGAAGGGGACAATTTTGAAGTTCTTTTAGAGTTTCTTCGAAGCTTTTATAATAAGAAATCTTCTTTTGAAGTCTTTGATATGCTAAATGATGATGAACTTGCAAAGATGATGTTGAAAAAAAGAGAGATCTCTAAACCGGAACACATTGAAGATTATCTGCGTAAAAGAGTGTTACGATGATTATGATATTATCCGGAGCCGGGCTGAGTGCACAAAGCGGTATAAAAACTTTTAGAGACCATGATGGACTCTGGGAGAACTATGATGTGATGCAGGTTTGTTCTACTCAAGGATGGGAAGAGGACAGAGAACTGGTGACCCGATTTTACAATGCAAGACGTCATGATATCCATGACAAAGAACCAAACAGAGCACACCTCGCTCTAGCCACCCTTGAAAGAAAGTATCCAAAGAAGATTTATAACCTGACGCAAAATGTTGATAACTTGCTGGAGAAAGCAGGGTGCAAAGAGGTGATTCATCTGCATGGAACACTGACTGATCTGCGTTGCGAAGAGTGTGGTCATGTTTGGGGAGAGTGCCCCTGCTTATGCCCGTATTTACGAGGCGATTGAAAACTGTAAACTTTTTATCGCCATCGGAACAAGCGGTCAGGTTATTGATATCGTTCCTATCGCGTTGGAATTCAAGAATTCCATTTTGATCAATCCAAAACGTGAAGCGTACATTGGCTCTTTTGAATCACAGGGTACGTATATAGATGAGTATTTTGAGCATTTTATTCAAAAAAATGCAGGTGAGGCAATGGATGAGATGTTTGATATCATAGAGGAGTTTATGGATGCTTAAGTGGATATTTTTACCCCTGTGTATTATAGCAGCGGCCTTGTATTTTACAGGTGCATTGGACTTTGATGCAAGCGGAGATAAGATTGAGGATTAAAATAGTAGATATGTATGGTATTAAAGATGGGTACTTCTTTTTTATAACCTGACTTTTGAAATATCTACGCTTGTAACCAAATTTAGATCGTCTTGTAATGCAATGGTTATAAATAAAAAGTAATATAATAAAACTTTTTAAGGAAATGCTACGAGATGCAGTTTATCACAATGTTTAAGATCAAAGAGTTGGATAATGGTTGGCAATGGCCGGATATTGAAACTGTGAATGATGGCGAATGTTTTTGTGAAGAGGAACTTGAGATACCTCAAGAGTATTTAAAAACAGTTACCCTCTACAAAGAAGAGATGCATGTGACCTTATGCCGAGACCGTACTTATGTTCGTGATGACTGGTACGTGAATCTTTCCAGGATAAGCGCTTAAGTCTCTATAGAATTTTTCATAATTTCGATATACTTTAGGCATCGGGCCATAAAGGAAGATTATGAAAGGATCTGTGCAGGGAGCGATTTACGGAGCATTGGTGGCTGACGCCTTTGCCTTGGGCGGACATTGGGTATACGAGACAGATGCGATTAGAGAGAAGTTCTGCGAACTTGAAGGCCATTATTTGCCTATGAGCGAGTATCATGTGAGCAAAAAAGCGGGAGATTTTACGCATTACGGCGACCAGAGTATGTGGCTTTTGGAGTCTGTGACTCTGGAAAAAGAGTTCTCTCTGTCCAGCTTCTCAGCACGTTGGAAAGAGTATATGTCCGCGTATGAAGGTTACATCGATACAGCGAGCAAGTTAACCCTTGAAAGTTTAAGTGCAGGCAAGTCGGCTTTAGAAGCGGGTTCATCTGCTCAAGACTTAAGTGTGGTAGGACGCATGGCTCCTTTGGCTCTGTTATATCATGACAAAGAAAAAGAGTTTGAAGACGCCGCAGTTTTACACTCAAAGATGACACATGATTCCCAAAGCGTACTTGATGTAACACGTTTTTTTGCGCAACTTCTGTATCGTGTACTGCAAGGGCATACACCAAAAAATTCCATTCTGGCAATGCTAGGAGAGAGTGAAAATGAAAAACTAAAAACATGGATGAAGGTGGCTTTGGCTTCGCTCGAGCACGATACTCTTGAGGCGATTAAGTCTTGCGGTCAGTCGTGTAACGTCAACGGAGGTTGTCCCGGAGCCTTGCATCTTATCTTGAAATATGAGAATGATTATGCAGAGGCAATGCGTCAAAATGTCTATGCCGGAGGCGACTCGGCTGCTCGCGGTATGGTGGCAGGTATGATCCTTGGTGCTTATAACGGGATTGAGAAGATTCCTCAAGGATGGATAGACACTCTGAGTTCAAAAAACAGAATCTCTGATTATTTGGAGATGATTAATGAAACCAAATAAAATACCAAAGATAATGAGTGACTTTATTTCTGAACATCATGTATTGGTGCTGGCGACAACTCAAGATGATATGCCCTGTGCCTGTTCACTGTTTTACTGTTTTTTAGAAGATGAAAAGTGTTTTGTCTTTGCTTCGGATGAGGAGACGGAACATATGAAAAATATCTTGCAAAACCCGGATGTTGCCGGTGCAATTCATACAGAAACAAAAGAGATCGAGCAGATTAAAGGGATACAGATCAAGGGTATGGTTGAGATGGCACAGGCAAGACACGAGCGTCTGTACCTAAAAGAGTACCCTTACGCCTCAAGTATCAAAGATAAAAGGATATGGGTCTTAAAACTTATACAGCTGAAGTACACAGATAATAGCCTTGGCTTTGGACAAAAAGAGTTGTGGCAGTACTAGTTTTTAGTTTTTTGCTCATAAGATTGACAGGCTTGGCCGGTACTACTTTTGACGACCAGGGAAGGAATCTGTTGGGATTTAAATCCATAAGCCTTACAACCGTGAGGTTTTGAGTTCTCCCAGGTGACGTAGTAATGAATACATTTTTTACAATTAATCCGAATCATAATGCCATTATAATATAATAGCTTCAAAATTAAAACTAAGAGAAGATATGCAGCAAATTTTAGAGATGGTAAAGCTTCAACAAGAACTGAATGATTCGACCAATGGCGCAGGTTGGGAAGAGGGCTTGACCAAAAATGGAAAAATTATTGACTGGAAACGTTGTATTTATATGGAAGCTGCGGAGTTAATTGACTCCTTTGCCTGGAAACATTGGAAGGCGATCAATCAGGAGCCTGATTGGGAAAACATTAAGATTGAGACGGTTGATATTTGGCATTTTGTACTAAGTCTTTTACTTCAAGAGTATAAACTTCAAAAACGTGGAAGTATTGCAGACCTGAGTCAGCATATTGTCGCGCAAGATACTTATACAGCATTTTCCAGCTTGGATTACAGGCCCGAAGTGAATATGTATGAGCTGATAAAAATGGTTGAAGAGATGATGTTTGATGTCTTAAAGCCTGAAAGCTTCAATCTTGATGCGCTTATCAATGACTTTTTTAATATGGCCCTTCATTGTGGTGTGAACCTTCAAAAACTCTATACGCTTTACATAGGTAAAAATGTTCTTAATCGTTTTCGTCAAGACCACGGGTACAAAGAGGGAAACTATATTAAAATGTGGAATACAGATGAAGATAATGTCGTGATGTTGGGCATTATGCAAAAGTATCCGGATTATGGGGTCAAGGAGTTGTATAAAGCTTTAGACGAGGTGTATGCAACACTTTAAGGCTTTGAGTTTAGTGGACGATCTCTTTGGGGTGCCCTAGGTGCTCTTCAATGATATGCCATGTACTTTCTACCTCAAGACCGTAAGCAAGAAGAAGCTTTTCTGCTGTCTCTTGGTCTGATTTTTCCAGGGCAAGAACGAGGGCGTAGAGCCTTCCCAGCTCACCTTCGTTATTAATCAATGCATGTCTGATTACCTCTTCTACATCAAGTTCGGCAAGTATCAGGGGCAGAGGCATCTCAAAAACTGTCTCAAGAAGTGACAGAAGTGCTACAAAACGCGCCTGCATCATCAGGTTTTCATCATCACTTTTTCCCATGCGCTTTAATATTCCCAGCATAAGGTCGATACGGTTTTGAACAAGGATGGAAGATGGGTTGATGTCTTGATCACCTGTACGACCCGATTTTGCATAAACGATTAGCATTAGCCACTGCATCAGTGATTTCTTGCCGATAAACTCTAAGACATCACAGATACTTTTGGGTGTTGTCTCAAAATTGAACCCGCCCGAGTTGACAAACTGCAAGAGTTGTAATACGATCTCATTATGCTGTTCAAACTCAGAACAGATATCGGCCATGGAAACAGCACCTTGTAGGAGGTTGAAAAGACGGATGACGCCAAGATGATGAGGGTCAATCCTGTTTTTCTTTATAAGTTCCGGCTTGCCAAAGTGATAACCCTGAAAATAATCAAAACCAAGGTCTTTATACGCGCTATACACAAAGACGGATTCTATCTTCTGCGCCATCAACTTCTTATCTTCAAACATAGAGAGGTTTGCTTTTAAAAGTTCAAAGTCTGTATGGATGGTATCAAACTTAACATAATCCACATGAGGTAGGACACGGGTGAAATTGTCAACATGTTCCTGATCAAAGGTGACGTTGTCAAGGGCAAAGGTGTACCCTTCTTTATGCAGGGCTTTGATACATTCATACTCTTTTTGGTTGATCTGTATATCTTCATTGAGCTCTAAAATAAAACGATCTTTGGGAATAGTATAGATGATATCAGTAAGAAGAATTTTGGCGTCAATATTTATGAAGGCCATAGAAGAACCGACCAAGGTATGCAGACCCATTTGGTTGAGAATATTCACTAAAACAGAGGCCGTTGCCAAGCGTGGGTCGGGTAAAGTCATAGCTTGGTCATCATTACGGTAATAGAGTTCATACCCAAAAATATGTTCATCTCTTCCGTAAATTGCTTGCTTTGCTATGTATAAAAAATTGGACATTTTTCTTCTTTATGAATAATTGTTTAATATTAACATGAAAATGACTTAAATGCAATATAATTGTATAAACTAAGGCCAAAATGACACTTCTGTGTAGCGCTTGCGTAGCCAAGCGCAAGGTATATGATCTCGTAATCAGCTTATACTGCCTTTTTGCAATAAATGTGCCACAAAAGTTTGACATAAGATTTTTATTATGTTGCCATTGTATAGGTTTTATTATCACCTCTTGGTGTTAGTTAAACCTTAATTTGTTACAATCACTGATGCAAAAAAAGAAGATTTATTTAGCCGGTTTTGATGTCTTTTACACCAACGCAGCAGCGGTCTTGGATAAGAAGAAAAAACTGTGTGAAGCCTACGGTTTTATAGGTTTGGCTCCTTTAGATAATGCAGTGGATTTTTCACAACCCAAGCAGATGATACGTCAAGCGATCTATAAAGCTAACGTCGAGCTGATGCAAGAAGCTGACATCTTGTGTGTCAACCTCAATGCATTTAGGCACGGTGAACCCGACTCGGGAACGGTCTTTGAGATAGGATACGCAGTGGCCCTGGGCAAAGAGGTCTACATTTATGTTGACTCTACACAGACGATGCTGGAAAAGACAAGAATACATGATGCACGCAGTATCTGTAAAGATGGTGTCTGGCTAGACGGAAACGGTCTTGTCATAGAAGATTTCGAGGGGATGTTCAACCTGATGATAAACGAATCAACAACAATCATTCACGGAAATTTAGAAGATGTTTTAAGGAAACTACAATGAATATGGAAAAGACATATTTAAAAGATTATGAAAAGCCCGCCTACGAGGTAAAAACAATAGACTTGGAGTTTGAGCTTCATGATACAAGGACTATAGTGAAAAGCAAGATGGATGTTGTTCGCGCGGGTGAAGAAAATGTTCCACTTTTTCTAAATGGTGAAGAGCTTGAACTTATATCTCTTGTCTTGAACGGGCGCGAGTTACATGAGAGTGAATATGAACTAAACGAGCAAGGTGTGACCCTGCATCAGCTCCCTCCTGAGTTCACACTGCAGATTCAAAACAGTATTGATCCGCAAGCCAATACGGCACTTGACGGTCTGTACAAGTCAAGCGGTATCTTTTGTTCACAAAACGAGCCTGAAGGGTTTAGGCGTATTACCTATTTTATGGATAGACCGGATGTGATGGCCGTATATTCGACAAAGATCATTGCCGATAAAAAAGAGTATCCTGTCTTGTTAAGCAATGGAAACCTTTTTGAAAAGGGTGACTTGGACGACGGTAGACATTATGCTCTATGGAAAGATCCTTTTCCAAAACCTTCTTACCTTTACGCCCTGGTTGCAGGTGATTTGGGTCGTGTGAATGATAGTTTTACAACGATGAGTAATCATGAGATTGAGTTAAACATCTATTGCGACAAGGGAAATGAAGCGCAATGTACACACGCAATGGACTCTTTAAAGGCTTCGATTAAATGGGATGAAGAGCGTTTTGGACGAGAATATGACCTTGAGATCTATAATATTGTAGCCGTGGACAGTTTCAATATGGGAGCGATGGAGAACAAGGGTCTGAACATCTTTAACTCGCACTATGTTTTGGCTGACGCAGATACGGCGACGGATGCAAATTTTATGGGGATCGAGTCGGTTATCGGGCATGAATATTTTCATAACTGGACCGGAAACCGTATCACCTGCAGAGACTGGTTCCAACTCACCCTAAAGGAAGGGTTGACCGTCTTTAGAGACCAGGAGTTCTCGTCTGACATGAACACCAGATCTGTTCAACGTATAGCAGACGTCAAAGCCCTTCAGGAACGTCAGTTTGTCGAGGATGCCTCACCGACATCGCATCCGATCAAACCCGATGCCTATATTCAGATCAATAACTTTTATACAGCTACGATCTATGAAAAGGGCGCTGAAGTTATACGCATGATCCATACACTTATCGGTGAAGAAGGCTTTAGAGCCGGAATGGACTTATATTTTGAGACCTTTGACGGACAAGCGGTAAGGACGGAAGACTTTATCTGGTCTATGCAAGAAGCTTCCGGTTTTGACTTAGAACATTTTAAGCTCTGGTACTCTCAGTCAGGAACACCTGAAGTGGATATTAAAACACATTTTGACAAAAAAGAAAAAACATTTTCACTGACATTGACACAGTCATATCTATCGCCGACACAAAGTGACCAAAAGCCTTATTTCTTCCCTTTCAAGCTGGGACTCTTAAAGCAAAGTGGAGAGGAAAACAGGCTGAAGCTTCTTGATAAGCACGACCAGCCCTTAATCGCTAAGGGTCTCTTGTTGATCTCAAAAGAGGAAGAGACCTTTGTCTTTGAAGGTATTGAAGATGAACCGATCATGTCCTTAAACCAAAACTTTTCGGCTCCTGTGAAAGTACATACCTCGTACACCTTGGAAGAGTATGCTTTTTTAATGGCTCATGATAAGGATGAGTTTAACCGTTTTGAAGCGTCTCAGACCATAGCGGGTATGGTGTTGCATAAGCTAATTGACGCTGTTGAGGTTAATGCAGCTTTGAGTTTGAGTAAGACCTATGCCGATGCCTTTTCAAAAGTACTTTTAGACATGGATATGGATATGTCTTTGAAGGCCGACTCTTTAATGCTTCCTTCTATCTCTATCTTGATGCAAGATAGACAGGTTCTGGACGTGGAAGCCATCTATGTTGCACGTAATTTTCTCAAACGTGAACTGGTCCGTTTACTGGGTGCAGACATTCGTAGTCAGTATGACTCTTTAAACCAGCCATATGAATATAACCTGGAGAACAAGTCTATGGCAAGACGCAAACTTAAAAACACACTGCTGTCTTATCTTGGAAGCTTAAAGGATGAAACTCCTATACTGAGTCAGTACAGGTGTGCAAATAATATGACGGACCGTTTAAGTGCACTATCCATCTTGGCAAATTCAAAAGGTGAAGGAAAAGCAGAAGCTCTAAAGGATTTCTATACGCGATATAAGAACAATACACTTGTGATGAATAAATACTTGGCGGTTGTCGCTTCTTCAGAGTTGAAAGAGACACCGCAAAATGTCAAAGCCTTACTCGAGGATGAGGTCTTTGATATCAAGGTTCCAAATCTTGTGCGTTCACTGATCGGCTCATTCGCCAGAAATTCCCTGCATTTTCATGCTGTTGACGGAAGCGGATATAGGTTTGTTGCAGACAAGGTCTTGGAGCTTGATAAGCTCAATCCGCAAATCGCATCAGGCTTGGCGGGTGCATTTAAAGATTACGCTCGTCTGAATGATCAGGCAAAGGGCTTCATGAAGGGTGAGCTGGAAAAGATTGTGAACGCTAAGGATTTGTCTAAAAATGTGTATGAGATAGTCTCAAAGATCTTAGCCTAGAGGAGTGTTAAACTAATTTTCTGCTAGAGCCGCTCTTGCCCTTTTCTGAGCCTTTGGCTCTGTAGAGGGCCAGGTCGGCTCTTTTTTCCATCGTGCTGATAGATGTGTCTGTTTTTTGAAACTGGGAGATACCTGCCGAAACTGTAAGGCGAAGTTCAGTCTCATAGATATTTAGTTTTCGTCTTTGAAGTTCCTCTTTGATGCGCATAGCCAGATGTAAGGCCTGCTCTTCATTTGCTTCGGGAAGAAGGAGTACAAACTCGTCCCCGCCCAGCCTAAAGGCATAATCATTTTCCCGCTTGATATTTTCAAGGATACTTCCGAAGTGTATTAAGACCTTATCTCCCACGTCATGCCCATAGGTGTCATTAAAGCTTTTAAACCGGTCGATATCAAAGATGACAAAGGAGAGGTCTGTTTTATAGCGTTGACACCGAGTCAACTCTTTTTTGCCGATATCATGATAAGCCCGACGGTTCATAAGGCCTGTTAAAACATCGGTACGTGAGTCTTTTTCGGCGATGAGTTTCTCTTCTTGTGTGATCCTGACCTTATGCGCCAGTGCCAAAGAGAGCAAGAGGGCGTCTATCACCATTCCGACATCTAAGGCCTTATAGGTAAGGTTATAATAAGGGATCTGGCCCATAACCGTTAATGCGGTGATAACAGTTCCCATAAGACCGCTGATGGAGCCTAAGAGGAAAAATAGGGCTGATCGGTTTCCTTTAGAGTAGGAATAAAACCCAATAGCAAAGATGTAAGCGCTGATAATGGCAGATAAAACTATGGAAAAGATAACATGATAGGTATAGCCGCCTATAAGAGCACTCAGCAGGGCTGTGAAGAGCAGTAGATAAAAGATAACAGTGCTTGAAACATTGAGTCTTCGGTGTGTCTGTTTCAGGTTTAAAAAAGATTGTGCAAAAAGTAGACTGCAGAGGGAAAACAAAAATATTGAACTCGACTGCATCCAGTTTTGAAGCTGCGGACTGTGTGAAAAAAACAGCTTGAAGGTATAGCCGTTGTACGAAGCATTCGCAATCAAAAAGGCGGTAACAAAGAGAACGTAATAGGCGTGGTAGGGCTCTTTTATCCCGAAATATAAAAAAAGATTGTAAAAGACCATGGCCAATAAAACACCATAGAGTAGACCTATATATTTTGATTGTTTGATCTGTTCCAACAAGAAGGCCTTCTCTTTTAAAATCGAGAGTGTAAAGACAAAGGGATCGCGTGTCTTTACTTGAATAAAAACGTCTGAAATTCCGGGTTGAAAATCATGACTCTGATTCATCAGTTGATGATTTATAGTTCTGTTTGTATATTTAAAGGTGTTTCCTACTTCGTATTGGCGTATCTGCTTTTTTGGCGAGACGATATTGATCTGTATATAATCAAGCCAGGCTGCTTCAAAAATCATCAAGCGAGATAAGTTTGTATCTTGCGTATTATCGACTTTAAAGGTGTACCAAAAAGCACTGGAAGTAAAAGGATAAGAAAATACATCCTTTTTTACAGGAGTAAAAGCATGCGAGGGCAACTTTGAAACCTGTTCAAAAGTAAGGGTGGACTGAGTGTCTTCGTATACAGACATTGATCTACCGATATGAAAATGGGAGCTGTTAAGATCTAAAGATGGTTGTGGTGTAAAAGCAAAAAGGGATGAAAGGCTTAGGTATAATAGTATTAACACTCTTTTATCCATTTTTTACCTTAAAGAAATTTGTACATAAATTATAATGATTTGCTTGTAAGATGTCATTGATATGACATCTTATTGATTAAATTCTTTTGTCAGGTCGGTATTATCCATAAGAACGGGTACGACGATCAGCGAAGCGACAACAGCTGCAATCGTTCCAAAGATAAGTGAAACCCCAAGTCCGCCAAAGACGGCATCTGATGCGAGTAAGGTTGAAGCGAGAATAATGGCTACCGCTGTTAAAAATATAGGTTTTGCCCGTGTAGCGGCGGCGTAGGCTATTGCCTCTTTTTGTCCCATGCCCTTATCAAATATCAAAGACTTTGTGAAATCAAGCAGCAGAAGTGAATTGCGAGAAGAGATACCGATCAGAGCGATAAAACCTATAAGGGAGGTCGCTGTTAAGAAAAAGGTATCTTTTGTAAAGATATCCATAATGAAATGTCCGACGATCACACCGACAATAGAAAGAAAACTTCCTAAAAGAATGATCCCGCTGAGTTTAAAACTTTTATAATAGACCACCATCAACAAAAAGATCAAGATAAGTGCTGCAATAAAGGCAGCACCAAGTTCAACAAAGGTGTCTAAGGTGACCTCCATCTCCCCGTCCCAGATAAGTTTATAGATCTCTTTACTCTTCTTGTTCTGTAGTTGCAGGTTAAACAGACCTATCTTTGATACCTCATACGTATCTGTAAAACTGTCTAAGATGGTATTACGTGCATCCATAAGGGGATAGACCTGCGAAAGCATGTCTGTTTCTGCCATAACATTTGTCATCTGATGCAGATTTTTGGACATGATCATTGGATTCGATTTAAGAGCAGCAATGGTGACGACTTCGGTGATAGGTACCATCATGCCTTGTGCATTCATAAGTCTTAAGCCTGCCAGTTTTGATTCAATCGAATGTCTGTTTTTTGTTGTAAATACTTTCGTCTCGTCTGAGAGGGTTAAGTATATAGGGATCTGATCATCATAAACATCTGAGTTTTTAACAGCGATCTCCATACCCTCAAAAGCAAGAAATAAGATCTCATTGACCTGCTTGACATTAAGTCCGGACCTTGAAATTTTGATACTGTTGACCCGTATCTCATATTTGTCATAGATCTCGTCTTGCATGATATCGACGTCGACAAGCCCCGGGGTGTTTTTGAAAACACTCTCAATTCGTTTGGCAAGAAGACGAATGCCCTGGGCATCTTGTCCATATACCTCGGCAACGATAGCTGCCATCACAGGAGGACCGGCAGGTGGCTCCACAAACTTTATACTCGTACCCGGATAAATGGCTTCGCAAGTTTTAGTGATTAGCGGACGTATACGTTGAACCATCATGTAAGACGGTTCGTCTCTGTGATGCTTGGCCGAAAGGTTGATTACTATCTCGGCAAGGTTCTCGCTGTTTTTAAAATGAGAACCTTTGATCAGACCGGCAAAATCCAGCGGACTTCCCATACCCAAAAACACTTCGGTGTCAAGGATCTCCTGTTCTTTTTGTATGTCTTTGATGACACAGTCTGTCACCTGCTTGGTCTGTGATATGGATGAGCCCGAAGGAAGGTCAACATATATGTTAAAGGTATCATTGTTTTTACCCGGTAACATCTTTGCCAGGACAAGTTCAGTCGGTATCATCGCTACAGAGAGAAGAAATGCCAAGAGTGTGGCCAGTAGAATGAAACGTTTCTTATTTTTGGCTCTTAAGGCATCAAGAATAATCTGTTCAAATTTATCAAACACTTTTTTTGTCCTTATGTTCAGGTTTTTTAAGTAGACGTGTGGCTAAATAGGGGGTGAATATATAAGCAACAAATAAAGAAGCGATCAAGGCAACAGGAACATTGGCGGGAATAGGTTTCATGAACTGTCCCATCATCTGTCCGACAAAGGCCATCGGTACCATGGTCAAAATGATGGCTAATGTTGCTATGTTTGTGGGTGGTCCGATCTCATCGGTCGCCATGTTCATGAGTTCATCGGTTTGCATATCTGCCGCCTCCTTGGAGTGAAAATGGCGATGAATGTTTTCGATAACAATAATGGCTGCGTCCACTAAAAGACCCAGGCTTAATAAAAAGGCAAAGAGGGTGATACGGTTGATCGTCTGACCCGTGATATAAGCAACGAAAAGTGTGATAGCCAAAATTGCGGGTACGGAAAAAGTAACGATCAAAGACTCCCTCCACCCCAGGACAAAAACAAGTAAGATAGCAATGATGATGATAGAGAGGATAAGGTGAAAGACCAGTTCATTAACTGCTTCATTGGCCTTTTCTCCATCGTTTCGCGTAATGGTGTACGAGATACCTGCGTCATAGAGGACATCCTTATACCGTTTCAGCTCCTCCTTAACCGCCTCAGCAATTAAAACGGCATTGGTCCCTTGTAACTTGGAGACGGTAAGCGTGACCTGTTTTTGCAGGGGTGAAAAGTTTCCGTTTTCATCTTGGATAGAGATATGCGCTGACTTAAACTCTTGAATATTATAGCTTTTGTTAACCGTGGCTACTTGCTTGAGATGGATAGGCGAGCCTCTATATGAGGCGACAATGATATTTCCTATATCATCTGCTTCATCAATGGCATTTTTAACTCCAAACATAACGAGCTCATTTGATTTTGTCTTGTTCTTGATCTGAGGAACACTATAGGAAAGCGCTTGCACCGATTTTACGATCTGTCCCATGGAGAGATTGTATCCCGAGAGTTTATGCAGATCGACCAAGATATTAAACTGGTGTTTATGTCCGCCTTTGATATTGGTAACGGCGACATTGTCCAAGCCATTGATATGGTGCTGGATAAACTTGACCTTGTCATACAGCTCTGAGGCTTGCATATCTTTATTATGGGAGTAGAAGGCAACGGACACGATGGGAATATCGACATCAATATCAAGAGGTTTGATAATGGGTTGCATGGCACCCTTTGGAAGGATGTCCATGTTTTGCAAGACCTTGTCATAGACCTTTAGGTTAGAGTCTTCTTTCTCTTCACCGATAAAAAATGCAGCATTAACAACGGCGAAATCATCCATTGCCATGGAATAGATGTGTTCGATTCCCTTGACCTCTTTGAGTTTTCGCTCCAGAGGTTTAACGATAATTTTATCCACTTCTTTAGCCGTTGTACCAGGCAGGGCTACAATAACCGTTGAACCACTGACTACCATCTGTGGATTCTCTTCACGCGGCATCATCATTAATGAAAGGTAGCCCAATATAAGTAAAAATGCTCCAAGCAGAGGTGTTAAAGGGTTTCGTAAAAAAACTTTGGAAAGTTTTCCGGCAATATCTTTGGGTTCGTAGGCCATTTTAATCAACCTTTACCGTGGCATACATCCCCGGATAAAGACGGTGTTGGCCGGGGTTGATAGAGACCTTTACCTTAAAAGAGTGTGTCATTACATTGGATGAGGGAATGATAGCATTAATCTTTCCCTCAAGCACAAGTTCAAGTGAAGGGATCTGCACGGTGACTTTCTTGCCGTAATGTATGCGTTTGAGTTCACTCTCGGCCACTTCTACAGTCACTTTGAGTTGGTTAAGATCAGAAAGAATGATAGCAGGCATTCCCGGCATAGCCATCTCGCCGACCTTGATGTTCTTAGCGACAACAACACCGTCATTGGGCGCGGTAATACGCAGATATTTATATTGGTTCTTTACCTCGCTTAGACGTGCCTTGGCAATGGCTATCATGTCTTCGAGCGTCTTCGCCGCAAGCTCGATATTTTCAACCTCATATTTTGAGACCATGTCTTTTTTAAGGAGGCGCTTGTGCCGTTCAAGGTTAAGTTTTACGTTGGTATACTGGTTTTGATACATCTGTAAAGAAAGTTCAGCCTGACGTGCAGCCGAATCAATTTCTCTGGAATCGATGCTATAGAGGGCTTGTCCCTTTTTAACCTGTTCGCCCTCGGAAACCTTGACCTCCGTCACAAAGCCCATAAAACGGCTTGTGATCATCTTCTCGTTGTCTGATATGACGGTTCCCGAGAGTGTAAGAGGCTCTGCCATAAGTAGGGCTGAAAGGCTAAGTAGTGCAATAATGATTTTTTTCATAATGTGTTTCCTTGGGATAGTGTACCTAAGCGTTCAAGCGCAAAGATTTGCGTGTTTCGGGCATTTTTAGCCTTAAGAAGTTGTAGTATTTTTTCTAACCAACTGCTCTGTTTGATGATGACATCGCTCATGGATGAAAGTTGCTCTTTATAACGGTCTTCATAATTTTGATAGATCTGTTTTGCAAGATTAAGCTCTATCTTCAGGTTTTCAATCTCAGTATTTTGTGTCTTTATTTTGGTCTGTATCTCTTTTATTTTGAGGGCGATACCCTGTTTTGCCAGTTGCGTTTGTGTTTGTACCTTCAGGCTTTGTATCCGGGCTTTTTCTATGGCAGCGCTATCGCCGCCTCCACCAAAAAGATTCCATGTTAGTTGTACGCCGACGGTATAGGATGCATGATCAGCAGCATCTCCTAAAAAACTGTCATTTGCGGTTTGCAGTTGTGCCATAGCACCGATGGTGGGAAGATAGCGGGACTCTTCTGCTATGACCATGTTTTCATGTATTTTGAGGGCAGTCATAGCTTTTTTGATATCAATATTGTCACGAAGTATCTCTTCGCTTGTTATGCTTGGTTCAGGTAGGTCATATTGTGGTGTTTTGATCTCATTGACTTCTTGATTGAGTAAAAATGAAAGATAATGATAGAGCAGCTCCTGATTGGATTTGAGTTCACTGATGATGCGTTTTACGTTGGCTTTTTTTGATTGGACTTCCAATAGGTCGATCTTCTTTGCATATCCTTCTGTGATCATCTCTTTAGTCATCTCTTCGAGTCGGGAGATATTGGTAAGAATACGTTCGAGGTTTTTAAGGGAACCTTCAAGCAGCGCCATATCAAAATAGGATTTTCGTATCTCATATATCTTGGCGTTGAGTTGCTCTTCTTTTTCCAGTACAGAGATGTTTTTCATCTCTTTTGCCATGTTCTGATACGCAGTGAGTTTGTTTCCGGTATACAGAGGCAACTCATACACCAGTTTACTTTGAAAAAAGTTTCTGTCATCCGGATAATTCAGGTCGTTAGGTTTAACATTTAGGATATTGGGATTAGAGGGATTAAAGTCAGCAAATCCAAAGTCCCCAAAGGTGGCTTCTCGTGAGGTGAGTTTAAAGCCAAAGACATTCCCTGCATCATTCGAACGCGATATGTTTTGAGTAAAATCAAGACGGCCGTAATCTTGCGCACGGGCCATATCATAAGAAAAGTCAGCACTTTGGACATCATACCGGGCAGCTTTGACTTCGAGGTTCTGGTTCTTGAGTAAAGAAAGTGCTTCATTAAGGCTTAGAGCTTGTGCAAAAAGGTAAAGAGTATGGATAGACAAAATAAGTAAAACTCTTAACATGTTCGTCCTTATAATAATAATTATTTTATATTATATCAAATTTTTCGTACCTAAAAGATTATAATTTTTATTTTACAGCAATTTTTCAGTAAAGATGATATTATTAGCAAAAAAAGGGAAATTTATGATTGTGCATATTGTTATGTTAGCGTTTAAGGAGAAAGATAAAGCAAAAAACTTAGAGAAAACTAAACAAAGCTTAGAGAGTTTAGTTGAAAAGATACCAAGTCTAAAAAGTATGGAAGTTGGTATAGACTTTATGCACAGTGAACGTTCTTTTGATCTCGTACTCACAGCGACCTTTGATGATAAAGAAGGTCTTTCACTGTATGCAACGCACCCTGAGCACTTAGAGGTTGTCAGTTTTATAAAAGAGGTAAGTCAAGAGTCCAAGGTGGTTGATTACCAGATGTAAATGATTTAAGGCATAGAACAAGTGCTGTGGCGTTTGCAAGAGAGGTTTTCTGCAAGTAAGGTAATGTTTATGTAACTATTTAAACCTATACTTTTACTCCATTGCATCAGCAATGAATAGAGCTCAAAGGAAAACTATGTTTATGATTTTAAATCAACGTTATGTTAAAGTTGTTGACGGCTGTATGGCAGTCTTGGTGGATATCTGCGGTAATGACGCAATTGTTAAACTTGAACAAGGTGAGATGCAAAAGGTCTCTTTAGAAAACTTCAAATCGCTTTTTACGCTTAACCCTTCTTTTTAAATGCTTGTTTGCTTCAATGCAAACACCTCTTCTTTTCTAATGAATATTAACTACAATTAATCCCACAGTATAGTCTAAGTCAATAATATAGTATAATTAAAGATTATGAAAATAAGGTAATATGGATGTTGACGCGTGAATCTTATACGGCGCAAGAGGTTAATGAAATCATTGAAAACATCGCTGTAGGTATCTCTTCAGGTAGTGGAGAGGTTTTTTTTGAAAAACTTGTTTTACATCTGTGGAAACTCTATAAAATGAAGTTTATCTTTGTGGGTCTACTGAATGAAAAAGAGGATTCCGTCAGCACTTTGAAGTTTTGTATTGACGGTAAGATTGCGGATAATTTTGATTATGCACTTGAACATACCCCTTGTGAAAAGGTGATTGGACAGGCCAGCGCCTCGTACCCTAGTGATGTTCGAAAAACTTTTGCAGAAGATCTTTTTTTTCAAAAAAACAGTATAGAAAGTTATATCGGAATTCGCCTGCTTGATCGTGAAGATAAAGGCATAGGTTTGATCGGATGTTTGGATACCAAAAAAATTGATTCTCCCGATATGATGAAGTCTATTTTGGAAATATTTGCGTTCAGGGCATCTGGTGAACTTGAACGAATGCGAACCGAAGAAGAGTTGGAAAGACGAGTTTTAAAACGCACACAAGAACTGCAAAACGCCCTTGAACTGATTAAAGAACAGAGCCATACTCAACTTCTTGAGTCAGAAAAAATGGCCTCTTTGGGCACCATGGTGGCGGGGTTTACTCACGACCTTAATACGCCCATAGGGTTGAGTATAACCGGAGTCTCTTATATACTTGGTGAAAACAAAAAACTTATTCAAGAGATGGAAGAGGGCCGCCTTTCTAAGAACTCTCTGCAAAACTATCTTGAAGACAGCTCTAAGATGGCAGACTCTATGTCTAAGAGCCTGGATAAGGCAAAAGAGCTGGTGCGTTCTTTTAAACTCATCTCTATCGATCAGCATTTAAATGATGAAAAAAGTATTTATCTAAAGAACTATCTTAATGATATTTTATTGAGCCTGCATTTTAAATTGAAACATACACAGATCTCTATTATAAATAATATTCCTGTTGACCTTGAGATAGCAGCACGTCCGGGAGTCTTTTTTCAAATCTTTGAAAATCTTATTATGAATTCGATAATACATGCTTTTAATGAAGGTGAAGAGGGCAGGATTGAGATAGAAGCGGCTTGTCACGGTGATGTTTTGATGATCAAATATCGTGATAACGGAAGGGGGATGAATGAAAATACAAAAAAACATATATTTGATCAGTTCTATACCACCAGAAAAGAGGAGGGTGGAACCGGTCTTGGTATGTATATTCTTTATGACCTCGTTGTCAAACAAGGAGATGGAAAGATAACAATAAACTCTGAACCGGGCAGGGGCTCGGAATTTATTCTTGAGATGAAGATATAACAAGGTCGGCGTCTCACTTTATATGAGATAGAGCTTGATGGCATAAAACTTTGTAGTTGCCTCAGTCAATGCTTTCATGTGTATCTGAGTCACATTTTTTGTATACAGTCTCAGCTTGTGAACCGATCTATGTCTGGATACCTCAAGATAGCCTTTACAAGCTGGACCAGCTCAGATACAATAAGTTTATGAAAAATACTCCTTTTAAAAACCGACGTCAAAAAATTTTAGACCAAATCGACAATGGGGTTGCCCTTGTCCCCTCCGCCTCTATGCAGATACGAAGTAATGACACGGAGTTTCCTTTTCGACAAGAAAGTAACTTCTATTACCTGAGCGGCTTTAATGAGCCTGAATGTCTTTTGCTCATGCTTAAAAATGCTAAAGAAGAAAAAACGGTTCTTTTTCTACGCGAAAGGAATCCCGAGATGGAGATGTGGGTAGGGAAGCGATTGGGTGTTAAAGATGCGGCTAAGGTCTTAGATGTCGATGAAGCTTATGATATTTCTGATTTGGAAGAGCTCTTGCCCGGGTTTTTACAGGGGTATAATTATCTGTATCTTGATACCTTTTCAGATAATCAGTATATTAATACGGTAAAAAAAGTATCAAATCAACTTTTGCATAAGCGTGATGTTGATATATCGCCTCGAAATTTTATCCACTTAAACACCTTGGTTGAAAAAGAACGTCTTATCAAAGACAATCATGAGATAGATCAGATCAAAAAAGCGATGGGCATTACGACTCAGGCGCACCATGCTGCAATGGCAATGGCTAAACCGGGGATGAAAGAGTATGAGATCCAAGCCATCATCGAGTATATCTTTAAAAAAGAGGGCTCACAGCATAATGCCTATGAAAGCATAGTCGCAGGAGGGAATAACGCCAATACCTTGCATTATGTGGAAAATTCCAGCTCCTTGAAAAATGGAGACTTGATGCTTATCGACGCAGGGTGTGAGTGGAACTATTATGCCAGTGATATCACTCGTACAAGTCCTGTAAACGGAAAGTTTTCCAAGCCTCAGCAAGCCCTGTATGAGGGAATACTTGATGCACAGTCAAAGATCATATCCTCTATTAAACCGGGTATCTCAAAACAGCTGCTCCAAGAAAGAAGTCAGGTTCTTTTGACGCAGGTGATGTTAGATTTAGGCATAGTCAAAGGTTCAATGGATGAGTTGATAGAAAAGAAGGTGTATAAAAAATATTATCCTCATGGAATAGGCCACTGGATGGGTCTGGATGTTCATGACACCTGTCCTTATAAGGATGAAGATGCACAGGAAGTCCTGTTTGAAAAAGGGATGATCTTAACTATAGAACCGGCTATTTATCTTCCGGAAGACGATCTGGATATTCCAAAGGAGTACAGAGGAATTGGCATTCGTACGGAAGATGATATCTTGGTGACTTCTAAAGGGTATGAAAACCTTTCAAAGGGTATTGCAAAAACTGTCGATGAGATTGAAAAGATGTGTATCAGGGATTATAGAGAGTTTTTATGACACATGAGGCCTTGGACAAGTACTGTTTATCAAAGAAGGGTGCGCTCAAAGAATATCCTTTTGATAAGTATGTAGCGGTATATAAGGTGGGAGGAAAGATGTTTGCACTTAAAAAAGACACAGAAGAACCTCTTCGCCTCAACCTAAAATGCGATCCCTTGTACGCACTTGAATTAAGATCGATCTACAGTTCGGTAATCCCGGGTTATCATATGAATAAAAAACACTGGAACACTGTGATATGTGACGCAGAAGTCGATGAAGAGAGTTTAAAAGAGTGGATAGACGACTCCTATGATCTGGTTTTTGGTTCGCTGAGTAAAAAAGAGCGGATGAAGATTTTACAGACTTAATTGGGTTGGTTGTTATAAGTCTTTGCTTGGATAGTGAGCTTACACGTAATGGTGAGTTTTTTGATGTAGTCGTATTACTTACTGTATAATTTCACTTCTAAAGGAATGAACATAATGATGAACAAAAGCTTTATTACAAATTTAGTGGCTCTTCTTTTTGCAGGTGTGGGATACATTTTGCCTGATCCTTATCACGCACCTCTTCTGTACGCAGGTCTTTTTGCGCTTTCGGGTGCCTTGACCAATGCACTTGCTGTGCATATGCTCTTTGAAAAAGTACCCTTCTTGTATGGTTCAGGTGTGATATCTCAAAACTTTGCATCATTTAAGATAAGTATTAAAAACCTGATGATGAGTGAGTTTTTTACTCCACAAAACATGAAACGTTTTCTGGAGCAAGAGGAGAAGAGACTGGACTTGGAACCTGTCATTGATAAGACAGATTTCTCACCTGCATATGATGCCTTGGCCAAAACAGTGATGGAATCCTCTTTTGGCTCGATGCTGGGAATGTTCGGCGGTGAAAAAGCCATCGAAGGTTTGCGCGCTCCCTTTGAAACTAAGATGAAACTGGCGGTGAAAGAGATAGCTAACAGTGAAGGTTTTCAGAAGAACCTGAATGAAACGCTTTCGGGCTCAAGTTTAAGTCTGGATCTGAACGCCAAGATTGAGTCTGCGATCAATGCCAGAATGGACGAGCTAAACGCTGATATGGTCAAAGAGATGGTTCAAACTATTATTGCCGAACACCTTGGGTGGCTGGTGGTCTGGGGTGGTGTTTTTGGTGGGGTGATCGGCTTAGTCGGCTCTTTGTTTATTTGAAACTCGAAGATGAGGTTCATTTCTTTTCATAACTGATCTTGATTATGTATTATCATCCATTAATTTTAAAATGCTGCAATACTCGTAAAGCCCTTAAGGTATTCCAGCGGCTTGGTTCTGAAGTCTTCTCCATATCAAAAAATGTTTGCCCTGGATGTTTTGCCTGAAGTGGCCACCTACCGTCGACTCTTCGTTTTTTCAATAACTCATGAATAGCATCATCCATTCTGGGATCATATTGTACTCCAGCAAGGCGAAAATAATCCAGTGCGCGTAAAATGTCATACTGCCATCGTGAGGGATATGAAAGCATCAACATCTTTTTATCTATTATCAACCCTGTCTTGTCTGAGCGAAATAATTTATGCCGCAACAAGAATTCTTGCGATCTTTCTTCAGCAAACAGCAGTTCGTTAAGTCTATATCGGTAACCTTGCTTCACGTACTCCCGTATTCCCTCAATAACACAAAGCGTAGAGTTCATTGCGCTGTGTACGGCACCTTTTGTATTTGAATAACAGTTGAACCCGCCATCACTCATGTGCTCCCTTATCAAGAAGTCCACAATGGATTGGAGATGATTTTCTTTGACATTGAAATACGAGGCATAGTTTAAAAACATCCCATTTATACAAATATCACTCTTTTGATTTTTTCCTATCGGATAAATTCCACCATCGGGACCTTTAAGCTCGTTAATTATTAATGACAAGGTGTGTCGAATTTCTGCATTGTTTTGAGATATTGCAAGATTTTTAAGTTCCAGAAGAGTATAGTGCGTTGAAGTCCATTTAGGCTGATAAAAACCCTTCCCCCAATGCCCGTCATCTTTACGAAAAGAGAGAAAGTCGGCTCCCCAGCCCTCTTTTTCTATTTTTTCTTGTAGCTCTTCTTTTTGGGAATGTAATAGATCCCGATACACCTGATACTGGATGCAAATATCTCCATGCAGAAGCCACTGCAATATTTCTTGCTTTGTCATTTAACTTCTTTTTTAATAGATCCTATAGTATACATAAACCGTGTGTAAGATGTGAAAGATTGAAAAAAATACCGCAGGTAATATGAAATGCCATTTTGAGTATCTTAACTTGAAAAAATATGAATGCACCATTAAGCTTAGACCTGTCAGCCATATGACCGGTAGGTATGCTGGGGCGGTAAAGCCCAAGAGACTACGACTCCATCCAGAATCCGGTGCATAGATAAGGATTAACCAGGATATGAAATACAGCACAACACCCATAGAAAAAATGTACACCCCTTTTTTTGCCGAAGAGGAGCGAATATTGAGTTGAAAAAATAGTGGCATGACAAAGATAATGGTACGAAATACATACTCTCCCGTAAGAATAATAAGCGGGATATTATGATTAAAGAATTGCGGATCGTATGCTTGTGGCAGTTTTGAAATAAGCAGAAAGTTCCAGACAAGAATAGGAATGATTGGTATGTAGCCATTTGATAATACTTTTTGAACCAGATTCAATGTCTATCCTTTAATCATACATAAATATGGACATTATACAAATGTAATAGCGCAGTAGGTATAGCAAGGATATAATGCCTTAGTTATTGGCTCGTTTTATGGGCATATTAATCTTCTTCACTGCCAAATGTTGCTAAAAGTCCCCGGCTAAACTCTTTTGCTTCACTTTCTGATAATCTTGCATGAGGGTGGGGAATCAGATAGAACCAAGGTGGCATCTCACCTTCTGTGAACTCTTCGTGAGCGTCATCGCCTTCGTTCTTTTTTTGCAGACCCCAGGCAGAAACATTAAAATGTTCACGGCCTTCATCTACGTCGTATTGAACTAACCAAGAGACGGGAGCGATATTGCTGTACCAGGGCCATTGTGTCTCGTGACTGTGACAGTCAGAACATGCACGAAAAAAGAGCGTTCGTGTCTTCGGACTGTCCCATTTAGGTTCTGCAAGGACAGGTAGGGCTGCATGCTCTTTTCCGTAGGGTATAAATTGTATGATTATGGCGAGAAAAATGCTAATACCTAGGATCTTGTATTTCATAGGAACTCCTGAACTCTGATATTCACCTATTCTATACCATATTCTCTTAAAATACTTAACACTTATGTAATAAACTTTTATCCAAGCGCGTAAGGCACTTGAAAGATTTAGGGTATCTGTTTGAGAAGGTCCTTTAGGAAATGACTTCTATACTGACATCACCGATGGTGATAACTTCACCCGCTTTGATTTTTGCGCCTTTTCGTGTCTCAAGTTCACCTGCACGTTTGACATGGCCTTCGCTGATCAACTGCTTTGCCTCTGCTCCACTGTCTACAAGGTCGGCAGCCTTAATAAGTTTATAAAGCTCTATATATTCGTCGGTAATTTTAAATTGCATTTGGGGTCCATCTTTTTTATTTTGCGCTAATGGTATCAAATAGGTGTTAAGATACTTGTTAATATCATTTTATGGAGGATTTTTAAACACTAATAAAGGGTAAAATGCGGAAAACTCTAAACAGTATTATGAAAGAGGGAGATCAATCCCATCTTTCAAAGTGTCTTTTACCATGTATCTCTGGGAGGACGTGCAGGACGAGGACGAGCTTCATTTACTCGTAAGGTTCTTCCGTCAAATTCTTTACCTTCTAGGTCAGAAATCGCTTCATCTGCACAAGCGCCATCGGCCATCTCGACAAATCCGAATCCACGAAATCGACCCGTTTCTCGATCACTAACGAATTTAACAGAGTTAACTTCACCAAACTCTGCAAATAAATCCTTCAAGTCCTCTTCGGTTTTACTATAAGGGATATTCCCGACATAGATCTGTTTCACAATTGCACTCCGTTGAATTGAAATATTATTATAAAACTTTAAACAACAGTAATAAATAATATGACGATTATCTTATTATAACTATTCTTAATCTTTGCTGTGGTGAATTCCAAAAAACAGAATTTCTAATCAAAGGAGTTGTTGGGATCATTATTACGCTTAGTTTTTTAGAGAAAATTATCACGGCTATTTTTCTGAATGCACTTGTGTTGTGATATAATTGTTGAGATCTCTAAACAAAGATAACACTCTTTAGTATTAACTATATTTGTTGAGAGATCTTAATTACACCTAAGGTAGGAGCTCAACTATGGAACATAAAAAAGTTTACCCTAATGAAAAGATCAGTTCGCAGGCTAATATAAAAAGTATGCAAGAGTACCAAGTACTTCAAAATCGCGCGATAGAGGATTATGAAGGTTTTTGGGACGCTTTTGCCAAAGAGAAGATCGATTGGATGAAGCCCTATACCAAGGTGTTAGATGAGTCTAAGGCACCTTTTTACAGATGGTTTGAGGGAGGTGAGCTCAATGTCAGTGTTCAGTGTATAGACCGCCACTTAAAAGATAAGAGGGACAAAACGGCGATTCTTTTTGAAGGTGAACTCGGTGATGTTGAAAAGATCTCTTATGCTGAACTGTCCGTTCATGTTAACAAGACAGCCAATCTTTTAAGAAACCGTTACGGGATCAAAAAAGGTGATCGTATCGTTATCTATATGCCGATGATACCTGAAGCAGCTTACATGATGTTAGCATGTGCACGTATCGGTGCCATTCATTCGGTTGTTTTTGGAGGCTTCTCATCCGATGCCATACGTGACCGTGTTGAAGATGCAGATGCGCGTATGGTCATTACGGCCGACGGAGCTTATAGACGCGGTAAGCCCTATATGTTAAAACCGATTGTTGATGAAGCCCTCTCAAAAGGCTGCAAGACGATAGAGAAGGTGCTTGTTGTTAAACGTAATAATGAAGAGATGGCTATCGTGGAAGGTCGTGATGAGATCTATAATGATCTTGTAGAAGAACAATCTCCGGTCTGTGAGCCAGAAGTGATGCAGAGTGAAGACCCGCTGTTTTTACTGTATACCTCAGGCAGTACTGGAAAACCAAAGGGAGTTCAGCACAATCAAGCTGGTTATATTCTTTGGGCACAGATGACGATGGAGTGGGTTTTTGACCTCAAAGCTGATGATATCTATTGGTGTACAGCTGACGTAGGCTGGATTACCGGACATACCTATATCGTTTATGGCCCTTTGGCAAGCGGTGCGACTACGGTAATGTTTGAGGGTGTTCCTATTTTTCCTGATGCAGGCCGTTGGTGGAAAATGGTTGAAGAACTTAAAGTTACGCAGTTTTATACAGCACCTACGGCGATACGCATGCTGCACAAGGTAGGAAATGATGAACCGAAAAAATATGATTTGAGCAGTTTGCGTATTTTAGGTACGGTTGGAGAGCCGATCAATCCCGAAGCGTGGATGTGGTATTACGATGAGGTAGGCGGCGGTAGCTGTTCGATTGTGGATACCTGGTGGCAAACGGAAACAGGAGGTCATATCATCTCACCTCTTCCCGGTGCAACACCGATGATACCGGGTTGCGCAACGTTTGCGGTACCGGGTATTATGGTTGAAGTCCTGAATGAGAAAGGAGAGCCTACCCTTCCCGGTGAGACAGGTCTGCTCTGTATTACGAAGCCTTGGCCTTCTATGATCCGTGATGTCTGGGGTGACTCTGAGCGCTTTAAAAAATCCTATTTTGGAGATGTGCAAAAGGATGGGAAACCTGTCTATTTTTCCGGGGACGGCGCCATGATAGATGAAGAGGGATATATCACTATCACGGGACGTACTGATGATGTTATTAATGTCTCGGGTCATCGTATCGGTTCGGCCGAGGTGGAAGCAAGTATAGGTAACGCTTCTTTTGTGGCTGAGTCGGCTGTTATCGGTCAGCCTGATATGATTAAAGGCGAATCTCTTTGTGCCTTTGTTATCCTAAACGATATGGCAAGTGATGATGAAGATGCTATGGCAATACAGATCAATGACATTCTTAAAAAAGAGATAGGTTCTTTTTCTAAGTGTGAGCGTTTTATTTTTGTCCCGGGTCTTCCTAAAACACGTTCAGGAAAGATTATGCGTCGTATTTTACGTAGTGTTGCCAAAGGTGAAGAGATTACCCAAGATATCACAACGTTGGAAGATCCAAGTGTTGTAGAAGAGATCATTAAAGCGTCAAAACATCGTTAATATAGTAAATAAAAGCCTGATTTATAGTCTTACAAATAAGTTTTTGATATGCTGATGTATGGAAAATAAATGTATATGCGGAAGTGAACAAAGATATGAAGAGTGTTGCGCCAGATTGATTGAAGGCGCACATGAAGCGGATACTGCCTTGGAACTTATGCGTTCTCGTTATAGTGCATATGTCTTGAGAAACGGGCAGTATCTGTATGATACCTGCTCAAGTAAATTGCAAAAGATAGAGGATATACAGGCTATCAATAATCAAAAAATAGAGTGGATAGGACTGAGAATTGAGTCATTTTCTGATAATGAAGTGACATTTATGGCATACTACAAAGAAAATAATCGTATTGAAGTGATGAAGGAACACTCTTTTTTTGTTCTTGAATCGGGAAGATTAAAATACGATAGCGGCGAAATGCTAGAAACAAAGATCTTGCGTAATGACTCTTGTCCATGTGGGTCAGGTAAAAAATATAAGAGATGTTGTGGATGATAAAGGGTTTGTGTGAAGATTAGTCAACAGTTTGACATTAAATACGGTGTTCATACTATGCAGATGCTTGAAGACGGAAAACTTGCGGTTATAGATGTGAAAAACAATGTTCGCATATATGACTTGGATACATATAAACTTCTAGACGGGTTTAAGAGTAAATTTTCGGACAATGTCTTATATGTCAATAATATGGCTATTTCTACGGATGGAAAGTACCTGAGTCTGCATAATAAAGAGAAAAAAGAGACCTCTTTGTTTGACAATGAAAAGCGTAATTTCAATCACTACATTAGTGCCCATCCCGGCGGGGTTGAAACGGTTGAATTTACGCGTGATAATAAGTATCTTATCACAGGCGGAATGGAAGGGAGGCTCTATATGTGGTCCGTGGCCACAGGTAAAAAAGTAGATACCCTTTCGCACCATTATGATGCTATCTCTGCTATCGCAAGTAATGAAAATGGCCGCTGGATTGCTACAGCTGGATATGACAAGGTCATTAAGGTGTTTAACCGCTCTTTTCGTAAAAACCATTATAAGCTTATCTCACATCAAGAACCCGTCACAACAGTCAACTTTCTCTCATCCCAGAGGCTTTTGTCAACGGATAAAGAGGGAACGATTCTTATATGGGATATCATCAAGGCCAGTGTGATTGGAAGATTACCCAAGTTTGATGCCCACATTACAGCGGTTTGCTTTGACGAAGATGAAAAGTTCCTGTTTGTGGCAGGACTAGGCGGTATGGTCGGTCTGTATGACTTAATAGAGCAAAAGCTTTTAAAGATGGACTTTTTAAAACAGTTAGCGGGTATCACGCAAATGTCTTACTGTAACAAGAGAAACCTTCTTGTCTTTGGTCTGAGTAATGGGCATATCCCTATTTACGAACTGAAGAGCCAGGAAAAAATGTTTTCTGAGCATATGGTAAACAAAGAGTATCATGAATGTTACAGTATGGCTGATGACAACCCTTTGTTGTTGTATAGTGAGGTATACGAGAATTTGGAAATACTCTTTCATAAGTCTTATGAACATGCAAAAACATTGTTGAAATCTCAAGAAACGGAAGAGGCCAAAGAGCTACTAAAGCATTTTACAACTTCTTCCGCAAAGCGTCTGCTTATACAAAAACTTTTTAGCGATTTTGCACTTTTTAAGACCTTTGCTACGGCAGTGAATGGAAAAAAATATATGATGGCCTACTCTTTGGCAGGAGAGTATAGTACGCTCAAAGAGACTGACGAGTTTAAGAAGATGGAAAATGAATGGAATAAGATCTTACTCGTAATTCGTCGCATGATCAATGATAAGTCGGCAGAAGAGAAAATAAAACAGCTTTTCAGACCTTTTATGGGTGTTCCGGGGAAAAACCTTATCATTAAATCCCTCTATTCAAACCGAAATGTTTTTATATTATTTCAAAAGTATATGATGGCAAAAGATTATTTCAACTGTTTCAAACTGCTAAGCGGACATCCATTTTTGGAGGAGTTGGAAGAGTATACAAAGTTAATACGTATAGGTGAGATACTAAAGACAAATACCGCCAACACATTTAACGGCGGCGCCTATTATGAAGCAGTAAAGCTCTGTGATGTCTTGGCCTATTTTCCTAGACAAAAAGAGTTTGCAGAGGGTTTGAGGGATAAGGCAAACATATATGCAGAGACAATGCAGTATTTTGCAGAGAAGAAGTTTTCAGCCGTATATAATATGATAGAAGAACATCCTTATTTGGAAGAAGCCAAGATCGCGATAGATATTGAGAAAGGTTTTTTGGCCCATTATGAAAAAGCTGAAAATTATGCCGCTTCGGGGAATGTAGCCGCAGTCAAAAAGGTGATGGAACGATTTGCTAAAATAAGGTCCAAACTACCTTCTATTCTTCATCTTGTGAAGATTGCATACTGGGCTCAAATCGAGCAGGCATCCTTGCAAAAGGTCAGTGATACGGCCTTGAAAGAGGCCTTTTCCAAGTATCAAAAGATCTTTGGATATGAGAGTGCCTTGGAGGATATCTTGAAAACAATCCAGGAGACAAGAGCACTTAAAGTCTCATTTGATATCACGGCGACAAAGGAATACTCAGGAACGCTTGACGCGCTGGATCTGAAACTTGTACCCTAAATCTACGAAGATGTTTTCTTTTTAAACTACTACTGGTAACTGTATCAAAGATCCCTATTCAAACCGTAGTGAACAGGGATGATTGTACCACTAAGCTTAATTTAAGTGAAAAAACTTATTTCCGCAGAAGTGTTCTAAACCTTTATTAACCTCTTCTTGGATATAATCGCGAAATAATTTTATATGGAAAGTTTCTTGCAGAACACTTTTGTAAGAAAACCTTGATTGCACCCCGTTTAGGCTTTAGTGCCGGAGGTGTCGGCATAGAGTGCTAAATATATAAGAAACTATAGATGAGGGAAGTAAATAAAATGGTATCAGTAAACAATTTAACCATGCGTTTTGGTTCACGTGTACTTTTTGACAATGTCAATTTAAAGCTTGATCAACATAAGCGTTATGGACTTATCGGTGCAAACGGTGCGGGAAAAACAACTTTCTTAAAGATCCTCTCAGGTCAGATTAAAGAGTATGAGGGTGATATCTCTATCGGTGCGGGACTAAAGGTCGGTGTGCTTGGTCAAAATCAATTCGCTTTTGAAGACTTTACGATTATGGACGCGGTGCTTTATGGAAACAGACGTCTGTATGATGCAATCAAAGAGAAAGAAAAACTGTATGAAACAGGTGATTTTGATGATGATGCTACCAATGAACGGTTAGCAGAGTTAGAGACTATCTGTGTTGAAGAAGACCCGACTTATGAGTATGATGTTCATATCACAAAGATACTGGAAAACCTGGGTATTCCTGCTGAGATTCACCATGACCTTATGTCCACGGTAGAGAGCTCTTTAAAGATCAAGGTCCTTCTGGCGCAAGTGCTTTTCCCTAAGCCGGAAGTTCTGTTTCTGGACGAACCTACGAATAACCTTGATATCGAGACTATCGGCTGGCTGGAAAACGAGTTGAAACGACATGAGGGTACTTTAGTGGTCATCTCTCACGATAGACACTTCATTAACTCCGTAGTAACGCATATTCTCGACGTAGATTATCAAAAGATCCGTCAGTTCACGGGTAATTATGATGAGTGGTATATCGCTTCAACGGTCATGATGAAGCAGATGGAAGCTGACAAGTCAAAGGCTGAAAAAGAGAAGGCTGATCTTGAAGCCTTTGTTCGTCGTTTCTCGGCAAATGCATCGAAGGCAAAGCAGGCAACTTCACGTCAGAAGCAACTTGAAAAGATCAATATTGAAGATATCAAGCCTTCTTCACGCAGGGATCCAAGTATTGTGTTCACGGCTAAACGTCAGATGGGTGGTGAAGCCTTGGAGATCAATGATATCTCTCATGATTATGGTGAAGGTGAAGGAAAGCTTCTAAACGGCATTTCTTTACGTATTGATCCGGGTGAGAAGATCGCAGTAATCGGTCCCAACGGTATCGGTAAGTCAACCCTTCTGAAGATTATCATGGAAGAGATGAAACCTACGGAAGGAACGGTTAAATGGGGGGCAACGGTTGAGCCCTCGTACTTCCCTCAAGATACGGTTGAAACGATATCAGGTGACGGGACACTATATGACTGGCTACGTGCTTTTGATCCCAAACGTGAGATCGCAGAGATCCGCAACTGTTTAGGGCGTATGCTCTTTAACGGCGAAGAGCAGGAAAAATCTGTTGAAAATATCTCCGGGGGTGAGAAACACCGTATGATGCTCTCTAAGATGATGCTGGAGCAGGGGAACTTTATTGTTCTGGATGAGCCTACCAACCACCTTGACCTTGAAGCGATTATTGCACTGGGCGAGGGTCTTCGTGATTTTAAAGGTAATGTTATCTGTGCTTCACACGATAGAGAGTTACTTGACGCATTTGCTGAAAGGATCATCTCGCTTCAGGCTGATGGGACCTATATTGACTTTAAAGGCTCTTATGAAGAGTACGCTGAGAAGCACGGCCACTAAGAGGAAGACAGGATGGATTTTAGAGATATTATAGGCTTGGGAATAGCAGGGAACTTTGCACTTCATTTACAGCAAGCGGGTGAGGATGAAGAGTTTAAAGATGTGAAAGTCGATGATGAAAATGCACCTAAGGGCATCTTTCCTTTTTATCTTCCCCATGCTGAGAAAGGCATTTTATCTGAATATCCTCTCTCCTCTTCACAGCAGGCCTTACACGGTGTAAGTGAAAATATCCAGCCTGAACCTGAAGTCGCGCTCTTGTGTGAGCTTGAATATACAGATGGAAAAGTAAGTGCGATTAGGCCGACTGCCTTTGGGGCTTATAATGACTGTTCGATTCGTCGTAAAGGTGCCAAGAAGATCTCTGAAAAGAAAAACTGGGGCTCAGATACCAAGGGTATATGCGAAAACCTTGTTCCCTTGGATACGTTTGCACAAGGGGGAGTACTTGATCATTGGCGCATCTCCTCTTTTTTACGACGTGATGGCAACGTCTTTCGTTATGGAGAAGATGTTGAGATATCAGGCTATAGTTACTTCTATGAAAAGTTGATAGAGTGGATACGCGATAAACTTAATACGCAAGAAGAAGCTGGCCCGCTGGAAAACATAGCATCTTATATTAAAGAGTGCGCTTATCCCAAACAGATGCTCATCAGTATAGGAGCCACGCGTTACATGGCCTATGGAGAGAGAACATTTTTACAAAAAGGTGATGAGATTTATGTTGTTTTGTATGATGATACAATCCATTGTAAAAACCCTATCTTGTCAAAAGTGGTCTCCGATCAGTTAGACGAAGAGGGTATCTCTTATCTACATCAGAAAGTAATTTAAAGATTTAAGTCGATTTCCAGTCCATATTAGTGTAGAATATACTACTTTTTAAAAAGGTTGGATTATGTTTAATTCTCTTCGTAAACTTTTTAAGGCGCTGAACTCTTCAGGAAAATCATGGCAGCTCTCCGGGGCCGTAGTCTTGGCTCTATTTTCCGGTTTTCTTCCGGTTAACTCACTTATCTTGTTGGATCTTCTTTTTTTAACGTTGATACTCAATGTTAATTTTGGGGTCTTCCTTCTTTTTTCTGTTATCTTTTCCGGATTCGGGTATCTTTTTGATCCGCTCTTTGAATCCCTGGGCTACATGGTCTTGACAAATGAAGGTCTGAATGGCTTTTTTACCACCCTTTATAACTCGGTTATCTTTCGTTGGTCAGCCTTCAACTACACCTTGGTAACAGGGTCTTTGATCGTCTCAACGCTCCTTGCAATCCCTGCTTTTTTTATACTTAACAAGTTTATAGGTCTTTACCGAGATGAAGTCGGGCAGAGACTTAATGAGTGGAAAATTACAAAATGGATGAACTTGTTTAATGAAGAGGCCCAATCTACTTCTCTCTTCCGCTGGTGGGGTTTGGGTGTTTTTGGAGGTCTGGCCGCTGTTATCATCGTATTCATGGTACTTCTCTTTGATCCTCTTGCGAGAATTTCACTTGAAAAGTCGCTCTCGTATGCACTTAAGACTCAGGTTGATGTTAAAGACTTTAGCTCTAGCTTGAGTGATCTGAGTGTGCAGATTTCGGGCATAGAGGTTGCGGACAGAGATAAACTCAGTCATAACCTTGTTCAAGTAGGCGATATAGCCTTTGACCTTGGTTTTTCAGCACTTGTCGAAAAGAAGGTGATGATTGATCAGCTTAAGGTCAATGCCGTAGCATTTGATGTGAAACGGGCCGAGGTTGCCGAGTCATATAAGGGTGCTATAAAAGAAGAGGTACAGACTACAGGGTCCGAAGAAAAAAAATCGGGTGTGAAAGAGACAGTGAGCCCTTTTGTCTTACCTGATGTAGACGATATTCTGGCTAAAGAAGAGCTGCGCTCTGTCAAAGAGGCGCAAAGACTCAGAGAAGACATCAAAATGACTCAGAATAAGTGGGAAAAAGTCTCGGTTGAGTTAAAAGAGAAAAACGAAGTGGCCGAAATTCAGGCAGATGCGAAGAAGCTGGAGTCATCTTTAAAAGGCGGGGATATTCAAAAGATTGCCTCAGCTTCTAAGGATATAGATGCGCTCAAGTCCAAGATCAGCTCTCTTAAGACAAAATATTCTAATCTGCAAAAAGAGTTTAGCGCGGATCAAAAACGTCTGCAAAAAGAGATTAAAAACCTAAAAAACCTGCCAAGCGAAGATATCCAGAGGTTACAAAAAAAATACGCTCTAAACTCTTCGGGTGGTGCAAACCTGATAGGAACACTTATCAATGACAAGGTGGGCAGCACTATCAAAACGGCTTTGAAATATTATGCCCTGCTCAAGCCCTATTTAAATGATGAAACAGCTGCCGTTAGTGAAGATGTTAAACCTCCAAGAGGAGAAGGCCGTTGGATAAAATATGCCAATCTCTCTACTATCCCAAGCCTACTTGTCAAAGAGGCCAAGGTCAATGTCAAGCTCAAAACAGATGAGATAAACATTGATATAAAAGACCTTAGCTCCAATCAAAAGCTCTATGCAAAACCAATGGTTCTGCATGCTGATGCGAGAGGAAATGAGTATAAACATATTGTAGCCGACCTCATAGATGATAGACGTCAAGACAAGCCAAAAACAGATTTTGATATTAAGCTTGAGGGCTTGAAAAAAGATGCCTATACAATGGGTTCTGTGGGTATGAAAGATATTCTTGCAGACGGAAGCCTCAAGGGGCACATTCTTGATACGATCATCTCGGCAAAGAGTGATATTAAAGTTCAGCAGGTAAAACTTCAGATGCCATCGCAAAAACTGCTTAATGATCTGCTCTCTTCGGTATCACAGTTAAAGGTTGATATCGGAGTGAAGGGTGAACTTGAGAAGCCTTCTATCACGGTCAGTTCCGACTTGGATAAGCAACTTTCATCAGGATTAAAGTCTATGGCTTCCAAGGCGAGTAAGGAATTTGAAAGTCAGTTACGAACAGCTGTTACGAAAAAAGCTTCCGGTTCCTCTGAAGGTCTCAGTTCTGATCTGGGTGATACAGGTTCGCTTTTAGGTTCAAAACAAGATGCTCTCTCGGGAATCAATCTTGACTTTTCATCTTCATCTAACCCATTAAAAGGAATATTACCATTTTAAAAGCAGGAAAATACAGACATTATAAGGGGCCCGAGTATGAGGTCATTGATATTGCAAGGCACAGTGAGACAGAAGAAGAGTTAGTGGTATACCGAACTTTGTATGGGGAATTTTCGCTTTGGGTACGTCCTTTATCTATGTTTATAGAAGAGGTGGAGTTTGAGGGAAAAAGAGTAAAACGGTTTGAATACCTTGGAGAGATGAATGGGTAGAGGCCGAAAGTTAGACCTAAATATAGGTGCCGATTTTGCCAAAAAGACCTCGGGTGGTTTTGAAGATGAGTGGAACCTGGTTGAGGGGAAAAAAGTTCTTAGTAAAAAAGAACTGATTGCGCCTGAAAAACATTTTCTTCTCTTTAAGTTTGAAAAACGAAAGGGTAAGCCAGTCACTCTCATAGGACCTTTTCACATTAAAAAAGATGAGGCAAACATTCTGCTTAAGAAGATTAAGAAGTCTCTGGGAAGCGGTGGAAATTATAAAGAAGAATTTATGGAGTTTCAAGGCGACTGTAAAGAACGTTTACGTGAGTTGTTTACTAAAGAAGGCTTTCGGTTCAAGAGCGGTCACGGCAGTTCGTAAATAAGATGTCTCATGAAACAACACAATGTGTACGATTAGCCGAATTTGAAGAGCTTGAAGCGATCAGCCAATTGATGCTGAAGGTCTTCAGTTTGCAGATGCAAGCTTTTTATAGTGAAGAGGGAAGAAATTCGCTTATGAACCTCCTGGGTCTACGTGCACTTCAAAAACGTTTTTTGGAAGACAACCGTTTTTATGTTTATGAGCTGCAGGGTAGACTTGAGGGGGTAATTGAGCTGGAACACCCCTGTCATATTGCATTTTTATTTGTACAAACACCCAGAAAAGGGATAGCAAGGCGTTTGTGTGATGAAGTCCTTGCGAAGAGCAAGGAGGAAATTGCAACGGTGGGCGCATTTTCCCAGGCTATCGGTTTTTATACAAAACTTGGGTTCAAGAAAGTTTCTCAAGAACAGCGTGTACACGGTCTGCCCTTTACCTTAATGGCAAAACGACTGGCATAAAGATATCAGGCGCTTTGAGGATGCTCATCCTCATTATCGACAAGTTCTGTCGTTATAACCCTGTTTCGTCCGCCTTTTTTGGCGAGATAAAGATTTTCGTCTGCTTTTTGCAAGATGCTTTCAGGCTCACAATACTGATTAGGTACAAGGGTGACAAGACCGACTGAGATACTGAGGTGTTTATGCGCCTTGCTTTTTTTATGTTCTATACCCACTGACAAGACATTGGCCCGCAATTTTTCAGCCATGTGATAAGCCTTTTCCTCATCAATATCTGCAATTAAGACACCAAATTCTTCCCCACCCAGGCGAAAGAGATAATCGCCGGGACGTTTGAGTGTCTCTTGCATTACTTTGGCAACTTTTTGCAGGGTCACATCCCCTTGTAAATGACCATAGTAGTCATTATAACCTTTGAAGTAGTCAATATCAAGCATCATAAAAGCAAGGGACTTTTTTTCTCGTATAGAGCGTGTGAGTTCACGGTTGTAGACAAGATTAAAATAACGTCGGTTGTACAGCTCGGTTAAAGCATCTGTGATAGAAGCAGTTTCAAGTTTTTTATTGGCAGACTGCAGTTTTTTTGTGGTATGGATCAATGAGCGTTCACTGTTTTGTATGCTTCTAAAGATGGGAATGACAATGATGATGGCGGCGGCAATGATAAAGATCAAAACGGCCACCAGCTTGTAGATCGTTTGATGATATGTCTCAACGAGTGTCTTGCGTTCATACTGAGCAATATCGTGTTCATATGAAAGAATGGTTTTGATGATAGTATTAATGTCATGAATACTGTTTAATAGCGTCTTTGATGAGAGTTTAGAGATGTTTTCTGGTGAAAGCCGAATAAGAACTGAGCTTAACCGTTCCAGGTAATGCACAGAGCGGGCAAGTTCACTTGAGGCATAGTCGATATAAGCCAACTCATAATCGCGTTTAAAATGTGACTGATAAGAGCTCCATGTTGATAGTATCTTCTCTTGGCTTATATTTAATTTTTCAGCAGCTTCTGCAGGAGTGATCTGCTCATTTGTGAGTTTAAAAAAGGTAAGCATTATATCTTTGTTGTAAATATTTTGAATCTGGTTTAACTCCGCTACAGGAATCAAACTTCCAAAATAGAGTGCATCAAGATTACTTTTCATTTTGTTCATGTTGAAAAAACCAATCGCAGAAGTAAACAAAAGGCCAAAAATGATAAGAGCCAAGAGAGTGTAGAGCTTAAATTTTAAAGATAAAGCATCAATACGTTTCAACTCTACTCCTTTTTGAGTATAATTAAGCAAAAATTATTCCCACTATAAGGATGAATATGGACAATGAACAAGTAGAGTTAAATAGTCAAGAACTTTTTCTAGGATTGGCAATGGTGTTACACTCGACAGCGGGTAATATTGAAGAAGGAAAGCTCTCTTACGAGGATGCCAAAGAGATCTATATCAAGGTTCTTCCGGATATCTCACGTATGATTTTACAAGAGCATACGGAAGAAGAGATGATCTCAGCGGCAAAAAAGATGGGTGGCCTCTTAAGCGAGATAGCAAAAGCCAAAGGTGTCGAGATAGCTCAATAAAAAGATCTGCTTAAGAGAGAGGTAGTGTCATGCGCACTCTTTCTAGGATATAAGAGAGGTCCCTGTCCCTGCTGGCAATGCATATCTTTTAAGTTTTTCAAGGAGCTGACCTCTTGCACTCCGCTGGCGATGACATCAGCTTTAAGGTTATGGGCAAGCTGCATCAGTGCGTGCAGTGTTACCCGGGTATCCTTGCTTTGATCTTTGGTGAAACTTTCATCGATTTTAAACGCAGCAATAGGTATCTTATACAAGTCCGCAAGAGATGATACGCCTAACCCGAAACTTTCTATAATAAGCTTTATCCCAAACTCATGTATACAGCGTAATTGCTGAAGTAGATTCTCCTGCATCAAGGTGTTCTGCTGAATCTGTAGGTGTAAAAGCTGAGGCTCAAATGCATGTTTTTCAAGTGTTTTTTGCATCTGCGCAAGGCACTCTTCTGATGTGAGTTGTTTATCGGGAATACTAAGACTGAGAATGAAGTCTTGATTGAATTGACTCTGCCATTTTTTGACTTGAGAGAGGGATGTGCATAAGAGCCAGGAAAGTATCTCATGAATCAAGTGACTTTGCATGGCAACGGGTAGGAAGACCTCGGGAGAGACCGTTCCGTAAGTCTCATTTTCCCAGGAGAGAAAGGCTTCAAAACCGATGATCGTGTTATCTGATAAAGAGACCCTGGGTTTGTATAAGATCTTCATCTCATCTTTCTCCAAGGCGTGGCGCAACTCCATTTCAAAGATCATCTGGTTTACAGAATCAACATTCATCTCTTTCTTGAAGAACTGAACATTGTTTTTTCCAAGCTCTTTTGCTCTGTACATGGCATTATCGGCATGTTTTAGAACTGACTCCAAATCAAGAGCATCGTCAGGATAGATACTGATACCGATACTGGTAGTCACCTTTACTATGGAGTTTTGAAGTGTAATCTCTTGGGATACAGTCTCGATCATCTTATGCGCAAGTATACTTAAGGCTCTCGTATCGGAGAAGTTTTCAATAATAACGGTAAACTCATCCCCACCCATTCTGGCGATCATATCAGATTTTCGAATAACTTTTTTCAATCTTTGGGCAGTTTTTATCAGGACTTCATCTCCGGCATTATGGCCATGTGTGTCGTTTATCTTTTTAAATCCATCCAGGTCCATAAAGAAGATGGCGCATTTATGTTTATACCGTTTGGCCTTTTCAACGCTTTCTTCTAGTCTATGCATAAAGGCATGGCGGTTTGAGAGTTGTGTCAAAGGGTCCAAGTGGGCCAGCTGATAGAGTTTCTCTTCACTCTGTTTTCTATAAGTGATATCATAAAAGATAGATATGTAGTATTTTGTGTGCTTTGTCTTTTCACCTTCGATGACACTTAGGTGAGTGGGGAACTTCTGCCCGTTTTTGTGCCTTTTATCGATTTCACCCTGCCAGGACCCTTTCTCTTGAAGTGCATTTAATATAGTCGTACACTGACTCTCATTCGCATCCTCATTCCACCATAAAAGATTGAAGCTTTTACCAAGAACCTCTCTCTTGCTAAAGCCCGTAATATCGCTAAAGGAGCTGTTGACGGTGAGGACCTTATGGTTCTGGTCGCTAATGACAACAGCTTCCAGAGTATGCTCAAAAACAATACTGTTTATCTCCAAACGTTCTTCTGCGCGCTGCTGTTTGGAGATATCTTGAATGGTTGAGTCTATCCACAAGGGTTGATCATTCTCATAATGGACCTTTGAACTTACCGCAATGGTCAAAGGTTTTTTATTGATCTTTTGCATCTGTAAAACGGTATGATTAAGTTTCGTATTTCGCAGGAGTTTGGCTCGATGTCGTTTTCTGTCTTGTGGATCTTTGTACAAGTCTAGAATAGAAGTGTTCATGAAACTGTTAATATCATCAAAGCCGAACATCTTGGCACAGGCAGGATTTGCTTTAATGACAGTTCCTGTGTCAATGTCGGTGCGAATCAGGCCGACTTGAATACTCTTAAAGAGATTTTCATACGACGTCTTCTGTTTTTCTACTTGTGTATAGGCCTGTTTTAAGGAGGTGATATCATTGAAGATAGTGAGAAAAATACCCTTTTCTTTACTTAGAATACGAACCTGAAAATGACGTTTAAGGCTCGTGGAATAATACTCGGTGCACAGCTCTTTTTGATTGAGAGCGACATCCGCACAAAGTTGTATCCACTCCTTTTGCGTCTGGGGAATAATATCTAAAACATTTTTTCCGATAATGTCCCGGCGTTTTAAACCGGTTAAGGCTTCAAAAGCGTTATTGACTTCCAAAAAACGATAATCGACAGGCTCCTGTTTGGTATTTAGCACGATCTCGTTAACAGCATAACCATTTAACATACTATCAACAAGGTCATAATATTTTGAATTATTGACAAAATTGTGTATAGGCTCTCTGTTATGCATATTTTCCTCTTGATTTTCATTATTATACTTTCTTATACTTAAAGTTCATTAATGTTTAATTTGATGATATAATAATTTTATGATAACAGAGGTGAACTTATAAAAATAGAGGCAATATATAGGAGGTTTTTCCATCAGTTTTTTGAAGTTTATGGATAATATGTTACAAAGTGAGTGTCAGGTGGATGAACCGATCTGGCCCGGTTCATTAAAACCGTAATACATAAGAAGAGGTTTTGTTATGAATGTGTAAAGACGCCTTAGTTTAACAAGAGGTCTAATAAAAGGTAGAGAGCATAAAGTAAGAGACCGATAAGAGCAAAAACAAGTACGACCCTGGTCATAATGACAAAAATGACATGCATGAGTGTCGAGAATCGTTTTTTCATCTATTTACTCATGTAGGGAACACTTTTTAAGTGTATCTGCTGGGCATAATGCATGCCTCCACGAAGGTTAATCACCTTCATATGATAATATTTTGCTAAGAAATCAGCGAGTATAGCGGTTCGACTTCCTGTATGGCAGATAATGGCAAATGTCTCGTTTGGTTTGACGTGTCTTTGAAGTTTTTGCATGAAAAGAGGTATATCATACTTCCCCTTCTCATCAAAGAAAGTAATAGGTATCGCACCGCTTAGAAGCCCGGTCTCTTTCCATTCAGGTTTTGTCCGGATATCAATGATGGTGATTTTGGAATCAATAAGTTTTTGGCTTGGGTATTTATTGATGACTTCTGCAAAAACAGAGCTGATTAATAAAAGCATAATAACTAATATTTTATTCAAAGAAAATCCTTTAGAGCTGTCCATAGGTAAAATACGCTAAAATTATACAAAAAATTAGATTAGAGGCATATGGCATCAGACAAAAGAGTGGAAAATGCGCAACGTTTACGTTATATACGTTTATTGGAGCGTTTTTTTAACAGTATCATATCGTTCTTATCCAAAAGTGAAAACCCCACTAAAGAACAGTATATCAAGCGCATAGAAAATAATTCAAGGTATATGGACAGAACAGACCCTGTTGCGCTTTATAAAAGTGAACTCACAGATTTGGAAGATCTGGTAAAAAAGATGAAGGCTTTGGCCGTGAGTGATATGAGTATAGAGGAGATTACAAGAGATATCTTGCATTCGGCTAATAAACTTGAACAAAGTAATAATAGCAGGCGTTACAAAAAAGACAAACATAAAAATGACCAATATAAAGATTGGGAATGAGATTTGAGTTCATTAAGAGACTAGAGAAGTTTTTTATTGCAGGGATGATACTTGCGCTTTCTTATCTCTTGTATAGTTGGTATCAGGGCAATCAGTTTAAAAGTAACCCTCTCCCTGCAAAGACACAAAAACGTGTTGCGCATAGACAATCTTATGTACTTGCGCTTATTCATGACAAATACAAGGTACAGCCAAAGATCCCTCTTATCATCTCAGATGAGTTTCATAGTAACCTGTATGGCTTAACGGGTTATAAAGAGGGACGGATCACGATCCTTTTGAATAAAAAGAGATTTAAAGAGAGTGAAGAGTATATGATCAATGAGGTCATCCCTCATGAGTATGCCCATGCCATGGTCTTTATTTTGGGACAAAAGAGTTCTGAAAACGGACATACCAAAGGCTGGCAGAAGATCTGTTTAGAACTTGATGGAAAACAGTGTGAACGTTATGTGGATAATGAAGAGATTATCCGTCAGAAGATGGGGCTGACAAGGTAATGAGAGCGTTTTGTCTACTTCTTTTCTTGAGCGTTGGCTCTTTTGCGCAGATGAAAGATATAATTATCATGCCAAGTACCTACAATTACGATGATATTTCCGGTATCAATATCTTGGATGCCAAAGTACTCTCATTTAAGAGTAGCAGGGGGATAGCGTTTACAGATATCTCAGCCCTGGCTTATGAAAAGAGCAGAGGACTGTACGCGCTTAGCAATAAGGGTTATCTGTTTAGACTTGAGCTGAAGATAGAGGACTCAAAGATACAAAGACTCAATCTTGAGGAGGCTCTACTCCTAAAAACAAAAAAAGCAAAACCGCTTAAGAAAAAAAGACGTGACGCCGAGGGTATGGCTTTTAGCGAGGATGGATTGATCATCTCGTTTGAACGTGATCCAAAAGTCTCCCTGTACGACTTCAAGGGAAAGAAAATCAAAAATATTCCCCTTCCTGAAGTGCTGTATGATATAGGTCATTATCAAAAAAAGAACAAGGCTCTGGAAGCGGTCGCTCTTCATCCGGACTTTGGTATCATAACAGCGCCGGAAGCCCCCTTGAAAGGCAGTGATGAAAATATCCATACCCTCTATAGCCTCAGCCAGACGTGGAAGTTTAAGGCCAGCGGGAATATCACATCCATAGAGGTGATGCCTGATAATGATCTACTGATACTCGAGCGTGACTTTCACCTCTTGCGCGGACATAGTATCACCTTGAAAAAACTCAACATCATGCAGTGCAACACAGGAGTCTGTCCGACAAAGACCTTGGCCTCATTAAAAAGTACACAAGGTTGGGAGATGGATAACTTTGAAGGTCTCACGCATGTAAAAGATAATATGTATCTGATGGTAAGTGACGATAACGGAAGCTTTTTTCAAAAGTGTATCCTTGTCTTATTTGAAGTGAAAAATTAAACAAAAGGTTAAATGATGGAACAAGAACTCTATTTTTTACGCTCTAGTGAGCAGTATTTGGCCAAAGAGCTGCTTCTCTATGCCGCGCGTTTGGACGAGACAGGTGATAGCTTGGATAAGCACCCCTATCTTGAGCAGTATGAGAGAAACTTTGGCTCTTACGGTGGAGATATCGGTGTCTATATGATTGTTGATAAAAAAGTCGCAGGCGGTGCCTGGGTACGTGTCCTTGCAAACGGTTTTGGGCATATAGACCATGATACACCTGAACTTGTCTTGGCGGTGAAACCGGAGTTTAGAAACAGGGGTATAGGAACGAGCATAATGAAACAGCTTTTTATAGAAGTCTCAAAGGTCTTCTCTCAAATGTCTCTGTCCGTCAGAGAAGAAAACCCGGTAATTAGCTTATATGAGCGTTTGGGTTTTGTCAAGGTAGAAGGTTCAGATCATGAAAACAGTGCAGGGTCAATCTCTTTTAAGATGTTGAAAGTTTTTGATGAAGCAGATGTGCCTGAAGAAGAGCTCAAGCATCCGGAAGAGGAGTGTTTTAGAAAGTCTTTTAGGCAAAGAGGCTAGTACAAGCCCGCAAAAAAAGAGTGCAAAAAGACTTCAAAGCCTCGTTTTTTTGGCTCAAAGGTAGCTTGTACCAAGCCCCCTTTTTCCGGTCCTAATGAATCTCCGTGTATGTAATAATCGGATGTTCCGTTTTTATGCTGGATATGTACCTGGTACCGGGTCGCACCCTTAAGCATCTTATGGCAATTACCTTTTTCCATAAAAGATAAGAAGTTATCTATCTCCTGCTTATTTAATTCGGCCCATTGTTGACTTTTTACATGCATTATTTTGATGATCTGTATATCTTTTAGCTCTGTAGGGAAGGGTACGATATCTTTTTGCCACTTATCTCTTGAAAATGAGAATAAATTACCGATATTCACGTCAGTTCCTTGTATTTAATCTGTTTTTGCACAGATGATCTATTTTGAAAATATAACACAAGAAAGTGTCGCATTGGATAATGAATGTTTAGTAGAGTGCTTATTATTGAAAAAACCATGGCTTCCCTCTGCATAAAGTTCAAAAAGAATCGATAGTTTTTATGACTGTATTCAAGCATATATATTTTTGGATTTAGAAACGTAAAATCAGAATAGAGAGCTTCAGTCAAGGTTTAAGCTTACACATAGAGGTGGTTTAGCTGCCTTGCATAAGCTGTGATTATGTTATAGGTGATAGGTAGGTGCTTTTGGCTTGCAGCAGTACTGAGAAAAGTCATTTTCCTATTAAGACATAAAGGTTTTTCTCTTCAAACTCAATTCTTCCAACGAGAGCCGTGACAATACCGTCAAGTTTCTCTTTAAATAAGGTATCCAGATCATTTTTAGGATTAGTGTAATAGATGAAAAAATGAAAGAGTGTTTTCTTAATATCCATAAAAGAATGACGAAATTCATTGATAGCATTGACGACTTGCGCATCTTTGTCTTTGGATTTTTTGAGGAGTTCAAAGAAGGTGACATCTTCGTGCATAAGATGGTTTAGTGCAAGTGTCTCAAGTTTATTTAAATATTTTCGTGTTTGCTTGAAATCTTGCTTATCATAGGCAGAGAGAACCTTTTCCGCATACTCTTCTAACTTTCTATGCTCGCTCTGCCATTTTTTGACCTTTTTTGCATTGTGAGTTATATCTTGAGCTTTCTGTGTGAACATTCCTATCATTATCTATACCTATAATTAAAATTCAATGTAATTATAGTGAAATATATTGATATATAATTTAATTCTTTTGCCAAATGTAGTCTCTTTTCTTTTTTTAAATGTCTGATTTTACCTCGCAAATTAAAATCAACTAAGCAGAAAGTTTAGAACAAGGGGAGTTTTTTTACGATTTGGGTTATAATAATCCTTGAATAAAGAGTGAAGTTAAGGCACAGATACTTTTAAACATCTCTATTTTAGGAAGTTTTTTAGTCTGATGTATCACACGAGGGAGAGACATGAGAGCTGTACTTTTATTACTATTCACACTGTTAACAGTGGCTCAAGCAGAAGAATACAAGGCTGTTTTTGACTGCAGTTCAAATAAGGCATCTTATATCGCGAGTCGTATGCTGTTGGTAGAGCGGACGATGAGTATGATTGAAAAGCGTGGTGGTACGCCGATCTTTGCCATTACGCTTCACGGCGGCTGTGTTCCAATCGTCTCAAAACTTTTTGATGAGATTCTCATGGATGAAGAGGATACGATCTCTCTTCAAAGGGCCCAAGAGAGTCTCATTCGTCTTTCAAAGAAAAGCGGTGTCGAGATTACCGCCTGTGCCATAGCGCTAAATGCCAACGCAATTGCACAAGAAGATGTGCTTCCTTTTGTCCATATCTCTGAAAACAGTTTTATTGACACCATTGCTTATCAAAACCGTGGTTACGCCCTAATGACGTTCAAATAATAGGATTAGAGCTGCAAAGACATCCCTTAAAACAGTGCAAGATACGGCGGTTGCATTATTAATATAAAGGAGTAGATATAATTGGTAAGAATTGCTTCACGAATGAGACTTTAAAACCTTCTTTGGCCTTAGCACTGTTCATTGCATCAGTTTTTGTGATACCCCTGCAGGCGCAGAAGAGAATCGAAAGCTCGGCTGAGCAGCCGATGATAATGAACATCTAACATCTGAAACCGTACAAAGAAGACCGTCAGATAAGAACAACTACCATTGACACCTTCTATCCGGTTGTCACTGTAAAGGACCTCAATCTTGCTCTGTACGTTGGCCTAAGTGCTACTTGGGGGACAGGTTAGATCACTCAATTGACCGGTGATATAAACATGGGTACGCTTAAGGAGGTCACCTATGAGAGCTCCGCAACGGGCATCGGTCCAAACATCTTGGCAGCCGTTGATCTCATACGGTGGAAAAACATTGCGTTTTCCTTGATGTCTGCGGGGCATTTATCCTTTATGATGAGGAGTTTCCTGCAGGCGGCGAGCATTATAATTTTATGTGGCGGGCAGGCCCTACACTTTCATACTCGTTTGGCCACGCCTACGGTATCGGTGTAAGTTATCGATGGATGCATGTTTCTAATGGACAAGGCCTGACCCCCAACAATCCCAGCTATGAGGCAAAGGGCATTGGTATACAGCTTCGTAAAGCGTTTTAGCTTGAATAAAATGAAGAAAATTTAGGATAATGAAGTCTGGCTTGAACTTTAAAAACTTTTGCTTAATCTCTCATTTTTTGGAAGTTTGGTAACTATATAAAGACCTCTATTATTTCAAGCCTCTGCTTTTCCAGAGCAGGTAGACCGCAGGGATGACAAAGAGAGAGAGCAGTGACGCGGTGATCATACCACCGATCATCGGCGCGGCAATTCTCTGCATGAGTTCTGAACCGGTACCTTCTGCGACCATGATGGGTAACAATCCTGCAACGATAACGGTCACCGTCATCGCCTTGGGTCGTATCCGCATCACAGCACCTTCTATAATGGCCGCTTTAAGATCTTCTTGACTACTCATTTTTCCTTTTTCAATACGCCGTTGATACGAGTTGTTAAGATAGATCAACATAATGATGCCGAATTCTGCTGCAACACCGGCAAGGGCTATAAAGCCGATCGCCATGGCGACTGACATATGGTAACCTAAAAACAGAACGAGCCAGAAACCGCCGACAAGGGAAAAAGGAAGTGTTACCATGATAAGCAGGGACTCAGTGATACCTCTGAAGGAAAGATAAATCAGTGTGAAGATGATTAAAAGGGTAGCAGGTATAAGCTTTTGTAAACGTTTTTGGGCACGTTGCATATGCTCATATTGGCCTACCCAGCTTATGGAATACCCCGCAGGCAATTTTAATTCTTTATACAGCAGTTGCTGCGCGCGTTGTACATAACTACCGATATCTTCTGCTCTATCGATGTTGATAAAGATCAAACCGTTGAGACGTCCATTCTCACTTTTGAGCATGGGCGGACCGTCAACAATCTTAAGTGTTGCTACTTCTGATAAGGATACTTCGATACCACTGGGTGAACGTAATGGAAGTTGTTTTAGCTTTTCTATATCATCACGATACTCTCTGTCATAACGCAGGTTAATACTGTAACGCTCTCGTCCTTCAACTGTTTGGGAGACATTAATACCACCGATTGCGGCACTGGTAAGGTCTTGAATATCAGAGATGTTCAACCCTAGCAGGGCAGCTTTCTCACGCAGCGGAGTAATCTCAATATAGCGCCCGCCTGTGACACGTTCGGAGTAGACAGAGACGGTGCCGGGCACATTTTTTAAGATCTGTTCGATATTTCTTCCTATCTCTTCAATGACCGCAAGGTCTGCACCTGCAACCTTCACGCCCACCGGCGTTTTGATTCCGGTGGAGAGCATGTCGATACGCGTTTTTATCGGCATCACCCATGCGTTGGTGAGTCCGGGAATATTGACGGTACGATCGAGTTGCTCGATAAGTGCATCGAGGTCGATACCATCGCGCCATTCATCTCTTGGCTTAAGCTGGATTAGCGTTTCAATCATAGTCAGAGGCGCCGGATCGGTAGCGGTATCGGCGCGACCTATCTTCCCAAATACCTGTTTCACTTCCGGTACTGATTTGATAAGGCGATCGGTCTGTTGGAGTAGCTCTTTTGCCTTGCCGATTGAGAGTCCCGGCAAGGTAGTGGGCATATACATCAAATCCCCCTCATTAAGTTCAGGCATAAACTCTGTCCCCATTTTGGACATGGGTATTATTACTGAAAGCGTGAGGAAAATAGAGATAAAAACTATCTTTACGGGATGATGGAGGCTCCTCTTTAACAAAGGGCTATAAGCATTGATCAGCCAACGACTCATCGGGTTGGAAGATTCGCGCGGTAGCTTGCCACGGATGGCATACCCCATCAATACAGGAACCAGAGTCACCGACAAACCGGCTGCTGCTGCCATGGCATAACTCTTGGTGAATGCAAGCGGTGAGAACATCCGTCCTTCCTGTGCCTCCAGTGCAAAGACAGGCAGGAAGCTCAAAGTGATGATTAAGAGTGAGAAGAACAGTGCTGGTCCGACTTCGACGGCCGCCTCGGTAATGAGTTTCCAGCGCTGCTGATTTTCTAGTATTTGCTCAGGATATCTCTCTTGCCACCGTTCCAGATGTTTATGGGCATTCTCAATCATCACAATGGCAGCATCGACCATGGCGCCAATGGCAATGGCGATACCTCCCAGAGACATAATATCGGCGTTGATACCTTGTATATTGAGTAGGATGAAAGAGACAAGTATACCTAGTGGCAAGGTGATAATAGCAACCAAGGCCGAGCGTAAATGCAGTAGAAACAGCAGACAGACCAGGGCCACCACAATAAACTCTTCGATCAGCTTCTCGCTCAGATTGTCAACTGCGCGCAAGATAAGTCCGGAGCGATCATAGGTCTCAGCGATTTCGACACCCTCAGGCAATCCAGGCTTTAGTTCTTCGATTCGCTGCTTCACTCTTTTTATGGTCGTAAGTGCATTCTCACCATGGCGCATCACGATAATACCGCCGGCAATTTCCCCTTCACCATCAAGGTCTGCAACGGCTCGGCGCATCTCGGGGCCAACCTGTACTCTGGCAAGATCACGAATGAGAAGGGGAGGGCTGCCCTCTTGTACCGCGACCGGGATGGATTCGATATCCTCTATGGAAGTGAGATACCCACGAGTATTGATCATATATTCAGCCTCGGAAAGTTCGATTACCGAACCACCCGTTTCACGATTGCCATTTTCAATGGCATTTTTTAATTGCGACAATGAAATTCCATAGGCACGTAATCGATTAGGATCTGCTACTACCTGATATTGACGAACCATGCCGCCCACGCTTGCCACTTCGGATACACCCGCAACTGCTTGTAATTCAAATTTTAGAAACCAGTCTTGGATTGAGCGCAGCTGGGAGAGATCATGCTTGCCCTTTTTATCAACCAAAGCGTATGAATATATCCAGCCAACACCGCTGGCATCGGGACCCAGTCTTGGTTTGATACCGCGAGGTAGCTGTTCTGTCGCCTGGCTCAGGTATTCTAATACGCGTGAACGTGCCCAATATATATCAACATCATCGTCAAAGATGATATAGACATAAGAGTCACCATAAAAAGAGTAACCGCGCACGGCCTTTGCACCCGGGACCGAGAGCATCGTTGAGGTTAAGGGATAGGTGATTTGATCCTCAACCACCTGCGGTGATTGTCCGGGATAAGCGGTACGGATGATAACCTGGGCATCCGAGAGATCAGGAATCGCATCAAGTGCAATCTGCTGCGTCGAGTGCCACCCCCACGCACCAATCATCAGGCTTGTAATAAGTACTAAGATGCGGTTATGAATCGACCAGCGTATAAGGTTTGCTAACATCTATGACTACTTCTTATCATTTGTATGACTAAGACGTCGAAAGCTGGCGCGCAGATTGGCTTCGGAGTCGATGAGAAACTGCCCTGAGCTTACAACGAAATCACCCTCATTTAGCCCTGATTTAATTTCTACCTCGCCACCGCTATGCAGTCCTGCGACCACATCAACCGGCATAAACAGACCCTTTCCCAAGGCCTTGATGACGCTGGTACGATCTCCGGTTGCAATCAATGCTTGTCGTGGTATTTTTAGGGTATATTTTTGTTCATTATCAAAGATAGTAACCTGGGCATACATATTGGGGCGCAAGATATAATCGGGATTAGGTACCAGTACTCGCACCTTTGCAGTGTGTGTGCGGGGATCAAGCTCTGCAGCAATGGCGTTGACTTGTCCTTTTAGAACCTTCCCGGGAAGAACATCAACAACAATTTCAGCTTTCTGATTTCTTTGCAGCCATTCAAGTTGATGTTGGAAGATATTAACCTCAATCCAGACACTGGAGAGATCGGCGATGGTGAGCATCGAATCACCCTCATAGACATAAGAGTGGTTCTTAACGTTCAATTGCACCACCTCTCCATACTGTGGTGCATAGATGGGAATGCGATGGCGGGTTTTGCCTTTACGCGCGAGCTCATTGATAGCGCTCTCCGGGATTTGTAGGTAACGCAGGGTGTCACGAACATGTACAGTCTCATCTCGCTGGGCATATTTTTTTAATTGGCCCGCCGACTTATCCAGCTTTTGTGCTTGAAGAAATTCTTTCTGAGCTTCCAGGTACTCAGGCGAATACATCTCCATTAGAAGCTGCCCGCGTTTTACCATCATCCCGGAACGGCGCAAAGAGAGGTTTTCTACCCAGCCGTCTGTTCGGCTGGTGAGATCGATTAAGCGGTCTTCATTGTAACCGACATTTCCTCCCGTCTTCAGTGACATTCTCAATCTTCCACGCACCACAGTCGTTGTTTTGACGCCGATCTTTTGTACAATTGCCGAAGAGAGTTTGAGGGTGTTTAATCCATCAATCGAATCACTCTGCTTTTTCTGTTTCACCAGGTACATTCCGCAGATGGGGCAGTTCTCTTTATGATTACTGATTATTGAGGGGTGCATGGGACAGATATAAGACGCCGGTATATCTGTTTTCTTCTGCGCAGGGTCGGTGTGCGATTGCACTGCCTTATCTTGTTTTTTCTGTACAGTATTTGTGTTATAAAGAGGATTAGAACCTATATCAGCACTCTTTGTTATTGGAGTGTTTATACTATTTTGATGTGTGTCATCGTCTGATGTTTTTTTCTTGTACTGGAGCAATAGATAAGGGTTTTTTCGCGGTTTTGAGTTTGCTTCTTGAGATATTTTTTGATCAGCTTCCACCTCTTTTAATCTCATCTCATCTAACTCCGTCTTACTAGGAACCGGTCTCTCACACTTATGTCTACTTGCTGTTGAGGGTCTTACCGAGACCTCTTTTTTTTGCAAATGCATACCACAGATCGAGCAGTTTCCTTTATGATCACTGATTATCTTGGGATGCATGGGACAAACATAATAGGCTGTGGTCTTTATTGGTGCTGCTGTCTCCTTCATATGTGTATTGCAGATACGGCATCTTTCCTTATACTCACTGATCTGTTCAGGATGTAAAGGACAGACATAATACTTGCCTGTTTTTTCCGGTATCTCTTTTTTCTTCAGATACATCCCGCAGATGGAACAATTTTCTTTGTGATCGCTAAGTATCTCAGGGTGCATGGGACAGACGTAGTTTTGAGTACTTTTTATCGATGCCTCTGTCTTTTTTAGATACATACCGCAGATGGAGCAGTTCTCTTTATGAGTGCTGATTACTTCAGGGTGCATAGGGCAGACATAATGTTCAGTAGTATTAAGTGATGTCTTTTTTGTTTGTGGGCCGTTATCGCTGTATCCTGCAAAGGAGAGCATTACAAAGAGCAAGAGTGTAAAAATAGAGTAGGTCGAACGCATATAATTCCTTTTCCCTCGTTATCGCAAGTAGTAAATAGCACATAGCGGAGAAATATTTTAGTGCTTGTTCCCTTAAATAAATCCATAGCATGATACCGATAACTGTATAGGTTTATGTAAGTGGAAGGTTATAAGTAAATTTGAGTCAAACAAGAGTTTAAAAGGAGGGGTAAAGACTCCTCCTTTATGTACATTGCATTTTCACATTTACGCAGTAACAATGATATTTGTTTTTACTGTTCCTAATACCTGTTGAGTGATCCAGTCGAGTACATCACAAGTGATAATGTACTCACCCGGAACTGTTGGCTCAAAGATAACATCATAACGCTCTGCAGAGACGGCTTTAAGCTCAGTTGCGCGCATCGGATTGGGCAGCTCGCGACCATCCGAGATATACACCGTTCCCGTCAGTCCACCAAACCTGATATGCTGAGGATGGTAACCTGCACAGATATAACGGGCTAAGAGTTTCTGACCTACCTGTACCGTAGCAGAGATAGGTGCCAGATTCATTGCAGACGTACCTGTGCCATCAACGCCGGTGATAACGAAGTAGTCTGGACTGAGTAAATTTAGTCCTACATCATCACCGCAGGTACCGGCATTCCATGGAAGGGTGTGCCATGATGAATCAATCTCATCAACAACCCAGAAGGCTTCCACATCATAAGTGACTCCAGGATCTCCGGCAGAAGGCGAAATCAGTGTTCCCGGGCCTTCGGGCGGATCAACGATCAAGGCGCCGTACATTCCCATTTCGGCATGCAGTACCGTATTGGTATGGCAGTGGTAGAAGTAGGTACCCGGATGCGTAGGACGCCACTGATAGGTATACGTACCGTCAACATCCCAAGTGATGTGGCCGACGCCGTCTGCATGATCGGCAGGTTCTATACCATGATGGTGTATCGTGTGCAACCACATATTTCCCTGTACATTAAGTACTGTGTGGCAAATCGTGCCCGCATTGATGCGCATTGGTGGTGAAGGAAAGCTCCCTCCTCCCATACCGCCACCACCTCCTGTGCCATCGGTGAATCCCCACATATTAACAGTGTTTCCGTCATCCATAGTCAGTGGAATCTGCATATCGATACCGCGGTTAAATACTACGTCCGGTGTTACGATTCCCGGTGTAGCAGGTGCAGCCGGATAGACATAACATGTACTACCCATACCGCCGCCATTATTATTCATTCCCATAACTCTCTCCTTTATTCAAAATAGATATCGGTCATTGAACCGAATTGGTAAAAACCACCACCTGCAGTCTGTGTCATCTCGGTGTGAAGGTGCATAGGGTATATACCCGTACTTACCAGCGGCCATGCATCCGGTGGGGTCTCAAATGGGAAGATTACGTCAATCTGTCCACGATTAGCATCGAGCGGGATAATGTCTTTTTTCCAGATATCGGGACGAATCTGTCCATTACTTGTCAGCCATTCCATATGGTTAGCATGAGTGTGTACTGCTTGCTGCGCCATTCCGGCGTTCATCACGCGAATCAGTGTTCTGTCTCCAATATGACCATGAAGAGCAGAACGCGGATCTGTGATCGAATCAAGGTTTGGATCATGCGAGCCCGGTGCTCCGGGCGGTCGTCCGCCCAGGCCGTTCAGGGTAAAGTAGCGCGGAATGAATGGGGAATTTGGAGTTAGACGGTTTTGAACCATGCCATTCCAAACCGGGTCGATATCATTAAAGATCCAGAACTTCTGTACGACAAAAGTCGGACTACCAGGATAGAGCTCATTCGTACTAGTGCCCGGCATAACTCCCATACCGCCATGAAGACCGCACAGACGGTTGTAAGGAGCATTTAGCTTATCATAATACATAAATGAACCCGAACCTGTTGCGGTAAAGCTTAGCTCTTTAGTCGTACCGCCTTCGATAATACCGCTGTCGACCTGACCGTCAATAACAAAGCTATGTGGTGTTTGCAGTGTATTGACAATAGTTATATTGACCGTATCGCCTTCTTGAACCACGAATGATTCACCGGGAACATTCAGTTCCGACGGTGAGTTGCTATAGGCCATAAAATAGATATCCTCACCGGTGATTTGGGTGATAAAACCCTCGGTGATATAAAATGTCCTATCAATCGTTGCTGCATGAGCGCTTGGCGCTAAGACAGCAAGAGTGGACGTTCCAAGTACTGCCCTTGCAGCTGCTGCTTGAGCGAGTCCGGCCATGCTGAATTTTAAAAAGTTCCTGCGTTCCATATAAACCCTTTCCTTTTTGAATAATCTGTATAGAAAGTTCAAAGCCTCTGCACAGTTATAGGTAAATATTATAATAAACGATGAAAAAAATCGTAAAAAAATCGTTAAAAAATCGTTAAATTTTCTTATTATAAGAACTAGTGGAGAAAGGTGAATGTTGTTTTTACACTGGGATATGCTTTGCTCGCAGAGATAAGTCTCCTGCATACAGGCTGTTTTCTAAGTAGAAAATGGTTTAGTTGTTTTTTTGCAGGCAGATACTTTGGAAAAAGCTGGAATTTAGTAAGAAAGGAGGATTAAACTGTCTCTATGATATGACCTCTAGTCTTTACCGTGCTTATGACATCTAAGGGGAGTTTTTTTCGAATGTTATTTATTGTCACCCTGATCGTACTCGAGTTGACCTCTTCAGGGTGCAGATAGAGAGCTTGTAACAGTTGCTCATTAGAGATAATCATATTATTCTTACTGAGTAGATAAAAGATTATATTATTCTCTTTTTGGCTCAAAAATATTTTTTTGCCTTTATAAGAGATCTGTTCACTGATCATATCAAACTCGATACCCTTGATGTTGATAACTTTTGGAATGTTTCTTCGATGCAGGGCTAGGATCCGAGCATAGAGTTCTGTGTTATCAAAGGGCCTTTGCAAGCAGTCGTCCGCGCCTTGACTTAAAACACCCACCTTGCAAGAGATCGTTTTCCCGTTGCATATGACAATAACGCCCGCCCCTGCATCCGCGGATTTAATGTTTTTAAGCAGATCCATACAAATCTTTTTATTGCCTGTACTTAGGTTGATAAGTATGATATCGTAGGTGAAGCTTGCAATATATTCTCTCGCTTCATCACTACTCTTGACCGTATCAAGTATCATCTTGTCAGAGAGAAATTCTCCTGTAGATGACTTATTATCTTCAATATAGAGTACACGCATTAGATTTCCTAGAAAATTATTAAGAAGTAAAAGTTACAACTATTAAATAAGTTTATATTAAATGATTGTATCAGAGTTTATATAAAATTTATGATATATAGGTAAAGTTTAGCTCTTTTAGATTGCAGAAAAAATAATGCTTGCTACTCCATATACCCTAAAGCATGGACCTAGAAAAGTTCTTGAGTATAAGACACCGTATGAAGTATTTTTTGGTGAAATGCGTAGAAGGTTTGTGAGTTAGATGGGGTGGAAATCTTCTTGGCCGTGTAACTCTTAAAAGACGCTCAAGATGATAATGAGATCATTATCAATGAAAGTCAGGAGATTGAAGCGATGCTCATAGTTTCAACGTAAAAAGTATCTTGCAGTATGTGCGTATACATGGCACCGATATTATGAAATGATTATTATCCTATCCGAAGCAGTGTAGGTAAGACGGAAGGGAATCTATTCATAACTTTTCTACGAAACATAAAAAAATGATCAATCAAAAAGCCGTCTGCGGGTTTTTGATTGATCTCCTCTGGTTTGTTGGTGAGTACCCATGCGTTTAGTATGACCTGCCGCGCCACTTCCGGCCTCCTCAGTAAATCCACGGTATCAAACGATAGTGTACACGCTGCGTATAATTCTGATACCCTGGCAGTTCTTCTTGAAGCGTCCGGTCTTCTAAAGCGGTTCTGATCACGGCGATAATCAGTGCAACCATGGCCGGAACGAGCATCCACGCCGAGCCTAAGGCCAACACCATACCCGGGAGTGCCAACAGATTCCCGGCATAACCAGGATGCCGTACAATCCGATAAGGGCCGCTGTCGCAGACCGAATGTCCCCGATCCGTCTGGATACGCACCGTACTGGAGAAGAAGCGGTTCTCTATTAAGGCCCAGGCGGCGAATGTGTATCCAAGCGCGATGAGAACGATGCCGAGAATGTTAAGCCATGTTGAAAACAGAGGTGTCCACCCATAGCGGTGATCAAGTCCTGCGATGATAAGAAGGGGGAAAGTGAGGCTTATCGCCATCAGCGGGGAAAGCACTTTATCCCACGGTTTCGCATTTAGCGTCTTTTCCGAGGTAACCCGTTCCACCAGAATTCCCGGATGCCGCTTTTCTGCCAAGATGCGCCCGCCTATGCCGGCTGTAAATATCAGCACAAAATAGACCCAGGCCTGCCACCAGCGAAAATCTCCTCCGCAGACAAGGAGAATCAGCGGGATGAAGAGATGGGTGAAGATCAAACCAAGCCACAGTCGAGGGCTTGGGGCCTGATTTATGTTTGGATCAACGGTCTTCGATGTCATTTTTTTACTCCGAAACAAGCCGGTATTTTAATGGTGTGGCTTATGATAAACATGCACTGCCTGTAGTTTGGGATAAACTGCCGTTGCTTTATGGCGGTCCAAGTGGACGTTAGCGAAAGGATTGATACGTTTGTTGGATTATTGTGCTTTATTAATAATATTTTCATAGTTTTCTTTTGAGATGCTATAGTGTGAGAACTTCCCATTCTTTGAATATATAAATTTTTCATATCTGTCATTCTGTGGGTATTGTATATTCTTTTCATTATCATAATAGCGGCTAGATTGTTTTCTTAAAACATCAAGAAAGCCATCATTATTTATATCTATAATCAGGCCTTCAGTTTCCCAGGATTCTCCAGCATCACCACAGTTTGATTCGGATATCTCCACGGCACTTTCATAATGGTGGGAATCTTCCTTTTTTTCAATATTTTCTGTATTGTTGATCTCACGAAATAGGTACAGACTAGTGCCTGTATTTGAAGTTCCATAACATGTTGGGGTCTTTATCAGATAAGCAACAATGTTCTTCTCGTAATTAAATTTATATAAAGCAAAATACTCATCTCTGGAAAGATATTTATTTATGACCTGAAGTGTTTCTGGGGAAATCAGTTTTCCTTTTGAGGCTAAGTTCATTTTATCATGTGATATATGCTTAAACAGTTTTTTAAATGTTCTGTAGTTATTATGAAAGTTGTTATCAAGGAGTTTGCTGAGCGGATAGTTAGTATTAAGGACCTTCATTATTAGGTATTCACCATTATCTTCATTTCTAACAATATTTGCTTCAAATGCCTTGGGTATGGTGCCTGAGGCGGGTTGTTTATAGTAATATATAATACGTCTGCTATTCTTTACTGCTTCAGAAATATTGATGACGCCGATCCCTGACATTGGATGGTACTTTTTCCAATGTAAAGAAAATACTTTTCTAGCTTCTGTTGTCGCACCAGGCGTGTCAACCCTTGACCAGCCAGTCGTATAATATCTTTGTAGATGATTTATAAATGCTTTGTCTTTTTCATGAAGTTCTGCCATGGAAAGTGAAGGTATCAACGAAATCAATAAAACATAAGTTAGGTTAATAAGATTGTTTTTCATTTTCATAGAGCTCGATATTAATTTTTAATAACATTTTTTTATTGTTGGAGTAAATGGCCTTAAATTAACAGACATTGTTCCTTGCCTAGGTCCATTTACATTAAAAAACTCAAAAAAACCTTTTAGTTTTTTTTCATTTTTTGAGAAACCGAACTCATTAACTCCTTTGGGTAAGTGAATTAGATACTCATGGTTGTATACATCTCCCTTTGTGAAGAAATAAATTCGATTCATCTCATCTGGACCACCAGCAATATCGTTTACCTGCTCATCACTTAAAGTTAAATCAAGATAAACAAAAAAAGGTTGCATGGCAGTAACAACTTGGCTAAATGCATCGTTCATAGAAAGATCATGATTATGATGATCAGAAAGACTCCACTTGTAAACGGGTATGCATTCTTTAGCGTTAACCGGAATAACAAATATTGCAAATATAATAATTGCTATTAATGATATTCTTTTTGACATAGTTATAAGCCTTGATGTATTAATCTAACTATTTATTGGTACACACTCTATGATTTTCCCCATGAAATCTAACTTAATTGAACACTATTTTTTTTCTGATAAGTGATAAGATAATGTAAAAGGGTCTATCTTTAGAATAAAAGAGTGTTTTAGCATATAAAAACAGTATGATATGCTCTATAATATTTGAACTTACTAGAGCACTATGTTCAAATAAAAGCCGTTTATTTACTTATGTTGATTCTATCAAGGCAGAAATATATGAAGTGTACATAAGTACTCAAATCTATTGATAATGAAGAGTAGAACGAAAATGTGGTGTGAAGTGGTGACCCCAAGGAGATTTGAACTCCTATGGCATGGATGAAAACCATGAATCCTAACCATTAGATGATGGGGCCGTATAAAAGTATCTTAACTTAGAATTCTAAGCAAAAATGGTGTCCCGTGATGGACTCGAACCATCGACATCCTCATTAAAAGTGAGATGCTCTACCAACTGAGCTAACGAGACTAAAACAAGCACTAAGTGTTTGTGGATGGGAATTATAGGAGATTCTCTCTTTAAAGTCAAGAGTATTTATAATAAATATAAAATTTTTATTAGTAAGATCTATTTTGCATGTTATTTGTCCCATTTTATCACGTTGAAATTATCTGTTTGGTCTGTTTTTTAACATTGAAGTATAAGATAATTGGATAGAATCTTACTAATGATTTTATTTGAGTACAACATTATACTTTTGCTATTGTTCCCTGTTATCTACTGTTTATATAAGTGTCGTGAAGAGATGCTCAAGCGTGTTTTTGTCCATCTTGAACTCTTTAGCCTTAAACGTCCTCGCTTTTGGATGCAAGATCTCTTGAAGCTACTCATCGCACTCTTGCTGCTTGTTAGTTTAGCTTCACCCATACTTATAGATAGGAGCAATCCTCTCAACCGCCACGGTATAGATATCGTTCTTTCCCTTGATGCGAGTGGTTCGATGCGGGCCTCAGGTCTTAGCGAAACGCGTGAGACACGTTTTGAGACAGTTCAGCGCGTGGTAAGAGCGTTTATCTCAAAACGATTAAATGATAATGTGGGCGTAGTTCTATTTGGAGACTTTGCCTTTATCGCTTCGCCTGTGACTTATGAAAAAGAGATCGTCTCAGAGATGGTATCGTATCTTCAAACGGGAATGGCAGGAGATAACACGGCTATAGGGGAGGGAATAGAGCAGTCTATTCGCGCGCTCTCTTTTTCAAAGGCGAAGAATAAGGTTATTATCCTGCTCTCAGACGGCGAACATAATAGCGGACGTATCTCGCCAAAAGATGCAGTCAAGATAGCACAAGAGCATAATATCAAAATCTATACTATCGCCGTCGGCGATGACTTTAATCCGGCCCTTCTTCAAGAGATAGCTTCACAAACAGGTGGAAAATCTTATGCAGCTGTTAATGAAGAAGAGTTAAAAGAGGTGTATGAGCAGATCAACACGATGGAGAGTTCCCAGATAAAATCTCAGCAGTTTTTGAAAAAAGAGTACTATTATCAGTATATTCTAATATCGGTATTTTTCCTTTTGAGCTTCTATACCTTACGTCGTTTCAGGGGGGTGGCATGAGTTTTTTATCTCCCGAATTTTTCTGGCTGATACTGGTCTTGCTGCTGATGATGCTGTATAGAAAATACAAAAGAGAACATGCTATTACAAAAGAGACAAGGCGTAAGCTCACTTTGTTGTATCTCTCTTTGATCATGATGATGATAGCCTTGGCACGACCTGTTTTGGAGCAGACCCCTGTCAAACAGGAGTATGAAGGAAGCGAGGTTGTTGTCGCCTTGGACCTTTCGTACTCCATGCAGGCAGAAGATCTCAAACCCAACAGGCTTGAGGCGGCAAAGTCATTTATCAAAGAGCTGATTTCAACACGTATGCATGAGCGCTTTGCCCTGCTCGGATTTACGACCAATGCGATCATCCTCTCCCCTTTGACTTCAGACGCCGAACTTCTTTCGCATCAGCTTGATCTGATTGAGGCAGAGCTGGTGATCACCAAGGGAACGCATATGGCCTCTGTCTTGGAACTTAGCACAAAGTTATCTAAGCTCAAGGCCAAAAATCTCATCATCGTAGGCGATGGCGGAGATGAGAAGGATTTTTCTAAAGAGACAGACTATGCCAAAAAAAATGGACTGAGTATCTCTATGGTGATGATGGCAACGGCTTCCGGGGCTAAACTCCGGGACAAAAAGGGGGTGTGGATGAAAGACAGCTCGGATCACCTTGTCGTCACCTCGGCGAACATGGATGCAAAAGCATTGAGTTCCGGCACAGGAGGTGTTTTCGTCGGAGCAGGGGAGAATGCGGTAGATGCAATATCCTCCTGGCTTGATTCGCGGGATAAAAAGCTTTCCAGTGCGGACTTGATGATGTACGAAGAGCTTTTTTATTTTCCACTGTTTTTAGCCCTTGTATTTTTTCTTCTGGGCGTTACAAAACTGCATACATATCTCTTTAAGGCGGTCTTCATCGTCATGGCCTTTGTCGGAGTTAATATTCATGCGGATATGAGGGAGTTTTCAACGCAAAGTGCAGGTGATGAGGCCTATGTCGAGAAAAGATATTTAGAAGAGTTAGAACATTATAAAAAGCGTGCAGAACGGTCACCTGAAGATCACTATAATCTGGGAAATGCCTACTACAGAGCAGGAGAGTATGAGAAAGCGATCAATGTTTATAAAGAGATACGCTCAACACAGCCCTCTTTAAAGGCGAAACTCTTTCATAACCTTGGAAACTCCTATGTTCGTCTTGAGATGTTTGAAGAGGCGAGAACGGCTTATAGAAAAAGTCTGATTATCGCGTATGACAAGCAGACAGATGAAAACCTCATGCATATCTCAGGTTTTACAAAAACGGAGGGTCTGCAAACAGGTCAGCAAAAAGGTAAGAAAAAAAACGAGAGCAAGGTGGCTAAAAATGCTTCTAAAAAGCAGGGGCAAAAGAAAAAAGGGGCGGGGTCTTCAAACATGAAGGTCTCGGCTCAGGCGGGTGCGGGTTCTAAGAATAAAGGTAAAAAAGTGAAAAATCAGGCGCAGGTACAATTTAACGCTTCACAGTCAGGACTCTCCTACCGTCAATATGAACTTATCAATGAAAGGGGGACGAATGAAGAAAATCCTTGGTAGTCTTTTCTTGCTCAGCCTCACTCTTTTTGCAAAGAGTGCTTATGAATGGAAGGTAGACCTTAAAGACAGAGAACTATACCTGAATCAGTCTACCGTCTTGAGTATGCAGTGCTCTTTCTCCAAAGAGGGGAAAAATGATGATGTGGAGTTTACTCCGCCCGAAGGTATTCCTTTTGACTTTAAACTCTTAAGCGAAAAACGATCCTTTGCAGGAGAGCGGCAGACCATTACCTACACCTATCTTGTTTTTGCTCAAAAAGCGGGAGAGTATACCTTAAAGCTGCAACCTACGATGCTCTTTACAACCCAAAGTGCAATCGATAACGTCATCGTCGGACGCGACAATGTCAATGATCTGGAAGTAGAGAAAGAGCCCGCACAGATAGAAGCCATCAAGATTAAAGTCAATGAGACCTCTTCTGCGTTGACGGGAAGCTTGGGTCTGGATGCAAAGCTTGATGTCAAAGAGGTCTCTGCTTTTGAACCTGTACATTTGGAGCTCTCTCTTCATGGCGTTGGAAACCTTCAAGAGCTTCAGCCTATACGTTTTGAGATAGAAGGGGTTCAGGTCTTCTCTGACGAGCCCGAAAAGAAGTTTCTCCTGAGTGATGCGGGATATAAGGGAAAATGGGTTCAGCGTTTCGCCTTTGTGGCACAGGAGGATTTTATTGTTCCTTCCGTCTCGATCCACTATTTTGATCTGCAGGAAAAACACGAAAAGGTCTTAAAAACAGAGGCCTTTAGCGTGAGTGTCAAAGCAGACAGTATCAAAAGAGAGGAGCTGATAGACAAGGTCGATCTTCCCTCGCAAAAGATAGACTTTAGTCTCTACCTGGGCTATAGTTATTATCTGCTGAGTTTCATAGCAGGTTTCCTTGTGGCGAAGATTGTAAGGGTGCCCAAGCGAACGGTGAAAAAGGAAAAAGGTGAGAAGATCAAGAAGGCAAAAAGTGAGAAAGAACTCTTGGAGGCCCTGATGCGATGTGAGAAGAGTCTTTTTTCTTCGGAGATACAGGAGTTGGAAACGGCTGTGTACAGAGGTGTAAAAGTGGAACTTTCTGAGTTAAAAAAGAGGGCACTGCGCAGGTTATAAGGGTGTTCACACTTTTTTTACACATCCGGACAATAGTGTTTCTTTCAAAATAATACAAGCAGGTCAAAAAGTAATCTTGACTTGCTATAATAAGTTTAATTATACATAGGACAGAGATAGATGAACGAAAAAATCATTAAGATTAAAGAAGAAGTCGCCAAGGTCGTTATCGGTCAGGAGAAGATGATAGACGGACTTTTGGTCGGACTGTTGTGTGAGGGACATATCCTTATTGAAGGTATTCCCGGCCTTGCTAAAACGACGACGGTCAATGCGCTTGCCAAAGCTTTGGGGCTTGGTTTTAAGAGGGTTCAGTTCACACCCGACCTGCTTCCATCGGATATCCTGGGGGCGGAGATATATGATCCCGGGCAAAATATGTTTAAGATCAAGCAGGGCCCCGTGTTTACCAACCTTTTGCTTGCGGATGAGATCAATCGTGCTCCTGCAAAGGTCCAGTCTGCCTTGCTTGAGGTGATGCAGGAGAAGCAGGTGACCATCGGTGAAGAGTCATTTAAACTCTCCCCTCCTTTTTTCGTTATGGCAACGCAAAATCCCGTTGAGCAAGAGGGTGTTTATCAACTTCCAGAGGCCCAGCTCGACCGTTTTATGATGAAACTTGTTGTCGGGTATAACACCAAAGAAGAAGAGCTGCAGATCGCAAGGCGTATCTCAAATAAAACCAATGCGCAGATCAATGCCGTTATCACCCTGGATGAACTTGAAGCGCTCAAACAAGAGGTTGCTTCTGTTCATATGGATGAAGAAGTAGAGAAGTATATGATCGAGCTTGTATCGGCAACACGTGACCCTGAAGCATACGGCCTGGGTGAGATTGCGGATTATCTGCAGTTTGGCGCAAGCCCTCGTGTGAGTATTGATATGTTCAAGGCCGTCAAGGCAATGGCCTTCTTACGCGGAAAAGATTATGTCTCTCCGGTTGACATCGCTTATATCATCAAAGAGATCATGCGCCACCGTGTTATCTTGACCTATGAGGCAGAAGCAGAGGGTGTAACAGCAGATCAGGTCATTGATAAGATCGTTGAAACTGTAGCGATCCCATAGCGTATAGAAATCATAGATGTCTAAATTAAAAAAGATTCTTGTTCGAGCAAGACGGCAGGTCTTCTCTGAACTCATCGGAAATAACCCCTCTATCTTCCATGGAGAGGGGTATGACTTTATTGAACTTCGTGAATATATGCCAGGAGATGATATCCGTCATATAGACTGGAATATCACGGCGAAGAAGCAACAGCCTTATATCAAGGTCTTCAAAGAAGAACGTGAACTCAATGTTGTGTTGACCTCCATGCTCAACGGTTCGGTGCATTTTGGTTCGAAAAAGTTTAAACAGGAGTTCATCGCAGAGATCGCAGCAATGCTCTCCTTTTCAGCGATACGAAACGGAGACCTGCTCAGTTCTTATATCTTTGCAGATAAGCTGTATAAGGAAAACCGCCCCAGTAAAAAGATTCATAGTGTTCATTCATTAGTAGCCGATGTTTTGGACTTTGATGCGCTGGGTAAAAAGGCAGATTATGCCTATGTGAGTAAGTATCTTATGCAAAGACTTAAGCGTAAGTCTCTTGTCGTAGTAATCGCTGACTATTTTGATCTGCCTGATTTTAGGGTTTTGGCGCGTAAGCATGAAGTCATTGCTATTATCATACGTGACCGGATGGAAGAACACCCTCCGGCCTTTGGTTTTTCTACCCTTTCTGATCCTGAATCCGGAGCCGAGCTTGAGGGTGACTTTAATAGTGAAACGATGAAGGCTTATGAGGCTAAGGTAGCAGCGCATGATCATAAATTATATGAAAAACTGCGTGAAGACCAGGTTCGTTTTGTAAAGATATATACGGATGACCAGCCTGTAGTGAAGTTAAAACGTCTATTTGAAGGGAATATTTAATGAGAGATATACCTTTACACGACATTAAGCCTATTGTTGAGGTTCCTGATAACTCCTTGATGCTTCTTATCATCATCACAGCCGCCATCCTTACTTTTGTTCTCGTTCCCCTTGTATGGTGGGGATGGAAGGGATATAAAAAAAGTAAGGCCCTGAACGTAAAAAAGGTCTATCTGGAAAAGATCCATGCCATTGATCTCAATGATGCGAAGCAAGCCGCTTATGAGATCAGTGAATATGGAAGATACTTGGCTTCTAATGACAAGGAGATAGAGCTCCTGGAGAGTTTGGATAAGCGTTTGTCTCAATATAAATATAAAAAAGAGGTGTCAAAGATAGATGAGGAGACCCTAGGCCATTTTCATGTTTTTTTAGAGGTTATCGATGCAACTTGAGTTTCCCTACCTTCTTCTGCTTATCTTACTTTTTATTGCCTGTGCTTATGTCTGTAAACAGCGTCAAGAGAGCCTGATATTTCCGCATATGGCTCTTTTTGGTTCTGCTTCAATGGCCTCATCGTATCTTTTAAAGCTCTTGAAATGGGTGGGGATTGTCAGTTTGATCATCGCTCTTTCTTCGCCGTATAAACAAAGAGAGATAGACTTGGAACCCAGAGAAGGGTATGATATCGTACTTTTACTCGATGCCAGTCAATCCATGCAAGCGCAAGGTTTTGATGAAAACAACCGGAAGCGTAATCGTTTTGAAGTAGTACAGACGATTGTGGACAGTTTTATTCGCGAACGTCCTAATGATAATCTCGGGATGATCGTCTTTGGTGCTTACGCCTTTGTAGCCTCGCCGATAACCTATGATAAACATATCCTTTCGAAGCTTTTACAGCAGCTTTATATCGGTGTGGCCGGAAAACAGACAGCCATCTTTGATGCTATCGCCCAGTCTGTAACGCTTATGCAAGAAAATAAGGCTAAAAGCAAGATAGCTATCTTGCTGACCGATGGGCAAAATACGGCTGGTCAAATGCCTTATGACGCGGCAATTTCACTTGCAAAAAGAGAAGGTATGAAGATCTATACCATAGGCATCGGAAGACCCGGCGAATTTTCTGAAGGTACCTTGGCAAAGATTGCAGAAGATACGGGCGGAGAGTTCTTCGCAGCCTATTCAGCGCAGCAGCTAGAGCATATCTATAAAGAGATCAACTCGCTTGAAAAGTCGGAGCTAAAGGGCGAGAAGTTTCTTGATAAGCGCTATTATTACGTCTACTTCTTGTTTGTCTCTTTTATGACGCTGTTACTTTATCTTGTGATCCGTTCCAAGAAGGGGTGGGGATGAGTTTTTTATATCCGATTTTTATATATCTCATGCTGCCTCTTACACTTGTGCTTTTTTACTTTATCATTAGAGGTTCTCAAGAGAGCTTTCTCATGTTCGATGAGGCCGTACTTGCCAGATTGCGACATGAGAATAAAAGCCTTAGCACAAAGGCCCGTAATGGCCTGTTCTTACTCTCTTTTTTGTGTATGATTCTCGCCCTCTCCCAACCCGTTATCAAAGAGGGTGAGATCGTTGTTGAAGCCAAGAGTGCGGACATTCTGGTGGGGATAGATATCTCAGACTCCATGAAGGCTGAGGACAGATATCCCAACCGTCTTGATTTTGCCAAGGCCAAGGCGATAGAGCTGATTAAACAAGCGCCGCATAACCGCATTGGAGTGCTTGCTTTTGCCAAACACGACTATATTGTTTCACCTTTGAGTTTTGATCACAGTTCCGTCGCCTTTTTACTCTCGAAGATACAGACAGGAAATATTACTGAGAAGGGTACCCGTCTGGACTCTATGCTGCGCTCGGCCATCTCTATGCTTGAGCATGCAGATATCAAAAATCTTCTGCTTTTTACCGATGGGGGAGATGAAGAGGACTTTTCAAAAGAGATAGAACTCGCTAAAGATAACGGCTTGCGTCTGTTTATTATAGGTGTGGGTTCTGAACAAGGCAGTCCCGTACGAACTCCTGAAGGTGGCTTTGTCAAACACAAGGGCAATATCTTGATCTCCAAACTAAACTCGAAGATCCAAAGCCTTGCAACGCAGACGGGAGGGGTCTATATAGAATCTGTCTTAGCCGATGATGATATCAAGACAATGCTCAAAGAGATTGAATCCATCACGGAAAAATCAACGCTGAAAAAAGAGACGATTCCTCAATATACCCAACTGTTTTATTATCCGCTTGCCCTGGCGGTGTTGTTTCTTTTATTGGGATTTTCATCCCTGCCTAGACGTACTGTGCAAGCCTTTTTGGTTTTGCTCTTGCTGAGTGTGACGCAAGAAGAAGCAAAAGCGGGATTGCTTGACTTTCAAAAACTTCACGATGCCAAAGCGGCCTATCTCAACGAGAACTACAATAAGAGCATATCTCTGTATGAAGATTTTGCCATCGAGTCACCTGAGGCAGTATACAACCTTGCCAACAGCCTGTACAAAGAAAAGAAGTATGAAAGGGCCTTGAAGGTCTACAATAAGGTCTCAACAGATGATAAAGAGTTTAAGGCAAAGGCCTTGCACAACAGTGGAAATACCCATGTCAAGCTGAAACAGTATGAAGAGGCGCTAAAGTCTTATGAAGAAGCGCTTAAACTCAAAGAAGATAAAGAGACAAAAGAAAACTATGAGGCAGTGAAGAAGTTCCTAGAAGAGCAAAAGAAGCAAGACGATAAAAAAGACCAGCCAAATGATGATAAAAACGAGTCTGATGAGAAGAAAAATTCAGAGCAAAAAGAAAACTCAGATAAAAACAAGTCAGAAGATTCGGAGTCTCAAGATGAACAGAACAAAGAAGGTTCACAGTCCGAGAATAAGCAGAAGGAAGACGCTTCACAAAAGAGCGATCAGAAAAAATCTGAACAGAAGTCTGATAATGAAGAGAAGAAAAAAGATGAGAAGTCTGATAGTTCAAAACAAGATGAAAAGTTGAAAGACAAAGAAGAGCAACAGGACAAGAGCAAAGCCTCCTCAGATAAGCCTGAAGATGACGAGAAAAAAGAGGCTCAAGAAGAGAACGCGGCTTCTTCACAAAAAGATGAAGGAAAAGATGAAAAGAGTGAGAGCCTTCCTGTTCATATGAAAAAAATGAGCGACTTGGAAGCAAAAAAATGGTTAAAAGCTATTCAACAGTCCCAAAAGGGCCACCTGTATAAGATGCAAGAATTAGAACATGATGAGGATGATAATGAAAAACCTTGGTAAGATAATTTTATTTTTTTTAATGTTTTCGACCTTGAACGCAGATATAAAGGTCAGTGTTGATAAAGATCAGGTCACCCGCGGTGAACGCGTTACCTTTACCCTTAGTATCACAGGTGAAGGAGAGGTTAGAGTTCCCCCTTTGGATGAGCTGTGCGGGTATAGTATAGAGGGCAGAATGCAGAGCCGAAAAGATGTGTTTTCAAACGGAAAACGCGCTCAAGAGATCTCTTTGATGTATGAGTTTATGCCGCAAAGATCGTGTGTGATCGAGCCCTTTCCTGTTAGTGTAAATGATAAAGAAGAGATGACGGAGTCTATTAATATTACCGTTTCAAAAATATCGATTTCTAAGGATGACCCTCTCATAGTCGAGTTAGAAACGGATAAGAGTTCTGTTTATGTGGGTGAACCCTTTGAGATGAAGGTACATCTGAAAGAACGTCAGGGCATGGATAGTGTCGCCGAATCAATCTCCCTGCCTGAAAGTAAGAACATCTGGATCAAGAGTGAGAACAAGGGGCAAGCCTATGTGAAAGAGCGCTACAAAACACGTGAAAACATGTATGCCCTGGCTGCGCAGCAAAGCGGAAAACTTAGTTTGGGGCCGCTGCGTTGGGATGTCAAAGTAAGATCACGATCACGGGATTCTTGGGGAATGGTGTACGCTACTTCCAAAACAAGGACAGTCTTCTCAAATGAACTTGGTATCGAGGTCAAACCTCTTCCCGAAGGGGTGGATCTTGTCGGTGAACTTGATATTCAGGTGAAGGTGGATAAAGATGAAGTCGATGCCGGCGAAGCAGTTAATGTAACGATTGAAGTAAAAGGAGCTGCCAATATCGAAGATGTTCAAGCCTTTGATATACATGTCTCAGGGGCCCAGGCCTTTAATGAAGAACCTAAAATCACGCACTACTTGCAAGCAGGAAAATATTTTGGCTCCTTTATACAAAAGTCAGCCCTGGTAGCCCAAAGAGATTTTAATATCCCTGCCTTTGAACTGCGGTACATGGATGTAAAAACTGACACGATAAAAACGATTAGATCCGAAGAGATTGCCGTCAAAGTTTTAAATGCTGCACCCATAGCCAAGGAAGAGTTGAAAATATCACGCCCAGATGAAGAAGTCAAAGAGATCAATGTGCAAGACAATACCTTAAGTTTTCTGCAGGGGGCCTTCTTGATCTTGGGAGGGTTTATGCTGGGTCTGATCGTATCTACTATCCCATGGAAAAAACTTTTAAGCAAAGAGCACTCAAGGCATCTCGTCTCAGCGAAAGAGTCAAAAGAAGTTTTGCAGCTGCTGATGGCCAATATGAAGAAAAGCTCGGAAATAGAGGCATTGGTACAGATGCTGTCGGAAAACCTTTATGAGGGAAAATCTCATAAAATTGATAAGAAGCAGTTAAAAGAAATTGTGAAAAGTTTGCAAGAATAAAGCAAAGAAGAACCAGTTTCTTAAAAAGTTCCCTTAATTAAGTCAAAAATAAAAGTATATTTTTCTCAAAGCTTTGTTATGATGAGGTCAAGAAAGGGGATAGAATGGAAGTACCTACTTATGTATTTCAATCGCCGTATCCATCTGCCGTTCAGGTTGGAAGGCCTGATCCTCAGGCCGTGTCACAGGAGAAGGAAGAGGAGATTACTGATACACTTTCTCAAGCAGCCGAGCAAAACAGTCAAGAGACACAAAGGTATCAGTATGAGACCCTATCTGCCGCCTCATCGGTCAATATCGCTCAAAGCTTGAGTGATAGTGCTCTTACTAGTTCCTTGGGAACTTTTAGCGCACTTCATAAGCAGACTCAGGCAATTGAGGCGTATACAGGTCAGTAGCAGAGCGCTATCTGCCTGTAATTGCCTTGGCTAACGCAGCTTTGATGAGCTGGTAGTTTTTCTCAAGCTCTTTGAAATTGGACTGGATGGTTTTGATTGTCTCCTTCTCTCTGACATAATGTTGCTGTCGGTTTTGTGTTTCAGTTTTGTGGTTTTCGAGTTTAAGGTTCAAGTTATTAACGGTATCATTTAAGATGTCGTACTCTTTTTCCTGTTTTCTCAGCATGGATTTACAGTGCAGGAGCTCGGCCTTTAACTCTTTGGTTGAACTTTTCTCACACTTGAGTTGTAGACTTTTGTGTTCCAAGTTTTGTTGATAGATACGCTCTTTTAGAGTAGCCAGTTTGTCAGCTTCTATCTTATGCTGACCCTGTATGTTTTTAAGTTCGTTTATTAGCTTTTGATATAACTCTTCTTTCTCGTAAAGTGCTTTTTCATGTGTCTTTAGATGTTTCTTGGATTGAGTGTATTGAGTTAAGATTGAAAAGATTGAGCTAAAGTTCCAGGTATTGTTTTTGGTATCTACGATAGAGGGTTTCTTGATTTTCTGAGCTTTTTTATTTAAGACGGTCTCTCCATTATAATACTTTAAAAAGAGGTCTGCCTGTTTATCGCGGTGGAGTACTTTATGCAGTAAGATTTCGGCTAGTTTTGTAAGTATTGTGTCAAAATGCATACGTAGTACATAGCCGTTTAGGGAAAGCGAGGTCTCTTCATCTATATGCTCCACAAAAGGAAGCATAGCAATATCAATAAAACTGCGGAAAGTATCGGCAAGACTTTTATGAAACTGGGTATTATCCAGCTGTGAAAAATTTAAAGATGAGCTCTCAAGCTCGGGCACCATTTCCAGGAGTTTATCTGAAAAGTCTTCGGGAAAATTTTCTTCATAAATAGAGGCGAGCTTATCGGGGTCACAGCCGTTAAAACGTTGTTCCATCCCCTTTGGTTTACTTGAAGGGGAAACGAAATTACGTATATACATCTGGTTTGACAGAAAGAGAATGATGTCACGCTTATGCAGTTGAAGTAGGCTCTCTACCTCTTCTCTTATATGCGAACGCATATCATCTTTGCTCATCTCCAGGCCACTGAAACTGTCAAAAAGTGCATGCACTTTGTCTTGAGGAAATTGATGCAGATAAGAATATATCTCAAAGTCTTTAATACTCTTTCTTAGCCGGTGCAGTTTTTGATTTAAATTGAAAACTGCCTTATCCAAGGCTATATTATCTCCATGTTTTTTAAATACCTTGGATAATTTGATACTGTTGGCATTTAATGTGACTTCTATCTCTTGATCACTTTTTAAAAAATAGACCTTAAACCCTTTTTCAACGGCCAATGTGTGAGAGAGTACAGTACTTTCTGTGAATAGATTAAAAAGATGTTTAAGAAGTTCCAGATACTGTCTTGTAGAGTAGTCATCAACATAAAAAGGAGATGTCAAGGTGTTATCTAAGTGCTCGACGGTAGCTTGTGTGATATTGTCAGAACGTGATTGAGTCATTAATCTGCCATATTTATTATATTTTTAGAGCTGTTCAATATCTTAGTTTAAGATATCATGCAGAGAGTTGGCCTCTTTCATCTTCTTATCCAGAGCATCCCACTGTTCATTTTGTACCATCTTTTTCATCTGAGCGAGTTCTTTTTCAAAATAGCCTAAGGAATCAAGAAGGTGTGTCTTGTTTTGACGGAAGATATCCCCCCACATGTTCGGAGATGATTTTGCTAAACGACTCATAGAGCGAAAACCACCGGCTGCAAGGTTTAAGATGTTTTCATGCTCTTCATGTTGTAGCACGGAGTTGGCTAGAGAATAAGATATCAGGTGCGGCATATGTGAGATAAAAGCAACATGAAGGTCATGTTCATGTGCCTTCATATATACCAGTTTCATATGGATCTGAGAAAAGAGACGCACGGCTGTTTCTTGCTGATGTTCACCGGAGTTTTCCAGGTCACATAAAACGACAACCTTATCATGATACAAGTCATCCAAGGCGGCCGATGGTCCAAACTTTTCTGTCCCTGTCATCGGATGCGCAGCCACGACATTGTGACGCAAGACAGAAGGGATTGATTTGACAATTTTTTCTTTGGTTGAGCCCAGATCGATGATGGTAGTCGTTTCGCTTACGCCCTCTAACTCTTTTAAACAGGCAATGATTCCGTCAACAGGGATCGCTAGAATAATAATATCTGCTTCTTTAATCCCGTCAAAATCCACGATCCTGTTAACCAGCCCTAATCTAAGAGCTTCTCGTTCATGCTCTTTGTTGTGATCGAAGCCTATAAGAGTCTTGATCATCGGTAGTTTTTCAATAGCCAAGGCTAAAGACCCACCCATTAGTCCCAGTCCGATTATCGCTGCTGTCATTGTTGATCTTTAATTTTTGTTTGTATTATAGCAAACTTGATATAATTAGCCTAAAAGTTAGGACTATTTATGCCATACTCGCATCTATTTAAAAAAGAAAAAATCTTATGTTCGTGTAATAATATTACTATCGGTGATGCAATTGAGTTTATCAAAGAAAATGATATCAAAACCGTTGAACAGTGGATGGAGTCAGATATACAACAGGTGGGGGACAAATGTGAGGCCTGTCATGAAAATGGAACAGAAAATGACGGAGTGACATTAGCTGTGATACTTTCACAGGTCAAGCAGGGAAAACTGTAAAGCCGGTTTTTAAACATGCTTCATAAACGCGAAGATATGTTGAAGAAAGTTTTCCATAAGCAGGGTTGGGGTACGTTTTTTATTGTAAATAAGGGAAAATTCGCGCATAAATTTATGATTTTTGATAGGGATATGAAAGAGCTCTCCCGTTTGAAGCTCTTTTTGAACAGAGATCCGGGGTAAACAGCTGATATACTCCTTCTCTAAGAGCAGAAAGTTTTTAATGGCCTCTGTCTGTTCAAGTTCCAAGACAATATTGAGCTCTTTATCGATGGGCTTGATCTGCTCCAAAAAGATGGAACGTGTTCCGGAACCCTTTTCTCGGAGTATCCATTTCTTCTGAACTAGGGTATCGATGTAGTGTTCATCTTTTAAGCCCTCATCTGAACTTATCACAATAAGTTCATCCGGAGCAATCACGTGTTGAATTAGCGAAGAAGATTGAATGTTCCCCTCAATGAGTCCCAAGTCAATCTCTCCGTTTTCTATTAGCGATACAATATCTTCCGTATTAGCCATTTTCATATTGATCGAAACACCTTCGCGTTTTGATAGATAATCTGTTATCAACTGAGGCATAACGTAGTGTGCTGTCGTCAGACTTGCACCGATGTTAATCTCGCCGTGAAGATGGTTTTGTGTAAAGCTTTGATGCAGTTCTTTAAGTTGGAGAAAAAGAGGTTGAACCTCTTTTAAAAAGAGTCGGCCACGGTCATTTAACACCAGTTTCTTTCCTATACGCTCAAAGAGCCTCTCATCCAGATGGCTTTCCAGCTCTTTGAGTGCCATTGAGATGGCAGACTGGCTCATCTTGTATTGATTTGCAACTTCAATCAGTGTTTTAGATTTTGATACAGCGATAAAAAGTTCGATTTGGCGTAGGGAAAACATACAGACCTTTGTAGAACAAGATAACTTTTATTGAATATTATATCATTTTTATTTAATTTTTTTGAAGCTATCTTAGTGTGTTATGATTGCGCAATTATAATATAAGGGAAGTCTGATATGCAAAGACGCGATTTTTTCAAAAAATCACTGGTTATAGCCGGTGCAGGAGCCATAGGAAGCTCCTTGGAAGCAACTTCACAGCCTATACGTGGCCAAAAGATTTCGCAGGTTGCTTTTCCTCAAAAGCGCCCGATGATTACTTATTCGGATCGACCGCCACTACTGGAAAGTCCAAGAAATGTCTTCGCGCAAGCGATTACACCTAATGATCAGTTCTTTGTACGCTGGCATATGCCTGAGATACCGACACATGTTGACCTTAAAGAGTATAGACTTAAGGTTAACGGTGAAGTAGAGAAAGAGCTTTCGTTTACGCTTGATGAACTGAAAAATGAGTTTGAACCCGTAGAAGTAACGGCTGTTTTGCAGTGTGGAGGAAATGGCCGTTCCGCGTATTCTCCGATAGCGGGCGGGATACAATGGGGTAATGGTGCCGTCGGTAATGCAAAATGGAAGGGCGCACGCTTGCGTGATGTACTTGAGCGCGCAGGGATTAAAAAAGATGCAGCATGGATCGGCTTTAACGGTTTGGATAATGCAGCGTATTATGAGACACCTAATTTTGTCCGCGAGATGCACATAGACGAGTTGGATGATCATGTTATTGTTGCGTATGAGATGAATGGGGAAGAACTACCTTATCTAAACGGATACCCTGTTCGTCTTGTCATCCCGGGGTATTACTCCGATTCCTGGGTGAAAATGCTTTCCAACCTTACGTTGACGACCAGTTATCAAAAGCTGTTTTTTATGGATGTCGCCTACCGTATACCTGATAATGAGTGCGAATGTGAGACCCCGGGCGACAAACACGGCGAGACGAAGCCGATTACGACAATGAATGTTAAGTCAATGATCGGTTATCCGACAAATGAGACCAAAGTCTACCTTAACTCACACCTCACTGTTCGCGGTGTTGCTTTTGATCAAGGGAAGGGGATACGGGAGGTTCTTGTATCTACGGATAATGGAAAGTCATGGGAGCAGGCTATCTTGGATGATGGTAAAAATGGACGTTACTCTTTCCGAGAGTTTCGTTATACCTTCAATCCGGGAAAATACGGTAAACAGACTATCATGACCAAGGCGATAAACAAAGCAGGTGAAGAGCAGCCTCTTGCTGAAGAGATCCAGTGGAACCATGGCGGTTATAAATATAATGGTATCGATACCGTGACAATTGAGGTGGTGTAAATGTATAAGTATATTCTAGCAATGGCGTTGACGCTTCTTCCTCTTAGTGCGGTTGAAGTCAAAGAAGACATTCAAGTGCCTTATATCCCTTATGAGATCAAGATGGGTGAACACTTTGATGCGGTTCAGGCCCACTGCCTTACCTGTCACTCTTTTGGTTATATTATTAATCAAGGCCCGCAATCTAAGGCGTTTTGGGCTGGAAAGGTAAAAAAGATGGTTGTCGCTTTTAAGGCACCTATATCAGATGAAGATTCTGCACTCGTCACAGAGTACCTTTTTAAACATTATGGTAATGGAAAAGAGAAGTAGGGGCTTGAGCTCCGTTCCCCCTTCTACACAAATCTTATACAAATGTTCACTATACTTTCTCAAATTCGAGGAGAATAGGTGAAAAAAATCATATATATATCTTTATTGATGAGTACATTGGGAGCAGAAGAAAAACTAGCTACCTTTGGGGGTGGATGTTTTTGGTGTATGGAAGCTGCTTTTCAACCTCTAAAAGGTGTAGAAAGTGCCGAATCTGGGCATATGGTCGGAAAACCTTCAGCTGCAAACTATAAAGATGTGTCGCGTGGAAACAGCGGGCATTATGAGGTTGTACAGGTCAAATACGATTCAGAGATCATCTCTTTTAAAGAACTTTTGGAGATCTTTTGGAAAAACATTGATCCAACAGACCAGCAGGGGCAGTTTGCAGATAAAGGTGCCCAATACAGAACGGTGATCTTTTATAAAGATACAAAAGAGAAAGAAGAGGCTATCTTGTCTAAAAACAGGCTTGATGCTTCCGGCAAGTTTGACAGCCCTATTGCCACAAAAATCAAGCCTGTTAAAGAGTTTTTTCGTGCGCAAGAGTATCACCAAGACTATTTTAAAAAGAATGCACTACACTATCAGTTGTATAAGAGAGGGTCAGGAAGAGAAGATTATATCAATAAAACGTGGAAATAGGTCTGTGTAAGCAAGGTATTTACTTTTTGATATTAAACTTTTTTAAACATTACAGGCAAATGTCGATATAGTGGTGTATAACTTTACAATAATGGAGAACATGTGGGCAGTTTGGATTTTGGAAAACTAACGACAATAGCACTTGTCTTTTTAACCGTTTCATTTTTCTTTGGCGGTGAGATTAAGTATTGGTATGACCATAAAGAAGACCTTGTGTTCTCCTTAAGCAAGACGGTTTATACCAAGTCGGATTTTGATTCTATGTCTGATGGGGAAAAGCAAGCTTTACTGGAGGAGGTTTCATCTCTGTGTGTCAGAAAACATTATGCCGATAAATTGTCTTGCGATGATACCGCGTATTGGTTGGCAAATAGTCTTGAGGATGAAGGTGTAGAGAGTGAACTGGCCATTGACTGGATGCAAACATGTTCAGATGCCTGTAAAACAGGAGAAAAACCGACAACACCTGAAGACAGGCCCGGAAAGCGTACAAATATATAGCCTGCAGTCTTGATATCAGATACCTATGGAATTTCTCTGTAAAGGTATAGAAAAGTGACACTATCTTTTTTCTTCAATTTTTTCTCTCTTTTCTTCTTGATTTTACTCTCTTTTAACCCCGTTAGAGATAGAATCTTAGACTTTATAATTATATGTATTTCAAAGGTTATATTTAATGAGAATTTTGTTTTTGGCATTGGTGCTTTTTGTGGGTCTTTTACAAGCCAAAACGGTAAATGATATAGAATTTGACGGGCTTGTGCACCTCTCTGAGCCGCTTGCAAAAGAGAGTCTTGGATTTGGGATCGGCGATAGTCTTTCTGAGAGTAAAATTGATAAATCTATTAAACGTTTTTATGAGTATGGGTACTTTACCGATATCTGGGTCAGTGAATCAGAGGGTGTGTTAACGTATCATTTTACAGAAAAACCTGTGATTTCACGCATACGGATTGAGGGTTACGGAGATACCGAAGAAGAAGAGAGCAATGAAATCTTGCAGATTAAACAAGGTTCGCTTTACGACAAGAAGAAGGTTGCAAGTGCCAAAAAGCGTCTGATTGATACAATAGCGCAGGAAGGATACATCGATACCGTTGCCGAAGTCGAATCAAAAACCTTGGAAAATGGCAGTATTGAACTTGTATTTACCGTCAACAAGGGAGAGCATATTATTATTGAAAAGCTCTCTTTTGATGGGATGAACAACTTTGAAAAAACAGACTTTAATGATGTGATCGCCAATAAAGAGCATCAGTGGATGGGATGGTTCTGGGGTAGAAATGATGGTGAGATGAAGTTAAACGAGCTTGAATACGACCCTTTGCGTATACGCGATCTGTATATGCAGCATGGATACTTAGATGCGAGAGTTGATGATCCTTTTGTTCGTGTGGACTTCTCTCAATATATCGCTGATATGTCCTATACCGTCCATGAAGGTGAGGTATATAGGGTTGAAAATATTATATTAGAGCAATCCACCCATGTTATTGATGATGAAAAGATACGCGAAGTAATCAAACTTGAGAAGAATAAGGCCTTTAATATCAAGACCTTCAGGGAAGATTCTGATCGTGTAAAAGCTATTATTGCTGATTTGGGGTATGCATACGTTAAGGTCTCTCCTGACCTTAAAAAGGATAAAAAAGCACGTACAGTTGATGTCGTATATAAGATAAGACCGGGTAAAAAAGTATATATTAGAGATGTGATGATCTCGGGAAATACACGTACACTTGATAGGATAACACGAAGAGAGATCTATCTTGCGCCGGGCGATCTTTATAATTTTACCGATATAAAAGACTCACGAAACTCACTTCAACGAACAGGATATTTTGAATCAACTACGATTGAGGAAAAACGTATTGATGCTCAGACTATGGACCTGATCGTTAAAGTAAAAGAGACTCAAACAGGAAATATTCAGCTTGGTGGTGGGTATGGAAGTTTTGGAGGTATCTTACTCTCTGCAAGTATTTCAGACAGAAATATTTTTGGTTCGGGAATCAATATGGGATTTTCAGCCGAAACCTCTGAACGAACAAAAAGCTTTAGTGTTAATGTGAGTAATCCGCGTCTAAACGACAGTGACTTTTCGGGTTCTTCATCCGTGTATATAAATGAAACGGACTTTGATGATTATACCGTCTCTACACAGGGACTTGGCTTGGGTCTGGGACGACGACTAAGCCGTTTTTTAACAGGATCACTGAATTATACTTATGCAAAATCTCAGTACAGCGATATCTCAACGGATATTAACTTGACCGCTATTGATCAGATTATTTTTGAAGATTATGAAAAGTCAGCGGTGACCGTCGGTCTACGCTACAATAATACCGATGACTTCTACCTACCAAGGAGTGGTTTTATCGCGTCGACAAGTCTTGAATATGCCGGTCTTGGCGGAACAGCAGATTTTATTAAAAACAACAATACATTAAAGGCCTACAAGGGGATTGAAGATTACATCGGTTTTGACTTGATCTTAAGATACAAGTTGCGCTTGGCTCACATTTTTTATGACGATCAGGGTGAGGATGCGCGTACCAACCTTCCGACGGCAGAAAGATTTAACATGGGTGGAGTTGGAACACTCAGAGGATATCAATCATACTCTCTGACTCCAAGAGACGGATTAGGCAGACGTCTGGGCGGAAGAAGTATGGTGACAAATGCTCTGGAAGCGAGTTTTCCTCTTCTTCCCAAGGCAAAGCTTCGAGTATCGGCTTTCTATGATTATGGCTGGATAAAGGGATACGGACAGGAGTTCGGCGAAGATCCTAACGACATTGCCACTTATAAAGAAGAAGAGATCGCACGTTCAAGTTACGGGGCTGTAATAGAATGGTTCTCTCCTATGGGCCCGATCCAGCTGATCTTTGCACGTGCGATAGATGATGAGCCGGGAGACGAACTTTCCACCTTTGAATTTACCATTGGACAGCAGTTTTAAAATCTGAAAAGAGGATGTCCGTCCTAATGAGGCCTTTTAGAGCGTAATGGAGAGTTTTACGAGGTGATCTTAATATTAAGCAGATCACTTTTTTTGAGATCTTTGAGCTTCTCTTTGAGTAGATAGGTCTCTTTACCTTCGATATACAAACACCCTTTTTTCAAAAACATTTTGAGACTGCCTTTATGCTCAAAATCGTTAAACAGGTCGATGCAAAGACGCATCAGAAAACTCAGCGCCCTACAGGTCTCAAAAGAGGGTAGATACTCTTTATAGTTTTGCATATGTATTTCGCTCGGCGGTGCCTTGCGTTGATAACGTACAAGGCTTGATATTAGCACGGTCTGCTTATGTGAGAACCCATAGTTCAGCCCGTTAAGCAGAAGATAATAGGCGTGCCTATGCGATTCATAAAAGTCTATCTCTTTGCCAATTTGACTGAGCTTGATAGCATGTAAAAAACTACCTTTATACTTCTGATCGAGTTTTAGATCTCCTGAGAGAAGATCGAAGAGTCTGGAAGAGTGTGAAAAAATTTCACCTTTCTTATCCTGAGAAAAACGGTCTAATAAGTTTGTGCTGCTCGGATTGTAGTTATGTGGAAATCTATCCTGCTGCGAACGCAGTAGATCTTTTAAAAACAGACCCTCTCTTACCCCGACACCGGAGGTGAACATTGTTTCACCCTTTATATGTTGAACCATCAGATCCAATATCAGAAGACCGGGCTGTATAACATCTAAACGCTCTTTCTTTACCCCTAGTTTCTTGAGCTCTTTTTCATTGGCATTTAAGAGTCGGTCGAAGTAATCTCTTTGTTCACCAAGTTCATAGCTAAAGCCATGTAGCTTTTTAAAATAGGTGGCGTTTTTTTCCATAATCATTTTACTTATGGCCCGTAAGCTTCCACCTATACCAACGATATTTTTATGATTAAAATCCGAGGGCAGTTTTTGAAGTTCATGAAGAATATACTCTTTTGCTCCGGAAATATTATTAACATCAAAATAGAGCTCTTTCAAACGGACGGTTCCCAGGTTAAGTGAGAGTGTCTGAAGAACTTTTTTGTCTTTATACAGAGCGAGTTCGGTAGAGCCTCCTCCTATATCAATGCTCAGCGCACTGTTTAAATGAAGTAGATTGGCCGCTGCTATACCGCCGAGATAGGCTTCTTCCTCGCCTGAAATGATCTTAATAGGAATATGCAGCTCATTTTTTATTAAAGTTATAAAGGCTTTTTTGTTAGGAGCATCACGCAGGGCAGAGGTAGCGACACATAAGGTTTTATTGACCTTATACTGCTGTATGATCAGCTTGAACTCTTTGAGGGCATTGTAGGCGCGGTTAAGAGGTTCTGATTGAAGGTAGCCGTCGTTCTCATAGGCTCTTTCGCTTATGCGAACCCGAGACTTTGCTTCGTGAATAATATGAAAGGCAAAACGGCTTGTTTTCTCATAAATAACCATACGCGCAGAGTTTGATCCAATGTCGATAACAGCTGTGCGTTTTGCCAAGTGATTAGAGCTCTTCGTTTTGAATTTGTGCGTACTTGAATTTTAATTCGGCTATGGTTTCAACATTGTCTTTATCCAGCACGAAACAGTCAACCGGACAGACAGCTATACATGCCGGCTCATCATAATCACCAACACACTCGGTACAACGATCCGGATCAATTACATAGATAGGGTCACCCTCTTCAATTGCCGTAGTTGGACACTCCTCACGGCATGCATCACACGCTATACATTCGTCATTTATTAACAAAGACATTCACTACCTTTATGATACCGATTTATCTAATCGGTATGGGGGCTTGTTCGCCCAAAAATTCGATAGAGATTTATAACAGAATAAAGCTTGTATCTCTTTTAAATTCTATGCATAACGTGTATTATTTACTCGTCGGTAAAATACAGCTCAAAGAAGAGGTCAATTCAAGGCTTGCAACGGTACCTTGAATACCGTCCGTGCGGTTTTTAATGCTGATCTTTGCATTCAGTGCATCGGCGGCACTTTTGGATAAAAACAGACCCAACCCAACCCCGCCTTTATTCCCGGCACGTTTGAACGGAGCAAAATGATCAAAGCTTTCATCTACGCCCACCCCCTCATCAACAACTTGAATACACAAGCCTCTTTGTGTTTGAAAGCTTTTCAAAAGGACAATCTTCTCTGATTCGGTGAACTTAAGAGCATTTTGCAAAAAGTTTTGAATGATCTGGTTAAGCAAGGTCGTTTGCAGGGTCGCCATGAATAGATCAGGCTGAAAATCCATCTCAAGTTTTTTTTGTTCATTTTCGGCGAGTAGTTTAAAGTCATTACCCTTCTTCCTTAAATAGTCGATTACATCAACTTCCTGAGGTGCTTCAAGCTGAGCACCTTCCTGCCGTCCTATGTTTAAGATATCGGCAATAATCTTGTTCATCTCATCGATGGTTTTGTTGTTCACTTTGAGAGCTTCAATATATTCGCTTGGTTCACGTTTCTTGATCAAGGTGACCTGGTTTTTAAGTTTCATAACAGCAAGAGGGGTCTTGAGTTCATGTGCGGTACCGATAAAAAGCTCTTTTTGATATTTTATAAAGTTTTGAAGACGTGCAATAAGGTGGTTTACAGTTTCACCCAAGGGAAGAAACTCGATAGGAAGTTTTTCTGTCTTGATGGGACGGATTAAGTGCTCATTCATATTTGAAAGTCTTGTAGTTAATGCCTTAATGGGCTTGATTAACATTGTCGATAGGGTGATGGCATAAACGATAATGATAACAAAACCAAGGAGATTAATGATAAAAATCGAGTTAAGAATCTTTTTGAGAAGTTTTTTTGTGTGTGTTATGTTCTCGGTAACCTTGATATAGGTGTGATCGCTTAGATTAAAAGGGTATATAAGGCTTAGGGTGACCTTGTGTCCTTTTTGTTCTTCAATAAGGTCAATAGAACCGTCAAAAGAGGGGTCTGCAAACATCTCTATATTCAGACCCAGGGGAATATCCGTTTCATCGATTACGGACTGTACAGATTCATAAGCAACAACATGTTTTGCCACATGCATCAGACCCTCTTTTTTATCATCATAAATGGACTGCTGGATAAAAAGATAGAGTATGGATGAAAAGATAAAAATGAGCGCAGCAGAAGCAACAAGAAGTTGAATGAGAAAACGGGTACGAATACTTTTTTGGTAGGTGAGCATTAAAGTTCTTTTATTTTAGATATGAGATTATACACAAAAGAAAATTAAGAGAAGGAAGACTCCTCGGGGGAGTCAAAAGGGTGTCTATACCTCTTTAGGGAAGCAAAAACGGTAACCACGACGACGAACGGTCTCAATCGTTGTGATGTTTAAGGGCTTGTCCATCTTCTGGCGAATTTGATTGATGGCAACTTCGATCACATTTGGAGTTACCAGTTCCGGCTCTTCCCAGATAGCATCAAGAAGTTGTTCTTTAGAAACAATCTGGTCACGGTGGCGTGCAAGGTGGGTAAGAACTTCAAAAGGTTTGCCCTTAAGTTCAATGTCTTTATCTTTGTAAGTGATCTTCTCTTCTTCGGGATTGATAATAAGATCCTCGATCTCGATGATGTTGGAACCGCCAAAACGTAAACGTGCGGCAAGACGGGCAACTAGAACATCAAAGTCAAAAGGTTTACGGATATAATCATCCGCACCGGCATTAAGCGCCTCGATCTCGCTCTCGTTATCGTCACGGGCAGAGATAACTACAACGCATGTCTTTGGTGTGTTTTGTTTGATATTTCCAATAATGTCAATACCGTTTCCATCTGGAAGCATCCAGTCCATTAATACTAAGTCGTAGTTACGAATATCAAGATAGTATTCACCATCTTTTACATTTTCAACAACATCGCTTTGATAGCCGAACTCTTTCAGACCTTCAGCAAGTGTTTTGTTCAGTGTTACTTCATCTTCAATAATAAGAATGCGCATGAGCGTCCTCGTTAGGTAAATTTTGACGGATTATAACACAGTTTTAGAAATATTTAAAGTTTTTTTTAGCTAAATTTAAAATTTCTCTCAGTAAATTTTAATATTAGAGACGGAGACGCGACAGTTAGGGAGGATGTCGGGCTTAGAAATTTTTATCTTTAGTTGTTTCGTAAGTGGAAATTTTTGTGTAATAAGGTTAAAGAGTTCACTTAAGGCTGTCTCAAGTAACTCATGTTTTTTTTCTTGAAGGTTCGTCTCAATCAGTGTCACTACATCCGCATAATTGATAAACTCATCGGTATAGTCATACTCCAACTCAAGGTTGATAATGACATCTTGGGGGTTATGGCGTTCGAAGTCTAACAAGCCGATAATGCATTTAAAGGTTAGGTCTTCTACATGTATGGTCATTATACGTCTCTTTTTGTCAGTTTTAGATGACTTTTTTCTCTTCACCTTGAAATAGACGGATGATATTGGGGATATGTTTGTAAATAATGATAAATGCAATGATTAAAACAGGTGCATGTACGATGTCGGGATGAATGACAAAGGAGGCGATGACTAAGGAAATCAAAGCGATAAGAGATGAAAGAGAGGATATCTTCAATGTTTTAGCCATTAAAAACCACACACCAAATGCGATAGCCGTCTCAATAGGAAGCATGAGAGCAAGTACGCCTAGCCCGGTTGCTACACCTTTTCCGCCTTCAAACATAAGGTAGACGCTAAAGCAGTGACCAACCACTGCAAGTACAGCGATTGCCCACAGTGTTGACTCGGGAACTTGTAAAAGTATACCGATGACTAAAACAAACATCCCTTTTATCGCATCAAGGGCCAAGGTCGCTGCGCCCAGTTTTTTTGCAAGGGCGGGGTTCGTCTCTTTGACAACACGCAAGACATTGGTAGCACCGATACTTTGTGATCCGGATTCTTTGATATTGACGCCGGCAAACAGTTTGGCCAGTATAAGACCAAAAGGTATGGCGCCTATAAGATAGGCTGCCAGATAAAATTGGCCATTGGTATTAAATAAAATTTCCATCTTTTTCCAATTCGACCTTAAATAAAAAGGTCAGTAAAATTCGTTGACGAAAGTGTAGTGAAAAATTTGTTATACTTGCATTAATTATTATCAATACAGAGAATTAGGAAAAATTTTGCAATTCACACAAGAAGAATACAGAGAAAAGATCATTGCCCTCAAGAAGAAGCTCGATGTCACTATTGTTGCGCATTTTTATCAAAGGGACGAAGTCTTTGAGATGGGCGATATCACAGGTGACAGTCTTGAACTGGCTAAACGGACTATGGATGATGATGCTGAATATGTTCTTTTTTGCGGCGTCGGTTTTATGGGACAGAGTGTCAAAGTACTAAGTCCTGAAAAGCGTGTTGTAATGCCTAAAATAGCCTGTTGTGCTATGGCCAGGATGATAGACTCCTTGTATTTTGATGATTCGGTTAAAGCACTCAATGCCCAAGGTGTCTCTGATGATAACATCTTGCCGATCACCTATATCAACTCCAATGCAGACGTGAAAGCGAAGGTAGGTCAGATGGGCGGCATGGTCTGCACCAGTTCAAATGCCAAAAAGATCATTACTACCGCACTTAAGGAGGGGAAGAAGATCCTCTTTGTACCTGACCGTTGTCTGGGACAAAACATTGCCAATGATATGGGATTGAAATCAGCAGTCATCGGCATTGACAAAGACCTGGCCGGAGCCGACATCATCTGTTATGACGGTTTTTGCTCCGTTCACCAGCTTTTTAGCATTGATGATATTAAATTCTATCGAAAGAAGTATCCGGGCATTAAGATCGCCGTTCACCCTGAATGTGACCCCTCTGTATGTGCCGAGGCAGACTTTGTCGGCTCGACTTCGCAGCTTATCAAGTATATCGCCGAGGCAGACCCTCAACAGAAGATAGCCGTTGGAACAGAGTTTAATCTTGTTAATCGTCTGCGTCCGAAAAACACCTATGTACTCTCATCGACGAAGCCGGAATGTCCGACGATGAACGAGACAACCCTGGAAGACGTGTATCTGGCACTTAAGGCGATAGATGACGGTGAACCTATCAATGAGATTATGATTGAAGCAGAAACTGCAAAATGGGCAAAGATTGCTCTTGATAGAATGATGGCATTATGATCAAGGCCTTTGTTGAAGAGGCTTTGGCCGAGGATGTAGGACGCGGTGATCTTTATGCTCTTGTCGCAAAGCCTATTGCTGCATCTGCAAAGATCATCGCAAAGAGCGGGGGTGTTCTATCTGGACAGATCTATGCCGATGCACTTTGTGAGATGGAAAGCTTTGAGATTATATGGCATAAGCGTGACGGTAGTCATTTTAACAAGGGTGATGTCATTGCTGAGATAAAAGGCAGTTCTCATACACTTTTACGAATAGAGCGCACCTTATTAAACATGCTCTTACATGCAAGCTCAATCTCTACCTATACAAACAGTTTTGTGAAGCTGATAGCTCCATACGGAACAAAGTTGCTTGATACACGAAAAACGCGTCCAAGGCTGCGTGTTTTTGAAAAGTATGCCACGCGTTTGGGCGGAGCGGTAAATCATCGTTTAGGCTTAGACGACTGTTTAATGATAAAAGACACGCACTTAAAAACAATAGATGATATTGATGCTTTTATGAAAGAAGCACGTAAGCAGATCCCTTTTACCTCCAAGATAGAGATTGAAGCAGAAAGTTTTGAGCAGGCCAAGAGTTTTATGGCGGCAGGTGCAGATATAGTGATGTGTGATAATATGACACCGCAACAACTTGGCGAGGTCGTCGTGTACAAGCAAGAGAACTATCCGGATGTTCTTCTTGAAGCCAGCGGGAACATCTCTTTGGAAACGATAGAATCTTATGCCAAGACAGGAGTAGATGCTATTAGTTCAGGTGCTTTGATACACCAGTCCAAGTGGATTGACCTTTCAATGAAAATGGATTAAGTTGCTCTTGAGTGTGCTGAATTAAATGGCAGAAACACTAGGTTCGATTAAGCATGGGGCTTACGGTACGATGTACCTTTGTAGGTTCTTCCGGGGAATTTAAATGGCAGATGATCAGGAAAAAACAGAAGAACCCACCCAGAAAAAGATAGATGATGCAAGGCTTGAGGGTAATGTTCCCAAATCCCAGGACATGTCGGGGCTATTTACACTTTTTGTGGCTATCTTGGGTTTTTTACTTCTTTTTGATTTTATTGTTGATCACTACTTTAACCTTTACCGTTACTACTACTCCCTCTTCTCTCAAGAGTTCAATAAAGAACTTGTTTTTGAGATAAGTTTGATAAGCCTAAGAGAAATCCTTATCATGGTCATTCCTCTTTCACTGTTAGTTGCTATTGCGGGTATCGGCGCGGCACTTTCTCAATTTGGTTTTATGTTTACGACCAAGCCTCTCATGCCTGATTTTAAAAAGATCGATCCCATTAAAGGTACAAAAAACTTATTCTCTATGAAAAAAGTCATTGAGAGTATCAAGATTACCTTGAAGTCATTTGTAACCTTAGGCATCGGCTTTGTCTTCTTTTTTATGTTTATTGAAGAACTTCCTCTTGTGGCGGCATTTTCTTTGGGTGATCAACTTGAGTGGTTACGTGACAAGGCGATTGTCTTAGCCCTGGTGATGCTGCTCATCACCTTTGTCTTCGCTCTGGCAGATATTATCATCGTACGTAAGCAGTACTTTGACGGCTTGAAAATGAGTAAGCAAGAGGTCAAGGATGAGATGAAAAATATGGATGGAGACCCGATGGTCAAGGCCAAAATCCGCCAGATCCAGATGCAGATGTCTCGAAAAAGGATGATGTCGGAAATACCCACGGCTGATGTTGTCATCACAAACCCGACCCATTATGCAGTAGCAATACGGTATAAAGAGGGGCAGGATATAGCACCGGTGGTGGTAGCAAAAGGCATGAACCAGATCGCTTTGAATATCAAAAAAGTAGCCAGAGAAAATGAAGTGCATATCGTTCAAAACCCGCCTCTGGCCCGTTCGCTTTACGCCGAGGTTGATTTAGATGCAGCCATTCCAGACACACTCTTCCAAGCAGTTGCGGAAGTCCTGGCCTATGTTTATAAGATGGATAAGCGACGTTAAGATCAGTTTACACTCTTATTTTATCGCATACAGGCTTGTTCTCCTGCGCTAAGATGACTATCAATGAGCCCTAGGTACCTATGTTGCCGCTAATTTTAAACTTATATTGCTTAAATAAATGATAAAATAAAACATAAACTAAATTTCACAGGAAAATCATGCTCTCAGAACACAGAGATAAGGTTGATGCCAGACTCGTTGATATTGCTTATGATAATCTACCTTATGCAACTTTGACATCAGTCTTTGTCGCAGCGATGCTCTGCATGGGTTTGTGGAGGGTGAGCAATCATACGGTCCTGGGTATATGGTTTGGCTTGATTTTACTGATCAACCTTTTACGCTACAGTGATGCACGTTATTACCTCAGAGCACCCTTAGAGACTAATGTACACAAGTGGAAGTATCGTTTTTATTTTGGCCTTGTAAGCAGTACCTTGTTGTGGGCATTTTTCATGATTCTTTTTTTTCCATATGATGATATCTTGCTGCAGTCTTTCATTATCATAATGGCTGCGGGACTTTCTGCCGGAGCTGTTAACACTCTATCATCGTATAAAGAGTTTTTTATCACTTTTTTTGTGCTCTTTTTAACTCCGCTTTCACTTATCCTTTATATGCAAGACACACTGCAATACATTTTGTTGTCTGTAGCTATCATTATCTATATGACTGTGATGATAGCCATCTCTTCAAAGTTCAATAAAAATATTTTACACCTGATAGAGGCAAATGATCTTTATCATGAATCCGAACGCAACTTAAGACGTTCACAAGTACAGGTGCAGAAAATTTTCGAACAGGCACCTATCGGGATCTTCTCTTTTGATGAGACCTTGTCTATTTCGCAGTGCAATCAAGGTCTGGCCAATATTATGCACACGGATATAGACAAGCTTAAAGGTCTGGACCTGAACAGATTACAAGGGCATACACTCTTTAGCAATCATATACCAAAGATATTTGCAGGTAAAAACATTCATTATGAAGGCCCCTATACCAGCCTGATCAATAAGTTAAAACTATGGATAGATGTCAGAGGGACTCCAATTTACAATGATGAGGGGGAGATTGAAGGCGGGTTGGTGGTTTTGATTGATATTACCGATAAAAAAATGACAGAAGAACAGATGGATTTTTTGGCCTTTCATGATGAATTGACACATTTGCCAAACCGTTTGTTGTTAAATGACAGGCTTCATCAACTTCTTGCCCATATGGATCGTGATCAAAATTTTTCTGCCCTGATGGTCATTGATCTGGACCATTTTAAAACCATCAATGACTCCCTTGGGCACCATATCGGCGATATGGTTCTTAAGGAGTTTAGCAGCCGTATATCAACGATAATTCGAAAAGAAGACACCTTTGCTCGTTTAGGTGGGGACGAGTTTATTCTTTTATTGTCAGAACTAGGGTCACAGCAGTTGCAAGCGGTCAATATCACATCAAAAATTACCGAAAAAATTCATCTGGCGATGGAAGAGGTCTATGCCGTTGAAGAGCATATCCTTCATGTGACGGCCAGTATAGGCGTAAATTTGATCGATGCTAGCCATAATGATATACATGATATTTTAAAACATGCCGACCTGGCTATGTACAAGGCGAAGAAAGAGGGGCGAAACAGAACCTGTTTTTATGAAGAGCACATGGACAAAACCGTAAAAAAGCGTTTACAACTTGAAAATGATCTTCATAATGCAATCAATAATAATGAGCTTAAGCTCTATTATCAGCCCATCGTCGCGGCAAAAAACAGTAAAGTCGTATGTGCCGAAGCCTTACTGCGATATTGTAAAAATGATGGTACGGTAATCTATCCGGATGACTTTATACCTGTTGCCGAAGAGAGCGGTTTGATCGTACCGATAGGATACTGGGTCATAGAAGAAGCGTGCAGACAGTTCGTGCAATGGAACAATAGCAATAGCGCTGTGCATCTTGATAATATTGCGATAAACATCAGTCCAAAACAGTTTATGCAGGCGGACTTTATTGAACGGCTGGTGGAGATTATAAGGCCTTATGATATTGATTTTGCCAGCTTTGAGCTTGAACTGACTGAATCCGTCGTTATCTGCGACATAGATCAAGCCATTATGAAGATGAATACGCTCAAAGAGCTTGGGTTTGTTCTTTCTATGGATGACTTTGGTACGGGGTACTCCTCCCTGTCTTATCTGAAAAACCTTCCTTTTGATATCATCAAAATTGATAAAAGCTTTATTCAAAACATATTGAGCAATGACAATGACAAGATCCTGGTCAATACCATTTTGGATATTTGCGAAAAGTTCAACCGAAAAGTCATTGCCGAGGGCATTGAAACCCAAGCCCACATGGATTATCTACAGACTGGTTCATGTGATTATTTTCAAGGTTATGCAATATCCAGGCCTGTGCGTGCAGAAGAGTTTGAACAGTATGTATATGATAGTATGGAAAAGAGTAGAGTCAGGTCTGAAAAACATACGGCATCAATACAAATCAAACAGCCTGATATGAGTACTTTATAGGCTCTGTTAAGAAGAAAGAGTGTTCTCAACCGGGATTAGACTGTAGATGGGTACGAAATAATTACGATATAAATTTAAAGAAATAAAAAGTAACTTATAGATAGTATCTTTAAATATCTAGAGGGAAGGTGTGCCTTATGATAAAAAACATGCTGATGCCTGTCTTTATTATCGCTCTTTTTTTTGTTGGTTGCGACTCATCCGATGTGAGGCCTGTCGAAAAGGTTCACAGTGATGATATTGTCAGCAGTGTGGAGCTTCAACGTAAAAATCAAGAGAAGGAAGAGGGTGTTTACTATTTTGGGTTTGATCCGAGAAACTCTCCTCAAAAAGATGTAGCCAGATATATTCCGCTGATGAACTATCTTGAAAAACGTACCGGGGTGAAATTTAAACTTCATTTTACGCCAAAAAACAGTTCAACGGTTGAGGAATTGGGTCGAAACAATACCCAGTTCGCTCTCATGGGGGCAATGGGTTTTTTAAAAGCGCAAATGTTTTATAACACGGAGGTTCTCGTTCGCGGTATCAACCGCGACGGGGAATCAAAATACAGATCATTTTTTGTCACAAAACCGGGCAGTACGATTACGGGTGCGAGAGGGCATACGCTGGCTTTTGGCGATGTAGATTCAACGCAGGGGCATTTGATTCCAAAAATTGAGCTGAAAAAAAAGGGTATTTCCATAGACTCCCTCAAGGCTTTTGCTTATACCGGATCGCATCAAAAATGTGTAGAATCGGTGATATCAGGCAGATATGAGATTTGCGCTATGCAAGATCAGCTAGCCCAACGACTCTTGAAGAAGGGGCTTGTCAGGGTCATTCACAGATCATCCTGGTATCCTTCAAGCGGCATTGTGGCCAATAGTTCGGTCCCTCAGGAGGTCCTTCAAAAGGTACAAAAAGCACTTGTTGATTTTGATCCGCAAGGCAGGGACAAAGAGGGGCTCTATCACTGGGAAGATACTGAAATGCCCCTGGGCTTTACCGTGGTTAATCCGCAGGATTATGCTGAGCTTAGAGAGTGGGCCATTAAGCTGGGTCTATTGCCCCAAAAAGATTAGGGAGATTTGGTGAGTTTAACGCGACAGGTCTTAATACTTATCTTTGTAAGTCTCTTGTTAAATACGCTATTTATTCTTTTATTGTCACTCTATCAGCAAAAAAACTTTCATAAAACAGCTGAAACAGTTTTGGTACAAACGCTCTCTCAGTCACTACGTGATGCAGTGGTCAGGGATGTTATCGATCAAAATAAATTGCGAGTAACCGACTTGTTAAAAGAGATCAAAAACAACTCTGCTTCAATCGAGTTTATATATCTTGTAGGGAATGGGAATTTTGTCTTTGCGCACTCATTTGAAAGAGGGTTCCCTCGCTACCTTTTTAAGAATCTTGTTCATGAAGATAAGCTGTCGGGTCTGAAGCATGTTCACAGATATGAAACAAAAAATGGGCTCATTAATGAGTATAGCATAGTATTGATTCCCGGCATTGATATGAGTATGCGCATAGGGATCAACCAAACACAATCACGGATGAAACTCACAGAAAATGCCACGCAGATAGTCCTCGGAAGTACTGCTGTCACACTGCTGTTACTGTTTGTGGTACTTTGGGTCGCTGCGAGGACCATTCGTCCGCTGAAACATCTTTCTACACTTATGTCAGAGTATAAAGAGGGAGAACGTCTGCATCTTGAGGCGGTCGAAACAAAAACCCCAGAAGTCCGGCAGTTGACCTTGGCGCTTCAGTCAGCATTTGAGGAACGTGACCGGTCATACCGGACTATAAAGGAGCGTGAACAAGATCTTCTTATAACACTTAACAGCATCGGTGATGGGGTTATTTCAACTGACGATCAGGGGCGTGTGGTCAAGATGAATCCGGTGGCGCAGACCTTAACGGGGTGGTCTATGGATGCAGCACATGGAAAACCGATGAAAACAATTTTTCCGATTTTTGACGCGAGTACAAGAGATGAAATGCAAGACCCGGCAGAGAGAGTGATCTCAGATGGAAAAATTATCTATCTTACCAATCATACTACTTTAATAGCAAAAGATGGTACTGAGCATCAGATCGCAGACTCGGCGGCACCTATTATAAATAGTGAGGGTGAAATTTCCGGAGTGGTTGTGGTCTTTCATGACGTGACCGAACAGTACCGCCTGCGTGAAAAAACAAAAAGTACACTCGAACAGTTAGAGCGGATCTTTGAAAACTCGACTTCGCTTTTTGCCGTTTTGGAACTGGATGGAACGGTTGTATTCGTCAATAATATTTCTCAGAAAATGACAGGTCTTGAAAGATCGCAAACCATTGGGGGGAAATTTTGGAAAAATGAGGCCATCGTCTATGCCCCTCGCGTTGAAACCACTGTTAGGGAGATGATCGAACGAGCTGCCCTGGGTAAGGGAAATGAATCAAAAGATATTCAAATAATGACACTGAAGGGATTGCGTTGGATTAGTCTTGATATACATCCGGTTTGTGAGACATCAGGAAATATCAGTCAAATTATCGTTGAAGGTGTTGACGTCAGTGAACGTAAAGAAGCCGAGATGAAAATAGCCCATCAGGCCCATTATGACGCACTGACAGATCTGCCTAATCGTATCCTGGCTCTGGACCGACTCTCTCAACTGATCAATGAAGCAAAGAGAAACATGACGGAGGTGGCAGTCCTCTTCTTGGATCTGGATAATTTTAAGAATTATAACGACACCTTGGGCCATGACGTCGGAGACGAGATTCTTATCGCAACAGCAAAGCGACTGTCTGATGTAATGCGAAACAGTGATTCGCTGGGACGGCTTGGAGGAGATGAGTTTATTGTCTTGATAGGTGATGTCTCGGACCCCTTGGATGCACACAAGGTTGCTGAAAATATACTTCGCTGTTTTGATAAGCCTTATGAGATTAATGGCAGAGAACTCAAGCTGACCACAAGTATCGGAATAGCGATCTTTCCTAATGATGGGCGTAGTATAAAAGAGTTGCTCAAAAATTCAGATACGGCTATGTACCATGCTAAAAAGCAGGGCCGAAACAGGTTTTCTTTTTTTGCAGAAGATATGAATCAAAAGATATTACATCAGTTGATACTTGAAGAGAAGATGTATATAGCACTCGAGCGTAAAGAGTTTGAAGTCTATTATCAACCAAAAATTGAGATAAGCAGCGGTAAGATAATGGGGGTAGAAGCTCTGCTTCGATGGTACAACAAGGATATAGGACATATTAGGCCTGATGAGTTTATTCCCGTTGCGGAAAAGAACAACTTTATTATCAAGCTTGGAAACTTTGTTCTATCGGAAGCATTACAGGAGTTGTCTTTATGGAAAGAGTATATCGGTTCTGATTTCCAAATGGCCATTAATCTTTCTCCGGTACAGTTTAAAGATAAGAATCTGCTAGGTACGATTGAAGAGCAGATGCAAGCATATAAGATCGATGCAGCCAGTCTTGAGTTTGAAATTACAGAAAATGTATTGATACAAGAAGAGGTATCGAGCATAAAACTACTGGATCAATTCAATAAGATGGGTATCAATATAGCTATGGATGATTTTGGAACCGGTTACTCCTCGTTGAGTTATTTACGAAGCCATCCATTTGATATTCTTAAAATCGACAAGAGTTTTATCATGGATATGATGGAGGATATAAAAGATCAGGCACTGGTCAGTGCTGCTATCTCAATGGCTAAAGCACTTGGCCTTAAGGTGGTTGCAGAGGGTGTAGAGACAAAAGAACAGTTCCTTTTGCTCAAAGAGATGCAGTGTGATTATGCACAGGGGTACTTGATTGGTAAGCCTGTACCTGCCAGTGAGATACGTGAAGTGATCAAACAAGACAGACACATGACCTTATGAGTGTTCTTTGCGCCTTAAACACTAAGAAATGGTTAATAAAAGTGGATAGCTAGATCCAGCTTGCCATCTTGAAAAACATGATGGTGCTATAGTGTGAAACGCATTTTTAGGGTACAGCTATTTCTAGCACTCAAGAGTCTTGTTTTCAGCAGAGGTAGACTTTATCCCTTTATTAACCTTATTAAAGTATAATTCCAAAAAAAGTCGCAGGGGATCTGCAAAGCAGATTTTTTCTTTAGTAAAAAGTAAAGGCCAAGATATGCATGCGTTAGTAAAAGCAGTAGAAGATGCTAAACACATTCTTATTATCGCGCATGTAAACCCTGATGCAGACTCTATGGGTTCTGCTTTAGCCATGTATACCCATATCCTGCGTCTTCATAAAAAAGTCACCCTTTTTTGCAAGACGGAAAAGATGAACCCGGTCTTGAAGTTTCTGCCTTTTTTTGAGAAGGTGAGGTCAACTTTGCCTAAGGATTATGATCTTGCAATGAGTTTTGATTGCGGCGCGATCAAACGTCTGGGGATTGAAGTGAATGCTCCCTTGGTTAATGTTGATCATCATGTCTCGAATGAAAACTATGGAAGTATTAACCTGCTTGACACTTCCGCGATTAGTACTTCTCAAGTCCTGTATGATTTTTTTAAAGGCAATGATATAAAGATCAATGCAAAGATGGCAACGTGTCTGTTTAGCGGTCTTGTTGACGACTCGCAAAACTTTACAACCTCCAAGACAGATGCGAGAGCCTTTCTTATGGCTGCAGACCTGATCAAAAGTGGAGCGGATAATGCTTTGTGTGTACAAGAGCTCTTTAAAAAGCGTTCCCTTGCGTCACTTCGTATGAAGGCAAAAATGTTGTCTGAAGCACGTTTGCACTGTTCGGGGAAGTTTGTTTCTACACGGGTTGAAAAGTCTTTTTTTGAGCAGACGGGTGCCTATGAGGTTGACTGCGAAGAGGGCTTACACGAGTCTTTGGAACTTGTCAGTGTGGAAGTGGCTTGTATGCTTCGGTACACAAAAGAGGGGCGCATAAAAGGGTCGCTTCGAAGTAAGAACGGCATAAATATGAATGAACTTGCCGCTGCATTTGGCGGAGGAGGTCATATCCACTCCGCAGGATTTGTATGTGAGGGAAACTCACTGCAAGAGATAGAAGATAAAATTGTAGATATAATAAAGGAAAAAATTTGAGAAGAAAAAACAACTCGTCATCAATACTGTTTTTAATTATTTTTGGTGGAATTATCGCAGGAGTTATCTATTTATATAACTCGGCAATGTTTGAGCGTAACCTGCCTGTGATCACGACAACAGATACACGCTACTGGAACCTTAAAGAAGCAATTGATCTTACTATTGAAGATGATAGCGGGATTAAATGGTATGAAGTCAAGATGATCTCAACGGCGGGAGAAAAAGTATTGGCACAAGAGGCCTTGCTCAAGCCTGAAAAGAAGCTTCTGCTAAAAGTAGAATATCCCAAGATGAACTACAGTATCAAAGATGAAAAGATAAAGATTGTTGTTACTGCCGTTGATTCAAGTCAGTGGGATTTCTTTTCCGGAAACTCTGTTAGTGTGGAAAAAAGTTTTATCGTGGACAAGAAAAAGCCCTTTGTCTCTCTGATCACAAACTCTTACGGTATCTACAGAGGCGGTTCAGCCTTAGTGGTTTTCAAGGCAAATGATGAAAACCTGCAAGAGCTTTATGTAGAAGTCAATAAAAAAAGACGTTACAAGGTACAACCTTTTTATAAAGAGGGGTATTATACCGCCTTGGTCGCCTGGCCGGTAGCGGAGAAAAAATTTGATGCACGTATCATAGCCAGTGACAAGGCCGGAAATACGGCTCGAGTACATATACCGTATTATCATAAGGCAAAGTCTTACCGATTATCAAAGATCAAACTTTCAGACCGTTTTCTCAAAGGCAAGATCGCAGAGTTGGCGTATGATTTTACTGAAACACAAGGTGTAGAGGAGTCTCTTGAACAGTTTAAGATCATAAACGAAGATGTTCGCGCAAGCAATGAAAAGATCATTCATGATATTACCTCTAAGATATCGGATGAGATGATCTCGAACTTCTCAATTAAACCTTTTTATCCTTTGAGAAATGCTCAAAAGGTAGCAAGCTTTGGGGATCACCGTTTGTATTACTATAAGAACAAGAAAGTGAGTGAGTCTTATCACCTGGGTCTTGATCTTGCAAGTGTCAAGATGGGAAAAATCAAAACACAAAACCATGGTATGACAGTCTTTGCTGAAGAGAACGGTATTTACGGAAACCTTCCGATTATACATCATGGTATGGGTCTGTATACGATTTATGGGCATTGTTCGAGTATAAAAGTTCAAGCAGGTGAGGCCGTAAAACCAAATGAACAGATCGCAAACACGGGAAAAAGTGGATATGCGATGGGAGATCATCTCCATTTTGGCGTCTTGGTCCAAGGTGTTGAAGTCCGTCCGGAAGAGTGGATGGATAAAGACTGGATTCGTCTGAATATCACTGAGGTGATGAAAAATGCAAAGAAACTTATCGGCAGATCATGAAGGTAAAGCAGCATACGCTCAAGGGTTTTGAATTTGATATTGACAGTGATGAGGCTTTTGAAGAGTATTATACAAAAAATGCACCTTTGCTTAATGGACACCTACTTATCTTAAAAGGAGAAGTAAGCGCCAAGGTTCAGCGTTTTTTAGATGAGGAGTCGGTCGCTTATGTCAATGCAAATGAGAAAAGCATTGTGACACGTAAAAAACGAAGTACGGCGGTTATCGAAGAGAGTACTAAGACGGAGGTGTACAACAAAGCCTTGGAAGAAGCCCCCGTTGTCACTACGAATAGATCGGTGTACTACAGGCCGATCCGTTCCGGCGAAGAGGTGGAGTCAGACTCTGATCTTGTCTTTTTTTCACGAATAAACTCCGGTGCAGTGATCGAGTCTTCGCGCTCTATTGAGGTTTTTGGTATAATTGACGGATTAGTGCGCAGTGAGGGAGAATATCTTATTCTTAAGGAGATTGGAAAAGGAAGCGTTTTTTTCCATGGAGAAGAGGTAGATAAATCACAGCTTAATGGCGGGTTAAAACTTATACAATATCAAGATGGCATTGTGATGAAAGAGATTTTAGGATAGCAAATATGAAACAAACGACTATAGGAAAACCTGTTGATTTGGTGGGCATAGGATTACATAAAGGCGTTCCCGTCCGCCTGCGTTTAGAGCCTTTAGAAGCGGGCAGGGGGATCGAATTTTTTAGATCAGATGTGAATATCAGTATTCCATTAAGGCCTGAAAATGTAGTAGATACAAAGATGGCAACGGTGATTGGTAAAGAGGGATACTTTATATCAACCATAGAGCACTTGCTTTCAGCCGTCTACGCTTACGGCATTGATAACTTAAAAGTGATCGTTGATGCAGATGAGATCCCTGTCATGGATGGAAGTTCTGCCAGTTTCTGTCTGCTGTTGGATGAAGCCGGTATGGTAGAGCTTGATGCGCCTAAAAAAATAATGAAAATCAAAAAAGAGATTATTGTCAAAGAGGGAGACAAGTATGTAAAAATTTCTCCCTCAAATGACCTTAATTATGATTTCACGATCAAGTTTAACCATCCTGTGATTGAGCAGCAGAGTTTTACACTGAATTTTACAAAGGCAGAGTATAAAGAGAAGATCTCAAAGGCACGTACCTTTGGATTTCTACATGAAGTCCAATATCTGCGCTCAAAAGGACTTGCGCTTGGCGGGAGTCTTGAAAATGCTGTTGTTTTAGACGATAAAAAGGTCTTGAACACAGAAGGCTTGCGTTTTGCAGATGAGTTTGTGCGTCATAAGATCTTGGATGCCATCGGTGATATGTCTCTTTTAGGTGTTAATTTTATCGGCAGTTATGAAGCTTTTGCAGGAAGTCATGATCTAAACCATAAGCTGACACTTGCCCTGCTCAAAGATGAGGCGAACTATGAAATAGTTGAACTTTCCGATGTCGAGGCCAAGGAGCTTTCCCACGCATATGCCTGATGTTGATATCATAGTTATAGAACTTAGCTCTCCTATCTTGGTAGGCGTTTATCAGGATGGAAAACTCCTTGAGACCCTTTCATCTACCGAACAAAGCTCAGAAGCATTGCCCCTTCTGTTTAGAAGTATCTTGCAGAAGTACCGGATAAAAAATATTGTGTACACTCGAGGCCCAGGTTCATTTATGGCTATAAAAGTTGCCTATGTTTTTTTAAAAACGCTATGTATTGTTCATAACATTGAGCTTTTTGCTACAAAGGCCTTTACTTTTAATCAAAATAAGCCGATAAAAGCCTTTGGCCAACTCTATTTTGTGCATTGTAATGGTACAATAACGACCGAAAAGTTCGAGGAGCCTCAAGTGGTAAACTTTGAACTTCCAAAAAAAATAAACCTGAGCGACTATTCACAAGACGTTACACCCTTATATGTTTTACCAGCTGTATAAGGTTAATGTGTGGCTTTCTTTGCTCAATAAAGGAACAATATGATAATCAGTGTGCCCGCAACCAGTGCAAATCTTGGACCGGGGTTTGATACCTTGGGATTGGCCTTGGATCTTAGAAATACGGTAGATATACGTCCTTCGCATTTTCATTCCGTATCCGTGCGCGGAGAAGGAGCAAACAATCCAAAGTTAAAGGGCAATAATCTTTTTGTCGGTATTTTTAATGACCATTATAAAAAGTTGACGGAGAAACGTCAAAATTTCAAATTTACCTTTCATAATCAAGTTCCGCTGTCTCGTGGCCTTGGTTCCTCTTCTGCTGTTATTGTTTCGGCAATTGCTTCTGCTCATGAAGCGGCCGGTGTACGCGTTTCAAAACGTCGTATTTTAAACCATGCGCTTGTATATGAAGCGCACCCTGATAATATAACCCCGGCAGTAATGGGTGGCTTTAACACGGCCGTTGTGGAAAAAGGAAAGGTTTTTTCTGAAAAAAAACATATTCCACCCTATATGAAAGCTGTTGTCGTCATTCCGAATAAACCGATCTCAACGGCGCATTCGCGCACAACACTGCCAAAGTCATATAATAAAGAAAATGCTATTTATAACCTGTCGCACTCTTCTTTGTTGGTGGCGGCCTTTTATAGTGAGAACTGGGAGATATTGAGAATAGCTTCCAAGGACAGATTTCACCAACGCCAGCGCATGAAGATGCTGCCTGAACTTTTTACAGTACAGAAACTTGCCTATGAAAACGGTGCTTTGATGAGTACATTGTCCGGATCGGGTTCGACATTTTTCACCATGTGTTATGATGAAGACGCCGAACGTATACGTACAAAAATGGAACAACGTTTTCCCGATTTTACAGTCAAGACCTTGGATTTTGATAACTATGGTTTGAAAATTGAACGTTAATCCCACTTAGCTAGAGATTATGGGAACAACTAAGAAAGAATAGGGTATAATGGCGCGCAAATTACATGTTCCAATTCGAATGTGCTTACAGTGTAGAGAACGACTGCCTCAGGGAAGTTTAATACGCATACAGTGTAAGAACAAGAAGATACAGGCCTTTGATGGCGTTGGACGTAGTCTCTACGTCTGTGCAACGTGTATAGAAAATCCTAAGCTGGTGAAGCAACTGGCAGGTCGCTGTAAATGCGCAAAAGATTCACACGAAGAGATTAATTCTCTACTTAAGGAGCTAAGAGCTGATGATAGATAAGGTAAGAGTACACGAGATCGCGACAGAACTGGGTATAAAAAGCAAAGAGGTTGTTGACAAGGCCACAGAGATGGGTATCGAAGTTAAAACCGCTTCCAGTGGCGTTTCTCCGGAAGAAGCGGAAAAGATCATGAACTTTATCATGAATCCAGCTTCTTTTACACCGCCAAAACCAAAGCCAGTAATTAAAAAAGCTCCTAGCAAAGAAGAACCCGCTTCTGAGGCAAAAAAAGAAGTTGAGCCAGTGTCTACTTCAAAGGTAGAAGAGATTACTGAAACGCCGGCAAAAGAAAAGACCCCTTCTGCTACTGAAAAAGTAAAAGAAGCTGTTAAAGAAGAAGCCCCTGTGAGTGCGGAAGAAAAACCGGCTGAAGATGCAAAACCCCTTATCAATAAAGTAACGACTGAGCGTAAGCGTTCAGGACTTAAAATTGTTAAGAAGAAGAAGCCTGTTGTCGAAGAACCGGTAACACCTAGCTATAAAGAGCCTGAGTTTAATTCATCATATGGAAAGATGTCTCCTGAAGCTATTGCCGAGATGCAAAACCGTTCTTCAAAGAAGAAGAAAAAGTCCGCAGGATCACATTCATCTAAAAGCCAGGGCAATAAAATGGATATCTTTGGCGGTGACATGGCCGAAGTTTCTATGGATTTTGAAGAAGATCAGGTTGTTCTTTTAGACTTCCGTGAGGAAGAAGCGCGTAAAGAGCGTGAAAAAGCGATCGAGCTTGAACGTAAAGAACGTGAAGCTCGTAATGCAGCTAATCAAAACCAGAACCGTCGCCGTCCGACAAATAACAATAGAAACCGTTCGGTATCACGCGGGAAGGCACAAAAACGTCGTCGTAAGGATGTTCCTGATGATGTTGTTGTCACCAGCGTAGAAATACCGGAAGATATCCGTGTTTATGAGTTTGCTGAAAAGATAAACAGACCGATGATTGAGATCATAAAGGTTCTTTTTGATCTGGGAAAAATGGCAACAAAAAATGACTTTTTATCTAAAGATGAGATCGAAATCCTTGCAGAAGAGTTTGACGTTGAGGTAACGACTATTGATCCAAAAGCAGCCTTTGATCTTGAGAACATTGTAAGTGATGAAGAGGTTGAGGCTGATCCTGACGCTGTGAAACGTCCTCCTGTTATCACAATCATGGGTCACGTTGATCATGGTAAGACTTCACTTCTGGATGCGATTCGTTCAGGACGTGTTGCAGCGGGTGAAGCCGGTGGTATTACACAGCACATAGGTGCTTATACGATTGAGAAGGATGGTGAGAAGATCACTTTCCTGGATACTCCGGGTCACGCAGCGTTCTCTGCGATCCGTTCACGCGGTGCGCATGTAACTGATATTATTATTATTGTTGTTGCTGCTGATGACGGCGTTAAGCCACAAACTATTGAATCAATTAAAATGGCAAAAGAGTCGGGTAACCCTGTTATTGTTGCTGTTAACAAGATGGATAAAGAGGGTGCAAATCCTGATATGGCAATGGCCGGCATGGCTGAACATGGCATCAACCCTGTGGCATGGGGCGGAGATGTTGAATTTGTTCCTGTCTCTGCGAAAACGGGTGCAGGGCTTGAGGAGCTTCTAGAAACTATTCTCTTGCAAGCGGAGGTTATGGAGCTAAAAGCCAACCCTAATACACTTGCAAAAGCAACAGTAGTCGAGTCTACAATTGAAAAAGGCCGTGGTCCGGTTGCCACAATCGTTATGGGCAATGGTACACTGAAGGTTGGAGACCCAATCGTTGTTGGTTCTGCATATGGACGTGTTCGTGCTCTTTTAAATGACAATAAAAAGCCTATTAAGACACTTCTTCCATCTGATACAGGTGTGGTTGTCGGTCTGAACAGTGTTCCTGCAGCAGGCGAGACGCTGGTGGCTATGGAAAATGAGAAAGAAGCCAAAGAGATCGCAATGAAACGTCATGAATATGACCGACATAAAGAGCTTTCTATCTCAACTAAGTCAACGATGGATGACCTTACTGCAATGATTGCAGAAGGTAAACTTAAAGCATTGAGTATTATTCTTAAAGCAGACGTACATGGTTCTCTTGAAGCCTTACGTACATCTCTTAACGAACTTCGTAATGACGAAGTCAAGGTTAATATTATCTCCTCCGGTGTCGGCGGGATCACTGAAAATGATGTTGCCCTTGCAAACGGCTCTGATGACTGTGTTATCATGGGATTCAACGTTCGTCCTACCGGTGCGGTTAAAGCAGCGGCAAAACAGTTTGGTGTTGAGATCAAGACGTATAATATCATCTATCAGATGATTGATGATGTTACCGGTATGCTTACAGGTATGATGAGTCCAAAATATACGGAGACAAATACAGGACAGGCTGACGTTAAAGAGGTATTTAAAATCCCTAAAGGTGTTGTCGCCGGTTGTCTGGTAGTTGACGGTAAGCTGGTTCGCGGTGGACTTGTACGTGTTATCCGTGATGGTGTTGTTATCTTTGAAGGTGAGTTGACTTCGCTTAAACGTTTCAAAGATGATGTTAAAGAGATCTCTAACGGTTACGAATGTGGTGTTGTTATTGAAGGCTACACTGATGTTGTACCTGGCGATGTTATCGAAACGTTTACAAAAGTAGAGCAAAAAGTAGAACTGTGACCCCCGCAGCGATAAAGAAAAAGCGCACAGAGTCACTCCTGTTGGAGCTGATACCTGAGGCGATATCTTCCCTAAATGACGCCCGTTTACACGAAGTTGATGTTGTTGAAGTGGTCTGTTCAAAAGGTCGATCGGATGCTAAAGTATTTTTAGATCCTCACTCCTACAGTGAAAAAGAGAGAAATCTTTTTCTAAAACTCCTTCGAGGGGCCCGTCCCGTTATAGAAGCACACTGTATGCAAGATCAGGGCTGGTATAGATGTCCTAACTTAACATTTGAATTTGACACACATTTTGAAACAGTTTCAAAAGTAGAAGATCTGTTTAAGCAGATCGCTAAAGAGAGAGGAGATACGGACGATGAGTCTTGAAAGCGATATTAAAAACATAGTTGAGTCTATGGACTTGTCTTTGTACGACATTGTCACGGTCAATGAAGGTGGTGCTACCATCTATAGGGTTATGATTAATGCCAAGGATGGCATTAGTCTTGATACCTGTGCTGAAGTTACACGTGTCCTAAACCCCCTCTTAGACGTCACACCTCCTGTAAGCGGTGATTATCGTTTAGAAGTCTCCTCACCGGGAATTGAACGAAAACTGAAGACTTTGAAGCACTTTAACGCTTCTATCGGTGAAAAAGTAAAAGTTGTTTTAATCTCTAATGAGGTTCTTAAGGGGCCCCTGCTCAAAGTAGAAGGCTCTATGATAACAGTTGAAGATGCACAGGTTGGCGAACAGACGGTTCCCTTTGACGAAGTGATCAAGGCGTCTACCTATTTTGAATGGTAATGAAACGTATATGAGACTTGCTCTTGAAACTGCCTGGCAGTTTCAGGGCTTGACCTATCCCAATCCGGCTGTTGGATGTGTGATTGTGAAAAATGGGGCTGTTATAGCTGTTGGGGCCCATGCGAGGGCTGGTGAGCCCCATGCTGAAGTGATGGCTCTTAAAGAGGCCTATATGTCTCTTAGCATGGATCGTGCCATTGAGACGCTTAGTAGAGCTTCAGATATTCATGCCTATCTTTTAGAACATCATAGGGGGATCTTTTTTCTGTGTGATATGTATATCACCTTGGAACCTTGTGCCCATGAGGGGAAAACACCATCGTGCGCTTCATTGATTCAGAAAATGCGTCCTGCTAATGTTTATATCTCGTGTTATGATCCAAACCCCGAAGCTGCGGGTGGAGCGCAGACTCTTATCGCCAGTGGCATGGATGTTCATTACGGAGTGTGTGAAGAAGAGGGTAAGGCTCTTCTTGAACCCTTTGTCAAGTGGAATGAGAAAAACTTTGTTTTGTTTAAATGGGCACAGCGTTTAGACGGTACTGTAGACGGGGGCTTGATCTCAGATGAGACTTCACGAAAGAGAGTGCATGCAATGCGTAATCTTTGCGATCTGATCGTTATTGGCGGTAACACCGTCCGTATGGACGAACCTGTTTTAGATGCACGTTTAGTGGATGGAAAAGCACCCGATGTGCTTATCTACTCGCATTCCAAAGAGTTTAATAGAAATATCCCTTTATTTGATGTTAAAGGCAGAAAGGTCTTTATAGAAGATTCTTTTGATAAAATAAGTGAATATAAAAACATCTTGATAGAGGGCGGTCCTTCACTATTTGAAAAGAGTAAAGGTATTGTGGACAGGTACTTATGTTTCTTGGCACCCAAAAGTGGTGGGAAGATAGCTTTTACTGATGAAGTAGTAAATCTGAAGATATTAAATACAATGAAATTAGAGAGTGATCTAATGATCTGGTTGCAGGAAAAAGGCAGGTAAATGGCGATAGAAAATCAGGAGAAAATCGTTGAGATGTTTGACGATATTGCCCCGACTTACGACAGGGCAAACCGTGTTTTGAGTATGGGAATTGATAGGACTTGGCGTAAAAAAGCTTGCGACCTGGCCTATAAGCTCTATGGAGAAGATAAGATCGACCTTATTTTGGATATCGCTTGTGGAACAGGTGATATGATGGATTACTGGATGCGCAGGGCATCAAGACAAGATATCAAGGTAGAGAAGATTCTGGGGGTTGATCCCTCTAACGGCATGGTTGATGTAGCAAGAGAAAAGTTTCCCAAGTTTGATTATGCTATTTCAAAAGCGACACAGATCCCCGCAGAGGATGCAAGCGCTGACTTTTTGAGTATCTCTTATGGAATCAGAAATGTTGTGCAGCGCCATGAGGCGCTCAAAGAGTTCAACCGCGTATTAAAACAGGGTGGATATGTTGTGATTTTGGAGTTTATGAAAAGAGAAAATCCGGGTGCACTGGCTAAGCTGACAGACTTCTATCTTAATAAAGTTTTGCCAAAGATCGGTGGTGCAATCTCTAAGAACAAAGAGGCCTATGAGTATCTTCCAAACTCAATTGAGGATTTTTTGACCTTGGAAAAGATGAAGGAAGAACTGCATGAAACAGGTTTTGAAGTCTGTTATGCCAAGAGTTTCTCCATGAATATATCTTCACTTGTTATCGCTAGAAAAAAGTAAGTCAGTCAGGAGAATTGATGCATATCCTCTCCGTTGACGGTCTGAATGAGCAGATTAAAAACCTTCTGGAAACAACTTTTATGCGGACCTTCGTTGAGGGTGAACTTTCTCGTGTTACCTACCATAACAGCGGACACATCTACTTCACACTTAAAGACGCTAATGCCTCTATCTCATGTGTTATGTTCAAGGGAAATGCCTCGCGTCTGAAGTTTCGTCTCGAGGAGGGGCTGAAGGTTGTTTTAGAAGGGGCGATCACGGTGTATAAACCCCGTGGACAGTATCAGTTAAATATAATCTCTGCTGAACCTTCAGGGCAGGGCGCCTTGGCCTTGGCCTTCGAGCAATTAAAGTCAAAACTTCAAAGTCAAGGCTATTTTGTTCCTGAACACAAAAAAGAGATACCGAAATATACCATGAGTCTGGGGCTTATAACTTCTGAAACCGGTGCCGCCCTGCAAGACATGCTTCGTGTTGCTAGCTCGCGTTGGCCCTTGGTGAAAATATCTTTATATGACACCATCGTACAAGGTGAGGGTGCAGCTAACTCTATCGCCAGAGGGATCAAAGCTGCAGATAAAAATAGGCATGACGCCATAGTCATTGGTCGTGGTGGTGGAAGCATGGAAGACTTATGGGGCTTTAATGAAGAGATCGTTGCGAACTCGATTTATCATTGTAAAACACCTATCGTCTCGGCGGTTGGCCATGAGATAGACTGGGTGATATCGGATTATGTCGCAGACCTTCGTGCTCCAACACCTTCAGCAGCTATGGAGATGATCCTTCCTGATCAAAACGAGATGCTAATGAACATAGACGGCTTGATGCAGCAGTTGACACGTACACAAGCGCAAAGGTTGCAAAAAGAAGCCGAGAAGATAAAACATCTTAGATCTTCATATGCGCAAAACTCTATCGAAAATCGTTTAAGGATGAAATTGGATGAAGTAAAACAGATGAAGGCTTCTTTTCATCAGAAGATGTCCTATAATCTTGAGATCGCGAAGCGTGAGATCGCTCCCTTTGTGCAGATGATACCACAACAGATGCAAACGATACTGCAGACGAAGAGGGGTGAATTAAAGCAACTGCAAAATGCTTTTGCTTCCCAAGACCCAAGATTAAAAAATAAAAAAGGTTTTGCTCAAGTCTCCAAAAACGGTAAGCTGATAGAGCTGGAAAGTCTTAAAGAAGGTGATACCTTTGAAGCGATGAGTGATAAGGTTACTCTTACAAATAAAGTAATAACAATAAAAGTAAACAGATGAAACGAATATTTACCCAAACACATAAACCGATCAAGTTCAAGTTCAGACAGACGACAGAAGACTTTGTCGTTACGGAAATACCACTTTTTGACGCACCTGCGGCTAAAGGGAATTATTTTATCGCAAAGGTTCAAAAACAAGAACTTTCAACGATGGAGATGCTTGACTACCTTGAATCAGAACTTCAGTGTTTTAACATCGGTTATGCGGGCCTAAAAGATAAACATGCGACGACAACGCAATACCTTTCTATGCCATTAAAGTTTTCAAGAAGCTTCGAGAAATTACGCCATCCCCGTATTAAGATATTGGAGAGCTTTAGAGCAAAGGAGAGTCTTTCCATCGGGGATTTAAAAGGAAATAACTTCTTTATCCGCCTTCATGATGTAAGCCCCGAATCAGCACGAAATCTTGCTGAAGTACTGGATGATATTATGCGCCGTGGCATGCCAAACTATTTTGGATATCAGCGTTTTGGACGTGACAGCGCGAACTTTGAAAAAGCAAGAGAAGTAGCGCAGGGTGAACTGATCATGAAGGATACAAAGATTCATAAGATCATGCTGCATGCTTATCAGTCTTATCTGTTTAATGACTGGCTTGCGAGACGGGTTGAGGTTTCAAAGGATGTCAAGACAAAAGAGTGCGAAGAGCTTCTTGTCAATCTAAATATCTCTCAAGAAGAGTGTGATCTTCTTAAAAACCAGCCAGGACTCTTGTCTGTACTGCCGGGGGATATCATGTATGAGTCTAAAAGCAAGAAATGGATCAATGTGACTGACCTTCAAGCCATCCGCAAGCCCTATAAAGAACAAAAGATAGTACCGACGGGTCTTCTTCCGGGCTCTAAAGCCTGGCGAGCAAAGGGCATGGCAGGTGAGATAGAACATCATTTTGATGACCTGAGTGTCAATGCGACAGGCAGACGCAGGGATGCGATTGTATATCCTAAGTCCATCCGTCATGAGTATAAGAAAGAAGCTCAGTGTTTTGAGCTCAGTTTTACGCTTCCCAAGGGTTCATATGCAACTGTCTTGCTGGAAAATCTGGCCAACAGAGATTTAAGTCCGCATCTATAGCGTTTCTTATGAACCTTCTTTTGGTGTAAACCTAATCGTGTGACCCAATAGACTGTAGATGATTGCAGAGGTTCTTATCCAATCTCCCCTCAAGTGAAGGCCCTTCGTATTTTAATAGTTCAGGTAAGGTGAAAAGATTTGATTTCACTAGTTTCACACATTTTCTACACAGCAACTTTTTAGAATGTACGCGCTAGAATAATTCTATTTAATGAAGGTTGACTATGTTTTATGACGAACTTCTTTTTATCAATAACTCTGCTGTGAACATCCGCTTTGCATCCAGTTTTGCCTTAGAAAAAATATCTGATCTTCTTCAAGCAAAGGGCATGAACCCGGAAGCAGCCTTGATGCGGGCGAAGGCTGTCTTTGGTGATGAGAGTGAAAAAGCAAGTCTATACTTACATAATCTACAGCATGCCTTTGATACACAGATCATGCAAAAAGTATATGACTATCTTGCCCATAAGGCACTGTTTCAAGAATCAATACAGTTTAGCTCCTACGATCAGATACTGGGAATGATGCAACAGGTATATCGCACTTCACTTAATGAACATGAATTAAAACAGATCAAACACATCTCTCAGGCAAACCGATATGGTATCGCCTTGGTCCGCTAGATCTTCAGCAAAATTCTATCTAAAACTGCAGTAGGCAGAATACGTTTTAAGCTGCCTAAGAGGTGGGTAGCCGAGGTATTATAATACCTCGGCTTCGGTCTTTTTGATTCCAGGGCTTTTAGTAGGTTGGCAATAACAACATCCGGATCTCTTGTAAAAGGATCTTTCTTTTTTTCCCCCTCATAGGGAAGTAGCTGTTCTTTATATTCTTGTTCAAAAACAGTAGATTTTCCGTTTATATGTTCATAAAATTTTTTGGTGGCATTTTTTCTAAAGTCAGAGTGGACCGGACCTGTGTTGATGGTAACAACATAGATATCATCTTGATCGAGCTCTAGACGCAGGGTATCGCATAAACCCTCTATGGCATATTTTGATGCATTATAAGCCCCTCTAAAACGCAAAGAGATAAGGCCTAAGACGGAAGAGTGCTGTATGATACGTCCATACCCCTGTGCTCTCATAATCGGGATGACCTGACGTGTCATCTCATGCAGACCAAAGACGTTTGTCTCAAACTGCTCTTTCATGACGTCTGTCGGGATATCTTCAACTGCTCCGGGCTGACCATAGCCGGCGTTATTGAAAACGGCATAGAGGTTTCCATCTGTTTGCGCCAAGATGGCATTAAGTGTTTGAGAAATGCTCTGCGCTGCGGTAACATCCAGAAGATAAGTGTCTAAGCCTTCGTCTTGCAAACGTTGAACATCTTCGGGTTTTCGAGCTGAGGCAAAGACTCTGTAGCCGTTGTTGTGCAGATAGTGAGCAGCTGCATAGCCTATGCCGCTAGAGCAGCCTGTAATAAGTATCGTTTTTTTCATGCGATATTTTAGCTAAATAGTAGTCATCTTATAGTAGACTTTTGAAAAATAATATAAAGAGAAAAATATGTTAAAAAAAGTTTTAATTGGAACCGGAGTTACACTTTTTATTGTGGCAGCCGTCTTTTTTTTAGGATGCCCGCAGGCAGATAAGCCCAAGGCCATAGACCCTGCCAATGTGGTAAAGAAAACGGTTAATATGAGTGGTATGACCTGTGAAGCTTGCGAGATTGCTATTGAAAGAGTCGGTAGTGATACGGGTGTTGCCAATATAAAGGCTTCAAGCCCTGATCAGAGAGTGGAAGTCGAGTTTGACAAGACGCAAACCGATATTAAGACGATTATGAAAGCCATAGAGATGAAAGGTTTTACGCCGTTAAGCTATGAGGATGAAATGGGCTTGCATGAGCTAAATTCCACTAAGACACAAGCTACGACGCACGAGATGAAGTGTGGCGCTGGTAAATGCGGAGGCAAATAATACTCTGAGCTAGAGACACCTCTTTTGAGCGGTGTTCAATCCCTCTTACTTAAACTTTTTACGCATTCCCATCAAACTTCTTATATTTTAATCATTATATACATATTCATCGTAAACAAAGCAGTTAAGTTAATGGAATATTAGTATATGCTAATATACTATAAAAGGAATCAATATGAGTGAAACTGAAAGCTGCTGCCGGTTAAGCGTTGACCTTGATCTGATAGAACATTCAAAAGCCTTATTAAAAAAGAATGAAGAACAGATATCTGAGAAGGTTAGGCTCTTTTCTCTTTTGGGAAACGAGGTACGTTTAAAGATCATAAGCCTGCTTATAGAATATGGACGTATGTGTGTGTGTGATCTTAGTGATGTACTGCAGATGAATCAGTCTCCTATCTCACAACACCTTAGAAAGTTAAAAGACGGGGGCCTTTTAGTGAGTAAGCGAGAGGGAATGACAATATTTTACTCTATACCTCCATCCAAACAAGAAGGTCTGAAAAAGATAGTAAAAGGATAAGAGATGATAGATAAAAAGGTATTAACAGGCATCTTTGCCGCTATGGGTGCCTCCTTGTGTTGCATCACTCCTGTTTTGGCGGTAGTCGCGGGCTCAAGCGGTATGGCCTCCTCTTTTTCATGGATGGAACCCTTTCGTCCTTATCTGATCGGATTGACTCTGTTTGTCTTGGCCTATGCCTGGTGGGATAAGCTCAAACCTCTGAAGCAGGAGGTTATGTGTGTCTGTGAGCCAGGTGAAGAGGGGAGAGTCTCTTTTTGGCATACGAAGATATTCTTAGCAGTTGTCAGTATCTTTGCAGGGGTGATGCTCTTTTTTCCTTACTGGGGAGATGCCTTTATAAAGGTACAAACACCGAAGGTTCTTATCGTGGATCGGAGCAATGTCTTAAAGAAGAGCATCCATATCGAGGGGATGACCTGTGCGGCCTGTGAAGCAACGGTTGCCAAGGTGGGAGGTGAAGTCGAAGGTGTGATCAACATCAGCGTTTCTACATCTTTGAAGCAGGCCATAGTCGAATATGATAAAACGAAGACGGATATCCAAACAATTGTACAAGCCATAGATACTACGGGATACAGAGCTCTAAGCTTTGAGGATACTTTTCCTGGTATAGATGAGATGCGGATTGTGCCAGATGAAACAGAAACTTCAAAATAAGGAATAAGATGAAACTGATAAAGTTACTGAACACATTGTTAATAATAAGTGCTTCTCTTTTTGTAGCAGGATGTTCATCCCAAGAGAATAAAAAAACAGTATATGTCAAAGCTTCAGACATTATAAAAGAGACAATCCTTGTAGATGGGATGACCTGTCTTGGATGTGAAATTACATTAGAAAAAGAGATATTGAAAGTAGCAGGTGTGACAAAGGCAAAAGCTTCAAGCAGTGATGATAAGGTAGTTGTTGAATTTGATAAGACAAAGACAGATAAAGACGGTATTGTCAATGCCATTAAAAATGCCGGGTATAAAGCGCAGGAATAAGCAAAGAGGTTCTGATGAAATTTTTGTTTAATTTTGGTGAAGATGTTGAATCATTCAGTTACAAAGTAATCAATGAAAGAGAAGCTAGAGCCAGTGCCGGCATTATGTTCTTACTGGGTTTACTGAGCCTGTTTTCTGTCTATATTTTCAGAACACTGTTGTGGGCAGAGCTCTTTTCTATCACCTTTATCTTTGAGTTTTTTATCAGAATAACAGTGAGTCCAAAATATGCTCCCTATATGCTCTTGGCAGAGCTTATTGTTTATAATCAAGAACCTGATTGGGTCGAGGCTGAACCTAAAAAGTTTGCATGGGCTTTAGGAATGGTTTTAGGCCTCGTCATGGGGTATTATATACTTTTTGATGTTATAACGATGATGAGACTTGGTGTTTGCCTTGTATGCTTGAGTTTACTTTTTTTAGAGTCCAGCTTTGGAATCTGTTTGGGATGCCTGTTTTACCATAGCTTAAACATAAAGTTAAACAGGTGTCCAGGAGGTGTATGTGAAGTGCAAAAGAGAGAACCTTATAATCCAAAGAAGTTATTATTACTGATCGGTTTCAGTACTCTTTTTATATTGACTTATACGAGTTTGGAGTATCAAGAGAATATAGGTTTTAACAATATAATCATAAACGGTGATAATCAGTAGTAAGGAGAAAAGATGTGGAGCAGATGGAAGGATAAAAAAAAGAGTGAAACTAAGGACAATTTATGCTGCAATGTTAGCTCGTTGTCAGAGGAAGGCTCGTGTTCAACTAAGGCTCATAGTGACGGAAACGAGTGCTGCAGTCCTCAACCCAAGGGAAATCTTCCATGTCCTTATTGTTTGCAAGAGGCAAAAGCTGTCTTATCAAAGACACTAGAACACCTGTTGACACAAGGTGTCAAGTCCAGACTGGCCTGCCTGGATGGTTTTTATTTTTGCAAGACACCCTCATGCAAAGTGGTTTACTTTAGAAATAAAGAGGTCTTGAGACAAGAAGATATTAGTGTTGTAGTTGGTCATAAAGACGGTGTTAAACCGGCGACGGTGTGTTACTGCTTTGAATGGACAAAAGAGAAAATCGAAGCAGAACTGGAAAAAACGGGAGAAACAACAGCCTTGGATGATATCAAGGCAAAGATGGAAAGTCCGGGTTGTTCATGTGAGGTACTCAATCCAAGTGGTGGATGTTGTTTGTCAGATGTGTCAAAGGCTATTAAAGAGATAAAAAAGGATTTAGGAATAAGAAAAAAAGAGTCATAGCAATGATCTTGCAAAGTATAAGGTACATGTGGATTATAGGAGCGCGATTATGAATGTGCAGAGTAAAGATGAAAGTGATGTTAATGTCAAGGAAGTTCTAGCAGCCTTTGAAGAGATGGACTCTAGAGGCTTACTTCTCAAATAAGATAGCTTACAGAGCTATCTTAAAAAGTCAGTACCTGTCTGCTCTCACTTACCCACGTTGCAAGGAGCTGCATAGTGGATGAGATCTTATCATCAAAATAGGGCTCATTCTTATACAGGCCGCAGCGCGCATTGCACGAACCGCACACCTGTAGGGCAACACCGCTTTGATATAACTCTTTAAGCATCATAACCAGATCATGGTCATAATGCTCAGGCTTCGCTGTCTTGTCTCTTGCCAGGTCAACCGCATCGTTCATCAAAAAGATGTTGACTGATTCGCCGTTTTTATGCAAGGTCGAGGCCAGACGTAGAGCATTCCATGCCAGATCTGATCCGTCATAGGGCTGATGGTTTAAAATTATGGTGATCATAACTACTCTTCATCGGTAAGTTTTGTGATACCCAACCCTGTTTCAATAGGATAGCCCGCTTTGGCCCAGCCTTTGAGTCCGCCCTTAAGGTTGATAGCATTTTTATAACCGAGGCTCTTAAGCGTTTGTGCGGCCAAGGCGCCACGGCTCCCGCCTCTACAATAGGTGACGATAACCGCATCTTTGTTTTTGATCTCGTTTAAGACAAAAAACTCCAGATTACCGCGTGTGATGGCAAGCATGTCATCTGCATAGATCTGCCCTTCGGCTCTTTGCTCAGACTCTCTGACATCAAGGATAATCACATCCTTCTCTGCATCAAACATCTTTTTCAAGGCTTGAGGAGTGATCTCACCTGTCTCTTTTTTGGCTTTTTCCAGGAGTTTATCCGTCTCGGGATGTCCGGCAAACAACGGCGACAAAAGGCCTAAGCATAAACACGCAAGTAGTATTTTTTTCATTTTTTATTCCTTATTTTAAACTGTTCATCAATGATTTTAGTGTGTCAAAGAGAGTATTTGTCTCTTTATAAAGATCACTCTTCTTGTTGAGTGTGTTTAAGATCATCTCCATATTCTGTGTTGAGATCACACTCTGACCCGCATCTTCGTAGATAGCAATACGGCACGGCATAAAAGGAGCAAACCGGGTCTCTTCACTTAAGACCATGGCTGCTACCTTCGCCTGGCATACCTCGAATATAAATACCTTTTTCTGTATAGGAAAACCTTTTGAAGCGACAACCTCATGATACACATAGTCATGAAGCAGAGCAAACTGATAGGTGTCGCAGGCTTCCTTCACCGCCTTGGCGATCTGCTCAGTATCTTTTGAACTTGTGAGCGTATAGGTAAACAGTTCAAAAAGTTTTTGTTTCGACACAAATAACTTTATCAATCTTTTGATCACATTCTCTCCTTTAATTCATATATGCGTAATTAGGCATTTAACTAAATACGAATGAGTATGGTATAATCTTTTCAATAGTTTGTCAAGGAATTTATATGCTCGATATGCAACAAAAGATCAAGATCTTCAAGGCATTGGGGAATGAGACGCGGTTTTTAATTTTTAAAAATGTTTTTACAGGCGGATACACCTGTTCGCTGGATAAAAAAGATCCTAAGGTGAAAGTAAGTCCCCATGCTACCTGTGTCAGTACCATAGCGGAGCATTTTGATTTTGCTTTACCGACGATCTCCAAGCATCTAAAAGAGCTGCGTGAAGCTAACATTGTAACTATGGAAAAAAAGGGCAATAAGATCTATATTGAACCCAATATAGAGACAATTAGGGAATTAGGCGGGTGTTTCACAACTCTGGTTGAAAATTTTGAGAATAACAGGGAGATGTTTTTTGAAGAACTTGTTCTTAATTAATAAAAGAGAAAGAGCTTTTATTATGAATAAATCCGGTGTGACTACCGGTTTGATAACAGGGAGGAATGGATGATTGATATGTTGATGCAGTTTGTCTATGCTCTGTTTGACCTGAGTAATGCCATGGCGCCGTATATCCTTTTCGGTCTCTTGTTTGCCGGCATCTTGCATGAGTTGGTGCCGGATACTTTGGTGACGCGGCATTTGGGCAAGGAGAGTATCTCTTCGGTGATAAAAGCAACGGTCTTTGGTATTCCTTTACCGGTATGTTCATGTGGTGTCATTCCTTTGGCGACAAGTATTAAAAAAAGTGGTGCGAGTAATGGTGCGACTCTTTCATTTTTGATCTCTACGCCAATTACCGGAGTAGACTCGATCCTGGCTACATACGGGATGTTTGGATGGGCATTTACCCTTTATCGGGTGTTTACATCCATGCTTATCGCAATGATTGCCGGAATACTGACGAACCTCCTGGACAAAGTAACATCTACTGTACCGAACAAAGAGGTGCCAAAAACTTCATTTTCAGCGGTAGGCGCACAAAAACCAAACCTGTCATTCTCTCCCTCTTTGAATGCAAGCCCGTCGGAAGCCAGCTGTTGTTCAGCTTCTTCTTGCGATAGCGAAAGTCGATTTTCAATGAAAAAGGCTCTTAGATATGCCTTTGTGACCCTGCTTGGTGATATTGCAAAACCTCTGTTTTGGGGGCTGCTCATCGGGGCGCTTATCGCGGTGGCAATTCCTCAAAACCTAAGTGATATCTTAATTGAGTATTCGTGGTTGTCCTATCTGATCGTTATTGCGATCGCTGTGCCGATGTATGTGTGTGCAACGGCTTCGCTTCCTATTGCGGCGGCCTTGATGCTCTCGGGCGTGAGTGCAGGAGCGGCCTTTGTCTTTTTATCGGCTGGCCCTGCGACGAACACTGTGACCATCGGTGTTGTCAAAAAGATGTTGGGAACACGTTCTCTTTACATCTACCTCGGCAGTATCATTGCCGGAAGCATCATGTTTGGTCTGGGACTTGATTATATTTTTAGACTGAGTGATATCAATCCGCAGGCATTGGTCCATATGGATGAGGATGCGGGAGTAATATCTATACTCAGCAGTGTAGTTTTATGGGGCTTTGTACTCTACTTTATCGTTGAACCCCGTTTCAAAAAAGAGAAACCGAGTTGCTGCTCAAGCAGTTGACTCTGATAAAATTAGTACATCCGTGCTATTTTTGATTAAGCTTATCTAAGTACAATGATGCCATGAATTCAAAAAAAGCCTGGTCATTTTTACTGTTGATCGCGATGAGCTTCTCACTCTTGCATGATTATGCCTTTGTGCTTTTTGAGGATGATCACTGCTCGATGAAAGAGTATGTCAGTGAGTTAACAGTTCCTAACGCTAATGCAGACTGTGAATTTTGTAATACACATTTTGAGTATCACACGACATATATCCTTCCATCAAACTCTTTAAAGCTCTCTACTGTACACAGAGATCAAACGATTTTTACAGGCAATACGCTGTTTACCTCATGGAACTACTCCAATTTTTTTAAACCTCCCATTTCTTAATCCTTTTTATATATTCGTAATACAATACTAAATTGACACGGTCTTATGTGTATCTATGTTTTAGCCTCACATATGCCGTATTTTAAAAAGATTATTACAAAAACCAGCATTGTGTCAACAAGAACAGCTGAAGTTTTTGTCTTGAGAGCAGATCAGTTCTGCTTATGACCCAAGTAAAACAATGTAACAAAGAGAGATAAATGAAATCTATATTTTTTCTGTTTATAGGAAGTGTATATTTAAATGCAGGCGCCCTTAGCTTGGATGAAATCTTGCAACAACTCCAGAATGGACATCCTCTGGCAAAATCAATTCAAGCATATAAACAAGCATATGGAGCACAAGCTGAGGCACAAACAGCCAGAAAAGCACTCCGCTTTTCTGCGCAAGGAGCGTATGCCAAGCCTGAACTGGATGAATCCGGATACGAATACAGTCTTGGGGTGCAACAAAAATTTATGAATCCCCATGCACGTAAAAGTGCACTACAGTCCGCTCGCTATCAAAGCGATGCAAAGATCTTGGATCTTGAACATGAGTTTTTACTTTTAAAAAATGATGTTAGCTATCTATATCATCTGACGTGTTTGGATAAGAAAATTCTCAAACAATACAAGGCGTCTTATCTGGCTTTTGAACTTCTATATCAGAAGAAGGCAAAAGCGTATGAATACGGAGAAGTTTCCAAAAAAGAGTTTCTGCAGTTAGAGATCGAATTGGATCGTTTAAAAAACGAGTATAGACATTATAAAAAAGAAGCCGTGATATCCAAAGAACGGTTGCAGTCCAGAGCTCTTTTGCCTGCTTTTGAAGGCGAGTCACTGGTTTGTGATGATATGCATACCGTTACGGAAAATATCACAGTAAACAGAGCAGAAGTGACATTGCAAGAACGCTCCCTAAACAAGAAGATCAGCAGCGTGGAAAGTGAGTTTAACCGTTATGATACATTGTTTGATTCATTTACCTTTTCTGCATGGTATGAAGATGAACTTGATACAGACCGGTTTATTATTGGACTATCCCTACCGCTTAACTTCACCAGCTCTGTGAATGAAGAGTACCGTGCCGCTGCCATGTATAAAAAAAGTGCGTTTGAGTACGAAAAAGAGGGGCTAAAGCTACAAAAGAGCTCCGAATCGGAAGCTTTGAAAAAGCGATTGGTACAAAGTTTTCAAGATATCGAGGCACTGCGATCTATGTCAGAGCGATATCAGAATGATTTAATGCCGCTTATTGAAAGAGGATACCGTTTAGGTGAAGATTCAGCGATTGAATATCTTCTAAGTCAACGCGAGATGTGGAAGTTCAAAAAAGAGCTGATCCAAAACTATAAAAATTATTATGAGATGCTATTTAAACTCTATAATGTTTTAGAGATAAAGGAAGAAAAATGAAAAAAGTTATGATGTTTCATGCACTCTTGTGCCTATCGCTTGTTGCGGATATTACATTGAGCGCAGAAGAGGAGAAGAACTGGAATATTCAGACGATGGCAGGGAAAGAGGTTATATACGTCCCGCTGGGAGAGTATGTCATGAGGGTTGAGACGCCGCCTAAGCTTTTGCAAACGCTCTCCGTACCTTATGAAGCCCAAGTGATTCAGCTGCATAAGGTCAGTTATGAAAAAGTAAAAAAAGGTGAGCTCTTGGCCCAACTAACGGCAACTAAGTGGATAGAAGCTCAAAAAAAAGTGGTCTCTGATGTGATAGAACTGATGCATCATGAACATATAGCGGAACGCAAGGCAAAACTCTGTCAAGAAGAGGTGATTGCTCAAAAAGAGTGTTATCATGCGGATGCAGAAGTGAAAACAGACAAGATAAAACTTTCCGCATCCAAGACACTGCTTAAGGCATACGGTGCGAGTGATGCAATGCTTGTAAAACTGATAAAAGAGCTAACTATCTTTCCCAATATGGAGTTACGTTCGCCTATTGATGGCGCCTTGCTCCAAGTCAACATTCAACCCGGAAAAAGTATATCGTCTTCAAGTGCTCTTTTTGTGATCAAGGTTGATGGAGAGGATTGGCTTCAGAGTGATCTTCCTTACGAAGTGGCAGATAAACTTAAGCCCTTTCAAGAGGTTGTTGTCAGTATAGATGATAAAGAGATCCGATCAAAACTATTACATATTTCACCGGTGATTGATCCGCATAACCAAACCCGGCATGCCCGCTTCTCTTTACCTCAAGATCAAGGTCTACTAGCTGGATTAAGAGCAAACGCTAAACTCAGTATTAAAGCAAAAGCATTTTTAGTGAATAAAAAATCAGTAGTGCAAGATGGTGATCATACGATAGTCTTTATAAAAAAAGCTCATAACTATAAAGCACACCGGGTAGAAGTGATCGCAGAAAATGATAAAGGGTTGTATTTGAAGTATGACAGCGCCTTGAATGAGGCTATTGTGATAAGTACGACGAGTATTCTTCAAAGTCTGCTGCATGAAGGCGAGTAATGGATAAGTTAATCTCCTTTACGCTTTCACAGCGACTTTTTGTTACTTTGTTGGCTCTTGTGATCATGGGCTTTGGTGCGAAATCATACATAGCGCTGCCTGTGGATGCTTTTCCGGATATTTCGCCAACGCAGGTTAAGATCATCATGAAATCCAGCGGGATGACTCCGGATGAGGTAGAATCACGTATCGTTATTCCCGTAGAGAAAGGAATGCTGGGTATCCCCTATCAGAAGATGATGCGTTCTACGACCAAGTACGGTATCTGTGATATTTCTATTGATTTTGAGGAAGGCACGGACATATATTGGGCACGTCAGCAGGTCAATGAGCGGTTGAACACGATCAGGGATGAACTTCCGACAAACCTTGAAGGGGGGCTGGCTCCGATCAGCACGCCTTTGAGTGAGATCTTGATGTTCACTATCGAATCAGACACGCTGGGGCTGAGTGAAAAGCGTTCTCTCCTTGATTGGGTGATCTCGCCAAAAGTTCGTTCCGTCACTGGTGTGGCAGAGGTTAATGCCCTTGGCGGAAGGGTAAAGACCTATGAGGTAAGCCCTGACATTGAGGCTATGCGTACGTATAAGATTACACTGGAACAAATCCTCTCCACCCTGAAAGATAACAATCTTAATGACGGGGCTGGACGCCTTACTCAGGGAGTTGAGAGTATTTTAGTACGAAGTGTTGGGCGACTTAAGGATATAAAAGATATCTCTAACTTAAGTGTTGCATCTGTTAATGGCAAGGTTATTAGCATTGCTGATGTGGCTGATGTCCGTTTAGGCTCTTTGACGCGCGCGGGATTTTCGACAAAAAATGCAGAGGGTGAAGCAGTGCAGGGTATAGTACTTGGACTCAAGGGTGCCAATACAAAAAAAGTTCTCCAAGAGGTGAAGGAAGAGCTTTCAAAAATGCAAGCTTCTCTCCCTGCAGGCACGAAAATAGATATATTTTATGATCGTTCCGTTCTCGTAAACATGGCAACGGATACCATTAAAAGTGCGCTGATCGAAGCGATCATTCTTATCTTGATTGTTCTGTTACTGATGTTGGGAAACCTTGCTTCAGCCTTGAGTGTGGCATTGATCTTGCCTTTTGCACTCTTGATGAGTTTTATCGCTATGGAGTACTTTGGCTTCAGTGCCAACCTGATGAGTCTGGGCGGTCTTGCTATTGCTGTGGGTATATTGGTTGATTCTGCCGTGGTCATGGTGGAGCACATCACGGCAGAACTTGGTAATGAAAAGCATAAGAGTGAGGGGAAGTTGCACATTATCTATATGGCCGCGGTTGATATGGCACCTTCTATTGTGACGGGTGTACTGATCATTATCATCGTTTTCATGCCCTTACTAACGCTTGAGGGCCTTGAGGGTAAGCTCTTTAAGCCCGTGGCGATGAGTATAGTTTTTGCTCTTTTTAGCTCACTGCTGTTGGCTTTGACACTTATACCGGTGTTGAGTTCTTTTATTTTGAAAATTCGTCCTGATAAAGAGTCTTGGTTGATTGGGGCCTTGCTGAAGTTGTACCGACCGACGCTTGAGCTTGCGATCAAGCATAGCCGGGCAGTCTTTATAGTGGTCATACTTCTGTTCTCAGGTTCGCTCTATCTTGCATCTAAGACAGGAAAGGCCTTTATGCCGACCATGGACGAGGGGACACTGATTGTCATGATCGAATCCTTGCCTTCTATCAGCCTTGAGGAGAGTATAGCACTCAATACCAAGATTCAGACAAAACTGATGAAAGATATACCTGAAGTCAACTCTATTGTCGCACGTACGGGTACGGATGAACTCGGTCTTGACCCGATGAGTTTAAATGATACGGACACTTTTTTCATTCTCAAGCCTATGAAGGAGTGGCGCGTCCAATCTAAAGAGTGGATGAAGAACCAGATCAGAAACTCTCTTGACGCACTGGTTGGAATAGAATATGTCTTTACGCAGCCTATAGAGATGCGGGTGTCCGAGATGCTCACAGGGGTGCGCGGTGATCTTGCTATTGATGTTTTTGGAGAAGAACACGCAGAACTTGAACGCATTGCAGCGGAGATAAAGAGTATCTTACTGGAAATTCCCGGCAGCAGTGACGTGTATAAAAAGAGCAATGAAGGGATAGAATATTTCGAACTGAGTTTTAATCAAAAAGCGCTTGCTTATTACGCAGTGAGCGAACGCGAGATTGCCGATTTTATGAAGACGATGGTTACGGGGGTTCAGGTGGGTATTATACAAGAGGGTATGCGCCGTATTAATCTGATGGTAAAGGGAAGGGATGTTTTTCACAACTCTTTGCGTTCATTGAAATCACTCTATTATATCTTGGAAGATGGTAGCAGCGTACCATTGGCAAACTTTGTCAACTTCAAGCAGACTACCGGTCCGGTACAGATTGAGCATGAAAATGGTTACAGAAAGACGGTCGTGCAGAGCAATGTTGAAGGACGGGATCTCGTTGGTTTTGTTGAAGAGGTCAAAATGAAGCTTGAAGAAAAGATCAAGATGCCTGCGGGTTATTACGTGACGTACGGGGGTGAATTTGAAAATCAGCAGCGTGCAGCCGATAGACTAATACTGATTATACCTGTTGCACTTTCTTTGATATTTATACTGCTTTTTGTCTCATTTAAGTCCATGACACAGGCGGCACTGGTCTTGATTAATGTCCCTTTGGCCCTTATTGGAGGTTTTGCCGGTCTATATTTCAGCGGTGAGTACCTTTCGGTACCGGCTTCGGTTGGATTTATCGCCCTTTTGGGTATTGCAGTACTTAATGGAGTGGTATTGGTTAACTATTTTAACTATTTAATAGCTAATGGTTATACGCTGATCGACGCGGTACGGGAAGGATCTATTAAGCGATTTCGTCCGGTTCTTATGACAGCAACCATAGCAGCGCTCGGTCTGTTGCCGCTGCTCTTAGCAACGGGTCCAGGATCGGAGATCCAAAAACCGCTGGCTATTGTGGTCATTAATGGTCTGGTTAGTTCAACTTTATTGACTCTGGTCGTTTTGCCTCTGCTATATCTGAAATTTAAAAAGGTACGGAATATAGACAAAGAGGTAAAAATAGAGCTTGAAGAAGATATCTTGTAGAGCCTGAGTTTTTTAATACCAAGACCTTCACGTTTAGGAAGAAAAATCTTGGAAAATGTTTTTTATGTGTTGATGAGGTTGGAAAAAGCGTCTATCTCCTCTTTTATATTCGCATAATCTGCAAGACCTTTTTTGAGGTCTTGCGCAATTGTATCCTGCGCGGCTCCTGCTAACATACCCAGTATAATACCCCTGTGAACATTATCCCCTCCTGCGTTTGCATTGGCTAGGATAGATGCTCTGAAATCAAATTTATTTTTATACAAGAGGTACATGAGTACGGGTAATGAATGCTCAGTATAACAGCCTGTGGTGAAAACAGAGCCTAAGACATCGTCTTCACTATGATGCTTTAATAAAAAGTCCAAGTCCAGGCATTTATCAGAAAACTCCGTATGAATCTTCCACATGAGATCGTGCGCGATATTGCCCGGTCCCTTGTGCTGGGCATAGGTCTTAGTCAATTCAGACCCTCGGATCTTGATAAGCTGTACCTGTGAAGCGTATTTTTTGAGAGTAGTAAGGGGGTCTTGCTTATGCAGAAGTGCATGCAAGAGAGGAACAAGAACAGATAAGGCCGAACTAACATTATCAGACCTGTGTGTTATCTGCTGATGTTGGAGTGCTTTTCCCAGTGCCTGGTAGCTTGATTTGGATGTAAGTGAGAGCAACAAAGGACGAATGGCCCCGCCGCTTGAGCCTATGGACCATACCTTGCGTTGTTGCTCGGCACAGGCATGTGGAGGAATCCCTTCTGTATAATTTTCAAACCAGGCTCTGAGATAGATTTCGCAATAAGGGTCTTTGTTCAGACCGGGGGTTGTCATATAAGCGATAAAGTCATCTATAAAGAGAGATTGGGAATATCCCCTGTTTTTGATAATCGAGCGCATGAGTAGACGCATAAGGTTGGCACCCAAGGTGTTTTCACCTTTTTTAAGACCATGATGATAATGATAACGCTCTTGTAAGGAGGGCATAGGGTTAGCATGCTCTCCCGCATGAACAGAGAGCTTGATGGTGGATTGATTATAATTTGTCTGGTAAAACTTAAGGTGTCTGTCCAAGATATCAAAGGGTATGTTTAAGGACTTGGCCTTTTCAAGGTTTGGAAAATACCTATTTCCTACCATAAAGGATTCAGGATGGGGATGAGGGGGATCATTATATACTGTGATACCTCCGTCAAACCCCTCTTGAATGTACTCGCGTTTATAATACCAATGTGCCGGCATAGCCATGGCATCAGCAATGAAAATCCCCCAAAGTGCGTTTTTTAGATGTTGCGGATCAAAAGACATCTGCTATCCTTTTATAGAAAGGGTACCGTTAAAAGGTGTATGATAAATTGTAATGAACAGTGGCTGAGCCTATGGTTTTGTTTTTATTATATTTGGATTTACTGGCTTGGAAGTAAGTAAAGAGTCAGAGTAGGGGTCTATTTTTTTGATAGGACAAAGGGGAAGTCTCTAAAACACTTCCCCATCTTTGTGCTTTTCTGTTATGCACATTGTTATAAGTGAGATGGGAGAACAGATGTTAGATTACTCGTTTAAACCAACACTCCATCCCTGTCTCCAGTCATTATCTCTGGCATAAGAGCCGACAAAAGGTGCCTCATCAAAGAAAGTGTTTTGGGTAAGCTTGCGAACATTTTGTGCCTGTGTAATACTGTTAGCCGTATTTGACGTACTTTGATAAAAGATCTCTTTAACCTTTTCTTCATTGACGCCTGTTGAACTCTTGTAAGAAAAGATCTCGTCCGTACAGCTGTTTAAAGTAACACTTCTGAGTTGAATATTCCCTTTGGAGGAACTCGCTCTGTCACGCACGCCGAAACATTTGTTAAAACCGTCTACATATCCGTTGATCAATGTCGCACCACTACCGCGACGCAGAAGGATTCCTTCATGAGAATCGCTACTTCCGTGCATCTCAAAGTTAGCGATCATAGGTTTTGAAACAGGTGTGGCCGTAAAGTTTCCACTGAGGTTATCGGCCTCTATCCCTCTTGGGTTTCTTGAAGTCGTGCTTGTCTGTTTGATGTATACATACTGCATCTTTCCCTGATACCCATGGTCTGTATCGATATTGTCATCACCGTTACCGATGAGAACGATATGTTTGAGGTTGACTGTCCCTCCCCAAAATTCGATACCGTCATCATAATTATTATAAACTTCAATATAATCGATCAATGTCTTATCACCTACACCGCCCAGGCTAAGGCCGTTAAGCTCCTTGTCCTTACCCACTTCATTTCCTGCATATTTGATGAGCACATAGGTCAATACACCTGAATTGTCATGCGGGTCGTTTCCTCCAAACTCTCCTCCGTTTAGGGCAAACTCAAATTTTTCTCCTTTTACAACATTGGTTGGTGCATTTCCGGCGATAACTATCCCGCCCCATTCACCTTTATGATATTTTGAGGCAAGACCGATGATCTCTTTTTTAGAGGTAAAGTTGATAGGTTCTTCTTTCGTTCCATTGGCAAATATCTTGGAGCCGCGGGAGATGTAGAGGTAGTCATCTCCGCTTTGACCAAAGATGTTTGTTCCGCTTTCTATTGTTATTGTAGCACTGTTGGTATTATCACCGCCAATGATCACTTCATCTTCCAAGGCCCAGAGTATGTCTTTGCTTAAGTGAATATCATTCGTATAAACGCCACTTAGTTTACATACATTTTTGCCGCTGAGTTTACCGGTGAACTTTGCAAAATCCGGACATTCATTATTGTCCATATCGCTTTTTGCCTGCACATCATACTTGATGAGACCCATATTGTCCGTGATTAATGCTGTTGTGATACCAAATGCAGCAGCAAAAACGATTATAAATGTTTTGATCATTTTTTCCCTTTGTAAGAAGTGTAGTTCTTAGTTCGCGAAATCCTAAAACAGTTTTATTACGGAAGGGTTACCCCTTGGTGACAAGTGTATGTAATGTTATTTTACGTGTTTAGTAAAGACCATATGTTATCGGATATCCCTGATGGTTAAGAGTAAAACCTGAGTGATGCTCTCTGGGTCCACATGGAAAAAAAGTACGGCATCTTCGTAATCCTCACTCTCTTTGTGAATCTCGTGTACTTTAAGGTCGCAATCTAATCTATCCAGAGCAGGGGTGGGCTCTTTGAAGGTGATAGTGAGGGTTTGATCTTCCGTCATAGGAGTATTTTGGTTGATAAGGTAAAAACTGGCATTATCTTTAACATAAAGGTGTGAAAGTGGTAGATTTTGGGGTTTTGAATCTGCATTGGAAAGTAGATAAAAACTCTTTTGTGTCTGAATAAATCGAACATGCATTTTTGAAAGTTGAGTTGACATAATAGGCCTTGTTTTGATTTGAAGAATTATGCTGATTTATTGCCAATAAAATAATGAAGGAAAATACCGGATTTAAAAATTAAGAAAGTGTAAAGTGCTTGTTATTGAATGATAAACTTATTAAAATAGACCTCTTCTACAAGAGGATACCCGAGACTCTCATAGATATTCTGTGTGATTTTCTTTTTTATGTTCTCTTTTCCGGAAGTTGTGTTTGGAAAATGAATGCCTCCATAGATTGAAAAGGCATCTATAACCGCATTTTGAATCACCACCTTGTTGCTCAACAGTGTGTGAAAAGAGTCTTGGGCGCATTTAATGGACAGGTTTAGTACAAGAAGTTTATCGCTGCTGATGTTCACCTGGTATTCACCAAGATTGTAGATGCCTTCTTGAGGGGACTCCAGAGTGAAATTTCTGTGACTCCTATCAAAGAGATAACCGACATTCTCCAAAGAGGATCTTTTTTCAGACAAGGAAGAGCCAAGAAGAAGGATAATGGATAGAAAGAGCACAAGTACGATCAGAATCACACCTGCTTTGATAAAGTTTTTGTTGGTTTTTACTGGATTAGGCTTGCTTTTCATATGAGAGGGATTATAGCATATATTGTGCTTAACAGAAATGATATAAAGGCTTGTGGTTTTTGATTATAGGCGAATTTATTTTGAAAACTTGGTAGTTTTGAGGGAGCTATTCAACTCGGACCTAGGCGTTAAAAAATCATTAAAGTATGTTTTTGCTAGAATTTCTTTTAAAAAGGCATATATGCATACCTTGGCACAGCTTCGTTCCGGTGAACTTAAAGGCTTGAAAAGAGTGACAATCAGTGAAGGTTTACGCTCTTTTCCTGAAGAAATTTATGAACTTTCTGACACACTGGAGATACTGGACCTCAGTAATAACGCGCTAAGTTCCATACCTGAAGGCATTAGCAGGTTGAAAAACCTGAAGATAGCATTTTTTTCCAATAATCTTTTTAAAGAGGTGCCTTCTACTTTTAAAGCGTGTGAAAACCTCTATATGTTAGGTTTTAAGGCAAACCAGATTGAGACCTTTGATGAAGATATTCTACCTTTGAGTATAAGCTGGTTGATCTTGACAGATAACAAGATCAAGATCCTGCCCAAGTCTATCGGAAAACTTCAAAAACTTCAAAAATGTGCGCTGGCCGGAAATCATATTCGAGAGATTCCCCAAGAGATTTCAGCCTGTAAAAACCTGGAGTTACTGCGGCTTTCGGCAAACTTGATAGAGGAGATACCTGAATCTCTGCTAAGGCTTCCCAAACTATCATGGTTGGCATTTTCCGGTAACCCATGTTCGGGACATCAAGAATATATGCTTGAAAATATAGCCTATGAAGATATACAGATAGAAGAACTTTTAGGTGAAGGTGCGTCGGGAGAGATTTTTAGGGGATACTCAAAAGATTTGGATAGAGAGGTGGCGGTCAAGCTTTTTAAGGGTGCGGTGACCAGTGACGGTTACGCGAAAGATGAGATGAACGCCTATATGAGTACGGGTGAGCATGAAAACCTTATCAAGGTCTTAGCCAAAATAGAAGATGAAAAAAACCTCGGACTGCTTTTGGAACTGATACCTCAATCATTTAAAGCCTTGGGCAATCCGCCAAACTTTGAGACATGTACGCGAGACACCTTTGCGCAAGGAAGAAGCTTCACGATAGAAAGTATTCATGCGATTGCCGCAGCAATAGCATCAGCAGCCTCACATTTGCATAAAAGGGGTCTGATGCACGGAGACTTATATGCGCATAACATCTTGATAGATGAGAATGACAGGTCGTATTTAGGGGATTTCGGAGCAGCAAGTTTTTATGAAGACGATACCGGGGCCTATGAAAAGATCGAAATACGTGCCTTTGGTTGTCTTTTAGATGATCTCTTAAGCTTATGCGTACTCAAAGAGGGGGATCTCTATGCAAGACTGAGAAAGATGAGCCAAGCGTGTACGCATGAGAATATCCGGCACAGGCCTCTGTTTGCCGAACTGGTCTTTTAATATTGGCTTCAAAAACAGTTGGTATACTATTAGAATACATAATAAAGGTTCAGTAAAATGCTGCAGGCCAAGTTGAACTCCCGTTTTGTACGTATTGTAATGATGATTACCGTGGGATGGGTGTTTTTAGCGTACTTTACGATCACTCAAAGAGTTGAGACTTTAAAAAAAGAAAAGTACTTTGAGATATCCAAAGAGATGCATAATGAACTCAAAATACTCATTGATGAGAAAAAAGAAGCGACTTTACTGATTGCATTTTTTATGGCAAATAACCCAAACCTTCAGCAGGCCATTATTGATAATGATGTGAGTCATTATGACCTACAAAAGCTCTCTCTTGAGCTGCGAAAAAACACGGTGCTTAAAAATATCTGGTTTCAAGTCCTGACTCCTAGGGGTAAAAGCTTTTACAGAAGCTGGACGGATAAACGAGGAGATGATCTTACGAAAGTCCGAATCGATGTTGCAAAAATGGTGAAAGATCCGGTGGTTACCAGCTCTATCAGCACTGGAAAATATGATCTGAGCTTTAAGGTGATGGTTCCCATCTATAATGAGGGAAAATTTATAGGTATTATTGAAACCCTTGCCAAGTTCAACTCGATTGCTGTTAAAATGCAAAAAAAAGGATTCGATACCGTTATACTGGTAGATAAGCGCTATAAAAAACAACTCTCCCATGCATTTACACAAAAATTTGTTGATGAGTATTATGTGGCTAACCTCAATGCGAATCAAGAGCTCTTGGCTTTTGTTGAAACCAAGTCAGCAGAATATTTTGCGAATGAGAAGCAGTTTTATGTCGACACAGACAAAAATCGACTGATAACAACGTATCATTTACCTGATGTTGATAACAAGGCCATGGGACACTTTATACTGTTTTATGATCTCGAGGGAGTGGATATCGATGATATCATCCGCAGTCGGGATCGTCTTGTCTTACTCTTTGGCACGCTTTTTATCGCCATGATGAGTCTCTTGTACTATCTGTATACCAAACGATACAAACGATTTATAGAAAACCTTAACAAAGAGTTGGAATATAAGGTTGAAGATAAGACGCATGAACTTCAAATACAGGCAAAGGCATTTGAACATTTGGCGCAGCACGATTCACTTACAGGCCTTCCCAATCGTCTGCTTTTATTGGACAGGTTGGAACAAAACATTAAGCATGCCAAGCGCCATGGAAATAATATCAGTGTACTGTTTCTAGACCTGGACCGTTTTAAAGAGATCAATGACACCTTTGGACACGAGGTTGGAGACAAGCTGTTAAGGTTGGTAGCAACCAAGTTGAAAACATGTGTAAGGGAAGAAGATACTATTGCCAGACTGGGCGGCGATGAGTTTATGATCATACTTGAAGATATAGATCAAAATCACAGTGTTAAAATTGTCGAAAAGATCATTGCAAAGATGCAAGACCCGATTACTATAGATCAAAATGACCTGTATACTACCTTCAGTATTGGTATCAGCGTCTTTCCCAAAGATGCGCAAACATCGGAAATACTTCTTCGTAATGCAGATACGGCTATGTATAAGGCTAAAGAGCTGGGAAAAAATACCTATCAGTTTTATGATGCAAAAATGACAGAATTGGCGTTTGAACGCTTAATGCTTGAGAACAGTCTGAGACATGCAATAGATGAAAAGGAGTTCGTTGCGTACTATCAACCGCAAATAGACGCGCGCACCAACAAGCTTCTTGGGATGGAAGCACTTGTCCGCTGGGAAAATCCACAGATGGGTATGGTGCCTCCTGCGAGTTTTATTCCTCTTGCAGAGGAGATAGGACTGATTATTGCCATAGACAGATGGATGATGCAAAACACAATGCAGAGGGTTCTTCTGTGGCAAGAGAGTGGTATTCAAACGGGTAAAGTATCATTTAATTTATCAATAAAACAACTTGAAAACAGTGATTGGATAGAGTGGTTGCAAGGAGTTATAAAGGAGCTTGGTTTTCCTACGCAAAGTCTTGAGCTTGAGATTACGGAAAACCATATTATGATGGACCCGGAATCTTCAATTGTTATTTTAAATGCTATGAAAGAGATGGGAATTACCATTTCGATTGATGACTTCGGCACAGGGTACTCATCTCTGTCTTATTTAAAGCGTTTGCCTATAGATAAGCTTAAGATTGACAGAAGCTTTCTTAAAGGGCTTCCTCATGATGAGGAAGATGCTGCTATTGTTAGAGCTATTATAGCCTTGGCTAAGAATTTAAACCTTGATGTCATTGCGGAAGGAGTTGAGACAAAAGAGCAAAAAGACTTTTTATTGGAGACGGGATGTCGAAGTATGCAAGGGTACCTTTATTCAAAGCCTCTGTGCGAAGAAGAGTACAGAGAGTTCTTACATGCTCATCGATGAGAGTCCAAAAAAACCTCTTAATCCTCGTGAGCGTGATATAGGTTTATTCCATAATAAAAAATCATACTTGTTAAGAATTTTCAAGAAAAATTAAACAAAATAGATGTAAAGTTTATCTAAGAAGAGAGTAGGAGAGTGCTTTGCATATTATTGTTATCATATTGATAATGTCGTTTTCAGTAGTATATGCACAAAAGATCACCTTAGGCGTCGTTCCTCAAGAGAGTCCTGCACAACTGACAAAGGTTTGGAAGCCCATAGCAAAGTACCTTTCAGACAGTACGGGTGAGATGATTGTCTTTCAAACACAAAAGTCTATTCCTCTGTTTGAAAAGAGCCTGCACAAGGGTTCGTATGATTTCGCTTATACCAATCCCCATCACTTTGTGACCCTCAATCAGAAGATGCACTACAGTGCAGAAGTACGGGCAAAAAAAGATATCGTAGGTGTTTTAGTGGGACGAAAGTCTAAAGATATTCAAATCCTGCTCAAAGAAGAGCCCCGTTTTCTTTTTCCTGCGCCCAACGCTTTTGCCGCCACTCTACTGATAAAGTATGAACTGATGAATAAGTTCAAATACACTTTTGATGATCCAAAGAAGATAGGGTATATCCGTTCACATGATTCTGTCTATAGAGGTGTTATCAGGGGGCTTGCTGACCTGGGCGGTGGTATAGAGCGTACCTTGGATGTGTTTTTGGATGAGCATAAGATGGATCAGCTGAAGATTGTGTATAGAACGAAACCTTATCCAAGCCATCCTTTTGCTTTTCATCCGGAGATGGATATAGGGGTGAAGGAAAAGATCATCAAGGCACTGTTGCAGATGCCTGAGAAGTTAAAAGCAGGTCTGAAAGTCAAAGAATTTATTCCTACGCATACGCAAGAGTATAAGGGCATAGAACGGATGCTGCCAAGGCTAAAATAGTCACTTTGCATTTATGAATTGATACATCATAATAGATGCGGCAACACCGACATTGAAACTTTTTACGCCCGTGACCATCTCAATGCGTACAACCTTGTCGCACAGGTCAAGAACCTCTGTTGAGATACCTTTTCCTTCATGTCCCATAAGCAGGACCCATTTGTGAGGGACATCAACCTCTGCCAAGACAATTGAGTCTTTGCTCACCTCTGCTGCAAAGATGGTGTACCCCCTGGATTGGAGTGCCTTGATCGTGGTGGAGATGTCATCATAAAGATGTGTTTTAAGCATACTGACGTGACCCATTGAGACGCGCAGTGCACGTCTGCTGTAGGGGTGGGGACCTTGTTTGGGTAATACGTAGGAGTCTACTCCAAGGGCAGCAGCTGATCGTGCGATAGAGCCGATGTTTTCCGTAGAGGATATCTCATCAAGCATAATGATGTGATCACCTAACTTATCTAAGGGAGTCTGTTCGGGACGCACCGCATGCATCATGGCGTTGTGATGAAGCTTGTGCCCGACAATCGTCTCCAGAAACTTTTTATCTGCGACGAAGAGTTGAGGTATCTCTTTGTGCTCAATGAGGTCTTTGAACTCGTCATAATACTCTTGTGTGGCCAGAATACTTTTGACTTCTATGGGGGTCTTAAGAAGTATATTGATGACCTTGGGACTGTCTGCGATAAAGCTGTTGTCTGTGCTAAAAGCATTATCACGAAGTTGGCGGTATATCTCTATAAGGTCTGCATTTGAGCTATCTATTGTTGTAAATGTCATGTGAAAGTCTATACTAAGCTTACTGATATCCACCCCAGATCGAAGGGTTAAAGCTTTTTCATCAGTGGTACAGGGCTTAACGGTGTGCCGAGTGCTCTATTTCAGGGTTAGGTTTGAGAAATAAGCACCCAGAAATGAAGCGCTCTCACTGTTCAAACGATGGATAAAAGACTCTATTTTATCCTCTTTTTGCCAAACAGCTTTTTTGACTCCTGAGAGTTTTATAAGCGCATTTTCTGCATCATAACCGACACCAACTTTATCAATCAGACCCACATCTTTTGCCTGAGACGCGGTAAAGATATGGGCATCTGCAAACTCCGTATGCTTCGCAGGGTCAAGTTTACGTGCTTTAGATACGTCCGATACAAACAGTCGGTAGGTGTCATAAACCACTTTTTCGAGTTCGGCAGTTTCATAAGGTTTCCAGGCCCGCGTCACTGTACCAACCTCTTTGAACTTTCCGGCTTTGACTGTCTGCTCTGAGACACCGATCTTTTGTGCAAGTTCGGAAAGATTACTGCCTTGCATAATAACACCGATGGAGCCGACCATTGAACCCGGATTGGCATAGATCTCGTTAGCATAAATGGAAGCGTAATAGGATCCGCTGGCAATGGTGCCTGAAGCATAAACAATAACAGGTTTTTCACTCTTGAGGCGTTTGATAGCCTCCATAATCTCTATTGAAGGCGGTACTGATCCACCGGGAGAGTTAACGATCATGAGTACGCCCTTGATACCCTTGTCTTTACGAGCCGCTTCGAGCTGATCAACGACCAGGGTTGCATCCATAATGGCACCCTCGAGTTTTATCTTTGCCAAGTTTGCAGGAACCAGTTCCGTTCCGCTCGGCGAAAAGATCAAAAAGAGTATAAGAAGAAAGAGCATCGCTTTGAAATGATTTTGTATAAATTTCATCACTGCGAAAAATGGTGAAAAAAACTGTTTGACTGCATTCATTAGTTAGCCTCCGTATGTTTACCGTTGATATAGATATGCGAAATTGGATACTGATGTAAAATCAGGTGGATAGGGAGCTGTTCTAAAGGCTCTTCACCCAGCTCAAGGACAAGAAGATCCGCATTTTTACCTTCACTGATTTCACCCGTATTGAGATTAAGTGCTTGCGCTGCGTCTATTGTAACAGAGTTTAGCAGATCTTTAGCCAGTTTGAGCAGATCAGACTCTTTGTGCATAAACAGTGCGATTTTCATCTCTTCAAAAAGGTTAAGGTCATAATTCGAGCTAAGACCATCTGTTCCGCATATCCATTTGATGCCGTGTTTTTCTATCTCGTCCAGATTCAAGGCTCCGTTTCCCAAAAGGCGGTTTGAAACAGGACAATGAATAATCGTATGTCCTGCTCTTTCAAGCTCTTTGTACTCCTGCTCATCTGCGTGGACAACATGGGTAAAAAGCGTCGGTGTGTCTTTGAAAAGTGATAGAAACTCCTTGGATGTATTAACGGCATAATCTTGTTTTAACAAGTCATTGAAAAAGGGCTTGAACTCGCCGCTGTTTTCATCCAGCCAATGGCGCTCTGCCGGGCTTTCCATGTAATGTGCGCTAAGCGGGTATAACCTCAGGCGGGCTAATTCAAGCGCTCTTTTGATAAGAGCAGGATGAACAGAGTAGGGGGAATGAATGGCAATGGCCGGATAAAACCCCTCCCTTTTAACAGTTTCCGAGGCTTCCAAACGCGCTTTGAAATCAGAAAAGAGGGCATCTGCCATAACGGCCTGCGAACCGATGACCTCATTAAAAAAGACAACATTTTGCTTGGCTGCTACTGCTGCATCCAGATCCATGGCATGCGAAGAGATTGCACCAAAGGTTGTCGTTCCTGTACGGAGCATCCTATCGGTTGCTTTTTTCATGCAGTCAATATCGCAGCCATTAATAAGCTCATCTCTGTGCTCGATGACGCTGTGCAACCAGGGTAGAAACTTTCCATACTTGAGTTGTGTCTTATTGGCTGAAAACTCAAGATGGACATGGGGATTGATAAGTCCGGGCATGACCAGAGAGTAGGGCGGGGTATCAATGACTTCAGCATCGGGGTAGATTTGTAACAGCTCATCTAAGGGCGCTATTTTTTCTATTGTTTTATCGAAGGCAAGGGACTTTCCGCTAATAACTTCATTGTTAAGCAGTATGTAGGAAACGTTAAGAATTTTCAAATTATAAATACCTTTAGGAAACTAAAAAAAAATTATGCTTTATAAAGATATAATAGTACCTTAAAATTAGAGACAAGGTAAATAATGAAAGTTGTAGTTATTCAAGGACCAAACTTAAATATGCTTGGTGTGCGTGAACAAAATATTTACGGACCAATGAAGTTAGAGCAGATCCACACACAAATGAAAGAGTATGCAAATCAAAACAGTGTTGAGATTGAATTTTTTCAAAGTAACCTCGAAGGTGAGATCGTTGATCGTATTCAAGAGTGTCTTGGCGATGCGGATGGTATTATTATTAATGCGGCTGCGTACACCCACACTTCTATCGCTATTCGTGATGCTATCTCTGCGGTATCTATTCCAACGATCGAGGTTCATATCTCTAATATCCACCGCAGAGAAGAGTTCCGTCAGAAAAACCTTATTGCACCGGTATGTGCTTCATCCATTGTTGGATTTGGGCCGTTTGGTTATCACTTGGCAATGACGGGTATGACCCAGATCTTTTCTGAGATCCACGCTATGAAAGAAGCGCAAAAAGCTGAGCAGGCAAACCAAGCGTAACATGCTGCAAAAAACTTTGAATGACAGTCTTGTGTTGATTAAAAGACCTCTTTTTCCATCACACTACAAGGCCTCTTCAAAGCGTTACAGTGTGACCTTGGGCGTCGGCGGTAACATCGGCGATCTTATTCGTCGTCTGGAAAGATTGAGCAATTATCTTAAAAAAAGTAAATTTTGTGATCTTGTTCAGACAGGACCTATTTTAAAAAATCCGCCTTTTGGATACCTGGATCAAGATGACTTTCATAACTCTGTTATGCTTGTTAAGACCAACTTGCAGGCCAAAGCTTTTTTAAAATATGTCTTGGAAATCGAGCGTAAGTTTGGGCGAAAGCGGAGTTTTGCCAATGCACCGCGTACGCTTGACATAGACATAATCTTTTACGAAGATACAAAAATGAATACAAAGACTCTAACTCTGCCGCACCCACACTGGCAGGAGCGAGAGAGTGTTGTGATTCCAATGGCATATATGGAGCGTAGATGAAGATATTGACCTTTAGCGGAATATCCCCGGCTGAAGCACTGAAAAAAGCGCAGCACAGTGTGGGCGAAGATGCTATGTTGATCGAAACCAAAGAGATTCGTAAAAAGTCTTTGAACGAGACTGCCCTGTATGAGATTATTGTGGGAATCGACGATGAAACCGCGGCGAAACTAAGTGCACAAGAGAAGAGTAAAGCAGTCGAAGCTGCCGCTCCAATAGCCAAAAGCTCTGCAGATGTCCTTTATAATATCTCTGAAGCTGCCCGACAGATCTCCAAAATTGCGGAAGTCACTGAAGAAGAGAGTACAGATTTTAATGAAGAGTATAAGGCATCAAAGGTTGTTGCCAGAGTTAAGGAAAAGAGTACGGAGCCTTTAGAGTTTAAAGAGATCAAGGATGAGATCTTAAAACTGGGTGATAAGGTCAAACTGATTCAAAATATGTTCTGGGACGAACGCTCTGATAAAATGGGTGATCTTCATATCCCCCCGGAGTTTTCAGAGATATACAAGCTTACGCTGCAAAGCGGGATGAACGCCGGACATATTGAAGAGATCATGGGGATGACCTTAGAGCATATGCCGCTTAAGATGCGGGAGAACTCACAGACCGTTAAACGGTACTTTCAGGTTCTTCTTCGAAAAATGGTCCCCGTCAGAATGGAAAACACGCCTAAACCCGGCAGTAAAAAGGTTATCATGCTGGTTGGACCGACAGGTGTAGGAAAGACGACCAGTATAGCCAAACTGGCCGCACGATACTCTTTTATGATGGAAAAGAAATACAAGGTGGGACTCATTGTTTTGGATACGTACCGAATTGGTGCAGTAGAACAGTTGATGCAGTATGCAAGAATGATGAAGTTGGGGATTGAGACCGTGGTTGATCCTCCGGAGTTTGCTTCTGCCTTGAATGCTATGAGTTATTGCGACTATATCCTGATTGATACGATGGGATCATCTCCGTATGATAAGGAGAAGATAGCGAAGATATATGAATGTCTTCAAAATAACACAACGCAGATGAGTATTGATACAGTATTAGTACTTCCAAGCTCCATTAAATATGAGGACCTTAAAGCGACATATGATAATTTTGAGCCTCTTGGCATTGATACGATGATGTTTACCAAGCTGGATGAGACCAGAGGGTTTGGAAATATCTTTTCCCTAATGTATGAGACTTCCAAGCCGATCTCTTACTTTTCAGTAGGTCAGGAAGTGCCTGAAGATCTTGTTGTAGCAAGTAGTGATTACCTGATTGATTGTATGTTAAACGGGTTTGATAGGGAAAAAAGATGATCACCCAGGCGCATAAGCTAAAAGAACTGGTGAATGAGAACAGTAAAGGTACGGCCAAAAAGACACGATTTATTGCGATAACAAGCGGTAAGGGCGGTGTCGGTAAAAGTACGATCAGTTCCAACCTTGCCTACTTGATGGCTCATTACGGCCTTAAGGTCGGTATCTTCGATGCGGACATCGGTTTAGCAAACTTGGATGTTATGTTTAATGTAAAGATTAATAAGAACATCCTGCATGTACTAAAAGGGGAGGCCAGCGTAGCTGACATCTTAATCCCTGTCGTACCAAACCTTCTGCTTATACCCGGCGAGAGCGGGGACGAGATCTTGAAATACAGTGATGGAAGTCTGTTTGAGCGTTTTATGCAAGAAGCCCATGTACTCGATGACCTGGATGTTTTACTGATCGATACGGGAGCGGGAATTGGCGATCATATACAACTTTTTTTAAATGCTGCAGATGATGTGATTGTTGTAACAGTACCTGATCCTGCAGCTATTACAGATGCATATGCCACGATCAAAGTCACTTCTAGAACTTGTTCCAAGATAAGTCTTATCTTCAATCAGGTGCGATCTGAGAAAGAAGCGCAGCTTTTATATGATAAAATAGCTAAGGTTGCAAAGGCAAACATTGGCCCCGGACTGGAACTTGAACTTTTGGGCAAGGTCAATGCAGATGAAAAAATAGGACGTTCTATACGCCAAAGAAAGATTTTTTCTCAGGAAAATCCGATTTCGCCAACAACACGTGATCTTGAAAAGATCGTTAAAAAGCTTTCACGAAGTTTGGAACGAAATGTGCTGGTATCTCCTGAAGAAAGCGGTATTCAAGGACTTTTTAAACGTCTTATAACGCACTTTTAACAGATGTGTGTAAAAGCTAAGTTCGTGTAAAGCGCACTGTCCATGCGGCTGAACGAGAGAGTTTTTTCATATGAACTTAAGAGAGAATGACAAGGGATATAGGATAGATGCGCAGTACTAATTTTGTCTCTTTTTTAACAGTACAGGGCTTTTTTATAGGTTTTGTATTTTCGATATTAAAAGCGCAAAGCGCTGAGGAAATATTGATCTATACTCTCCTTATCACGGCATTTTTTTATCTGTTTTCACATTTTATCATTTCGTTTTTTATCCGGTTTAGTCCGCTTCGCCAGGAGTTTTTTCCTAAAATACGACATGAGAATGATTTGGACTATTATGAAAATGAGATCTCCAAGCGCGAGAAAGTCATTGAAAGTTCTTATGAGTTTTTAGAAGCCTTAGATAAACAATATGCCTCGGCCAAGGCAAGAAAGAAGGTTAGGTAATGGATTGTAATCGTGCCAATGCGTATCTTGATGAACTCAAGCATAAAGAAGATGAACTAGCAATCCAGTACCTTCCTGCGGTCAAAGCGATGGCCTTTAGGCTTAAGGAGCGGCTTCCCTCTTCCATTGATTTTTGTGATCTATCGGCCATTGGAACAGAAGAGTTGGTGAAGTTGGCGCGACGCTATGACGTTAAACAGAATGACTCCTTTTGGGGATATGCAAAGACCCGTGTTTATGGGGCAATGCTCGACTATCTTCGTTCGTTGGATATGGTGAGCCGATCCAATCGAAAGCTGATAAAGATGATTGATAAGGCGATTACTGCCTATATGGCCGAAAATGAAGATGAGCCGAGCAATGCACAGTTGGCAGAGTTGCTAGAGGAGAGTGAAGATAAGATCAATGATGCGCGTATTGCGTCTGAAATATATGCGGTCATGCCCATTGATGAGCAGTTATCGTTGGCGGGTGAGGGAAGCACCCTGGAAACGATAGAAAAAGACAACCTTATTGAAGTGATTGAAAAGGTTTTAGACAATCATAGTGAACGTGAGCAGTTGATCATACAGCTGTATTATTTTGAAGAGTTATCCTTGAAGGAGATCTCAGAGGTCTTGGATATCACGGAATCACGTATATCACAGATTCATAAGGCGTTGCTCAAAAAAATAAGAGATTCCATAGGAGCTGATAATGGCTGATATACTCTCCCAAGAGGAGATCGATGCTCTTTTAGATGTTGTTGAAGATGAGGGTGATGACGCTCTTGCAGCGGAAGAAGAAGAAGAGGTCTTTCAGCAAAAGCAGATTACGCTGTATGATTTTAAACGGCCAAATCGTGTCTCTAAAGAGCAGTTAAGGGCTTTTAGAGGGATACATGATAAGATGGCCCGTTCTCTGTCCTCACAGATCTCGGCAATTATGCGCTCCATCGTAGAGATACAGCTTCATTCGGTTGATCAGATGACGTATGGCGAGTTTTTGATGTCTTTGCCAAATCCGACCTCTTTTAATGTCTTCTCGATGAAACCGCTGGAAGGATCGGGTGTATTAGAGATCAACCCTTCTATCGCCTTTCCTATGCTCGATAGACTCTTGGGAGGCAAGGGTGAACCTTTTGAATCAAACAGAGAGTTTTCAGATATTGAACTGAGTCTATTTGAGACGGTGCTGCGGGTTATGATGAGTACACTCAAAGAGGCATGGGGGCCGGTTGCAGAGGTATATCCTGCTATTGAGTCAAAAGAATCAAGTCCCAATGTTGTTCAGATCGTTGCACAAAATGAAATCGTTGTGATGGTTGTAATGGAGATTATTATCGGGCACAGCTCGGGGATGATGAATATCTGTTATCCTGTTATTGCCCTTGAACCTGTGCTTCCAAAACTGGCAAGCCGTGATCTGATGTTAAATGAGACCTCTTCAAAAAAGAGCCGTAATCAAGAACTTCAAGTTCTTATCGGGGGAGCGGGAGTGACGGTAGAAGCCAACCTGGGCCTGGCAGAACTGAGTCTAAGAGAAGTGCTGGATTTGAGCGCAGGTGATATTATCAGGCTTAATTCAAGCGGGGATGACATCGTTAGCCTTAGTGTGGACGGTAAAGAGCGTTTTAAGGGTGAGATCGGCTTGCGCCGTTTTAGAAAATCAATTAAGATAACAGAGATTGTATATACTGAAAGAGATGATGTTAAACGTGTCTTGAAGCATTATGAAGAAGTGCGACGTGAAAAAATATCCGGGGTAAAAGATATCATGTTTAATGAAGAATTTGAAGATGAGGAATTTGAAGATGAATGAGTTTATTAAGCTTTTTGAATCAGAAGTGATCGCAACGATTGAAGGTTTAACAGGTCAAGCACCTGCCTTGGAACTCAAAGAAGAGGAGACGCTTTCTATCGTCTCTAATATCATTCCACCTACCGCCGTTGTGACAGCCGAGGTAAGCGGAGATGTTGAAGGCAAGGCAGTCATAGCTATTCCGCCAACCTTGGCAACAGCCTTGGGCGATCTTATGTTAGGGGGTGAAGGCGAAGGAAAGGAGAGCATGGATGATGAAGATTTAGATGCGGCCAAAGAGATCGCTTCAAACATCTTATCTGCTTTTTCAACCGCCTTGACCTCACAAGATAATCTCCCAAGTCTTAATTTTAAAGCCAGCTCAATTGAGTTTATTGACGAAACAGGCGAAGTCAATCTAGAGGCATATTCAAAGATGTTTGTATATAATTTCATCTTAGGCGATATTAATTCCCTGTTTATGTTTGTTATTGACGAGAGTATTGAAGGTGCATTAAATGTTGATGTTGAAGAATCAACATCTGCTGAGTCTTCAAGTCCATCTGAAGAACTTGGCGGCTCAACATCCTCTATGGGCTCAGGTTCAGCTGCTTTTGAGGGTGATGAAAACAATAATATTAATCTTATTATGGATGTAAAGCTGCCTGTGCGTGTACGTATTGGGCAAAAAAAGATGCTTTTACGTGATGTTTTAAGCATGGATATCGGTTCTGTTATCGAGCTTAACCAGCTTGCAAATGACCCCTTGGATATCTTAGTGGACAACCATGTGATCGCACAAGGTGAGGTAGTTATCGTTGACGGTAACTTTGGCGTACAGATCACCACGATCGGCAGTAAGATTGACCGTCTGCATCAGTTGAAAAGCAGGTGAAAAAACCTTATATATAAGTTTGCACCCCTCCCCTAGATGGATTAACTAAAAAATCCATTAGGCGATACAGGTTAGAATACTAGGTAGATTATTCGATATGTATAGCAAAGAGGTCAGCTTACCCCTATGGATCCGAGTAGTGTGGGCGCCTTATATGTCTTGCTCTATATTAAAAAGAGGGTTTACTCTTTAGTCTATGATGAGGACAAGGAAGAACAATGGAACGTCGAAGAAAAGCACAGAGACTTTTACAAGAGAGATATGCAAGGGATATCAAATCAGCGGATACGTGGTCCGTATTCAAGATTATTGCTGACTTTGTACACGGTTTTGATGAGCTTGGGGAACTTGGCCCTTCTGTGACAGTATTTGGATCTGCTCGCACGGATAAGGAACACCCCTACTACAAAAATGCGGTGATACTTGGAGATAAGCTTGGAGCAGCTGGTTTTAATGTTATCACAGGCGGTGGTCCGGGTATTATGGAAGCGGCTAATAAGGGTGCATATAATAATTCTCATGTAGAGTCCATCGGTCTTAACATTGATCTTCCAATGGAGCAGACTATTAATCCGTTTACGACGATTGATCGTACCTTTGACTATTTCTTCTCACGAAAGGTGATGTTGGTTAAGTATTCTATAGCCTATGTTATTTTCCCGGGCGGATTTGGTACACTTGATGAACTTTTTGAAGCGCTGACCCTTGTACAGACGAAAAAAGTAGAAGGTGTAAAGATCTTTGTTGTCGGGACGAAGTTTTTTCAACCTTTAATAGATTTTATCAAAAACACCTTGTTGGCTGAGGGTATGATAGATCCAGAAGATTTAGATATTATTACACTGACAGATGATCTTGATCATATAGCCGAGCAGGTAAAAGCCTCTTTGGGAGTTCAGATAGAAGCCCTAAAAGAGGTTGGTATGGAGCATACAAAATATTACCACTCCTTATCGGACTTCTTTGAAAACCGAGATATTAACAAGGGCAAAGACTCATATGATACATAATTTAGGAATATAGATGTTAACACAAGAAAAAGCGCTCTGCAAAGCAGATGTTTCTTCAGCAAAGAAAAAAGTATTAATCGGGATGAGCGGAGGAGTTGATTCAACCGTATCAACACTGCTGTTAAAAGATGACGGGTATGAGGTTGAAGGTGTGTATATGAAACTGCATTCAAAACCCGGTTATCATGAAATACATCAGGCCAGAGCACAAAAAGCAGCAGACTTTGCTGGTGTAAAACTGCATATACTTGATCTACAGGATATATTTAAAGAAAAAGTTGTCAACCCTTTTGTTCAGACCTATAAAGATGGAGAGACACCAAACCCGTGTGCACTTTGTAACCGTAACCTTAAGTTTGGAGAGATGCTGAAGTTCGCCGATAAGGTGGGTGCAGAGTTTCTTGCTACGGGGCATTATATACAGACCGACGGTCAAAATCTTTTACAGGCTGAAGACGATACAAAAGATCAGAGTTATTTCTTGTTTTATGTTCAAAAAGAGATCCTTCCAAGACTTATTTTTCCTTTAGGAACACGGCATAAAAAAGATATAAAAGAGTATGCCGCTGCCATAAAAGGCTTGGAATCATTTGCTTCCCAGGCAGAATCTTCAGAGATCTGTTTTGTGGAGACCACCTATACGGATGTGCTAAAAGATTATGTGAACGTTGATCAGCCCGGTGAAGTACTGGATGCGGAAGGTAATGTTGTCGGAGAGCATAAGGGTTATATGCATTACACGATCGGAAAGCGTAAGGGATTTACGGTTCATGGAGCGCATGACCCGCATTTTGTCACCAAGATACTTCCCGAGACAAACCAAATTGTTGTCGGACTCAAAGAAGAACTAGAATGTTATGATGTTGAGTTACGTGATATGAATATGTTTGATGAGCGAACCAGTTTTGATACAAGGGTAAAGCTTCGTTACCGTACGACAGCTGTACCGTGTCATGTAGAGATCACCGGAGATAAGGCCAAGATCAAACTTCTTGAGCCGGTACTGGGCGTTGCTAAGGGGCAGGCAGCTGTCTTTTATGATGAGAACAGATTGATAGGCGGTGGGTGGATAGCCTAAGGCCTGTTTCTCATATTTTCTGTATAAACCATCCAAACTCTCCCTCAGAGCATAGGACCTCGTTGATGTCTTTGATTTGAACCTTCACATTGATACTTCCGCGACCTTTTTTATCAAAGTGAAGTTTGAATTTTTCAAGCGATGTATCGTCTATAGATGCATATGCTACTATCTTTTCCAAAGCAGGTTTTTTATACTTAATGTTGGCATCTCTTAGCAGGGGAACCACCTTTTCTTCGAGTTCAGGGAAGAGACTCAAGAGATACAGACCGCTCTTTGTTTCAGCCAGGGCAAACTGAGCAGAAGCATGGATGCTGTGCACATGGTTATGCACTTGGGGCTTAAAATCTAAAGAGAGCGTGTCATTCTTTTCTTTGAAGCCGATGTATTGTGCGAATGCAATATCGTCTGCTTTCATTGATCTTCCTAATCTATATAAAATTCAGCCAAAATCGGCAGGTGGTCGGAATAGCCTTTTCCCGTATGGTGAAGTGGTCTGCTTCGGCTTCTTTGCCACCGATAAAGCTTTTTCTTACTTTTAGTGAAGAGATAGTCTCTGCGGAAGGAGTCGAAGCTTCCTTCGACATAATGGCTCTTGTTCTTATTAGCCAAAGATGCAGAGATGATGATATGATCCAGAGCCTCTTTTTTACCTCTAAATATATGCGACCAACGCTTACTTTTGGGAAGCTCCATCCATAGGTTGTAGTTTCCTTTTTGATCTAGGTTCTGTTTTGTATAGAGGTTCCCGTGTCGATCAATTGTCTTTAAAATATGGTTAATTCCCGTGATACCCTTGGTATCATTATGTTTACGTTTTTTGATAAAGGTTTTGTGCTCCTCGTAATGGGCATTGAAGTCACCTGTTAAGATGTAGTTACTGTTAGAAGGAAGCTGGTCAAGTCGTCTCTTAAGTGCTTTGGCATAAAGGATACGTTTACTTTCCGGTCCTGACTTCGCTTTCCAGTGATTGACATAGATATACAATGGCTTTGCTTCTATAATGACGGCGGCTTCCAAGATGTTGCGTGTTCTGAGGCTTTGAGAGATGGCTATCTCTTTTTTGCGCAGAGGGTATTTACTTAAGAGGGCAGTTTTAACGGAGGTCTGTTTTTTGTCGGCTATGGCCCGATATCTAAAGTACAGACCTTGACGTGAGATCTCTTTTTGCAGATCACGCAGGGCACGGTCAGATTCAATTTCAGTAAGAGAGATGATATCGGGGTTTAGATCGACAACGACTCTAGCGATATTCTTGATCTTTTGTCTGTAGGTCTTGGCGTTCCATTGCCAGATAGTATTGGGGATGTATTCGTTATATTCGCTGCCGACATATTTTAAATCAAAAAGGTTCTCTACATTGTAGGTTGCAATTTTCACGGTGGTTCCTCCCAAAAGCGATAGACTTAAAAAGATGAGAAACCAGAGGTTTCTCATGCGGCAATACCGTTAAGTCGAAGCAGTCCAGTCGTGTCAAGCTCTCTTCCCATAAATTTTTCAAAGAGAACGGACATACTCTCACTTCCGCCGAGTCCAAGGATGATATCTCGATACGAGGCTGCGATCTCCTCTTCAAAGATGCCGTTATCAATAAAATGAAAGAAGGCATCTGCCGAAAGCACCTCTGCCCATTTATAGGAGTAATAACCTGCTGCATAACCGCCTGCAAAGATGTGTGCGAAGCCATTTTGAAACTTGTTATAGCTTGGAGGCTTAAGAAGGCTAAACTCCTCTCTTATCGAGTCTAAAAGCGCTTGCACGTCATCACCGGTGTGGAGTTTCATATGAAGTTTAAAGTCAAAGATTGAAAATTCGAGTTGACGCAGCATGCCCATAGCAGACTGGAAGTTGCGTGATCTATCGAGTTTATCTATCATCTCGTCTGAAAGTACCTTACCCGTCTCATGGTGCTTGGCAAAGAGTTTAAGGACCTCTGGCTCATAAGCAAAGTTCTCCAAGAACTGAGAAGGAAACTCCACTGCGTCCCATTCAACCCCGCTGACCCCACTTACGGAACTTTCATTGACCTTTGATAGCATATGATGCAGGGCATGTCCCATCTCATGAAAAAGTGTCACCACATCATCATGACGAAGTAGAGATGGACCTGTTTTGCTTGAAGGCGGAAAGTTACATACGATATAGGCTGAGGATAAGACCGTCTCACCCTTTTCATCCTGACAATGTGTCTGCCAGTTGTTCATCCATGCACCGCCGCGCTTTGAAGAGCGCGCTTCAAGGTCGATGTATAAACGAGAGCGCAAGTTGTTATCAATGTATAGGTCGTAAGCCGAAGCTTTTTCATCCCATAGGTTTATATTAACGGGTCTGAACTCAATGCCAAAGAGACGGCGTAAAAAGTCGAAAAGACCTTCTACAACAGACCTCTGCTCAAAATAGGGTCTGTATGCCTCCTCATCTATCTCATACTTCTGTTTTTTAAGAATCTCAGAATAATAAGCGGTATCAAAACTGGAAATCTTCTCTTGCCCCTCTTTCTTTGCAAGGGCTTCAAGTTCAGCCAGTTCTGTTTTTGCCTGAGCCTGAGATGCATGAGCAAGTTCTTCTAGAAAGTTGATGACCTTATCGGTCGAGGTAGCCATCTTGGGAGCGATAGAAAGCTCTGCAAAGTTGCCAAAACCAAGCAGTTGTGCCATCTCTTGGCGAAGTTGCATGAGTTCATCAATAATGGCAGCATTCTCGGGAGCACGTGTTGTATAGGCCTTATAGAGCTCTTCACGCAGGACGGGGTTTTTCCCATAGGTCATGTAGGCGATATAAGAGGGCATTTGAAGGGTAAACTTGTAGCTTCCGTCTTCTTGCAAGGCAGCTTCCAGGTCAGAAGCCGGGAGGCCCTGCACATCTTTTTTATCCGTGATGACAAGCTCATAAGCATTTGTCGCATCCAGAAGATTTTGAGAAAAGTCGTTGCTCAGAGTACTTTTTCTCATATTGATCTCTTTTAAGCGCTTCTTTTTCTCTTGTGGAAGATGGGCACCGCTGAGTTCAAAATCACGGATATTATGATCGAGGACCTGGTTTTGTTCCTGGTTTAAAGAGTTTGCTTCACGCTCTTTGATAGCTTTAAAGGCCTGATAGATATCCTCGTTTTGTGAGATCTCTGTACCGTATTCCGTCAGAATGGGAAGGGCGTCGGCATAAACTTCTTGTGTCTTTTCAGAGTTGTTTACAGAGTTAAGATGTGAGATTGGAGTAAAAAACCATTCTAAACGTTCATCTATCATCTCGAAGGGTTTGACAAAATTTGCATAACTTTTTTTTTCTATACAAAGTAGATCATCTATCTCTTTTTTACTTTTTTCTAAAAGCTCTGAAAGATCATCTATGGCTGAGTCAAGGTTAACGTCAAAGTCTAAAAACATATATTTTCCTTATTATTTACTGACATTGTAAACTCTTTTTTCTGAATTTCTATAAAAATTGACATATTAGAGGTTCTTTTTAGCGCTTAAAATTTAAGCAGGCTGTTTGAAGTGATCTAAGGTCGGTGTTTAGCAATAAAGGCTTCCATCTCATCTGCGGGCATCGGCTTGGCATGATAATATCCCTGTATATTATGGCAGCCTTTTTGAATCAAGAAGTTTTGCTGCTCGAGCGTTTCAACCCCTTCTGCAATGACTTCGAACTTCATCGTCTTGGCTAAGGATATGATAGATTCGATAATGGCTTCATCATTCGCATTTCCCGGTATGTCACGTACAAAGGATTGATCGATTTTAAGTTTATGAATGGGAAGTCTTTTGAGATAGGAGAGCGAGGAGTAGCCTGTTCCGAAATCATCAATAGAGAGGTTTATTCCAAGGTTCTTGATATCTTGGAGCATCTTGATGGCATCATCAGGGTGTTTCATAGCATACCCTTCTGTGATCTCAAGTTCTATCCACTGCGGCTTGCACTGAAGCGAAGACATCTTTTGCTTGATGTCTGTTATAAAGTCTTTATTTTGAAGTTCTACGGTAGAAAGGTTGATGGATATATGTCCCGGGTGATAGCCTTTGGCGTACCACTGAGTGATCTGAGACGCTGCCTCAGAGAAAATATATTGGCCTATCTGTCCGATAAGCCCGCACTCTTCTGCTACGGGAATAAAGTCTGCCGGAGAGACATACTCACCGCTTGAGGTTTTCCATCGTATAAGGGCCTCCATGCCCAATAGCTTGTCTGTCCTTGCATCCATCTGGGGTTGATAATAGACGCTAAACTCTCTGTTTTTCAGAGCCAGACGAATATTTTTTGACATGGTCATATGTGAAAAGCTCTCTTGGGTCATCTCTTTGGTGTAAAAATGGTAGGTATTACGTCCTTCATCCTTAGCTCTGTACATGGCAGTATCCGCGTTTCGTATAAGGACTTCGGGATCGTCTCCGTCATCAGGGAAGATACTTACCCCGGCACTGAGAGTGAGATGCATGCTATGGTTATTAAACTCAAAGGGTGCTTCCATCGATTTCATAAGCTTTTGCAAGACTTCGGTGACATTTTTCATGTCGGTAAATGATTCCATTAAGATGATAAACTCATCTCCTCCAAAACGCGCGATGGTATCTATCTTTCTTAGTTCTGCTTTTAATCTTTTTCCCATGAGTTGGACAACCTTGTCTCCGATATCATGTCCCAAAGAGTCATTGATCTCTTTAAAGCGGTCCAGATCCACAAATATAACAGCTGTTTTAGTGTGGCTGCGTGAGGCTTTTTTAATGGCTTGACGTAGTCTGTCGAAGTAGAGGATACGGTTGGGAAGACCGGTTAAGATATCATGCTCTGCTTGATAGCCGAGTTCATCCCTTGCTTTTTGGATAGCCGCCATAGTCTCTTTTTGTTTTGTTATATCAACATAAGAACCTAAGACACCTATGGTTTTATCTTCCTCATCTCTTAGCGGAGTTTTGGAAGTGGTCACCCATATTGTTTTGCCGTTGGCCTGAGTCTGTTGCTCCTCATAATCGATCTTCTCTTCCCCTGTCTCCATCACTAAACGGTCATCATTAACATAACCTTGGGCCTCTATCTTCCAGGGTAATTCGAAATCACTCTTTCCAATAAGCTGGCTTTGATCTTGCAGACCTGCATCTTTGGCAAAAAGTTTGTTGCACCCCAGATACTTTGAACTTTTGTCTTTCCAGAATATCCGTACGGGAACCGTATCTATGATGCTTCGCAGCAGTTTTTTGCTCTCGGCCAGATTGTGTTTTGTCTCATCTGCAAGTAAGGCTACTTTTTTGGCATTGTTGATATTGATAGCGGTGCTTAAGAGTGCGTCTGTCAAACGTTGAAGATCAGGAGGCTTTGAAACAAACTTATGAACGCCGATCTCAATGAGTTCCATCAGGTAGTTGGCCTCTTCGTTGGCGGAGAGAACAATAATAATTTGATGGGGATTGATATCATGAATACGTCGAGACATCTCCCTGCCATCCATATGAGGCATCATGATGTCGGTCAGAACTATGTCAAAGTCTGCACTTTGATACAGCTGAAGCCCTTCTTCTCCGTCATAGGCCACGGTGACAGAGTGAAAAAACTCTTTGAGTGTAGAGTACATAGACTTTGAAAGGATCTGATCGTCTTCTACATATAACAAGTTTAGAAACTGACACTCTTTACGCAAGTCTTGAAGTGTTTGCCTACTGGTCATGTGTCTCCTTTAAAGGGATTCTTAGTGTGAACCTTGCTCCAAGCTCTGTGTTTTCTACCGTAATGCTACCGTGACAATGTTCTTCAATAATGGTTTTACTCATGTACAGGCCCAGACCGGTTCCGTGTCGTTTGTCTTTGGTCGAGACATAGGGTAAAAAGAGGGTCTCCATGATAGAACTGTCAATGCCCTGAGCATTGTCCTCTATACTTATGCGTGCATCCCCCTCAAACTCATCTGTAACGATAGTGATACGGGGATTTAAAACCTTATGCTCATGGAAGGCATCTTGCGCATTGCTAATGAGACTTAAGATGACTTGTTGCACCTCGTTTTCAAAGGTTTTATAGCTGCTGTCAACAATATACTCTAGAGTGACTTGAATATTTTTCTGCTCAAGGGCATGGTCAACAAGGGCTAAAGCTTTGGAGATGATAGTAGAGCTTTTTGTCTGAATAGCTTGTTTATTGGGTTTAAAAAAGTCTCTAAAGTCGGATATCGTATCGGAAAGATGGGAGATTTGCGCTTCAATCTCATCATAATTTTGTATAAGATCATCCGTATTGACTCTATTGAGGATGATTTTTACACGTTCTTTATTCATCAAGGCTGCAATAATAGAGAGCGGCTGTCTCCATTGATGGGCGATCATGGAGAGCATCTCCCCCATTTGAGCCTGTCTGGACTGCATCAAAAAGAGCTTGTCCTTAATGTTGCGCTGCGTAACATCATTTTGGATAGTCACAAAGTTGGTGATCTCATCTTTAGTATTAAAAAGAGGAAAAATCGTTGATTCACAATCGATGAGGCTTTCATCTTTTACCTTGTCGATAAGCGTACCGTTCCAGACAGCTCTGTCCTCTTTGATCGTTTTCCACAGTGTGTTGTAAAAATCTTCTGTATGAACGTATGAGCGAAACAGGTTCATGTTTTTACCCAGGAGTTCTTCTTTGGTATATCCCGTCATCTTAACGCCTCTAGCATTGATATACTCGATATTTCCGTTAATATCGGTGATAATAGTGCTATAAGGATTTTGATCAACAACCTGAGAAAGGTGCGATATCAGCTCTTCGGAACGTTTTGCTTCAGTGATGTCTTGAATCGTCCCTGACAATATTTTAATCCCATTGTCCAAAAACACTTCGGCACGCTGGTGAACGATTTTCTCTTTTCCTGAGGGAAGTATGATACGGTGGGTGACATCATAATAAGACTCTCCATCCAGTGAGCTTTTTGCTGCATGGGCTACATAATCCACATCATCGGGATGCACGTGATTAAAAAACCACTCTCCGTCAATATCGATACTAAAAGGCTCCAACTCGTAGATCCGGTAGGTTTCGGCTGACCAGATGATCGTTTCGTTTTGAGAGTTGAACTGCCAGCTTCCGACATGCGAAATCTTTTGTGCCATTGTCAAATCGTCCTTACTGCGTTTGAGTCTTTCATACAAGGAGGTGTTCTGAAAGACGATAACGGCCTGTGTAAGCAAAAGTTTTAAGGTCCGAATGGTATCTTGACTTAATGGCGTTATCAGTTCGGTGTTCTCAATATAAAGAAGACCTTTGAGCGAGCCTTCAAGGAGAGTTGGTATGGCAAGGCATGAAACAGGTTTATGCTCTTGTATATAGGTGTCAAATTGAAACTTGCCACTGTGTGAAGGGTTGTGAAGATTGATCGTTTTGGCGCTGTTGATCGCATAGGAGATTATACTTATGGGAACGATGTCAGCCTGCTCTAGAAGAAGGTTGTGAAGCTCGCTCTTTCCTGTTTTAAAATCAACATCAGCCCGTATACGGAAGTGTTCATCTTGTTTTAGAATCAGTACAGCTCTGCTTGCGGTGGCATTTTCTGCGATTGTCTGTATCAAGGTATGAATAAGATCGTTATTGTCTTGTGCTTGTGAAATACCATGAAATGATTTGAGCAGGCTTTGAAAATTAGAAGGTTCTGTTTTTAACCATGAACTTTCTGAGGTACTCGCTGTAAGGTTCTGTTTTGGTACGCCTTTTTTAGACTCTATCTCTTTTAAGTGCCTGGATAGGGCGTAAGCACCCCACCGGTTTAGCCCGACAACAGCTTCATGAAAATAGGATTGGGCAAGATCTGGAAAATACAAATCTTTGAAAAACCGGCCTGCGCACAAACCTGCCAGGGAGATGAAAAAATGATTTTTATTTTTCTGTGCGATTTGCAGGCATGCATCATAGTTTTTTGCCACATCCCAATGAGAGTGGGTGGCTTTCATCAGCTCTGATTTGAGCAGAAGTCTTTCAAACTTAAAGGTTCGAGGAGATGTGCTCGTATAAGTATCAAACTCTGCAAGGTCTGCCTTGAGCAGCTCTTGTTCGCTAGTATTCAAATATGTATATTTTCCCAATAGAAGCAGGGCTCGTATAAAATGAAGTCGGATCTTGGGGAACATGATGACCTCATTGGCATCTGTGTGAACATAGGTTTGAAGATAGGAAAGTCCTTTCTCAAACGCTTCTTGCAAAAAGCACTCTTGTGCTTTTAAGATGGCATACCAGGCTAAGGCAGGGTAAAAGTTTTCATTTTCCCAGAGTGTAAGGGAACTTTGCTCTTCTTCTTTAAACACGGTGTGATTAATGTCTTGCAAGCTGTCTAGATTTCGGATAAATATATCAAACATGGCAATCATCTTGATATCGCCTGAGCGGCGTATAAAGCTGTTCTCATTTGTTATATTCTCTCTTAAGTCATCAATATCCGTACCTGCAAAAAAGTCGCTAAGATGCATTAGAAGGTTTGCCCATGTGCCAAAGACTATATCTCCGTTTCGTCTACTCTGCTTCAGACTTTTTTGATATAAGGGGACATTAGAAACCAAAGGCTTTGTATAGGGATTGATAAAATTAGCCACATAGTTGTGAATCTTGGGAAGCATCTCTTCATCACAAAAGATATGGTTTAACTTTAAGGCCACCTCACCAAAGAGGGCAGCTTTTTTATACTCTTTTTGCGAGATGAGATGGGTGCCGTAAACTACATATCCAAAGCTTGATTCACTTGAATTTCCATGCTTGAATGAGGTATTGATGATATTAAGGCAGGCCCACTGCATGAGATCTGTTCTGGCCAGATAATAGGCACTCTCCCAATAGTCAACGAGAAGGCATGAAATACATTTTTTTTGCGTACCTTTAAGCAGGGGGAGAGTGATGATCTCATCTATACTACTGCAAAGAGGATTTGAGTTTATTTTTTGATTAAGTTTTTCAATAGAGGCATTTAAGGCGTCTTTTTTCTCAGGTACCTTAAGCTTAAGTTCTTCTAAAAGTGTGCCTCCAAGATCGAGGAGCTCTTTGAAATGTTTACCTTGCGTGACACAGACCTCTTTTAACAGCTTGAAGCATGAAAGCCTTTCTTGAAGGTTTACCGCCTTGGGCATGAGTTGCTTGATCTCTTCATAGGCCATATCGGGAAGGGCATTGAGATAGAGTATCCTCGCCTTAAGGAGTCTGAATAAAAATGCCTTGGATCGTTCTTGTTTCCACAACTGCTCATTGCACAGATATTTTTTGACCCACTTGCACTGCTCTAAGGCGAGGAGATAGGCATTGTCTTTTATCATCTCTTCAATGGCTAAGAGGTTGAGCTTAAACAGGCGTTTGGGAAGTCTATCCGTAGTATAAGCATTGTTTAAATGATACACCACAGAAATAATATCGCTAAAGGCTTTGCGCTTATAAGCCTTTTCCAAATATTTCCCAATCTTCAAGTGAATAGCGCGCCTGCTCTTTTCATCTATCGAATTAAATATGTAGGTTTGTATCTGATCATGTACAAACTGATATTTCCCCATATTTTGATGGATAAATCCCAGTCTTTGTACATCTGCCAATAGCTGGGTTGAATACCCGAAAGAGTCCATCATCTCAAGACCGAGTTTAAGGTCGAAATGACTTCCCAATAAAGAGAGGTGCTGAAGATAGGACTGTTCCCGATAGTTTAAACTACTGAACCTTTTCGTTATGATCTTAGCAATATTGATACTTGCATCATGCGCCTGTATCTTTTCAAGAGAGTATGCCCATTTTCCATTTTTATAGGATAACTCTTTTTCATCAATGAGATAATGTACAAATGTCGTAACATAAAAAGGGTTTCCCCCTGTTTTGTCGTAGATGATTGTTGCGAGGGAATTTAGTCTTTTGTCCTTGCTTGAAAAAAGTTCCTGAAACATCTTCACCAGGTCATCTCTGCTTAAGGGCAAGAGAGTGATATGCAAAGCATCGAGTTCTCTGTTCTGTTTTATGTTTTGAACCAGTTTTTGGGCTTCTTCGTTCTTTTCGATCTCATTATCACGAAAGCAGCCAATAAAATGTATGTAGGGGTTGTCCATGTCCAAGAGAGATCTTTGTATTAATTCTACCGATGATGCGTCAGCCCATTGCAGATCATCTATAAAAATGACCAAAGGATGCTCTTGCGTTGCAATGAAGTGAAAAAACTCCTTGAGTGCTAGGGGTAATCGTACCTTGATATCGTTCATGGATGAGAACTCGGGACTGTTTTTAGATGGAAAAAGGTCTCTTAACTCCGGAAATACAAAGTGCAAGAGGCGGGCACTGTTGACTGAGATATTGGGAGTATCCTGAGCGTGATATTGACTCATAATAAGCGTATGCAGCTGTGAGAAGAGCTGTTTAAGGCTAAAGTAGGGGATAGAGGTCTGAAATTGATCGGGTTTGGCTTTGATAATATTTGTGTTGTCTGTACTGAAATAGCTGAGAAATTCTTCTGCCAAACGGGTTTTTCCAACACCGGAATGACCTGAAATAAGCACCCGTATAGATTGAGGCAGAAGGGAGTCTGCTTGCATTTGTTGTAAAACAGCACGCTCTTTGTCTCGGCCAAAGAGCTGTACTCCTATATCTAAGTTTTGATAATCTCGCGAAGCGATCTCAAAATCATCTATCGTATTGTCTCTTTTTAGGCTCTTGATACATTGTGTTAAGTCGTAGATAAGTGCCCCGGTACTTTGATATCTCGACTCGGGTTTTTTTTCCATGAGTTTAGAAATGATCTTGGATAATACTCTGGGGATCTTTTGATTAAGCTCATGAAGAGGAGGGGGTGTGAAAGCGATTTGTTGATGCAGTAATTCATACCTGTCTTTTGCATCAAAGGGTGAGTGGCCCAAAAATAGATGGTATAAGCTCATTCCAAGACTGTATAGATCACTTCTATAGTCTATTTGCCCTTGTGTTAAACCCGTTTGCTCGGGTGCCATGTAAAAGAGGTTTCCTGAGCTAAGCAGCTCTTGGTTTTTTGGCAAAGATATTTTTGAGACCTGTACAGATTGCCCAAAATCAATAAGTTGAAGCGCCTTGGTATCCGGATTGTAGATAATGTTTTTTGGATTTATGTCTGTATGAAGAACCTGATTCTGGTGTAAAAAGTCAATTGCCCTTGCAAGAGAGAGTGAAATATCAAGAGAAGTGTCAATACCGAAGGTTTGTAAAGAGAATAGATCATACAGTGATTGGGCATTGATATCTTCAAAAACGTGAATATACTCAGAAGGGGAGGTGTTTGCTTCCAGAAGCCTGACTATATATTTGGATTTTAAGCTTGAGAGGATTGTCTGCTCATTGGCGAAGTTTGCTATGGTACGTTCGCTTTGTACGGAGGGTTTAAGTACTTTAAGAATAACTCTCTTGGAGTCGTTCAGCCTTTGCGCTCTATATACAAGAGTGGTACTGTTTTCGTGAAGTGTCTCAATACTCTTATATCTCTTCGTCAATGGCATATAATACAACTCCGTTTTTATACAACTATTCTACACTAAAACATTAAAATATCAAAATATCTTATAATATATTAAAAATAGTGAATTATATATAGCACTATATGAAACAGGCGGGTTGAACCTATAATCGCGACTGAACCCAGTTGATAAGTGCATTGGCATCCAAGGCCCCTGAAACCCTGTCAATCTCCTTTCCATTTTTAAATAAGACCAGGGTTGGAATGGAGCGGATATTAAAATGTCCGCCAAGGCCTTGCTGCTCTTCAGTATTGATTTTGGCAAAACGCACCCTTGCCTTAAAGCTGCGTGAAGCTTGCTCAAAATTGGGTCCCATGACCTTACATGGCCCACACCAGGGTGCCCAAAAATCGATCAATACGGGGATATCATTTTTTTCAAGGTGCTGTTGGATGTTATCACTGGTAAGTTCAATGGGTTTTGTGTCCAGAATGGATTGTTTACATCTGCCGCATTTGGCCTCGTTGGGGGTGCTATCCTTGGGAATACGGTTGGTACCGTTGCAGTAGGGACAGACGATATGGGTAAATTCGCTCATTTATTCTCCTTTTAAGTAGTCTGAATTTTTAATCATCGCGTTTGATAATGCTCGCACCATAGTTTTTGATAAGTATATCATCATAGGTATCGGCCTTTGAAAAAAGTCTTTCAAGAGCAATAGCACCGTTTTTTTCTTCAAGAGAACTGTCAACGATGATATATGAGAGTAAAATGGAGTTGTCCATAATCGAAAACTGCAAGTAGTCCATCTTTGTGTTCTCTTCAAGCATGAAATGATAGATTTTTTCTATATTCTCGTGAGGCAGGCGGCAAAGCGAGGCATCCGCTACAATGATACCGTTATCATAATAGGATATTTCAACCCGGGAAGAGCCGATGTCAAGTTGCCACATTCTTTGACCTCTGCGTGCCAGAGTGACATCTTTTCCCATATCTTCTAGAATCGTCTCCAAGGTCCTGATCGTGCCGACGGGGACATAGCCTTCGCGTCTTTTTTTTGCCACATCGATCTTCACGCCGCATTCAGGACAGTAATCATCTTTGATAGCTGTTTCGTGAACAAGGTTTAGACAAGAAGAACAACGAATAATATCATCCTTACCCAGAGTATTAAAAGAGTCCAGTGCCTCTTGAATATAGGAAAAAGGGAGGGCGAAACCGAGGTTGTTGGAGTTTTGGATAATAAAGGTATTAACACCCACCACCTCACCTGAACCATTGAGCAGGGGTCCGCCGCTGTTGCCCGGATTGATAGCTGCATCGATCTGAATATACTCAAGTTCGCCTTGAAGACGCGAAGCCTTTGAGACGATACCTTCGGTAGCAGTGTAGTTGAGCCCGTAAGGATGGCCGATAGCGACCACCTTGTCCCCGTCATGCACAGGTGCTTCAGATAAGCCAAGGGGTGTTTTTATATCGAGTTTTTCTGTTTTGATAAAGGCCAGGTCATATTTTGGATCGTCATACACCACGGTGGCCTCACGTCGTTTAAGGTCTTTTGAACTGATGATGACTTTTTTTAATCCGGTGACAACGTGTGAGTTAGTAAGAATGAGCTCATGCGCTTTTAAATAAAATCCGGAACCTGATGCTAGAGGTGTCTCGATCTGAATAATGCATTCTTGATAGGTGTCCAATATCTCTTGTGTATTCATTCTGAGCTCCTGTTACAGTTCACTAAAGCTAAGGGTTCGCAGTGCATTAAAGTAAGAGTGATGAAACTTTTCATTGGAGGCATAGTTAAGCGTGGAAGAAAAGTCGTGCAGATGCGGATACTGATCAGTGTACGAACCGATAGTCTGTTTGATCTCTTTAGCAATCAGTGCGCTGTTGAGCTTGTCTGACTTATAGAGGTTTTGCATTCCCAGTGCACAGTGGAAGTCCGTATTGTGCAACCTTACATTGAGTTGAACAAGTTCTCTTAAGCAGTCGTTCATCCCAAAATTGTAGAGCATATAGAGCCCAAGGTATTCGTAGATGGTCAAAATAATCTCTTCGTACCTGTGCTCTTTGTACCAGATGATTTTGCCCAGGGTCTCTTCGATAAAAGAACGTATCTCATCTAAAGTGTTTGCCGTGAAGATATCAAAGGTCTGCTTGACCGCATAGAGGCTCTTAGCAAGTTTTTTAGTATCAAGTTCTTTGAGTTTTAGTGTTGCTTTTTGAAGGGCATCATTCTTCTCTTCAATTAGTTTGTTGTCATCAAGGTAATACTCCTGTATCGCCTCATAGATATCAAATCCTATCTTTCCTCTGGGCGTAACAAAATAGTCGATTTTAAGAAGAAGACCTAACCAGACAAAGGCAATCGCTCCTGATTGCTCCTGTGTGGGAAGAAGAGCGACTTTTTGCTCCGTCTTGTCGATCCACTCTCTAAAAAAACGCAGTTTTGTCTCTTTCAGATGGGAGTCCATCGCCTCAATATGGTTAAGCTCAATAGGGTCCAAGTCGTTGAACTCATCCAGAAGAAGCTCTTTTTCCCTGTCTGCATTAATTGAGATTTCACGTAGAGGAAAAAACACTTTTTGTGGCGATAGTGCAACATTGTCAAAATATATCTTCACTTTAATAGTCTCGTTTTCAAGATAAAAAGTACTGTAGGTGTAGAGGTAGTTTTTTTCCAGAAGACGGCGCATGACGGCGATATTGCCTTTTAGCGTATGGGCAATATTAACACTGGCGCGCAGGTATCTTTGGGTGATATTTCCTTTGACGACAGCCGAACCTTGGTAGAGCTTAAACTCCAAAGAGTCTTCATGGGTGGTGAAGCTTATGTTCCCGGAGTCTTGATTGTCTTCATAAAAACGCAGGTATTTAAAGTAGTTTTCGTATCCTTCGATATAGCGCTGCTGAGAAAAGGTCTTTTTTGAGTGTTGATAAAACTCTTGTTGTCGGGCTGTCTTTTTATACGAGATAAAGCGCCCGAAATGGTAAGGTTGCACAGAAGGCCCAACCGTAAAAAAAGATGAAAACCATGAAAACATAAGCGGCCTTAAATGATGTGTGCAATTATTGTAGCAAAATTAATTGTAATAGACAAAAGTAATTACATTGGTGAGCAGTAGAACAAAAAAACCTATCTTATAAAACAGCAGAGGCTCGCGTTCTATAAAGGAGGAGTCTTTTTGATAGTAGGGTTTTACTTTTTCCGGAGCTTTGAGCTCATAAAAGAACTCACTGTAGTGCTCATACCTGTCGTTTGCATCGGGTGAAATCGAATGCATTATGATAGAGTCCAGCCAGTGGGGAATATTTTTATTGTGGAAACTGGGAAGCTTTGCCTGTTTAAAAGTCGGGCTTTGAAAGGGTTCTATCTCTCCGTAAGGAAACTTTCCGGTAAGGGCCCAATAGAGTGTCACCCCAATGGAAAAGATCTCTGTTGATTCATTGATAGCACTACCGTTAAAACGCTCTGGTGCAAGGTAAGAAGGTGTGCCGGCTCGGGAGTTGACGGCAAATATTTCGACAACCGAGCCAAAGTCAACCATCTTGAAATCAACACCGACTTCATCCTCTTTGTTATACACGATGATATTTTCAGGTTTAATATCTCCATGCACAAGTCCCAGATGAAGGAGGTGTGCCTCGGCCTTATGCAAAAACTTGGCAAGCGCAATGGCGGAGTCGACGGTAATAGGACGGTTTTTGACATATTCAGCAAGATTGACACCTTCAACCAGATCCATGAGATAGTAGCGTGCACAACGAGTTTCGGGGACCCAGGCATGCCCAAAGGCTTTATGCGTGACCTGTTTTGCATACCAGGCCTCTTTGACAAACTCTTCCAAGGCGAGGGGGTCATCAACGGCCTGAGGCATAGGAAACTTCATCACAAAGTATCTGTTGTCTTTTTGAACCTTCCAGATACGTCCATGCTCCATCATGGAAGATACAAGCTCATATCCGTCAAAAACATCACCTTTTTTGAGGGCTTGCGGTATCAAAAGGTCCTGGTTTTTAAGCGCATGGATCTCATCAAGGTCTTCTATACGAAAGATCTGCATGGAGATATCGTCGCGTTCATGATCCTTATGGCCTCTTGCCGCATTTTGTACAATGAGTTTGGCACTGAGACCTTTGAGAACCTCTTCTTTGATGCTTTCGTCACTCATTAAAGAGGTCAAACCGTCACTGCATAAGATGACAGTATCGCCTTTTTCAACATTGATAGAGCCGATAATGGGTTCAACATGGTCGGAAAGCCCACAGGCCTGGGTAAGTACGTGGGAGAGGTTGTCCTCATCCATGATATGGTCTTCGCTGAGCTGGTGCAGGTTTTTATTCTTGTCCAGAAGATATATGCGTGAGTCACCCAGGTTCATCGTGTAAAGCATCTCTCCTTCAATAACCGCGACACATAGTGTGGTCAACAATTCGATCTGTTCATACTGCGTCATTGACTCTTTAAAAAGGAGTCTGTTGATATGCTGGGTAAAGAGGGTAAGGCTCTGGTTGACATCCCAGTTAGTAGGACGGGTCTTAAAGTGATCGATAAAGAACTTGACACTCTGTCTGGCTGCGGCCCCGCCTTTGCGCGCTGATCCGACACCGTCACACAGAACACAGACCAAAAGCGAGTTGTTCAAGAGTATAAAGTCACAGGCATCATCCCCTTGTATACCCTCGGCCTTGGGCAGGATGAATTGAGATGATTGGACTTTTAGCATGTTGGGCCTTTAATAAGATAAAGAGGTGTTTATACGATTTTACTGTGTAGAATCTAATAAATACCTTCATGCCCGATGGGCATAAAGAAGAGTAGTATTTAGATACGACCGCCTGCAGCTGTACCCCAGGTTGTTCTCCAACGTGTTTTTACAAAAGAGATACCCGCAATAGCTACCAGGACAACACCGGCAAAGATCAAGAATCCGGCTGTATATCCGTCAAATGCACCCTTGGACCATCCAAGCGTTTTGATAAGTGCCGTACCGCCAAGACCACCGGCAGCACCGATAATTCCGGTCATAATACCGATATCCTTGCCAAAACGTTGAGGTACGAGTTGGAAAACTGCACCGTTAGCCATACCAAGATTTGCCATGATAAGGAAAAGAACTACGATTGCCGCTGTAAAAGGAAGTTCTACAAGGGCATTTACGATAGCCAGAGTTGCCACCATTCCGTAAAAGATATACAGTGACTTTATCCCGCCCATCTTATCCGCAACTGCTCCACCGATAGGGCGAAGGACTGCACCCGCAAAGATACAAAGTGCACCGAAGTAACCCGCCATGACTTTTACATTTTCTTCTGCCAGCCAGTCCATACCAAATGAAGACATATCCGCCTGGTAGGTGTTCATCAGATAGACCTTCATGTATCCTGCAAAGCCGACAAAACCACCAAAACTGATCGCATAAAAGAGATTAAACCACCATGTATCTTTGTCTTTTAGGAGCTTTAGGTAATCCTTTAGTTTTTTAGGGTTTGCCTTGTATACGTCAGCGGGAGCATCTTTTGCCATGAACAAATAGGTGAAAAAGATAATAGTCGAGAGTACTGCACCGACTAAGAATACGGAAGACCAGCCCCATATCTCAGCGATCTTGGGAGCAAACAAGAAGTCGATCACGACACCGACGTTACCTGCACCTGCGATACCCAGTACAACACCTTGAAGCTTAGGTGGGTACCATTGGCCCGCCTGTGGAAGGGCAACGGCAAAGGAAGCGCCTGCAAAACCAAGTCCAAGAGCGACAACGAGAAGCTGATTATAAGTAATTGCATCCGCCTGTAAATAGGTAAAGAAAAGTGCTGTAATAACAATTGCTTGCGATATCAAAGCTGTCATTTTTGCACCAAACTTATCCACACCAAAACCAAGCAGGATACGAAGTAGTGCACCCGAAAGAATCGGTAGCGAAAGCAGTGTCGCCTTTTGTGAAGCACTCATTAAAAAACCTGTTGCTGCTAAAGCCTCTGATATCTCTGTAGATAGGGGCCCTAACATCGTCCAAACCATAAAACTAAAATCAAAATATAAAAAAGCTGCCAGTAGTGTCGGCCAGTGACCTTCACCCTTCAATGCTTTAAATCCTGCCATGTGTTCTCCTCAAAAATAATGATGGTATTTTAGGGTAAAATGAAACAGATAATACTCATCTGATGGTTAAAAAGTAATCATTGTGCTCTATGACTGCGATACGTATGATAGAAGGTGGTCTTGGCGTGATTGAAGCAGTTTGCTTAAAAAATAGGCAAGTCCACATAGTCATATTAAAGGCTTTGCGATACAATTGCGATTATAATATAGATGTAGAGTTGATGTAAGGAAAAAAATGAGTACAGCAAGCCCATTGGAACAATTTATAGACTATAAAGCACAAACGGGAATGCAGTGTGGAAACTATAGTATAGACCTGCCTGAACTACAAGAGGATGAAAACTACAGGTTTCATTTTGATGCAACGGCCTGTGTAGGGTGTCGCTGTTGCGAGGTAGCATGTAATGAGCAAAACAATAACCCCTCTGAGATCAAGTGGAGACGTGTAGGTGAGAGTGAAGGAGGAAGCTTTCCCGCAGTTACTCAGCTCTTTAACTCGATGAGCTGTAATCACTGTATCGACCCGGCCTGTTTGATAGGCTGTCCGACAAACTCTTATATCAAGATCGAAGCAACAGGTGTTGTTATTCATGACGATCCCTCTTGTATAGGCTGTCAATACTGTACATGGAACTGTCCATATGGCGTACCGACCTATCATGAAGAGCGTCACATCGTGACCAAGTGTCATATGTGCCATGAACGTCTTGACGAGGGTCAATCTCCCGCCTGTGTGCAAGCCTGTCCTTCAGGTGCAATTGAAATCGAGGTTTTTAAACCTAAAGCGTGGTTGGAAAAAGAGATTGATGAGCAGGGGAATATGCCGCATCTTGTTGATGCACGCGTGACTAATTCAACAACGCGTTATACCCTTCCTGAAGATCTTCCAAAGCAGATGAAAGCTGCGGACGAACATCACCTTAAACCTTCACATTCCGAGATGCCGCTTGTCTTTATGACGGTCTTGACCCAGATATCTTTGGGTGCATTTCTTGGCCTTTTTCTAGGTGACCTTTTGAGTATCAGCGGGAAGGCTTCACCAAACTGGATCATGGCGCTTATCGCAATGCTTCCGGCAGCGTTTGGCCTTCCCTTGTCAGCCTTGCACCTTGGAAGACCGCTTAAGGCACTTAGCGCGATGAAAAATATCAAGACCTCCTGGTTAAGCCGTGAGGCATTGGCTTTAGGTCTGTTCACGGGTTTGATGTCTATAAATGTTGCTCTGTACTTCTTTGAAGTATCCGTTTATTTGAGAGTCTTCTTTGAAGCCCTTATCCTTGGTGTCGGTGTCTACGGAATCTACGCTCAGGGTATGATCTACCAGATAGCGGCGCGTCCTTCATGGAATCGAAAAAGTACACTCTTGAAGTTTTTCGGTGTCTCGTATATAGGTCTGTTCTTATTGGTCTTTGCTCTTTTGGTTCAGGATGAAGCAGAAGCGGCATCTGCTTTGATGAGTTTGGCTCTGCTTTTTGCTTTGGCACAAGGGTTCTTCAGTTATGAAGATCAGCGCAGTCTCAATATAGAAAGCGCATATGAGAGGGAACTGACAAAGACAAAGCGTATCTATACAGAGTTCTTCTATAAACATCAACTTCTACGTATAGGAAGCTTTAGTATGGGTGCAATACTTCTGCCGCTTATCGTTACGGTGATGATAGGAAGTCCAGTTGCTCCGTTTGTATTAGGATTCGCGATCTTGCTTATGAGTCTAAGTGAGTTCGTCGATCGATTTTTATTTTATGCAACGGTGGTTCCTTTGAATATGGCAGGCGGATTTTTCGTTGGCAAGCAAAGACACTAAGGAGATATGATGATACAAAAGATAAAAGACTTTCTTGGTGTGGATATCAAAGAAGACAAATACAGACTCTCTGATGACGCTATGTTTGGGCGTATCTCGCATGAGAAAAAACCTGATAAGTGGGTCTTTTCGACCTGCGGGTATTGTGGTGTGGGGTGTGGGCTTTATATCGGTGTCAAAGAGGGTAAGGCTGTCTATACCAAGGGAAACCCTAAGCATGACGTGAATATGGGAACCCTTTGCCCCAAGGGTCTGAGCGAACATCAGATGATCAATGCAGATAATCGTATTCTTTCTCCTTTGATAAGAAAGGATGATAAACATGAGAAGGCGAGCTGGGACGAAGCGTATCGAAAGGTAAGCAACGAGTTTAAACGGATTACCAAAGAACACGGCTCAAAGGCCATCGGCGTTATCTCGACCGGTCAGCTTCTGACTGAAGAGTTCTATACCCTTGGTAAGTTCGTTCAACTGGGCCTTCGAACGAATAACTATGACGGAAACACAACCCTCTGCATGGCTTCAGCGGTTATGGGATACAAGCAGTCCTTGGGATCAGATGGCCCTGTGGGCTGTTATGAAGATTTTGAGGAAGCTGATGTTATCACACTTATCGGAGCAAATATCTCTGACAACCATCCTATCTTGAAACTCCATTTGGCTAAAAACAAGAAAAAGCCTAAGATCATTGTCATAGATCCGCGTTTTTCCAAGACAGCACAGATGGCAGATATCTTTATTCCGCTGAAGGCGAGAACGGATCTGGCCCTTATCAACGGACTGTGCTACATTATTTTGGAGCAGGGTTGGGAAAACCGGGAATATATTCAAAAGCACTGTAACGGTTTTACGACACTTAAGAAACATCTTCAGGATTATCCGCCGCAAGAGGTCTCAAACATCACCGGTATAGAGGTTAAAGATCTCTATGAGATAGCACGTTCAATAGCAGGTGCGAAGGCGGCATTGACGGCATGGACCATGGGTGTGAATCAATCGTATATGGGTACAGATACCGTTTCAGCCATCAACAACCTTCATCTTATCACCGGTCAAATCGGTCGACCGGGCGCTGCGCCTTTTTCTATCACGGGACAGTGTAATGCCATGGGAACACGAGAGACAGGTTTTACCTCTTCACTTCCGGGGTATAGAAGTTTTGGAGATGAGGCTGCGGCAAGAGAGTATGCAGATATCGTCAAGATCCCTCATGAATGGGTACCGACACAACGCGGTTACAAATATGCGGAGATCATTGATGCGATTGAACGGGGTGAGATCAAAGCTCTATGGATTGTGGCGACAAATCCATTAGTCAGTTTTGTCAATCAGGAAAAACTTCGCTCGGCCCTTAAGAAGCTGGACCTTTTGGTTGTACAAGATGCTTTTTACTCAGATACGGCCGAGATTGCCGATGTCGTTTTTGCCGCAGGAACCTGGGGAGAGAAAGAGGGTGTCTACACCAATTCCGAACGCCGGTGCAACCGTGCAAACAAGGCGGTAGAACCGGCCGGGGAGGCCAAAAGCGATTTTGATATCGTACTGGAGCTATCGGGTTACTTTCAAAACATCAAAGAGAACCTCTTTGCAAACTGGACAAAACCGGAAGATGCATTTAACGAGTGGAAAAAACTTTCAAAGGGACAGCTTTGTGACTATTCGGGCATTACCTACGAGATGTTGGAAAAACAAGGGGGTGTGCAGTGGCCTTGTAATGAAGAGTTTCCGCAAGGAAGCCCACGTCTTTATACAGATGATATCCCTTTTAGGACAAAAGATGCCAAGGCAAACCTTCTTGCCTTAGAGTGGATTCCACTGCAAGAACCACTTAATGCTGACTTTCCTGTTATCTTAAACACGGGAAGAACAGTTGAACAGTGGCACACAAGAACGAAGACGAAGAGCATTGATATTTTAAATGATCTTGCACCTGAGGCCTGGGTCGACATCAACCCTGAAGATGCTGCGCGTCTGAAGGTGCAAAGCGGAGACAGGCTGTCTCTTTCATCTGTTCGCGGGCGTATCGAAGACGTAGTGGTCAGGGTGACACAGACCGTAGCAGCGGGAAATGTGTTTGTGCCCTTTCATTTCAATGAACAGCTTATCAATACCTTGACCTCTTCAAGCTTCTGTCCGAAGTCGGGTGAGCCCAACTTTAAACAGACGGCCATTCAATTGCACTCCGAAAAAGTACCTGAGGGACTTAAACTTAGTGAAAAAGAGATTACAGGGCTTATTGAACACCAGAAAGCCGAGCATGACTTTTATCTTAGGAGTGCTTCTAAACTCGAAGCTTAGTTTGGCGGCCGTATCTCTAAAGGGAAGCTTTTCACTTTTGTCAATATAGTGATCTTTTTGAGATAATGAGCTAGTTACAGGGTAAGGCCATGGTGAAACATGTTCCGATATACTCGGTTCCATCCACGTCAAAACAAGCCGAGGCGGTTTGTGCAGCAAATGTTTCTAAAAAACAAGCCGAGGCGGTTTGTGCAGCAAATGTTTCTAAAAAAGTAAGTTGAGCTAGTTATAGGGTAAGGCTACGGTAAAACACGCTCCGATATACTCGGTTCCATCTACGTCAAACGACCGATTACTCGCTGTCAAAGAGCCTTTCATGTGCTTTTCTATCATCTCCTTACTCATATAAAGCCCGATGCCGGTGCCTTGTGCCTTATGCTTGGTTGTAAAATAAGGGTCAAAGATCGAAGAGAGATGCTCTTTTGAGATGCCCCCCGCATTGTCATATATCTTTATAATGACATGGCTTGATGTCTTGCTCATCGAGATAAGAAGATATTTTTTTGCGAGATCTTTCTCATCTAATATATCTTTCGCATTATTAAAGATATTGATAAAGGCCTGCATGAGTTCAGATGGATATCCAATGAGCTTTAGTTTAAAAGAGGGGGTGTCTTCGATGATACGGATATCATTAAGACTGCCCTTTGAGATACTAAGCGCTGTTTTTAAAACTTCATCAATATAGAAGGCCTTTTTCTTTTTGTCTTTTTTAAAATAGTTTCTGAAATCATCAATGGTATCAGAGAGGTATTCGGTATACTCATCGATACGGTTAAAGGTGTCGTCCAGACTCTCCTTGCTTGTGATGCCGAGCATATTCTCTATCTTGGCATTTCCTGTAGCAGTAGAGATGGCGGAAAGGGGTTGCCTCCATTGGTGAGCGATATTTCCTATCATCTCTCCCAAGGCTGCAAAACGTGACTGCTGAGATAATATCTTATCTTTTTGTCGACTTTGTGTGACCTCATTTTCGATTTTATCTGCTAAGGAATCATTAAGTTCTTGCAGTTGCAGTGTCTTTTGACGAATCTTATCTTCCAAAGAGAGATTAAGTTCATTGAGGCGGTTTGCATACTCTTGTTGTTTAAAACTCAAGGTCTTGAAGGCGGAGATAAGGTCATACCTCTCATCTTTGGAAGAGATACTGGGAAGAGAATAGGTCGTAGGTGCATTGTAATCAATGTCTTTCATCAAGGAGGCGAGTTTGGTAAAAGGTAGGAGCGCGATCTTTAAGGCAATGGCAAGAACAAGCAGGGTTGTTAACATCAATGCAAAGGTTAAGTAGGCGGTGTTAAGGACACTTTGCACTTCTTTGACATAATGATCTGCCTTAAAATAGATAATAAAGTACCCATCATCAAAATCATATCTTTTGGCCAAGAGAGGTCTGTCCTGAATGTAGTACAGGTGCATGTTTGTCTTCATTTTTAAACGCTCGCCCACGCGTATAGAGTCTACATTGATATAAAGCTTGTAGACATGTGTATTTTCGAGAATCTTTCTTTGGATGTAATAAAGCCTGTCTCTGTTAAGTTTCGCACTGTGTTCAATCTCTGCCTTGGTGAACAGAGCGATAGAATCCATCTGGTGTTCCTGATGGGAAAGAAGGGCAGGAAAAGAGACCTTCTGCGTGTACTGGTAAAAAAGGGCCCCGACAATGAGGTATGATGTCATCATTAATAGGACGATTTTTTTGGTTATGGAGAAGACAGAAAGACGTCTGGGTGTATGAAGTATAACGTAAAAAATATCTGAGAAAAATTGTTTTATATTCATAATACTTTTTGATTTTTTACAGGATAATACCATAAAGTTACAGATTTACTGAATCAAAACTATAAATTTTGTATTAACATGGCTAATATAAGCTTTGTGAATTTTATTTTGTTAGAATTTAACAAAAGGACCGGATGGTCTAAAAGAACTGTTAAAAAGGCAAAATGGGTGAAAAAAGTTCTTATTATTGATGATGACAATACGATTATACGTTTTCTTAAGGAGTTGATTACTAATAAACTGAATTTTCCGTGTGAAAGCGTAAAATCCATGCATGAGGCTAAAACCGTTCTTGAAAATTCCAGTGAGTATGGGGCAGCTTTGGTAGATGTTGTCCTACCTGATGCGAAAGACGGAGAGTGTGTTGATATGGTGCTGGCAAAAGGAATCCCTACCATTGCAATGACAGAATCTGTGGATGATACACTTGAGCAAAGAATGTTAGAAAAAGAGATACTTGATTATGTCAATAAAGAAAATGAAAGCTCTTTTGATTATACCATGCGGTTACTACAGTTTGTATACGGTTTTGACGGTTGTGAGATATTATTGGTGGATGATTCTAAAACATCGCGTCTGCAGATGAAGTTCTCATTAACCAAACTTCATTTGATTATTCATGAAGCAAATGACGGAAGCGATGCCCTGCAAAAGTTAAAAGAGTACCCCAAAATTCAACTGATTATTACTGATAAAAACATGCCTAACCTGGGTGGGGTTGAGCTGATTCGTGAGATTCGTAAAACACAGAGTATGAACCAGCTTGCTATTATAGGTATCAGTGCTTCAAATGAGCCTATGATGAGCGTAGAGTTTTTAAAAAACGGAGCCAATGATTTCATCACTAAGCCTTTTATGCCCGAGGAGATGCTTTCACGTGTCATATCGAGTTTGGAGATGATCTATTACATCAAGTTGGCCGAAGAGTCTGCTGTTATTGACTACTTGACGGGACTGCATAATAGAAAGTATCTGTATGAGACTGGCAAAAAGATTTATGAGAATGCGAAGAGGGCAAGCCTCTCTATCGTCATGGCTATGATTGATATTGATTATTTTAAGAAAATCAATGACAGATATGGACATGAAGCGGGTGATGTGGCACTGAAAATGTTAGGAGAATTGCTTCGAAACGAGTTTAGAGACTCTGATATCGTAACACGTTATGGAGGCGAAGAATTTTGTGTTATTCTTACCAATACAGAACTGAAGTTTGCGAAAGATGTCATGGAGAAGATCTGTAAAAAAGTAGAAATGATGATGATAAAAGTCCATAATATCAGTTTTAGGATGACACTTTCGGTAGGATTGAATGACACGCTGTCTGGCTCGTTTGATCAGATGATCTCCTTAGCAGATGAAAAACTTTATACGGCTAAAAAAGAGGGACGCAACAGGATCGTAGCTTAAGTTGCTATAGGCGCTTAAGGTGTATCACTTCATCTTTAATGAGAAGAATAAGTTCTTGTTTGTGCGTGTGTTGTTATGACGTTTTTTGTCATAAACAAACCCAAGCTTTTGGTGGGAGCTTGCTTCATGAACAAAGTCCTCAAGCAGCTTTGTGTTCTTTTTAAAATAAGATATTTTTATTGTTTTTTTTACCGTATGTATCTCATGATAGATGGGGTCACCAAGGGCTTTATAAAATTGCGGTGTAGCAGCCAAAAGGTTGAGGCTTATGAAAATAGACACAGTAAATACTTTAAACATACTTGCATTCTTAAAAATAATAGAGGTCAATCATTCTGACAAAAATTCCTTGGCGAGCTGTATTGGCTATTTTTTAATCAAGCTGTAGGTGGTTTGTGTGTTAAAAATGATATTATTACATTATTATAATGAGGAGAATTTTTAGTGATATCACATTTGGAAGAGGCTTATGAAGCACGTAGCACAAAAGAGAATAAGATTGAAGCAACGAAAAAGCTAAAAACTCCTAAAGAAGCATGGGAAAAACTCGAAGACTATGCATTAAAAGGTTACACTTCCATTCCGGAAGAGGACAAAGGCTATTTTTTAAAATGTTTTGGGATCTTTGATCGTCCGGCTACGCCCAAGCAGTTTATGATAAGGGTCCGTATTCCAGGCGGTCAGCTCAGTGCAGAACAGGCTGAGGTGGTTGGTCGCATGGCCCGTGATTACGGAAATGATTATATAGATCTTACCACGCGAATGCAGCTTGAATACCGATACATGAAGATAGCTGATATCCCTACGGTACTAAAAGAACTCCAAAGTGTCGGTATTACTACCTATCAAACGGGTGTGGATAACTTTAGAAATATCATCAATGATCCCCTAGATGGCATTGGAATGGATAATATCTTACCTTCTCAGGGTTTGCTTGAGAAGCTCCAGTCCAAGTTCTTGCATAATTGGGAATGGGTCTCGGTACTACCACGCAAGTTCAACACGGGGATATCAGGCTCTATGGCGAACCGTTCGAATGTGTTTGGACAGGATTGCTGTTTTGTTTTGGCACAAAAAGATGGAAGATACGGCTATAATGTATATCTAGGCGGTAAGGTCGGACGCATTGCCAAGAGTGCGGATATATTCTTAAAAGATGAGGATGAAGTTTGTAAAGCGTTTCAGGCTATTATTGAACTTTTTAGAGATAACGGTTTCAGAGACAACAGAAATAAAAACAGACTCTTTTTCCTTATTGAAGCGGTCGGTATGAAGAATTTGACAGCAGCGATACGTGAAAAAGCGGGCATAGATTTTGATACAGCAGGCGACACGCTGACGCTGATGGAAAGCTTTGATTCTAAACAGGGGCGTGTGCAGATGCGTTCGGGAGCCTATGCAGTTCATGCGGTAATTCCGTCGGGAATCTTCACCGGAACGGATTTGATTCTGGCTGCTGAATCGGCACGACGCTTTGGGAACGGAGATATTCGTTTGGACGTTGAGCAGAGTCTGTACATCACGGGTATACAAGAGCAGGATATATCTGCCATCTTACATACGCCGTTTTTTGAAAAATACAAAAATATAAATACACCCTATTTTAATAATATGATCGCCTGTGCGGGAACAGAACATTGTCCTTTTGGGGTTATCCCCAATAAACCTGATGCGATTGAGATGAGTGAATATCTGAGTGAGGCTGTTCCTTTGGATGAGGGGATGATCCGTATGTATTGGTCAGCATGTGTGAAGGGCTGCGGTATTCATGGTGTTGGAGATATAGGCTTTGAGGGTTGTAAGGCAAAAGTTGATGGAAAACAGGCGTATGGCGTACACATTACCTTAGGGGGGAAGCTTACAGGCGAAGGAGATGAAGGCTACTCCGTGATGAAGAGTGTCCCTCTTGTTTATGCAAAGTATTATGTTGAATCCCTCGTTCTTGAATATAGACGCGTGAAAAATACAGGTGAGAGTTTTGAACGATTTCATGATAGGATTTTAAGTCAATACTCTCGTGCGTATATCGGTTTTATGATGACGATGAATGCCTACTTACGACGTAAGAACATCGATCTAAGCGTGAAGCTAGATTCGGATATTGCAACCGGAAAACATGAAGAGTTTGAACTCTTTGAATTAGGGCGAAGCTTGTATTTTTCACTTTTTGATGAAGAGGCATACAGTGCTTATGAGGCTTATGCACCCGCTTCAAAAGAGAAGCTGCAACCTCTGCAGAAGAGAGATAGCAGCATGGATGATACCCTTGCAGATGTCATCTATAAAATGATCCATCCAAACAAAGAAGAGCGGGCACTTGTGTTTTCTGAACTTATTGGCCCTATTCAGTATTAAAAGTCAGGGTTTAAATCTGTATTAAAAACTGTTATACTATGAGAATTCGTCTGTTTTGTGAACTACCTTTGCGGTAGATCCGGATATTATAAGGGTTTTGTATGCTGTACCTTGTTGGTTTCTTTCTTCTTTTTGTTGTTATTATGTTCATCATTATTATGTTTATTTTGAAAAAGTCAAAAAAACAGGAGTATGAAACCCAGCCCCAACCTGACAATACAATTGGTTTTACATTAGAGTCATTAGTAAATACACTGAAAACTGAAAAAAAGGAACTGGCAAAGATCGATGGTCTGGTGGAAAAGATGGTGCAGAACTTCCCCTTTCCGGATGATGAAAAAGAGGCAAATAAACATTTCGAATTTGTCTATTTTTATGCAAAAAACCCTCTTCCTACGGCAAAGATGATTGTTCAAATGCAAAAAACATTGACAGAGGCTAATCCAAAGCATGCCAAGCTGATTGAAGAGTTTCAAATGCGTGGCGTTGACGCGCGTAAGAAGTGATCAATATAAGCCCTTGTAAAGCAATTCTTAAGTATAATTCCCAAATTTCTAAAAAGGGCGCCAATGAGCAAAAGGGTCTTAGTAAAGTTTTCAGGTGAAGCTCTTGCCGGTGATAATGGACATGGGATTGATACCCAAATCCTTAAATACATTGCCAGTGAAATCAAAAGTCTTGTCGATGCAGGTATCGAAGTGGGGATTGTTATCGGCGGCGGTAACATAATCCGCGGCGTAACTGCTGCTCAAGACGGCATTATTCGTCGTACGGCCGGCGATTATATGGGTATGCTTGCTACGGTAATCAATGCTGTGGCTATGCAAGAAGCTTGTGAACATGCAGGTATGAAAGTACGTGTTCAAACAGCTATAAAAATGGAACAGATCGCAGAGGCTTATATTCAGCGTCGCGCGGTACGCCATCTTGAGAAAAATCGCGTTGTGATCTTTGCAGCGGGAACGGGAAATCCATTTTTTACCACTGATACAGCAGCGACGCTTAGAGCGGTTGAGATCAATGCCCAGAGCATTATTAAGGCGACTAAAGTTGATGGTGTGTATGACAAAGACCCAAACAAGTACAGCGATGCGGTTAAATATGACACGCTAAGTTATGATCAGGCTCTTCATGACGAGATCAAGGTGATGGATGACACATCTATCGCTCTTGCCAAAGACAACTCTCTTCCTATCATCGTGTGTGATATGTTCAAAGAGGGTAACCTTTTGGATATCGTTAACGGCAATATGACCAACTGTTCAATCGTAAAATAAAACATTCTTAAAGGATATTCAATGAGATTAGAAGAATTAACTGCAAAGGCACTTGAGACAACAGGTGTAGACCGTTATCAACTGGCATTAGCCATTGCAAAACGTGCAGATCAACTGCAAAACGGGGACATAAGCAAGTTAAATGTTGATCCAAAAGCTTATAAGCCGGCAGATTTGGCCTTGATGGAGATTGCCGAAGGCGTTATCACTATCAAAGGTTTTAAAGAAGTCTAAGTTTAGACTTCAGACAAAAAAAGACGAACGGAATATAGTATGAAAAAGATCATTGATGCCGTTCGTGATATTCATGACCTGCAGGAGGCAAAAGCCTTTTTTTATAAACAGGTCCACCCATCTTCTATCGTAGAAAAAGCACTCTACTTCTCTGAGGAAGCACACTCCGGACAATTTCGCAAAAGTGGTGAACCTTATATCATCCATCCTATTCTTGTCGCCAGTATAGTCTTTAGTATCAGTGAAGATGAGGCCATGGTGATCGCTGCACTCTTACACGATGTTGTCGAAGATACAAGTCTTAGTATTTCCGAGGTCAGTGCTGAGTTTGGTGAGGATGTAGCCCACTTGGTTGAAGGCTTGACAAAAATTGTTAAGATGAGAGACTCTGAACTCATTGCTTCCGATTCGGATGAAAAACTGATCGTCTCTGCCCTCTCATTTAGAAAAATGTTACTCGCGTCTATTCAAGACGTACGTGTCTTAGTGGTAAAGCTTTGTGACAGATTGCACAATATGTTGACCCTTGAGGCACTATCGAGTTTAAAGCAAGAACGAATATCTGAAGAGACAATGGTTGTTTACTCTCCTATTGCCCACAGACTTGGGATATCAAGTCTAAAAAATGCACTCGAAGATCTAAGTTTTAAGTATATTTTTCCTGAGGACTCTTCACGGATCAACACCTATTTAGAGGATAATTTTCATCAAATCCACGAAAGTTTGAATGACTTTATTGCTAAGGTCACGAAGGCGATGATAAGAAATGGTTTTAGCGAAGATGACTTTGAGATCAAAAGTCGTATAAAACATGCCTACTCCATTTATCTGAAGATGCAAAGAAAAGGCATCAGTATCGACGAGGTCCTTGACCTTCTGGCTATTCGGATTTTGGTCAAAAACCCTCTGGAATGTTATAAGGTCTTAGGTATTATGCATCTGTACTTTAAACCCCTCTCTTCCCGTTTTAAAGATTACCTGGCAAATGCAAAAGACAACGGATATCAGACCTTGCATACCACTGTGTTTGACAACACGTCAATCTTTGAGGTCCAAATACGCACCTTTGAAATGCATGAAACGGCAGAGCTCGGTGTAGCGGCGCACTGGAAGTACAAAGGTGGCGAGTCCAGTATAAACCTTGACTGGATGCAAAACCTACAGTTGCAAGGTGATTCGGTTGAAGAGTTTTATGAGCTGGTAAAAAATGATCTGTACAGTGAAGATATTTTAGTGTTCTCTCCTAACGGAGATCCTTTCACGCTCCCAAGGGGTGCGGTGGCTTTGGATTTTGCCTATGCAGTACATACGGAAGTGGGTAATCGTGCCGTGGGCTGTCTGATCAACAAGGCGAAGGCAACGCTGTTGACTGAACTGAAAAATGGCGATCTCGTACGCATAGATACGGATGAGGGAGAGATTACGCGTTGTTCCTGGATTGATACGGTGAAAACATCGCGGGCCAAGACGAATATGCGTCTTATCTGTAAACAACGTTTAAATCATATCAATACGCTAAGCGGGATCAACATACTTTCAACTGTATTGGGGCTTAATCAGCCTCGTATAGTAGAGTGGTTGAACACAAATAAGATGATGGACTCCGTGTGTAAAGTGGCCTCTGATGCGGATCAATTGAAGATACTGGTCAAGTCTTATCTTGAAGACATCAAAAAGAACAGCCGTTTTCAGGGCTTTTTAAAACGTCACAAGTTCAAGCTCAAGCAGTATAACTTTGGTTCGGTGCAGATCTCATCTAACAGTTCGATTAACGACATGGTATTTGATTACTGTTGTCATCCTAAAGCAGGTGATGAAATTCTTGCTTTTAAAGTTGCCAATAAGGCACATATCCATCATAAACTGTGTCATCATGCTTATGATCTGATAGAAGAGCAGATACCGATGTTGAGTGTACATTGGAGTACGCAAAAAGTGTTTTACTATCACCTTATCGTAAGCTTGCGAAACACGAAAGGTGCCTTGGCAGCTTTTTTACAGCATTTGGCGAAGATGGAAATTGATCTGGCGAGTATTGAGCTCGGAAAGGAACAAAAATCTCATGTGCATTACTGTGAGATTGAGATGCACTCTTTAGAGGGTGATTTGATGAAACTACGTAAAAAGATAGATGCAAAATACAAGGTGATACAACTCATCCGTACAGATGATGCCTATCAATAAGATGCATTGTGCTTTAGCACGGAAATACAATATAACCAGTATGTTAGAAGAGGAAAGATTATGATAGAAACAGCACTTAAAGAGATAAGTCGAGGAACGGCAGAGATCATTGACTTGGAATCAATTGAAAAGAAGGTCACAAAGTTTTATGAAGACGGTACGCGTTATACGGTAAAAGCAGGTTTTGATCCAACCGCACCGGATTTGCATCTTGGACATACCGTACTGCTTCAAAAACTGGCAGTCTTTCAAAAATATGGGGCAGATGTTCAGTTTTTAATAGGGGACTTTACGGCAAAGATCGGTGACCCAACGGGAAAGAGCGTCACGCGTAAACAGCTTTCAGATGAGCAGATAAAAGAAAATGCGGCTTCTTATCATGAGCAGGTATTTAAGATCTTGGCGCATGAACATACACAGACGGTGTTCAACTCTGAGTGGATTGAGCCGCTTGGTGCGGCGGGTATGCTCGAGTTGACAACACTATACAATGTAGCACGTATGCTTGAGCGTGACGATTTTGACAAGCGTTACAGCAGTGGTGTGTCGATCTCTATCTCCGAGTTTTTATATCCGCTTCTTCAAGGGTATGACTCCGTGCATCTTAAAAGCGATGTTGAGATTGGAGGAACGGATCAGAAGTTTAACCTTCTTATGGGACGTCACCTTCAGCGCTCTTATGAGACAGGAAAGGAGCAAGCCGTATTGATGATGCCGATCCTTGAGGGTCTTGACGGGGTCCAGAAAATGAGTAAATCCTTGAACAATTATATCGGTGTAACGGATGAGCCTAACGATATGTTTGGTAAACTACTCTCGATCAGTGATGAGTTAATGTGGCGTTATTATGAGCTTCTCAGTGATAAGACCTTAGAGGAGATTGCTGCTCTTAAGGCTGGTGTAGAATCGGGTGTAATGCACCCAAAACATGCTAAAGAAGCACTTTCTATTGAGATTACAGCACGTTTTCATGGGAAAGAGGCTGCAGAGGCTGCAAAGGCCGAGTTTGACAGAGTCCACTCCAAAAATGCGCTTCCGACAGATATGCCTGAATTTGAACTAGAAGGCCCGATCTGGATAGCAAAAGCGTTACAAGAATGTGCTTTGGAAGTGTCAACTTCACAGGCTAGAAGAGATATTAAGCAAGGTGCTGTTAAAATAGACCAAATAAAAGTCGAAGACGAACAACTGCAGTTAGAAGCAGGCGAATATGTCTTGCAGGTCGGAAAACGCAAGTTCGCTGCAGTAAAGGTAAAGTAAATGGCATTCAAGTCAGTCAAAATTGGAAAGCATACTATTGACATCCCTATAGTTCAAGGTGGAATGGGTGTGGGTATCTCTTGGTCTCAGCTTGCAGGCAATGTCAGTAAAGAGGGAGGACTCGGTGTTATTTCTTCTGTGGGGACAGGATATTATGATAAGAAAGCTCATGTGCAGCGCTTGGTGGCAGAACGTCCTTTAGAAGTTCAAAACTTCTATTCAAAAGAGGCTCTGACTAAGATCTTTGCCGATGCGAGAAAGATCTGTGGGGATAAACCTCTTGCGTCCAATGTTTTATATGCGATCAACGATTATGGACGTGTCGTTGCCGACTCTTGTGAAGCCGGTGCCAATATCATTATCACGGGTGCGGGACTTCCGACCAATATGCCTGAATTTACTATGGATTACCCTGATGTCGCTCTCGTTCCTATCGTATCATCGGCAAAGGCACTAAAAATTATCTGTAAGCGTTGGCAAAAACGCTATGATCGTCTTCCCGATGCAGTTATTTTAGAAGGTCCTAAGAGCGGCGGACATCAGGGTTTTACCTATGATCAATGTGGCTTGGAAGAGAATCAGCTTGAAAACCTTGTGAAGCCTGTGGTTGAAGAAGCAGCGGCCTGGGGCGGGATGCCCGTGTTTGCTGCCGGTGGTGTCTGGGATAAAAACGATATTGAAGAGATGATGGCTCTTGGGGCATCAGGCGTTCAAATGGGAACTCGTTTTATCGGTACACATGAGTGTGATGCGCATGCTAACTTTAAAGATGTACTTCTTGGTGCTAAAGAAGAAGATATACAGCTTATGGGATCTCCAGTAGGATATCCCGCTCGCGGAGTAAGAACTAACCTTACGGGTCTTGTTGAACGTCGTGAAGGTCCTGCCATCAAATGTATCTCGAATTGTGTTGCCCCGTGTAATCGTGGTGTTGAAGCCAAAGAGGTAGGTTTTTGTATCGCAGACAGGCTCTCAGACGCATATGAGGGGAATCTTGAGTTGGGACTTTTCTTCTCAGGTACCAATGGCTACCGCATTAACGAGATCATTTCGGTAAAAGAACTTATGAAGAAACTGACACAAGGCGAATAGTCTGCGTTACTTTCTAGCTTTACTCCTTTTCAGTATTGTCTTGTTTGCCTCTAATGCGGAGATACTTGAACGCGCGCATAAAAACAGTAAAAGCAGTGAGAAGTCGCAGGTGTTTCGTGCCTATAATGACTACAAAAACCTTTATGTCCGTTCTATCATGGATGGGGATGAAGAGCTCTGTAAAACCTGTTTAAAGGGCTTGATTAAAACAGGGAAAAAGCTTCATATTGATGTCATAGATTATGAAGAAGCGCTTAAAAGGCGTACCACAAAAAAAGTCCGCAAGAAAAAAGTTTCAAAGTCCAAAAAAAATGTTCAAACCAAAGGGGCTCCCAAAAAATCTTATAAATCAATTGCTTCGCAAAACCGTTTGAAATCAGTACGATGGAAAGATTCACGGCGCTTGGTACTGAAGTTTTCACGTCCTATCCGACGCAGTGAGTTAAACAGTTTTGTGCTCGAAGATAAAAAAAAGAAGAAATATAAGAAGATATATGATATTTATGCTGTCTTATCACAAAAGGCAATGCAGCTAAAACACAGCTCCGTGAAGAAAATACGCTTGGCCCAGTTTAATCAGAAGAAACTTCGAATCGTCTTTGAAAACGATGTGCGCATCAAGCAGCAATATAAGCTTGACGGGGATGAACTTATCATCAAGATGTCATCAGAAAATCGTGAACTCACCTATATCCCGGTCAAAGAGAATTATTCCAAAAAGATTATTGTGATTGATCCGGGGCACGGTGGAAAAGATGCCGGCGCGGTTGGATATAAAAAATACAGAGAGAAGATTGTTGTGCTGCAGCTTTCCAAGAAACTGCGTGATATCTTGCTAAAGCGTGGCTATACCGTCTATATGACGAGAAATGGCGATAACTTTGTCAAACTTCGCAAGCGAACACAGTTTGCCAATAAGAAAAAAGCAGACCTTTTCCTCTCCATTCATGCTAATTCAGTCCCAAAACGAAACCGTACAAGAGCGCAAGGTATCGAAACGTACTTCTTGTCTACAAAACGAAGTGAACGGGCAGAAAATGCATTGAGAAAAGAGAATGCCGATATCTCGAAAATGGAGCGAAGCGGGATGAACACCACCCTCCACCTGATGAGCAGAGAGAAGATATTCGCCTCAAACAAACTGGCGATTGATCTTCAGCGAAATATGTTGGCTTCATTGAAGAAAAAGTATAAAAAGGTGAAAGACGGAGGGGTGCGTTCGGGACCTTTCTGGGTACTTGTAGGGGCTGAAATGCCGGCGGTCTTGATTGAAGTCGGCTTTATCTCACACCCTACGGAGGCTGTTCGTATGGTCAACCATAGGTATCAACAAAGGCAGGCACTTGGTATCGCCAACGGGGTTGACAGGTATTTTGCGAAAAACCCTTAAGCGCAGGATCTCTTAAAAAAGTTTTTTCAAAAACCTGTTGAGCTCTTTGCCTACTTTCTCCTCGATCTCGGGTGTGATCATCGACTTTGCATCAAGTCTTACCTTGGGTGCATTGATATCTCCTTTGACAATGACATCTCCGGGATGCTTCTTTACTTTTAGTGCAAAACGGGCATCAATGATCTGTTTTTTGGAGTTGATGATAAATTTCTTACTATAGAGATTGACCTGTTTACTTTGCATCTTTAGGTCTGATCGTATGATCTCTTTGTCGATAAGACTGATTAAAGAGCCCTGGTTAAAGCGCTCTTTTCTAAGGTCAGTGCGTGTTAGTCCGTTTATAAGGTCTGTCATCTTGGATCGGGTTAAGATCGCTTTATCAAAACGGGCATCAAGTTTTCCTTTTTGCGTCTTTGTATTGTAGACAAGGTTTCCGTTCACAGGCGCGTCCATAATTTCGGGATACCCCAGCATCTTGAGTATATCGAGGGCGTGAAGATCTTTGAAGTCTGCTCTGATTTTTTCATCTATAATCTTGGCATTGAGCTGACCTTGGAAGATCTTGGAATGTGCCGTGATTGTGAGTTGTTTCTCTTTTGTAATCTCACCATTGGCTCGGACCTCTCCATAAAGCTTTCTCTCCAAGAGAGGTTCCAGTCTTTGCAAGAAAGGGATATAGATATCATAATCACTTTTTAAAGAGGCACTCTTGATATCCAGCTCTGTCTTTTTCATTTTGAGCGTTGCCAGATTTGAGGTGAGTGCTGTTTCTGCGGTGAGCATATCATTTTGTATATCTGCATGGCTGTCAAGCTCGAATTTTGTGTAGGGGAGGTCTATGTCAAAGACCTTTTTAACGACACGTTTATGCGCTAAACCCTTGCTGATACGCACTTCAATCTTTCCGTCAAGTCTGGAAATAGCGTTTAGGTTGACATTTGCATCAAGTTTACCCTCGGCATAAGACGGTTCTCCTATAAGATAAAGAAGCTTGGAGAGCTCAGCACTGTGCATATCAAGCTTTGCACTTTTTGGCTTCAACTCTTTTAAAACAAGTGCATAGCCTGTTTTGGATTTTGCCAGATTTGAGCTTCCCTTGATAATGAGCTCCTGTCTGTCTCCGCTTATGTCCCCGGAGCTATGTAAAGGACCGCGAAGAGGTGCGGACGTAAGAGGCTTTAAAAGAGCAAGTTCTTTAATGTCTATCGTGTATTTTGTCTTTGTACGCAGCGTTTGAGGATGTACATCTCCTTGAGAACTTACCTTGGCCAGGTTGGAGATAAATGAAAAGTTGTAATCGATGTTTTCTGGTTTGATGAGGCTCTTGGCATTGAGCTTGAAACTTGTTTTTGGCAGGCTCAGCTTAAATGTTTTCAGCATCACCTTTTGATTGATTTCACCCCTGCTTAAACGAATGTTTGCTTCTCCATCAAGCGTCTTGGGCTCAAGGTCATTAAGCTCAATATCGGCATTGAGTTGAGCCTTGGCATAGGGTTGCTCACCCATCATATACAATAGTTTTTCAAGTTTGGCGTTTTGCATATGTAGGATCAGTTTAGAAGGCTTCATATTGCTCAGACTTAGCCGGTAGTTGGTTGTGGAAGCTGCAATATTACTCTTGCCTTTGACCTCATAGTCCTGAGCGGATCCGGAGAGTTCTCCTTCGGTGAAAAACGGACCTCTCAATGGCGCATTGGTGATGCTCTTAAACAGGGCAAGTTCTTTGATATCCACACGGTAGGAACTGTTTACCGTCGTGTCACCTGTGTGTATCTTTCCTTTTGAGTTGATCCTTGCCAGTTCAGAGTTCAACTTGGCCAGATAATCAATTTCCATGCCTTTAAGATCTGCTCTAAACTCTCCTTTTAAAGCAGTCTTACTGAGGTTGAGTCCAAGCTCTTTTTTTAAGGTTTCTGCATCGAGTGAGGCCTCTTTGATACTCAGGAGAACACTGCCTTTCATAGCATCGGGATTGAGATCGTTTAACTGAACATGCAGATCGATCTTGCCTTTGGCATAGGGCTTTTCTCCTACCATGGACAGAAGCTCTTGTATCCGGGCATCAAAAAGTTTTACCGCCGCCTTGTCCAGCTGCATATCTTTAATAATAATGGCATAATCTGTCTGGCTGAGTGCCAGATCACTTTTTCCTTTGACCTTAAAAAGATCAAGGTTCCCCTTCACATTCCCATCGCTGATGAACTTTCCTGAGAGTTTACGTTTGGCCAGATTGTTTAGGTTTGAGAGTTTTGTAAAGCCTATCTTATAGTCGATATCAAAGTCTTGAGAAAAGAGAGAATACTCTCCTTTGGCTACAACGGTGTTGTCATCATCGAGTTTTACCAAGACTTTCAGATGACTCATATCCAGGACAAATTCAGATAATTGGACTTTAAAAGGCGAGTCTTGATTGATTCTATCTTCTATTACCGGCTTGAGAATACTGTTTCCAAGGGGTGTAAACAGCAGGGTATACACAAGCACTGCCATTACAAGGATCATTGAGCTTATGATGATTAGAGTTTTTTTCATATGAATCTTTTTTCTAATTCTAACATAGGGTAATCAAATATCAACATTTTTACTGTATAATCGTCTCAGATATTAACGAGTTTGATGAAAAACTCAATGTGAAGGAACATCGTGAAAAGAAATGCATTTTCTTTAATGGAATTAATGATTGTAATTGTTATTTTGGGACTTTTGGCCTCATTTATTATGCCAAATATCTTAGGTCAAAGTGAAAAAGCCAAAAAAGGGCTTGTCTGTACACAGATGGAAAGTATTAAAAATGCGCTTCGTATGTTTAAGGTTGATAACGGAACCTACCCGACAACAGAAGAGGGTTTAGAAGCTCTGGCTAAAAACCCAAGTGCTGAGAAGTATAAGAACTATGCAGAAGGTTCGTATTTTACAGATGGACTTCTGCCAAAAGACTCATGGGGTAATAATTTTGTTTATCTGAATGAAGAAGGTGATTTAGAGATCATCTCCTTAGGTGCAGACGGTGCTGAAGGCGGAAAAGACGAGGGCACGGATATCACACTCTCCGGATGTCGTAAACAGTAGAGAGAGCCTTTGGCTTTTTCTAATCTATCTTAATCAACTCAAACCTCAATCTCTCTTCATACTTTTTTATATATATCCTGGCTGACTGGTCACACATCATTTTAGAACAGACATAAGCCCATCGTAGCTCATATACTGCATATAGAGGATTGGAAAGGGCGTAGAGCACTGTTTGACCGACGAAGGTCTGAAAGAGCTGCGCTGTGATACTTTGTTTGTTTTGCGGGCCTTGAACGCGGATAAACAAGATCGTTTTGTCTTTTTTAGCGATATAGTCCGTTGAAAAGTCGGGATGTTTGCTTAGGGTGTAGCCTTGCTCTTCATAAAAGGTCTTCACCGTGGTATAAAAATCTATTTCTGTATTGAGAGTCGGAGTGCTGTCGGCAAAGTCGCACTGCATCTTGTAAGCATAATCATTGAACTCCTTTTCGCGTTTTTTCCATTTAGTACGGGCATAAAAATACATCCCGCCGCTGAGCATGACAAAGGCAAGAACAAAGATAGTGTTTGACATAGGTAAATATCCTGAATTAAGGTAAAAATATTATAGCAGAAGCAAGAACGGGGCAGGCAGGAAAGGTACAAAAGCAGCTACATTCTTTTGTACAGGGTCTTTGAATCCCCCTTGCTCAGTACCCCTTGTCAAATCGTCTCTTTGGCTTGATAATAATGGTTGGCGTCTTTTCAAAAAACTCCGTATCAATATCAAAGGACTCTTTAGTGTTTGGACTCTCATCTTGCAGCTCTTGTAATTTTCTTATTCTGTTTTCCGTTGGGGGGTGTGTTCTAAGCAGTGAAGGTTCAGGGTTTTTTAAGAAAGGGTTGAACAGTTGATGCAGCACACTTGCTTCTATCCTGTCGAGCTTATACAGTGCGCTTATCAAATACTCCGGATTACCTGTTAATAAGACGGAATCCAAGTCAGCGCCGTACTCTCTCAACCTTGAAAGAGATAACTGCATTAATTTTGTAAGGGGAGGTATGGATAAAAAAATCATAAAAAGCATCAAGAGAAAAATTATATTTTCCAGTAGAAAAGGTAGCAGTAGGATGATCAATACCTGTCCGAGGTATGCTGCGAAGCTTGCCAACCTTCCTGCAATATCAGTTAGCTGCATCACCCAGAGATCCTTGTTTTTAATATGGCTTATCTCATGCGCAAGCACGCCGTACATCTCATCATAATTCAAAAGGCGAAACATTCCGTCGGATATGGCTATCGCAGCATTACTCCTTAAGGATGTAGAAAATATAATCATCTCATTTGAGGGTATATAATAGAGCTCGGGGCATTGATCCAAACTTGCTTTTTTGCTTAATCTGTTCACCATATCATAGAGTTTTGGGAGTTCATGATAGCTTATCTGTTTCGCATGATACAGCCTTGTAAGTACATCGGGCTGGAGCAGGGGAACCAAGAGTATAGTATTAAGCCAAATAAATGAAACAAAGAGAACACCATACAGGCCAAATATCAGAAAACCCGCAAGTGAGAGTAACAAACCCGTACCAACAATGATAATAAAAGAGTGAATGATATTTAATATCTTTCTTTTTTTGATTAAGGCCTGTCTCAAGATATTTTCCTGGATACAAAAATATTTATTGCGAATCATCGTATTGTAACATTGTCTGATATCATCTGAAAAAGTCAAGTAGTGAAGCTAGTTTGTCAGACGCAGAGTTAAAATGGGCAGTATGAAAGCTGCTTAATAAAAAACCCCTATTCTTATAGTATAATACCACTTATAAAAGTATATTTTCAAAAACCAAGCCAGCTATATGGCTAAAACACTTAAGAATAAGGCCCAGTACGTGTATCAAAAAGAAAACTCCGCCATTAAAACCAGATTTGCAGAAGAGCTTCTTATTGTCAATCAATACATAGATAAAACAGAATCTTATACCGCTATCACTGCACCAGAAAGTTCTTTAGGTGTGATCTTGAGTAAACAAAAGAGTTGTGATATAGAGCTTAAGCACTATTATGTTAGAAAAAGAAAGCTCATGTACCTCTTGGATTGTCTATCTGATACGCATTCGTTTATATGTCATGACTGTGGAGAGACAATTGGTTTAGAACGTCTTATTCTCCTGCCTAAGGCACACTTTTGTGAAACTTGTGCCAGCAAAAAATAAAATATTGGGGTACAGAAAAGTATAGAATCACTACCTGAGCCTAATATAACCTGATTCCAATATCCAATATCTTTAGTCCATAAACCTCTGATGTTTGCGATGGTAGATGGAGACAAATTTAAATGACTTGCGATAGCAGCTGGAATGTCTTCTAAAAACTAAACAAAGTTTTAATAGACTTCATCATGCGAGCCTATATCAATAGGAATGATCTCTTCATTTTCAATAACAAAGTCAATGACTACTCTATAACTCATATTGATAGAGATTGAAAAGTAATCCCTCTGTTTTCCTTGTAGTTTATGTAGTCTGAGTGATGGATGATAGGGGTCGTTTTGTAAAACTGTTAGGGTCTTTATATATCTTTTTTTAAGCTCTGTGTGTTTTTTTAAAAACTTGATCGCTTTTTTTCTGTAACCATCTGTCAAGATGATCTTATACATCATCTAACTCTTTAAAGTGTGCCTGAAGATCTGTAGTATACTTCTTTTCTTTTATGTCATTAAGCGTCTCTTCGTACGCTTTATCCAGTTCATATTCTCTAATTTTTTTATAGCGTTCCATATCGATTAAAACAAACTTCTGTTTTCCTCTAACACTAACAATAATCTCTTCTGTCTTATCTAAAATCTTATCAAAAAAAGAGATGCCTTTAGTTTTCAAGTCATTCGCTGTAATAATCATATACAACCCTTTAAGTGTTTTAAATAGTACTATTGATAGTATTATAGCATAAGCTCAGATTGAGTGGGATGATAAAGAGCTTTAGAGAATTAAGAATCGTGAATTCTAAAAACAAGTACAATTTTTTGAACAGAGGTTGAAGTAAATAAGTTTTGAAGATTTGTGTTTTAGATGTTTTTGAATGGGAACGAACTAGTGTGAATTAAATAGTGGTAGACAGGGAGGGATTCGAACCCTCGGTACCGTTGCCAGTACGCATCCTTAGCAGGGATGTGGTTTCAGCCGCTCACCCACCTATCCGCCGATAAAACATGGTTTGTAATGTTTTAGGAATGTGATTATAACCAAGAGAGATAAACTTTTACTTAAAGTGGATGTTTTGAGTTGTATTTAGAGCTGATGGCATGAAATATTGGATGATATGTCTGCGGTTTTGTTTTTAAGATCTCAAGACTGTAAGCCCTGCAGGAGAGAACCTGCAAGAATAAGAACTTAAATTGAATGTTTGTTTTGCGGGTTTGCCAAAATGGCATCAAGTAGTTTTTGCAGCTGAGTCGCTAAGGTACTGTTGTTAGCTTGTGCTTCTGCAATCTTCTCTTTTAGTTTTACAACAACATCAATGGTTTCCATAACTTTCATACGAACTCCTTTTGTTTAGGAGTTGTATAGCAAAACATGTGCCATGTTTCTTGTTGAAGCATCTTACAGCTATTAAAGAAGCTTATATGTTGGAGAGGATCTTTTGAACAACTGCTGCGGGGTCTTGGGATGTGTAGACTGGTCTTCCAACCACGATAAAGTCAACTTTTTGCTCTTTTGCCATTGAGATGTCTGCCACACGTTTTTGATCCCCTGCGTCTTCTCCAAAGGGGCGAATACCCGGTGTCAAGGTTGCAAACTTGTCTGACGTGATGGACTTGATAGAGGCACTCTCGAAGGCTGAGCAGACGACACCGTCCATGCCCGCTTCGTAGGTGTCTTTTGCAAACTGGTCCGCTTTTGATGCGATGTCTTGATTGTAGACCGCCTTGAAGCTCTCTTCATCAAAGGAGGTAAGGGCGGTAACCGCGAGAACGATTGGACGGTTCTCATATTTTTGTAGCCTTTGCATTACGGTTTGCATCGCAATCTTTCCTGCACTAGCGTGAACATTAAACATATCAACACCAAGCCCCATAATAGACTCGGCCGCGTCTGCCATTGTATTGGGTATGTCGTAAAGTTTAAGGTCCAAAAAGATCCTAAATTCGGGGTTGATAGCCTTGATAGCTTCTATAAACTCTTTACCGTCACGGATATAAGAACGAAAACCCACCTTGATCCACACGGGGTAAGCTTTTATCTTTTCTACCAGGGCCAGATTCTCTTCTTTGCTCGGCAGGTCAAGGGCAACACATAGTTCCATCGTTTTCTCACTTTGTATTAATTATGAAAGTATACATTGGTTACAATGTCATACTTATAAAAAATGGGAAAATCATGAAGAAACTTGTTGTTAAAAACTCTGCAGCCAAAAAACTACGCCTGTTTAATCCTTGGGTCTATAAAAATGAGATCGCTATGCTTCCCGAGGGTCTGGAAGCGGGAGAACTTGTCGAAGTGGTTAACCTGAAGCAAGAGTCTTTCGGTGTGGGTTATGCCAATGCATCTTCTGTGATCACTCTGCGTATGCTCTCGTTTGAAAAAGAAGAGATCAATGCTGAATGGATCAAAGAGAAACTCTATCTTGCTATAGGCGCACGCAACTCTATCTTGGAACACTCTAACTCTTGCCGTCTCATCCACTCAGAAGCAGATGGGTTGGCGGGGTTGATCGTTGACTTTTATGACGGTGTTTTGAGTGTAGCGATTAACACAGCGGGGATGGAAAGATTCAGAAAAGAGATCATTGCAGGACTGACAGAGATCATTAACCCCTTGGGCATCTATGAAAAATCCGATGCCAATGCGCGTACAAAAGAGGGACTTGAGACACATGAGGGTGTGCTTCAAGGCGAAGTCCCCGATTTTATAGAAGTGGTGGAGTTTGGGTGTCAGTTTGGACTGGAACTGAAAAATTCACAAAAAACAGGTTTTTATCTGGATCAGCGTTTTAATCACGGAGTCCTTACCGAGTATGTGGATGAAGAGGCGACGATGCTTGATCTGTTTTGTAATGTCGGTGGATTTGGAATGCATGCCCTCAATGCGGGGGCTAAACATGTTACCTTTGTAGATATATCAAAAACAGCCATTGAGCAGGTAGAGAAGAATATCGCCTTAAATGATTTTGCTGACGACGGCCGTTCGACCTGTGTCACGGCAAATGCTATGGATTATATTAAAGAGCTTGCGGACAAGAAAGCCTCTTATGATATCGTTGTGCTTGATCCTCCCTCTTTTGCCAAGACAAAAGATCAGGCGGAAGCAGCGATAAGCGGATTTAGACATCTGATGATAAACGGCATTAAAGTCTGTAAACCGGGCGGACTTGTTGCCTTGTTCTCTTGTTCTTATCATGTGGGGATGGAGGAGCTGATTGAACTGAGTCTGGGTGCTTCGCGAGACACGGGTAAACCCCTGAAAGTACTGGAACATCTGTATCAGGACAAGGACCATCCTTATGTGCTGAACATGCCCAACTCACTCTATCTTAAAGGTCTTCTCTTTCAAGTCATGTAGAGACTAAAGTTAAGTATATATTATGAAAAATAATTAACATTTTTAATTTTGTTTTATAGAACTGATATTGGATAAACTTCACGGAAATAAAAATAAGGAAATTAGATGAAGTTTTTGTCTGTTATTATGATGACTATTTTAAGTGTCGGTATTTTGAATGCAGGAACAAGCGAGACGGTAACTCTTGGTGGCACCAAGGTAAAACTCGTAGGAGATGAGATCAAAGTCGGTGATAAAGCACCTCTTGTGAAGCTGATCAGTTCGGACCTTAAAGAAGTAAGTGTCGGCGGTAAGACAAAGAAAACACAGGTCCTTGTTGTTGTACCAAGTATCGATACACCTATTTGTGACCTTGAAGCCCGAACCTTTAATGCAAAGGCGGCAAAGATGAAAAACGTCCATATCACGGTGATCTCTATGGACCTTCCATTTGCCGGAAAACGTTATTGTGCGGCTCACGGGATCGATAATATTACGGTTGCGAGTGATTTTCAAACTAAGAGTTTTGGAAATGCTTATGGAACTTTGATGGGTGAAGGTGTTTTAAAAGGGATTGAAGCACGAACTATCTTTATCATCAAAGAGGGAGTAGTTACCTACAAGCAGCTCGTTCCCGAAATCAAACAAGAACCTGATTTCGACGCTGTTTTAAAAGCTATCTGATCGTTTAGAGGGACTTCCCTCTAAATGCCCTTCTTTACTTGCCTCCCTATACTTACATAAATATCTTTTTACTCCTCTTTCAGGCTGTTTTTCTTTAATAGATCCATAAAATCGATGGGAAAAGGAAAAACAATCGAGTTGGTTTTTTCTCCCGAAATATCGCTTAGGGTCTGAAGATAACGAAGTTGAATACTTAATGGGTTTTGGCCGAGAACATTGGCCGCTTCCAAAAGTGTTTCACTCGCTTGCAGTTCTCCTGTGGCATGAATCACCTTGGCCCGTCGTTCCCGTTCGGCTTCTGCCTGTCTGGCAATGGCTCGGGTCATGTTCTCATCCAGATCTATGTGCTTTATCTCCACATTGGAGATCTTGATCCCCCAGGCATCTGTCTGCTTGTCCAAAATTAATTGTATGTCGGCATTGAGTCTGTCCCGTTCTGCGAGCATCTCATCGAGTTCATGCTGTCCTAGAACAGAGCGCAGTGTTGTTTGTGCAAGCTGCGAGGTGGCATCATAAAACTGCTCCACCTGTATTATCGCTTTTTGCGGATCCACCACGCGAAAATAGACAACGGCATTGACATGTACAGAGACATTGTCATGGGAGATGACATCCTGAGTTGGCACGTCAAGAACAATGGTACGAAGGTCTACCCTCACCATTTGTTGAATTCCGGGAATAAGGATGATCAGACCAGGTCCCTTAACCCCGGTAAATCGTCCAAGTGTAAAGACGACACCCCGGTCATACTCTCTTAAGATCCGTATGGAAAGGATCAGCAAGGTAAGAATAAAGGCTATCGTGTATAACAGTGTCATGGGAATCATAATCTACTCCTTGTGTAAAATTAGTGTAAGGCCGGATAGGGCGGTCACATAGCCTATATCGCCGGGATGCAGGCGTGTATCGCATTGGGCCGTCCAGATCTCTCCGTGGCAGCGGACACGATAAAGCGAACCCTCTTTTTCGATGACTTCTGCGGGCATTCCTATCATCTCTTCTTCGCCACTGACGACCTTGGCCGAGCGTGAAGAGAAAACAAAGCGCACGAGCAGCACGAAGAAGGCTAGAGATGCGATACAAAAGGCGATAATCAAGGGAAGTGAGATCCCTTCTCCCAAAGTCTTCGCATCAAAAAGCAATACCGAACCAAGGGCAAATGCGCTTACGCCGGCTATACCCAGTATACCAAACCCAGAGACAAAGACCTCTGCGATCATCAGCGCAATACCGATGGCTATAAGCAGTAGTCCGGCATAAGAGAAGGGCAGAAGGTTAAGCGCGTACAGTGCCATAACCCCTGAGATCAGTCCGATTACCCCTGGATAGACAGACCCGGGGTTCATCAACTCGAAAAAGATACCGTAGATACCGATCATCAGCAAGATATAGGCGATATTTGGGTTAGTGATGATGCTTAGAAAACGGTTTTTCCAATCAGGCTCATAATAAAGATGTTTGGCATCTTTGAAAGAAATCCTGACCTGTTTATGCGAGATTTTTACTATTTTCCCTTCGATCTTTTCTAGCAGTTCATTTTCACTCTGTGCAATGATATTGATAACGCCATAATCAAAGGCATCCTGAGCAGAGAGACTCTTCCCCTCTTTTACTGCCTCCACAGCCCATGAGACATTTCTGTCTCGAAGCTGAGCAAGGCTTGTGATATAAGCGATTGAATCATTAATAACTTTTTTTCCCATGGCAGAACTACTGAGGTTAAGGTCCTTTACTTGAGGAGGTTTTATCATACTAACAGGTGTCGCTGCACCGAGATTTGTTCCCGGTGCCATGGCTGCAATATGCGAAGCATAGAGTAGATAGGTGCCGGCACTCGCAGCACGTGCGCCCTTCGGCGAGACATAGACGATGACAGGTACGGAAGTGTTTAAAATCTCTTGGATCATCTCCCTCATTGAGGTGGCAAGACCACCGGGGGTATCCAAAGCGATCAGGATAGAAGTTGAGTTGTTTTCCAAGGCATAAGCAAAACCTTTACTCAGATAATCACTGCTAGAAGGCCCGATAGCACCCTCAATGCGCAGGTGGGTGACAGTACTGGCTTGAGACAATAGGGGCAAGAGACAGAATAAAAAAATATAAAGTAACTTTTTCATTCATCAAGGATAACGCAGGAACTCTTATAAGAAGTAAAAAAATAAAAATTAACCGACATGAAATTAAAAAAACAGATAATATGGTCTGTGATAAATCATCTTTTTGTCGTGGTAACTTCTGATAACGAGCAATATTAATGCTACAATTCGCCATGTTAAAAACTATGGACCGCGGTATACTTTTTATGCTTTTGAGCGCGTTGATCTCAGCACTTAACGGGGCAGTGGCAAAAATACTCTCTGAAGAGCTCTCAGCGCTTGAGATTGTCTTCTTTCGTAATCTTATTGGTGTTGTGATTATCCTCTACACGCTTAAGCACACTGCTCCTTCACTCAAAGGCGGAAAGTTCCACCTTCTGTTTTTACGCGGGGTGTTGGGATTTTCGGCTATGATCGTCTTTTTCTATACGATTACGACGATCCCTCTGGGTGAAGCGATTACACTTAATAAGACCTCTCCGCTCTTTGTCTCGGTTCTTGCATACTATCTTTTACACGAACATCTTGGAAAAAGAGCGATATTGGCACTATTTGTGGGTTTTTTAGGCATTATCTTCATCACTAAACCCCTTGGTCTGAGTATATCGTATGAACACTTCTTAGGAATACTTGGCGGATTTTTTGCCGCCGCGGCCTATGCGACGATAAAAAAGATAAAAGACATCTATGATACCCGTGTTATCATGCTCTCCTTTATGGGGGCAGGGACCTTTTTCCCCTTGCTCTTTTTTATGCTTGCTCCATGGATAGATCCGCCGGTATATCTTGGTTTTTTGTTTGAGCCTCTTAGTCTGGATTACACTATAAAGGTGTGGCTGCTTATCGGATTTATGGCGCTTATCTCAACCCTGTCGCAATGGCTTCTGACAAAGGCATACAGCCTCTCCAAGGCAAGTGTCATAGGCGTGATATCATATACTAACATCCCGTTTGCGATAGGCTTTGGCTGGATGCTGGGTGATATCTTTCCGGATTTTTGGACATTTACGGGAATAGCGTTGATTGTTCTAGGCGGGATCTTGGCGGGTAGAAGTAAGTAGAAGATATCTCTTAGTTTGTTTTTTTACAACGAAGATGGTATTATGTAAAAAAGTAATATATCGGCGTTGCTTTATCATAAAAATGAGGTGATTGAAGTTGAGGGTTTTATTGATTATCGGTCTTGTTTTTTTAGCGCTTAGTGCCAAAGAGTTGACTTTCTCAATGGGCGAAAGCAGCGTAGCACAAAGAATTTCAAAAGAGGTTTTGATTAAAGCGTATGGACGGATCGGGACTAAGCCTGAATTCTTTCCAACGAGCTTTTCAAATGCTTTAAACCTTGCCAACTCCGGACAGACTGACGGAGAGGTCTCCAGAATTAGAAAAATAAATAAAAAGTTCCCAAATCTGATAGAGGTTCCTGTACCAATCAATCATATCGAAGCAGTCGCTTTTAGTACAAACGGTACAATTCAGATAGAAAAATGGAAGGATCTGGCACCCTATAGGCTGGCCGTCGTTAAGGGTGTTAAGTTTATTGAAAACAGTGCCAGAGGTTTTAATACGGTATATGCTCCTACCTATAAAGAAGCGTTTGATTTGTTACAAAGCCATCAGGTGGATATTCTTGTGATATCTAAGTTGGTTGGACTGTATAATATACATCTCAATGGGTATGAAAACATAAAGGTTGTAAGTCCCAGTTTGAAAAGACTTGAACTGTACCATTTTGTACACAAAAAAAATGCTCACCTTATCCCCTTAATAACCCCGGTTTTAAATGCAATGAGAGACAGTGGTGAAATGCAATATATGCACAATGCCTATCTAAGAAAGATCCTGCGTTAGATTGTTGAAGTGTTATTACTGTTTGTGGTACGGAGGGAGACAAGGCTCTATACACCTTGCCGTAAGTCTAGGCCTTTACGATGGCTTCGATCTGCCCGACGACGGTCGGATCTTCAAGCGTTGAGGTATCTTGAGTGATCTTTTCGCCTTTTGCGATTGAGCGAAGTATTCGTCTCATGATCTTTCCTGAGCGTGTTTTTGGCAGTCCCGGAACAAAAATGATGTCATCACAAACGGCGATATTACCGATCTCTTTTTTAATGATCTCATTAAGCTCTTTTACCATAGCGACATCATCTTCAAAACGTGTTTGATCAAGAGCAGTCTTAAGTACGATGTAAGCGAAGATAGACTCACCTTTAATATCATGGGGTTTGCCGACAACGGCAACTTCGGCAACATTAGGGTCTTTCTTAAGTGCCGCTTCCACTTCTGCCGTTCCCATACGGTGGCCGGATACGTTGATAACGTCATCCATACGGCCTGTAATGGTGATATAGCCGTCCTCATCAAGAACGGCGCCGTCTCCCGTAAAGTAAACCGGTTTACCGTCTTTGACTACATCACCAAAGTATGATTTCTCATAACGTGCCTTATCCCCCCAGACATTACGGATCATTGAGGGCCAGGGTTTAATGATACACAGATGCCCTTTTTCTCCAACGGGCTTAGGGGTTCCGTCTACATCTACGATTTCTGCGATGATACCAGGAAGTGCAAAGGTCGCACAAGCCGGTTTGATCGGTGTAGCCCCCGGAAGAGGCGAGATCATATGTCCGCCTGTCTCTGTCTGCCAGTAGGTATCAACGATGGCACAGTGTGAACCGCCAACTTCTTCATAATACCATTTCCATGCAGGAGGATCGATCGGTTCACCGACGGTACCTAGCACTTTTAATGAACTAAGGTCATATTTAGCAGGCTCATTCTCACCCATCTTGTGCAAGACCCGAATCGCGGTAGGCGCCGTGTAAAACTGGTTGATCTTATACTCTTCAACCATCTTCCAGCAGCGACCGGCATCGGGATAGGTCGGAACACCTTCGAACATCACGGTTGTTGCCCCCATGGCAAGAGGACCGTAGACGATGTAGGTATGGCCGGTGATCCAGCCAACATCGGCCGTACACCAGTAGGTGTCGTCTGCCTTAACGTCAAACACCCACTCCATCGTCATCTGTGCCCAGAGTATATAACCTGCACAATTATGTTGAACACCTTTTGGCGCGCCTGTGGAGCCTGATGTGTAGAGTAAGAAAAGAGGATCTTCCGCATTCATCACTTCCGCGTCACATTGGATGGACTCATTATCGATCATCTCATTATAAGAGTAATCGCGTCCTGCAATCCAGGTTACATCTTCTTTGTTTCTTTGCACAACACAGACTTTCTCAACACAGGTGTCACCGCAAATCGCATCATCGACAACCGGTTTTAGCATGTAGGGCTTACCTTTACGGTAGGCACCGTCAGTAGTAATAACAACCTTAGCTTGGGCATCTTGGATTCGATCTCTGAGTGCTTCTGCCGAGAATCCGCCAAAAACGACGGAGTGGATAGCGCCGAGACGTGCACATGCCAGCATGGCAAAGGCGGCTTCGGGGATCATCGGCATATAGATGACAACACGATCACCTTTGTGTACATCAAACTGATTTTTAAGTAAGTTGGCAAACTGGTTGACCCTGTGGTGCAGCTCAAGATAGGTGATGATCTGCTTATCGCCGTTATCCCCCTCAAAGATGATAGCCACCTTGTTTTTCTTCTCGGCCAGGTGACGGTCTATACACTGTTCACTAACATTTAGTTTGCCGTCTTCAAACCATGAATAAAAAGGTGCTTTCGATTCATCTAAAACCTTGCTAAACGGCTCTACCCAAGAGATCTTCTCCTTAGCGTAATCACCCCAAAATCCCTCATAATCATCGTCAGCTTTCTTCCTCAGGGCATAATACTCGTCCATGCTTTTAATACGTGCAGTTTTCTGAAACTCTGCATTAGGTTGATAGACCTGTTTTGTGTCTGTTTTGCTCATTTTCTTCCCTATAAAAATCCAAATTGTGCAATCATATCCAAGCGCTTTTATGTTATGTTGAATTGTAGTAGTAAAGAGTAGGGTTTAGTCTACTTTCAGTTTAAGAAGAAGTTGATATCGAAAAAAGGGGATGAATGGAAGCAGATACGTACTAAGCCAAGGCTCAGTGCCGAGAAGCACCTTCTGAGCCTATACCGGTCTCTGAGCGGATGAACTGATGTTCAAAGGCTCTCTCTTCCTCTTTGGCTCTTTCACTTTTGTCGGTGACAGAAAAGAGATAGATGCTCACAAAGGCAACACTCACTGAAAAAAGGGCAGGATACTTGTAGGGGAAGATGGCTTCTGCATTTCCAAGTATCTGTACCCAGACTATTGGGCCAAGAAGAACCAAAACAATAGCCGTTGCCAGACCCAGACTCCCACCGATAAAGGCACCGCGTGTGCTTAATTTGCTCCAGTAGATCGATAGAAAAAGTATAGGAAAGTTCGCCGAAGCGGCAATGGCAAAGGCAAGACCGACCATAAAGGCGATGTTCTGCTCTTCAAAGGCTATACCCAAGAAGATAGCGGTGAGACCCAGAGCAAGGGTCGCATATTTTGAGACGCGCATCTCTTTTTTTTCGTCTGTCTTACCTTGGACAAAGACGTTAGAGTAGAGGTCATGTGATATGGCTGAAGCACCCGCTAGGGTCAGCCCCGATACAACGGCCAAGATCGTTGCAAAGGCAACGGCTGAGATAAACCCTAAGAAAAGGTCTCCGCCGACCGCATGAGAAAGATGAATAGCGGCCATATTGTTTCCGCCTATAAGGGCCTTTCCGGCTTCGAGGTACTGGGGATTGGTTGAGACCAGAACGATCGCGCCAAAACCGATGATAAAGGTCAGCATGTAAAAGTATCCGATAAAGCCTGTGGCGTAAAAAACGGACTTGCGTGCTTCTTTGGCGTTGGATACGGTGAAAAACCTCATAAGGATGTGAGGAAGTCCCGCCGTACCAAACATCAAGGCAATGGCCAATGAGATAGCAGATACCGGGTCAGATATAAGACCACCCGGTGCCATGATAGCCTCAGCCTTAGGATGAACGTCAACCGCTGTCGCGAAGAGAGCCTCAAAAGAGAAGTCCATACTTTTCATCACCATAAAGGCCATGAAAGTGGCACCCGATAAAAGCAAAACGGCTTTGATGATCTGCACCCATGTCGTCGCAAGCATACCGCCAAAGGTGACATACAGTATCATCAAGACACCGACCAAGATAACGGCCACCTCATAATCCAAACCAAAAAGAAGCTGTATAAGCTTGCCTGAACCCACCATCTGAGCGATAAGATAAAGTGTTACCGTCGCAATCGCTCCAAATGAAGCAAGAATGCGAATGGGCTTTTGGCTCAGTCTGTACGAAGCAACATCTGCGAAGGTAAACTTCCCGAGGTTACGAAGTTTTTCTGCCACCATAAAAAGGATGATGGGCCAGCCCACCAGAAAACCTATTGAGTAGATGAGGCCATCATACCCGTTCGCATAGACAAGAGCGGAGATGCCCAAAAATGAAGCCGCCGACATATAATCACCCGCAATAGCCAAACCGTTTTGAAAACCGGTGATACCACCGCCTGCCGTATAAAAATCCTTCGTCGTTGCGGTTCTTTTTGCTGCCCAATAGGTGATAAGCAGTGTGGCCGCGACAAAGAGAACAAACATGATGACGGCAGAGATGTTTAAAGACTGTTTCTGGACCTCACCGGAAAAAGCTTCTGCAAAGAGAGAAGATGAGAAAAGAGAAAGTACAAACAACCTAGTCATGTTTTACCCCTACATCATCTTTAAGACGCTTGAGCGTCGTGTCAAAGTCGGTATTGGCTTTTCTGACATACACACCTGTTAAAACAAATGCGATGACAATAATAGAAATACCTACAGGAATTCCGATACTTATGACACTGCCTTCATACAGGGTCGTCGCAAAAAAAGAGGGAGCATAGGCCAGAATAAGTATAAAACTAAAATAGATCACCAGGACTATACCGGTCAAGATCAGTGAAAATTTTCGTCTTTGTTTCACCAAGGTCTGAAATTCATCATCGGCCTTGATCTTGTCATAGATATCTGCATACATTAAAATCCTTTGCGCAAATATAACATATCAACTGTTTAAACTATCAATTGAAGTAAAAATTTAAGCTGTAATTTAGTTAAGAGAGCAGTGCCTGCTCGATCTTGGAAGCGGGGGTGTTGAGGTAGGTGCTGAAAGCATTAATATCAAGAGGCCTTGAAAAGTAGAAACCTTGGATGACAGAACATCCGTGTTTCTTTAAAAAATTGACTTGTTCCAGGGTTTCGACACCTTCGGCAACAACATTTAAGTCAAGATTGTGAGCAAGGGAGATGATGCTTTTGGCAATAGCAAAGTCCCCTTCATAATCTGGCGTATCTGCAATAAAAGACTTGTCTATTTTGAGGGTATGAATGGGTAGGGTTTTTAGATAGTTCAAAGAAGAGTACCCGGTTCCAAAGTCATCTATTGATAAGTTTAGTCCCATCTTATTGAGGCTTTGCAGCACCTCTAAACTCTTTCTCGCTTGTTTGATCAGCATGGCTTCTGCAAACTCAAGTTCAATATGTCGGGCCTCAATCGCATGTTTGTCCATCTTGTCTTGGATAAGTTGAGGTAAGTTTTGGTGCAAAATCTGCGAAGAGGATATGTTGATACTGATGGACAAATCATTATTAAAACTGTTTTTAAGATAAGCAATATCTTCACAGACTTGTTCAATAACCCATTTTCCGATCTTATTGATTAGACTGCTCTCTTCAGCGATGGGAATAAAAACAGAGGGTGAGATCTTTCCCAGCTCCTTTTGATGCCAGCGTATCAGGGCTTCCGCGCCAACAATCTTTTTTGAATGAATATCTATCTTCGGCTGATAACCTATATAGAGCTCACTGTTTTCAATTGCCTGATGAAGTTTGGTCTCGATATCATGTCTAAACTGTATATCCTCGTGCATCCGGGATGTGAAAAACTGATAATTGTTCTTGCCTTTTTCTTTGGCGATATACATGGCCGTATCGGCGTAAGATAAGAGATCCTTAGTCTCCTGGGCGTCATCGGGGTATAGGCTGATACCGATACTGGTCCCAATAAACATCTCCTGTTCATTAAAACAGAAGGGCTCTTCAAGAAGTTTGATGATCTTATCAGCGAGGTCGGTGACCTTTTGTATCTCATCAACCTCATTCATGATGATCACAAACTCATCTCCGCCGAGACGGGCGATATGGCTCGTATCATTGAGTAGACTTTTGAGCCGTGATGAGGAGGCTATAAGAAGCCTGTCGCCCATGGCATGCCCAAGGGTGTCATTAATGATCTTAAAATTATCCAGGTCCAAGAAGAGAAGGGCCATACGCGACTGCTTCTCTTTTGTACTTTTGATAGAGAGCTTGAGATCTTCTTTGAACATATGTCGATTGGGAAGTCCGGTTAAGGGGTCGTAATTGGCTAAACGGTAGAGGCGGTTTTGTGTTTCCCGACGGGCACTGTTCTCTTTTCTGAGTTCATTGTTTGAGTGTTCAAGCTCTTCTTTTGCATGAGAAAGGTTCTGAGCCAAATCCTGATTGACATATTGGGTTTGTAAGGATTTGATGATGGAGCGATTGACACGCAGCATCGTTGTAAGCATCACGCCGTAATAGACTAAACCAACCAGAAAAAGCAGAACAAGGATATCCGGAAGGGTAGAAGCCCTGTATAAAAAGGCGATCAGTATGGGTAAAGAGTAGATTAAAAAAGCAAGAATATGCACAGAATAGAGTGAGACCGAACCGGCTATCATAGAACTTAAAAGAAAAAACATCAAGGCCTGCATGGCAAGATCGTCGGCGGGAAAGATTACTAAAATACTTGAACCGAATAAAAGGCCGGAAAAGAAGATACCCAGAAGAATGTTGTTTTCTTCCTTCAGATAGCTCTTTGGCTTATCTTTTATCTTGTAAAGATGTCTTCCCCGTATCAAGGTCAAGAGCAAGATGGCCGTGATCCACGAAATGGCATAGAGGCTTTCAACTTTGTCAAAAACCACGTAAAACAAGAATAGACTTACCACGGCTGTACTTACAAGAGAAGAGGAAAGGTTTTGAACCAGGGTCGCAAGACGTTCTTCTTGAACACGGGTATCCAGTTTTGATTTATACATTGGGCAATATTTTATCATAAAAAAATAAAAAGCAACAATTCTGCTCTGTAAATATAAAAAAAAAGGATTAACTTATATGACTTAAGAAAAATTGATTATAATTACAAAACAAAATAGGACGTCCTATGCGGATGTTTTATCAAAAATAAATTATACAGGATATAAAGAATGTCTTTAAAAACATATGATTACTCCGCTGAAGAGATGGCAAAATTCCAATGGGCTAAGATGACAACATCAAAAGGTGTTATCTGGTTGAAGCTTTACGGTGATGAAACACCAAACACGGTAGCAAACTTTGCTACTTTGGCAAACGACGGTTTTTATGATAACTTGAATTTTCACCGTGTGATTCCGGGCTTTATGGCTCAAGGTGGTTGTCCACAGGGACGTGGTACAGGCGGACCGGGATGGGCTATCGCCTGTGAGACAAATCTAAACACATCAAAACACAGAAAAGGTGCTTTGTCTATGGCGCATGCCGGACCAAACACTGGTGGTTCTCAATTTTTTATCACCTTTGATGCTACACCGCATTTAGATGGGGTACATACTGTTTTTGGCGGGATTGCCGAAGATGATGCTGACTCTTTCGCCGTACTTGCTACGATAGAGGGTCAAGATACAATTGAAAAGGTTGAAATCTTAGCTGAACGCTAAGTATTTACCGTAAAGAGGTCTTCATGCACAAGGCACAGCAGGTTGACCTCTTCTCTCTCTACTCCTGTGAAAAAAAGGTTCTACCATGTTAGTACATATCTGCTGTTCCGTTGATTCCCACTTCTTTTTAGAAAAACTTCAGGCTGATTTTCCGACAGAAAAACTCACCGGCTTTTTTTATGATCCTAATATTCACCCCTACTCTGAATACAGATTACGTTATTTGGATGTTCAAAGAAGCTGTAAAAAACTGGGTATTGACCTGCTTGAAGGCGACTACGACTTTGAGACATGGATGGGGCTGGTCCGAGGCCTTGAAAAGGAACCCGAAAAAGGTGCGCGCTGTGAGGTCTGTTTCGATCGGCGTTTTGACGTATCTGCGCATAAGGCTTTGGAGTTGGGAGAGAAGAAGATCACGACGACCCTGCTGGTCTCTCCGCTAAAGTCGCAAGAACAGCTCAAACGTGTCGGTGATGCCTTCTATGAGAAGAACGGGGTTGAGTTTATCGCGGTTGACTACCGTTCGGGCGGCGGAACCCAAGACCAGAGCCGCGTGACAAAAGAGGAACAGCTTTACAGGCAGGACTACTGCGGCTGCATCTATGGTCTTAGCATGCAACGTGATCAGCAGGACAAGCTGATGGATGAGATGTTCTCTCCTTTGGGAGGACAGATCCTTCCTGCTTCCATCGAAGACAGACTAGAACTATATCAGCGCCGTATGGACTATGAGGACGAAGGACAGGAGTATCAACTTGTAAGAGAAAAGTTCCTGAACTATCGACAGTACAACCTAAAAATCACGATCGCTAAAAAACCGGTCGATGCCCACGCCCTTATCTACTCGACACTGCCGAGAAAAAAGGCGAACGGCCGAATCGAGCACACGGTCAATGATATCCACTTCATGAACAGAGAAGAGATGAAGTTCATCACCTTGGCGCATCTCAACAGGCTTGCAAACAGCAGTTTCAGCTCGGTAAAAGAGATGATATTCAACCCGCTGAGCGTGGAGCGCGAGATAGAGCTCCGTCAGAAGCTCTGCCATTCTCCGTACGATCTGAGTCCGATACTTGTCGTAGACGAACTGATCGATGGCAAGATAGACGTCTATCTTGATGCGACGACCTACGAAGACAACCGTGAATACCTTATTTTAAAATAGGGCTTTTTAAGCCCTTTCTCTCCACGCTCAATAAAGAGTATCTAAAAATAATCATCTAGTCACTTTATAAAAGAATTGTAGAACTGGGGTCAGGTCGTGATTCTTCACTTTTAATATTCCCTTTTGTGAGTTTTCTTCTTCGTTTTCTTTCTCTCTGAGAGAGAAAGAAAAACGAAGCAAAAGAAAGAGAGCTTGAAATAGCTCCGCTGTTGATTATTACAGCTGATGTCAAAAAAAACTGCAAGGCCAAGCTTCATGTTTAAGTTGTTATCCCTAGTCAACTATATTAAACTAAACCACTTTTCTATGTCATGGAGGTTTTTTAAGGAAGCCTATGTTTATGAATAAAACGATGCCTTGGCTTTTGAATGGGTAAGAGCATCTCAGGCCAAGTATGCAGACAAGGTTCAAGTAACACGGCTGCACATCAAAGTAAAAAAATCTTATATTATAGGAATAATACGAATTTAACGAAACTTGCGTTAGAATAGCCAAAATTTATATAAGGACAAGCTGATGAATGTTGGGCTTGTTCTAGCAAAGGCTTTAAAACTATGATGGATGTTGTAGAAATTCAGAAAATTTTACCACATAGATATCCCCTTCTACTGATTGATAGAGTAACTGAGATTATTAAAGATGAGAAACTTTTAGGTTTTAAAAATGTAAGTATCGGCGAACAGGTGTTTGAAGGACATTTTCCCGGACATCCGATTTACCCGGGGGTCATGATTCTTGAAGGTATGGCGCAAGCAGGCGGTATTCTGGCATTTAAAAGTATGGATATGACTGAGGAAGAAGCGGCGGAGAAAGTTGTCTATTTTATGAGTATTGACAAGGCAAAGTTTCGTTCTCCTGTGCGTCCGGGCGACAGATTGGAGTATGAGATCTCCGTGATCAAGCACAAAGGTGCTATCTGGGTTCTTCAGGGCAAGGCTTATGTGGATGGTAACCTGGTCTCAGAAGCTGAGTTAAAAGCTATGGTAGTTGACAAGTAAACGAATGAGTATGATATCTGCACAAGCGATTATAGAAGAAGGCGCGCAAATAGGTGAAAACGTCTCTATTGCACCCTTCGCTTTTGTCTCCTCAGAAGCGATTATAGGTGAAGGTACAAGCATAGCACAGGGTGCGTGTATCTATGGAAAAACGACCATTGGAAAGAACAATAGAATCTTTTCTCATGCGGTGATCGGTTCAGTGCCGCAAGACCTCAAGTACAATGGTGAAGAAGTTGAATTGATCATTGGCGATGACAATACCATTAGGGAGTTTACCCTTTTTAATCCCGGAACGGCTGGGGGCGGTTCCAAGACCATTATCGGCTCGCATAACCTATTTATGGGGTATGTCCATGTAGGACATGACTCTATCATCGGATCGCACTGTATCTTTGCAAACGCCGCAACAATTGCAGGACACGTTGAGATAGGCGACCATGTGGTCATCGGGGGAATGACGCCCGTACATCAGTTTGTGCATATAGGCGATTATGCGATGGTGGCGGGTGCTTCAGCCCTATCACAAGATGTTCCTCCTTTTTGTATGGTAGAAGGAAACAGAGCAAGCCTTCGCGGTCTCAATCTTAACGGTCTTCGCCGCAAGCTGGAACGTGATGATATCAATCAGCTCAAGTCTGCGTATAGAGAACTGTTTGAAAAAGGACGCCCCATTAAGGACGCGGCTCAAGAGATCTTAGATGAGACGACAAACCATTTTGTCAAAGAGTTATGTAATTTTGTAGTTAAAACCAAGCGTGGTATAGCGTATGAAAGGAAAAACAGTGATTCATAGAAATTGTAGCTTTTGTGAAGCGATTGAAACCGAAGAAAACCCTCTTATAGCGGGCAATGGTGTGTATATCTGTAAAAACTGTGTGATCTCAGCGTATAGAATTATGTTTGGAGATGATGCTTCAGACCATGAAGAGGGAGCAGCTGCACCTCTTCATGAGGGTGAGCTCATGACACCCAAAGAGATGAATGCCTTTTTGGGCGAGTATGTGATCGGTCAGGAAAATGCTCGTAAACTGCTTTCAGTCGCGGTGTATAACCACTATAAGCGCATCTTTAAACAACATCAGGTTGAAGAAGATGATACGGAGATCGCAAAATCAAATATCTTATTGATCGGACCTACGGGTTCAGGTAAGACATTGATGGCGCAAACTATTGCACGTATTTTGAATGTGCCTCTGGCTATCGCCGATGCAACAAGTCTGACGGAAGCGGGATATGTAGGCGAGGATGTTGAAAACATCTTGACCCGTCTGCTTCAAGCCGCTGACGGTGACGTTGAAAAAGCGCAGCAAGGAATCTTGTTTATTGATGAAATTGACAAGATCGCGCGTATGAGTGAAAATCGTTCGATCACGCGAGATGTTTCGGGAGAGGGTGTACAGCAAGCGTTGTTGAAGATCATAGAAGGCGCTCAGGTGAACCTGCCTCCAAAGGGCGGACGTAAACATCCCAATCAAGAGTTTGTCTCCATGGACACGTCGGGTATTTTGTTTATCTGCGGGGGTGCCTTTGACGGGATGAAGGATATACTCAAACGAAAACAAGGCGACAATGTACTCGGTTTTGGGCATGAGAAAAAGTCCAAAGACGAGCAAGAGCCGACTTTTGAGATGGTAGAACCGGATGATCTGGTTCAGTATGGTCTTATCCCTGAGTTAATCGGTCGTTTACCGATTATTGCTACACTGGGCGAGATCGAAGAAGAGGCAATGATCCAGATCTTAACCGAACCGAAAAACTCTTTAGTGCGTCAATATAAAAAACTTTTTGCCATTGATGATGTAGAACTTAACTTTGAAGATGATGCTCTTAAATCCATCGCCCATAAAGCGATAAAGCGAAAGACGGGTGCCCGCGGACTTCGTTCTATCATGGAAGAGATGATGATTGATGTGATGTACGAGCTTCCGGAGTATTCGGGTTATGAGGTCATCGTAACCAAAGAGATGGTAGAAGATGGTGAAAAACCGATTTATATCAAAAACAATAAGAAAAAAACAGCATAATATATAAAGACACAGGATAATAAATGATTTTTAATAAATTTGTAGGACTTTTTTCAAATGATCTGGCGATTGACTTGGGAACAGCAAATACACTTGTTATTGCCAAGGGAAAGGGTATCATAATCAATGAACCTTCAGTCGTTGCAGTCAAAACAGAGCGTTTTGGTCATCAAAAAGTTTTAGCAGTTGGTCGTGAAGCCAAAGAGATGGTAGGTAAGACCCCTGGTAATATCAAGGCTATTCGTCCTATGAGAGACGGTGTTATTGCCGACTTTGACATGACAGAGAAGATGATCAGAAAGTTTATACAAAAAGCGCATGGCCGTTCAGCTCTTATCAGTCCGCGTATTATTATCTGTGTCCCTTATGGACTGACTCAGGTTGAGCGTAAGGCAGTACGCGAGTCGGCACTGTCTGCAGGTGCGAGAGAAGTGTTTTTGATAGAAGAGCCGATGGCAGCTGCCATCGGTGCAGGTATTGATATTCGAGAGCCTCAGGGTAACTTGGTAGTTGATATCGGAGGAGGGACAACGGAGATCGGTGTTGTCTCTTTGGGTGGATTGGTACTTTCGAAGTCCATCCGTGTGGCCGGTGATAAGATCGATCAGGCCATTATTGACTATGTCAAGCGCAAGTACAATCTTCTTATCGGTGAACGATCTGCCGAAGAGATTAAAATCGCAATCGGTACGGCTATGCCTCTGGATGAAGAGTTGACGATGATCATTAACGGGCGTGACCAGGTTGAAGGGCTGCTGAGTTCAATAGAACTGACCAGCGAAGACGCACGTGAAGCAATGCGTGACCCATTGAAAGAGGTGGGGGAAGCCTTGCGTGCCGTTTTGGAAGTCATGCCTCCCGACCTTGCAGGTGACATCGTAAATCACGGGATTATCTTAACGGGAGGCGGGGCACTCATCCGCCAACTTGACAAGTTTCTCTCCGAGTTGATCAAGATCCCGGTTTATGTGGCTGATGAACCGCTGTTAGCCGTTGCAAAGGGAACCGGACGTGCACTTGAAGAGATAGATCTGCTTCAGGAACTCTTCGAGCATGAATAGAGAGCTTGTTGGCTTTTTATTTTTAGCATTTGCCATTGTTATTGGCGTTTTAAAGTTTACTAATTGGATACAAGACCCTTTTATCGGAGCCTTGAACGGGGTCAAAAACTTTTATCATGAGAGTGTAGAAAGCATAAACAGCTCTATTGATGAACACTTTTCCCAACAAGATACTATCATCAGGCTTCAAGCCGAAAATAAAAAATATCAAGAAAACAACCTGCTTGCCCAAGAGTTCGCTATTGAGCTCAACCAAATGTTCAAAGAGCATAACTCTGATCTAGAAATCTCTCCCAAGGTTCAGCTGGTTAAAACACTCTCTTATGCCAAGTTCGGTGATATCAACCGTGTATGGCTTGATATGAAAGACTACAATACCTCCAAGATCTACGGTCTGGTGAGCCAGGGTGTAAGTGCGGGAATAGTGACCTTCAAGCATTCTCAGCCAATGGCCTTGCTCAATTCTGACTATAAGTGCTCGTATACGGTTTATATAGGTAAAAAAAGAGCACCGGGGATTGTCCACGGGAAAAATACGAAAGAGATGATAGTGGAGTTTATTCCCAACTGGCTTAAAGTGGAGGTGGGGGATGAAGTCTATACCTCCGGTCTGGATAATCTGTTTTTTGCAGGACTGAGAGTTGGAAAAGTACTTGAGGTGACCCAGTCCCAGGGTTTTCAAAATGCACGAATAGAACCCTATTTTGATGTGACACAACCTGAGTATTTTCATGTAATTATGAAACGGTATTAAGTGTGGACTCTTCTTTTATCAAAGACTTGAATCTTCTTATAGACAAGATTGAATCTTTACAAAAAGAAAACATTGCCTTAAAAGAAGAGATAGATAGACTGAAGAACAGGCTTGATACACCCGAAAAAAAAATAGAGAAAAAAGAAAAAAAGCAGGACGAAAAAGTCAAAACACCTTCCCTCTTTGAGTGAAAGAGTTTTTCTTATAAATATCATGGCATCCCCGCCCCAGAAGAGCAGACCCGGTTTTTATTAAATAAGCAGAAACGGCATCTGAATTCTCATCCACTTTTAAGGGCTTAAGCGCTATAATCTAAAAATTTTTTACGAACAATTATTAAAGGGTCATAATGCCAAAAAGAGACGATATAAAAACCATTTTACTGATCGGTTCAGGACCGATTATTATTGGTCAAGCCTGTGAATTTGATTACTCTGGAACACAAGCGGTTAAAACGCTTAAAGAGCTTGGATATCGTGTTGTATTAATTAACTCTAACCCTGCGACCATTATGACAGACCCCGAGTTCGCAGACAGAACATATGTAGAACCGATTACACCTGAGATTATTGCAAGGATTATCAAAAAAGAGAATGTAGATGCCATTCTTCCTACAATGGGCGGGCAGACAGCATTAAATGCCGCAATGACGATGTACGAAAATGGGATGCTTGAAGGTGTTGAGTTTTTAGGTGCAAACCCGGAAGCTATTCATAAGGGTGAAGACCGTTTAGCCTTTAAAGATGCGATGATAAAGATTGGCATGGACCTTCCGCGTTCTCGTTATGCACACTCGATGGAAGAAGCTTTGGAAGCGGCAGAAGAGATCGGATTCCCGATCATTATTCGCGCCTCTTTTACGCTCGCAGGTGGGGGTTCCGGCGTAGCATACAACATTGACGAATACAGGGCTTTGGCTCAACGTGGTTTAGATGAAAGTCCGATCTCTCAGATCCTTGTTGAAGAGTCTCTTTTAGGCTGGAAAGAGTATGAGATGGAGGTTATCCGCGATAAGGCGGACAACTGCATCATCATCTGTGCCATTGAAAACTTTGATCCGATGGGCGTACATACCGGTGACTCGATTACGGTTGCCCCGGCACTGACACTTACGGATAAAGAGTATCAGCGTATGCGTGATGCATCGTTTGACATTCTAAGAGAGATCGGTGTTGATACGGGCGGTTCAAACGTTCAGTTCTCAGTCGATCCTAAAACAGGACGTATGATCGTTATCGAGATGAATCCACGTGTTTCACGCTCATCTGCATTGGCATCCAAGGCAACGGGTTACCCTATCGCCAAGATTGCAACACTTCTGGCAGTGGGCTATACGCTGGATGAACTCACCAATGATATTACGGGTACGCCTGCCTCATTTGAACCGGTGATTGATTACGTTGTCACAAAGGTACCACGTTTTACTTTTGAAAAGTTCCCCGAAGCTGACTCTACGCTGACAACAGGGATGAAGTCCGTTGGTGAAGCGATGGCAATCGGCCGTACATTTAAAGAGTCTTTCCAAAAAGCTTTATGCTCTCTGGAAGAGGGGTACAGCGGTTTTGATATTATGGAAGGCGATATGGACTTTATCAAGCATGAGATCCGTCGTCCAAATGCCAAACGTATGCTTTATGTAGCCGAAGGCTTTCGTCGGGGAATGAGCCATGAAGAGATCTTTGATATCTGTAAGATCGATCCGTGGTTCCTTTACCAGTTGGAAGAGTTGGTTGCCATGGAAAAGACAATGGATATTGATCTTTTAAATGATGAGAAGCGCTTCAGATTGACCAAAACACATGGGTTTTCTGACAAGAAGATATCTGAGTTTATCAACAAGAACTCTAATACTTCTCAAAGTGAAAATGATGTTTACAATGCACGTAAACGTTTGGGTATACATTTGGAATATAATGAGGTTGACACCTGTTCTGCCGAGTTTGAGGCATTAACACCCTACTTGTACTCAACAACAAATATCACCAAACTTCCTCATGTCTCCAACCGCGTAGACAGCTCCAAGAAAAAAGTTATGATCTTAGGCGGCGGACCTAATCGTATCGGTCAGGGTATTGAGTTTGATTACTGTTGTGTGCATGCTGCCTTTGCCCTTAAAGAGATGGGTATTGAAACGCTTATGTATAACTGTAATCCTGAAACGGTTTCAACAGATTATGACACTTCGGATGTTTTGTATTTTGAACCCATCGATTTTGAACATGTGCGTGAAGTGATTGAGTATGAGCAGCCAGATGGTATTATTGTTCACTTCGGCGGACAAACACCGCTTAAACTGGCTAACCCTTTAACGGCTATTGGAGCGCAGATCTCCGGTACACCGGCTAAGGTTATCGACCTTGCGGAAGACAGAGAGAAATTCTCGGCTTTTGTGGAAGAGCATGGTCTTAAACAGCCTCTTAACGGCTTGGCAACAACTAAGGAACAGGCTGTTTCTATTGCGGAGGAGCTTACGTATCCGGTACTTGTACGCCCCTCTTTTGTGCTCGGCGGACGTGCTATGCGAATCGTTTATAATTCAGATGAACTTCGTAAGTATATGGATGAGGCGGTATCTGTGTCCAATGATGCTCCTGTTCTTGTTGATAAGTTCTTGGATCAGGCTGTCGAACTTGATGTAGATGCCATCTGTGACGGTGAGGATGTCTATATCGGCTCGGTCATGCAACACATTGAAGAAGCAGGTATTCACTCGGGAGATTCTGCATGTTCGCTTCCTCCTGTAAACCTTAGTGATGCTATTATTGCTCAAGTCGAGCAGCAGACAAAAACAATCGCGCTTGGTTTGGGTGTTGTTGGTCTGATGAATATCCAATATGCCATTTATCAAGATGAGATCTATTTGATCGAAGTAAATCCTCGTGCTTCACGAACGGTTCCTTTTGTCTCCAAAGCAACGGGAATGCCGCTTGCAAAAGTGGCAACACGTGTTATGATGGGTGATCCTTTACGTAACGCCTTGTCATTCTATGATACCTATCATGTTGTAATGGAAGGCGAGGGGATCCTCAAGCCACGTCTAAAAGAGCATATCGCACTTAAAGAGGCTGTGTTTCCATTTAACAAGCTTTATGGAGCAGACCTTGTGCTTAGCCCGGAGATGAAATCAACAGGTGAGGTTATGGGAGTTTCTAAAAACTTTGGAACCTCATTTGCAAAGTCGCAGATGGCTGCGGGAAATATTATTCCGACAGAAGGGAAGTGTTTTCTCTCTTTCATCGATATGGATAAAAAACATGCTCCAGAGATCGCAAAAGGCCTGATCGAAAATGGCATCAAGCTTATAGCAACCAACGGAACAGCCAATGTTATCATTGAGGCCGGACTTGAGTGCGAGCGTGTCTTGAAGATCTCGGAGGGACGTCCTAATATTGAAGATGTGATGACAAACGGCGAGGTTGCCATGGCGATCAACACGTCTGATAATAAGACGGCGAAGGATGATGCGGTTAAAATCCGTCAAATCGTTTTGGGCAGGAGTATTCCATACTTTACAACCCTCTCTGCAGCAAGAGCGACCATTGAAGCACTTAAGCAGATGAAAAATGAGAACTGGAACGAACCTGTTGCCTTGCAAGACTACCTTGACCAATAAAGTCTTTCTTGTCCAAACTGACACCACGGTCGGTTTTCTCTCTCAAGACAGTCTCCGTCTGGAGAAGATTAAAGAACGCGAGGGGCACAAGCCCTTTGTCCAGGTCGTCCATTCATTAAAGGCCCTAAAGAAAATAGCCCGCATTCCAAAGCAACACAGACAGCGGGTACGACGAAGTAAACGTACTACCTTTGTGTATCCAAACAATAAGGCCGTACGTGTGGTTAAAGATAAAAAACATGCAGCTTTCATCAAGCCTTTTGAATGGTTTTACTCAACCTCGGCTAATGAAAAGTCTTTGAGCTATAAGGAAGAGTTTGCCTTTAGTAAATCCGATATAATAGTAGAAGATAAACATGGACTCTATGAGGGTGCATCATCAAAGATCTACCGTTTGGACCCTTGTAAAATAAAAAGGTTGCGTTGATGGGAACGAGGTTGCTTTCTGCTTTTTTGGCCGGTGCGTTTTTTACATTTTTTCTAGACTTCTTTTTTATTCTGGGACTTTTTCTAAACTATATAGAAGCTCAGGGGATAGAGGTCTATTTTAATACTCTTTTTGCGGATCATCAAAATATTTTTCTTTTTTTGACGGGAGTTGTTATTTTTGGCTATCTTTTTCTGTTTTTTTACAGCACGAAGATCGCAACGATCATCTTTGGAGTCTGCTTTGCTCTGGTTAACCTTCTGCAGATCCCTTCAATTGGCTTTGCCGCGGGAGAGGTGATGTTTGTACAAGAGAACAAGATCATGACAGAGGGTGTGTACACCTACATAGGAAAAACAATCTATGAAGGTCGGGATACAATCTGGTTTTATGATGAAGAGTTACAAAAAATAATTACATTGAAAAAGGAAAATATTAATGTCAACTAAGTTTCAAGATAAGTCGCGGCACTCTCGCAGTAATATCTCAAGCCGAGCTGAAATCATCTCCGGATCGGCCATCGGCTTAGGGAGTATGGCCCTTGTAGTGATGACAGCCTTAAGCGGATGTGGTGGACAAGAGCAGGCAGAGCCGAAAAATCGTTTTTTGATCATAGAAGAGACCTCTGCGGGTAGATATAACGTCGTAGAAGAGGTGCCTACGGATGGTCCTTCCAGGGCAATAATACGCACTAAAGATGAGAATGGCCGCGTAAGTGAAAGACTGATGAGTGAGGATGAGATGCGTGTTCTCGCAGATCAAGAGTATCAAAGGGTTCAAAATGGAACCTCTGAGACAACGCAGCAAAACACAGATGGGGGTATGGGCCTGGGCGGAACTATCTTGGCTGTAGCTGCGGGCTCACTCCTTGGTAATATGATCGCGAACCAGCTAATGGGAAATAAAAGCTTTTCACAAAATGCCAATCGTGTCAACAAGTCTGCCTATCACGCACAAAAAAGATCTGCTGCCAAAAGCGGGTCCAAAAAAAGCTTTTTCTCTAAAAAGTCCACTTCAAGCGGAAAATTCTCAGGGTGGGGTGGATGATACGCACACGTAAGATCAAGCCTATTGATAATGAGACTCTGGATGAGATAGGGTTTTCATGGCATACGGATTCTGACGGAACATCGTACGTGGCAGATGAACTGGTTGAAGTGAAACCCTCTGAAGCACAAGCTTATTATACAGCAGCCAATGAACTGTATGATATGTATGCGGAAGCGGCCGAGTATGTCATAGAAAATGATCTGTTTTTTGAACTGGGGATTCCTTTTAACCTTGTTGAAACGATCAAAAAATCTTGGGAAAATGATGTGCATTGGCACCTGTATGGACGTTTTGATCTCGCCGGCGGGATTGACGGAAAGCCCATCAAGCTTATAGAGTTTAATGCCGACACTCCGACAGGACTTTTTGAAACAGCTATTGTTCAGTGGGCAATGCTGAAAGTCAATCAAATGGACGAGCAGAAACAGTTTAATACGGTATACGAGTCTATCAGCGAAAACTTTAAACGACTTATCACTCTCTTTGACGATACCTCAAGCTTTGAAGAGCGCTATGAAGGTTGGCGGATATTGTTCTCTTCTATAGAAGGAGATGATGAAGAGGAGGTGACGACAAAGCTTCTTCAACGCATGGCGGATGATGCAGGTTTTATAACAGGTTTCTCTTTTTTACACGAGGTTTTGTTTGATGATGAAAGCATCTGTGATAAAGACAATCAGGATTATGAGTATTGGTTTAAACTTTTTCCATGGGAAGATATCGCTATAGAAGAGGGTGGACTTGCGCTTACTCTTGAGCATATCATGGAAACGCAATCGGCTATTATCTTAAACCCTGCTTATACCCTTCTGTTTCAATCCAAGGCGATGTTGAAGATACTGTGTGAGCTTTTTCCGGACTCGCCCTATCTTCTTGAGACCTCTTATGAACCCCTTCAAGACAAGGCTTACGTAGAGAAAAAAGTCTTTGGGCGCGAAGGAGCGAATACAACGTTTGTCAATGCCGACGGTTCTGTTGCCTCGCAGACGCAGGGTGAGTATGGACATTATAAGTCAGTCTATCAAGAAGCGGTTGACTTCCCCCAAGACGCTAACGGAGACTATTATCAAGCGGGTGTCTTTTTCGCCTATGAAGCTTGTGGTTTAGGATACAGACGCGGTGGAAAGATACTGGATAACATGAGTAAGTTTGTAGGACATGTTATTAGCTAAGGGGTATAGATACAGGTCTGGTTCCGTCCTTGTGCCTTTGCCTTATACATAGCATTGTCAGCCTGGGTAAGGAGTTTGTCTATACCGTCATTTATACGATATTCGCTAATACCGAGGCTGATAGTGACGGGGTAATCTATCTTAAAGTCATACTGCGAAACTTTTTTTCTTATGCGTTCGGCAAGTATATGTGCCTGGGATGCATTGGCATACGTTGCGAGAATGACAAACTCTTCCCCTCCGTAGCGAAATGCTACATCCTCATCTCTAAGAACTGTCTGCAGGATTGAAGCAAAGCTTTTTAAAATAGTATCACCTATGTGATGACCATAGGTGTCATTGATCTGTTTGAAATGATCGATATCGATAAAAAGGATACTGAAAGGGTATTTTAATCGCTCAAAGGATTTGACTCTGCTTTTGAGTTGTTCGAGTAGATGATTACGATTGTAGAGTTTAGTCAAAGAGTCTTGAAGCACAGTGACTTCAAGTCGATTTCTAACCTCAGTGTAGATCAAAAAGAGCGTAAATACCAAAAGTATAAAAATAATGCCGGCGATACTAAAAAAGGTAAGTACAGTCTCATCATGTTTCTTTTTTGCTATCTGCGTGGCTGCATTGACCGTAGTATCTGCAATATCCCAACATGAATCCTGTTCAGGCTCGATTTGAGTAGGAGAAGTGCTGTGCAAGGAGAGGTCTTTCAGCTCACTCCAACACTTCTTGAGTTGATGATACCTGCTTTGAAAGTCCGATATATACAGATAGTTCCTGTTCTCAGAGATAAAAGTCCTGTCAACCTCTTGAAACTTCGTCTCTATTTCATGGATGACTGTTTGTTGATCGCTTTTTAATCCGGGTTGCAAAAGACGTTGGGTCGACCCGCGGATATATCCTATGTTATTGATGGTGTCGGCATCGTTTTGTAATTTGTTAAGCGCGGATAAAGAGACATATACACCTATAGGCAAGGTGGATATTAGAAGGAGTAAAATAGGGATTATTTTTAGAGAGACCTTGTTTTTCATGATTACATTGTAGCCAAAGAATACTCATATATATTCATATGGTGTTCAGTTTTTAAGCACTGCTACTTTGCTACTTATAATGACTTTGATATTAAAACCGGTATTTGGCTTAAGCGATGCGTGTAGCCAGGTTACACTTTACCTGTAAAAAGCTTTTCCTCCCTCTTTTTCAAGTAAGACCCCCGTGATGAGAAGCTTCATATCCCAATGACTTTTGATATGATCTTTTGCTGTGGAAACGAGAAGGTCTTGTTGGATTAACCTTTTATTATTCATGAGTGCTTTGAACTCGTCTTCATCAAATCCATAGAGCATTGTAAGGGACTTTTTTGTTCCTGTTTTAACAAGGGCGTAAACCGGGGAACCATCTTTTAAGCTTAGAGTAAAAAATCCAAGTCCATTGCTGTTTTTTAGCATTTCAACACTTTTTGCATCGAAGATATGGCCGAGTATGTAGGGATAATCGTATTTGAATTTATATCCCGTGCCCAAACGGGCATACTCATAGACAAGCATCTTGTTTTGTTCAGCGTGAAACACTTTTTGTTGAACTGATATCTGAGCAAGGTTGATCTGGTCGGTATAAAGGGTCTTCCCCTTGAACGTCTGTATGAGATCGGGCCCCTGTATCGTGATGAAGTCGTTTTGATAGATCAAGGATGTAGAACCGCACCCTATCAAGAACAGGCTCACGAGGGTAGAATAGATATACTTCAAAAGTCTCTCTTCTATTCCGCTGCGAGCATCTTTTGATAATCTTTTTCTATGGACTGTATCTCAACACGTTTGGGTACCTTACGTGAAGCGATATAACCAACAATCGTACCATCATCATCAAGCTTGGGAACGATATTGACGATCACCCAGTAAAATTTTCCGTCTTTACGAAGGTTTTTGACATAACCCTCCCATATCTTTCCGCTTTGGATAGTCTTCCACATCTGCGCAAAGGCAGCCTTGGGCATATCCGGATGACGCAAAAGACTATGCGGCTGGCCAATGGCCTCTTCTTTGGAATAACCTGACATCTCAACAAATTTTCTATTGACATAGGTGATCACGCCTTTTGTATCTGTTTCTGAGATTAAGCTTCTTCCATCAAAAAAGACTTCTTGATCTAGGGGTTCAGGTCTTATCATACGCTTCCTTAACATGTGTTTCTTATAAAATATCTTGTATCACATTTTTGTTATTCTATCAAAAAAAAATAAATATCCATAATAAAATAGGTCTTTGTGTTTTATCGGTAATTTAACGGTGCTTTTCAAAGGCTTTGGTATAATACGTGAAATATGAAGAATGGCGGTCTATGTTAGCTGACGATGTAAATGCACTCTTATCCGATAAAAAACTCCTCTTAACGGAGATATACTTTAAACTTCAAGAACATTTTGAAGAGAAGTATGGCTCAAACACCGTCGTTTTTATGGAGATCGGGACCTTTGTAGAAGTCTATGAAGTCAATAATGACGAACTGCAGATAGGAAAAGCCAAGGAGATGGCTGAACTCCTTAATATCCAGCTGACCAAGAAAAACAAGACCATTGCAGAAAACTCGACGAAAAACCCTCTTCTTGCAGGGGTTCCGACCATCTCTTTTGAACGCTACCTTAACCGTCTTATCCAAGAGCAAAAATACACTATCATCTATATTAAACAGCGCGGAGAACCACCAAAGGTCAGTCGCTATGTCGCTAAGATCATCTCTCCGGGTACGAACTTTGATTATACGGTAGGAAGCGAGGATAACTATATCGTCTCACTTCTTGTAGACAAACATAAGGATGTCTACTCTGTCGGTTATAGCGCTATTGATGTGACTACGGGAAAGACCTTTTTATACGAGGCGCACGGGACGAGTGAGGATCAAAATTTCGCGCTGGATGAGATATTCAACCTGTTACACGTGTATAAGACTTCAGAAGTAGTGCTGAGTTTTTTAGAAGGCGTGGATGATCAAAAACACATTCTGCGTTATCTGGAGATCGATGAACACTATACCTACAGCGTTAACAATCAAAGACCTAAGATAGAGTATCAAAATGAGCTTTTCAAAAGAGTGTATCAGATACAGTCTCTCCTGTCTCCTATAGAACATCTGGATCTTGAGCGCACCCCGATGATATCTGAGGCACTGGCTGTTTTGGTGCATTTTGTTATCGAACATGACTTCCATATTATCCAAAAGCTTTCTCGACCGCAGCTCATAGACAATAAACGTTACATGTATCTGGGAAACTCGGCTTTTGAGCAGCTTGGCGTTATCTCAAAAGACAGGGATGAGATGACCCTGCTGCGCCTGATCGACAAGTCTGTGACGGCCATTGGAAAACGTCTGTTAAAAGAACGTCTTCTCAATCCTATCATGGAAGAAGAGGAGCTGATGCGCCGTTATGGTCTGGCTGAGAGGGTCATGAGTCATACCAAGCTTTTAGAAGAGAACCTGAGAAATATTTATGACTTGGAACGTCTTTCGCGCCGTACGAACCTTGGACGGCTCCATCCTTTTGAGATGAATTTCATTTATGACTCTTTGCTGGGTATTCAAGACCTGATGCTCTACATCAAAAAGCACAAACTTTCGAAAACACCTTTTTCTGAAAATGAGGTGTTGGTATTTGTCAAAGAGATCGAAAAGACCTTTAACCTTGATGTCACGCGGAAGTATACGGTTCAGACGGTAGACGAAAACTTCTTTATGCGCGGTATTGATCCTCATATTGATGAGTTAAGTGATGAGAATGCAAAGATGTTCCAGAGTATCTATATTATCATGGATCGTATCGAAGAGATGCTCTCGGGCGTGACCAATAAGAGCGAAAACCGTTTGGTGACACTGGGTCAACTGGATAAAGAGGGCTATTTTATCAACCTCTCCAAAAACCGTTTTTCGATGATAGAGGCCGACTTTATAGGTACCGGGGTGGATATAGATGGCAGCTTTATCAGTTTTAAAGAGTTCAATGTCAAGAAGTTGACCAACAACGTCAAAATAACCTCCGAACTCATCGATGCGCTCTCTGACAAGATCATGCGAAACCGCATTAAGATTGTTGCACTTGCCAAAGAGAAATTTATAGAAAAACAGCATCAGCTCGAGCGCCGTTATACACTTCTGTTTGAGAGGATGATCCACTATGTAGCTGACATTGACGTAGCCGTCTCCACGGCAAAAACCGCACAGATGTACAACTACGCAAGACCGATGATCGTTCAGGCGCAAGAAGATGAGAACTTCTTACAGGTCTTGGAGCTTCGCCATCCGCTTATCGAAGTGCAGGAGCATCAGGGGATTTATGTGCCCAATGATATTGTAATGGGTAACAGAGAGTATATGGACCTGCCGTATCCTGAAACGATCATGCTTGACTCCATGGTGCATGACGGACACCAGATACACGGGGTGCTTCTGTATGGTATCAACTCCAGCGGTAAGTCATCGTTGATGAAGAGTATAGGGCTTTGCGTACTGATGGCTCAGGCTGGGTTCTTTGTACCGGCTTCTGCTATGAAGTTCTCGCTCTTTGAATCCATCTTTACCCGTATCGTCTCCAAAGACAACCTTGCCAAAGGTCTTTCCACCTTCGCTGTAGAGATGCTGGAGATGAAAAACATCTTTAACCGTGCAGGGACAAAGAGCCTCATTCTGGGCGATGAGATATCACACGGTACGGAGACACTTTCGGGTGTTGCCATCGTTGCCTCGGCGATCATGAAGTTGGCCAAGTTACGCTCTGTTTTTCTTTTTGCCACACACCTGCATCAACTCTCAACGATGGATGAACTGCTTAAGCTCAAAAATGTAGTCAACCTGCATTTAGAAGTGGCTTATGACGAAGAGCAAGACAGACTTCTGTATAACAGAACCCTGCAAAGCGGAAGTGGAAGCAGTATTTACGGTCTGGAATTTGCAAAGTCCCTGCATATGGATAGAGAGTTTCTTGATGTGGCCAACAACATCAGGAAACGCCTTGCCAATGACTATGACGAACTTGAACTCCTGGTCAAGAAGAAAAAACGCAGCAAGTATAATAAAGATCTCTACGTGACCAAGTGTGTGATCTGTGGAAATATTGCCGAGGATGTACACCATATCTCACATCAGTCCATGGCTAATCAAAGCGGTTTTATCGGGCATTTTCACCAAGATCATAAACACAACCTTATCCCGCTGTGTAGAGACCACCACAACGAGATCCATAACGGAAAGATCCATGTCAAAGGCTTCAGGATGACCTCTACTGGCTTGGAATTGGAGTATGAAGAGCAGCTTAGGCCTTAATTACGCCAAATCCAAACATTGTGTTCATTAAGTCATATTCTTGGCCTTATAAACACAGAGTTGTTCAAAAAGGTCTAAAAAAGTACTTATTGATCATTCGTCAATAGTAAAAATTTACTCTTTTATACCTTCAAGAGCATGATTTATGGCATCATGCAATATTTTTAGACTTATTTGAACACTAGATATGTTCAAATAAGTGATAATTTAAGTCTTAGTTATATAAAATGTGCATGAATAAAAAGTTATGCATAAAAAGATCTGACATGAAACTCAAGGTTTGGATAAAAAGCAAAGCAGCAGATAAGGTTTTGGCTCCATTACGCAAAGAATTGCTTACACTAATTGATAAAGACTCTTCTCTTTATGAGGTTGGGTGTGGTACAGGTGATTTCATGTTGCAATCCGCCTCAATAATTACCCATGGCTATGGTGTTGATCTCGACAATGACATGATTAGTTATGCTGAGGAAAGACGGCAAGTAAGAAATCTAAATCATATAAATTTTAAATGCATTGATGCCCTAAAAATAACTGCTTCGAAATACGACATAGCAATTAGCACTCTGTGTCTACATGAGCTCAGCGAACAGGATGCATGCGATATATTAAAAATGATGTTAGATAAATCCCAAAAAGTAATAATAGCCGATTACACGGAAGCAAAATCCTTATCAGGAAAGCTGATCATTGAATTAGATGAATTACTTTCTGGCCACTATGGTAATTTCAAAAAATATCGATCAAATGGGGGAATCCCTTCATATGCGGCAAAAGTCGGAGCGATCATAAACAAGATAGTCGCAAGTGCAATCGACGGTATTTCAATATGGGTTATCACTGGTAAAGCAAATGCATAACAAAGTGCTCGTTCGGACACAAACTACGCTGCGCTTCATTTGTGCCGCACAGCATGGTCGTTATATAGGAAGATACTAGATGCAAAAAAATTACGAATTTATGAATATTGGGAAGTTTGACAGTATTAAGGATAAACAATACATTCTACCTGATTCAAAAAAAGTTTTAGACGGTAAAGTTTTTTTAAATGAATTGATGCAATTAACGGGTAGCGAGGTGTCTTTAAACTATTTTAGACCCGGTCAATTTTTTCCATTTAATCACAAACATAAAAACAATGAAGAGCTATTTATCATTTTAAGCGGTACAGGCGAATTCGAAATCGATGGAAATAAGATACCGATAGAAGAGGGCAGTGTTATAAAAGTAGACCCAGATGCAGTCCGTAATATCTGCAATACCTCGAAAGACACCAATTTACAATTCATCGTTATTCAAACTGTAATAGAGAGCATGAACAGTACAAAGCCTACCCAAGACGGCATTGGGGTGTCTGAGCGTATACAATGGTAAAAGATAACATATATAACGGGGGCAGAGATTGAACATTTGCTAGTTGAAATTGCATAAGGGCCTGAGATGCTATTTTCAGTGTATGTACTTTGAAAAGTCGGGAGGCTTGTTTCACGATGTTTAGTAAAAGTGCTTTTGGTATTTAAAAAAATACTAAAAAATATTTGACATAAATATTTTAAATAGATATAATTTAGTATTTTAAAGAATACCAAAGAGGTTCTCATGGATAGCAGGGTCAAGAATCCGTTTAAATTTGATGTTGAAGTAGCGGGGGAATTCTTTTGCGGTAGGGCGGAAGATATAAATGATCTCAGTGATTATATCTTCAATCAGACCAATGTCATCATGTTCTCAAAGCGCCGCATCGGTAAGTCTTCCCTGATTAAAGAAGTGTTGTCTCAGCATCTTGAAACCAATGTATTACAGGCGCATATCGATATCTATTCGGTCTCCAATGTCAGAGAACTTTTTGAAAAACTGCAAAACGGTGTTCAAAAGAGTTTGAAAAGCAGATTGACAAGGCTAGACAAGGCTGCTGCTATGGTAAGTGACATGCAGACGTATTTTAAAAATGCAAAGGTCTCTGTGCTGATCAGCACCTCTGCCGAATTGAGAATAGAACCTGTTGACAAAGACTACTTCAAGGCAATAGAGCATCTTTTTAGTGATTACTTTGATTACTTAAGGGCAAAAGGCTTGACCTTTGTATTTGCCATAGACGAATTTCAAAAGATCGTTTCCCTGCCCGAGGCGGAGAAAATAGAAGAGCTTCTAAGAACCATCGCCAATAAAAGAGAGGGACTGGGATCGTTTGTCTTTACCGGCTCCAAACGCAATATCCTTTTGGGGATGTTCAACGATGTGGCCCGTGCCTTTTTTAAACTCGGTACGGAGATGCCCTTGACTCCTATCAATATGAACGAGTTTTATCTCTGGTCAAAAGAGAGGTTTCAAAGAAAGGAGATCTTTCTTGAGAAGGCTTCATTTGAGTTCTTATACGAAGAGTCAGACGGGGAAACACGCTTTATTCAGCAGGTGTGTCATGATCTGTTCAAGCGCTGTAAACATAATGATATTATCGACATGGCACGGATGAAGACGTACATAGATGGCATCATCGATAAAAAGATGTACATTGCCCAGCTTTTTAATAAGTACAGCATACAACAGCAAAATGCCCTGAAGGTGCTTGTTGCCAACAGGGGCAAAGATATCTACAACAAAGAGATGCTGCAAAGATACAATATCTCCAAGGCATCCATGCAAGCAGCGATGAAATCGCTTCTGAAAGAGAATACGGTCTTTGAAGAAAAAAGCCATTATATCTTTGAAGATGTGGAGTTCAAGATGTGGATTAAGAAGACGATCTCTTAAGCTTGGTGCAAAATCTTTTTAAGTATGAATGACGGAAGAGAAGGGATGCTAATAAAGCACAAAGAGCAGGTCAAAATGCATTGAGAAAAGGTATAATATTTTCAGTTAAGCACCTGAATGTTTGACAGCCATGAGAAGATAAGGGGATACTATGAGGTTTATAAAAACACTGCTGTTTTGCGGTACTGTTGCCATGGCGCTACATGCGGTAGAACCAAGTCTTGACTGTTCACGTGCGGGCACGGAGGTCGAAAAGAGTGTTTGCAGCTCAGATGTCTTGGCAAAAGAGGATAAAAAGCTTTCCGAACTTTACTTTTCTGCCTTAAAAAACACTCAAGGCTTTATGAAAAAACAGATACAAAAGAGTCAAAAAGAGTGGTTGAAAGGTTGGCCGGACAGCTGTAAGCATAGTGTGCTCAGTAAGCAAGAGTTTGAAGCATGTATTGTAAACCGATATAGAAAAAGATCTTCTAAACTTTTACAACTAGCCTCCTTAAAGACAAAAAAAGAGGATTCTGCTTTTGATTCCGCACTGCACTCAAGTACAAAAGAGAGCTTGAAAGTTCTTCGGATCACACCCAAGGGCAAAGATGTCCCCGCCTCCAGACAGCTCGTTGTACAGTTTGACAGGCCTGTCGTTCCCCTGGGTAAAATGGAAAGAAAGTCTGAAGATATTCCGATAACCATACTGCCTCACCTTGATTGTGAATGGAGATGGTTGAACACATCTGCACTAGCGTGTCAGCTGCGTGCGGAAGAGCGTATGAAAAAAGCGACACAATACCGCGTTGAGGTGAAACCGGGTCTTGAAACAGTTGAAAATATCGGTATGAAATCCTCATTCACCAGTGAATTTACTACATCCAGACCAAAGGTTATTTATACACGTTTTGTAAACTGGCTGACACCAGGTACGCCCCTTATTCAAGTGACTTTTAATATGCCGGTGACAAAAAAATCTGTTGAAGATGTCATGAATATGCAAGCACGCCGCCTTGAGGGAAGCAAAAAAGTCGGTGTTATCGCTTACGCAGACAGCTTGAAAAGAGTCACTCCCTATTGGCAAGACCAGAGCCAAAACTTATATGTGAATGATCAAAAAACAGAGCTTAACGGAGAGCTTGCAAGAAAAGTATGGATAGTCGAACCGCGTCAAGAACTACCTTTGGATCAAACCATCTGGTTTGATGTTAACCATGGACTGGTTTCAAGTGAAGGAAGAGAAAAGGGAGTTGAAAAACGTACCATTGTAAGCTTTGAAATCTATCCAGAATTTAAGTTTATAGGGATCAGGTGTACATTGAAAGGTGAGCGTTCAGCTAAAGACATCCCTTATGCACAACTTCTCCAGCCTGTCTACTCGGCCAAAGAGTGTGCTCCCTTAAAATCATTTTCTTTGATCTTCTCTTCTCCGGTCAAAAGTTCAATGGTAAAAGATTTTGTAAGCTTTTCACCTGCGCTTGATGGGGGCAGAAAAGATTATGATCCCTGGGAAAATACCCGGGACTGGACCCAGCTCTCAAGAGCGCATAGAGCAGGCAGAAGGTATCATGTCTGGCTACCTGAACTGCTGCAGGCATTTCAGGAATATAACATTAGTATAGATCAAAAACACTTTAAAGATGAGTTTGGCAGAAAGCTTATAAACGGTAACATTGATTTTAATTTTTACACAGCGCACAGAGAACCGCGCCTGCGACTACTGCATAATACTGCTGTTTTAGAAACAGGGGTGGATAGTGAGCTTCCTCTGTATGTCACCAACCTTGATTCGGTTGTCTTAAATTATCAAAGTCTAGGTGGAAAAGAGAGCTTGCGTACAAAGCTTGCCGTCCCAAAAGAAGACGATGTCGCTTTCAAAATGCCTCTTGGATTAAGAGAGATATTAGGGGGTAAATCCGGGGTTATTTCAGGAACACTGACGCCCGATCCCAAGCCTGTACGGTACTGGAAAGATCCAAAACTGTTTGCGCAGGTCACACCCTTTCAGGTTCACGCCAAGGTGGGACACTTTAACTCATTGATATGGATAAGCGATTTTGCAAAAGGCGAACCTGTTGCATCGGCCAAGGTGACACTGTATGAAGGAACATACAATAACCTGGCTCAACTGAGAGAACTTCCATACTCCGCTGTGAGTGATAAAAACGGCCTGGTGAGCTTTGAAGGGACGGAAAAGCTTGATCCTGAACTCAAAAAGTTTTCGTATTGGCTCAATGATAACAAACCTAGGTTTTTCATCAAGGTTGAAAAGGGTGACGAGATCGCTCTTCTTCCCTTGGACTCCCGCTTTAAAATAAACAGTAAGGGAAGCTACGCATCGATGCGCAGGTATGGGGAACATACGCATGCATGGGGAACAACGGCCCAGGGAGTTTATAAACTCGGTGACAAGGTCGAGTTTAAAATTTATGTGAGAGATCAAAGCAATACGGGTTGGACTTCACCTGAAAAAGAGGGGTATGTTTTAAGGATCTATGATCCTCAGCGAAAACTGGTATATGAATCAAAGGATATAGGGCTAAATGATTTTGGTGCATTTGACGGAGAGTTCCTTATTCCCGCATCAGGCACTACAGGACAGTACCGCTTTACACTCCAAAGGAAGGTAAAAGAGGGTAAAGCTCCAAAACGTTTTACTTGGCAGCCCATGAGTGTTTTGGTGAGTGACTTTACGCCCTCGCCATTTAAAGTGAAGACAGAATTAAATGGGAAGCTATTTAAAGCTGATGAGAAAATAACTGTCAGTTCGATAGCAACGCTGCACTCCGGCGGTGCTTTTAGCAATGCAGAACTTCGACTGACGGCAAGGTTGAATACAAAAGCCTTTTCTACTTCTTCACCTCTGGCAAAGGGCTTCAGTTTTGGAAACCGAAGTGGCAGACGCTTAAGTTCAGGCAAAAGCCGACTACTGGATATTAGAGCTCAACTTAACGACAAAGGCGAATATACGACGCAATTTCAACTTCCTAAAACAGATATCTATTATGGTTCAATTCTTGTCGAGTCAGCTGTCAAAGATGAGCGGGGGAAGTTTGTTGCTTCGAGTGCACATGCGGATTTTTCAGGACGAGACCGTTTTGTAGGACTTAGAAATACGCATTGGGTATATACCAAAGACAAAAATGCAAGTATCGATGTCTTGGTGGTAAACGATAAAGGCGACCTGGCAGCTGATACAGAGGTAACAGTAAATATTCAGCACAGAGAGTACAAGGCTTCAAGAGTTAAGGGGCCGGGTAATGCTTACTTGACGCAAAACATCATGGTATGGGAGAAAGAGAATGAGTGTAGGCTTACGTCCTCCCTTGATGTCAGTAGCTGTGCATTTTCGCCAAAACATCCGGGTTACTACCAATTCGTAGCGACGATCAAGGATACCAAGGGACAAAGGCATCAATCGACCATCGGCGCCTGGGTGAGTGGCAAGGGGAATGTGGTTTGGGATCAAAGCAATGATGCTACCCTTCAAATCATCCCGGAGCAAAGGCATTATAAAATCGGTCAAAAAGCAAGATATCTGGTGAAAAACCCTTTCCCCGGGGCAAAAGCGTTAGTGACGGTTGAAAGATACGGTGTACTTGACTCCTGGGTGCAGACCTTAGAGGGGAGTACTCCTATTATTGAGGTACCTGTCAAAGCTGAATATCTTCCGGGGTATTATCTTAGCGTTCTTGTTGTGTCGCCACGCGTAGAAAAACCCTTGGGAATAAACAAGGTCGACTTGGGTAAACCGAGTTATCGCATGGGTTATGTTCGCTCACATGTGCGTGACCCCTATAAAGAGTTGTCTGTGCAGATCAAAACGGACAAAGAGGTCTACAAGCCCGGAGACAAGGTTAAGGCAAAGATCAAGATAGGAATGAAACAGGCAAAAGACACAGAGTCTTACGAGATAGCAATAGCGGTTGTTGATGAGTCCGTATTAGCCCTTAACAAGCTAGGAAAGGGATATTATGATCCCTACAAAGGCTTTAACAGACTGGACGCATTGGATCTGAGTAATTATAGTCTCATCAGTCGTCTCATAGGTCGTCAAAAGTTTGAAAAGAAGGGGGCAAACCCGGGCGGTGACGGAGGGGCTACTGCATATTCACAGTTAAGAGATCAGTTTAAATACGTTACCTACTGGAACCCCTCCATACAACCGGATAAAAAGTCTGAAGCAGAGATAGAGTTTGAACTTCCTGATAACCTTACAGGATGGAGAATCCTCGCTTTTGCTGTTACACCTGATGATAAGATGGGGCTAGGGACAAAGAGCTTTAAGGTCAATCGTCCAACCGAGATTCGTCCTGTAATGCCCAATCAACTTCTTGAAGGTGACAGTTTTACGGCCGGATTTAATGTTATGAACAGAAGTGCTAAAAAGCGTAAAATCATCATGTCGGTTGAGGTAAGCGGCGCGCTTAATAAAACCGTGAACAGATCATTTGAATTAGAGTTAAAACCTTATGAACGTAAAAACATTTGGATGCCCCTGCAAACAGTAGGCGAGGGGGAATTGATATTTAAAGCAAGGGGTGGAGACAGTTTTGATACAGATGCGCTTGTGCATACAATCAAAGTCAATAAAAAGCGCTCTTTAGAAACGGCTGCAAGCTATGGCACGACAACACAAAACAGGGTCAGTGAATGGGTGCATATTCCAGAAGGAATACATACTGATGTTGGAAAAGTCGGTGCAGTGCTTTCACCTTCTGTCATTGGAAATATAGACGGTGCCTTTAAATATCTGCAAAAATATCCCTATTTCTGTTGGGAACAGAGATTGACAAAGGCGGTTGCAGCCTCAAGGTATCTAGAGCTGAATGCATACCTCAAAGATGAGCTGAAATGGGATGAGGCCAAAAAGCTTGTCATTAAAACTATGGAAAATGCAGGGAGTTTTCAAGCACCAAACGGCGGGATGGCGTACTGGATTGGTTCAAACTCACATGTTAGTCCCTACCTTTCAGCCTATACCGCTTTAGCATTTCAATGGTTGAAACGAGACGGATATGACATTCCCGAACAGGTTCAAAAGAAACTGCATCAATACCTTTTGAAGATGCTGCGTCATAATGAACTGCCCTCATTTTATTCACAAGGGATGAGCTCTACGGTGAGAGCAGTCGCTTTAAATGCCCTTTCTCAGGCAGGAGAGCTAAACGAGGGTGATATAGAGCGTTATTATAAATATATGCCGCAGATGGATCTATTTGGAAAGTCCAATTATCTGCAAGCGGCTGTAAACACACCCGGTATTGTTGAGAGAATTAAAGATGAAACATTAGATGCCATATTGGGCCATGCCAGTCAGACAGGGGGGAAGTTCCAGTTTAATGAAGAGTGGGACGATAGCTATAGCTATATCCTTGCATCGCCGCTTCGTTCCAACTGTACAATCCTGTCCGCACTGCTTCAAGCACAAAAGGATTCCAAGCTATCGACAAAGGTTGGTGATATTCCTTTTAAAATGGTACGCAGTATCACACAGTCACGCGGTAATAAAGACCATTGGGAAAATACACAAGAGAACCTCTTTTGTTTAAACTCAATTGTTGATTACGCGAGGATTTACGAGTCAGAATCACCGTCAATGAAACTGGAGGTTAATTTTAACCATGAAACCATCGGAAAAACCAACTTTAGTAAAAAAAGTGACCCGGCTGTTAAAATATTTAGAGATCTAATATCTTCTGATCCGGGGAAAAAAGCAAAAATTGTGATTGAAAAAGAGGGAGAGGGACGTGTATATTATTCTGCCCAAGTTTCTTATGATCTAAAAGCTGATAATGCTCATCGCATAAACTCAGGTATAGAGTTGCGACGTGAATATTCAATTGAGAAAGATGGGAAGTTTATAATATTACACAACCCAATGCAGATCAAACGTTCCGACATTGTCAAGATTGATCTTTTTGTCTCGGTACCTACATCACGACATTTTGTTGTTGTACATGACCCTGTTCCCGGAGGGCTGGAACCCGTCAATAGCGACTTGGCTACAAGTTCGGTGATTGATGCCGGCAAAGGTTCTTTTCAAGCCGCTAAGGGTTCGTGGTGGTTCACGCAATCGGACTGGTCATATTACGGGCGTTATTTTTGGAGTTTTTACCATAAAGAGCTGAAACACGATGCCGCAAACTTTTATGCCGATTATCTTCCTGCAGGAAACTATCACCTTTCCTACACGGCTCAAGCTATTGCTGAGGGTGAATTTCAAATTATGCCCGCAGATGCACAAGAGATGTACGATCCTGATGTTTACGGTAAGTCCCTTCCTATGGACCTCAAAGTTGGCAGATGAGCAAACAAAAGATATTTTTGAGACTGCTTATCGTTCTTGTGTTGATCTTCATCTGCACAGCCGGCATATTGACCTACTCAAAGATAGAACCTTTCTCTGATGAGCTGCCCTCCAATACTAAAACTGCCAAGAAGCCAATCTTTTTAGACAGATACGGCAAACGGCTTAATACGACTTATGAGAATAGATGGAACTTGAATGATAAAGTTGAGATCCATGATATCGCGCCACTGCTTAAAAATGCTTTGGTGGTCTCAGAAGATAAACGTTTTTTTTCACATTCGGGAATGGACTGGTTGGCAAGGGCTAAGGCCCTGTGGCAAAATATCAGTTCATTCAGAGTTGTTCGCGGAGCCAGTACGATCTCGGAACAGGTGGTTCGTATGATTCACCCCAGAAAAAGAACGTTCAGCTCACGATGGATAGAAGGTTTTGAGGCTATTAACTTGGAAAACTCATTTTCCAAGCTTGAGATTTTGGAGTTTTACCTTAATCAAGTTCCTTATCAGGCGAGAAGACGGGGCATCGTTCAGGCGGCACACTACTACTTTGATAGGGACATTGACACCCTGAGTTCAAAAGAGATCTTAGCCTTGGTGGTACTGGTGCGTTCTCCAAAATGGCTGGATCCTTCGGACAAAGCTGATAGGTTGAACCTTTCTATAAGCAATCTTTTAAACCGTATGTATGCTAACGGTTACATCAATCAAAATGAGTTAAGACAGATTCAAGATCAGAAGCTAGTCGTCAAAAGATCAAACTTAACTATCAATGCTCAACATTTTATAGAGTTTGTATCCAGTAAACTCCCTGAAACGAAGCCATCAACCGTATACACAAGCTTGGATGCCCAGCTGCAAACTTCAATTCAAAATATTCTGGACACACGCTTAGAGACATTAGTAGACAAAAACGTTGATAATGCCGCCGTCTTGGTAATAGATCACCATACCAATGAGATAATTTCCTGGGTAGTCGCACATGCTGGAAATAAAGAGAAGGCCTTTTCTCAAATGAACCCTGTTCTTATTAGACGTCAACCCGGTTCTGCTCTTAAACCCTTCCTTTATGCGAAAGCAATTGAAAAGGGCTGGAGTGCCGCAACTTTAATAGATGACTCTCCTTTGCAAGAGGGTGTGGGTCTGGGTATGCACACTTATCACAACTACTCCCGTGGAAATTATGGGCTGATAAGTGTTCGTGAGGCATTAGGAAATTCTTTAAATATCCCGGCTATCAAGGCAGTTCAGTATGTTGGAGCAGAGGAGTTTTTAAAGCATTTACGCGAGTTTGGCATTGAGAGTCTTAGGGGGCATCCGAATGTCTATGGGGACGGAATCGCCTTGGGCAACGGTGAAGTGAGCCTATATGAGTTAACTCAAGCCTATAGCGTCTTTGCCCGCATGGGTGACTTTAAGGCACTAAACTGTCTTGAAGGCAGATCTTACCTGCATCCAAATAAAAGAGTCTTCTCAGAAGATATCTCAAGTCTAATATCGGATATACTGTCTGATCCGGCGGCAAGAGAAAAAGAGTTTGGATGGAACTCTATTTTAAACTTTCCTTTTCAAACGGCAGTTAAAACAGGTACGTCAAGCGACTATAGAGATGCCTGGTCCATGGGATATAATGATAAATACACGGTCGGTATATGGTTTGGAAACTTAGATTACAGGCCCATGAATAAAATAACAGGCGCATCCGGTCCGGCGCATGTTCTTAGGAGCATATTTAATGAGTTAAATAAGAATAGACAGACCCAATCACTCTATCTCAGCCCTAGATTAGTAAGAAAAAAAATATGTCTTGACAATACGGGCTTGGAGCATGATGGATGTGAAGTAAGAGACGAACTCTTTTTAAGGGATTATCAACCCGGTGCGATAGAAAAACAAACAACGGATATTCGCTTGCGAAAGCCTACAAACGGACTTCTGTTAGCAATGGATCCAAGAATTCCCGATGAAGATGAATACTTCTCATTTGAACTTTCAAAGATAAAAAATATAAAAAAAGTTGAGTGGTATATTAATCATAAACGTGTAGCTCAGACGGCAGGTAATTCATTTAATTGGAAAGTTGAAAAGGGTGTCTATCATACCAAGGCTCTGGTATGGCTGGAAGGAAAAAGTGAGCCTGTTCAAACAAAAGAAATTAGATTCATCGTGCAGTAAAACTACTTCTTGTCCTGTCACGGCTAGATGGCAGTAAGAACTTTTGAGAGAAATCCTACACCTTATAGGAGGAACCGGGTATCCTGTGTTAAAATTACAAAACGATTTAATATGTTTCAATAAGAAAGGGTATAGATAATGCACAAAATTTTATTTTTGGGTGCAACAGCGCTGTTGCTGTTAACAGGATGTACGCAAGAGACGCAGAACAAGTTTGGGCGTGCTCTTCAAAACTACACGGGGACCAACGGTGTTTTGGATGTGTATGCAGGTGATAAACTGGTCAAACGTTTTATCAAGATAGACAAGCTTACCACTGCCATAGCGACACAAACGAACGAAGCACGTCCGTATCGTTATGGATACGGGGTGATGGATGAAAACTTTAACTTCAAGATCGATGAAGGTGAGAAGAAGGTCTACTTCGAGATCAGTGACTACTCTACCTCTTATGTTTTTTATGAAAACACCAAGGGATAGGCCAAATAATGGAAGTTATAGAACTGTTTAAAAGTATGATAGAAAGAAAGTCTGAGACACCGGATGACGGTGGGGCCCTTTCATGGATAAGCGAGTACCTTGAAGGGTATACCTCTCTTGTCATCAATAAAGAAGAGGTGCAAAACCTCTTTATCTATAAAAAGTTTTCTGAAGGCCCGCACCTCTGTTTTGCCGGGCATGTGGATGTCGTCCCAGCCGGTGAAGGGTGGGAGAGCGACCCCTATACAGCCGTAGAGAAAGATGGTTATATCTACGGGCGCGGTGCTCAGGATATGAAATCGGGTCTTTCTGCATTTATTCAAGCGGTGCACGATACCAAAGAGTTTAAGGGAACACTGTCTCTTTTACTGACCTCAGATGAAGAGGGTCCAGCCAAAAACGGTACGCTTAAGGTCTTGGAAGTTCTCAAAGAGAAGAACCTTCTACCTGATGCCTGTATCGTGGCAGAGCCAACCTGCGAAACGGTCTTTGGCGACGCGATGAAGATAGGCCGGCGCGGTTCTATCAACGGTGTTATCGAGCAAACAGGCAAACAAGGTCACGCGGCCTATCCTGAAAAAGCGACAAACCCCATCCATAAGGTTGCCCAGGTTCTGCATCATATGGCCGGTGTTAATCTTGATGAAGGAGATGAATATTTCTCTCCGAGTCAGTTTGTCATAACAGATATCCGAGCAGGGATGGAAGTGACGAATGTGACCCCGGGCAAGTTAAAGATGATGTTTAATGTGCGCAACTCGACAAAAACGGATCAAAAAGATATCGAAGATTTTGTGCACCTCTACTTCAAAGAGATGAATTACACCTTGAAGCTTGATCAGTCTGCCTATCCGTTTATGACCGATGTCAATACGCACATCGTAGGTACTTTGGATGCCTCAATAGAAAAGGTGACAGGAGTCAAACCAAAACACTCTACGGCAGGTGGAACATCAGATGCGCGCTTTATCGCACCCTATGGAATAGATGTCGTAGAGTTTGGCGTAAGAAATGATACGATCCACGCACCAAATGAACGTACCACAAAAGAGGAAGTTCAGAAGCTTTACGAAGTCTTTAGAGAACTCATCTCACGATTTTAATCCATGTAGACAAGAGATATAGCTGATGCTTATCTTTTGATCGGATTATCGGAGGTGGCTTATAATAAGGTACATCATGTCGACTAGGCTTATTCTAAAGTGCTTGTGATAAAATATCGTGAAAATGAAAAGCGGGAAATTTAATGGGTAAACTTTTGGTGATAATCTGTCTAAGTTGTTTCAGTTTGCATGCAGCCGGACTGGAGTGGGTGACTTCGTTTAAAGAAGCCCTGAGCAAAGCTCATGCAGAAGATAAAAACATAATGGTCCTGATCACAACGACGACGTGTCGTTGGTGCAGGAAGCTTGAGGCTGAGACCCTTAAGGATGAGACAGTTATTAGCCGTTTGAACAGAGACTACGTATCGGTTCATTTTACCCGGGATGTGGATGAGTACCCGCGCTATCTAAGTGCTCCAGGTGTTCCTGCAACCTACTTTTTAGATAGAAACGGCCAGCCCATCATCAAAAGAGTGATGGGATACTGGAATGTGGAAGATTATCACGCTTACTTGGACGATGTTGATTACAAACTAGGAAAAAAGGAATATTAAACATGAGTACACGAATGGAATTTATAGCAACAGATAAGGCACCCGCCGCAATTGGTCCCTATTCACAAGGGGTAAAAGTAAACGGAATGTTTTACTCTTCAGGACAGATTGCACTGACGCCCGAAGGAGAGATGTTGGGAGACGATGTAGTCCTTCAGACCAAGCAGGTCTTTGCTAATCTACGAGCCGTGCTGAAAGAGGCGGGAACATCTTTGGACAATGTGGTAAAAGTCATGGCCTTTGTTGCCGACATCAACGATTTTGCTACAGTCAATGAGATCTATGCCGAAGCCTTCGGAGATCACAAACCCGCGCGTTCACTTGTCGCGGCAAAGACACTGCCTAAAAATGCTCTTGTAGAGATCGAGGTTATTGCGGTCTGTCCGGAAAACTATACCTATTAAGATGAGGAACATCAAAAAACTCGTTTTTTTGTTTGTGCTTGTACATTTTTCACTATTTTCTGCACAGGCGAACGAGTTTTACAGAGATGATGCCAAAGAGGTCGTCATTGACAAAGAACGCAAGCTGATGTGGCAAGATGACAGTGCCGCAAGCAGTACCGACAAGAGCTATACAGATGCTATGGCACATTGTGAAGCCTTGGAGTTTGCAGGGCACACAGACTGGTATCTGCCAAGTGTCGATGAACTCAAGAGCATCGTCAAAGCAGGGAACTACCCCAAGTGCATTGACAAGGTCTTTGTCAATGTCTATCCCGACTACTACTGGTCATCAACAGAACATTCACCAGAATATGCTTGGATCGTTCTTTTTATATATGAAGATTCATCGTACTACCATAAGACAGACCCGAGTCATGTGCGGTGTGTTCGGAAAATAGAATAACGCTAAGACCACCTATGCATGACATGTAGCGTATTTAAATGAGTAGGGCTGAAATCTACAATCAACATCATGTCCCAGATGTGTTTGTTTCAATATTTTAGTTTATTCCTTCTTTTTCTCTATGTCTTTATTTACTTTTGTCAATTATAAAAATTTGATTCTACGGAATATGATAGCAACTGTTATTCAGTTGTATCTGGGCGATATTCAAGAATATCGCCCGGCTGACAATCCAAATGCTTACATATAGCATCTAGCGTGGAGAAGCGAACAGCGCGGGCTTTTCCTGTCTTTAGGATAGATAGATTCTGAATTGTAATTCCAATTGCTTCTGCCAAGTCTTTTAACTTCATCTTTCGCTTTGCAAGAATGACATCGACATTTACGATAATGGCCACGAAACTCCCCTTCTAAATCACAAGACTGTCTTGTTCTTTTAATTCACGTCCTATGTCCATTACGTAGGCTATGAGAACGACAAATAATCCAACGATCAAAAAACCGATTTCAAGTCGAGCACTGATGTGACTAGGGCTAATATGGAATATCGTTAAGACAGGGCCTGTCACCAAAGTCTGAACCATTCCTGCGATGTCTATGGACACAAGCGCCCATCCTATTTTACGTATAGCGGCAACGTTATCGGCCGTAAAGACAATTCCTTCTCGGTAAAGTCCGAGGAGTTTATAGAGTAACCAAAATGCAACCATGTAAACGACCGGCTTGATTGATCCGAGCGCAATTACCGCCAACAAACCCATTCCGGAAATGCGTGTTGTATCGAGGGAGATGCCTTGCGGCATATTCAATAACTCAGCCCAGGCACCCGTTCCGGCGTTCAGCGCTATAGCACATGGAGTAAGGATTATAAATATAAGGACTAGAATCTGTAGCCTCTTGCTCGTTGACTTAAGTTTTTCCAGACTATTTCCTCCGTCGTTTCAGTGGGCCTGGGATGATTCAAGCCAAACTAAGATGTTCCCTTCCCTGGCTAAGTAGAAAGGAAGCTACTGTTTGTACTTAATTTTATCACACCCCAATGTAATTGTCAAACATCTTAATCGATAATTAATGATTGACAAACGATAAAAAATAAACTATAATCTTTCTAATACTCAACAAAGGAGGTCGTGATGAAAATTAAATCACTTCTGAAAATCGTAATCGGAGCCATCGTTATCACTATCTATTCAGTTACCCCCGCTTTTTCTCAGGAGCTAGTTGATGAAGTTGTTGGAGACAGAAAGCTTAGTGTTGGACTAGGGTTCCCAGACTCATCGCTGAAATTTCAAGGAAATATCGGATTTGGCGTTGGACTTGTTCCGGAGTACGAAGGCTCCGATGATTTTAACGTGATGGCGCTGCCACTCGTAGATATTAGAAAACCCGGAGTCTTTTTTATAAAAGGGTCCAGCATCAATCCTAATGACGGTTTGGCTAGCGCAGGTATAACAATTTTGCATATTTCTTACTTGGAAAAATCTAGCCTTAGTGCACAATTGGTAATGGGTCCATTCGTCCGATTTCAAGGCGGTCGTGATGAAGACGATAGCAAGGTATTGAACGGATTAGGTGATATCGACCCAAGTGCTGGCCTTGGTGGCTTCATGGAATTCACCGCAGGCCCTTTGCTGGCCAATGTAACGATATCATCACAGGATGTCGGCGATGACAAAGATGGACTCTTGGCAACACTTTACGCCAAGTACGCTATTTCAATCAGCGATAAGCTGACAATTTCCCCTGGTCTGTCTACAAGTTGGGCCGATAACGAATATATGCAGGGTTTCTTCGGTGTTACTGACACGCAGGCTGCACGGAGCGGCCTCCCTCGCTTTGACAGTGAGTCCGATTTTAAGGATATAGGTGTGCAATTACATACTTCTTATGCGCTATCGAAGCGCTTATTGATCGATAGTCAGGTGGGCTATTGGCGTCTTTTGAATGACGCTGCTGACAGCCCTATTGTAAACAACGAAGGCTCGACCAACCAGATTCGGGGAATAATAGGATTATCGTATTGCTTTTAAACGAATGAGCTTTCTTTATGTAGATTGCTTTATAGTTTTTTTACGAATCTTTTGATTTTTAGGATATTGGATTTTAAGCTAATATCCTAAGCTTTTGTATGGCTATTTGTTGATATAAGCAATAGCTCTACATTATGTTAGTCTATTTGAGAGTTGATAGATGTTAATCTCAGGACTTTTTATTTAACGTGTCTGTCCTTTTTCTTTCGAGAAAAAGAAGGAATACCTCACTTACGCTTTAGCGACGGGGGTATCGGTATTTAGTGCCAGAAAAGTTCTCTCCGCGGCTTCGGGCTTGACGGCTGTCAAGTTCCCTCTCTACAGAGAAACTTTAGCTAAAAACTCAAAACTAGTTTCACTCAGACAGTTGAGTTTTTTTCACGCTAAATTTTATCTTCCGAAACCTCTGCAAAGCTGAATAAAATATCTTTTCTCTCGTTAAAAAAATGCAACTGTTTGAGGCATAGCCGAGTTTTGCATTTTTAGAGATAAACGATGTGTAATGAAGGCACCCGATAGCTATCGGGCTTGAAGCCAGTTTCGGGAGTTTCTTTGTATACTTTCTTTGCGGTCAAAGAAAAGTATGGAAGAGGCATGAAAAAAGTAATAATATAATAGTGTACCTGCAGATTAAAAATAATAACTTTATAATTAAACTAATCTTAAAGTATATCCATGTATAATTCGCGAACTTTAACTCAGGGCATCGCGAGTGTCCTGTCAAAGACTAAAAGAGTACTTTTGACTCTTGGTGTCGGAGAGGGTGAAACTCCTTCTCTTTACTGGCATAGGCCTGATTATCACTAATGTTGACTTTTTTAGATTTCCATGTGGATTTTTATGTAGAGTTTTGTGATGATGAGTTTAGTGTCGGCACTAAGCGTTTTTAGAGGACTCTTAATTAAAACCAAGGAAACATGATGTACGCAATTATCAAAAACGGTGGTAAACAGTACAAGGTTGAAGAAGGTGATATCCTTCTACTAGACAAGATGTCTTTAGAACCAAAAGCCGCTATCGAAATCAAAGAAGTTCTAGCTGTAAATGCGGGTGAGCTTAAATTTGGTGCTCCTTATGTAGACGGCGCTGTTGTAACTGCTGAAGTTATTAACGAGGGTCGTGATAAGAAAGTTATCACATTCAAAAAACGTCGTCGTAAAGACTCTAAAGTTAAACGCGGTTTCCGTCGTGACTTTACTCGTGTTCGTATCACGAAAATCGCTGCTTAATTAGCAACTAAATTTAAAAGGACTCAACTATGGCACACAAAAAAGGTCAGGGTAGTACACAGAATAATAGAGATTCTGCCGGACGTCGTTTAGGCGTTAAGAAATTTGGTGGTGAAACTGTACGTGCGGGTAACATCGTTATTCGTCAACGTGGAACAAAGGTTCACCCGGGTAAAAACATGGGTATGGGTAAAGATCATACTTTATATGCACTTGTAGACGGTGTTGTATCATTTGAGCGTTACGACAAGAAGCGTAAGCAAGTTTCAATTATCCCTGCATAATTAATCTTCTCGCTTCGGCGGGAAACTCTTTCTTCAGTAAAATATTTTCTAAATTATAGTTTTAACATTTAATAGTATACTTTTGTTACACAATTGGATAGTCTTAAGTATTTAAATTATCGCTAATACCCTGCAATGGGAGTTGCACAAAAATAAGGAATTACATGTTTATAGACCGCGTAGAAATAACCGTATCATCAGGAAAAGGTGGAGCGGGCTGTGCCTCATTTCGTCGTGAAAAGTTTGTAACGCAGGGTGGTCCCGAAGGCGGTGACGGCGGTAAGGGCGGAGATCTTGCCTTCAGATGTGACAATAACACACACACGCTCTCTCACTTTCGTGGACGGCATCATGCCAAGGCCGATAACGGTGCACCGGGGGGCACACATAACTGTACGGGTAAGTCAGGCAAGACACTGTTTGTTATTGTCCCTCCGGGAACACAGATCGTCGATAAGGAGACGGGGGCAGTCATATGTGATATGACCAAACACGGAGAGGAGTTTCTTTATCTGCGCGGGGGCAAGGGCGGGCTCGGAAATACCCACTTTAAATCTTCTACCAACCAGGCACCGACATATGCGCAACCGGGTCTTCCGGGCGAGACAAAAGAGGTCATTCTTGATCTCAAGCTGATGGCAGATGTGGGGCTGGTCGGTTTTCCAAATGTTGGAAAGTCTACGCTTATCTCAACCGTATCAAATGCACGTCCGGAGATCGCCAACTACGAGTTTACGACCCTCACTCCCAAGCTGGGACAGGTTGACATTGGTGATTATGACTCTTTTGTCATGGCAGATATCCCGGGTATTATCGGGGGTGCTTCGGAGGGAAAGGGTCTGGGCACTCAGTTTCTTCAACATATAGAACGTACAAAAACACTTCTGTTTATGATCGATCTTGCCTCATACCATGAGATGGAGTATCAGTATGACACCTTACGCGTAGAGCTTGAGAATTTTTCAAAACTGCTTGCTACACGCTCGTATGCAATTGCGTTGACCCGTTCAGATGCCATGAGTCCGGAAGAAGCAGATGAGAAGTCGCTTGCCTTTATCAAGATGCTGGGTCTTAAAGCAAGCGAGACTAAACGGTACCGTTTTGACGATGACCTTCCCTATTTTGAGCAGATCCCGGATGCGGCGGGGCAGTATGATACGGACCTGCCTTTTGTCGTAGCTCCTATCTCATCGGTAACACATAAAAACACGAAGGCCCTCTCCCAAGCGCTCTTTGAACTGGTTTCGCAGCATAGATGAAACGCTTAGTCATCAAGGTTGGTTCTGCCGTCTTGACGGAGCAGAACCACATCGCCAAAGAACGTATGCAAAACCTTGTGGACTTGATTGCAGAGCTACGTGAAACATACGAGGTTATTCTGGTCTCTTCGGGGGCAGTAGCAGCGGGGTATACAGAACTGAAGCTTGACAAGAAGGTGCTTGCAAACAAACAGGCTTTGGCCTCCATCGGTCAGCCCCTGCTCATGCACCGCTATAAGAAGAAGTTTGAACTTCATAATATCATCACCTCTCAAGTCCTTGTGACGGCATCAAACTTCAATACACCGGAGCAGGTTGCCTTGGCGGGTAAGACGATTGATACACTTCTTGAACATGGGATTTTGCCTATCGTGAATGAAAATGATGCCACAGCAACAGCAGAACTGGTCTTTGGTGACAACGATCAGCTTTCTGCTTATGCAGCTTATTATTTTAATGCAGATATCTTGGCTATACTTTCTGATATTGATGCGTATTACGATTGTGACCCGAGAAAGCACGCGGATGCAAAAGCTCTTAAGAGAGTCTCTTCCATCAAGCCAAGTGAACTTGAGCTGGAAGTGACCCCGAATAACTCCTTTGCGACAGGAGGAATCGTGACAAAACTGAAAGCTGCAGACTTTTTACTTAAGCGTAACAAGAAGATGTTCTTGGCTTCAGGTTTCAATTTAGCATCGGCAAGAAGTTTTTTATTAAATGATGAACATAAAGGCGGGACACTATTTCAATGATAAATATTATATATATGGGAACACCCGATTACGCTTCGAGCATATTACAAAGGCTTGTGGAAGATGAAGAGATTAATGTCTTGTCTGTATATACACAGCCTGATAAACCTGTTGGACGTAAAAAAGTTTTAACAGCGCCTGTCACCAAGGTTGTTGCCCAGGAGAATGACATCACGGTCCATCAGCCTGTAAACCTTCGCTCACCGCAGACGGAAGAGGAGATAAAATCCCTGAATCCAGATTATATCGTTGTAGCAGCTTACGGGCAGATCCTTCCTAAAAATATCCTGGATATTGCGCCCTGTATCAATCTGCATGCGTCGATCTTACCTCAATACCGAGGTGCCAGTCCTATTCAGCAGGCACTCTTGAATGCAGACAAAGAGACGGGTGTGACAGCTATGCTTATGGACGTGGGTCTGGATACGGGTGACATCTTGAAGATTTCCAAGATGCAGATACCTCAGACGATGATGGTCGAAGAGCTTTTTGAAGCACTGACGGCTCTAGCGGCAGATCTTACACTTGATGTTCTGAAGAACTTCAAGAACTATACGCCTGTGAAGCAAGATGATGAGGCCTCAACCCATTGTGCAAAAATATCAAAAGAGAACGGTTTGGTCGAATTTGATGATGCTTATGCGCTTTATAATAAATATAGGGCTTTCACCCCATGGCCAGGGATTTATTTGCAAAGCGGCTTAAAGCTCAAAGAGATTGTTTTACAGTCGACTCAGGGAAGTTACAAGCCAGGCGAGATCTTGGTTAAATCCAAGGACTCGTTTTTAGTTGGGTGCAAGAAGGGCTGCATACGAGTCAATCAGGTGCAAGCCCCGTCAAAAAAGCAGGTAGACGGAGCTTCTTATTTAAATGGAAAAAAACTAAAACGTGCAGATATATTGGTTTGACGAGCTGGACTCGACACAGACTTTTCTCAATGAGAAGCTCAAAAGCGGTGAGTATATTTCACCCGTGGCCGTAGTTGCCCATAAGCAGAGAAAGGGGATAGGTTCGAGAGGAAATGAGTGGATTGGACTGGAAGGAAATCTCTTTTTTTCCTTTGCGATCTCTCGGGACATGCTTCCTTCTGATCTTGCCTTGGAATCTTCATCTATTTACTTTTCTTATATTCTAAAAGAGTGTTTAGATGAAGAAAAATCCAAGCTCTGGCTTAAGTGGCCTAACGATTTTTATCTTAATAATACGAAAATCGGAGGGACAATCACATATTTAAAAGAAAACAATCTTGTGTGCGGGATTGGCTTAAACCTGCTAAAATCCCCAGAGGGCTTTGCTCATCTGGATATTGAAATAGATAAAAAAGAATTATTAAACAAATTTTTTAAAAAGATTGAAAAAAAATTGTCATGGAAGCAAATTTTTAGTAAATACGAGGTAGAATTTAATCTCAGTAAAAAGTATCATACGCATTATAAAAATAATAAGATTTCACTGGAGAATGCATCCTTAAATGAGGATGGCTCTTTGATGGTCAATGGACAAAGGATATATAGCTTACGATGAGTGAAGTTATTTCAATAGCAAATCAAAAAGGCGGGGTCGGTAAGACAACGACTGCCGTTAACCTAGCAGCATCTCTTGCCGTAGCAGAAAAAAAAGTTTTGCTTATTGACGCAGATCCGCAGGCCAATGCAACAACGTCATTGGGTTACCATAGAAACGATTATGAGTATAATATTTATCATGTATTGATCGGTACAAAAAAACTTGATGATATCATTTTAAAAACAAGTTTGCCTACCCTCTCACTTGCACCGTCAAACATCGGTCTTGTCGGTGTCGAAAAAGAGTTCTATGATGCGAAAAATTCGAAGGGACGTGAACTAATCTTAAAACGCGCGATTGATAAAGTCGTTAAAGATTTTGATTATATTATCATTGATTCACCCCCTGCACTTGGGCCAATGACGATAAATGCGCTCTCAGCTTCAAATTCAGTGATTATACCGATCCAGTGCGAGTTTTTTGCACTGGAAGGTCTGGCGCAACTGCTTAACACAGTTCGTCTGATCCGTAAGACGATTAATCCAAAGCTCTCTATTAAAGGTTTTTTGCCAACCATGTTTACGGCACAAAACAACCTTTCAAAGCAGGTCTTCTCTGATTTGACTCAACATTTTGAGAACAAACTCTTCAAGGGGGAGGATAAAGATTATATCGTTATCCCCCGCAATGTAAAACTGGCCGAATCCCCTTCATTTGGTAAACCGGCGATTTTGTATGATGTGAAATCTTCGGGATCGGTTGCCTATCAAAACTTGGCCAGCGCGATCTTGGCAGGTTAATAATGAGTCCTAAATCACAAGCGCTAGGCCGTGGTCTGGGTGAACTATTAGGCGAGATAGAAGAAGCTTATGATAATGAGATATCCCCTTCTCGCGCTGTATTGGAGATCCCTCTTTCAAACATAAAGGTTAACCCTTATCAGCCGCGTAAGCATTTTGATGAAAAAGCACTTCATGAGCTCTCTGAATCGATTAAGCATCATGGCCTCTTGCAGCCCGTTGTTGTCGTTGAACAGACGGACGAATATATTCTTATCGCGGGTGAACGTCGTTTACGTGCCTCGAAGATGGCAAAGACAAAGACGATCAAAGCGGTTGTTGTCTCTGCAACTACCGAAGAGATGCGCGAACTTGCACTTATCGAAAACATCCAACGAGAAGAACTTAATGCGATGGAACTCGCCAAGTCATATGAAGAACTGATTGAGGTGCATGATATAACACAAGAAGAACTCTCTTCTATTATTCATAAAAGCCGTTCTCACATCACCAATACGATACGACTGCTACAGCTTTCGCCAAAGGCGCAAAAAGCTATTGTTGAAAAACAGATATCCGCCGGTCATGCCAAGGTGATGGTTAACCTCCCTTCTAAGGACCAAAATGTTTTGGTTGATTCTATTGTAGGGCAGAAGCTTTCTGTTCGTGAAGTAGAAAAAATGGTGAAGCAGTTCAAGAACGGGAGTACAGAACAAAAAGAGATAAAACAGAGAAAATCTCCTTCTCTGGATTTAACACCACTTACGGATGTATTAGATGAACATCTGATCAACTACGATGTAAAAGAAAACAAAATAAGTTTTTCGTTCTCAAACGAAGCAGAAATTGCAACATTTACAAAATTCTTTTCATAAATTCTTCAGACTTTAACTGCCCTTCAATTTACACAGAGTATAATCACACAAAATTTTGAAGTATTTTGGCTGCCGTTTCGCAAGAGAAGGCAGTGTTTTAACTTGGGAGGTAAGATGTTAGATATCAGTCCGGTTCTACTAGTGGCAACATTAGTCGTTTTCTTGGTTCTTATCGCACTTCTGAACTCTTGGCTTTACAACCCCTTGCTTGGATACATGCAAAAACGTGATGAAGACATCAAAAAAGATCTCTCTGAGGTCGGAAGTAATGATGATGAAATCGCGTCTTTACATGCTCAAGCAGACAAAATTGTCTCTGATGCTAAAGCGGAAGCTATGGCATTAAGAGAGAAGGTTGTTAGTGAAGCTAAGGAACTTTCAGAAAGCAAAATTGAAGCTAAAAAAGCTGAACTTGCAGAGAAGTTTGCAACGTTTACTGCATCGCTTAATGAAGAGAAGGAGAGTCTGAATAATGCCTTATTATCAGAAGTTCCTCTTTTTAAAGAAGCGATCAGAGCTAAAATTAGCAAGATATAAGGACCTGAACGTATGAAACATATTTTTATAATGGCAATGATAGCAGCAGTAACGTTTGCATCAGAGCATACAGAGGCGACAGGGGCGGAAACTGATATTGTTCAGCGTACGGTCAACTTCCTGATCTTCGCTGGTATTGTTTATTATCTTATTGCTGAACCTGTGAAAGGCTATTTTACGGGTCGTACTCAAGGGATCGCGGATGAGCTTGAAAAAGTTCAGGCACGTCTTAAAGAGTCCAAAGCGGCAAAAGAAGCGGCAAATGCAAAGATCGATGAGGCAAAAACACTTGCTGAAGAGATTATGAGCAGTTGTAAAAAAGAGAATGTGATTATTAATGAAAAGATGGCTGCACAGCTTGAATTTGACTTAAGTAATCTTGAAAAACAACAAAGCGACATTATACAGCTTGAAAAGCGTCAAATGGTTCGCGATCTTGTTGAAGAAGTACTGTCAGATGCCTTGACTCAAGATACTACGGTTCTTGATAAAGGTGTATTTGCAGACATCATCTTGAAGAAGGTGGCATAATGGCAGCACTAGTAGCAAAGCGTTATGTAGCAGCGCTTCTTGATGGAGAAAGCAGTGAAAACATGGCTGTGTATTCAGCCGTGTTTAACGTGTTGGCATCTGAGTTTGAAAATGAAAAATTTGTTGATCTGATTTCATCTCCAAGCATTGCAGCATCTGCAAAAGAAGAGATTCTTTTGGCAGCAGTGGCAAATGTTGGAAGTGAAAAAATCAATAATTTTTTAAAGCTTCTGGCAGAGAAAAACCGTTTAGAACTAATTCCCGTGATTGCTGATCAGCTCTTAAAAGAGATTGCAGTAACGAATAATGCTTATGCTGGAAAAATCTTTTCTGATTCAGACATAGATGAAAAAACAGTTGAGTCATTAAGCGCAGGTCTTAGTAAAAAAGTGGACGCAAACATCTCTTTGGAGTTTGTTAAAACTGATTTTGACGGTATAAAAGTTGAAGTTGAAGATCTTGGTGTTGAGTTGAATTTCTCTAAAGAGAGAATCAACTCTTCATTGATCGATCATATTCTTAAAGCAATCTAACCTTAGAAAGGAGAAACATAGTGGTAGCAAAAATACAAGCAGACGAAATTTCATCGATTATCAAAGAACGTATTGATAACTTTGAACTGAACGTTGATATTAATGAAACTGGTAAGATCATCTCAATTGCAGATGGTATTGCAAAGGTACACGGTCTTAAAGATGTAATGGCTGGTGAGATGGTTGAGTTCGAAAATGGAGCTCAGGGTCTTGCGATGAACTTAGAGGAGGCAGCAGTAGGTGTTGTTGTTCTAGGTACAATTGATGGTCTTCGTGAAGGGACTACAGTTAAGCGCCTTGGAAAACTTTTACGTGTTCCTGTTGGCGACGCTCTTCTTGGACGCGTTGTTAATGCAATGGGTGAACCTATTGATGGCAAGGGCCCGATCGAAACAAGTGAAACGCGTTTCGTAGAAGAAAAAGCACCTGGTATTATGGAACGTAAATCGGTACATGAACCACTTGCAACGGGTATTAAAGCAATTGATGCACTTGTTCCTATCGGTCGTGGTCAACGTGAACTTATCATTGGTGACCGCCAAACAGGTAAGACGACTGTCGCTATTGATGCTATTATCAACCAAAAAGGTAATGGCGTTGTATGTATCTATGTTGCGATCGGTCAGAAACAGTCTACTGTTGCTCAGATCGTTCGTAAACTTGAAGATCACGGTGCAATGGATTATACAATCATCGTTTCTGCTACTGCAGCAGAATCGGCAGCACTTCAGTTCTTAGCACCATATACCGGTGTTTGTATGGGTGAATATTTCCGTGACAACGCTCGTCATGGTCTGATCGTATATGATGATCTTTCTAAGCATGCGGTTGCTTACCGTGAAATGTCACTTATCCTTCGTCGTCCTCCGGGCCGTGAAGCATATCCTGGTGATGTTTTCTACCTACACTCTCGTTTACTTGAGCGTGCTGCTAAACTTAATGATGAGCTAGGTGCCGGTTCTTTAACAGCACTTCCGATCATTGAGACACAGGCAGGGGATGTTGCAGCATATATTCCGACAAATGTTATCTCTATTACTGATGGTCAGATTTTCTTGGAAACTGACCTTTTCAACTCAGGTATCCGTCCGGCAATTAACGTTGGTCTTTCGGTATCTCGTGTTGGTGGTGCGGCGCAGATTAAAGCGACTAAGCAGGTTGCTGGTACTTTACGTCTTGATCTTGCTCAGTATCGTGAACTTCAGGCATTTGCTCAGTTCGCATCTGACCTTGATGAGCTTTCTCGTAATCAACTAGAACGTGGACAAAGAATGGTAGAGGTGCTTAAGCAACCTGCTTATTCTCCACTTACAGCTGAAAAACAGGCTTTGATCATCTTCGCAGGTAACCAGGGTTTCCTAGACGATATGGACGCATCTAATGTTGTTCGTTTCGAAGCTGAGTTATATCCATTTATCGAAGCATCTTATCCTCAGATTTTTGAGAACATTAGAGCAGCTAAGAAAATTGATGACGAAACTGATGCACTGATGAAAAAAGCATTAGAAGAGTTTAAATCAACTTTTGCAGCTAACTAAGGACCAATAAATGGCCAACTTAAAAGAGATTCAAAGACAGATAAAAAGTGTATCTAACACGCAGAAGACGACGCGTGCTATGAAGCTTGTATCGACCGCGAAGCTTAGGAGAGCTAAAGAGCTTGCCGAGCGTTCAAAAGTCTTTGCATCGAAGTTGAATGAAGTTATCTCTGAGATATCAACACGTATTCAGTGCCAAAAGATCGGCGGTATTGAAAATCGTGCTTGTGCTTCTATTGAGAAACCTGAGATGGTTGACATTATTTTTGTTACAGCAGACAAGGGTCTTTGTGGCGGATTTAACTTTCAAACTATCAAAGCGGTTAAAAAGCTTATGGCGGAGTACAAAGACAGAAAAGTCAAGGTACGTCTTCGCGGTGTAGGTAAAAAGGGTGTTGAATTCTTTAACTTTAATGAAGTAGAGATGCTTGATGAAGTGAAAGATATGAGTTCAAAACCTGACATGGACCGTGCAGCTGAATTTATTCAATCTTCTATGCAAGATTATATGGATGGTAAAATCGACGGTGTTACAATCGTTTATAACGGGTTTAAAAATGCATTAGTGCAGGAATTGCACGTTCAGCAGGTTTTACCAATTGACGTATCATGTGATGAAGATGCAAATGCGGCTTCAGTACTTGAAATTGAAGCAGAAGATACTGAAAAGATGTTAAATTCACTTATCTCAAAATATGTCGAATATAACATGTATTACTCGTTGATCGATTCTGTTGCTGCTGAGCATTCTGCTCGTATGCAAGCGATGGATGCGGCAACAAATAATGCAAAAGAACTTGCAAAAGGTCTAAAAGTTGAGTTCAATAAAGCACGACAAGGTGCGATTACGACTGAACTTATTGAAATTATCAGCGGCGTCGAGTCGATGAAATAATGATGGAGGGAAATATGGCAGGTAAAATTATTCAAATTACTGGTCCGGTTGTAGATGTAGACTTTGCAGATGCTCTACCGGCGATCAATAATGCGCTAGAAGTTAAATATTCTATTGAAGGAAAAGACGTGCGTCTTGTTCTTGAAGTAGCAGCTCATATCGGTGATGGTCGTGTACGTACTATTGCTATGGATATGTCTGAAGGTCTTGTTCGCGGTATGGAAGTGACAGATACTGGTGCGGCGATCAATGTTCCAGTTGGAGATAAAGTTTTAGGACGTATCTTTAACGTAATCGGTGAGACTATTGATGGCGGCGAGCAGGTAACTGACGCTCCAACATGGGGTATTCACCGTCAACCACCGGAACTTGTAGATCAGTCTACTAAGACTGAGATGTTCGAAACTGGTATTAAAGTTGTCGATCTTCTTGCTCCTTACGCTAAGGGTGGTAAAGTTGGTCTATTCGGTGGTGCGGGTGTTGGTAAAACTGTAATCATCATGGAGCTTATCCATAATGTTGCACACGGACACGAAGGTCTTTCTGTTTTCGCCGGTGTTGGTGAAAGAACACGTGAAGGTAATGACCTTTACTACGAGATGAAAGATTCTAACGTACTTGACAAGGTTGCACTGTGCTACGGTCAGATGAGTGAGCCTCCAGGAGCACGTAACCGTATCGCGCTTACTGGTCTTACTATGGCGGAGTACTTCCGTGATGAAAAAGGTCTTGACGTATTGATGTTTATCGATAACATCTTCCGTTTTGCACAATCAGGTTCAGAGATGTCTGCACTTCTTGGACGTATCCCTTCAGCAGTTGGTTACCAACCGACACTTGCTCGTGAAATGGGTGCGCTACAAGATCGTATTACATCTACGACTAAGGGTTCAATTACTTCTGTTCAAGCAGTATATGTTCCTGCAGATGACCTGACGGATCCGGCTCCAGCTTCTGTTTTTGCTCACCTTGATGCGACAACAGTACTTAATCGTAAGATTGCAGAAAAAGGTATCTACCCAGCGGTTGATCCACTTGATTCTACATCTCGTCTTCTTGATGCTGCGATTATCGGTGATGAGCATTATGGTATTGCTCGTGGTGTTCAACAAACACTGCAAAAATACAAAGATCTTCAAGATATCATTGCGATTCTTGGTATGGATGAGCTTAGCGAAGATGACAAAAATGTTGTTGAACGTGCTCGTAAGATTGAGAAGTTCCTTTCTCAGCCTTTCTTTGTTGCTGAAGTATTTACAGGTGCTCCTGGTAAATATGTTAAACTTGAAGACACTATTAACGGCTTCAAAGGTATCCTTAACGGTGATTATGATCACATGCCAGAGTCTGCTTTCTATATGGTAGGTGGTATGGATGAAGCTATCGCTAAATATGAGAAAAAGAAATAAGGGATTCACATGAATACTCTTCAACTAGAAATCGTTACTCCAAACGGTGACATCTTCAACGGATCTGTAGCAGAAGTTACACTTCCGGGAGAAGAGGGCGAGTTTGGCGTTCTTCCTGAACATTCATCACTGACTACACTCTTAAGTGCAGGTGTGATCGATTTTGTAAAAGAAGATAAGACGACTGAATCTGTTGTTATTAACTGGGGCCATGTCCAAGTTGACGAGAACAAGGTTATTGTTCTTGCCGATGGCGCTGTTGCTATCCGTGGTGACAGTGAAAGTGATATTGCTAGAGCACTTAGCGATGCAAAAGATCTTGTTGCTGCTGCTTCAGACAACTCAGCTGCTATTGCAGCTGTCTCGGCTAAACTTGAGACTGCAGCACAGAACCTGATCTAATGCTCGGTTCTTTCTCGACCTTTATTTCAGACTCACACCCTGTTACGCTAATTGTACTGGGTGTTTTGTCTATCTATTTTATAGCTATAACATGGACATTTGTTTATAGATACTTCTCACTTCAAGCTTGGGTTTCTCAAGAGAAAGAGTCTCTTGAGTCTCTGCTTATGGGTTCTAACTCTGTATCAACATTTTCATATATATCTCCATTTTTGAAACGTTCCACGGCCTTGACGAAGGAAATATTGGATCTATGCCAATATTCAGCAACTAAGGATGCGACAAGAGGACTTAGCTCTTTATCAATCGTTGCTTCAACCTCTCCGTTCATAGGTCTTTTTGGTACGGTCGTTTCAATATTGGATACCTTTAAGGATATCGGTCAGGCTTCGGCTTCGATGTCTTTGATCGCAGCAGGGGTGTCTGACGCCTTGATCGCAACGGCGGGTGGTATTTTTGTAGCTATCTTTGCTTACACCTTTCACCAGCTTCTCAAGCGAAGGGCTTATGAACTTTCCGGACTTATTCGTATGCAAAGTGATGCACTTCTTGCAAAATCGAAGGAAGCTTAAACGTGCACTATGAATGGGATGAAAACCCTGAACTTAATATCACGCCACTTGTGGATGTGATGTTGGTTTTATTGGCTATTTTGATGGTGATTGCCCCAACAATCGTTTACGAAGAGCTTATAAAACTTCCTCAGGGATCTGCTAAGAAAGCATTAACGAAAAAACCGCCTGTGAGTATCGTTATTAACAAGAAGAGAGAGATTCTTTTAAAGGGCGAAAAATTTCAGTTTAAGGGCTTTGAAGATAACTTTTATCTTTATGCACAAAAGAAGTTGGACGTAAAAGCTGCAGTACTTATCTCCGCTGATAAACGTTTGGGCTATGGGGATGTCATGATGATTCTCTCTGCCGTAAAACGTGCCGGTTTTAGCGAAGTCTCTTTAGCAACAAACGGATAATCCTTGCCTACGCGTAGTAATAACTTCTATTTCTATCTAGGCGGAGCAGTCTCTTTTACACTGTTTATACTTTTTAGTGTGCTGTTTATACTCTTTATCATGGAAAAAAGTCGTATAAAGCAGATCCAGATCAGCTCCTCTGATTATATTGCTGTGAACCTAAATTCAATTCCCACGGCATTACCTAAAAAAGTCACCAAGTCTAAAGAGCTAAAGAAAGAGGTCGTTAAAGAGGAAGCACTCGAGACCATTAAAACACCACAAGCAGTCAATACGGATCTCTCTTCACTTTTTGGAGAAGTGAAGACAAAAAAGTTGGTTAAACGCAATAAGACAAAAAAACCTGTCGTTAATGATACCTTTATGAAAAAGATAAAAAAGCGTATCAAGACAAAAAACACAAAGCAGGCCAAATCAACAGAAGCAAGTTCTTTAGTAAAAAACCTGAAGCTTTCTAAGGAACATATCAAGGTTGTCGGTGACTCTTCTGGTGTTGTTGATGAATATTTAGCTAAAATACATGCTGAAATTTATGCTAAGTTTTATCCTCCGGTTGAATCCGTAGGAAAATCTGCAAAAGTCCGTCTTGAAATTGACGCTTTTGGAGTGTTGGTTTCTTTTAGAGTGATAGTATACTCTGGCGATGCTCTTTTTGACGAGGCTGTTGACGGGTGTATGAATGCATTGCATCAGTTTCCAATACATCCAGACAAGAAAGCTATCAGTCTAGACATTATATTAACTGCCAAGGAATAAGATTGAAAAAAATCATTTTAACACTATGTATGCTCGTAAATATTTTTGCCGCCGATGCAACGATTGAGGTTATCAAAAAAGTTGACAAACTCCCCTCTATCTCGGTAGAAGATGCTTCTATAAATTATAAGAATACGCTTTCAAAAAAGTTTTTCAAGGTTTTAGTAGGTGATCTGAATGTGTTATCTATCTTCAATGTGTATGACAACTACGCACTTAACGATTATAATGCAGACAATGTAAACAGTGAAAATACAAAGCGTGACTATGTACTGCGTTATCGCCTGCGACAAGATGATGCCGGTAATCTGAATTGTGATTATAAACTTCTTTCTGCCATAGACTCAAAGGTCGTTAGAGAAAAAAACTTTCGCATTAAAAAAGAGAACCTGTATGTCTTTTTAATCCATAACCTTGCGACAGATATTAATGATTTTATTGGAGCAGAAGCTGTTGAGTGGATGAAGTCTTATGTGTTGATATCACGTTTAACCGGTCCAAATGAGAGCGAGATCGTTATCTCAGACTATACGCTGACCTATCAGCATGTCATCGTAAAAGGTGGACTGAATGTCTTTCCTCACTGGGCAGACAAGGAACAAAAAGCCTTTTATTATACGGTCTTAGATGCGCGTAAACCGACTTTGTATAAGATGAACAGACGTACGGGAAAAAGTGAGAAGATTCTCGAAAGTGACGGGATGATGGTCTGTTCTGACGTGAGTAAGGATGCTAACAAGGTCTTAGTGACAATGGCTCCTGAAGGTCAGCCTGACATTTATCTTTATGATGTTAATACAAAATCAACACAGCGCTTAACTGAGTATAGCGGTATTGATGTAGGCGCACAGTTCTTGGAAAATGACACAGAGGTAGCCTTTGTGTCAAATCGCTTAGGCTACCCTAACGTGTTTTCAAAACGAATCGGTTCTCGCGGTGTTCAGCAGATGGTCTATTACGGTAAAAGCAATATTGCTTTGGCAGCACATAAAAACTACATCGTATACAAGTCCAGAGAGAGCTCAAATGAGTTTTCTCATAATACTTTCAATCTTCACCTTATTAGTACACGCTCCGATTTTATCCGTCGTTTGACGGCAACGGGTATCAATGAGTTTCCACGTTTTTCCGGTAATGGAGACTCCATTATCTTCATTAAAAACTATAAGGCTGAGAGTTCTGTAGGTATAATTCGCCTAAAACAGAATAAAAGCTTCCTATTTCCATTAAAAATAGGTAAGATACAGTCAATAGACTGGTAAAGAGAGAATATATGAGTAATAAAACTTTACGTGTTTTAGCCGTTGATGATGATATGATCAATAGAAAGCTTATCAAATCGATGTTAATTAAATCGGATAATGTATCCGAGATCATTGAGGCTGCTAACGGAATGGATGCACTTGATATCTTGAAAAAAGATACAAGTATCGATATTATACTATTAGATATTATCATGCCGATTATGGGTGGTATTGACTTTTTAAAGGTGGCACGTGCAGATGATCAGATGAAGTCAATTCCTATTATCGTTTTGACTACAGATGAAACTATTCGAGCAGAAGCCCTTAATGAAGGTGCAAATGATTTTTTAACGAAGCCTATTCGTGAAAAAGATATTGTTTCTAAGATTGCCAAACTTATTCTTTAAGAAGAAGAGAGCCTTGCCTCCCTTTTTCCCGCTTCTTCAGACAAATACTGTGTTTTTTATATTCTAAATACACATTATATATTTAAAAGAATTATAAATTCACCTGTTTTTGATTGAAAAATGATGTTTTTTTGCTACACTATATATGATTATACTTTACAGGATTAAAAATGGACTTTTCACATATTCTTACTACTATCAATGATTTTATCAGCACGTATATTCCCTCGAGTGTTGCTGGTATTGATACCCTTTACATCGGAGTGGGTCTTGTTCTTGTCATTGTGCTTTTACGTATGATCGCAGGGGGCAAAAAGAAAGAAGAAAAGAAAGACCTGATCGATCTTGTTACGGATGAAGTAGACAGGAGTGGGCCCGGTGATACTGAGAAGGTTGATGAAGACGTAGAAGAGGATCTTCTTGAGGAAGAGGGCTTTATGCCGTCAAATATTCCTCAAGAAGTTCACGTCAGTGAGGAACCGGCTGCAGTAAAAACTGAACCGACCCCTGAGCCGGTTTTAGAAGAAAAAGAAGAAGCAAAAGTAGAAGCAAAAGTAGAAGCTGCCCCGGCAAGAGAGCCCTCAGGAAGTTTGAGGAAGAAGCGCGAGTCAACCAGAAACGGCAGAAAAATATCAAAGGCAGACTTCTCAGACTTCAGCGGACAACGTCTATTGATCGCGGAAGACAATCTTATTAACCAAAAGGTTATTAACGGTGTCTTAAATGAATCGGGCATAGAAGTCGTTATGGCTGATGATGGTCAGTTTGTTATGGATATCTTGGAAAAAGACAGTAATTTCGAGATTATTTTGATGGATGCACATATGCCGCGTGTCGACGGTTTTGAAGCGACACGTTTGATTAGAGAAAATCCGGCTTATGACCACATTGTTGTTGTTGCTTTAAGTGGTGATACTGCCGTTGATGATATTAGGCATATGAGCGAAGCCGGCATGGAAGAACATTTGGAAAAGCCGCTTAAGATGGATGCACTTTATGATGTTATGTCTATGTATTATACTATGGATGAAGTCGTAGAAGAAGCTCCTGAAGCCCAGCAGGAGGTAGAAGAACTTGAAATTTCAGTGAATGTTAAAGATCTGGCCTCTTTGGATTATGACCTTGGTTTAGAGATTTGCGGAAATGATGAAGCAATGTATAAAGAGTTGCTCAAAGAGTTTTTTATGGGTTACAAGGACTCTTCAAAAAAACTGCGGGAAGCCTTGGTAAAAAAAGATTACAAGACTGCACAGAATATTCTTATTGATGTTAAGGGAACGGCTTCTAACTTGGGAGCTAAGCAGTTTATCTATACAACGGAGTGCTTTTTGGAAGCGCTTTCTGCTGAAAACACTTCTGCATACAGCGAACTTTTTAAAGATTATCAAGCCTACCTTCTTGCCTTGTTGAAGCGTATTCAACAGGCTTTTAAAGCCTAGCACGGGGTTAATGCTTCACTTCTAATTTAATTCTATCCTTCCTTTGAGTATAATTTGACAAAATTTCTATAAAGACACCTTGATGACACGAATTAAAGCACAATCCAAAGATGCCCAAACCGCAGATACTCTTGTAGCGCATCTGCAAATGTATTTTGTAAAAGCCCTTGATAAACTCTCTATAGAACTTGGTGAAAATAAGCCATTTGAAGCTGTTGAGTGGTTTCGTAACAGGGGAGAATATGGGGGCGGAGTGCGATACGTAGCTACCGATGAGAGCCTATTTAATCGAGCATCAGTAAATGTTTCGCAAGTGCAATATGACAATGATGAGACAAAACAATTGGCTTCCGCGACAGCACTCTCAACGATAATTCATCCGTATAACCCACATGCCCCATCTATGCATATGCATATCTCTTGGACAGAGATGAAAGACGGAAAAGGGTATTGGCGAATGATGGCAGATCTAAATCCTTCCATCTTTAATGAGGCTGACAAAGAGGCTTTTGAGAGTGCGCTTAAAAAGAGTGCCCCGGCATTTTATGAGGAAGCCTCAGCTCAAGGGGATAAGTACTTCTATATTCCCGTTTTGGAACGTCATCGCGGTGTTTCCCATTTTTATCTGGAAAACTTTAGTACAGGTGATAAGGTAAGGGACAAAAAAATGGCGCAAAACCTGGGTGAAAATGTTATTGATACCTATATACAGATCATTAAAAACCAGATTTTAGATCATACGACTATAAGCGAAGAAGAGAAGGCAGAGCAGTTGGACTACCATACGCTTTATCTTTTCCAAGTCTTAACTCTAGATAGAGGTACAACATCAGGTCTGCTTGTGCATAATGAAAATGATGTAGGAATACTGGGTTCTATACCTTCTCATGTCAACAAAGCACTCCTACTCTCCTGGAAGGATAAGACACCTTCTCAGCAGGAGGGGCTTGTCGAAGCGATCGCAAGTTGCTTTGACGATAGCGGAGCAGTAGAAGATGAGCAGAAGGCTGCATTGGCCCAGACGGCTCGTGAGTATTTTAAAAACAATCCGGAGGCTTTGAAAATCCAGGCGTCTGGCAATGTCTCAGTCCCAACGGTGCAAAACCATAAGTAAAGTTATGCCAAGCAGAACATTTTACGGTGAGCGCGAAAAGTGTTACTGTTGTTTCCGGCCGGTAAGCTCGTGTATGTGCAAGTACATCCGGCCTCTAAAGACAAAGACAAAGTTTGTGGTATTAATGCATACGCATGAGTTCAAGAAGATCAAAAACGGTACAGGGCATTTCACCTACCTCTCATTAGAAAATTCGCAACTCTATGTCGATACAAGTTTCGCCGAACATAAGGCGGTAAACGCGCTCTTGGATGATAGGGACAATAATTGCTATGTTTTGTATCCCGGAGATGACAGCCTTGTCTTAAATGACAATCCGCTTTCACGTGACGCAAAACAAAATGTGATCTTTCTGATCGATTCGACCTGGCACAATGCGAAAAAGCTATTGCGGGACAGTCCAAATATCCAGGCTCTTCCCAAGGTTTCGTTTGCACATACAAAAAACTCAGGCTTTAAGATCAAAGAACAGCCCATGGACTTATGTCTGTCTACAATAGAGTCAACGCATTGTGTCTTAGAACTTTTGACTTTGAATGGGTCTGAGGAATTGAATAAATCTGAGTTAAATGGTTTTTTAGAGCCGTTTAGGAAGATGGTGGAGTATCAGGTTAAATGTACTACCTTGGAGAATAAATCTCCTCGGTTTAGGGTTTAGATCGTTTATATAGAAGTATTTGCTTCTTTTTCATAACGTTCGTCGTGAGTGATAATTTTCCGTTTGCGGTAAATTATTGCGTTCCACGAATTTGTTATATATCTTTATGAATTTCTATCTATATTGTACATATTCTAATCCATTTTCATCTTTTATGACTCTATATTTTGTTTCAGGTGAGCCAAATTGCAAAAAGCCAAGGGCAATGACTTTAAATGTACTTACTACTGTATATACCTTTTTTGGATCAATCATCTCAATTGTAGAATCAGAATAATGGTCTTCGTAATAATCTTTATGTGCTGGTTGGGTGATTTCAATAACAATATTGTCATAGTTTCTTTTAACAGCATCGCTTGAAAAAAACTTTTTTGTATTATTTGCTATATATAAAGGACCTGATAAATAAATTTTTTCTCCATAATTATCTGGTTTTTCATCATGGGTTATGTACTCCCAACCTATAAAAATATATAAAAAAAGTAAAAATCCTGTTAGAAAGGTAAATATCGTTCTCTCTCTAAAATTGATTACTCTTACTAGTAATAGAATAAAAACCACGCTTGTTATAGCAACTGTATAATTGTTAATAATTCCACTTGTTTCTATACTCAAATAACTTCCTTTACTATTACATATAACTCTTTAATATCCAATACTTTATAGGAATCAGCCTTAAATATCAAAATAGTCCTATATTGTAAATGTATGACTATTTTTACAAATATAGTTGTAATTTAGTCTATTTTATTGCGTATTTTAAATTATCGAAATGTAGGGCTATTGGATTATATGGAAATATCCATACATTGGTGCGCGCTATTTGTCTTATACGGTAATAGCCCTACATAGTGTTAGGATATTTATTAGATTAAAGATTACGCTCTTTGAGCCTGTCGTTTATTATGTCCGCCGCCTGCTTGTTGTTGAACTTTATTTGTCTCTTTGACAAAAGGACGTAAGAACTTCGGCACGATGCGCCCTTGGACTTTCATGAGGTCATTTAGCATGGCTTCTGCCACATCTTCAGCCTCTTGTTGAAGAACCTCTGTTAGATGTGTAAAGAGCAGGGCAGAGAGTCGATCAAGTGAGATCTTCCATGTCGAGTCGGTTTGCGTGTAGATCCATTCACTGAAGGCATAAAATGAGTCATAAACGGTGTTATCTTTCCATAACAGTGTAATAGAGTTTTTAAAATTACCGCTGTTGTAGGTCAGGTCCCAAAAACGGGCAAAACGTTTCATTTTTTGTATCTCTTTGAAACTGAGTAGATCATTGCTTAAAATGTCATAAGGCGGGATATCGCTGTAGCGCATACCAAATTTAATGTCATGTCGATCAAGCGTCGTACCCGAGAGCTTTTTTAAGATACCGATCTGTATCTCTGAACTGCTGATACGAACCAGCTCATTGAGGTTTTTTCCAAAGCTTTTGAGGTCTTCTCCCGGCAGTCCTACGATCAGGTCCAGATGAACATGGGCCCGGGTCTGGTTTTCTATAAAGTCCAGATTTGCTTTTATCTTATCAAGTTTAAGCGGTCGATTTATGTTGTTGGCGACTTCAAAGTTTAGCGTCTGTATACCTATCTCAAGTTGTAAGGCTCCTGCAGGAAAGAGGGCAATCTTCTTCTTTATGCTCTCGGGAAAATGATCAGGTATAACTTCAAAGTGAGCAAAGTAGGGAGGCTCCTTTTCCAGGAAAAAGTCCAAGATAGCATTGGCAAACTTGATGTTAAGATTAAAAGTCCTATCCACAAACTTGAAGTTCCTTGCCCCCATGCCCCATAAGTGCTCAAACTCTTTAACCAAGGCATTTATATCAAAGTTCCTGACCTTCTCATCGATGGAAGAGAGACAAAACTCACACATAAACGGACAGCCTCTTGAGGCTTCTATGTAGATGTAGCGGTTATCTATATCATTTTGGCTGTAATACTCATAGGGAAGTTTCAAGCTGCTCAAGTCTTCCAACACAGGCTTTATGATCTTATCTTGCGGGGCACTGTTTTCCTGCAGTGCCTTACAGAGTTTATAAAACGAGGTGTCACCTTCACCTTGGATGATGTAATCAGCCTTACCAACATCAACCCTGAAAGGCTCATATGATACTTCCGGCCCGCCTAGGATTATCTTGGTGTAAGGAGAGACTTTTTTGAGTATCTCTATAAGTTCATGTGTCTGTTGTGCATTCCAGATATAAACACCCAAACCGATGATGTCGGGCTCTTCATCCATGATCTTTTCCGCAACACTTTGCATGGCATCATTAATACTGAATTCTAATAAAAGTGTGTTGTTTTGCAGTTCTTGCATATTGGCATATAAATAACGAAGCCCGACCGAACTGTGTGTGTATCGGGAGTTTAAAGTACTTAGGATGATTTTCATACGCAATTATACACAGAGTGAACTGTTTATGCGATATAATCATCTCATTATATGCATGAGGAATGATTATGAAAGAGTGTCAGACATTAGACGAGGTGAGAACTGAAGTTGATAAACTAGATGATGAGATAGTAGAACTGATTGCGCGAAGAAACGCTTATATCCATCAAGCAGTAAGGTTCAAGCAGAGTGTAGATGAAGTGAAAGCTGAAGATAGAGTCAATGAAGTTTTGCAACGTGTTCGTCATAAAGCCCTGGAATTAGGGATGTCTCCTAACATGATTACAAGTTTGTATACCAAGATGATTGATAGTATGGTCGAATCCGAAATCGAAGAGTTTAGGGATAGAGGAGCACTCTAAAGAGAGGCTCTTTATAAACACGGAATTAAAATAGTTGTAAAGAAAACAATCTTCCTTCTCTTGTTTACCATTTATTCGTTATAACTTAATATTATGGGTCTTAGTGATACTTTAAAGGACCCGAATGCAACTCCCAGATTTTATGATGATCATCTCATCTTCACCAGGACTTTCTCTTCTTCTTTGGTGTTCCATAACTGTGATACTCCTGTATATGGCACGTACTCCCGCTCATGAAGCGATACTTTCGGCATCAAAGATACTCTTTCATGCCCTGCGTCTTTTCTCTTCTTCTGTACTATTGGCAGAGAAAAAACTTAAAGAAAGAAATAAAGAGGTCCTTTTGGCTTCAGGTAAGGCTGCGTCAGAACGTATCATCGAGAGAGAGTTTGAACGTATTGACGTTTTTGTCAAAAAAGATCTTGCCCATTTTCCAAGTTTGCAAAGAGAGATCACGAAGCATGTTGTAAAACTGGATACTGATTATCAAAAAAGTGCAGAGATCCCTCCCGCACCTCCGGGTTGGACAAAGGCTATAGAGCCTATTGCCGCTATAGCTCCTTCTGAAGACTCTATGGTTACAGAGATCTTGAAAAGCATCAAAGAGGCCTTGGATAAAGGTCAGGAAAAGGCTCTTGAAAGCTATAGAAAAAGTTCGCAAGAACGACACGCCTATCTGAAGAACATGGTGCCTACCCTTCGTCATATCAACAAGTCTGTGGCCGGTTTGGACAAAAATGTACAGACACTGCTTGAGAGATCAGCAACGGTAGATAAACATATGGATGAATACACCGAGATTACAAAAAAAACAGATAAAGCAGCCCAGATGCTCTCTTCCTCATCCATGACGCAGTTTTTTATTGCAGGTTTTGTTTTGGCCATTGCCATCGGCGGCGCTTTCATTAACTTTAACCTGATTTCGCGTCCCATGCAGGAGATGGTAGGCGGATCTGTATATATGATGGGCTTTAAAGTGGCAGATATTGCTGCTTTGGTCATTATCTTAGTTGAGATATCTATGGGGCTTTTTTTGATGGAGTCTATGCGCATAACACGCCTTTTTCCTGTGATCGGCGCTTTAGATGACAAGGTGCGTGTAAGGATGATTATTGTCTCTTTTATCTTTCTATTTCTTCTTGCCAGCGTTGAAGCGGGGCTTGCCTATATGCGCGAACTTCTTTCTGCAGATGATGCTGCCCTGGTAGCGGGCCTTTTAGGTGGCGCGTCCATCGAAGGAGTAGACGCATCGGGTAGATGGATAACAACAGCCGCGCAGATGGGGATGGGTTTCATCTTGCCTTTTGCCCTTACCTTTATCGCCATTCCTTTGGAGTCGTTTATACATTCAAGTCGAACGGTTATGGGTGTTGTGATGGCTGCATTTTTACGTGTTTTTGCCGTGTTTTTACGCTTTATGGGAAATATCAGCCGTTATCTGGGTAAAAGTCTGGTCAATATTTATGACCTTCTTATTTTTTTGCCGTTGTGGATGGAAGGTATTGTCTCAGATAAAAAGCTAAAAACAAAAGAAGAGATACCGGGTATAGAGCTTTCAAAAGAGGAGTTGCCGGTTAAGCCGCGTTCCACACGCAAAGCAGGCGTAAAAAAAACAGCTCCTAAAAAAGAGGCTGTTGAAGAGGTAAAAGGATGAATATGAGAGGTTTAATAGTGAGCATCATCATGATCTTTGGTCTTTCTGCCTGTTCAACCGGCCCGCACAAGGCACATAACAAGGGTGTCTATATGCTTATTGACACTTCAGGAACCTATACAAAAGAGTTAAAGAAAGCACAGCAGATCATAAACTATATACTTTCACAACTTGATGCAGGAGACAGTTTCGTGGTTGCGAGTATTGATACGGGCAGTTTCAGTGAAAAAGACATTATTGCAAAAATCACATTTGATGACAGGCCTTCTAAGGCAAATCAGCAAAAAAGAGCCTTTCAGCAAAAGATAGAAAACTATATAGTAGGGGTAAAGTCCAGCCCTTACACTGATATCACGGGAGGGCTTTTACAAGCAACAGAGTATTTAAATGAGAGAGATACGCGTACAAAGACCGTCATGATTTTTTCTGACCTGAAGCAGGAGCTGAAAAAAGGGTATGTTCGAGATATACCTCTGGTTCTGGACGGTTACGATGTTGTTGCATTAAATGTCACAAAACTTCGAAGTGATAATATTGACCCGAGAGAATATATGAGCAGGTTAGAGTTGTGGAAGAGTCGTGTTGAAAAAGGTGGCGGAAAATGGGATATTATCAATGATCTTGAACGTTTAGACCAGCTCATAAAGTGATAACAAAATAAAATGAGTACTCATAAAAAGATTACTTATTTACACTGTATTTATTATTTGTGTCTATAATGGCCCGCATAAGAGATGAATTTTCAGAGTGTATCTTAAATTAAGATTATCTTTGCTAAAATCGGACTAATTTATAATTAAGGAAATGAAAGATGAAAAACCTTCTTGCAATAAGTGCTATGGCTGCTTTACTACTACTGTCAGGATGTAGTCAAAAAGATCCGGCGATCGATGCTACAGATGATGCACAAACAACTGCTGAAACGCCTGTTGATGTCAAAGATCCAAGTATGACCAGTAGCAGTGGCATGGAAGATAGCGCTATCGACCAATCAGGTTCTGAGGCTGGCATGGATTCTGTAGAGCAGACTTTAAGTGCTTTAGAGGCACAACTGCAAACAGTTACATTTGATTTTGACAAGTTTAATATCAGAACTGATATGGAAGACAAAATCACATCAAATGCAACTATTGCAAAAGTGGGTGCAGCAGTCTACAACGTAAAGCTCGAAGGTAATTGTGATGAGTGGGGTAGTGACGAGTACAATTATGCACTTGGCCTGAAACGTGCTAAATCAGCAAAAGATGCTATGGTAGCCGAAGGTGTAGATGCAAGCCGTATCACTATGGTAAGTTTTGGTGAGAGCAACCCTACATGTACAGAGCAAACTAAAGACTGTTGGTCAAAAAATCGTAGAGTAGACTTTAAACTTCTTCCATAATGAGAAGCGTTTTACGTCTTGGCTTTTTAAGCCTTCTTCTTCCGTTTTCTCTTTATGCAGAAAAATCTGCATTTGGAGCAGGCGATCTTGATAATCCCTCCCCCTATGGCTTGACCAAAGCCGAAAAGCATATCCTTGACAATAAAGAGACCATCAGTGATATTGAAGGTACCGTTCGTAAAAACAGAACGCGTATTACAAATATTGAAGAATCTCTCTCCGGTATAAAAAGTATTGTTGAAGGTATGAATGAGAGCGGCCGGGATGATAAGCTCAGTCTGCAATCGCTTAAAGAAGAGATGAACGGTATGAAAGAGTCATCTTCTCAGATGAGCCAAAGGATTGATGATCTTATCGTAAACCATGATGAGAACATCAAGCAGCTTAAGACGGTTATGGGCGAACTGAGCTCCTTAATCGACATGATCAACAGCACTTATGTAAGTAAAGATGAATATAATGCCTTGGTGAAAGAAATAAACAGCTTCAAGCTGAGTGTTTCCAAGCAACTTAAACAGATTGCTAGAAACGGGGCAAACCCGCTAGACAACAAGAGTAATGCCCAGGTTGAAAAAGATGCAGACAAGCTTTTTAAAAAGAAAAAGTATGCAGATGCCATCGATCACTTCGAACATCTTATTACGAAAAAATACAAGCCGGCAAAATCGCATTATTATATAGGCGAAAGTTACTTTCAGCTGAACGAGTATAAAAATGCCATTGCGTATTTTAAAGAGAGTGCCAAACTGTACTCAAAAGCGAAGTATATGCCTAAGCTCATGCTTCATACTGCCATGGCGTTTAAAAAGACAAAAGATGAAGAACATGCCCAGCAGTTCTTGCAAGCCGTGATCGCCAAATATCCAAACTCTTCAGAGGCCAATAAGGCGAAAAAACTACTTAAATAAGAAGTTTTTGCCTTGTTTTTCATAAGGTTTGCTAATGATAAAGTACCATGCCTCTCTTTTTCTTTTTATAGCTAATACAATTTTTTTTCTCAATACAACCTGTGCAGACACACTATCTGTTGCCTTCGATAATGATGTCTTTGCTAATGATGATGCCGGTTATACAAGTGGTACACGCATAGCCTGGCTAGGCAGTGATTTAAACAATACTAACCTGAATAAATCAGATAATATATATGACCATTTTATAGAAAATACAGTAGAAAACTTACCCTTTTTTAGTTTAAACAAGCAAAAAAAGCATAACGCAGGCATAAGTATCTATCAGATGATATTTACACCTGAAGATATTTCTAAGAGCGAAGCAGATTATAATGACATTCCTTATTCAAGCTCTCTTCTGTTTTCATTCTTTTTTTTTGAATGGGAGAGAGAAAATTATCACGAGTATAGTCTTGATCTTGGAGTTGTAGGTCGGAATTCAGGTGCTGAATGGGTGCAAAAGACATTTCATAAAGTTGCAGGCAAGATGCCAAATGGCTGGGATAATCAGTTAGATAACGAACTTATGTTCGGAATGTCATATGGTTATGGAATTAAAAGCTGGACAAAAACTTATGATGATAAGTTTAAGTCCGACTGGGTGAACGCTTTTAGATGCCAAATTGGAAACTTTTATACGGGTGTATCGGGCAGTTCGATATGGCGTTTTGGTAAAAACTATTCTGAAAATTTTAATTTAAACTTTCCGGGCACAATGGGCAACAGTTCTTTGTTAGATGTTCCTAACAGAAATAAGTCACTGGGCTACTCCTTTAGTATCGGTCTTTTGGCAGAGGTAATTGCATATTTTTATATCATTGACTCAGCTAAAGAATATAATATCGACAGAAACAAGTTTTCAGCCAGTGTTATTGGTTCAGGTAGTCTATATTTTGACAATATGGAGATTGCGCTTTCCATACGAAGGCGTACTGCACTGATAAGACAAGCATCGTCTAGTTCAGAGACCTTCGGTACGATTGTAGTGCTCTGGCATTTTTAATGGAAAGTCTAGAACGCGATATGTACATGATTGTCGGGTTTGACAACATAAAGGTCTCATCTTTGAAATATTCTCCAGTTTAAATTGGTAAGCCATCTTAAAGATAGTTATGTTAAAATCACAAAAATTAAAATGATGATTATTTAATCATTATTAAGGAAATTAAAATGGCAATTGAAAACAATCAAGTTGTATCAATCGAATATGAAGTACGCAGCGGTGATACTGTTGTAGATAGTAATGTAGGCGGTGATCTACTTACATTTATGATCGGGAAACAGCAGATTATTCCGGGTCTTGAAGAAGAGGTGTGTAAAATGAGCATGGGCGAGAAGGGCGATGTATTTGTTCCTGCTGCCAAAGCCTATGGTGATTACAACAATGAAGCACTTCAGGAAGTTCCAAAAGAACAATTTGCAGGTATTGAACTTGAGCAAGGCATGAGTCTTTATGGTCAAAGTGAAGATGGCGGTACGGTTCAAGTCACTGTAAAAGATATCAAAGACGAAACAGTGACGATCGATTATAATCACCCTCTTGCAGGTCAAGACCTTATGTTCTCAGTAACGATTGCTACCGTTCGTGAAGCAACTGCTGATGAGGCAATGACGGGTGTTCCTGCAGAAAATGCTCAACCTCAATCGGGTGAGTCTTGTGGTACAGGGTGTGGCTGTCACTAGTTTTACGGCAACTTCAAACGCTTCGCATGAGGCCTTGAAAACGGCAAACCTCCTTAAAGGTCTGCCGATCAATGCCTTTATATTTGGTCAAAGCGGTACGGGTAAAAAGAACCTAGCCAGCTATATTCTTCCTAATGCACCTCTTATTGATGCAACGCATTATGAAGAACTTGAGGGCGCATTGAGCTCACATTCAACACTCATAATCTCTAATTTTGACAAAATACCTAATTATGACAACTTTCAAGTTCTGTTGGAGAAGTACGGGGTACGTATTATCGCCTTGGCCAGTTCTATGTTTAATGTTGACGTCATTGAACAGTTTTTCGGTATTAAAGTCTATCTGCCCCCTTTGGCGGAACGTCTTGAAGATGTGGATGTACTGGCTGAACTTTTTTTAGATGAGGCAAAAGAGCTTTTAAGTGTTCAAAGCGATATTACAATCGATACCTCTAAGATAAACCTTAGTCATAATGCGCACTCTATTCGTCGTTACGTTTATATGCAAGTTCAACTGCAAGATATTAATGAGTCTGAATTGATGAGCATCATGGAGACATTTTTAAAAGAGCGTTTGGGTGGAAATAGCGATTATAGAAACTTTATTTATCTCTATGAGGCTCCTCTAATTAACGCGGGAATCGAAAAGTTTAAAACACAACTGCAGTTGTCAGACAAACTAGGGCTAAACAGAAATACACTGCGAAAAAAAATCGCTGAAAACAAGGAATATTTAAAACATGAGTAAAGTAGCATTTATTTTCCCGGGGCAGGGCAGCCAAACTATTGGCATGGGTAAGAGTTTTGTGGAAGGTTCTGCCTTGGCCAAAGAGATGATGTTAAAAGCGTCTGAACGTACGGGCATAAGTTTTGAAAAACTTCTTTTTGAAGAGAATGAAGATATTAACAAGACTGAAAACACTCAACCGGCTATCTTGCTGGTAAGTATGATGGCGCATGCCCTTTTTAGTGAAAAATCAGATGTTAAGCCGACACTTCTTTTGGGCCACTCTTTGGGTGAGTTCTCAGCTGTGTGTGCTGCGGGAGCCTTGGACTACCTTGATGCAGTAGAGCTTGTAAATGCACGCGGTAAGCTAATGCAAAGTGCATGTGACGAGATTGAGGCTTCCATGATGGTTGTTTTAGGCCTTAAGGATGAGCAGGTTGAACAGATCTGTAAAGAGGCACAGGAGCAAGGCAAAAAAGTTTGGGCGGCAAACTATAATCAAGAGGGGCAGTTGGTAGTTGCCGGGATGAAGTCTGATTTGGCATCCATGGAGTCGGTGTTTAAAGAAGCCGGTGCCAAAAGAGCAATGCTGTTAAATATGTCAGTTGCCTCTCACTGTCCGATTTTAGAACCTGCTCAAGCTCCTTTAAAAGAGAAGATGGAAGTGATGTTAAGGGATAGCTTTCTGGCACCAATCATTTCAAATGTTACTACGGCTGCATACGCTTCAAAAGAAGAAGCGCTGAACCTTTTAACGGATCAACTGACTAAGCCTGTAAAATACAAACAGAGTATCGAAGCTATCTCCGGTGATGTTGATATTGCTATTGAGTTTGGAAACGGTAAGATACTGGCGGGTATGAATAAGCGTATCAATAAAGAGATGAAAACCTATAATATCTTTGATATGGAAAGTCTAGAAGCTGTATTGGCTGAATTGGCATAATGAAAATAGCCTTAGCTCAGGTCTCACCGAAACTTAACAGAAACAATGTTCAGATGCACTTGCAAGAGATAAAATCTTGTGATGCGGATGTTATTGTTTTTCCTGAGCTCTCCCTTAACGGTTACCTCCTTCAAGATAAGGTGTATGAAGATGCCTTCACCCTTCATGAATTAGATTGTTTTATCCAAGCGAGTCATAGCATAGATATTGTTCTGGGTTGCGCGCTTCGACAAGACCATCGTATTTTTAATGCCGGGATATACTTTTCAAAAGGTGAGGTGAAGCATGTCCACCATAAGGTACATCTGCCTAATTACGGAATGTTTGAAGAGGCCCGTTACTACTTTAAGGGGGAGAATATAGAATTTTTCCCTACGCTTTATGGAAACACAGCCGTGGTAGTATGTGAAGACCTTTGGAGAGCAGAGAGTATTGCCGAACTGGCTGCTCAAAAACCGGAGATCATTTATGTTCTTGCCAACTCTCCCGTACGTGATTTTAATGAAGAGGGTTTGCTTATCAAAGAGCAGTGGGAAGCCATCTTAAAAACAACAGCGCTACTTTGCGGTGCCTATGTAGTCTTTGTCAACCGTGTTGGATTTGAAGACGGTATAGGCTTTTGGGGTTCATCAATGTTGATTACGCCATCGGGTGAGATAGAGGCGGAACTACTTGGTTTTGAAGCGCAGACCGAGAGTTTTGAGCTTAATAAAGAGCTGCATTTTGCACAAAAACAGATCATTAAAAACGATATCTAGAATAAGAAAAAACCAAGGTAGGAAATTGTGAATATTGCTATTATGGGCGCTATGCCGGAAGAGATTGCTCCACTTTTAGACAGAGTGGGTAAGTATAAGCTAACAGAATATGCAGGTAATAAATATTATGAGGCGAAGTACGCCGGACACAATCTCGTAATTGCATATTCAAAGATCGGAAAGGTCTTTTCTACCTTAACCGCGACAACCATGCTTCAAAAGTTTGGTGCGCAAGTTCTTCTTTTTTCAGGTGTTGCGGGAGCGGTAAACCCCAACCTTAAAATCGGTAACCTTATCGCCGCGACAAAACTGTGTCAACATGATCTTGATATCACGGCTTTTGGTCATCCCTACGGATATGTACCTGAAGGAAAACAGTTTATTGAAGCAGACCAGGACCTCATCAAGAAGGCCAAAGAAGTTGCATCTGAGATGAAGCTTGAGCTTATGGAAGGTGTTATCGCCACGGGAGATCAGTTTGTTGCAGACCCTGAGCGTAACAAGTGGATAGCGCAAACCTTCAAGGCGGATGCATTGGAGATGGAGGGTGCTTCGGTTGCTTGTGTGTGCGATGCGATGGGTATTCCATTTTTTATCCTTCGTGCTATTTCTGATGCGGCTGATATGGATGCGAGTTTTTCTTTTGATGAATTTTTGGAATCTTCGGCGATAGAGTCTGCAAATTTTATTATCAAAATGGTAGAGCACATTGAGTAAACAAAAGTCATTATTACCTTCAAAAAAGATCATGTCTCAGCTTGGTAAGACAAATGCCGCTTTTGCTCTGATAGAAGAGGGTGACAAGATCCTTGTCGGACTTTCAGGCGGAAAAGATTCATTAACGATGATCCATGCGATGAGAGAACAGCAGCGTCGGGCTCCCTTTGACTTTGAATTCATCGCGGTCACGGTCTCTTACGGGATGGGTGAGAATTTTGACTATCTAGCAAAACATTGTGAAGAGTATGGGATTAAGTTTCTTGTTAAAGATACAAAGATCTATGAGACAGCCCAGGAAAAGATTAGAACCAACTCATCTTTTTGTTCCTTTTTTTCGCGTATGCGACGCGGGTCTCTTTATAGTGTTGCGCAGGAGCTTGGCTGTAATAAACTGGCTCTGGGTCATCACTTGGATGATGCCGCAGAGAGCTATTTTATGAATATGATCTATAATGGTCAAATGCGTGCGCTCTCTCCAAAGTATAAGGCGGGTAATGGTCTTATTGTTATTCGTCCTCTTATCCAGATGCGTGAACGCCAGCTACTTGGTTTTGTCAGGGATAATGGACTTGAAGCTATCGGAGACGAAGCCTGTCCGGCTATGCGTTTTGATGTAAAAATGCCCCATGCAAGGGCAAGTATGAAAGAGATGTTAGCAGATATGGAAGGGAAGTATCCTGATATCTTTGTCTCCATTAATGCAGCATTTGGAAATATCTCAGATGAGAGTTTCTTCGATCCGGACCGCTTTTCTTTATAAGTCTGGACGCTTTCCACGCAATAGAGCACTTTACTTTTTTAGATAAAATCAGTATTATTGAATAGAGTTTTTCTGTACCTTTTCATCTATGTACTAAAATGTAAAAACGTAATGACACCTTGAAAGGTTAGGCTTTTGTTAGAAACACCGAAGAATTTTTTTAGGCAGTCCCCTTCAGTTTACTATTATTCTGATCTCATTAATTTGTTTCTATCGGCCAGTCCTAAGTCGAGTCTGGCTTATATTTCGGCTGCCTTACTTTTTGGCTGGATCTTTTTCCCCTATATTCCCTTAAATATTTTTATATCGATTATGGCAGCGCATGGTTTATATCAGAGTATTCGTTTATATTATGTTTTTAAACACAAGGGTACGAGCTGCACTCAGGATGAAAAAAAAGCCTTCATAAGAAAACATACGATCTTAATGCTATTTGGAAGTCTCATATGGGGAGTTTCGTGTTTCTTGTCTGTACTGTATGCCCCTGATAACTATGAGTATATTATGCTGGCACTTGTGGTTGCGATGGCTGCAGGTAGCATTTCTACCCTAAGTCCAATCTTTCGAACCTATTTAGCCTTTAACCTCCCTATGATCTTTTTTCTTATCGTGAGCTTTATCTACAAGGGAGGTGAATTTCACCTGTATATTGTGGTTATCTTGCCAATTTTTACCTACGTTCTTATGACAGCCTCATGGGATATGCATAAGACGCTTAAGCATTCTATTGAATTAAAAGAGCTTTATGCACTGGCAAAAGAAGCGCTAAAAGAGACAAACTTGTCCTTAGAGCAGAAGGTGAAAAAAGAGGTTGAACAAAACCGCCAAAAAGACCGTCAGATGTTAGAGCAGTCCCGTCTAGCACAGATGGGTGAAATGCTTTCGATGATAGCACACCAGTGGAGACAGCCTCTGTCTGCTATTGCAGCTGCAACAGGTTCTATGGATCTACATATGCAGCTGGATAAATATGATCAGCAATATATGAAAGAGAAGATAAAAAGTATTAATACCTACACGGAACATTTATCTACTACCATTACTGATTTTAGAAACTTTTTTAAACCTGACAAAGAAAAATCATTGACAAGCTTGAATACAATAGTAGAAGATTCACTGGGTATTATCGGAACGTCATTAAAGTCTCAGGGAGTTGTTGTTGAGACAGTTCTGGATTCAAAAGAAGAGATATACTCTTATCCTAACGAACTGAAGCAAGTGGTTTTAAACATTATCAAAAATGCGCAAGATGTTTTTATTGAAAAGGCTCAGGAGGAGAGCCCGTCTAAAAAGATCAGCCAGCCAAGTGTTGTGATAAAAGCACAAACAGCCGACACAGAGGTACACTTGACAATACAAGATAATGCCGGAGGCATTCATGAAGATAATATTGAGTGTGTCTTTGATCCCTATTTTACAACGAAAGGGAAAAGTGACGGTACAGGATTGGGCCTATACATGTCAAAAATGATCGTTGAAGATCATTGTGAGGGAAACTTGAGTGTAGAAAACCGAGATGATGGCGCATGTTTTGCCATAAGACTTCCTCGTTTTGAAAAGCCCAATACTTAAATAAAACGCCAAATGTTTTTTCATAATTATGATATTTTATTTTTTAGCTATAATTTCATACTATTATTAAAATAAAGGAAATTTATGAATGTTTACCCAGACAAAGAGATGTTAGAAAACTCAGATATGAAAATTGTTGATATTCGTACCCCAATGGAATGGCAGCAAACGGGTGTTGTTCCGGGTTGTACTACGGTTACGTTTTTTGATGAGACTGGAGGCTATGACGCTGAGGGCTTTTTAAAAGCAATGGATGAACTGGGCGGAAAAGATGTTGAGATCGGTTTGATCTGCCGTACCGGTGCAAGAACAGCCCAAGTAGCCGGTTTTATGCAACAGCAAGGCTATAACGTGAAAAATCTTGCAGGCGGGGTGATGAAGCTAATGGGCGAAGGTTATGAACTGGAAGCGTACAAAGGTTAACAAAAATGCCTTGTCTAATGTGTTTTGATCGAGCCCTTTTCTTGCGTAATGGGGATACTTCTATTGCTCTCTTCATAAGGCTGGGCCTGTTCAGAACACGCCCATAAAGAGAGCGAGAGCAAAGTTACTATTATAAGGTTTATATACGGAACAAACTTTGTCATGAGTTCTCCTTTGTATACTCTTCTTTTAGGTTCTGTAAAAACTCAAGCATACGTATCTGGTAGGTGGAAGTGTCTTCATCTGTGCTGCATTCAACGATCGGATGCAGTAGGGAAGTATCGATTTTCTTAGCATACCGTGGAATCTGTTGCAGCTCTTTTTGGATGTCAGCAACCAAATCATCAATGTCAAGCCCATATTTTTGATGAACCTTGTTGACATACTCACGTGTAGTCAGAACAAGCATGTCGACTCTACTTTTATCCTTGTAAATCTGCATTCCAGCCTGATGGACAAGTGTATATTCGCACTCAGAAGGGTGTCTGTTTGCCGCAATGATAAGAGCAAAAAGTTTGGCGCGGAACTCTAAAGAATTATGATGATAGATTAGGATCTCTCTTAGACCCGTATAGAGATAATGTTTTAAACTAAATAAAAATTTCATCCGCATCCATGTTTTAATTTTCTTAATTATAACACTATTTTATTTTTATCTTCCGGAGTACAATTTAATCTGTGTTAAAAGGTAGAATTTTTTTACAGATTAAGCTGAAATAATATTGAAAAAAGTTATTTTATACCTATGAAGTTATTTTTTATTTTCTATCTTATACTTAATTGTTTGATCCACGCTTCTGAAGAGAGCAATACAAGTGAGTTGATAGAGCCTGGTTACATTGATATGTACCACGGTGCTTTTAGTGCCAAAGTACATGAGTGGGGTGTTGGGATCGATACTATGGTTCTGGATATATATGATTATTTTGGAGATGCAAACAGTTCATATATTTCTGATGAGAAACGAAACATATATACGTTTGATACTAATAAATTAAAAAATCAGCTAGATGAAAACAGGAGTACACAAGATACCAATATAAGGCCTGGCATAGTAGAAGATAGCAATAAAAGTGTAACACAAGAGGTGATTGGGCAGACTGACAGGGATCAGGATGTAAAGGTAAAAAATAAAAATTATCATCTTGAGGAAGGACTTAAGGTGGATGAGTTTTTCTTAACCCGCAAACTTTTAGAAGAGAGGGATAAGTCATATATACGCGTAAGTTTTATTGACAGGATTAACTCCTTGGAAAACGAAGACTTTAGTGCCGATGTTAAAGCGCGTCTGTATCTTGGAAAAAGTAGAAAGAAATTACGTTTTTTTATAGAAAGTTTTAATGAGGACACGGCGAGAAATATCGCTAGCTCAGATAGTGATGAAGAAGCACCTGCGATCGGTATTCAGCGCAGTTCAAAAAAACGTTTTGGAATCAAGCCGCGATATTCTATCGGTCTGCGGGGTCTTGATGCCTTTGTCAGGGCACGCTACTCCTATAAGAGTAATGTGTCAAGATGGACATTGGAACCGATACAGACCTTTACCTATGCCATAAAAGACGAGTTTTCCGAACTCACTGAACTTTATCTGAGTACGCCGACAAGTGATACGACCCTATTGCGATTTGTAGTGGACAGAGGTACACATTCCGGTGTTGACGGTATGCATTATGACGGGTTTGCACAATATTTTTACAGACCCAGGAAATATGCAGGTTTAAGCTTTAATCTGGGATTTAACGGACATACAAAGTATGAAAAGACACTAGCGCAGCCACCTTTTGTCAAACAGGAAAATAAAGTTTTTAATTATCTTTTTTTACTGCGATGGAGGGAAAACATCTGGAGAAAATGGCTGTTTTATGAGATAGGCCCGGGGGTCAATTATCATGAAGAACACGGTTATCGTCCAAACTATAATATATTTTTTGGATTAGATCTGTTTTTTGGACATGTATAGAGGTGTATGGCTAGCTACCCCATTTTGGCTGTAGGCATAGAAGTATCGCTGTTTGCCACTAGTAGTGCCAAAGCTTTATGATCAGCGGTTGAGAGAGCAAGGTTTTGTATCTCTTCTAAGGAAAACCATTCATGCTCTTGTATATAACTGTGATGCACATAGACCTTGGCCTGAAGTTTAAAGTGTGAATAGGTATGCGATATCTCTCCCAGGGTGTATGTAAAGTTGATAGTGTGATGATGCTCATATTCGCTAAACCCCCAAAGACCATTAAGTAAGCGTGTCTCCCTTTGCTTGAGTGCAAACTTGTTTTTATGTTGATGTATGACGATATGTCTTTGACGAACAGGCGTGGCTTTTTTGACTTTTTTGGCGGGGTATTGAAGAGCATTTTTCTGCCCCTTACAGATACTATTCAAAGGGCAGGTCGCACATAAGGCTAGCTTCGCGGTACATATACTTGCACCCAGGTCCATCATGGCCTGATTATAATCATATGGTCGTGTCTCATCAAACAGTGTATAGGCTTTTTGCCAGAGCTCTTTATCGGAGGCCTTTGTAAGGGCAAAAACCCGGTATAAGATACGTTTAACGTTTGCATCCATAATGGGAACGGGTGTTTTATAGGCAAAGGCGGCAACGGCATGTGCTGTACTTTGTCCTATACCGGGAAGAGATACAAGCCCCCGCACTGTTTGAGGAAGGGTGTTTTGACAGAGCTGTGCCGTTTTATGTAGATTTCGAGCGCGGGTGTAGTAGCCTAAGCCTTCCCATCTCTTCAAGACATCATCAAGTGAAGCATTGGCTAAGTCTTCTAATGTTGGGAAGGCTTCTAGAAAAGGAAAATAGAAGCGTTCGAGAACAGTCTTTACCTGGGTCTGCTGGAGCATGATCTCACTTACCCATATTGTGTAGGCGTTATCACTCTTGCGCCAGGGAAGATCATGACGTCCATTGTTTTGGTACCATTGATAAAGTAAATTGTGCGCTTTTTTATACATGTATAAGTCTAACAAAATTGGGTTTAAAGACTCTCTTTGTTACACTGTCGTTATGAAATATGTTCAAGATCACACTACCAAGACCTTGGAAGTCAAGCAGTCCAAGTTTATCGCCCATCTTATCCCCTATGCATTATATGATGAAACATTAAAAAGTCTGAAAGAAGAACATCCAAAAGCCCGGCACTTTGTCGTTGCCTACAGATATATGAACACCTTTGAGCAGATAGTAGAACACTGCAGTGATGATGGTGAACCAAAGGGGACGTCAGGAAAACCTACTTTGGCGGTACTTGCGGGAAATGAACTGATAAACTCTGCTGTTATCATAGTAAGATACTTCGGAGGCACAAAGCTTGGAACAGGTGGTTTAGTCAGGGCTTATTCAGATGCGTGTAATAGAGTGATTGAAGAGAGCCTCTTAATACCTTATGTCAAGCTGGAAAATTATGCGTTTTTCGTAAAATACTCTGATATGAGTGTAATCGAATACAAATTGGGCAAACACAATATCGTGTTAGATGAAAAAACATTTAACGATATCGGAGTGGCGATACATATAAGAACAGAAAAATCGATCTGGAGAAAATTTTCTAAGGAAAATGAACGTATTATCTGTATAAAAGAGTGATTGCCCCGTTAATAAAGCATGTATCTCTTAGCGCTTTATCGACTTTTAAGTAAAGCTTAACTACAATTGCACGAATATAACTAATAGAAGGACGCTTATATGAAACGTACTTATCAACCCCATAACACACCGCGTAAACGTACTCACGGATTCCGTTCACGTATGGCAACAAAAAATGGTCGTAGAATCATTAATAGACGCCGCGCTAAAGGGCGTAAGAGCTTAACTGTATAAACCATTTTGAACGATTGAAACTCCCTCGGGAGTTCCAGCTGGTTTATAAAAGAGGTAAGGCAGCTCATGCTAAATCCTCGGTACTTTTTTACCTTAAGGGTAAAGAGTATAAAAATGGCTTCACTGCCAGCAAAAAAGTCGGCAACGCGGTTTTCAGAAACCGTGCCAAGCGTCGACTTCGTGCACTTTTCCTAGAATTTTCCCCACACCTTAGATCCGGTACTTATATCTTTGTCGCAAAAGAGGCTATACGAGACACTTCACCTGAGTCGCTTAAAGTAGATATGCTTCGTGCGCTTAAACGTGTAGGTGCTATGGAATGATACGTAAACTTCTTCTTGCTCTATTGAACATCTATCAAAAGTTTTTTACCCTGATCGGATATGGTTCATGCCGTTATTATCCGACATGTTCTGAATATGCCCGTTGGCAGTTTGAAAAAAATTCGCTTTTAAAGGCATTTTTTTTCTCATTTGTGCGTATTTTACGCTGTAATCAACTTTTTAAGGGTGGAATTGACTATCCTGTCGTAAACAAACTAAGTTGTAAGATTAAAAAAGATAAAATATCACCGATTAAATATTGGTACGTTCCTAAGGGGAATGACAAGTACTATCTTATAAAAAATTTTTCCAAAGGGTAATCGTGTTAGAAAAAATGACTTCAAATCAAAGATTGATGCTTGCACTTGCAGTGTCTTTCGCCTTTTTTATGGCGTATACAACCATCTTTCCTCCAAAACCGCTTGATACTGAGAACAATACCACCACTAAAGCAGGGGAACAAAACAGTTTGGCTCAAACGGGTGAGTTTTCATCAACAGTGGATCTTGGAGAAGATACTGGTGCGACGAGATCGTTCTCTTCAGACAATGCTGTCTTGGCAAAATTAAGCGGTGCAAATTATGTCTTGACGATTGATACACTTGGGCGTATCGCTCAAAAAGAGATGTTAGAAGAGAAGTTTGCTGATGAAGATACAGGTAATGCTAAACTTGTATCCGAAACAGGAGCCAAACCGCTATATATTCGTTTTGCGGATAAGGCCCTGAATGAAGAAGCGATTAAAACAGCCTATACTTCTAACGTAAAAGAAGCAAATCTAGTAGATGGACATGTATCTGTTACTCTAACGCAAAAACTTTCATCTGTAACTGTTATAAAAGATTTGACTTTTTACGCAGATGGACATTATGATATAAACATCAAGCTAAGTGAAAATAAGCGTTATTATGTCTATCTGGGTATGCATCCGACTTTTTCTGATAAACAGATGATGGCTGTTGAGGGTGTGATGGTCGATACGGGTGATCACCTGATCACAATCATTGAAGACGGTGATGCAGAGAGCATGCAGTCGTTTAACGGGGTAAACCTCGCTTCTTCTTTCTCTCAATACTTTGCTTCAATCTTTTACGGACTCGACAAGGATACAACGATCAAGGTAGACAGAGACAGAGACAATAATCCTGTGGTATTTATGGAAGGTCTGCAGGACTTTACGTTTAACGGGTATATCGGACCCAAAGATTATAAGATCCTTGAGTCGATTAACCCTGATCTTGTACATGCTATCGAATACGGATGGTTTACTTTCGCGGCTGCACCACTGTTTCAGCTTCTTATGTTCTTGCACGGTCTGGTCGGGAACTGGGGTTGGGCAATTGTTATGCTGACTATTATTATCCGTCTGGTTCTGTTTCCACTGACGTTTAAGGGGATGATCTCCATGCAAAAGCTTAAAGAGGTGTCACCGAAAGTAAAAGAACTTCAGGCGAAACACAAGGGTGATCCACAGCGTATGAATGCCGCTGTTATGGCGCTTTATAAAAAAGAGGGGGCGAATCCATTAGGGGGATGTTTGCCACTTTTAATGCAAATTCCTGTCTTTTTTGCGATTTATAGGGTATTATTAAATGCTGTAGAATTAAAAGGCGCAGAATGGACTCTATGGATTACTGACCTGGCACATATGGACCCGACATTTGTCTTACCAATTTTAATGGGTGCATCGATGTATTATCAACAAAGAATTACGCCAAGTAATTTCACTGATCCTATGCAAGAAAAAATATTTAGATTTTTACCGTTAATATTCACATTTTTCTTTGTGACATTCCCAGCAGGACTTGTTCTGTACTGGTTAGTAAATAATATTTTCTCAATAGCCCAACAATTCGTAGTAAATAAAAAATTTCAAAGCCTAAAGAAGGCTAAAGAGGTATAAAGTATGGTCAAAATAGAAGCGGAGTCATTAGAGAGTGCCTATTCGCTGGCGGCCGGGAAGCTGTCATGTTCTATTACTCAATTAAACGTAGAAGTTATTCAAGCACCCTCAAGTGGATTTTTAGGACTGTTTAAAAAGAAAGCGATTATTGTCGCGACATCTAAGATAGAAGTAGAAATTCCTGTTCAGGCTGAAGTGAAAACGCAAACCGCAAGTACACCCACGCCTGTAGCAAAACCTGAGACAAAAACGGAAGAGACTAAGCCCAAGGAAGTTGCTAAAAAAGAGTCTCCTAAAAAAAATCCAAAGTCACAGACGAAGGGTAAGTCTTCCCGTAATGACATTATTTTACCGGCATCATTTGTCACTGATCAAGAAGATGATTATGATGGCTCCGACCTATATGGGGATGAAGACGATGAGATCTATGTCGGTGAAGAGACGGAGATCTGTGAGAAGTCTCATGATGAGATACATGAGCAGTTGGCCAGTAGTTCCAAGTCTGTACGCGGCTCTCAAGCCGTTGACAACTTTTTTGAAGAGTGTTGCAAACCAAGTGAAGTCGCAGCAGAGATCAAAGAAAAAATAGATGCTCTTTTCAAGCATGCATGTTTTGATATAGATGAGATCAAGGTTTGTGAGTATGATGATAAGACTATCTTGGTCGAGTTTACGGGAAAAGATGCAGCCCTTCTTATCGGTAAAGAGGGTTACCGTTATAAGGCACTCTCTTATATGCTCTACAACTGGATAAATGCGACCTATCAACTACAGCTTCGTCTTGAGATCGCCGAATTCCTGAAAAACCAGGAAGAGATGATCGGTAAGTACCTTGAAGGTGTTTATGTCAACATAAACCGTGATGGCAGAGCACAGACAAAGATCCTTGACGGGGTTCTTGTACAGATAGCATTAAGAGAACTTCGCGGGGTATATCCTGATAAATATGTGGCGATCCGTTCAACGCGTGACGGTGCCAAATTTATCATCATAAACTCGTTTAACAATAACGAAAACCGCTAAGAACGTAAAGTCATGAATGATACAATTGCGGCAGTTGCCACAGCCCATGGTATCGGTTCCATCTCCATCATTCGTCTTAGTGGCGAAGACGCCCTCGCCATTGCAAAAAAACTCTCAAAAAAAACAGACTTTAAAGTACGCCATGCCACATTAACCTCTCTGTATAACACTGCGCAGGAACTTATCGATGAGGCTATTGTCATCTATTTTAAGGGGCCCAACTCTTTTACGGCTGAGGACATTGTCGAGTTTCAATGTCATGGGGGTAAGATCGTAGCGGAACAGGTCTTGCAGGCAGTTCTGGATGGGGGTGCACGTCTAGCTCAACCGGGTGAGTTCTCCAAGCGCGCCTTCTTAAACGGACGTATTGACCTAACGGAAGCCGAGGCCATTGCCCAGCTGATCGAGGCCAAAAGTGAAGATGCCGCCAAGATCCTTGCCAAGCAGATGAAGGGGGAGCTAAAGGGGTATGTCGAGGGGGTGCGTGATGATCTCTTAAATATCTTGGCGTACTCAGAAGTAACGATCGATTATGCAGAAGAAGACCTTCCTCAAGATCTGATAGAGCAGATACTGGAGCGTCTTGACAAGCTGCACCTTCAACTCAGCGACACCTTGCAGGCCAGCCAAAGCCGTTGTGGCCTCATGCAGGGTTTCAAGGTGGCTATCATAGGTAAACCCAACGTGGGAAAAAGCTCTCTACTTAATGTTCTGTTGAACTATAAACGTGCCATCGTCTCTGACATAGCAGGGACAACGCGTGATACCATTGAAGAGGAAGTGAAAATAGGTACGCACCTGATCCGTATGGTTGATACGGCAGGGATAAGAAATGCCAATGACGAGATAGAACGCATTGGGATAGAACGAAGTATAGAGGCTATAGAGCAGAGCGATATCGTCATTGCCCTGTTTGATAACTCCCGTGTTTTTGATGAAGAAGATGAGAAGATACTTGCTTTAATCAACGAGCATAAAGATAAGAAATCCTTCATCACCTTACTCAACAAGACCGACCTTGAGGCTAAGATTGATAAGAGCAAGATTGAGGCATACTCTCCGATAGAGCTGAGCTGTAAAGAGAGTGCTAGAGAGCTGATTACGGCATTAGGAGATATTATGGATACTAAAAATATCTCAGATGAGATGATGCTGATCTCAGCACGCCAGATCAATGCGGTTAAAAAAGCGCTTAATGAGATAGAAGAGGCGAAGATGCCTTTAGAAGAGCAGGAGCTGGAAATATTCTCTTTTCATATGAACATGGCGATCACCGAAGTCTCTTCGATCACCCGTCCATATGAGCATTCCGAGATGCTTGATAAGATGTTTGGAAACTTCTGTTTAGGAAAGTAATCAGACAAGAGAAGTCTAAGCGTCTGTATCCTCTTTCTTGATAAGTGTCCGTTCTCTCTCGTACTTATCCCAGTTAAGCTTATCGCAATGCTTGGTCGTAGAGAAAGCAAAGAACAATAAGAAAAAATCCCATGCTTTGAGTAGGTACTTCATGGTCTTCCTTTTAAGTTGATTAGAATTATTATACAACAAAAGGGTGGTATAATCCTTAAAACTAAACAGGTAGAAAATGAAATTAATAGCAATAGATCTTGGTCTAAAACGTATAGGCTTGGCCTATTCGGCAGATAAAAACTTTGTGACCCCATTGAACGCAGTAGAGCGAAAGAACAGAAACCAAGCCTCAAAAGAGGTCAAAGAGGTTATTTCACAGTGGGGTGCAGAGGCGGTTGTCATCGGCATTCCCATGGGAGGAAGTTCCGAGGATGAGATGCGCCGACGTGTGGAGCATTTTATGAACCTTGTGGACTTTGAAGGGCCTGTCTATTTTCAAGATGAGAGTAATTCATCTCTTGAAGCGGAAGAGTCTATGAAGGGTTTTATTAAACAGAAAAAAGATGGACGTATTGATTCATTGGCGGCTAAGATTATTTTGGAGCGATGGATTTTGGCTAATAAGGGGATTTTGAACGATTAAAGGTTTTTAACAATAAACTCAGCCGCACTGTTTAGCGTCGGCTGAAGTGCCTTGTTATAGGTAATTGACTTTATATTTAACTTGAATAAAGTCATTTGGATAAACTTCGGCCTTGGAGTTTTCTAACTTAATGGGTGAACTGGTTTTGCCAAATAATGAAATACCATTGCCTAGCAGGACTGGTGCACGTGTTATTGTCATTTCATTTATTAGCCCAAGATTAAGAAAGGAAGTAATTGTAGCTCCACCATCTATGTAAGCATGCTGTAAGCCTTTTCTTTCGAGTCGAGATATCAAAACTGGTATTTCACCAGCATACATCTCGACTTTATCTTTTAGATTATTGGGAGCTTCTTTTAAAGTGTTGCTTAGAACAAAAATTGGAATATCTCCGTAAGGCCATTGTTCTGAACTAAGATTAAAACTGGAAATTTTCTCCATGCATCTTCGACCCATAATCATGCAGTCGATAGAAGAAATATATTTATTAAATCCGAGGTCAGAAAACTCACCCATATCAGCGTCAGCTTTTCCCGCATTCTCAAGCCAATCAATATTACCACTAATTGTTGCAATATAACCATCTACACTTGTGGCTATGAATACTGAACATTTCATTTTCGCTATCCTTTATTATCGACGGCTTTCTACTTATAACGTTTGTCGTGAGAAATATGAAACCCGCCCTTGGGTTTCATATTTCGCTCCACGTATTTGTTATGATTTTAGTTTCAACTCATCTTTAATGTCTTTTAACAATGAGCATATAGTCTTTTGTTGTTCAAGTTGTTCTTTATTAATGTGTAAAGTTTCTTCAACTTGTTGCATAATCTTTTTTTCTCTTTCATTGGCTTCGGCTTGAACATCAACAGCAGTTTTTTACACCTTTAAAGCTTTTTTCTGCATAAGCGTTGACCAAACAAGGAATCCTGAAAACACAGAAACAACGCCTATAATAACTATTATTTTTTCCATTTAAACTTCCATTCTATTAGTATCATAACGTTTAACTTGAGAAATAGTTTCGCCATAGGGGAAACTATTTCTCTCCAAGGCCTTGTTATAACACAGGCCAGTCATCTTCTTCTGTTCTTGCAATAAAATCAAAGTTCATTTCAGTTCCAAATGGTTCGGTTGGAAGCTCAACATTGTTTTTAATAATTTTTAAATCTTCATTTAATTGTTGTTCATTTAAATAAACTAATACATCATGTATTCCTGAAGATTTTGCATCATTAATTAATTCTGCAACAAATTGCTTTTGTTCTAAAGTTAATGAGTTTAATATCTCATTTTTCTTTTTGTTATCAGAAATGTCTGGGAAACCTTTTTCTTGAACCCATGTGGCAACAGCACTGTCTTTTAAATTAACTATGTCATCTATCAATTGTTTGTACTCTTCAATAGCTTTAGACATAATGTTCCTTTCGTGTTATAACTCTTTAATATCCAACATTCTATATGACTAATACTAAAATAGTAATAATATCCAACATAAAAAATGTATGGCTATTTTCATAAAAACCTTTATGTTGAAGAATTTGGTCCTATTATCTATAAAAAATCAAAAAATGAATGTAGTGATATTGGATTAAGAGAGAATATCCATATATTTATGTATGCTATTTGGTTATAAAAGCAATAGCCCTACATTATGTATGGCTATTTGGCAAGGTTAATTATATGTATAAGAGCATGAGTATTTTAATCTAAGAACTTTCTCTTAACGTGTCTGTCCTTTTTCTATCGAGAAAAAGAACGAAAAATCTCGCTCCACGGCTTCAAGCTTGACAGCTGTCAAGTCCCCTTACTCCAGATAAAATTTAGCTAAAAACTCAAAACTCACTGCGTTCAGACAGTTGAGTTTTTTTAACGCTAAACTTTATTTTACATTCGGCTTTGTAGAGGTTCTGCCACGTCTCAATCGGTGACGCATTTATGTAATTCAGAAGCTAAGGCTTCTGTGAAACTGATTCGACGTACAAAGCTTGTTATGTCTTAATCTCTTAGCTAGGGATAAAACAAGCCGTGGCGGTCGCGAAGCGATGTTTCTTTAAAAATCTTAGTTTTTACATCTATTAATGCGTCACTTTGTGATTTTCATCGAAACCTCTACAGATCTGAATGGAAGTTTTTTTCTCTCGTAAAGAAAATGACTCTGTCTGAGCGTAGCGAGTTCGGCATTTTTAGAGAGTAAAGAATTGGAATGAAGGTATCGGATAGCTATCCGACTCGAAGCCGTTGAGAGAGCTTCTTTGCTTACTTTCATTCGCGGCCGAAGAAAACAAGCCGTGGCGGTCTGCGTAGCAGATGTTTCTTTAGAAAGTAAGGGAAAGGCTATGTAGAAGTAATTAAATTAAAAATATTTCTACGGAACAGTAAAGTTAAGTAAGCAGACTCTTTTCTCCCCCATCAAATCGACTCAAAATAGCCGGCAACATCAACAAGTCGACTGAAACAGCGATCATCAAAGCAACCGCCGTAACGATACCAAAGTTCACATTTGGCAGAAATTGGGAGAAAACGAAGATCAAAAATGCGACACTGAGTATAAGGGTCGTAAAGATGATGGCAGAGCCGGCGTACTGCATGACATACTCCAAGGCCTGCTCCAGCGTGTCGCCTCTTCGGCGGGCTTCTGTGTATTTGACCAGGAAGTGGATGGTATCATCCACGGCAACACCGATGATAATGGCGCCTGAGATGGCAACACCGATGTCTATGGTGATTCCCAGCCATCCCATCACGCCGACGACAAGTATGATAGGCAGTATGTTTGGAATGATAAACAGGGGTAGCATCCTAAGATTTCTAAAGATCAGCATCATCATAATGGAAACCGAGGTGATGGCTAAGAGGATAGATTGAATCAGGGTGTCGGTTACGTCGTGCTGCATATGTGCGAACATGACGGTCTGTCCATTCGTCTTGGCAGAGTAGGGGGTCTTTTCCCACCACTTCTCAATCCACTCTATCATCTCCAGGTCCAAAGAGGTGTTGACGATGTTGACCAAAGAGGTGACTCGCAGAAGCCTTTCATCCACATCCATTCTGTCATTGATCTCCATACCTTGCGGGAGGGAGAGCGAGTACAGAAGAAGGTACTGGGCAATGAGGTTTTGATCATTTGGAATGCTTTTTGAGCCGTTCATCACCTCATTAAACTTTTTAACCACATCTGTAAGAGAGGAGACATGACGAACGTCGGGAAATCTCTCTTTATATTCTGTGTAAAATGTCTCGACCGTATTCATAAACTCAGGTGATTTAATCCCATCTTTTTGTTTTGAGTCGACGACGATCTCATAGGCCATAGGTCCAGTAAGTTCCGCTTGCATGAAGTTGACAGTCTGTCTGAATGGAACCTCTTCTTTGAAGTAGCGAACGGTGTTGGAATCAACCTTGACCAGCACCAGTCCCAGACCGATGGAAGCAAAGAGTACAAAAGAGATTAGGATGATGGAGAGGTTATGTTTTATGATAAATCTGGCATATTGGTGGGCAAAGAGACCTGCTTCATCTCCTTTTTCCGCTTGCTTGTCTGCCTTGATCTTTGGGTTGACGATGGCGAGCATTGCCGGAACAAAGAGTATAGTGAGTATAAAGGCGAGTATAGCGGCGTTAGCGGTTGCGATACCCAGTGTCTTTATCGGAATAACGGCAGAGATACTTAACGAAGCAAAACCTACGGCTGTGGTGAGCGAGGTAAGCAAGATAGGCAGGAAGTTTTTACGGATACTGTAGTGAATGGCTTCATGATTGTCAAGACCCTTTCTCCGCCCGATAAGATAGATCCAAAAAAGGTGCATAGCATCGGCAATTCCTATTGCAACAACAAAGACAGGGATATTCGCCGTAAAGTTGTTGAGTCGGTAGCCTAAGAGGACTTGTACAGACAAGACGATCAAGAAGGTGAAGATCACAACAGAGATACTCAAAAACATACCGGAGGGGCGCTTGAATATAATCCATAAGAGTATCATAGAGATAAGCAGCACCAAAGGCGTAAAGGTGGCTGCATCATGCTCACCAAGCGTAATAAAAGCCATATTCAAAACAGGCCCACCTCCAAGATGAAAGTCATAGCCGCTCTCTTTTTCAGCCTCTACAATCTCTTCTGCCGCCTTTTTGAGTATGGCAGATACCTGCGGGTCATCGCCTGCTTTTGGTGTCATTCTTGCGACGATCATGGTTGTTTTGAGATCTTTACTGATAATACGACCTACGATTTGGTCCTCACCTGCAATAAGAGCAGTCTTTTCTTGAAGCTCTTGGGGGCTGAGGGCATCAATATCTTCAATAAAGTCTTGAACCAAGATCTCGTCAGGATCTTTCTGGTCGGCATGGATGTATTGATAATTTGTAAGGGAGTCTACCCGTGAAATATATTTTGTCTTCCAAAGTTTTTCTGTGATCCTGTCAATCACATGCAGAGCTTTGGTGTTCATAACCCTCTTTTCATCTCTGAAGATAATCGTGACAGCATCATCATTTCCAAAAACAGAACGAAATTCATCATAATTTTTTAAGATAGGCGAGCTTTCACCAAACCATATCCTATAACTCCCCTCAAACTCTAAATGTTTTAAGTTCGCAGCCATTATCACAGTGAAAAGTGGTATTAAAATAACAACCGCCCAACGAAAACGAATGATCTTATTGATAAATGATTTCATTTTTTTCCTTAAAAATAATATCCCAGTTTTAGACTGAAGCGTTGATGCCTTTTCATCAGATGAAATGCGGTTAACGTGTCCTGCGATGGTTCAATGTATCGGTAGTCAAGGTTGAGCTTAAAAGTCTCTGCAAGACGACCCTCATACTCAAGGTAGTAAGTCTGTTCATCATAGTCCATATCAAAAATCATTCCACCGACAATACTGGCGTCATTACCTTCGTTAAAGCTGTAGCGTAAGCCTAAAAAAAGATCGTTTTGAAAGACCTCAAAGAGCTCAAGATCCGTGTATTTGTCATCTTCAAGGGTGTCATACTTGTAATACTCGGCTATGATACCCAGGTCAGCCTGATGACAAAACTGTGTCAGGGTATGCTCAACGCCCAGACCAAGATGGTAATAATCCGAGATCTTTTTCTCATCTATCACATCAGCATAAAGGGCTTCGAGCTTGAAGAGGGTTGAGCCGACGACAAGCGTGTTGTAGCTCATGACCTTATTGACCAGATACGCATAGATATTGAAGGTGACCGGTAGGCCGTTTAGTGGTCCGCTGGATATAAAATATCGCTGAGAGTCATATCCGTTTTCATAAATCAGAGCATAGTCCAAGGGGTATTCACTTTCGGTTGAACCGGAGTACTTAAGATAGAGCGAAGGTCGGTTTCTTGACTTCTCAGTCTTGAGATCCTTGTCATAATCAACAAAGGAGGGAAAAAAATAGTACACATAAGGGTAGGCTGCGATCGCTTGATCTTGCTCATCGACCTTGATGATCAGAGCAAACTCCCCTGTGTCGGTATAGTGGGTGTACGCCATATTCCAAGCACCCAGTTTATCCACATCAAAAAGGTCGGAACGAAGGTCGTCGGGGTTAAAGGAGTCAACAATATTATCTACTTCCAAGGCACCCCAGAAACGAATATTTTTTCCCGCCATGATCTGATCATTTTCAAAGTCATACTTGGCATAGAGTTCATCCAGTCGTACAAAACTTCTGTCATTATGATCCGAGCTTCCTTTGAGGTCATAATAGTCTTGCTGAGCAGAGACCTTTGCAATTGACTCAAAATCATCCTCGGTATAATCAAGTTCAATTTGTGTTGAAGCCGTGAAATTATCTGCATGTTTGCCCTGGGGATGGCTTAGGTAGGCCTGTGCCGTAATGTCGACATGGCCCTTGACGGCCATGCCTCCTATAAGGGTGTCGGACAAAAGAATAAGAGCAAGGCAGAGAGAGCGCATTATTTTTTCAAGACACGTTTATGAAAGTCTCTGTCTCGAAGACCATTTTTGACCGTTTCGTCTTTCCACACCAGGATGGTAGTTTTATCATTTTGATGATTATGCATTGTGATCTTACCGATGCGCCATATCCCGCTGATCTTTTTATACGCATTAAAGAGTGCTGTTTTTAAGAGTTCGTTTTTTCGGTCGTAGTATTCAATCTTATAGATTAAAAAGTCATCCTTTCCCACCCAAGAGATCTGTTTGGTATATCCGGAGTTCTTTGAAACGGGTTTTCTTTCACCCCTATACATTGCTTTTCCATCGAGTGTAACGACTTGAGCCTCTCCCTGATAGCTATATTTGTCTACATTAAAAGAGCTCAGGTCCTCATAAGAGAACTCACTTCCCATAAAAGAGCCGGATTTGTTTTTGGACGCAATACGTTTGACACGTTTGAGTGCGGGTAGATACAGCCATTGATCATCATCTTTGTCTATGTGCTCATAATTTAAAAACTTGGTGCCTTTGACATCGGCGGGAGATAAAAACTCCATCAGTGATTTATCTCCTCCCTCTTTTTCAAGGACGATCATCTTCATAAGGCGTTCACGTTTTTGACCATTTGCATTGATCAGGGTCATCTGCATCTGAGATGAGGCATCTTCATAGCCACTGATAGCGGCATCGCTTTTTTTGGCCACATCATAATTGCTCATTGCCCATATATTTAACGAGAAGATTAAACAAACGGTGATAGTTTTTAACATATACAACTCCTAATTATTATATAGCGTTTATGTTGACAATGTTAACATAAAGATATACGCAGTGTCAACATTTAATTTTATATTTAAAAATTGACGTTACAATGACAATATGGATATATTAGAACACAAAAACAGTTACCACCATGGAAATCTAAAAGAGGCACTGATACAGACCGCCTTGGAAATGGTGGGTACACAAGGACTTGATACGATTACTCTACGTGAAATCGGTAATCGTTTGGGGACATCGCGTTCGGCGATATACAGGCACTTCAAGAGTAAAGAGGCCTTGATGAAACAGGTGATCTTGGCGGGTTTTGATAAACTGGATCGAATACTAGAACCGACTTTTTACAGTAAGGAACTGGATCTTCTGGAACGTTTTCACGTGATGGGAAAGAGTTATGTCTCCTTCGCGATAGACAATCCGCACCTGTATCGACTGCTTTTTGGAGCATCCATGTCTAAGGAACGCGAAGAGGTTTGTGTGGATGAAAGGCCCGAGCTGCATAAACTTATGAATGGTGATAGCTCTAAAGAGCTCGTTCAAAGTGAACAGGATAATGGTTTTCATAAGCTGGTATCTGTCATTGTCCAGGCTCAGGAAGAAAAACTGTTTAAAGAGGGTGATCCTGTACTTATAGCTACAGCTATCTGGTCACTACTGCATGGGTTGGCCTCTTTAGTCATAGATGGGCATTTAAGTGTTGTTGATAATGTGCAGGCTGTGTATGAAACAAATTATAAGATGCTTTTAGAAGGTTTGGCGGCTTGATCAGAATAAAATATTCAAGTTACTTCCATTATAATTGATTTACCATAGTAGAAAGGGTGTTTATGGGTGTTTGGGACGGAGTAAAGCGACAGTTACGTTCAGTTGTTGAGTGGAACAACCCCGGTGCGGATGAGCTCTTTTATCGTTGGAGTGAAAACGGCGATGAGATTAAAAATGCCTCGAAACTTATTGTCGGCCCGGGGCAGGGGTGTATCTTTGTGTATGAAGGAAAGGTTGTTTCCGTAGTTGAAGCAGAGGGTATGAGCTCACTTTTAACGGAAAATATCCCTTTTTGGACAACGGTGAGTAAGTTCATGCAAGCCTTTGAGAGTGAGCATAAGGTTGGCTTGTACTTTTTTAAACGTACACGTATCCTGGATCAAAAATGGGGGACACTTTCTGCTGTCAAATATGATGACCCCAAGTATAAGTTTCCCGTAGCCCTGATGGCGTATGGAAATTACAGTTTCAAGATAGACGATCCCAAACTCTTTTTTGTCAATGTATTGGGACCTCAAGAGTATTATAGAGTTAGTGACTTTAGAGAGATGATGCTTTCACGCGTCAACCAGCCTATCGCAGATTTTTTGGCAAGCGCACAATTTTCTTATGCCCAGATCGATTCTGAGCGTGAGGAGATCTCACACGCCTTGGGTGAGAGTTTAGAAAAAGATTTTCTTAAATTGGGGTTTTTGTTGACGGACTTTCGTATAGAAGGGACAGACTTTGATGAAGTAACTCAAGAACGTATTAACAAGATCGCTGACATTGCGGCGGACAGGTATGGAGCCGATGCCGCCGGAGTAAGCTACAGCGAACTGCAAAAACTCGATGCCATGAAAGATGCGGCCAATAACCAGGTTGGAGCAGCCGGGCTGATGATGGGGATGGGTGTAGGAGGGGGCTTGGCAGGTTCTGTTCTTCACACTGAGTCGCCAGCTCCTGAGCCGGAATCAAAGACCCTTAAAGAGAGGATGTTGGAGCTCAAAGAGCTGTTTGATGAAGAGTTGATCAGCGAAGAAGAGTACAGTGCCAAAAAAAGAAGTATTCTAGAAGAGTTGTAATGCCAAAATGTAAACACTGCTCTGCACCGCTTCCTTCCAAGAGTATTATTTGTGAGTACTGCGGGGTGAGAAATGATATTGAACTTCGAAAAAAAAACATAGGCGTAAAGCTGCCCAAGGGCAAACGCAGCTGTCCGGACTGTTTAACCTTTCTTGAGAGTATTGATATCGGAAAAAACAGCCGCTTTATTATTGAGAAATGCGGACGCTGCTACGGGCTTTTTTTTGATCATCATGAGCTTGAAAAACTTCTTGAAGAGCGTCTTGATAACTCCTACTGGATTGATCATCATAAACTTCATTCTCTTTTACAGTATCCCTTGCATCGGGATAGAATCTTGTATAGAAAGTGCCCCGAATGTTCAAAGATTATGCAAAGAAAAAACTATATGAATCGTTCCGGAGTGATTATGGATGTATGTTCTAAGCATGGTATATGGTTGGATGCGGGAGAGTTAAAACAGATCCAGGAATGGACAGCCTTGGGCGGAAAAGAGAATGTCTTAAAAGAAGCACTTGAGGAAAAACACAGAAAGAACAGAGCTAAACAGAGAAAACGTTATGCTACTCATAAAAAATCTCATTATAATAGTGGTATGATGTCAGATTCTGGCATTTTGGACGATGCTATAGATATGGTCTCAAGTTTCTTCCGTTTTGGCCATTTATAGATTTTATATTAAAGGATATGTACATGAAAAAAATAACAACTGCATTTTTAATGTTGACAGGTCTGCTTATGGCAGAAGGATTTACTCTTAAGAGTGGAGATGTTAAGGGGCAACTTTCAATAAACGAGGTGTTTAACGGCTTTGGATGCACGGGAAAAAACATCTCTCCTGAACTCTCTTGGGTAAATGCACCTGAGGGAACAAAAAGCTTTGCGGTCACTGTTTATGATCCTGACGCACCGACGGGAAGCGGATGGTGGCACTGGGTGGTCTTTAATATCGCAAAAGATGTGAAGAGTTTGAAATCGGGAGCAGGCGACCCTTCTAAAAAAATTATGCCTGCTGGTGTAGTTCAAAACGTCATTGATTACGGTTTCGCCGGATTTGGAGGAGCATGCCCACCTGAAGGTGATAAGGCCCATGAATACCTCTTTACGGTCTATGCTCTGGATGTGGATAAGCTTGAGCTAGACGGTAAGCAGTCTCCTGCGATAGCCGGTTATTATATTAATGCACACACTCTAGCCAAGGCCTCTTTAGTCGCTTACTACGCTCGCTAAAATAGTATATTTCGAGACTTTTTAGGGTCTTGGGATATCTTGAAGTTCTATCATCTTCACCGGCTTATCAAAGTGCAATGGAAGCCACTCGGCAATAGGGTGTCTCATAGTTTTTACTTTTTGATGATTTTTGCATTGTGTTCAATCTGTTACGTCAAGTACTTTAATACAAAGACTTATTGAAAAGTTTAAAAAAAAAAATATATAAAATTGCTATAATTTATGCCCATATTTATAATATAAGGTCTGAAAAATGGTAAATGAAGCTATCTTACGACAATTGGATTATGTTCCAAATGATGCATTGAAAGAGCAGGTGTCACGCATTGTAGACAATACACGGGCATTTGATAAAATCGAAAAACATATGATGGAACTGCACAAGCAGTTAAAAGTGGATGATTCTTATGTGGGAATGTCTAACTCAGAAGATTATTTTAAAATTAAAATTGAAGCACCCAGCGCAGCCTTAAGCGAAGAAGCGCATGAGAAAGTACAACATTGGTCTGAAAAATACAAGGTCGAAATAGCAAGAGTAGATAAAAAAGACACCTACTATATCAAAGGTTTCGTCCATTAGTATCCATGTAGAACCCATTACGCAGATGGGCTTTGATAAGCTCACTGAGGAATTTAAATATCTTAAAGATGTAGAAAAGCCCCGTGTCAATGTTGAAAAACAAGAAGCTGCAGCGATGGGAGATAGAAGTGAAAATGCTGAGTATCATGCCGCCAAGGAGAAGCTCCGGCACATAGATAAACGTCTCTTCTTCTTAAACAGTCATATTCAAAGATGTAAAATTATCGACCCTTCAATCTTGTCTAATGACAGGGTCCATTTTGGCTCCACTATCACCCTTTTAAATCTTGATACAGACAAAGAAGAGGTCTATACTATCTGTGGTACCCTTGAGTCTGAGCCTGAAAATGGACTGATCTCTATCCATGCACCTCTTTCGAAGTTAATGTTGGGAAAATCAGTAGAAGATATCTTTTATATAGACCTTCCTCAGGGTAAAAAAGAGTACGAGATAGAGAAAATTGAATACTTTCCTGTATTTGAGTTAAAGAAAAGTATTCGAACCCTTGAGGATTATAGGATTAAATAGGTAAAAAACCGGACTTAATGCTTGTAAGTGTTTTCCATTAATGAGGGGTCAAGTTTATCCAAAGTAGTTGTCGTCAGCATCTCAACAAGGGCTATTTTGGGAAGGGTATAGGCCTCATGTAAAGAACATGGCTGATCAATATTGCACTCTTTTTCACCCAGGGCACAGTTTTCGCAGTCATTTTCACCGATTGCATCGAGAATATCGACCAAATATACCTCAGATGTTTTTTTATTCAGTGCAAACCCACCGTTGCGTCCGCGTGTTGCCTTAAGAATATTGGCTTTGGCAAGTTTTGTCAGCAGCATGGTGAGGTACTTATACGGAATCTTTGTATCTTCATGTATCTGTGTCGCGGAAAAAAGGGTGCTTGGGTCTTTGGATATAAATATCAATATTCTAAAGGTGTATTGGGCTGTTTTACTGAACATACATACTCTCAATTCTCTATATTTTGATGGATTTTAGCGTAAAAATATTTATGTCCATCTATAAGTTTAAAAGCTATATTCTAATTTATAGGTTTGTTAAAGGATTGGCTAAAGCTATTTTTAGCACATTTTGAATATAATCACGCCTTAGACTTTTTGTAAAATATCCTTATAGCAGGTAATCTTATAAAAAGTCTACAATAATTTTTATTCAAGGAAACCTCGTGAGCTACGAAATTGAAAATATAGAAGAAGCTTGTTCATCGCATAAAATCTCTGCTGAAGAGTACCAAAATATATTAACTATTTTAGGACGCGAACCAAATATGGTTGAGCTTGGAATTTTTTCTGCGATGTGGTCTGAACACTGTTCATATAAATCTTCAAAAGTTCATCTTTCAGGTTTTCCTACCAAAGCAGACTGGGTCATTCAAGGTCCAGGTGAGAATGCCGGTGTCATTGACATCGGTGATGGCTATGCGGCCGTGTTCAAGATGGAGTCCCATAATCACCCTTCATTTATTGAACCGTATCAGGGTGCAGCAACGGGTGTTGGTGGGATCATGCGTGATGTCTTTACTATGGGTGCTCGCCCGGCAGCAAGTCTTAATTCACTTCGTTTTGGAAATGTCTTAAATGATGATGAAATATCAGCTCATCAACGTTTTCTCGTACGCGGTGTTGTAGATGGAATAGGCGGATACGGCAACTGTATGGGTGTGCCGACCATCGGTGGTGAAGTGAGTTTTGATGAGTGCTATAACGGAAATATTCTTGTTAATGCTTTTAATCTTGGTATTGCAAAATCCGATGAGATCTTCTATGGAAAAGCTGAGGGTATCGGAAACCCTGTTATGTATGTTGGTTCAAAAACCGGTAGAGATGGTCTTGGCGGAGCAGTTATGTCTTCTGACTCATTTACAGAAGAGTCAAAATCACTTCGCCCGACAGTACAGGTGGGTGATCCATTTACAGAGAAACTTCTGCTTGAGGCCTGTTTAGAGCTTTTCAAAACAGATTATGTTGTGGGTATCCAGGATATGGGTGCGGCGGGACTTACCTCTTCATCGTTTGAGATGGCGGGTCGTTCGGGTTCGGGCATGATCATGCATTTAGATCAGGTTCCTGCTCGTGAAGAAAATATGACACCTTATGATTTTATGCTGTCAGAATCACAAGAACGTATGCTTATCTGTGCCAAAAAAGGTTCAGAACAGGCGATTATCGATATCTTTGAAAAATGGGACCTTGCAGTCGCGGTAATTGGCGAAGTAACAAATACCGGACATATGGAGTTGTTCTGGAATGGCGAGAAGTGTGCTGATGTCCCTGTTGATCCCGTGTCAGAAGAAGCCCCGTGTCTTAATCGTCCGATGTCAGAGCCAGCCTATCTTGAAGAGGTCAACAAGGTAGATATCACAGATTTTGATGCAGTATCTAATCAAGAGGCCTTTGTTAAACTGATCTCGTCTATGGAGGTAGTGGACAAGGCGTGGATCTATGAACAGTATGACTCAATGGTGCAAACAAACACCATTAAAAAGGGTGGAAGTCTTGATGCCTCGGTCATCCGCGTAAAAGAGAACGGAAAAGCACTGGCTATGAGTTCTGACTGTAATGTGCGCCACTGTTATATCGATCCTAAGGGCGGAGCAGCAGCAGCAGTTATCGAGTCGGGTAGAAATGTGGCGATGACAGGTGCGCAACCTCTTGCTATTACAGATTGTTTAAATTATGGTAATCCTGAAAACCCGGAAGTTATGTGGCAGTTTGGACAGGGTTGTCTAGGTATCAAAGAAGCCTGTGCTGCCTTAAGTACACCTGTAATCGGTGGAAATGTATCGCTGTATAATGAAACAAACGGAGTCTCAGTCTTTCCAACGCCCTCTATCGCAACGGTTGGTGTCAATGATGATGAGAACAAGGTTCTGTTTAACTCTTTTCAAAAAGAGGGTAATACGCTCTATCTGCTGGGAGATACAAAGTCCGAGTTCGGCGGCTCATTATATATGAAAGAACTGCATGGAAAAGTTGGCGGTACCCTTCCTGAAATTGATTATGACAAAGAGCTGAGCCTTTGGAATACGGTAATCAACGCTAATAAGAAGGGGCTATTGTCCTCGGCAAAGGATTGTTCATCAGGCGGATTAGCCCTTGTTATCGGTAAAATGTCAGCTGTTAGCGGGATGGGTGCACAAGTCGAGATGACCACACCAAACAGTACAAATGACATCTTTTCAGAGTCTTTTTCTCGCGCAGTCGTAGAGGTGGCACCGGAGAATGCACAGGCCTTTGAAGCGATGGTAGATGGTATCTCTTGTGAAAAGATCGGAAGCGTTGGGGGAGAGAAGATCATAATCAATGATGTCTGCCTTGAGATGGCCGAGCTGAAGGGGCTCTATTTTGATACCTTTAAAAAAGTGATTGAACAAGATATCTGATCTATCTTGTTTGTACTAGTTATTAACACACTGTCATATCTCCTTTAGGGGAAGCCTTTTTTACTTTCTTCTCCTTCTTAATGAAATTTAGCTAGAATCAGTACAACATACAAAATGTGTGAGATGCATATGCAAAATGACTTTCTATACCATTAAAAATAGAGGAAAGATCGAAAACTCATGGGCGTACAAATGAAGCCAAATCAATCTTACAGGGAGACTTTTGAATGAAAGACTATCTACTTGAAACCGAGATTATAGACTTTTCAAAGCCTATAGTGAAACTATTGGCTAAAGATTTGGCGAAAGCGTGTCATACGGAGGTAGAACTTGCGAAGAGATGTTTTGAATATGTTCGTGATGAGATTCGTCATAGCGGAGACTATAAGGAGAACATCACCACGTGTAAGGCAAGTGAAGTCCTGGAACATAGAACAGGATGGTGTTATGCCAAAAGTCATCTTCTTGCAGCACTTCTACGTGCTAACGGCATTGCTGCGGGTTTTTGTTATCAGCGCTTATCCTGCAGTGAGTACAAAAAAGATATTTTTTGTCTACACGGGCTCAATTCGGTTTATTTAAAAGATATTGGATGGTACAAGCTTGATCCTCGGGGAAATAAAGAAGATGTCAATGCACAATTTGATCCTCCTTATGAGCAACTTGCCTTTGAGCTTGGCGAAAATGAATTTGATTTGGATGAGATATATGCCCAACCGCTTGATGTCGTTATACAAGCACTCCAGACACACAGTACCTATGAAGAGATGATAAACAACTTCCCCGATTATGCAGGTACTTAGAATTTACCGTATACGGTTTTTGTACCTCTTGTAAAGAAAATTAAAATTTCACCCAGAAAGTAATAAAAAACTGTTATAATACATGCGATGAAAGATGAGGCTCGAGTTCATCTTTGGGTATGTTACGAGTAATATCTCTGCTATAGACCGAAAGACTCACCGATTTTGATTCCACTTTACGAAGTGATTTTTATACTAAGAGGTATTACTATGGCAGAATTGCTAAACGGAACTGTTAAATGGTTCAATGACGAAAAAGGTTATGGATTTATCCAACAAAATGATGGTGGAGCTGATGTATTTGTACATTTCCGTCAAGTTAACAACAATGGTGTTGGTCGTGTATCTTTGGCTGAAGGCCAAGCCGTGACTTACGAAATAGGCGAAGGTCAAAAAGGCCCTCAAGCTGAGAACGTAACAGCAGTCTAATTCATACTGTTATGCAGGTCTTTGACCTGTATATTAATCTCCTACACTACCTAGATGATACTTTAGTCTTGGGTACGCTTCATACATTAACTGACTTCTTTAAAACAAGCTACTAACATGAAATATTTTCCAAATTAAATATAAATATAAAGTTATGATGAAAAATCATAAAACAATGTTATAATATATTTGATGAAGGATGAGGATAAGAGTTCATCTTTGGGTATGTTACGAGTAATATCTCCGCTATAGACCGAAAGACTCACCGATTTTGATTCCACTTTACGAAGTGATTTTTATACTAAGAGGTATTGCTATGGCAGAATTGCTAAGCGGAACTGTTAAATGGTTCAATGACGAAAAAGGTTATGGATTTATCCAACAAAATGATGGCGGGTCTGATGTGTTTGTACATTTCCGTCAAGTTAACAACCCTGGTGGTGGTCGCGTTTCTTTGACTGAAGGTCAAGCTGTGACTTATGAAATAGGTGAAGGTCAAAAAGGCCCTCAAGCTGAGAACGTTACTCCGCAATAGTATAGTATAGGCTTCCGGCCTATATTACTATGGTGTTTCCCCCTTTTCTTTTCTAAAAAACTTTAGATATTTTTAACTGTCTGTAGACATAAACAAGTGCCACGGCTACTTTTCTGAAGAAAGTTTGTTGCGCAACCGCCACGGCTACTTTTCTAAAAGGTTTCTACCTAGATTGAGTAAATCAGTATCTATTTCATGCTCTTTTGCATTGATCTCATTGATATCCTTAAAGTCAAAGGCACCGTTGTTATAGCAGATAACAGCGTTAGTCCTGCCTGAAATAAGAGCATCAATGGCATAGGTACAAAACTGATAGGCCATTAACCTTTCTCTTACGGTCGGGTCTCCACCGCGTTGAACATGTCCTAGTATGGTTACTCGAGATTCAAAGCCGATCTCTTTTTCAAACCATGCAGATATTTCATGAGAGTTATCCAAGCCCTCACAAACAATGGCAATAAAATAGCTTCGCCCTTGCCGCACCTCTTTTAAATAACGTTCTTTTAGTTCATCAAGGCAATACGGAAGTTCAGGAATAAGACACATCTCGGCCCCGGAAGTAAGTGCTGAGACAAGGCTAAGATAGCCACAGTTTCTACCCATTACTTCGATCACAAAGGCACGTTTGAATGAGGATGCGGTATCACGTATATTATCGGTAGCTGTTTTGATAACATTTAAGGCGGTATCGACGCCAAGGCAGTACTGTGTCCCGTTAATATCATTATCAATAGTTGAAGGGATACCGCAAAAAGATATGTCATGCTCTTGAAAAAAGATATCTATACCACGAAAAGACCCATCTCCGCCAAGGACAATAAGTTTGTCAATCCCTAGATTTTTCAGGTGTTCAGCAGCAATTTTTCTAAACTTTTTATCCTTAAAACGCTCCGAACGCGCTGAAAATATTTTGGTTCCACCTCTATGTATAATACCGGTTACATCTGTATAGTTGGCCTCTTTGATCTGATTATCGATGAGACCGTCGTACCCGCCATAGACAAAATAAGGCTTGATCCCCTTACTAAAACTATACTCCACAAAACGTTTAAGGGCAGGATTCATCCCGGAAACGTCACCCCCTGAACACATAATGGCAATTTTACTCATGGAAGCTCCTTGTTTTGCTTTAGTTCTTTTTATCTGAGATAGTATCATTTATGAACATGGATAGTTGTTTAATAATTATAGCCTGAGTTTTTTGTGCCTTACTGAAGTGAAAATCACCTTTTGAATCTCAAGATAATCGAGGAAAAAGTTATAGATATTTAAATTGTAATAGCAATCCGACTATGTTTTGATCCGTTTAAAAGTCCTATCCTCTTCATGCATACCTCCTTACTCTATATTTCCTTTATGTAAGACTTTTTGCATCTTCAACCTACCTCGATCAAAGAGTGGAGCATATTACAGTGTATCGTTTTGGACCTGGTTATTGTGATGCAGATCGAAAAAAAGATTGCAAAACGTTAAAGTAAGAGTATAATAGAGGTTAGATTGAAGGCCAAGGAGCAGTGATGCGTATCGTAATTATTGGTGGTGGAATAGCGGCTGCGTATATAGCTAATTCGATTAAGGAACAAGCTGAACAGTATGAAGTGCTGATCGTCTCTAAGGAAGCCTATCCTCCTTATGATCGTATCCATCTTTGTTCCTTGTTAAACGGTTCTGCCAGTATTGAAGAGATTGCACTGAAGCTTCCTTCGGGGGTAGAACTTGAACTTAATGCCGAAGTGCTTCAAGTCGATAAAAAATCTAAGCAGGTCTTCACAAAATCTTCAAGCTTTTCTTATGATACCCTGATTATCGCAACGGGTTCGGACCCACGTACTCTTTTTGGAATAGAAGGTATGAAAAATGCGGCAACCTTTAGAAGTGTCAATGACAGCGAATGTATTTCCAAGCGCATACAGGGTAAAAATATTGTGATGATGGGTGTCGGTCCTATCGGATTGGAACTGCTTGATACCCTGCGCGGGCTTGAGGGGCCTAAGAAGATCTATCTTGTCTCACGGGGTATTCATCTCTACGATAAAGCGATGGGACCAGGCTCTGTACAGATGATGAAAGAGATATATGAAGAGGCCGATCCTCGCGTTGAGATACTGCTTGAAGATGAGATCATGGAAAAGAGGGTCGAAGATGAGGAAGTGGTACAGCTTGTAATGAAGTCGCGTATTATAGATGACCCCTTTATTATTTTCGGGGTTGGTATCTCCCCTAGTGCAGGTTTTGTCAAAGAGGTACTCGATGTTGACAAGGGAATTCTAGTAAACGAACACATGCGTACGTCTGATCCAAATATATATGCCGTTGGCGAGGTGGCTCAGATGCCCGATGGCTATATTGCAGGACGGGTAAGAGAATGTACATTACAGGCTGACGCTGCCATTGCTGAGATTTTAGGAAAAGAGGATGATGGGTTTAAAGAGTTTGTGACTATAGATGGACTCAAAGTCGGCTCTTTCTTGCTTGCAGACGTGACATCGACCCTTTATAATCCAAAAGACACCAACAATGAAGATATTGTGCTCTCTTCAAAAAAAGAGAAACGAATCGATCAGTATATTATCAACCAGGACCGTTTAGTCCGCTTTATCGGGTTAAACACAAATGTGAATGTGAATGCGCTTAAGAAGATGATGGAAGAGGGGACGAAGGTTGATGCCTCCTCTTTTTACTCTAATCGTCTTGTAAGTGAACGGGGCAGACTTATCTGCAGCTGTGCCAGCAGTTACGAGCAAGACCTGGTAGAGATCATTAAAACAAACTGTGTCGAGGATTTTGCGGACCTTAAGCCTTTGAGTGAGGCAGGTCGAGTCTGTGGACGATGCAAACAAGATGTGGTGCAGTTGATCGAGGATACTGCAGTTGATCCCGATAGGGCAGCATGTATCAAGGCCGAACGTATTGCAGCGCAAAAAGCCTCGGAGCTAAAAAAAGTTCAGCGTCGAATCGACAAATACAACGCCTTACACCCAAAGAATCAGATAGAGGGTGAAAACCTTGAAGAGGCGATTAAAGCCTTTGATATGAACAGAGAATATAATCGTTGGGTGTCCATGATCACGGCTAATATGCGCTTAGGCCCGGAGTATGAACCTTTGGTAAGCAAGGGTGTTGAACAGCTGAATAAGATACCTATCATCTGGCTGGAACTGGCCGACTGTACGGGAAACTCTGAAGGTTTCATCAAGTCTGCCCACCCCAAAGTGGACGATCTCATTTTGAAATATATCTCCCTGGACTATCATGAACTGTTAATGGCCGCCTCGGGCGATCAATCAGAATCGGTGCTTGATGGCATTATCGAAAATGATGCAGGTAAATATATTCTGATGGTTGAGGGGGCGATTCCTTTGGGACTGGAGGGTAAGTTTCTGCGTATCGGACCCAAAGGAGAGACGGGTGCGGATTTATTACGCCGCGTTGCCGGCAATGCAGCGGCGATCCTATCTATCGGTTCGTGTGCCTTTGACGGGGGTGTCGTCGCGGCAGAACCAAATCCAACCGGCGCAGTAGGTGTTGGCGAAGCCCTGGGTAGAGACGATATCATCAACCTTCCGGGTTGTCCGGTCAATCCGATCAATATTGTAGGTACACTCTTGCATTACATCATGTTTGACGAACTGCCAAAACTCGATGAGAAGAACCGTCCTGAGTGGGCCTATAGCTTTAGAGTCCATGATAATTGCGAACGCCGGGGTCATTATGATCTTGACGAGTTTGTTCTTGAGTGGGGTGATGAGGGGGCCAAAAAAGGGTGGTGCCTGTTCAAGATGGGATGCAAAGGCCCTTATGCCAATCTAAACTGTTCTCTTGTGAAGTTTAATGAAGGTACAAGTTGGCCCGTTCAGGCAGGACATGGCTGTTTTGGCTGTGCGCTTGGAAAGCTTGCCTTTGATCATCTGGCCAATCATAGGGAAGTGGATGATGAGATTAAAAAGGTCTTAGAAGAGACAAAGGAAAGTCATGGCGAATAAAAAAATTGTGATTGATCCGATTACGAGGATTGAGGGACATCTGCGCATTGAAGTCGAAGTCGATGAGGATAATGTCGTAAAGGAAGCCTGGGCTTCCGGACAGCTGTTTCGCGGGATAGAGACCATTTTAAAAGGAAGGGATCCTCGTGATGTAGGATTGATCGCTCAGCGTATTTGCGGGGTCTGTACCAATGTGCATTACCGTGCTTCCATCAGTGCAGTGGAGGATGCTTACAGTATTGCATTGCCTAAAAATGCACAGATCATTCGGGATCTGGTCTCTTTGGCTCTTTTTGTGCAGGACCATATCGTCCATTATTACCATCTTCATTCTCTTGACTATGTTGATGTACTCAGTGCGCTTGAAGCAGACCCTCTCCAGGCGGCAGAAGCGGCAAAACAGTACCATGAACATCCCTATCGTAATTCAGCTGAACACCTAAACAGCGTTAAAGAGAAGTTAGCCTCTTTTGTCAAAGCAGGGCGCTTGGGCCTTTTTGCCAATGGATACTGGGGACATACGGCCTACAGGTTTACACCGGAGGAAAACCTTATCCACATGAACCATTATCTCGAAGCTTTGAATATCCAGCGTGAGATGAGCAAGGCCATTGCAATCTTTGCCGGAAAGACACCGCATCCTCAAAACCTGGTTGTCGGAGGGGTGACAAGCGTAGCGGACATGCTTAATCCGCAACGGCTCAATGACTTCATATTCATTATAAAAGATACACATGACTTCATACAACGTGCTTATATCCCTGACATGAAGATGGCCGTAAAGGCCTATAAAGATGAAATTAAGTCAGGTTTTGGACGAGGAAGCGGTAACTTTATGGCCGTTGGCGGTTATAACTTGGCTGGTTCAGAACAGCTTTTCGAAGGGGGCGTGATCACGTCTCATAATTTTGAAAATATCGAAGCCTTTGATGATACCTATATCACGGAAGAAGCATCGCGTTCGTGGTACGAAGATGATGTTGCGACTTCCCCTTATGATGAAACAACAGAACCTTTTTATACCGACCTCAATGATGATGGGAGCCTAAAGACGGAGGGCAAATACAGTTGGGTCAAGGCCCCGCGCTATAAGGGTAAGCCGATGGAAGTCGGACCGCTTGCACGCATGAGTATCGGTTATGTGAAGGGATCAAAGGTAATCAAGCCTTATATGCAGAGCTTCATGGATGCTACAGGTCTTGAACTCTTGGACTTTTCGTCAACACTGGGACGTAATGCGGCACGTGCCATCGAAGCTCAGATCTGCTGTAATCAAATCTTCGATTTTTGTAGTGAGCTTATTGAAAACATCAAATATTATGATGAACAGACCTGGACGAAGTATCTCTTCGAGGAACTGCCCAAAGAGGCAAAAGGACGGGGCATCTTTGAGGTTCCGCGCGGCGTGCTGGCACACTTTATTCGCATTGGGGAGGGCAAGGTTTTAAATTATCAGGCAGTTGTTCCGACGACATGGAATGCTTCGCCCAAAGGTATATCAGGCGTACGCGGTCCCTATGAAGAGTCTCTTGTGGGCATCACGCTTTCCGATCCCTCTTCTCCTTTGGAAGTCTTACGGGTAGTGCACTCCTTTGACCCCTGTCTGGCCTGTGCGGTACATGTTATGGACTTTAAAGGCAGGTCACTGGCAGAATATAAAATCAAGGCGGTATGTATGAGTTAAAAAGATACAAAGTGTACTTTGCGTAGGGTGTTTTTTCACCTTATAGAAAATACTTATTGCTTTGTATAAGACCTTACTGCCATTTTTTAAAATGAACGGGTTTTCATTTTACTGAAAGTTGGAGTATAATGGCCTTCAATAAATGATGAACAAAGGTCTATCTCTTGGCAAGATTATTAAAAGAAGAACGCAGAGAAAATATTGTTTCTGCCGCTTTAAAACTTTTCTCTGAACGGGGATTTTACATCACTACTATCCCGGATATCGCAGAGAAAGTGGGCATGAGTGTGGGTAATTTTTATAACTATTTTACTTCAAAAGATATTTTGGCCAAAGAACTTGTGATGTATATATCAGAGTACCTGGGCAAGAAAATACAAGCCATTAACGAACAGTCTGTTCCGACAGAAGATAAAATAGCAGCTATCGTAACCATGTATTTTAATATGGCCAGTGAACGTCCTGAGATGATCGAATATTTTCTTCGTATCTATCTATCCAACAGGGAAGTCTTTGCTGATGGATGTGAAGGGATGATATGTGTCTCCTCCTTTGTGACTGAAATGATGATATTCTTTGATGATGGAGTAAGAAACGGTGACTTGAAAGATCAGGATTTTTTTAGTGCCTTTGGTCTTTTTATGGGATATTTGGGAGGGATGGTTTTTCTTTTTGGAGAAAAAATATTGCCAGAGCCTTTGGAGAGTTATAAGGCTTCGATTTCAGAGAATATTTATAATGCATTACGAGTCAGATGAACTAAAGCCAAAGCTATTATGGATACAAGGGGTTACCTGTAATGGAAATACACACTCCTTTTTTAATCTCTCCTACCTTCCTCAACTGCTAGCCAAATACGAAATCATATATCATCCTTCTCTTGAAGGTACCTACAGCTTTGAGGATATTTCAAAGTGTGTAGGAGGCTGCGATGTCCTTATTTTCGAAGGTAGTTTTGATCCTTTGATGAAAAGAAATGATGTCTTGGTATCTACTGTTTTACTGCATTTTTCCAAGAGTGCAAAATATGTTATCGCTCTTGGCAGTTGTGCAAGCTTTGGTGGAATGCTGAAAGCTTGTGCACCTGAACGCAATAGCGGTCTTATCTTTAATGAAAGTACGCTTCAAGGGCCGTTGATATCTATGCAAGATAAAATCATAAACTTATCAGGCTGCCCCATCCATCCCGAATGGCTGGGTTATACATTGAGTATGATAGCTAATGATCAAAGAGTACATACCGATGAGTTGCATCGCCCGCTTGAACTCTATTCCCATCTTGCACATCACGGCTGTGCGCGAAATGAATATTTTGAGTGGAAGGTCGATGCCAAAGCGTTTGGTCTTAAAGAAGGCTGTCTCTTTTATGTCCAGGGGTGCAGGGGACCCATGACACATGCAATATGCAATAAAGTATTATGGAATGAAGTCAGTTCAAAAACACGTTCGGGTACGCCGTGTTTCGGATGTACCGAGCCCGACTTTCCGCGTACTCATCTTTTTCAAACGAAAACAAATATGTCCATACCCGAAGACGTTCCACTGGGTGTGCCCAAGCGAAGTTACTTAACCCTGAGCGGAATAGCAAAAACCTTTCATATAAAACGACTTGAGGAAAAACTTTTTGATAACAAAACAACTGATTGATCAGATCGAGGGAGAAGCCTCCATCTATTTTGAGATGAAAAAAGATAAGGTCGATTTTGCCACGATAGCATTTCCTCATTTTAGAGGCATGGAATCTATTTTAAAAGCCAAACCGGCCCTAGATGCTTTGGTGATAACCCCCAGAGTCTGCGGTATATGCGGACATGCACATCTTATGGCGAGTGTACGTGCGATTGAGTCAGCCTATGCCAATGCGAATAAATCCGTACACCTAAGTGCCAAAGCCGAAAACATCCGTGAATTGACGCTGGTCTTGGAAATGATACAGAACCATTTTAAGTGGATCTATCTTGTGATCATGCCCGAGCTGGCTAAGCTTACAAACTCAAAGAGAACATTAACACCTCTAAAAGGAGCTTATGCAGCTTCTATCGCTACAAAAGCCTTGGCATTGTTTGCCGGACAGTGGCCCCATTCATCGTACATGCTGCCAGGAGGCGTCACGTGCGATGTAACACATTTGGAACGCATCAAAGCACAGGGCTATATCGATGAACTTATAGCTTTTTTTCAAAAAGAGTCATTTGGTATCGATTTAGAAACTTTTTTAAGCTACACATCTTGTGGCGAACTTGCTACATTAAACAGTGATATAGGGTGCATCGAGAAGGAGTTAATACAGATGGGGATGCATCAAAAAGGTTTTGCGCATGACCGGTATATCAGTATGGGAGAACACCGGTTTACGACTAAGGCTAAGGTGTCACAAACACGTCATAGCAGTATTGATGATAAATATGTCACTACAGAAAATGCCTTCTGTCCGTCTGCAACAAGCTTCGCAAAAAATGCACTATATAAAGATAGCTACTATGAAACAGGCCCATTAGCGCGTGCAATGGCATCAAATATTTCAATGATTAAAAATATACACCGACGATATAAAGACAGTGCCTATTCAAGAGTCATTGCACGTATTTACGAAACAGCTCAGCTTTTAGACCATGCAAAAACATTAGTCTCAAACTTAAGTCTTGATGATGACTCTTTGAGTACACCCCTTCCAATTGAGGAGATATCTTCGCATGGGGTCGGTATAGTTGAAGCACCGCGTGGTCCTTTAATGCACCGCATAAGCATTAGACAGGGGCTTATACAGGAGTATGAGATTATTACGCCCACGCAGTGGAATATAGGGAGCTCCTCTTATCAAAACCCAACCCCGGCACAAAAGGCTATGACAGGGGCTAGGTCAAAAGAAGAAGCTCTTTTTATTTTCCGAAGTTTTGATGTCTGTTCAGTATGTACGACACATTAGATAAGCTTTAAAAATTCTTGGTCCTAAAATTATATAAGAAGTTTAAATTAAATAACATTAATAATAAAATGTAATATTTACTTAAGTAAGCATCTTGTAAGATAATGAATATTCATTCACTTACAAGGAGCATGGAATGTCAGAAAGAATAGATGGCGTTAAAAAACTTTTTACATCAAAAAGTGCACGGGTTGAAACGAATAAGGGCGAGGCCTATTATGAGGCACTCTTTAAAAAGTGTCAAACAAGGCTTAATGAGCTGAAATCCCAACAGCCTGTTAATAATCGAATAGATATCAGCGACATGTTAGACGAACAGGGTGTTGATCGCCGTGATTTTATGAAATGGGTAAGCGCGACAACCGCAATGTTAATGTTACCTGCGTCCTTTACACCCCTTGTCGCCGAGGCTACCTTACTGATGAACAGAGCCCCCGTCATATGGTTGGAATTGCAAGATTGTGCGGGAAACTCCGAGGCACTATTACGCTCAGACGGACCGAAGATCGATGAGATTGTTCTTGACATTATCTCTTTAGAGTTCCATGAAACACTCCAAGCCGCTTCCGGACATCAGGCTGAAAAACAGATGGACGAAGCCATGGAAAAATTTCATGGTAAGTATCTCCTGTTTGTAGAGGGTGCGATTCCCATGGGTATGAATGGTCAATACGGCACTATAGGCGCCAGCGGTGAGACCTTCCATGATCACTTGCTTCGCGCTTCTGAAGGGGCTGCCGCCGTTATTGCAGTAGGCTCATGTGCGACATTTGGCGGTATCCCCGCCGCTTCTCCAAATCCTACGGGAGCAGTCGGTGTTATGGACGTTGTCAAGGGTAAACCTCTTATTAACATTCCGGCCTGTCCCGCCAATCCGGCAAATATGGTAGGTGTTATCTTGCACTATATCTTAACAGGTCAGGTTCCTGAGCTCGACTCACTCTTACGCCCTAAATTTGCTTTTGGATACCGTATCCATGATAATTGCGAGCGTCGTGCACACTTTGACGCGGGAGAGTTTGTTGAGCAGTGGGGTGATACGGGTGCTAAAAATAATTTCTGTCTCTATAAAATGGGCTGTAAAGGACCTATGACCTTTAACAACTGCTCCATTGTCCGTTATAACGAAGGGGTTAACTGGCCTATTGGTGTGGGTCGCGGATGTATCGGTTGTTCAGAACCTGACTTTTGGGATAAATATGCGTATGAACGTCCAATGGCGGATGCGAAGATCAAGGCACCTACAGGCGGCGTTGAAAAAACTGTTGATGAATTTGGACTCGGTCTGCTAACGGCTGCTGGTATCGGTATTGGTATTCATGCTGCTGCGAGTGTTGTCGCAGGTAAAAAAGAAGATACAGGAGAAGCATAATGACAAAAAAACATATCGTAGTCGATCCGATCACACGGATTGAAGGACACTTAAGAATTGAAGCGGTGATTGATGAGAATAATACTATCGTAGATGCCTACAGCTCATCAACCATGTTTCGCGGGATTGAGACGATCTTACAGGGCCGTGACCCGAGGGATTGCGGTCTTTTGGCCATGCGTATCTGCGGCGTATGTACGGGTACACACTATCAGCGCTCTATCGAAGCCGTTGAAGATGCCTTTGACATTACCATTCCGAAAAATGCACGTATAGTACGTAATTTAATTCAGGGTGCGCTTTATGTGCATGATCACCTGGTGCATTTTTACCATCTCCACGCCTTAGACTTTGTTGATGTGGTTTCCGCGCTTTCTGCAGATCCTTCCAAGACGGCAGAGGAAGCTCGTAAATGGGCATCGGTTGCAGGCGTCAGCCCCTACACCGATGGACCGAGCCAATTTAAAGAGATTCAAGAACGTGTGGCAAAGTTTGTCAAGCAGGGACGTCTTGGTATTTTCGGAAATGGCTACTGGGGGAATAAACACTATCAACTCACACCGGAACAAAACCTCATTGGTGTTGCGCACTACCTGCAAGCACTCGATATCCAAAGAGACCTGGCCAAAATGCAGGCGATCTTTGGCGGTAAAAATCCGCATCCGCAATCTATTGTTGTGGGTGGAGTAACCTGTGTTCAAGATATCCAAAATCCGGCGCGTATCGCACTCTTTAAGCAGTTGCTTAAGGAGGGTACAAAGTTTGTGAAAGAGGCCTATCTTCCTGATGTGTATATGGCGGGAACGATGTACGCAGATGAAGCGACAGACTCTAAGGCGACCTTTACCGAGCTTATGGAGGGAAAAGGGGCTGGCGGAACCGGTGGCGGTCTTCTTAACTACATGAGTTATGGTGATTTCCGTCTGGATGATACCGGTTTTTATAAGGCAGCGACACTTTTCCCTAGCGGAATCGTGTATGGCGGTGACATCAGCAAGGTAGAAGATGTTGATCCCGAAAAGATCGCCGAAGATGTGACCCACGCATGGTATGAGGGGACAAAACCGCTTCATCCGTATGATGGACAGACAATTGCGAACTATACAGGCCTTGACAAACGCGAGGATGGCATCGCTTATTTGAAAACGGATGAGAAGTATAGCTGGATCAAGTCACCCATCTATAACGATACCCGTGTTGAAGTCGGTCCATTAGCGCGTATGGTTATCGGTGTTGCCAGAAAAGACGAACGCATTACCAAATACGTAACAAACTTTCTAACACGCGCAAAGCTTCCTGTATCAGTACTGTTTAGTACGGTCGGTCGAACGGCAGCGCGTGCTGTTGAGACTGAATTGATGGCTGATGTGATGATGGAGTGGGTAGATGAACTGGCTGCTAATGCAGCCAATGGTGATCTGAGTACATGGACAGATTTTGATTTTGATAAGGTCAGTATCAAAACCAAAGGTATGGGTCTGGCGGAAGCACCGCGCGGTTCACTTGGCCACTGGTTACGGGTTGAAGATGGCAAAATTGCCAACTATCAAGCCGTTGTCCCTTCAACATGGAATGCCGGACCACGTGATTATAAGGGGCGTATGGGTGCGTATGAAGCGAGTCTGATCGGTACAAAAGTCGCTGATCCCGAACAGCCGCTGGAGATCATACGTACTATTCACAGTTTTGATCCCTGTATCGCTTGTGCAGTACATGTCGTCGATACGAAGGGTAAAGAACTTGGTGTCTATAAGATAGATACGCAATGTAGCATCTAAGGAGTTTGAAATGAAACCTAGATATAAACAAGTTGAACGGATGAATGGCAGTATGCGTACCATTCACTGGGTAAATGCCATCTCAATGATCATTGCTATAGTGACAGGGCTTTATATCGCACACCCTTATTATCAAAGCTTTATGGCTGAGGGTGCGGTAGATAAATATGTTATGGCGTGGAACAGGTGGGGGCATTTGATAGTTGCCATTATCTTTGATGTCACCTCTATCATTGTATTTTATCTTGCCTTTGCAACCCGTTTTCTGAAGATAAAACCCTATAAAAAGGACATTCCGACTGAGAGCAATATCAAACAGTTTTTTGAGGTGGTTTTAAACCTTGTGACACTCAACAGACGTAAAAAATTTGACTCAAGCTATCTTGACAGCTTTAACTCCGTCTATTTCACGATATTTCACCTCTTGCTGGCCTGGATGCTCTTCACCGGGTTACAGTTGTATGTGCATGGTTTGGGTTCAGGTCTCAGTTCGATCGGTTCATGGTGGCCATGGTTACTTCATCTTGTCACGGACTGGACAATCCCTGTAACGGGTGGAAGCCTGATGGATGTACGTATTGCACATCATACGACAATGTGGCTGCTAATAGTATGGGTTGTGTTCCATATCTATTATCAGGTATGGCGTACAATCTATTGGAAAGAGGGTGATATCTCCATTGTCTTTGGCGGCAGTAAATATGTAAAAGACACCGATAAAACTCAAGAGTAAGATTCTGGCTATAATAGCCGGAGTAGACAAGGATTCCTATGGCATTTGTATTAGAGCTCAAAACAACCTCTTCACAAGCATATATCACAAACTATATTATCAGCATCATACGAAGTTTTGGTATCAATGCAGGTGTCCGTCAAGAAAGGGGGAGAATTATTTGTGCTTTTGACTCAAAGCATTCCAAACTACACACTTGTCTGGAAGCAGTAGCACAAGGCTTACCTGCATCATGTTTTTTAACAGGCAGTCAACATTATGATATTGAGGATGAACCAAAGACTCTTCCTGAGTATGCACCTTCGCATCCTCTGGGGCTGGGACTATGTCCAGCTTGTCAAAAAGAGATGTTCGATCCTTCTTCTAGACGTTATTATTATCCTTTTACCTCGTGTTCACATTGCGGTGGTCAATATGGTTTTTTTGATAAATACCCTTATACCCGTGCCAACACCTCTTTTAATTTTATACGTCCATGTAAGGATTGTGAGGAGGAAACAGCTTCAATAGGGTTTCGCGAAAAGCAGCAATTAAACAGTTGCCATAGCTGTGGTGTACCGGTAAGGTTAATGAACAAGAACAAGGAACGTTATGCAAATGACCCTGATAGTTTTCGCATGATGTTTGATGTTGCTGCAAAAGCAATAGCCGATAAAAAAAGGGTACTGATCAAAACAACGATGGGATATCGTTTGTTTTATACAAGTGAACTGATGCAAGATCACTCTATTTTGATGATGATTAACGCTTCGAAGATAACAGACTGTCTTTCTCTTATTACTCAGGAGTTCAATGCCCTTTTAAGCATAGAAAGGCCTGTTCTGGATGTTGCTATTAAAGACGAGAGCTTAAAAGCGCAGCTTGGAAACAGTGTACATGCAAAGTATCCTGATGACGGTTTTTCGATCTTACTTGCGGCCCAGTTGCAAAAACTTGGTCTTGATTATTGTGGATATGAAGTGGCAGATGAGACTACCGACACAGATATCCTAATGGATTATAATCTTAAGATAAGTGCACAAAATGATATGAGGCTTTTTTTAAATAAAGACATTCAGTTTATTGCTGAAGGCGAGCGGGTGAGCTTTCCCGCAGTCATACCAAAAGCACGTAATGTTTTAAGCCTTGCGCACAAGCTGATCTCTGTAGAGAATGAAGATAAGATGCTGCTGGATACGATGGAGCACTTTGAGCGTGTCAATGTTGTCAAAGCGGTGGTCTTAGAAGGTGAAACAGAAGAAAATCTGCATAATATACAGCAGAGTATGTCCCAAGATGAGGCTTCATTCATGTCAGTTATAGCAGAAAACAAGATGTTTGGGGTCAAATGTATCGGCGCTTATTTTGATGAAGAACCTTCATTTTTATATTATAATGGAAAAAAGGTTATCCGTATCATACCGACCAAAGCATTTCATCCTGAAGATCTTTTGGAAAAGATGAGAACATTACGAGAGGGCTCAGATCGTCTTGTAGATAACTTCAAGGAACAAAGACCTGAAATCTATGAAAAACTGCTTCACTTACAAGAGAGAAAAGGTGTTAGGCTCTTTGAGGCGACTGCTATCCTCTTGGGTCTGGATGATGAAAGCATGCGCGGTGTAGTAAAAGAAGCGATGAGGTTCGTTGGAAAGGGCGGTATTCAGATCGATACACGAGTGAAAGATAATCACTTTGAGCACATCGCTTTTTTGACAAGTATCATGAGTTATCAATTAGCAGGGGTTGGTTCAAGTATATTGAGTTATTCAATCTTTGAGTCATTTGGTGACTACTTCAGTGAGATCATTCAAGAATTAAAAAGTAAGACAAAGGCGGAGATAACAATATTATGCGGAAGCCATTTTGCGAATCAGTCACTCTTCTCCAGGATGCAGCGCAATCTAAAACAGAGCCCGCCTTTGATGAACATTAACTTCCCTATAGGTAAGGAGAATGCCGTTGTCGGTGGTATCTATCTCTAAGAAAAGAGTGCGCCTTAACATAGGCGGCATCGTACAAGGCGTCGGTTTTCGTCCCTTCGTCTATCAACTTGCCCATGAGTTGTCATTAAAGGGGTTTGTGAACAATGATGCACAGGGCGTTGTTGTCGAGGTGGAAGGGGATAAGGTCAACTTGGATCAATTTTTAGAGAAACTTAGACAAACACCTCCACCACTCTCACGTATTGATTCGCTTGAAAAAGTTGAACTTAGCTGTCAAGATGAAGATGGTTTTGTGATTCGCCAATCCGCTCAAGGCGGTGCAGAGACAATGGTATCCGCCGACATCTCCATGTGCAGTGCCTGTGAAGCAGAACTCAAAGACCCTGAAAGCCGTCGTTTTGCCTATCCTTTCATTAACTGTACAGATTGTGGACCGAGATACAGTATCATTGAATCCCTCCCTTATGACAGAGCAAGTACTTCTATGTCTGCCTTTTTGATGTGCAGTGCCTGTGAAGCAGAATATAATGATCCTTCTGATCGCCGCTATCATGCACAGCCTATTGGCTGTCATGACTGCGGTCCCAGGCTTTTTTTATTGGATCCTGACGGTAGAGTCAGTGCACAAGACGAAGCGGCCCTGCTGAAGATATGTTTACATATACGAGAAGGTAAAACTGTTGCAATAAAAGGTCTGGGAGGTTTTCATTTAGTCTGTGACGCGAGTAATGAAGAGGCCGTCTCAAGGCTTAGAAAAGATAAAAGACGTCCCAGTAAACCATTTGCCGTGATGTTCCCGGATATGAACTCCATTAAAGAAAACTGTAGCATAAATGAAACAGATGAAAGTGTGATCCTTTCAAGAGAGCGGCCGATTGTCCTGGTCAAAAAGGGAAGCTGTAAGCATATCGCTTCCTCTGTCGCTCCGGGGATTGACAGGCTAGGTGTTTTTTTATCGTATACGCCCCTTCATGTTCTTTTGCTGCAAAGACTTCAGACACCTATCCTTGCGACCAGTGCCAACTTAAGTGAGGAACCTATAATCATTGATGAGAAAAGTCTGCTGCGTAAGCTTCCTTCTGTCATTAGTGCTGTTTTGAGCTATGACAGAGAGATTGTGAATGCCTGTGATGACAGTGTGGTCATGATGGCGGGCGAACAAAGGTTGCTAACCCGTTTGGCGAGGGGGTTTGCCCCCCAAAGTATGCCCTTAAAGCGTAAGATACCTCGGAAAATCCTTGCCTTGGGTGCCAATCAAAAAAGCACTGTTGCCTTGGGGTTTGAAGATCATATGATACTCTCACCCCATATAGGCGACTTGGGTTCTTTGGAGGCTTTTGAGTACTTTGAACGTACGATTGAGACATTTAAGCGGTTTTATGATTTTGAACCCGATATCATTGTCTGTGATAAACACCCTCTTTATCAAACAACATCATGGGCACGTGAATACCTCAAAAAACATGCTAAGTGTGAATTGATTAAAGTACAGCATCATTATGCGCATGCCTTAGCCTGCATGGCGGAGTATGGTCTTGATGAGAAGAGTTTGGCATTTTGTTTTGACGGGACCGGCTATGGAGATGATGGAACCCTGTGGGGAGGAGAAATCTTAATCGCCGATCCCTTAAGATATGAACGTATTTGTCATCTTCGCCCATTCCGTCTTATCGGGGGTGAACAAGCAGTGAAAGAGCCTCGTCGTATTGCACTTTCACTGCTGTTTGAGTGCTTTAGTCTGCATGAGGTCATGCAGATGAAATCACCTGTGATACAGAGCTTTTCAAGTCAGGAATTAAGGGTCCTGCATACAATGTGGCAAAAGGGTTTGAATGCACCCATGAGCAGTTCGGTTGGAAGACTTTTTGACGCAATGGCTGCCTTTGGCGGACTGACACAATTTCTTGGATATGAGGGAGAGGGCGGCTTGCTGGTAGAAACTGCCGCAGAAGCCAGGCCAAGACAAGATCATGCCTTTGAATATACCTTATGCGCGTCAGAGATTGATTACCGACCGATGATAAAAGAGATAGTTCATATCTCATCGGCGGATGAGATTGCCTCGAAGTTCATGGCAACACTGTGCACGCTGATAGAAGATATCGCGCAAGGCTATCCACACCTGCCGATCATTTTAAGCGGCGGAGTGTTTCAAAACGGTCTGCTCGTCAGCCGGGTAAGTGAGGGGCTGAAGGCAAAGGGAAGACGCGTTTATATACAAGAACAAACTCCTGTGAATGATGGTGGGATCTCTTTGGGACAACTCTATCACGCATTACATCTGTCAAGGAAAAAAAATGGATAAACGAATTGCCCTGATCGGATCAGGAAATGCTTTTTTTAAAGATGAAGGTATTGGTTTATATGCAGCAAAATATCTCAAGGATAATTTTGATTTTTTGCCTGATATCTCTTTTATAGACGGAGGAACTCTTGGATTCAGGTTGATGCCCTTGTTGCAAGAATATGATGAAGTTCTTATCATAAATACTGCCTCTGATGAGGCTAATACGGCAGGTATGGTCTTAGTGAAAGATTGTGATGAGTTTCTTGAAGGTACGCTGATCAAGAAAACAGCGAATGAGGTCGAAATCGCAGAGATGCTCCAGATATGTTCTATGGCGGATCATATGGCTAACACACGTCTGGTGAGTATTGTTCCTGAAGATATTCTTTCGGTTGAAGTAGGACTGACACAATCAGTAAGGAAGGCCTGGCCGGAATATATTCAGAAGGTATTAGATGTTTTAAGTCAGAGCGGTGTTAAAGCTACTCCCCGTGTGCAAAGGGTCTCATTAGATGAGATACTGAATGCTTTCGCCTATCCAAGTATTGAACATGGACGGTTTTTTTAAGGTAATTCGGCGTGTGTGGGATTTGCAAGCTCGCCAATAATGGTCTCTAAGCTGACTTCAACGTCTTTTTTCTTTATAGTAAAACCCTCTTTTTTAAGTACACTGGTGATCGTTTGGATATAACTTGAAAACCTTTCATGCATCAGTGTACTTAGACCGATATGCAGATCAATTGTCTTTGGAATAATCCCAAGAACACTGGACTTAGGCAGGGGCTTTCCCATAAGTTCAAGTATGTCAATACACTGCAAAACACCTACCTCATGGGCTCCTCCACTGTTTAGCCCGTAGCCCGCTAACTCATGAGAAGGTATATGATAGATGCTTCCGGCCTCATCCTCTATATTGATAGCATCAAGAATCAATATATATTCATACTCCATAAAAAGATTTAGCAGATTGATACCTTCAACACCGCCATTGATAATATCTATGGGTGGCTTAAAACTGTAATTTTCACGCAGGTAGGCAGTAGCATAGACAGCTACCCCATCATCTTTTTCAAGTATATTTCCTACACCCAGTATGGCAAAAACATTCTGATTCAATTTGTTCTCCTCGCAAAATATGATGCTTCCAAAAGTCTCTCTCTGTGTTCAAGATCATAATTGAATTTGAACTCTATCTCTTTAAGGTAAAATGGAAAACTCTCTACAGAGATACCCTTATACATCAAGATAGCGTGTTCAAAATAGTTCCAAAACTTTACAATCTTATTAAGATGCGTAGAAAGGTTTATAATACGGCTTTTTCGTTTAAAGCGAATAAACTCACCGGCATAAACTTCTTCGAGCTCATCATTAATAAATTGCTGACGATATTTTTGCAGGGTGGGCATAACGATGGTATAAATATGCCCCTCGTAATCAAATGTTAAAAAGTTGTGTGCATCAAATACAGCTTGCTTGTTATTGCGCTTGCTGTGTTCAAGATAATAATATTCTTCATATTCACATGTTCTGTCTCTTAGCCTGTTATAATCATTTTCACAGATCTTTGCACACTCCTGACGAAAGATATTATAATATTTATGTACGGAAACGTAGGATAAATGAAGACGTTTCGATGCCTGAAGTGCATTTTCATCGTAACAAAAACAGTGCATTAAGTTCATGATCTTGTTCAGACGGTTACGGCTATATTTGACCCTGCAATGACTGCATTTTAACATGCCGTCACTCAGATGGTACAGAGGATGATGGCAGTAAATACACTCTCTTGACCATTTCATGCGTTTTACAACCTGCCTTTTACATTGCTTAGTCCTAAAAGTATATAACAAATAGATGACTTTAGCTATCTTTTACATAAATATACTATAATTTTTTTAAATAGTGAATAAACATTCACTAATTTGGAGCCTTGCATGGAAGTTGGTTTTGCAATAATCTTTTGGTATGGGGTGCTTCATGCCTTCGGACCGGATCATTTGACGGCAATAACAGACTTTTCAATAGGAAAGTCAATGAAAAAGACGATGACAGTCACACTGATGTTTGCCTTCGGACATGGCTTGATGCTTTTTGTCTTTGCGGAAGTTTTGGATAGCTATCTCCTGAGTGAGTCTATCACTGTTTATGGGGATATGATCTCTTCTACTCTTATTATTATGATGGGGTTTTATCTGCTTCTTATGGTGGTGACAAATCGCATTCAGCTTAATAAGCATATACATGAAAATACAGAACACATTCATATCTATTTTGGCAAAGAGCACTCACATAAGGGAAGATCGTCCGCGTCAGCATGGACTATCGGTGCACTCATGGGAATAGGAGGCGTTCGGGGGATGTTGATAACATTGGGATTGCTTCAAGAAAAGAGTATTGAATGGACAATGATATTTGCTTTTGTTGCAGGGGTATCCTTTGTCTTTATCAGTTTTGGTCTTGTGATTCTTCAACTTAACCGTCACCTACTGAGTAATATTAAAAATGTGCGTGTGACTTTTTCTCTAGCAGGTCTCATCTCCATTCTTGTCGGTAGTCAGATGCTTTTGGCCTAAGCGACTTTTTAAAATCAACTATTAAGGAATTATAATGTGTCAAGACTGCGGTTGCTCGATAACAGAACATTCACATGATCATACAGATGCTCACACTCATGCAGATAATCACTCCGGCGAGCATCAATCTGCCCATGAGGCCCTTCATCATAACCCCCAGCTGAACGATACAAAAACGATCTCGGTCATTAAAAAGATTTTAGATAAAAATGATCATGAAGCCTCACATAACAGAGCGCATTTTGATAATCACAAGGTTCTTTCTATCAACTTGATGAGTAGCCCGGGAAGCGGCAAAACGACGCTGTTAGAGCATATGGCAGATCTTGTTCCTTTTAAGTTTGGTGTTATAGAAGGCGATTTAGAGACCAGTCGCGACGCGGATCGAATCAAGGCCAAAGGTATTCCAGCTTACCAGATCCAAACAGGATCAGCCTGTCATCTGGATGCTTTTATGGTTCATAAGGGGCTGCATGATATGCCGCTTAAGGAGATCGATGTATGCTTTATTGAAAATGTAGGAAACCTTGTCTGTCCTGCCAGTTATGACGTGGGTTCACACTTAAACATTATTCTCGTCTCCATCCCTGAGGGAAGTGATAAGATTGAGAAATATCCTGTGATGTTCAGGCAGGCAGATCTGATACTGATCACCAAAACGGACCTCTTAGAACATTTTGATTATGACATTGAACATGAGAAAAACGAGGCACGCAAGATCAAACCAAATGTAGACATCTTAGAGGTGAACATTAAAGATGAGGCTTCAATCATGCGTGTTGTAGAGTGGATAGAATTTAAACGAAAGATGAGAGCTTAATATGTGCCTGTCTATACCCTCAAAAGTTGTTAAAATTGATACTGAAAGAAATACGGCTGTGGTTGATACTATGGGGGTAAGCCGCGAAGCCGGTCTCGACCTTATAGAAGAGGGCAGTTTGAAACTGGGTGATTATGTTCTCATTCATATCGGTTTTGTGATGAATAAGATTGATGAAGAAGATGCCTTGGAGTCTTTGAAAGTCTATAAAGAGATTCTGGACAAACTTGACGAACAAGATCGTAAAACTATGCTCTTAGAAGATGAGCAGGTCAATGGTGAAGAGACAGAAGCTCCCCTAGGCGATTATTACGAGAATAGAAATGGGTGAACTTCGACTTAAAGACCTTTATGACGGTTTTCGCGATCCTGATACAATCTTCTTTCTTGCCAAGCAGATAGCCAAAGAAGCTGAAAAGCTTGATGGAGTGCTGCGTATCATGGAAGTGTGCGGAGGACATACCCATACGATCATGAAGTACGCTCTGCCACAACTTCTACCAAAGTCGATCTCTTTTATTCATGGACCGGGTTGCCCTGTTTGCATCATGCCCAAAGAGCGCATTGACCATGCTATTGCACTGGCGAAGATGGAGGATACGATCTTGCTCACACTCGGTGACATGATCCGTGTACCAGGTTCAGTGACCTCACTTGCTCAGCAAAGAGCGGCGGGTTATGATATACGAGCGCTTTATAGTCCCATTGATGCGATAAAAATAGCCCGTGAAAATCCAGATAAAACCGTGATCTTTTTTGCCATCGGTTTTGAGACGACGACACCCATGACGGCAGCCGTGATTAAGACAACCGTCGATCATGGGATTTCAAATCTCTTTTTTCATATCAACCATGTTCTTGTACCTCCTGCCGTAGATGCTATTATGGCCGATGGAAATTCACAGGTCAACGCCTTTATCGGGCCTTCTCACGTCAGTGTCATTACGGGAGCAAAGATCTACGCAGACATACCGCACAAATATCAAACGCCCATTATAGTTTCGGGCTTCGAGCCTGTGGATGTTTTGCAGGGTATTTTGATGATTCTGCGCCAGGCCGTAGAGAAAAAGGCTGAGCTTGAGATCGAGTATACGCGTTCGGTGACGATGGAGGGCAATGTCAAAGCCCAAGAACTCATCGATACCTATCTGCAGCCCCGGTCACATTTCAGATGGCGGGGTATCGGGGATATTCCCAGGAGCGCCTTAGCCTTAAAATCTGAGTTTTCCCATCTAGATGCGGAGAAACTTTTTAGCGATATTTTACCCAATGAGCCTATAGATGATCATAAGCTCTGTATTTGCGGAACGATCTTAAAAGGACTTGCCGGGCCTATGGACTGTAAGGTATTTGGCAAAGCATGTACGCCAAATACACCGCTTGGTAGCTGCATGGTCAGTTCAGAAGGGGCATGTAATGCCTATTATCGTTTTGCAGGAGTTCAGAATTGAAAACAGTACAACTCAGCCATGGTGGCGGGGGTGAAGAGACAAACACACTGATAGGTGAACTCTTTTATACGCATTTTGAAAATGACATCTTGATAAGAGCCGAAGACGCCGCCGTCTTAGAGGTAAATAAAAAAATTGCCTTTACTACCGATAGCTTCACGGTTAGTCCCGTCTTTTTCAGCGGGGGCGATATCGGTAAATTGGCCGTGGCAGGTACGGTGAATGATCTTGCCATGATGGGAGCCAGACCTCTGTATCTCAGTAGTGCTTTTATGATTGAGGAAGGTTTGCCTTTTGATGAGCTTGAACAAATTGTCAGGAGTATGGCTGCAGAGCTTGCAAAATCAGGAGCAAAAATAGTCTGTGGGGATACGAAGGTTGTACCCCGAGGTGGTGTGGATAAGATTTTTATTAACACGGCAGGCATTGGTGAAGTTGAGAAAGAAGGTGTCTCTGTACTGAATGTAAAAGAAGATGATGTGATTATTGTCTCCAGAGACGTGGGACGTCATGGAGCGACTATCTTAATGGAAAGGGAAAGTCTTGATGCAAGTGCTGATCTTCACAGTGACTGCGAAACACTTTGGCCTGCCGTCGAAGCACTGATAGAGGCTGATGTCTCCGTCTCTGCCCTGAGGGACGCCACAAGAGGAGGACTTTGTGCCGTACTGAATGAATGGGCGCAAAGCAGTGAAGTCTGCATTGAAGTGCAAGAGGCTGCGGTCAATATTAGTGATGAAGTACGCGGGGTCTGTGAGATGTTCGGATTTGAAGCGATGGAGCTTGCAAATGAGGGAACCTTTATTATTGCGGTTCCACCACAGCATGCTCAGTTGGCACTTGATACCTTGAAAAATTTTGATTTTTGTAAAAAATCGGCCGTGATAGGACGTGCGACACAAAAGTACCCAAAGAAGGTAGTACTGCATTCTGCTTATGGCAGCAGCCGTTTTCTGGATTTGCCTAAGGGCGAACTCCTTCCAAGGATCTGCTGATGCATGAATATTCAGTTGTTCAGTCCCTTTTGGAACAGATTGAAAATATTGCTGAAGAGAACAAGGCGGAAAAGGTGACAAAGGTCATTGTCAAGATCGGTGTCATGAGCGGGATAGAACCCCACCTTCTTGAGATCGCTTTCAATACCTTCAAAGAGAAAACTGTGTGTGATGCAACGGAGTTTATTATGAACATACAGCCTCTGAGCATAGAATGTCAAGTGTGTAAAGAAGTAAGTGAACTTGAAAAAGTGCATTATTGTTGTCCTCAATGTGAAAGTATAGATATAAAGGTCATTGATGGAGAAGATATGTTTCTAATGAGTCTGGAAATGCAATAAAAAAACAGGGTATAAGTCATGCAAGAATACTGGGAAGCATATATGAAACCTATGGAAGGCCATCCTGCGATGATCTCTTTCAATGCCGAGGCCTCAAATAAGGTGCCAGATGAGCAGTTTATGTATGTCGGCTTTGTGAAAGTTCCTTTAAGAACGCCCACTACAAAGGGGCTGATCTCTTCTGAAGAAGAAGATGACATCGGCTGCATCGAAGACCGCCTGGAGATGGAGTCTCTGCGTTATCGTCATGGAAAATATATCGGTCGTATTGTTACACAAGACAGCGTTAGTTTTATCTATTATTTAAAGCTTGATTTTGAATGGATTGATACGGCCAATGCTGCGATGAAGTACTTTGAAAACTATGGTTATGAATGTGGCTCGCGCGTTGACACGGGGTGGGAAGTTTATCAAAAGCTTCTCTTCCCAACGCCCAGGCAATGGCAGATCATTCATAACCATCATACATGCGACCGGCTTAAAGAAGCAGGAGATAGTCTGAAAACCGAACGCGCAATAGAACACACGATGTTTTTTCAGACACAAGAGCATCGGGACCTGTTTACAAAGGAAGTCAAGCAAGAGGGTTTCAGTATACAAAAAAAGACGGCCCCTACACAAGAACTTCCTCTGTATGGATTGCAGTTTTATCGCATGGACGTGCCCTTTTATTATGATATAGACAGCTTGACACTTGCAATCATCAACAAAGGTGAAACCTTCTGTGGCCAATATGATGGTTGGGAAACAAGTGTGGTACACAGCTAAACAGATGTCTTTGTGTTCCTTATAGACTTGTCTTTTTTTCAAGTTTACTTATATTTTCGATGGTCTTTAAAACAGTATCGGGATTCAGACTTATCGAATCGATGCCCTGCTTTACCAGAAATTGTGCCATCTGGGGATAGTCTGAAGGGGCCTGACCGCATATACCGATGTGGCGATGGTTGTGTTTTGATCCTTGAATGGCCATTTCGATCATCTTAAGTACGCCGGGATCGAGTTCATCATAGTCAGAAGCAACGATCTGAGAATCCCTGTCTACGCCCAGGGTTAACTGGGTGAGATCATTGCTTCCTATACTAAACCCGTCAAATATCTTACTGAAAGTGTCGATGGAGATAACATTATTCGGGATCTCGCACATCACATAGACCTCCAAACCGTTTTCTCCACGGGAAAGAGCGTTTTTATGCATCTCGTCCAAGACTTTTTTGCCTTCGTCTACGCGGCGACAAAAAGGAATCATCACGATAACATTGTCAAAGCCCATCTCCTCGCGAACGCGTTTTATGGCGGCGCATTCAAGTGCAAATCCCTCTTTATAGTTTGGATGTATATAACGTGCCGCACCGCGAAAACCGATCATAGGATTGGCCTCTTCCAGCTCAAAACTACTGCCCCCCAGTAAGCTGGCATATTCATTACTCTTAAAATCGCTCAGGCGCACCACACAGGGTTTTGGATAGACACAGGAGGCAATGGTGGCAACACCTTCACTGAGTGTTTTTATAAAAAAGTCTTGATGATTATCATAGGCCCTGGTGAGTATGTTTATCTCTTTACGTTCTGACTCGCTCAACTTCTGTGGATGGATCAAGGCCATAGGGTGGACTTTGATAGTTGTGTTGATAATAAACTCCATGCGGGCTAAGCCAATGCCATCAATGGGAAGGGAGGCAAGCGAAAATGCCAGATCCGGATTGCCCAGGTTCATCATAATCTTTGTTTTTGTCTTGCGCAGGTGTGACAGGTCTTTTTGCTCCACTTCAAAATCAAGGATTCCCTGATACACATTTCCTACTTCACCTTCGCTGCAGCTAACGGTGATCTCATCGAGACTGTTGAGAACCTTCGTAGCATTCTCGGCTCCGACAATAGTGGGAATGCCAAGTTCGCGTGCGACGATGGCAGCGTGACAGGTTCGTCCGCCGCTACTTGTCACGATCGCAGACGCAGTTTTCATGATGGGTTCCCAGTCAGGAGTGGTGGTATCAGCTACTAGGACTTCACCGGGTTTGAAATCTCTAAGCTCCTTAGCATCAAGGATGATGTGCGCCTTGCCGCTACCTATTTTTGTCCCGACTGCCTGTCCCTGTACAAGGAGTTGTGAATGTTTGTTAAGATGGTAAAACTCTATCATATGCTCTTTTTTTAGCGATTGGATTGTTTCAGGACGGGCTTGTACCATATATATTTTTCCGTCATTCCCGTCTTTTGCCCATTCCATATCCATAGGCATATACGATCCGGCCTGTTTTGAGTAGTGGTTTTCGACTTTGATGGCATAATCTGCCAATACCATTACATCTTCATCACTGATGCAAAATTGTTGGGACTTTTCACATGGAGTCAGCTCGTTCTTTGTGAATTCGTCTGAGGTCTGCTGGGAATCGGTCTTGTCTGCAAAGGTCATGGTAAGCTCTTTTTTACCGAGTCTGCGTTTGAGCACGGCTCGGTGCCCCTTTTGAAAAGTGGGTTTATGGACGTAAAAGCTGTCCGGATCGATGATGCCTTGTACAATGTTTTCGCCCAGTCCGTAGGTAGCATTGATAAAGACAACATCGCTGAAGCCCGTTTCAGTATCAAGAGAAAACATGATACCGCTTGATGCCTTGTCCGAACGGACCATTTTCATTACTACGACACTGAGATGGACTTCAAAAAGATCAAAACCCTTATCATGTTTATAGTGGGTAGAACGATCGGTGAAGTTGGAAGCAACACATTTGATATAGGCATCAAGAAGTGAAGTCTCGCCGGAGATATTGAGGAAAGTGTCATTTTGCCCTGCAAAAGAAGCTTCCGGCGAGTCTTCAGCTGTAGCGGAACTGCGTACGGCTAGAGAAATATTTTCCCCATATTGTGCCTTGAGTGCTTGATAAGCTTCAATGATCTCGGATCGAAGGTCCTCAGGTATAAGGCAGTCTGTGATGACCTTACGGGCCTCATGCCCTTTTTCTTGCAGTGAGCTAAGATCATCAGCATCGAGTGTATCCAGCAGAACATGCAGCTTTTCCCACGCTCCATTACTTTGTAAGAGATGTTTATAGGCTTTAACGGTAACGGCAAAACCATTAGGTACAAGTATACCCTCACGTGTCAAGCTTTGATATATCTCTCCTAGCGAAGCATTTTTTCCACCTACGGTAGAGACGTCGTCAATGCCCAGTTCATCAAACCATTTTACATAGCGCATATCTATCTCCTCCCCATTCAGACGGGAATATAAGCAAATCGGCTTGCACTACCAAGTCAATGCCTGAAGGATCTATCCCCTTACGTTCTTACTAATAATATCACAAAAATGATTGGCTTGGCAGAGAATGGACGAAGAAGACAGATTTTTATTAATGATGAAGCCTATACTTTCTCTCTGTCTTTAGGCTAATGAAAATGCAAGTTCAAACCTGCTAGAATTCCACCAATATTTCATCCCCCATAAAGGCCCTAAATGAAACGCGCTTTGATCAGTGTAAGTGATAAAACAAATATTGTTGAATTCGCCAAATCCCTAGTTGAATTGGATTTTGAGATCATCTCTACCGGTGGTACGTTTAAAATGTTAAAAGAAGCAGGTGTAGCAGCAATCGAAATTGATGAGGTGACAAAGTTCCCTGAATGTTTCGAGGGCCGTGTTAAAACATTGAATCCTTACGTGCATGGCGGTATTTTGCACCGACGTGACAAGCAGTCTCATCTGGATCAGGCAAAAGAGCTTGGTGTTGAGGCAATTGATCTTGTATGTGTTAACCTTTATCCTTTTAAAGCAACGATTGAGAAGACAGACGATTTTGACGACATTATAGAAAATATTGATATCGGCGGGCCTGCGATGGTGCGTTCAGCAGCTAAAAACTTTGACAGTGTATTGATAGTTACTGATATTGTAGACTATTCAGCCGTATTGGATGCGATAGCTAATGATACCAATACGGTAGAGTTCAGACGTGACCTTATGATCAAAGCGTATGAGCATACGGCTGGGTACGACTCGATGATAGCAAACTATATGAACAAACGTTTCAATGACGGTTTTGGCGCCAAGCAGTTTATCGTTGGAGAAAAAGTCATGGATACGCGTTATGGTGAAAACCCTCATCAAAAAGGTGCTCTGTATGAGTTTGATAATTATTTTACGAAGAACTTCAAGACATTAAAAGGGGAGGCTTCGTTTAATAACCTGAATGACCTTAATGGCGGAGTAAAGATTGCGGCTGCTTTTGGAAATGAAAATGCCGTATCTATCGTAAAACATGGTAACCCTTGTGGCTTCGCCATTCGTGAGAACCTGGTTGAAGCCTATGAGGAGGCACTGAAGTGTGATCCTGTCTCTGCCTTTGGCGGTGTGGTCTGTGTCAACGGGATTGTTGATGCCGCTCTTGCAGAAAAGATGAATGAGATCTTTTTGGAAGTGGTTATAGCCGGACGAATCACGAAAGAAGCTCAGGCTGTGTTTGAAAAGAAAAAACGTTTAAAACTGTTTGAGTACGGTGCGGATAGAATCCTCCTTTCAAATGATGTTGTGGATTTCAAACACGTAGATGGCGGGTTTGTCTTCCAGGATGCGGACAAGGTTGGCACGGATGAGGTTAGAAACTCTAAGCTTGTATCCAAAAGAGCGGCAAGTGAGCAAGAGCTCAAAGATGCCGAGATCGCATGGAAGATAGCGGCACTGACGAAGTCAAACTGTGTTGTCTATGTCAAAAACTCTGCTATGGTGGCAGTGGGGATGGGTATGACATCACGTGTAGATGCAAGCCAGTGTGCTTTGAAAAAGGCAAAGGCGATGAACCTTGATGTAACCGGAGCAGCGCTTGCTTCTGAAGCTTTCTTTCCCTTTAGAGATTCTATCGATGCGGCGGCCGGAGCGGGTGTGAAAACAGTGATACAACCGGGAGGTTCTATCCGTGACGATGAGGTTATCCAAGCAGCAGATGAACACGGTATGGCACTTTATCTCTCAGGTATCAGGCATTTTCTACACTAGAAGTAGCTAGAAAGGTATCTCTCTTTTTCCTCGGAAAACAAAATCTTTCTGATAGTAATATATAAAAATATTATATCTTATTGCTCTTTGGTTTACTAAAGTAGGCTATACTTTTAATAACAAGAGAACACAGGAGAGAGATCATGCTAAAATATATATTAACAGTCTTAACACTGAGCAGTGTACTCCTGGCATCAGACGACTTCTCTCTTTCGGATCAAGAAAGCAGGTCTTTAACGAAGGCGATAGAAGTTTCGGAAAACCTTTATCTCAATGTTAACCTTTTTACTGCTCTGGCAATGGTCGATGATAGTCTGCTTAAAGAAGAACCTTTGCAAAAAACCAATCCTGATCAATCTCTGTTGACATTCTCTTATCAATTCTAAACTCCTTGCATATCTCTATCAAGCTCTCTTTTTTTATACCGTGCACAGCCTTTTGATCTGTATCTATATAATTTTGTAATAGAAGTTTGCGGTAGGAATTTTAAAACAAGCGTTAACCTTGATTGACTTTGACTCAACCTTTGTGATAAAATAAGCATAAACAAATATAATTTTTAAGGTAAACAATGAGCAAGAGTTTATATGAAACTTTGGAAGTATCGTCATCTGCAAGTGACGCTGAAATAAAAAAAGCCTACAGAAAATTAGCTCGTCAATATCACCCAGATGTGAATAAAGACAGTGATGCCGAAGAGAAGTTCAAAGAGATTAATGCTGCTTATGAGATACTCAGTGATAAGAGCAAGCGATCACAATATGATATGCACGGGGACTCTATGTTTGGCGGACAAAATTTTCACGATTTTGCTCAAAGACAAGGCGGTAATGCTGATCTTGACGAGATACTTCGTGGTATGTTCGGTGGAGGCGGAGGTTTCGGCGGTGCAGGCGGATTTGGCGGGGGCTTCGGCGGCGGTGGGTTTGGCGGTGGCGGATTTGGCCAGCAGGGCATGAATCTTGATGTGGAGTCAAATATCACCGTGCCTTTTTCTGTATCTGTATTAGGTGGAAAACATTCCGTTTCTATGCAGGGTGAAAGTTTTGATATTAAGATCCCTGCAGGTATCAAAAGCGGTGAGAAACTTCGTGTACGGGGCAAAGGAAAGAATATGGGTGGCCAAAAGGGTGACTTGTATCTTATCATTACCATAGCAGGAAGCGTGGATTATGACAGAGAAGGGGATGACCTTGTCAAAAACTTTGATGTACCTCTTAAGTCGGCTCTGTTCGGCGGAAAAGTCAGTGTTGATACCTTAGAGAAAGAGATCACACTCAAAGTGCCGCAAAATACAAAGAATGGACAACGATTCCGCGTGAAAGAGATGGGTATTGCAAATCGAAAGACGAAGGAGCGTGGAAATCTTTATCTTAAAGCCAATATTGTCCTTCCTGCAGTGGATGATTTGGATGAAGAACTAATAGGGCTTTTACAAGACAAGTTACCTGAAGGAGTTTAGATGCACCATTATGACGAACCTGTATATTTGATCAGTATTGTTGCGAAGATCTTGGAAATCCATCCGCAAACATTACGTCAATATGAGAGAGAAAACCTTATCACACCTTCGCGTTCAGGCGGACGTATACGATTATACTCACAGCGTGATATTGACAGAATTAAGATGATCTTGCGTTTGACACGTGAATTGGGCGTAAACTTGGCCGGCGTTGATATTGTGTTACGTCTGAAAGATCATATTGAGTCCTTAGAGCAAGATGTCACTGATTTGACACATGAGGTCTCGAAGATGAAGCAAAGCGGTTCTGTTCCGCCGAATAAGACCTTGGTGACCAAAAAAAGTATTTACGAGCTTGTTATCTTTGAAGATAAATAAGGCATCTTAAGAAAAATAGAGCCGAAGACTTTTTCTTTTGGGTACTTACTCTTTTAGGCGTTTGATTTTTGCCCCTAGTTTTTGCAGCTTCTTCTCCAGTTGAACATAGCCGCGATCAAGATGATAGATACGATGTACATCTGTAGTGCCCTGTGCTACCATGGCAGCCAAGACGAGTGCGGATGAAGCTCTTAAGTCAGTAGCCATAACATCAGCACCGACAAGATCAATCTTTCCTACTACCGTTGCAAGGTTCCCCTTTAGTTTGATATCTGCACCAAGACGCTGTAGTTCGCTCACATGCATAAATCTGTTTTCAAATAAACGCTCTTCGATTAGGCTGACCCCACTGGCCTGGGTGCACAAGGTAAGAAACTGTGCTTGCATATCGGTTGGAAAAGCCGGATACTCTTGGGTGATAATATCTACGGCTTTGATTTTTTTAGCGGGTCGGATAGTAATACTTGATGGTTTCTCTTCTATAGGAAAACCCATCTGCTCCAGCTTGGAAATTACTGCTTCTAAATGATCGGGACGAACTTTGTTGATGGTGACCTCAGAGTTTGTAATAGCAGCGGCACACAGATACGTTCCCGCTTCTATACGGTCGGGAATGATGTCAAAGGGGTCAATATGGATAAGGCGACGGTCTGTTCCGTATATGGTTAGTTCAGAACTTCCAATCCCGTCTATGCCTACTCCGGAGCTCTTAAGCACCTCACACAGCTGAACGACTTCAGGTTCCAAGGCAGCATTTGTAATGATGGTCTTGCCCTTTGCCAGGGCAGCTGCCATAACGATGTTTGCCGTTCCCGTTACGGTTATCTTGTCAAATACAATGTGAGCACCTTTAAGACCGTTTTTGGCCTTGGCAAGAACGTATCCTGCTTCGATGCTGATCTCTGCGCCCATCTGCTCTAAAGCCTTAAGGTGAAGATCAATAGGGCGTTGTCCGATAGCGCATCCTCCCGGAAGGGAGACCTCACAGTGTCCAAATCGTGCGAGCAAAGGGCCTAATACCAAGATAGAAGCACGCATTGTCTTGACGATGTCATACGTTGCTTTGGTGTTGGTCAAGCAGCAGGTGTCTATCTCAACGCTTTCATCTTTTAGATTGACAGTGGCTCCAAGGTTTTCAAGCAGTTTAATCAGGGTCTTGATATCAACCACATTAGGAAGATTATTGATCGTGACCTCATTATTAGCAAGAAGTGTCATTGCGATCAGTGGAAGGGCGGCATTCTTGGCACCTGCAATATCAACACTGCCGCTTAGTTTTGTAGGGCCTTCAATCTGTAAATAGTCCATAAATATCCTGTGAAAATAATAATTGCAAGATTATAGTAAATACTAGGTTAAAGTTAGGAAAGTACAGCGTCTGAAAAAATCTGTTTGCACATAAATAGTTTATGTGCTATTATTGTTCATAGACTCATAAGGCTGCAGATGTTGTATACAATTAAGTCAAAGTTTATTTTAAACCTTAGTTTAGCGCTTGCCAGTCTTTTTCTGGTGGTGCTCTTAGCCTATCTTATCGCCGTTGACAAGGTACATGCCATTATGGTTAATGATATCACTTCGGTTTCTACCTCCTTACAAAAGACTTTGCTTTATATTTCCAACAAAGATGAAGGCGCTTATAGTGATGAAAAATTAAAAAAACAGCTCTATGATATAAGGATCGGAAAGTCAGGCTATGTCTATCTGATTGATTCGGATGGAACCTTGCTCATTCATCCCAAGAAGGAAGGTAAAAGCCTTAAAGAAACGGACTATGGGAGTTATATCACTTCGCATAAAGAGGGCGGCATATACGAGTATACTTCTGTGACAACAGGCCAAAACAAGATAGCGGCCTTTGCCTATATCCCCATATGGGATGCTTGGATCGTACCCGGTGTGAATAAGGCAGATTATTTTGAAGATTTAAAGTCAGAGTTTTTATGGTATTTCACCATTTTACTTCTTGTTCTTTCAAGCGTCTTGATTGTCTTGAACTATCTCACTGGCAGGAGTATTTTAAACAGTGTTGATAAGATCAATGCTGTTACGGTTGATTTAAATGAGGGAAATGGTGATCTTAGCCAACGTCTTCCTACCGGAAAAACGACAGATGAGTTGAGTGTCTTGATAGAAAATATCAACACCTTTATCTCGATGATAGACAGTACTGTTTTTAACGTCAGGCACAGCAGCTCCTACCAGACCTCTTTATCTGAGGCTTTGACATCGCTGACTCATGAACTGCGTACAAAGACGAATGAGAGTGATATGATGGCAAAAAGCACTGTTGAATATCTGGATAAGATACGCGGTGCTTTGGATGAAACGGTGCAGAGCTCCAGTGAGATATTTGAGGTCTCCCAAGAGAGTAAACGATTCCTGGAGCATACTACTCAAAGCCTGGAAAATATTACTTCTATGATCTTGAATACAGCAGAAAGTACAAATGAACTTAATACAGAGTTTTCGCAACTCATATCAGATGTTGAAAACCTCAAAGAGATAACGGGCGTTATCCGAGATATCTCCGATCAAACGAACCTTCTTGCTTTAAATGCTGCGATTGAAGCAGCCAGAGCGGGGGAACACGGACGTGGATTCGCTGTTGTTGCTGAAGAGGTCAGAAGCCTTTCAGACAGGACAAATAAGGCGATCAATGAGGTAGATGCATCTTTATCCGCCTTTGTTGAGTCTATGAGTTCGGCAACCAGTAAAATTGAGTCCAACAGTAATACCGTAAAAGAACTTGTAGAAGAGGGTGAGGATGTTAAAGGACAGTTTGCGCGTATTGACGATGCCATCAGTTTAAATGTCAAAAACTCAAAAGAGAACTTGGATGTAATTAACAAGATGAAAAACAATATCGTCTCTATTATAGAACAGATCCAGTATATATCGGCACTCTCTTTTGAGAAAAGCAGTTTTATTAACGAAGTAGATGAGATCGCAGGTGAGGTAAAAGACACCGACCGTAAGATAGGAACCTATATCAGTTTTTTCAAGCTTTCCAAGACACCCACTGAGAAAAAATACATTAAAAAACAGGGAACCGATGAGGTGTTTGATGAAGATATACTTTTTTAGTTGATCTGCTTGGCACATATTATGCTTTATATATAAAAATATGAAGCGAAGGTATGTATATGAGCAGTGCACTTGATAGGTTAAAAGCATTAACCAACAAGATTTCCAGTTTTGAAACAGCCAGAAAAGATAATATGCAAAGACTCAAAGAGCTGTATGTTTTTTTAAAGATTGATGAAAAGATCTCTGACTTTGAGGACCTGTTCGCCTATAAGGCTATGAATGTGACCGGGCTGTCTCTGCAAGCGGAAGACCTGGGAGCCATCAAGGAGAATAGGTATGTTCAGATCATCTGCATAGCCTACGACAAAGAGGCGAAGGGACAGAAGTCGAAGAACAGTTCTCTGGGTTATTTTGGACGCTCAGATACGATTGAGGAAGGGATTAAAAAGGCTGTGGTAAAGTTCATCTTGGCCTGGCGCTTTGAAAAAAGTTTTATCACCTTAGAACATTACCATGAGATGATTCATACGGTAAATAATGAAACCAGCTAAAAAATTCTATCTTAAACTCTATGTTTTTTGGGCGTTGTGGGTAACGCTAAGGAGTCTTCTTTATGCGCTCTTGCTCTCTCTCTTCTTGGCACTTGTCATATATATATCAAAAGGTCTTCCCTCTTTAAACATGGAAACCTTTCTTGCCTTAAAAGAGATTGTCCTGTTTAGTTTCCCTATTAGTTTTAGTCTGAGTTTTATTCTTATGCTTTTGCTGGTGTTTAAAGCGATCTTTTCAACAAAGGTAGACGGTTTTTTCTTGAGGCTGTATGACTGCAAGGATGAGCCGTTAGTAGATCCTAGCCTTTCAGATGTTATGATGATTTGGCGAAAATGGCTTTTTGTCACAGTATGGGCAATCTTGATCTTTCTAGTTCTATTTTTAGGTCTGTGGAAGTTAATAAGCGGAGCATTTCCTCCTTTGTCCTGGTTTAATGCGGCAAGTCTGTACACTCTGATAATGATACTGGGAGGAACGGTTTTTGTCATGGGAATAAAACGCTGTAAAAAGATCAGGATATCGGATGAATAAGCTTCTTTTTCTGGACCTTGAAACGACAGGCTTAGAAGAGAAAGATCGTATATGTGAGCTTGCCCTCATTGTGCAAGAAGAGGATAATATGATATGCTCATCTTCTTTGTGCAAGAGTAGCAAAAAGATATCTACTCAGGCTATGTCCTTGCATCACATCACCAATGAGATGATCAAAGAGGCTCCCGGCTGTGAACAGAGCCAAGCCTACCGATGGCTTGCCGACAACAATCAAAAAGAAAATGTCTTAATTACCCATAATATGGATTTGCATTTGAGTATGCTCGCTAAAGAGGGATTTGTTTCAAAGATGAGTCATGTCGATACACAACGATGTACAAAGGCGCTTATAAACGAGTGTGAACATTTTGCTCTGCAGTTTCTTCGTTATGAGCTTTTACTCTACAGGGATGAAGGTAAACTGTCCGAAGAGTTAGGTGTCAGCATGAGCGCACACAGGGCCTTGAGTGATGCTTGTCATGTGAAACTTTTATATCATACATTGCTTGAGTATGCTACTCTTTCACAACTGGTAGAGATTAGTTCTAAACCTATACTGATGCAAAAGCTTCCTTTTGGAAAATACAGCGGACGTTATATCGAAGAGATAGTAGATCTTGATAGAAGCTATATACAATGGATGCTCGAGGGTATAAAAGATATGGATGAAGATTTGAAGTACAGTATAAGTTATTACACGCAAGGAGAGACATGAAAGTTGCAGTTCAATGTGAGTCAGCACTGCTACAACGCAGTTTGGAGCTTTTTTTAGAAGAGCATTTAAGCTCTTTAAAGCAGTGCGATGTCGTTATACGTGATAAAAAAATAATGGATTCTCATCATAGCCTTTATATCTCCGGCACAGAAGATTCGGATATAAAGAAGCCGTTTTCAAGGTCGCAACTTTATCTGGCCTTGGAGAATTTTTATAAAAAAGTTGTGCACATACAAGAGATTAAAGCCTGTGATGAAGATATAGAACCTTCTGATCATATGGATTTGAGTCTTTTAGAAGAGCGCATTGAAATATTAACCCAAGAGTACAAAAACAATATAATGAAAGTTGTCAAGGCCTTTTATGAGTAAGCTTCAAAGTACGATAGTCGCAGGAAAATATAAGGGAATAAAAATTGATCTTCCCTCTTTGGAGACAACACGAAGCTCTAAAAATATCGTCAAAGAGTCGTACTTTAATACGATTCAGTTTGATGTGATCGATTGTACACTCGTGGAAGTCTTTTCAGGTTCAGGTTCTATCGGTATAGAAGCCTTGAGCCGCGGGGCGGAGCATGTGTATTTTATGGAAAAAGACAAGGCCGCTTTTAAGACCTTGAGCAATAATATCCGAAGGGTTGGTGCTGATAATACGACAGTAATGTATGGGGACAGTTTTGAAACCATTCATGACGTTATCAAAGACATTGCCAAGAGCAAGCGTAAGGCATATTTTTATATAGATCCTCCTTTCTCATTTAGAGAGGGCATGGAAGAGATCTATAGCAAAATGCTTACTATGATAGCCTCTATACCCATTGAAATGGTCCAAATGCTTACGATAGAACATATGACAGGACTGGAACTGCCTGAGAGTATCGGTTCTTTGATCCTCAAGAAAACTAAAAAGTTTGGTAAAACATCACTGACACATTATACGCTCAGATAAAAAACAGCTTCTTCTCACTTTCCCATGCCCATTCATAAAAATGGTACAAATATTGCTGTGGTAATTATAATTACACGGGGCAGGGAAGTCTATGAAATTTTTGTTACTCACTTTTATTCTTTTTGTTACTCTTCACGCGACTAAGGTGTCTGAAATCACCAAGGTAGTCGGTGTCAGAGAAAATCAACTGATCGGGTACTCTTTAGTTGTCGGTCTTAATAAAACAGGCGACGGTACGACCTCGGTTTTTACACTGCAATCCATTGCCAATATGCTTAGAGCCATGAACATTGACATGAATCCTAACGATATCAAGTCAAAAAATGTTGCAGCTGTCGTTGTAACGGCAAAGCTCTCCTCCTTCTCTAAGCAGGGTGATACCTTGGACATAACCGTTTCAGCTATTGGCGATGCGAAGTCAATCGAGGGCGGGACACTTCTGATGACTCCTTTAAAAGGGGTAGATGGCAAGATCTATGCACTGGGGCAGGGCTCACTGAGTATCGGCGGTAAAAATGAAAGGGGTGGGGGATCACTGAACCATGCTACAGCCGGTATCGTTTATGGAGGCGGAATTGTCGAGCGTGAGATCCCTCTAGACCTGTATCATCAAGAGTATGTGACTCTTAGCCTTAAAAACAGCAGTTTTTCCAATGCCGTCAATCTTCAAAATGCCATTAACGGTATCTATCATATGCAAGTCGCTGTTGCGCTTGATCCAAAATCACTAAAGTTAAAACGTCCTGAAAATAGAAGCATGGTAGAATTTTTGGCAGAGGTGCAAGAACTCGATATTAATTATATTCCTCTTGAGCGCATTGTAATAAACGAAAGAACCGGGACCATAGTCGCCGGTGTCAATATAGCTGTCTCTCCCATCGTCATAACACACGGCGAGATTACGATTAAGATTGAAGAAGACGCTGTAGCAGGACCGGGAAATAACCTGGCACTGGATAAGGATATCGTCATCGGATTGGAAGATAACCGTTTATTAGCCAAAAAAGGCAGTTCGACGGTTGCCAATATCGCGCGTTCATTACAAAAGCTCGGAGCGACACCAAAAGATATCATCTCTATCTTGGAGACGATGAAAAAAGCGGGTGCCATCCAAGCTGAACTGGAGATTATCTGATGAATATTGACAACTCAGTGGCTCTGCTTCAAAGCAAACAAAAGATACCCCGTGTTGATAGCGGGCTTGACAAAACGGCATTAAAAAAACAGACGGACCAATTTGAGGCTATTATCTTAAAGCAGCTTCTGGATACGTCAATGAAAGATGAAAATACACTTTTTGGAAAAGATCCAGGAGACAAGATATATAACTCAATGTACAGGGATGAAATTTCAAAGATAGGAGCTGGAAGTATGGGTATATCACAGATGCTATTTGACTACCTGGCAGAAGGAAGGTAAAGCGAAAAATTTAGCTAAAGTTTTTTTCTGATTTGTCGATGGTAGGTGTATATACTATATCTAGACAAGACAAGGATAAGCAATGATTTCCAAGGTAGGAACAGGGGCCGTTCAAAACGCATATCAGGAGAGTGAAGCCAAAGAAGCTTCTAAGCGTCCATCAACTGTTGATAAACAGGGGGACACAAGTAAGATTGAACAGTTGAAAAGTTCAATTGAAAACGGAGAGTATCAACTCAATCTAAAGGCATTGGCCGAAAAGATAGCGGAGGAGATACTCTAAACAACTTATAAAGTTAAGTAGGAGAAGACCATGTTATCGTATCATCTTGAAAGTGCTGTAAATGATTTAGAACAGTTAGTAAAAATGAGTGAACAAGATATTGAAGATATTAAACTTGCCAAGCATGAAGATCAGTTTCAAAGACGCAAGATTAAAGAAGACATGATACACAGTTTTGAGAATAAAAAAGCGATGATCGATCATGAGATCTCTAAACTTATGACACAAAACCCAAACACAGCTTTGGATCAGCTTCTCAATGAAAACGAAAACTCTTATCTACAAAAACTTAAGATTTCTCTCGCTTCCTTGCGTGATGTAAACAAAAAATATGCGAAGATGGTGCTTGGTGTCTCTTCATTTTATAACACCTTGTTAGAACGTTTAGTTCCTACTGAGATGCAAGGTTATCAAAAAACAACATCCAAAAGTGCATCATTCTTGCAGATAAGAGCTTAATATGGCTTCTATCTTTAATGGACTTAATATCGGATACACCGGGTTAACCGCCTCACAACTGGGCATTAACACTACGGGTCAAAACATTTCAAATGCAGAGACGGAAGGCTACTCGCGCCAAAGGGTAGTTCAGCAAAGTACTATACCTTTGGGAACGGTCGTCCCCGGTGCACAGGGAAACGGTACCCAGGTAAAAGAGATCGTTCGTATTCATGACGAGTTCGTATTTAACCGTTACAGAACTGATGGTGAGAGCAAGGAGTTTACAGACTTTTCCCGCCAAACCCTGGAAGAGCTCTCTACCTATTTTCCCGAAATTGAAAATGTGGGTATCAAATATGATATGCAGGAATATTTCAATCTCTGGGGTGATCTCTCTATCAACCCTGACAATCAGGCAGTAAAAGTCGCACTCGCACAGCAGACGCAAATCCTTTCTCGAGACATCGTACAGACCAGAGATCAGATATCAGCGCTACAAGAGACATTAAATGATCAGTTAAAGGTCTCTGTGGATGAGATCAACGAGATTGCCGAACAGATTTCCAAACTCAATGCGGCTATTACCAATATTGAAGTTATTGAGGGGCAGCACGCCAATGATCTGCGCGATCAGCGCGGTGTATTGGAGATCTCTTTGTCCAAATTGGTAGAGGCCAGTATTTTTGAGGGTAACCTCTCTTCTAACATGCCAGTGAGCAGAGACATTGTTGAAAAAGGCGGAGACTATACGATAAACATTGCCGGTTTTAATATCGTTGACGGTAAAACATTTCATCCCATCGTAGTTGAGAATGAAAATAACATCAATGCATTTTACTCTCTTTCTTATGAGCGGCAAGATGGAGAGCTGATACCAATGGACGGCTTGGTTAAAGGCGGCCGTGTCGGCGCTATTCTGGATCTTCGAGGAAGTAGTTTTGATGCAAATGGGGGACTGGAAAACGGAACGCTTCAAGAGGTCATCAATCAGCTAGACGGGTTTGCCACAGGCCTAATAGAGAGTACAAACAACCTCTATGCTCAGGGAGCACAGACAAAGATGACATCGGATAACTTAGCCCTTGCGGGAACGGACGCTCTTGTGGACTCTGTGTTGAACATAAAGACAGGGACCTTTAACCTTGTTGCTTATGACATCGACGGTAATGTAGCGGCTACGCGTCCAATTACTATTAATAACACAACAACACTCGATGATATCGTCACACAGCTCAGTGTAGCCAGAGATGACAACAGTGACAGTAATGCGACCAATGATATTAACTCTATTCTTAACACCAGTTATATCAACGGTCAATTTCAAATCGGCGTTAATGAGGCGGATTTTTCGGGCTACAGCTTTGGTATTGAAGATGATCAGAGTCTAGGTCTGGCTTCAGGCACAAATTTTGCCGGCGCCATCGGGCTTAGTCGTTTTTTTGATGGAAACAGTGCACGCGATATCGATCTGGCTGCGGCGCTTAAAGAGGACTCTTCTCTTATCAAAGCAAACAAATCTCCTGTAGATGGTGACAATAGACTAGCCAACGATATGCTTCAGCTTCAATTCGAAGAGGTGAGTTTTGAAGCCAATGGTGTCTCTGTTGATCAAACATTGTATGGCTATTATGATGCGATTGTCACTGATGTGGGAACACGTACCAATGCGGCTATTACCGTCAATGACACCGTAACGGCAAAGTTTAATGCAACGCTGCTGAGTTATGAGTCCATTTCCAAGGTCAATATTGATGAGGAGATGGTAAACCTGATCAAGTACCAGACTGCTTACGGCGCTGCAGCGAAGGTGATAACGACAATTGATCAAATGATGGATACCCTTTTAGGGCTTAAACAGTAAAATATCCCTTGAAGTTTCCCTCGATTACCCATTATTTCTCTTCTATCATGTTATACTTCTTCTAAAAAATAAAGAATTTCTGTGCAAAAACCCTATCTTAGTTTTTTAATCTTGGTACTTGTTTTTTTTCTCTCGTTTTTAGGTGGCCATATCTATACGACCTCTGCGTATGAACTTGATGCTGCTTCTATACTTGTTTCCCCATCCCTGCAACACCCTTTTGGAACAGATCGTTTGGGAAGAGACCTTCTTGCAAGGATCATTCAAGGGGGAAAGGTCTCGTTGATCATTGGGGTGGGCTCTGCCTTTATTGCCTCTTTTTTAGGGCTCATGCTTGGAGCAACGGCAGGATTCTTACGAGGCGGGGTTGACAAGAGTTTTATAGTCATGGTTGATCTTTTTTTAACCTTTCCCACCTTCTTTTTGCTTTTGGCTCTGATCTCGTATGTTAATGCTTCCGTATCTGTTTTGATCTTTATCATATCTATCACGGGATGGATGACAACGGGCAGGCTTATCCGCTCTGAAAGTTTTTCCATCACCTCTCAACCCTTCATCAAGATTCTTAATATCGCAGGTGTTAGTAAATGGAAGATCTTGTTAAAATATTATGCACCGCTTTTGGCACCGATATATTTTGTCTCTTTTACCTTTGGAGTGGGCGGTGCTATTTTAGCGGAGTCAGGCCTTAGTTTTTTAGGTCTTGGAATAACGGCTCCTGAGATGAGCTGGGGAACGATACTGAGTACGGCAAAGTCAGTCAATGATATTGCCTGGTGGGTAGGTGTCTTCCCGGGTCTTATGATCTTTCTGGTGACCTTTTCATTAATGAATATCTCAAACTATCTGCAACAAATAAGTAATCAAAAAAAAGCCCTGATAGGATAAATGATGGAAGAGAAACATGTATTATGCAGTCCAATAGTCAAAGCAGCAGCCGTTGTTATAATACTGGCGGGATTGATCGCTGCAAAGGTGATCATCATCCCCATTTTATTGGCAATATTTATTGCCATCTTGACCTCGCCGTTTTTATTATGGCTTCAGGAGAAGGGGCTTCACGGAGGCTTTGCCCTGATGGGTGTTATCATAATGTTGATCATTTTCATGACGCTTTTGGGACTGCTGATCAGTGCATCTTTACAAGACTTTGTAGCCAACTTGCCTTTATATGAAGAGAAGTTCAGAAACATGATGGCTGCAGCCTTGGGTTTTATGCATGATCAGGGTCTTGACGTTCCGGGTGAAAATATCGCGGAGCTTATCAATCCGGGGAAAATGGCCCAGTTCGCATCCGGTATCGTTAAGGGTTTTGGATCTGCACTGACGAACGGTTTTATGATCTTGCTTCTGGTTGTCTTTATGCTTTTAGAGATTTCAATATTGCCCAAAAAGTTTAAATCAATCCATACCCATGCCTCTTCGTATGCTATAGAATTTATCTATAAAGTCAAGCAATATATGTTGATTAAAAGTATCTTCTCATTTGTTACCGGGGCCATTATCTATGTAGCCTTACTTTTTATCGGGCTCGATTATGCTCTTTTGTGGGGTGTGTTGGCATTTTTACTCAACTTTATACCAAACATAGGATCTATCATTGCGGCGATACCGGCTGTTCTTCTTGCGCTTATTCAACTTGGGTTTATTGAGGCACTTGAGGTGGGAATTGTATTTGTGCTGGTCAATACGGTCTTAGGCAGTATGTTGGAGCCAAAATACATGGGTAAGGGCTTGGGGTTATCTACCCTGGTCGTCTTTGTCTCATTGATATTTTGGGGATGGGTCTTTGGTCCGGTTGGAATGCTCTTGTCTATTCCATTGACCATTATGTTAAAGCTCGGCCTGCAAATAAATCCTCAGACAAAATGGATAGCTATTTTACTTGGATCTGATGGTCGGTAGCTAGGAGTAAGAGAAGCCTTTGATTGGCTGTTGCCGTTTTGATCATACGAGAAGTTTTCTTCTCTTTGGATCACCTGCTTTTTTTTGCCTTTGCTTTGGTATTGGCGTCTTGAGGAATATACCCCTCTTTTATCCACTTTTTAATCTTCTTTTTTGAGCTTGAAAACTTTAACCATGCGGCAGCTTCAGAAGCCGAATTAACGCCAATGCTTGTCCATGCCTTGACGCCTTTTGGGGTTTTGACTTTGATCTTTTTCCACTCTTGAATATCCTGGGGAACTTTGATCCCGGAACTCAGCCACGGTGCAGCCTTACGCGGGGTATTTAGGTTTGAGCTCGTCCATGCCAAAGCATTGGCGGCGTTATGTACACCCGCATCTCTCCATGAGCTGACCTGCTCAGGTGTTGTGATATTAGCCTGTCTCCACTGCATGACGTCTTGTGGACTGGTAGCTCCCACATCGATCCACTTTGAGGCTTGTGCGGGTGTTGTCAGTCCAAGCCTATACCACTCAAGAACGGTTGAATAACGCATTTGAGAGATGCTGGCCCACTGTTTGGCTTCCAGAGATGATTTGCCGGCATATTTCCATTCGGCAGCAATTTTTGCCAGGGGGATATCCGCTCGGATCCACTCGTGGGCCTCTTCAGGTGTCTCTATGCCGACAGACTTCCAGGCTTTGACAAGTTTTGGCTTGGTGACCTTGATCTTTAGCCATTTTTTTCCCTCTTTAAAACTGGTAACCCCGGCTTTTTTCCACAAATGAACCTCGTTTATATTTAATCCAAGCTTTTGCCACTGCTTGACATCCGTAGCAGAGGTGATACCAAGTTTTGTCCATTTTTTTGCTTCTTCAGGCTCTTTGATACCGATATCCATCCACTCTTTACACTCTTGAGCTGTTGTGATGTCGGCATCTATCCATTGCTTGGCATGGGCAGTGTCATGCACTCCGATCTTAGACCATTTACGGACCTCTCTTGGTGAGGTGACGCCCAGTTTTATCCAGGCATAGGCATAGGTGGGTTTGCTCGCGCCTACTCTCATCCATTGAGATACTCCTTGAGGTGTATGCACACCGGCTGCTCTCCATCGCTTATAATCTTTTGGAGTGACACCGATCTTTTCCCATGCTTCCCAACCGGAATACTGGGCTTCGTTCCCATCAAAACCAGCTTTTTGCCACGGTGTCGGTGGACCGCCACAGCCTGCCATAATGATAGTAATGACCATAGTGAGGAGTATTTTTCTTTTCATTTTCCTAAACCCTGTTGATTGTTTTATAAGTGATAATAACAAAAGATGACTTTAATTCAAAGCAGATTCTCTGAATGGCCTTGAAAGATGGCTGATTATACGGTGATAAAGTAAATAGGTAATGTTTTTGATAGAAGTTTTAAACTGTTGAATTTAGAAGTATTAGGTTTTTAAAGATTTTTTACCTATAATAAAAGAAAGGATATGTTATGAAAAAAGATGAAATGATCAAGGAAGCTAAGAAACAGTTGGCAGGCTTTGAAAAAGAGATGGCTGAGCTTAAAGAGACCAGTGCACATTTAAGTGAAGAAGCTAAAAAACAGTTTGATGTGGGTGCAAAAGAGCTTGAAATTCTTTATAAGGAAGCTAATCAAAAATTTGATGCTCTCTCTCATAAAGCAGAAGAAAATTATAAAGAAGCAAAAGAATTTATTGAATTGACCAACAAGGCTTTAAAACACTCTTTTCACTATTTTATGTCGCATTACCGTAAAAAGTAGATCGTAACACTATCAGCTTCTTGTGATATAAAAAGGTTAAAGAGGAGAGGGGGATAGCTTTTTATTATATAAGATAACTTTTAGTTTTTATTAATTTAATAAAGTATAGAATGATTTATGATAAAGAACAGTGTACCTTTCGCGTGTTGTCCCTCTATACAATACAATTATGATCTGATTAAACTTTATGCCGATGCATCAAAGCGCATGACATTGGCCTACCTTTTACTCTATTGTGTTGTTTTTGCTCCAATGTTCTTCTTTATTCCAGTACCGATCATGTCTATCTGGGTAGGAGCTGCTTTTATTCATTTGATCATACGTCATAGCGTAGCTAGCAAAATGGTTTTTGGATTAGAATTTTCTGCTGCCGCTGATATAGACAAGTATTTGCGTTGGAGTATTTATATTTCTATTTATGGTGGAATGCTCTGGGGAGGTTTGGTATGGTTGAGTCAATTATATCTTCCTCATACATATCACTATATTAGTATAGCCATAACCCTTGGTCTCGCGGCAGCAGCTATAGCAAACCTAAGTATGATTTTTATCTCCTACCTTGCTTTTTTACTTTCAATGATGCTGACTGAGATCATAGTACTGCTTTTGACAGGTGAGATTGAAGATCTGCTTTCAGCACTAATGCTACTTGTCTACGTCATTGTGATCATACCGACAGCCAGACTCTTGTTTAGGCGGACAAAAGAGTCTTTTGAATTGAGTTCAACACTCAATGAGTCAAAAGAAGAGTTGGCGTGTTTGAATGAAACACTTGAAGAGCGTGTAAGAGAAAAGACCAGGGATTTGCAATATAGTTATTATCACGATCAATTAACGGGCTTGTTCAATCTTAAAAAACTTTCAGAAATGATACAAGAGGGAGATGAAAACTATATTATTCTCCTGGATATCCGAGAGTTCGGTCTTATAAATAAGCAGTATGGAAAAGCTATTACAGATAAAATCTTAATATCAGCGGCAGAACTTTTAAATCAAAATCTGCGTCAAGGTATTTCTCTGTTTAGAGCAGAAAGTGACCGTTTTATTATTTATTGTAAAGATATGTCACTTCAAGAGATTGAAGAATATGTTAAGCAGATACTCTCCTTTTTTGAGATCTATCCGATAGGGCTAGATGGGTTTGATATTCATATTGGTTTTAAAGCGGGTATTTCGGATATACACAAGAGTGATGAGTGCCTTATTCATGCTGAATATGCATTGATGATTGCAAAAAATAAAGATAATAATTATTTCATATATGATATTACACAAGACGAATTACAGAGTGAAAAAGAGATCATTAACTCTTTATCCCGAACCAAAGAACTTGTACTAAATGAAAACATATATCCGGTTTTTCAACCGATATATGATATCAAGCATGAAAAAATCGTTAAATACGAGTGTTTGGCAAGAGGCCTTGTAAATGGGGAGACAATAGCACCCTATCAGTTCTTAGACAGTGCTGTACGTTTAGGCTTGACTGGAAATATTACTCGTATTATGATTGATAAAAGTTTTGATTTTTTTAAAGAAGATGAACTGTGTTTCTCTGTCAATATAAGCGGATCAGATCTTTTGGATCAACATTTTATTGATTTTCTAGATATGAAATTGAAGCGCTATCATATTGATCCATCACGTATCACTTTTGAGGTTTTGGAAAATATTACGACACATAGTAGTAGTAATATTGTATTAGATACCCTCAATAGTATTAAACAACGAGGCTGTAAGATAGCTATTGACGATTTTGGTGTTGAAAATTCAAATTTTTCGCGATTACTTCAAATTGATCTTGATTTTATTAAAATAGATGGTCTTTTTATTAAAAATATTCATATCAGTGAAAAAGATAAAAAAATCGTTCAGTCAATAGTGGAAATGGCAAAAACATTAGGGGTTCAGACGGTTGCTGAATTCGTTGAGACCGAAGAGGTACTAGAACTGTTAAAAGAGTGTGGTGTTGACTATGCTCAGGGGTATTACATCGGTAAGCCGCAGGAGAATCTGCTAGAGGAAGCTGAATTCGTGGTAGTTTAGCCAGGTATTGCACGTAATACTTGAATTATCAAGTTGATAAATGTAAGTTTTTATGTATTATGTAATGTATAGGGGAAATAAAGAGTGGCGCGGTGGACGAGACTCGAACTCGCGACCCCCTGCGTGACAGGCAGGTATTCTAACCAACTGAACTACCACCGCATGTGCTAGAAGAAAGTAAACTTTCTGTTGTGTCATAGTTTTCAATCAAAACTAAAAAAAACTTGTTTTTGCAATAGATGTACTAAGGTTTTGGTGAAGCGTACGTTGTACGTGAATCAAAAACTTCGTGCAGATATTTCAAAAATGGTGGGCATTACAAGACTCGAACTTGTGACATCTACCTTGTAAGGGTAGCGCTCTACCAACTGAGCTAAACGCCCTTTTTTTATGCTTTTTGGCTTATTCTTCGTTAATGTCTCTTTCGGATACTGACGTATACCTCAATCTACATTGCCTTGATTAATCTCAAAAATCATTAAAAAAGATTTTAAATAACTTCTCTTTTAGAGTAAGAAAAACTCATGGCGCGGTGGACGAGACTCGAACTCGCGACCCCCTGCGTGACAGGCAGGTATTCTAACCAACTGAACTACCACCGCATGTGCTAGAAGAAAGTAAACTTTCTGTTGCTTTAACATTATTTAAAAATGGTGGGCATTACAAGACTCGAACTTGTGACATCTACCTTGTAAGGGTAGCGCTCTACCAACTGAGCTAAACGCCCATTTTTAAATTAACACCTGTAATGGCGACCCCTAAAGGATTTGAACCTCTGTTCCTACCATGAAGTGATAGTGTCCTTGGCCACTAGACGAAAGGGTCAAGTCAAACAAACAATTTTGTTTCAAGGTTTATAACATGGTGTCCCGTGATGGACTCGAACCATCGACATCCTCATTAAAAGTGAGATGCTCTACCAACTGAGCTAACGAGACTTTTTCTCCTAAAGCTCTGTTGCTTAAGAGGCCGAAATTATAGGGAAATGAGCTCTGTTTGTCAAGACTTTTTTAAAGAAATTTTGAAAAACTTTTTTTAAGCACTCGAGCTAAGGCTTTTTGTTACTTCCCATGAAGCAGGACTAGGTAAAAAAGAGTTCTTTCTCAAGGGTAATGAGCATTTTTATCGCGTATAAGGCGGACTGCTCTTGAATGTAGTTTCGATCGCCTTGAAAAAAGAGTCTTTGTGTCTGCACCTTGCTATGTGAACGCACACAGATATAGACGGTTCCCACAGGCTTCTCTTCACTTCCCCCATCCGGACCTGCGACGCCGCTGACTGAGATGGCATAATCAGCGTCACTGACATTGAGTGCACCTTCGCTCATTTCGTTAACGACCTCTTCACTTACCGCGCCGTATCTCTCCAGAGTGGTCTGCTCAACGGCGAGCCAATTAGCTTTAAGACGATTGGAGTAGGTGACCAAGGAGCCGTCAAAGACGGCAGAAGAGCCACTTTGCTTTGTAAAAAAGGAGGCGATGAGACCGCCGGTACAGCTTTCGGCCAAGGTGATCTTTTTTCCGGCATGGGAGAGTTTTTCAATGATATACGCACCGGTGTTGGATGCGGGGATTATTTTTGTATTTAACAGAGATTTTGCTGAAGAGATGAACTGTGAAATGTGACCATATCGTTTACTCTCTATATTAAGCAAAACCCATTCATTTACCAGGTTAGAAAAGTGAAGCTTGACCTCATAGGTCTGTGCAAGAGGTGTTAAGAGGGCCTGAGCGGTTTCAATGTCGATGTCAAAGAGTTGTATATGGGCGAAACGATCCTCATTTTTGATCAATATCTGAGGCAACTCCTGGTTCTCTTGCGCCATGATGACGTTGATATGACTTTTTTGATAGTGAAGCAGGTAGGTGTCATCCTCAAAAACGGAGGTTGATGAAGGAATAAGCATGTTCTCTTTTAATATCTGGTTGTCAGATGTTATCGTACATAATAACTTTCCAACAACACTCGTGGCTGACTTTGTTGCTATGATAAGCAGTTGGGCTTCTTTGTTTAACAGTTTTTCCAGATGTAAAAAAAGTGCGTTGTCATTTTCAGGATAAAAGTAAAAGGTGTCTACCTCACCAATATTTTGATGGATCCGGCGCTTGATATAATCTTGAAAAGGGATGTTGGAGTGAAACTTTCGACCAACAAATAGAACAATTTTTTCCACGTTTTTCCTTGATGATTGTTGTGAAAAGTATAACATACTTCAAAAAACAGACAAAATATTTGGCTCGTATCAGGCCCCGGTGAGTGAGAGTAGAAATATATCAGCCTTTTTTAATTGCACTATAGATATAATGCAAAACTTTTTAACAATGGCAACTCGGTTTTTAGAGATGCCCATAATACTTAGGATATTTGATGAACTATAAAGATACACTTCTTTTGCCAAATACAGCTTTCCCGATGAGGGGAAACTTGTTAAACAACGAAGCACCGCGCTACAAGACGTGGTTTGAAAAAGATGTTTATGCCAAAATGAAAAAAAACCGTGAAGATGCTGAAAGTTTTACCTTGCATGACGGTCCTCCCTACGCCAATGGACACACTCACATCGGACATGCCCTTAATAAAATCTTAAAAGATATCATCATCAAGCAGAACTACTTCAACGGGAAGTCGGTACGCTTTACTCCGGGTTGGGACTGTCACGGTCTTCCAATCGAACAGCAAGTTGAGAAAAAGCTTGGTGGAAAGGCAAAAAAAGAGCTTTTGGAAACAGCTGAAGTGCGTCGTTTATGCCGTGAACATGCTGCGAAGTTCGTTGAGGTGCAAAAAGGAGAGTTTAAAGAGCTGGGGATCATCGCCGATTGGGATAAACCTTATGTCACGATGGACTATAAGTTTGAGGCCAACATCTATCGCACCCTGTGTGCCGTAGCCAAAAAAGGACTTTTGACGGAACGGTCCAAACCTGTGTTCTGGTCATGGGCAGAGCGCACAGCCTTGGCCGAAGCAGAGGTCGAGTATGAGGACAAAGAGGACTTTTCTATCTTTGTCGCCTTCGAACTTTCAGACGAAGCCAAGATCCGTACCTCTATCGAAGGCAGTGCAGCCTTGGTTATCTGGACGACAACGCCATGGACCCTTCCTGCCAATACGGGTATCGCTTTAAATCCTGAAGAAAAGTATGTTCGCACCTCTGATGGCTACATCGTGGCGCAGAAACTATATGATCAGATGATGGAACAAGAGGTTGTCAAAGGGGAGGTCGTTCAGACGTTTGATGCGACACTCTTTGATAAGCTTCACACGATTAATCCGCTTAACGGAAGAAGTTCACAGATTGTTCTTGGTGAGCATGTCTTGATGGAAAACGGTACGGGTTGTGTTCATACCGCTCCGGGGCATGGTGAAGACGATTACCGCGTGGGACTTAAATATGACCTGGAAGTTGTTATGCCGGTAGACGAGACGGGGTGCTATGACGAGACGGTAGTGCGCGATCAGCTTCTGCCTAACCCTGAAGAGTTTGTAGGTAAACATATATTTAAATGCAATGAGACGATCAATGAACTTTTGGGAGACAAGCTTCTTAAAGTGTCAAAGTTCATGCACTCTTACCCACACTGCTGGCGTTCACACACACCACTGATCTTTCGTGCTACTAAACAGTGGTTTATCTCAGTGGACGAAAACCCTGAGGGTGAAGAGAAGACGCTCAGAGAGATCGCTCAGGATGAAGTCGCCAAGACTGCCTTTTACCCGGAAACAGGCCGTAAACGTCTGACTTCTATGGTTGAAAACCGTCCGGACTGGTGTATCTCCCGTCAAAGAGACTGGGGTGTTCCTATCGCATTTTTCCGTGTGAAAGCGACGGGTGAAGTCCTTCTGGATGAGAAGGTCTTAAATTATACGGCGATGATTTTTGAGATGCAAGGCAGTGATGCCTGGTACTCTATGCCGATTGAGCATCTTATGTACCCGGGGTCCGGATATAAGGCTGAGGAACTTGAAAAGGTTACTGATATCTTGGATGTATGGTTTGACTCTGGCTCAACATGGAACTCTGTACTGAAATCTCGTAATTACGACGCAGGAAAATATCAGGCAGACCTTTACCTGGAAGGTTCAGATCAGCATAGAGGATGGTTCCAATCATCTCTTTTCTTATCCGCTGCAGTTGAGCATAAGGCACCGTACAAAGCCCTTTTGACACATGGTTTTACTGTGGACGCCAAGGGTGAAAAGATGTCTAAGTCCAAGGGGAATGTTATTGCTCCCGAAAAAGTCATCAAGCAGTACGGCTCAGAGATACTTCGTCTATGGGTTGCACTTTCAGACTATCAGACGGATCTTAAGATCTCGGATGATATCTTGAAACAGACAGCGGAACAGTATAGAAAGATACGCAATACTTTTAGGTTTTTGATGGCAAATATTGATGACCTTGAGACGCTTCTGGCTTATGAGGAGCTGGGTGAGATAGATCAGTGGATTGTCTCAAAGGCAAGTCTTGTTTTTGATGAGGCACATGATCTGTTTGATGCTTATAACTATGTTCAAGGGATGAGTATAATCACGAACTTTATCGTCAATGAACTTTCGGGTATCTATCTGGCAGTGACTAAAGACAGCCTCTATTGTGATGCAAAAGATTCTAAAACACGTCGTGGTTCCCAGTCGGCTATGGCGATGATATTAAAGCCATTGCTGCTTCTTTTGGCTCCGGTACTCACTTATACGGCCGATGAGATATTAGAGTCACTTCCTCTTGTGATCAAAGGTGAGGCAGAAGATATCTTTGACCTGGTCTATGAACCGATCGACGCACCGGCTTCTTTGTTTGACGAGAATTATATGACTGCCGCGAGAGATCAGTTCTCCGTTATCGTAGATGCACTGAAAAAAGAGAAGACGATCAAAGATACGCTTGAGCTTGTAATCTACGCACAAAGCGAAAAAATTAAAGCATTTCAACGCGTTGATGCTGAAGATTGGTTCCAGGTCTCCAAGGTTATCTTCCATGATGAATCTGATGTGCTTGGTGTCTTTGAAGTCGAGGGTGACAGCTTTAAGATTTTCAAGGCAGATAAGGCCAAGTGTCCGCGTTGTTGGAAGTTTAGAGCCAAAGCGGAAGATTGTCTTTGTGAAAGATGTTCCGAGGTGATGGGCTGATGCCTTCCCTTAGTGAAGCTGTGCCGTTTTGGTTTATCCTTGCAACGGTTGGTGTAATATTTATACTTATATTTATAGCAATTTTTATTATTAAGAAGAAAAAGGAAAGCATGTGATAACGCTTAAAGAAGCCCTGTCTTTATCCGCAGATGAGATCAAAGCCTTTAGAGAAGAGCTAAAGTCTGAGATCGAAGCCAAGAAAGAGTTAAACGCTTATGTCGGTTTAGAAGAGTCCGGGGAGGGTGTTCCCCTTCTTATCAAAGACAACATTCAGGTAAAAGATTGGTCGATAACAGGTGGTTCGAAGATCCTTCAAGGGTATATCGCCCCTTATGACGCAACGGTTATAACAAAGCTTCGATCACATGCAATAGCCCCTTTTGGCCGTGCTAACATGGATGAGTTTGCAATGGGCTCGACGACGGAAAGCTCATACTACGGGAAAACGCTAAACCCTGTTAATACAGACTGTGTGCCGGGTGGAAGTTCGGGTGGTTCAGCGGCTGCGGTAGCTGCGGGCATCGCTATTGCAGCGCTTGGTTCGGATACGGGCGGTTCTATCCGTCAGCCTGCCGCTTTTTGCGGTATCGTCGGGATGAAACCGACGTATGGACGAGTCTCTCGTTACGGTCTGGGTGCATACGCCTCTTCGCTTGATCAGATCGGCCCATTGACTCAAAATGTTGAAGATGCGGCTATCTTGTATGATATGATAAGCGGATATGATCCTAAGGATTCAACATCGGCAGATGTAGAGTATACTCCTGTAAGTGAAAACCTGGCTCCGGAGCGTAAGCTTCGCATTGCCGTGCTGCCACATTACGTTAATGATGCAAGTGAAGCGATCAAGAGAGCCTACAGTGAGACGATAGAAGTCTTAAGAGGGCAGGGACATGAGATAGTGGAAGCACAACTGCTTGACGCTAAGTATGATATCTCAGCATATTATGTAACTGCAACCGCAGAGGCATCCACAAACCTGGCCCGTTATGACGGTATTCGTTACGGGACACGTGAAAAGGGTGACAACCTCAAAGACACTTTTGTAAAGAGCCGCTCGGAAGGTTTTGGCGAAGAGGTCAAACGTCGTATACTGCTGGGGAACTTTGTTTTATCAAGCGGGTACTATGATGCGTATTATGTCAAGGCACAAAAGGTTCGCCGTCTGATCAAGCAAGACTTTGAACGTGTTTTTGAAACTGCAGATCTGATCCTTTCTCCCGTGGCGCCGGACACGGCTTATAAGTCAGGGGAGCTGGAAGATCCGATGCAGATGTATCTTTCGGATATGTACACGATATCTGTCAACCTTGCAGGACTACCTGCCTTGTCTCTGCCTGTAGCTACTGCTGAGAACGGTATGCCGGTGGGTCTACAGCTGATTGCGAAAGCATTTGATGAGCAGACACTATTTGATGGGGCACTTGGCCTTGAAAATGCACTAAAAGGATAATTATGAATATTAAAAAAAGAGCACTTACATTTGAAGATGTATTATTAGTACCACAGTACTCAGAAATTTTACCAAAAGAGGTAAGTACGGCGTCGAAGTTAACTAAGAACATCAGCCTTAATATTCCTATGATCTCAGCGGCAATGGATACGGTAACGGAACATCGTGCAGCTATCGCCATGGCTCACCTTGGGGGTATCGGTATTATTCACAAGAATATGGACATTGATGCTCAAGTAGCAGAGGTCAAAAAAGTAAAAAAGAGTGAAAACGGTCTGATTACTGATCCGGTTTATGTCCATCCCGAGATGACCTTGGCTGAAGCCCGCCGTGTTATGGGTGCCGCAGGTATTACGGGTGTTCCTGTAGTAGACACGCATGATAAGCTTTTGGGAATTATGACAAACCGTGACATACGTTTTCAAACAGATGAGTCAATCAAGGTTGAAGAACTTATGACAGCGATGCCTTTAATGACAATAGGACATGGTTCAAGTTTGGAAGATGCAAAAGATATTATGCATGCCAATAAGATCGAGAAACTTCCTGTTGTCGATGAGAAAGGAAACCTAAAGGGGCTTTTTACCATCAAAGATGTCAAGAAAAATGTCGCTTACCCTAACGCGAACAAGGACGGCTTTGGCCGTTTAAGAGTCGGTGCTGCTATCGGTGTGGGTCAGATGGATAGAGCAAAAGCATTGGTTGATGCGGGTGTAGATGTTTTGGTCCTTGACTCTGCTCACGGCCATTCAAAGGGTATCTTGGATACGGTAAAAGCGATTAAAAAAGATATGGAAATCGATATTATCGCCGGAAACGTAGCATCAGCAGAAGCTACCAAGGCACTTATTGATGCCGGTGCGGATGGTGTGAAGGTCGGTATCGGACCGGGCTCAATCTGTACAACGCGTATCGTTGCGGGTGTTGGTGTTCCTCAGATCTCTGCGATTGATGAGTGTGCGGCCGAAGGTGCTAAATATGGTGTCCCTATCATCGCTGATGGAGGTATCAAATACTCCGGTGATATGGCTAAGGCCTTGGCAGTCGGCGCTTCTGCAATTATGGCAGGGTCACTTCTTGCAGGTACAGAAGAGTCTCCTGGAGAGACAACGATCTATCAGGGACGTAAGTATAAGACTTACCGTGGTATGGGATCGATTGGTGCAATGCAAAAAGGAAGTACGGACAGATACTTCCAAGAAGGTACGGCTGCTGATAAACTTGTGCCAGAAGGTATTGAAGGTCGTGTAGCTTACAGTGGAACCATTGCAGACGTGATTCATCAGATGGTTGGGGGACTTCGTGCTTCCATGGGTTACTGTGGCTCAAAAGATATCCCGACATACTGGGAAAAAGCTGAATTTGTCGAGATCACATCAGCAGGATTGAAAGAGTCTCATGTGCATGATGTCATGATCACGCATGAAGCGCCAAATTATCACGTTTAGGCAATGATTTGCCTCTGGATTAGAAATAGGGAAAGCAAAGAACTTAAAACCTTTTAACTTACTTTATTTCATCATGGAAAACAGTTAGGTGGAAAACGAAATTTTTTACTGTTTGCCGTTTTAGCGGTAAAACACTTTAGCACTATCAAAGTGTAGGTAGAAGATTTGGAAAACAATATTACGGAAAACAAAAGGTGAATATATTATGAACAAACAGACTACTAGCCTGTATACGGCTAAATACTCTCTTAACACGACTTGCAATTTAAAAAATATTAAAAATATTTTTTCATTAAACGAAGAAGTATAATTGAAAACAGAGACAAAAACAGCACATTTTACCAATCCTCTTTATCTTGAGAGCGGACGTATAATTGAACCCTATGATATCACGTATGAGACCTATGGTGAGCTCAATGAAGACAAGAGCAATGCGATCTGGATCACGCATGCCTTAACGGGAAGCCATCATGCAGCCGGTGTGTATGAAAATGAAAACAAACCCGGCTGGTGGGACGCACTTATCGGTCCGGGTAAGGCTGTTGATACAGATAAATATTTTGTGATCTGTTGTAATGTTATCGGTTCATGCTTTGGTTCAACCGGCCCTATTTCAGATGACTACGCGACACAGGCCCCTTATCGCTATAAGTTTCCTGTTGTAACCATCAAAGATATGGTCAAAGCGCAGAGGATTTTGCTGGACTCTTTGGGTATTTATAAGCTTGAGGCGATCATTGGCGGTTCTATGGGCGGAATGCAAGCATTGCAGGCGGCCATTGATTTCCCCGGTCTGGCGAAAAAAATCATTGCCCTGGCCACAACGCATGCAACGCGTCCATGGGCAATCGCTTTTAATAAGATTGCGCAAGAAGCCGTACTTGAAGATCCTGCCTTTAAAAAGGGATATTATGATCCTGCCGATATTAAGATGAGCGGACTCGTCGGTTTGGCAGTGGGGAGAATGGCCGGTCATATCAGTTTTCTTTCACCTGACTCTATGGATAGAAAGTTTGGACGTGAGTATAAACGGACCGATGGTCTGTATGAACTCTTTGGTAAGTTTCAAGTAGAGTCATATTTAGAGTATAATGCTTATAATTTTACAAAATGGTTTGATCCGCTTTCGTATCTTTATATCACTAAGGCCATCAATATTTTTGATCTTAGTCGCGGATATGACTCTTTAGAAGACGCTCTTGCCAAGGTAAGATCAAAACTTTATCTGATCAGTTTTGAGTCTGACATACTGTTTGAACCCAAAGAGTCCAAAGAGATATTTGACGTTATGCAAGCGATTCACCCTAAAGAGAACTCGTCATACTTGAATGTTGAAAGCAGCTACGGACACGATGCCTTTTTAGTTGAGGTGGATAAATTTGAAGATTATATCAAGGAGGCTTTGGCCACATGAACGAAGAAAATAACAGCTTAGTTGATTTTGAAAAAAAACTTGATAGTGCAAAAGAGATCCTTGAAAAGCTAATGGACCCCGAACTTACCTTGGATGCAAGCGTCAAGTCGTATAAAGAGGGTATGCAGACCCTGCAAGACGCCCAAAGTATTTTAGAAAAAGCGACCTTGGAATTTGAAAAGATTCAAGGCAGGGATGCTTAGTGAGAGCAGCTATCTTACAGATCCCTTCAGTAGGTATGTCAACGGCTAAGTTTGATTATTATCTTCGTATCGCCAAAACGAAGGGGTGCAGGGTCGTTGTTTTGGGCGAATACCTTTTAAACCGTTTTTTTAAAGAACTTGAAAACACCCCCATATCTATGATCAAGGAGCAGAGTGATCATCATATTAAAACCTTAAAGGCCTTGGCCAAAGAGTATGATATCAATATTATCGCTCCGCTGATAATAGTAAAGAAAAAGCAGCCCTACAAAACAGTAGTGCGATTTTCACCGGGTTCTGCTTCGTATTATTATCAACAAATTCTCATTAACTATAAACATTGGAATGAAGAGAAGTTTTTTGCCAATGAGATTGCTCCTTTAAAAGGACCTCTGATATTCAGCATTGATGGATTTAAGTTTGCTGTCATGGCAGGGTTTGAGTTGCATTTTGACAGCTTTTGGCAAGATATCATGGCCAAGAATGTTGATGCGGTACTACTACCGACCGTTTCTACCTTTGAATCACATGAGCGTTGGCGGGAACTGATCAAGATGCGTGCTTTTACAAATTCATGTTATGTGATCCGTGCAAACCGCATTGGCGAGTATGTTGAACAGAAGTGGAACTGGAACTTCTATGGTGACTCTCTCGTTGTGACACCACAAGGCGATATTGAAAACCACCTGGGCAACCAAGAAGAGCTGCTGATGATAGACCTGGATAAACAAGTCGTCAAAGCCGCTAGAAAAAGTTGGGGCTTTAAAGAGGCATTGCAAAGACGTAAATGAAAAGATACATAAGTAGAGTTTTTTTATTATTACTCTTATTTTCATCTTCGCTGATGGCGGAAGTCATCATAGACAGTACGGATCAGAACATAGAGCTTCTTGGTGTTCCTTTTTACGAAGACGAGTCAACGGCTCTCAGCCTTGAAGAGATCCAGAACAAAAGCTTTAGTGTCCACAAAGATACGATGGCAAGTTTTGGTTTTACTTCTTCAGCGTACTGGTTTAAGATTTCACTTGAACCAACAGAAAACGCATCCTTACATACATGGTGGCTGGATGTCTCTTATCCTCTTTTAGACAAGCTGGACCTTTATATATGTGATGAAAACGATACGCTTATCAAAGTGAAAAAAAGTGGAAAAGCCAGACCGTTTAGTGAACGTGAGGCCAAAGACAGACACTTTCTTTTTAAACTTGATATGGACGAAAAACAGATCTTGTACCTGCGTGTTGAGACGCAGAGCTCAATGCAAGTACCTATATATATACAAAGTTCTGAAAGCCTTTTTAGTAGTGAGCAGTATATTCTTGTCTTATCGGGACTCTATTACGGTATTTTTGTTTTGATATTTTTCTATAACCTGATCAGCTTTATTTATACAAGAACACGAAACTATTTTCTGTATCTAGTCTTTATCTCCTCTTTTAGTATCTACCAACTCTCTTTAGACGGCCTGGGAATGAGGTTTATATGGTCTGACTTTCAATGGATGATAACGCATGGAAACGGTACCCTGATGGGACTTATGATCCTTGCTATTATTACGTTTTCGCGAGATTTCTTAAAGACAAGAGAATTTACACCCATCATAGACAAAATACTGACTTTAATAACTTCCATAATGCTCGTTGTTACAGTTTTGGCAACATTTAGACCTTACGGAGAACTTATCTTGTGGATAGCGGGGATATCAATCATCCTGCCTCCACTTTTATTGACAACAGGGATTTTGGTATATAGAAAGAAGTTCTATCCGGCACGCTTTTATATTGTGGGATGGGGATGCTTTTTGACAGGATCCGCTCTTTTTGCCATAAATAAGTTCGCCTGGGTAGGTGGATATAATTTTTTATCATATGCCCAGCAAATCGGTTCTGCTTTAGAGATGATCTTCATATCCTGGGCCTTGGCTGACTTACAGAAACAGTCTGAACGTGAGTATCTGAACAAGCTCTCAGGCCTAAATACGCTCTTGCAAGAGAAGGTAGATGAGTCTCTGACTCAAATGCGTCAAAATGATCAGGTATTGATAGAAAAGTCAAGACTTGCAGCCATGGGAGAGATGATAGAGCAGATCGCCCATCAATGGCGTCAGCCCCTACAGACTTTAGCCCTTATCAACCAGAATCTTTACTTTAAGGTCCAGTTAGCAACAGTGAAGAAAGAAGACTATATTGAAAGTCATGACAGAACCAATGAACAACTCCAATATATGTCGCAGACGATTGATGATTTTCGAAATTTTTCTCAGCCAAACAAAGAAAAAGAACTCTTTGTCATTGAAGATGTTATCAACAGTGCCTTGAACCTGAGCGAGGGAAGCCTGAAGTATGCCAAGATAAAAGGACATAATTTCTCCGAAGGAGAACATTCCGTCTTTGGTATGCGTCATGAGATGATGCAGGTCTTTATGAATTTGATTAAAAACGTTCAAGATGTGGTTGTGCAGAAAAATATAGAAGAGGCTTGGATCAAGTTTTTTGTTAAAGAAAAAGAGGATAAAGTTTATATAATGGTTGAAGATAATGCCGGTGGAATTGATGAGAGCAAGATTGAAAGCGTATTTAAGCCCTATTTTTCAACGAAACAGCAGTTGGAAGGTACGGGTATAGGCCTGTATATGTCCAAAGAGATTATTGAAAAAAGTATGTTGGGAACCATAAGCGTAACCAACAGTATAAACGGGGCGCTTTTTACGATAGCACTGCCAAAAGTCAGTTTGGATAAATCTTAGTTACAATAGAATTGTTTTTTACAAAGGGATAGCATTATGATGAAATATTTTCACCGTCAGGTACAGTTGTGGGGAGAAGAGACGCAGTTAAGCCTGCAAAATAAAAAAATCGCCATTATCGGGTGCGGGGGTCTAGGCTCTTCGTTGGCCTTTGCTCTTGGGGCATCGGGAATAGGAGAGATACACCTTATTGACTTTGATGAGGTCTCCGTTCATAATATCCACCGGCAGATCGCTTTTAAAACGGGTGATGAGAATAAGAAAAAATGTGAGGTAGTGGCTGAGGTGGTAGAGGCACGCTGCCCTTTTGTCAAGGCTATTGCTCATGACTGTGACTTTGATGCTTATGCGCAAAAGAACATCGAAGTCGATCTGATTATTGATGCTACGGATAACCTCCCAACGCGCGCGAAGATCAACGCCCATGCCAAAGCGATCAAAAAACCTTGGCTGTACGGATCTGTAGAGGCTTTCAACGGACAGGTCTGTTTCTTTGAAAAGGCTTCATTTGATGTATTTAAGATCTCAAACAAGGCACCGGCAGGTATCGCAGCTCCTATAGTGATGCATATCGCCTCTTTGCAAGCTAACCTCGCACTTAGGTACTTGGCAGGCTTGAAGATTAAAAAAGATTACCTCTATTATCTCTTTTTTGATGATGAAGGTGAGTTGATAACACAAAAATTTGGACTTCCGACAACATAAATATGAAAACATACACCTTTGCCTCACATGAAAAAGAGTCTGAGTATGAAAGGTTATGTCTGATTCAGGACTCTTTTGACGATAAGAGTCAAAAACATCTTTTAAAAGCAGGGCTTAAGAGGGGTATGGATTGTTTGGAGGTAGGCGTCGGGGCAGGTTCTCTCGCCTCATGGATGCAAAAAGAGGTGGGAGAAGAAGGTTCTGTCCTTGGCGTTGATCTAAACACCGATTTTATAAAAGATCCCCCTGCCTATGATCTGCTAGAAGGTGATATCTTAGAACTTGACCTTAAGCACTCCTTTGACTTAATACATCTTCGTTACGTACTTATTCATAATACTAATGCAAAAGATATTCTCAAAAAACTTTTTGGATTATTAAGAGCAGGGGGAAAACTCATAGTAGAAGAACCTGACTTTAGCTTGGCAAAATGGATGGACGCCAAAGAGCTGGATGCTTGTAAGCGTGTTAACAGCGCTGTGTGCAAGATGTTTGAAAACAGAGGTTTAAAGGCTTATTATGGCTCTATCGCACACATTAGCCTCGAAGAGATAGGTTTTGAGATTGAAGAGAACAAGTCTTATCTGCATCTGTGCAGTGGAAATGAAGATGTGGCCAAGGTTATGGCCTCTTCCGCAAGGGCCTTATCTGAGGCATACCTTGAAACAGGCCTCTGTTCTACCGAAGATATAGTGGCTTATACACAAGCCTGTGAGAGTAGTGAGTCTTTAGCTGTCTATTATGCCACCATTGCACTGAGCGCGTATAAGAGGGACGAAGTTTTTAATGATGAAGAAGTAAGAGAAGAGACTACCCGGCGGAAAGATGGTATTTATATGGCCAGAGAAGATACTGATATCTTAATGTGTTTTGAGTTGATGAACGAGTTGCGAATAGAGTTGAAAAAAGAGGAGTTTGTTGCGCAGATTACGGAGCAGATACAGGGAGGATACTGCCTTTTTTGTATGTATAAAGACTCTTTACCGGTTGCCCTTGCGGGATGTAAGATAGGGACAAACCTGGCCTGGGGAAGATATCTTTATGTTGAGGATCTTGTTACACAAAAAGGGCAGCGTTCATTGGGATGTGGGAGTGAGATATTGGACTATCTCATAAACTTTGCAAAAGAAAAAGGATGTATACAGATCCATTTAGACTCCGGAGTACAGAGGTTTGAAGCCCATAAGTTCTACCTTCGCGAAGGTTTTAAGATAGCCTCTCACCACTTCGCAAGAAGTCTGTCATAAAATAGCGATATAATCCGAAATAAGCTTGATCTCTGAATCACTAAGAGGTTTGCTCTGGCCTTCCATGATAGCTTTCATCTTTCCGCCAAATTTTCCATTTTTATAGCCGTTCAAAGCATTTTGTGTTTTTTGTGCACTCCATCCTGCAATGATTTCAGAAGCATTCAGTGCAGACTTTCTGGCATCTTTTCCATGACAAGAGGCACATTTGAGTGAATATAGACTTGAACCGCTTGTAGATTCTGTTTGAGTGGCCACTTCTACAGTGTTTTGTGCATTTTTTGTATTAATGGCTTCAACACTTTTTTTAGCTTCATTTATGGCATTAACTTTGTGATTAATTACGCTCTTGTCTGTTTTATTTTGCTCAGGTTCACCATTACAGGCAGTGAATAATGCAAGAGCAAAGGTTGAAAAAAGTATAGTTTTAATGTGTATCAATGGATATATCCTTTAGATTATTTTGATTGAACCGCGTGAAAGTTCTATTAGATTTTTATGTTCAAACTCTTTAAGTAGACGACTTATTACCTCGCGTGAACTACCTAAATGCGAGGCAACCTGCTCATGTGTTGTCTTAATCGGGTTCTTTTTTTGCTCATACAACCAGTCTAAAAGTCTATGATCAAGCTTTTTAAAACGAACGTCTTCAATCATTTTAGCCAAAGCAGTTAAGCGTAAATCATAGAGACTAAAAATAAACTGTTGATAGTTCTCTTCATGTATAAAGAACTTTTTAACAATAGAAGAAGGAAGCATATAACCTTCAATTTCACTTTCACTTGCAGCTGTACCGATAGCGGGCATCTGTGAAAATGAAGAGGTGATATTTACATTACACTGCTCTCCCGGTTCTAAAAAATATAGTGTTATTTCTGCACCGCTCTCATGACGCCTGTATACACGTACAGAACCTTTGGTTAAGAACAAGATGTCTTGACAGGTGTCACCTTGGGAAAAGAGTGTCGTACCGGCAGGCATAGTAACTTGTTTCGCATTTTCAAGTAGTTGTGTCTGAGCGTCTTTATTTAAATTATTAAAAAAAGGAAAGCTTTGCATTGACTATCTTTAAATAAAAAATTAAAAGCATATAGTATTAATATATTGCTAAGTAAGCTATTGAATGTTCATCATAATAAAGTGTTTGAAGTTGTTCTTAAGAAAAAATCTTCTTTTTAAAGATGATTTATCCATATCAGGAGACTGCTGGGGCGGGTTTTAAAAAGAAACTTTTCTCTGTCGAGAAACCGCCACGGCTAGTTTTATGGAAAAAAAAGGTATAATCTAAATAAAAAATGGAGGATGCTCTAAGCAAGCCTTCATATCTCAAAGATATTTATGCAATTTGAATCCTACCCTTTTGAAAAACTAAACGCTCTATTGGCAGATATAAAACCTGATGCAAGTAGAGACCCTATCGCCTTAACCATAGGCGAACCACAGTTTGAGACGCCTCTATTTATTCAAGAGGCCTTGAGAAACAGTAGCTCCTTACTTAAAAAATACCCAAGTACGGTGGGTGAGGTTGAAACGAAGGAAGCCATGCTCTCTTTTAATCAAAAGCGTTTTGGGATTGAGTTGAAAAAAGAAGAGTTGATCCCCTGTTTTGGAACACGTGAGGTTCTTTTTAACTTTCCTCAATTTTTGCTTTTTGATATAAATGATCCTGTTATGGCTTTTACCAATCCTTTTTACCAGATTTATGAGGGTGCGGCCATTGCAAGCCGTGCAAAGATGATGTTTTTAAACCTAAATGAGGCAAACAACTTCAAGCCGAGTATGAGTGAAAAGCAGATGCAAGAAGCTGATTTGGTTATTTTAAACTTTCCCAATAACCCGACGGCCTCTGTCCTAAGCTTAGAGGAGTTAGGGGAGTGGGTGAAGCTTGCACTGAAGTATGACTTTGTCCTGCTTAATGATGAATGTTACAGTGAGATATATACCACTGCCGCTCCTGCTTCCTTACTTGAAGCAGCAGTACATGTAGGTAATACAAGTTTCAAAAACACACTTGTGATCAACTCCATCTCAAAACGCTCATCCGCTCCGGGACTTCGTTCAGGTTTTATCGCAGGGGATGAGGCTATCCTCAAGGGGTACATGCAATACAGGACGTATGTGGGCTGCGCCTCTCCTCTCCCTCTTCAAGCTGCAGCCTCAAAAGCGTGGCTGGACGAAGAGCATGTCGAGGCCTCCAGGAAGATCTACAGAAAAAATTTCGAGATTGCAAGAGAGATATTGGGTACAGATATACCCGAAGCGAGTTTTTATATCTGGTTCAAAGTGGATGATGAGATTGCCTTTACACAAAAACTTTACAAAGAACATCATGTAAAGGTTCTGCCCGGCTCTTTTTTAGCAAGAGAAAATGAAGAGGGTGTTAACCCCGGTAAGGGATATGTACGTATTGCCTTGGTACATAACGAAGAAAAAACCCGCATGGCACTGGAGGCAGTAAAAGCATGTCTGAACTCTTAGTACAAATACGTGAGAAGTCTATAGAAGCGGTACATTGCGGGGATATCAAGGCTCTGTACGAGCTTGTGGAAACCTATCATAATGAGCTCAATGAAGAGATAGAACAGGGCTTATACGGAAATATCCTGGAACTCTCTCTTGAGCTGTTAACCAATGCGTTAGAAACAGACACTAAACTTTCGCTCGAAGATGAGCAGCAGAAGTATACTTTACGTGCGTTGTATGAGTATGCAGTGTCGCACTACAGCTCAAAACGATTCGCTGATGCCAAGGCTCTATTTGAGGTCTTAGAAGGCAAGGCTAAAGAGAGGAACTTTATAGAATCTATGAAAATTCATGCCGCTGCTGCAGGCTTGGAGATTGATATAGACGACTTTCTTGATAAGTATTGTGAAGTAAATGAAAGAATGGACGATTTTTACATTAAAGAGTTTAAGAAAAAGGCACAAGAATTGCTAGATAAGACGAAAGATTCGAAACAAGCCATAAGGCAGTCTCAAAGAGATGTTGTTTTGACAAAGGGTGCTAAATGAAAATACACTTTATTGGTATAGGCGGTATCGGTATTTCCGGTTTAGCGAAGTTTATGCTGGCTCAGGGCCATGATGTGAGTGGTTCGGATATCTCTGATACTGTTATTACAAAAAGGCTTCAAGAGCTTGGTATGACATTGACCATTCCTCATAATGCATCAGCGATTACAGATCAGGACTTGGTGATTCATTCTGCTATTATCCGTCCTGATAACGTTGAAGTCATTGCCGCAAAAAAGAAAAATATAAAAGTACTTGCTCGCAGGGAAGCGCTACCGATGATTGTGGAAAACAAAAAGGTATATGCCGTGTGCGGCGCGCACGGAAAGAGTACGACAACAGCTATCTTATCATCTATTCTTGATGGTTCTGCTATTATCGGTGCAGAATCAAAGGAGTTCTCAGACAATGTGAGGCACTCACAGAGTGATGTCTTGCTTTTTGAAGCAGATGAGAGTGACGGCAGTTTTTTAAACTCCAACCCGTATTGTGCCATTGTTCCGAATGCAGAACCTGAACATATGGAATATTATGATTATAACTTCGATAGATTTTATGACGCCTATAAGACCTTTATTAACTCAGCAAAACTTCGTGTAATAAACGCTGAAGACGCATTTTTATCCACACTTGAGTGTGAAGCGATTCGTCTTTATCCGAGTAAGGATATAAAAAATATCGAGTATGTACTGATTAATGATGAACCCTATACCCGTTTTGAACTTTTAGATATGGGTATTTTTGAAGTATGGGGCTTTGGCGAACATATCGCTATTGATGCAGCCTTGGCAATCTTGGCGGCTGCGCACAGTGAAGAGGTTGAGACAGTACGTACCAAACTGCGTAACTTTAAAGGTATCAAAAAACGTTTTGATATCATTAACAAAGAAGACTCTATTTTAATTGATGATTATGGACATCATCCTACGGAGATAAAGGCGACCTTGGAGTCAGTTAAGGCCTATGCCCAGCTTATGGGAATTGATAAGATTACTTCGATCTGGCAGCCTCATAAATACAGCCGTACGATTGATAACCTTGATGCCTTTATAAACTGTTTTGAAGGAACCTCAGACCTTATCATCCTTCCGGTATGGGCTGCAGGTGAAAAGAAAAGAAAAATTGATTTTGAAAAGGACTTTAGCCAATATAGTCCTCTGATGGCAGACAGCGTAAAACGTAGTGATAACGACCTGGATGTTATGAAAAACAAGCAAATCGTGAAGTCTTTGGATAAGGGCCTTATTATCGGCTTTGGGGCAGGAGATATCACTTACCAATTAAGAGGCATCGCTTAATGGCATATCTCTTTGGTCTTGCTCTTTTAATCCTTCTTTTTGTTGTCCTTCATTTTTTTACAGAGATCACAACGAAAGAAAAAATCGGTGTTGTCATCGTATTGGCGGTGATCATTCTTGGAGCATATTGGTTTAATCAAAGCAGCGAAAAACGTCGTCTTCATCTAGAGGGCGTTTTACTTGAGTTTACCCATGGCAAAAATATCCGATGTGATGACATTGATGTTAATAACTCGGTGTTTTCGTATAGTTCTGGAACACAGACCTTTTTGGGTTTAAAAGGGAGTGAAATGTACGGACGTATTATCAGTTTAGAGCAATGCCGGTAAAAGATGATATCTCTACTCAGTTAGATCTGGGCCCTTTTCTTGACGCATTTTCTTACTTTTTAAGCCGTGATAAGAGTCTGTATATTGAAGGTGATCAAAATCGCCATTTTACCCTTATTAAAGAACTTGACAAATACGAGTTCAAAGCGCCGGTGAGAGTAAAGTCCCTTCAGTCTGCCTTGGCTTATCTGAAAAAGCTGGGACAACTTAGTCTGGAAGATGTCTTTGAGTTTGTAAAGATCGTACGTTATTTTCGCTACCTTCAAAACAGGGATTTTGAAGGTGTGCTTGGAACCTGGATCAATGGAATCGAGCTACATGAAGACTTCGGTGAGATAGATAGCTATTTTGATGCGGAAGGGAACTTTAACGAGGAACTGGATGAAGATCTAAGTATAATGAACCGCAGGCTTAAAGAGCTCAGGGAACAGCTCTCCTCAAGTATGAAACGTATCTTGTTCACACAAAAGTTGGAGTCCTATCTCGTAGATAGGCAGGTGCATTTTTTTAATGAAGAGGAGTGTCTTCTCCTGCGTCCCGGGTTTAACCATCACCTAAAGGGAAATATTGTCGGACGAAGTTCGGGAGGTTTCTTTTATGTTTCTCCTGAGTCTATCTCCAAATTAAAATCACAGGTTCGCTCCGTACAGCAAGAAAAAGAGGCGAAGCTATATGAGTATGCGAGATCTTTTTCCGGCTTAATGCACAAGATGCATGGCTTTTTAAACTTTATTAACAAAAGCTTTGATACTTTTGATCATTATCAGGCGCGTATCTTTTTTGCCCGGGCTAAAGGCCTTCATATTCTTAAAGCAGAAAAGTCTGATGAGATTGTCTTAAATGAGTTTAAACATCCTGCCATTGCCAATGCAAAGTCAATCAGTGTAGACTTTTCTAGTCCAGTCTTGATGATTACAGGGGTCAACGCCGGTGGTAAGACAATGCTTTTAAAGGCTATTCTTTCGGCCGCATACCTGGCAAGGTATCTGATCCCGCTTCCCATTAACCCCAAAAATTCGAAGATAGGAAGTTTTAAGAATATCCAGGCCATTATAGATGACCCCCAAAATGTTAAAAATGACATTTCCACCTTCGCGGGCCGTATGCTTGCTTTTGGAAAACTGTTCTCACAAGAGAAGATGCTTATCGGAGTTGACGAGATTGAACTGGGAACAGACTCTGATGAGGCAGCTGCTCTGTTTAAGTCTATGCTTGAAGCCTTGATTGCCAGAGGTATGAAGATTGTTGTGACAACACACCACAAGCGCTTGGCCTCTTTGATGGCTGAAAACCGGGCTGTTTCTTTGATGGCAGCGGTGTATGATGAAAAAAATCGACTCCCGACCTATACTTTTTTGCAGGGCATCATAGGAAAATCCTATGCCTTTGAGACGGCGCTTAGATATGGTGTTCCTTCAAAATTTGTCGATGAGGCAAAGATTATTTATGGAAAAAACCATGAAAAGTTAAATGCCCTGATCGAACGTTCATCCGAACTCGAACGCGATCTACAGAACAAGCATGAAAAGTTAAATGCAGAACTTGAAGCGGTCTATGAAGAGAAAAAAGCGCTAAAAGAGGCAAAAGAAGCTATTTATCAAGAGCTTAAAGAAGAAAAAGACAAACTGAATTATACCTATCGGCAAGCGATTAAAGAGGCAAAGGTCGCCGTGAATGCCAAGGATGAAAAAGAGTTGCACAGAGCCTTAAACAGGGCAAATAAAGAACTTCCCAAGGATAAGCCTCTTGAAAAGCTTAAGGCTCAATATAGCTTCAAAGTAGGTGACAGTGTTCAGTACAGACAGACGCGCGGAATCATTACTTCCATCAAGAAAAAAGAAGCGATGATTGAGGCGGAAGGGATGAAGCTTCGGGTCAAACTAGCAGAGTTGAAGCCGACGAAAAAAGAGCTTCTTAAAAAGCAAAAGTCACAGGTTACGATGGATAAAGAGAAACGTTCCGGACTTAAGCTGGACCTTCATGGCTTACGGGCTGAAGAGGCGGTGGAGAAAATGGATGTTTTTCTTTCGGACGCCTTGATATCGGGTTGGGATGAGGTCTTAATCTATCATGGAATCGGAACGGGTAAGCTTTCGTATGCGGTCAAAGAGTTTCTCAAAGTTCATCCCTCCGTCAAAAGCTTTTCAGATGCGCCGGCACACATGGGTGGGTTTGGAGCAAAAATAGTGCAACTCTAAGTCTTTGAAATTCTTAGAAGCTTCCCTCTCTTAACAATGTGATATAATAAAGAAAAAATCTTTTGAGGTCGCATGGAACATCTTCACGATTTAATGGCATTAGGAAAAGAGCTCAAGGTTTTGTATGTTGAAGATGATGAGAACCTGCGTTTGGAAACGACCAAGATTATTGAGCGTATTTTTGATAAAGTAGACATTGCAAGTGACGGTGTTGAGGGGTTTAATACCTTTGTCTCTGCGTCTTATGACCTTGTCATTACTGATATTGAGATGCCTAAAGTAAATGGTATACAGATGAGTCGTAACATACGTGCTGTTGACAAGGATACACCTATCGTAGTTGTCTCCGCCTATTCCAATACAGACTATTTTATGGATGCAATTGCCATTGGAATTGATTATTACATCTTAAAACCTATTAAAATGCCACGTCTAATTGATACGCTTTTTGCCGCGGTTAAACGTGTGACGGATAAAAAAATTGCTGACCAGTACCGGCAACAAGAGATCGAACAAAAGGTTGAAAAAGCTTCTCAAAACATGCTTGCCGAGATCACCAATGTCTCTCCCAATCCGACGATTGTCTATACAGATGGAAGTATCACTTTTATGAACAGTGCCTTCCAGGAACTTTTTGAAGAAGACGGTTTGAAAAATCTGGTGGCCAATGAACAGTATTTATGGAGTTTCCTAAATGAGAAGATCTCCATAGACAGTATTGTACATAATGGAGATGATTTTGTTGAGCAGTTGGATGACTTCAACTCCAGGGGAAATAAACAGAAGATCTCTTTGCGCACGAAGAAGGGACGCAAAATATTTTTTGTTTTTAGAAATCCGCTTAACCTTGAAACGACACACGAGAGTGCTGTATACACTTTTAATGATATCACCGTACTTGAGTATCAAAAAGTACAGATAGATCAGTATAATGAATATATGAACGAACTTATGTATTCCAAATATAAATCCAGCGAGACTAAAGGTCAGCCTGATATTATTGACAAGACAAGCTTTTCAAACACCTAAACACCCCTATAACGGAAAACTATGACCTACGAGAATTACCTAGAAAATATAAAAATTTTAAATAAATATGCCTATTATTATTATGTATTGGATGATCCGCTTACTACAGACGAGGTCTATGATAAACTCTATCATAAAGTAGTGGAATTTGAACAAGTCCATCCAGATAAAACAGAAGCTGATTCGCCAACTCAGCGTATTGGTGATGTGATCTCAGACGGATTTAACAAGGCAGCTCATCTGAGCCGAATGTGGTCTTTGGAAGACCTTTTTACGAGTGAAGATTTGCAAAAGTGGTTAGACAAGGTAAATAAATTAAGTGAAAAAATTTCTTTTTACTGTGAACCGAAATTTGATGGTGCCAGTCTAAACCTTATTTATGATAAGGGTGTGTTGATTCAGGCGATCACCCGAGGAGACGGGGTGGTTGGTGAAGATATAACACAAAATGCCAAGACGATTCGTTCTATCCCTTTAAAGATACCATATCAGGAACGTCTAGAGATTCGCGGAGAGGTTGTTATCTTTAAAGATGAGTTTGAAACGATCAATTCTGAACGCTTAAAGAATGGTGAAAGTGTTTTTGCAAATCCCAGAAATGCAGCTGCAGGCAGTCTTAGGCAGTTGGACCCGCGTATCACAGCTGCTAGAAACCTTGTTTTTCTACCCTATGGTCTTGGTGAAAATGAACTCGAGCATCCTCTGCTAAGTGAAAAGATGTCTTTTGTGTATGAGCTTGGTTTTCGCAAGCCCCCTTTGCATGATTTGGCCAAGGGTTTTGATGAGATAGAGGAGATCTATACTCAGATGAAGGAGCAGCGTGAAGGCTTTGATATGATGCTTGACGGGATGGTAATCAAAGTCAACCAGATCGAAGCGCAAGAAGAGATGGGATATACGGTTAAGAACCCACGCTGGTCAGCTGCATACAAGTTTCCCGCCGTTGAAAAGATCACCGTGATTAAAGATATTATCTTACAGGTCGGCCGTTCAGGGGCGGTAACTCCTGTTGCTGTTGTTGAGCCGACGCCGATAGAAGGCGTTGTGGTTGAACGCGCAAGCTTGCACAATTTTGATGAGATCGATAGAAAAGATATCCGAATTGGCGACAAGGTGATCATTTTGAGGTCAGGGGATGTTATTCCAAAGATCATTAAGGTTCTAAGCCATGAGAGAATAGAAGGTATTTATCCATATGCTCGTCCGACAAAGTGTCCCGTCTGTTTATCTGAACTTTTAGATGAGGGGGCTTTAACAAAGTGTCAAAACCTGGAATGTAGCTCCAGAGTGGTTAACTCCATCATATATTTTGCATCCAAGGGCTGTTTGAACATCGATGGACTAGGGGATAAGATCGTTGAGACTCTTTTTGAAAAAGGCTTGATAAAGAGTGTTATTGATCTGTACGATTTGAGGCTTGATCAACTATTAGAACTTGAAGGCTTCAAAGAGAAAAAATCAAAAAACCTTATAGAGGCTATCGAAAACTCCAAAGGCAAAGAGTGTTGGCGTTTCATCAATGGGATGGGTATTGAGCATATCGGTGAGGTCGCTTCCAAAGCCTTGTGTGAAAACTTTGGTTTAGACTTTGTAAATGCAGATAAAGAACAACTTCTCAGTATCGACGGAATCGGTGAAGAGATGGCGGAGTCTCTTTTAGAGTTTGTACGTGTTAATGGTGGGTACATCCAAAGGCTTCAAGATGTATTGCAAACAAAAGAACCTGATGCAAAGGTGGAAGCTGTAAGTAACCCTTTTAAAGACAAAACAGTTGTCCTTACGGGAAGTATGAGTGAGTCTCGCGGAACGATTAAGACAATGCTTGAATCCCTGGGTGCCAAGGTGTCGGGTTCAGTATCCAAAAAGAGTGATTATCTGATTTATGGAGAAGATGCGGGAAGCAAATATGACAAAGCGCAATCACTAGGTGTAAACTGTATTACAGAAGAGAGTATGCGAGAAATGCTTATGGAAGTTTTAGTTTAAACAGATTTTACTGGATACTCGATTGGGAAATAAAAAATTCCGGGGTTCTTGCAATTAAAAATATATTTCAGTAATTGCTTATAAAGTCTCGTTACACTTCTTTTTAAAAAAGGCTGATGAAATGGCATATAATGAATTAACTCCTGAAGAGAAGTATGTTATCTTGGAGAAGGGAACTGAGGCACCGTACTCCGGTAAACTGTATAAACATGATGAAACAGGTGTGTATGTCTGCAAACAGTGCAATGCTCCCTTGTTTAACTCAGAAGATAAGTTTGAGTCTGGAAGCGGTTGGCCAAGTTTTGATGATGAGATAGCAGGTGCGCTCAAACGTATTTCTGATGCAGACGGATACAGAGTTGAGATTGTATGTGTTAACTGTGGCGGACATTTGGGTCATGTCTTTGAAGGTGAAAGGATGACAGCGAAAAACACACGTCACTGTGTGAACTCCCTGTCACTTGATTTCATCCCTGAGGATGATTAAAAGTTGATTGTCCAGTCGACATTGCCACCATTGGTGATGTTGATGTCTTTTCTTTCACTTAGCTCCTCATAACTGATAACACCCGTATAATTGCCCTCAGGCAGTGTTAATACCTTACTAAATCCACTGGTAATATTAAAGCTGATGACTTCATACAGCAAACCTGATACATTTTGCTGGATTGATACCTTGGCTGAGTCATCGCCGTCGGTAAAGCTGGTGTCTATAGTGAGTGTTCCCGTGTTATTGGCATCATCGAGAGTGATATCAAGACTGGTGTTAGCTGAAAGGTTGATATCTTGTACAAAAGGTAGGTATCCCTCTTTATAGGCAACCAGAATATAGTTTTCTGCATCCCCTTGAAGACGATAGCTTCCGTTGACATCTGAATAAGAAGCTGCTTCGATTTCAATTCCATTGTCATCATACTCTTGAGAGTCTGAATACTCTTTTGAATCAGAAAGCTTCTTCGGTGCAACTATGATACTGTTAAGTACTTGAACAGAGTTGTTTTCACCCTCATCTTCCTCATAATCATCTGATTCATTATCAGAATCTGAAGGTTCTTGTAAGGTGACTTTTACGCCTTCTATAACACTATTGGAACGATCTCTTACCGTACCGCTGAGTATAAGGTCATCTTCATACTCCTCTTCGAGAATGGTTTTGATGACGGGTTTTAAAAGCCATTGGCCGCTGTTTCCTGCTTTGACAACAGACTTGTCCGCATCAAAATCAAGGGTGATAACCGTTGTTGTGTTGGCAGTGATGGTGAAGTTTCCAACAAGCTTGATGCCATTTTTTAGACCTGAAGGAACTTTAAGCTCCTGGGTCGTATTGTCGTTGAAAAGGACATAATTACCATAAGGATGGGGTGTGTCAAGCAGGTTGTTCTCTCCATCAGAAATGCTAGAAAGAAGCAGGCGGATCTGGGTGTACGTTCCTACAGGCAAGTCATTTAAACCTAAAGAAGTACGCACTCCGTTACGCAGGGTAAGCAGATCAAATGTCTTGTTTGGAGATGAGATGAGTTTCCAGCTCTCATTATTGTCTCTAACATGTACATGCACCTCTTTGATAGTTACGTAAACGGCCTTGTAGTCTCCCGGGGCATCAGTAAGGTTCAGTGAAATCTTTCCTGTTTGTGAAGATGGATTAGCAGTATCTCCGCTTCCACCGCAACCGATCATAGCAAATAAAAGCAGGCCAAAAAAAATGCTGGCAAGACTTATTCGTGTGTACATATTTAACTCCTTGTAGCAAAATGATATCACTTTTTGGTTAACAGTTGGATATCAAATAATGATTAATTCGTTTTTTAGAGGAATGATAGCTCATGTAAAGAAGTGGTTTAATATATGGTATTGCAATAAATCAGAAAAAATGTTTAAATACTGTAATATTTTATATAATATATGAGAACAGGTTGAAAAATGATTGAAGACAAGATGTTAAGGCGGCTTGAAACATTGATTGATGTTGTTTTTGCTTTAGTTGTATGGAGGATATTTATGATCCTTCCAAGGCCATCTGGAGATGAACTTGAAATGCTTTCAATTGCTAAGCTTTTTATTAATGAATATCCGAAGTTTATTATTGCGACCATCAGTATTTTGATGATTATTATCTATTGGATTCAGAATAATAAACTTTTTAAACATCTGGATAAGACCAATACAATTCATACAGGTTTATCTATCGCGAACTTGTTCTTTTTATTGATTTTTTTATACAGTGTAGGTTTGAGTATCCGTTTTGATGGGGATAAGGATGCTTTGATCACCCAAAGTATTGCCGCCCTTTTATATAGCCTATCTGCTTACATCACCTGGCAATATGCAGTAAAAAAAGACCTAACGAAGCCGGATCTATCGATGGAAGATGCAAAAACCCTCTCAAAACAAAACCTTGCCGAGCCGGTAACGGCTATTTTTACAATCCCTTTTGCTATTGCTACTCCTATTTTATGGGAATTGTCATGGTTTGCCTATCCTCTTATCAATAAACTTTTCAGAGGCAGACTAAGTGAATTTGCAGAAAAAAGTACTGAGGAAGATCTCTTAAAAAAAGAGACCCCTTAAATAGCCTTACTGCTTCGGTACTTTAGGGATAAAATGGCTTAAGCTTTCCGCTTTTTTTCTGTAGATCCCTGCTTGTACATTGTGTCCGAGTTGTTCATGGTAATGTGCCAAGGCAAAGAGTGCTTGAATGTCACCGGTGTGTCTCTTTACAGAACGCTCAAGTACCTTGATGGCTTCTTCCATGTTTTCTTTAGAGAGAGCCACAGCGTATACATATTGATATCTGGCGTCATCCTTGTCCAGGTCAGCTGCTTGCTTAAGAGATGCTGTCGCCTTGTTTACATCGTTATGACGGATATACCACAGACCTAAGGAGTGATGCAAAGCGGCAGCTTTCGGTACTTCCTTTAGGCCTTGGTTTAAAATCATATATGCCTTCTTCTCTTCTGCTTTGGTCTGAAGGAAGTGTGCATAATTAACATACGCTGGAACGTATTGGGACTGAAGATAGATAGCTTCTTTATAAGCTTGTTCAGCTTTTTTATCTTGGTTCACTCCTGAGTAAAGCTGAGCCAAGGCCGTTTGTGATTCCGGGCGTTCGGCATTAAACTCCAGAGTGGCTTTATACTCATCGATTCCTTTTTTCAGTTTAGCTTGCGTATCTCTGTCCAGATTACCCTGTGGAATCATGGACAGCTGTCGGGCAGCTTCGATACGCACACTCTTGAGAGGATCATCTAAAAGGGCAAAAGTCTTTTGCAAACGCAGTTTGACAGGAAAGGACTCTAATGATTTAAGGGCATTGAGTCGAATATTTCCGTCTTTGTTTTGCAGCATCTGTAAGGTCGTCATATAGGTCTGCTTCGAAGGATAAAGTCCGATATAGTCCATAACCGTTGCCTTGGCGACTTCAGGTGCATCACTCATCAAGACAGCATAGAGTGTCGTCAGTGCATCATCGTTGTTTTTGCGAAGTGATTGTAAAGTGTGCGAAAAGTTCTGTTTTCCAGCTGGAATTTCTCCATACCACTGCTTCATCGCCTTAGTAGACCAAGATGCATCTTTGTCCTTGTGACAGTTGTTACAGGCATTGGGAATATCACTGTCTATGCAGAGATCAGGTCTAGGCAGGCGAAAACTGTGATCATTGCGGTCGTTTACACCCATATAGATACGTGAAGGCATATGGCAGTCTATACATCCTGCACCTTTTGCATGCTTGGTGTGTTTTGGAGTGTCGTAGTCGGTCTGTAGATGGCATTTATTACAGACATCATCACCTGCGCTGTAGCGCTGCAAAGAGTGAGGGTCATGACAGTCGCTACAGGTCACGCCTGCCTCGTACATCTTGCTCTGCCTGAAAGAGCTGTAGACATAGACCTCGTCCTTGATCTTTCCGTCTGCAAAATAGAGCTGTTCGCTAAGTGTGACGGGAAGATAGTGTGCTTCAAAACGATCTCCTGGGACAAAGTCGTCGTCCAGTTGTGAACGACGCGCATGGCACTTGGCACAAAGTTCGACTTCAGAATGGTCAACCTTACCCGAAAGCACAGCTTTACCGCTCGCTTTGTCGATCTTCCAGCGATCTTTACCAAAAGACGAGAGGTCGATGGAAAGCCCTTTTCTAAGTGTGCCTTTGTACTCTTTGGGTTTTTTTGCCCACGACAGGTGCTCTGAGCCCGGTCCGTGACAAGCCTCGCAGGAGACATTGATGAGATCGTATGTCGTGTTATAGCTTCTGTCCTCGGCCTTATAGTTCTTTTTTAGATTGGTACTGTGACAGTCCGCACACATGTAGTTCCAGTTTAGGTTTGGTCCTGTCCAGTGAAGGACATCATCTGAGGTGACATTGTCATCTTTGTGGATATGAAACCAGCGCTGTCCGCCTTCTTTTTTGTCGCGTGAATCCCAGGCTATGTCCAGTACCTGTATATGACCTCTTGGGAACTTGACCATATACTGCTGTAGAGGGTAGACGCCGAAGGCATGACTTATCTCATAATCATGAAGCTTGCCGTCCGGACCGTCGGTGCGGACCATGAACTTTTCACCCTTTTTGTAAAAACGCGTAGTGATACCGTTATAGTCGAAGCTGGCATCGTTAAAGTCTCCAAGTATGCTTTTTACACTTGCGGTCTGCATGGCCAGATCGTGGTGGGAGCCTTTCCATTTGTTATGTTCTTGTTTATGACACTGCTTACAGTTCTTGTCCCCAAGGTAATCAGAAGCTTCGAGTGTAGCAAGCATTAATATAATGGATAGGAGTCTTTTCAAAATGGTGTCCTTTTTGGGTAAATATACATGTTTTACTGTTAGTGTTATAGTCATAGAAGTATAGCGAATAGTATTTATAAAAATTAAGCTTTTATTATGCCAATATGATTTATTCTGTTCTTAAGAGTTGTTTTTTACCTTGTGTTGTGTGGCCTTTTATCTATATATCAATAGAAATGGAAAAGGCTGTAAACAGGGTGGTCTTTATAGTTTGGATAAGGAGAAGAGATGATAAGTGGAAAAAGTTCAAGTTCTTTTGGGTTAGTTGTTACTACTTTGCTTTGTGCGGGTTTGGGTATGTCGGCACTGCAAGCGGCGCAAAAACCTAATATTTTGGTGATTATGTCTGATGATGTGGGTATCACGAATGTAAGTGCGTATAGTCGTGGCCTTGTCGGTTATCAAACACCTAATATTGATCGCATAGCCAAAGACGGTGTGACGTTTACGGACTTTTATGCTGAACAGAGTTGTACGGCGGGACGTTCGGCCTTTATCACTGGTCAGCACCCTGTCCGAACTGGATTGACTAAAGTCGGATTTCCAGGCTCGCCTATCGGGATACAAAAGGAAGATCCGACTTTGGCAGAGCTGCTGAAGAACCATGGTTATGCTACAGGCCAATTTGGTAAGAACCATTTGGGAGATCGAAATGATTATTTGCCAACGGTACATGGTTTTGACGAGTTTTATGGAAACCTTTATCATTTAAATGCAGAAGAGGAACCGGAAAACCCGGATTATCCAAAAGACCCTGGGTTTAAAGAGCGTTTGGGACCAAGGGGTATTTTAGATTGTAAGGCTAGTCAGAAGTTCGATGATACGGTTGACCCACGCTTTGGGGTGATGGGAAAACAGGTCTGTAAAGATACCGGAGCTTTGACAAAGAAACGTATGGAAACGGCAGACGAAGAGTTTATTTACAGAACAATGAAGTTTATTAGAAAAAATACGGAGGCCAAAAAACCTTGGTTCGCGTGGCTGGCTACATCTCGCATGCACTTCTACACACACTTGAAACCAGAAAGTGACGGTAAGACAGGCCTTGGTATTTATGCTGACGGGATGGTAGAACATGATGGGCAAGTGGGAGAGGTCCTGGACCTGTTGGATGAACTGAAGATCGCTGATAGCACAATAGTCATATATACTGCAGATAACGGTCCACATTATAATGAATGGCCTGATGGTGGTATATCGCCTTTCCGTGGTGAGAAGAACACGAACTGGGAAGGTGCTTACCGCGTCCCAGGTTTGGTTCGATGGCCAGAAAAATTTCAAGCAGGAATGGTTTCTAATGAGATTGTCTCTTTACGGGATTGGGTTCCAACACTAATGGCAGCAGCGGGTGAACCAGATGTTAAAGAGAAGTTGATGAAAGGGCATACGGCTGCGGGTAAAAAGTTTAAGGTGCATTTGGATGGACATAATCTGATGCCATACCTCACGGGAAAAGAGCAAACTTCTCCACGTAAAGAATTTTTTTACTTTAACGATGATGGGATGCTTGTCGGTGTGCGTCATAAACAGTATAAACTGGTTTTTGCAGAGCAGCGGGCCAAAACCTTTCGTGTTTGGTCAGAGCCCTTTGTTCAATTGCGTATACCTAAGCTGTTCAATCTGAGAAGCGACCCCTTTGAACGTGCAGATACGGATTCAAACAATTACGACCGCTGGTGGATTGAACGAAGTGCCTTTAGTGTGACTGCTGTTCAAGAGATAGTGGGTGAGTTTATGGGAACATTTAAAGAGTTCCCACCACGTCAAAAACCCGCAAAGTTCAATGTGGACAATGTTATGAAGAAAATGTATAAGACAGGTGCACATTGATAAGACCGTAAGGAGTATGGGATGAATGTATTTTTAAAGCTTATCAAAGTGTTTGTAGGTCTGGCCCTGCTTGCTACGCAAGCTCAAGCTGAGAAACAAGATAGGGAGTCCATGGCGATGGACTCAACGGCGACACAGTGGACTTATCAGTTTGCTTACCAGAGTATGCCTGATTATCATGATGATCTTTTGGATGACGGAAGTGTTCGTCCTGCGGGTATGGATGACTATGCTCAACTGCGTGTTGTTGCTCCCATCCCTCTGAAGGACTTTACCATCTTGCCACGATTGACCCTGCGTCATTATGAAAACCCGCAGGGACAGTCCGGTATTGGGAATACAGAGCTTTTTGGGCTGATTATTCCCAAAAAATGGGACTGGGGAACGGGAAGAATGGGGATAGGTCCACTGGTGACTCTACCTGGAAATTCAGATGTTGCAAAAGATGAATGGGGTTACGGATTCGCAGCTGCCGTGGTAAACACATCTGGACAATGGTTTTACGGTCTCTTGTTTACTCAGTCATGGCGCAGTGTCGACCCGAATGCCCTGGCACCGGATGAGAGTGATACTAATCCCCTGGGCATAGCGCCCTTTCTTGCATACAGGATAGCTGACGGATGGTATGTCCAAAACGCGGACATGGTTGCACAGTACGACTGGAACAGCGGCAAGTTTTATATGCCGATTGGTGTGCGTGTCGGTAAGGTCATTGTAGGGGAGAGTGACAGCTGGAATGTTTACGGAGAGTATAAGACCAGTGCCATTTATGATAATTGGGATGGTGCTGCTGTTGAAAACTCTTTTCGCATCAACTTGAGCTACACGATCCCGGTTGGTTTGTAAGAAGTCTTAGAGTCTAAAACCCTTGCCAGGCCGTTCCAAATTGCAGGTAGATTGCCTCGTCTTCTTGTGAAGCTGCAATATCAACTCCCATACGCAGACCATATTTTTTCGCGATAAGGTACCTGAACCCGACTCCCTTGGTATAACGGTTGGATGCGTCTGAAAAAGAAGTGTCTATAAGAGGGTTGAAGGGGTCTTCTCCAAAAGCCTTACCCACACCGCCAAAGACGAGGGCTGACCATCTCGGCAGGAACTCCCAGCGCAGTTGTGCTTCGATGAGGGCAGTCTTTTCCGCCTGATAACGCATGGCCGGAATACCGCGCATATCGATAAAAGGGAACATAAAGAAGGGTGCTTCATCGCCGGAGATAGCCTCAAAGTTGGCGCGCAGATCAAGGTTGACCTTTTCATGGATCGGTTGATAGAAAAGTCCTTGGACCTTGTAACGCTCAAAGTTCTCATCCCCTCCAAAATCTTCTCTAAAGTAGGTGTTTTGAAAATTGAGCATCATTCCCTTATTAGGAGAGAAGGTATTGTCTCTGGAATCATAATCGGCAGTCAAAGCCATTGAACCGATCTTAAAGATATCATTCAGAGGAATATTCCCATTGCTGTCGTCTCCAAATGTCGTATCTGTCTTGCCGTAGGTGTAGCTGCCGCCGAGAAAGAGGTCTGTCTCTCCCATACGAAACTTCAGGGATTGATGTAGATAGGTACCCTCGCCATTCATCCCAAGAGGTGTACCGTCATTTGTGTACAGATCGATGTTGATATCGTAATAAAAGGCTACCGTCATGGTACGGATAGTGTCGTCTTTCCAATGCCCCATATGAAAACCGCCTCCGGCCTTGGTCCCGTTCTCCGTTGCGGCAACGATGACACCGCTCATGCTTGGCGGAATATTTCGGCCTGAAGGGTGCTCTTCTCCTACAAAATTGTCGTGAAGGTAAAGCAGACCGACAGCGGCACCAAAACCTATGGCCGGTTCAGTGATGATGGTGGGCACGGGGAGAAAGCCATAGGCTTCAGACAAGTGTCCACTTACATCCAGCTGTCCGTCTTTGGCATCAAAGAAGTTTGAGCTTTCCTCCATATCTTCTGCAAAAACAATTGTGAATGTAAGTATTAGAAACAATATGTAATGCAATAAGTTTCCTTAATATGATAGCTGTTTTATATGATAGCATAAATTTTGTATGATAGAATTAGAACATAGTTGGAAAGTAAAGGGAGCACAAAATGATAAAAAGTTCAAAAAGAATTTTGATTTCTGCCGTTTTGGCATCAGCGGTTAGCCTGCAGGCTGACTGGAAAGCAGACGCGGGAGATGTTATACAGATTGCCTTGCCGGTAGCAGCCCTTGGTGGGACCTACATAGCAGACGATACGGAAGGTCGATGGATGTTAGTTAAAGGTTTTGGTCTGAATATGGCGACCGTGCATACGACCAAACAGCTGGTAGGGAAATGGAGACCCCGCGGACAAAATGCAGATTCCTTTCCTTCGGGACATACGGCAGCGGCCTTCGGTGGTGCTACCTTTATCCAAACCCGTTATGGGTATAGCTACGGTGTGCCGGCCTATGCTTTAGCGACCTTTGTCGGTTACAGCCGTATCACTTCTGAAAACCATTATGCCGATGATGTTGTGGCCGGTGCTTCTGTTGCGATGCTGTCAAACTGGGCATTTACAGAACCCTTTGTGGATGATGTGACGCTTAGTGCTACTATGAAAAATGGGGGTGTGACACTTGCAGCTAACATACCTATTGGTGGTGATGAGGTCAAGACTGAGCCGACGACGGCTATTGAAGATGTGGCCTTTAAACCGGATGTACGTTTTGTCTTCGAGTTTGGCGGGGCCTGGATGTATAAGAATGAGATCAAATCGCCGGGAGAAGGTGGAGACACCATTGACTTCAATACTTATTCGGGAACGGCTGATCCTACCTCGAGTATTCGCAGTGGATTTGAGTTCTATTTTGACGATAAGAATGAACTATTTATACAGTTCTCTCCTTATGAGATGCGTGTACTTGGCTCATTACCCCATGATACGAACTTCAATGGAAAGACCTACACGGCTTCCACAGCTGAAGATGATACCTTTATGGCTTACAGGTGGAACGAGTACAGAGCACGCTGGCGTTATAGCCTTATCGATTCAAAAGACTTTGTCTTAAAGCTGGGAGCAGGGATGTCTATCTCGGAAAACCAGGTGGAGCTTTCAGACGTTCAGTCCGTCAGTTCTAATGTCGGACGTGAGGTTGTCTCCTCCGTTACTGCCATGCCGATCGGTCATATCCATACGGGGATGAAGGTCGGTGCACAGGGTGAGCTGTACGCCGAAGTGGATGCCGGAGGGGGAGGTAATGAGTACATTCTTGATGCCACACTTCAGTATAGATACAAGATGAGCAAGCATTGGGATGTCGGCGGGGGTTACCGCTACCAGAGTGTCCGTGTAGACAGCTCAAAGCTGTATAACCATTTCAGTGTGGACAACTTTGTAATGAACCTTGGGTATTCGTTCACCTATTAGTTCGATTAAAAATAACTGAGAAGCGCCGGTTTATTTTAAAGCTAAAAATCTTGTAAATAGTATGTGGTTAAAATACTGATATATTCTATGTGGAGGTACATTATGTTTCGTTTTTTTAGTTTTGTTTTGATCACTCTTTTATTTCCCTTGATTGTTTCATCGTATGAGGGAGAAGACTTTCCAAAAGATGGTAGATATAAAGACCTTCCCGGAGTAAAGCCGGTCATTCCGATGAACACGCAAGATCCTACCTACGATATGTGGAAGACACCACGCAAGGATTTAAACAAGGGACGTGAACCCGGACCGATTAATATTCAGCGTTATTCCGGAGGAACGGGTTGGAACGGTATGCCTTCGTTTTTCCGTCTACCTATTGCCTTGACGCCTGAAGATCTGAAAGCAGGTGATGTTGATGTCGCCCTGCTGGGTGCCTATACAGATATGGGTGGAGGGCAGCGTGGTGCCAGTCGCGGTCCTACTGCACTGCGTGCATCGATGGCAGAGTATGTGCCCTGGGGTGAATGGTCGATGGCGCATATGCATACCCTGGTCAATCCCTTTAAGGATATGACTATTGTTGATTATGGGGATGCCCCTATTGATCCTTTCAGTACACCGCGCTCTAATGAAGCGATCCGTGCAATGGTCAGAGAGATCACGGCAGTTAAACGCAAAGACGGCACCCATGTTATTCCCTTTATCATCGGAGGTGATCATTCTCTTACCTACCCAAATGTATCTGGTGTTACAGATGTATACGGTAAAGGCAAGGTCGGTGTTATTCATTTTGATGCACATTATGATGGGACCCAGATGTTAGGGCATCTTGCCGGTCACGGGATGTGGGTAAAACAGCTTATTCAAGAGGGACATGTCCCCGGAAAGAATTACATTCAGGTCGGTCTGCGGGGATATTACCCAGATAAAGAGACTTTTGAGTGGATGCGCCAGGAGGGCTTTCGTTACCATACCATGGCTGAAGTCGAAAAACGCGGATGGGATGCGGTGATGGAAGATGTCTTAAAAGAGGCAAAGGACGGACCGGAATACCTCTATATCTCTTTTGATATCGATGTCATTGATCCGGCTTTTATGCCGGGAACGGGTACACCGGAGCCGGCGGGCCTGACCACGAGAGAAGCCTTTCCTTTGATGCGCCGTCTGTGTGCAGAGACCAATGTGATCGGTGTGGATGTTGTTGAACTGGCACCTGAACGTGATCCTGGATATACGACTGTGCATAATACGAACCGTCTTGTACGTGAATGTTTGACAGGAATCGCAATGCGTAAAAAAGGGATTACGGAAGAGCATTACCTTAACCCATTGACGGTGGATGATGGGAAATAACTAAGAAGAATTAGAGAAGGAAGGTTTATAAATGAAATTATTACATAAGATACTGGTACAAAGCACTACTTTTTGTCTGTTTTCTGCAATAAGTCTTTTAGCAGAGGATATCGATCCTTCTAACCCTACCCAGTTAAATACTTCAATAAATCCTATCTATGAGCATCAAAGTTTTAATGCAGAAGGTGAACCCTCTTATCATAATGACATTCTTAAAGTAGAAGCACAGATGTCAGGACCGGGTATGTTGCTTTTGGCTGAAGTAGGATACGGTAAGAACTCTTTTACAGACAAGAGTAATATGGTTGATAGTCGTTTTCGTTTCTTTCACCTTCCCTATTCAAATGAGACAGAGGGTGCCTTGGTCAATGCTCTTGGATGGTCGATTGATACCTTTATTCCAACCGGTGATTATGATGAAAAGCTTGGAAGCGGTGCCTGGACCTTTAGTCCCGGTGTTATAACCGCACACAACTTCTCATGGGGAGCACTCTATCCAAACCTGATGTATCAGTATACTGTAGCGGAAGAGAGTAGTCTCAAAGACAGTCTAAGAGCTCAGGGCTTAGATGACAGCTCTCAGGCGGTAAGGTTTGATTTACACGTCTCTCCTAAAATGCCTGCCGGTTGGTGGTTAATGCTTTCACCTAGTTTTACGACATCTTTGAAAAATGCTGATGACGGAGCTTCTTTAAAAGTTTTTACCGGGTTTTTTATAAGTGAAAAACAGGCAATTGGTCTAGAAAGCGAGTATAGTTTTAAGATCGTTGAGGATAGGCTTAATTATGTTCAAAATGGTCAAGAAGTATATGTTAAGGTGATGTATCAGCACTATTTTTGATTTATTTTTTAGAGTATTAATGATAGAAAAGGCGAGGAGAATTTTTGATTAAACACGGGTTTATGAGTTTTTTGACATTAAGTAGCGCTCTGCTAATGAGTACGGCTCATGCCGATAAAATAGAGGAAATAGGCGACTTTCTAACGGTTGCATTGCCTCTATCCGCCCTGGGCGGGACTTATGCGGCTGACGATAGAGAGGGACGCTGGATGTTTTTGAAGGGTTATGCTTCAAGTACCGTGATTGTATGGGGTACGAAGAAAGTTTATGGGAAGTGGAGACCAAACTGTACGCTTGACAGCTGTTCGGAACAGTCCTTTCCTTCGGGACACGCCGTTTCTGCCTTTGGTGGGGCCTCTTTTATCCAGACCCGTTACGGCTATAAGTACGGTGTACCTGCTTACGCAGCGGCAGTCTATACGGCGTATTCCCGTGTGGAACCTCAAAAGCACTACCTGGATGATGTCATGGCAGGGGGAAGTATCGCTATGCTGACAAACTGGGCCTTTACAGATCCTCTGGAGAACGGTGTTTCCGTGGCTCCCATGGTGGTGGAAGACGGGGTCGGTGTGGCCGTTAATATGAAGTACGGAGGGGATGAGCGAAAAAGTGTTCCGCCGACTTCCATAGACGAGTTTAATTATATGCCGGACTCCCGCTTTGAGTTTGAGTTCGGTGTAGGCTGGTCCCGGGACAACTACATCAAGGTCGACGGCATGACGGGAGACGAGTTTAACTTTAACGATCTCTCAGGAGGTGCGAACAATACACCTTCTGTCCAGTCAGGCTTTGACCTCTTCTTTAAAGACGGAAATGAAGTGCTTCTGCGCCTGGCTCCTTTGGAGTTAAGGGATTTTGGACAGGTTGAGGGCGGTTTTCAATTTGGAGATCAAAACTTTGCCGACGGTGAGACAGTGCGGGTGACCTATCTCATGAACGAGTTCAGAGCGCGATGGCGAAAAGAGATCGCTGCAGGTGACAACTATACGCTTAAGGCCGGGGCCGGTCTATCCTTTACACAAACCCGTATTGCAGTAGAGTCTCAGGATGTCACCGGTAGTGAAGATTCGATCAAGGAGCTGAACCTTCTTCCTGTCTTGCACCTGAATGCAACAGCATATTTCACTTCCAAGTTCTCTGCCTTTGCTGAGATAGACGGGATGGAACTTTCTTCAAATGACTACTTTTATGATTTTGCCCTAAAAGCCCAGTACAAGATCAATAAACATTGGGATTACGGTCTGGGTTATAGGCATAGAAGCCTTGTAGTCGATGACAGTGCCTTGTATAATAAATACAGAGAAGATAATATTGTTATGCACTTCGGATACGCTTTTAGCTATTAATTCTTCTTGAGGTATCAGTGGTTTGATACCTCTGCTTTTCTTTTTCCTTCTTTGAGTCTCAGTTTGATAATCGTATAGATTATAATAGGTATGGCGATAGTTGATTCAAAGAGGATCACAATAAGGATTAGCGGTGAAAACAGGATGATAAGCAGTAGAATGAAGATGTTTGTCATAATCTCCTCCTTTTAAGTTAGAGATTATGCTTATAAAGTGTGTTTTATTTGTATGGTCTGATCTAGAGAGGGGCTGCTTTTCTGGCTGCTTCCATTAGCAAAGAACCTGCATCGGAAAAGCCGAACCATTCAGATGGATTCCATTTTCCACTTGACATGGCGGAATGGGCCCGTGCCCATAATATGATGGAACGTCGTGTATGTTTGATACTGCTGTTGTTGTGTAAGGTGAGATTTTGAAACTCTTTTAAGTAGGCATGGTATTCTTGAATATCAGGCTTGATGTCATTTTTAAGCATGCGCAAGTCATTAAGATTCTTGGAAATGATTTTATAGAGCGTATCCATCTCTTTTATCGTTAAAGACTTCTTGTTCTTGAGTGTGCCTTTGAGCATATAGATATTTAAGGCTTGCAGGGAAGAGAGTTCTTCATTACCTTCTTCATATAGGGCGAGTAAACGAAGTGCCTTCATGTATATCTGGCGGCGTTTATGGACTTCCTTGTCAAAGTTTAAAGACTCTTCAAATTTTTCATTGATTTTTTTATCGATCTTGGCAGCTGCAATATCTTCAAGCTCTCTAAGTCGGTCAAGCTTATTCATGGAAATACGGATGATTTCATTGATGATGACCTGTGAACTTTGCATGGCGATCAAGAGGGTCTCACTTCTACGCATAGAGGCTATGATCTCATCAAATTGTTTATTGCTTACATCAATGTCTTTTAATGACTCTTTTTGACTTTTTTCTTTTTTTAAGCGAATGATCATATCTGCGAGAAGATTGGCTTTGGCTGTGCCGTTAGCATCCATGTTAGAGATCGAACCCAATTGAAGGGAGTAAATCATTATCCCTCTCATCGTTGCCATAAGGTCTTTTTGCAGTGTATACATCTCCTGAAGTTGGGGATCATCGTATAGTGAGTCAATCTCGCGTAAAAAGAGCTTGTAATCATCATCCAGGTCATAATTGGTGTCGCCTAGTAATGTCATTGTCTGTTCGGTAAAAGGGGCAAAATTAACGACTTGTTTCTGCTCAAACTTTGCCTTGTAGGAACACCCCGTGAAAAAAATAAATACCGCTATACTTAAGAGGACAGTCTTCATTTTTCTGCCTTTTTTGTTAGATTTAGATTTATTGCAACTATTATAACTCATAAAATTAATTTTTTATCAGTGGATAGGCAGCCCACACTTAATCTTGCACAGGTATAATTACGAAAAGAACATAAGTGATGTAAATGATAAGACTTGATCAATACTTAGTCGAAAACAATCTTGTTGACAGCCGGAACAAGGCGCAACAGCTGATCAAAGACTCCAAAGTAAGCGTAGATAAAAAAATTATTACTAAGCCCTCTTTTAAAGTCTCGGATGAGTTGGTTGAACTGGACGATGAACATGTTTATGTCTCGCGTGCAGCTTATAAACTGAAAAACTTTCTTCCTCTTCTTCCTTTCACTGCCAAGGGTATGAATGCTCTAGATATTGGGTCTTCTACGGGCGGTTTTACGGAAGTCTTATTGCTCAATGATGTGGCTTCTGTGACCTCAGTTGATGTCGGTTCATCTCAGCTCCACGAAAAACTACTCAATGATGAACGGGTGAGGAGTGTTGAAAACCAGGATATCCGTACATATGAAACTGAAAACGCCTTTGATCTGATCACCTGTGATGTCTCTTTTATCTCTCTTCACCATATTTTGGACGCGATAAACAGACTTGGATCAAAATATATGATATTATTGTTTAAACCGCAGTTTGAAGTGGGTAAAGATGTTAAACGCGATAAAAATGGTGTGGTGATGGATAAAAAAGCGATTTCTACCGCCATGTTGAAGTTTGAAGATACCTGTGCTCTTTTGGGCTGGGACAAAGTCTTGATGGAAGCTTCATCAATCACCGGAAAAGAGGGAAACATTGAATATTGTTACTGCTATGCAAAAAGTTGAATCTATTGCTATAGGTGGTTTTGATGGCATGCATGCAGCCCATCAGTATCTTTTTCAAGAACTGGGCGAGTATGGGGCTGTAGTTGCCATAGAGACGGGTTATGCTGACTTGACGCCGGGCGCTCACCGGCAAGAACATACGCATTACCCGCTCTTCTATTATAACCTTGATGACCTTAAGCCCTTGAGTGGGGCAGAGTTTGTTGCTAAGTTGAAGTCAGATTTCCCGTCTTTGAAGAAGATAGTTGTCGGTTTTGACTTTCATTTTGGACACAAACGTTCATGTACCTCTTTAGACCTCAAAGAACTTTTTGATGGCGAAGTCATAATTGTCGATGAGGTCAAGATAGAAGGCGAAGCGGTACATTCGCATAAGATACGCACCTTATTGGAAAAGGGTAAACTTGAACAGGCAAATCTCTTTTTAGGCTATAACTATCAGTTAAAAGGCAAGGTAGTCAAGGGTCAGGGTGTAGGCAAGGAAAAATTGGTCCCAACGATCAACATAGAAGTTAAAGGGTACAGACTTCCAAAAGAAGGGGTATATGCAACGCTAACGCGTTTGGATGATGACCAACTCTATCCTTCAGTGAGCTTTATCGGTCAGCGCAGTATTACCGATGGCTCTTTTGCCATAGAGACACATATCTTGGACAAGGAAGTTAAAAATAGTACCAGAGCTGAGCTCTCTTTCTTGCACTTCATTCGTAAAAATGACTCTTTTGACTCTTTTGAAGCCTTGAAAAAACAGATAGATCTAGACATAGATGAAGCCAAAAAAGTAATAAACTTTTTAGCACTGTAAAGGAGTTCATATGAGTGCAGCATGGATATACCTCATTATTGCAGGTATCTTTGAATGGGGTTGGCCTGTAGGTCTAAAACTTGGTAAAACAGACAAAGGCGTTCATTGGGGCTGGATTGGTTTTGCTGGTTTAACGATGATAGCAAGCGGGGCTTTACTGATGCTGGCTCAACGTGAGATTCCTATGGGAACGGCTTATGCAGTTTGGACGGGAATCGGTTCGGTGGGCGCCTTTGTTTTAGGTATCTTACTCTTTAAAGAGTCTGCTGAAATCAAGCGTTTTATCTTTGTAGGTCTGATCATTGCAGGCATCATCGGCTTAAAGGTGTCTTCATAATGGCGTGGGTATTTTTAATCGTTGCAGGAATCTTTGAATGGGGTTGGCCAATTGGTCTGAAATTAGGTGTCACACAAACAGGGTATGAACCTTTGTGGCTTGTCTTTTCGGGGGTATCTATGGCTGCCAGCGGATATTTACTTCTTCTTGCTCAAAGAAGTATTCCTATGGGAACAGCTTATTCCGTTTGGACGGGTATTGGTGCGGTTGGAACCTTTCTTTTGGGTATCGTGCTTTTTGGTGACGCGGCGACTGTAGCGCGTTTCTTCTTTATTGGATTGATAATTGTCGGTATAATTGGATTAAAGATGGCTCATAAATCCTAATGAAAGGAGCAGATATGAAACTGCTTCTGCTTTTTACGTTTATAATTTCTACTGCTTTATATGCTGAACCCTCAGCAAAATTCGTCAATGAACTTATTGACGAAGACTCACCTTATCTTCAACAACATGCTCATAACCCCGTAGACTGGTACCCCTGGGGAAAAGAAGCCTTGGCCAAAGCGAAACAAGAGCATAAACCTATCTTTTTGTCTATCGGATATTCTACCTGTCACTGGTGCCATGTGATGGCTCATGAAAGCTTTGAAGATGAGGCCATAGCAAAACTCATTAATGAAAGCTTTATTGCTATAAAGGTAGATAGGGAAGAACTTCCGCACCTGGATAAGTATTATCAAAATGTTCATATCCTTCTGAAAAAACGCTCAGGAGGATGGCCTTTGACTGCTGTATTGACTGAAGATACAAAGCCCTTTTTTGTGGCGACTTACCTTCCACCGACAGACAACTATAATATAGAAGGCCTGGATAGACTTTTGCCGCGCTTGGCAGATGAATATAAAAACAACAGGGACAGTGTCGTTACGCAAGCAGGCGTAATTGAAAATAAAATGAAGGCGATAGACAGGGCCGAATTAAAACCTGTACCGATCGACCTCTCTATTACTGGGGAGGTTTACAAGGGATTGCAAAAGCAGTTTGATGAGGTGTATTATGGATTTGCACGTCGTCCAAAGTTTCCCGAATCCTCAAAAATATCTCTTCTTTTTGACTTAGATGCACTGGGAGTACAAGGGGCAAGAGAGATGGCCCTTAAGGTCTTAAGAGCCATGGCTCTGCATGGTCTGTATGATCAGGTAGAGGGTGGTTTTTTTCGATACAGCGTCGATGCGGCGTGGGAGATCCCTCATTTTGAAAAGATGCTTTATACCAATGCGCAGTTGATTCCTCTATACGTGAAGGCATATAAGCTTACGGGTGATGCCCTTTATAAACAAGTGTTTACTGAGACAATAGCTATGGTTGAAGAGAGGTTTCAAGACAGGGGTGTATATTTTTCTGCTTCTGACGCGGACACGGGAGGTCGAGAAGGAGCCTACTTTATATATACTTATGAGGAGATGATTTCTTCTATGCAGAGTTTGCAAGAGAAGGAGAAAGAAGCGCTTATCGACGTTCTTGACCTAAGTGAATTTGGAAACTTTGAGGAGTATACCCATATTAATTTTTATGATGAAAAACGTCCCCTTGGCTTTGAAAAGATAAGAGGCTTTCTCAAGGAGATTCGTAAAAACAGAGCCTATCCCTTTATTGATAGAAAGATCAATACCGCATGGAATGCGATGATGATAGAAGCTCTTTTTTCTGCCTCCAGTCTGGATAGAAAGTATCAAATATTGGCTGAAAAGAAGATGATGTCTCTGCTCGGTAAGATGTATAAAAAGGGTGTTTTATACCATCAAGGCCTTGGGGGTAAAGAGCCGGTACAAAAAGCCTTACTGGAAGATTATGCTTTTTTGATTTCTGCTTTGTTACATGGGTACGAAGAGAACCTGGATACGCAATATCTTCTTTTGGCAAAAACTCTTTCAGACGAGGCCATTAAGAAGTTTTATGACGGAAAGTTTTGGTACCTGAGTGATGATGGAATAAAGGTCCATGCCGATATGTTAGACAAGTATTACACCGCGCCCAGGAACAAGATATTGATGGGACTGTTGAATCTGGCTTCACTCAGTGGTGAACGAAAATATCTGAGTATTGTTCAAAAAAGTTTAAACACTAAGAGTGCCTTTTTAGATAAGAGTCCGGCTTCTTTTAGCAGTGCAATGCAAGTCTTATTAAGGCAGAAGAAGGGATACGTAACATTGAAGGCACAAAAGCGCAGTCTGATCGAGGAAAAAGAGAAGATCAAAAGCATTAGATATCCCTTTGTTCTGATGAAGGCAGATGATACTCTAAAAGAGTATCTTGCCTGTGATATGCAACAGTGCTTTGCTATAGACAAAGAGATAGAAAAGCTTGTAGATGTCATAGAAACAAGATAATCCATAGTATATTAATAAGGATTAATCCGATTTGTTTACTTGACTATAGAAAAGTATTATGATAGAATTCTTTAAATTTTTAGGGAAAACAAAGGAGAATAAATGGCAGAAACATGCCCCATAGCTTTTCGTCAAATAGATGGTACGATTGTACGTATCAATGCACTTAGTCTATCTTTGATCGTTGGTGCTTATCTTATTTCAGGTCAGATAATCTTTATCTATGTATTGGGGATTGATCTGATGATTCGTCTTTTTATGAGTAAAAGACTAAGTCCAATCAATCAGTTAAGCCAACTTATCAAAATTGCTATTCGTGCCAAAACACATAACACGGACGCCGGAGCTAAACGCCTTGCTGCGTATTTTGCCCTTGGCTTCTCTCTAAGTATTATCGCTTTGCACAGTTTTGAATTTTTGTATGAAGCTAAGGTCTTAGGTACCGTATTTATTCTATTTAGCTCTTTGGAAGTGGTGTTTAACTACTGTGTCGGGTGTAAGATCTATTTTATCTATAAACGATTCACCGCTTAACATGGCAGGTATTTCTACAAAGGGTCTGTATGGACTGGCTGCGATGTATGAACTTTCTCAGATCTCAACGGGAAAACCTATGCAGATAAAAGAGATTTCGTTAAAAGGAAATATCCCGCATAACTATCTTGAACAACTTCTGTCAAGTCTGCGTAAGGCGGATCTGGTAAAAAGTATTCGGGGTGCCCACGGTGGGTACTTTTTGGGACGTAAGGCTGAAGATATAAGTGTCTTGGAGGTCTTGGAAGTTCTGGAAGGAAGTCTGTGCAAGATGGAGATGAAGACCTCCAATCCGGTGCTAGAGATGTTCTGGCATGATACGCATTGCAAGGTTCAAGAACTTTTTAGCCTTAAACTTTCTGACCTTGATCGTTATTATCAGCAGATTAGTTTTGATATTTAGACCTAAACACGTTATCTTCGGGTGACTCGATGGTATTCGCGCCTCGCTTTGATCTCTCCAACCCAAAAGAGATCATCTAAAACCGCCTCTTTCATATGGCCGTCATTATCAAAGGCGATCAAGACATCAACCGTCGTATCTTCCTTATCAAGAGCCTGAACGTGCAAGTTGTATATATTGCCCGTATCCTCGGAAAAACTTGAGGCTGCCTGCGTTCTTTTAAGCCCGTCTAAGAAGGAGAGGGTGATCTCTTTTTCATCGTTGTGTGCTCCTACCGCATGTAGGTCATACTCTTTTTTCTCAGCGTTACAACGTTGTTTTGTATTGAGATAGGAGCTTAAAATGTCATTTTCATTATAGGTCTGTAAAACAGAACTCATACTTGAGCTCTTTTGAAGGTTCTGTTTAACAATCTTAAATGCAATCGGATCAAACTCTCTTCCGCTGACCCACTCGATTTTATTCTCTTTAAGGGTTATCTCCTGTTTAATATGATCGAAGTGATAGGTCTGCACACGTTCCATACTTGTCGTTTTTTTTATCTTAATAAAGGTATCGGGCAGATATCTTCCCGATACGACGCTGCCTTTACTGATATAGGTCTCCATCCGTTCGCCTGTCAATGTCGCGGCAGTACCCGTTGTTTTCGCAACAAGTTTCACCTCATAACGATCTCGTGTTTCATTAAAAGTGAGATCCGCATATCCGACCTTGCCAAACATACCTACATCAACGTTATACCGTGCAGAAAAGTCTGTTGCAATCAAAGAACCCGTTAAAATAAGGGTAATCAAAAATAATCTCATAGTGACTCCTTTATATTTGTAGTATATTTGACTAAAGTGTTGAAATTGTGAATAGTGATGGAAGAATGCTTTGCTATAATACTTCTATGAAACTTGTCTTAAAAAATATATTAATACTTTTAATTTTATTCTCTTGTACTGCCTGTCAACTTTTTGAAGACTCTCCTGAACTGCAAGAGAAAAAGCAGGTCTTAGCACTTAAAAAGCTTCAAGTGGAACAGGAAAAAGAACTTGCGGTATTAGAGATGAAGAAGTCGCTTGCCAGTATTGAAAAAGAGAAGCTTCTAGCACTTCAACAGATGCAAAATGATATCAAAGAAAAAGAGTTAAATGCCAATAGCGAAAAAGAGCTGGAACTTATAAAGCAGAAAGTCGCTCTGCAAGAGAGTAATAATGCATTAACCTTTCAGTTGTATCTATTTGTCTTTTTAGTCCTGCTGCTTAGTGTCATCGTTTTTTTTATCTTCTATTTTCTCAAAAGAAAGCGAGAAGATGAGCTACGTGCTTATAATGATAACCTCAAAAAGTACTTTTTTTTCAAAGAGAATGAAGCCCGTATGAAGATAGCGGAGAAAATACTTGATACGATTTCCGAAGGTGAACTCAGTGCCGAAAATGAGAAGAAGCTAATCGATGCCTTTGCATCAGAACAACATGATTATGATAATGACGCAGAGATAATAGATGCGATTGAACATAAAAAGGAAGATAATGAAGTTTAATGACTTTGACCTAGGCAACGCTGTTTTAGAAGGCGTTAAGGAAGCGGGTTACCTGACCCCGACCCCCATCCAAGAGGCTTCTCTTCCTTTTGCTTTGAAGGGACGTGATATCTCTGCTTCGGCAAAAACAGGCACGGGAAAAACAGCAAGTTTTTTACTTCCTATCATCCAAAGACTCATCTTAAATCCCGCTAAAGAGGGCTTTAACCATCCTCGTGCCTTGGTGGTTGCGCCAACACGGGAACTGGCAAGACAGATCGGAGAGAGTTTTGATATATATGCGTCTCACACCACGCTGAAGTCACTTGTTTTAGACGGGGGCGGAAAACTGCAGACTCAAGCCAAAAAGATACAAGCCGGTGTTGATGTTATCATTGCCACACCCGGGCGCTTGATAGATCTGGATAAGCTTAAACAGTTAAGTCTTAGCAAGATCGAAGTCTTGGTCCTTGATGAGGCAGATACGATCTTCGATATGGGCTTTATACGGGATTTGGAGGCGATATTGGCCTTGCTTCCTCGCAAACATCAAACGATGCTTTTCTCGGCAACTTTTCCACCTGTTGTCAAACGTTTAAGTGAAGACCTGCTGAAAAACCCCGAACACATTACGGTAGATAGATTGGGAACAACAGCGGATGATATTAAGCAGGTTGTTTATTCGGTTGATAAAGAGAAAAAGTCCGAACTGCTTTCGTACATGATAGGGGTTCAAAACTGGCAACAGGTCCTTGTCTTTACACGTACCAAACTTCTGGCACAAAAAATAGAAGAAGATCTGATCGCAGACGGCCTGAGCGCGAGTTCTATCCATGGGGATAAAAAACAGGGCGCACGAACAAAGTCACTGAAGGCTTTTAAAGAGGGGAAGTTCAGGGTTCTGGTGGCAACGGATATCGCTGCGCGCGGACTTGATATTGAAGATCTTCCCTATGTAGTGAATTATGATCTGCCGAAACATTCCACCGAATATATACATAGGGTCGGACGAACCGGCAGGGCGGGTAGCAAGGGCTTGGCTGTCTCTTTTGTCTCACCCAATGATGAGGGGATGCTTAAAAACATTGAGCAGTTATTAAGAAAACAGATACCGCAACGACGTATAAGAGGGTATGAACCGGAAAAGAGAAGCGAAGGCAAGCAACGACATTTTGAAGGAAACAAGGACGAGAAGATCAAAGGCGCCTTTGGACATAAAAAGAAAAAAACACCGGCAAAAAGCAAAAAAACAACAAAGCGCAGCGGCGGGGCGGCGATTGTAAACAAATCTGATGAACAACGTAAACAGAGTGGATCACGCTCAAAGAAGCGAAAATAATGGAAGTGTTTACTTGGGTAAGTGCTATTTCGACCAGAGCCCAGTTTTCGGCTCTGATTGCCTTAGCTGAAAAAGGTGACCTGGAAGAGCTCTTTATTGCCCAGAGTGTAGATTTCGGTGTGGCGGGAGAAGATTGGCCGGTTGGAAAGCCTTTGATCTTTAGTTTTTCTACCTTAAAGGAGGTAGAAAAAAAGCTTCAAAAGATCTCTTCGTGTGTTAGTCTGGACACTCTGGATGAAATCCATTTTGATGAGATTGATGGTATCCATACCCTTAAATATGTGTTTTATCCTGAGTCAGAAGCCCAAGAAGAACAAATTATTGCTCTTCTTGTTTAATCTCTGATATACTTATGATATTAAAACATATACGAGGGACACATAATTCTTAAACTACCAAAAACTATTGCCAATCTAGAAATGGAAGATATTGGTGATAACCTGCTTTATTACGATTACAGTATCAAACATCTTCTAAAGCTAGATCAAAAAGGTATGGATAAAGAGTCTCCCGAGTATCTCAGTTCATATCGCTCTTTTGAGGGCGCAGTATATGAAAACTATCTGTATGAGAAACTTCTTATCTATATGAAGGAAAACCCCCAACTCGGCCAGTTTATTTTAAAAGGCCCTCATGCGAAGAGTTCCCAATCTCTTTCGAACGCTCTTTATGTCAATAAAAAGGGCCAGATCGTTTATAGAACCCGTTCAATCGAGATCAATGAGTTTGACGGAATTATCTACAATGAGAAAGAGATCTACTTTATTGAGATGACTTTGATCAAGTCAGTTACAAGTTTAAAACGCCGTTTACGGAAGAAAAAAGCACTTTTAGAAGTTTTGTTTCCGGATCATGAGATCAAGGCTCTTATCATATTAAATGAGGGTGTAAGCGGCAGTAAACAGCTTCCGTCTTATTGTACTGTTTGGATAACAAAACCTTTTGTGGCCGAAGATGTTTATACATGGCTAAAAGATAAAAACAGACGACAACGTAAACCTTTTATTCGCCCCGTCGCAGACAATCTTGTAGGGGATGAAGTGATGGATGTCTTTCCGTTTCGCTATTACAATTCAATGGGTTGGATGTTACGCCGTTTACGTGCAAAGAAAAATGCTGTTTTAAACATGGGCTTTTTAAAGACAGAAGTATGCACACGTTATATAGATCTTTTTACAAAGGTCTATTTAGGGTACATGAATAAGGCCGAGTTTGAAAGAATGTATCCGGACGTTCCTAATGTGACAGATAAGGTTGTTGTCTCAATAGAAAAAGACCACACGGGCGCACTCCTGTTGACCTATTTTATGCAATATTCTCGTAAAAGACTTGATAATGTTGTTATAAAAAATGAAAAAGCCTCTGTAGTCAAAAAAGATCCTTACGGTATCTCTGTAACGGAAGTCTTTCATGTTTTACGTGTGATGGATGACTCTTTTGCCCTTTCCATTAAAAATATACATATTGTTGAAAAACTTTTACGTTCACTTGATCCTTAATAGAGGAAAAATTTAGAACCCCTCAAGTAATATATGCCAGATCCTGTCCACCTCAATATCTGTTAAAAAGAGGCTGGAGCCAGAAGAAAACAGCTCTTTTATCGCATTGATACTTATGGGTAAGGCATAGATACACTCCGCATGTGCAGGTAAAAAGGCACGTATTAGAGTGATGTCTGTTTGAATCTCACTTTCACAGAAAAAACATCTCATCTCTTGGTGAAGCCTGCCTTCAAAGGCAAGCAGTTTTACATAAGACTCTATCGCTATGCGTTTTGGGTTCTGGGTCTGCCAGATAAGAGCAGCATCTTCTAAAAGTTCAAAATAAAAGGGATCAAGCTCCTCACTATCTGTCAAATGTTTATGAAAGAGGGAAGTGAACTGCTGCCAGACAAAGAGACGGCTTCTGTCTGTTATCCAGGGGAAACCCAGATGCATTACATCGCGTAGGCGGGAGATGGTCGACTTTGCAGAAGCTTCGGTTTCAAAGTCGATCTTAAAGCCAAGGTTGATCTGTCCATGCCTTGCTCCGTAGAAACGGTAAAGTGTATATAAGTTGTGATGTGTTAGAATAGTAACTATAACATCTTCGTCACGTGCTTTATTGACGTTGATTATATAACCTTGCAAATGAACTCGCTTTTAGTCTGTATCTGAGTGAATTTTACACTCCTTAGCTAGATTTTACCCTTAACTCTTTTATATTTAAATAAGTTTTAACCAATTTTTCTGTACAATGTACTACTTATTTTCTTAAATATGACAAGTTTGTTTAAAACTTGCTGAATTATAAAAAGAAATGTGTAATTTATGCGAAAGGTCTTAAATTGAATAAAAGATTGACTTCATTTAAAGATAACTGTGGATTTGGTTTGGTTGCAAGCATCAACAATATTTCCTCTCATGACTATTTAGAAAATGCCATAACAGCGCTTGAGCGTATGATGCACCGTGGTGCGGTTGCAGCAGATGGTAAAACAGGTGACGGTTCCGGACTGCTTATGTCTATGCCAAAGAAGTTTATGAAAAAGGTTGCGGGAGAGATAGGCTTAGACCTTCCTGAACAATATGCAGTTGCGATGGTCTTTACAAAAGATATGTCTCAACTGGATACCTTAGAGTCTATGTGTGAGAAAAATGATCTTAAGGTAATGTGGAGACGTACTGTTCCTGTAGATACGGACGCTCTTGGCGAGCAGGCACTCTCTTCCTTGCCTCACATGGTCCAAGTCTTTATCAAAGCGAACTCTTTAATCTCTACAAAACGTTTTGATGCACTTTTATATCTTTCGCGTAAAGAGACGGAACATGCTCTGCTTGGTGATGAAGATTTTTATATCCCTTCTATGTCTTCTCGGGTGATTTCGTATAAGGGTCTTGTTATGCCCACAACGATCAAACAGTTCTATGTGGATCTTCAGGACAAGGACTTTGAGATCTCTTTTTCGCTGTTTCACCAACGTTTCTCGACCAACACCCTTCCTCAATGGCGTCTTGCTCAGCCATTTAGAGCGGTTGCCCATAATGGTGAGATCAACTCCGTTGAAGCAAACCGTTTTAATGTGGTTGTGAAATCTGAATCTGTTAAATCCGACGTGTTTTCAGATGAAGAGATCAAACGAATTTTACCTATTTTACAAGAAGGCTCTTCTGACTCAGCTTCAGCAGATAACTTTTTTGAGTTCTTACTTGCCAATGGCACGGACTTTTTCAAGGCTGCTCGTTCAGTTATCCCTGCACCTTGGCAAAATGCTCCGCATATGGATGCAGAGCTGCGTGCCTTTTATGAATATAACTCAACGGTGTTTGAAGCATGGGACGGACCGGCCGCTTTCTCTTTGACAGACGGGCGTTACATAGGATGTGTTCTTGACAGAAATGGCCTTCGCCCTTCTAAGTACATCATCACCAAAGACGGAATGCTGCTTATCTCCAGTGAATACGGTGTCTTGGACATTGATGCAGATAACATACTTGAACGTAATCGTCTTCAATCAGGCGAGATGATCGGTCTTGACCTTAAGTACGGAAAAGTACTCAAAGATAAAGATATCAACGACTACCTCAAGGGTACCAACCCATATATGAAGTGGTTAAACGAAAACATGATCTATCTGCAAGAACATGTAGACGAACAGTATGTCAAGTTTTGCGACTATAAACAAGACGAGCTGTTAACGCGTCAACGTTTCTTTAACTACACACAAGAGGTTATTGAACAAGTTATTGAACCGATGATGAAAGACGGCAAAGAAGCGGTTGGTTCCATGGGTGATGATACGCCAATGGCAGCTTTTTCAGATAAACAGAGAAGTTTTTCTGATTTCTTCAAACAGAAGTTTGCTCAGGTGACCAATCCGCCTATTGATTCGATCCGTGAAAAAGTGGTTATGTCTTTGAATACGGGTTTTGGAGAGATCCATAATATCCTTGATGATGCATCTTCGCACGCGCATAGATTAAAAGCCATATCTCCGATCATCACGAAAGAAAAATTGTCGGTTCTTCTCTCATTTGGTGATGAAAATAATGCGCGTTATCAAGGGTGTTATAAAAACAAGACTTTTTCAACGGCCTTTACAGGTAATATGCAAGCGTCTCTTGATACGCTGGTTTCTACCGTTTCCAAGGCCGTTGATGAAGAAGGTATTCGTATTGTTGTTCTTTCTGATGAGGAGTTCTCACAAGAAAAAGCGACGATTCCTATGCTTATGGCAGTTGGTCGTTTGAATCAGACACTTCTGGAAAATAAAAATCGTCACCTGGTCTCTATCGTTGCACAAACCGGTGAGGTTTATGATTCTCATTCAGCAGCATCGATGATCGCCTTTGGTGCATCAGCTGTTTTCCCTTATCTTCTTTTCTCGACAGCACTTGTACGTTTAGAAGAGAGTACAGGCTTGACAATGTCTTGTCATGAAGCGATGAAGTCAGTGCATGTTGCGCTTAACGGAGGTCTTTTAAAGATCATGTCTAAGATGGGTATTTCGACGATTGCCTCGTACAGAAACTCAAGTTTATTTGATATTTTGGGTCTTTCAAGCGAGATCTGCAAGGAGTGTTTTACTGACGGTGAATCACTTATCCCGGGTCTTGGATATGCAGATATTCAAGAGCGTGTTGAAAAAGCGCATGCCGCTGCCTTTGAAGAGGAAGGCTTCAAGTCTATTTTTCCATTAACAATCGGCGGTTTCTATAAGTTTTATAATGGTGGTGAATACCATGACTTCGGTCCTGCTATTATTCACTCTATTCATAAGGTCGTAGAAACAGGTAAGAAAGAGGATTTTGAAGCCCTAAAAGGTCTTATCAACAAGCGCGGTCAGAAATTCGTCCGTGACTTTTTAGAGATTAAGTCAGATAAACAAGCGATTGATATTAGTGAGGTCGAACCAAAAGAAGAGATTTTCAAACGTCTCGCTTCAGCGGCAATGTCTCTGGGTTCTATCTCTCCGGAAGCACATGAATGTATCGCCGAAGCGATGAATACTATCGGCGGTATGTCAAACTCGGGTGAGGGCGGTGAAGATGCTGCACGTTACGATACGATTAGAAATTCCAAGATCAAACAAGTCGCCTCAGGACGTTTTGGTGTTACTCCGGCATATCTAAGATCGGCAGAAGAGATCCAGATCAAGGTCGCACAAGGTGCAAAACCGGGTGAAGGCGGGCAGCTTCCGGGGCATAAAGTTACAGGGCTGATCGCCAGACTTCGTCATACGGTCGCGGGTGTTACACTTATCTCACCTCCTCCGCATCATGATATTTACTCGATTGAAGACCTTGCACAGCTGATTTATGATCTTAAGCAGGTGAACCCGAGCGCAACGATCACCGTTAAGCTCGTGTCTACAGCGGGTGTTGGCACGATTGCTGCCGGTGTTGCCAAGGCTTATGCAGATAAGATCATCATCTCAGGCGGTGATGGCGGAACCGGTGCAGCTCCTCTTACCTCAATAAAGTTTGCAGGAAATCCATGGGAACTTGGGCTTTCTGAAGCGCATAACGCACTCAAAGTCAATAACCTTCGTGGTCAAGTCCATGTGCAGACTGATGGTGGTCTGAAAACAGGCCTGGATGTGGTTAAAGCTGCTCTTCTTGGGGCCGAATCTTATGCCTTTGGTACGGGTGTCTTAACGATTGTCGGTTGTAAAATGCTCCGTATCTGCCACGTGAACCGCTGTTCGGTGGGGATAGCTACACAAGATGAAAAACTTCGAGGCGAGCATTATAAGGGTAAGGTTGAACATATTATCAACTACTTTACACTTCTTGCAGAAGATATCCGTGCTATTTTGGCAGGTATGGGATATAAAACAATGGAAGAGATTATCGGTCGTTCAGACTTAATGAGAGCTATTGACTCTGAATTTGCCAAAAAATTCGACTTTTCAGAAGTCCTGTATCACTGTGATGGTGTCGATACGTGTCAGGTGGAATCAAATGAGCCTTTTGATCCGAATGATTTTGAAAAAGATGTTCTCAAAGAAGTAATGAATACGATCAAACACCCTGATCAACGCGTAACAGTCAAACGTGATATTTCTAACCTAAACCGTAGTTTCGGTGCGCGTATTTCAGGCGAGATCGCTCAGTATTATGGGGATGTCGGTCTGACTTCGGATACGATTAAGATCAAACTTAACGGGGTGGCAGGGCAATCTTTTGGCGCCTTCTTGATTGATGGTGTTTCTTTATATATAAACGGCGTGGCAAATGATTATATTGGTAAGGGTATGCTTGGCGGTAAGATCATCATCACACCAAAAATGCAAGGCCCGGAGTTCGCTGCAGCTGGAAATACCTGTTTATACGGTGCAACCGGTGGTAAGCTGTATGCTGCGGGTGTAGCAGGTGAACGTTTCGGAGTTCGTAACTCGGGTGCTCTGGCAGTGGTTGAAGGTACGGGAGACAATGCTTGTGAATATATGACCGGCGGTATCGTTGTCATCCTTGGTAAAACAGGTATCAACTTTGGCGCGGGTATGACAGGGGGTATCGCTTTTGTGTATGATGACGCACATGAGTTTGGTGAAAATATCAACCGAGAACTCATAGAACTAGAACGCATCGATACAGACGAAGGTGATGAAGCACGTCACTACCTAAAACGTCTTCTTAAAGAGTATGCAGAAGAGACAGGAAGTGTAAGAGCAAAAGAGATCTTGGAAAACTTCCGTACGGATATAAGAGACTTTTGGTTAGTCCGTCCAAAAAACATGACAACACTTCCATTAAACCCAGAGAAAGGAGATTAAGATGATAGATTTTATTAATACACCAAGAATTGAGCCGCAAAAGCGCCTTGTTCTAGAACGTGTAAAGGATTTCTCAGAAATATATGAGTTTTTTGAGACGGAAGAAGCAGCTTCGCAAAGTGTTCGTTGTATTCAGTGTGGCGATCCATATTGTCTTAATAAATGCCCTTTGCATAACTACATTCCCCAATGGCTAAAAGCAATTGCGCAAAAAGATCTGGAGTTTGCTTTTAAGCTCTCTAATGAGCCTTCTCCTTTTCCGGAAGTGATGGGACGCATCTGTCCTCACGACAGACTTTGTGAGGGTGACTGTACATTAAATGACGGGCATGGTGCGATTACGATCGGTTCGATTGAGACGTATATCAATGAAGAGGGTTTCAAGCAAGGACTTAGACCTGAATTCCCCGGTGTGACATCAGATAAAAGAGTTGCAGTGATCGGTTCAGGACCAGCCGGCCTTTCTGTTGCAACCTATCTTTTACGTGCGGGTATCGGTGTGGATATGTATGAAAGAGCAGACCGCGCCGGTGGGCTTTTGACCTATGGTATCCCCGGGTTTAAGCTGGATAAAAAAGTTGTAGAACGCCGTGTGAAAGGTCTGATAGAAGCAGGCCTTGACCTACACCTTAACTGCGAAGTAGGAAAAGATATCAGCTTTGATGAACTTGTAGATTCGCATAATGCTATCTTTATCGGTATCGGTGCAACAAAGGCCAAAACTGCCGGGCTTGAAAATGAGAATGCTAAAGGTGTTTTCGCTTCCATGCAGTACCTAACAGGGATTCAGTTGAAAAACTTTGGAGAAAAGTACGATAAAGCGCTCGATGTTAAAGATCAAAATGTCGTTGTCATAGGTGGCGGTGATACTGCAATGGATTGTGTTCGTACAGCCAAGCGTGAAGGGGCAAAGTCAGTGACCTGCCTGTATCGTCGTGATGCGCACAATATGCCGGGCTCTCAAAAAGAGTATAAAAATGCTTCGGAAGAGGGTGTGGACTTTGTCTTCTATGCCTCTCCTAAGCAAGTACTTACAAATGAAAATGGTGAGGTTGTCGGTATAGAGATGGTCAAGACGGCACTTGGACAAAAAGATGAGAGTGGCCGTGCCCGAATGGAAGAGGTGAAAGGTTCGGAGTTTAAGGTCAATGCTGATGTCCTTATCATGTCGCTTGGTTTTGACCCTTTAGTTCCTTCTTACCTTGCAGCAAATGGAATTGAAACAAACTCTTGGGGCGGAATCATCGTGGATGATAATTTTGAAACATCAACATCGGGTGTTTTTGCCGGTGGTGACTGTTATCGTGGAGCTGATCTTGTGGTAAGAGCAGCTTATGACGGTAGGGAAGCAGCACGCGCAATAATCAAATCATTTAAATAATGCAAGCTTTTATCCGCGAGACCATCATGGCCTGTCAAGAGGTCGTAATGATGCTTGAGACGAACACAGATGAGAGTGCTTACGAAACTCAAGAGCGTGGCGCGGGCGGTGACCTTAGTGTCGGACTTGATCTCATGGCTGAAGCAATCTTTATCAAACGTTTGGGATGTTTTGGTCAGATTAATTCAGAAGAGAGCGGCATTGTGGGTGAAGGCGATGTGACAATTGTACTCGATCCCATCGACGGCAGTGACAATATGTTGACACACTTTCCCTATTTTGGAGCTTCTATTGCTTATATGCAAGACGATGCATGTGTGATTGGTATTGTCTGTAATTTTGCCAATGGTGATATATTTATCAAAGATGAACAACAGTTTCTTCAGGGAAAACTGCATAGTGCTCATTTTAGACCCGTTGTAAAACATCATACTTCCAAAATAGGTATTTTTGAAAAGGCTGCCTTATATCCGGAAATAACTCATAAACTGATTCAAAACCACTTGAAATACAGGGCGCCGGGAGCGGTTGCCTTGTCACTGGCCTATGCTCATTATGCCAACTATGTGGTTTTTTTAGGTAAAATGCGGACATATGATTTAGAAGCAGGCCTTTTTATGTGTGAGGATCTGCATATTTACAGAGACGATACCCATATCATTGTCTCAAAAGATAAAGAGATGTTTGATAAAGTAAAAGATATTATTTTAAAATAATTTGGAGACGATATATGAGTTTATTTGATTTATTTAGTTCTAAGCCAAGCAAGCCACAGCCTACAAAAAGTGAAGCTCCTTCTCACTGGATTAAATGTAAATCTTGTCAAGCCTTGATGTATTATAAAGAGGTCGAGAAACAACATTACGTATGTCCAAAATGCGGATTCCACCTGCGTATCGGTGTCAAAGAACGTATTTCACTTTTATGTGACGAAGGCTCTTTTATAGAGATGGATGCATCACTTCGTCCTATTGACCCGCTAAAATTTGTCGATAAGAAGTCGTATAAAAAACGCATTGAAGAAGCAGAAGCTAAAACAGGGAGAACCTCTTCGGTCGTCAGTGGAGAGTGTACCATCAACGGTGTGAACACGCAACTTGTTATTTTCGACTTCTCCTTCATGGGAGGCTCTTTAGGCTCTGTAGAAGGCGAAAAGATTGTTCGCGGGATCAATCGTGCCATAGAGAAAAAAGAGGGCTTTATCATTATATCTGCCTCAGGTGGAGCACGTATGCAAGAGAGCTCATTCTCCCTTATGCAAATGTCCAAGACCTCTGCTGCCCTTGCCAAATTGGCAAAAGCAAAACTTCCTTATATCTCCATCCTAACGGATCCGACTATGGGTGGTGTTTCAGCTTCGTTCGCAACCTTGGGCGATATCATTATCGCTGAGCCGGGGGCATTGATAGGTTTTGCCGGTCAGCGTGTTATTAAGCAGACGATCGGTTCTGATCTTCCTGAAGGCTTTCAGCGCGCTGAGTTTTTACTTGAACACGGTGCAGTAGATATGGTCGTTAACCGTAATGAGATGAAAAAAACTGTCTCTGACCTCTTGTGTATGCTCTTGGATAAAGAGATGCAAGTCAGCTAATGTCTGCATTATATGCCTTATGCGACCAAGACTCTTTAAACAGTCGCAATCTTTCCCTCCACAATTTTGTTGATCTGGCTAAAAAAAACAGTGCCGAAATCATCCAATACCGTAATAAAAAAGCAGATACGGAGGAGATCAAAAAACAGCTGATTGAATTGCGTCAGATCTGGGATGGCTTTTTGATCGTCAATGATAAGTATGAACTTATATCATTTTGTGATGGTGTTCATATGGGTCAGGATGACCTCTGCAGCATTGATACCGATATCGAAAAAGCGGTGCAGACGGTTCGAGGTTTTATTGGATCGGACAAGCTCTTTGGTATCTCTACACATAACCAAAAAGAGATAGAACAAGCCAATAATATGGATTTAGACTATATTGGACTGGGTGCTTATAAACGAACATTAACTAAAGATGTTACAAATATACTCGGTTCAGACTTGGATGTTTTGGCCTCTTTGTCCAGACATAAAGTCGCTGCGATAGGTGGGGTTAAACTGGATGACAGCTTTGAAAACGTAGCCTATCTTGTCATTGGAACCGGTCTGTATGAAGGTTAGTGTTCTCTCTATAGCAAAACCTGAAAAAACGCTTTACAACCCCTTGTATAGGGAGTTGGAGAAGATGACATCCAAGTTTTCAAAGATTGAAGATATAGAGATTTTTAATAAAAAAATTCATCAGGCTCAGGTTGAAGGAAAGAAGACAGCCCAGGCTGCATATACAGAAGCATTTTCTCCCCATTTAAGTAAATCTTATAACATAGCACTTCATCCTGATGGAAAAATAATCAACAGTTTTACCTTTAGTAAGCTTTTAAGTGATAGAATATCGGTGAATTTTTACATAGGCGGTGCTTATGGTTTTGAAGATGGATTTTTGAATCAATGTGACCAGGTGATAAGTCTAGGAGAACTCACAATGAGTCATAAAATTGCAAAGCTTGTTCTCTTGGAACAGGTTTTTCGCGGTTTTGCCATTAACAATAATCATCCGTACCACAAATAAAAGGAATGTTACTGTGCACGAAAAAGAATTTGAGTATTTTAAAGAGACCTTGGAAAGTCGTAAAGAACAAATAGAAAAGAATATTTCGGGTGTTGAAAAAGAGATGGACGCGCTTCGTGAACTAGAGCTCAATGATGAAGGCGATTATGCTTCTGTAAGTAACGATCATATGGTAGAAAATGCCATCGGAAACCAGCAGGAGCTTGAATTATTTGAAATTGATGTAGCATTGGCTAAAATTAAAGAAGGTACTTACAGTATCTGCGAAATGTGCGAAGAGATGATAGGCGTTCACCGTCTTAAAGTCAAACCACATGCAAAATACTGCATCGATTGTCGTGAGATCGCTGAGAAAAGTGCAGTTTAAACTTTCTCAAGGAAATAAGATATGTATTTAAAACGGTATACACTGGGAACCTTGGCTTTTTTGCTATTTGTGGGTTGGTATATTAGTCAATTTTTAGGATATAACCAGAGTGTGTCGATCTCATTCTTTGGTGTGCATCTGCCGGCTTTGCCTATCGCTGTTTTGGTTCTAGTCCCTGTCGTTGCTCTATACATAGCCAGTGTTTTACATATGCTTTATTATTCAGTGAAGAGTTTCTTCAAACTCCGTAACTACCAAAAAGATTATGATAAGTTGATCGATGTGATCGTGGATGAGCTTCTTTTTAAAGAGCAAAAACATAGTTTTAAAACACCTCGATATGAACTTTTGGGTCAGGTACTTGAAAATACCTCAATGATGTCCAAGGGTGAACTCCAAGAGACCAGTAACGATAAGATCAATGCTGTCTTAAAGGTTCTCAATGAGCTTAAAGCGGGTAAAACGGTAGAGTTGAAAAAGTTTAACTTAAGTGAAGACAACCCTCTTGTCCTGCAAAACCAGAAAAACCGCATGATGAACCTTGATCTGAGTGCGGAAGAGATCTTAAACAAGAGTGATAAATATTCACGTGATATTCTGGAAAAAGCCTTTTTCAACTATGCAGCGCAGGCACCGATGTATGCTATTGAAAAATATCAAGAGTACATTACCAAAGATGCCTTGTTTATCATCCTCGCGCGTGTTAACTCGGAAGAGCATACCCTTGATGTCCCAAATGAGTTTTTAATTACGCTGATCAACAGTTTGAAGTTGAGTAAGTCTGATTACCTTTCTATCTCTAAAGAGCTGAGTATCCATATGATCCCCGAGCAGAGAATGAAACTTTTTGAACTCCTCTCCGAGCAAAACGAGGCAGCGCAAGAGGCTTATCTTTATACTCTGTTTGATTTGGAAATGATCGATACGGCAAAAGAGTTCTTGGAAAGTATTGGAACTGAAGACGCCATGAAGTTTAGAGCTTACCTGGCTTTAAAAGAAGCAGGCCATAGCTTTAATATCAATTTATTTACCTAAGAAAAGAGTGTTTAGCTCTTTTCTTGTGATATCCCTCTAATCTCTCTTTACAGACCAATTTGCTACAATTCGGCCAAAAATTATTATCAGGAATTTTTATGAGCGTAGAGCAAGACCTATTTAAACGCAGCGGATCAAAATGTGAGCTTTGCACCTCGACACAGGAGCTTAGTGTTCTTGAAGTCTCTCCTTCTGATGAAAGCGTACAACAATCAATCTTAGTCTGTGGCACGTGTAAAGAACAGATTGAAGATAAAGAGAAGATGGATGCAAACCATTGGCACTGTTTAAATGACAGTATGTGGAGTGAAGAAGATGCGGTTAAGGTTGTTGCATACCGCATGCTTTCTCGCATTACATCCGAGGGTTGGCCACAGGACTTGCTAGATATGCTTTACCTTGAAGATGATGTCAAGGCCTGGGCAGAAGCTGGTCTTGCAGACGAAAACCGTGAACCTACGCGTGATAGCAACGGGACTATCCTTGAAGCGGGTGATGCTGTCAGTGTCATTAAAGACCTTGTTGTTAAAGGTGCAGGGTTCACTGCAAAGCAGGGGACAACGGTGAAAAACATTCATTTGGTGCCGGATAGTCATGAACAGATTGAAGGCAGAGTCAATGGGACTAAAATCGTTCTTCTTAGTTGCTATGTAAAGAAGATGTAGTTTACTGATTTTGTGATGGTATGTTCGACTATGGGATCTTTCGCCTCTCTCTTAGTACAGACATAATACTATCTGCTGTTAGTTTGAAAGTGGTTGTGATCTCTACTCCTGCGCTTTTAAGCCCTTTTGCAGTCCATTTATTGCAAGTATTCATCAAATAGTAATCTCCCATGCCCTTATAAAACTGACCGTCACCGTAAACACCTTTTTTAAGTAGAATGGCTTGTTTATCGCTGTTGAATTGGAAGCTGGCGGCTATAAACCTTCTCAGAGAGAAAAAAGCTTCATCTTTCAAGCACAGTTCAATGATTTCACTTTGATTAAAATATTGAGTAGGATTGACCGGTAGAGCAAGAACATGGACAACAGACTCCGTAGGCCAGAAGATCGTTCGAAGGGTTAGCCCTGTCGTGATCTTGTTTGCCTGATAAAATTCCCTGTCCCCCCATCCGACTTCATAATACTGAGCATTTTTAAAACGTGTAGACAAGAAAGGAAGTTCCTCATTTAACTCTTCTGCCAAAAGGATAAAACCGGTATGCCATCCGTGGTTGGCAATGTAGACACGATGAAGTGAAGCAGTTTTTTCCTCGGGCTTAGGCTGTAGGGCGTAAGGCTCTGCTGAACAGGCACACAGACAAAGGAGTGAAAACAGAGATATTATAGCTGTCTGTATTGTCATCTTTATAATCTTATAATTGAGGTTCTTATATGCTGATCCCATTTTAGAGGGGTGTCGCTTCGTAGACCAAGTCAGGCTCTTTACAGTGCTGCAGTATAAAATCACGGCTTTTTTGTGACAATATCAAGGCCCTGTGCCAACTGTCCATACTCTTCTCTTCATCACTAAGAGTAATAGCCTCACCTATCTCAACACCGATATCCCCGTGTTGGGGAAACCAGGCATCGGGTCTGAGAATCGAACGCGTGCCCCTTATTGCTATGGGAATAACCGGGGCATCGGATTCGGATGCAATGCTAAATGCCCCCAAATGAAAGGGCTTGAGACCGGGAATACGGGTAAAAGTTCCCTCGGGAAAAAAGAGCAGGGTCTCCTCTTTTGCAAGTGCACTGCACAGATATTTTGAATCGTCCACACTCTTAGTGATATCAAAACGTTCGACAAACTGTGCCTTGAGCCTTTGCAGAGGTATGCGTGAAAGCCACAGTGCGGACAGTTCTGCCTTGGCGACAAAGGAGATGGGCCTTGGCAGGAAAGAGACCAAAACAAGGCCGTCAATGTAGCTTGAGTGGTTAGCGACGATGACGGTGTTAGAAAGATTTTCTTGGAGGTTCTCAATACCTTTTACATGTATTTTTGTGCCCGTAAGCCCAGCTACGGCACGAGCGCAAAAACGCATGATAACCCAGCGCATGGAGAGTGTGGGCAATACAAGGATGGATAGCCATGCTATAGGGGTGAACAGTGAAAATACCGCCCAGCTGTAGAGGGCAAACAGAAGGGTCTTAAAAAGACGAAAAAGACGTCGCGTGCGAGGTCCTATACTTTTGAGTGTGAGCCGTATAAGCTGCCAGACAAGATTTTGGTTCCCGGCTTTGCCCCCTCTTTGCTCAAAGAGATCGCGGCTAGCCGAACGGCGAATCTTTCCGCTTGAGGTTTTTAAAACAGCTCCCTTTTGGGCTAAGACGATCTCATCAGGTGGTCCTCCGATAAGATCTGTCGCCAGCGTGTTAATACGCTTACGGAGTGTTTCTCTAGAGTGATTATCTTGCAGTTTGGTTTCGGCTAAGACAATAAGGCGTTCTGTAGCTGTTCTTTTGTCCATAGAGCCAAAAACCGCGACACATCCTTTACGCACTCCCTCAATGCCGCCTATGACTTTTTCAAGTTCGTCGGGATATATGTTGCGACCGGCGCGAATAATGATATCTTTGATCCGACCCGTAAGGTAAAGTTCACCATTGGAGATATAAGCTCTATCACCGGTGTTGAGCCAGGTTCTGTCGAAAAGCCCTTCATTCTTCTTCGCATTTCGGTAGTAACCGCTGGTTGAAGAGGGGCCGCAAAATTGCAGTTCCCCCTCATGGCGCTCAGGAACCTCATGTCCGGTTTGATCAACAACACGGATTTGGTGCCCGACAAGCGGCAGACCGCAAGAGACAAAGCGCAGGGCACCTTTATCTTCGGGCGCAACAGGTTTGGCCTCTTTGTCTTTCATAAATGCATCACGCTGGACAGAGTCTATTAGTGGGCCTCTTTGCATGGGTGGGAAGGCCAGACCCACAGACGATTCTGCCAGACCGTAAACAGGGGTCATCGCCTTGGGGTTAAAGCCGTAGGCTTTGAAATACTCGCTGAAGTTTTGGATACTCAGAGGGCTGACCGCTTCGGCACCGTTAAATGCCGCTCTCCACGTACTAAGGTCGAGTCCTGTAAGATCTACATCTTTAAGACGGTGTGAACAGTATTCATAACCGAAATTGGGAGAAGCTGAGAGTGTGCCGCCGTATCTGTGTATCGCCCATAGCCAGCGTTGAGGCTTGGAAAGGAAGCTTAACGGAGACATAACGACAAAAAATGAAGCGTGATAGAGGCTGCCAAACCATGCGCCGATAAGCCCCATATCGTGGTAGAGCGGCAGCCAGCTAATAAAGACGTCTTTGGAAGTGGCCTGAACAGCCTTTCCCATACTGCGTATATTTGCCAAGAGATTGGCGTGGGTAAGCACTACCCCTTTTGGATCGCCTGTACTGCCTGAGGTGTATTGGATAAAGGCTGTGTCCTCGGCGTGTAGTACAGGCAGCACGGGAGTTGTCTCGGTCGCTGATAGTTGTGCGACAGTGACGATCTCTTCAATGTTTTGGGCATATGACTTGAGTATCTTGGCTACCTGTTTGGCTTGGGGTACTGTGATGAGGATGGCCGCTTTACAATTGTCCAAAATCTTGGTGTGTCTTTGCATATGCTCTTCTAACTGGGAAGGGCGCGCAGGCGGATAGATGGGTACGGGAATACCTCCTGCCATCAAGATTGCGAAAAAACTGTAGAAATACTCAGCAGAAGTGGGTAGCATAATCGCAACTGCCTGGGCAGGTTTAAGTCCACGCTGTTGAAGGCCGAAAGCGATTTTGAGGGATCTCTCTTTGAGTTGGGCATAGGTGATCACTTCGCCCTGACCATCATCTTCATAAAGTTGGATATGCGGACGATCAGGATGCTCTTTGACATGCCAGAGCAGTACTTCGACCAAGGTCTGTGCATTACTGGGCAGAGTAAAAGTCTCTTTGAGCCTTAAGCGTGATTTTTCCAAATAGGAGCTAATGAGGGGGGGTGCTTTGGAACCCAGAAGTGCTTCAAGAAGATCTTTAGGCGTTTGGGCTTCATAAAGAACCTTCTGCGGGAAGGAGGTCTTAAAGAAGGCCTCTATACGGGAGATAAGTTCAACTCTGGAGAGGCTGTCCAGGCCCAGGTCTTTCTCAAAATCATCTTCCAGACTCACCAGATCTTTGCTAAAGTGGGGATGCAGCTCTTTGACAAGACGATAGATCAGTTGTAAAAGCTCTTCGAGCATTTTGTCGGTGTTGGACTCTTTCATCAGTGGCTTCCTTTTAAGATGCTCAACAAAAGTGTGATTTTCCTATTATAACACTATAGGACTGAGTATAAGTATCTTTGTCAGGAATTTTAAGATGAGTGCCGGGTTGCCTGAAATGAAACCTTGATGTATAAACTGCTATGAGCTTACCAATAAATGACTGCGAGGCATTTGTTGGGGTGTATTGTTTTATGTAACGTAGTGTTTGCAGGTCTCAATAAAACTTGGAAACTTCTTATATGCATGCGCTACATGGATCACAGATACCAAGAATTTAGGGGGGATTTCACGCTTTCCGTCATATCCAAGTAAAAGAGCAGACGGCTCATAAATAATATCACACGCTTCCAATGCAGGCAGTGCTTCAGCTCTGGGTATGATTTCATGAAACAGATAAAGAAGGTTATCAATGGGGATGTATTGAACACCCATGGGACCTTTGAGCTTAGGCATATGCTCTGCAATGATAATCTCTAGTGCTTTGATCAGATCTGCAGGTGGATAGAGTCTACGTTCATCCCCCTTTTTAACGTACTTGAAATAGTCTTCAAAAGGGTGTCTTGGCAACTTTTCTTTGATTAACTTGATACGAGGGTCTTTGAGGTAGAGCCACTCTATGCTGATGAGAACTGTTTTCGCTTCATCTTTCAGAGCATTAATTCTTTTCTTATAACTTTCATCTTTTAATTGTAATCCGGCTATATCTGCCTTACTACCTATTATGTAAGCATAAAACTCTCCCTGAATACAATACTTGTCTATGGCGCCTGTTCTTGGATGTTGAAGCATATACTCATCATCACCAAGCATGTTCTCTTCACGCTCAATTATTTTGTATGGGGCATTAATATCTATTTCGTGAAATGGATCAGACCACTCTCCATGCCCCCTTTTAAAAACAGAGACTTCCTCTTCCGCTTTGAGCAGGTTGCTTAAACTCTCAAAGTCCTTTTCAATGGAGTTTGAAAGAGCGTTGCGTTTCGCCTTAACATCTTCGATCTCTTGTTTTATCGCACGATGTAAGATCATTTTCTCGAGATTGCTTCTTTGGGGTAGAGCAAGTCGGCCCTTAAATGGTTCCATCTCTTCACTTGTATAATAGTTGCGCTCTAAGATCTTCCCTTTAACAGCAAACTTGGTGATATAAGTAAATTCACCTCTGTTCTCATCATCCCAGTGGACCCAGACCGCATCTATGATATCCCCGGTATGCTCTTTGGTAGCCAACTCTTCAGCAACAAGAAACAGGGGCTTTACTCCGGTATATACCGTTGGATGCATAAAAGCTTGTATTGCTGTGTCCGTTTCATTTTTATTCATAAGAACTTTACTATCCTTTTCTCATATATCATGCACTGCATCTATGTGGATAAGATATTTATACCCACTCAAAGCTACTCATAATTGTGTTGGTGTATCCGATCCTTACCGTTTAAAACATAAAGAGGAAAAAAGTATGTCGTAAAAGTGCAGATGTATTTACCGAGGTGTATTTTGACATCCCTTCCTTTAAAGAGAGCGCATTGTTGTAGAAACTGGTGAAGAGATAAGAGTTGTTTTAGTTTTAAGGTTTGACTTCACCACGGCCTTGTTATGGGTACTTTTCATTTTCTTTACACATGGACTTTTTACCCACAAACTCTTCATAGAGTCTCAAATGAGACCTATACGAAAACAGATCATCTCTTTGCGTATACTGCCCAATCCACTCGATGAGCATCTCCAGATTGTTGTCTTGTGCTTCCTTATTTTCATATTTGTGTGGTTCCCAAGGACGATTCTTCGCATTTTCAATGCATTGAGCGGCACTAAGATTCATAAATACCGCTTCGCTCGCTAAAGGAGCGACTATTTCTAGAAGGTCGGCATAGCATCCTTCAATAACCCAGCTATCATTGGAATTTATAAACTCTTCTATTTTGTATTTGGATTCCGCTAAAGGTGCTCTTTGTGCAGGGGTTTCTGGCAACCATGCGATGCTGTCCAAATCCAGATGGGAAATTCCTTCTTCTTTCATGATCTTTTTCGCTAAGGTCGATTTACCTGAGCCTGAATTTCCAAATATCATAATCTTACGCAATTGATAAACTCCTTGAACGCATAAGGTTTAAATTCACCCGCGCCGCGCTTTTTTTCGGCGTCCGAGCAGGGAAGTTTATTTTCCCTGCTTTTTAAATGGCTTGTTATGTTGCATTGCTTTGATAATTGTATCATTTAGGAAGATAACTCCTCTGAATTATTGTCTAAATTATTAGTGGCAGTATAGTTAGATGGTCTGTGCAGTATGCCTACATTTAGGGTAACTGCTACAACCATAAAACTGATTTCCTTTATTTACACCTTGCTTTGCAACTCTTAGAACTAATTCACTTCCACATTTTGGACAAGAGCTTTCTTTTTCTTTGACAATATTTTTTACATGTTGAACATGTTCTTTATGCATTTTTCTCGTCTTTGACAATTGTCCGTTTTCAATCATAGAGATAATTTTTTCAACTTCTTTTTCGGAAAACAACTTTTTAGTTTTAGAATTTATAAAACTAATAAATCCTCCAGTGTAAGTAACATTTTCGGGCATTTTTGTTTTGAATTTACTATCACCCACAAACGTAACAATAGAAAATATTTTGTCTTTATCTAGTTCTAGTAAAGATTCAATAGTTTTAGTGTGTTTATAGTTTTGATGTAATGGATTTTGAAACTTGTTTGTATGTTTGTAGATTTTTTGAGTCCATGTTTTCTGGTGTTCATCACCAAAAATCCAACCTTTCATATTTTTAGTTTCTATTACAAATATTCCATATTGCGAAACAATAATATGGTCAATTTGAGTAGTGCCATCTTGGGTTGGAAGTGTTACATTTTTTAAAAGGTTATACTTTTTTTATTCAGTCTTAAATTAATCGCTAGATTAACAAGAAACTCTCCAAATAAACCTTTTCCAAAAGGTGTCTTAAAAAACATTAATAATAAAACAATTGGTATTAAATACCAAACATTAATAATACTTGATAATATAGAGGATATAACTGCTGAGAAGTCTATCATTTTTTATAAGTTCCTTTTATCATCTAACGACTAAAATAACCGGTGCCGCTTTGCGGCGTCCGGCGCGCATAGCGCGCGAAGTTGATTGTCTTGTTATGTGTTTTATGCAACTTATCTTTCTTCTGGTTTTATGTCTTTTGCTGTGTTAACAAACTCTGTTATCTCATCGGCACTGTAATTCGTATTAACACGTTTTGTTGACGCTGGCTGATGCGACAGACTTACTCCTGACCTTCGTTCAGTTTTTGGCCGTATTGGTCTTGTTATAAAACCACCGCCACAGTTTGGACATACATTTTTTAAGACATTTTCCACACAATTTGAACAGAAAGTACATTCATAAGTACAAATGCATGCTTCTTTTGATTCAGGTGGAAGATCTTTATCACATAACTCACAATTTGGTCGAAGTTCTAACATGCTGAGTCCTTTCTTAATTTATTACACATAACGTTTGTCGTGAGCAATAGTTTTCCGCCTGCGGTAAACTATTGCGCTCCTCGTACTTGTTATGTAGTTCACATGAACATACATTTGAATAATTCTACTGTGATGACTAAAAAACCTGTAATACATACAAAAATTAGAAAATACGACATCTGTTTTAAAAGTGGGTATGTGATTAAATATGGATGTTTTTTTAAGTTGCAGAGATAGCCTCCTCCCATCATCAAAAATAATAGACCTATTAATAGTGGAACAACACATTGTGGAACCTTAAATAAAGAGAAAATTGTGCTAATTAAGAATAATAGAAATATCGAGACAAAAACGATACTGATTTCCTTTGACTGAAAAACTATACATAACTTATTCATTATTGAATTTTTTCCTAATTTTAATTATTGGATACATAACTCTTTAATAGGTAACATAATATATAGCTATTACTTAATACTTCATAATATCTAACATAAGAAATGTATTTCTATTTTTAAATATATGTCAATATGATATATTTCACTGTTTTTTTGCTTTAAAGTACTACTCTTGGAGATATATAGATGTTGTGCTATTGAGTTTAAATCCAATAGGCATACAAAATGTAATGCTATTTGTCCAAAAAAGTAATAGGCTTACATTTTGTATGCCTATTTTTAAAGGACTATATCATGCAAAAGAAAAAACTTCTTGACCAAGTAAGAGACAAGATGCGGTTTAAGCATTACAGTATCAAAACTGAAGAGTCTTATGCAGGGTGGATTAAACGTTATATTCTTTTTCATAACAAACGTCATCCTATCGAGATGGGAAAAGTTGAGATTGAACGCTTTTTGACTTTTTTGCCATAGATAGAAATGTGTCTCCTTCTACGAAAAACCAGGCTTTTAATGTCATTTTGTTTCTATATGGGCAAGTGCTCGGCATCGATTTACGTGATGAGAACATCCAATCCTTAGGTGCAAAAGAGCGTAAGCATATCCCCGTTGTCCTGACATGGGAAGAAGTCGAGAAGGTACTTTCCAATCTTGATGATGTCTATCAGCTTATCGTCACTTTAATATACGGGTGCGGCTTAAGGATGCAAGAGGTACTCAATTTACGCATCAAGGATATTGATATTGGATTTGAAAAGGTCTATGTGTGCGACAGCAAGTCATTAAAGGACAGGAGGCTCCCTTTGCCCAAGAAGCTTAAGGCACGACTTGAGGTGTAGATAGACAAGGTCGCGCAGCAGCATAGTCTCGATTTGGAAGAGGGGTTTGGCCGTGTCTTTCTGCCGTACTCACTGGAAAGAAAAAATCCTCATGCCAGCAAAGAGACACTGTGGCAGTTTTTATTTCCGATGAAAAGTATCTCAAAAGATCCAAGAACAGGAGCATTACGGCGGCATCATCTTTTGCCTCAGACTCTTGGTAGAAATATAAAGATCGCGGTACAAAAGTCAGCTATTCGTAAACGTGTCAGTTCCCATGCCTTTAGACACTCCTATGCTACGCATTTACTGCAAGTCGTGTTGATTTGCGCTCGATACAGGAACTTTTGGGACATAAGAGCATAGAGACGACAATGATCTATACCCATGTGCTCAAAGAACAGAAGAGAGAAGGGATGAAAAGCCTGCTTGATTTTTGAGGAACAGTTTGGGACGTCTTGGGAATAAACTACCTTCCTGCCCACCACATCCTCAACAACAGTCCCCATGTGGAAGTGTATCCGACTTCTGAAAATGAGAGGGTGTTGTTTTTATCATAGATAAATGTTGTGGGGAAGGCTTGCACGGAAAATTGCTGCGCAAGGATGCCTTCTTGATCATTGATGACCTTGAAGTTTAGCTCTTTGTCTTTTAGATAGGTGTTTATCTCTTCGTCACTTCCTGATTTTACGGCCACGGTGAGGACGTTGTAGCGTTTAGAAAGACTTTGGATGTTTGAAGCCTCGAGCTTGCAGGTCGGACACCATGTCGCCCAGAAATGGATGAGCAGGGGCTTGTTTTTATAGTCCGAGGTCGAGTAGAGTTCATGGTTAGTAAGCAGGGTAGTGATCTCAGGCAGGCTCTTCTCCTGAATCTCGGGAGAGCGAAGATAACTGACAGCATTAGCCACGATAATGAGCAAGATGGCCGTTGTGAGGATCTCTTTCGCCCACTGCTTTATCTTGGTCTTACTTGGCATTGATCATTTCAACTTTTTCTTCAATACGCAGCAGCTCTTCTACCAGCTCTTCATACTCAGCCTCTTTGTCCTGAAGCTCTTGCGTGATCTGAGTCAGTCCAATCTCTTGATAACACTGCGGGTCTGTCAAACATTGGTTGATCTTTTCTATCTTCTCCTCCAGGCTCTCTATCTTGGAGGGAAGCACCTTAAGTGCCTCTTTCTCTTTGTAGCTTAGTTTGAAGACCTCTTTTTTAAGCTTCTCATCCATCTGTTCAACAACGGCACTCTTACGCTCGGGAGAGTGTTCAAACTGGGCTAGGGAGTTCAGCGCTTTTTCAATGTCTAAATATTCACTGTATTCTTGAAAACTCTCTTCTATATGTCCTTCACCCTTAAAGATAAGCAGTTTCTTTGCGATCTTGTCGACAAAGTACCTGTCATGACTTACGATGACGACGGCACCGGGAAAGTTTTGAAGCTTCTCTTCAAGGATGTTGATGGTCGGGATATCAAGGTCATTGGTGGGCTCATCCAAGATCATGATGTCAACTTCTTTGGTAAAGAGCAGGGCAAGGGCAATACGGTTCTTTTCACCTCCGCTTAATACACCGATCTTCTTCTCAAGGTACTCCCGCGGAAAAAGAAAGTTTTTGAGGTAGCCGTAGACATGCATGCTCTGGCCCTGGACATAAACACGGTCGCCTCCGTCCGGACAGAAGGTTTCGATAAGGTTTTTGCTATCATCGAGCATCTCTCTGTGCTGATCAAAATAACCTATTTTAAACTCGCCGCGGTCAATCTTGCCGCTATCGGGCTGCAGACGGTCTAAGAGCAGTTTTAGCAGGGTAGATTTACCGCTTCCGTTTGGTCCCACGATAGCGATAACGTCTTTTTGCATGATACGGATATTGAAGTCTTTGATAAGCTGTTTATTGGCAATGCCGTAATACAGCTCTTCCACCTCAAAGAGCATTTTCTGTTTGTTGATACTCTTGTCTCTTTGGAAGTTCTTCTGTTCTCTCTCGAGTTCAACCTTCATCTTTCTTATCTGTGCCGGGTTCGTTTTGGCCGCATCTCTTAGTTCCATCAGACGGGCTTTTCGACCTTCGTTTCGTTTCAGCCGCGCACGTACGCCCCGTGCATACCATTCATTTTCGGTTTTAAGGGTTTTGAGCAGGTTCTCATGCTGTTTTTGCAGGGTACGCATGATCTCTGCTTTTTGAGTAAGATAACTTGAATATCCGCCTCTAAAGGTCCTCAAGCCTCCATTTTCAACTTCAACCGTGCGTGTTGCGATACGGTCGATGAAATATCTGTCATGGGAGATGAAGAGCAGGGTGAATTTCTCTTTAAGCAGAAGTTCTTCCAAAAACTCGACCATATAAACATCAAGGTGATTGGTAGGTTCGTCAAGAAGTAAGACGTCAGGCTTTAATAAAAGCAGTCCGGCAAGGGCGACACGGCGCTGTTCTCCTCCGCTTAAAAGGTCGATGTTCTTCTGCTCATAGGCTTTGAGTTGGAAGTGCTCCAAGATGCGCTCTATCTTGTCGTTTAGGTTCCAGGCTGAATGATGGTCAAGATAACTGGATATCTCGGCGTGCTCTTTGAGAAGTTCTTCATTGTCATAGTCTTGTGCTAGCGCAAGCGAGAGTTCGTCAAAACGTGCACTGGCTCTTTGAAGTTCTCCCAGACCCTCTTCAACGGCTTCTCTAACGGTAGCACCGGCTTTGAACTTCGGTACCTGATCAAGCATTTTAACTTCAAGTCCCTGACGGGTAATCCTTTCTCCTTCGTCAAAGTCCAAGGTCCCGCTTGCGATCTTCATGAGGGTGGATTTTCCACTTCCGTTTTTTCCGACGAGAACAACGCGTTCACCCTCTTCGAGATTAAAGGTTGCGTTGATCAGGATCTTCTGAGCCGAATAGTTTTTATTGATGTTAAGAAGGTCGATGAGTGCCATAATGCTGCTTTAAATATATTTTTGAAATTATAGCTTATTCAGCTTCAGTGGGACAGATGTATCTGTGTAAGTACCAAGCGGCGATATCCTTGTCCGTATAGCTAAACTCCTGTTGAGTTTTGGGAATAGAACTGTGTAATAGTTTAGAACGCAGTATCCCCATTAATATATAAGCCAATAAGAAGGCAGACAGGGCATAATACCAATTATAGACGAACCAGACGAGTGCGGTGATCATATAGATTCCAAATGATAAGACATTTGTTATTAAAAAAAGAAGAAGCTTGCACCCCTTGTTGGGTGGCTCTGGTGTTTGCGTATAAATTTCCATGAAAGTATTGTAATGCATATTGATTTAACCCAAGGTGAGATTCCCGTACAGATTAAAAAATTAGCCGTTCCTGCCAGTGTCGGTTTCTTCTTTCATACCATGTACAATGTTACGGATACCTATTTTGCCGGGCAGATCTCTACACAGGCGCTTTCGGCACTGACCCTCTCGTTTTCAGTTTTTTTTATGATGATTGCCTTTGCCGGGGGGATGAGCGAGGCGGTTACGGCGCTGGTTGGAAACGCTATGGGCAAAAAAGAGCATGACCAAGCCGTTCATATAACCTTGAATGCCTTGGTCTTTGCTCTTTTTTTATCTCTTGTCCTCACCCTTATAGGCGTGAGCAGTACGCCTTACCTTATGTCCTTATTAGGGGCTGAAGGGGCTTACCTGGAAGAGTCTTTAAACTATATCAATGTTATTTTATACGGATCGCTATTTTTTGTCTTTAGTTTTTTTATCAATGCACTCTTAAACTCTGTGGGTGATACTGTCTCATTTAGAAATATTTTGATCTTCTCTTCGATCTTGAATGTCGGCTTGGATTACTGGCTGGTCTTTGGGGGCTTGGGCGTAGCGCCCTTGGGTGTTAGCGGTATCTCGTTTGCCACGGTGATCACAGAGTGTATTACAATGCTCTATCTTTTTTATAAACTGACAAAGACACCCCTGTTAAAGGGCGAAACTACCTTTCATGTTTTAAGGAGCTTTCACCTTGACACAGAGGTGCTCAAACAGCTCTTTAAACAGGGTTTTCCTCCCAGTACCAACATGGTCTTGATGGCGATGGGTATCTTTATCATCACTTACTTCGCCTCGCCCTATGGAAAAGAGGTGATCGCAGCTTTTGGTATCGGTATGCGCGTGGAGCAGATTATCTTGATGCCGGCTATTGGACTTAATGTTGCCGTACTGGCGATAGTGGCTCAAAACAATGGAGCACAGCAGTTTGAACGTATAGATGAGACGATCAAAATAGCCTTGTATTACGGAGGAATCATCTCCATCATCGGGATGGTCTTACTGCTTGGCGTAGCAGAAACTCTTATGGGTCTGTTCAGTGATGACGTGAGAGTGATCGAAGAGGGGGCTGTCTATCTTCGTATCGAAGCTTTTATACTGTTTCCCTTTGTCGTTATTTTCGTATATCTGGCCATGCTTCAAGGCATTGAAAAGCCAAAATTTATATTTTATATCTCTATCTTCAGGCAGGTGCTTGCTCCTATCATGCTTTTAAGTGTCCTTGCATTTTTGGGTTTGGGACTGGTTTGGATATGGTTAAGTATCGCCTTTATTGTAAGCCTGTCTGCTTTAATAACATGGAGATACTCCCGTATGAAACTCATTGAGGTCTCTTTAAAAGATTCAGCTCATGAAGTAGTATTAAGCCAAAAATGATAAAATTCATTGAAATGAAACCATAAAGGAACGCAGTGCTAAGTTTAGCGATTGGAATTTATACTATTTATACTGTCATTCACATCTATGTCAGTGTGATGCAGATAGGCTACCTTGCCCAGGCGAAGTCGCAACAGAGTGTGCTTCTGTCCCCATCTGAATTTATAAAAGCCGGAAACTACGCCATTTCCAAAGAGCGTCTCAATATTATCTCAAGCATTGTTGAATATGCTGCTTTACTGTTTTGGATGAGCTTTGGGATCGCCTGGCTCGATAGCCAGTTTTTAACTCTTTCTTCTGCCTTGCATACCATTGGTTTTGTCTTGGGCTTTATCGTCTTGAACGCTATCATATCGCTGCCTTTTGAACTCTATCAGAAGTTTGTCCTGGATGAAGAGTATGGATTTAACAAGTCGACGTGGGGTCTGTACATCAAAGATACGCTTATCAGTACGGCTCTAATGCTGGTTATCGGGGGGCTAGTGGTCTGGGGTGTTAGCTCCATCATGCTAAGTGCGCAGATGTGGTGGCTCTACAGCTTTTTGTTTATCTTTGGTGTGATTATACTGATCAATATGTTCTTCCCGACAGTCCGTGCTCTGTTTTTTGACAAGGTGACACCGCTTGAAGAGGGTGAGCTTAAAGAGAGTATAGAGGCTATGATGAAAGAAACGGGCTTTGTGAGTTCGGGTATCTTTGTCTCTGATGCCAGCAAGCGCGACGCAAGGCTAAACGCCTATTTCGGCGGTATAGGAAAGACAAAACGGGTGATTCTTTTTGATACCCTGATCGAGAAGCTTTCGCCTAAGGAGCTGTTGGCGGTTCTTGGACATGAACTGGGGCACTTTGCACACGGAGATATTTACAAGAACATGGGCTTGATGGGCCTGCTTCTTTTTGTTATGTTTGCCATCTTTGGTAACCTGAACGAAGCCCTCTTCTTAGAGTTAGGGGTGGGCGCGCAACCCGGTGTTATTATGGTCTTGTTTTTACTTTTTATGCCTGTGCTTGGGTTTATTATGATGCCTTTGCTGGGGGTAGTGAGCCGCCACAATGAGTTTGAGGCGGATAAGACAGGTGCGCAGCTGGGTGGGGGAGAACACCTTGGCTCGGCCCTTCAGAAGCTCGTGACAGAAAACAAGAGTTTTCCATTGTCGCATCCCCTCTATATCTTTTTTCATTACACCCATCCTCCTGTAATGCAGCGCTTAAAAGAGCTTGGCGTATCTATTCAGAACACTAATGATGATGCGAGTGCAGGTGAATGTCCGCTAGTATAGATGAGTGGTTGGAACTCGGAGCCAGTGAATTAAGAGAGATCGCAGAACGTCCACGCCGCGAGGCGGAGATCTTGCTGGAACACTGCTTGAAAAAAGAGAGACTCTATCTGTTGACACATTTAGACGAAGAGGTTGAAGCCGACGGATATGTACAGATGTTACAAAGACGCTGTGCCAACGAACCTATCGAATATATCACCTCCCGGGTAAGCTTTTTCTCTCAAGAGTTCTATGCAGCCCCCGGAGCTTTGATAGCGCGTCCTGAAACAGAGATCTTAATAGAAAAGCTCCTGCAGAAGCTGGACCCTTTGACAAAAGAGTCTGTTGTTGAAGTGGGCGTGGGTTCGGGTGTGATCTCCATCGTCTTGGCCCAACATCTGAAAAACGCCTCTTTTTTAGCTACAGACATCAGTGAAGATGCTCTTGAAGTCGCAAGGAAAAACCTCGAAGGCAAGTCCATGACCGAGCGTATAAAACTTGTTCATACGGATCTGCTTGAAGGTGTAGATCAAAAGATCGATATTCTTGTCTCCAATCCCCCTTACATAGAAAATGGGATTAAACTGGAGTCAAACCTTGATTATGAGCCGCAAAATGCACTTTACGGAGGTGATGTCGGAGATGAGATTCTCCAGCGTCTCATTGATGAAACCGTACGCAGAGATGTGCGCATCTTGGCCTGTGAGATGGGATATGATCAAAAGCTGAAGATAGAAGAGTACACGCAAGGCCTAAAGATCAAATCTTTAGAATTTTACAGCGATTATGCAGGGCATGACCGCGGATTTATAATGGAGCTGAGATGACAAGAGCTAAAGATCAGTACAGGGAGGCACTAAATGCCGAATCTTAAGAGAATAATCGATCTGACGTATTTGATTTTATTAGGTGCAAGTATAGGCGGAATATTGACCCTTGGTATAGTCATGACCTCTACGGTGTTTCACTCGGCGAACTATATAGGCCCTCTGCTTTCTCATTATCAGGAGGGACAGATCATGTCAGGCGGTTTTGTCAAGTTCTCTTACTTCTTGACGCTTATGTTCTTTGTCATTATGTTTTACGAGATTTACTCCTATAAGATCTTGCAGCGCGATACAACAGTGATGATCTCTGCGCTTGTCTCTCTTTTTACGATAGGGCTTTTTACGGGTGTGTATACACCCCGTATTTTACAGATGCAAAAGCTTGGACAAGAGGCTACGCAGACCCCGGAGTTTGAACGGCTGCACTTGGGCTCTGAGCTTGACTTTAAGATATTGGTGGCGGCCTTGATCATTTTAATGGGGCGAAGACTTTATGTCCTTCTGGGTAAAAAGAAAACAGTATGATCACCTTTGAGAACCTTCATAAGTCCTTTGGTAAAAGGGAGATTCTTAAGGGGATAGACCTACATATCGTTGAAGGAAAAACCACTGTGATACTTGGGGTCTCTGGCGGGGGAAAATCGACTATTATTAAGCACATAGTAGGGCTGCTACAACCGGATAAGGGTCAGATTACCGTGGATGGAAAAAAAATAGTCGGTTCAAGTGAAAAGCAGATGCGTGCTATTCGCAAAGAGGTCGGATTTCTTTTTCAGTCAGGTGCTCTTTTTGACAGTATGGATGTTTTTGAAAATGTTGCTTTTGCGCTGAGGGAGCATACCACATTAAAAGAGGATGAGATCCATAAAGCTGTCTTCTCCAAGCTTTCAATGGTAGGTCTGGATCCAGACGTGATAGCGAGACTCTTTCCTGATGAACTTTCAGGAGGAATGCGAAAAAGGGTGGGGCTTGCCCGTACCATTGCTCTGGAGCCAAAGATTATTCTGTATGATGAGCCGACTTCGGGACTTGATCCTGTCACAAGTGATCACATTACGCAGATGATCATTAAACTGCAAAATGAGCTTGGTATTACTTCAGTACTGATCTCTCATGATATTAAGGAGAGTTTTAAGGCAGGAGATTATTTTGCTATGCTTTATGATGGAAAGATCATAGAGTACGCCGACGCGGAAGGTATCAAAAACTCTTCTCATCCTGCCGTTAAGCAGTTTCTTAATGGAACAAGCGAAGGCCCCATCCAGTTCCACTAGTATCTTTTAGAGACTATTTTTTTGGCCGGTTAGGATCACCAAAGCGCGATTCCCACCATTCATGCGGACTTGCTGCTTTATCACGTATATCTTCTTCTTTAAAACTGTATTCATAATGCTTGCAGTACTCCAAGATGATCTTGTAGGCATCATTGATCTGCATGCTCATCTGTTGGGCTGTTTTGATATCATTGGGATTTTTATCAGGATGCCATTTATGCATAAGGTTTCGGTAGCGTTGTTTGATTTCAAAAAGGGTGGACTTGTCGGAGAGGCCAAGGAGAGTCTTGGCTTTAAGGAGTGTTTCCAGAGAACTCATATAGATATGAGTTAGTCTTTTTGTTGACGCATGTAGGTTGGAACGTCAAGAAATTCGTCACGTCCGTCAAAGTCTTCACCACCGACGACTTTTAGAAGCGGACGCTGAATTGGCACCTGTTTCTGCTCTTCAGGAACGGTGAACTCGGAGTTGTTAGTCGCATTCCCACCCTGGTTCAGCTCTTTTTCAAAACCGGTTGCTACAAGAGTAACACGGATATAGTCCAAAGAGAGAGTATCATCCGTAGTCGTACCGAAGATAACATCCGCGTCTTCATCAGCAGATTCTTCGATAACATTCATCGCTTCGTTCATCTCGATAAGAGAGAAGTCCGGGTGCATGTGAAAGTGTACCAAAACACCCATCGCTCCATTGATAGACATATTGTCTAAAAGAGGGGATTCGATAGCAGATTTGATCGCTTCATAAGCCGCATTGTCACCCTGGTGAATACCGACACCCATAAGTGCCATACCGCGGTGAGACATAACAGTCTGAAGGTCGGCAAAGTCAAGGTTGATGTCATTGGCACCTGAAGCAAGGATAACACCTGAAGTACCGCTAACCGCTTGAGAAAGAACGCTGTCTACCAGTCTGAAGCTGTCTTTGATACCCATGTTTCTATCAACGATAGAAAGAAGCTTGTCGTTAGGAATAACAACGATAGAGTCAGACTCTTTCTTCAGCTCTTCCAGGCCTGCTATAGCAACTTTCATACGTTTGCGCTGTTCAAACATAAAGGGTTTGGTCACGACGGAGATAGTCAGAGCACCCACCTCTTTGGCGATCTTTGCGATTACGGGCGCTGCCCCTGTACCTGTTCCACCGCCAAGACCGGCAGCGACGAAAACGATATCGGCACCTTCAAGTGCGTTGCGGATATCATCATAGCTTTCGATAGCAGACTCTCTACCGACGTCAGGTTTCATACCCGCACCAAGACCCTTGGTAAGCTTTGCTCCCAGTTGGATCTTTGTACATCTGGTTGAGTGATCTAACATCTGAGCATCAGTGTTGGCAACGACCATCTCTATACCTTCGATACCCTCACTGATCATATGTCCGATCATGTTTCCACCGCCGCCGCCGACGCCGACTACAATAATCTTCGCTCCCGAAACTGTTGTTGTCTCTTCTACACTAAACGCTTCCATTCTCTCTCCTTATTTCTAAAATAACTGGGTTGCCCACTGCCAAATCTTATTAAACAAGTTCGGTTCGTCTTTTTTAATTTGATGTGGTGTTATAGAGGCTAATTCACTTCTTACATCTGCCGGATCATCCATAGAGATACCTTCACCCTCATTCAGGTTAGGCGCTATGTCCGTCATGTCAGGGGTTGTTCTCTCGTCCAGACTCTCGTTTCGGTGACGCATATGTTTGTTCACGTCGATCTCATAGGGGGCATACTCATTGGCCGCATATTTTAAAAGTCCGATGGCACCCGAGTAAGAGGGGTCTCTGAGTGTGTCAAAAAGACCATCCATTTCATTAGGTTTGGCTAAACGCACAGGCATGTTGTCAAAGATAGCAACGGCCAGTTCACGGATACCCTCCATCTTAGTAAATCCACCGGTAAGTACGATACCTGCGCCAAGCTGATCTTTTAGACCGCTTTTCTCAATGGACTGCGCGATGATCATCAGTGTCTCTTCAACGCGGGCATAGATGACATTATAGACCACTTCCAAAGAGACCTCGTGGGTTGTCTCCTCATCTCCGATAACGGGGAGTTCTATCAAGTCATTGGACGGGGTGTGCAGACTTCCATAGGTCATCTTTACATTATCGGCTGTGTTAAGCGGAGTGTGCAAGGCCATAGAAAGGTCGTTGGTGATATGGTTTGAACCCACACCCAGGAAATCATTATATCGTATGGAATTTCCTGAATGAATCACTATATTACAGGTGGATCCGCCCATATCTATTACGGCTGCACCCAACTCTTTCTCATCGGAGTTGAGTGTTGCTATGGCAGAAGCATAGCCGCTGAGTACAATGTTCTCAACATCAATACCGGCAGCTTTTACCGCTTTGCGAAGGTTGTTAAGATTAGACTTCTGCGTAGTGATGATATGCGTCTCTACCTCAAGTCTGGCGGCATTCATGCCTAAAGGGTCTTCTATAAAGTCCTGATCGTCTACTTTGAAGTTATACGGAAGGGTGTGCAGGACCTCATATTCATTAGGGATATTGGCATTATACAAAGATGTCTGCATAACGCGGTTGATCTCTTTGAGACCGACCTCTTTATTGGGGATATTGACAATACCGCTTGAGTTCAAAGATTTTGTATACGCACCGGAGATGGAAACAATGGCCTTGGTAAAGTTTGTTCCCGCAACGCGCTTGGCGTCATTGAGCGCATTTTTGATAGACTTGGAAGCAAGCTCGATATTTGTAATGCTTCCCTTTTTTAGCCCCTGAGCCTTACTTATACCAGCGCCAAGAATCTGTATCTTTCCATCATCATCTATATCGGAGATAATAGCACAGATCTTAGTAGAACCGATGTCAATGGCAAGTACTGTTCTGTCCAAGGTTATTTTCCTTCTAAATATGAGGTCACAGGATACTGTGCCTCAAGTTTTTTAAGTAATCCGTCATTTAAGAGAGATGTCTTAAATCGTAACACATTCTTTTCTTGGGTGTTGTTTTTCTTTTTAAGCAACTTTTGTTCCAAAATATTAAATAAAACAATTTTATTTTCTTTCAGCTCTATAAATCCGCGTTTGTTCTGCTGAGCGAAAAGAGCTTCGAGGAACTCGGCTGCCTCGTATTCACTTAAAGGAGCGAGTTTGTCAATGCTTTCACGTGTTAAAAAAGGCGAGCGTTTTCCGTTGAAAGTCGCAACGGAGTTTTTGGCCAGTTCGGTAAGCTTAAGTTTTGTCTGCTCTTTTATATAGGCTGCTCTGATCTCATCAGAAGTCTCCTCAAAGCTTTTTGGTTGACTTGCTTTGACTTCCAAAAGTTTGATGACAAAGAACTTGCCGTCCACCTCTTGAGGCTTAAGGTAAGGTTTGTCCATGCCCAGTTTAAGGATCTTCTCAAAGGCTTCTGCTCCAAAAGGATTTTCGTTTTGGGTGATGGTAAGCTCCTCTGTCTTGATAGAAGCGGCCAGTTTTCCTTTTTTGTAGTCGATGTAGGTACGAAGTGCCTCTTTATTGGTCGCTTCGGCATTGAGAGAAGCGATAATGTCGGTCTGTGCCTCGGTAAGGCTTTTTATTTCGCCATCTGCTTTAGTGTATTGATGCTTGTTCTTCTCATAAGCATTTTTAAGCTCTTCCTCACTGTACTCGTTCATAACAGGAGCCTGTTCGATCACCTCGACGCGATAAGAAGGTTCGCTCATATACTCAAGTTTATGTGCTTCCCAGTAGCTTTTCAATGCCTCTTCTTTGGCTTCAACACTTACCATGGAACTGTCGAGTACCTTGTAAGAGATCTTGTCATTGATATACAGGGCTGTTGAAATAGCTTCTTTTTCAAGTTCAAGCGCCTTGGGTGAGATAATGCCCATAATCTTGGCTAAAAGCAGGGACCGGCGTACATCCGTCTCATACTGCATCATTGTCAGATGTGCCTGTTTGAGTACTTTTTGATAGGTCTGTTTATCAAACTTGCCATCTTTAAAAAAGGCATCGGTCTTTGCAATGTTCTCACTGAGTTCGGCATCAGATACTTCAAGTTTAAACTCTTGTGCGAGATTGAGAAGAAGCGATTCATTGATGAGTTGTTGAAGAGCCTGTTGTTGAAGACCAAAGGCCTTTGCCTGTGCCTCATCAAATTTGCCTTGCATCATTTGATTGTATTGTGAAAAAAGTCCGCGGTAGGCAGTATTGAGTTGATGCACACTGACCTCTACGTTTCCAACCTTGGCAACCGCATCAGCACTTCGTCCTGAAAAGCTTCCACTTCCAATTGCAAACATAGGACCCGCGGCAATAAATGCGCCAACGCTGATCCATAGTGTAATATTTAAATATTTGCGATGTCTTTGCATCCATGTAATCATATAATTTTTCCTTAAAATATTATTCTAGATATTCTAGTAAGATAAGCATTAAAAGTCTATAAATGTGCTGCACGAAAGCGGGAATACTTGTATTTGTAACAATATGGGCCCCACAGAACTTCTTTAAAGCCTGTTTTTAATATACTGATAGCACTTTTTCTAGTGGGTAAGGTATAGCATCACTAACAAAATGGCGTCTGAACACGCTAGCAGTGCTTCATGAGACCCCTTTGAGGGTATAACATCTAGGTATGTCGCCCTGTGTGATCAGTGAAGAGGAAATAGATAATGTTTAATACGGCATATAAAGCGACTAAAGGTCTGTAGTAATGGAAGTTTTCGACGGGGATACCCAACAACTCGGTTCAGCAGCGGGATTGATCATCATGATGATCTATCTGGGCTGGCATCTGTTTATTAAGAAAAAATAGACTTTTTTATAAAGCGTTCTGGGGCTGTTGCTTAGTTGAAACCCATCTCACGATGTCTGGAAAGTTCACCGAGCATAAGCAGCCTGCATGATTTTTCCAAGATGGCAAGACGGCGTGTCATGGAGTGCAGGTCCCTGGAAAAGGCATAGACCCCATAGCCTTTTATCACCATCATATTGACCTCGTTCTTAATAAAATACTGGGGGATCTCTGAACTGGCCCTGTCGTACCAGTCATCGTAGCTTTTAGGATTGTAAATAGAGAGGCCTTTACACTCTTTTTGTCCAAAATAGTCTTGAGGTGTGATAACGGAGTGATTAAAACTGTAAGCGGTTGTATACGGCGGCATCGAAAAACTGATGAACTTCGCATCAGAGATCTGAGCATAGATCTGTGCATGGATAGGGGTGTCTATACTGGCCTCTTTCCAACGGTAGTCCTTGTTGTGACCGAGTTCCACAAGGTCATTGTCCCTTATGCTATGAAAAATCGCCTCTTTTTTGTTGATAATAAAACGGTTGTTGTCGGTCTTGGCCGAGATAGAACCGTGATAGAGCCCAAAAAAGTCATCTTGGAACATTGAATGTGAGAGTGCAGAGAGTTCGTTTTTTAGATGAGCGACCATAAAATACCTTGAATATAAATCTGTGTCAGTATAACGTATTGCAAATAAAACTATTATTCCTGCTCAAACAAATCTTAATTATTCTAAATATAAGAGCGATTTCGCTATTATAAAATAAAATTTATCTCCAAGGTCCTGTGTTTGCAAAATATTCCCCATATCCCCGTTCTATATCGCGAAGTCGAAGCAACATTTAAAGATATCCCTGAGGGTGTTGTCATCGATTGTACCATGGGGTACGCCGGGCACAGTTCACTGATCCTGGAGACAAACAAAAACATTAAGCTGATCGGAATCGATCAAGACCAGACGGCGATTGACTTTTCTACTAAACGTCTTGAACCCTTTAAAGAGCGTGTTCAGATCAAAAAAGGGCGTTTTTCTGAGATGGCGGCAGAGATATTTGAAGAGAACGACAAAGAGAGTATCAGAGGTCTTTTGGCCGATATAGGGGTTTCGTCTTTGCAGCTGGATGAAAAAGAACGCGGTTTTGGCTTTGAGAGTGATACTCTTGATATGCGTATGGATCCGAGTCGTGATTTTTGTGCGGCAGATGTCGTCAACGCGTATGCCCAAAATGAGTTGGAGCGTATCTTTTTTGATTATGGCGAGATTCGAAATGCCAAGCGTATCGCTTCTGAGATAATAAAGGCAAGACCCTTGCACTCAGCCAAAGAACTCTCCGATGTAGTACGTCCTTTTGCCCCGTACGGAAAGAAGATACACCCTGCCACCTTGGTCTTCCAGGCGATTCGAATCGAGGTCAATAATGAACTTGGCGAGCTTGAGGGGCTTTTAAATGCGATAGAGAAGGCAGAGCTGACCCAGGCGAAGATCGCTATTATCTCCTTTCATTCACTTGAAGACCGCATGGTAAAGCAGCGGTTTAAAAAATGGTCAAAGTCGTGTATCTGTGATGAGATGGCGATACGCTGTACCTGCGGTAATGATCATGCCCTAGGTAAGGTCATCACCCGTAAGCCTTATGAGGCCAAGCCTGACGAGGTGAAAGAAAATGCTCGAAGCCGGTCAGCCAAGATGAGGGTGTTTCAATTTGGACTATAGTGACAAACATGATATCTTAAGTGAGATAGATACCGTCATCGGCGCTAAAAAGGAGTTGAGTTTTTCTTACCTGCTCACAGTCCTTATGGGCGTCGCACTGGTCTTGCTGCTGGCCTTTCCCAAGATCTTTTTACAAAGCAGTATCTATTACAAAAGCCGTGATATATCGGCACTGGAACGTGAGTACAAGAGCTTAAAAGAAGAACATAAGATCATCAGCAACGAGGTCGAACAGAAAAAGTTTAAAAACCAGATTCTGGACACCCTGTTTTAAGTTAAAATATACCGTGTACAGCCTAAGTATTAAGGAAAAGACGTGTTGCGAAAATTTATAGAGTTTGCGATAGATAAGCCCCTATTAAACCATATCTTTCTTGCTTTTATTGTTCTTCTTTCCATACTCTCCTATATCAACATACCCAAAGAGATCTTTCCTCCCGTCCAGATGGATAAGGTGGTTGTGACGGGTGCTTATCCGGGTACGAGTGCAGATGTTATGGATAAGATGGCTGTTAAAAACATTGAAGATGAACTTAAAAATATCAATGCCCTGGACAGTTTGGAAACCGAGGTCAAAAACGGCAGCTTCAAGATCACCGCAGATATCAAAGATAGTGCGGACAATATCTCTGCGCTTAATGACGTCAAAGACGTCATAGCAAAGACAAAACGTGACCTGCCTTCGGACATGGATGAACCCGTAGCGCGTCTGTTTGAAGAGTCCATTCCCCTGACACAAATAGCAATATCAGGAAACTTCAGCACACAAGAGCTGCTGAAGATGGCTGAAAAGCTAAAATCAGAAATATCCCTGTTCAAAGACCTGAACGAGATCAGTATTCGGGGTGATGCGGATGAAGAGCTTCTTGTTAAACTAAACCTTTCCAAAATAGAGGCCTTTGACTTAAAAAGCGAGGATGTGATGAGGGCGCTCTCCTCAATGAGCTCTATCTTTCCTATAGGCACGATAAAGGAGAGAGGAAAACACCTTTATATCAGTACAAACAATGGAGAAAAAGAGCTGGAAAAACTCAAAAATATGCTCTTGCATATCTCAGGGAAAAAAGTACGCTTGGCTGATGTGGCCGATGTTGAGTTTGGTATATCCGAACAGAGCGAACTCTCTCACTATAACGGAGTTTTGAGTATCTCTATTAATATCACCAAATCAACATCAGGCAACTCCATAGCCCTGGTAAAAGAGCTGCGCAACCTATTAAAAAGATACGAAGAAAAATACCCGCAATTTACCTTTAGTGTGTACGGAGACACCTCTGTATGGATCAAGAACCGCTTGAATACCGTGTTCTCAAACATTATGTTTGGCCTTTTTCTGGTCTTTGTTGCCATGATGTTGACGGTTAACCGAGGTATAGCAGTGGTGGTCGCCTTAGGTATTCCTCTGTCTTTTATGATTGGTCTTATCGTGACGGAGAAGATCGGATACTCTTTGAACATGCTCTCTCTTCTGGGCGGACTGATCGCCTTGGGTATGCTTGTTGATGAGGCTATTGTTGTTGCAGAAAACATCTACAGACACCTGGAAATGGGAAAAGAGCGGCGAGAGGCGGTGATAGAAGGAACGGTAGAGATGTTTCCGGCGGTGCTTGCGGCAACCCTGACTACAGTCTTTGCATTTTTGCCCTTGTTGATGATGACGGGGGAGATGGGAACCTTTATTCGGATACTTCCCATTATGATCTCGGTACTGCTGATCTCTTCGCTTTTCGAGGCCTTTTACTTTTTGCCTCTTCATGCCAAAGACTTTCTGCGTATACGTCATGAAGACCATGTAAGTCATGATATGTGGGCCAAGTTATATACCTGGTACGAGAAGGTCTTGTATCTACTGGTGAAAAAGAAGAAGAGAGCACTTCTGCTGATGGTGGTGTCCATTCTTGCGCTTACTGCGCTTCTTGGATCGCAAACACGTTTTCAGCTCTTTCCCGATTTTGACGTTACTCAGGTGTTTGTCTCGGGAAAACTGGAAATCAATCATGACCTCAAAGACACTGAAAAAGTCATTACCCAGATTGAAAAGGCGATACTGGCATACAAAAAAGAGGGGGAGATGATCTCCATAACCTCTATAGTGGGAATGCGTCTGGATGCGAAAAACCATGCTGAGGTCGGTGAAAACCTTTTTCATATCTTTATGGACCTGAATGAACGTGCACCGAGTAATGTCTTTGAGAAGTATATCAATCCTTATATCTCGGTGGAGTATGACAAGGATCTCTTGACACGCGAACGCGAGGCCAAAGAGATCGCCAGAGATATTGAAAAGATCATCAAAAATTTTCAAGATATGGAAGAAAAGGGTATTAAGGTCTTTGACGAACTTTCAGTCACCACCCCGGGTACAGGTGTGGTCAAAAATGATGTTGAAATTTCACTTTCGGGTAAGGAAGACAGACTCTTGCTGAAAGGGCTTTCACGTATTGAAGATGAGATGAAAAAACACAAGGGTGTCTATAATATCAGTAATGATGCGACTGAGGGAGAAAAAGAGCTTAAACTTCGACTGAACAGTTATGGTCAAAACCTCGGCTTTAATGAAGAGGTACTTAACAGAGAACTTCGTGCCTACTACCTCCAAGGGGAGTATGGAAAGATGTTTAATGAAGCGGGTCTGGTGCGCATTCGTGTAGAGAGCAGTAAAAAAGATTCGTATGATGATCTGGAAAATATCAAACTGAATGTTCCCGGTACGCAGAAAAGTGTGCGTTTAAGTGATATTGCAGACTTTATAGTGCAAAAAGCCTATGTCAGCATAGATAAGGAAGACGGGAAACGTATCCGATCCATCTTTGCCTCTTTGAACAAGGAACTTATTACGGCGGGAGAGATGACCAGTGTGCTTGAACCGCTTATCCATGAGCTAAAGACGGAGGGTTACGGTGTTGATATCAAGGGCGAGCAAGAAGAAAACGATAAAACAAAGCGTGAACTCTCACAGGCTTTTTTAGTCGCGATGTTTTTGATCTTTATCTCGCTGGTGTGGCTTTTTGACTCCTTGGTAAATTCGGCTATCGTCCTTTCGAATGTTCTGTTTATCGGTCTTGGTGTACTGGCGGGGCATATGATCATGGGACTGAATATGACAATGCCAAGTCTTATCGGCGCTATCGGTCTGGTCGGAGTGGTGGTTAATGACGGTATTTTGATGGTGCTGTTCATACGAAAGGCAAAAGATATAGATGCGATGGTCTCTCTGGCACGAACCCGTTTAAGACCCATCATCCTGACATCTATCACAACGGTTCTGGGCCTGTCAACACTTATCTTTTTTGCTTCGGGGCAGGCGATGATCCTGCAGCCTATGGCCATCTCTTTGGGCTTTGGTATCGCGTGGGCAACGGTGTTAAATCTTTTTTACATACCGCTTCTGTACAGTGTGGTCAAGAGAGTACCGCTAAGTGAAGTAGAACCTGCAAAGGAGTAGGGAGTATGAATAAAATACTGTTTTTGTTTTTGGCGACGCTTGTGCTCTGGCTTGTATTTTTTAAGAGTGAGAAGGTAGAACTGGGCCCGGGGGTGATGGCAGGGCAGGCTCCGGTGCAAGAAAAGCTCTCTTTGGCAAAGCAGTTTATGTTTAGAGGATATACCCTTACCCCTCTGGCCCGTTTTGAGTTAAAGGCCAAGGTGCTCTCAAAGGAGAACTACACTTTAGGGCGTGAGTCTGAGCTTTCACCCTCTGACCTTGCCCTGGGCTGGGGCAGGATGTCGGATGAGGATGTTGTAAAAAAGATCAGTATCTCCCAGTCCGGCCGATGGTACCGATGGAGTACGGATACCTTTCCTATTCCCCGCAGAGAGATCGAAACCAGTAGTGCGAACATGCACATCATCCCCAAAGATGAAGTGGTGAAGTCAGCGTTGGGGCGTATACGTGCGGGAAGTATAGTCAGTATACGCGGAAACCTGGTAAAGGTTAATGCAAAAGACGGCTGGCGCTGGGTCAGTTCTCTTAGCCGAACAGATACGGGCAGCGGGGCCTGTGAGATAGTCTTCGCCGAGTCTATCGAGATAGAAGCTCTTCCCTGAACGGTCCGGAGCTGTTCCAAAATGCTTAAAAGTCTAAAGGGCTTTTAACCGCTTCTTTGTTCATCTCTTTTACGACATGGGTGTAGATCATCGTCGTCTCTATGCTCTTATGTCCCAAGAGCTCCTGAATGGAACGGAGGTCTACACCTGCTTGTAAGAGATGGGTCGCAAAGGAGTGTCTAAAAGCGTGAGAACTTACGCGTTTATGGATACCTGACTTGATAACCGCTTCTTTGATATTTCGGCCAAGTGTCTGAGGATGTACATGATGTCTTCGTATGCTCTCACTTCGAGGGTCTTTAGAGACCTTTCTCATGGGAAATAGAAACTGCCACTTTGTCTCTTTGTACGCATTAGGATATTTTCTCTCTAAAGCATATGGCATATAGACTGTCCCGTATCCATTTTTTATATCATCTTTATGTAGATTTACGACGTATTCGACCTGAGCTTGCAGCAAGACCTTGAGCTTATGAGGAAGGGGTACAGTTCTGTCCTTTAGAGATTTGCTATCAAAGATATAGACCTTGTCATAACTAAAGTCTACATCCTTTACACGTATGTTTAGCACTTCTTGCATACGAAGCCCGCAACCATACATCAATGACACCAGCAGTCGGTATATTCCAGAGAGATTTGAAATAACCAAAAGAACTTCTTCCTTATCCAAAACCGTAGGTATATGTTTTCTCTCTTTAGCTCTTAAGGCCTGAATATTCTCATCTCTCATATCAATACCAAGAACTTGAGTATAAAGGAACAACAGGGCATTAAATGCCTGGTTTTGTGTGGAAGGAGCAACCTGTCTTGTCATCGCCAAATAACTAAGGAACTCTTCTATTTCAACTTTTCCCATATCAACAGGATGCTTTTTGTTATGGAAAAAAATAAATCTCTTAATCCATTCAACATAACTCTTTTCAGTCTGAATACTATAATGTTTAAGTCTAATTTTTTCCCGAGTAAGATCTAACAACTTCTTTTTCATCATTAACTCCTCATCAATACCTAAACACAATGTGAGATAGCGAAAAAAAAGACCGATATTAGAATAAAGTGTTCAAATATCGAAGATTTCCGACTAAAACACACATTGTACATGGTTACAAACTTACTCGTATTCTTGAAAAATAGACTAAATATGTCAATTTGACATTTTTTTACTGTAGAAACATATATTTTTTATGATGTGATATCGTGATATTAAGTCAATTATACATATAATGTTTAGATATTAAATTGTTGTCCGCCCCCGCGAAGCGGAGGCGGACAACGGCTCGGTTGAGCACTGAACGTGCCACCTACCATTTGTTCCTCTCCGCTGCGCTACGAACAACAAATGGTAGGAGTCACACACTTAAGCTAGCTTCCAAGAAATACCTTCGGTCTTTCTCGAAATCTAACTCAAGCGGTGCTCAACCGAGCCGTTATAAGTAGGAAATAAAATGTTCACAATTGAACTTATTAAAAATAATATTAGTTGGATTAAAGATATAGTGACCCTTGTCTTTGCTGGAACAGCAACTATTATAGGTATACTAACTTACAAAAAAGCTAAAGCAACTTTACTACAACCAATAAGAACAGAAGTTATAAAAAAACAATCTGAATTATTGACTGATTTTTTGCAATTCCTAAAAGACAATAATCAATCTTTTGAACATGGTATTGATTATATTAATATTGTCCAAGTCAATGTATTGTATACATTAAAAGATTACGGCTTTGTATTTCAAGAACAAGAAACAATTATTAATGAAATATCGAAAAATACATCTGGATGGATTCCATGTGGTAAAAGTAACACACTTCATGATGTAGAAATCATTGGTACATTTAATAGTGAATTTAGAACATCACCAGAAAAAGACTATCAAAAAGAAAAGTTTGATAATTTGAAGAATCAAAAGATTGATATTGACAAAATATATCAAACAATAACCTACAAAGATTTTATGGAAAAGCTAACTGACTTTTCTGATAATCCATTTATGCCAAAATCTATACAAATTACTTTAGATGAATTAATAAGTTCAATAAACTACAATATTTCAAAAGTTTTAAAAAAAGAACTTGAGATATTTATGCTTCAATTTAGTGAAGAATATTTTAAAAATGGTAATGCCCCTAACTTTGATCCAATTGGTGTTTATAATAGCTTCAATCATGCAAGAAGTCATCATAAACCATCTATCTTAAAATTAAGAAAAGATATTAGAGACTATTTATTAATTGATGAACTGTGGTAACTAAAACACTTATAACAACCACGAGGAGCCAATACGAACCCGCAAGCGGTTTCGCATTGGCTCACGATAAACGTTAGGTACTAAATGAAATATAAAATAATTAGTCACATTCTCTTATTAGTAATAGTCATAATTAATACTGGATGTGCTGTACGAAAAATACATCCTGAACCAAAAGAATGTTCACATAGTGAAAATTATTTGATTAATTCTTACACTCATACCGTAGAAAGTCCATACGTTAATATGAATAATAAACGTGACTTTACAGTAAATGTGTATTCAAAAACAAAAAAAACATTAATACATAGCACGCTATTAGAAACTATACCAAACCTTAAACAAGATAATTCATCTGATACATTTCATTTAGATATTTTTGCAAAATATCAAGGTCATGGTGGTGCAGGTGGACAAGAATTTCTAACAGGATTAAGTTTAGGCCTTATTCCTAGTTGGGGTACCAGAAAAAATTTATATGAATATAAATTTAAACTTTACAAAAATGGTCAATTGTATAAAACTTCTGATTATCACATTGATGAAGACTTTTATGCTCATTTAATTCTCTTACCTTATGGGCTATGGGATACATACTTTGTCTTTACCGATGGTATGCACTATGAACCAATAGAGTTATATGATCTAGCTCTACATACAATGATAAAAAAATGTAGTAATGAAAATGAGATGGAACTTGTCATGCAAAGACCTAACAAATACGAGGAGCGCAATACTAACCCGCAAGCGGATTAGTATTGCTCACGACGAGCGTTAGATTACAAAATAATATTTCAAGGAAACACAATTGAAAAAACTGACAAACAATGTACTGTATAACTTTTTGGGAATATTTTTTACGATATTGCCATTATTTCAAACAAACTATATGTTAAATTGGCTTAGCGAACATCCTAATGAAAGAACAACGATTGGTATCATACTCATGGTTACATATGTATTTCTAGGATTAATAATAGTAAAAATGATTTTGCTTTTTAGGCATAGATTCTATTTAGCTACAAGTTTTTCTCAGCAAAAAGAAATAATAAAAGAAAAATATGTTTTTTACATTTCATTTTTTTATATGGCAGCTGTAATATTTATAATGCAAGCATTTTTTGGAACTCAAGAGAACCAAGTTATCTCATATTTTCTTTTGATTCTTTCAATTATAATGGCTATAAAAGCAATGAAAAAATACTCAAAAAAAGAAAAACTTGAAATGTTAAATGAATTACCTTTTTTAGTAAAATATCAATTTAAACTTTTACTCTACCTTGGAGAAACAATAGATAAGTTTGTTGGAATATTTAAAAAATCTAACAAAAACGAGGAGACAGAATAATTTTTCACGAGCGAAAAATTATCGCTCACGATAAACGTTGTACTGGCGCTGTGCGCCAGTACAACGGGGGCGCGGATTGAACATCCACTAGTCGTACCGTGCGCGCACGGCACAACAAGCGGAAGGAGCGATCACCCCACGAGAAAATTAAAATTTTCACGAGTGGCGTCGCTCATCCGCGCCCCCGTTATGTATCAGGAAATAAATTATAAAAAAAGCAATAATACTAGGGACTAGCCATCCCATTCAACTAGGAAATAATAAAAAAGATAATTTCTATTCCTACATAGAACAGCTATGTAAAATAAAGAATATAAAAGCTGTTGCAGAAGAAATTTATGGTACATCAATTGCAGCAAATGTATCAGTTCAATTAGGCATAAAATATGTGATTATCGAACCCACTCCAGAAGAACGGGAAGTGTTAGGTATTGAAGATAGAACTGACATAGACTTAGAGTTTCAGATTAGAAATAAAGTAGAAAATCATTCTGATGAACTTACTATTCATAATTTGCCTATTAAAGAGTATGAAGCATATACTGAGAGATATCAAACTGTTTATCGACAAAGAGAAGCCGAATGGTTAAAAAGAATATATAAACTTAATACTTGGCCTATATTAATTATTTGTGGAGCAAACCATTGTCAACCTTTTTTTGAGCTTTTATCTAAAGAAGGCATTGATATTGTAAAAGAATCCAGTGAGTGGGCTGTATGTCAGAATACATAACAAAACCTTGGAGAGAAATAGTTGACCCTGCGGGCACAACTATTTCTCAAGTCAAACGTTGTACTGGCGCTGTGCGCCAGTACAACGGGGGCGCGGATTGAACATCCACTAGTCGTACCGTGCGCGCACGGCACAACAAGCGGAAGGAGCGATCACCCCACGAGAAAATTAAAATTTTCACGAGTGGTGTCGCTCATCCGCGCCCCCGTTAGCATACAAAAAGGAACTTTTATTAGAAAAACTATATATTTATTAATTTCACTTTCTTCTTCTTTAGTATATGCACAATCAAGTATATGCTTTGGCACAACTTCAAATGGTAGTTTGAAAAATGGCGTTGAGCTACCCAGTGAAGGAAATAATTTCGTCTCCTATAGTTCAGTTGCTAGATTAGCTGGACGTAACTATGTACACTCTTCTGTCAAAGACATAATTATTAACTCTTACAAAAAACTTGAAGTTAAAATGCCCAATAAGGTATATAAGTATGCTGAAACAGGATTCAAAGATGGAGGCAAGTTTAGTCCCCACAAAACACATCAAAACGGATTATCAGTAGACTTCATGACCCCCGTTTTAAATAAAGAGAATGAATCCGTTCATTTACCTACACATCTACTAAATAAGTTTGGATATGATATTGAGTTTAATAAATCGGGAGAATATGAAGACTACCGTATAGACTATGAAGCTCTTGCTTCACATATAGTGGAACTACATAAAGAAGCAAAAAGACAAGGCTTTGATTTATGGCGTGTAATTTTTGATCCAAAATTACAACCAAATTTATTTCAGACTAAATATGGTAAGTATTTAAAACAAAACATACAGTTTTCAAAAAAGCGATCTTGGGTAAGACATGACGAACATTATCATGTAGACTTTGAGATACCATGCAAATGAATGCTAACAAGTACGTGGAACGCAATACTAACCCGCAAGCGGGTTAGTATTGCTCACGATAAACGTTATCTCGGACGCTTCGCATCCGAGATAACGGTGGCGCGGGTTGAACACCCGCTAGTTATCCGTTGCTTCGCACCAGATAACAAGCGGGAGGAGCGGACAACTAAATCAGAGAGCAAGCTCTCAAATTTAGCCGCCACTCACCCGCGCCACCGTTATGTCATAAAGGATAAATTATAAATTTTTTTCTATCATTAGTATCGGTCATTGGCTTCATAGCTTTGTTCTTTTTTCTTGCCTTTAGAAAAGTAAAGTCTAAATCAACAAGAAAGAAAGCATTTATTGGGTTTTTAGTACTAGCTACATTAATGTTTTTCTATAAATATGATTGTTATTACGAAGAAGTCAGCGATGCTGATAGAATAGTCATAAATAACTATTTATCAACTTTTCAAGCGTTAGATATTAATCAGTCTTGTAAAGATGACCCAATTAAACTTCTTAAAGTAGAAAAACTTGATGAGAAAGAATATGTCAAAATATTATTTACAGAAGCTATTAACAAGCCTTCACTTAATTATGGTGACCTTCGGTTTATGTCCTATAAGATAAGACAATATCGAAGAGAAAAAGCTGACTAAAAGACATAACAAAAACTTGGAGAGAAATATGAGACCCGCAAGCGGTTCTCATATTTCTCAAGACGAACGTTATGTGACGAAAGGAACTTATGAAAATAAAATTTATAACCTTGGTAATGACTTGTCTTTTTCCTTTGTTAGTTATAGCAAATGAGAATAAAATAGTCGGGGATATAAATTGCGATGGAAAAGAAGACATTGCAAAAATGACCTCGAACAAAAGTAAAGTAATGATTTATGTAACTTTAAATGATGGTACAAAATCAAATGAGATAGAATTTGGCTTAGGTGAGTCAGGCTACCAAGATTCTCTTTGTGGCATAAAACCAATACTAAGTTCAGAAGAGTTAGTAGAAGAAATGATAGGTTACAAGCCTTCTAAAAGCTGTATAGGTCTAAATATAAGAGCTGGTGAGTGTGATTCAATGCATCTGTTTTGGAACAAAGAAACAGGGATGTTAAATTGGTGGAGACTATAAACCACATAACAAATTCTAGCAGCCAATACGAACCCGCGAGCGGTTTCGCATTGGCTGAAGACGACCGTTATGTTACAAAGGAAACAGATGTCCAGAGATGAAGAAATAAACCAACTTTTAGAAGAAGCATTAGAAAAATTAAACCTTGCTATGCAAAAAGTACATTATGCACCAAAAGAAGAAAGAGAGCTTTATAATATTGGAACTCTTGGTATGGCTGGGGGAACTATTGTTGATTTTCAAATGAAAATATTTGAAAGACGTCCTGAATTGCAAAAAAAATCATCTGTAGAAGAATATTCAGATGACCCTGAGTTAACAATGGAAGAAAGAGAATTTACAAGTAAACTTTCATCAGAAAAGCTTGAAGAAATCGACAATGCTTTACTTTCTGAAGCAAGTAAACATTATAGAAAAGTAGCAAGACTAGTGGCAAGCATGTTCAGTCAAAAAGAAATTCATGTGGAAGGAATTCCTGATATATTTTATGCTGAAAGAGTAAGACTATTAGTTAAAAATGGATATTTAGAGTCTCAAGGGAATTTAAAAGGAATGCGTTTTAGTGAAGTTAGGCTTATTAATAAGGAACTGACACTTACAACATAACAAATTCGAGGAGCCAATACGAACCCCTAGCGGGTTTCGCATTGGCTCACGACAAACGTTATACTCAGAACACGATTTTAAGCATAAATGTTATTTTAGCTATAATTATATTTAGATACTTAAGTAAGGAAACTATATGAATAATGTAGAAATTTTACAAGAAGCATTACAATTAAATCCTCGAGAGCGATACATGGTTGTTGAGAGCTTACTTGAGAGCCTTGATCAACCTGATAAAGACATTGATGAGACATGGGCAAATGAAGCAGAAAAACGTCTTAAAGACTATAATAAAAATAAAGTAGAAACTATACCTTTTAATAAAATATTCGATTAATGAATATTGAATTTTTACCGCTAGCAAAACTTGAACTAGATGATGCCATAGGGTATTATGAACTTCAATTAGAGGGGCTTGGTAAAAGATATAAAGAAGAAGTTCGAACCTCCCTTAATCGTATTGCAGTTTTCCCAAAAGCATGGACGATTATCCGTCCTAATATTAGAAAATGTGTTATGCATAAGTTTCCATATAATATTTTATATTCCATTCAAGAAAAGACTATTTTAATAATCGCAATAGCCCATCATCATAGACACCCCGATTATTGGATTGACAGATAAACAGTATAACAAAGCATAGAAGAGTAATAGTTTCCTCTTTGGCGAGGCTATTTCTTGATTAAAACGTTATATTACAAGAAAGCCTGATGAAACTTTATATTATCATTCATATATTTTTTGCTGCTTGCTTACCCTGGGCTATTAGATTAAAGTAAATAATACTTTCTGGATTTTCTAACTGTTCAAAAGCTCTTAGATGACTGCAAAGGGCTTCTTTTAATTCTTACAAAAAACATTATACTTGAAATCACAAACAAAAAAGTATTAGAAACAGATATTTTTTTAGGTTTATAAACTGATTTTATGTAACTTACTCAAAAATTGTCAAGTTGTAATGTTCTTTTGATGAATAGATGACAACTTGATATATGTTATCTATATAATTCGAGTGTTTATATGATAATATGTTCGCTAAATAAAAGAGTTATCACAACTTATTAGGTAATAAAAAACCGAACAGTCTTACAATAAAACTATAAAGGAAAACTACTATGAGTAATAATTGTCGTAAAGAGGAGCTAATAGGAATATTAAGCCCAAGAAAACATGTTAAATTTAATATGACTAGTGGCATGATGACACAAAATGGAGGGACTACTTGGGTCGCTAAGTTAAATATTGGAACACCAGCTCAAACTCTAAGTATGATGCTTGATACAGGAACATTAAATACATGGATGACTGACAGTAGTTGTGATACAGAAGCTTGTAAAGCGCATAATTCATACAATTCTGCCAAATCAATAACCTATAAAGTACATGACAGTAAGCATAAGATAGAAAAGTTTGGTCCTTGGGGTGACATGACTGTTATTTTTGGAACTGATTATTGTCAGTTGGATTCTTCTACTATGGCTGTGCCGATGGAAGAATTTCTTTTTATGCAAGCTATTGACTATTCTGGAAATTCATTTAAAGATTTGGTTGCAGATGGTGGTCTTGCTATTCCTTCAACCCCAGATAAAGAAGCGACAGCTTTAGCCAACAAACTATATTGTCAAGGATTTATTGATACTCCATTGGTATCATTTTATTATGACAAGTTTTTTGGTTACGGTGAATGTCGAATGGGATGGGTGAATTATAAATGTTTTCACCCAGAAACTCTAAACATGTTACCACTAGTCACGCCATACGGTGGCAAAGAACTAGAGTTTCTTTGGGCTGTAGCACTTGACTCTCTGACTTTAGACTCTAAAGCAGTTTATGATACAAAAACTCAACTTGTTTTAGATACAGGTTCATCTTTTTTCAAAGGGTGTTCTGATGTTATCACACCATTAATCAATGCTGTCACTAAAGGTGGAACATTACCAACGACATTAAAAAGTTCAGAAGAACTAAAAAACTACTCTCCTATGAAAATCACCTTGGGTGGCGTAGATTATATGTTGGAACCAGAGCAATACTTCGTAAAAATAGATAATGCATTAGTTCTTGGAATACAGATACTTGAAGGTATGCCTGAGGGGATGTTGTTGGTAGGTCAAGTTTTTTTAGAGACTGTCTATAGTATTTTTGATTTTGGTTTTGATAAAGATGCTAAACAGGCTGTTTTTCTCGCTGAGCCAATACATAAAAGTTTGGATCTAGTAGGAACTTGGGAAAATGAATTTGGTTCTACACTAGAGGTTGGTGATATTTCAAAAGATGGAACATTTACAGGTACATATCGTTCTGATACTGGTGCAACAGGTGTATACCCTGTGATGGGTGTAGCTGATCCAAACCCGGGAACTAGTCAAACCGTATCCTTTTCTGTTACGTGGAAAAGTAAAGAGGGAGAATACGATCCTAGTTGGCATTATGTTTCTAGTTTTACAGGGGTACTGCAGATTGTTAATGCAGAACCGGTAATAAATATTACTATGTTACTACAAAAGAATATTTCAGATGATGTTCCTGGATATGAAGCGACTACAGTATCATCTTTAACATTTAAACGGAAGTGATTTTTCAACTCAAAGCCTTCACCGGCCAAAGCTTAGAACTTATTGCGCTCAATAAGGCGTATCAACAATCTAGCTCCGCTAAGGCATAGCTTGGCTTAGAAGCTAGATGAGATATCTGAAGTAAATTGAGAGTATTTTGATGAGCGAATGCTCATCGCATTCAGCTACTGGCTGCTGACACAGAATTTAGAATAATCCCTATTTTGATGCAGAAGAGTCATTAGAGTAGACTTCGAACCTATTACGACCATTTTTCTTGGCTTTATAAAGTGCTTGATCTGCATTGTTCACTACATTTTCACTACAGGTTTTTGTAGAAGTAACACCTATACTAACAGTTAACAATTGATTATACTTTGAATATGAATGTTCAATATTTAGATCAAGTATGCATTGAAGAATTTTTTTTGCAATAATTTGTGCCTCTTCTAAAGGTGTATAAGATAGTATTACTACTATCTCTTCGCCACCATAACGCGCAAGAAAATCAGTTTTTCTTGGTAATACATTTTTGATTTGATTACAGACTCTGAATAAAATAATATCACCATTTTCATGTCCATATATATCATTGTATGCTTTAAAGTTATCAATATCAATTAATAAGAAAGAGAACTCTTTCCCCGAACGTTTAGTGGCTTGTAGCTCATGTGTAAATCTTTCGTCATAAGCTCGTCTGTTTGGTATGTTTGTTAATTGATCGACATAACTTAATTCAAGTAGTTTTTTATTTGTTTCTTCTAACTCAAATGCTAATAACCGGAGTTGTTCCTCATTGGCTTTCATCTTTGTAATATCTCTTGCTATGGCTAAAGAACCAATAATATTTTTATCTTTATCTTCCATATTATGTGTGTTCCAAGATAAAGTTTTTTTACTACCATCTTTAGAAATTATAGTTGTTTCAAAATCTATAATTTCTTTTCCATTATCAATAATTGCAAGTGCTTTATTGTAAATAAGAGTACGATATTCTTCATCTGGATATAGTAACTCCCATATGTTACTATTGCCAAGCACTTCTTTTTTACTATAACCGCTTATCTTTTCTGCAGCCTTATTCCACATAATTACATTGGCATCTTTATCCAACATATTTAACCACATAGCAGTGTTATTTAAAATAATTTTTTGAAATTCTTCATCAATTAATAAATTTGACATATATTTATTGTAATTCCTCATGCTTTTTGGAGTAGTAAGCAATAGATTCTAACTTTTATAAGCGATATAGTAGCATAAATATTTAATGATGACCAATTATATGGAAATTTATTATTAAGCAAAAAAAACTCTATTTCTTCCTGTGTTTTTAGCTTTATATAAGATACTGTATACTGCCACTGATAATTTAGACAGGAATTAAGAGGGATTATCTTCTTAGATGATACAATTATCAAAGCATTTAGAAGTAAATATGAGGAAAGTATGCTATCAGAAGATATAAGTGATAAAGAGCTAAAACAGAGGTGGAGACTTTATTGGATCCAGTGTGTTTTTGAGTTTTCAAATATTAAGTTACAAAAAATGTCATGGATTGAAGGCTCCGAAGCTGACTGGCCTGATGATGAGGGCTGGCCCTCTTCTTTTGAAGAATGCCTTAGTGCATATTTTGACAATTTGGCACTGTATGATGCTTACGTCAAGGCCATTGAAGCGGGTAATGTCTCAAAGCAAGAGGCTGATAAGGCACATGACTTTCATCAACTGGCTTACCTCTATGATGAACCCGGTGAGAATCCGGAGGATATCTTGCACGATGCAGAGTGGATAAAGGTTGTCGAGTCAGCCAAGAAATTCTGGGACTATCTTAAGGTAAGTGTCAGCTCACAAAGAGAAATCGATTTGATGAAAAAGTTAGAGAAAGACTACACTTAAATGAGGAGTCTGAGCTCTCAGCATAGCTCGGATGAGCTAGAGCTTGAGGCCTCAGTTAGGCTGGCAGTTTGTTCGTTCTTATCTTTTTAATATTGGCAAGCATCAGCAGTGAAGTGATAAGCGCAACAAAGAAAAGGGCTACAAAAACATAAAGCGTACCCGTGTAGCTGCCCGTAGTGTCTTTAACATAGGCGATAATAATAGGTCCGGCAAGACCTGCTAAGGCCCAAGCGGTTAGAATGTATCCATGAATAGCACCAAGCTCTTTGGTGCCAAAGATATCACCTATATAGGCCGGAACAGATGCGAAGGCTCCACCGTAACAGGTCATTATATAATAAAGAAGTACTTGAAACACCAGTATGCTTGTCACCGTTGTCAGCAGATAAAAAGCAAGGATCTGTGTGATAAAGAAAAGTATAAAGACCACAGGTCGGGTAAGGTAGTCGGAGACACTTGCCCAAACAATCCTACCTGCACCGTTAAAGATACCCATAAGTCCAACTGCCGAGGCAGCGGCCAAGGCGGAGATGCCGATAACCTCTTGCAAGAGCGGAGAAGCCACGGAGATAATCGCGATACCGCAGGTTACATTGATGAACAGCATGATCCAAAGACCATAAAACCGGGGTGTCCTTACCGCCTCATTTCGTGTAATATTTACCAAATCTTCTTTGATCTTCTTTTTACCTGAAGCAATGGCATCACTGAAGCGTTCGGGCATATATCCCTGGGGCGGATTGGCAAGGTACTGAGCAGCCGAAAACATAATGACGAAGTAGATAGCACCCAGGATGTAAAAGGTTGAAGAGATACCCACAAGGTCGATAAGGATTTTAATGGCAGGCCCCGAGATGGCAGAGGCAAAACCAAAGCCCATGATAGCAAGCCCCGTTGCCATGCCACGTCTATCCGGAAACCATTTGACAAGCATGGATACGGGAGAGATGTAGCCGATACCAAGACCTGTACCGCCCAAGACACCATAGCTAAGATAGAGTAATATTTTCGACTCAAGCGCAATAGCCAGACCTGAACCCATCGTACCCAGTCCAAATAAAACAGCAGCAAGCGTGGCAGCAACTCTGGGACCCTTTCTCTCAACAAACTTCCCCATAAGAGCAGCAGAGAGGCCAAGAAAGAAGATGGCAACGGAAAATGTGATCGTAACATCGGTAAGTGTCCAGTTCATTGTGGACTGTATAGGCTTTACATATACACTCCATGCGTAGACTGAACCTATACATATATGAATGGCCATAGCACCTATCGCCATGAGCCAGCGGTTTTTAGTTTTTGTCATTATGCTTATCCTTTAATAATGAAATTGTATCGAATATATCGGGATATATCTATAAGATAGAATCGCGATACTAAGTTGAGGTTTAATTCGATATAGATAAATGCGATAGAGAGGAGCTCCTAAAAAACAGTAATATTTATAGGTTCGTATTACAGTATAAGGATAGTTTATGATATTATAAGCCTAATAAAAAAAATTAAATTTTATATTTATTACAGAAGGGCTGTTATGATAAGTAGAAACAACATATCAGGAGATATTTTTGGAGGTATTACGGCTGCTGTGGTTGCCTTACCCTTAGCCCTGGCATTTGGGGTACAATCGGGTATGGGTGCGATTGCAGGTCTGTATGGAGCCATTGCTTTGGGGATATTTGCCTCACTGTTTGGTGGAACCAGCACACAGATAAGCGGGCCGACAGGTCCAATGGCAGTGGTTGCCTCGGCTATTGTAGCCGGAGAGATAGCACTATATGGCTCCTTAGACGCAGCGCTGGGGACAATCGTCGCTACCTTTGTGTTGGCGGGAGTGTTTCAGGTGCTTATGGGCTTTTCCCGCATAGGTCAATATATTCGCTATATGCCTTATCCAGTGATCTCAGGGTTTATGAGTGGTATTGGGGTGATCATTATCTTGATGCAGGTATTTCCACTGTTTGGACTCATTTCTCCATCAAAAATTGTTGATATTTTTATTGAGCTTCCAAGCGCTATAGAGCGTATTAATTATCAGGCCGTGGGTTTGAGCCTTGTGACGATCGCGATTATACATCTTTTTCCAAAGTTGACAAAAAAAGTTCCTTCCACACTGGTCGCACTTGTTGTCCTGAGCATACTCTCCACTTCTATCGGTTTGAATGTCTCTGTTATCGGGGATATCCCCAAGGGATTGCCTGATGTTCATGTGGATACCTTGCTCTCCTTGGATTGGCATCACCCTATGGTTATTGTTATCCCGGCATTAACGCTTGCCGCATTGGGGGCGATTGACTCGCTGCTTACATCTGTTGTTGCTGATAATATGACTAAAACACAGCATAATTCCAATAAAGAGCTGGTAGGACAGGGTATCGGCAATATAATGGCAGGTTTGATAGGAGGATTGCCTGGTGCAGGGGCCACGATGCGTACGGTCGTCAATATCAATGCCGGCGGCAGGGGCAACCTGTCGGGTGTTGTACATGGTCTGGTGCTATTGCTGGTGTTATTGGGCGCAGGGGCTTACGCTAAATTGATTCCGCTTCCCGTACTGGCAGGGATTTTGATTACCGTTGGTCTTGGTATTATAGACTATAAGGGTATAAAACATGTCTTTAGAGTTCCCCGTGCAGATGCTGTTGTCATGGTGATCGTTTTGGTCTTAACGGTGTTTGTCGATCTTTTACAAGCAGTCGCGGTAGGTCTGGTCATGGCGGCACTGCTGTTTATGAAACAGATGGGAGATGTGGCTGAGTCCAAGGCACTTAGCCTTTCTTTAAACGACTTTAAAAATAATTTTTTAGAAGAAGATGAAAAAGTAATTTCAGACGAGATCAAACATCAAATATATATACAACATTTTGATGGGCCGATATTTTTCGGTTTTACGGCGCACTTTAAAAAAATGATGCAAACACTGCCTGATGTCAGTATAGTCATTTTCAAAATGGGAAATGTCCCGACGATCGATCAAAGTGGCATGTATGCCATCGAGGATGCTATTTTAGAGCTGCACAAAAAAAAGATGACAGTCATTATCTCCGGTATCCAAAAGCAGCCGCTGGACATGCTGAAAAACATTAAACTTATTCCTAACCTTATCCCGCAGTACCATATCTTTGAGGATTTTCAAAGTGCCATCTCTGCCTTGGAAGAGGACAAACTTGGTTCGCATACTCCAGTGCAGAGAAATAGACGTAAGATTCTCTGGAAGTATTGATACCTTGCCAGCATGATGTGAGAGTTGAAGATGAAAATTTACGAAGAGAGTTTGGGATATTCTTATAAAGATTTACAGGACTCTTTAAACTTTATATAGATATTGCAATTTCCTGAAATCTGTCAGTAAGTCTAAACTTTTTATAGCTATAATCTTTTTTTTAAACCTTATTTTATGGAGAGACCATGCTAATTCAAGAACAAGATATACAACAAGTGGCAAATGAAGTGATGAACATGCTGCATGCAGAGGAGATTGAGGTAATCAACGATTTTCATGATGCTGTCGTAGCTAAAGATATAGAGAAAATTGATGAACTTTTTAAAGTCATTTTGTTTGATGTCGAGGATCACTTTAAGACAGAAGAAGATATGATGCAGCAGAATAATTACACTCATTTTCAGGTACATAAAAATGATCACGATACGATGAGAGAAAAGTTGGCAAAGTTTCATAAACGGTGGGAAATCCTTAAAGGCCCCAAAGAGCTGCAAGGTTTTTTAGAAAATGATTTTAAAAAGTGGTTGATCTTACATATTTCGAAGTGGGATACGGAGATGGCACTGCATATCGGACACGCTAATTAGCAAACATATTCAGACAAAGTTTACACAAAGATAAGGGGTGAATATCTTGAAAATGCACCTTTATCTTAGGTGCCATAGGGTTGTTGTTATCTAGCCCTTTTGAGGGCTCTTATTTTTGTTCTTCTACATAGAGATCAAATCTTGAAATTTCTTCTAATGCAAGATCAAACTGTTCATGGCTTAATTCAAAAGCGTGAATGCCTTGTTCGGCTATTCCAAAAAGTTTATCAGAATCTTTTTCTGTTACTAAGGCAAAGAGTGCTAGCTTCGGTTTTCTGTGTTTAATTGATTTAAGGAGTTTGATTCCATCAAGAAACTCGACACTTGTATCACTAATGAGAATGTCGTAGTTATTGTTATCAATATATTCTAATGCTGTTTCACCGTCTAAAACTGTATCTACCTTATTAAAAAGTTGATTAAACATAGGGGTACTTGAATCGAACATCGACCTCTTATCTGTAATGAAAAGTACATTCCATTGTTTACTTCTATTCATTTTTTTCCTTCTGTTTAAAGTATTCAATTTTTATGAGACGAGAGTGTATCAGCTTTAAGCTTAGCATTCAAATCATTCTTAAAGATAGGGGAAAAAACAAATTGTATTTTATGCTTGGGCTCAACAGAAATTGAGTATTATACGCAATAAACAGGCGGAAGCTAAGCCAATAAATGCATTTAAAAAGTTTTTTAAGACAATACAACGGAGATAAAATGAGTGAACAGACAAAAATATTAGCACAGTTGCATAAGATGGTAATGAGCATTATACAAAAGGGACAGGCGAGCGTCGAAGAAGCTAATAAGATTGATGAGCTTGAAGCCTTGCTGCATAAACAGAGGTGCTTTAAAGCAATCAGCGGTTCAGAATACGCGAACCAAGGAGAAGAGATAGCCAGTCTGTTTTTTAAGGATCGTTTTCAAGAGGGTATAGATAAAATGTATGAGTATAAAATCACACCCGAAGACTTCTTTGGTTTTGCACAATACTATTATGATGACGAACATGAAGATGAAGCCTTGGTCGTTATGTTTACCAACGTGTTTATTGCAGATGTCAACAAGGCGTATGAATTGAAGTGCCAAGCTAAGTAGTCATAAGATACTTGGTTATTGATATCTTGACCAACTATAGCATTATAAGATTGACTAAAGTGCTTTTGCTTAGTACTTGCCAAGGATGAGAAATTACTCTTCTAACGCCATCAGGTATTTAGAAGAGTAAGTATAAAATCCCCTCATGACTTTTGATAATATAAAACTTCAAACTCCTTATCTTTCATTGGATAGCGAGTTTTACGATTTAACCACCCCAGAGCCCCTTGACGAACCTTACCTGATCAGCTTCAATCCCGAGGCTGCCAAACTGATTGATCTTGATAGTAAGATCTGCGATGATCCCCGTTTTGTTGCACTGCTTAACGGTAGCTTTTTCCCTGAAGGTTCAACCCCTTTTGCGATGTGCTACGCGGGCCATCAGTTTGGCCATTATAATCCATGGCTGGGAGATGGAAGAACAACCAATCTAGGAAGTATTCACGGCTGGAACCTTCAGCTAAAAGGCAGCGGTGAGACACTCTACTCCCGTTCTGCAGACGGAAGAGCGGCTGTACGCTCATCCATACGCGAGTATCTGATGAGTGAAGCGATGCATCATCTAGGTATCCCTACGACCCGTGCACTGGGCATCATCGGATCAGAAACGAAAATCATCCGTGACCGTATAGAAAATGCCGCTATCGTGATGCGCATGTCGACTAGCTGGGTGCGTTTTGGCACCTTCGAGTACTTTTTTTATAGAAAAGAACATGCAAAACTTGAGGTGCTAGCGGAGTATGTCATCGCGGAATCCTATCCGCACCTGCAAGATGATGATGACCGTTTGTTCAAAATGTTCTGCGAAATTGTTGAGCGCACGGCAAGACTGATCGCACAGTGGCAGGCGATAGGTTTCAATCACGGGGTTATGAATACTGACAACATGTCGATCGAAGGCCTCACCATCGACTATGGTCCTTATGCTATGCTTGATGACTTTAACTACAGTTATGTGTGTAATAACAAGGATCGTATCGGTCGCTACAGTTACGGTGAACAGCCTAATGTCTCTTACTGGAACCTGACAATGCTTGCCAAAGCACTCTCTCCTATCATAGATGAAAAACGGATGCAGAAGAAACTTGATGATTTTGGTGCCTTCCTCTATCCAGATACCTATATTGATCTTATGCGTAAGAAACTTGGACTGCAGATGAAGCTGGATGAGGATGTGGAGCTGGTCAAAGAGCTGGTGGGAACACTGCAAGATATTTTCGTTGACCACACGCTGTTTTATAGAACACTTAGCCGTTATGATGGCGACAGGTCGCCTATGTATGATATTGCCATGGAGCCGGTGATACTGGATAAGTGGCTTCAGTTATATGATGAGCGTTTAGCAAAAGAGACCCGGTCTCAAGTAGAACGCCAAAAAGAGATGTTAAGGAGAAACCCCAAGTATATCTTGAAAAACTATATGATGGAAGAGGCTATATTGAAGGCTGAACGCGGTGATTACGCTATGGTAGAGGCACTCTTATATATTGCGGCACACCCCTATGATGAACTGCCGGAATTTGAGCACTTTGCAGGAGATACCCCCGAAGTGTACAAAAACATCGGACTCTCCTGCTCGTCGTGATGAGAAAATAAAAGACGAGGAGGCTGCTTTTATCACAAAACTTGTCTCTTGGTCCTTACTGTTTTAACGCTTAGCTGCTGTTCATCGCCAGACAGTGAACATGGAGCAGAGGATCAAGCTTGCAAGAATGCAGCCGTCGCAGTGTCCATTGTTTCAACATGATGAATCATCCATGGGGTTAAGGAACCCTCAATATAAACATATATGGCTTTGGTGTCTCTATTCTTTTCAAAATATTTTATTAAAGATTTAAGCTCTTGCACATGCCTGTCATGTTCACTTTTATGTGTATGGTAAGCTGGAAACAGTCCCTTTTCCATCATCTCCTCTTCACTGCTGAAGTGTGTGATGGTGTGCTCGAGCAGCTCTTGCAATATCTTGGATACGGTTTCTATGTCGTTGTTTCTTGCAGCAGTATCAAGTCTGTTTATAATGAGAATCTCTTCTAGATGCGTATCATTCATACTTGGCATTGCTACCATAGGCAGTTGTTCTTGTATAATCAAAATATTTGTCCCTTTGTTGATGTGAATAAAAATAGATGAGACAGTGTAGGACTATGGGCAATACGCTTTAGTCCTATCTGTAAAACTTCTATTTGTATATAGTTTAACTACTGCAAACTATGCAGCGGTGAGTTGTAGCTGTAGTTCTTCTTTGTGTGTTACCATAAAGTGATTTCCACTCTCAACTATAGTATTACTTTGAGAGTATTTTATCCAACTCATCGGCATAGATGATTTCTTTCTCAAGAAGCAATTTTGATAAGTTTTCTATAGTGGCCCAATGTTTATTGACCAAATCAGTCACAATTTTTTCGCCTTCAAGCATCCATTGCTCCAAGGCGGTGTCGATTTTTTCATGATAGTGCTGTGTGTCGTTAGAGGTGATCGTGTTGCCTTGCGCGTCTGTCACACCATTGATATTGATATATCTAACTGTTTTATCCATTCCGTAATGTGCAATTGCCGCGTAGGCATCGCGGGTAGCCTGTTGCAGATCATTTGAAGCCCCCGTATCCATACCCTTGATCTCACCAAAGCGTTTGATCTGGGCTGTTCTTCCTGCCAGTGATACAGATATCTTGTCTTTAAAATCTTTTACCGTCATGTTCTCTTGAACATCATTATAGTTATGTGAAACAAAATGCTCATTATTGTCTTTTGGGGTTAGACTCACATGTTCAATATGAACATGAGGCATTAAAACTTTAGAGATGACTGCGCGTCCTGCTTCATAAATCGCCGTCTCCTCAAACATCTCTTCCAGTGATAAATAGGACTGTCTTTCACCGTATTTAATACGATTAAGCTGATCGATTAAAATATCTTGCGTGATTGCAGACAAGCCGTGACGCAAACAGTAAAACGAGGCTTCTTTACCCAGAAGTTCAAGTTGTGCCCCTGTAAACCCTGCGGTGTACATAAGCAGTTTTTTCATATCAAATGCACCACTGGTAGGCTTGGTCTTAATGATGTTGTCTAAGAAGTATTTTCTCGCATCCTTGTCAAGGTTGTTGATCTCTATGTGGATCTCCACCCTTCCGGGTCTGATGATAGCACTGTCTATGTTTTCTTTGTAGTTGGTTGCAGCAATGACAAAGATATCTTCGCCTTTTTTAGCCGAAAACCCATCCATCTCTGAGAGGAGTTTATTGATCTGGACCTCTTTTCCATTTTCCTGACCACGCTTTCCGAGCGTGTCGATCTCGTCGATGAAGATAATAGCCGGTGCGTACTCTTTGGCTTTGGAAAAGATCTGTTTTGTTTTTTCAGGCTGCATCAGCTCCAGTCCCGTTACCGAGATAAATGGCAGCTCCGCTTCTTTGGCAAAGGCCTTTGCCAGCATTGTTTTCCCGGTCCCCGGAGGTCCATACAAAAGCATGCCTTTAGGTGGTTCGATATTAAAGCTCTCTAACTGCTGCGGCTCTTTAAAGAAGTTGATAACCTCTTTAAGCCTTTGCTTCGCTTTGTGGTGACCTGCAATATCCTCAAAAGAGACTTTTGGTATATCAAAGACGAGTCCATCTTCACTGAAGTCTTTGATCCTGATAACTTGCTTGAACTTACTGCTGATTACCTTATAGGTTATGATCCCATTTTTCTGTGTGATGCTCTCGTTGAGCTCGAGGGTTATATTTTTTCTAAAGAGTTCTCTAACGAGTGTTTCATCGTCGATGAGTGGATTTACCCTCTCGTTTAAAAACTTGACACACTCTTTTGAGATGGAAACCTTTATCTGTTTAAAACTCTTAATCGGCTTGTCCGACTCCTGAATGTATGCAGTGATTCTGTTAAAGAAGAGCGTACTGACCTTATCTTTGAGACGCCTTGCATCAAGCTCGGGAGCAAAATTGAGTATCTGTATCTTTAAAAAGTTGTCAAAATTCTTGCCAACGTCAAATTCGATCTCATACTGTTTGCTAAACTCATCTTTATACGTCAGGAATACCTTCTTGGATATCTTTTCCAAGGCATCATAGTCAAGCTTGTTAAATAAGACGATGTTGGCTTTGGAAAACCTGGAAACCAGCTCTGGTACTATGGCTTCTTGCAAGCCTCCGCTTCTGCTGTCTCTCTTCTTTTCGCGTTTTATTGCTTCAAGAATCATCGATTCGGCTTGGATATAGTCCTTTTTGACGAGGTCTTTAAATCTGTAGTCAAGATAGAGCTCTTTACCTAGACTTGTAGTGATGATAAATAGGGTCTCGGTAAAGTCTACCCAGTAATTCGCATTTTCATCGCTATAGATGATGTCCGGGTCCTCATTACATGGTTCATCGGTGACCTTGTCCCAACCACATGCATCACGCATCCTGCCGCCTTCAAAGATGGACAGAAGGTTGTTTTGAATGACGTTGTCACACTTCTCGAAGGCATCTAGAACGATGACAGCTTTGGGGTTTCTGTGGACAAACCCTGTTAATTGACCCACACCAAAGCCTTTCCAACCAGTAGGGTATCCATATAGCTCTCCACCGTTTTGCTGGTGATACTGCGTCATATCAAATTTCATGATTTTGTACTTGGGTAGATGTTTGGCCATGAGCTCAGCGAGAAAAGTCTTACCTGTAGCGGGAGAGCCTAAAAAAAGATAGGTTGCCTTAGGCCCTTTTTCGTCTTTGACATTGTTTTTCATACTGTTGGCGACAATATTGATCGCCTGATCTTGTCCAAATAGCTCTTTAGTGAGTTCTGCTTTGAATGTTCTCGCAAATTCCATATTGCTTTGCGTCTCACTCTCGGGCTCATTGTCTGAATCAGTCTGAAAGGATTTATTAGCTCTTTTGATTTGTGCTTGTACCAGGGCTTCTTTAGCTGTCATATGTGTTCTCTTGATAGTTTTGAATTATTTTATCTGTATAACTTATAAGCGAATTGTAACTTTTCTATCTTAATTATGGAGTATTAAATATAACCATAAGAAAAGATTTTAGAAAGATAAAAGTAGGTTAGGAAGCTAATGAAAACATAGAACTTCGCTGTATTGTAACTTTTGCTCAGTGTCTTTTAAAAAATGGGGGTTACGGGCTGCTTTCATGACAGAAAAAAAGTCAGGTATGGTAATCAAACATAAGTTAAGGCGGTGGGGTCCTTGTTTATCCCTTACGGCTATCGGCAATGCGCTGTAGCATTGCGTCAAGAGCACCGGTTGAGCGCACCTCTACGACCGCTGTTACGACCCCATATAGTGCAACATGGAGTAGATAACTGGCAAGGTCTTCACAAGCACTCTCTTTCATGTTTTCTTCTATTTTTATTTTTTGTGACTCGCTCACCTTAAAGCCAAGTTCTTCAGATGCCTCTTGCGTTGATGAAGTAGAGGAAGTAGGAGTAAATGCTTGTGTTTTAAGGGCTACTACTTTTAAATACGCAGGGATTTCATCAAAACCATTCTCTGCCATCCTTAAAGCTATCGTCTCTTTTTGTGATGGTGTTACTTTGAAGTTTATATTAACAGCTGTACTCATAAAGTTGTTTTTTCCTTTGGAAATTTTCGTGCAACATCATATTGAAAATTCACTTAATACCCTATTTTAGAGTTGAGAGGAAGGTGATGAGCAGCTACTTGTTTATTGTAGTAGAGTGCTTGTCATGAATAGTGTCAAACTGAATGAGGGTGGCGTCTGTGCAGTTAAAAACAGAGCTGAGTGAACTGCGCCCTCTGGCAAGAGCCTCTGAAGAGAATAAAGTTAAACTTCCTCCACCAAGCATCGTAAAGAAAAACCCTCTTTTTTAGCGAGTTCTTCAACAGTTTCAGCCTTGGTTTCTGCTATATCAAAGAGGTAGACTCCACAAAGCCCTTCACCGTCAGTAAGAATCTCATTTGTAATGGCGCTTGCCTGCTCGAAGTTTTTATGAAAGATGCTCATCAGGACTCTAATAGAAAACTCCCATGATATGTACTTATCGTAAATGATATACACGAGGTACATTTTGGGCTTATCTATCGGAGGAAAAAAATTAGTTCTAATTTTAATGGCCATCTTGTCCTGCATTATCTAAATATATTTTGATTATTAAGAATTATACTCAAAAAAAGGTATAGACTACTTGAAGTAAGGGATATAGATACAAAATACACCTTTAGATAAAGTACATACTCAATGCGTAGTTTTTGTCACTGTATAAATCGGCAGACTCTAAAAGGCTGTTTTAGTGCGTATGAGATACAACTGTTTAAGGGTCGTTTCCATGGGTGTCCGAAGGGAGAGTAGAGATCATTTTAAAGCTTAGGTGAAAAATATTTAGCTAAGATATGAGATGAAATTGTTGATAGCCATTGTTTATATTTAATTTTTTACACTTTTATTGTTTGCTTTCTAAGGAGATGAAATGGCAATACAGAGACTGGTAGGTCTGTATGTCACAGATGATGAGCTGTATCAAAAGTATCGTGAGGGCATGTTCCCTATCTTACAAGAGTATACGGGGGATTTTGGCTATGACTTCAAGGTGTCAGATGTCTTGAAAAGCGAAGTTGATACACCTATCAACCGGGTTTTTACAATATGTTTTGAAAACGAAGAGTTAATGAACGCTTTTTTTTCTAATGAGAGATATTTGAAGATCAAAAATGAGTTTTTTGAACCATCTGTTGCAGCGGCCACCGTTATTTCAACCTTTGAATGTTGATGTGAAACATAATGAGTGTAAATCTGTGTTAGAAAGTCGTATCTTCAGACAATCTCCATAAAACTGTTTTATCATGTCCTTATCAAAAAAAACATGAGGTGAAAAAATGAAAAGATTAAGTAAGTTAGCCATTGGTTTAGTATGTTGCAGTTCTTTGTTGCTTGCGTCAGATGTATATCTAAGTGACAATACGAAAGTCCCTGCCTTAAAGATGAAAGATACGGGTCTGACGTTCAAAGAGATACAAGGGTATCAAAACTACAACATTGTTGCAACGCACTTTAGAAAAGACAAAAATGAGATCAGATATATATTGGCAAATCCCGTTGCCTATAATGCTTTGCGTGAAGGTAAAAAGGTGATGCCAGACGGCAGCAAGGTCGTAAAGATCGGCTGGAGTGTTAAGGATATGGTGACGTACCCCTCAGCGCTTGAAGCGGATAAGATCCAAAGAGTGGAGTATATGATAAAAGATAAGACTAAACATACAGAGAGTGACGGCTGGGGTTACGCAAGGTTTGTCAAAAAAGATGGAAAATACAAGGCATGGGGCGGCGATCCAAAATCATGTGTAGCCTGTCATGCTGTGGAAAAATCACATGACTTCTTGTTCACGGAATTTCAAAAAATGTTATAGAATGAAGAAAAAGATATTAATCGTCGAGGATGAAGAGGAGATAGGTAATTTAATCAGTAAAAGACTTGATGATAATGTCTTCGATGTTGATATCGCGCTTGATGGAAAAGAGGCGATGTTCAAGCTTGCTCAAGGGCATTATGACTTGGTGACCTTGGACATTATGCTTCCTTTTGTCGATGGGTTTGAGATATGTTTAGATCTCAGAGAAAAGTCAAAACAGACACTTATTGTCATTATCAGTGCCCTGGAAACGCAAGACTTTAAGGAAAAAGGCTATGCGTGTGGCTGCGATGACTATATCGCTAAACCCTTTTCCCCAAAAGAGTTAGCCCTAAAGATAAAAACACTGCTCAAACGAAGAGAAGAGTTGATCGCTTCTCATGCCCAACAGCTTTCTAACATTATCTTAAATGAAGAGTCCAAAGAGATTATAATTAGCGGTTTTACTCTTGTGCTGACCCCGAGCGAATATCTTATCTTGTCCATATTGATCACTCATCACAAAAGGGTCCATACCAGAGGGGAGTTGGCCCAGTTGATATATGATAACTATTTAGGAGAGATCGACGAGAGAGGCATAGACAGTCATATATATCATATACGAAAAAAAATAAAACAGTATGAAGCCAAAGAGATTATAAAAACAGTAAGAGGAATGGGGTATAAAATAGATGGGAATTAAATCTTTTATCATAACAGTTTCGGCTCTCTTAGGTCTTTTTATCTCTATGTTCACGGCATTTATGACATTTTTTATCATCAATGAACCTATCGGGTATACCATGTTTTTTGAGATAAGTATGGTTGTTGTTTTTATGCTTCCGGTTATCTTGATCGTTAGTGTATTGATTGGAAAGTACCTGGCCAAAAAGTTTGAGTTAATACAAAAACGCTTAAAGATGATAGAAAGAGAAAACTTTGCTATGGATGAGAGTAGTCACCTCATTCATGAGATAAACGGTATCAATGAAAGCATGAATGTTGTATCGCATCGATTGGACGGTTTGATTAATGACCTCAAGCAAAAAAACAAAAACCTCTCCAACTTGCTAGTCTCCTTGGCCCATGACGTTAAAACACCTTTGACGATACTTCACGGTTATGTTGAAGAGATAGAAGATGGCTTGATTGGACAAGAGGCCTTGCCAAAAGCATTGACACAGATGAAAGACGAACTGAATTTTTTAAATGATCTGACCGTGGATACACTACACTATATCTCCTCCATGCAAAGTAGTAGAGAACAAGAGAAGATAAACCTTCATGATTTTATTGTAAAGGATGTCTTTGCGATACTCCCGGTGCAAAAAGATGTAGAGTATATCAATGCGATAGATGAAAGCCTAATGATCGAGTTTAACAGGCTAGATCTTCAAAAAGTGTGCATGAACATACTCTCTAACGCCATTAGATACACAAAAGAGGGATATATCAAAGTTCAATCCATAGAAGGTCTGGTCTATTTTGAAAATAGCGGTGATATAATCGATGAAAAATATAAAGATGATATCTTTGAGCCTTTTTTTACCATATCAGAATCTAAAAACAGAAAACAAAGCGGCTTTGGACTGGGCCTTTCAATCGTAAGGCAGTTATGCGGAAGCAACGGATACAGCTGTTATCTAAGCCAAACCTATCCCACAGCTTTTTGTTTACAGATGGATCGGTAGGGGTAAGCTCTTTATAAAAACATCCAAGTGCTTATTAGCTATAAAGGAAAAAAATGAATGAGCATGAAAAAATAAACTATGTGGAGCTTCCTGCAAAAGACCTCTTTGCAGTCAAGTCTTTTTTTCAAACAGTGTTTGATTGGAAGTTCACCGATTTTGGCCCTGAATACACCGCTTTTTCGGATGAAGGTTTAAATGGCGGGTTTTTTAAGTCTGATCTGGTTTCATCCACTCAAAAAGGCAGCGCTTTGATCGTATTTTACAGCGAAAACCTTGAGTCCACACTCTTAAAGATAGAAGAAGCCAAGGGGAAGGTCATCAAACCCATCTTCGTCTTTCCTGGCGGTCGCAGGTTTCATTTTTCTGATCCTAATGGAAATGAGTATGCGGTCTGGTCAGATCAGTAGTGTGCGTAAGACTTTCCTGTCGAGGAAGAACTAAACAGTTTTCACTTGCGATATAAGATAAGGTTAAGCCCTGACATCAAAAGCATCTGTATAATTGCATGATAATTGTCTAAGACTAGGAGAAAGCATGTTAGATTCATATGAAGCCTTGATACCGGAATATATTTCAAAAGAGGAGTTCTTTAGATTTGGTTTGGAAAAGACTATCTACATCCCTGATGAAAAGGTTAAACAAGAGTGGAAGAAGTTAAAAGAGCAGGTCAAGTCGAACAAACCTCTGTTTATGAGAGGTGTCAAAGAGGCAGTACGAAACCAGCTGTTTTTTGAGTTTTATGCAAAGGTTTTTAAAAATCAACAGGTTAAAAAAGATCCCTCAAATACACAATCACCTACCAAGATCATGGAAGATCTCAGCGGCTATAAAAAATCAAAAGACCTCCGCAACTATCAACTGACTTCGATCTTTGGTCGCAGTAAAAATATCTTCTGTTTTAATGCTCCATGGAACATAGTATATGTGCCCAATATCTTGGATCCTATCTTGGGTGTTGATGCGCGCGGTGATTTGGCCAAAGAGTATAAAGAGCTCTTTCACAAACATTGCTATGAAAAGTTTAAACCCTATATTGGCGAGTATAATGAGATGGTCACAAATACGCATTTCTTAAGAGAGACAGATGAATATATATACAGCCTGTATGACAATGCTAAGCACAATAGAGATGCGGTTATTAAGTTTGAAGCGAGTGTGAAAGAAGAATTTTCTCCGATCAAGTTGTAAAGTCATTTTCCACCTTTAGCTCTTATGTATATCCCCTTGGATGCAGAGATAACAAATAGTGATGAAAGAGGAGTTTAGGCAAAGTTCGATTTTGGATTAAAATCCCGCTAAGGCAAGTGATAAGTTTGCTGTGGTATAATCTGAAAACTTTATATAAAGAAGTGATATTATAAGTAGACTTGCGGCTCTGTCTGAAGATGAAGTTGATGTTTTTTAGGTTTGGCAAAGCGTAGGTTTTTTGATGTAGTGTATAATGGGAACTAAGCCAAAAACGTCTGTATGTTTGATATGGAAGCTGTCCTTTCTGAAAGTGAGTAGATGCCAAAGCTTGTCCTGACATTTTTGTTTTTTATCTCTTTAGCGCAATCAGCACAATGGAGTTATACCAAAGAGGTCAGTTTGCTCAAGGATCAGATTCAGACGGTTCTTGTAAAAGAGGAAGCAGACCTCAGAGTCTTAAAGTTTAGATGGACTCTCTTTGCCGGAGAGGGTTTGGTAATGCACCTGAACTATAATGATCGGGCATCTCAGTTTATCTTATATAAACATTACAAAAAAGATACCTACCGGGTACGTTTGCTGCCGAAGCGATCTGCTTATAAACGCGTTCCTTATTTGTATCTGGTATTTAAAAAGTTTGACTATAAAACTTCTAAAGCGCATTTTGATATCTTGATCGATGATCCTGAAAACAGAGCCCTTATAGAATTGAAAGAGAGTTTGTAGAAATCAATGTTGGACGCTGTAGAAAAATGTATGCATACATGGATGGAAGACCTCGCGAATGATGAGATCAATGTGTTGTTTAAAAACCTGCCTAAAGGCAAGCGCCTTCGGGCAAGACTGGTGCAGAAAATCTCCGGAGAATCTGAAAAATCGATAAAACTGGCAGCTATTATTGAGCTTATCCATGCGGCCAGTCTTTTACATGATGATGTGATTGATGAGGCTCTTACACGCCGCGGGGTCTCTTCGGTGAACGCCACCGACGGAAGTAAAGTCGCGGTGATGATGGGAGATATACTTTACTCAAAAGCTTTTACGGAGCTTGTTGGCTTTGATCAGCGTATTTCACATGCAGTAGCACAGGCTGTTACAACCTTGTCTATCGGTGAATACATGGATGTGAAGATGGGTGAGCGTTTTAACAAAGATGAAGATGCTTATATCGATATGATCTATAAGAAAACGGCCGTATTAATTGAAGTAACATCCTATTGTGCAGCTGTGTTGGTCGGTAAGGATGCAGATGATTACAAGCTTTACGGTAAAAACCTTGGGCTTGCTTTTCAGATCATCGATGATATCTTGGATATTGTTTCGGATGAGAAGACTCTTGGTAAACCAGCGCTTAATGACTATAAAGAAGGCAAGACGACACTACCATATATGTATCTTCACAGAGCCTTGGATGAGGTCTCTCAACAACGCCTAGAAGCTTCTCACCTGCAAACTCTTAACGCGGATGAATCATTATGGATAAAAGAGCAGATGAAAGCGCATAAGTCTGTTGAGATGTCATATGCCCTTGCCCGTCGTTTGAGTGATGAAGCCATTGACTCAGTGAAAAAACATGATGAAAAAGAGTTGGTTGAGATATTAGATGCCATGATGAAGCGAGAGTTTTAATGCACTACCTGCTCATTAGTTTTTCTCATCATAACTCTACACTGGAGATACGTGAAAAACTTGCTTTGAATGATAACGCTGAACTGATGACTTGCCTGAGAAAAATGAAAGAACATCCTTCCTTGAACGAAGCGATGATTGTCTCTACCTGTAATCGCCTTGAAGTACTGGTTTCGGTTCAAGATGTTTTAGAGACAACAGGTTATATCTTTTCACTTCTGAGTCAAAATTCGCAAATCAGTATAGATGAACTTGAGGGTAGAGCCGATGTTTTTGAAGATCAGGGTGCTATGCACCACCTTTTTAATGTGGCAGCTTCTTTAGACTCGATGGTTGTTGGCGAAACACAGATAGTCGGCCAACTCAAAGATGCCTATAAGTTTGCCAAAGACAATAGCTTCTGCGCACAAAAAATATCACGAGCGATGCAGTATGCTTTTAAGTGTGCAGCCGAGGTGAGAAACACAAGCTCCATCTCATCCAAACCCGTCTCTATCGCAAGTGTCGCCGTATCCAAGGCCAAGGCACAGTTTTTTAGCATAGAAGATAAGACGGCTCTGATTATAGGTGCGGGAGAGATGAGCAGGCTTTGCGCTAAACATCTCACTTCGGCGGGATGTAAATGTGTGATCATGAATCGTACACTCTCCAATGCGCAAGCGATAGCTGATGAATGTAATGATCTTGTAAGCGTTAGAGAGTACAATGAGCTTAAAGATGCTATCAATGAGTATGATTTTATCTTCACCGCGACAGGAGCGCCCCATCCGATCATAACGCCTGACATGGTAGAAGCGACCTCTTTTCAGAGGCATTGGTTTGACATGGCCATCCCAAGAGATATAGCTGATTGTGAGATGAGCGGTTTGAGTATCAACCGTATTGATGACCTTAAAGGCATCGTCAGTGAGAACCTTGCCTTGCGTGAAGACGAGGCAAAGTTATGTTATTCCATCGTTGGAAGATATACAGTAGAATTTTTTGAGTGGCTCCAGTCCTTGTCGATCGAGCCATTTATTAAGGATATTTATACCAAGGCCATGGAGTGTGCCGATGCGGAAACCAAACGTGTCATGGAAAAAGGATATATTCCAAGCGAGTATGAGAAGCAAGCCCGCAAGATGAATGAACAGGTACTGAAGCGTTTTTTACATGATGTGACAAAACGTATGCGTGAAACAGCGCATGGACTTGATTCTGATGCTCTCAAAGAAGCAATGAAATATCTATGTGAAGAGAATGAGCAAACGCATGAGAAAGAAAGGTAATAATGAGATTTTCAAGACTATATGTTCCAACCAGTAAAGAAGCCCCTAAAGATGCCGTTTTGGCAAGCCATATCTATTTATCACGGGCAGGGTTCATCTCGCAAGTTGCCAGTGGACTGTATAACTATCTCCCTTTGGGCAAGAAGGTTCTTAAAAAGATTGAGACTATTATCAATGAAGAGATGGCAAGGGTATATGCTCAAGAGGTTGAACTGAGCTTTGTAACACCTATAGAGTTTTGGGAAGAGAGTGGTCGTGCGGATAAGTTCGGAAAAGAACTGCTCCGTTTCAAAGACAGAAAAGAGAACGGTTTTGTCTTAGGCCCAACACACGAAGAGATGATGGTCAACATTGTAAGAAACAAGGTGACGTCATATAAACAGCTTCCTTTAAACCTTTATCAGATTAAGACCAAATTCCGTGATGAGGCCCGACCCCGTTTTGGAATTATGCGCGGACGCGAGTTCTTGATGAAGGATGGATACAGTTTTCACAGTTCAGTTGAAGATTTAGATAGAGAGTTTGATGTGATGGAGGCCTCATATAAGACTATCCTTAACCGTCTCGGTCTTGATTTTAGGGTTGTAGAAGCGGATAGCGGTGCTATTGGTGGTTCAGGTTCAAAAGAGCTGATGGTTCTGGCAGACAGCGGAGAAGATACTATCGCTGTGTGTGACTCGTGTGAATATGGTGCGAATATCGAAGTGTTTATGGACTTGAACAGTGAAGACGATGAAGTCCAAATGGAAGTCTACACCGATATCAAAGATATAAAGGGTGATGATAACTGTCCTTGCTGTTCAGGGAAATTGTCTTTGACCAAGGGTATAGAGGTCGGACATATCTTTAAACTTGGAACAGCATATTCAAAGCCTCTTGGTGCAACCTATCTCGATGAAAATGGTAAATCACAGGATATGATTATGGGAACTTACGGAATGGGCGTATCTCGTCTGATGGCAGCCGTGATTGAGCAGCATAATGATGAAAAGGGCTGTATCTGGACCGAAGAAACTGCTCCGTATACGATAAATATCTTAGTCTCTAATATCAAAGACGAGGAACAGATGGCTTATGCAGAAGCGTTATATTCGAAGCTTTCCGATGATGGTGTAGAAGTTATTATTGATGACAGAAAAGAACGTTTTGGCTTTAAGATGAAAGATGCCGAATTGATCGGCTTTCCTTATACCCTTATCGTGGGTAAAAACTTAGCAGACGGTATTATTCAAATTGCACAACGCGGCATGGATGAGAAGCTTGAAGTCAATAAAAATGAACTTTTAGCTAAACTGGCGGAGATGCTCGCATGATATATCTGTTTTTTGGATATCTTTTTGCCGAGGTCCTTATCTCTGTTCAAGTGGCCGGTGTTATCGGCGGACTGGGTACCTTTGGTGAAATCATGCTTTCAGGCTTTATAGGTTTAGTACTCTTACTAAATGTGAAGACCACTATGGTTGAAAGTCTTAAAGCGATGTCCAATAACTGTATCACCATGAAAGAGTTTCAAGAATTAAATATATTTGCACTTTTAGGTGCCATACTGCTTATTTTGCCGGGTATATTGAGTGATATTATCGGTGTGTTGATGCAGTTTTCTGTATTTACGGCCTTAATAGTCAGTCGTTTTAACAAAAATAACGGTGAATGTAAACCAAAACAAGGAGAAGATAATGTCATTGATGTCGAAATTGTTCATAACGATTCTAAGCTTAAGTAGTTTAGCGCTTGCCAATGAAGCACAGGTTATTTCATTTTTAAAAAAAGGTATTGGTTCCAACCCTAATATAATTTCTTTAGATATAAAGGTCGTCAACACAATTCCTTTAGAACATCCAAAAGGCTGGGAAGCCTATATTGTTCAGCTCGATGGCAAGGCGAAGATGGGTGAAAAAACGCAGCCTATCTCTCAGCGTTCTATCTATTTTGTCGGTGACGGTATTGTGACAGCAGAGCTGTATGAGCTTCAAACAGGTGAGAAATTGAACAATTCAATTGCACCGAAGTTCCGTGAAAAATATTATGATGATGCCCACCTTCTGTTTGGAAATAAAGATGCGGCACATAAGGTTGTCATCTTTTCAGACCCGCTCTGTCCATTTTGCCGTACCTTTGTACCGAAAGCTCTAAGTTATATGAAAAAGTATCCAAAAACGTTTGCGGTCTATTATTACCATTTTCCGCTTCGTTCACTTCATCCTGCAGCGATTCCTTTGGTTAAAGCTGCTTATGTGGCTGAGATGCAGGGTAGAAAAAATGTTGTCGAAGGCCTGTATAGGGTCAATGTTGATGGCCGTGAACCAAGTCAACAGAAGATCTTGGACGCCTTTAACCAGGCTCAAAATACAAAGATTACGATCAAGGATATCTCCGGTTCAGCCGTGGCAAAGCATTTGGCACATGATATGTCGGTCGCTCAGGAACATTTAGTCAATGGGACACCGTCTGTATTTTTTGATGGTAAAAAAGATGTTTCAAAAACACAATATAAGAACGTTAAAATTATTAAGTAAAAGATAGGATAGACATTGGAAAAACTAATCATTGCGACACGTGGAAGCAAACTGGCTCTGTGGCAGTCAAAGCATATCAAAGCACGTCTTCAAGAACTTCGTCCGGATCTGGATATTGAACTCAATATTATTGTTACTTCAGGCGATAAGATCCAAGATGTTGCCCTGGCCAAGATCGGTGGCAAGGGTCTTTTTTTGAAAGAACTCGAAGAAGCGATGCTCAGAGGCGAAGCACATATGGCTGTGCATTCACTTAAGGATGTTCCGACAGTGATGCCTGAGGGTCTGCCTCTTGCGGCGATTACACAGCGCGAAGACGATCGTGATGCAATGTTAAGTGAAAACTATTCAACTCTTCAAGCACTTCCTCAGGGTGCGGTGGTGGGAACATCATCTCTTCGTCGTAAGATGCAGCTTCTGCTTCTTCGTCCTGATTTGAAGATCAAAGACCTAAGAGGAAATGTGGATACACGCATTAGAAAACTTAAAGAGGGACAGTTTGATGCGATTATTCTGGCCAGTGCGGGGATTAACCGTTTAGGGTTTGTTAACTCCGTAAAACATGTTTATAATATTGCTCAATCCGAGATGGTGTCATCTATGGGACAGGGAGCACTTGGCCTTCAGACGATAGAAGACAAAGAGATTTTTGATCTGGTCCATCAATTAAACCATAAGCCTACTGAAATGGCTGTGACAGTTGAACGTGCCTTTGTTGATGTCCTAGAAGGGGGCTGCCATGTGCCTATCGGTGTCAATGCAACCGTGAGTGAAAATGGTGATATAAGGGCTCAGTGCACACTGGGTCTTCCCAATGCCCTTGAAATCATTAGTGAAGAGATCTCGGGAAAAGAAGCAGAGTATCTACAGCTGGGTAAAGATCTTGCTCAAAAGGTCATCGATAAAGGGGCAAGAGAACTTCTAGCCCGCGCCGATGAGATGGACTAAACAAATAAACATTTTCTCTCTTGCTTTTGCAGGAGAAATCAAAGAAGCCTTGCATGCAAAAAACAATCAACCTTTTACGTTCCCATGGTGAGCTCAAAGAGATCCACGATGAACTTGATATCTATTTGGAAATCCCCCATATCGCTTATGTTGAAGTAAAAAAAGAGGACTCTAAAGCACTTCTTTTTACCAATGTTGTTGATAAAAAGAGGGGAACAAAGTTTAATGATCCCGTCTTAATGAACCTCTTTGGCTCATTTGAACGGACGGAACTTCTTTTTGGACGGACGGTTGAAGGTGTGGCAGAAGAGATTGAAAACCTTTTACATATGAAGCCACCTTCGTCTATGCGCGACAAATTTTCTATGCTTGGCGATCTGTTTTCTCTTAAAAATATTTTTCCTAAGCGTCTAAAGGGGGAAGGTGCCTGTCAAGAAGTCAAACATCTTGGGGATGATGCTGATCTTAGCAAGCTGCCTATCTTGACAACATGGGACGGTGATGGTGGGCCCTTTATCACGATGGGACAGGTTTATACCCAAAGTCTGGACGGTGAACTGGTCAACCTGGGTATGTATAGACTGCAGATGTATGATAATAAACACCTGGGTATGCATTGGCAGATACATAAAGACTCGTCACATTTTTTTGATCAGTATCAAAAAGAAGGTAAAAAGATGCCTGTTTCCATCGCCATAGGCGGAGATCCTCTTTATACCTGGTGTGCCACTGCACCTCTTCCTTATGGAGTTAATGAACTTTTACTGTATGGTCTGATCACTAAAAAGCCTGCCCGTCTTGTTAAGTCTTTGAGCACTCCCTTATATATACCCGAAGATGTTGATTACGTGATCGAGGGGTGGGTTGATCCTTCTAAATTAAGAGTGGAAGGGCCTTTTGGAGATCATACGGGATATTACACGCTTGAAGAACCTTATCCTGTTATGGAGGTCTCTGCTATTACGCATAAGAAAAGACCTGTGTATTTGGCCACAGTTGTAGGAAAACCTCCCTTGGAAGATAAGTTTATGGGATGGGCGACAGAGCGTATTTTCTTACCGCTTCTTAAGACAACGGCATCTGATCTTTTGGATTATCACATGCCGGAAAACGGAGTCTTTCACAATCTGATCCTGGCAAAGATGAAACCTCTTTATAAGGGGCATGCAAAACAGTTTATGCACGCTTTTTGGGGTGCAGGACAGATGAGTTTTGTCAAGCATGCTATCTTTGTCGGCGAGGATGCTCCGCGACTGAATAATTATGAACCCGTGGTGACACATATTTTAAATCGTTTTCACCCTTCTCGTATCTTAATCTCTGAGGGGATCACTGATGCTTTGGATCACTCAAGCCCTGAGGCATTAGTCGGTGGAAAGCTTGGTCTTGACTGTACAGGCGCGCCCGTGGTAGAAGCACCTGAGATTTTAAACGATGATACATTATTGAATAAGCTTCAAGAGTGTGATAACTCCATCAGAGAAGTACGCCAACATATGCGAAGGTCTCGCAATCCTATTACGGTCATATCTGTGCAAAAACGTTCGAAGATGAAAGAGGTCGTTGAAAATCTTAAAGGCTTTAAAAATATACTTCGTATTGTTGCTTTTGTAGATGAAGAAAAAAATGATCTGGATAATCCATATATGTTGGTATGGCGCGTAGTCAACAATATAGATGCTCGAAGAGATATCCTTATTTCAGACGACATTCTTTTCATTGATGGAACCAATAAAAATGCACTAGATGGTTTTGAACGTGAATGGCCGGGCGATGTGGATTGTTCTCCTGCGGTACTTGCCTCGCTGAAAGAACGCGGCGTAATTGAAATCGATGACAGCATAATAGAGAAGTTTCAGTTATAAGCCGATAGAAAAAGAATTATTTATGTTTCATTTCCACTCATAAAGTATCATAATTGGATGATTTTATTCTGTTGAATGAACTCGTTAATGTTATTTTGGCACTTTTAAGCCTTTAAGTATTAGAATAAAGAAAATTGAATTAAGAAAGTTTTGGCTTGATTCCTTTTTCTCAGGATGGAATGTGTTTATGAGATCTTCCCTTTCCTTAATATTCGTACTCTCACTGCTCTATATACCAGCCTTAGAAGCCGCGGTGTATAAAGGCCAAAAAGCCTATGTTAAAAAATGTCGTAAATGTCATGGTGTCGGACAGAAAATTGCTGCCAGTAAGCGGATGAAAGAGTGGAAAGTTCTCCTCAAGAAAAAGAATAAGGGTGCTAAACTTGCCAAGATTCACCTTGATAGCGAGAAAGCAAAAAAATCGCATCAATACTTCAGTAGTAAAAAATACCGTAAGCGTGCACGGCATTTGCGTGACTTTATGGTCGAATATGCCAAAGACAGCGGCAACGTTCCCGCCTGTAACTAGGGCTGTATACGAAGGTCTGATTTGTTGATACTAAGCCTATCTCTTCAGGTCGTTTCCACGTTTTCATTAAAAGATAAGATGAATGCTTAAATCCTGTTTTCGATATCACTGTTTGTCTTTTATGCTACTGCTGAGCATCAGCGGGTGTACTCCGGTTTTTGGTCCTGAAAAAGACAGAACCTACACTTCTGCTGAACTTCAAGAGATACAGACCCTAAAAAACATCAATAGACTTTTCAACGGTATGAGAGGTGTAGATGTCGCCCTATATCTCGCAAAGGAAGATTTTTCTTCTCTGGTTAATAAAACCTTTGATCAATTTTCGCAGCATTTTACGAAACTTAATGCTCCTGGTTTTTCAAAGGCCACTTTGGGACGAATGCAACTAGATTTCTCACATCAAAAGGTGCGTTCAACAATTAACTTTTCTTTTGAAGTAGATGCCCTGAAACGTAATATTTTTGGACACTTAAGTGCGGACCATACACTTGAAGCGGGCAAAAACTCTTTTATTTTGAGGACAAAGTTTGATGAGATTGTTTTAGACCATATCGATGAAAAAAAGCCTTTAGCAGAAAACAGTAAGAACAAAGATCTAATTGCACAAGCGGTGAAAAGTTTTATGCATACACTTAATATTGAGATCATAAATATGCCTCTTATTATTCCCGTGGATATGAATATTTTAGATAACATCAATGGAAAAGATATTGCTTCCTCGTCTGACTATACACTACACTCTGCCAGAGCAGTCAATATGCAAACGAAAATGGAAACTTTCCTGCCCTATATAACGAAAACAGGGGTGACTTTTTTAGGAACAAGCACACTTCAGAGTGTGCAAAAAGAAGAGGAGATAAATGATCTGAGACTATTAAGAGATGCTTTTAGAAAGAAGGTGGATCTTGTTTTGAACGAGAGTATGGGTGTGCCTTTAGATGTACTTCAGAAGTACACCTCGTATTACGTAAGTAAAAAGTATCTTTCAAAACAGATGAACCTCTCCCTTAAACACATGGATTTACGTGTGATCAACAAGTTCTTTTTGAAAATCCCTGAAGAAGAAAAGTATCTTAAGAAAGATATCTATTTTTTTGACAAGGGACGCCTGCCCTCATGTGCCGGTGTTAAGAGGGATTGTACGAAACTCTTACACTCATGTAATGCTCAATGTGAACTAAAGTTCGGTATTCATCGATGTGTGCAATGCGATAGCATAACAAACCCTTTTGAAAAAGTACGTTGTATGAGTAAGCTGCAAGCGTGTAAGTCGAAAGAGGAATTACATGCGTATGAATGCCGCAAACGCGAAGACAGATGCGAACTCGGTAATAACGAGATACTCACTGCTTGTGAAATTAAGAACTTAGATTACGTACAGATGTGCAAAGAGAAAAAAGAGAAGCTTCTCTTTGTAAATGATGAGATAGTATTGGCTCAATTGAACCTATATTTTGATGTTGTCAACTCGTACGCGGTGCAGCGCATAACGCAGATCCGCTTTGCTAAAGGACTTGAATCTCTTGAAGTGATGCGTGATATACATCTAAGCGTAGACTCAAAGTTACAGCTTGGTCTTAATAATAGTCAAAACAGTGATATTAACTGCTCTTTAGGAGTAGATGAGTCCTTGTTGACGCATTCACAATTGGATTATGTGCAACAAAAAAGAGAATTACCCCTGTTGTCACAGAGGGGATCGGATGGAAAAATGCTTATTAAGGCAATTTCCAAACCAAACTTTATGACGGCTTATCTTGAAAACAAACCTTACGACAAGTTAATGAAAAAAGAAAACTTTAGCTTACAGTGTCGATATCAAGGCATGCCAATGCCGCTAATACAGGGGAAGAAACTCCTAAAGAAAAATGATATCCCCTATAGACTTAAAGCGATGATGGGTGAAGTCGAACTGCAATTTGAAGAAGAAGAACTCTCCTTTGTTATCTCACCCGTGAAATTGGGCACGAATATTTTACTCTATCCTACAATGGAAGACGAGGCCATAGGCTTCTCTCGTCAAGCTCACTTTTTCTAAGCATTATGGTACTTGAGATGAAATAAGCAAAAGTCCTTTTGCGCTCTTGTTATTTTGTTTTTTGAGGAGACATCGCTTTGCGACTGCTATCGCTTGTTTTCCTCGGTATTATCTTAATGTAGGGACGAAGCATATAAAAAACTAGCAGATATAAGTATTGTTGAGGTCTGTTTTTGCTAAAATACTGTAATTTAAAAAAAAGAAGTTTAATTATGGAAAAAATGTGGTCTGGACGCTTTAGCGAAGCTGCGTCATCACTTCTGGATGAGTTCAATGCCTCTATTATGTTTGATAGAGAACTGTATAGAGAAGATATAGAAGGTTCTATTGCCCACGCAACGATGTTGACGGAGCAGGGGATCTTAAACGAAGACGAGCTTGCTTCTGTTAAAAAGGGCCTTGCCAAAGTCAAAGAAGAGATTGAAAATGGTGAGTTTTCATGGGAACTCAGTGATGAGGACCTTCATATGGCGATTGAAAAGCGCCTTACGGATATTATCGGCGACACCGGCAAAAAACTGCATACCGCACGCAGTCGTAATGATCAGGTTGCTGTCGATTTTCGCCGTTATGTCTTACGAAAGAACAAGGAGATCACGTCTTTGATCCATGAGTTGATGAGTGCTTTACATAAGGTGGCAGAAAACCATTCAGAAACCTTGATCCCCGGTATGACACATCTTCAGCATGCACAACCGACAAACTTTGCTTTCCATCTGATGGCTTACGGTTCAATGTTTAAACGTGACTTTGAGCGTTTTGAAGACTCATATAGAAGAAACAATGTCTCACCCTTAGGCTGCGCAGCCCTTGCCGGTACACCGCATAATATAAACCGTAAAAGTACGGCAGACCAGCTTGGCTTTGACACGGTGAGTATAAACTGTTTAGATACGGTAAGCGATAGAGACTTCGCTATTGAGATCTTGTTTAATATCTCGATGACGATGATGCATATCTCACGTTTGGCAGAAGAGATGATATTATGGTCTTCGTATGAGTTTAAGTTTATTACCTTCAGCGATGCGTATTCTACGGGCTCTTCGATTATGCCACAAAAGAAAAATCCTGATGCAGCCGAGCTCCTTCGCGGAAAAAGCGGACGTGTATATGGAAATCTAATGAGTCTTTTAACGGTTATGAAAGGTCTTCCTCTGGCATACAACAAAGACACGCAAGAAGATAAAGAGGGTGTTTTTGATAGTGTGAAAACAGTAGAGATCTCTCTAAAAATCCTAAGAGAGTCCCTGCTTACGTTAACCGTACATGAGGAAAATATGGCAGCGGCATGTAAGGTAGGGCACTTGTCTGCAACGGATTTGGCTGATTATCTCGTTGAACACTGTGATATTCCCTTTAGAGAAGCACACTTTATCACCGGCAAGGCTGTGGCCAAGTCGGAAGAGCTTAATATCGACCTAAGTGATATATCATATGAAGATTTAAGAATGATTGATGCACGCATACAAGAGAATGTAATGGGGTATCTGAGTATAAAGAACTCAATGAATGCCAGAACATCCGAAGGTGGAACATCGACGGTTCGTACAATAGAACAATTGGCACATTTTAATACATGGTTGGAGGATAACAAATAATGAACGTAAAGATCACACACCAAGAGGGCATGAAGTTTGAAGCAAAGACATCCAAGTCTTCTTTTGTCATCGACTGTCCGACAATCAGTCCTATAGAGTACTTTTTAGCGGGTATTATCTGCTGTACCGCAACAGATATTGTAATGGTTCCTCAAAAACAGGGGATGGAAGTGACTGATCTTGTCATTGACGGGGATGTTGTAAGGGCAGAAGAGATGCCTCAAAAGTTTGATGCCTTGCATTTGGACTATACCTTTAACTCTCCTGCTGAAGATGATGTGGCGGCGCGCTGGGTTATGGCAAGTATAGAGACCTACTGTTCAACACTTAATACGATACGCGGAGTGACTAAGATTACATATTCGATCACGCACAACGGTACAAAGATTCGTGATAAGGCCGAGATTATCTCAGGCGAAACGACAACAGACTTTGGCGCACTTGAGGGATGCTGTCCTTCTTGACTTTTCAACGCTGCACATAAACGGGGCTCTACTACATAGAGCCTGCCTCTCTTCATCGCTTACCGACAAGTTCATGACAAGCTAAACTGGATTTAACCGGTATGAATAAATATCCATTTTATGAAAATGATTATCAAAATAATAGTTAATTAAGCTGATATATGCTTTAATTGCAATTGATAATAATAATCAATAAGGATACTAGATGAAGGTTTTAGATTACAAGGTACTTCTACTGGGGACGGTACTTACAATGGTTTTAGCAGGATGTGGGGATGAGGATACCGGCTCAGCCTCTAAGGTGAGTTTAGGAGACAGCCTCTATCATGATACCTCCCTATCAATGAATAGAACAATGTCTTGTGCGACGTGTCACTCCTTGGAAGAGGCTTTGATCGATCCACGCACTACAAGTAAGACATTGGGTGCTTCACTGGGAGATGACGGGACATCAATAGGGGATAGAAATACTCCAACTGCCGGTTATGCTTCATTTTCACCGGACTTTCATTTTGATAATGCAGAGGGCCTATTTGTGGGAGGTCAGTTTTTAGACGGACGCGCATTAAACCTCAAAGAACAGGCGAAAGCGCCTTTTTTAAATCCGATAGAGATGGGTATGCCTGATATCGCGTCCGTATTGGAACGTATCAAAGAAAATAGCGTATACCTTGTTCAGATGCAAGCCCTTTATGGTGTTGATATCTTTATAAATGATGAAAAGGCTTTTGATGCAGTAGCCGATAGTATCGCGGCATTTGAAAAAAGTAAAGAGTTTTCTCCTTTTGATTCAAAATATGATCGTTTTTTGGCTGGAACGTACACATTGACGGATCAAGAGGCTAGAGGCATGGCAATATTTTCAGATGAAGGCAACACAGCCGGAGCAGGGCGCTGTACTCTGTGCCATCCTATTACAGCGGCTGAGGGGTCACATCCATTAATGACAGACTTTTCTTATGACAACTTGGGAGTGCCTGTCAATACAGCCTTGCGTACTGCAAATGGACAAGCGGGGAGTCCTGATCTTGGTCTATTTGGAAATCCGGAGGTGAATGACACGCAATTAAAAGGTGCTTTTAAGGTCTCTTCTTTACGAAATATTGCTGTGAGCGCTCCGTATATGCATAACGGCATATTTAAAGAGTTGAAAACAGTGGTGCACTTTTATAACACACGTGACGTGCCAGGAGCAATCAATCCTGAAACGAATTCTACGTGGGAAATGGGTGAGTTTCATATCGGACGAAATACAGATGAACTGGGTGATCTTGGTCTAAGTGATGCTCAGGAAAATGATCTTGTCGTCTTCTTGAAAACCTTGACGGATAAACGTTATGAGCATTTGATTCCATAAGGAAGAACCGGTTTTTTGAGATTGGATCTCACTAAACCGGCTCTTCTTCTCATATGACACTATCATCTTTTAAATAGAAAAAATTTGTTAATTTACTATCTTTTTATAGAAAAATAGTTTATACTACTTTAAACGTTGATAGAAGGGAGTACTGCAATGATTTACATCTTTTATATAATGATGGTCCTGATAGGTGTTTTTTTAGTGACGGAGATTGTGGATGTCCTACGTGGAAGAAGGTGGGGTGAAAATCACTAAGAACTGTACTGCGTCTGCTTGGCAGACGTACTGAAGAAAGGTTTCTAAACCTTTCGTTGTAAGCTCAAGATTTAAAGAAAGTTCTTTGAATCTGCATCTGCAAAATGACCCCAGGCCAACTTGGTTCCACCCAGCACATGCCAGTGTAGATGACGTACCTCTTGTCCGCCGTTATGGCCAACATTGGTGATTACTCTGTACCCTGACTCTTTAATACCGACAATATCAGCGATCTCTTGAATAAAAGTGGTCATACCGGACATTGTCTGTGGTGTGACCTCGTTAAAGCTGTCAACATGCAGTTTCGGGATGACCAAGATATGTGCAGGTGCCTTAGGGTTAAGGTCATGAAAAGCCATGAATTCATCATTTTCTTTTACAAGATTGGCTGGAAGTTCGCCGTTTACAATTTTACAAAATATACACATATTATTTACCTTTTTAACTATTATTAAAATATTATAACCTAAAAAATATTTGCTGTATATATTAAGTGCGGTTGTTACGCACGTGAGCACTTCGCTGAGAAGAACCAAGTGTTAGCGCAGCTAAACGGGCTTATGCTCATTTAGCGTAATAGTGATGGTATCCTAAAAAATATTTGCTGTATATATTAAGTGCGGTTGTTACGCACGTGAGCACTTCGCTGAGAAGAACCAAGTGTTAGCGCAGCTAAACGGGCTTATGCTCATTTAGCGTAATAGTGATGGTATCCTAAAAAATATTTGCTGTATATATTAAGTGCGGTTGTTACGCACGTGAGCACTTCGCTGAGAAGAACCAAGTGTTAGCATAATATCAATGATCCCTTAAAAATAAAAAAGATAAGAACAATTCTAGTTAAAGCCGATTGTAATTGATATTTGCCTATAATCGCGCAATTATAATCTTAAGGGTGGATACCCCTTAACGAAGGAACTACTTTGACCGAGTGGATAGAAAAAATTGAAGCAGCAGATTCTCCTTCAGCTATTGAAGAGATTCGCGTTGGTATATTTGGTAAAAAAGGCCTGTTGACCAAGGCCTTTGCTGAGATGAAAAATGCAGCAAACGAGGACAAGGCGCGTATTGCGAAAGAGCTGAACGAGACAAAAGCAAAATTGAACACACTTTTAAATGAAAAAAAAGTTGTATTAGAAACGCAGGCACTCAAAGTTGCGATGAAGGCAGAGGGTATAGATGTCTCTCTCTTCTCCCCTTCAAGCGAACGTGGTGCGACACATCCTGTGATGGACACTATGGATAGAGTGATCGAGTATTTTTCAAACCTTAACTTCTCTGTTGAGACAGGTCCCATGGTAGAAGATGACTTTCATAACTTTGAAGCACTCAATCTTCCAAAGTACCATCCTGCCCGTGATATGCAAGATACGTTTTATTTTAAAGATGAGACACTCTTGCGTACACACACTTCTCCTGTTCAGATCAGAACAATGATGAATACCCAGCCTCCTATCCGCATGATTGCTCCGGGTTCAGTGTTTAGACGTGACTTTGACATCACGCATACACCGATGTTTCATCAGATTGAAGGCCTTTTGGTAGATGAGAAGGGCAAGGTCTCTTTTGCAAATTTGAAGTTTATTCTAGAGGGCTTTTTACACCATATGTTTGGTGATGTGGATGTGCGTTTTCGTCCTTCATTCTTTCCGTTTACAGAACCTTCTGCCGAAGTGGATATCTCCTGTATCTTCTGTAAGGGCAAAGGGTGCAGAGTATGCTCTAAGACAGGCTGGCTGGAAGTACTCGGCTGCGGTATTGTTGATCCTAATGTGTTTAAGGCAGTAGGATATAAAGATGTTAGTGGATACGCTTTCGGTCTGGGTATTGAGCGTTTTGCAATGCTTATTCATCAAATCCCGGACTTACGTTCTCTGTTTGAAGGCGATGTTAGACTATTGGAGCAATTTAGATGATTATTACAAAAAGCTGGTTAAACGAGTGGATAGACATTGAAGATAAAAGCGGTGAAGAGCTGTGTAAAACATTTAATGCGATCGGTCTTGAAGTTGATAGGCATGAGGTCTATTCTGTGCCTCCTAAAATTGTTGTGGGCAAGGTTGTCTCTTGCGAAAAACACCCTGATGCAGACAAACTAAACGTATGTCAGGTAGATATCGGCACTGCCGTACGTCAGATCGTCTGTGGTGCTTCCAATGTTCGCTCTGATATTCATGTCGCCGTTGCAACGATCGGTGCGGAGATGCCCGGCGGTTTGAAGATCAAACCGGTAGAGCTTCGCGGAGTTGAATCTGTAGGAATGATCTGTTCATCAACTGAGTTGGGTCTTCCTGCGGTGGGCGAAGGTATCATAATCCTTGATAAGAGTATAGGTGAGCTCAAATTGGGTGAGGAACTCTGCAGTAATCCATACTTTAATGATGAACTTATTGAACTTGAATTGACGGCTAACCGTGGAGACTGCTTAAGTGTAAACGGTGTAGCCAGAGATCTCTCTGCAGCTTATAATATAGAGCTAAAAGAGCGTCAAAAATCCGTAGCCGAAGAGAAGCAGATCGGCATAGGCAGAATCTTACAGTTGAGTCATCCTAAAAAGACAGATGTGAACCTTATGTATAAGGCATTCAAGCAAAATAATTTTGAACTACCTCTGCTATTGCGTCTTCGTTTATCTATGTTGGAAGAAGAGTGCCGATCCGCAATCGATGCACTTCTGTTTTATGCGACACATAGTTCAGGTGTTATCTTACGTGCTTATGGTTATAGCAGCTTTCCTCTTTCTCAGGAGAAAGCACAGATCACAATCGATGTTGATGAAAATGGATATGCGATAACGCAAGGAAATGAAAAAGCATCGACAATAGGAATCATTCAGTATGACAGTTCTAGGGTGACGCCTACGGATGAGATCGTTGTAATTGAAGCCTCGTATATACACCCTGATACCATCTCGCGTAAGATGGCAGAGAAGAAGATTGAAAACGGTCCTCTTTTTTACCGTACCTCACGTGGGTCAGAACCTGATTTGGATTTTGGTATCGAGTATTGCCAAGAACTTTTTAATACCTATGCGCAAACAGAGATCTTTGGCGGAACGCTGGAGTTATCTTCAAAACATGAAGAGAATGTACTTCATATGAGCATAGAAGAGATTAATCATATTATTGGTATGGAAGTAGAAAAAACGCATGTAACACAACTTCTTAAAAACCTTGGCTTTACTATGTTGAAATCTCAAGCGGGCCAGATCGTTGTCGGCGTTCCTCAGTTCAGGCATGATGTTTCTCATGATCAAGACATTATTGAGGAGATTGTTCGTCTTATTGGAATTGATAATATTCCATCTAAGCCTTATTCTTTTACCGAAAAGCCACATACGGATGATGCAAGTGCTTTTTTCGCTAAACGGAAGTATTACCGTCAACGTGCTGCCGACTGTGGATTTTATGAGTCGGTTCATTTTGTTTTTAATGAAAGAAAAAAGCTTAAAACCTTTGGTTTTGATCTTGTGGATGAGGAGCTTGACCTAGTCAACCCCATTGCCGGAACACTTGATACACTTCGTTCTACACTATGCGTGGGACTTTTGGAAGCTGCGAGTTTAAATGCAAAGAGCGGACGTAAACAAGTTAAGCTTTTTGAAGTTGGCTCCGTTTTTGATGCGAAGCGTTATGAGTCCATCAATATGGCATTTATGTTTTCAGGCCAAGAGAGTGCTGAAAGCATACTTAACCATGGAAAACCTGAATCCGTCGGATTTGAGAAGTTTGTCCAAAATATTTCTGATATCATCGGAAACTTTGAACTTCGCCAGGTTGAACTTGAGCATGCTCTGGCTCACCCATACCAATCGGCGCAGATCATTGTTGATGAAACGGTGATGGGGACACTGTTTAAGTTACACCCGAGTGTGCAAAAGGAGTATGATTTGGATACTACCTATCTTTGTGAAATCGGTTTTGATACCTTAAAATATCGTCTTGATGTTTTTTCATCATACTCCAAATTTCAAGCCTCTTACAGAGACCTTTCAGTGGTGATTCCAAAATCATTAAGGTATGCAGAGCTTAGAAAGGTTATACAAGATGCCCAAAGTTCGGAAGTTATTCGTTTTTATCCTGTTGATACCTACGAGAGTGAAGAGTTAGGTGAGAATATGAGTCTTACTCTGCGCTTCATGCTTCAATCAGAAGAGAAGACCCTGGAAGAAGAAGACATCACTTCTTCAATGGATTCAATCCTTAGTGCACTTAATGAAGAGTTGGGGATAGCATTACGATGATGACAGCAACAATCTACTCCAGAACAGAAGGATTCACTCTAAGTTGTGATGCCATTGCACCGGATAAGTCTATCTCTCATCGCAGTGCTATGTTTTCACTCTTAGCCAAGGGTGAATCTGTCATTGAAAACTTCCTGCGGGCGGAAGACACGATGAACACACTGCAAATTGTCAAAGATCTGGGAGCCAAGGTTGAGGATGACGGCAAAGTACTTCACATCAGTTCAAATGGGATAAAAGAGCCTTTTGATATTTTGGATTGTGGAAACTCCGGAACAGGGATGCGTCTTTTTTGCGGTCTTCTGGCCTCGGCAAAGGGCCACTTTATTTTGACCGGGGATGAGTATCTTAAGCGTCGCCCGATGAAACGTGTTACTACACCTCTTAAAGATATAGGCGCCTTTCTGGATGGTAGAGAGGAGGGTGACTTCGCCCCCTTGAGTATCCGTGGTGGAAGTCTTAAAGCCTTTGATTATAGTTCAAAGATCGCCTCGGCACAAGTTAAATCAGCGATGATCCTGGCTGCTCTCTCTGCGGATGGTGAGTGTAGCTATACCGAACCTGAACGTTCGCGCGACCATACCGAACGTATGTTAAAGGGTATGGGTGCGCAGTTGGAAGTAAGTGGTCTGACCACTAAGGTTCAACCACTACAGGGACTGCTTGAACCCCTTCATATACGTGTTCCCTCTGACCCTTCTTCTGCCTTTTTCTTTGCCGTTGCCGCTGCGATTACGCCAAATGCTGAAGTCGTCATTGAGGGAGTAACCTTTAATCCAACACGTATTGAAGCCTTTAAGGCTCTGGAACGCATGGGTGCTAAGATCTCTTATGAACTCAAAGATGAGAAGTATGAGCCAATAGGCGATATACGTGTGAGCTATGCCCCTTTGAAAGCGATTACTGTTGAAGAAAATATCTCTTGGCTGATTGACGAACTTCCGGCACTTTCCATTGCAATGGCCTGCGCTGAAGGGACATCTGTCATTAAAAATGCTGAGGAGTTGCGCGTTAAAGAGAGTGACAGGATCTCTACGGTTGTGGATAACCTTAAAAACTGTGATATTAAAACAACAGAATATGATGATGGGTATACTGTCACCGGGGGAACACTTCAACCTGCAATTATTAACTCTTTTGGAGATCATCGTATTGCCATGAGCTTTGCGGTTGCCGGACTGAGATGCGGGATGAAAATTGAAGATATAGCCTGTATTCAAACCTCGTTTCCAAACTTTTTTGATATTTTGAAAGAGATTACGAAAGTCGAACTAAAGGAAGTTTAGTATGAATGTAAAGTTAGCTGAAAACTATGGGTTTTGTTTTGGAGTGAAACGCGCGATTAAGATTGCAGAAGAAAATATCGGTTCATCTACTTATGGTCCTTTAATTCATAATGCAAAAGAGATTGATCGTCTTAAAGAAGACTTTAAAGTCTCTCTGGTTGAAGACATCTCGACCTTTAAGGCCGGTGACAAGGCTGTCATACGTACTCATGGCATCCCTAAAAATGAGTTAGAAACCTTACATGAAAAAAATATTGATGTGATTGATGCCACTTGTCCTTACGTGACCAAGCCTCAGCAGATCTGTGAAGAGATGAGCAAAGAGGGCTACGATATTGTGATCTTTGGAGATGCCCAGCACCCTGAGATAAAGGGTGTGATGTCGTATGCTGAAAATGGGGTGACGGTGGTAGAGAGTGTTGAAGAACTTGAAAATAATTATTTCAGTGAAAAGATTGCCGTAGTTGCTCAAACAACACGTAAGGTTGATGAGTTTATCAAGGTCTGCAACCATTTGATGCGCTCTCATAAAGAGGTCCGTGTTTTTAATACTATTTGTAACGCAACCTTTGATAATCAAGACGCGGTACGTAAACTTTCAAAAGACTCTGATGTTATGGTTGTCATCGGAGGAAAAAACTCTTCAAACACAAAACAGTTACACTCTATCTCCAAAGAAGCGTGTAAGGACTCTTATCTTGTTGAAGGCCCGGATGATTTGGACGCCTGCTGGTTTCATGGAAAATATGAGTGTGGAATCAGTGCAGGTGCGTCAACACCGGACTGGATTATTCAGCAGGTGATGGAAAAAATAAGAAGTTTTTAAAAGAACTCCATATCTCCTTCCTCTTCGGCCGGGGGAACGATAAGTGTAATGATCTGCTGAATGCTAAGGGCCGTAGGCTCATGTATATGATGGATATTTTTCATCGCCAAACTCTCAACTGAAAAACGTTCAATGTACCTTTCCATATCCGCACTGACTGCATCAAACAACATTAAAACACTCTGTGGGTCTATCTGTAGTATCTCTATAAAAGTGTCCTGGTTGTTTTGCATCGTAGAAGAAAGTTCAGCAAAACTTGTAGCGAGGAGATCTAGATAGGGAGAGTAATAGATAAGTATAGAGGAAGCTTTTGCTATGTTCTTGGAAATCTTATCTATCTCTTCTGGATCGGAGTCTGTTGTGTATTTTGAGATAATCTCAGGTATCTCCGTAAAGATCTCACTAAGATCAGCACAGTGATCGGATAAAAAAAGAACATTTTCACTTCCTTCATCTTCATCTTCTTTAAAATACTCATCCAATACAGTGTCAGAAACAGCAGATGTATCTACTTTATCAGCTGGGCTCTCTTTCTCATTTTCAGTTGCGTGTTTACACTCTTGAATCATTGCATCGAGTTGTTGATGCTTTGTTTCAGCGGCATTACCCTTGGTGCGCAATGCTATGTTTTGTTTTTCTAAGAGAGCGTTCTTTTCGTTAAGTTCATTGATAAGTTCAATATTAACAATCTGGGTATAGGCATCTCTACAGACTGAATATAAGGAGGAAACAAGGTCATTCATATGCATGGGTTTAAGGATGAAACTATCTGCTCCGGCTTTGATAAGGTTCATCAAAATGTCAGATTCGTCATGGGCGGAGACGATAGCGACTTTTTGTTCCGGATTGATCTCTTTTATCTTTATACACATCTCTATACCATCCATATTAGGCATATTGACATCACTTATTACAAGATCATAGTGCTGATTATTATATTTTTGTAAGCCTTCGAGACCATCTTCGGCAGTATCTATATTTTTAAACAGCATCTTGAAAAGAGTTTCGGTCTCTTCTCTAAGGCTTTGGTCGTCTTCGACGTATAAGACGTTGAGGTTTTGGGAATATTTGTGTAGGTCTGTAATGGTTAGCATGGGTCCCCTGCGCTGTTAATGTTCAATAACGTTAAATATAATGTTAGCAACGCTATGTATAAAGGAAGCTTAGTTATGAAGATTATAGCCAAAATAGAAGAAGTTTATGGGATGTTAAGGTGTTCACTTATAATTTTCATAATTTTGCCCAATTATAAAGATATTGCAAGAAAAACTTAGCTATAATTTGCAAATTTTTATTATTGGGTGCCTCTGATGGGTGCCCGTTACAAGGGATATTTGTATGGCTCAAGAGCTCGAACCAATGGAAGAAGAAAACTTTGCAGCGATGTTTGAAGCATCAGAAAAACGTTCTGAGGAATCAAACCGTATAGCTGAAGGTATCATCGTTGAGATCCAAGAAGATAAAGCACTCGTAGATGTGGGTGAAAAACTAGAAGGTATTTTATACCTAAGCGAGATTCAAGACGAATCAGGTGCATTGTTATACAATGTTAATGACAGAATTCAAGTAATGGTTACAGGGTTTCGCAATGAGCGTCCTCGTATCTCTCATAAGAAAGTTCTTGAGCAACTTAAAACTTTGGAATTTATCAAAGCGCATAAAGATGATTACGAAGATTTGATCGTTGAAGCCACTATCACGAAGAAAAACCGTGGTGGATATATTCTTGAACTTGATGAGGTGTCATTCTTTATGCCTCGTTCACTTGCGGCATTAAAAGATGATGACGATGTTATCGGACGCAAGGTTAAAGCAGCTGTTGTTAAAATTGATGAAGCTGAGTCTTCTATCGTTCTTTCTCGCCGTAAGCTTCTTAATGAAGACCGTAAGAAACGTAAGCAGATTATTGATGCCCTTATGGAAGAAGATGTTGTAGTTGAAGGTACGATCAAAAAGATTACATCTTACGGTATGTTTGTAGATGTTGGCGGAGTAGACGGTCTTGTTCATTATAATGAGATCTCATACAAGGGACCGGTTAACCCGTCAAAATATTATAAAGAAGGCGATAAGGTTGAGTGTAAGGCTATCTCTTATGACAAAGATAAACGTCACCTTTCACTCTCTATCAAGGCAGTCATGTCAGATCCATGGGAAGAAGTGGAGTCTGAACTGGACGAAGGCGATACGATTAGCGTTACTGTCTCTAATGTTGAACCTTATGGAGTGTTTGTTGACCTTGGAAATGATATTGAAGGTTTTTTACACGTATCTGAGATTACATGGGACAAGAATATTAAATCACCAAAAGACTACCTAGAAGTCGGTCAAGAGATTGATGTAGAAGTGATTGAAATCGATCCTAAGAAGCATAAATTACGTGTTTCTCTTAAAACGCTTCTTCCAAAACCATTTGATGAGTTTGTAAAAACCTCTAAAGAAGGCGATATTATTACAGGTACAGTGACTACACTGACTGACTTTGGTGCTTTCGTAAAGGTTGGTGCTGTTGAAGGTCTTTTACACAATCAAGACTGTTCATGGGATAAAAACACTAAAGCAAAAGACCTTTACAAGGTTGGTGACGAGGTTGAAGTTAAGATTGTTAAAATCAACCGTGATGAAGAGAAGATCTCTTTAAATCGCAAAGCGCTTCTAGAAAGTCCTGTTGACAAGTTTGCTAAAGAGCATAAGGTTAATGAGATCGTTAAAGGGAAGGTTCGTGATGTTAAAGATTTCGGTGTCTTTGTTTCACTTGAAGGTGATATGGATGCACTTATCCGTAATGAAGATCTTGAGCCCTTAGTTGCTGAAGAACTGAATGCCGGCGATGAGATTGAAGCCGTTATTGCTGTCATCGATGTTAAACGAGACCGTATCCGCCTTTCTGTTAAAAAACTTGAGCGCCTTAAAGATCAAGCAGCTTTAGCTGAAGTTAATGCACAAAACGATGAAGGCAACTCTTTAGGTGATTTAATAAAAGATCAACTAAAGTAAGCTAAGTGCACACGATGCTTGCCAAATGGCTCTTTCCGGCAATCTTTGTCGGAGTTGCCTTCTTTTTGATTCTCTTTTTGGTTCAAGTGAATCAAACGGATGCGAGCATATATGCCGATAAGGTAGATATCCCTCAAGCTCAAATACTCGCCAAGATTCCCAGTAAAGACAAATGGATAGAACGTTTTTCCAAGCATGAGGATCAAGGTTATTATTACCCCGTAACTGAAATCTTTGTTCAGGTGGATTTAAAAGAGACGCCTAAAAAAACGAAGATATACGAACTCAAAGCGGGTGACTTAGACCCTTATCAGATTTTTTGTTTAAAAGAAGTCTTGAAACAGTACAGACTTAAATATATGTTTGAACAGAAAAAAGACAGAGTGAAACTTATCATCTACTCAGAAAACCTGAATCAACTCAAAAATATAGTGAAAACATTGAAAAATTATGCTATAAATGCAAGTATAATTCAAATAATAAAATAGATACCTAAAAGAGAGAAACAATATGTCAAAGCCAAAAGTAGTAGTTTGTGACCATATCCATACATCCGGTCTTGAAATGCTTAAAAATGACGACCAAATCGAATACGTATTTGCAGCCGACATTGACAAAACAGCACTTTTAGATGTAATTGCAACGGCAGATATCGCTATCACCCGTTCTTCAACTGATGTTGATGAAAAGTTCATCAATGCCGCAAAAAAACTCAAAGCGGTTATTCGCGCGGGTGTCGGTGTAGATAACGTTGATATTGATGGGTGTTCAAAAGAGGGTATTATCGTTATGAATGTCCCAACAGCCAATACTATTGCTGCAGTAGAGCTTACTATGACACATATGCTATCTTGTATGCGTATGTTTCCATATTCACATGATCACCTGAAAAATCAAAGGATTTGGAAGCGTGAAAAATGGTATGGACACGAGATGAAAGGCAAACGTCTTGGTGTCATCGGATTTGGAAACATCGGATCGCGCGTAGCGATAAGAGCGAAGTCGTTTGAAATGGACGTTGTGGCGTATGATCCTTACATCTCTTCATCCAAGGCTACAGACTTAGGTATAGAGTATACCAAAAACTTTGAAGATATACTCAGCTGTGATATTATCACTATCCATACGCCAAAGAACAAAGAGACACTTAATATGCTCGACGAGCCTGAGATGGCTAAGATGAAAGATGGCGTAGTGCTTATCAACTGTGCCCGTGGCGGTCTTTATAATGAAGAAGCCCTTTATAATAACTTGAAGTCCGGCAAGATCCGTTTTGCAGGTATTGACGTGTTCAACAAAGAGCCGGCAACAGATCATCCTCTCTTGGAACTTGATAATATCGTTGTCTCTCCTCACCTGGGTGCGAATACCTTTGAATCACAATATAATATAGGCACGCAAGCAGCCGCTCAGGCACTTAATGCAGCTAAAGGCATAGAGTTTAAAAATGCTTTTAACCTTCCTATTGATGAGTCAAAGATACCTGCCTTTGTCAAACCGTATTTGGAGCTGTCTCAAAAAACTGCTTTCTTGGCGGCTCAGATCAACAAGGCTCCGATCAAGTCTATTAAAGTCTCTGCTGAGGGCGATATCGCAGCTTACCTTAAGTCTTTGATGACATTTGTAACAGTAGGTGCTTTGACAGAGTCTCTTGGTGATAACATCAATTATGTCAATGCCGAGTTTGTTGCACAGGACAGAGGTGTTATACTAGACTTCGAAGAAGAGGCCAACACCAGTATTTATAAAAACAAGATCACGATCAAAGTAACCACGGAAAAAGATGTTATCTCTATCTCTTCTACGATCTTTGATGAAGATGTTCAGCGTATTGTTGACATTAATGGTTTTGATCTGGATATCAAGCCACAAGGTGATTTGATCTTATTTCAAAACACCGATGTACCGGGTGTTATTGGACATGTCGGGACTACCCTGGCAAAACATGATGTTAATATTGCAGACTTCCGTCTGGGACGTAATAACAACCAGGCCTTGGCCGTTATTATCGTTGACTCTAAGGTCTCCAATGAGACGCTTAAAGAACTTTCGGAACTTGAAGCCTGCGTGAGTGTAGATTACGCAAGATTATAATAACTTCTCTTGGTGCTATCCTTTAAGGATAGCATCTCTTTTCAATAAACCCCCATACAAGTTTTACTAAAGAAACTTATACAAGTTTTGGTTCTGCCAACAAACTTCCCTGGAAGTATTTGATACCGATTTTTTCCAGAGACTCTTTTACACTTTTATCTTCAAGGTTAGAGGCAATGATCTTGATATCCAAGCTTTCTATCAATATCTGAAGGGCATGATTCGTCTGTCCCTGTTCACCTTGAAGCATGCCTTCGAGATAACTGCTGTCTATTTTGAGGTATTGCGGTTTTAACATTTGTAAATAGTTAAGGTTGGTGCCTTTTTCAATGCTGAAACGATCTATTCCAAAGCTATGTCCTGTCTCTTTTAACAGGTTGGAAAAAATGACACCTTCGTTAATGCTTGTTAAGAGGTTGTGGTTGGATATCTCAAAACTTAAACGTGTCTCTTTAGGTAAACCGGCAAGGCGTTCTTTTAACCATTGGACACTCTTTGTATCTTGGATAAAACGTAAAGAGATGTTGATGGCGATATCTCTATTGTCCAGACTGTTTTCATTAAGAACATAATTAATGACATTTTGATCAAGTTTTGTGTCAAGGTTCATCTTATGAACCAAAGGAATAAAGTCACCTGCCTGGTAGAGCACTCTGTTTTCGTCAAAGAGTCGTACATATGCCTCAGAATGCAGGATATCCGAATTCATATCATATACATCCTGCAGGGCTAAGGCGATGGAATGCTCTTTGAGTCTGTTCTCTATGATCTCTTTTTCTAAAAGAGTAGTTCCGGTGTTTTCAGTAGCAAGGTTTGTAATGCTGTTCTTTTTGGCTTGAACAACATTGGTTTCAATGCCACTGAGAATACCCTTAACACTATCTTGGGCCGTATAATTGAGCTGCAGAAGTTTAATCGAACATTCTGTGTCATCCAGGGACAAGGTCTCCAGGTTCATAAGTGATTGGGTTAACAGTGTATGCGCGAGTTCTTCTATATCTTCTTCTTGGCAACGCGGAAAAATAATACAGATCTTGGTTCCGTCTGTGCGGGCCGGGATTGCATTCTTGTACGGAGCTGATATCTCTTGAACACTTGTGGAAAGTTTTTGTATGAGCTCATTGACTTTTTCGTGTCCTATGCGCTTATTGGCTTCTATGAGACCATCTAGGTATAAGCTGAGAATAACACCATGGCTATCTGCCTCTTCAGACAATAAAAAATCGTTTAACTTAAGCTCAAAGAAGCTTCTATTGGCAAGACCTGTAAGGCCGTCCGTATATAGAAGCTTATGATAGTCTTGTACTGAAGCAGCTTCCTTTTCGAAGATTCCTTTGACCTTGTCTACCATCTTGTTCATCGCCATTGTGACCTCTTTGAACTCTTCGGTACTAGGAATATCGCTGTTAATGATAAAGTTGTTGTCAATGACAGCTTCTGCCTGCTCTTTTACCCTTGTAAGAGAGGAAAGAATTAATTTTAATACAAAGTACAGAAGTGAAAATGAGACAAATGAGATAATCGCAAAACTCTGCAGTATCTCTAAAAAGTTTGTATAAAACTTGAGATGGGCATTGTGTTGTGCAGGAACAACCTTGATCACGCCAATAGGGTTCCAGCCTGAAGAAACAGTAGCACTGGCAACAGGTGTTTTAAAATCATACAAAGACAAAAACCAAGAAGGAACAGCAGAGACTTCATCCTCTTTAATACGTTGGTACAAAACTGTTTCTTGGCCGTCCAATAAGATTATTTTCTGGAAATACCCACTGTCATAAACAGCATTTATCATACTTGACATTTGTGAGACATCACCCTTGGCTGTCGCCAAAGAGAGGCTCAAAAAAGTGGCTGTGTTTTGCGAATTGTTGGACATCTCTTCTTGAGCATACTGTTTCGCAGATTGAAAGTTAAAGAAGGTGACTGCCATAAGAACAAAGAAGAGAAAAAATGACATGATCAGCGAAATTTGTTTAAATAGACTCATAGTTTATTCCTTTTTACACGTTTATGAAGTTTTTCCCATTTTTTATGGGTGCTTTGTTTGAGTTTTTCCGTATCTTTACCTTGGTCCAGATCGGGATTGAAGTTGTATACAGGCGTCAAGTCGGGTCTCTGTGAGGCGGCCAGGATTTCGGGGTTCATATTGTCCAAAATAAGAGGCTCGGACGAGGGGGTCTCAAAGTAGGAAAGAACCATATGCGCACGGTCGAATTTTTTAGAGTTAACATAGGTGAAATAGAGCTTTTTTGTATCTACCTTCAAGGTCTTTAAGGCAAAGTATTTGGCGATCACATAGTCTTCGGAGTCACCCTTGTTTCTCGCAAGAAGTTCTAAAGGGGTGGCCCAATAGTCTTCTCGTTTCCAGTTTGTTTTGTCACTTTGAAAAGGGATCTTATTGATAAAATCATTGATACGTTTGAGTTTCAAGCGGTTTGGAATATATTCAGCGTCGGCAAGTACTTTATTATAGCCAAGATAGCGACTCACGATCAAATCACCATACTTGCGTTCGGCTTTTTTCAAGACGTCAACGGGTATGGGACCGTCGTTAAATGCAAAACAGTGAATACTAAAAAGAGAAAAAATGATAAGTCGTAATAACTGCATGCTTTATTCTAGCATTATTTAAGATTAAATTTAAGGTATTTTTTAAAGAATGTATAAAAATATCAATTTTGTGATTTAATCGCACAAATTGTAAAACAAGCTTGATTTTGATAAAATGGCGCGAAATAACAATACTAATACAAACATTGGTATAACTAGGATAATGCATGGCAGTAATCGGTATGGGTGATATTAAAAAAGGTGTTCGTTTAGAGATTTCGGGCGTTCCTTATAAAGTGGTTGAATTTCAACATGTTAAACCGGGCAAGGGTGCAGCATTTGTTCGTTGTAAGGTTAAATCTTTTTTAAATGGCAAGGTTGTTGAAAAGACGATCCACGCAGGAGATAAGTTTGAAGTTCCAAACATGGAACAAAAAACGATGCAATACCTTTATGATGATGGTGAGATGTATCAGTTTATGGACAATGAGACCTATGACCAGCTTGGACTTTCCTATGAAGCCTGTGAAGAGGCAAGTAAATGGTTTAAAGACGGTATTAACGTTGAGATCAGTTTTCACAACGGCAAGGCGATCGGTGTTGAAGCCCCGGCGACGATGGAACTAGAGATCACAGAGACAGGTCCAAAGGACAAGGGTGATACAGCAAGCGGTTCTAAAAAACCGGCGACACTTGAGACAGGTGCCGTTGTTCAGGTTCCATATCACATCCTTACAGGTGATATGATCAAGGTCAACACGGTTGAGGGCGAATACCTCGAAAAAGTAAAATAAGTTAACAGGCGAAAGGATGAAGATAATATATCTTTTACTTGTTTCGCTTCCTCTTCTTGCCTTTGAAGGCAACAAACGCTATCAATGTGCCTCCATGTATCGTATCGTCGGAGGAACCCCTCATGAATTCTCCCAGGAAGAACAAAACAAGAGCCGATTTGATCTGGTCTTTAACAAGGACTTGTCCCGTGTAAAGACCTCTGATGGTATGATCTATAATACCACAAAATCAAGTCTCAAGGGCGGGCTCTATACACACGTAATACGTGTCAATGGTCGCACACTGTATTATAAGTTAAAGATGGCCGGCAAAAACGGGATGTATAAATCTGTATCTGTGACCGGTTACGGTAACTTGGTAAACGAGTATGTCCTGTGTAAAAAAGAGCAAAAGGAAAAATAATGGTTCTAGTTCCTCTGGCAAAAGGCTTTGAAGAGATTGAAGGTATCACTATCATCGATATCCTGCGTCGTGCAGAGATTGAGGTGACTACGGCAGGCGTCGGTAAAAAACTCATTGTCGGTGCGCATAATATCACGGTACACGCAGACGCCGTTATCGCGGATATGAAAAGTGATGACTTTGACATGATTGTGCTGCCTGGTGGTTGGGACGGTACCTATGCACTAGCAGATGATGTGGATGTGCAGAGACTTCTACAAGAGTTTAAATCCAAGCAGAAAAATATCGCCGCTATCTGTGCCGCACCCTTTGCGCTGAACAAGGCAGGTGTGCTTAGTGACAACTTCACCTGCTATCCATCCGTAGAAGAGAAGATCCGTACAGAGGGTTACAGTGCTGATAAAAAGGTTGTCATTGACGGTAAGGTCATGACCTCACGAGGACCGGGAACTGCGTCATGCTTTGCTTTTGAGATCGTACGTCTTTTAAAAGGGGATGCCCTTGCAGATGGTCTTAAGGGAGGGATGCTGTTTGAAGAGTGTTGTTAAAAGTCTAGAGGGCTTTTAACTCCATCCTTCCTATAAAGAAAAAGAAGGGCTGAGAAGGCTTGGTTTTCCAAAGAAACATTTACTTCGTAAACCGCCCCGGCTTGTTTTGTGTTGTGGGAGAAACTTTCTTATCAACAGCAAGATGGGTTAAGAACTGCTCTATCTCAAGCTTTGCCATATCTTTAGGATGGCGTTTATTATGAAAGAAAATATAACGTTTAATCCACCCTGTATAAGATTCTTCAGTTTTGATACTGTAATGCTTAAACCGTATCTTGTCTCTTACTTGGTCAAGAAGTTTTCTCTTTTGCATGCCTATTGGATTTAAACTCAATAGCACAACATCTATATATCTCCAAGAATAGTACTTTCAGGCAAAAAAACAGTGAAATATATCATATTGACATATATTTAAAAATAGGAATACATTTCTTATGTTAGATATTATGAAGTATTAAGTAATCGTCATATATTATGTTACCTATTAAAGAGTTATATTTTATGGAGAAATAAGTGCAGAAAGGAAATTTAGAGTTTGACGATAAGATTCATGATTATGTGTTAGACAACTCGTCAAGAGAATCCGATGTACTAGCTCAATTAAGAAAAGAAACTGAAAAGGATCCTGCTGCAATAATGCAGATACCTCCTGAACAGGGACAGCTTATGTCGATGTTGGTGAAGCTCATCGGAGCAAAGCGAACAATCGACATTGGTGTGTACACTGGATATAGTACTTTATGTGTTGCTCAGGCAATGCCAGGCGATAGTTATACTGTTGCATGTGATGTAAATGAGCATTGGACAAATATAGCTAAAAAATACTGGACTGAGGCATTAGTTGATAAAAAAATAGATCTTAGGCTAGGGCCTGCAGTTGACACATTAAATGCACTAATTGAAGAAGGGCAAGGTCAGTCATTTGATTTTATATTCATAGATGCAGATAAAGATAATTATGACAACTATTATGAACTTTCACTGCACTTATTAAAATCAGGTGGGTTAATAGCCATTGATAATGTTTTGCTTTTCGGGTCAGTTATTGACTCAAGAGCTCTAAATGAATCACTAAGAAGTGTCATTTCTGAAGAAAGCATTCAATCTGTTAGAGATTTAAATAGTAAGATTAAAAACGATGACCGCGTTGATATTAGCATGTTAAAAATAGCAGATGGATTATCTTTGGTCAGAAAGAAATAAAATATAACAAGTCGTTCGTGTGGGACTGCTCCGCTACGCTGATCAGCCCCAAAACTCGGACGTTATGTCTCAAAGGAATTATTAAGTAGATGTACGCAGTTATATTCAAAGCAGAAATAAATATGCTAGATAAAAGCTATTCTGAAACTGCACTAAGAATGCGAGAGTTAGCAACCAGCAAATATGGCTGTACTGAATTTATTGCTGTTACTGAAGGAGATTATGAAATAGCAATTTCTTATTGGGAAAATCAAGAACAAATATTAAAGTGGAAACAAGATGCTAAGCACCTTATAGCACAAGAAAAGGGACGCTCTACTTGGTATAAAAACTATAAGGTAGAGGTTGTCGAGGTTATTCGTGAATATGCAAAAAACACATAACAAGGCGCTCCAGTTGATTCACAAAAGCGGCGCTCCTATCGTCGCCCCACTTTTGCTCTCAACTGAGCTTAAACGTTATACACAATAGGAATCATCGTGGAATTAGCTAGCGTAGTACCCTGGGGCCGATCACTAAGTGAGTACAAAGAGATGTTCTCACTTTCTAGTGATGACCTTGGCAAGAGGGTTCTTGGCTGTGGAGACGGCCCAGCCTCATTTAATGCCGAATTAACTCAAAATGGCGGAAATGTAATTTCGGTTGATCCCATCTATCAGTTTAATGTAGATCAAATTCAATCAAGAATTGATGATGTGTACTCACAGGTTATCGAACAAGTATCGAAGAACAGAGATGACTTTGTTTGGAAAATTATTCCTGATGTAGAAACGCTAGGGAAGGTAAGAATGAGTGCAATGCGCACCTTCCTAGACGACTATGAGGCAGCAAAAGATAGTGGGCGTTACTTGAATGCCTCATTACCGGTACTGCCTTTTCAAGACGGTGTGTTTGAACTTGCTCTTTGCTCACATTATTTATTCTTGTACAGCGAGCATGTTAACCAGGAGAAGCACATTCTTTCAATGAAAGAGCTATGTCGCGTAGCCAAGGAAGTTCGTGTTTATCCGCTTTTATCAATCAGTACCAACGAAGAATCTCCACACCTGAGGCCTGTCATCGCCGAATTGGAGGCAAGCGGAATTAGTGTTTCTTTGGTTGATGTGGGATATGAATTTCAAAAAGGGGCTACAAATATGCTTGTGGCAAAAAGTGTATAACAAGGCCTTCCAGTGGATGCAGCCGCTACAAGCCACACTTCTTCACATAAGTATCTAAATCCATTTTTTCCTTCATCACATAACCAAAAATTTATTCTTATTAACCTATAATCTGGTAAATTAATATCAGGTAATTATCCCATGTCAGTACAGCAATTTACCCACCTTCACTTACATACTGAATACTCCCTGCTTGATGGGGCCAACAAGATCACAAACCTTGTCGAAGAGGTCAAAAAACTGGGCATGGACTCCGTGGCGATGACCGATCACGGGAACATGTTTGGAGCTATTGATTTTTATCATCAGATGAAGGATGCGGGGATCAAGCCTATTCTTGGGATGGAAGGCTATATCCATAATGGCGAGTCGTTGGATGACAGAAGTACAAAACAGCGTTTTCATGTCTGTCTCTTTGCTAAAAACAAAGTAGGCTATGAGAACCTGATGTACCTTTCGTCAAAAGCCTATATTGACGGTTTTTACTATTTTCCCCGTATCAACAAAAAAGAGCTCCGGGAGCATTCGGAGGGACTGATATGTACCTCTGCCTGTTTGCAGGGTGAGGTTAACTGGCATCTGAACCTTGCTAATGAGCGTAACGTTCGTAATGGAGCAGGGGGATACGAAGGGGCTAAAGAAGTTGCACTGGAGTATCAAGAGATCTTTGGTGATGATTTTTATCTCGAGATTATGCGTCATGGTATAGGTGATCAGCTCTTTATCGATGAGCAGATCTTACAGCTTTCCCAAGAGACAGGTATCAAGATCGTAGCGACTAATGATACGCACTATACCTATCCCGATGACGCTCAGTATCATGAGGCTTTTATGTGTATCGGGATGAATAAACTCTATGATGACCCTAACCGTATGCGCCACTCGGTACATGAGTTTTACCTCAAGTCGCCTGAGCAGATGAATCGACTTTTTGCAGATATTCCTGAGGCGATTGCACATACCCAAGAGATCACAGAGAAGATTGAGGACTTTGTTCCTGTGGTACAGACACCAACACCGCCAAACTTCAAGTTTACCATGGAGTATGCCGAGGAAGAAGATCTTGGTATTGATAACAGTGATGATACAGATCTCAGTGCAGATGCGAGTGATGATGAGAAGAAAAAATGGCTCTCAGCAGCAGATAAAAACGATGCGGAGTATTTTATACACCGTTGTGAGGTGGGATTGAAGAATCGTCTGATTCACGTGCCTGAAGATCGTCATGCGGAGTATAGAGAGCGTTTAGTGTTTGAGATGGATATTATCAACTCAATGAAGTTCCCGGGTTATATGCTCATCGTTTGGGATTTTGTGAAAGTAGCCAAGGAGATGGATATCGCCGTGGGACCGGGACGTGGTTCAGCTGCGGGCTCACTGGTAGCCTATGCCTTGGATATTACCGATATCGATCCGATGAAGTACGACCTTCTGTTTGAGCGTTTTCTAAATCCGGAACGTGTATCCATGCCCGATATCGATATGGACTTTATGCAAGCACGCCGTGGCGAGATCATCGATTATGTGGTTGAAAAATATGGACGTGATCAGGTGGCTCAGATCATTACCTTTGGTTCACTCTTGGCCAAGGGGGTTATTCGTGATGTCGCACGTGTTCTTGATATGCCACTATCTCAGGCCGACAAGATGGCCAAGCTTATCCCTGATGAATTGGGAATTACCCTCAATGGAAAGATGAAGAAGGGTGAACTTATCCCCGGTGCCTTTCAAAAAGAGCCGAAGATTCAAGCGCTTATCGAGACAGATCCTTCAGCTGAGCGTGTTTGGGAGTTCGCCAAGCGTTTGGAAGGACTCAAGCGAAATGCAGGGATGCACGCCGCGGGTGTTGTTATCTCGAATGAAGAGTTATGGAAAAAGACACCGATCTATAAGCCATCGGGCGAGACGACCTTTGTGACGCAGTATTCGCTGAACTACCTTGAAGATGTTGACCTGATCAAGTTTGACTTCCTGGGTCTTAAGACTTTGGACGTGATTGACGGGGCGATCAAGCTCATAAAGCGCCGTTATGACGTGGATGTGGACTGGCATGAGATCAATGAAAATGATCCTAAGGTTTATGATGTTATTCGCAGTGGTAATACGGTGGGAATGTTTCAGATTGAATCTTCTGGTATGCAAGACCTTAACAAGCGTCTAAAGCCCGATAGCTTTGAAGATCTGATCGCGGTCTTGGCGCTGTACCGTCCGGGACCGATGGAGTCAGGGATGCTTGATAGTTTTATCGAGCGTAAGCACGGACGTGAGGCGATTGAGTATACCTTTGATACGATGAAGCCCATCTTGGAAAATACCTACGGGGTCATCGTGTATCAAGAACAGGTCATGCAGATCGTTCAGCATATCGGAGGCTTCTCTCTGGGCTATTCAGATATTATCCGTCGTGCCATGGGTAAGAAAAAAGATATGGCAGTTTATAATGCCGAGTTCTCAGAAGGTGCGCAGAAGCAAGGGTATGATTATAAGACGGCTTCAGAGCTGTTTGATCTGATCGAAAAATTTGCGGGATACGGGTTTAATAAGTCTCACTCGGCAGCCTACGCCATGGTAACCTTCCAGACGGCATGGTTAAAGACCTACTATCCGCAAGAGTTCATGGCCTCACTGCTGACCTCTGAAAAAGATAACACGGAAAAGGTTGTCAAGTATATTGATGAAGTCAAGCGTATGGGGATTGAGCTCTCTCCGCCAGATATCAATATCTCTCAACTGGAGTTCTCAGCAACCAAGATTGATGAGCAAGATGTTATTCTTTTCGGACTGGGAGCGATTAAGGGGGTAGGTGAAGCAGCGGTTGAGTCTATCCTAGAAGTACGTGAAGAGGGTGTCTTTGAAAATATAAAAGACTTTGTTAACCGTATCGAACCGGCCAAGGTTAATAAACGTGTTATTGAGTCCGTGACCAAATCAGGCGGTTTTGATCAGTTTGAATATTCTCGGCGAGCTTTGCTAGAACAGATAGAGACGATAATACAAACCGCAAAAGATGCCTCATCGGCCCGAAAAAATGCCGTTGGCAGCCTTTTTGGAGATGATGCGGATATCACAGAAGTTGATCTGAGACTGGAGCATGCTCCCGAGTTTGAACTCAAGCAGATTCTTGACTTTGAAAAAGACACGCTCGGTTTTTATGTATCGGGACACCCTCTTGACAACTTTAGAGCTGAGATGGATGAGATGGAGTATACGCTCTCTTCGGATATAGAAAATATAGCCGATGGCTCTACCGCCATCTTTATCGGAAAAGTCGAAGAGATACAGAAGAAGGTCTCAAAAAAAGGGAACCAGTTTGGTATCTTGAACCTAATGGATTTTCACGGAAATATCGAGATGATGCTCTTTGCGGACAAGTTGGAGCAACTGGAGAGTATGGATCTTGATGAACCCGTCGCCTTTAAGGTAAAAGTAACCCATACGGAGATGTTTACCCGTATCTCCGTTGTAAAGATATTTACGCTAAAAGAGGTGAAAAAAGAGGCGAAAAAGGTTCAGACAAAGATTAGGGAGATTCCTGAAGAACCTCTGGTCATCACTGTTCGTCTCTCTCGTGATCTTGCACGCCTGGAAGAGCTGTATAGATTGATTCGTCAAAACCCCGGAAGCCGTCAAATGAAACTATGTATCACCTCCAAGCTTCAAAATGTCCTCTTAGACTCTGCAATACGCGTTGATAGCAAGATTATTCCCGAACTTGAAAAACTGATGGATGTGAATGTCGCCTGAGGCCATTATCTCTATTCTTTCTCGCCTGAGCATCCTGCTTGAGCAAAAATATCAAGAGCAGAAAAAAAAAGATAAGAAGTTTAAGCAGCTTCAGATGATGTTGATCACACTTTCATCTTCAGTCTCTTTTGTTCTTTTTCTTCTCTATCACGCTCCTATTGTACAGATGCTCTTTCTCCTGCTTGCCTTTAATCTTCTGTTTTATATCGGGTTTAAGCCCCGTACGCCCTATAATGAGAAAAATACCAAAAAAATCATGTATAAGATTGTGAAGGTACAAGTGGCTTTACGCAAGTTTATCATGGGAGAGGTCGTAAGTTTTGACGGGGTTGAATGTTCATTGGATGAGGGATGGACTTGTGATAAATGGGGTTTGTTTAAAGATGACGAACGCATTGATTACGGGGCGTTTTTGTATGAAAAGAACATTAAGGGACTCTACCTGGAAGCTTTAAGAAATAAAAAGTAAATATTGCTTGGCTATAATAAGAGTATGGACGAGCTAAAGCTCACTTCGAGGGGGTACTCAATGCCGAACCTAAAAACATGTATACTTTTTTGTATTTTTATCGCTTGTGCAGATGCAACGCCTCTTCATCAAGCAGTCATTGATGTAAATGAAGAGAAGGTACAACTCTTGGTAAAAGAAGGGACCGATGTTAATGCGCTCGATGCGGATGGAAAAACACCCCTTCATCTTGCGGCACCGATAGGGCGCTATAGTCTTGTTAAATTTCTTGTAGAACAGGGTGCTGATGTTCATATAAAAGACAAAAAACATAAGACTGCCTTGGTCTATGCCATAGAAAAAAACCGTATTAAGGTGATCATGTATCTGAGCGAGAAGGCTAACAAGACAGAGGTGAAAGAAGAGGATGACGAACTTTTTTCTGCTGCAAAAGAGGGAGACATGGATCTCGTCGCCTATCAGCTCAGCAGACGTGATATTAACTCTGTGGATAAAGACGGTAAAACAGCTCTTCATATTGCCAGTGAAGCCGGACAACTTGAAATGGTCGCTTTTCTCTTGAATCTGGGAGCGAACAGAGAACTTCTTGATGATGATGGACGTACTGCCCTGAATTATGCTAAACTCTCGGGAAATAAAGAGCTTATAGAGCTTTTAGCCCAGTTTTAAGTGAAATACTATGACCCAAACAAATTTTAATCAAGATCTTCTCGATTTTCTTGCTTCATCGCCAACACCCTTTCATGCCACAGCAGAGCTTTCCAGGCATCTAGAAAAAGAGGGCTTTATAAGACTTGATGAAGCCGATAGCTGGTCGCTTGAGAGAGGCGAAAAGTATTATCTAAGCCGTAACGACTCTTCTTTGATCGCCTTTGTTTACGGTACGGGTGATATAGCGCAAGAGGGCATATCTATGGTAGGCGCACATACAGACAGTCCCTGTTTAAAACTCAAGCCCAATGCCGTCATCCATAAAAAAGGCTATATCCAGCTCGGTGTTGAAGTCTACGGAGGAGCCTTGCTAAACCCCTGGTTCGACAGGGACCTCTCTCTTGCCGGCCGTATCAGCGGTTTAAATGAAAAAGGTGAACTTATACACACCTTAGTCGATTTTAAACGTCCTATAGCTATCATTCCCTCTTTAGCTATTCATTTGGACAAAGAAGCCAATAAAAACCGTTCCATTAACGCGCAGACAGATATCCCTCCTATTTTGATGCAAAGCGATGAAGCGATATCTTTTGAAGAAATCTTGTGTAAAGAGAGTGGACTTCAGGAGATACTTGACTTTGAACTGATGTTCTATGACACGCAGAAACCTGCAGTTATAGGGCTTCATAATGAGTTCTTGGTTTCGGCGCGACTGGATAACCTTCTGAGTTGTTATGTCGGTTTGCAAGCTATCAAGGATGCATCGGCACACAAGAGTGCGCTTCTTATCTGTTCAGATCATGAAGAGGTGGGGTCCGAGTCGACTTCAGGTGCGGCCGGTCCATTTTTGGAAATGGTACTTAAACGTATTAACCCTGATCATGAGTCCTACTCTCGTATGATCAGTGCATCCATGATGATCTCGGCAGATAACGCGCATGCTATACATCCGAATTTTTCATCCAAGCATGACGAAAATCATGGACCACTGTTAAACAAGGGACCCGTTATCAAGGTCAATGCAAACCAGCGGTATGCAAGCAATTCACAAACCGTTTCCCTGTTCAAACTCTTATGTAAGCAGAGTAAGGTCCCTTATCAAAGTTTTGTAACACGTACGGATATAGGATGCGGTTCAACGATAGGTCCTATTACAGCAACAAAGATCGGTGTGAAGACCTTGGACGTCGGTCTTCCGACCTTCGCAATGCACTCTATTCGTGAGTGTGCCGGGGATAAGGATGCGTATATGCTCTATAAGGTCTTGAAGCAGTTCTTCTCTTAGGCCTATTCAAGAGCGCGGATGATACCCTCAGGGCTGTACCCTCGTATCACCTCTTTTCCAATAATTATCAGGGGAACACCGGAACCCTGATATCTTTTATACAGAGCTTTTCCCTTATTGGATGTGTAAATATCATATTCACGAAAGCTAATACCTTGTGAACGCATAAAGCTTTTTGCTTTAAGACAATAGCCACAACCCGGACGGGAGAGTAAAACAACCTTCTCTTGGCGTTTATAATGCGTTGGGCCTTGCGCTGATGTATACTCCTTGGTTGTGATATCCACCCCGTAAAGTTTTTGATATTTTTTTTCTGAACCGATCTTCTCTTCAAGGTAGGGTGATCTACCCTTATCTGTGTTTTTGAGGTAATAATCATATACCCTTGATTTAAAACTATCCTGTCGGTACAGTGTGTCCATACCGATATTGTTTAAGGCGATAAACTCTTGATACTTATTGTCTCTTATGCTGTCTAGTATATCTCGCCTTATCAGGGCAACAATCTTATCATGCTCTTTGGCTAATACTCTTAGTCTTTTTAAGTAAGCCTTTTTATCTGCGGTTTTTGAAAGTTCAAGCGTCTCAATCTGCTTTTGATGATACTTGTCCACAGCCAAAGAATATTTCCGTTCCTCGGGCAGTTTAGAAAAACTTTCATCTGCCTGATAAAGCGGGGTTCCTAAACTTGAGAACAGCTCCGGATAGCCGGGTTCTGCAAAAAGAAGGACAGTGCTAAATAGCAATAAAAGTAGTTTTTTCTGAAGAGACTGCACTTGTCCGGTGTTCATATTGATCCTTGGGAATATAGTAGAAGCATAGAGATTAAAACTAGATTAGAGTAGGTATCTTGGCGTTTTTCTGTGAGAGCTCTTTGAAAGACTTTAGTTCATCATGCATCGTTTCTTGATACTCTTTTTGAAGTCTATATACTTCCTCTTTTGCCTTAGTGATGTTTTGAACATTGTCCTCTTCTATCTGTCGGAGCTTTTTGATATAGGCGTGAAAGAACTCCTTATCTTGCGTAAGGAGGATAATGTCTTCCTTTGGAGCCCATTTACGTTTAATGTTTGGCTTTTCACCAAACTCGAAGATGATGTGTTTATTTTTAGCAGAAAGTATGTATTTAGGCACCTGATAAGAGATAAAGTGTTTTTCTTGAGACTCCGGAAGTATCTGAATTACATAATACATACTTGACACCTTTTTGGTAGGTGCTTGTCTCTGCCAAAAGAGTTAGGGCGGGGTTTAAAGCACGTCATTAGTACTATTGTACTATTTTTTTAGCTTAAGTGTAAAGCGTGCTCCGTCTTTTGTGTTTTGTACGTTAAGTTCACCCCTGTGTTTGCGTGCAATTTGAGAACTCATATACAGGCCGATCCCCGTACCTTCTTTGTCTCCCTTGGTGGTAACATTGGGATTGAAGATGTCGTGTATGACGGCCTCGGGAATACCGCCTGCATTATCTACTACCTGGACAATAATATGATATTGTGTCTCATTGAATCCAATCGCGATAATACGGTTTTTGATCTGTTTTTCATTAAAAGCATCCTTGGCATTGTTGATAAGGTTTAAAAACAGATGTTTGAACTCATTTTCATACCCGTTGATGGAGATATCTTTTTGATCTCTCTGCTGTATCTCAATGTTGTTTTTTATCAATTCGTCTTTGAGAAGTACTTTGACAGATTCTATACAAGTTTTCAAAGAAAATGGAGCACTTTTCTTATCAGGACGAAAAAAGCTTCTAAACTCGCGCAGGGTTGTTGTCATGTGCTCGATCTGGTGGTGAATGATATCACTCATCTCATTGTTCTCTATGAGCTTGGGCGAAAGTTCTCCTTTAGTGATGTCACTTCGGATCATGTCCGCTGCCATGGAGATGGCATTAAGAGGCTGTTTCCACTGATGTGCGATCGCATCGACCATCTCACCCATAGAGGCCAGTCTGGACTGCTCTTTGAGCAGGTTCTCTTTTTCAGACACATTGGCCATCTCTTCTTCTACGCGTTTTTCCAAGCGGTCTTTATATTGGTCCAGTTTCGAGTGGGCCTGTTCGAGCTCTGTTTTTTTCTTTTCAAGGTCAGATGTTCTGTCTGCCACCTTCTCTTCAAGAGTGGCGGTGAGTTTTGAGAGTTTTTGAGTCTCGCGCTTGAGTCTGGCTCCGGAAAGCTTCATACTAAAGACAAAGTATCCTAAAATCATAGTGATAACAGATTGGATCAAAAGAAGCTGAAATACCTCATAAGTGCTAAGGGTGAGTGCTGTCTGCCCCGAGACGAGGACGGATAAGACAAGTATGATATATACAACGATCCAGATAATTGCCGTTTTAAAAGGTTTCAGCAATATAGCAGGTATAGGGTAGATCACTAAAAACATAACCGCTTCGAGCGGACTGGGTGTTTGTATAAAGCCTGTGATAAAAAACAGTAGAAAAAATGAAAGAGTGATATTGGTAAGTATGGGTGTCTTACTGCTATTTCGTATCAGTAAAACAACAATCAAAAGACTAAATAATGAAAGGATCATACCGACACCGGCATCTCTTATGTTATGGAGAAAAAAATTCAGTCCACCCAGCACTATACCTGCAAAAAAACTTGTTATCATCAGGATAAGCAAGATCTTGGACTCATCTGTGTGGGCATCAGAAAAGAAAGAGTAGATTTGTTTAACCACGCACGGCCTTAGTTGAATTTCATTCCCTTATTTTATCCAAAAAGTTGTTCTTTCTACTTAATTGCGGCATAAGGTTGCGTTTAAATAGAGGAAGTCTCCACAGAAGAATTCAAAAAATATCAAAAAACGCGTTATACTTGTATAAACTATATTGAGAGAGATATGCCGGAAAACAATGAAGAGATTTTAGAACAGTTACAGATGCTTATAGGGCAGACGTATAAGGTTGAGGAGGAGTATAAGACCCTTCGCAGCTCCTACGACCACCTGCAAGATACAATAGAAAACCTCATTGAGTTTTTGCCCAATGCCTTATGGGTAATATTTGAAACCGGAGAGATATTTACACAAAACTCGCGGGCAAAAGAGCTGGTACGACTTTTGGAGATCATGGACTGGGAAAACAGCGATTATGAGCTCAATTTTGAAGATCAGAGTTACCTGGTCAAGACCAGCAGCTATAAAGATAAAATCCTGATCTCCGCGACTGACATTACCGAGCAAAAGCGTAAAGAAAACCTGGCAACTATGGGACAGATGGCGGCACACCTCTCGCATGAGATCAGAAATCCGATAGGTTCTATCTCTTTACTGACCTCGACTCTGATGAAGAAGGTGAAGTTGGAAAACAAACCCATCGTTTTGGAGGTGCAAAAGTCTGTTTACCGCATTGAACGTATCATCAAAGCGACTCTAATGTTTTCCAAGGGGATTCAGCCCATAACATCTTCTTTGAAATGGAGCGATATCGTACAAGATATCGAGCTCTCTATCGGCTATTACTCTTACAGCAAAGATATTCGTTTCGAGTTTCCCCACAGCGACTTTGTGATAGAGGGTGATATTGACCTTCTATCCATGCTCTTTACGAATTTTATCTTCAATGCCATAGACGCCATAGAGGAAGATGAGAATGATGAGGGAGCCGTACGTATCTCTTATGAAGAAGATGAGAGCTTTCATGTTTTCAAGGTTTATGATTCAGGGGTTCGTATAGAAAACAAGGCCGCATTGTTCGAGGCTTTTAAAAGTAGCAAGGAGAAAGGGAATGGGCTTGGACTTGTGCTTTCACAACAGATTGCACATGCTCACGGGGGTGAGGTTTCTCTTCTTGATGGGGATGAGAAGTGTTTTGAGATTAAACTAAGAAAATGAGTTTTTAAGTTTAATTTAGAAACATCCCTTCGCTGTAATCATAGGTTCTTGTACTCAACAGAGTAACAAAGATCACTTTGTAAAATTTAACCGTAATTGTCCTCTAAAAACTGCTTTTGTACCTCTAAGATCTTGTCCATGTTTTGAACCAAAGCCTTGACGCAATCCTCATCAAGTACTTCTCCGGCGAGTGCTTTGAGGGTTTTGAGCGCCTCTTCATTGCTCCATGCTTTTTTATAACTTCGAACACTGGTTAAGGCATCAAACACATCCGCAACAGCGACGATACGGGCCTCTAAAGGGATCTCGTCACCTTTAATGCCTTTAGGATATCCGGTTCCGTTGATGGCCTCGTGATGGTACTGTGCAATATTACGCAGGATATCCACATGTTCAAAGTTGACAAGATCAAAGTTCTGAAGAAGATCATCGATCATCTCGCGTCCTTTATTGGAGTGCGTTTGCATAATGGCCCACTCCTCTTTGTTTAAGGAGTCTTCTTTGAGTAAGATGCTGTCAGGAATCGCTATTTTTCCTATATCATGCAGGGGTGCAAACATAAAGATGTGTTCAATGTAAGCATCATCAAGTTCATATTGATCTGCCAAGGCATTGGCGATGATTCGGCTGTAACGTGACATCCTGTCCAGATGGCTGCCTGTTTCAGGATCTCTTAGATGCGACAGCTTTCCGGTTGTTCTCACAGCGGCTGTCAGGGTGTGTACGGAAGAGAACTCGTTGATCATCAGAAGTGATATCATATGTCCGTAAATATCAAGTTGACGTAAGACACTTTCATTAAATACGTCTTTGGTATCGGAGTTGAAAAAAAGAAAACCGATAAAAACCCCTTCGTTGTAGATGGGCATGGTATAGCTCGCAGCGTATCCATGTTCTTTTATCCTTTTGGTGTGTTCATGCTCTCCTGCTTCCAACTCATACAGATCATTAACAACACGCGGTTTACCTTTTTCGAGGATATTCTTCAAAGAAGGCGCCTTGTCCAGAAGGGATTGATAGTGATCCAGGGGGTTGTCTGCACCGCTGCTGTGTATGAAAGTTTTCAAGACCTTTGTTTGAGGGTCGTAGATGGCTATGGCTATACGAACGATAAAAGGAAATGTCTCGCTGATAGAAGTGTGGGTAGCTTTTAATTTGTCCTGTAAAGAACTTTTTTGTGTCAGGGCATGGAGTGCATCATTATGTTCGAACATCTCTTATCCTCTACTGCTATTAAGAGTGTGGGTCTACGGGTTTCTTATGATCTGTTTATTGTAGCATTTTTTGCAGCTAAGATATAGGGTTTTTTTGAGGTTTCTTCTTCGCTATCTTGTAAGGGATGGTCTATATGACCCAGTCAAAGGCAAAACAGCTGGGTAAAGCATCTTTTCTGGCCATATATTTAGCGGTAAGGTAGGCCGAAACAGCGATAGAGATTACAGCGATAAAAGAAGCCAGTGCAAGGGTCGAAAGTCCTGTTAAACCCTGTCCTATAGTGCAGCCAAGGGAGAGTATCCCGCCTGTTCCCATTAGGCTTCCGCCAATAATGGCACTTCTGAGTTTGTCGCTTTTTTGAGGTGCAGCGCAGCCAAATCTATACTTTTTATTAAAAAGCGACATGATAAACCCACCGGCTAATATGCCAAATATAAGGATGACACTAAAGGAGAGGGTGCTTCCGCTGAAAAACATAAGGTATTCCAAAGTCTTGCCTGAGGGGAAGACAAAACTGAGTCCTTCAAGAGGCAAAGGTTCAAACTCATCGTAGCCCAAGATGCCGGTAACAAACCAGGCAAAACCAACCAGTAGACCTATGCTTAATCCATCAGCGCAGTATAAAAGATTTTTCAAATCAGGTACGATCTTCCACAGGGCCAGAAGCAGAAGAGGAATGATAACAAATATATACATTTTGATATTGGGTAGCACAGATGAGAGTGAGATCAAGAACTCATTATTTTCGATAAGACTAATCGGATAAGAGAAGAGACCCTTTGACGTTATATAGGCAAAGATAGCGATAAAAATTATGGTGACCAAAGAGTGCATGTCTCCTTGGGAGAACTTGACAAGATGTCGACTGCTGCAGCCGTCAGCTATCATCATACCGCTTCCAAAGAGGGCTCCTCCCAGTATGATGGTGATATAGTTTAGATCCGCTTGCAGATAGATCGTCTGGTTAAGGTCTATAGAGTAAAACTTTGAGATAACTTGTGATGACACAATAGCCGTGATGATCGCAACTATGACAGAGGCTGCTCTTCGTGTTGAGTTGGTCAGTATAAAGTCTTTGATCGAACCGCTAAAGCAAAATTGTGTTTTTTGAGAGATTGCTCCATAAACCAGTCCGATAAAAAGTGCAAATATATTAATGACTTCATAGGGTTCCAAGTCTCCAAAATAGGACATGCTAGTTTCCTTGAAATTTTTTCGTAATTATAATGTAATTGTGTAAAAGAATAATAAAACTTATAGGTGGTATCGGAAGGAGCGATAATAAAATATTTTTTATTATTTAAAGCTATTATATTATAAGCTATGATAATCTTTTTCAAGACAAACCCTATGGATAAGAGGAGAGAGTATGTGGAAATGGCTGAAAAAAACAAAAAGTATCAAAAGCGACTTGCTGAGCTTCAAAGATGAACCGCTTTCATCTCTATCCATCGTCCTGCTTATCATCTTGGATATTTTTATCTTTACTAACGTTATCATCGGAGTAGAAGGTGAGACAGCCAAGGTTCCCGCCGTCACATACTTTTATCCAAGTGATTGCTCCAAACACTTTAAGCGTGTCCAGACAGAGTATCAGAACTTTGATAATTACAGGTATGGACAGAGCCGTTTGGCTCATGTTCGTCCGCATCTTAGTCCCTACTGCCAAAAACTAGATGCCAAGATAGAAGGCTTTAGCCTTCAAGAAGAGTTTAAAACGAACCTAAAGCTTATCCGCCGTATCGAAGAGAAGCGTAGACAAAACGGACACCGTCTGGAACAGATCTCTACCCAATATAACACCCGTCTTTTTGAACGCATTGCTCAGATGCAAAACAACAGTGAACTCAAAAATGCCAAAAGCGAATATGATGAGATCATTTTGGATAATAAACGCTTGGAGCAAGAGCTCTCTTTAATTCCAAAAGTGAGTTCTCTGGAAGGTTATGCTGCGTATGCACAGTATCTTAAGAGTAATAAAGCAGCTTTTTTTAAGGCAAAGAAGTCATATACATTTTGGCAGCCTTTTAAGGCGTATGGGCATATGCTGATTTTTACGCTTCCGCTTTTACTCTTTTTCGGTTTCTTTTACCGTCGTTCCAAGAATAGACAGCTTACCCATAAAAACTATAATCCCGTGGTTAAGATCATCTCTGCACATATCTCTTTGATAGTGGCACTTCCTCTTGTCTGGTACACATTAGCTCTTCTTTATCATGTACTGCCCAAGACACTTTTAAAAAGTATTATCGAGTTTTTAGTGGAGATAGGTCTTATCTCACTGCTAAACTATCTTGCCATACTTTTGGTGGTGCTTTTCTTTGGGGGAGTAATCTACTGGATACAAAAAAGAACCCTGAAAAAAAAGCTTTCTGTACACACAAGCAGGAATGTACCAAGACTCATATCGTGGTCACAATGTTTTGAGTGTGAGTATAAGATCGATTATACCAAAGCGTTTTGTCCTTTCTGTGGTGTGAAGCTGCATGATGAGTGTCCTTCATGCAAGAAACGGATAATTAAACATGAGCCTTTTTGTTCTTCTTGCGGGCAGGTGACTAATTCTGAATGATATCAAAGTGTTTTGGAACCTTTGGAACAAAAAAACGGTCTTCAATAAGACGGTTTTGTTTCTGTTTGGAGAAGGTGATGAGAACCCTGTTTTCAAGCTGGTCCGTGTATGAAAGTGACTGGATGAGACCTCTGTCTTCTTTTAGAATAAACTCTATCTCTTTATAATTAGCCCTGTAATGTGTCTCATCAACCGCCTTGGCTGAGGAGAGGATACCAAAAAAGTCTATTTCGCCTTGAAGTCTTTTGATAATGGATTGCTCAAGTTCAGGCTCTACGATCACGGCAACGTTCTTCTTGAGGTAAATCTTTTTATTGATGGGCTCAGTGTAATGCCATAAGACATGATCGGGGCGTTTGGAGTAGATCTTCCCCTTATAGGTCAGGGTCTTATTCTCTTCATCGGTGATCGTTTGCACAAAGCTTGCTTCAAAGCTTTGAATACTCTCGCCAAAGGCAAAAAGTGAAGCGGTTAAAAACAGCAGTGTGATCAAAGATTTCATATTTGTCCTTTTAAGAACGTGAGTTTATCGTTTTTAGGCTTTAAATTGTGTAATAAAAGCATCAATCAAGATAACATGTTTTTTGATAAAGCCGTTTTATATATTTAAGATGATAAAATCAGCTAATTTTAAACTATAAAATAAAATTGTAAACCATTTAAAGTAGGTATAGATGATTCAGCAGATGCTAGGAAAAGTGTTTGGAACAAAAAACGATCGCGAACTTAAAAAATACACAAAACGGGTTAAAAAGATCAATGATTTAGAGCCGACCTATGAGAAGCTTGACGATGAAGAACTGAAAAATGCCTTTGATGCACTGAAGGTCTCTGTCTTGAGTGAAGAGAGAAGTCTGGATGATGTATTGATCGAGTCTTTTGCCATTACCAGAGAAGCAGGTAAACGTGTTCTTGGAATGCGCCACTTTGATGTTCAGCTTATCGGTGGTATGGTCATTCATGAAGGACGCATCGCAGAGATGAAGACAGGTGAGGGTAAGACCCTTGTCGCAACACTTGCAGTTACGCTTAATGCGATGACGGCAAAGGGTGTGCATGTTGTTACCGTAAATGATTATTTGGCTTCACGTGACGCGGCAGAGATGAGCGAGCTGTACAGCTTTTTAGGTTATACGACAGGAACCATCTTAGAAGACGAATATGATCCCGCTATAAAACGGGAACAATATAATGCGGACATCACATATGGAACAAATAACGAATTTGGTTTTGATTATCTGCGTGATAACATGTCTTACTCCAAAGAGCAGATGGTTCAGCGTTCTCACGCCTTTGTTATCGTAGATGAGGTGGATTCAATCCTGATTGATGAAGCACGTACTCCGCTGATCATCTCCGGACCGACCAATCGCAAGATTCAAGATTATGCCAAGTCTGACAGCGTTGCAAAAGCCTTGGTGAGAGATGAACACTTTACCCTTGATGAAAAAGACCGTGTTGTCTTGATCACGGAAGAGGGAATTGCCAAGGCAGAAGAGCTTTTTGGTATTGAAAACCTTTACAGTCCGCAAAACGCAGAGCTCTCCCATTATCTGGATAATGCGCTCAAGTCCAACTATCTTTTTGAAGCGGATGTTGATTATGTTGTACGTGATGGAGAAGTGGTTATCGTTGATGAGTTTACGGGCCGTTTGTCTGAAGGACGTCGCTATTCTGAAGGTCTGCATCAGGCTTTAGAAGCAAAAGAGAAGGTAGAGATCAAAGAAGAGACGCAAACTCTTGCAGATATCACTTTTCAGAACTACTTTAGGATGTACGATAAACTTGCGGGTATGACGGGAACAGCGCAAACCGAAGCAACGGAGTTTGCACAGATCTACAGTCTGGACGTGGTTTCTGTTCCTACCAACCTCCCTATTAACCGTAAGGATATGAATGATCTTATCTATAAGACGGAACTGGAAAAGTTTGAAGCAGTCATTAAAACGGTAAAGGATCTTAATGTAACAGGGCAGCCTGTTCTGATCGGAACGGCTTCAATTGAAAAGTCAGAAGCTCTACATACCTTTTTGGCAAAGGCCAAGATCGCGCACACGGTGTTAAATGCCAAGCAGCATGCTTCAGAGGGTGAGATCATCAAGAATGCCGGACAAAAAGGTGCGGTGACTATTGCCACAAACATGGCCGGGCGTGGTGTCGATATCAAGGTGGATGATGAGGTAAAGGCTCTTGGCGGTCTCTATATCATCGGTACGGAACGTCATGAAAACCGTCGTATCGATAACCAGCTTCGCGGCCGTTCAGGTCGTCAGGGTGATCCGGGTAGAACACAGTTTTACCTCAGTCTTGAAGACAACCTCCTTCGTATCTTTGGATCAGACCGTATTAAGTCCATTATGGAGAAACTCGGGGTTGAAGATGGTGAATATATCGAGTCGAAGATGGTCACGCGTGCGGTAGAAAAGGCACAGAAAAAAGTTGAGACGATGCATTTTGAAGGGCGTAAACAGATCGTTGAGTATGATGATGTCGCTAATGAGCAGAGAAAGATCGTATACAAGTTCAGAAATGATGTTTTAAATCCTGATTATGATATACATGCCAAGGTAGATGAGATACGTGCCGAGTATATCTCAAGTGTATTGATGAACTGTGATATCTTTGCCGGACAGAGTGAAGAGGACTTTAACCTTGAAAAACTCGTATCTGTATTTAAAGAAGAGATCAATCAGGATATGGATACAAAACCTCTTGAAGGTAAAGATGCACAAGAGTTGGAAGACTTTGTTCTTGGTGCAGTGAAAAAAGATTATGACGAGAAGATGTCGGTGCTTGATGAAGAGATCCATTCTGCCGTTGAACGGGAGATTTTCTTAAAGACACTTGATCAGGCATGGCGTGATCACTTGTATCAAATGGATACGATGAAAACGGGTATCCGTCTGCGTGCATATAATCAAAAAGACCCTCTCGTAGAGTTTAAAAAAGAGTCTTTTAACCTCTTCACCGAGTTGAGAGATTCTATTAAGTATGAGACGATCAAGATGCTTCAAATCATTCAGTTTACAGCAGCCGAAGAAGAAGCTGAAGCACTTGTTGAACAGCGTGAGATCCAAAAACGCCAAGATGAGATGAACAGACAGCTTTCGCATGATGAAAGTCCTGTTATGGATAAGAAGATTGCTAGAAATGATCCGTGCCCATGCGGTTCAGGTAAAAAATATAAAAGCTGTTGCGGTAAGAGCGGTCCTAAAAAAGGTGCGTTGGCGATCGGTACGGCGTGAATAACACCCTTGTAAAATATATGGTCAAGCGCTATCTTCGCTTTGACCAAGATCAGCCCTTTATCTTTCTTTCAGCCCTATTAGCCTTTCTGGGTATCTTACTTGGGGTGATGGTCTTGATTATCGCCATGTCCTTGATGAACGGTTTTGATGCGGAGTTTAGAAAGAAGCTGACGGTGATGAATTACCCTCTGACCATCATGCCCAAGTTTTACGGCTCAGTGGATAAAGCGCTGTATCAAGACCTGAAAAAAGAATTTCCCTCCTTGGCCTTTAGTCCCTATGTCGCCTCTCCCGTCATCGTACGCAGAGGCTCGAATATGGAAGGCGGATATCTTTTTGGTGTGGATATACAAGCTGAAGCCAGGGCAAATCATGTTCTTGCCAAAGCCATAGAAGGGAAGAGCTACACAAAGTTTGATGTGATTGTGGGAAAAACACTTGTTGACGAGCTCTATTTGAATGATCGTGAACGTCTGATGTATATTTTTACACAAGCGGAACCGGGTGGGCTGACGTTGACACCAAAGATTAAACGTTTTAAAATAAACGGTTCCTTTGATTCGGGTCTTTCTGCCTATGATAAGGCCTACCATTACACCTCTTTAGCTGCCGTACAAACGATCTTGAACCTTCCAAGGTCACAATATGACGGTATTCACGTCTTTTCAGAAGACCCGCATAATGATATTAAAAAACTGCAGGCCTTTCTTCCTGACAGCGCAAGGGTGAAAGGCTGGTGGGAAGACAACCTTTCGTTTTTTTCTGCCTTGGAACTTGAAAAACACGCTCTTTTTATTGTCTTGATGCTTATCATCTTGATCGCAGCCGTCAATATTATCTCATCTTTATTGATGACGGTAATGAACCGCCGTTCGGAGATCGCTCTGTTTATATCTCTGGGTGCAAGTGAGGCTGAAGTCAAGAAGATATTTTTATACCTTGGTGTTATTATCGGTGTTACAGGGATCTTGGCGGGAACCCTTCTTGGTCTGAGCGGTTTGTGGATACTCTCCAACTTTGATATTATCACTTTGCCTGCAGATGTATACGGAACCTCAAAACTACCGCTTAAGCTCTCTATTGTAGACTTTGTCATGATTATAGTCGGTGCCTTTTTCATTGTTGTCTTGTCGGCATGGTATCCTGCAAAAAAAGCAGCGCAGGTTGATGTCTTGAACGTGTTGAGAAATGAATAATCTCCTACTCTAAGTATATGAAAGTTTTTAAAACCTCATTATTTTCCATAGCTAAAAAAGAAGGCAAGCTTTAACAGATTATATTATGTTAGAATGTAAAATAGTGAAGTGGGCTTTTGTAGGAGAGACAGTGCGGAGATAAGAGGGTGAAAACCGTTACTAAGTCAAGAATGAAATACTTTGAGGATTATTGTGAAAAAATCGCTTTTTTAAACCAAACTTGTTGCCGGTTCTTGCGCTTGTCCTTTCGGTGGTTTTTTGGTTTATAGACTCTATAATTGATGTTTTGGTATTTGAAGAGAGTGAATCAATACTGGAAAACTTTCTCTCTCCTGAACCGGTAGAGTTATGGATGCGAGTACTGGTGGTTCTCTTGCTTTTTGGATTTTCTTTTTATGCCAGATATCTGTTGGCAAAGCAGATAAACGCATCGATGGAATTGGAAAAATATAAAAATGAGCTTGAAGAAATGGTAGGCTTAAGAACAAAAGAGATAGAGTTTAAGAATGCAGAGCTTGAAGCTGAGATCAAGCTAAGAAAGAAAATGGAGAAAACACTTGAGAAGATCGCATCATTGAAGAGTGAAGGTCATCAATAATGCGATATTTTCCGATAAGTTTTCTACCCCGCCTTATTCATAGAACAAGCTGACACATATCATCTGTTTTTAGACTACCTCAAACTGTAGATATACTCTGATAGGTCGATAACTTCCTGATCACCTAATCCGGACGCAATATCTTTCATAACCGCATCCCTGTCCGATAATGGATACGATAGTGCGATAAGTGAATTTTCGATGTCTCGGGGTAGCCCTATATCGGGTATGATCCTGCTTATACCGCCTGCCGCCGTTTTTCCGTCAGGTCCGTGACATGAGGCGCAGGCTTTGGCGTCCCACACCAGCTGACCCGCTGCTACATTTCCTTCTATGAGGGGAGCTTCTGCCAGAGCCTCATCATAGGTGTTTGGTTTGCAACCCGTCAATAAAAGTACGCTCAGTGTTGTATATATAATAGTTTTCATGTTCATCCCTAAAATTTTCTGTTGATATTAAAGGCAAAATGCAGATCGGAAGTGTTTGTCCCCTGCATCATAGTTCGTGGTTCAAGAGCGGTTGCATTGGTTAATAAAAGCTCAAAATGATGGGCAAAGGTTTTAAACTTTATACCAAAGGCATAGGAGTTGTATTTTCTGTCAAAACCTTTTAAACCCTTATGTTTTGTATAGTACTCACCCAATATAGAGATACTTTCCGTATAGGTCAAAGTGTTTGGCATAAAGTTTTGGGTACTTAATTCGATTGCAAAACCGGCGCCTGACTTTTTATAATAGTTGTCATAACCTATGTTGGTCGTGAGGGTAATATGCTCATAAATAGGGGGTGTCTGAATGACAGCGTTTATGAAGACATTTTCTCTATCTTGTGCAAGACTTCCCTCTTCAAAACTAAAATAATTTAGATTCAACTGTGTATGAAGATACTCAAACTTGTGCGCATATCCGATACGAATGTTGTTTTCACTCTTGTCCGTGATGTGATGGACCTCAAAAATAAACTCTTTTACAGGGGCGTATCGCAAAGACAAAAAGGTGTTGGCCCCGTCATCAAATCCAAAAAAGTGCCCCGTATCATCTGCTCTTCCCAAAAAACGGTGACGAATGCTAAAGCCGGCATCTCCATCCTCAAAGTTTGAGACCGAATCTAAACTGAGTTGGCCCGGCTCAAAAGCAAGCAGTTGTGTACTTATGTACAAGGGTGCCAAACTTGCAGTAACTATTTTCATTTTCTATCCTCTCTTAAAAATATAGGGAATTATAAAAACAGATGATGAATTAGTCATGAATATAGCGGATGTTCAAGCTCTTTATAGAATATAACACCTCCTGAAGAAGGGAAGGACTTGAAAACAAAATACTGGATCAAACTTTGGATATAATACAGGATGCATGAAATTGATTTAAAAAGTACCCTGCAAAAGCTCTATCTCTTCTCAAAGATGGATGAGCAAGAACTTGAAGAACTCAGTCAGATCTGTACACGGCACCATTATGATACTGATACGGTTGTGTTTCTGCAAGGAGAAAGAGGGAAGCATCTTTTGATTCTTATCGAAGGGATCGTGTCGGTATATAAACATGACGACAAGGGGAATGAGATCATTATTAATTATTTCAAGCCGACATCTCTGATTGCAGAACCTGCCTTGTTGCAAGGTGTTCCTTACCCCTCATCTGCTACTTTCAAAGAGAAGGGTGTATTGATCAAGATAGAGCTCGAAGCCTTTAAGGAGAACTTCTTGCTAAAGGGCCATGTCGCTTTAAGTATCATTAATTCACTCTTAAGTAAGATACAGTTACTTCAACATAATATATCCATCAACATCTCCGGCAGTGCGAAAGAAAAGATCATATATTATTATAAAAATGAGGATAAGATGCCTTACACACTCAAACAGTATGAGATTGCCTCTTTGCTAAACATCTCCCAAGAGACGCTTTCACGCTATCTTAAACAGCTTCAAAGAGAAGGTGCAATAGAAAAAAGAGAGAGCCGTTATTGTCTTGTTGCTAAAGATTAGCTCTTTAGTTTTTTTGACATATGTCAAAATTTGTTTTTATGATTTGGTGTAGAATCTCATATCAATAAAATATTAAGGATGTAATATGACAGAAAAAACCAAAGAGATTGTAAAGTCCACGGCACCCGTTTTAAAAGAGCACGGAGAAGCTATCACTTCGGCAATGTATACTATTTTGTTTGAACGTTATCCAGAAACAAAAGAACTTTTTAAAGATGCAGCTGAAGACCAATACAAGAAACTGGCAAACGCTGTTTATGCTTATGCTGCCAATATTGACAAGCTTGAGAACCTTTCAGGCGGAATTGAGACAATGGCATTAGCCCATATTAAGACAAATGTTAAGCCTGAGCACTATCCAATGGTTGGTGATGCTATTTTGTCAGCAATCAAACAGGTCCTTGGTGATGCGGCAACAGACGAAGTTATCGAAGCATGGAAAGAAGCGTTTTTCTTCTTGGCAGATGTATTGATAAAACGTGAAACTGAGCTTTATTCACAAAAGTCTTAATATTTACAAAGAGTAAACACTCTTTGTATGACCTGCACCGCTACAAAATCGTATCCTTTTTTTGCTATACTTAGTCTGTTTTAGACACTAATCAGATGAGCTCAGACATGAAACACACCCATATCATTATTTTTGACGGTCAATGCAATCTATGCAATACCTTGGTGAATTTCATCATACAACACGACAGACGAGCTCTCTTCTCTTTTACGCCCTTACATTCCTTCTGTGCAAACTCTTTGATGGATAAATACAAACTGAGAACTCTAGATACAGATACTGTTGTTTTGATCAAAGAAGAAAAAGTATATCTTAGATCCGAAGCTGTTTTTGAGATAATGAGGGATTTCAAGGGGGTTTGGAGTCTTTTTTGTATTTTTAGGCTTTTGCCCACGGCATTAAATGACTTTTTTTATAAACGTGTAGCAAAAAACCGATACAGGTTATTTGGAAGACGATCGCACTGCATGCTTCCATCTGAAGATAGATGTTCTAGATTTTTGTTGGATGGGATCTAAATGCTATATAATCTAAACTATAAACCATAAACCATACCACTGGAAAAGCATATGTCGCATCATCATGTCTCTAATAATTATAACCTAGCCTTTGCCATCGGGGTATCTCTAAACATTATTTTTGTTCTGGTAGAGACCTTTTATGGGATAGTTGCCGACTCTTTAGCTCTTATAGCGGATGCTTGGCATAACCTGAGTGATGTGATCAGTCTGCTTTTGGCTTGGGGCGCTAACTATTTAGCTACTAGGCCGGCAACACTAAGACGTACTTATGGTTTACGCAGGGTGACGATACTTTCTTCTTTATTGAGCGCTGTCTTGTTACTTTTTGCTCTTGGCGGTATTGCCTGGGAATCTGTTGAGAGACTGTCGCAGCCTTCGTCTGTTAACGGCCTTGTTGTCATAGTCGTAGCAGGTATAGGTGTTGTGATCAACACAGCAACAGCGCTTCTGTTCATCTCGGGACAAAAGCATGATCTTAATATCAGAGCTGCTTATCTACATATGGCTGCTGACGCGGGAATCTCATTGGGGGTTGTTATCGCCGGTAGCGCTATTGTATTGACAGGTTGGTTGTGGCTTGACCCCGCTATTAGTCTGTGCATTGTTATGTTTGTACTGGTAGGAACATGGAACCTGCTCAAAGATGCTCTAAACCTTTCTATTGACGCGGTACCAAAGAGCATCAATGTGACTGAGATAAGAGAGTATCTTGAAGGTTTGAATGGGGTCTGTACGCTGCACGACTTACATGTATGGGCTCTGAGCACATATCAAAATGCTCTGAGTGTTCATCTGGTATGTACACACAAATATCTCGATAATGCTTTTTTACAAGAGATACAAGAGCACCTTCATCAGCATTTTAATATTGGGCATACGACCATACAGATTGAAAAAGAGGATGATAATAACGGGTGTAGCCTCAATCATCCCGAATGTAGTTAAAGTAAGGGGGTCAGACGGAAGTTTTTGGTGCATGGCTTGTTGTACTTGAAGGTGTAGGGTACAAATGCATGAGATACGTGAACTTCGAAGTACTTAATCGTTTTTTGTCTCCTCAGTCTCATCCAAGATATCAAGGGCTTTGAAGGGGAGGGTTATGGTTCTTTTGATGATATTAAAAGGGGCTACGATAATACTTTTTGCCATTGAGTTCTCAACTTTGGGATTGCTAAGGGGGCCGTGTACTCTAACTGTAGTGGAAATGCTGTCGTCCCCAAAGATAATGTAGCCTATTATAGGAATGTTTTTGGCAGAACTTCCCAAGTCTGTCTTTACCTGCATGAGCATCTCAATATTTTCCTTATCAAAGTCAGTCTCACCCTTGGCAGTGATAATAAGCTCTTTAGAGCTTATCTTTGCATCTTTTATATCTATCTTGCTTCCTGTTTTGTCAAAGGAAGCGTACATCTCATCAACATAAAGTCCTGATTTGGAGTAGTTTGGAACAGAAAAGGTAATCAATGACGGAATCGTATTGAAAAAGGCGAGGGTATTGTTCAAGACAGTATAATCTTTAATAACTGTCTTGTTTACATTAATGAGCCCCTTCATATTATCAAAAGTGCCCTGCATCACAAAAGAGAGCTGCCCGCCTTTAAAGGTCGAAAACTTAAAGAGCTGATTCATAAAGGTGTCGTTTAAACCGCGGCCAAACACGGAGATGTTCTTATCGCGGCTTTCAAACAAAATGCCTCCCTTTCCATGTACGAGTTGGGCATCCATCTTGTTTTCTTTAATATGGATGTTGATGCTGTCGGAGAGTATTTTTCTACCTGATTTTCCCAAAAATACATTGCATTTTTCTGTTTTGATAATAAGATCAAGATCATTTTTTTCATTTTGTGTATCGATCTGTTCGAGGTAGTCTAAGATAGGAAAAAGGTTGAAATCAATATTTTTCGCAGTGAGTTTTCCTTTTTTTCTGTAAAGAAGGTCTAGTCTTTTGTTGATCTGAAGGTTGGCCGTCTCGTTTTGGTAGTCACCCTTTATACTGTAGTCTGTTATCTTGATGCCGTCTTGTGACAAAAGAGGGTAAAAGTTTTTTAGTATGAGATCCATGCCGATACGCTGATCAATAATGGTAAAATTGGCATGACCGTTCTTGATACCATATAACTGCATTGTCTTTGAAAATGGATAGATTGCAGAAAAGTCCTTAATGCTGAGATCAAATTCATTGTCTTCATTCAGTACAGCATGTATCCCATAAGTGTTGATGTCCAGATGATGCCGCTTATCGCGCTCTTCATATAAGAGATCAAAAGGGGGTTTGATAAAGAGAAGGTCTTGTGTAGAAAGCATAGTATGAGTGGCTGTGATCTTGGCTTTTTTCATATCGGGATTGTAGCGGCCTGAGATCGTACTGAAAAATTTATTATTAATGGAGATTCTTGTGTTGTTTATATCAAGAATTCCCTCATGAAGCAACAAGGATGTAGGCATGATATCGAGTTGACTCTCATTAATAAAAATCCTGTTTTTATGTGAGGTGTGCAGGCGGGTTAGATTGTTTTCATAGCTCAGTTTAAAAGGTATATTGGAGTCTAAAGCGGATATGTTGAGATCTTTATTGACATAGTTGAAGCCTGTACTGTTGATGTCTAGATCGGCATATTCACGTCCGGCGTCAAAGCTGCCGCTTATATTAAGCTCAACCATATCGTGAACACGAATATTCATATTGTTCACATAGGCGGTAGTATCAAACTTTTTTGCAATAATGATTTTACTCGGCTCAACCGTAATGTTCAGGTCATCCAATGACCAGAGTGTTGTTGGCAGGATGTAAGACTCTGAGTTTTGCAAAAACTTGAGTTGTATCTGGGTGTTTTGGCTTAATAGTTTGACTTTTTTATGAGATGAAAGGGGAAGGGACGCTTTTTGTACATCAAAGAAGAAATCTCCTGTCAAGTTCTTCAAATCCATCTGTCCATGTGCGGCCGCAAGAAGCATCCCCTCATAGGCAAGGTTGACCGTATCGACAGTAAGAAAGTTCTTATGCAATCTTACAGCAGCATTTTTAACCTTGTATCTTACCCCATCAAGGATAAGATCAGACTTTTTGATAAAGAACTGTCCTTTGGCATAGGCCTTTTCTGTCCATAAGTCTATGACAATTTCTAGGTTAGCCTCGGTCTTGCCTTTTTCTTGCAGCAGGGGAAGAGGAACCTTATACGCTTGAACAATGTCAACGATGTCTTGCTCCAGGGTCGTATTGACACTGAGTTTGACTTTTAAAATAATATTTCCATTATTAAAATCAATGCTGACTCCGCCTGCATCAATAGGATGTTCATTATAGCGTGCATGTGAGGGTCTGATATCTAAAATACCTTTTGAAAAATAGACATCTGCTGCTTGTGCGATAACAGGAGAAAGAGCCTTATTAAAAGTATAAGCGACCCCTTTCTCTCTAGCATGTAAATACACAGTATCCAAGATGCGTTTCGGATTTGCATAGGAATAGATGCCCTTGGCCTGCAGGAGTTCATACGAATCCGCATTATTGTGATCAACTATCCATCTTGAGATATTTTCTGGAAGTTTGAAAAGCTCAACAATCGGTTTTAACTCTTTTAGACGGGTAGAGGATGCACTAAAGGCCAAGGCTTCGCCGTTTTCCTTCGCAAAAAGCTTGATATCTGTACAATCAGGCAGAGAGAGCGTTAATTTAGAGTAGCCGACTCCTTCCTTAAGATCATAGAGGCTTTTTCCGCGTATAGTGACCTTACTCGGTGCATGGATGAAGTAGGGGATATCAAGTGTGATATGTTTTTCATTTACGTGATAGAAGATAGAGGCCTGCATCTCATCGCTTGTTATGCTTATACTGTTGTCGGAGAGGGAGAGAGGCTGTTCAGTGTAACTAAAAGTTACTTTATGCCCATTGATATATAATGCATCAATTTTCAAGGATTGGAAATTCTTGCGAGAAAAGTTAATAATTGACAATACTTTAGGGGTTTTAAAGAATGTCGTTTGATTTGACTTTATGTTACTTAATGAAACATCTATCTGCTTTGCCTGCAGGATAAGCTTTTTATCGAGTTTTATGTATAATTGCTCTGCTTTAAAGTTTGGCAATATAACCAGTGGAATAGAAACTCCATAAGATAAAAGAGCGTACAGGATTATGATCATAGAAAGTATAAAAGCAAATAAACTATATATTATGAATTGGATCTTTGAAATTATTTTGCTTACCGCATTACTGCTCATCTACTACCTTGCTCAACCGCTTAAGACCTCAAAAGTGCTCTACATACCCTCAGGTTCAATTAGCGCAATTATAACACATCTACAAGACAGGAACATTCCACTGACCACTGTTGATAAGACTTTTTTACGATTTATAGGAAGTCCACAACAGGGATGGATATACATGGGACACAATGAGATGAGACATGGTGACTTTCTTTATAAACTTACACATGCCAAAGCAGCCATGACTGAAGTGATCTTGATTCCGGGTGAAACCACTTATGCATTCTCAACTCAACTGGCCAAAGAGTTGAACCTTGATGCTGCAGTGTTGTACGATGCTTTTGTAAGTATTGGACATTATACGGAGGGTTCACTTGTACCCGACACCTATAGTCTTCCTCTTGGCATAGATGAAAAAGAGGCCGCTGTCCATCTTTTACGCTCTTCATATAAGCGGCATAAGGCTTGGTCGGAAAAGATATTTGGCGATTACAATAAGAAGAAATGGCAACACTATCTTGTGATAGCCTCTATCATTCAAAAAGAAGCAGCAAACAAGAAAGAGATGCCTATAGTCGCTTCCGTGATTTATAACCGCTTACATAAGGGTATGAAACTTCAGATGGATGGTACGCTTAATTATGGAAAGTATTCCCATAAAAGGGTAACTGCTTCGAGAATCAGAAGAGATAAGAGTAGGTATAACACCTATATGTACAGAGGCTTACCCCCTTCACCTGTGTGTAACGTAGAACTTGCAGCTATAAAGGCAGCCATCTTTCCTGCAAAAACAGACTACCTTTACTTCATGAAGAGTAAAAAGGGAACACATAGCTTCTCACGTTACTATTCTACACATTTGGACAACATACGCTCTGTTACAAAGTGAAACATATGTGCGCAAAGCTCTGAATTATAATAATTATAATGCTTAAATGAATTATTAAAATGGTAACATTCTAGACATAAAATAACACAGAGAGGTAACTCACATGTCAAAAATCATTTGGTCAGTAATTGACGAAGCTCCAGCATTAGCGACTTACTCGCTTTTACCAATCGTTAACGCGTTTACTCAAGCAGCAGGCGTAGAAGTTGTTACATCTGATATCTCACTTTCAGGTCGTGTTCTTGCAGCAATGGGTCTTGCAGAAGACGAACTATCTAAGTTAGGTGAAGTTGTACAACAAGACGATGGTAACATCATCAAACTTCCAAACATCTCTGCATCTGTTGGTCAGTTAAAAGACTGTATCGCTGAACTTCAAGGTCAAGGTCATAAAATCCCTGATTATCCAGAAGCTCCTGCAAACGCTGAAGAAGAAGCTATCCAAGCTAAGTATGCTACTTGTCTAGGTTCTGCAGTTAACCCTGTACTACGTGAAGGTAACTCTGACAGACGTGCAGCAAAAGCTGTTAAGAAGTTTGCTCAAAACAACCCACACCGTCTTAAAGCAGTTGATGACAACTGTCAGGCTTACGTAGCTCACATGGGTGGAAAAGGTGACTTTTTTGCACACGAGAAATCAGTAACATTAGATGCTGATCAAAAAGTAACTATTGCTATCAACGGTAAAGAACTTACTTCTATCGATGCAATCGCTGGTGAAGTACTTGATGGTACATTCATGTCAGTTGCTGCACTACGTACTTTCTACAAGAAAACTATCCAAGATGCTAAAGATAAAGGTCTTATCTGGTCTTTACACCTTAAAGCTACAATGATGAAAATCTCTGACCCAATCATGTTCGGTCACGGTTTTGAAATCTTCTTCGAAGAAGTATTCACTAAATATGCTGCAACATTCAAAGAATTAGGTGTTAACCCTAACCAAGGTATGTCAGACTTAGAGAAGAAAATCGCTGGTCACGCTCAAGAAGCTGAGATCAAAGCTGCATTCCAAGCTGTTGTAGAAGCTGATGCTCCTAAAATTGCAATGGTTGATTCAAGCAAAGGTCAAACGAACTTTAATGCTTCTAACGATGTTATTATTGATGCATCTATGCCAGTTGTTATCCGTGAAGGTGGTAAGCAGTGGCAACGTGATGACTCTGCAGAGCAAACTATAGCAGTTATCCCTGACTCTACGTACGCTATGTTCCACGAAGAGATGCTTTCTGATATCGTTAAAAACGGTCAGTATGATGTAACTACTATGGGTACAATGCAAAACATCGGTCTTATGGCTCAAAAAGCTGAAGAGTATGGTTCTCACCCAACGACTTTCGAACTTGCTGAAGGTGGTACAGTTACTGTAACTGGTGCTAACGGTGTTCTTATGTCTTTTGAGTGTGAAGCTGGTGACATCTGGAGACTTGCTCGTACTAAAGATATCCCAATTCGTGACTGGGTTCGTTTAACTGTTGAACGTACTCGTTTAGAAGGTATCCCGGCGGTATTCTGGTTAGATGCAAACCGTGCTCACGATGCTGAACTAATCAAAAAAGTTAACACATACCTAAAAGATCACGATACTGCTGGTCTTGATATTCAGTTCATGAAAGTTACTGACGCAACTCGTTTCACTAACGCTCGTGTACGTAAAGGTGAAAACACTATCGCTGTAACTGGTAACGTTCTTCGTGACCACCTTACTGATATGTACCCGATCTTGGAGCTTGGAACATCAGCTAAGATGCTTTCTATCGTTCCTCTAATCGCTGGTGGTGGTCTGTATGAGACTGGTGCTGGTGGATCTGCTCCAAAACACGTTGAGCAATTCGTTAAAGAAGGTCACCTACGTTGGGATTCACTTGGTGAGTTCTTGGCACTAGCTGAGTCTTTACGTTTCCTAGGTCAAAAACACTCTGATGCAAAACTTACAGCGTTAACTGCTGGTCTTGATGCGGCTAATGAAGGTTACCTAGATAATAACAAAGAACCAGGTCGTAAAGTTGGTCAGCCAGATAACAAAGCGTCTCACTTCTTCCTAGCTCAATACTGGGCAAAAGCACTTGCTGAAGGTGACAACGCTGAACTAGCTGCTAAATTTGCTCCAGTTGCTAAAGAGTTGACTGAAAAAGAAGACCAAATCATCTCTGAACTTTTAGCTGTTGAAGGTAAAGCTCAAGATATCGGTGGTTACTTCCGTCCAGACGATGCAAAAGCTGAAAAAGCAATGCGTCCATCTGCAACACTTAACGCAATCATCGACGCTATATAGTCCTCTAAAGACTATATGGAAAATCGGATATTCCAGACCAAGCTCTGGTGCAAGGGTTTATTAAACTAAATCCTTGTAAAATCCGAATTCTTTTAGTCACTTTCAAGAATACCGCTTCTTGATTGTCTTTTTTCTGAAGCTTTTAAGCCTTAAACAAAAGACAATGGAGTCTTTATTTACTTATCACTACTTGAAATATACTTATTGTTGTCTGTTCGCAGATAGTTGTTAAGTGTATCAAGTGAGTGTCTACTTATACAGGAGTTTATATGAATCACGGAAAAAGAGTTGGTATTGTCGGTGCGGGAAATGTTGGATCAACAGTAGCTTATTCATTAGCAATGCATGGATCATGTCATGAAATTATTTTAAGAGACAACAAGGTCGATATCGCAAGAGGTAAGGCATTGGATATGTCTCAAGCGGCCTCTGCGATAAGGTCTCACACCGTTGTTTCTGTTGCTGAAGAGATGAAAGATTTAAAAGATTGTGATGTAGTTGTCGTAACAGCAGGATCTCCCCGTCTTCCGGGCATGAGCCGTGATGATCTTTTGATGATTAATGCAAAAATCACTAAAGAGGTTATTGGTGATATCAAGAAATATTCTCCAGACGCTATCGTTATCATGGTCTCCAATCCTCTTGACGCTATGACTTATGTAGCGATAAAAGAGTCGGGTTTTGATAGAAACCGTGTTATCGGTATGGCAGGAATTCTTGATAGTTCACGTATGGCATCATTTATTCAGGAAAAACTTGGCTACGGCGGCGGTCAGATCCGTGCATCTGTAATGGGTGGACACGGTGATGATATGGTGCCTCTTCCACGTTACTCAACCGTTGCAGGTGTTCCTCTTACTGATGTGCTTACACATGCTGAAATCGATGAGATCGTTCAGCGTACACGTCAAGGCGGTGCTGAGATCGTTGCTCACCTTAAAACGGGATCTGCTTATTATGCTCCGGGTAAGTCAACGGCTATCATGGTTGAAGCGATCTTAAAAGATACAAAACAGATTCATCCTTGTGCGGTTCTTTTAGATGGTGAATACGGTTATAAAGATGTTGTCTCCGGTGTTCCTATTATGATCGGTGCAAACGGTTGTGAAAAGATTATCGAAGTAACGCTTAACGATGTTGAGAAAAAGATGTTTAAAAAATCAGTTGATTCGGTTCAAACACTGATTGATACACTTAACGAAAATAAGTTTTTTGGAGAGGAATAATATGAGCACACGTACAGAAAAAGACACAATGGGCGAGATTCAGGTTCCTGAAAACGCATATTGGGCTGCACAGACACAACGTTCAATTCAAAACTTCGCTATCGGCGAAGAGACCATGCCTTATGAGATCACAAGAGGATTCTCTTTTCTTAAAAAAGCTGTTGCACTTGTCAACAAAGACCTTGGTAAACTGGATGCAGCAAAGGCAGATGCGATTGCAGCGGCAGCAGACGATATGCTTGCAGGTAAACTTGATGGAAACTATCCATTGGTTGTATGGCAGACAGGTTCGGGTACGCAATCGAACATGAACAACAACGAGGTTCTTGCAAACCGTGCTACTGAGATCCTTGGCGGTGACTTCAAAACAGAAAAACTTGTTCATCCCAATGATGATGTCAACAAGTCTCAGTCTTCAAACGACACCTATCCGACCGCACTTCACGTTGCAGCCGTTATTGCGGTAGAGACACGTCTTCTTCCTGCAATCGCAAAACTGAAAGCGACACTGGCTAATAAATCTGCCAAGTTTGAATCAGTGGTCAAGATCGGTAGAACCCACCTGCAAGATGCTACACCACTCACCTTAGGTCAAGAGATCAGCGGCTGGGTAGAGATGCTAAACAAATGTGAAAAAATGGCCAAAGACTCTTTGGAACCGGTACGTGAACTTGCTCTTGGCGGTACAGCGGTCGGAACGGGCCTAAATGCTCACCCGGAGCTAGGAGAAAGGGTTGCCCAGAAGCTTTCTGAGCTTACGGGACATGACTTTGTGACGGCTCCTAACAAATTCCACTCTTTAACGTCTCATGATGCATTAGTATACTCTCATGGAGCACTTAAGGCATTGGCAGCAGATATGATGAAGATCGCCAATGATGTTAGATGGTTGGCTTCAGGTCCGCGTTGTGGCCTTGGTGAGATTGAGATTCCTGCCAATGAGCCAGGTTCTTCTATCATGCCGGGTAAAGTTAATCCTACTCAGGCGGAAGCAGTAACAATGGTTACCTGTCAAGTGTTTGGTAATGATGTTTCTATCTCCATGGGTGCATCCCAAGGTAACTTTGAACTTAATGTCTTTAAGCCGGTAATAGCACTCAACTACTTACAGTCGGTACGTCTGCTTGCAGACTCAATTGTTTCATTCAATGACCACTGTGCTGAAGGTATCGAGCCTGTCGCAGATAAGATTGATCATTTCTTGCATGACTCTCTTATGCTTGTAACGGCGCTTAACCCGTATGTTGGTTATGATAATGCAGCTAAGATTGCAAAAACAGCTCACGCAAACAAATCAACACTTAGAGAAACAGCTATTGAACTAGGTCTTTTAACAGGTGAAGAGTTTGATAAGTATGTAGTACCTGAGGATATGATTGCTCCTAAGGCTTAATGCCAAAGCAATCAACTTTAACTTTAACAAGGAAATAGATAATGAACGTTCATGAATATCAGGCAAAACAGATTTTCAAAAAGTACGGCGTACCTACACCAAAGGGTATCATGGCTGAAAGTGTAAAGGATGCGGTTGTAGCTGCAGAAACTTTGGGCGGTCCTGTCTGGGTTGTAAAGGCTCAGATTCACGCTGGTGGTCGTGGCCTAGGTGGTGGTGTTAAGCTGGCTAAATCTTTAGAAGAAGTTGAACAACTGTCTAACGAAATCCTGGGAATGACCCTTGTTACCCACCAGACTACTGCTGAAGGTAAACTGGTTCAAAAGCTTTATATCGAAGACGGTGCTGATATTAAAGATGAGTTCTACCTATCTGTTGTACTGGATAGAAAACTGGAGATGCCTCTGATTATGGCATCTACCGAGGGTGGTATGAACATCGAAGATGTTGCTGAAAACACTCCGGAGAAAATTATTACAGTTCCTGTTGATCCGGCTATCGGTTTCCAAGGTTTCCACGGCCGTGAACTGGCTTTTGGTCTTGGTATCTCTGATAAAAATGAGCAGAAAAACATTATCTCTTTCGCACAAAAACTTTTCAAACTGTATATGGAAAATGATGCTGAAATGATCGAGATCAACCCGCTTGTACGTACAGGTTCGGGTGAGTTCCTGGCACTTGACGGAAAGATGGGATTTGATAATTCTGCTCTTGGCCGTCAACCGGAAATCGCTGCAATGCGCGACTTGACAGAAGAGGACCCGGATGAAGTTGAAGCTTCTCATTATGGTCTCTCTTATGTAGCACTTGATGGTGAGATCGGTTGTATGGTTAACGGTGCCGGTCTTGCGATGGGTACGATGGATACGATCAACCACATGGGCGGAACACCTGCTAACTTCCTTGACGTTGGTGGTTCTGCAAATGCTGAGACGGTTGCAAAAGGTTTTGAGATCATTCTTAAAAATCCGAATGTTAAAGCAATTTTCGTAAATATCTTTGGTGGTATCGTTCGTTGTGATCGTATCGCAAACGGTATTATCGAAGCGACTAAGATCACAGATGTAAATGTTCCTGTTATCGTTCGTCTTGATGGAACAAATGCTCCGGAAGCAGCAGAGATTCTTAAAAATGCAAATATTTCTAACTTAATTGTTGGTGCTGACCTGGGTGACGGCGCAGCAAAAGCAGTAGCGGCAGCGAAAGGAAACTAATTAGATGTCAATTTTAGTAAACAAAGATACAAAAGTAATCGTTCAAGGTTTTACAGGTAAAGAGGGTTCTTTCCATGCTGAGCAGTGTTTAGCATATGGAACTAAGATCGTTGGTGGTGTGACACCAAATAAGGGTGGTCAAGAACACCTTGGTAAGCCGGTTTTCAATACGGTAGCAGATGCAGTTAAAGCGACAGGTGCTACTGTCTCTATGATCTTTGTTCCACCTGCATTTGTGGGTGACGCTGTAATGGAAGCGGCTGAAGCCGGGATTGAACTTGCGGTAATCATTACTGAAGGTGCTCCGGTTAAAGATATGCAGATGGCAAAAGCGCACGCTACTAAACACGGTATGAAAACACTTGGGCCAAACTGTCCGGGTATTATTACTGCAGAAGAGTGTAAAATTGGAATTATGCCGGGTATGATTTTCAAAAAAGGAAATGTCGGTCTTATCTCTAAGTCTGGTACATTGACGTATGAGGGTACTAACCAGGTTGTCCAAGAAGGTTATGGTATCACTACAGCGGTTGGTATCGGTGGAGACCCGATCATCGGTCTTTCTTACCTACAACTTCTTCCAATGTTTGAAGCTGATCCAGAGACTGAGTGTATCGTTATGATCGGTGAGATCGGTGGAGATCTTGAGATCCAAGCGGCTGCGTACATCAAAGAGCATATCACTAAGCCTGTTGTTGCTTTTATCGCTGGTCAGACAGCTCCTAAGGGTAAGACTATGGGTCACGCCGGTGCGATCGTTTCTGGTTCTGCCGGTACAGCTGCTGAGAAGATGGCTGCTCTTGAAGCTGCGGGTGTGACAGTTGTTGTTTCTCCAGCTGAAATTGGAAAAGCAGTTACTAAGGCTATGGCTAAATAGTAATGTTACGAACCTTAGAACTACATGATCTTAGTTGTGGTGCTTGTGCCGCTACAATCAGAACGGCACTTGATCTCGCAGGATTTACCTCTGTTAAGGTAGAGCTTCGTACTAAACCGCACACGGTAACAGCTGAGATTATAGACGACGAGCATTTTGAACTTTTAAGGCACGTAATGCGATCTCACGGCTATCCTCCTCTTGATGAGGATCAAAACCTGCCTGATCATTCAAACCTTAACTTTTCTTAATTCAGATAAAGTGCAATGGCTTTGAAAGCCTTTGTCTCTTTTATCGAAAAATTCTTCCAATATTCCCTCTTTTTTATTTAGTATTATTCAAAATTATGGATATAATTTCATATGGTACAGCAACGGCAGCTTGCATTCGCAAGAGGAAAGTCCGGGCTGCAGTGAGACAGGGTTCCATCTAACGGATGGCCATGGTAACATGAGGGAAAGTGCAACAGAAAACGTACCGCCATCGTTTTAGCTAATGCTTTGGCACAAAAGAACATTATGTGACGGCAATGCCGAAAGCATTGGTGTGCTTTAGTGCCAAAGCGGCTAGCGTAGGGAAGAGGGGCTTAGCTCCTTTTCCGTTCAAATCAGATGGTAAGGGTGAAAAGGTGGGGTAAGAGCCTACCAGTCCTTTCAGTAATGTTAGGAGCTTGAAAACCCAACCCGCAGCAAGAAGCAATTGGTTACAGTCTCACATTGTAATGCTTCGCTAGAGGTCTATAGCAATATAGGCAGTAGATGAATTGTCGTTTAAATACAGAACCCGGCTTATAGCTGTGCCATGCTCTTTAAAGTCCCTATTTAAGGGAATGATTAAACTTTTTCTTTTCAATTGTAGCGGGATTGTAGAGATTTTTTATATGCCCACATTTAATTCACTCATCTAGACTTGTTATTGGTAACTCTATGACAAACTTTACACCGTTGTCTACATTGATTGCTTGTAATCGTCCCTTATGATGTTCTTCTATGATTAATTTAGACATATAAAGGCCTAAGTCTGTTCCATCCTTTTTATCTTTAGTCGTAAAATAGGGGTCAAAGACCTTATCGATAATATCTTTTGATATTCCTCCGCCATTATCAAGAATTTCAGCGAAAACGCAATTGTTCTTATCGTATACATTGATATCAATTGTAGGGTTTTCAATATTTTTCTCGGTAAAGTTGTCCTGTGAATTTTTTAATATACTTAAGACGACTTGGACCAGTTCATTCTCATGCATCTGTAACTTCGTCTGGCTCTGCTCTCTCTCTTTTATAATAATAGATTGTGATTTGAATGAAGCTTCTATAAGCGTTAGAGCTTTTCGTATGGGTTCATGAAGAAGGGCAGAGATGGGCTTTTTATCTGGCTTATGAAAGTTTCTGAAATCATCAATGGTTGATGAAAGATGCTGGGAAAGTTCAGTAATAGCTTCCAGGCGCTCATGAAAGAACTCTTTTTTATACTGGTCCATCATCACATCCAGTGTCAATGTACCTGATATAGCTGAAATAGATGCTAATGGCTGTCTCCATTGATGGGCGATCATAGAAATCATCTCTCCCATCTGGGCTAATCGTGACTGCTGTATAAAGTTAGCACTATGTTGTTTGTTCTTTTCCACTTCCTGTTCAACTTTTCTCTCTAACTCTTCTTGATAATTTTCTAATTTTTCCGTTTTCTCACTTATCGTTGTATACATGTCATAAAAGCCGGAGAATAAAGAACCAATCTCATTCTTTTCCATAACATCTTCAATGGCTACATTTTGATTATTTTGCATGGTGTTCATTTTTGAGCGTAATGACTGTAGTGGAATAAATAAACTTCTGTTTAAAAACAGCACCGCGATTAAAGCGATTAAAGCAAATAATAGAATCTCAACATAATAAACAGCACGTATAATATCCCTATTGTTAGTATAATCATCTGTTCTTGCTTGTAATAAGGTTATTTCTGTATGATGAAACTCCTTGAGAAGACTTCTGATCTTATCCATGTACAGCTTACCTGTATTTTGAGTAACTATCTCAATAGCTTTATTATTATCTATATAGTTGATTGTCGTATTTAATTCATTCAGTTTTAATGTTATTATTTCCTTGAGGGAATGAAGACGATCCTGTTGTATAGGGTTGTCTAAGGTCAGGGATAGTAAGTTGTCAAAGTGTCTCTTTATATCAGTAATACCAGAAGTATAGGGTTCCAAGTAAGTTTGGTCAGTGGTGAGCAAATAACCTCTTTGTCCAGTTTCGGTACCTTGCAAAGCGTTTAAGAGTCTCTCTGTTTCCATTAAAACTTCATTGGTATGATTTACCCAGTCTAGCTTTTCATTTCCATATTTTTCTAATTGAAGTGTGATATATATATTACCCACACCGATGAACAATACAAAGAGTATAAATATGGTTGTTTTTAGACGGATAGACATTTCATAACACCTTAGATAAAGTTCCAGATAAATAATACAATAAAAACATAGAATTTATATAGTTACTGAAATCTTTAGATATGTAATCATTACGTTTCAATCGTACTAATGAGTTCCTCTATAGCTTCTTGGTAGGTTATCCCTTTTGATTGTGCGTATTCACGCAGTTTTGACCATGTCTCTTTTTTTAAAGATATATTGAGCTGAACAATACCCTGTTCTGCCAGAGCGACCTTATTATAGGTATTTTCCATCTCTTCACGTTTTTCTGGTGGAACATATGAACGCATTGATTTATAGCCGATTAACTGGCCATGTTCATAGAGTGGTTCTATTTTTGCATCAACCCAGTAATAGCCGCCATCTTTTCTAAGGTTTTTTACGTACCCCTGCCAAGGTTTTCCAGCTTGAAGTATTTCCCACATTTTTTTGAAAACAGAGTGTGGCATGTCAGGATGGCGTACTATGCTATGCGGTTTTCCAATTAACTCCTGGGGTTGATATCCACTGATATGTGCGAAGGTGTCATTAGCATAAGTTATCCTTCCACTTGGGTCTGTACGTGAAAGTATCAGCTTGAACTGTGGAATTTCAGCTTCAAATGGTGTAGTGTTCATAGTTTTCCTTTTTGTCAGTGATATTTATTTTTTAATTGTCTCTGTTGGTATTGAGAAGTAAAACCCTTGATATTCATCGATTCCGAGTGGTTTAAGTATGTCAAATATCTCTTTTGAGCTGACATGTTCGGCAATAACTTTGATATTCAATTCTTTGGAGAACTCTGTAATCGCTTTGACCAAGGTGTGAAGTCGCTTGTTTTTGTCAATAGTCTTTATTAAAGAGGCATCAATTTTCAAATAGTCCGGATCAAGTTTTAAGATGTGTTCAAAATTAGAAAATCCCGAACCAAAGTCATCAATAGCAATACGTATCTTATGTTTCTTCAGACGATTTTTAACAGCTATTATCGCATCATAGTCACTTACCATCTCACTTTCAAGGATTTCCAAGACAAGTTTGTCTCCAATGTTATACTTGACAATTTCTGCTTCAAGGTAGTCTACAAGTGAGGGGTTGGAGATATCTTCAAAAGAGAGGTTGATAGAGAAGTCAGTGTTATGTGATTCCATGATAGAGAAAGTTTTTGCTATCATAATCCTTGTCAGTTTGTCATACTGCTTTGTCTTCTTTGAAGCCTCTAAAAAGAGGAAGGGTGAGATCAGTTTTCGGTTTCGAGCACTGTCATATTGAACAAGACGGATCAAAGCTTCATATTTTATGATCTTTTGTTCATTATCTACAATTCCCTGAAAAACAGGGATAATATTATCACTATCGATAGCCGTTTTAATTTCATGTTTCCAGTACATATCATCAGAGAGTTGTTGACTGATGTCAATCTCTTTTGTGTAGACAAGATAATCGATTTTCTGTTTTTTTGCACTGTTTAGCGCCATGCTAGCTGTTTCAAATGGATGCTCATCTTCCATAGAGATCCCTATGGTCACATCAAAATCTAAATGTTCATCAATTTCACCTATATAGGCTGACAGGTTTTTTACATTGTTTAGCAGGTCGTTTATATCGTGCTCAACCTGTGCGTTGTTATTATCATCTATTATGCGATGTAAAACAAAACCATCTCCATAGACGCGGTATACATTATATTTCTTTGAGAGTGTTAAGTTTTTCAGATGTTGTGAAAAAGCATTTAGGATTTCATTACCGGCAGATATCCCATAGAGCTCATTAAACTTCTCAAACCCATCAATATCAAGAAGGAGAAGCACTTGAGGGTGCGATGAAGATATCTGAAGTATCAATGCCTCACGGTTTTTAAGTCCAGTCAGGCTGTCATGGTAGAGTTGGTGTTTTATTTTAGCCGTACGTTCTTTTACCTTAAGCTCCAAGGCAGTGTTCATCGACTCTAGTTTTTGTTTATAATGTTCAACCTCTTTTTGTAGAAATATCTTTTTAACACTTTTGTTTAGTGTCTTTACAAACTGCATGATATCCAGCGGTTTAAGAAGATAACCATCAATACCCAACATAATTGTTTCAATAAAAAAGTCTGTTTCATCATGTGCTGAAAGTACGAGAACTGAGACATCAGTATTGATCTCTTTAATCTTTTGTATCATCTTCATGCCATTCATGATAGGCATATTTATATCAGTCAGGACAATATCAAAAGTGCCTTCTTTGAACTTTTCCAGACCATCTTGACCATTAACGGCTACCGTTATATTTTCAAAAAAGCGCTTAAGCGTCTCTAATGTAAATCTTCTGGCATTTTCGTTGTCTTCGACATAGAGAACTCGGACAGTTCTGCCATGTTGTATTAATTCATCGAACTGATTATTCATGGCTTGCCACTTTTGATAGTTTTAAAGGCAGTGAAAGTGTAAAGCAGGCACCTTGACTGATATTCTCAACACGGATATGACCCTGGCAGTGCTCCTCAATAATCGTTTTAGACATGTATAAGCCTAATCCTGTACCATCTTTTTTTATCTTAGTACTAAAGTAGGGATCAAATACATTATCAATGATATCGTGGGGGATACCACCAGCATTGTCTTCTACTTTGAGGTGTGCCATATCATTTTCTTCATATCCATGAATCTTGATCTTCCCATTTTTAATATTGTTTTCGTTAAGTGCTTCTTCTGCATTTTTCAGCAGGTTTAAAAGAACCTGTTTGATCTCATTAGGATAGGTCGTTAATGCAATGTCTTTTGTTATGTCTGTGTCAATGACGATATTTTTACTATCAAGAGTAGGGCCTATGATCTGTAAACCAGCAAAAACAATCTCATTCAGATGTATCGTCTCCTTTTCCTTTTTGTCTTTAAAAAAACTTCTAAAATCATTGATGGTCGAAGAGAGATGCTGGGATAGTTCTGTTATTGAATCAAGCCGTTCTTGAAAAAACTCTTTTTTATAGTTGTCCATCATCACATCAATAGTAAGTGTCCCTGAAATTGCTGAGATTGAAGCAAGGGGTTGTCTCCATTGATGGGCTATCATCGATATCATCTCTCCCATCTGTGCCAAGCGTGACTGCTGAAGCATGTGGCTTGCTTGTTGCTTGTTTTTGTTTATCTCCTCGGCTACTTTTTGTTCCAGAGTATGAGAAAGTGTTTCAAGTTCTTTTTTCATGGTATTGTCATGTGAGACGGCATTGAACCCGATTAGAGTACCATCACTGTTTTTCTCAGGCGTAATGGTTGTCTGTACCCAGTATATATCACCACTCTTTTTCTTGTTCTTGAGCTCACCGGTCCAGATGTTTCCAGAAAGGATGGTCTCCCACAGCTCCTCGTAAACATCATTGTCTGTATCAGGATGACGGATTAGGGCGTGTGTCTGTCCTAGTAGTTCTTCCCTACTGTAACCTGATAGCTCACACATAGCGTCGCTGACATCGATGATTATCCCATAAGCATTTGTCCTGGTAATGACTGTTGTGGTATTGAGTATCTTTTGATACTCTTCCAAAAGCAGTTTCTGTTTAGATAGAGCATCTATGTTCTCCTGATTCAAAAGGGCAAGGTAGACACGGCTAAAAAACTCTTCGCGTTCAAATGGCTTGTTGAGATAGTCATTGGCCCCCTGATTCAAACATGCCACATTAACAGAACTCTTCCCTATAGAGGAGACGATAATAATAGGAAGCTGGTCTAACTTATATCGTTCTCGTACTTTACGTACTAATTCGAGCCCGTTGAGTTTTGGCATCTCATAATCACTGATGACCAGTTTGATGTCTGGATTCTTCTGTAGTACGGATAAGGCTTCTTCTCCATCTGATGCTTCAAGTGTAATAAATCGATGTCTTCGTAAAAGATCAACCATGTGCTGGCGAAACATCGCAGAGTCGTCAACGACAAGGACTTTTTTAGTACTGTTTTTTTCCAGTTTTTGTATGATCTCTGCAAGTTCAGATAGACCTTCTCTTTCGTCTTTATCAATATGACTAAGAACATCTTTTTTCGTAATCATTTCGCAGATTTCTTTGTCCTCGCATCCGCATAAGGGTATCGTTGGAATGTATCTCGTTAGAAGTTCATCGACAATAGGTTCGACATTTTCACCGATGTCAAGGCAGACTGCTGCAACATCGATGGAGGGAGTTTGAGTAAGATGCATTTTTACTGTTTCATAGTCCTTTGCGACAAGAACCTGATATTTTAATGGGATTACGAGTTCTTTTATATAAGTTTCAATGACTTTTCCCGTGGTTGTCAGGAGTAGGGTTTTATTAGACATTTAGGTGGCCTCCAGTGGAAGTGTGATAGTGAAAATGGCACCTTTGTCTCCATTTTTAAGTGCCAGCCTTCCCTTGCAATGCTCTTCTATGATAGTCTTGGACATGTATAGTCCTAAGCCGGTGCCATCTTTTTTTGTTTTAGTACTAAAATAGGGATCAAAGACCTTCCCGATGACACCATCGGGGATGCCTCCGGCGTTATCTTCTACACGAATAACTGCCTGATTGTCTTGAACAAAGCCTTTAATCCATACTTTTCCTTGGTCTACTTTTTTCTCTTCCATGGCCTCTTCAGAGTTTTTAAGTAGATTTAGAAGTACCTGTTTAACTTCATTAGGAAAAGTCATAAGTGTGACATTCTCTTTTGTATCATTATCCAGCGTTATATTATTGTTCGAAAAGCTTGGCATGATGATTTTAAGACTTGAATCTACTATTTCGGTAAGGGAACTCTTTTCTTCCTCTTTTCCATCTTTGAAAAAATCTCTAAAGTCATTAATGGTGGAGGAGAGATGATGGGCTAATTCGTCAATAGCTTCTAGGCGCTCTTGGAAAAATTCTTTATTATAATCATCCATCATCACATCAAGGTTTAAAGTCCCTGAAATTGCTGAGATTGAAGCAAGGGGTTGTCTCCATTGATGGGCTATCATCGATATCATCTCTCCCATCTGTGCTAGGCGTGATTGCTGAAGCATGTGGCTTGCTTGCTGCTTGTTTTTTGCTATCTCTTCAGTAACTCTTTTTTCAAGCGTTAGAAAGAGTTCTTCTAATCTTTTTTTTGCTGTGATATCTTGATTGATAGCATTAAAGCCGATTGTCTTGCCTTTAGAATTTATATCGGGTGAGATATGAGCGTCGATATAAAAATACCCACCGTCTTTTGTTTTATTTTTAAGCTCTCCATGCCACGCTTTACCTGATTGAACTGTATTCCAAAGTGCTTCATGGACCTTTTCTGGTGTGTCAGGATGGCGTACAATGCTTTGCATTTCCCCTAGGAGTTCTTCTTTTGTATAACCTGATGCCTTAGAAAAAGCCTTGCTGACATAGATGATCCTTCCAGCACGGTCAGTCTTGGATGCGATGACATGCTCGTCGAACGAGTCAAGAAGACGTCTAAGTTCATCTGTCTTCTCTTTGAGGTTTCTTTTCGATTTGATAATGTTACTGTAAGGAGTGACAAAGACATTGACCATTTTCTCAAAGGATTTAACCAGTGTACCAATCTCATCATCTCGTTGTAATAGTGCTTGTATCTCCTTGTTATGCGATACGTCAAGGTCACCATTGCTGATTGTGTTTGTCACATCAAGGAGTGCTTTTAGCGGAACCGTTATGTCTTTGATTATTATAAGGGCTGTGGTAATACTTCCTAGGATGACAAGTAGAATAAATGTGATAAGAAAGAAGAGTATCTCACTTTTTTTCTCGATAGCATTATGGATGAAATTTTCTGCTGTAGTGTCAGCAAAACTCATCATATCATAAACACTGTCATAGATCTTCTCATTATAATTGACACCAACATCTTGCATGATCTTTTTTGCTTCTTTGGTTTTGTTGGCTTGAAGGAGGTGTATCACCTTGTCTCTGATAGGTTTCCAAGCGACAAAAATATTTAAAGCATTGTCAATGTCTTTCTTGTCTCCAAGGTATTTTTCGAAAATAATCTCAAACTCTCTAAGAACGTTATGTTCAGCACGGTCGATCTTGGATATAGCAACTTTGATGTCGAATGCAGTTGCAGATTCATTTGCATCATAAAAACTACTGTGATCTATAAATGAACTGCTCTCGTTGACAATGTTGGTCATAGCGGCATCGATCTTCATCACTTCAATTTGGATGTTTCTTGTGGCATTGCTGATCTCATGGGGGTGAGCATGGATTTTTTCAGTGGATTGGGAGAGCTCAAAGATCGCATAGATACTCACTATGCCGATGATAGATGATAACAGGGTGATAAAGAAAAATCCGATACCCAGTTTATGGCCAATGCCTACAGAGCGTTCCTTATACAAGTGAAGCCTTGTTCGTCGAAAGTGATCTATCCGTGAGCATCATATCTAATGTCTGGATCAGATCATTGACAGAAAGAGGCTTGGCCAGATAGTGGTTCACTCCGCAGCGGGAGGCTTCTGTGTGGTAGTTGGCTTCGTTATGAGCAGAAAGGACTATGGCAGGAATACATGCATCTAATTTTCTGATCTCAGTGATCATATCAAGACCATTCATCTTAGGCATATTGATATCTGTTAAGACAAAGTCAAAGGTGTTGGTTTTAAATTTTTCAAGACCATCTTGTCCGTTTTCAGCTACTGTTATATTATTGAAAAATCGTTTAAGCATCTCGAGTGTAAAAGTACGTGCATCTTCGTTGTCTTCGACGTACAAGATATGCATTTGCTTGGTTAATTCAATAAGTTGGGATAGTGGCATACTCATAAGTTTTCCTTTTGGAGCTGTACAGGAAGGTTTATTGTGAAGATAGATCCATTGTCTATATTTTCAAATGTTAAAACTCCCTTGCAGTGTTCTTCTATGATTGTCTTTGACATATACAGACCCAGCCCTGTACCATCTCTCTTCATCTTTGTACTAAAGTAGGGGTCAAAGATCTTGTTTATGATCTCTTCAGGGACACCGCCGCCATTATCTTTTAGACTTAGGTGTACGGTCTCATCTTTTATATATCCTGTAATCGATATCTTTCCATTATAGATTTTTTTCTCATCTATTGCCTCTTCAGAGTTTTTTAAAAGGTTTAGAAAGACCTGTATGATCTCGTTTGGATAGGTCACTAGCCTGATGGTGTCAGGTACTGTCTCTTCTATTTCAATCCCTTTGTTTTTAAGGGTAGGGCCGATGATTAGAAGAGAGGAATTGACAATCTCAAGAAGGGAAGTCTCTTTTGCTTCCTTATCCTCTTTGAAAAATCCTCTAAAGTCATCAATGGTGGAAGAGAGGTGCTGGGAAAGTTTTGTGATGGCTTCCAGGCGCTCTTCAAAGAACTCTTTTTTATACTCACCCATCATCGAGTCCATAGTCAAGGTGCCGGCTATAGCGGAGATAGAAGACAGAGGCTGTCTCCACTGATGGGCGATCATCGAGATCAGCAATCCCATCTGTGCCAAACGGGATTGCTGAAGCATATGCTGTGTCTGCTCTTCATTCTTTTTGAGCTCTGCTTCTACATGTTCACTCAGATGTTCATTAAACGATTCGAGCTCTGCCTCCATCTCTTTTCGTTTTGTGATGTCTTTCATTACAGAATGTAACTTCCAGCTCCTATCTATGTGTATGGGTGTGACTGAGACATCAGTCAAGATCAGGTTTTCATCTGATTGACACAGTTGCCATTCAAAATACTGAGGACCTTCAGTGAAGATTTTTTTAAATATCTTACTCTGTTTTTCAATTGAAAGTTTTCCGTCTGGCTGATATTTTGGTGAAAGTTTAAAAGGCTGCTTTCCTACCATGGCCTCGGGAGGTTCATACTTCAGCATTTTTAAGAGTGCTTTATTATAATCAACAGTATTTAGCTGATCATCGCTGACCATCATCCCGTCAGTAGACTGATGAAAAAGTTGTGAGTAGATCCTTTCTTGTTCATGCAGGGCCTCTTTTATACGCGTGTAGTCTGTGATATCCATGACACCATCGATTAATGTGATGGCCTTGCCATTCTTATCATAGTTAAATTCGCCGACCTCTCGTACAAAGCGTTCGGTCCCATCTTTTAGAATGATTTTGTGATCGACTTCATAAATTTCCTTGTTCTTTAAGGCTGTATTGATAGAAGCCTCGACTTTGATTTGATCACTTTCGCTAAGATAGGACAAAAACTTTTCATAGCTACAGGTAAAACTTTGAGAAACTTCTCCAAAGATACGAAAGACTTCATCGGACCATTGCAAATCGTTTGACTGCATGTTCCATTCCCACCCACCAAAATGGGCGACCTTTTCTGTGTTAGCCAACTGTTCCAAACTCGCTTTCAACTTCTTTTCCGCAAGCTCGCGTTGTGTGATATCTATCCCCATCACGAAGACTTGATCTCTCTCATCTTTTCTTAGATACTGCAGACGTACTTCGATATCATACAGGCTCCTGTCTTTACGGCGATGAACCGTCTCAAAGATGAGTTGTTTTTGTGAGCCCTTACAGAGTGGTTCTAAAAGTGTTGTAAAACTTTCTTTAGTATGAAAAGGTATGAGACTAAGGGGAGTCATCTGCATCATCTCTTCATAGCTGTATCCGAGATTGTTAAGTGCTCCTTGGTTGAGATAGGTGAATTCCAAGCTGTGACAGTCAAAGATATAGATCTCGTTTAGACTGGTATCGATGATCTCACCTAAAGAGTCTAGATTCTTTCGCCATCCAACATTTCGCTCATCTTGGTAGAAGGCGGGCTCGAAGATCTCTCGACCACCTGTTTGATACACCCTTTTTAAGACATCAAAAAGACCCATCTCTTTGACACCTGGAAAAATATCCTTTAAGCGCTTTCCTAGCAGCTCTTCTCTCTTGATGTCTTCTGTTATTTCAGAGGCTCTGTTAAAGTCTAAGAAAATAAAGTCCTCTCCATCGTCAATGGCTTCATAGACAGCGATATTGATAGAGACTGAATCCATCAGTATAGGATAGATGTCTGCTGCTTGAGAAAAACTGCTCTTTTTCATATGAAAAATCTCCTCTATGCTTTCATCTCTAATGCCTTGAATTCGCGTATGAGTGTCATCTGACGTTTTGCCATGTAAGATATTAGACCGTCTAGTGTCTTATCATGAAGTTCATATAGCAGTATAAGGTGATAACATTTACTCTGCTCGTCAATTCTAAAAAGCTGGGCACTGGTATTGATGACAAGAGGACTGGCACCGGTTGGCAGTACCATAGCGATATTTAGGGTTACATCTTGTTCTACTCCTGGCGGTAGAGCACTGACTTCAACCTTAATCGATGTGATAGAGATATCAATGATCTTACATTCAGTCGTGAATTTTCTATCATTGAAAAAGAGACTTATCTTATGGTCATCTTCAGGTTCTAGACGTATATTCTTTCGGTCTGTAGCACTTCGAGCCAAGAACTGCATCTGTGAAAATGCAATCGTCTGTTTATCAAAGTCTATTTTGTTCACAGCTTTGATCAGGACAGGTGTAGGAAACACTTCTGAGCTAAGGACTGTGTTTTTGACAAGCTGTACGATCTTCAACTGGGAGTAGGATGTTTTTATGATAGTCTCATCCTCTTCCACCTTTGTGACAACGGCTGGGTTGGCGATGGTCAGACCCCGATAGAAGTTGTGGACTTTGACTTCGGCAGAGTTCTCAAGCACGACCTTCATCATTTTCCCAACGGCCTGCTTGTCCTGTAGGGCAGCATCACTTTCTGCTGTGTTCTTATCAAAAAGTTTCATCAGGTTAAGTTCGGTGACATCGTCAAAGGAGAGAACATAGTGGTTCTCTTTTTTCGGTATCTTTCTGGCTTTAAGGATCAGGTGACGGTTCTCACCCTCATGGTTTTGTATCTTGGTGTGGAAGAGTTCCCCCGGGTTTTTGATAACAGTATCGTACCAGCCTTCTCCTTCTTTGCTGTAGAGGAAGTCATTATGTTCCAACAACAGGGTGTCTAAGTCGTTGCTCTTGAAAAAGTCATCCAGGCTATCTGTACCGAAAAAGTCCAGGAAACGGCGGTTGACCAAGGCAGGTTTGTTGTCTTTGATCATAATCACTATATTGTTCTGATAATTAAAGATATCTTGCATCTGTGTCTGAAAAAGTATATTGTCTTCTTCTCTTTGAATCACCAAGATCGTGTCATAGAGTGCTTCCATCAACTTGTCTGTCTTTGCCGGTTTATTGAGGAATCTGAACACACCGGCTCTAATGGCTTGATGAAAGTAGTCCTTCTCCTCATGAGCAGAGAGAATGATGATCTTACTTGTCGGGGAAACCTTGTTGATCTTTTCAGCCATATCAAGCCCGTTCATCTCAGGCATATTGATATCTGTAAGGATGATATCGGGATGGTGTTTTTTAAACACCTCAAAGCCCTCTTTTCCATCTCCCGCTGTATAAATATTGTCGAAGATTTTTTCAAGAAGTTTGGATACGTTCATCCGCAGTCCAGGATTGTCCTCTATGTATAAGATAGAGTAGTCCGATCCGAAATTCTTCAGCTCCTTTACTATGCTTTTCTGTTCTTCCACCTTAGGTCTCCTCCCTGTTCTTATCCTTTGGAATCATGATACTAAATAGAGCTCCGCCACATTCGGTAGAGTTCTTGACACTTAGTGTTCCGTGCATGTGCTCTTCGATGATGTTTTTTGCCATATGCAGTCCAAGTCCCGTTCCGTTTTTCTTGTCTTTAGTGGAAAAGTAGGGCAGAAACACGTCATCTATGATATCTTCAGGTATACCGCCGGCATTGTCACCTATAGAGATACGGATAGTGTCATCCTCACCTTTTATCGATATAAACATCTTCTTGTCAATTATGTTATGTTCTTGGAGAGCATCTACGGCATTGTTTATGATACTGATGAAGACCTGCTTGAGTTCGCCTTTATAGGAGTACACCTGCGGAAGGTCCTGATCGATACATGTGGGTTCAATATTGACACCGTTTTGTTCCAGGTTGAGCATTCTTAAGACATCTGTCATCGCAGTGCATATATTGAATGATACTTTTTTATTGTCAGGACGGTAGAAGTTCCTAAAGTCGTTGATCGTATTGGAAAGGTAGTCCGCAGAATCTTCAATCTTGTCAAAAGTCGTGTAGACATCGGGTATAAGTGAACCATAGGGATCATTCTTGTTCTCATAATTTCCAAGTTCAATACGTGTCTTAAGGCTTGCCAGTACTGCGGTCATCGATGAAAGAGGTTGACGCCATTGATGGGCGATCATTGATATCATCTCTCCCGTCTGAGCAAGCTTGGATTGTTGTATCAGCATCTTCTCTTGTTCTTGTTTCTCTTGTGTGACTTGTTTTAGGTTTTGGGAGAGTTGGTCTGTTTTATTTGCCATCTCTCTAGATTGTAAGATAATAAAAAGCCGATCCATAGTGACCTGTATGAAGTCTTCTATACTGAAGGGTTTTAGAATGAAACTGGATATCTGAAGTGAGAGTATCTCCATAAGCCTCTCAGATTCATCACTGGCAGAGATAACAATAAAGGTCTGATGCGGATCAAGACCTTTGATAGTACGGATAAGTGCTATACCATCCATGATGGGCATATTAAGATCGGTAAAGATGATGTCATATTTGTTGACCTCGAAAGCTGCTATGGCTTCTTGTGCGCTGTTGGCTGTCTCTACTTTGTGAAAAAAGCGCTCTGCAATCTCTTTATAGTTGTCTGTCAGGTGTATCTCATCGTCTACCATAAGGACAGATATATTGCTGCACATCTGTTTGAATTGTTGGATCTTCTCAATTTTCATGTTGTCTATTTATTTTAAATTTTTATATCTCTTCACCAATAGTATAGTTGAAGAAAGTCGCAAAAAAGTTGTACAGGGGTAGGTCTATAATCAGTGGATGCAGAGTCTAGGTTGAGAATTCGGAGATGGTAGTGTCTAGTTCAGAGAGGATATCCGGTATTTTCGAGTACTCTTGTTTTTTTAAGATATCTTCAAACTCAACAATACAATAATAAAGACGTGTAGCACCATAGAGTTTTACATTGCCTTTAAACTTATGCAAGAGTTGTCGTACGGCATCGAACTCATTGAGTACGATCAGCTTATGTATACGTTCTGACTCCTTGATGCTCTGTTGGATGAACTGTTGAAGTTTTTCAAGAAAGTCCTCTTTGGTAAACCAGTAGTTGTATAGGTCACTGTTGAAATCAAGGCCCGTAATGACAGGTAAGGTGTCTACCCAGCCTTTGTCTTGAAAATCAAGAGCTGAGGCTTGTTTAAACACTTTGTCCGGAAACCAGAATTGTAGAAGGTCCTGGAGGTCTTGTATATTAAAGGGTTTGACCAGATGCGCATTCATACCGGCATTTATACTTCGATCTTTTTCTAACTGCGAGGCGTGTGCACTCACAGCGATAATAGGCATATCATCATATCCCTCATTTCGAAGTATTCTCGTCGCATCGAGTCCGTCCATGATCGGCATTTGGATATCCATAAGGACAAGGTCATATGGTTTTTGTCTTATCATGTCAATGGCCATCTTGCCGTTGATGGCTTGATCGACATTAATCTTCATCTCTTTAAGAAAAAGTGTTGCTACCTCGCAGTTATCAGCATTGTCCTCTACCAGTAATATGTTGAGATCATTAAAGTGCAACCTCTCTTCTTGAGGTAATGACAATGGCAGCAGGCCTGATTCTGGAAGTTCAAGTCTCAATTCAAAAGAGAAGGTACTGCCGTTGCCATATTCGCTCTCTACTTCTATGGAACCATCCATTGCTTCAAGCAACTGTTTTGAGATAGCCAGCCCAAGGCCGGTTCCTCCTTTTCTTCGAGTCGTAGAGTTGTCGACTTGAGTAAATTGTTTGAACAGACTTTTGAGATTCTTATCAGTGATACCGATACCCGTGTCACTTACACTGCATTCGATAACACAATGGTGTGTGTCTTTAGAAAGAACGAAGAGATTGATATGAATAGAGCCTTTCTCAGTGAACTTTATCGCATTATTGATTAAGTTGATCAGTATCTGCCGGATACGTTCAGCGTCACCAATGAGGTCTTCAGGAATATTTTCATCAATCTCATAGGTCAACGCGAGGCCTTTTTGTCTGGCTTGCAAAGAGAGCACGTCGATACTTTGCCGTATCACTCGTCTTGGTTTAAAAGGTGCCTTTTGAATAGTGAGTTTTCCGGCACTGATCTTTGATAGATCGAGAATGTCATTAAGGATTGATAGAAGTGAGTTAGCAGCATTTCTCGTCTTTTTGACAAAGTTCTTTTGTTCATCATTCAATGCTGTTTTTGAGAGCAATTGAGAGAAGCCGAGAATAGCATTCATCGGGGTGCGTATCTCATGACTCATATTTGTTAGAAAAATATCTTTGGCTTTGTTGGCTTTTTCAGAGATATCCTTATCATGGATGATATTGGCCTCTATACGTTTGTTTTCAGTGACATCTGAAGAGATACCAATGTAGTTTGTTATCCGTCCGTCACTTTTTACTACATCGATAGAAAGATGCTGGACATAAGGTTCACCGTTCTTTTTGATATTATAGACATCGCCACTCCAGAATCCTTTCTCCTGAACCTCTTGCCACATACCTCTAAAAAAAGATTTCTCATATTTGTGGGCAGGGTCTTTTAAAAATTTTGGATTTTTCAAAAGGGCCTCTTCCTCTTTGTAGCCTGTGATTTTCTCAAATGCTTTATTCACTTGTATAATCTGTCTCTTTTCATCCAAGACAATCACACCGTCTGATGAATGTTGAAAAGCGACATGTGCAATATCCATTCTCTGGTTTACTTCCTGCAGGGCTTTGATATACCGTGCTAAGAGATAGCTGGAAAAAATCGAAATACCCAGGACCGAGAGTATCATCCACCAGAGTGAGTAGATATATTCAAAGAACTGCTCTTGAATAACACCCTTGTTAACGGAAGAGATCAGTACCCAATCTCTTCTGGAGAGGCTTTTCCTATTGGGGCTGACGATATTTACCGGGTCCAAGTGCAAACAAGAGTAGAAGTCCGGTTTGATAAGAAACTCACACATTTCTTTTTCTTTTATCTGTTTCCAAAATTTTGGATGCTGTTTTTTGAACGAGATACCGTTTTTATAGATGAACCCCCATTGCTCAGCTTTGTTGTTTGAATAAAGGTAAAAAGAGTGTTTATTTAACAGGGCAGTCTGAATTTGATCACTGGACTCCTGCAGCTCTTTCACGATGAATTCTCCAGAGCAGCTTACGATCACATAACCATCAATGACACCATGAGCATTTAAAATAGGAGTAGAAAGTCTGAGGACAGACCTATATGGTCTTTCTATGACATTGTTCTCCACATTGAGATCAAGCTTTGAAAGATATACCTCTCCGGGATTGAGTGTCTTTGATTCTTTTACGTAATAACGGTTGGACTTGTCTTGTAGGTCGCCATGAGGGACGACAGCTATTTTTCCATCTTTATAATTGACCCGTAATATCTCTTTTCCATGAAGATTCAAGTATTTTATATGGGTGTAGACTTTCTTATGCTGTATAAAAGGTTTAATCGTGGATTCAAGGTGCCTTAGATCCTCATTATCAACTTGATGAGCAGGCTTTATCAATGTATTATAGATATCTGCCAGGTACAAAAGATCGTTTTTTGCATCTTCAAGGTGACGTTTGATCAATACACTTTTGGATTTATTTTGAGAAATAAGCTCTAGTCTGTATCTCTGTTCTATCGTTTTATAGACACCATCAAAACGAAGATAGATAAGAATCCCAAATATACTGATAAAAAGAGTGAGGAGCTTGAGGAAGGTGTGTTTTTTTAAATAGCTCAAATCATCTCCTCCTTTTTAGACGGTACATTGATATATTATACATCAAACAACGATCGCTTTAGACGACGGTACTAGCTTCTAGTTATCACGAGTTTTATCCCTGTCCCAGATAGAGAAACAATAGAATCTTTTCCAATTTTTTTTCGTAGACGAAAAAGAAGACTTTTAAAACTTGAGTCACTCATGACTTTATCTGGAGATATCGTCTGTTCGATGGTCTCACGGGGAAGGACTTGGTTCTTATATTGTAAAAGCAGATCAAACAGTTTGATCTCTGTATGGGTTAATGGTACTGGGATGTTCTGTCCCAAGACATCAAGGTGCCCCTGTAAAGGGTTATAAGAGATCTTATCATTGATGGCTACACTAAGCGTACCGCTTAGCATCACTCTTTCAAGAGACTCCATGAGTGTTTTTTGAATAGAGGGGACGCTTACAGGCTTTACAAGGTAGTCGACCAGGTTTAGTTTAATAGCCTGCTGAAGTTTTTCTTTGTCATCATGGATCGTGGTGATGAAAATCGGTATTTGCTGGTTGATTTTACGTATCTTCTCACAGAATTGAAGTCCATCCATTCCTGGGAGTTCAATATCGGTAATAATAAGATGAATTGACTCCGACATAAAGAGTTCCATCGCGTCTTCCGCATTGCTGCAGTGAAGAACAGTATGAAAAAAATGTTTGAGTAAGTTGAGTGTTTGTGAAGCTACAAGTATGTCATCTTCTACATACAGGACATTCATGTTTTTCATAAAGCCAGCTTCGATCTCTTGCAATACACTCTCCAGTTTTTTACGTATTATAGGGAGAATTGTTTAGATGAATCTTTTAAATTAAATTAAATTTCGCGACTTTTTCGCGACTTTTTTTTACTAAGGTTAAATCATTCGTCACGTCTATTATTGCTGAATATATACAATGGAGTGCTTCCCATTTAATAAGAAATTTATATATAAGGTAATAGAGTTAAAGCAAGAGATTATAAATAAGGTTTTTTTGAATGTTTTCTAACACCTCCAATGGATTTTCATCACAGGCTAAAAGAGGATCTGATATTCTGATTATAGAAGACTCTGAGTTTGTAAACGATGCGATTAAAAAGGAACTTGAAAGACTGGGGCACCATTGTATACAAGCCTTTACTTTGGAAGAGGCTCTTCAGCTGATCAAAGTGATGGAAAATTGTGATTTTATCATTCTAGACCTACACCTTCCTGATGCTTATGGTGAAAAGCTTTTTTACACTATAGATGCGCAGAGTGAAGCTAAAATCATCATTATGACATCGGAGGAAGATACTCAAATCCGTTCTTCCCTTTTTAAATCCGGAGCGCTTGACTATATTTTAAAAGATGAGAATTTTTTTGAATCTGTTCTAAAGGTGGATGAAACGATTAGAAACATATCTGAAAACAGTGGTTTTAATGTTTTGGTTATTGATGATTCTGCCTTATTGAGAAAGCATGTCGAGATGGTCTTGGGTGTTCGAAACTATACAGTTGTACAAGCTAAAACAGGCCAAGAGGGATTGAACGCTTTAAAGGAGAACAGGGTTAATCTAATCATACTCGACCTTGAATTGCCCGATATGCACGGTACCGAAGTGCTTCAAAAACTAAAACAAGATACTGCGTTTTCAAAGATCCCTGTAATCGTACTTTCCGGGACGAACAACCCGGAGTTGATCAGCAACGTGTTAAAAGGCGGAGCAGCTGACTTTATACAGAAACCTTTTAATATTGAAGAATTTGTGCTGAAAATAGGCTTGTGGACAAAGTTGACAAGTAAAACGGATGAGGTTAATTATTTACAACAGTTTATCAATGAGTACAAGCATATGATCGATCAAACAAAAATGATGGCTGTTATCAACACAGAGGGGATTATTACGCATGTCAATGAAAAGTTTTGTCAAGCGTCCGGGTATGAGCAAGATGAACTTATAGGACAAGCCTATGGAATTATCCATTATCCTGAGATGTTAGACTCAGTTTTAACAGCCTTGTGGGATACGATAAAAGATAAAAAGACCTGGACAGGTAAGTTGAAAAATCAGAACAAAAATGGAGAAGTCTTTATTACAGATACGGTAATCACACCTATTGTCGATACTTTTGGCAATATTATCGAGTATATTGTCGCTTATGATACTATCGATGATGAATAACCTATCCTCATCATAAGATAAGTGAACTTTTCACTTTTTCTTCTCATATAGATGTGTAGATGTACGCATGATTGCCCCTCTTTTAACCAATATCATTCACTTTATAGCAGTCTCATATAACTTTTTTGCGACTTTATTTCTCTATACTAGATGTAGAGTATGCTTGTGCATAATGGATTTTTTTTAAATCTTCGCTTATATGCAACAAACAGAACGCAGTAAAAAATTTAGGACGTAGAATATGCCTTTAGTGAAAAAAATATCTAAGTATGCAGAGGATATCTGTACGCTTGAACAACATATTGATATTCTTGATCATGATCGTGAGCTCATTATAGACAACTGGATGAATAATGTCGATATCACCAAACTTTTTGAAGGACTTAAAATAGGTCCAGATGAGTTCAAAAGAAATTATGCAGAACAGATTATTGTTCATTATATCGATGTCGCTAGAAAGGAAAAAGAGTTGAGCTCCTGCCCTGTCATCAATCGACTTTTAGGGGCTTCTTCTTACTACAAGAAGATAGAGTTTGCCGATCTGTATGTCATTTATGTTAAGTTAAAAGAGACGATTATTGACCATTTTTTTAACTTGAACACGATGAGCTCATCCTTATACAAGGATATAACCTATGTGTTTGATAAAAATTTTGAAGACCTTCTTCGCTTATATGGCAATACTATCTTTCAAATCGAACAAGAGGTAGAAGAGTATAAGCAGGTCTTTAGCCAATACAATGTCGCACTCGACCAGAGTGCTTTAGTCTCAAAAACGGATATTAACGGGGTCATTACCTATGTCAATCCAAACTTTGTACAAATAAGCGGATACAGTGAGGACGAACTCATAGGTTATAAGCACAATATTATACGTCATCCCGATACGCCAAATGATTTTTTTGAAAGACTTTGGAAGACGATAAAGAGTGGGAATACGTTTAGAGGCAATATTAAAAATAGAAAGAAAGACGGGTCTGCCTATTATGTCGATACGACAATCCTTCCTCTGTATGACATAGATAAGAATATCAAAGAGTTCTTATCGGTTCGCTATGAGGTGAGTGACCTTGTTAAGGCTAGAGACATTGCAATCCAAGCGGAGAAATCAAAAGATATCTTTTTGGCCAATATGTCTCATGAGATTAGAACACCACTTAATGCTATCTTGGGTTTTATTGATGTTTTGAAAAAGAGAACAACGGATCAAGAGAGCCTAAAGTACATCAATACGATAAAAAGCAGTGGTAACGCCTTATTGACGATTATCAGTGATATATTAGACTTTGCCAAACTGAGAAACGGTAACCTTGATATCAATATAGAAGAGTTTGACTTGCTTAAAGAGTTGGGAATTACGATAAACCTGTTTTCAAAAAATGCTGCAGCAAAAAAGATTGACTATAGCTATGTCGTTGAGAGCAAGCTTCCTAAGAAGGTCATGTCTGACACTGTGCGTATTAATCAGATACTCTCTAATTTTTTAAGCAATGCGGTGAAGTTTACACCTGAGTCGGGCACGGTCACGACTTCTATATGTGTTGATGATGGTCGTCTGATCATCTCTGTAACGGATAGTGGTGAGGGGATGGATGAAGAGCAGCAATCAAGGATATTCAATGCCTTTGAACAGGCGGAGAAGACAACGACTAAAAAGCATGGCGGGACAGGATTGGGTCTGGCAATCAGTCTGAAGCTTGCCAACCATATGGGCGGTGATATTACGGTAAAAAGTGAACCAGGCAAAGGCAGCACGTTTACTTTGGATATACCGATTGAATATGATGAGAATGAGCTAATAGAGATGAGTATTGAAGCTGAACATAGCAGTGATGATGAGGGAATAGAAGAGAAGAATCAGTATGAGGGTCATATCCTGGTTGCAGAGGACAATAAAGCAAACCAGATGTTAATCAGTATATTGTTAGATGAGTTTGGGTTGAGCTTTGATATCGCAAATGATGGTAAAGAGGCGTATGAGATGTATGAAAACAACAGGAGTGAAGATAAAAAGGTTTATGATCTGGTCCTAATGGATAACCAGATGCCTGTTATGAATGGGGTAGAGTCTACGCAAAAGATTAGAGAGATAGAACAGACAAATCAATTCAGCAAAACACCGATTGTCGCTTTAACTGCAAATGCTTTGAAGGGAGATCGTGAGTACTTTCTTAGCAAGGGCTTGGATGACTATGTGAAAAAGCCAATAGACATACAAGATCTCGAGCGAGTTCTGATGAAGACTTTACATAAAAAAAAGTAATATAAATGTAATAAGCGAATGTTAGAATGTATATAATGAAAAGGATAACCACGTGTACCTGAGAATTGTAAAGTTTTTATTAGTATTTATGCTGCTGATTACAGGGTGTGACAGACATGAGAAGCATGAACTCCGCTTGGCGATTAGTCCTTGGATAGGGTACTCTCCATTGTATTATGCGCAAGAAAAGGGTTGGCTTGAAAATGCGAATATCGAACTGGTTCATTCCACATCACTTCAGGAGACGGTACACTATTTTCAAGCGGGATTGATTGATGCATTTGCTTCAACGCAATATGAAGCGTCGATGTTTACAGAAAATGAAATAGTGCACCTAATACCTATTAACCGTTCATATGGGGCTGATGTAGTACTCTCCAATCATACATTGGAATCTATCATCAACAAGAAAAAGGTCAAGACCTACTTTGAGATCGGTACTGTCAATCAATTGGTCTTTGATGACTTTATCAAAAAGCACAACTTGCCATTAGCAAGGTTTGACGTTTTCAATAAATCACAGGCCGTTATGAAAGACTTGAATCCAGAATCGGATGAGGCTCTTTTAATTGTCACATATGAGCCTTATGCAACTGCTTTGAAAAACAAGGGCTTTAATGTTCTTGGATCGACAAAAGACAATGAGATGCTGGTGTTGGACTCTATTTATGTCAGGACAAACTATTTTGAACATCAACACAAGAGTATTGATCAATTGTACAGGTTGATAATAAAAGCACATCAAGCGTTAGAAGATAATCCAAAAGAGTATTATGAGGTTGTGAAAGGGTATCTTGAAAACCCTAGTTATGAGGAATTTGTTCAAAGTCTCTCAGGTGTCCGATGGCTTGTAAACAGATCGGAGTCAGATATAAATAGGTTAATGCAAAACCACACTGTTTTGCCAATCAAGGAAAGATGATGTCACTTAAGAGAGTCAACTTTTTACTTATTCTGCTTTTGACCTTTGTCATTGGATCAGCCTTTTATTATATAGACAGCATAAATAGAACATATTATCAAAAAGAGAGTGCCTTACATATTAAAGGTGATATCCTTGAGCTTGGATACACGGTGAGAAAGTCCATTGAACAAGAAGGTGTCAATAGTTCACTTAATCATCTGTATAAAAGTTTAGCTACGCATAGAGAGTATGCCATCCTGTCAATCGCATATAAGGATATCATCATCATCTCTACCGATAGAAAAGGGGTGGGGAAGATCTATCGAAAAGATCTACACCTTGCTCAGTTGTCTGCAGAGACACTATATCAAGACAAGACGCTCTTTCATGAGTTCTCTTTCATCGATAAAGAAGAGAAGAAAAGCATCAACCTTATCATCAAACTGGACAGGCAATATCTTCTGGAGAATGAAAAGAAGATTGAGCGAAATGTCGATATGTTTTTTGTCATTATTATTATCATCATGCTTCTTTTTGCTTTTGTATTGTACTTTGCAAACATTCGTCCTGTCACTAGACTTTATCATAAGATTAAAGAGGAGGACTTTTCAGAAAGTGGTTTTATCATCAAAGAGTACAATACTTTGTACAATGCATTTAAAGACAAATATAATAGGTTGAAAACATTGACGGATGATCTTGAAGCGATGGTAGCTACAAGAACAGCTTCGTTGATAAAGACAAACGCCTTATTTGATGAATCACAGAAGTTGACGCACCTGGGTCATTGGGAATGGAATCTAGTTGATGATACCTTGATATGGTCTGATGAGATATACAGGATCTTTGGGAAAGAGCCTCAAGCGTTCATACCGACATATGACGCATTTGTCTCTAGTATTCATGATGAGGATAGAATGCTTGTGCGAGATGCAGTAAATCAAACACTAAAAACGGGAGCTCCCTATTCGATTCAACACAGGATAGTACTTTCAGATGGAAGTGTACGGGCTGTTGTTGAAAAAGGTAAAGTAGAGTATGACCATGATAGTAAACCGTTTCGTATGGTCGGTACAGTTCAAGATATTACGGACCGCTCCAGGAGAGAGAAGGAACTTGAACTTCAATCAAGGCTACTTAACTCGGTCAGTGACTCGATTTTTGTACATTATTTAGACGGTAGCTTTTTATATTTTAATGAAGCAGCTTATAAAACCAGAGGTTACACTAAAGATGAGTTGAACCGTATGAAGGTTCAGGACCTTGATTATCATGATGATAAGCTAGGAGAAGAGGTGTTCCAGGCAAACCTTCTACATATCCAAGAACAGCTTCAGGATAAAGGAAAAAGTACGTTTGAAGTGTCTCACCGGTGTAAAAATGGAAAAACTATACCGCTTGAAGTCACAAGTATCATCATGGATGCAGAGCCAAGCTATATGATCAGTATTGCCAGAGACATTACTGAACGAAAAAAGCTGTACCATAACCTTGAAGTGTCTGAAAAATAGTATAGGCATTTAGTCGAGAACTCCCAAATAGGTATTTTCAATACTAGACTATCTGGTGAGATATTGTATGTTAATGATGCTCTGGTTAAGATGCTTGGATATAAGTCGCAGGATGAACTTTTGGAGCAAAAGGCAATAACCCGATATAGAGATCCTTTTATGCGTACTCAGTTCTTACGCGAGCTTACTAAAAATGGTCAAGTGGATAAGTTTGAGTTAGAGGTCTTGAAGAAGGATAATACACCAATCAATATCCTAATGAATGCACATATTGAAGAGGATATACTTTCAGGAATGGTTATCGATGTCACAGAGTCAAAGAAAGCGATGGAGGAGATCAAAGAGTTCTCTTATGCTATGGCAGAGATAGCAGATATCATCATGATCGCAGATCGTTCAGGAAGACTGACATTTGTGAATGATGCTTATGTCAAAAAAACAGGATATACAAAAGAGGAGAGTGTCGGTAAAACGGCTTCCATCGTCAAGTCTGGTCTTCAGGATAAAGGTTTTTATCAAGATATGTGGCAAATTATCCTTAATGGTGAAGTCTATCGTGGAGAGATTATCAACCGTAAAAAAAATGGTGAAGTCTACCATGAAGCTAAAACGATCACTCCTATTAAAGACAAGGATGATAATATTATATCCTTTGTATCTACCGGAAAAGATATCACAGATGTGATCGAGATGCAAGAGAAGCTTGAAAAGATGGCGTCAATTGATCATTTGACAGGTATCTATAACAGACATAAGTTTGAGGAGCTGTTCAACATTGAAGAAGAACGTACATTAAGATATGGCAGCCCACTTTCAATCATGATGTTTGATATAGACCACTTTAAAAAGGTCAATGATATCTATGGACACGATATCGGTGACCTGGTACTGAAAAACGTTGTTGACATTATAAATAAACAGATCAGACAAACAGATATCTTTACAAGATGGGGTGGTGAAGAGTTCGTAATTCTATGCCCAGGTATAAATGGGGAAGAGGCTTCTTTGTTGGCCGGAAAACTGAGGCATGAACTTGAAGTTCACTCTTTTGACAAAGTCGGTACTATTACCGCTAGTTTTGGTGTGAGTAGTTATGAAAAGAATGAAAGTAAAGACAGGCTTTTAAAACGTGTGGATAATGCACTCTATCAAGCTAAAGAAACAGGTAGAAACAGAGTGGTCATAAAATAACCGTTAAACCTTAAGAAGGAAATAGTAATGGAGAGTCAAGCCTCTTTTGATATTAAACAGTTGCCGAGAATACCTCAAGAGTGTTCAGATGCTTACCGTGCACAAAAAGAGTTGCTTTTATATCAGTTGAACAGTTATCTGTCCAAAGATGAGTCAATTATAGAAATGACAAGAAGTGTACCTCATACACTTGTTTATGATCTTCATCGCTATCATGTGGCACTGCTCTCAAGTGTGTTGGAGTTAGGAAGTTATGAACTGCTTCTGCAGTCGTTGCCATGGGAGTATCGTGCTTACCATAATCAAGGGCTGCCTTATGAATACTTTTTACATATCTATCGTTTTTGGAAGTTGTCGATTGAACATCTGTTCGATAAAGAGTGCGCTGAGAGCTTAAGTGCAATATATGATTGGTTGAGAGCACAGCATTCGTACGTCATAGTTTTGTCACAAAACGAACCTGATGCACAAAACCCATCAAAGTATGAGGAACAGTACAGTCTCTTGGTGAAAAACCTGCTCGAGGGGAATCAAGTTGAGGTGATGGAATTATGTCGAGATTCTCTTGCCGAAAATAATAGCCTCTCTAAACTTTTTGATACTATCGTACAGCCTGCTATGGTGAGCATAGGTCTGCTTTGGGAGAGAGGTGAAATCACCAGTGCTAAGGAACACTTGGCAACAGCTCTTATAACTAAAACACTATCATATCTTTATGCTGGACAGCCTTTTATTAACCCCTCACGAGGAACAGCAATCGTTACGGCCGCTCCTAATGAGTATCATGAACTTGGAGCATGGGTGGTCTCAACCGCACTTGAGAAGGATGGATGGAATGTCCATTATCTCGGAGCGAATACACCAGCACATGACCTCTTGAGCCTGATCAAAGAGACAAAGGCTGATGTACTTGCAATTTCTGCCGTAGTACCCTTTCATCTTGATGAGATCAGAGAACTTATCAAGCGTGCCAAGCTGGAGGGAGTAAAGGTGATGATAGGGGGTAGAGCCTTTGACTCAATGCCGGAAGTTGCCATTAACATGGGTGCTGATGCTCATCTTCGTGATGCAGAGGATGCTGTTAAGAAGGCACGTGAATGGCAGTAGCGTTGATAGATGAAAAGTTTATTAATGACAGTGACATAGACGGAAACTTACATAATATTCTCCAATATGGAGATATGCTTATGGTAGCATATGTAGAAACAGATGGTATGAAACTTCTTGCATGTAATCACTATTTCGCAAAAAAATTTCGCCTATCAATCTCTGAAAAAACTGATGTTTTTCTTGAAAACCTACTTCATGATAATGGAAATAGGGTGCAACCTATCATAAGTTATCCCTCTGAGAAACCTATTGCAAATATTGTATACCGCTATAACGATTCATCCCCTATGGAATGTTGTTTCTATGAGTGCGATGATGGTGAGTCACTACTGATGTATTTACAATTACAAGAACCTAGTAGTTTAGACTTGGTTGAAAAGATGTCAGCCATAACATCGCAGATGGCGGCACTTACTCTGGAGCTACGCAAAAAGAATCATGAGCTGGAGATAACAAGAGATACCATGGTCTATCAGGCACGTATGGCGGCGACAAGTGAGATTATTCAAATGCTTGCACATCAATGGCGTCAACCTTTAAGCGCGCTAAGTACTATAGCAGGGACAATGCGATTTGACAATATGACGGATGCTCTTTCAAAGGAGGGAACAGAAGAGGGGCTTGAGAAGATGGACGAAGTTATACAACAGCTTTCATCGTTGATCGATGAGTTTAGAGTGCTGTATGAAACAGATACTGAACTGAAGTCAATTGAGTTATTTGCAATAATCGAAAAAGCAGTCAATCTTTTAAAGGTCTTACTGGATGAGGCTGGTGTTGAGATTAAGATAGAGTGTGCTTTACATATTGCATGTTGTAGTTTGGAAGCAGAACTTTTACAGTGTCTTGTTGCGATAATAAAAAATAGCATTGAAGCATTTTCACAACGAGACTCGCAGCGACGAATGATTAATATTATTGTGTTAGATGAAGGACAAACGGTACAGGTCACTATAGAAGACAATGCAGGAGGAATTGTGAAGAAAGATCTAGAGAGTGTGTTTGACCCCTATTTCTCTACAAAGTCTAACACGACAAAAGGTTTGGGTTTATATATAGTAAAAACTATGCTTACAGAAAAGATGGCGGGAGAAGTTGTTCTTAAAAACATAGAAGATGGACTAAGGGTGAGGTTAACACTTCCTAAAACGATATAAGTAAAACCTTGCTCGAAACTGTTAACTGTGCCAGTATTAAAGTGGAATGGCTCCAATAAAGTAGACAGTGGGAGTGTTAACTAGCTAAATTTATGTCTATAATATAGGGGACATTCCATTGTCCTAAAACTGATGCCGTGTTTGCGATACACTGTTCTCCTGCATTAATTGTATATAAGGTGGGCTCATCTGCAGACTTTTCGGCTTGCGTGTATAAACGTACTTCTCCTTGAGTTAAAAGTAAAACTTCTTTACAAACATCTCCTTCATAATGAATGAGATTACCTTTTGTAAGTGAGATAGGTGTTAAAAGGGAAAAGAAGTGAATTTGATCTTCTTTATTTAGGTTTATGAAAAAATTAAAGACATTTAAATCTTCCATGGAATTAAATGACTAGATTCTGATAAGTTTCAAGTAGTTTTGGGTCTTCAATAGAACCATGGTGATGCACTTGCTTATAGTGTCCATCAATTAACTTATAAACCCTAGAAGTACGAATGGCCAGATCTAACTTCTCATCTTTGATTTCTAGGTATCCTCGTTCTCGGCCAATTGCGCAGAATCCACCTTCAAACTCCACTATTGAATAATCATAAAATTCAACGTATACCTTGGCCTGTCCAGTAAAGATACGCAAGTAGATCTCTTTTAGTTCATTCCAACCACGCTTAATTCCTCCAAGAGGATTATCCATAGCTATTTCATCAGAGTTATCCCAATTTTCTTGCATAAGGTTAAAATCTCTGTTATTAAAGGCATGATAGAAATCTTGAAGAGTTTCATATATTGGAGTCTTTATATGCGTGGGTGCTTTTTCATCCTGGCCTGTAATTGCTTGTGTAACTAGTGTCATTTGATTATCCTTGACTATTTGGTCAAGTAGAATCATAACATTAAGTTGACTGTATAGTCAACTATGGTATGGTTTTCTTATGAAAAAAGACACAAGAGAACTTCTACTAGATTCAGGTTTCAAAGAATTTTATAAAAATGGATATCAAGGAGCAAGTGTCGCAACTATCTTAAATGAAGTTGGTATTAACAAAGGCTCAATGTATCATTTTTTTAAGTCAAAAAAAGCTTTAGCTATTGCTGTGATTAGAGAAAGGATTTATAAAAATTTAGAACTAAAATATACAAATATACTAGAAACAGAAAATAGCTTTGAACTTTTATTTGAGACACTTGGTCTTGCCATTGAAACTTTAAAGTATGGATGTCCTCTAAATAAAATGAGTCAAGAGATGGTTTATCTTGATGCAGATTTCAGTGAGGAACTTTCAAAAGTATATAATATGTTTGAAAGTTTAGTTAAACAGATATTACTTAGGAGACAAAAAAAAATGATGGTAGAAGTTGATGCTTTAAGTACGGCCAGGCTTATAATTTCAACTTATGAAGGTGCTTTAATGATGTATCATCTGAATCAAGACAAAAGTAGCTTTCAAGGAGTACTAAATAACTTGAAAAAGAAACTGTAAGGAAGATTAATCAAAAATAACCCAGACTGAAAAATTGGGGTGAGGTCGTGATTCTACACTTTTCTGTTAAAAAACTAGGGTTAGTCTCCACCTTATTAAAAAAGTGTCAGCTATTGAACCTTCATTTGTCAAAAATGCAATAGCCCTGATAAAGTAGACAGTATTTAAGGTTTTAAGTAGAAATTTGTTCTGATCAGAACCCTTGGTTTTAAACCTATTATGGACACTCTTATTAAAGCTTTTAAATGGGTAGTTTCCAATACTCCAATAAAACAAAGTTGACTTGTGAAGAAAAAAAAGTATTAGTTATGACCGGTCACCCATATGCTCTTTAATGATTGCCAGCATCTCATCCATAGCCTCACCCGCTTTTTTCTGAATGAAATGCTCAAAATACTCATCTATGTAATCATGAGGATCATACATACTTGCAGTCTCTTGCCGTTTGGGGTCTATCAAAATAGAGTGTTTGAAGGATTTTACAATGGGGATCATGTCGATCACCGCGCCGCTTGTACCGATAGCGATGAAGAGTGAGCACTGGCGGACAGCCTCTTGTATGTGACGATACTCCGGTGCTGATTCGCCAAACATGACGACATTGTGACGCACTCTTTTATTGCCACAATGCGGACACTGTTCATTACCCTCTTGAGGTGCATAACCGACATCAAATGTCTGGGTACAAGCTTCACAGCGAAGATCGGTCAGTGTGCCATGAAGATGGATCACATCTTTAGCACCCGCTCTCTCCATAAGGTTATCGATGTTTTGGCTCAGATGGATAAGCCTTCCACGATAATCGTGTTCAAGTCGGGCCAGTATCTTATGAGCAAGGTTTGGCTTTTTAAACTCAAGGTCACGTCTGCGGTCATTATAAAAACGGGTCACATATTGTTGGTCTTCGATCCAACCTTGCGTAGAACAGACTTTTATAACATCGTAGTTTTCCCAAAGACCGTCATGATCTCTAAAGGTAGGGATGCCGCTCTGCGCAGAAAGTCCGGCACCGCTTAAGATCATAATTCTTTTCATGTTCATCTCCCCTATATTATGGAGTGTTCTGTTGTGCTTTTTTAATCTCTTTAAGATGATCAAGGCCGTCAATTTTTATTTGGATCTCTTGATACTGGGTTGAACCTGTTTCAAATGCTTCTTGCTGCTTTTTGAGATCAATGATTTGAAAATCTATCCGTATTAATTCTCTGTCAGTTTCATTACACATACTCTCATCCTTTTATATATAAGCATTTTATTGTTTTACCTGATTTATTGCAAGCGTTGATAAGGTAAAATATAAGGGGTATAAAAAGATCAAAAATCACCTGATGTATATACCCTGAAAGAGCCTTGTTTTAGGCACTGTTAAGCTTATTTTTTGTCTCAATTTCCATCACACTCTTGCAAAAAAGTGAAAACTCTTTCTAATACCTATCCTTCCATCAAGAATGTTTTATCTGTTTTTGCGGTATTAAGTGTCAATCTGTAGTATTACTCTGTTTTGCCGTCCAGCATATCAGTGTAGAGAGGATGTCTCCTACGGCTTGATTAAAGGCAATAACACCCCCTTGTGCATTGTTTGTTTTAGCCTGAACTTCTGATCTGAATAGACGACTTGCAACTAACTGGTGCGTTCTAGAGTTGTATAGCGTAGCGTCAAGTTCGATTAGAGCACTGGAGTTTTCTTCATCTTCAAAATGATGCTCAAACCGTAAGACTTTGATCTGTAAGCCTAGATCACTTTTGACAGGGGAGTTTTCATACACGACCTGGGTAAATATATCACTCTCTTTGAAGGCCGTATATAGTTGCGTCATGATAGACCGGTTTGGGGATTGATCCCATCTGCTATAAAGATAACTTCCTGTCTTGAAATCAGATTTTTTGTAGGTGATATGTTGTGTTAAAGCCGAAGAGACACCGTTAATAAAACGCAATTTCATTATATGTTGATTGCGTGGAGGTTTGCAAGTGAGTGCTACATCGGGCTCGAGATAGTAGCGTGTGACAGGAGGCTTGGCTGGGGGACGAATAGAGCAGGCAGTGATTAAAAATAAAAACAGTATTGATGTTGGTATGATTTTCATCATTATTCTCCTGGTCCTAAGGTAGGTGTGGTCGATTCAAACAAGAGGGCATTGGGGTTTTCTTCCAGTTTATGTAAAACTTTGGAGAGCTCTGCACTCAGCAGTCTTATCTCTGTGAGCATTAAGGCTGTCTCTTGGGGTACGTTGCCTGCAATCTGTTTAAGGTTATAGTCACCATTTTTAATAGAAGCATCAACCGTCTTTAGCGTCTGTTTGGTCTCTACACTGAGTGCGATATATTCGTCAAGCATCCTGTCGGCCTTATGTACGAGCTGGTTGGTTTTTGAAATAAGCGATGCGGCGTTTTTTATGTTCTCATCGCTAAGGAGTTTATTCAGCTGTTTACTGGTAAGGGAAAGTTGATCAATGATCGTTTCTGAGTCTTCCCCGTTTTCAGTAAGGGTCTTGTTGATCTTATGCAAAATACTTTTAAGTGTTGTCGTGATGTCGTCAGCCGAGCTGGTCAAGCTTCCTAAAAATGAAGTTTTGAAGGGAATGATCTTGTAGGTTTTTCCAAGGTACTCCATCTCTTTCAAGGCTTGGGCATTTTCATATATCTGCATATCGATGAAGGAGAGTCCCGTGATACCCTGAGGCTTGATCGATGCCATGACGCCATCTTTTATCGGTACATCTTTGCGTATCTCAAGGCCCATCATTATCTCTCTTGGGTTGTCTGGATTGATGCGAAAGTTTTTTACTTTCCCGACTTCAAGTCCTTGATATTTGACACTGGTACCGATATTAATCCCTGTAATAGACTCTGTTACCAATAGACCGTAGACAGAGACCTTTTGCGCACTTGTCGGCTTTACCAGCCAATAGAGGCCGAGAAAAAAAAGCACACTGACCAGACTTACAAATATCCCGACAAGCGTATAGTTAACCTTGTTGTTCATTCTTGATCCCCTTTTGTAAGAAAAAACTCTCGATTATAGGATGAGGGACACTGAGCACTTCTTTCAGTGATCCCTGTGCAACCACTTTCTTATCAGTAAAGACAACCATATTGTCCAATGTCTTGTGAATGGATTCAAGGTCGTGTGTCACTATAATGATACTTAAGTTTAACAGTTCTTTTAATGAAAGTATCAAATCATCAAACTCTGCAGCGGAGACGGGATCAAGGCTGGAAGTCGGCTCATCTAAAAAAAGCAGTTTTGGATCCATGGCCAAGGCACGGGCAAGTGCCGCTTTTTTTTTCATGCCCCCGCTGAGTTCAGAAGGATATTTGTAGGCATCTTTTTGGCTAAGCCCCACCATCTCAAGCTTTGTCGCGGTAATACTGCGAATCAGAGAGGCACTCATATGGGTATACTCTTTTAAAACAAGGGCAATGTTCTCTTCAACATTTAACGAAGAGAAGAGTGCGCTCTCCTGGAAGACAACACCCCACTGTTTACGCAGTTCGATAGCCTCTTTCTCGCTCAGGGTCAAAATAGGTCTTCCCAATACTTCAATACTCCCTCTGTCCGGTTCTTGTAAAAGGATCATCTCTCTGAGCATGGTTGATTTACCGTGACCGCTTGGACCCAGCAGACCGAAGATTTCGCCTTTATGTATATCAAAACTGATATCATCATGCACAAGGTTTTCGCCAAAACTTGTCGTGATGTTTTTAACACGGATAATAATCTCTTTCATATACCCAGCTCCAAAAAGACAATGGAAAAAATCGCATCGCAGATGATGACCATAAAGATAGTACCGACAACACTTGCCTTTGTCTTCGTACCGATACTGTCAGTCGAGTTCTCTACCGACATACCGTGCATACACCCTATGCTGGCTATGATCAGGGCAAAGAAGGGACCCTTGATCAGACCTACGAAGAGATGGTTGGCATTAAAGATCTCTTCAAGACGATGAACAAACTCAATGGGGCTGATGCCCAGTTCCATATCTGCGGCAAGCATACCGCCGAGTATACCAAAGATATCAGCCATAAAAATCACCATGGGTAGGGTGATCATCAAGGCCAGTATATTGGGCAGCACAAGAAAGGCAAAAGGATCAAACCCCATCGTACGCATCGCATCGAGCTCTTCGGTGATCTTCATCACCCCGATCTGCGCAGTGTAGGCAGAACCACTACGGCCGGCAACGACAATGGCCGTGATTAAAGGGGCTAATTCCCGGGTGATGGAGATGACGAGCATATCTACGATAAAGATATCAGCGCCGTATTTTTTCATCTGCAGGGCACTTTGGTAGGCAATGACCATTCCGATCAGCATACTTGTAAGCAGGACAATTGGCAGTGCTTTTATGGAATGTTCCTGTATACCCCGAAGCAGCTCTTTTATACGAAAACTTGAGGGATAGCGCAGTACATACAAAAAGGTAAGGGACAGCTCACCGATGAAGGAGAGGTAGGCTCTTATACCTGTGTAAATCTCATAAGCAGCGCGTCCTAACTCTGAAAAAAGTGTTTCGTTCTGTTTTTTGCCAGCTGAGAACGCGCTATCGGGAATCTTGGTTATATCTAGAAGGTGACGTACTTCGGCCGGAATGTTTTGAAGTTTAACCGAAACTTCTCTCTGCTTTAACTGCCGTATAAGCTTGTGAAGCAGGATAACGCCGTTGACATCACACCTCAAAACAGAAGAGAGGTCCATGTCAAGGCTGTGTGCAGGGGGAAGATCCAGTGTGTCAAACTGATCTTCGATATCAGCAAGGTTCTGGGTTAACCATAGGTTTGAACATATAACCGTGTTGTCTTTGAAGCTGATATACTCGTCTTTGTTTTGCACTACAGTCACACCCTTGTATACTATTGACACGATTCTATAAAGTACCGTTTACATCTTTAAGGAAACTATACACATTGTATCGCTGAATTGAGAATATGTCAATTTAAGAAAATAAATTTTAAAAATTAAACCCATTGCCAGTGCTCTTGTGAGCTTGGCATGACAGTGAAGTTGTTTCACACGCAAAAACACTTTGTTAAAGATGTGCGTTATGAAGAGTTTACGAAAAACTTAGAAAAAGTGAATGCGGAAGTCAACATCCCTTTGAAAATGTCGGTAGAGTTGTAAAGAGTGCCCCCAAAGCACTTGCAGATAAGTACCTAAATATTGCATGGAGTAAAATACTCAAAATGCGAGACGTTCCTAACCATTGATATTTTGGTAGAGATGATAAAGTTTTCTGGGATACCTTTCAATGACAATTATGTCACTTTAGAGTTCTGAAACATTTTTTCCTATGGCTTCTTCTATCTGTGCCACAGCAAGTTTTTTGCCATTTTCCTCTTCATCGGCGCTCCACCAATACTCTATGATCTCCTGTTCTATCGTTCCTAGCAAGTTTACGGGAAGGTTTGCGAAGACCTCGTAGGAGCTCACTTCATCACCTCGTATCCCTTTTGCCTTGGCTATATCGTTTATCATTTCACGAATTGATTTTTCTATGTCGGTCGGTTCCGGCAGAGGGGCCTCATCGGTGGGTTCTTGGATAACGCGGGCGTAATCTATCCATGTCTTGATCTCTTCTTCTAAATAGTTATGTCCGTATACCTGATAACACAGGAGCCTGTCATTCGTATAGAGTATCTCGTCGTTCTCTTCAAGTACGTCTGAGCTTTTTGGTGTGCCTTCGTGAAGGTAGATCTCTATACGCTGTGTATCTTGCAGGGTACTTGCCGTCTCAAAAGCATTTCTGGCCAGTTTCAATAACTCTTTTCTTTGTGTTTCGTAATCCATCTGTTTTCCTTTTAATTCATATAGGGGATATCCAAGACAGCATCTCTGTCTTGGGATTGGTAGTCATACTCTTGGGTATAACTGATCTCATTTATCGGCTTCATCAAAGTGATGCGTTGCAAAGGATGCAGACTCAGAGCATTGATCTTATCCGTATACCTTTGGCAATAATATTCGGTGACTATACTGTGCCAGCTGGTGTACTCGGTACGCATCTTTTGCGAAAAATACGAGAGCTCTTCTGTATCCAGAGCATCCAGTCCGGGAAGTTTTCTCACCACGTTTCTAACGAACTGTTTTGAGAAGTAGGGCTCGCCCAAATGCAAAAGTTCCGAAGCAGCTTCAATGTCAGCCTCGTTCTCGCTATAGCTGTAGGCATATCTGAAATGCTCACAGACCCATTGTGTATAACGAGGATAATGCTTGAGTACACGTACTAAGTCCTTTAGGTCCTGATCGATAAGGACTTGAAAAAGACTGATTGTCGTTTTACTCAACTGTCTCCAATGAGATTCCTCATGTTGAAAGTTGTCCTTATCCAAGATGGGCTGATATTGCGTGATATCCTGGATATCATGAAGAAGCCTCGCTTTTGTTTTGTACGCGTCTTCTTTTTCAGCTGGCATTTTTATTATGAAAATCCCAGAGTTTTTTATAATGTGAGTCAAGTTTGGACAGGGTTGAGTCTGCCAGGATAAGTTCTTGCATGTTTGGAAAATGTTTAGTGGGATTCTCCTGGTACCAACTCTCCATCTCTTTTTTAACACGCTCTCGTGTTTGAACGGTTTGTATGATCATACTTTTTATCTCATGCATCTCGGCCGTGATGATCTGCTTGTCTACGTGCATCCGCATTGGCAATCTCCTGTTTGTGTTCCCGAATCTAAATAAGTCTGGGCATTGTCTTTGGTAACCTTGATAAAGGCATCTTCATCATAAGAACTGATGATCTCATCCAGGTCTAAAGGTTCCTTTCCCAGGTAGTAAACCTCAATATGATCCTCTTGAAGTCTTGAAAAAGGCCCATTTCCCATGTAAGAGTAAAACACCTGACTTGTCTTATACTGTTTGAGCAGTTGGGCTGTCTTGACTCCATCTCCTGAGGCTTCATTTTTGATAAAGGAAAAGTTTTTACTCTGGGGATTGTACAGGGCAAAATAGTTCACATTCCCAAAGAGAGTAGACGACTTTATGTCGGGCTCTGTGCTGTCTATCGGTATGGCTATCATGTAAATCCTTTTATCTGTGATATGCAAATTAGGTTCTAGAATGTCTTTTGCATTGGAAACCGTATGAAAGATTATGAAATAGACTATTTTGGCTTTTCAAATGAAGATGGCGACGGATGCATGGCCATGTTTGTAGCATATCCCGATGTCAAAGGTGTCGGAGATACCTTTGAAGAAGCCAAAGAAGATGCGTATGAGCGTTTAGAGATCTATTTGAAACAAAGGAAAACTAATATGGAATCATTTGATTTAGCAGTTCAGGCTTATGAGTCTAAAGAGTATGAACGGGCTTATGGACTTTTTGAAGACTCGGTTGAAGAAAACTCTGATGCAATGGTAAACCTTGCCTTCATGCATATGAAGGGAAACGGTTGCAGCGTAAGTCATGAAAGAGCCAAAGAGTGGTTTGAAAAGGCCGCTTTAAAAGAGAATGGAAATGCGCTGAACAGTCTGGGTATTCTATATGAAAAAGGTATGGGCGTACCTGCGGACAAAGAACAGTCCTTCGCCTACTATATTCGTGCTGCCGACGCCGGTCATGTCAATGCACAGGCAAAGGTAGGATTGACTTATAAAGAACAGGGTGAAAACAACAAGGCGATGCAGTACCTCATTACAGCGGCGCACAATAACAATACGCAGGCGCAAGAGATCATTACCTATGTCAGTAACTCGGCGACAGCCACTCAAAGAAATGAAGCCTTTTACACTCTGGACACGGCCAAACAACTTGCCCTGATTGAAAATCTTATCGAGACTAAAATACGACCCAGTCTGGCCCTTGATGAAGGAGGAATTGAACTGGTTAACTACATTCCAGGGGATAAACCGCAATTATGGCTGAATTACCTGGGTTCATGTTCGGGCTGTCATCTTGGTTCAACGTCAACAGCAGATATGCTGCTTGGTCATTTCGAAACAATGATCGACAAAAATGTCGTACTTTACCTGATGTAGGAGAGGGATATGAATCAGATTCTTGCTAAGGTCGTCAACATAGAGCCTGGTGAAATTGTCTCGTATATACAGATGAAGTGTGACAGCGTCTCCTTAAGGGTTATGAAGACAAGCCTGCCAACATGGTTAGGCGTTGGTGATACGGTCCAGTGTAATTTCCAAGAAGCCTCTGTTTGTGTCAGCAAAGAGTGTCTGGGGCGTGTTTCCATCGAAAATAAGATACCCGGAGTTCTTAAAGAGGTTCGCCGTAATGACTCATTATGTGAGTTGAGTTTTGATAGTGCCATAGGAAGGATCGTCTCACTGATTACCTCCCAGTCATATGCGGAGATGGAGTTAGAAAAGGGATGTGAGGCGACGATGCTTGTTCGCAGTGTGGATGTCAACTTGGAACCAGTCATTAATTTGCATGATACACAGATACTTCGAGAAGTGATCTCTAGAACAAAAGATGCAAGTTAATAAGCAAAGATTAAAGGATAATAAATGGCAGTAATGATTACAGCAGAATGTACAAATTGTGATGCATGTGCACCGGAATGCCCGGTTGCGGCAATCTTGGATGATGGAAGTGAAAAAAACCCTTATGAGGGTGAAGAACGCTTTTACGTAAAACCTGAGACCTGCGTTGAATGTGTAACCCACGCCGATGTGCCACGATGTGCGGAAGCATGTCCTGCAGACGGTGCTATTGTATGGGATATGCCATATACAACAGACTTTGAAGACTATTATCTATCAGGCAATACGGATGAGACCTATAAGATTCGTGAACATAAGAAAAAAGGTCTTATGCTTCCTAGTGTAAAAGCACAGCCCTTTATAGATTACATAGGCATGGATGTACGTGAATCACATGCCAATGTATCTGATTCGTTTTAGGATACTTAGATGAATATTGCCTTTGCTTCTTCCACGGGTGAAAAGATCGACCAACATTTTGGCTGGTCAAAACAGTTCTACCTCTATGAGATAGACAAGGAAAATGCTACCTTGCTCAAGGTCATAGACAGTTCTTTGGAACCCGAAGAAGAGGTGGCCAAGCTTAATTATAAGATCGGTACGATTGAAGATGCTGATATTATGTATTGTACTCAGATCGGTCCCAAGGCTTCCAAAATGGTACAAGCTTCGGGAATTCACCCTGTGCGTGTTGCTGAAGGTGAAGATCTGCAAGGCGCAATCAGGAACCTTCAGGAGATGCTGGAAGGACAGCCGCCGATGTGGCTTTTACGTATCTTTCACAAAGCCAATGCTAGAAGTGCCTGATGGCGGTCTTGATCACTGATACCTGTAGTAACTGTAATGCCTGTATCGATGAATGTCCTGCAACGGCTATTGTCAGCGTAGACGATACACCGCTTTTATACGGTGTATTTACGTATGTCAAACCTGAAAAGTGCATAGAGTGTATTGATATTGCCATCCCCAAGTGTGCTGATGTATGTCCGACAGAAGAGTGTATTGTTTGGGATATGCCTTACACTGAAACATTTAATGATCACTTCATGAAAAGTGATGATTATGTGATTCGTGTACACAAGACAAAAGGTCTCTTGTCCCCGCTTGAGGCGCCGAGACCTTTTAGAGAGAGTATTTCACTGCAAGACAGAAGTGCTCATGTCAGTGTCGCCAAGACACTCAAACTATAGGGTTACCCTATATAACAATTAAAGGAAAGAGAAAATGTCTGTAATTATTGATGATACCTGTATAACCTGTGATGCCTGTTTACAAAACTGTCCTGTGAATGCGATAGTAGATGATGAACACAATCCAACCGGAGAGAGCCGATATTATATACAACCTGAAAAATGTGTCGAGTGTGTCGGGATCCATGATGATCCGCAATGTGCCGCTATCTGTCCGAGTATCGGTTGTATTACCTGGGATATGGCATATACCAAGGAGTTTGAAGAGCACTTTTTAAATGAGGAACTGTATAAACTCGGTTCCAAGAACGGTGTACTGAAAACACCTTCATTCAGAGAGAAGAAATACCGTGAAGATATCCCTTTAGAGATGCGCGGTGTAGGCAAAGAGGTCCAGGTAGAACCTGAAGACGTTGAAGTAGGTTAGTCTTGAGCTATAAGCTCGAGCGCATTCCCGAGGTGGCCTTGGCTCTAAGTGGATTTGATAGAGTATGTGCCATAACGGTTGCGTTAAAGATCACGGATGATTCGTGCAAGATGGATGCGTATGAAAAAAGTATCTTTATGAGACTTTATGATGCCATGCCCAAGAAAGAGAGTACATTTTTTGATGAGGATGTCTTTGACATAATCTTACAAGGCCGTACTCAGGCTTCTGCACAGACTTTTGCAAAGATAAAAGCTCTAAGAGAATCAGCAATGGACTTTATATCACGTCCAAAGATGAAGGCCTTTAAGACACAGATAAGAGTAGATATAGGGCATGATTAGAAGATTTATGCAACTTGAACAGAGGTATGCTTCACAGGAAGTAAGTCTGGATGATCTAAAAGTGATTCAAGCCAGTGAACTTGTCTCCTTTGACAACCGTGGTATCAGCCGGTCAAAAAAAGATTGCCTCTTGTGCGAGATACATTTTGAGACACTGCAAGAGCTGATTACGAAACTTACGAGTACAAGATTCCCCTCTATTGATGACCTCGATGCCTGTATAAACGAATCCGGGCTTTTACTTGTTAAAGAGTACGAAGACGATTGTCTAAGTTATGTTGACGAAGACAAGGAAGTTGAGATTATTGCAACGATATGTGAAGACGGAAGTATAATCGTGGATAAAGATGACGTTGAGGCGCTGTACGCATTTTCAGTTTATCTACGTATCGGGCATTAAGGCACCCTGTAAAGAAGGATGCTGTTAAGGAGCTTATACCGCTCCGAAAAGGATTTTCCCAGCGGTGTTTTGCATACCTTTAACCTCTTCATAGGACTTCTCACCAATAGGGAGCTTTGATCCTTTGACGGCATCATATACAGTTTCGATCTTCTCTTGGGCACTTAGCTTTTTAAGGTCACCCTTAGAGAGGTCTGCATAATCAAGAAGTTCATTCCACACCGAACTTTCATCCAGGGCAAATGCATTAAAAGTTATTCCTTCATATTCAAACTTGCCGTTTCCGTCAAGATCAGTTACAAAAACCATATAAAGACCATCAGGTGAAAGTATCTCTTTATATCGTTCAACAAAAGATTCAAAAAAGTCCAATGTCTCAAGCTCACAGGCTATAAATTCAACAGCGTCTTTGTTTGCTACAAGTATGACTTGAGTAGCGGTAGCCTTTGGGGGCAATTGACGTTCAGCTGACATGACCTTTCCTGGAGTAATGATGAGGCTACCGCGGTAGCCAAACGCATAATTATCCGTTTTGTCATTAAATGATGCCTGCCATTGCAGGTTGTTTGAGAAGATAAAATCTTGGGCTTTTGACATAGTAAATTTTCCTTTTGGGTATTTATCTATTTATTGCAAGTTTGGTTCTAGACCTTAAACAAATCTTCCGTCTGAAGTCTGGTCGATGACCTTAGACTCATCTTTGTCCATCCAGCCTGTTTTGACCCTGCTAACACTGTCAAATTGCGGGATATAAGGCTTTATATCGATCAGGGGTGTTCCATCAAGTACATCAATGCCCTGAATCGTGACAATATTGTCGCACACAGAAATGATCTGTGTGATAGACATCCCCATATGCGAAGGGCGAAGCGGTGATCTGGTGGCGAACACGCCGCGTTTTTTTGTATCCATAAAGGGTGTTACCTCAAGTTCGATGCGCGTGGCCTTATGAAAATGATAAAAGATATAGATATGGGAAAACCCCTCAAGGTCTTTTAGGCCTTCTTGATAGAGTGCATCTATCTCTAATGTGGCATTGGTATCCGCTGCACCTTTGGCCTGTATAGGCATCTGTTTAAGTTGGGTGTATGGAGTGTGAATAAGGCCTATGGGCTCAAGTATCATGAAGTTTTCCTTGTGTAGAAGAAGAGAGCTCTATTCCCCTGTAAAGATACCATAAGGTTCTTCGTTGCCAATACTGGAGGGATCAATTTTTATAGCATCAACGATATAGGTCTCACGTTGCTTTGGTGAAAGGCGAAGCGGTAGCCTCTGAAGTGCTTCTGATTCAGTTTTTGCATTAATACGGAAGGTGCTTTTTTTATGTCCGTCAACACGGACATCGATGAGATATAGCATTACTTCTCCAATTTGTTAGTGTTTAAGTAGATAGAGTCTGCCGTAGCAGTCACAAAAACGTTTACATCCACAAGCATCATAAATATTTTTACCACTGTCCAAGGAGTAGCTTCCATAATCTGTTTTAATGTCATAATCATTGATGTGCACAACCTTGAGGTGACGGACAAGGCGTTCGTCATTCTGGTCGATAGAGGTAAATTTTTTTCGGCGGTTGTGAACCCAGAGTAAAGTGCTCTGGGGTGTTAGCGTACGTGCAATATCAGCATCCCAATCTCTGATCACGCCCAGATCACTAAGTTCCTCGTCGGTGATATTGCGATGTGTTCTCATTATCCGGCTTCATTTGTGTAAGCATATGTCGATGAGATAGAACGTAAACGCTCGGCAGCCTTGGTAAAGATTTCAATAGTGTAGTCTATCTCTTCTTCCGTCGTAAAGCGTGAAAGACTCAGGCGCATAGCCGTATGTGCAAGTTCAGGGTCTTCACCGATGGCATTCATAACCGGATTTGCCTCAAGGGATTCAGAGGCACAGGCTGAACCTGTCGAAGCAGCAATACCCGCCTTGTTCAGGTCCCAAAGCATAGATTCACCCTCAATCCCCCGTAAAGAGATCAAGATAGTGTTAGGGGTACGTTGATCACGAGGTCCAACAACAATAGTGTCATCGATCTTCATAAGTGCATCTTCAAGTTTGTCACGAAGACGTCTTACATCTATATTCATCTTCTCAACGTGTCCGGCAGCCTGTTTCATCGCCAGACCCATGCCAACGATATAGGCAACATTGAGTGTTCCTGCCCGTTTTCCACCCATCTGCTCACCGCCGTGAAGAAGGTTTGGAAGACTCTTTCCCTTTTTGACGTAAAGCCCGCCTATACCTTTTGGCCCGTGAAATTTATGGGCAGAAAAGGTAAGATAGTCAATATCAACCTTGGACAGATCAACAGGAAGTTTGCCGATAGCTTGAACCGCATCGGTGTGAAAGAGTATTCCCTTCTCTTTAGCAAAGGCACTGACCTCTTCAACGGGAAATATCATTCCCGTCTCGTTGTTTGCCCACATCATTGAGATTAGAACGGTTTTATCTGTTACTGCGGCCTTTATTGCCTCAGCCGAGATACCGCCGTTTTCGTCTACGTCGACAAAGGTTACATCAACTCCGTTCTCACTTAGAAACATCAGGGTATCAAGCATGGAAGGGTGCTCAACTGCGGTTGTAACGATGTGGTTTTTTTCAGGATTTTTCAAGATATATTTAAAGAAAATACCTTTTAAAACAGTATTATTACTCTCTGTCGCGCAAGACGTGATCAAGATATCATCCGCGTCAGGTACATTAAGCGCATCATACATTGCACCTAAGGCTTTATTTAGGGCAGGACGGACATCCATGCCATACTGATGCAAAGAGTTCGGGTTGCCATAGAGCTCTTCGAAAAATGGTTGCATCTTAACGGCGACCAAAGGGTCGATTTTTGTGGTTGCATTATTATCTAGGTAAACGCGCATTACGCTTCCTCCTTTTGTGTTTTATAGGTAAATATAGCCGGTGTACTTGGATCAAGCACTACGGCTTCAGTGATGGTACATGTCTCTAGGTTCTCTTTTGAAGGACAATCATACTGCAGCGGTAGCATCACTTCTTCGATGATACCACGCAGACCACGTGCTCCTACACCTTTATCAATGGCTTGTTGCGCAATCGCTTCAAGAGCCTTGTCTTCAAACTCAAGAGTAATTCCATCCATTTCAAAAAGGGCCTGAAACTGTTTGATAAGGGCGTTGTCCGGTTCTTTGAGGATCTGAACCATCTGTTCTTGTGTAAGTTCACGCAATTGCGCGACCACAGGGATACGACCGATAAATTCAGGAATGATCCCATAATGAACCAAGGCTTTTTGGTCCACCTTATGCTCTTTCATCTGTGCTTTTTGTACGGAACCAAAACCGACCTTATTGGTCTTCTTGGTGTGAGTGTCGGGTATAAGACCGACAAAGGCACCACCACAGACAAAGAGTATATGCGTCGTATCAATAAGTACAGTCTCGGTAGTAGAGTTCTTACGACTTCCCTTGACCGGGACATAGACTTCCGAGCCCTCAAGTATCTTAAGCAGACCCTGTTGAACGCCTTCACCGGAAACATCCCTTCCCATTGTGGAAGATTCGCTTTTTCTGGCAATCTTGTCGATCTCATCGATATAGATGATTCCTCTTTGTGCCAGCTCGATATCATAATTTGCCGCAGCCAGGAGGCGAGAAAGTATGCTTTCCACGTCTTCGCCCACATAACCCGCTTCGGTCAGTGCCGTTGCATCGGCAACGGCAAAAGGAACGTTCATGATCTTTGAAAGAGACTTGGCCAGTAGAGTCTTACCGCTACCTGTCGGTCCCAAAAGCATGATATTGCTTTTTTCAAGTTCAACATTATTATATACGGGGTTTTCAATACGCTTATAGTGATTATACAAAGCGACGGCAAGAATTTTCTTTGCTGCTTCTTGCCCGATGATATGCTGGTCAAGATAGCTGACGATTTTTTCAGGTTTAGGCAGCTGCTCTTGCATATGTGTCTGCTGCTCATAATGTACCTCTTTTTGTAAGATACTTGAACACGTCGTCACACACTCATTACAGATATGCGTGCTCTCTGACGAGAACATTTTTTTAACTTCATTCTGTTTACGTCCACAGAAGGAACAGATTTTTTCTTGACTCATGAGACATCCTTTTTACTTAAGCTCTCCAGTACCGTGTCGGCCAGTCCAAACTTAATAGCTTCATATGCTTCAAAATAGTTATCGCGATCACTCTCTTTTTCAATGGTTTTAACATGTTTACCCGTTGCTTTGGAAAGAATCTTGTAGAGTCTTTTTTTAAGATTAAGAATGTGCTTGGCCTGTATCTCTATATCACTGGCCTGACCCTGTGTCCCACCAAGGGGCTGATGAATCATAACTTCGGCGTTGGGAAAGACATACCGGTGTCCCGGCTCTCCACAGGTAAATAAAACGGCCGCCATCGAAGCAACCATACCCATCGCATAGGTATGAACGGGCGCAGTGATAAGCTGCATCGTATCAAGTATGGCAAGTCCCGCCATGACTGAACCTCCCGGAGAACTGATATACATATGAATCGGCTCCTGGGAGTCTTCAGCCTCAAGGTAGAGCAGTTGTGAAACGATAATACCCATCATGTGATCATCAACAGGCTCCGTAATCATCAGGACACGGTCGCCCATAAGTTTTGAAAAGAGGTCAAAATAACGTTCGCCTCTTGGTGATCTGTCTTTTACAGTTGGTATATATGGCATGTTTTTCCTTATTTTAGATAAAGGCTTGAGTAAACTCTTCTAGAGACATTTCAAGCACTTCAAGATTGTGTTTTTCTATAAATTTCTTCTCTTTTTTACCTAACTCTTTATCCGTGATAACATACCCGCCTTCCAGGTCGAGGGTAAGTTCATTAGCGACCATTCTGTCGGTGTCACGATCGAACGAGGTACCTAAGAAGAGATATTTTTTAGTCTTGCGGTAGCTCTTGATCACCGGTGGCATGGCAAATCCGCCCATGGCTTCGGTAAGCCAGTCAACATAGTCCGCATCTGAAATAACGAAGGTCGGCTCAGGAAGGGTGGAACCCATCGGTTTAAAGAGGATTCTTTTTGCCTCATCCAGCGCCTCTACTTCGACCTGAAAGTACTTTTTACTCTCTACATCATATTCATAAAGCTCATACCTGTCTTTTTCCATGGTAAGGCGTGCTTTTCCAAGGATCAGGTAATGCGGTTCAAAAGCGAGAAGCTCTTGAAGTTTGGGGTCGCGGTTTGTATCAATGATATAACGCGGCATCATGTCAACAAGAGCCTTGTGAAGTGGTGTCGGCTCATAATCTTTAGTGTATATATGATTGACAAGCTGCGTGATATACTCCATCCCTCGCCGCTCTTCAAGGTGCATAGCCGCACGTGAATACTCAAACATTAAACGCTGGCTCATCGGTCGTCCGTTGTTCATCTTCAAGATCATTGAATCTGAATCGTAAGGCATCTCTTCGCCCTCTTTTGTCTTAATACCTTCAAATACACCCAGCCCGAAGTAGGGTACGGTTGTCTGATTTCTCAGCTCTTTTTTTATCGTGTCTATCGTTTCATTCATTAGTGACATCCTTTTCCAGTGTAACATTCTTGTGCTGCCATGATTTTTCGACCCAAGGTAGCAGTATTAAAGCTATCGCAAATGTTTTTACTAAACTCATCATAGAAGATAGCCCCGTCTTTGGAGACAAGGATAACTGCCTTGGTAAGCTCTCCCCCACAGGGTTCTCCGCTCAATCCTACTCCATAATAATCAGCAAACTCTTGATTCTCGTCTATATAAAAATCTAAACCCTCGATTTCCGGTTTTTCATGGCTGTCATTGGCGACAATAAGTGCGGAAGTTACTTCATACTCCCCCTGCGCACCTTTGGGAATGTCATTGACAATCTCTTTGAGCTCTTGCACAAAGTTTTCATCTATAAAAGGCAGGGTGATAAACAGCTGTGTCTTGCCATTTTGACCGCCAATGGCGTGTTCACTACCCAGTGTATCCTTGAGCGTGACTCTCTGGGAGGCATACCCGATGTCCAGAGGCATCTCTTCAAGACGCATGGTGGATGTGTTGAACTGTACTTGCATATAAGGCTCCTATTAAAAAGTTTTTGATTGCTATCTCGATATCACGTATCATAAAGGGGATCTTAAAGATAGACACCCCACCGTTTTTCAAGGCTTTCAAGGTGTTGTTGCAGTAATGATCAGCCAAGAGATAAGAACATCCGCTGACGACATCAAGTACTGCATAATGCGAGCAGGCGTGATCAAGATCTTCCTGACGCTCTATACTGCACTCACAATTGATCTCCTCATTTTGGATGATATTTGCTTTTTTGCTATACCATGGATTTTCAAAAATGGCGCTCAAAGCATATGTGACCTCTGACTTTTCACCCTTAATGGTATAGATAGCGAACTTTGGTGCGGTAGATGGATTTTTATGATAGAAAGTATGATCCAGGTCCATTGCTACAGCGATCTTCATTTATATATACCTTTATATTTATGGGTAGTTCTGCATATAGTGTTCTCGTCGGGGGCATAGAAATAAGAATTAAAAAATACAAGAGTTTACAAAAAGACTACAAAAATGTCGTAGATATGTTTTTATGGTCCGTAAATTTACTAGAATACCTTATGCAACACTCTCAGTAATAAATGATTATAGCTACATGATGCGAGATCATTTGAATTCCTAGAAAAACCTAATTATATAAGGAGCTAAAATGAGCTGTAGTTCAAGTAGTCCAGCTGAGCAATCAATGCCAGCGGATATTCAAGATAAGATTCACGATCACCCATGTTATTCTGAAGGGGCACACCACCATTATGCACGTATTCACGTTGCGGTTGCACCTGCATGTAATATTCAATGTAATTATTGTAATAGAAAATATGACTGCTCTAACGAGTCACGTCCCGGTGTAACAAGTGAGCGTTTAACACCGGATGAGTCGGTTAAAAAGGTAATGTTTGTCGGTGGAGAAGTACAACGTATGTCCGTACTTGGTATTGCCGGACCGGGAGACGCGCTTGCAAACCCTAAAAAGACCTTTGACACTTTTAGAATGGTGCGCGAAAAAGCGCCGGACCTTAAACTGTGTCTTTCTACTAATGGTTTGGAACTTCCAAATTTTGTAGACGAGATGGTGAAGTACGATATTGATCATATTACGGTGACGATCAACTCTGTTGATGAGACGGGTGAGATCGGTTCAAAGATCTATCCATGGATCTTTCATAACAATAAACGTATATATGGCAAAGAGGCATCCAAGATCCTTTTGGAAAAACAGATCGAAGGTATGAAGCAGTGTGTAGAAGCGGGTATCTTGATCAAGGCAAATTCTGTATTGATTCCGGGTATTAATGACAAACACCTTGCGGAGGTCTCTAAAAAGCTTAAGGAAATCGGTGTTTTCTTACATAACATCATGCCGATTATCTCTGAACCGGAATATGGGACAAAATTTGCTCTTGACGGTGTGCCTTCGGCGACAGATCAGCAGCAGATGGAAGTACAAGAAGCTTGTGGTATGGATATGAAATTGATGCAGCACTGTAGACAGTGTCGTGCGGATGCGGTTGGACTTATCGGTGAAGATCGCGGTGCCGAATTTACGAAAGACAAGTTCAAAAACATGAGTTTTGAAGCACTTGAGACACATTATGATGTTGATGCCAGAAAGCAGGCCCATGCAGATATTGAAGAGTTTAGAGGCTTTTTGGATGCGGCCAATGACCGTGTTCGTAAAGAGAAAGAAGACCTTTCCAGTGATGGTCAGACCATCTTGGTGGCAGTAACAACAGCAGGTGAAGGTATGATCAATCAGCACTTTGGTTCTGTCAAAGAGTTCCTGATCTATGAAGCGGGTGATAAAGGTATTCGTTTTATCCATCACCGTAAACTTGAATACGAATATTGTGCAGGCCCGGACGGCGGAAACCCAATCGATCCGATTCTGGAAAAACTAAAAGACTGTAACCTTATCCTTACGGCTAAGATCGGTGGCTGTCCGCAAGATGATCTTAAAGCTGCAGGCTTGATAGCAGATCAATCATATGCCTATCAGCCGATAGAAGCATCCGTACTCAAAGCGACAAGAAAGTACTATAACCTTCCTGAACAGCTTGAGGCCAACTAATATGAATAACAGCTGGGGTTTTGGTGTAATTTCTAAAGTGCAGTCTCTCTGCACGTGGGCTTTATGCCAAATAGAACTCAGCGTTAGCGCAGCTAAAGGGGCTTTTGAGGAAAACTTCGGCTTGGCTGAAACCTTCTCTTCATTTGCTCCTTTTGGTGCATCAAGGGTAAATGGATGATAATCAACGACACGACACTCAGAGATGGAGAACAAGCTCCTTATGTAGCCTTTAATACTGAAGAAAAACTCAAGATCGCGCAGGGACTTATCTCTTGTGGCGCGGATGAGTTGGAGGTCGGTATTCCAGCTATGGGTAAACGTGAAAAAGAGGACATTAGAGAGCTGGTATCTTTAGGTCTTAATACGCGTTTGATGACATGGAATCGTGCGAAGATGAGTGATCTTGAAGCCTCTTTAGAGTGTGGTGTCGGTGCAGTCGATCTCTCTATCCCTGTTTCTGAGCTTTTGATAGATGTAAAGTTCAAGGGAGACAGATCTTTTATGTTAAAAGAACTTGAAAGGGTTATCCTCCTGGCTAAAAGCGAGGGTCTTTTTGTCTGTATAGGCGGTGAAGACAGCTCACGCGGATCTTTTGAATTTACACAAGAAGTCATGCAGCTTGGACAGGAACTCGGAGCAGACCGTTTTCGATATTGTGATACGGTAGGGATCTTGACGCCGAGTCAGACCCATAATGATATTAGCACCCTGGCATCCTTGGACCTCCTTCCCATAGAGATGCATACGCATAATGACTTCGGTTTGGCAACTGCCAACGCCCTTAGCGGCTTGGAAGCGGGTGCAATCAGTGTAAACACAACGGTAATCGGACTGGGCGAACGCGCCGGAAATGCCTCCTTTGAGCAAGTATCCATGGCCATGAAGCATCTTTATGCTCAAAATCGTCAATTTGATGCACTTGAGATGCAGGGCCTTGTCAACTTGGTGGCGAGTGCTGCGGGTATGAGACTCTCACCCAATGCTCCTATTATAGGAAAAAACATCTTTTCGCATGAGAGTGGTATACATGCGGACGGTATGATGAAAGATTTGTCAGCCTATGAGCCTTATGATGCCTTGGAAGTTGCCTGTAAAAGAAACTTTCCTATTGGCAAGCATTCAGGCACGGGAACGATCTTATACCATCTGAAAGAACTTGGCATCAGTGCTGAGAAACATGCTCTTCAACAACTCTTGCCGCGTATTCGTGATATCGTGACCTCACGTAAACGTGTACTTAATGATAATGAGTTGGTAAGTTTGTATAGGGAGAGTGTATGTTTATAGGATGGTTGAAGTTTGCTGATGTAAGTGAGTTGGTTGCAATTGCAGAAGAAGTGGGTTGGCTGGCGGATGGCTATCATATAAAGCTGATGATGATGCACTCCCCTCATTTGTGTTATGGTGCTTATGAAGAGGGAAGGCTTATTGGTGCTGCGATGGCTATTGAGTTTGAACACTCGGCTATGGTCAAATACTTCATGATGAAACCAACGTATCAGAAACAGGGAATAGGCAAGCGTCTGTTTGAGACCTTGATCGGATCTCTAAGCAGCGAGTATAACTCTATTTACCTGCATGCCAACCCGGACCTTGTGCCTTTTTTTGAAAAATACGGTTTTGAGTCGAAGATGGAAGTAGGAAGATTTATTAATGTAGGGAAGGTGCCTCCCTTTAATTTTACCAATGCCCATGCAAAAGAGCTTGATGGAGAAAACTTTGAGTCTGTCATCTCATCTTTAGACAAAGAGACCTTTCATGAAAACAGGATGAATTTTCTTTTTGATGAAATGGAGCGTAACAGCTCATTGAAGTTTACACTTCCCAATGGTTTTCAGCACTCCAGTGTTGTCAACGCACGCCATGTCTATCTTGGTCCGTGGCAAGTACGCGCAGGCCATGAAGACGAGGCAGAAAAGATGATGAAAGGGGTCTTGTATTACAGAGGCCTTAAAAGAGTAGTTGCCGATGTTCCCTTAGGTGTGGATCATGTGGTTGATCTGTATAAACGTTACCATTTCCAGAACAAACAGCGTTTTGTCCATATGTCACGCGGCAAAAACAGCGATGTTCGTTTTGAAAATATTTATGCGTTTTCATTATAGTGCATCAAATGAGCGGAGCCCATTTTGACTACGTCAACACTGGGTTTACTTCAGCAGTAAGCTCTCACATAGTAGATGTACTGGACGATACAAAAGGATTGTAAATGTGTTTATTAAAAATGAAAGTCGGAGATGTGGTAGCCGTAGATGCTATTAACATACAAGGTGCTCTAAAGCATCGTTTGAACTCATTGGGATTGGCCCGTGATTCTCAAATCTGCATAAAAAATTACGGTTGGTTCAAGAGTACGGTTCAGATAATGATTAATCGAACACTTATTGCACTTCGTAAAGACGAAGCTGAACTTATCGAAGTTCATAAGATTTAATTTAACACAAGGAAGATAGATGTCAGAAGAGATGAAAGAGAAGAAAAAAGAGTGGGCAAAGCGTAAGAGAATGGCAGTTGAGATCGCTTCGGAGATTCATGATATTGTCGAAGACACGTTGTGGATGGATGCAGTAAAGATGCCGGAATTAAGTGAAAAGCTTGTCGCGGCTGTTCAGGATGCAAACGATTATAAGAAAGAAAACGGCTTATAGGGATTGTAAAGCCCTGTGGCTTTGGCTTATCTATATGAGTGCTTATCGGAAGCATTGATACAGATAAAGCGAAGGATCCAAGAGGATGAAAGATAAACAAGACATTCTTGATCTGCAAGTGTGCGAGTGTGGTGAAAAGAACATTGCACAGGCCATTGAGATCTTTCAAAACACCTCTTTACCTTTTAAAAAGGCTAAAAAACTTGTCACCGAGTGTAATAAATCCTGCTGCAGAGCAGCCTTGGTGAAACTGTATGATATGAACCAGTATGGAAGCTTTGATCTGGATGAGATCGAGAATATAATTCAACAGCGCCTTGATCGTATTAAACGTTTGGCACAGGGATCTTAATGCATACATTACAATGGAAAGAGTTAAGACTATGGCTGATAAGTCATCAAGCGATTGAAACATCACTCAAAGACGCCAGCGAGATAAAAAGGCTTGATCTAAGCGGTTTGGCTCTGGACAGCTTGCCTGAAAGTTTTTCATTATTAACTGAGCTGGTTGTGTTAAACCTTTCTAATAACGCGCTGACACATCTTCCAGACTCTTTTTCATCCTTGCAAAAGTTAAAAAACCTTGATATGCGCCGTAATCGTCTGGAGCTGTTTCCTGCTGTCTTGGTTGAGTTAAAACTCAGCTCACTGAACCTTAGTGCCAATAAGATATCCGACGTCAGCCTGCTTTCACAGTGTTCAGGTTTACGTGTTTGTGATTTAAGTTTTAACAACTTATCAGCATTGTGCGGGCATTTTGACGCGGACAATGATCTAAGGACGCTGAATCTTTCCGGCAACTTTTTTAAAACAGTACCTGCGGGTCTGCAAAACCTGAACGAACTTCAGAGGCTTAACCTTTCTCAAAATATGCTTACCGATGTCTCGAGTACACTCTCCCACCTTGGGGAACTTCTTGAGATCAACCTCTCTGACAATGAGATCAGCTGTATTGATGAGAGTTTTTTTACGCTGGCACTCGAAGAGATCGAACTTTCCGGTAATGCCCTTGAAACCCTTTATCTTAGAGGGCTTGAAGAGTTGGAACGACTCAGTGTGGATGAGAATCCGCTTAAGAAGATTGAGGTAGACGATGATTTTGCACCCTGTTTGAAAGAGTTCTCGTGTGACAGCTGTCTATTGAGCAAGTTTGTAACGTTTCAATCCACTGATCTTGAGTCTTTATGTTTTTCATCAAATCAGATCACTCAGGTTCCCGAGAGTATCATAAAATATGAGAACCTTAGTCAACTCGATATTGATAACAACGGTATTTCGCACTTGCCCTACGGTATGACAAACATGTCACGTCTTCAAGTTCTATACATCACAGATAACCCTTTGAGCGAAGAAGCAAAAGAGGTGATAAAGATATTGCATCCCGATATCTGTGATATTAATATGAAAACCGGTATTAGCATAGACAAGGCGAAAGAAGAGGATCTGAGGCAGATGGCAGAGCTTATAGGTGTTTTATTTGAGGTAGAGAAAGACTTTGTTATTAATTTTGATAAACAGCTCTCAGGGATTACAAAACTTTATACCTGTGAAGGCGCTGATCTTTTGGTGGCCAAACATGAAGGAAGGGTTGTGGGAATGGTGACGATGCAAAGGCTCGTTTCGAGTGCGGCAGGTGATTATATCGGACAGATAGAAGACCTGGTCGTAGATAAAGAGTATCGAAAGATGGGAGTTGGGTCGCGTCTTATCAACAAGATCCGTTTCATCGGTCTGCAAGAACATGCTTACAAACGTGTTCAACTTGCAGCAGATATGGATAATATCAATGCCCAAAGTTTCTATACGCGTCGGGGCTTTCGTCGTACCAATCTTAATGTATACCACCTGGACAAATAAAGCTACCCTTTCCGACAATTTCCGACAACGACATATTTTTAAAGCGAATAATTTTTTTATTTTCCAGGTGCAGTAGACCTTGGAAAACACCTAAACAAGGAAGTTGTCGCTCCATGCATAATTTGTTCTTACAAATTTGTATTTCTTTCACCGAATTGTCGTACAAATTACATTTTGTCACTTTCAAGCGCGTAAAAAACTAAGAACAGCGTTTGCAACTACTGCAGTGATATACAACACGGACACTTCTGAAGATCTAACTTGTTTAGGTCTTTAGAGGTGTTCAAAATTAAGGAGAACGATATGGCTGAACTACGTCAGATTGCATTTTACGGAAAAGGTGGGATTGGTAAATCAACTACATCTCAAAACACGTTGGCTTCTATGGCTCATTACTTTGATAAGAATATTATGATTGTTGGATGTGATCCTAAAGCGGATTCTACGCGTCTTATTTTACACGAGAAAGCTCAATCTACTATTCTTCAGCTTGCTGCTGAAATGGGAACGGTTGAAGACCTTGAACTTGAAGATGCGATGAAGCCGGGTGCGGGTATCTTTACTCCGGATTCTCCGGGTGGTTGGATCAACTGTACTGAGTCTGGTGGTCCAGAACCTGGTGTTGGTTGTGCAGGTCGTGGTGTTATTACTGCGATTAACTTTCTTGAAGAAGAGGGTGCTTATGAAGAAGAAGGTTTAGATTTCGTTTCTTATGACGTACTTGGTGACGTTGTTTGTGGTGGATTTGCTATGCCGATTCGTGAAGGTAAAGCACAAGAGATCTACATCGTTATGTCAGGTGAAATGATGGCAATGTACGCTGCTAACAATATCTCTAAGGGTATTTTGAAGTATGCTAACACGGGTGGTGTACGTCTTGCAGGTCTTATCTGTAACGCTCGTATGACTGACTTCGAATATGACCTTGCTTGTGCATTGGCTGAAGATCTTGGTACTCACATGATTCACTTCGTGCCACGTAACAATATCGTTCAACGTGCTGAGATTCGTCGTATGACTGTTGTTGAGTATTCACCAAAATCTGACCAGGCTCTTGAGTATAAAGAACTTGCTCGTAAGATCATTAAAAATGATTACAAGATCATCCCAACTCCACTTGAGATGGACGACCTTGAAGATCTTATTATGAAGTTTGGTCTTGATCTTGAAGCAGATGAAGATAACATCGGTAAGAAAGAGGGAGAAGCGTAAGCTTCCCTTTTTACATTGGGTGTTCAGGAGTCAGGCTCTTGATATCCCTTCAAGAATATTAGGAATTCATTTGGGTTCTGTTTTGTGGAAAAAACTACATAGAATAGAGCTCGATGATCAACATTGTCAAGAGAGCCTTGCCCCCTTGGCATATTCTCATAATGAAAAGAAAATAATAGATAAAGTAGGAGAATTACATGTTTATATTAGGTTTCCACTTCCCAAAAGATATGGGAAATAACATTCCAGACGAAAAAGTTGTTGAAAAACTAAATTCAGCGGATATTGATGTAAGTGACATCAATGAGATCAAGATGGTCATGGAAGAACATGGTATATCAGAAGAGCTTTCTTATACGAACAAAGATACATTTATGTTCAAAGCACTGGCACATTATATCAAGACGGCAGAGACAGATTATATGATCTATACAAATCGTTACCAGATTGCTGAGCTTTCTAAGCGTTTAGATTCTGATGATGAGACTATGGCTCTTTGTAAGAGATTTGACTCAATGGCTCACTTTAAAGTTCAAGCTGCATAAGTTAGACATTAGAGATATTGAGATAAGCATGACCCAAAGGGTTTGCTTAATAGAAGCACGTGTGCTTTACGATATTCCACAGTCCGAAAGGGCGAACACTAGGTACTGAGCTGGTTGAAGCGAAGATCCTCGAAAACACTTGCCCTTTGGGGTTTTAGTACATTGATTAATTCATTGAGATAACAAAAGAATTACTATAAAAAAGGAGACTATTATGGGTCCAGAATCATTAGAAGCTAAACAGAAAGCAGCTATAGAAGAGGTTTTAAAAGCCTATCCTGAAAAAGCTGCCAAGAATCGTGCAAAACACTTAGGTGTCGGTTCACCAGAAGACGAAAGTCAAAAAACGTGTGGTAACGTACGTTCGAATAAGAAAACTGTTCCAGGTGTCATGAGTCAACGTGGTTGTGCATACGCCGGTTCAAAAGGTGTTGTATGGGGTCCGGTAAAAGATATGGTTCATATCTCTCACGGTCCTGTTGGTTGTGGTCAGTATTCACGTGCAGGTCGTCGTAACTATTATATCGGTACAACAGGTGTTGATACTTTCGTAACGATGAACTTTACGTCTGACTTCCAAGAAAAAGATATCGTTTTCGGCGGGGATAAAAAACTTGATGTTTGTTTCCACGAGATTGATGAGCTTTTTCCGTTAAACAACGGTATCACAGTTCAGTCAGAGTGTCCGATCGGTCTGATCGGGGATGATATCAACGCAACGTCTAAGATGTATGCAAAGAAAACAGGTCAAACGGTTGTTCCAGTTAACTGTGAAGGTTTCCGTGGGGTTTCTCAATCGTTGGGTCACCATATCGCCAACGATACCGTTCGTGATTATATCTTTGACGGTAAGGTTGACACACTGGGTGAAGAGATTCCTCAGACGGATTACGATGTAGCGATCATCGGGGATTATAATATTGGTGGTGACGCATGGTCAAGCCGTATCCTTCTTGAAGAGATGGGTCTGCGTGTTGTGGCTCAGTGGTCTGGTGATGCGACGATCAAAGAGATGGCAGCTACACCAAAAGTGAAGCTTAACCTTTTACACTGTTACCGTTCAATGAACTACATCTCACGTCACATGGAAAAAGAGTATGGTATCCCTTGGGTAGAGTACAACTTCTTCGGTCCAAGCCAGACGATCAAGTCTTTACGCAAGATCGCTGCTTTCTTTGATGAGGGTGTTCAGGCAAAATGTGAAGAGGTCATTAAAAAGTATCAGCCTATGATCGATGCAGTTGTCAACAAGTACAAGCCGCGTTTAGAGGGCAAGCAAGTTATGCTATTTGTTGGTGGTCTGCGTCCTCGTCACGTTATCGGTGCGTATGAAGACCTTGGTATGGAAGTAATCGGTACAGGTTATGAGTTCGCTCATGATGATGATTATAAACGTACCAAAGATGAGATTTTCCGTTCAACAGTCATCTATGATGATGTTAATGAGTATGAGCTTGAGGCCTTTGTTAAAAGACTTGAGCCGGATCTCGTTGCTTCAGGTATTAAAGAAAAATACGTGTTCCAAAAAATGGGTCTGCCATACCGTCAGATGCACTCTTGGGACTACAGTGGTCCTTATCACGGATATGACGGCTTTGCAATTTTTGCAGCAGACATGGATTTAGCAATCAACTCTCCGGTATGGGGACACAGTACAGCACCATGGGATAAAGAAGGAGAAGTATAATGCAAGACGTAGACAATATCGTAAATGGTAAAGATCTTTTTCTAAAGCCCGAATACCAAGACGTACTAAAAAACAAAAAACAGTTTGAAGGTGGTATGGGTGCAATTGACCCTGCCAAAGTAGCAGAAGTTCAAGCCTGGACGGAAACATGGGATTATCGTGAGAAAAACCTTGCTCGTGAAGCGATCACGGTTAACCCTGCAAAAGCATGTCAGCCTTTAGGGGCGGTCATGGTTTCTCTTGGATTTGAAGATACAATGCCGTATGTTCACGGTTCACACGGTTGTGTGGCGTACTTTCGTTCATACTTCACACGTCACTTTAAAGAGCCGACACCTTGTGTATCTGACTCAATGACGGAAGATGCAGCGGTATTCGGTGGTCTTGTAAACATGAAAGACGGTTTGAAAAACTGTGCAGCTGTTTATAAGCCTAAGATGATCGCTGTTTCTACAACCTGTATGGCCGAAGTTATCGGTGATGACCTGTATGCTTTCTCAATTGCAGCAAAAGAAGAAGATGGCGGTGAGTTCTTACCGGAAGACTATCCTATCACTTATGCGCATACTCCGTCATTTACGGGTAGCCATATCACAGGTTATGACAACATGATGCACGGTATCATGTCTCAGTTGACCGATGGTAACAAAAAAGAAGAGAAAAACGGTAAGATCAATATTATCCCTGGTTTTGAGACCTATATCGGTTCGATCCGTTCGGTTAAGAATATCATTGAATCTTTTGGTGCCGAGTATACGATGCTGGGCGATCACTCTGATCAGTGGGATATGCCGGCAGGTGACTACCAGATGTTCTCCGGTGGTACGAAGATAGAAGACGCAAAAGACTGTATCAATGCCAATGCGACGATCACACTTCAAAAGTATGCTACCGTTAAGACGATGAAAATGACGACTAAACGATGGAAGCATACAGGTGGTTCATCTAACCCTATCGGTCTGAAAGGGACAGATGAGTTCATCATGAAGCTTGCTGAACTTACAGGTAAGGAAGTGCCTCAAAACCTTAAAGACGAGCGTGGCCGTCTTGTGGATGCGATGCAGGATTCTTATCCGTATATGCACGGTAAGAAGTTTGCAATCTGGGGAGATCCGGACTTTTTGGTAGGTATGGTTTCATTCTTACTTGAAATGGGTGCTGAGCCGACTCACGTATTGTGTAACAACCCGGCGCGTGGTTGGGAAGAAGAGATGAGAGCATTGCTTGATACTTCTCCAGCTGCTGCTGATTGTCACGTATGGGCCGGTAAAGACCTCTGGCATATGCGTTCACTTCTGTTCACTGAGCCGGTTGATTTTATGATCGGTAACTCGTACGGAAAAGAGCTTATGCGTGATACGGGAGTACCTTTGATCTATATCGGCTTCCCGATCTTTGACCGTCACCACTTACACCGTTACTCAATCAGCGGTTATGATGGTGCGATCAACTTGTTAACATGGATTACAAATAAAGTCCTTGATCAACTTGATGAAGATACAAAAGGTATCGCATCAACGGATTATTTCTTCGACCTTATTCGCTAATACACACTTCATTTATTCTTCTATAGCCGTCCTTTGTCAGGGGCGGCTTTTTTTCATTAATCAATTTATTTTTTATTCTCACGAAACAAATATAATCTGTTTTGCATCCTTTTTACTGCTTTAGGTTTTAACGATAAGTTGGCTATACTTATTGGTATCTACATGGGAGGTGACAATCATGAAACAGGTTCTTATTATCAACGGTTCATATCGTGAAGAAGGTTTTACCGATGCCATGTTGGGCATTATGGAGGCCAAACTAAAAGAGGCGGATATCCATGTTGATACGGTTGTCCTGCGTGATACTCCTATCGAGTTTTGTCGTAACTGCCGCCATTGTACCCAGGTCCTGGGGGAGACACCCGGTGAATGTGTCATTGATGACGGGATGCGTGCACTGGTTCACAGGCTTGAAGCCGCAGACGGCTTTATCTTCGCTTCACCTACAAATTACGGGACGGTTACGGCACTGTTCAAACGCTTTTTGGAACGCATGGTCGTTTATGGTTACTGGCCGTGGGGCAGTCCTTCGCCGAAGTACCGTAAAAAAGAGACAAAGGCCGCACTCTGTATCAGCTCTTGCGCCGCACCGTCCCTTCTTGGAAGAGTAGACTATCACACGCTTAAAGCCTTAAAGATGGCTGCGCGTAATGTCGGGGCAAAAGTGGTTGATACGCTGCTGGTCGGCTTGGTACCCAAGAGCGGTTCAATAATCATATCGGCTTATGATCAAAAACGTATTGTAAAAACGGTACAAAGACTCATTAAGGCCTTGGATATTTGATCTCAGTCTATGGAAGCGGCAACTGGTATGCTATATGCAGTGTTTTGTGAAAAAGGATACCCATGAGCGTTGAAAAGCAGATCAAAGAAAACCTTCTTAAAGAGATATATACAAACATCGACAAGATGTATGACTTTATGGATCAGCATTTTCTTTTGGATGATGCCCACCAAGACCTTGTCATCAAGCATCTGAACAAGGTTAAAGATCAGTTCTATCTTATCGCAAGTAATTCGAAACTCTCTTAATCAAAGATAGAAGTCTCTTCAAGCGCCTTGAGCAAACCCTCTTTATAGGCGGAAGGCTCCAGAGCTGAGATTTTGTTCTTTTGCTCTTTGATAAGTTCGATAAACTCTTTTTCCATCTGTTTGTCCAGCTCTTTACGGCGTGAGATATAGTGCCAGCAGAGTTCACTGACCCATTCGCTGATCTTGACATAACCCTGATCAAACCTTGTGGGTTTTTTTGCAAACTTATAATGAGACGACCTATAATAAAGGTTATTGCTTAGTTTTTCAAAATCCATAAGCACAGCATAACGCTTTTAGCTGTGCAGGTATAAAAATATGACAGATTACGAAGAACAGCTTAATTGAAGGTTTTGTAAGTCCGGTGAGGTGCTTTTGGCATATGAGGCAAGCTCCGGATGTTCATCAAAGGGATGTTCCAGAATCTTCTTCAAATTTTTGAAGCTGCTCTCATCTTCTTCTTGCAGCCCTTCAATGGCTTCTTGGAGCATATAGTTTTTTAAAACATACTTGGGGTTGCTCGCCAACATCTTTGTCTTCCTGTGTTCGTGTAAGAGAGGTTCGTGTAAAAGGCGTTTGTCATAAAGTTCCAGCCAGGTTTTAAGGGCCGTTGTATCGATCTTTAAATCACCAAACAGAGTAATGTTACTGTCGTAGTGGCAGAGTCTTCTAAAAAAAGCAGTGTAATCCGTGCCGTTGTCTTGCAGAAGTTTTAAAACAGAGCGGATAAGGAGCCTGTCCTCTTTTAACTCTGTCTCAAGGCCAAGTTTTTTCAGCATCAATCTTGTATAGGCTCGGGTATAGATATTTCTATATCCCTCCAGAGCCGTTTGCATCTGTTCCTCATTGATAAGGGGTGTCAGTGCCTGCATGAGCTTGGAGAGGTTCCACTGGGCGATATAGGGCTGGTTTCCAAATGCGTAGCGCCCCTCCGTGTCAGAATGGTTGCAGATATAGTTGCTGTCATACTGATCCAAAAAGGCAAAGGGTCCGTAGTCGATGGTAAGTCCGGCAATGGACATATTGTCCGTGTTCATCACCCCGTGATTAAAACCAAAAGCCTGCCACTGCGCGATGAGTTCGGCAGTACGCGTGAGCACCTCTTGAAAAAAGAGAATATAGGCGTTCTCTAGGCCTTTAAGGTGAGGATATGACTCGTCGATGGTGTAGTCCAAAAGAGCTTTGAGTTTGTCATGCTTGCGTTTATAAAAGAAGTACTCAAAATGTCCAAAGCGTATCCATGAGCTTGATACTCTTAAGACAATGGCACCTTTTTCCACCTGTTCACGCTGTACGTCATGATCACTTTGAATGACACCCAATGCCCTTGAAGTCGGGATACCCAGATGAAACATGGCCTCACTCATAAGATATTCACGTACACTTGAACGCAATACGGCCCGGCCATCTCCCTCGCGTGAGTACCTGGTCTGTCCCGAACCTTTTAACTGCAGATGATATTTGCCTGCTTGACCAAGGTTGATAGCGCGACCGTCTCCAAGCCGAGGTGAATAAAAACCAAACTGATGACCCGCATAACACATGGCATAAGGTTCGCTTCCGGGAAGCAGAATCTCTCCGTTGATGACTTTTTCAAGATAAGCCTTATCAACTTTTGAAGGATCAAGCCCCAGTTCCTTTAGCATATGTTCGCTCAAATCAAGCAGTTTAGCCGAGTGCAAGGGAGAAGGTCTGAGCTTTTGGTAAAACTCGCTGTCGTGTTGAAGGTAAGGTGTGCTTAGTCTGAGTGTTGATAGTTTCATACCTGTGTGTATGCAAGAATGCTTCATGCAGTCGCTAAGAGAAGGATCAAAGATGAAACACCACGTTGTAATTGAAAAACTCTGCCTGTGTGCACATAAGTGTGCAACGCAGCAGATACGCAGTTTTGACAGTAAAGAAGAGGCAGAAGAACACGCCCATGAATGGGCAGATACTTTAAACAATGCCTTTTGTGGTAAGCACGGCTTCGATATTGTCGAAGTTGACGACAATTTTGTCATCTCTGTGGAAGTTGGCGGTTTTGTAGAGGCCTGCGAACTCTAAATATCTCATAATTTTATTTGATTTTATTTATTAAACACCGTAATATAGGGTTTTGTTAGATTACAAGAACAGTTAATGCAGGAATCTTAGAAGTATTTAATGAAAAAGGAATTATTATGGAACATCATATTGTTGTAGAAAAGATGTGTAAATGTGCAAGAAGAAAAAACATGCCTCAGATCAAGACCTTGGACGATAAGGAAAATGCAATGCGTATTGCACGTGCCTGGGCCCAAGAATTAAACGAATCATTTTGCGGACAGCATGAGTTTAATGTAACGGAAGTGGACGACAACTATGTTATCGGTGTGAGTGAAGGCAGTTATTAAACCATTCTCTTATTAAGGGGGATTTTTATGAATATAGGCGTACCAAAAGAGATTAAGACGGAAGAGTACAGAGTGTCTATCACACCTTCAGGTGTAAAAGAACTGGTGAAAGCGGGACATAGTGTATACGTACAGATGGGAGCAGGTGAGGGCAGCGGTTTTAGCGACGAAGATTACGCGGAAGTCGGCGGAAGTCTACTGACCTCGGCAGAAAATGTTTTTGAGATAGCGGAGATGATCGTTAAGGTTAAAGAACCTATTAGCGATGAATATGAGCTGTTTAAGCCAAATCAAACGCTTTTTACCTACTTGCATCTCGCAGCAGATGAAAAACAGACAAGGTTTCTGTTGGATAAGGGGATACGCGCCTTTTCGTATGAGACCTTAGAGATTAACAGACGTCTTCCCCTGCTCGAACCTATGAGCGAGGTGGCGGGAAAGATGGCTTCACTTATGGGAGCGGTGCATCTTGGACGCTATCACGGCGGCGAGGGCCTCCTAATCGGCGGCGTTGTAGGTACCCAAAGAGCCAAGGTCATGGTACTTGGCGGCGGAGTAGCGGGACAATGTGCTGCGGGTGTCGCCGCAGGTCTGGGCGCAGATGTCACTATCTTTGATATCAATACCGAACGACTTAATTATCTTAATGATGTCATGCCCGCCAATGTGGCGACCATGTACAGTTCAAGTGAAGCCATCGCTTCGCTTCTTCCTCACTGTGACATTGTTGTAGGCACGGTTCTTATCCCCGGTGCGAAGGCGCCTAAACTTATCACGAGAGATATGCTCAAGGGGATGAAAAACGGTTCGGTTCTGGTTGATGTTTCTATTGATCAGGGCGGGTGTTTTGAGTCTTCCTATGCGACAACGCACACGGAGCCTACCTTCATTGAAGAGGGTGTGGTACACTACTGCGTTGCCAATATGCCCGGAGCGTATCCGCGGACCTCGACCTATGCCTTGACGAATGCCACCTTGCCTTACGTGAAGGCTCTGGCCCGCTATGGCGCGGAAGATGTCTGTGAATATATGCCTGTTATGGTTAGTTCACTTAATACTTTTGATGGGAAGCTGTACAACAAGCCCGTTGGAGAGGCTCATGGTATCGAGAGTTTTACTTTTGGCGGAGCTTAGAGTGATCTGGCTACATTCGTCTAATACAAATAGAGGCATAGATAGTATTGCGTTTTAACTCACTGATAAGAGAGAAGATAGATGGTAAATACATCCGATCGATATCATCAAGCGTTTAAAACACTATCTAAAAGTTTGATTTATATTGTTCCAGTTTTTCTTTTTTGTCTTGCATGAATTTCAACAGATCGATCGTTGCGACTACGCCCGTTTCACTTCCTCTGCGGGTGAGGCCGATAGAGTATCTGTTATCAAAGGTGAATAGTAGTCCATGGCCTACAGAAGAGAGGCTCTGATAATCAGAGTAGACAGAGAGTATAGAGACCCCAAAAGGAACTTTTAAGTCCCACCAGTTTATACCGATCCACTCTACGCCAAGACCTATCTTGCTCCTGTCTCCTTTATCCGCATCAAAAACATTCTCATACACTACTTGAGGCTTTAAGATAAAGTATTGTGTCGAAGCGGGAGCTACCAGCTTTGATTGATGATAATAGTCATTGTGCATCCATGTAGTAAACATGACATCCCATAATGTCTGCGCTCTTGCCTTTTCAAGATAGTCATCCCATCGCTCGCCCAGAAGATCGAGCTGCTTGGCATTCTTTTCTTTACGAAACATATCATACGAATAGCTGTAGGCGTTAAAAGCGCGGGCCGCATCGCGAAGCGCTGCTTTACAATCCGCATAAGAAGCAGTGTCTGCATTGATCTTTGCGCAATCGGGGTCTAATTGCTCAGAGACCTCACTTCTAATTTCATCGGGCAGAGTGAAGTAAAATTCAGTTCTCAAGGCACCGCCTGTCTTCATTTTATACATTATTTTCTCAGAAGGGACTCTGGAATAAAACTTTTCTATGGCTGCATTATAGCGATTGAACTGCCTGTCAATAAAGCTGAAACCATCACCTTTAAAATCAGAACGCATCAAAGTTTTGGCAGAGTCAGAATATTCAAGCATTATATTTTTGACTGAGTTTAACTGATCTTGGCTAGGGTTTAGTTTTGAAAAACAGAGCTTTTTGTTGGTTTTGACAGCAAGCTCTCTTAATGCAGTAAAACTGGAGTCAAACTGCTCACTGCTGTTGATCTGTGCACAGGTGAAAGAGATGTCACGGTTTTCATTTGCATAGGCAAGAGAAGAGATAAGTAAAAAAGAGAAGAGAAGGATTTTGAGTGTTTTTGTCATGGGATACTCCTTGCATTTATCATCCATCTGTGAGCCCTTTGACCTTGTTCACAAAGGCTTGGATAAGAATAAATAGGTCTTGTACAGAGTCGATGTCTGCCTTAGCTATCTCCTGCATCTCAACTTTCATCTTCTCGTAGAGACCATTGATTTGACCTTCTTTATGTTTTTGTTGATAGGCATGAAAGTTGGCAGTAGATTTTGGTTCTTGCAGGTCAGTCATCTGTAATAACATGTATTGACTGACTTCAGGATCGGCAATGTATTCGGTAAAGTCATGCGTATTGATACTTCTTACGACACGGTTTACGAAGTTTTTTCCATTCTCTATATTGGGCTCATACCTTAATACCATTGTGAAGGGATCAAACTCATGATATATGTTGTAGAGATAGTCAGTACAGCCGTTAGGACCTGATCGTACCACGCTGCTGCCATCGGCAGCGATGCCGTTTAGGGTGTGTACCAAGCGGTTGACATTGGCAAACGTCCAGAGACATTTAATGTTATCCATACCGGGGATTAAGTCCGGAATATCATCCTCGCTTGTTGCCTCTTTTCGATAGAGTTTGTTGAGTGTGTCATGTACAACGGCCGTACCTAAAGAATGAGCGACAATATGTATATCCCTGCCGGCAGCGCGTTTTTGAATGGTGTTGATTTTTTTGGCCAACTCGATACGGATGGGTTCGGCGTAAAATGTCGCCCCATAGAGTAAGACATCCAACCAGTGTGTATAGATCTCTTCATCTTTGTCAAGGTTTGATTGAAACTCAAGAAGTTTTTTCACAATGTTTACGGCTGCGTCAGCACCGGGTATCGCATTAAACTGTGCAAGGATCTCTTGAGATTGTTCCGCGAGTTTTTTTCTGATATTATCCAAGGTCTCACTGTAGTTGAACTCCACAATCTCCATATGTTCATCTATATCGAAGTCATTGATTCCAAAACCTTTGGCTGCTTGGCTTAAACCGGTTTTGAACTCTCTGGTCATATGATCAAGGGGATGTGTTCCCATTCCGTGAACAAGTAGAACTATAGGTACTTTTGACATCTCTCTTCCTTTTTCAATGCTTTGTAGTACTGCCGTTAAACAAAAAGATGATAAAGAGTCGGTTTATGTTTTATACCATGATGTTTATCATCTGATACCTGTTTTTTTCGATCAATCACTTAAATGATATACAATCCAAGCTTAAAATAAATAATATTTAAAAACAATTATTGTATTGGAAATATTGTAAAAGGGTAGTATGCTTTGGTGAAAAAAGCGTCTTTGATCTACTCTAAAGCCTGTTAAAACTGATATGCAAACGAAATTGCAAGGCGATGCGTGTTGTTATCAGCGGCATCGACTGCCATGCCAATCTTCCATGCCTGCTTAAACATCATCCCGGCTCCGGCGGTGAAGTGCTGTACATCTTCACCGCCGGGATAGATCGCCTGAGAGGTAGCATCATCGCCAAGGTACTTGATGTCATGGGCCGGATCGAGATAGTATCCGGCGCGAAGTGCCAGCGGGTAGCTGATGAACCTTGTGTTGTACTCCAGGCCGAGGTGCAGTTCGATCACATCTTTGGCCTGGAAATCGTTTTTGGTCTGGATGACCTTGACGTCACCATTAGGATAAGCGTAGGGGGCGACAAACTCATTGGTGACGCGACGATAGTCAACGTGAATTGCCTCAATGGCAAAGTTCCATACTTCGTTTGGCATGTAGGCAAGGCCGACGGACAAGCTGGTGGGCATGAGCAGTGAGCTGTTGCAGATCCAGCTTCCCGTCGGGGTGCCATCAGGGAGTGTGCCGATATTGATGTCACCGACACAGCCGTTTTGCTGTGCACTGTCAACGGTCTCGGGTGAGTTTGCGGTGGTCATAGTGTACTGAGGGTCTTGGGTCAGAGTGTAGTTGACACCGATGGCTACGGTTTCACTGGGTTGATAGAGCAGTCCGAAGCGCCATAGCGGTTCTTGCTCACTCTTACTGCCGTAACTGGAAAACTCATCTGCGTCAAAACTTCCCGGCTGCGGGGTTTTCTCCCGATGCGTCGCTATAATCATGTTTGGCGTTACCAGACTTGCCGATAGGCCGATTGCCAGTTGGCCGTCAAAGAGACTGTGTGCCAGAGAAACCCCAAATTCATCGAGGTCGAACATGACACTGTGTTTCTCGGCTACACCGCCGCTGATGGGGTCAGTGACGGTAACAGAGCGGTTGTATGGCAGAAACTCGTGATAGAAGAGGGCGATAACACTCTGTCCGTCTCCTATCGGGGTTGCCAGTGCCATCAGTGCGGGATTGATCTGATCGCTCTCGTTAACCTGCAGCCCCATACGGATAGACTTGCCGGTGCCCAGATTGTCTGCACCGGGTTGGTTTATTTCATCAAAATGCCGGAAGTTGCTGTCGAAACGAAACTCTGTTTTGGACAGTCGTATCAGTGCTGCCGGATTGCTGAGGGTGGCGCTGGCATCGTTAACCGATGCGACTGCCGCTCCGCCCATGCCTATGGTGCGCGCGCCCGAGGTGTTGAGAGTATAGCCAAAACCGAACCAGCCGGGTCCGTTGTCAAATGCGTAAACGGGCAAAGGAGATAAGAGCAGTGCTACTGCTGATATCCACGAGAGTAATGTTTGTTTCATAGATAACCCCTTTTAAAGAAAATAGGGATCAGGCGGTAAATAGCGGCTTAATGTTGTATAAAATAATCTCTATCACCTGACACGTATCTTTTTATCTAGCCATATCAATCATATACAATATAAGCTTAAATCAAATAATATTTAAAAACAAACACAATATATAAATCATTATAATATCTCAGCAACCGCTTTTTCTAAAGGCTCATTGGCGTGTATGTGATACCACTTGGAAAACTTTTCTCTATATGACTCGTATGGCTCATGCAACTTTAATCTTGGGTCTTTGCTAAGATAATATGCCATGCCCTCGGTTACCCACGGCTCTGCAAATATAAGGACTAGACTTCCATAGTTTTCAGCTTGCCAAAAATGGATTAGTTCATGAGCTACATAGTGCTCTTTCCAACCCCGTGGTTGAATGACGATACCAAAGTTTCCAAATGTAAATCCCGCCGTCTTTGTGTGTCCAAAGGTGTTCTGGCACTTTTGTGTACTGCAAAAGATGACTTTAGGTTCTGAGATAGATAAATTCCACCTCTGTTCCAAATGCAGCTTCGTGCTCTTTACAAGAGTCACCGCTATTTCAAGTTGAGAGGGATCGTCTACACATATGTTCTGCTCATTACAACTGACACCAAAGAACTCTGGTGTTAAGACACGGACTGGCTTATAAAAAGCAAGCGTTGAAAGGGATACCAGTAGGAGGATGAGAGTAGACCACCTAAGAAATTTCATGAAGTCTTCCTATTTGGTACTTAACGCCGCAATTGAGAGACGCGGCAGTTTTTACGGCGTCCTGCTCGAATTGCCTTGTTATGTTTCCATAGCTTCACGTTTCACCCAATCGGCTATAATTTCCTCCGCAGCAACAAAGTAACCTAATCTCTCACCATCTGGCTTCGTGAACATCCAAACCGTAAAGCCCCTCTCTCCAAATTCTTCTTCGTCGAAGCTTATCTTGGGTACGTACTTTACTGAATCTGATGGCGACAATTGCAGCAATCTCACTGAGGTGTGCAGAATGCGTGGTAAAAAAGTGATTACCGCATTCCTGAAACGTAGGACGAAAAACTCATCTTCCTTAGGCCCACCCTCAATAGAGAATATTACGGTAACATCTTGACGCCGTATGTATGAATTGAATTCCATGTAATCCGGTTCTAATTCAGCTAATATGGCGTTAATCTCTGAAATATTCATTTCACCCCAATAGAAACATAACGTTTGACTTGAGAAATAGTTTTCCCGCTAGGGTAAACTATTTCTCTCCAAGGTTTTGTTATATTCTTAATCAAGTTAATACCTCATTTTCAAACATTGCTAAATTTATATTATCATAATGTGAAGGAAGTTCAGGGATTTTGTATATAAATTTATTTCTTTTGTATTTATAGCCACAATTAATATAGTGATTTATTAATTGTTTATTATCACCCCATGTATCCATACGAATAAACTTTCGTTTATATTTTTTTGCATAAGTATATGTCCATTCAAGAACAATACTACTTAAGTTTATTTTTTCTACTTTTTGATTTACGCACATTCTATGAATATAAATTGCATCGTTTAGTTCAAGTTCTTCCCATATTAGGGAATCGTTAAAAACAAGAGAAAAATAACCACAAAGTTTATTATCTGAAGTGTAAATACTATAGTGATTCTCGGAAATAATTTCTTTCTCAATTAATTCAACTGGAAATTTTGGCCAAGTAGGACAACCTTTATTTTTTTGATAATCTATGGACAACGACCAAAGTTCCTGAAAAGTGGTAATATTTTCAATTTTACTTTTAACTATATTCATTTTTTCCTACAATATAACGTTCATCGTGAGCAATAGTTTCGCCGTAGGGGAAACTATTGCGCTCCTCGTACTTGTTAGGTAACTGAAGTTCTGAGTTCATATCAGTTCTTGCGTAATTACCACCTGTTTTGCATGTACTTATCTAGTTCTACTTTTACAGAATCTTCAAAATCATAATCCCAAACACCATTTAAAAGCTTTCTAAACTGGGGGCTTTGTCTTGCTAAGATAACAACTCTATCGATTACTTTTGTTCCATTGTCTTGCAATAGATCCTCTAAAGGACCTGCTGCAAGTAAAGAAAATAATTTATTTTCTATGTTTGCATCAATTTTATCTAAAATAGTTACGATAATATCAAGATATTCATCTGGGTTGTCGTCAGAGAATATTTCATCAAATTCAGTGCTTTCTTCTTTTAAGTGAGCTTCAATCCAATTGTCAGCAATTTTCTCAAGTTCAACGTCTTTCATAATTAACCTAAATATTTATTTGTAAACTGGCACCTAACTCTTTAATAGACAACATAATATATACCTATTGCTGAATACTTCATTATTTCTAACATAAAAAATGTATTGCTATTTGAGGAAAAGAATGAAAATAGTAGTATTTTGATTAAATATCTTCTTTTTTTATGAAATATAGATGTTGTGCTATTGGATTTTGAAGCAATATCCATACATAATGTAGTGCTATTTGGCGAAAAAAGGAATAGCACTACATTATGTTGGCCTATTTATCAATTGATGTTGCGTATCCAAGTTGAATATGTTTATGATGCTCCCATACTTCTTTTGACCGCGAAGGAAAGTAAGGGAAAGGCAAAAAAAGTAATTAGATAAAAAAATATCTACAGAAAATATAAATCACTCAAACAGTACGTTGAGTTTAAAGATCTCACTATCATCGAAGGTAATATCAAAACTCTGCAGGTCATCAAGCATATGTTCAATGTCGGTGGTTCCCGTCAAAGGGGTGATACCGATCTGCTGGAGATAGGCAAAAAATACTTGTACGACATTTTTGTCGTACTTTCTGCTGAGGTCAAAAAGCTCTCTGCTTTGCAGGATATGAGGGTTTGCAGTGAGTGTCCAGAAGCTTTGGTAGATGATCTTGTTTGTTTTACAAAAGCTGCGTATCTCTTTGTCATAGCCGCTGTCTTGATAAAACCTGTTTTGAACGACGGAGGGTTTAACCTTGGCGGTTTCGTAGAGGCGCTGCAGGGTTTGAAGGTCGTAGATATTTGAGATACCCAGCTGTTTGGCCTTGCCTCTATAGGCTATCTCTTCCATTGCCTTCCATACCGTCTGCAGGTCTTTGAAGGGGAACAGAGGGGAGTGCAGGACAAGAGAGTCAATGTAGTCGGTCTTGAGATTCTTCTTCGAGACCTCGAAGGATTGCGATACCTGTGTGCTTAGATCTGCTTTTTCATCATAAGGGATACTTAGCGGGTCTTGTCCTGAAAGGGGTGTAAACTTGGTCTGGATAAAGAGTGTTTCACGTTTAAAACCTTCCTGTTTCAAGGCTTCAAGGGCTTCACCCACGCCTTTTTCATGATAGTGCTTAGGCTGACAGGCTGTGTCTATACCTTTAAAACCTGCTTTTACGGCTTGAATGACAAGTTCTTCGGTGCGCTCTTTTTTCCAGGCGGTTCCGTAGATAATCGGGGGCATTTTTACAGTTGTGTTCATGGTCGGTATCTTAACATAATAGGCGTCATAATAGAAAAGTCCTTATCCATATGCTAGATCACCATCTGGATCAAACTCTCTGCCCACATGCTCAACTGATTTTTAGGCAGGGCACTGGTAAAACGGTTGAGCTCTCGAGATTGTTTGAAAGCGATTAGGGTCGGCAGTGTATTGACGCCATACTCTAAGGCAAGTTCAGGGTACTGCTCCGTGTTTATTTTTATAAAACGTACCTCAAGTGCAAAAGAGGCAGCCGCACTTTCAAAGTCGGGCGCCATTTTCATACAGGGTGCGAATGAGGGGGAGTAGAAGTCTACGAGCAGAGGAATGTCGTTTTCTTTTACATGTATATTGAATGTCTGCGGATCACATTCTACGGGCGTGGTTGTAAGCAGTGACTGCTTACACGCCTGGCAGGGGATATCTGCTTTTGACTCTTCGATTTTAATAATGTTTATCTCTTTGCAATGGGGACAGACGATCTTTTGGGTATCCATGTACACTCCTGTGAATCTTAGGGGATGATGCAGGGAAGTCTTTGCCAAAAAGCGTGCTAATGACTCCGTGCAATATACACAAAAGACTGCAATTGTCATTCTACGGCAGTACTTTGCGCATAAGCTGATATCCACACCCTATGAAAAGATGATCAGGGGCCTGCCAAAGGGGACCTTTGCCTTTCTGGACAGAGCCCATAGCACCTCGTATGAAGGCGGAAACTTTGGAAACCAGCCGTCGCCGTCGGTGAAGTACAAAAGCATGGTGTTCATTGGAATATTGGCGTCGATATATTCAAAGACGGGTCTGTAGTCCGTTCCGCCTCCGCCCTTAAGGGGAAAATCCATCTTCTCCCCGCCTTGAAAGGTGTGGTGGGCATGCAATTTTGCATCGGCGATAAGAAGCTCTATCTGCACGGCAGGAAAGTTTTGCATGATCGTCTCAAACTCCTCCATAAAGGCACCCAGAAGCTCATCATTGATAGAGCCCGAAGTGTCCACGGCTACACATAGACTCAGGGTATCGCTGGTAAGTGAAGGCAGGACAAATCCGCGGTTGATATGCTTTTTGTTGGGAGGCATGAAGGCGTAGTTGTTACGCATATGCCGGTTAATGGCATTGTAGAGTTCAAACTTCCAGTCTATGTCATTGGCTTTTACTTTTTTAGCCAGGCGCTCAAAGCCTGAGGGCATAACAGATTTACGCATGGCCAGCTCTTTGGAGACAGAAGCGGCATAATCCCATTCGGACTCGTTTTCCGGGTCGAGCTCTTCTTCTATGTTCTCAAGGTTTGAAAAAGCATTTTCATCTTCTTCAGCCCCGCCGCTTGAGTTGGGGACAAGGTTCTCATTCGGCAGGGCTTCTTCCTCGTCGAAGGCAGCGTCCACACCGTCAAAGTACTCGTCTTTGAGAAGGTCATAGATCTCTTCGGCGTACATTTCATGATACTCTTCATTATAGTTGGCACCCTGAGGGATGGCAAGGCCGTTTTTATGTAAGAGATTGTTGATGGCATAGTCCGTGGCGAGCTGCCAGAGCGAGCCGCGACGGTTGAGACGGCGCTGTTGATGTGAGAGTACATGGTGCATGACACAGTTGGTAAGAATAAACATGATCTCGTCTACGTTTCGCCTTACCATGAACTCGGGGTTATATAAAAACCGTACGCCGTTACTGGCGTAGCCTGAGATCTTTTCACTGCTCTCATGTTTGAGCCGTGAGGCGAGCATACCGAAATAGGGGTGTTTTACAGTTAGTTGGCTTTTAGCCTTGATGAGAAGTTTTTCAGAACTCATATATGTCCGTTAGTGTAATAATGTATTAAATTTTCGCATCCACAGTGTCCAGCTGTCTACATGGTCAAGTTCGATCTCACGCTCTCTAAGGTCATGGATGATCATCACGGCAAACTCACCGGGGAGACCGAGCGTGTAGTTGACAAGGTTGTTAAGCTTTTTGGTTCCGGTATTTTCATTGATACGCATACTCAAAGCCGCGGACAGGATATGCAGGGCGGAGGCTTCTTGCGGGACATCAGAGCATGTTCCGTCCAAGACGGCATCAAGATCGGGGATCTCTCCCGCTACGGCTCTAAAACCTAAAAACGAGGCGGCAAGTTCTTCACCGATGGCACCTGATACCATAGGAAGTATGAGGTCTGTCTCAGGCTGTGAAGAGATGATCTCATTGACATACTCCCAGGTGCGGGGCGTGGCAAAGGACTTACTGTCATCTTGGGTGTTAAAAGAGAAGAGCGCATCAGGTCTGTGAGAGATAAAAGCAACGATAGAAGGATCAACATCAGACTCTATGGCCCAGTTACGCCAGTCCTCGACGCTGGCTTCCATCTCCAAGTGAACAAAACGGTTAGCCAGAGGCGAGGCCATCCTAAAGACAACGCCCCTGTCACTTTCACGGTTACCCGCAGCGACGATAGCCCAGCCATCAGGCAGAGAATATTCCCCTATCTTTCTGTCCAAGATTAGCTGATAGGCTGCGGCCTGTACCATGGGAGCGGCCGTGTTGAGCTCATCCAGAAACAAGATGCCTTTTTCTTCCTTACCATCGGGTAGGAAGGAGGGCGGTGCCCACAGGGCTGTCTCTGCTGTGGTGTTGAAAAAAGGAATCCCTCTTAGGTCGGTAGGGTCAAGCAGGGAAAGACGCAGGTCGATGCAGCCAACCCCTTCTTCTTTGGCGATTTGGGCAACGATCGAAGATTTTCCTATACCCGGAGGCCCCCATAAAAAGACGGGAACCTTCCTTTCGCATAAGTGTGAAAGTGAGCGTTTGGCACTTTGGGGGTTCATTGTGTTCCTTCATATATAGATACGTAATCGAATGCAATTTTCATGCGCAAAAAAAAGATCTGAAAGATGGAAGTTTTTTTGTATTTGATGAAAATTTTGTGGTTTTGATATAAATACGACAATTTTGTAGATATTTTGTCATTCAAGTATGAAAATTGCATTAAATTTTGAGAATAGTATATGTAATCCTTTAAATATATTAAAAAAAAGGATCTAAGATGTACGATAATGAGATGATTGAATGTAAAAATGAAAGCTTAAACCACTACCTGCACCATTTTGATGAGTGTGATGCTGAACACATCCAGTTCAATGAAGAGCTGGGATGTCTTGACCTGATGGCAGAATGTGCCGAAGAGATCCTATGGAACGAACTCTAAGTACTTTTACTATCTTTGCAAAAGACTTTTTTAGAGAGTCTTAGAAAGAGTATGACACTCAAACCCGAAGCTCCCAATATCATTGCCATGACCATCATCTGGTAACGCGCGGCGATCATAGGAGATACTCCCGAAAGGATCTGTCCCGTCATCATACCGGGCAAGGAGACAAGACCTACGGCAAAAAGAGAGTTGGTTATCGGTATCAAAGAGGCAAAAAGGGCATCATTGAAGGAGCGCTCATACGACTGTTTCATACGAAGCTCCCTATAGACACGTTCCGCACTCAATGAGATGGCTGTCATAGCATTGGCAAAGATCATTCCGGCCAAGGGAATGAGATGATCGGGTGAAAACCAAGGTCTGATATCAAGTACAAACTGCGTGATGAGCATGAGGGTGAAACTTCCTCCTAGCGTAATGGAGAGCATAGCTCTTGTAAAAAGCCTTGTCTGCAGGTGAGGAACTGTTCTTAAAGCTATCCATCCCGCTGCGATAAGCATGATGCCAAGTACCAGCAGAACAAGCCAACTGTGCTGTGTTTCAAAGATATAGACAAGGACATATCCGATCATCACCAGTTGAAGTATCATCCTTGCCATGGCGTACAGCGTCGTCTTGTACTCCATCGCGTGGTATATAAAATAGAGCACGACAATACAGGCCGGTATTAAAGAGATCAGTAAAGAGGCATAACTTATCTGTTGCATGGTTTTTCCTTGCGGCTGTGAGAATATTGTAGCACCTTCGCACCCGTGTTCGGGTTGTTTTGGCATGATGAGTATGAAAAATGCAGACAAAATCCCTGAAAGATTAAACTTACCAAGGAGAACACTATGGAAACATATTTTTACTGCCAGAGTTGTGATCAGAAGATCACAGTAGACCAATTAGCCCTGTTAAATGAAGGAAGATGCCCGAAATGTAGTTCTATCGAGGGATTTTCAAGCCTTCAAAAAGATGAGAATGATGTTTTTGAGAAATTGACTGTCATTAATGATACGCAACTGCTTGAAAAAGTAATAAAGTAGTTTTTAACTACTTTTTTGGAGTTCCTTCTTGCAGTTTTTAAGGGTGTCAAAAAAGCAGCCGTCCTTGTAAAAATAGGTATTATGGGCAAAACTCATGTTGTCACTCTCTATATTTTGTATAATCCGGATCTCTTCGATGTTTACCTCATAAAACTTATCGCAATGTTCACAAAAAAGTCTTGCTTTCATTATCGCCCCCTTTAATGCGTTTTCCTATATGTGTGCATTTCTTATTCGACTACAAGAGGACGTCTATGCGTACTACTCTTTGATGTCGAGCAGGCCCTGAAGCCTATAGCGATCTCCCATCTTGGCAATATCGCTATTGTAAACAAGTGTCTGCGCGGTAGAAAGATTGGTGTCATTCCCCTTGATCTTGTTGTGGATTGTGTCAAAGTTTTTTCCGATAAGCGTGGGTGTGTCAGAACTCTTGATCATCATCCCTATGGAAGCGAGCCCCTCCTGCGGGATAGGCAGATCGCAGTAATAGTCACCGACACTGTTGACTCCCCAATAGATCAAACCTATGGAAAGATAAAAGTCCAGTGAGGTGGAGATGGACGTGATCTTGAATCTGCGTACATGATTTGTAATTGCAAGGTCAAAGATCATTTTTAAGAGTGTATAGGCGTAGCCTTTTCTGCGTTGGCTCAGCGGAGTGAAAATATTGTGAATGGTCATGTATTGACGGTACCGGTCCACCTGATAAAAGACATAACAGAGATCTTCATTCCGGGCATTCTTTAAGACGACGCAGGCCTGGCTTGCCCAGAGGTAGTGCTTGTCCCACCACAACAGTGACATATTGGCAAAGGCTGCCGTTTTTTCGTCTTGAATCGTTTCAATAGATGAGATGTAAGCGCTTCGGTTAAGGTCGCTGAGATGGTACTTGGGCAAAGCTGTCCTTTCTGTTTCTCTCTATTGAAGCAAAAAGGTTCGTTGTTCTGAACATAATTAGTCAAATACAAAGTGTTATACATTGCTGCGTGCAAGTATTGTTCGCACCGCTGGAACAAGACTTGCATGTTTTAAGAAAAAAAGGTCTATGTTGTCTCATTTTAAAGCAGGGATGTTTAATGATACCGTACTTGAGGATAAAGATTTGATCTCTGAACGCCTTGATGACTGTTATGCGTATACAACTGTCTTTAATATCAATTCTGAACAGGACTTGGATGATTTTTGGTCATATTGTATTTTTCGTCTCAATATGGAGACGAATGAAAACAATTATGATCGTTTTGCACGATTATACAACCTTCTAAATGAGAATAAAAATTTTTTATCACCGTCAAACTATTTCAATATTTCTTTAAATGAATCCGATGAAAAGTTTTATCTGCGTATTAAGACAACTATTGAGTCGATGATACATAAGTTTATAAAAAGATTGGAATCACTTAAGCTGCCATACACCTATGAACAAAAGGTGCTGAGTTACTCAATTGATAAAATAAAATCAACAGAGATAAGGGCAGCACAAAACCCACAAGTCGTTAAACATAAGGTTTATGACTTTATCACTCAAAATGACCTGGATGAGATGACTGCTTGTATTGACAAGATGCGAGACGGTAACTATAATAAAATCTATATAGAGGATATAAGCTCCTACAAGTCCGCTTTGCTGCATTATTCCAGTTTTTTACAAATGTATCCACAGTTAAAGATAATGGATAACATCATAGCTGAGCTATGTATGGTCTTGTCACTGCACAGTGATGACTGTGCTGACCTTGGAATGGACTTTAGACGATTGTTGCAATCTTTTATCAACAATATCTGGCACTGGCAAGAGAGTCTATTTGTCATGGGCTCGGAAGAACTCCACTTTATGGATGACTCCTTTAAGGCTGATCTGTCACAGATCAAGATGACCCTGAATCTATATGATGAGGTTTTTGAAGAGGAAGAGCTCGCTCTTTTGGACGATATCTTTGAGTTTTGAGACTACAGACATCGCCTTAGCCATTAAGCCTTTTTAAATCCAAATAATGTCAGCGAATGCAGTGTCGCACGTGATATGATACTCTGTTCGGGACGGAACATGGCACCGGAGATCTGCTTGACACTTTCAAAGATGGAATCAAAGTCATTTTGGGGATAGGCACTTTGAAGGACAAAGGTGTCCATGGAAGCGTTGGCTAAGACAGCCATGTCAAAGGCGGAGATGTTTGAAGGCCCAATGGCCACAAAAAAGTTCTCCATCTCTTCATACAGAGTACTTGCATTTAATATAATGCCTTTGAATCCGCCCTTGATCAGCTGCTGTTTATTGGCAGATTCCAGAGTATCTGCATCGACAAACAGAGGAAGGCTTATGTCTGTATCTAAGAGGCTGTAATCATCAACGTAATACGCAACACAGCGTTCATCACATGTATCCTTAAGACTCAAGGGTGCGCAATAGAAGATAGAATTAAACTCTTTGGCATGCTCTTTTACCTCTTCAATCTCGTGTTTAAGCCGAGGATGAATGATGAACATCTCTACCATGGTATCTTCTATGATCTCATCAATATCATCTAAAAACGCTTCATCAATGGATTGTACATAAACATCTACCGTCATGCACTCTCTTTTCGCAAACGCTTATAGATGGTTGGTGTAGCGGCCAGGTCAAGTGCACTGAAATCATCGGGGTTTTGAAGACTCGCATCCGCTCCGGCGTTGAGCAAGAGCTCGACCATTTTCTCTTTTCCACTTGAAGCCGTATACATCAGCGGGGTGACTCCATTGACATTTTTGTTATCCACATCACAGCCTGCAGCGATAAGCATGGAGACAAGGTCGGGGTTTTCGCTAAAACAGGCTAACCAAAGCGCCTGGTTCCCATCATCATTTTTTAAACTGTAGTCTGCACTCATCTGTAAGAGTGTTTTGGCAATCTCAAAGTTACCTTGTATAGCCGCACGCATCAAAGCGGTGTTTCCATGTTCTGTTTTCATATTTATGTGATTGAGGTCATAATTGTGAGCTTTTGCCCAGGTTTGTATATCTTGCATCAGTATCCTTTGTGAACACAATATGCAATTGAAGTTCTATATTTATAAAGCCCTGCTGACTACCAGGAACAGACGCGATTTCTTCCAAGTTCTTTAGCCTGATAGAGTGCCTGATCCGCCTGATCAAGGAGTTGATTGAAATCGATCTCGCTGTTTTTAGGTGAACTGACACCAAAAGAGCAGGTGATTGCCTGTTTTATTGAAAAACTCTTCTGTTCAATACCTCTTCTTATCTTGTCTGCAGTCTCTTCAACGGCACAGAGGTCAAGTGTTTTAACGATGATGACAAACTCTTCTCCGCCCCAACGGGCAAAAATATCACTGCTGCGGATATATTGATTAATATACTCTGCCAGCTCGATGAGGATATCGTCTCCTATTGTATGTCCATAGGTGTCATTAAAGGATTTGAAATTGTCAATATCAATGATAATAATAGAAAAGGTGTTGTTATAAGGATTTTTATTATCAATGCGTTCAAGGAGTCCCCGACGATTGTTTATCTTCGTTAAAGTATCAGTAGAGGCTTTTGTATGTAAAAGCTTATTGGAGTCACTCAGCTCAATCTGTTTTTTTTGCAGTATACCAAGGAGATAATTGAAGAATTTTGCAACGGTACCCACCTCAGTATAGGGCTCTTCATGAACTTTAACACTCAGGTCTCCGGTGCGCATTATCTTTATAATACTCTCAACGGTATCGACCCAGGGTAATCTGGCATTGTGTTCAGCGAGATTTAAACCGATAAGTTCATGGCGTTTTGTAACGCGAAGGCTGTTCAGGCGAAGCAGGGTAAGAAAAAGAACAATACCCATACTAAAAGCAAATATAAAGGCACTTGCGATACCAAGGCTTTGAATGCTGATAAATTCAATACGGCTCATGTTTTCGGGCAGTGTCGCAAAGAGACCAACCGCGAGTGTACCCCAGGCGCCTGCAAATCCATGTATGCCTACGACGCTGAGAGGATCATCTATATGAAAGCGTTTGAGCAAGAGTTGATCAAAAAAGAACATAATGAAGGCGGAGACAAAACCGACAAGTGCAGCGATAGAAGTGCCGAATTCTGCACATCCTGCCGTGATGCCGACAAGTCCGGAGATAATGCCAAAACTAAATATCTCAACACTCACGCGCTGTTTAAAAAACAGACTGATCAGGTAAGCACCAAACCCGCCGAACGCACCTGAGATCAATGTATTTAATAAGATGGTCGTTACAGATGAGTTAAAGGCGAGTAGGCTTCCTGCATTGAAGCCAAACCAGGCAAACCAAAGGACAAAGACACCAAAGACAATGAAGTTATGGTTGCTTGGAGGAAAATAATTAATTTTTCCCTTGCGAAACTTTCCCATACGCGGTCCCAGAACAATGGCACCGGCGAGACCGATCCAGGCACCTACCGAGTGCACTACGGTAGAGCCGGCAAAGTCTATGAAGCCGAGCTCTTTCAACCATCCCCCTTCACCCCAGGCCCAATGACCAAATATAGGGTAGATCAAGGATATGACAACAATAGCGACTGTAACATAGCCGTTAAACTTCATCCTCTCTGCTACGGCGCCAGAGACGATGGTAATAGCCGTGGCGGCAAACATGATCTGGAAAAAGAAAAAACCGTTATGGGTGTTGTCGCTTCCATCAATAAAAAACAGGTCACTTCCAACTATACCGTTGTAGTCCTGACCAAACATAAGGCCAAAGCCGAGCATCCAGAAGAATATAATGCCAAATATCATGTCAATAAGGTTTTTCATTGCAACATTGATAGTGTTTTTCGAACGAACTGTACCGGTTTCTATCAGGGCAAAACCCAGTTGCATTAGAAAGACAAGAAATGCACACAGCACGATCCACAGCAGATCAATGTCGGATGATATAGGCACTACAGTTCCCCCTGTTTATAATAGTTAAGTTTAGTTATCCTAGCATTTTTGTGAATCATAATTCCTATTTTTATGGTTAAAAAGAAGGCATCTTGTCTTGTTCCTAATTTTTGTCAGATTGTATCTTGCTGAACTCTTTAAAAAGTGCCTTTACTTATCATGGCAGTTGAGGTGCTGAACAAAGGTGATAAACTTACCTACTAACAGAAGGCTGTTAAATCCGGCCATTGTTATTGTTACTTTATAATATTTAGACGGTGCTTTTTGTATAATCACCAGCCTTGAAAACAGCTTAGTCCATAAGGGGAATGCCTGCTTTTGCAGGTGGTGATATTTTGTATGAGCTGCCGGCAGTGACTAACTGAGGTGGCTTTATCTCAAAGATTATATTGTATGCACAGGTTAATGTTTTTCGTGTGTTCCGCAGCCACAGCCACCGCCAACCATACCGATGACATAATGATCATCAACTTCGGTTACATCAAAGTTGTGCTTTCCGCAAAAACTGTTATTGATGTAAGTCACCTGATCCTCAGCAGTAGTCTTGGCCAAATCTTTGTCTTCAAATGTGACGATCTGCTCCATACCCTCTTTCTTAGCACAAGAGCAAAGCTTTTCTATGATGACGTGATGTTCCATACGACTTCCTTTTTAGAAGATACATGCATTTTTTGTTCTTATCTATTTGTTCTTACATAACGGAATGAAACATCAATTTAAAAAAAAATATTTTAATTATATTTAAATTTAACAGAAATAATTTTTTAAAAATGATATACTATTGATTAGTAGAAATTAAAACGAGGGAGTATATCATGTCATTCATTAACTTTGATGAAGCTATTTGGGCATCGGTGGAGGGAATAGAGTTATGCGATAGCGGAGGTCCCGGCAATACTTTGACGGACCCTACAACCGGGGTCTCGTTTATCATTGGGGAAGGTTCAATGGAGGTGATGAGTACGGCTGGCGGTGATCGTATTCTATTCTTTTCTCGTGTGGACTGTACGGATACGGTTTTACCGACGACGACACTTGTGATCAGGTTTGATACGCCGCAGGAATACGTGCGGTTTAGAGTCTATCCCGATCCGGTGGGTGACGCGATAATGATCGTTAACTATTATGATACCTTTGGTGCAATGGGTCTTCTTGACAGCCGAACCGTACCTATCGCATATTTGACTCCGGCGGAAGTGACCTACAGTGCTCCTGAAGGAGTCAGAGAGATTACTATCCGAACACAGGCCGCGGAAAATCGTTTCTATGAGATTGAGTTTTATGAGAGTATGGCTGAAATTCGTCACGACATATCGTTGGCGCTTGACGGATCGGGAAGTATGCAGACTCAGAACAAATGGGGCGCGATGATTGAAGCGGCAGATATTTTTCATGACCTTTATCGTGAGTTTGGGCATAGCGATGATGGGTTTGGAGCGGTGCGTTTCAGATGGGACTGCACGGATATTCTTGCGGGAGACGAGACGGTAAGTCAGCCCGCGCTCAATCCTTTGAGTGTTGACGTGGATTTGCCGGCACTTTATGGTTTAGATTCGCCTGCTGGATGTACACCCGTCGGTGAAGGCGTGATACAAGCGGCGGGGATGACCTCAGTGGGAGTAAATCCCGCGAAACATCTGTTACTTCTTACCGACGGCAAGAACAACCGGGGACGTAGCGTGACCTCTGCATCGGCTGACGCGGCGCTTGCGGGTGTGACGGTACATACACTGGGATTAGGCTCAGGTGTCAATATTGATCCCGTTGAGATTAATGCCCTCGCAAGTGAGCACGGAGGAACGTTTAGACAGACAACAGATGCTTCGGAAGTACTGGACTTTTTCGCTCAGACTTTAGGAGAGATGCTGGGCAGTGTTGAGACAGCGATTGTGACGGGTGATATGGTTACTATCGCACCGGGAACGGATAAGGCGGTCTTTTTGATAGCCTGGGAAGATGTGGCTTCAAATCATAATTTTAATCTGACGACACCGGGGGGTGTCAGTATCGATCATGCTGCCATACCGACTATCCCGGGAATGAGTGTGAGCTATCATGCCAGTGAGGCATCAAACGCTCACTCCTATTTTGTCGCGCAAGGCGATATCTCCGGAACATGGGAATTCTCATCTGTCCCCCTTGATACACAGCGTATCGTGTTGGAAGATCTTGATGTAACAGTAGAGTGGACAGTGACGCCACAGCTTGGCCAAAGCGGTGACATTATTGTCATAGAAGCACGAGTACTCTATAAAGGAAAACCGTTTGAGGGTATTGTGAATGTCAGAGCCGATGTAATACGTCCTGATGAATCACAAGGCGATCTTGTCGCATCAGAACAACTCAAAAAACCGGTTGTACTTCAAGCCTCAGGAGATGTTAGCCAAAGAGCACAGATTATATCCGGGGTACTTGGAAGGTTTGAACGTCATGACTTTTTGTATGACGCAGATAATGATCTAAGCTTTGATTCTATTGGAGAGGGACGCTACCGACTTGAGTATGACGCGACAGAATATGACGGCGTTTATCGTTTCAATCTGGAGGCAGAGGGTCTGGATGAGAAGAATAACCTGGTCTTTGGCCGTCGAACGAACCGTTTTTGTACACTGGTGAACGCTGTTGACGGATCAGAGTCGCAGCTTGAGGTGCTTGCACAAGATAAGAATATATACCGTGTTACAGTGACGCCTGTTAATCATAAAGGAGCGTATATCGGACCATTTTTGGCAGAACATCTGCGTATCACAACGCCGCAGGCAGTTCCTCTGAGGTCATTGAAAGACAACCTTGACGGAACATATACGCAGCTCTTTAGAGCCGACACGGTAGAACCGAAGGACTTTTCTGTCGGTATGTTCACACAAAGTGTTCCGCTTAATGCAGAAGAAGAGCTGCCTACCGGGCGTCTGCCGTGGATCATTATCCTGATTCTTATTGTTTTACTGATAATCAGTTTATTTGTGTAAGCAGAGGGTGAAATAACTTCAGAGATATAAGAAAGAAGAGGCGGTAATAGCTCTGTGTAATCATCTTTAAGCAGCCGGAGAGTTCGGCCGCTTATCATCCCATAACCGTATGTGAAACAGTGGCTGATATTTTGCTTTTTATTGTTTTGAAACGGGTTTTTCCATCTTGTAATCATCCATGATAAAACCGTTACCGATCTCTTGTATGATGCTTCCTTGTTTCGTAAATCCAAGTTTTTGATACGTATTGATAGCAATATAGTTATGTATATTAACTGTAAGCGAGATACTGATAAGCCCTTCTTCTTTAGCATACTCCTTCAAAAAGAGCAGGGCCTCTTTTGCATATCCCTTTTTGCGGGCATCTTTGAGAACATAGAGTTTACTTAAAAACACACAACAATCTTGTTTCTCAACGGCCATGTATCCAAGCAGGGTCTCATTCTCTTTCAAAATAAAATAACGGCACCCCTGCTGTATCTGCTTTAAGATAGCCTTGGCTGTCTGAAACGTCTCCAGCATATAATCCACCTGATCGTGTCCGATGATGGGTGGATAATATTCATTCCATATCTCATATGCCAGTTTTTCAACGGCTGTGATCTGCGGTGCGGACAAGACTTCTTTGATCTGCATTTTTTACCTTTTTTCAAATCTTTTCTGCAAAATAGCTCATCTCGAATAAATCTTGCAGTTGTTCAATAAACATAATTAATAAAGTTAGTGGATGAACTGCTTTACTCATTAAAACTAAGGAGTATACCATGGTAAATCGCGCAAAAATAAAAGAATTGATGAATGAGAGTGCTTGTTCTCACAGTAAGGATAAAAAACCCGGAGCAGGCTGTGATATGCCAAAGCCCGGTTTAGCAACAGGGGGATGTGCCTTTGACGGTGCGCAGATATCACTCTTTCCTTACGCGGATGCAGTGCATCTGGTTCATGGGCCTCAAACCTGTTTAGGTGCCTCTTGGGAGACAAGAGAGACGCTGAGTTCGTATGAAGGACGTGATCATACCGTTATGGGCTTTACTACAGGCATCACGACCAATGATGTGATCTTCGGCGGTGATAAACGTCTTGCAGACTCTATCGCCTATGTTGTAGAGCACTACAAGCCCGAAGGGATCTTTGTCTACTCTACCTGTGTGACGGCCATGGTGGGAGATGATATCGACGCTACCTGCAAAGAGGGAAGTGAAAAATACAGTGTTCCTGTCGTCCCTGTGCATGCACCGGGATTTGTGGGCGGTAAAAACCTCGGTTCGCGTCTGGCGGGTGAAGCGGTGCTGGAACATCTTATCGGAACAAAAGAGCCCGAGCTGACAACGCCTTATGACATCAATCTTATCGGTGATTATAATGTAACGGGAGATATGTGGCAGTACTTGCCGCTGTTTGAAAAGATCGGCATCCGGGTACTCAGCTCGATGAGCGGTGATGGGCGCGTAGGTGATATACGCACTGCGCATCGTGCCAAACTTAATGTTATAGTCTGTGCAAAATCACTGGTTACATTATGTAGAAAGATGCAGGAGCAGTATGAGGTTCCTTGGATATCTGTCTCATTTTATGGAAAGCGTGATACGACCTTTGCCATCAGAGAAATTGTTAAGGCCTTGGGAGATCCGGAATTAATCGAAAAGGCAGAGAGAATCATTGCCGAAGAAGAGGCCAAGCTGGAAACGAAGTTGTTACCTTACAGAAAACTGTTTGCAGGTAAAAAAGCGGTACTGAACACCGGTGGAAACAAGGCCTGGTCAATCGCCTCGGGTCTGCAAGATCTAGGGATAGAAGTGGTTGCGACCTCTATTAAAAAGTCAACGGAAGATGACATCGAGAAGGCAAGGGAATACCTCGGTCCTGAGGGTGTCTTGATGAAATCACCGGCTTCACAGCAGTCAAAGGTCATTGATGAAAGAGGTGCGCATATTCTGCTGGCGGGAGGACGAAGTCTCTACACCGCCATTAAGAAAAAGATCTCTTTTATCGATGTAAATCAGGAGAAAAAGGTAAGTTATGGAGGGTATAAGGGTCTGCTTAACCTTGCAGAAGATCTAAAATATGCCTTTGCCAACCCCGTCTTTGCCAACGTCTCCGCTAAAGCACCATGGGAGGTGGGATAATGGAGTCCGAAAAAAAGATAGAACTCAGTAGAAAAGAGCATAAGCCCCTTCAGGTCAATCCCATTAAACACTCTCAGCCTATGGGTGCGGCCTTGGCCTTTATGGGCATAAAAAACTGTATGCCTCTTATGCATGCTTCTCAGGGATGCGCCTCCTATACCAAGGTTTTTTATACCAAACATTTTAATGAGCCTATCCCTATGTATAACACCTCAGTCAGTGATATCACAGCGGTTCTTGACGGGGGAGATTACTCGATCTTGATGGCCATTGAGAACATTACCAAAAAAAACAAGACGATGAAGCCTGAACTTATCGGTCTGCACACGACGGGACTTACCGAGACGAAGGGTGATGATGTTCGCGGTGTGGGGATGCATATCGAGATCCCCTACTGCTATGTGAATACCCCTGATTATGAGGGTGGTATGCAAAGCGGTTGGGCACTGGCTGTGAAGGCCCTGATCGACCAACACACCAAAGAGTCAAACGAGCTCAAGGCAAACAAGCTCCTGCTCTTGCCTCACGTGAGTATGCAGCCCATCGAGGTTGAAAGGATTAAAGAGTTTTGTGAAGGTTTTGGTTTTGAGACCCTTGCCCTGCCGGATCTGTCAACATCCCTTGACGGTTATCTAAGCGAGGGACAGGGAAAATTGGGGACGGGGGCTATCAGTATAGAAGATATATATGAGCTTGCAGACAGCGCCACGATAGTGAGTATAGGTACCTCCATGCAGATAGCAGCACAAGCCCTGCTTAAGAAAAATGAGAAGATAAAACATCTGCATTTTGATCATCTTATGGGACTGGAAAACAACGACAATTTTGTCGCAGAACTGATGGATATCCGACAAATAGAACCCAGGCCCCTTGTGAAACGCTGGAGAGGAAGACTTCAAGATGCGATGCTGGACAGTCATTTTCTTATCGGATCATCACACTTCGTCGTTACGGGCGAACCTGATATGTGTCTGGGTATCTGTGAGCTTCTTCAAAGTACAGGAGGGACTATAGACGCAGTGGTTGCGACGAATTACTCCCCGGTCTTGGAGAAGATAGAGGCCGAAGATATCTTTGTGGGAGACCTTGAAGACGCGGCGGTACATTTTAAAAATGCGGATCTGGTTATCAGTAATTTTCATGCAGAACGCTTATTGCACATGCAGGAGAAAGAGACGTCTCTTGTTCTTCGAGGTTTCCCAAACTATGAAGAACTTGGCAATCAGTTGAAAAATGATCAGCTTTATGAAGGAAGTGCCCACTTTCTTTTCGAAGTAGCAAATAAATTAACAGAGGTGAAACATCATGGGTGAGTCTACAAAAATAACAGTCGAGAGTAATATAGACCTAAAAAATTCAATATTAGTCGGTTTTGCAACGAAGGATATGGAAACGATCAATGCGCACTTTGGCGGGGCAAAAGAGTTTGTTGTCTATAAGCTCTCCAAAGAGGGGTATGAACTTAACGGCGTCATCAAAACCAATGACTCTCAGCTAAGCGGAGACGAGAAGACCGATTTTAAGGTCAAAACGCTTCAGGGCATAAATATCATGTATTGCGAGTCAATAGGCGGTACCGCAGCGGCCAAGGTCATTCGCGGAGGCATAAATCCCATGAAAGTGAATGAACCGCGAAAGATAGTAGACGTTCTTGATGAGCTGGTCGTTATGGTTAATGACAATCCGCCGCCGTGGGTGAAACAGATCATGAATATCGAGACGGTAGATGATCCACGTCTGGCACGCTGGACAGTTGAGTAAAAGAATGAAAATTAAAAAATCACAAGGAATATTATGAGCGAAATCATGGATAAAAATGCATTTACAGAAGAACTGATACGTCAGTTAAGAGCGACAGACCAGTTTGGTAACTGGGCTAAGTTGAGTGATGATGAGCTCTTGATCAAGAAGTTTGTAAAGACAAAAGAAGACCTGAAACAGATCCCGATTATCGCAGATATTGATGAGATGCTTATCGGTGAGATAAAGATGATTTTTAAGGCAGTTGCCCTGCAGTTTGAACGTCAAACGGGGGTGATGTGTAATGTGGTCATGGAGATGAGTCACGAGGGCTTTGGACGTTGTATCGTTATCGCGGACAAGATAGTCCTTGTGGATAAGTATTTTAAAGATGCACACCGTTTTGGGTATAGAACGGTTGAAAAACTTCATGAAGAAGGGCAGAGGTATTTGGATAAGGCTTTTGATATCTACAACCAGTACAAGCCTTGTATTCCCGAAGAATAGTTAAACAAGATCGAAAAAATCAAGTAAAGGAGATTTTATTATGGCAAGTATCGGAATTTTTGTAGGAAGCAGTGCCGGCGCGACGCAGGGCGCAGCGGATAAACTCGCGGAGATCTTTGATGATGCGGAAGTGATCAACATGGAAGAAGATTATGATGACCTTGATCAGTTTGATGAATTTGATGTCTTGCTTATCGGTTCATCAACGTGGGGGCAGGGTGATCCCCAGCGTGACTGGGTGGACCCTTTGTATGAGATGGAAAATGACGAACCGGATTTTTCAGGAAAAAAAGTTGCCTTTTTTGGCGCAGGTGACCAGGAAAGTCATGGGGAGGAGTTTGTCTCTGCATTAGGAAAGATGAAGACGATCTTCAGCAAACTCGGTGCCGATACACAGTACGGTTATTGGCCGACTGAGGGTTATAAATATGAAGCTTCATTAGCCGAAGAAGACGGCAAGTTTTGCGGCTTGGCTATCGATGCTATCAATCAAGACGATCTTACTGACGAGCGGGTAAGTGCCTGGGCAATGCAGGTTAAAAACGAGATGAGTCTTTAATCTCTACAATTTTGTAGTGATATGTTATAAAACAGTTAGAAGACAAATTGCACAAATTAAACTAAAGGAAGAAAAATGGGTACTGTAGAAGAGTTTGAAACATTAACAGATACAGAAGAGTATTTTGACTTTTTTGATCTTGAATATGATGAGCGTCTTGTATACGTCAAGCGTTTTCATATCATGAAAAAATTTGGAGAGATGATCGATACGGCAAAAGATAAGGGGCTTGAGAATCAGGAACTTCTTGACTTTTACCAGTTTGCACTGATCTCTGTGTATAAAAACTTTGAAAACGGATATGCACCGTCTGCTGCAGATGTCTGGTCAATGTTTGACAACCCGGGTGCTTGTGGAACCTGTTCCACTTCAACAGACTGTAGCGAAGAAGAGGAGGTGACAAATGGAACTCACGCATGCACAAGCCAGCCAAGTATCAGCTTCAATTAAGGACTCGATTCTACCCGTTTTTCGTATAGGACAGCGTGTTAGACTCCTAAAAAACATTCGTAATGACGGAACCAACCCTTTTGTCGCAAAAGATGCGATCTTGGTAAGGCCGGGCGCTGAAGGTTATGTCAAATCTATTGGAGATTTTTTACAGGTCATCCGTATCTATGAGGTACACTTTATAGACGAGGGTGCTACTTTTGGGTGTCGGGAAGCAGAACTTCTTGCCATAGACGAGTATGACGGATATGACGAGGTTGAAGAAGAGTTACGATGGCTTAAAGAACACAGGGCAGAACGAGCAGCTGCAAAAGAAGCCGCCCAATCTCAAGAAGAAGGAGAATAACTTCTTTTTGGGTATTGACGACAAGTTGAAAAGCCATAACTTTTTGACTGAACATACGAAGGAGAAACTATGGTCAATGTAATATTTTGTGGATTTGGCGAGGATATGGACAAACGTGTTATTTCACGTAATGGAGATATCTTGCTTCGCGCTTCAGATAGTAATGGAGTGAAGATCCCTACGGATTGTAAAGATGGGACCTGTGGAAGCTGTGCCGTGAAGATCGAAGACCTTAGCGTTACCGATGCAATGGACACTATGGAAGAAGATTATGATGCAAACGCACAGTCTGTTTATATGGAAGATAAAGAGCTAAACACCTTGGTAGAGATGTCAGCTATTACTTCAAAAGAAGCAGAAATCGCACAGCAGTTTAATCGTCAGACACCGGTTCGTCTAGCATGTCAGTGCGTTATTAAAAGTGACATGTTAGTAAAACCATTTGATTAGAAAAGGAAAATAATGACAACACGCGTAGAGATTATGAATGACTTTCTGGCCCTCAATGTGAAGCCGGGAAAGACGATTCAAGATATTGTAGAAGCATCGGGAAGTGCACTTCCTTTTGGTTGCCGTGACGGCGAATGTGGTACTTGTGTGGTAATGATCGAGTCGGGTATGGAGTTTTTAAGCCCTGTAACAGACAAAGAAGTTTCTGTTATGAAAATGCTTAATGAAGCCAGCCCCAAAGCACGTCTTTCATGTCAGATGAAGATCGTTGAACCAAACGGACTTATTCGTATCAAGTACTAAAGCTACTGCCAATTCTACCTTTTTTTAAGGTAGTATTGGTTCCTCTTTAATAAATAACTACATTTTTGTCCCATAAATATAATAACTAGAACACAATATGCATGATGTATAAAAAAGAATCATGAATTTACATAAAAAAAACAAAAACAGCTCTATAATACTATAAATAAGAAGAGATTATGAAACAAGCATTTAACTTCAAACAAAAACAGTTACCGCGACTATCTATGCAGACTTGGCTGCCCTTGCTGCAGTGCTCTTTAAGTGATCTGGACAAGCATATACAGCTGATCACAAGTGAGAATCCCTGTCTTGAGGTGAGTTCCGGTTTTGAGGTGGCAGAGAGTTCGTCTTCGCATTCGCACAGTGCTTATATGGAGTATCAAAACCATGTCTCTAACTCCTCGTCTGATGAGATAGAGTGGATGAGTGTCTCTTCTCAGTCTCTGTATGAAAAGCTTGATGACCAGATCGCGGCACCTCTTTTTCCGACGCCTATCTCGCAGAAGATCGCTAAACAGATTATCTATTATATTAATGACGAAGGCTATTTTGAAGGCGACGTCAAAGAGATTGGCAGGCAATGTGATGCAACAGAGTATGAAGTTGAGCGTGTACGCCAGCGTTTCGCCTATCTTGAACCCTCGGGGGTAGGGGCAGTTGACTATAAGGAGTCTTTTCTTTTTCAGTTAAACGATCTTGAACTTGATGACGAGTTGAGTCTTCTGCTCAGTGCGCTTATCGTGCAGTTCGAAAAGATGGACAAGTTTTTAAAACATCCGCGAATCCATGATGCCAAAGAAGTTCTCCAACATCTTAAAAATCCGCCGGCTCTTGCCTATATGGAAGCAGAGACACAGATTTTACCTGATATGTTCATCGAATTTAAAGAAGATGAGTTCAAAATCCGTATCAATCACAGTTTCTACCCTGACCTGAGCGTTAACATGATAGACAAGCATGACAACTTTGCGAAACAGAAGTTCAAAGAGGCCCGTGAACTGGTCAAGCTTCTGGATCTGCGAAAGGCAACGCTTTATAATGTCGCTCTGGTCCTCATTGAAAAGCAGTACACCTTTTTCATGGGAGGGGAGCTTAACCCCCTTAAACTACAGGATGTCGCTGATGTTCTGGGGTTTAACGAGTCAACGATCTCCCGAGCCATCAGTGACAAATATCTCGAATGCGAACAGGGTATTTTTTCCTTTAAAGACTTCTTCTCCAACGCTATAGGTGAAACCTCTACCTCGGAGATCAAACACTTTATGCAGCGTATCGTGGACAGCGAAGACAAGGATAAACCTTACAGCGACAAAGTCCTGCATGAGAAGATAGAAGAGCGTTTTAGAGTGCAGATGGTAAGAAGATCCATCGCAAAGTACCGACAAGAGTTGGATATCCCCTCGTTTAAAGAGCGAAAGTTTTTGTATAAGCTGGCGAGTATATAGGGGGCTTCTTCGTGACCTCAAGGTTATTCGTGAACAGCGCACAGCGAAATTATCTAGTAAAATTATTAATTTCTTTAACCGATGTGATTCTATAAATATCTTTACCTTTACCACGACGCTGAACTTCCTCGAACAACTCAGGAGTCCAAAATTTTGGAGATAGCCGAAGATACTTCCCGCCTGCCAATGTGCCTTTCAAAACGGAACTACCTTCTGGCCATCCTTCTGGTTTTACAAAATAGCTCTTAAGTAGCCTCTTAGTAACCCACCAGTAGTGAATATAATACGGTAAATCAACGTAAATGAGAGTGTCTGCGGCATCAATACGCAACCAAAAAGATTCTAACGTACCAAGTCCTTCAATTATCCAGTTATCAGTGTCTATCCAATCGGCATGCTTTTTTGAATACTCCTCAGATGAAACACGCTCACCATTTCTCTTATACTCGATTAAGTCTAACGCACACAGTTTAATGCCTGTTTTAGCTGAAAGCTTTTTACTCAGAGTTGACTTTCCACCTCCGGGTTTTCCAAATACAGCAACCTTATTCATATAACGATGTTTCCTTTCGTTCGGGTTTTAAGTAAGTATAATCCTTTCTATATAAAAATATGACAAATTAAGATTATTTATTGAAATTTATTTAGATTGCGGGAATTATAAATGTCATTATCGCCCTGTACCTTGGATAGCAGGACATTTAGTTATTTGAGCAGAGGACAGTGAAGTCCTAAAAATAAAACATCACTACGGATACACAAAATCCGTTTTGTAAGATGGGGAGGGCAAGATAGGCGTTAAAGTCTATCTCATCTTCTTGGGATTCATACACATCGCTGAGTATGGGATGGCCTGTTTTCCACGCCTTGCCTGCGATGGAATGTTCCTTGTCCAGTCGGGTAAGGGTGTAGAGTTTATGCAGATCATCTCTTTTGTCGCAGTGTCCGTCCCTAAATATCAATGCTTCTCCTGTCTCATCGGGAATCCAGATCTCGAAGCGGTTGGCGATAGGGGTGCTTTTGGCAGATAGGAAGCTCATGACATAGCCGTCTTCCTCGTTCATCCATGCGGGCAGGGCCAGGGCTGTTGTGATGCCCTCTTGTGCTGCCTTTCTTGCACGTAAAAAAGTTGCCGACTTACCTAAGTCACCGATAATATAAGGCATCTTGGATTGCCAAGCCTTGCCCGGAAGCCCGTGCCCTCTCATGATCTTCACATTGCGCGAGACCCATGCAAAGTCGTCCATACTTCCGTAGTAGCCATCAACCAGACCCATCTCGGTTCGCTTGTCGGGTACCTTTGCCCATAGTTCAATAGCACCGGCATGTTCTTGCTTGTCTCCACATAAGAAAAGAACAACGGCATGAAGGTATTCACCTGCAAAGACGGGCATGGCGATAGCGGTGCTCAGACCGATCTTTTTCGCCATCTCGGTACGTTTGAACTCAGAGCCTTCGAATTGTGTCAGTATGATAGGATGTTGCTCTGACCATGCTTTTCCCGGCAGTCCTTCATCATAAGCAAAATGCATGTTTTTACTATAGGAGGCAAACTCTTTATGGGGACCGTAGAGTCCGTTCATTAGGGTCAGTTGTGTCTTTTGGAGGTTTGGCTCCCAGATCTCTATGGCTTTAATAAATGTTTTCATATCTTCCTGTATAGGCCGTATTGGATTTCTAAAGAGACGTCCTTGTTCACCTATACATGCAATTTATATTCTAGAAAGTACAAATTTTTTAAATATTAAAACAATTTTGTCATGGTACTTGGAATTTGACAAAATTGTAGGAAGAAGATCAAAATCGACTTAGAACGAGAATTGCAATCTTCAAAGCAACAACCTAAATCAAGGATAATACAATGGCAAGAGATGATTTGATCGGCGGAGCACTCTGGGAAGAGTACTCACATGAAGTACAAAGAAGAATGGATACACCCAGTAACATGGGTGAGATTACTGAGGCCGAAGCAGGAGATGATACACTTGTCATCGCTGATTTCGGTGCTGAGAGTTGTGGTGACGCGGTACGCCTGTACTGGTTGATAGACCCTGCAACCGATACGATTAAAAGTAGTAAGTTTAAAAGTTTTGGCTGTGGTACGGCAATCGCATCTTCGGATATGATGGCTGAACTGTGTATGGACAAGACGGTCGACGATGCGTTGAAGATCACCAACATTGATGTTGAAAAAGCACTGCGTGATGAACCTGATATTCCTGCTGTTCCCGGACAAAAGATGCACTGTTCCGTAATGGCCTATGATGTTATAAAAAAAGCGGCCTCTTTGTATAAGGGTGTTGATATGGAGAGTTTTGAGACAGAGTTCATCATATGTGAATGCGCCCGTGTTACACAAGACACCCTCAAAGAGGTTATCAAACTCAATAAGCTAACCAGTGTAGAAGAGGTGACGGACTATACGAAAGCCGGTGGTTTTTGTAAGTCATGTATCAAACCCGGCGGTCATGAAAACAAAGATGTTTATATTGTCGATCTTTTAGCCGAGATCAATGAAGAGATGGCGGCAGAAGAGAAATCTCGTAAGGTGATAGAAGCCAAGGGTGACGGGACGTTTGAAACGATGGGACTGGTACAAAAGATCAAGTCTGTTGAGGCTATCTTGGAACAGTATATCCGACCGACGCTTAAAGCCGATGGCGGGGATGTTGAACTGATCGACATTAAAGAGTCGGAAGGCATCTTTGAAGTGCTTATCAAGTATCAGGGTGAATGTATGTCATGTTCGATGAACACGACGACAACACTGGCAGGTATCGAAGATATGCTCAAATTCAAGCTCAAAGCACCTCTAAAAGTTATCGTAACCTAATGGATTATGCTACCAAAGAGGGAACCTTTTCTTATCTTAAACAGTTCCCCAAATACAGCAGGGACTTTTACCGTTTTGACGGTGATGTCTTTGTCTCATCTCTGGGGCTGGGAACTTTTCGTAAAGAGCCTTACCGTGAAGAGAATTATGTAGTTAACTACAAGGATTCGATAAAGGTAGCCGTACTCAATGGGATTAATCACATTGATACGGCTATTAATTATCGTTATCAGGTGAGTGAAGAGGAGATCGGCGAAGCCATAGAAGAGCTTATCAATGAGGGGAAGGTCAGTAGAGATCAGTTGGTCATCAGTTCAAAGGCAGGTTTTTTGCCTTTGGAGTTTCCTTTTCCTGAAAACCCTTATGCCTGGATTGAAGAAAATATCATCAACAGCTCCTTAGCATCTAAAGAAGATATCATCATTGATCAGCACTGTATGACACCACACTATCTGCGATGGAGTCTGGAACGCTCTCTTGAAAACCTGAAACTGCGCACTTTGGATATCTTTTATCTGCATAATCCTGAGACACAGTTGGGTTATATCGATAAAAAAGATTTTAAAAAGAAAATTAAAAAAGCCTTTGAAGTCTTTGAGAAATTTGTGGATGAGGGAAAGATACGCCATTATGGGATCGCCTGCTGGAACGGATTTTTGTTTGAAGAGAGCCATCAGGAGTATATCAGTCTGAAAGATATGGTCTCCATTGCCGAGGAAGTCGGTGGTAAAGAGCATCACTTTAAGTACATTCAGTCGCCATATAACATTGCAAAATCTCAGGCTTATACCTACTCGAACCAAAAAGGTCCCGATGGGCGTTATTACACCTTGATGCAGGCTGTTAACGGGTATGGTCTGAAGATGATGGCATCATCTTCACTCTTGCAGATGAACCTCTTCAAGGGACGTTTTAATGCAAGTATGGGAGAGCTTCTTGGTACGAGTAGTCTTAATGATATCTCCTCTGCCTTGCAGTTTGCACGTACGGGAAATATGATCAGTGCCCTGTTTGGAGCCGTCGACCCCAAACATGTGGAGGATAACCTTTTACTGGCCTATGTACCGGCTACAAAGCCTGAAAACATAGAACAGATATTTGGGAAAAAGTATGCTGTATGACGTTATTGTCGTAGGCTCGGGGATATCAGGTCTATTTTCAGCCCTGTATGCCAAACGTGCCGGATGTAGTGTTGCTGTTTTAACCAAGGGAAACCCTTTTCGCTCAAACTCTGCTGTCGCTTCAGGCGGGATCAACGCCGTTATAAACCTGGCAGAGTTTGACTCCATACAGGGTCATATCAATGACACGATAGAAGGTTCTGATGGGCTTTCACATGATGTCAATATCCAAAACATGTGCAAGGAAGCCCCTCATATCATAGAAGAGCTGCGCCAAATGGGTGTTGGTTTTGACGAAGATGAAGAGGGAAACCTGCAGCAGCGTCCTTTTGGGGGGACAAAGGCAAGACGTACCTGCTATATCGCAGACAGGACAGGAGCCAGCATTGTTCAGACCCTACTTGTAAAGTGTCGTGACGAGGGTGTTCATATTCTCTCCAATCACAAGTTTCTTAGCATTACAAAGTATAAGGGCAAGCTTTCAGGGGTTACAGTTCTTCGCCGACACAACTCTCAGGTCATCGCCTTGGCCTGCAAGTCTTTGATCCTCGCAGGCGGCGGATACGCGGGAATATTTCGCGGTCACAGTACCAATTCGCAAGAGAGTTCTGGCGATGTTATTGCCGCGGCTTTGAGAGCAGGTATGCGTTTGAGCAATGTGGAGTTTGTGCAATTTCATCCCACCACCTTGGCACACAACGGCACCTTGGTAAGTGAGGCCGCCAGAGGTGAGGGCGCTTATCTTGTGGATGAGAATGAAGAGCGCTTTACAGACGAATTATTGACGCGAGACAAGCTCTCTAGAGCTATATTAAAGCATATACAAGATGGGCATAAGGTCTATCTTGATCTACGACATCTTGGCTCCGAGCAGATAGACAAAAAGCTTCCATCCACGAAAAAGATGGCTTTAAATGCAGCAGGTATCGACGTATGTACAGAACTTTTACAGATCGCACCTTCTGCACATTATACGATAGGCGGTATCTGGACAAGAGGCGATACATCCACAGATATGGATAATGTTTTTGCCTGTGGAGAGTGCGCTGTTACGGGTGTGCACGGGGCAAACAGACTGGGAGGAAACTCACTTTTAGAGGGTGCCTATTTTGGCAGGCTTGCTGGCCTGGAAGCAGCAAGAACAGCCTTGAAAAAAGAGTTTCAGCCCATAGACTATACCTATGTGGAACGTGAATGCCGTCGTGTTAATCTTATTTTAGAAGGTGAGAGCAAGTTTAATATCAACGCTCTTCGTAAAAACCTTGGAGTGTCACTGTTTAACAATGCCGGTATATTTAGAGATAAAGACTCTCTCTCTTCGGCCTTGGAATATACGCACTATTTGATGACGCTTCAGTACGGACTGCATTGTGTGAACAAAGAGCTGCACAATAATGTTGAGTTGGTGTCTATCCTTGAATTTAAGAATGCACTGCTGATCGCAGAAACGATGGTTATCTCTGCTTTGGCACGTCAAGAGAGCAGAGGGGTACATTACAGAGAGGACTTTCCTCTCAAGAATGACAGGTATTTTAATGCGGCCTCATATGTAGTGCAGCTTGATCATGACCTTCTGGAAGTGACCTTTTCAAGCGCAGCAGGCAACAACATATGGTATAAGATAAAAAAGGCCTTAAAGAGTTTAGGTTAAGGTATCAAAAAAAAAGGAAATAATAATGGCAAAAGTGATGTTACGTTTAAATGACGAAGGAAAGATTCTCTTTTATATTGCGAAAAGAGATATGGAGGAGATCATTGAATCTCTTGAGTTTGATAGTGAAGAAAAATGGGGCGGGAATGTTAATTTGAGTAATGGTGATGTATGGTTTATTGAACCCTCTGTGAAAAAGCTTCCGGACGAGGTAGTTGCAAAGATCGTTTCACGCGGTGACGACTAATAAGGGCCTTGCCCTCTAAAGCGGCTATTCTTCTTATTCGATAACTCTCCTATACAAAAAATCAAAAAAAGATGTCACATAAATGCAGGGTATCACTGTTGATATCAAAAGAAAAGGCTTCTTCTGACATGGAGACCTTATAAACCATAGTATAAGGCAGTAGCTGGTTTTTCATAATAAAAAAGTGGCATGCTTTCTCCTTTTTACTGTATAAGACATACTAATGCAAGATACATTCTAGAAATCTATCTCATATTTTCTCATCTTATAGCCGATCTGACGCGCACTCATGCCCAGTTGCGCTGCTGCCTTGGTCTGTATACCTCTGTTGTCAATAAGGGCCTGAATAATGGACTCTTTTTCCATCTCTTGCAGGCTTGACCTTGTCAGCATCGGTGTACTTGTCTCAGCAGGGGTGCTCACCGGGGACTGAACGGGAGATACACTCTCCTGTACGGGTTCCTGGGGCATGTTCATCTTTTGATAATTAAAAGGAAGTACATGGTTGAGCATTTCGGGCAAGACCTCTCCGTCAGGACAGATCAGGACTATTCTCTCCATAGTGTTTTGCAATTCACGGATATTCCCCGGCCATGGGTAGTCCAGTAGGCTCTCCATGGCCAGTTTTGAGATATGCATTTTTTTCCTGTGCTCCTTCATAAACTTTTGAAGGTAGTGCTCAACGAGTAGTTTGACATCTTCAAAACGTTCGCGAAGCGGAGGCAGATGAACGGGGATAACATTCAGCCTGTAAAAAAGGTCTTCTCTGAACTCACCGTCTTTGACCATCTTTTCGAGGTTACGGTTTGTTGCGGCAACAAGACGGACATTGACCTTGACCGTTTTATTGCCACCCACGCGTTCAAACTCCTGTTCTTGTAAGATACGTAGAAGTTTGACCTGCAAGGACGCAGTGATATCACCGATCTCATCAAGAAACAAGGTGCCTCCGTCTGCCAGTTCAAAACGTCCCTTACGCATCTCTTTAGCATCGGTAAAGGCCCCTTTCTCATGCCCAAAAAGTTCACTCTCCAAAAGTGTTTCACTGATCGCGGCACAGTTAAGCTTGATAAGAGGACCGTTTTTTCGACTTGAGAGGTTGTGAACGGCTGTAGCGATGAGCTCTTTACCCGTACCTGTCTCACCACGTACCAAGATCGTAGCATTGGAAGGAGAGACCGTCTCAAGCATACTGAATATCTGACGCATCTTGGTACTTTTACCAATAATACTCTCAAACTTATACTCACTCAGAGACTGTTCTTTATAGTAGGTTTTAAGTTCAGTGAGGTCCTCTTTTTCCTTGGCAAACCTTTTTTGAGTGGCCAAGGTACCGCCAAAGAGTGAACCGACTATGGTCAGCATACGTACTATCTCGTCAAAATTTAAAACAGAATCGATACTGAGGTTGGCCGAGATAACACCGATAACTGCATCATCTTGTAAAATGGGAACAGCCACATACGAGATGGACTTTGTATTAACTTCGCCAATTTTGTTAAGGTAGTTGATGTTGTTTTGAATATTTTCAATGACCACGGGCTCGGCGCTTTGGGCAGCAAGTCCCGTTGCGCCTTCACCGAGTCTGTATACAGCCATTCTCTTCTGTTGCGAAGTAAGGTCTATAGCAGCAAGCAGCTCCAAGGATGAATTGTCATCATTTAACATAAAGAGCGTACAGCGTTCAAGATAGGAGTTTCGCTTCAATAAACGCATCCCCTGCTCTATGGTCTCATTGATATCCGCAGTACTTGCAAGCATTACAGCAATTTCATAGAGTAGCTTTATCTCATTATAGGCGAAGGTCAGCGCGCAGGTCTTACACTCTTCATTGTCCGGTGTATTAATTGGTTCATACATTTTTTTTAATTCCTATGTAGACATATTATATACAAAATATGCTTATTAATAAGTTTAAATTTTGTATAAAAAATAATCAATTTCTATTTTTTGATAGAACGATTCATGCATATACTCCATAAAATTAATGAGTGAGGTGATTATGCAAATTACAGTACACGGAACGCCGACAGATTTGTTAGGCAAAGAGTTGAAGGTAGGTTCAGAAGCACCTGCTGCAAGAATAACGAAGCTTGACGGCAGCAAAAATGTCATAGGGATGATTGCCCCTAATGCACAACTGTTGATAGCGATACCATCATTGAAGACGGAAGTCTGCTCTTTGGGAGCTAAAAAGTTTAATGAACTTGTTTCGAAGTACAAAAAACTTTCAACCATCATGATCACAACAGATGATATTGACTTTGTCAAAGAGTTTTCTGAAAAAGAGGGTATTGACAATGCAGAGATAGTGGTTGATACGGATAGAAATTTCGCAAAAAAATACGGCCTTTTGATATCAGAAGGTAAGCTCAAAGACAGATTGGCAAGAGCCGTTTTTGTTGTGGATAGAGAGGGAGTTCTCTCTTACAAGGAAGTAGTGAACGAGGTGGTGGACGAGGTTGATTACGACAGCTGTCTTGAGGCAGTTGACGAGGCTGCGAAGATTCTTAAAGACGATGGTCACTCGCATGAACAATGGATGGGTGTTTAAAACTTTATACAAAGGAGTTTAAGATGGCTGAATATTACATACAATGGTTGATCTCAAGAGGCTTTGACGTAAATGATCTTGAATCAAAAGGGTTTAACGGAAATACGCCTCTACTACAAGCAGCCCTTGAAGGTGACCTTATTATGGTCAAACGTTTGCTTGATGCAAAAGTGGACCTTTATGCGGTAAACAACGATTTTAACGGTGTTCTCTTTAATGCCTGTTACGCTAACAATAAAGAGATCATTACCAACGTGGTGAAAGAGGGTGGTGATATCAATGATGTTAACGAAGAAGGAACAACGGCATTGATGTATGCAGCCTCTGCGGGGAAGACACTCTGTGTAAAGACCTTGCTAAGTCTGGGTAGTGATGTTGCTTTGGAAAATGAAGATGGTTACAAGGCCATTGATCTTGCGGCAAATAAAGAAGTCTTGAAACTTTTAAGATATGCTTGATCTATACGAAAGTACCTCCCTGTCCAAAAAGAAAGTTGCGATGAAGACAGGCTTTTTAGACTGGAACATGCAGCCTTCAATATTTAAACATTACCCCTCTTCACTTTTTTCTTATCCGCTCTCTACTACCCCCGAGCTTAGATTTTTACATCTGGCACGCTGTGTAACATCAGAACATAAGGTGGGCGGCAAGCCTTATAAGCGTTTGTGCATACCATCGGCAGGTAACCTTCACCCTTTAGAGATGTATGTGCAGATACGTGGCATCAAAGGTATATTAAGCGGTATCTATCATCTTGACAGTGATGAGGATAAGCTGGTACTGGTTCACGATATTGAAGCAGACGGTATTGAAGGTGGTGTCGGGTTAGACAGACGTTTTAAGGGAATGATTATTATGCTCAGCAGTGTCCCTTTTCGTTCGACTTGGAAATATCACGAGCGTGCTATTCGTTACTGCTATCTGGATCTTGGACATCAATTGGCCGGTTTGGAAATTGCCGGCCTAAGTCAAAAACATAATCTGACATTTTTGTCGGACTTTGACAGGCATAGACTTAGTAAAGATATGGGTTTGGATGATCAAGAACAGATACTCAGTGTCGTCTTGTACGGTGAATGCAGCAATAAGGCGGTAAAACCGCTTTCTTCAACAGTGATTCGGGTTCAGCCTACGGATTATTATGAGGCACACCCCATCCACGAACAGGTATTTAAAGATTACGAAGGCTTTGTTAAGCCCGGGCTTGAGCTTGGAGATGTTTCTGCCGGGATAGACGAGCTTATCTTATCACGTCGTTCTGCAAGAGAGTTCTTACTGGAAAAGATAGAAAAAGAGTCCCTAGAACAGATTATGCAGCTTCTTCTGCAGCTTCCAGAGTCAATATCGTGCCATATTGTCCTAATGCGAAGCGAAGCATATACACCAGGCCTTTACCAGGGTTCATGTTTGAAGCGTGAAGGAGTGTTTATAAATGAGATTGTTGACCTACTAGTTCATCAACAGTTTATTTTTAACGCATCCTTAGTCTTAGTATTTAGCTCCGCCGACTTTAGGGCTAAATTATTGACACAAACTGCTTATTTCGTACATATCCTCAGCTTTCATCTTCGTTCGATGAGCCTTGGTTTAAGTGGGGTCGGGGCTTTTTATGATAAAGAGTTACAAGAGTTCTTGCAAACACAAGAGAGTGTTTTGTATACCGTGGCAGTTGGCAAAGTGTAATTTTTATATGACTCTGATGGGAGTTATATCAATGTTAAAACAAAGAGAAAAAAATGAAAAACACTCATCAAGAAGAAGCCGATAGTATTCTCAATATCTTTCGTTTTTATAAACGTGACGGAGAGCTGTATCTAAACGAAGATACGAAGACACTTAATGAACTATTTGATGCAGTTGTACTAGCAATCAATACGACAGGTCCGCTTAAAACGCAACTTCCTTATGTGGAATTTGTTTTACCGAGCAAACGGATAGAAGAGGGGGATGCCGGCTGGATAGGCCATTTTCAAGACTTGGATAACAGACGTTTTTTCCTTAGTGATGTGTATGATTTTTTAAGTCTGTTTTACTCTAAACGAAGGCGTGAAGTGAATGCCTAAAAGGATTTTTTGTGGTAAGTGTATATCTTCAAGATGACAATATAAAAATAAAAGTCCCCGTAGGTACGACAATGAAAGAAGTGGCGAGAAAGGCAGGCGCCGCTATGGAGTTTGGTTGCCGTGTAGGTGACTGCTCGACCTGTATCGCCCATGTCAAGTCAGGCATGACTCTTTTAAATGATAAAAATGAAAAAGAGATCAAGGTGCTGGAGATGATAGGCGGTAACCTCAGTGAACTGCGTCTTATGTGCCAGTGCAGCGTCAAATGTGAGGAGGGCGAGATCGTGATCTCGTACGGCTTATAATGCTGGGAGCTATAGCCGCATTATGTGATGATGTCCATTTTATCGGGGCCTTTGATCCGAAGATACGTACCTTTGATATCATCATGAAAACGGCTAACGGCAGTTCGTATAACTCTTACCTTGTTCGCGGAAGTGAAGGGGTCTGTGTTATGGATACGGTAAAAAAAGAGTTCTCGGAAGCTTTTTTCCAAAGACTCGAACTCTTGTGCGATTATGATGAGATTAAGTACATCGTCTTACATCATCTCGAACCTGATCATTCTGGTGCCCTCGAGGAGTTGATGGAACGCGCGCCGCAGGCAAAACTCATTATCTCCGGACGGGCGGTTATGATGCTTAAGGGCATTATTAAGACGGATGTGCCTTTTGAAGTTGCCAATACGGGAAAGATCATCTCGCTCGGGGATAAGACCATAGAGTTTTTAAGTACACCGTTTTTACACTGGCCTGATACGATGAGTTCTTACTTGCATGAAGAGAAGATCCTTTTTAGCGGGGATGTCTTTGGAAGTCATTATTATGATGAGAGACTTTTTGATGATGAGGTAGGTGATTTTGCATATGCCTTTAAATATTATTATGAGCATATCATGCGTCCTTTTAAGCAGTATGTCTTGCAGGCGCTTAAGCTTTATGCCCGTTTTGATATCACGACCATTGCCCCCTTGCATGGCCCCATACTTCGTACCAATCCGCAGTTTTATATCAACAAGTATGCGCAGTGGAGCAGTGAAGAAAAGTTTAGAAAACATGAGTTTGGAAACAAGATGCTTTCGGTCTTTTATATGTCGAGTTATGATAATACCCACCTCATGGCTGAAAAGATCATGGAAGGTGCAGATGCGGTGGAAGGGATAGTGGCGAGTATGTATGATCTGGCCTCTTTGGACGAGAGTAATATGATCGACCTGCTTGAAGAGTCTGACGCCGTTGTAATCGGTTCGCCGACTATTAATGGTGACGCCGTGAAACCAGCCTGGGATCTGCTTACATGTATGGCCTATCTTGAGAGCGGATCAAAGGTAGGTGCAACCTTCGGTTCCTACGGTTGGACGGGTGAAGCACCTGAGATGCTGCATGACAGGATGCGTTGGCTTAAGTTCAGGCTCCCTGTCAAACCGATGAAGATCAAGTTGATCCCTACCGATGACGAACTGGACGATTGCTTAAGCTTTGGTGCGGAGATAGCTGAAATAACAATGGGAAAACTAGTGGAGATGGAGATATGAGTTCACATACGATTATGGAAAATGAGATCATCGCCTTATTGCAAAAACATGCGGTAGATGAGTACGCGAAAGAAGAGTTGGCGCCGTGGGTAGCCAAGAAATCACTGGAAATGCACCATATGTATGAAGATATGGGTTTTGAGAGCAGAACACAGATGGGAAAGTTCATGTTAGAACATTTTAGGACCTTGGCTGAAGAGAAACCTAAAGACAAGTTATGGAAAAAATTTCTGTATGACGAGATAGGCAAGATCGCTCCGGCGTGTGTAAGCTGCAATGATCAACTCACCTGCTTTAGCTGTAGGGTAAGCGAGGTAAGTGCATGACTTAGCTCACAAGCAGCAAAGGTGCGTGGGCTTGCTGCCGAAGCAAACCTAGTGTTAGCGTAGACAAGGTGGCTTTGTCGCTTTATCGTATCAAGCGCAGTAGAAGTGCATGACTTAGCTCACAAGCAGGAAAGGTGCGTGGGCTTGCTGCCGAAGCAAACCTAGTGTTCAATAAAAAATAGTCTTTTTATAGATCATATTTTAGTGCGTAAGCGTAGATAAAGTGGCTTTTAGGGAAAAATCGGCCTTGCCGAGCAATTCTCTTGTTTTGCCGTATAAATAAAGGAAAATATATATGACGACACCAAGTATCTCAACAACCCAGCTGTATGGGCATATCAATACATTGATACAAAGTGACATACCTCTTTTTATTCATGGAAGTCCCGGTATTGGAAAGTCCTACATCGTTGCGGATGTGGCGAAAAACAACTCTCTTGAACTTGTGGATGTGCGTCTTTCCCAGATGGATCCTGTAGATCTTCGAGGGGTGCCCTCCATCAAAGAAAATCAGACGGTATGGATGCCTCCCGTGTTTTTTCCTAAAGAGAAGGATTCGAAAGGTATACTCTTTTTGGATGAGCTTAATTCTGCTCCTCCCGCCGTGCAAGCGGCCATATATCAGCTGGTGCTGGATAGAAAGATGGGGGAGTATGAACTCCCTAAGGGGTGGCGTATTATCTGTGCTGGAAACAGAGTAAGTGACAGAGGTGTGGTTTTCAGACTGCCCACCCCCTTGGCAAACAGGATGGTGCACCTACACGTTCAGGCACGTTTTGAAGACTTTAAACTTTTTGCTATCAAACAGAGTCTGCATGCCTTTATTATCGGTTTTTTAAGTTTCAGACCGGACCTGCTCTCTACTGAACCGGTGATCGAAGATGACGCCAATCCGGCTTTTGCCACACCACGTTCGTATCATATGCTCTCAAATATATTAAAGCTTGACAATGAGATAGGTGCGATCTCTTCCATCATCCACGGCACCATAGGCTATAGTGCAGGGATAGAGTTCATCTCTTATGTCAAGGTATATGAAAGTCTCCCTGATATTTCCGGTATTTATGAGGGACATTACCCCGAAATCAACAATGAACCGGCCCTTTTATATGCATTGGTCTCGGCTTTGGTGGAGTATTTTGACGGCTCGGACGGGCATAAAGAACATCTTTTTATCTTTTCAGAGACCTTGCCAACGGAGTTTGGTGTGATGCTGATCAAAGATGTGGTGGTTAAGGATGAGTCCTTGGCAACCTATAGTGCCTTTGATGCATGGTTACAGAAGTATGGCGAATATATTATCTAAGCGTTTGGAGAAGATAAGGGTTCAATTTCTTTTTGATCATCCTTTTTTATCTGTGCTTGCACTCTCCTTGCCTATGCATGTGCTCTCAAACCCGCATGAGGTCTTTGAGACCAATGGAATGGCAGTTTTTGTGGATGAGTCGAAGGCAGAATCAATCAGTGATGAAAACCTTAAGTACGCTTATGCACATATACTCTTGCATATCCTTTTAAAACACGCTTTTCGTATTGGTGAACGTGATGCACCGACGTGGAATCGTTCTTGTGATATCGTTATCAATCTTTTATTGTCTGATTTTGAACGTGTCGGCCAACGTCCCGAGGACGAGGTGATGCTGGAAAAATTTAAGGACAAAAGCGTTGAAGAGGTCTATCATGCCTTGTTTCAAGAGAGTCCTGATGGAGAGGGGACACCTGATGAAGAGAACCCCAGTGAGCAAAAGCAAGATCTGATTGAAAACGAAGGTGACAGTGAGAGTGCACAAGAAGAGCTGGATAACCTGATTGTTCAGGCGATAGGCGCTGCGCAAAAACAAGGAAACGTCACCGTTTCGTTTTTAGAAGCCATTAATGAGGTCACTAAACCCAAAATAGACCTGCAAACGCTGTTGCATGTCTATTTGAGTGAGAGTTATTTTGACAAGGTGAGTGACTTCTCTCGAGCCAACCGTCGTTTTATTCATCAGGGAATATATCTTCCTGGTTACAAAAAGGAACAAAATCGTCTTCAACTCTACATCGCACTGGACCGTTCTATGAGTATCTCGTATGAGGTTTTTACAAAGTTTTTGGGGATTATCGACGGGACATTGAGGATGAGCAGTGACTTTGAAGTACAGGTCATTCCTTTTGATGAGAGCGTGGATGAAGATGCGATCGTCTCTTATGACGCCCAGTCCGTAGGACTGCCCAAACTCAGCTTTGAGAAAGGAAACGGGGGAACGGACTTTTATGCTGTTTTAGAGTACCTCAAAGAAAAGGCCGTGTATGAAGGATGTCTGATGGTACTAAGTGACGGTTTTTTTAAGATAGATTGTGCAGCACAGCTGCAGACACTGTTTTTACTCAGTGATAAAAAAAATATGAAGAGGCTTGAAAAGTATGGTGACGTCTTTTATTTTGACCTATAAAGAAGAGATCGAAGAGTTAAAAGAAGAAAAAGATTTTGAAGCATTGGGTGATGCAAAATATATGTACCATGAAGATGTTGAAGCACGATTGGAGTGGGCATTTTACCGGCCATCAGGTTCGCATCCCGATCAGGTAAGCGATCCTGATGAGATGGTCTCTATTATGGCCTTTAATCACTCAAGATTAGGCGCTTTGGAGAGATTTACACGTTTGCATGATAATGTTATCTCGGATGAGAGGCTTCGTGTAAAAGTCAAAAACAGAAGCCGTATGCTTTTTCGTGCGATGGTGGATAATGACTTTACGGAGTTGGTGCAAGTGCTGAAGCTCTATCCTCAGTTTATGGAACATGCTTATGATCAGGTCATTAACGGACGTATCTGGAATGAACATTTTGCTGATGTTAAAGCTGCATCCGTGTTGCTGGAGATGATAGAGGTTGATGATGCCTTTAAAAAAGGTATAAGCCGTAGGTTGCAGCCTTTGAAAACATTAAGCGTGGATGAAGCAAAGGAGTATCTCTTAAGTCTGAGCATTCAGGCACAAGATTTGCACAGCTATGTAAAAGAACATTATGTCAATGCTTATGAAACGTGGATAGCAAAGACATCTTTACACCCGCTTCAGCGTATTGCCTTGCAAAAGCAGGTGAATATTTTAAAGGATTAGTCAATGAAGGTAGCCCCGGAAATTATTAAAAGTGTGATGAAGGCACTGTATAACCTCTGTGATGAGGATAACTATAATGTGTATGATGCAGAAGATATTGCCGGATATCTCGGTCTTGATTTGCAGGTCGTTGATGAAGTGCTGGAACTTCTGATGGAGGCGAGGATGATAGCTGAATGTATGACCCTGCACGATGATGGAGTGCAGACCTATCATCTGACGGATAAAGCAATTGATCTGGTGGAAGTGGGATGAAAGTCATAATATTTTATCAAAAACCCGGATGCTCCAGCAATAAAAAACAGAAGAAGATACTCAGAGCTGCAGGCTGTACACTGATTGAACGTAACCTCATGCAGCATGGTATGAGTCCGCAAGAGTTGAGTAGTTTTTTCCATGACAGGCCTCAGCATGAATGGTTTAACCCTAATGCACCGCAAATTAAAACGGGACATATTAATCCTAAGAACTTCAGTAGGGAAGAAGCGCTTAATCTTCTGTTTATGGAGCCTATTTTGATCAGAAGGCCCTTGATGGTTATCAATAACCAAAGGGTGTCCGGTTTTGACAAGGCCAAAATAGAGACTCTTTTAAATGTCTCGCTGGAACAGCCTCTCTTGGATACCTGTTCTTCACAAGGTGAAACCTGTACGGAAAAAAGGAGTGCATCATGAAAATGATAAAAGATTATTTAACAACTGAGAATACCTTTATGCCCGGTTTATATGTAGGGATGATTGTTCTTGCCATCTATCTTAAAGCAATAGGGTGAAACTAAGGAAGATGTGAAATGATATTATATCTACCTATGTGGTGAGGGAACAGATGCATACAGATACTTTGCAAAACTGGCAGCACGGACATGATTTTTTGTATACTAATGAGAAGGGTGAACGCAGGACAGTATATGTTTTGATACTGACGGCAGTGACGATGCTTGTAGAGATCATTGCGGGAAGTGTCTTTGGTTCCATGGCACTTTTGGCAGACGGTTGGCATATGGGAACGCATGTCGCTGCTTTTTTGATAACGATCTATGCCTATCGTTACTCCCGTAAACATGCACATAGCCCGGCCTATAGTTTTGGAACGGGTAAGGTCGGTGTTCTGGGTGGTTTCGCCAGTGCGGTAGCCTTGGGAGTAGTTGCTTTGGTGATGCTGGCTGAATCTTTGCACAGGATCATTGAACCCCAAAGCATTGCGTTTAACGCCGCGATAGGGGTTGCGTTCATTGGACTTTTTATCAATGTTATCAGTGCTTTTTTACTCAAGGATGATCATCACCATGGGCACGATCATCATCACGACCACAATTATCATCACGACTACAATCTCAAAGCGGCATATATGCATGTGTTGGCAGATGCTTTGACCTCTTTACTGGCAATTGTGGCACTTTTGGCGGCTAAGTACTTTGGCTGGAACTGGCTGGATCCTTTTATGGGAATCGTCGGTGCAGTCATCATCTCCCGCTGGTCTTATTCTCTGCTCAAACAGACCGGTCCCATCTTGCTTGATAGTAGTATTGATAAAGGGTATCAAGAAGCAATAGAAAAAGCGATAGAAAGCGATTTTGATAATCGGATTACGGATATACATATCTGGAAGATTAGTGCTAACCATTATGCCGCCATCATCTCTTTGGTGACACACTTCCCCAGACCCATAGAGCACTACGAGGCCTTGGTAAGTGACTTTCATAAACTCTCACATGTCACGATAGAGGTTTACGGATGCGAAGGTGATTCCTGTATTGAAACCGTAGCCTAAGCTTGTTATACTTTAGCCAAAAAGAGGCTAAATATGAATGAGTTTGATTATTGTGAACGTTTAGATGCCGGTTTTTGGGCAGAACCCGTCAATGCTGTCTCAAATGTCTTTTTTATTGTCTTTGCGTATCTTGCCTACCGTTACCTTCGTCGATCCAGCTTAGAGCCTGAAAGTCAATTCTCACCTGTTTTGCTTATCATGACACTTGTGGCCATAGGCATTGGAAGTTTTTTATGGCACACCTATGCGAACAGGTGGGCTGAATTGGCTGATGTGATTCCTATCACTCTTTTTATGCATCTGTATCTTTACTTTTTTGCCCGAAATATTATTAGACTGGGCAGCGTTTTTTCCCTGTTTTTTGTCCTCTCTTTTGTTGGTGTCAATTATCTCTTCTCCGCCTTTATAGATGCGAAACTTTTAAATGGATCAATAGCTTATGTTCCGGCACTGCTATACCTGCTTGCGATGACGGGGTTTATGGGCAAAAGCCCCTATCTAAAAGATTTTGCAGTATCAATACTCATCTTTATAGTCTCTATGCTCTTTCGTACCATCGACTTTCTGGTCTGCGATCTTATCACAGCAGGAACACACTCTCTTTGGCATACGCTTAATGCTGTTTTCCTGTATCGTCTGATTATTTTACTTGTAGATGTAAAACAACAAAAGTGCAGGCTCAGAGCATAGACCGCCTTGCGCAGTATCCTTAGTGTAGTTTAAAAGTAGCACAGAAGAGATAGTTTTTAATTTATTAGAAAATGTGTCACACTTTTGTTGTGTGAATCGTCTTAGGTATATAAACCAAAAAAAGGATCACCTATGTTAGATGAACACAAATCACTGCAGATGCTAGAGGGATTTGGAGCCCATTACAATTACGATACGGCTTATATGAAAGAGATGTTACAGGTCGCTCCGGAAGCTTATGAAACCTTTGAGGCTTTTTTGCCTATGGCCAGTTTTTTCAAGGTGACGCCCAAAGACGTTCTGTTTGTTGCCAAAGTAGCGGCGATGAAAAACGAGGACTGCGCAGCTTGCTTACAGTTAACGGTAGATATGGCGCTGGAAGCGGGCGTCGACAGAGACGTCATTAAAGAGATCGTTCATAATGAAGGAAAAAACTTATCCTACACATTGAAAGATATTTATGATTTCACCTTAAGTGTGGCACAAAATATGCCTATAGAGAATGATTTGTATGATAGAATCATACAATCGTATTCACCGGCTGTTATGATGGAGTTGGCGCTTGCTATTGCGTCGACAAAGGTCTTTCCTGCTATAAAAAGAACCTTGAACCAGGCCCAAAGTTGCTCCGTGGTCGACATTAGAGTGTAAAAGGAAAGCTATGGATGAAGCAGTTGCCCAGACTCAGGTATACCGCAGTGCTATCATCTCTTATGTTTACCGTATTACGGGTTCACTTGAAGATGCAAAAGATATTACGCAAGAGACGATACTGAAATATATACATTCCAACACTCAGGAGATACAGAGTCCAAAAGCATGGATGTTTAAAGTCGCTACTAACCTGTCCTGGGATTTTTTAAAAAGTGCACAACACAAAAGGGAGTCTTATATAGGTCCCTGGCTTCCCGAACCCTACCTGGAGGAGAGTTCTGATGTGCAAGAAGAACTTGAACTTGATGAATCACTCTCTATGGCACTTCTGGTTGTTATGGAAAGACTCTCGCCCAAAGAGAAGAGCGTGTATATCCTGCATGATATTTTTGACTTTTCGCATAAGGAGGTCGCAGATATTGTCAATACGAGTGTGCAAAACAGCCGACAGCTCTCTTCACGTGCCAATAAAAAGCTGAAAATTGACAAAAGCTCATTTACCCCGAGCAAAGACGAACACATACAGCTGACCAACTCCTTTCTTGAGGCAGTTAAAATAGGTGACTTTGATAATCTCAAAAAAATCTTTTCTGATGAGATCAAGTTTCATTCCGACGGCGGAGGAAAAGCAGTCGCCTTTAGAAAAGTCTTGTACAAGGACAGCAGGTATATCAGCGAGTTTTTTGTCAACAACGTCAGTAAGCCTATTTTGCAAGAGAATGAAGGCTCAAGAGTTGAGACAAGATGGTTTAACGGCTCTTTGGGTGTCATTGTTGTGCATAAAAACCGTATCGTCACAGCCTTTAGTTTTGAGATAAGGAGCAAAAAAATATCAGCCGTCTATGCTTTGAGAAACCCTGATAAATTGAAGTTTTTCGTCACAGCATGAAGAGGATGAAGCATTGGTTCTAGCAGGTGTAACTTCTTCTATGTCTATATTAATTAATAAACTTTAGGTAATTATTTCAATTAGTATGATAGGGTAAATGCATAATATAAATTGATATTAAGAAGAGTCTGTACTATGCCTAATACACTTGTTTCTTTGAACACGATACCTTTAAACTCTATAGTGTGCCGTTATGTCGATAATGACTTTGTGATTATTGATTTTAATACGGCTGTCTGGATGAAAGAAGGTGTTAACACAGAAGAGATTATTGGGAAGAGTATAAGAGATCTCTTTGAGGGGGTTGATGAGAACGGATTTTTTGATCTGCTCTTAGGTGTGTATCGTAGTGGGGTCTGTGAAGAACATAGGCTTAGTGATAATAAGGATATAAACAGCGACAGGCGGAAGTGGGCCAGTAAACTGGCTAACGGAGATATCTTAGTCATTTATGAGGAAACAAGTCTGGACAAAGAGCATGTCAAAGAAGAGTCCCTCAAGCAAAAAGGTCTTGAAGAGGCACAGAAAATTATCCATTTTGGTTACTGGGAATGGAATACAAAGACAGATGATGTTTTATGGTCAGATGAAGTCTATCGCATCTTCGGCGAAGAGCCTCAAAGATTGACACCGACATTGGAACGATTTGTTTCCTACTTTGAGTTGGAAGATAAGAGTACCTTGAAAGCAGTCATTGCCGATGCGCTAGAGCACAAAAAATTTGATACGCTTAATTTCAAAATACAGCGAGAAGATGACACCGTACACTACCTCCAATGTTCGGGTAAGGCAGAGTTCGATGAACAAGGAAGCCCCGTAACCATGATCGGTACGGTCTTGGATGTCACCGCGCAACACGAAGTGGAAGATCAACTGAAATCACTTGGCTACATCGTTGAAAACAGTATCAATGAAGTCTATATCTTTGATGCAAAGACACTGCATTTTACCTATATCAATAAAAAAGCACACTTTAACATCGGGTACACGCTAGAAGAGCTGATGAATATGACTCCCGTGGACATTAAACCTGAATATACAATGTCAAGTTTTTTAAAACTGATAGAGCCACTCAGGAAGAGTTCACAGGAATATCTTGTTTTTGAGACGATACATCGTCGTAAAAACGGAAGTAGTTATAATGTTGAAATACGTATACAGTCGATGGAAATATGTGCCGACAAGCAGTTTGTGGTGATGACGCATGATATCTCTGAGCGGGTACAAATGAAAGAAAAGCTCCATCTGCTGGCTACGACAGACTTCTTGACGGGAATTTACAATCGCCATAAGACCAATGAAGAGATTGAGATTGAAATAGGAAGGGCTAAACGTTTTCAGGTCTCTTTTGCCTTAGTTATGTTTGATCTTGATTTTTTTAAAAAGATCAACGACTCTCACGGGCATCATATTGGGGACTATGTACTTCAAGAGCTCTGCAGTGTGATCTCGGCAGAGATACGTGAAAGCGATCGCTTTGGAAGATGGGGAGGCGAAGAGTTTATCATTGTTCTGCCGCATCTGAACCAAGAACAAGTGATGGACTTCTGTGAAAAGTTAAGAAAAAGTGTAGAAGGGCATAGCTTCAAAGATATTCCCCGAGTAACTATCAGTATCGGCGCTACGGTGTTTAATGAGAATGATACAGGCGGAACTCTTTTAAAGCGGGTGGATGATGCGCTGTATGAAGCCAAAAAAGAGGGACGTAATACCATCAGGTTTAAATAGACACACTTTTTTTATCCTGAAGACTTTTCTTTTAAGTTTAGATAAAATACACTCAAAAATAATCAGGACTGACTATGGCAATAGGTTTTTTTGCAGTATTTGATGATATCGCAGCGCTTTTAGACGATGCGGCAGCGATGAGCAAGATCGCGACCAAGAAAACGGCAGGTGTATTGGGTGATGACCTTGCGGTGGGCGCACAAAAGGCATCGGGCTTTTCTGCTTCGAGAGAACTTCCTGTCTTATGGGCGATCACAAAGGGCTCCCTGCGAAATAAGCTCATTATTTTACCTGTAGCCTTTTTGCTCAGCGCCTTTGCATCATGGAGTATCGTTCCTATCTTAATACTCGGAGGTCTTTATCTGGCCTTTGAAGGTGCTGAAAAGATCTACGAGTACTTTTTTCCGCATAAGCAGACAATAAAGCAGGTCTTGTCCCTGAGTGAAGAAGAGATCTTGGAATATGAATCAAAAAAGGTCAAGTCGGCGATACTGACGGACTTTATACTCTCCATCGAGATCATTGTGATTGCTTTGGGTACGGTTCTTGAAAAGGCTCTTCCTGTTCAGGTCATTGTCGTCTCCTTTGTGGCCTTGCTGGCTACCATCGGTGTTTACGGCTTTGTCGCACTGCTGGTCAGAATGGATGATGTCGGTTTCAAGATGATAGAGATGGCTGATGAAAAAAGCAGGATTGTGAAATCTCTGGGTGAGATACTGGTGGCTGCCTTGCCCAGGGTGATCAAGTTCCTTACCATCATCGGCACTGTAGCAATGCTTTTGGTGGCGGGAGGGATCTTTATGCATAATGTCCATCAAATCCATGATACCTTACATTTTATGCCGAGTCTCTTGGCGGAACTGCTCACAGGCCTGGTGATCGGTATGATCGTTTTAGCCCTTGAAAAACTGTTTATGAAGTTCACAAACCCAAGGGCCAAAGAAAAAGAGTAAGGCCCTTGTAAAGTTATCGTATTTCGATTAAAAAGTCTATATTTTCCAACGATGCCTGTTTTTTAGACGCTCAAGAAGTATGCCTGCGATATTATGGTGATATAATGATGAAATATATTAATTTTATTGCAGGAGAAAAAATGTCCCATCCTTATGCCGGAAAGTCAGCACCAAAAAGTACTCTTGAGAATATTCCTCTTTTAATCTCTTCGTATTACACGCAAAAACCAAATGTTGAGCTCAGTACGGAAAAAGTTGCCTTTGGTACTTCCGGTCATCGTGGTAATGCTTCAAAAAACAGTTTTAACGAAGACCATATTTTTGCCATCGTTCAAGCCATGTGTGAGTACCGTCAATCCGCCGGTATTAAGGGAACGCTTTTTATAGGCAAGGACACACATGCCCTATCAACACCCGCACAGCTCACTACGTTACAGGTCTGCGTGGCCAATGGGGTGTCGTGCAAGATAGCAAAGGATGATGGGTATACGCCCACGCCGGTTGTCTCCTTCACCATCTTGCAAGCCAATAAAAACAGAGACACACAAAGTGATGGCGTTGTTATAACACCCTCCCATAATCCCCCAAGTGACGGTGGTTTTAAGTATAACCCACCTAACGGAGGACCGGCAGACACAGATGTGACCAATAGCATCCAAGATCGTGCCAATGCAATCTTGAAAAACGACCTGCGTGAAGTGAAAAAAGTCTCTTTGCATGAGGCGCTTAAGAGTGATCTTGTGCAAGAGTATGACTTTATAACGCCATATGTCGAAGCCTTGGATACCATTATAGATATGCAGAGCATAAAAGACTCCAAGCTCAAAATCGGAGTCGATCCTATGGGTGGTTCGGGCATTGCAGTGTATCAAAAAATAAAAGAGGTATATGGCCTTGATATGGATATCGTAAATGAGTATGTAGATCCGACCTTTAGTTTTATGAGTTGCGATCATGACGGGAAGATCCGTATGGATTGTTCTTCATCCTATGCTATGGCCTCTTTGATCTCACTTAAGCAGAAGTATGATATCGCCTTTGGAAATGATCCCGATTTTGACCGTCACGGTATTGTTACTCCAAGTGTTGGATTGATGAATCCCAATCATTATCTTTCTGTTGCTATCTGGTACCTCTCTTCGCATAGAAAAGAGTGGAAATCCTCCCTGAAAATAGGAAAGACACTGGTCTCAAGTTCTATGATTGATCGCGTCGCACACTCTTTGGGTAAAACAGTAATGGAAGTCCCTGTCGGTTTTAAGTGGTTTGTAGAAGGACTGTATGAGGGTAGTCTTGCTTTTGGCGGAGAAGAGAGTGCCGGAGCCTCTTTCCTGCGTCGTGACGGATCGGTATGGTCCACCGATAAGGATGGTGTTATCCTTAATCTTCTCGCAGCAGAGATCACGGCCAGACTCAAGAAAGATCCGAGCCAGATATATCAAGAGTTTGAAAAAGAGTTTGGATGCTCTTTTTACGCACGTACGGATGTTCCCTCTACACCCGAGCAAAAAGCCATACTCAAAAACCTCTCAGCAAAAGATGTGACTTCAACAACATTGGCGGGCGAAGAGATCGAAGGAAGGTTTACAGAGGCCAGCGGTAATAGTGCCAAGATAGGAGGCCTGAAAGTGACGAGTAAAAACGGATGGTTTGCAGCGCGCCCTTCAGGAACGGAAGACATATATAAGATATACGCGGAGAGTTTTATCTCGCCTGAACATTTAAAACAGATTCAAGATGAAGCCAGGGAGATCGTTCTTTCAGCAATCTCTTGAAAAAAGAAAGGATTCAAGCTTAATTGTCTAAAAAATAATCATAAATTGATTTTTTATTATTCAATTTGAGTTATACTGATTCTCATGTTAGAAAAAAATATAATAATCTTTACCGACCTAGACGGAACCCTGCTGGATCATAATACCTACAGCTTTGAAGCAGCTCTGCCTATGCTTGATTTTATCAAAAAACAGAAGATTCCCCTGATTATCGTAACAAGCAAGACGAAGAGTGAGGTTATTCATATCCAGAAGCTTCTTGGTCTAAAAACACCTTTTATTGTTGAAAATGGGGCAGGTATATTTATCCCTAAAGAGGGTGAATATGAGATGATACCGCTTGGATGTGATTATCAAGAGGTACGCAGTGCTTTTGTCCGTTATGCTAAACATATAGCAATGCGTGGCTTTTTTGATATGAATATTGGTGAGATCAGTGAATATACGGGCCTAGATGCCAAGTCAGCTGCTGATGCAAAGGCACGCTCCTTTAGTGAACCCTTTGTACTTGAAGATGAAAAGGCGCTCTCAAAACTTCTCAAGATGGCTGAAAAAGACGGGCTTGATGTAGTCAAGGGCGGGCGTTTTTATCATCTTATTACCAAAGGACAGGATAAGGCAAAGGCTATGAATACTCTTGTCGCACGCTATGAAAAAGAGAAAGGATGTAGTTTTAAGACCGTCGCACTTGGTGACAGTCCTAATGATCTGACTATGTTGAAAAATGTAGACACCCCCATATTGATCCCTCGTCCTGACGGCTCTTATATGCCCTGTGATATTGCTCACATAAGCCAGGCACCTTTTCCGGGAGCCAAAGGTTGGAATACGGCAATGAAGGAGTACTTTAATGTCCAATAAAACATTGCTTCGCAATACGTTTGATGAACTGCTCAAAGAGATTACACCTCAAAGCCTCATAGCGCAACAGGTTCGGTTGAAGGGGGATACTTTACGTATCTCAAATACAGACTATGATCTAAGCCGTTATAAAAAAATATACCTTTTGGGCTCGGGAAAGGCTGTCATTCCCATGGCTAAAGAGGTGCATGGACTTTTAAGCTCTTATATTACACAGACTCTGATCATTGGAGCGTATGACTGCAATGAAAAGTTTGATGATTGCCTTTATTTTAAAAGTACACACCCCCTGCCTTCATCAAAAAGTGTTCAAGCAGCCAAATCATTGCAAACCATAATGTCTCAATGTGATGAGGATGACCTTTTTATTTATCTGCTTTCAGGCGGAAGTTCGGCAATGATTGAATTACCTGAAGAGACAATATCTTTAAAAGAATTTCAAGAGACAACCGCGCTGATGCTTCGAGGCGGGATGCCCATAGAAAAAATGAACAGCGTGAGGAAGCATATTTCCCAGGTTAAAGGGGGTAAGCTGGCAAATCACACCAAGGCAGAAGGGATTGTATTGGTACTTTCTGATGTTATCGGGGATGATCTGCATGTGATTGGTTCTGCGCCCTTATATTATGATACCAGCAGCTTTGAAGATAGTGTATCTGCGCTTAAAGAGTATGGACTTTTTAAAAAGATACCAAGCAGTGTTCGTAACTTTCTTAAAGAGGGAGAACAGGGTTTACATGAAGAGACACCAAAGGCAGCCCATCAACACATCCATCATTATATACTGGGTTCGAACTCACTTGTCCTTGAAAAAGCACACGAAATTCTTCGTAAGAAAGGTGTTGAGGCAAGTGTGATTGAAAAACCGTATAATGGGGATGTAAATGAACTCGCTGAGGAGTTTATTCAGTTCGCAAAGAGACATCAGGGTAGGGAACATTGTTATGTTTTTGGTGGAGAATCTACAGTGCTTGTTGATGGGGAAGGAAAGGGCGGGCGTAACCAGCACCTGTGTTTGTCTATTTTAGGCCACCTGGATGGAAAAATAGACCTGACCTTTTTAAGTGCTGCCACAGATGGAGTAGACGGTAATTCAGATGCGGCAGGTGCCCTGATAGATCTTCACAGTCCGGCTAATGCGATATCTCATAATCTTGAGGTAGAATATTACTTGGATACCTTTGACTCCAACAGCTTTTTTGACCAGACAGGGGAGTTGTTGATTCCCGGTCCAACCCATAATAATTTGCTTGATATCGTAATGATGCTTATCAAGCCGAAACCGACATTAGGAGATATAGATGGCTGATTTTTTTCAAAACGGGGTGATCACTACACTTCAAAAACTGGGGGAGCGCTCTTTGGAAGAGTTAGAGAATGAACTCGAGTCTTATGCAAAACGCCATCACATGGTCTTGCTACTACCGGCTTTGTATTCTGAGTTTGAGACACCGGCCATGCATAAGATCATTGAAGAACTAAAGAATGTCACGTATATCCATAAGATTATTTTGGGGCTTGACTGTGCTACAAAAGAGCAGTTTGAAGAAGTTAAGAAATTGATGTCCGTACTTCCTTGTCCCGTCGATGTCCTTTGGAATGACGGCCCCCGCATTAAGGAACTATATGCCGATCTCACTTCGGAAGGGTTCCCCGGTTTAGACACTCCGGGCAAGGGCCGTAATGTATGGACTATGATAGGGTATGGTCTGACGGATCAGGACTCTTATGCTTTTGCCCTGCATGATTGCGATATTGTAAATTATTCCAGAGAGATACCCGCACGCCTGTTTTTTCCGGTCGTGCACCCCGCCTTGGATTTTGAGTTTAACAAAGGCTTTTATTCACGAGTGACGAATCAACTTCATGGTCGTGCAACACGGCTCTTTTATTCACCCTTGGTACACTCTTTGGGGAAGGTCTTCGGAAGTAGCCGATATCTGGACTATATGGAGAGTTTTAGGTATTCTCTCTCGGGAGAATTCTCCTTTATACGCTCACTGGGACGGGGTATAGGGATTTCACCGACATGGGGGCTTGAGGTCTCTACCTTAAGTGAGGTCTATAAAAATACCTCAAACCGTCGTATCTGTCAGACGGAGATCATGCAGACCTATGAGCATAAACATCAAGAACTGGGCTCACAGGATTCCGGTGGCGGTATCTATAAGATGGCAACGGATATCGCGAAGACACTGTTTCGTGTGATGGCGCAAGAAGGGGTTGTCTTTTCTGAATCAGCATTTAAAACGTTGCAGGCCACCTTTTATCAAGAATCGCGTTTTGAGATATCAAAATACAATGCACTCAGTAAACTCAATTCACTCGAATATAACAGAGAAAAAGAGATTGGTGCAGTCATGGCATTTGAAGAGGCGATCAAAGAGGCAGCCAGTGAGTTTTACGATAATCCTATGGGTGCGCCTTCGCTTTCGCCATGGATTACTGTGCGTTCCGTACTGCCGAATTTTTCAGACAAGTTTACAGCTTATGTTAAAGAGGATAACAAATGATACACATCTCTGATCCTGAACATACTATAAATAAGCGTCTGCATAGACTCTATCCCCCTGAGATAGCACAAAGGGCGGTCAATGACCTCATTGATCTGGTCTTTAAATATCAACAGCGAATTGACTCGGAAGCTTACCATCTTAGCCAAAAAGATGTAGTGCTTATTACTTATGGGGATCAGGTTAACCGTGACCATGAGGCCTCCTTACAGACGCTAAGTGAGTTTATGGACAGACACCTTCAGGGAGTGGTCAACTCCATTCATATCCTGCCTTTTTATCCATCGTCATCGGATGACGGATTTTCGGTAGTTAACTACAGTGCAGTAGATCCACGTATGGGCTCGTGGAGGGAAATAGATATTATCAGTTCAAAGTATAGACTGATGGTTGACGGCGTTATCAACCATGTATCACAATTTTCAAACTGGTTTAAAGCCTATCTTGCGGGAGATCAATACTTTAAGGAGTTCTTTATTGAGCTTGACCCATTAACAGACCTTAGCAAGGTGGTGCGTCCCCGCGCAACTCCTCTGTTAAGCGAGTTTGTTGACAATAAGGGGAAAATCCATAACATATGGACGACCTTTAGTAAGGATCAAGTTGATTTGAATTATAAAAATCACAGGGTGTTGCGTAATGTTCTTGATGCACTTTTTTATTATATTGAAAAAGGGGCGACCCTGATCCGTCTGGATGCGATTGCTTTTATCTGGAAAGAGATAGGTACGGAGTGTGTTCATTTGACTCAAACCCACGAACTGATTCAACTGATGCGTGAGGTCTTGCACGAAGTGGCTCCAGAGGTCATTATCATCACCGAGACAAACGTACCCCATCATGAGAATGTCTCTTATTTTGGAAGCGGGGATGATGAAGCGCAGATGGTGTATAACTTTGCCCTGCCGCCGCTTCTCGTGCATGCTATCTTGCACGGAGACACAAAGACTTTGACGAAATGGGCAAAGTCGCTTACCCTGCCAAGCAATAAGGTCTGCTTCTTCAACTTCACAGCCAGCCATGACGGTGTCGGTCTGAGACCGGTTAAGGAGATACTCAGCGAGGAAGAGATTGATTACCTCGTAAAACATGTGCAGAGTCACGGTGGACTGGTCTCTTTTAGAGCTGAAGAAGATGGTTCGCAAAGTCCTTATGAACTTAATTGCTCCTATATTGACACACTGAGCCATCCTGATGAAGATGATATAGTACGCATTAAGCGTATGCTTCTTTCTCAAGGTACAGCCTTGGCTATGCCGGGTGTCCCGGGGATCTATTTTCATTCGCTTGTGGGGTCACGAAACTATCATGACGGTGTAAAGCACACCGGTATAAATCGTTCTATTAACCGTGAAAAGTACAATGCAGACTGGTTGGAAAAGGAGCTCAGTGAACAAGGTAATCTGGCCAAAACAATGCTCGACAGCTATAAAAGGCTTATTTCCATTCGCAGTAATGAATCAGCTTTTAACCCTCATGGAGGCTTTCATTTTCTTGACATCGATACACGGCTATTTGTCATAGTTCAGATAAGTATTGATGAGCAAGAGCGTATTATAGTGATACACAATTTTTCTGCTGAAGAGGTTGTCTGTACTCTACCAAATGAGATCGCCTTGCCGGTGCAGGACATTCTCTCTTCTTATGAGGCAGATGAAAGCAGGGAACTCAAACTTGAGCCCTACCAGATGATGTGGCTCAAGGGGAGTATGACATGAAAAGAAGAGTACTTCAATCTCAGTAAGACTAAACAAACTATACACAAGGAAAAATAATGATTAAAAAATGTTTATTCCCGGCTGCGGGTTACGGAACACGATTTTTACCCGCGACAAAAGCCATGCCGAAAGAGATGCTTCCTATTCTTACCAAACCGCTAATTCAGTACGGTGTTGAAGAAGCTATGGGTGCAGGATGTGATGTGATGTCAATCATCACGGGCCGTGGAAAGCGTGCCATCACCGACCATTTTGATATATCCTATGAGCTTGAGCATCAGATAGAGGGCTCTTCCAAGGAAGCACTGTTAGGAGATATCCGCCGTATCATCGATCAGTGTACCTTTACCTATACCCGTCAAAATGAGATGAAGGGTCTGGGTGATGCTATTTACAAGGGAAGGGTTCTTGTTGGTGAGCAAGACCCTTTTGCGGTTATTCTCGCAGATGACCTTTGTGTTAATCCTGATGGTGAGGGAATCCTGGCCCAGATGGCCAAACTTTATGAAAAGTACAAGTGCTGTGTTGTTGCGACTATGGAAGTTCCGTTGGAAGAGGTGCACAAGTATGGTGTGATTGAGGGAAGTGAAATAGAAGAGGGTGTCTATATGGTCTCAAACATGATTGAAAAGCCCGATAATGACAAGGCTCCTACTAACCTTGCGGTTATTGGACGGTATATATTGACACCGGATATTTTTGCTGTTATACAAAAGACGAAACCTGGAAAAAATGGTGAGTTACAGATCACGGATGCTCTTTGTGCACAGGCAAAAAAGGGAATGGTGATTGCGTACAAGTTTAAGGGTAAACGTTTTGACTGCGGTAGTGTAGACGGTTTTGTCGAAGCAACCAACTACTTTTATGATAAAAGTCAAAATAAGTAATGGTAGGCACAAAGAAGATGAGGAATATAAGAGACATCTGCTTTGCAGACCGCCGCGGTTTGTTTTGTATGATATAAGTTAATAAGTGGGGTTTGAACTATGAGCGAAACAGAAAATCTAACAGATGTTATCATCTATGGTGGGCATGGGGATCTTGCATTTAGAAAGCTAATGCCGGCACTCTATTACCTGTGTGACGATGGATATTTAAATCAGCAAAGTAGGATAATAACAGTTTCACGAACAGATATCCCTCATGAAAAGCATATCGAGCTTGTGCGTTCGAAACTGCTTGAGTTTTTGGCACCGGGTGAATTTTATGAAGAGAAGTTTGAAAACTTTGGACAACAACTTTATAATGTAAAGGTTGATTTTGAAGATGAAGGAAGTTATCAGGACTTAAAAGAGTTATTGTCCTTACATGAGGAGCGTGAACGTGTCAATTACCTCTCAACCTCTCCTGACTTTTTTGGAGCGATATGCAAGGCCTTGTGTGCTTGGGAACTTATAACACCTAGATGCCGTGTCGTACTTGAAAAGCCCATCGGACGTGATCTCAAGTCATCACGTGTCATCAATGTGGAAGTCTTGAAATATTTCCAGGAGAAACAGATCTACCGTATTGATCACTATTTGGGGAAAGATACGGTGCAAAACATCATGGCATTACGCTTTTCAAACCGTTTTTTCATGCCTTTATGGGATGCGAACAACATAGACCATATTCAGATCACAGTAGCAGAGAGCGTCGGTGTTGAGGGCCGTTGGGGATATTATGATGAGTACGGTGCCATGCGTGATATGATTCAAAATCACTTGATGCAACTACTGTGTCTAATTGCGATGGAGCCGCCGTGTTCACTCGACGCGGACAGTGTTCGAGATGAAAAGGTCAAGGTATTACGTTCCCTTCGCCTGATGAGCCCTGCCGATATCGAACGAAAAACGGTACGTGCACAGTACTCTCATGGAGCGAGCGAGGGTAAACCCGTTCCCGGTTATTTAGAGGGTGAGGGGGTTGCTGAAAGTACAACCGAGACATTTGCTGCACTGCGCGTTGATATTGATAATTGGCGCTGGAATGGTGTGCCTTTTTATATTCGAAGCGGTAAGCGTATGCAAAAACGTAATTCGGAGATAGTGATACAGTTTAAACAAGTTCCTTATTCGATATTTGCCAATGGTGGAAGCTGCATTTCTGATAATAAACTAGTGATATCCCTACAGCCTAAAGAGAGTATCGAACTGAAGTTGATGAATAAGATTCCGGGACTGAGTGAACAGATGCATTTACAACAGGTGGATCTTGAACTTAACGCTCCTGTTAATACAAAGCACAAACCTGAGGCTTACGAACGTCTTCTTTTGGATGTTATACGCGCTAACCCGACACTGTTTATGCGTCTGGATGAGGTCGAAGCTGCCTGGAAGTGGGCAGACGTTATCTTGGAAGGTTGGGCAAAAAATGCAGTGCCTATGAAAAGCTACAGTGCGGGTACAGATGGCCCAAGCGCGGCGATACAGTTAATCGCAAGAGACGGCAGGAGCTGGAACGATGAGTAAATTGGTACACGCATTTACCCGGCAGGAAGAGCTGACTGACAGCTTGAGCCAGAGTATAGCGAGTCAGCTTCAAAAGGCCATTAAAAGAAATGGAAAAGCAAGTTTGCTTGTTTCAGGGGGAAGTACACCCAAGCCACTTTTTGAAAAACTTAGGCAGATCCCTCTGGAGTGGGATAAAGTAAGTGTCGGTCTTTGCGATGAGAGATGGGTTTCTCCTTCACACATAGACAGTAATGAAAACTTTGTAAAAAAGAACCTCCTTCAAGACAAGGCAAGCAAGGCTAGGTTTGTAGGTATGTATAATGAGGGTAGCGATGTTACAGATGCACAGAGTTTGTGTTCACAAAAGATCAAGGAGGAACTTTACCCTTTTGATGTGGTTATTTTGGGGATGGGAAGTGATGCCCATACGGCTTCGCTCTTTCCTGAAAATGTAAAACTACAAAAAGCTTTTGATCTTAATAATAAAGAGATTTGTATAGCAGTTGAGCCTAAGGACGCCCCTCATATGCGAATGAGCCTAACACGTTCAGCAATTTTAAGTGCCAAACATCTTTATGTCCACTTTGAAGGCAAGGAGAAGCTTGCTGTTTATAAAGAGGTGCTAAGAGGGGAAGATATGTATAGTATGCCCATTCGCTCTGTTCTAAATCAAGATATTAAGGATGTGGAGGTATATTTCACATGAATGAGACCATAAAAAAAGTGACAGAAGCCATCATTAAGCGTTCTGCACAGAGCAGGGCGGTTTATTTGGATCGTATGGCTTTGGCTAAGGGATATGGGGTAAACCGAAATCGACTTGGGTGCAGTAATTTGGCCCATGCTATGGCGCCTATGCAAGAAAATGAGAAGGTGTCTCTTTCTCAGATGCAAAGTCCAAATATCGCTATTATAACGGCTTATAACGACATGTTATCTGCGCATGAACCTTATAAACTCTATCCTGCATTGATCAAGCGTACACTAGGGGATCTGGGGGCAACGGCTCAGGTTGCGGGCGGAGTGCCTGCCATGTGTGACGGGGTGACACAGTCTCAGCCGGGAATGGAGTTAAGTCTTTTCAGCCGGGATAATATTGCGATGGGAACGGCTATCGGACTTTCGCATAATGTTTATGACGGAGCACTTTATCTTGGTGTATGTGACAAGATCGTTCCAGGGCTGGTGATCGGCGCCTTGGCGTTTGGTCATCTACCTGGAATGTTTGTCCCTGCCGGCCCTATGTCTTCAGGGATCAGCAATGCCCAAAAGGCAAAGGTCCGCCAGGAGTTTGCACAGGGAAAGGTGAGTGAAGATGCCTTGCTAAAAGTTGAATCAGCCTCCTACCATAGCAGTGGTACCTGTACCTTTTATGGTACGGCAAACTCCAACCAGATGTTACTGGAGATGATGGGGTTGCAGCTTCCAAACAGCTCCTTTGTCAACACAAACACACCCCTTAGAGAAGCATTGACTGAACATGCGGCAAAAACGATCTTGGGGATGACAGAGGGAAGAGGGAGCTATAAACCTCTAGCCGATATCATTGATGAGAAGAGCTTTGTCAATGCCATTGTCGGATTGATGGCAACGGGAGGTTCGACAAACCACACCATCCATATTATTGCAATGGCAAGGGCTGCGGGCATCATACTTAATTGGGATGATTTTGATGCTATTTCCAAGGTTACCCCTCTTTTATGCAAGATGTATCCTAATGGCCAAGCTGATGTTAACCATTTTAGAGAAGCCGGAGGCATGAGTGTTGTCATCTCTGAACTTCTTAATGCGGGTCTGGTTCATAATGATGTACAAACGGTTGTAGGCAAGGGCCTTGATCTATATGTCGTAGAGCCAAGCAAAGACAGAGGCACCTTGACATTTGAAAAAGGGGCAACAGTGTCCAGAGATACAGGTGTTGTCTCAAGTGCGCAAAAACCCTTTAGTCAAGAGGGCGGACTTAAACTATTGTCTGGAAACCTTGGACGCAGTGTCATTAAGACATCGGCGCTTAAGGCGGATGGCTTCTTTATTGAAGCACAAGCTATTGTCTTTGAATCCCAGGAGGCCTTACAAACTGCCTTTAAAAAGGGTGAGCTGGAAAAGGACTTTATTGCCGTGGTACGTTACCAGGGGCCAAAAGCCAACGGTATGCCGGAATTGCACGGTCTTATGCCACCGCTGGGGGTCCTTCAGGATAAGGGGTTTAAGGTTGCCGTTATCACGGATGGACGGATGTCGGGGGCCTCAGGTAAAGTCCCTTCTGCTATTCACGTTTCTCCTGAGGCTCTTGACGGCGGTATGTTGGCTAAGGTGAGAACAGGTGACAGGATCCGGTTTGATGCACAAAAGGGTGAGGTCATACTTCTAGTCGAGGATGAAGAACTGAACTTGCGTTCTGCCGAGATACCGGACTTAAGCGCTAATACTCATGGCTTTGGCAGGGAGCTTTTTGCTTCTGTCCGTCAAAATGTCGGCTCTGCCGAAGAGGGTGCAAGTATCTTTGATCTCAGTGGAAAGGAACGGGCATGAAGGCTAAAGAAGTGATGGAAATATCACCGATTGTTCCGGTGATAGCATTAGACAATGTAGGTGATGCCTTGGCGCTTGCACAGGCCCTTTTAGAGGGTGGAATTTCTATTATGGAGATAACCTTGCGAACCGAGGCAGGACTTAGGGCGATTGAGGCGATCGCAAAAGAGATGCCTCAAATGAATGTCGGTGCAGGAACGGTTCTTAATGCAAGTGATTTTACAAAAGCCGTTGATCATGGCGCTCAGTTTGTCTTTAGTCCAGGTATCAGCGAAGCATTGATGCACAGATCAAAGGAGCTGGATGTTGCATTTATACCGGGAGTAGCTACGGCTTCGGAGGTGATGTTGGCTAAAAACAACGGCTTTGAGTACTGTAAGCTCTTTCCCGCGACATTAGCAGGGGGTGTTGAGGCACTAAAAGCTTTCAGCGGACCTTTTTCCAGGATGAGCTTCTGTCCGACGGGAGGAGTAAATCTTGGCAATGTAAATGATTTTCTTTCTCTTGATAACGTTCTTTGTGTCGGAGGGACCTGGATCGTGCCAAAAGAGGCGATAAGTGCGAAGAATTTTTCAGAGGTCACAAGGCTTTGCCGTGAGGCGCTAAAAGCGATAATATAATTTATTTAAGTTTTTAAATGTTTTTTTATAGTGCAGATAATATAATTATTGAACTCAATTAAAGGTTTTGTATGAAGTATTTTCTTGTATTGATATTTGTAGTCTCAGGTGCTGTTTTTGCCAAGCCGACACAGCAGGAAGAAAAGTTGTTGAAAGAAGCTGGAGAGAACACCGGTATAGACCTCTCTTTTTCCAAAGAGACAAACCTCGACAATGTGGAGAGAAAGTGTCTTCTAGGCATTAAGAGGCTTACAATGGGCCTTAAAAAAACGCCCGAAATTGAAAGTATGGCAACGGAGTACTGCGTTGAAGAGTGGAAAAGTCTACAATAGGTCTAGACCACTTTTAGAGCCTTGATTTGTGCCTCTTCTTCAGATTCAAGTCTCAAGTGCAGAACCTCATTCTATTGCTAAACTTTCATGATTCTTTATCCAAGCATCTTACTGCAGGGATGATTTACCGTTTTTTGAACGATTCTGTCTGTGAAGTATCATCTTTTTATATTATGATTGATTATGTGAAAAGATGAAGCTTTGTAAATTATAAATGAAAAAACATAAATATTTTTTTTAGAAACATTGCATATAAATTGGTATAAACTGCAGTTGATTTGATGTAAAGTTTAAGAGGAGGAGCATGATTTGGTCTCTGTACTGATTGTTGATGACAGTAAGCTTATCCAGAAAAGTCTAGAACTGGAGTTTAAGAAAAACAACTTTTTTCATTTAATTTTTCTCTCGGATTACAGTGCAGCCAAGCAAACCATTGAACACGACGATAGCATATTCGCAGCGATAGTAGGTACGGTATTGTCAGATGCTCCTAACGGGGAGATAGTAGACCTGTTGCTCTCATATAAGATTCCTACTATTGTATTGACAGGTCACATTTCAGATGACATTGTCAAGACCTACTCACACAAACCCATTATTGATTATGTTCCAAAAACATCTATACATGACATTTTATATACGGTTGAGATGATAGAGATACTCTTTTACTTTCAAGGCAGGAAAGCGCTGGTAGTAGATAGCAATGAAACAAGTCGTTATAACGTAGCAAACTTTTTTAAGCATCTGATGCTGGAGACCGTAGTGGCCGTATCGGGCGAAGAAGCTTTGGCGATTTTGGAAAAAGACAAGACTATACAGATCGTATCTATTGATTCCAACATACCGGATATGGAGGGGGTTGAACTGGTCCAAAAGGTCAACCTGAAGTATGCACTAAGAGGATTAAGCCTTCTGGCAGTTATATCAGATAATGACACAACGGTGATATCCAAACTGATCAAAAGCGGTGCGGATGACCTTCTGAGTAAACCTGTTAGTAAGGAGTCGTTTAATGCCCGGGTGTTCAAGATCCTCTCCTTTAAAAAGAAGATCTTTGAGACGGAGGAGTATTTGAAGATGATGGAGCAGTATGTTCTGACCTCTTCAACGGATGAAAAAGGTGTTATCCGTCAAGTCAGCACATCTTTCTGTGAACTTTCCGGTTATAGTAAAGAAGAGTTTATTGGGCAGTCTCATGGTATTGTACGTCATCCCGATATGCCTGATGAAGTGTTTGAAGACCTTTGGAGAACTTTGCGTGAGAATAAGGCTTGGGAAGGCGAGATTAAAAATAGAAAAAAGGATGGGGGATATTATTGGGTTCAAGCGCATATCTCTCCCTTATATAACAATAATCACGAACTCATAGGATATCAAAGTATACGTCAAGATATTACAGACAGGAAAAGTGTAGAAGAAAAATCGGCACAGCTCACGGAAGCGAAGAAAAAAATAACCGACAGTATAGAGTTCTCATCCATTATCCAAAGGGCTTTTTTACCTTTGGATGGGGAGATCGCAAAACATTATGATGATTTCTTTGTGCATTGGGAGCCCAAAGACATCGTGGGCGGTGATATCTATCAGTTTATGGAGGAGAAGGAACGCTCCCTTCTGTTTATGATTGATTGTACGGGGCATGGAGTTCCGGGTGCTTTTATGACAATGGTCATCAAAACGGCACTGGAAAACATTGTCGATGAGAGTAATTTTGATAATCCGGCCAAAATCTTACAGCAGTTGAGTCAAACCATAAAGTCTCTGCTTAAGCAGCACGATGAAGATACACAGAGTGATGCAGGGCTGGACGGGGGTATTTTCTTTTATGATAAAAAAAGTCAATTGATCCGTTATGCAGGGGCCAAAACACCGCTTTTTTATATCATAGAGGGGGAATTGAAGGTCTTTAAGGGAGATAAAGAGTCTGTCGGATATAAAAAATCCAATTCAGATTTTGAGTTTACAAACTTTGAACTCTCTATTGACAAAAAAAGCTATTTTTATATCACTACTGATGGATATATCGATCAAAACGGGGGTGAAGGAGGTTATCCTTATGGCAAGAAGAAGTTTCAGCAAACAATAGAAGAAGAGTACCTCTCCCCCTTTACACAACAAAAGAGTGTACTCCTTGAAAAACTAAAACTCTTTCAAGGAGAGCATGAACGTGATGATGATATTACAATGTGCGGATTCCTTCTTGATCCAACGGCGGAGAAAGGGAGCTTAAGTGATCAGTCGAAGAAGCTCTTTGAAAAAGACTTTGATACCTATGACTCAGATACCATGGAAGCGTTGGAAAAACTGATTGAGGGGCTTGTTCTCAGCGGAGAGCTAGAGAGGTCGAAAATGGAGAAGGTATTGACCGTTTTATATGAAATGGGACAGAACATTTTAAAATATCGTCATATACCACACTCCTTACAAAAGGAAAACAGATGGCAGGCACTACTGTGTGGGGGCGTAACAGCAGAAGGTCTCTTTTTTATTCAAAGCAGTAATATAATCAATCATGATCAAAAAGAACGTATTGCATCGCGAATAGAACATATCAATAGTTTGGATACTGCAGGTATCAAAGCGTATTACAAAGAGTTACGCAAGAGCGGAAAATATCAGCATGAAAAGGGGGCGGGTCTGGGCTTTTCAGAATTAGCTAAACGTTCTAAGCAGGCTCTGATATATAGTTTTGAGACAATTGATGATGTCTATGCCTATTATACCTTGAGGGTATATATTTAATTTAACACAAGGAAAAAACATGGAAAATTTACTCATAGAGGCGACAAAGTATACTCCTACGATCGATTTTAATGGAGAGAATAATCTTCTTCGTATAGAAGGCAAGTCCACACCCGAAAATACCTTTGAGTTTTTCTCACCAGTAACAGCTTGGCTGAACGAATATTTTTCACAAAGTCAAACAGCAGTGGTTGAGTTTAATATTCCCTACTTTAACAGTAGCTCGTCGCGGGTAATGTATGATATTTTTGATATCTTGGACAAGGCTTGTACACAAGGTAGCAGTTTGAATGTATGCTGGAAATATGCTAAAGAGAATGAGAATGGTTTTGAAACGGGTGAAGAGTTTCAAGAGGATTTTGAAGACCTTAACATAAGACTGATGGAGTTTTAAGAAACACAGATGTTAAAAAAGATACTTACTTTTTGTATTGTTTACGGCTCACTCCATGCATTAAGTATAGAAGATGGTGTCAAAGAGGCTATTATAAAAAGTCCTGAGATGAGTGAGCAGAGGTATCTGTATGTAGAGATATTAAAAGATGTAAATATTGCCAAAGCTCCATGGATGCCCTCTTTGGATATTGTCGGTGAGCATGAATACACAAAGTTTGAGCGTGGTTTTTATGATGAAAAAACCTTGAAAAGTGCGGGCATACGTCTTAAACAGAATATCTTTAACGGTCTCTCAGATCTTAATAAGTATCAGACACAAAAGGCACGACTGGTGTCTGCTGCGAGTCGAGTGCTGGAAAAAAGAAATGCGCTCTCTCTTGAGTTTGTGCAGGACTTCCTTGCCGTTTTGACAAGCCGGGATCTTTTAAAGGTTGCAAAATTGAGCTTAGACAATCATGTACGGATGTATGAAAAAACAAAGAAGAAAGTAGAGGCGGGTTTAGGCAGACAGCTTGAAGAGCGACATACAAAGTCGGCACTTGATTTTGCCAGACTCGCCTACAAGGTACAGCAAAGAAACAGCTTGCAAGAATTGATAAAGCTTAGCAAGCTTTTACAACGCGATATAGGTGTGAACGTTTTAGTCGCACCGCAAGCAAACATATGTCTTCCTCAAGGTTTTGAGCAGTTGCACGCTGTTGCCACTAAAAATAATCCCTCGCTCAGGATCGCACAAGACAATGTTAATGTTGTGCAGCAGGAATATGAAGAGAGTATAAAAGGATATTTGCCTTCGCTTGATCTGACGGCTAACTACTACCTTGTAAACAGTGATTCAATTACACGACAAGAAGATGAATATGATGTAGGGCTGAGCTTGAACTATAATATCTTTAACGGATTTTCCGATCATAATAAGCGGCAGAAACAAAAAGCACGGATCTATCAAAAAAACGCCATTTTAAGACAAAGTCAGCGTGATCTCAAAAACCGCCTGGAACTTATCTGGTCATCGTATCAGCTCAATAAAGAAAAATACCGGTTTAATCAAGTGAACGTTCAATCCAAAAGAGACACTTTACACTCATATGATTACGAGTTTATGTTGGGAAGGGCAAGTCTGAATGCGATGTTAAATGCAACAGAGAATTATTACAACGCCTTAAAAGGTATGTCTCAAGCTTATTATGAACTTACCTTGGATCATTACCGTATATTGGAAGCCTCCGGGCTGCTTTATGAGATAGTGTCAAAAGAAAATAGTTCGCCCTTTGCCTGTGCTGAAGAGGAATATATCCGTTATGAACTCTTGCACGAGGGGAGTGTACGTGAAGATATTGCCAGTGAGATACTTCCTGATTATCATTGCTACAAGGTTTTAGCAGACAAACTTAATATCCGTTTGGAAACATCTACTCAAAGTGCCTTAAATGGGTTTTTGATTAAAGATACAATCTTTTGTTCGTTACAACGAGAGGATGAGTGGATTAAAATAGAAAAGGGATGGGTACATGAAAATTTTGTACAGAAAGTTTCAATACAACAATAGGGAAGATCATGCTTGAAGCAGAAAAAAATTATGAGAGAGATTATCTTCTTGATTGTTTGGTGATCTATACAAAAATTCATGGCAGGCCTTTTACTGCTGAATCCCTTACTACAGGACTTCCACTTGAGATAGGAAAGTCTTCTCCGGAACTTTTCTCCCTAACCGGTTCAAAGTCGCTTTTTTCCAGAGCAGCCTTGCGAGCAGGGTTTAAGTCAAAAATCGTCAAGTTATCCATCAGTGAGATCAGCCCTCTGGTCCTGCCGTGTATCTTGCTTTTAAAAGCACAGGGGCAGGTGAAAGCCTGTATTATAGAGAGTTTTGACGATGCAAGAGAGCATGCCAACATTATCTTGCCCGAGATGGGTGAGGTGCAAAACAAGGTTAGTCTGAAAGATCTGGAAAAAGAGTATTTTGGGATGGCCATTTTTCTCAAAAAACAGCTTAACTATGAAGACCAGACAATGGATCTGGTCGAGCATAAGGATAATCACTGGTTTTGGGGAAGCCTTGGTGAAGTCAAGGCTATCTACCGTGATGTCCTGATCGCTTCATTACTGATTAACCTTTTTGTTCTTGTGACACCTCTTTTTACAATGAATGTGTACGACAGAGTCGTACCAAATGCTGCTATTAGTACCTTATGGGTATTGGCAATAGGTGTTTTGGTGATTTATGCAATTGATATCTTGTTAAAGTTTATTCGGGCCTATTTCCTTGAAGTTGCCGGTAGAAAAAGCGATATTATCATGTCCTCTATTATCTTTGAAAAGGTTTTAGATCTTAAAATGTCTTCTATGCCAAAATCCTTGGGTTCTTTTGCCAATATTCTTAAAGAATTTGAGAGTATTAGGAGCTTTTTAACGGCTTCGACTATCTCTTTGGTGATTGACCTTCCTTTTGTGATCTTCTTTCTGGTGACTATCTATTACATTGCCGGGAATATAGTGTTGATAACGATGTTGATTATGCTTGTTTTGGTACTGTATACGCTGATACTTAAGAAGAAACTTCAGCAAAGCATTAAAGATACGTATAGTGCATCTTCCAGCAAAAACGGTGTGCTCATAGAGAGTATCTCTGCTATTGAGTCGCTTAAAACCTTGGGGGCACTGGGCTATGCTCAGTGGAAGTGGGAAGAAGCGACGGGAAATATCGCTGATAAAAGTATCCGTACAAAGTTTTTATCGACTTCTATTATGACGGTTACTGGTTTTTTGGTGCAGCTTAATACGGTGGCGATTATTATAGCCGGTGTGTATATGATCAGTATGATGGAGTTGACGCTTGGAGGCTTGATAGCAACAGTTATTATCTCATCCAGAGCTATCGCACCTATGGGTCAGGTTGCCAGTCTTTTGGCCAACTACGAACATACCAAGGCATCTTTTCAGGCCATTGACACGATTATGAACCTTCCTGTAGAACACCCTCCGGGCAAACGGTTTGTACAGCGTCCGGAATACAGGGGGAATATTGAGTTTAAAGATGTGACTTTTTCCTATCCCGGAGCAGACAGGAGTTCTTTGGAAGATGTCTCTTTTAAGGTCAATGAGGGTGAGAGCTACGCCTTGGTGGGAAAGATAGGTTCAGGAAAGTCAACCGTCCAGAAGTTGATGATGGGTCTTTACCATACTGAAGAGGGCTCTATCCAAATCGATAATATCGACATCAAGCAGATAGACCCTGGAGATCTGCGTAAAAATATCGCTTATGTGTCTCAAGATATCGTTCTCTTTAGCGGTACGCTTAAAGAGAATCTTGTCTACCGTGCTCCGCATGCTGATGATGAGATGATATTAAAAGCGGCTCAGATCAGCGGGGTTATTGACTTTGTTAACAAGCACCCGAAGGGGTTTGATATGCCTGTTGTCGAGCGGGGTGCAAACCTTTCCGGCGGTCAGCGACAAAGCATCGCTATCGCCAGAGCTATTCTTTTGGATAGTCCGATTGTTATACTTGATGAACCCACAAGCATGATGGATAACGGTACAGAGACAAATATTATAAAGAGGCTCAAAGCGTATTTAGAAGGAAAAACACTTATCGTTGTTACGCATAGGCCGAGTCTGCTCAAGTTAGTAGAGAATATGATCGTTTTTGAAGATGGCCGTTTGATCCTGCAAGGTAATAAAGATGATGTACTAAAAAAATTGAGTGCGAAGTAGGGGAATGTGATGGAAGAGCATAAGAGTACGGCAGAAAGTTCCCAAGAGATAGAACGCTTAAAAAAAGAGAATGCACGTTTGTCCAAACGTCTAGACCGAATCACGGACCAAGGGGATAGGCAGCACAAGCAGTTTGAAAAGTTAAATGAACATCTTCAAAACTATATCGATATTATAGATGATCACATTATTACGGTAAATATAGATAATAAACTTGTCATAAGGTCAGTAAGTACTGCATTCTCAAATGCTTTTGGCTTTACCCCGGATGAGGTGTTGGGAAAAGAGTATGACTTTTTACTGCATAATGAAGATACGCAGCGTTTTCGAATTGAGATCGTTGAACTCGAAGCGACAAAGCTTCCCTGGCACGGTGAGTTAAAGCATATGACAAAGGCAGAAAGTTTTTTGTGGACCAGCAGTATTATTACGCCTGTATATGATGAGGATTCTAAAGAAGTTGTTGAGTACACCATCATCAGTAAAAATATCACTGAAGAGAAACAGCTTCAAGAACTCAAATCCTCAAAACTTTCGAATAAAGAGTACAGTCAAAGTATGCTTGAGTTTATGGGAAGTAAAAGTTCTGCCTTGCTTCAAAGAGCCTCGAAAAACTTCTCTTATACACTCTGGCTGCTTTTGGCTGCAATAACATGGTTTCTGATATGGGCCAATTATGCCGAAATCGATGAATTGGCCCGAGGTTCGGGCAAGATCATCCCTTCTATGCAGATACAAAAGGTTCAAAGCACCGATGAAGGCCGAATAGAGAAGATCTTTGTCAAAGAGGGCTCTTTTGTGAAAAAAGGCGACCTTCTTTTTAAACTTAATGATATAGATTCTGCAAGCACCTTCGCGCAAAACAGCCTTCGTTTGGATGAATTGCGTGCCAAAGAGAACCGTTTGTATGCTCAAGCCTACAACCTTCCATTTAAACCGGATAAAGGGCTACTGCTTAAAAACCCGCAGCTTATTGAACATGAAAGAAGTCTCTATCTCAGTAATGTTAAACAACATGGCTCAAAAATAGATGCAATGAAAGAGCAGAAGATTCAGCAAGAAAACGCACTTTTGGAAGCCAAAGAGAAGTTTAGGCGTTTACACGCAAACTTTAATCTTTTAGATCAGGAAATAGAAATAAAAAAAGGTCTTTTAGAAGATAAGATTATTTCAAAAGTAGAATATCTACAGCTTGGCCGCCAAAAAAATGAACTATTACTGGAGATCAATACTGTTGAAAAAGAGATAACAAAAACACAGTCGGGCATTGCGGAAATACGTAGCAATATACGTGTTGCCAAACTTGAAGTCATCACTCAGGCTAAAAGAGAGCTTAATGATATCTACCCTGAGATAGAGCGTTTGCAAAAGTCTCAGACATCACTCTGGGATCACGTCAACAGAACATCAATATACGCTCCAGTTGAAGGTACGATAAATAATGTCAATGTTACAACAGAAGGTGAAGTAGTCAAAGCCGGAAAGGTTCTTGCTGATATCGTTCCTTTGGAAGACTCTTTGATCGCAGAAGTAAGGGTCAGTCCTTCCGATATCGCATTTTTAAAACTTCATCAGGAATCAATGGTGAAGTTCAGCTCGTACGATTTTGGCATTTACGGAGGACTAAAGGGAAAAATTGTCTACATCAGTGCCGATACGATCGTTGATAAGAGTGATGGACGAAGTTACTATACCGTACATATAAAAACAGACAAAAATAGTTTGGGCACAGAAGAAAAACCGCTTTTAATTAAGGTGGGAATGGTCACAGATGTAGATATACTGCTTGGCAAAAAAAGCGTAATGGACTATATACTTAAACCGATTATGAAAGCAAAACACAACGCATTAAGTGAACGTTAAAGGAGATAGGATGAAAAATAAAATCATACTTTTTACTCAAAAACAAGAGCTTGTCAATAATCTTTGTAATGCCGAGGTTGTGCATTTTAACTATGAGGTAGTTGATGAAGCCAGTAAGCTATTTGAATATGACAGTACTCAGGCTTGTATGATACTTTTTGATCTTGACTCATTCAAGCAAGACTTTATAGAGTTTTTTTCTTATTTGAAGACGGACTTTCCTCGTGTGAAGCTAATGGCTGTAGCAAGTAGTCCGGATATATTTAAAGGTGTGCAATATCTTAAAGAAGGTGTTAAAGGCTATGGCAACAGTTTTATGCATCCGGTTCATCTTCAACAGGCTGTAGATGTGATTTGTGAAGAAAACATATGGATATATCCCGAGTTGGCGAGCTATATGATACAGCAGACTCCTGTGAGCAACAGTCGTGTTGAGATGCTTGAAGATATGGACAGTAGAGAAAAGGAGATTATCAACTTTGTATGCAAGGGGATGAAAAACAGAGATATAGCACACAGACTTTCTCTTTCTGAGATTTCCGTTAAAAAGATTTTAACCCATATCTATCAGAAGGTTCATGTAAAAGATAGGCTTGAAATGATCACCTTGCTTAATAGAGAATCGTAAATTTATACCAAAGTATACTTCCTTTTGTAGTAGGAGTTGTCTTATACTTGCTTTAGACTAAAAAATTGACAAAGGTTCTATCATGGCAAAGATAACTGCAGAAGTTTCAGACGTACGAGGACTGGTTACCTTAGAAACTGACGGGCAAGAGAGGGTTTTAGAGAACAAAGACATCATCTCTGAACACGGTGCACTTTTAACCACAAACTCTTTTTCAAGTGTAATCATGAACTTTAGCGATGGAAGAGAAGTGGAAGTCGGAGCAGATACACGTGTGACATTGGATGAAAGTTTTTTTGAAAATGCACCCTTTGAACGAGATGAGACCAGTTATGGTAGCGAAGGCGTAGAGAGTTTGGTGTCATCAATCGAAACATCTATCAGTACTGAGGCCGTTGAGAATACGAATGATAGTGCAACAGAAGAGACAACCAATATTCAAGATATAGATTCAGAACAGTTGGACACAAGGGTGGAATTATCTGATGTGCTGGAGGAAACTGATCGAGAAACCGTAGTAGAGCCTCAGCTTGAAACAGAAGTAGCAGCAGAAACTGTAACAGAACCTGAAGTTGCAGTTGCGACAGAAGTTGAAACAGAAACAAAGCCTGAAACTGAAGTTGCAGCAGAATCTGCAACAGAACAAGAAGGTACAAGAGCAACGGAGACAGGGACTTCAACAGAACCTGAAGTTGCAGTTGCGCCTGAAACTACAACAGAAACAGAGATTGAGACAGAAACTACATCTGAAGTAGCAACAGAAACAGAGCCTGAAGTTACAGAAACAACAACAGGACTAGAAAACGAAACTGCAGCAGAACCTGAAGTTGCAGTTGCGCCTGAAACTACAACAGAAACAGAGACTGCTACTGAACCTGGAGTAGCAGTGGAACCTGATACTGAAACGCAAGTTAGTGCCGAAACTACAGTAGAGCCTGACACTGAATCTGCAACAGAACAAGAAGGTACAAGAGCAACGGAGACAGGGACTTCAACAGAACCTGAAATAGCAGTAGAACCTGATACTGAAACTGAAGTCGAAACAGAAACTACAGTAGAGTCCGAACCAGAAACAGAGCCAGAAGTCGAAACAAAGGTTACAGAAGAAGCTGTAACAGGATCAGAGACTGCAGTAGAAATAGAAACTACGGTAGAGTCTGATACTGAAACGCAAGTTAGTACTGAACCTGAAGCAGAACCTGAAGTTGCAGTTGCGCCTGAAACTACAACAGAAACAGAAACAGAGATTGAGACAGAAACTACATCTGAAGTAGCAACAGAAACAGAGCCTGAAGTTACAGAAACAACAACAGGACTAGAAAACGAAACTGAAGCAGAACCTGAAGTTGCAGTTGCGCCTGAAACTACAACAGAAACAGAGACTGCTACTGAACCTGGAGTAGCAGTGGAACCTGATACTGAAACGCAAGTTAGTGCCGAAACTACAGTAGAGCCTGACACTGAATCTGCAACAGAACAAGAAGGTACAAGAGCAACGGAGACAGGGACTTCAACAGAACCTGAAATAGCAGTAGAACCTGATACTGAAACTGAAGTCGAAACAGAAACTACAGTAGAGTCTGAACCAGAAACTGAAGTCGAAACAGAAACTATAGTAGAGTCCGAACCAGAAACAGAGCCAGAAGTCGAAACAAAGGTTACAGAAGAAGCTGTAACAGGATCAGAGACTGCAGTAGAAATAGAAACTACGGTAGAGTCTGATACTGAAACGCAAGTTAGTACTGAACCTGAAGCAGAACCTGAAGTTGCAGTTGCGCCTGAAACTACAACAGAAACAGAGACTGCCGCTGAACCTGGAGTAGCAGTGGAACCTGATACTGAAACTGAAGTCGAAACAGAAACTACAGTAGAACCAGAGACTGCTACTGAACCTGAAATAAAGCCTGAATCACCAATTCGTACTGCAACTGCGGCAGAAGAGATGGGGGGTGTTCAAGAGATAGAAGAGAATATTGAAGATATGGATAAGGGAGATAAAGGTGTCGGCAATGAGACGGCATCTGCAGCATCGGGAAAAGATGTTAAGGATGATGATAAAGGCAACCGCAGTGATGGTGACAGCAACCATACAGATGAAGAAGATCTGGCAACAACACCGGAATCAGAAACTGTAGCAAATGCAGAAGAGAGTGTCGCAGAAGAGGCCGTTGATACAGGAAAGGATGATAAAGGTGTCGGCAATGAGACGGCATCTGCGGCATCGGGTAAAGAGGTTAAAGATGATAATAAAGGCAACCGCAGTGATGATGACAGTGCTCTCACAGATGAAGAAGATCTGGCAACAACACCGGAATCAGAAACTGTAGCAAATGCAGAAGAAGAGACAGTAGCGCAAGAGGCCGTTGATACAGGAAAGGATGATAAAGGTGTCGGCAATGAGACGGCATCTGCGGCATCGGGTAAAGAGGTTAAAGATGATAATAAAGGCAACCGCAGTGATGATGGTGAGGAAGAGGATGCATCCTCTCTGTTTGCCGAAGATCAAGAAGTTGAAATGAATTTTGAGTCTATCGCTCAGGCAGAAGAAGCTATTGTAGAGTCTACAGATGTAGAGACAGAAACAACATTAGGTGATATTTTTTCAGATGCTCAAGACGAGGATCATCCACTGTCTAGCTATCTTAATAAAGAGGATGAAAACGATAAAGAAGGTAAAGTAGACAAGGATGATAAAGATGACAAGGAAAAAGAAAAAGATCATGAGCAAGATCAAGATGTAATTGACCTTGCAGATCTTGAGAGTGGAACAGAATTTGATAATTCATTTGATGATATGGATATCCATTTAGATCCATCATAGGAAAGTCTTAAAGTTTACTTGTAATAGCCCCTCATTAATCCATATTTTAAATGGATTGTGCATTGAAAGGGGATGGGTTCCATTTATTGGCCTATACTAAAGTGCATAAGTTTCATTAGGCAGGGGGGTTGGCTCTGAATAAAGATAGCCTTGTGAGTAATCAATCTCTAGTTCTATTATAAGGTCTTGTACTTCTTGTGAATGTACATATTCTGCAACACATCGGATACCTGCATTTTTTGCAAAATAGGCAATTGACTTTGTTATCTCATAGCTTTTCTTATCATTGTGAATATTTTTAATGTACTTAGCATCTATCTTTAGAAAATCGATCTCAAGATCCAAGACACGGCCAAAGTTAGAGTATTCTGCACCAAAATCATCGATAGCCAGTGAGAAACCCTCGGCCTTGAGTTTGTTTAACTGTTCCAGATGGTCTGAAGTGTCACTAATACCTTCTAATATTTCCAAGGTGACACGATGGGTGGCGATATTGTATGTCTTTGCCTTGTGTAGCAAATAAGCCAACAGATAATTTGCATTAAGGTCGTCTTCACTGATATTGATGGAAAAATCATAGGTATTGTTTTGCATAACAGCAAAGCCTTTGTCAATGATCACTTTTGTAAGTCTAGGTAAGAGTCCAGCAAGTTTTGCAGGTTCCATAAAGTGAGAGGGGGAGATGATCTCATTCATATAAACCAGTCGTGCTAAAACCTCATACTTGTACATTTTGCCGCTTGTATTATCTCGTATGCCTTGAAAGTAAGGTATGATATTTGAGCTTTCCAAGGCATCATGCAATCGTTTGCTCCAGGTAATAAATCTCTCTTTTTTTTCTTTATTGAGACGGTCTTTTTTATTATCATAGATGTAAAGTTGGTTCTTTCCGCGTTCTTTTGCCATCTTAAGCGCAAGTATGGCATGTTCATAAAGCTTTTCTGTTCCACTTGCAATACCATAGGAAAAAGAGACCGTTAATCTAACACCATTAACATTGATGTTTTGATTTAAAAGTTTTTGCTGTATGGAAAGGATGACCGATTTTGTATCTAATATCGTATCAAAGAGCAGGGCGAACTCATCCCCACCGGATCTAAATACTTGATCTGTGTGTGTACAGTCTTTTAGCAAGGCAGAGACTTCTTTTAAGATTATATCACCAAAACCAAAACCATATACGGCGTTTAGATAATGAAAATTGTCTATATTAAGTAAGACAAGGGTCTTGTCACCATTTTTCTCACCTAGCTTTAATTGTAGATTGTTGTTGTTAGGTAAGGCTGTCAAACGGTCATGATAGGCGATATAACTCAGTTGTTCCTGGCTCTTTTTTAGTTCACTTATATCGGTAAAGACGGCTACGTAACGCTTGTCTTCTTCTTTTCCTGAGCGTATTTCACTGATACTCATCCACTGTGAAAATGTCGTACCGTTGCGGCGTTTATTGATGATTTCGCCAACCCAATGTCCATCTGCATGAAGAGAGTTCCACATATTTTGGTAAAAAGATTTGTCATGTTTTCCCGATGCAAACATCTTGGGGTTGTGCCCTATGGTCTGCTCTTGTGAATATCCAAAGATATCCTCGCATGCGGAATTGATCTCAAGAATTTCATTGTCTGCATTGGTGATGATCATCCCTTCAATAGCATGTTCAGCAACCGTTGCAAATAATTTTAGTTTATCGACGCTGGCCCGGAGCATCTGGTCCTGAGATTCCTTCTTAAGTACGATCTCTATAATAGAAGCACTTGTCTGCAAGACCAATTTATGAAAATTGGAGGCTCGCCTGTGTTCAAAGGAAGAGAGTGCAAAAGAGCCAATAGCAATGCCGTTTTCATCTCGTATCGGCATAGACCAGCATGAACAGATATTAAAATCAACTGCTATATTACGAATGTCTTCCCAACGCTTATCCTCAAAAGTATTGTAAACATACACGGGGCTGTTTTGAAAAACAGCATTTCCGCATGAACCGCCGCCACTGCCAGGTTTTAATCCTTTGAGTGCTTCTTTTCCCGCTGCAGGTATACTGGGTGCTGCGATAACATTCATAAGCTTCGTCTCATCATCTAAAAGCATCAATGAAGCCACTGAATTATTTAAGAGTGTTTCTGCCAAATGACATAAACGTTTTAAAACATCCTGATATGAAATATCTGTACTTAACATACTAAGTACCTCGTGCTGTATCTGCATAACCTGGGAATATTCATGTGCAGAAATATCCACTTCATCATGTATATCTTTGGATAATGAAATTGAGTTTTGAGTAACACTGGATGACATAAAAAATCCTTTTTAATATAGTAATGTATGAATACAGGCCCGCATATATTATAAGTAGATAATATTAAATATATACGATGATATTATAATATATTTTTGTAAGAATATACTTTATTAGTGGTATTTATAGATAATGGATTAAGATGAAACCTGTACTGAGAGTTCAAAAGCGTAAAATAGAAACCCTTGAACCTGTCCGCGGGACATAAGTTAAAGCAGACTTTTGCAAGCTGTCTGTTCTTAAAGTTAAAACAGAGTATAGTAAAAATAATTTAATTTTGGAGTAATGGAGTATGCAGAGATTTATCTTTTTAGGCAGTTTGGTTTTTCTGGTCTTTTTTAGCGGTTGTACACCTAGCGTGTTGAAAACAGGAAGGAATCTGGATGCAGCCCGTTCTGCAGTTTCAAATGGTGATGTTAATATGCGCAACAGTGATGGAGACACCCCTCTTCATTATGCAGCGGGAGAAGGAAACCTAGAGGTCACACAATACCTTGTAGACAATGGTGCAAACATTGAAGCCGCAAACAAGTGGGGAAACACACCGATTTTAGCAGCTGTGATAGGTGGTCATATAAAAACAACTGTGTACCTGGTCGAGAAGGGCGCAGATCTTAAAGTGACAAATGAATGGGGAATTACACCCCTGCTTAGCGCTGCGTCGTATGGTACCGTTGAAATCGTCAAACTTTTGATTACAAACGGTGCAGATATAGAGGCAAAAAGCAGTGATGGTGATACGGCATTGATATGGGCGAGTCGAAGAGGCCACGTGAATGCAGTTAAGTATCTAATACAGGCGGGTGCAGATAAATCAGTCCGAAACTTTAAACAAAAAAGTGCTTACAGCATTGCTCAAGAGAGCGGTAGAGAAGATATTATGGCCTTACTTAGTGAGCGTAAGACAGTATCGGACGATGGAGCGAAACGGGCTTTTGCCCAAGCTAAAAAAGAGGATACGATCAGTGCTTATGAACATTTTCAAGCCTTTTATCCTAATAACCCCCCTTATACCAAGGAAGCAGCTGTGTTAGCTCAAAAAAAGCGTGATGCTTTACAGGCTCATCCTGAAGAGACAAGTAAAAAACTTGAAACCATCAAGGCTTTTCTTGAAAAAGAGGATCTTGAAGGCTTGATAAAATATGTGGATACACTCAAGCAGCAGTAGAGAGTATATAACTTCTTGGATAGAGTATACCTGAGTGCTTGTTTGCTTTTTAAGCTTTAATATATTGCATTTTTACTATTATAGAGTATTGATAATAAATGGATTTAATGATGACAGAAAACTTTTATCTTGCCAAACAGGCGATCTTAGATAATAACGGTGAAGTTATGGGGTATGAGCTTCTTTACAGGGACAGTGGTTCTCAGACAAATATAGACAACCCCCGTCATGCGACAGCCTCTGTTTTGGTTAATGTTCTAAATCAGTCGGGTTTAAAAAGTATCGTTGGCAATCATGTCGCTTTTATTAATGTCGATGATTCGTTTTTACGACATGACTTCATCGAGTCCATTCCTTCCGCAACCTTTGTCTTTGAATTGACAGCAACCAGCCCCTTGGATGTGAAATCTATTGAAAGAATAGAACGTCTGTATAAAAAAAACTATAGGTTCAGTCTGGACCTTGATTCGCATGAAAAGGTGGGGATCCTTAGGGATATGTTGCCTTACCTCGCCTGTGTAAAAATTGATGCCAGCAGTTTTGAGCCTGAGCATTTAAAGACTTTTTTACGAGAGTTTAAAGATGAGAAAATTACTTTTATTGCTTCAAAGGTTGAAGATGACGAGACTTTCAAGAGCTATAAATTGGCAGGTTGTGATGCGTATCAGGGATATTTTTTCTCAAAACCCAAAATTATTAAGGATAAAAAACTTGATGGCAATCATCTAACCCTGTTTAAGTTGAGTAATGCTATCCAGTCAGGTGCGTCCATCTCTGAGATAGTGGCTGAATTTGAAAAAAACCCTTCTATCACGCTTCAGCTTTTGCAGTTTATTAACTCAGGAGCCTTTCATTTTAGATCCCGTATCTCATCCGTGCATCAGGTAGTGACGCTCCTTGGACGAAATACTTTGGTTCAATGGCTTATGCTTCTGTTGTACTCTAAAAGTTTCGGTAATAAGACACAATACCAAAACCCTCTTATTTTAATGGTCAAGCAACGCACAGAGATTATGGTGAATTTAATGAAGATCGTAGAAAAAAACTCTTCTCAAACACAACAGAGTGAAGCTTACTTTGTGGGGATCTTGTCATTGATGGACACCTTGATGCATGTTCCGTTAAAAGAGGTCTTGAGTGAGTTTCATGTGTGTGACGCCGTGCAAAATGCTCTCTTCGATCAATCAGGATTTTTGGGGGAGTTGTATTCGGTTACCTTGGCGATTGAAAACTTTGATACGAGCGTGATCGATGATTTTATGCATAAGTATGCGATCGATAAGGCAGCATTTGAAAAGATGATGATCGAAGTCTTCCAAAGCACTACATTGTTGGAAACAAGTTCAGATCTTGCATGATACTATCAATACCAAGACCAGCTTTTGAGCTCAGATGTATACTGTCTTTATGAAGATGAAAGGGCTCTAAAAGGGGATGCTCCTTAAGGTAAAGAGGTGAATCCAAGTCTGCCATAGAGATGTTTTTTTGTGATAGACCAAGACAGACTGCCGCTAACAAGCTAATAGGCCCTTCAAGCATAGAACCGACCATACAGCTCTTTTCATACTGTTTGGCAAGATTGCATATGGCCAAGGCCTCATATATCCCGCCGCATTTCATTAATTTGATGTTTAACATGTCAATGGCCTCATTCTCTAAGAGTGCTTTGGCATCTTTTTTTGTAAAAAGTGACTCGTCTGCTAAAACAGGGATTATCTCCTTCTGCTTTAGTGTTTTCATAGAAACAATATCTTTTGCATCAAAGGGTTGCTCTATACACTCGATATTACTTCTCTTCACAGCCTCAAGCATCTCTAAACAGCCATCTATGCTCAAGGACTGGTTTGGATCGAGTCTAAGGCGGGCATGTGAAGGTAGGACCTCATTGATAAGGTTTAACCGGTGTATATTTTTCGCAATATCTTGGTCGAGTTTGATTTTTAAAGTGTCAAAACCTTTTTCTACCGCTTCTAGCGCATCATCTCTCATAATAGAAGCTTCATTAACAGAGATGGTAAGATCGGTCTTGAGTGTGGATACGGAAGCACCAAGGTAGGCGTAAAGGCTCTGGTCGGCTTCTTTGGCTAGGATATCAAAGAGGGCTATATCCACGCAGGCCTTTGCTTCCGGTGAGACCTTGCAGTCATAGAGCTTTTTAAAAATAGTGTCTTTATGGATATTCTGACCCATGAGAGCCGGAAAAATGATCTCGTTTAACTCCTTGATAAGCACTTCATTTGTGGTTCCCGTGATGGCAGTCACTGCACACGCCTCACCGTAACCGACATAATCTAAATCAGTGTAAATCTTAATGATGATGTCATGTATCTGCTCAACACGCCGTAAAGCGGTGATAAAAGGCTTTTTAAGTTCGATAGCGAGTTGTGATAATTCGAAGCCTCTTATCTTCATACAAGCAAGCTTAAAACTTCAGTTAAAAACAGGGCGACAAAGGTCCCGATGATATATCCTATACTGGCCATTAAAACACCGACACCGACCAGGCTTTGCGCATAAGCGGCTGAGAGTATGGGAGCAGAGGCGATACCGCCTATATTGGCCAGTGAAGCTACCGATATTGTAAACAGATCAAGTTTAAAAGCTTTAGCAAACCCCAGCATTAGTAGAGCGTGAATCAGCAAGATCAATATACCGACAAAGAGATACAGTACCAGTTCAAGGTCAAAATGGATATTAGCGCGTGAGGCGATTAGGGCTATAAGCAGATAGAGCATAGCGTCAGCTGTAGACCTGAGACCTTTTATCTTACATAGCGGAGTGAAAGAGAGGCTGATGCCTGCAAGTGTTGCGATGATAACCGACCAGATTGTCACAGAGCCAAAAAGAAGATCGGATAAAAAAATACCGCTGACTTGTGATAAGACTGATATAGACAAGGCTGAAAATAGAAGCCAAAAGTAAGCGCGGTAGGAGAAGTGTAGGGTACAGTTCTCTTCTATTTGCACATCCTCTATGGGATCAGATGCCTCCGTGAAACGGTTGAAGTGCGGCGCAAAGGGAACAAGCAGGAGTAAAAGCATTACCCACAAGCTGTAATCGACTGAGTCGATAAGCATGGTTGTGCCAATGGCATTTTCACTTGAGCCTATAGCAGAAGCGACAGCCAGCATATTTCCCGTGCCGCCCATCCAAGACCCTGCTAAAGGTGCGAAGATCTTTATATCAGAAGCGGCAAGGTCTAAGAAGAGGAAGCTTAGAGTGAAGGCAAGAAAAAGGCTAAACGTTGCCAAAAAAAAGCTCAAGAGCATTTTGGGTCCGAGTTTAAACAGATAGGTGATCTTATTTGGCAGTAACATCACAAAAAGCATAGCAGGCAAAAGGTTGCTTTTTAAGAGAGAGTAAGATTGTGTGATCTGCTCATTCTTTTCAAACAGACCCCAAGAACTCAAGATCATAATGCCCATATATAAAAGTACGATAGGCGGGACATATTGCAGTATGGCATATTTTTTACGGGATAAAAAAAGAGCAAAGGATGCAAAGAGCCCTATGAGAAGAAGATAGAGGTAGGGGTGAGATATCAAGGCATTTCCTTTGTAGCGCTTTTTAAGGTGGGAAAATGTTTTCTTAATTTGTGCATAAAGGCTTCACCCGGGTCATATTTGGTGGTTCTATAGTGCTCGTCTTTTTCCAACCATAAAGGGTGCTCTGTAAAGTCTGTATATTCGTGATGACCGATAAGATACTCAAGTGCAGGGTGTCTTTGCTGTAAGTATTTGATAAGCGCAATGTTGGCCTTTAGCTGAGCTTGGGTTAGATTGTCGATGTTTTGTTCGCCACCGACATTTTCAATACCGATGGCACTATAGTTGAGTCCAATGATATGCCTTCCCATGAGGGTCTCTGGCATGAGTCTGTATATTGTCCCATCTCTATCTACCATAAAATGTGTAGAGACATTCAAGGCCGAAGCTTTTTGTATATCAGGCCTGTCTGATGGCAGAGTCGGCTCCACAAAACGTTGGAAAGAGCGGTTAAAGTCATTGATCGCTGTCCAGTGAACAACGACAATACGGGTTTTAATATGTACATCCTTAACCTTCAGGCCGTAATGCTGCTGAATATACTGCTTACTCAAAGCGATACGTTCTTCATTAAAGATGATAGGCTTGTCTATGATAGTCAATTCGGCATGCAGGCTAAGGGCAAAAAACAAAATATACAGGGGCATACGACTCAATACACTCTCTCTACTGCTGATTTTTATGATAGTTAGCCTTTGATAACAATTTTAGAGATCTCACTCGGTGCTAGAACGCGAATAGGCGGTCCCCAGTAACCCGCGCCTCTACTGATGAAGATCTGTTGTTCTGGACTATGGCGATAGAGGCCGGCGAGGTAAGGCTGATCAACCATGACAAGCAGACCAAAGGGAAAGATTTGCCCGCCATGGGTATGACCACTAAGCATAAGGTCACAGGGTCTGTTCTTTAAACGCAATATACTTTTGGGTTGATGGGCTAAAACAATGCTGGGGAGTTGAGGGTTGATACCTTTATATGCCGTGTCAATGTCCATAGGATACTGACCAATACGCTCACCGATAACGTCGCTAAAGCCGATCAAATTAAAGGCCATATCATTATCTTCTATGAGTATGTTTTCATTGAGCAAGACATGAATACCAAGACTTTTGATATGCTCAATAATCTCAGTGGCTCCATGAAAATACTCATGATTTCCCAAGATAAAGTATACAGGTGCAGAGATATGTATAAGAGGGGAGAGATCATTTTTAATGGCGCTGATATCATAATCGATCAAGTCTCCTGTAAGCACGACGATATTGGGGCTTTCTGCATTGACCCTGCGCACCAGATCTTGGACAAAAGCTTTTTGTATTGTTCGTCCGACATGCACGTCACTGAGCTGTATGATGACATATTCATTTTCTTTAAAACCCTCTATTGTGACATTGATAGTATTTAATATTGGTTTGGATAGTCCACCGCTTAACCCCTTAAATAAGTAGCTAAAGGCTAATATCAGCATCGTTGTGTCAAAGACGATCTTTATAAACTTTCGTCGGCTTTGCTCAAAGGGAACATGCTTGAATAGGGAAAGATTAAGGTCATAGATCAATGCTACAACAAAGAGTAAAAATGTGATTCCGATGGAAGCAGACAGGAGAAAGTATACCGTGGGCGAGTCCGGCAAGATACGGGTTAATGCTTCAATGACAAAGAAGGTCTCCCCCAGCATCAATGCAGAAGGGATAACAGAGGCGTAGGTGTTAAAGGGTGCATGTAACTTTTTGAAAAAACGTTTATAAATATAGAGGTTTAATAAGGCCATGGTCCCCAAAAAGAGTAAAAAGAAAAATGAGAATTTCATAGCAGGATATAGCCGATCTTTGCATTGTCCAAGAAGTCTGTAAATAGCTTAAAGTGACTATCCAGTAGCGCTTCATCCCTGGAAGACAAGGTGAACTCCACTTTTGGGTGGCCCTTATTCATCATAGGCAAGGAAGAGAGTTCTATTGCTTCGGGCAGCTCAAACATCAGGTGCTGAATCTTCCCCTCGCCACATTGGGCCAGAAAACTCCTTGTAGATATAGCAATAGCTTTAGGAAGGTGTTTAGCAAGTATCTCATCCATCATAGGCTGGGCCATCTCCGGAAAGCCCGGCATAAAGAAAAAACGTTCTTGTAAATGAAAGCCGGACATATTATTGACCGGGTTAAAAAGCAGACCGGCATCTTTCGGCAGATCAGACATTTTGATAGGGTGGGGGTAGGCCCGATCATTAAGTCGTGCAATGATATCTTCTTCAAACTGCTTATGGCGATACAGTTTTCCGTCTGCAAATACATTGGCCGAAAGTTGACGTGTTAAGTCATCAGGAGTCGAACCGATACCGCCAAAGCTTAGCATTATCGACTTGGGATCGTTTTTTATCAAAGTGTAGATGTTTTCTATCAAAACCTTGTCGTCTTTGATCACAAAAGAAGCAAAGAGGGTAAAGCCTTTTTTGAGAAGAGCTTTGCTCAGATACTCAAAATGCTTGTCCTCACGCCGACGATCAAGGATCTCGCTGCCTATGACAACAGCATAGATATTGGGCTTTTCGATCATCTGGAGTCCTGATATTTTTAAGATATTTTACAACATTTTCATAATAGAAACTTAAAAAAAGAAATCAATTTTTAATACAATATTCAAAAAAGTTATAAAATGTTTAAATATTAGTATAGATGTGATATTATAAATAAGCGAGTAGACAAGCGCAAGGGGTGTATATGTTTGAATGTAAGACTTTGGCCGAGGTTGTTGACTATATAGATAAAGAGATAGATAATAAAAACTTTTTAAATTACCTGGAAGAGGGATGTTGGGTCAGTATCTCTTCTGAAGACTTTGTTGACAAGGTTCACAGATTGGCTGCTGCCTTTAGTGCAAAGGGTGTGCGTCAGGGAACGGGCGTTGCTATAATTTCAGACTCCTCTCCTTTTTGGCTCATGGTCGATTATGCCCTGCACTCTTTAGGTGCAGTATCGGTACCTATCTTTGCCAATATCTCTTCTGAAAACCTTAACTTTGAGCTTGAAGATGCTGAGATACGGTATGTTTATATCGCTTCCCAGAAGAAATTTGATCAACTTGAACCTTATCTTGGCGAGATGCGGCTTGTACTGGTGAAGGATGTGAAAGCAAAGGGGAAAAACATAGAGGAGTTCGAGGCTTTTTTAGCGGATAGGGTTGAATACATACAACCGCAGATAAGACCGGATGACCTTGCAACGATTATTTATACGAGTGGCTCGACAGGCTTGCCAAAAGGGGTGGAACTTTCCCATAACAACTTAATTACACAGATCATGGATACAAAGTTAAGTCTTGATCTGAAACCTGGCTTTAAAGCTTTGAGCTTTCTTCCCTTGGCACACATCTTTGAACGCATGGTCATGTCTTATTACCTGAGTTCAGGTATTTCCATCTTTTTTGCAGATGATGTCAAAAATGTCGCCAATCTTCTTAAGGAACTCAAACCCGATGTAATGACCGTTGTCCCTCGCTTGCTTGACAAGATCTATACGAAGATGCATGAAAATGCGGCCTCGGCCAAGGGTGTCAAATGGCTTATCGCCTCGGCCGCATTTTATCGGGCAAATAATAAAGATCCCAACTCTATGGATGAGTGTTTTCTTGACAGACTCTTTGCCAAACTGGTCTATTCTAAACTATCGGATGCTCTGGGCGGAAATCTGAAGTACCTTATTACAGGTGGGGCACCGCTCTCTTTTCCCGTGTATAGGTTTTTTCATAATATTGGTGTTCCTCTGTATCAAGGTTATGGACTTACCGAGACCTCTCCCGTAGTCTGTGTCAACACGCCCAAACATAACAAGATAGGAACCTGTGGCAAGGTCTTTGAACATGTTGAGGTGAAACTTGCAGACGATGGTGAACTTTTAATGCGTGGAGACAGCCTTATGCTTGGCTATCATAAGCAAGAGCAAAAGACGAAAGAAGTGATTGATGAAGATGGCTGGTTTCATACCGGTGACCTTGCCGAGATTGATGATGAAGGTTATATCACTATTCTTTCGCGAAAAAAGGAGTTGTTTAAGACCTCTACGGGCAAGTATGTGTCTGCTATCGCTATGGAGCAGAAGATAACGGCCAACAAATGGATAGATTATGCAGTCGTGATTGCCGACAACAGACCTTACGTGTCGGTACTTGTTTTTATGGATGAGGTCTTGCTCGAATCTTTCGCCCAGCGTAAAAAGCTGCAAGGCCTCAGTTTTGAAGACCTGGTTGCGCACAGGCGCATTCAAGCTATAGTAATGAATATTATAAAAAAAGTCAATGAACAACTCAATGATTGGGAGCAGATACAAAAGTTTCATATTATAACTGACCCCGTTAGCATAGAAAGTGGTGTTCTCACTCCATCTATGAAGGTCTCACGTCAAAAAGTTGAAGAGATATATACGAATGAGATTGAGAGTTTCTACGATAACAGTGGAAAGGATGAGTCATGAAAGAGCGCATAGCAATTATAGACGGCTTACGTACTCCCATTGCTAAGGCAGATGGAAAGTTTAAAGATATTCAGGCTGAAAAGCTTGGAGCGCATGTTGTTCAAGAGCTGGCCTTACGCGTGGGACTGCCGTTTGAGGATTATGATGAGATCATCATGGGGAATGTCTCTCAGCCGGGACATGCGGCCAATGTCGCTAGGGTCATAGCCTTGGAAGCCGGTTTTCCTGATTGTACTATTGCATCGACGGTGCATAGAAATTGCGCTTCAGGAATGGAGTCTATAACCTCTGCGGCTTCAAAGATCATAGCCGGAGACGGTGAACTTTTTTTATGCGGAGGGGTAGAGTCTATGTCCAATATCCCGCTTCTTTACGGAAAAAAGATGACAGATCTTTTTTCGGCGCTGTTTAAAGCCAAGAGTATTTCCGAAAGACTTTACACACTGAGTCATTTTAGACCACGCTATCTTAAGCCGATAGTGGGACTAATGCAAGGTCTTACCGACCCAGTGTCCGGACTGGTGATGGGTTCAACAGCGGAGATACTGGCGCAGGACTTTGGTATTGGCAGAGAAGAGCAAGATAGATTTGCCCTGGGTAGTCATAAAAAAGCAGAAGCAGCTATTAAGGCGGGTGTTTTTAAAGCGGAGATATCCCCCCTGGTCTATGACACAATCGAAGGTAAGGTCATGGAAGATGATGATGGGGTGAGGTATGCTCAAAACATGCAAGCCCTTGGAAAACTCCGTCCCTTCTTTGACAGAAAAAACGGAACAGTAACGGCAGGGAACTCCTCGCAAATATCTGACGCAGCAGCGGCTGTGGTGTTGATGAGTGAGACTAAAGCGAAGAAGATGGGTTTAGAGCCCTTAGGTTACCTCAGTCATTTTGCCTATGCAGGACTTGAGCCTAAACGCATGGGGATGGGACCGGCATATGCCACGGCAAAACTGTTTCAAAAGGTTAAGTTGGGTATGCAGGACATCGATCTAATCGAGATGAATGAGGCCTTTTCGGTTCAGGCCTTGGCCAATGTCAGAGCCTTTGAGTCGACCTCATATGCAAAAGAACATCTAAATAGAAAGAAGGCCTTGGGTGCTATTGATGAAACTATTTTAAATGTTAACGGCGGAGCCGTTGCCCTTGGACATCCTGTCGGGATGACAGGGACACGCTTGGTTATTCATACACTCAAAGAACTTCGCCGCCGTGGCAAGAACAGGGGTTTAGCTACCTTGTGCATAGGCGGTGGACAAGGTGCATCATTGATTTTGGAGGTAGAGTAATGAAAATCTTCGATTATACAATAGATGAAGGCATCGCAACACTGTGTCTAGATCTTGAAGACTCTGCTGTAAACATTCTCTCATCTGAGGTATTAAGAGCCTTAGATGCAAAACTCGAAGAGCTGAAGTCCGCAGTAGGTATTAAACTGCTTAAGATCACCTCGGCTAAGGAAGGCATCTTCATCGCAGGAGCTAATATCAGCGAGATTGAAAGTCTAAGGGATGAAGAAGAAGCCTATGAGAAAGTACGAGAAGGACAAAAGATACTTTCTAAGATTTCCGCCTTACCTTATCCTACTTTGGCTGTTATTGACGGAGCATGTCTAGGTGGTGGCCTGGAGTTGGCTTTATGTTGTGATTATAGACTGGCGACAGAAAATTCCAAGACAAAGATTGGTCTTCCTGAAGTGAACTTAGGTGTACTTCCGGGTTTTGGGGGAACCCAACGTTTGAAGGGGCTGACCGGCCTGTCGAAGGCTCTTGAATTGATCTTAGGCGGCAAGATACTAAATGGAAAAAAAGCTGAAAAACTGGGCGTAGTTGATGCCTGTGTACCCAAAGGCTACCTGGAGTTTAAAGAAGAAGCTTTTGTTGAAATGATCTTGAACCATTCTCAAAAGATATTAGCCAAACGGCACAGGGGAGGCTTTTTGGACAGGCTTTTACCCTCAATAGTCTTTTCATATGCGCGAAAAAATGTCATGGCCAAGACCAAAGGAAGATATCCTGCACCGCTGGCCATCTTAGATCTATTTGAGAAGACCCTGAACAAAGGGGTCGAGGAAGGTTTGGAGCTTGAAGCAAGAGCCTTTTCCAGACTGGCTGTTACGGACATAAGCAAAAACCTTATTAGTCTTTTTTACAGTTCGGAAGCGCTTAAAAAAGAGACAGGTGTTAAGCGAAAAGTCAATCCTATGCCAATTAATATGATAAATGTGATCGGTGTAGGCATTATGGGTTCAGGTATAGTTTTTCAGTTCTCTAAAATTGATAAGCTTGTGCGGATGAAATTGCGACGATACGAACAGGCCGGACAGGCAATGAAAAGTATAGCCAAGGTATATGAAGGTTTTATACGGCGCCATCGTCTGAGCAAGGCTGAAGTCGGTATGAAACTGGCACATATCTCCTATACCACTGAGTTTGATGGTTTTAAACATTGTGACCTCGCACTTGAAGCCATTGTAGAAAACACAGATGCCAAGCAGGAGCTTTATGTACAGCTTGAAGAGATCATGGATGATAAGGCGATAATCGCTTCAAATACCTCTTCTCTGTCTATAGGGATGTTAAGTGCCAATATGAACCATCCTGAACGTTTTGTGGGAATGCATTTTTTTAACCCGGTTGCTCGAATGCCTTTGGTTGAGATCATACCGGGTAAAAAAACATCAGACAAGACTATTGCTACAGTGGTTAGCTTGGCCAAAGAGGCGGGTAAGACACCTGTCGTTGTCGGAGACTGTGCAGGGTTTTTAGTTAATCGTATACTGCTTCCTTATATTAATGAGGCGGTTCGGATGTTTGAAGAGGGTGCCGATTTTGAAAGAATAGATGAGTTGATACTTGATTTTGGTATGCCAATGGGTCCCTTCGTCTTGGCTGATGAAGTAGGGCTTGATGTAGGTTACAAGGTGGCAAAGGTCTTGGAAGATGCTTACGCAGAGAGGATGCAGGTCTCTTCTATCTTGGAGAGGGTGTATCATCAGATGCAACTTTTAGGAAAGAAATCAGGTAAGGGCTTTTATATCCATTCCGGAAAAAAACGTGTGGCCAATGATGCGGTTAAAGCTTTGGTCTTTTCCAAGCGCCGGTTTGATGAACAAGAGATTATAGACAGAGCAATGCTGATTATGGTTAATGAGGCTGCCTTATGTCTGCAAGAAGGTATTGTTGATAATGTGCAGTATCTAGATATGGCTATGATAATGGGTACAGGTTTTCCTCCTTACAGAGGGGGACTGCTCAGATATGCAGACTCCTTGGGTATTGACAGCGTGGTTATTGCGCTTCAGTCTTTAGCGAAGCATCATGGTCTTCGTTTTGAGCCTGCAAAACTATTGCTTGATATGGCAAAAGATGAAAAAACATTTTATTAATACAGACAAAGGATAATAGATGGAATATTTGATCGTTGTTTTATCAATCGCCTTAATTGGTATGTGGTATTTAGGGACCAAGGCCCTATATTGGGCAGGGTTGTTGGCTGTGATCATATTTTTAGGATACTCGCCGGGCCTGCTGTTTTGGCTCATATATATTCCAATAAATGTCGTGTTGTTGATTCCTGAGATACGCGCTCAGCTTATTACCCGTCATCTAGTGGGCCTTGTCAATAGACTTCATCTTATGCCGAAAATCTCTGAAACAGAAAAAACGGCGCTTCGGGCAGGAACGATTTGGGTGGATGGAGAGTTTTTTTCCGGCAAGCCGAATTTTACGACTATTTTTAAAGAGAGCTATCCTACGTTATCGCCTGAAGAGAAGGATTTCCTCGATACTAAGGTCAACACGGTCTGTGAGATGACAGATGACTGGAGGGTCTTTCGCGAAAGAGATCTTTCTAAAGAAGTGTGGCAGTACCTCAAAGAAGAGAAGTTCTTTGGAATGATCATTCCAAAGTCTTATGGCGGCTTGGGATTTTCAGCCCTGGGGCACAGTGCCGTTATCCAAAAAATGGCCTCGCGCTCACAAGTTTTAGCCATTACGACCATGGTGCCCAACTCACTTGGGCCTGCAGAGTTGCTTCTGCATTACGGCACCTCAGCACAAAAAGAGTATTATCTGCCGCGTTTGGCAGATGGAACTGATATCCCCTGTTTTGCTCTGACCGAACCGCTTGCGGGATCAGACGCCACCTCTATACGCTCAAATGGTGAAGTCTACGAAGATGAGAATAAAAAGATCAAGATCAGGCTGCAGTTTGATAAACGTTACATTACCCTTGGTTCCGTTGCAACGCTTATAGGGCTGGCCTTTACACTCAGAGATCCTAACAACATCTTAGGTAGAGGAGAAGAACTCGGTATATGCTGTGCTCTTGTGAAGTCTAAAACCAAGGGTATTAAGCAGGGTCGTCGTCATGACCCCTTGGGTGTTCCATTTATTAACTCTCCCATCAATGGAAAAGATGTCATTATTGCCATTGATGATATCATCGGAGGGGAGAAGGGTATCGGCAGGGGTTGGATGATGCTGATGGAATCATTGGCCGTTGGACGCGGTATTTCCTTACCCTCTACCAGTACAGGTGGTACAAAACTCAGCGCAAGGGTTTCAGGTGCCTATGCTCAGGTTCGTGAACAGTTTGGTGTCTCTATCGCCAAGTTTGAGGGGATTGAAACGGAGCTTGCCAAGATTGCCGGTTTTACCTATATGATGGATGCTTCAAGAAAATTTACCATCGGAGCCATTGATGAAGGAAAAAAGCCGGCCGTTATTAACGCCGTTATGAAGTATCACTCAACAGAGAAGTTTAGAGAGGTCGTAAACCATTCTATGGACATTTTAGGTGGTGCAGCTATCTCTTTGGGAGAAAAAAACCTTATAGCCCATGCTTACTTTGGTGCACCTGTCGCGATTACGGTAGAGGGTGCAAATATCATGACCCGTACGCTTATTCAGTTTGGTCAAGGTGTCATCCGATGTCATCCTTATGCCTATAAGGAGATTCAGGCATTGGAAGAGGGAAATGTTCAGGTCTTTGATGAAAACTTTTTTAAACATATTGGCTTTACCTTAAGAAATATGGTTCGAATGACGCTCTTAAGTGTGACGCGCGGTTATCTGCATTTTTCGCCACGTTCCTCTTTAATACGAAAATATGAAAGAAAACTTGTCTGGTCATCAGCGACCTTTGCATTTTTAACGGATTTTGTCATGGGATATTATGGTGGAAGTCTAAAGCAAAAAGAGAAGATAACTGCGCGCTTTGGAGATGTTTTGTCGTGGATGTACCTTCTAACGGCAACTTTGAAACGCTATGAGGCTGAAGGAGAACAAGCCGAAGACAGGATCTATGTTCAATGGATGGGAGATTATGCTCTGCATCAGATACAAATCGCCTTTGAAGAGATCAGCAATAATATAGACCGTTCTATAGTAGGACTGATCTTTGCCTATCCCATCGCCTTGTACATGCGTTTCAACTCTTTTTCCAAGGCCCCCTCTGACGGGTATTCAAAAGCTTTGGCAGCTAAAATAACAGTGGACGGCAATGACAGAGAAAAACTGACTGAGGGTATTTATATCCCTCATGATCACAAAGAAGCGCTGGGCCGCTTGGAAAACGCATTCAGACTATCGCGCAAGGCAGACAATATAGCGCATAAGATTAAAACAGAAGTAAAAGCGGGTAGACTTCAAAAGGGTTCAGCAAGCTTATATGATGATGCCCTGGAAGCGGGTATTATAAATGAAGAAGAACGTGCACTCATCTTAAAGGCAGTGAAAGTGAAAGTGGAAGCTATTGCAGTCGATGAGTTTAGTACAAAAGATTATCTGCAACATAAATAAGTTGCTGTTGTCAGGAGTAAAAAGTGAGAGGACGTTTGTACAACTCTTTTGTTTACAAGAGCTGTTTCATTAATTGTCCACCCCAGTAAAAGGAACTGTCGATGAGTAATCTTCTTTATAGCTCCAGTAATTATCTCATACGTATGGTAGAGTCTGTGCTTGATACCAATATCCACCTCCATGGAGAAGAAAATCTACTTCATGACTCTCCCACGCTTTTTGTCGCAAACCACTTTACCCGTTTTGAGACATTTGTTATGCCCTATATCATATTTTCTCATGATAGATTAGGCGTACGCTCTTTAGCAGATCACTCCATATTTGTAGGCTATTTTGGAAAATTTTTAACAAAAATAGGGACACTTTCAACCAACCATGAACATAGAAATGAGATCATTTTAGGTGATTTGATGACAGGAAGGGAAAACTGGATTATCTATCCTGAGGGGGCAATGGTTAAGGATAAAAAAATTATTAAAGAGGAGGGATTCGTCCTGGACTTTTTGGACGGAAAGGATGCTATCCATACCGGTGCGGCAGTGTTGGCTATGGAAGCTGAGCTTTTAAAGCAAGAGTATAAAAAAGCACAAATGGCGGGAGACATTATAAAGGTTCGCCAGATGCGTGAAAAGTACTTTATGCAGCCGAATGAACGCACCTCATACAAAAATACGGTTGTCGTCCCTATAAATATTACCTATACGCCTATACGACCGGGATTAAATCCTCTTATGAGCATAGGCGATAAGTTTGTTGAAAATATCGATGACAGGATTAAGGAAGAGCTTGAGATTGAGGGAAATATCTTGCTTAATTCGGAAATCCATATTCGTTTTGATAAGCCTATAGATATTGCTGAATACCTCTATCATGCACAAAATGAGATGAAATGCCAGGGAACAGAGAAAGAAAATATTTCTGATAAAGAGCTAATAGGCTATTGTCGGCATAACTTAACGACACAGTTTATGGATGCAGTATATAAAAACATATTGATTAACTTTGATCATATCTTTGCACTCGTGTTGGAATATTATCAAGAAAAGTTTATTGGAGCTCACGAGCTGAAGCGGGCTATTTTCTTGGCAGCAAGAGATGTTGTCGGGCTTCGGACTTATCATGTTCATCACAGTATTACCCAAGAGCTCTACAAACTACTTACAGATGAGGCAGACCCCTGGTTTGAGAGTACTCTTGCATTAGCGATGGATCAAAAAGTGTTGGTGCATGTGAAAGATGAACTTTATAGGATTAATAAAACAGTTTTTGAACATGAACATACTTTTCATACTATTCGTATAAAAAATACTCTGCGCGTCATATTGCATGAGATTTCTCTATTTCCCAATATAAGTAAAAGTGTACAGGATAATCTTGCTAAAAGTTCACATGAAATTAAAGAAGAAGTCTGCTACGTCATATACAATCGAGATCAAAAGATATATAAAAAGGATTATAATCGTTTCTACTCAGTCATTCTATCTAAACCTAAGGCGATAGGTGCGCCATTTCTCTTGTATAACCAAAATTTTACTACGGGTATTGTCCTTTCTCACGGGTATATGTCTTCGCCCTCAGAGATTAAAGAACTGGCGTATTATCTGTATGAAAAAGAGATAAATGTATATGGTGTCAGGCTAAAGGGGCATGGAACGGTTAGTGAAGACTTGCGTGATAGTAACTGGGAAGAGTGGTATGATAGTTTTAACCGCGGGTTTTCTGCCATGCGTCAGGTCAGTAAAAAACTTTTTGTGGCCGGATTTTCAACAGGTGGACTCTTGGCCATCTTGGCAACAGTACGTAAATACAACAAGGTAGACGGATTGATCGTTATTAATGCAGCCTTGGAACTTAAAGATATTCGTGTAAGTTATGTGGTACCGACCTTAAATAAGCTGAATGATTTTCTCTCCTTGTTTAAGGCTGACTTAGAGTATGTGGAGTCAGAACCCGAGTTCCCCCTTTTTAATTATAAAAGAAACTATATAAAGTCGCTTGAGCAGCTTCGTCTGTTAATGCAGGAGTGCCGAGAATCTCTGAACATTGTGAGTGTACCAAGCTTAATACTTCAAGCTGATAAGGATCCTGTTGTTAAACCTGATAGCGCGAGCAAGATCTTGGAGCAGATATCATCTGATGATAAAACACTTGAAAGTTTCGAGTTCTCGCGTCATGTTATCGTTCAAGGTGAGAAAAAGGAAGAGGTTTTTTCTTCGGTCTATGCCTTTATTGATAGACTTTTGACTAAAAAAACGATATCATAGAAGATAATGTTTTTTTATAACAATAGACTTTGTAAAGAGGTCTTCTATTAGGAAGATGGAATGAGTGAAGAGTTATTTGAGTTTGCTTCGGATACTGAGGTGAAGGTTACGCATAAAGCCAGTTGGAAAATCTTGGTTGTAGATGATGACGAGGAGGTACATGCCATCACCAGAGCTGTTCTAAAGGGATGCGAATTTGAGGGTAAAAACTTTGAATTAATTCATGCACACAGTTCAATTGAAGCCAAAAAGACGTTGAAAGAGCATACGGATACAGCCTTGATTTTACTTGATGTGGTTATGGAGACCCATGATGCCGGGCTTGCCTTTGTTGAATATGTGCGCAATGATCTTAATAATAAGCTTGTGCGTATTGTTTTGCGTACCGGTCAGCCGGGACAGGCCCCTCAGAGAGATGTCGTCGTCTCTTTGGATATTAATGATTATAAGGAAAAAACAGAACTGACGGTGGATAAGCTTTTTACTACAGTGATTGCCTCTATCCGTTCGTATAGGGACCTTATTAATATTGAAAAGAAGCGTCAGGTCATTGAACAAAACAGAAAAGGGCTGAAACAGATCATTGATGCATCTGCCAATTTGTTTGAGATCCACTCTTTACAGGAATTTGCAAAGGGGGCCCTTGTTCAACTTATCTCTATCTTGAATCTTAATAGAAATTCACTGTACCTACAAGTCGATGGACTCAGTTTGACAAAGACAGCAGATAGCTTTTCTATCGTAGCGGGGACGGGTAAGTATGCGGCATTTGAGCATGAGCTGATCACCGGGCACATAGATGACAGCCTCAAAGAGAAATTTGATACTGTCTTGGTAAAAGAAACGTCAATGTTTTTTGATGAGGCTTTTATTGGGTATTTTAAGTCAAGCAACGGAAGTATTAATCTGATTTATGTTGATGATTGTTGTGAGCTCTTGGATGATGACAAACAGCTGATAGATATTTATTCATCCAACGTCTCCATCGCTTTTGAAAATTTATACCTGGATAAAGAGGTTGTAGATACACAAAATGAGGTGATAGAGACCTTGAGCGAGGTTGTTGAAAATCGCTCTAAAGAGACTGCAAACCATGTAAAGCGCGTGGCAGAATACACCTATTATCTGGCAATAAAGTCAGGACTAAGTGAAAGCGAAAGCACGACGCTTAAGTTTGCTTCACCCCTGCATGATGTGGGTAAGATAGGCATCCCTGACAGCGTCTTGTTAAAGCCTTCAAGGTTGACTGATGAAGAGTTTGATGTCATCAAGTCACACGCCACTATAGGTTATAATATCTTAAAAAAATCAAAACGTCCTATTTTACAAGCCGCCGCCACGGTTGCTCATGAACACCATGAAAAATATGACGGTACCGGTTACCCTCGCGGTCTTCAGGGAAGAGATATCCATATTTACGGGCGTATCACCGCTATTGCAGATGTTTTTGACGCACTTTCACATCGTCGATGTTATAAAGAGGCATGGGAGTTGGAAGATGCTATCAACTATATGAAAGAACATAAGGGAAATCATTTTGACCCCAAACTCATTGACCTGTTTTTCTCAGATATCGATTATATAAAAAACGTCATGCGAGAATACGCAGATGATGAGTCACTTGTTTGAAAAAATCTTTTTTACGAGGCGTTGTAGGCGTTTAAGATGATATGAAAACCTTAGGTACTTGGGCAAGTTCGGTGCAGCTAAGATATCTTTTTTATAGAGGGGAAAGATGAGGTTCGTAAAAAGATGAAATTTTTTGATATAACTGTCTTCTAGTTTTATTGAAAAGAATACCTCCATCCAGCGAATTCCATTTTTCTTCTTTTGCATGATGTAATCTTGAGAATGTAGCTCCATGACCTTCATGTACAGGGTGTTGATCTTCTTTTTTTGACTTAATCTTTGCGTCGGTGCATGCTTGTATGAACGCCCGTAAAGCCTGTTTAGTATGTATAAGCCTAGAAGGTAAGAGGTAAGAGAATTCTCGTTCTTGGCCATTTGTAGAAGTTTTTTCCAGTTATACCGGTTTTGATGGTGTTCAAATAAATAGTTAATATCATTCATCCACTCTATACGTTCCCAACGATGTTTTGAAGCGTGAATACAGAGGTATAAAAACTCTTCCTCCAGAGGCAGGGAGTTTAACTCCGTATTTTGAAAAGGAAAAGTCATGCTTGCTTTAAAAAGAGTGGGAATATCACTTAATGCGGCTGACGCTGTTTTTAAAAGTTTCCAGTGAAGTTCAATGACAACTCCTGTATCAGGGTGCACAAAGGCGGTGTCAGTAAATTTTTTCAGGATGTAGGGATGAGTCAAGGATGTAAGCTCATCTTCATTTTTATATCCCAGAGTCAAAAGTATGTTTGAAATCTCAAGAAGGTCATGTTCACAGGCAAGTATATCCAAGTCGCTAAAAGGACGAAGATCGATCTCCTTATAGGCATGTTGAGCCAGAAGTGGCCCCTTTATAGGTATGGTTTGAATCTCTTTTTGTTTAAGCATGTAAGTGATCTGTAAAAGCTGTGCGCTCATAAAAAAATTTAAGTTTTTTATTTCCAGTGTCTTTTCTTTAAAGTCTTTAATCAGAGTGATCTCTTGATATTTTGAGAGTTCCTTGTACAAAAGAGGTAAAACGCCGTTGGCAATGGCTAAGGAGAGTAGATAGGTCTGGTTTACTCCCTCTTTCAGCAGTTTTACAACCTTGGAAGGTGATGGGGAGATTTGTGAAACCTCCAACAGAAGCAGAAATTCACTAGAGAGGCGTTTCAAGAGAGTTCAATCAGTTCGTGTTTTAAAAGTGTATCCAATAGCACATTGATATCTGATTCTAATTGCTCTTGGGTCACATCATACTCATCTAAGATCACAGACAGTATCTCTTTTGGAGTTTTGTCGTTTTGTATATGTGTCAAAAAAAGGGTGGCAACGGGGTCCAGTCCAAAATGCTCCTGAGTACGTATGTCAAGTAGTATAGCTTCATTATCAAAGGACTGAAACATAATATGAGGCGGAAAGGAGATTTTTTTATCTAGATTCATGCGTTCTCTTTATTGTTAGAATGTTCACAAATGGACCTGTATACTTGCTCTAAATGAGCTAGATCCCAAGGGATACTTACACGGTATATACTAACGGAAGAAGCAATTTTAGCAATTAATTCAAAAGAACTAGCTTTATTTAGAGGGAGGGTGAAGTCAAAATTATATTGTAAGGCTTTAAACTTTTCTATGCCCTTGAGGTTCTCGAAGGCGACTGGACTGTTCGGATCTGTACCTTGAAGAACATAGATCTTATGCAAGGGCTTTATAGTTTTCATGAACTTATCGACTTTAAGACCGAGGTCTTCCATCTTTCGGTATGGTCTGTGATAATCGTAAGAGGATACACACATGATCTTATTATCATTTTCAAACAGAGCGACTCTGTCATCACTCACCATGTAATGGCCTTTTTGTATGAAAAAATCAGTCAGTGTAGACTTACCGCCGTAAGAAGGAGCAATAAAGAGAACAGGCCGGGAATTGATCTCAACACCGCCGGCATGGATAAATTCATATTTCCCTTCAATGGTAAAAAAGATTGGGAGTAGGGTATGTAAAAACCAATACTCAAGAAGCTTTTTCTCTGTCTTATGTTCTTTAAGGTAATAGATCGTCGTACTTCCTTGTTCCCAAATAAATGAGACCACATCACAAATAGTAAAACTCCACATCTGAGTCTGAACATTTTCATTAAAAGAGTGACTCGTGGACAAGAACACTTCACGTCCCTGGTTCTGTTGATATTTAATAATGTGATCATAAGGCTTAAAGGGCTTATAATAGGTTTTAAGATTAAGTGATGGGGAGTGTTTTGGTGTTTTAGTCGCGTTCATCGGAGTGTAGTCGGTATTGATAGTATGTCCAAAGGCCGTCATTGTAAGAAATCGCTTCTGTATAAAATAATTTTTTATATTATACCTTATATACTTGTTTTAAAGGTATAAGGGGGTTTGTTTACTATCTGTTTACTATCTGGTGATTTTATGATATAATGAACTGAATAGCTAGATAGAGGAGAAGCAAGATGAAAACTAATCAAACAGAAGAGATCTGCGACCAATCTCGTCGCAAATTACTTAAGAAAGCGTATGTTGCTCCTGTCGTTGTTGCATTGGGTACGATGGTGTTGGTATCACCGTCGGAGGCTGTGTCTAAAAAAGGCGGGGATACTGCCGGAAAATATGCGGGTGGTTATCAAGGAAATCCTCAGGCGGACAGTTCAGACTATAGAAGAGACAGGTATGGATCGTCTTCGCTGCATCAAGATAATGGATGGGGCAACGGTGATGACAGTGCACCTGGTGAATCAGGCCCGCATAATAATGCTGAAAATGATATAGATGGAAGAACGCATCGTAACCACGGTGATTCACATTACAATTAATCCTAGCCCCCGTTTCAAAAGTGGGTGAAAAGGAATTAGTTTTTAAAGCTGTGTAGGTTTGTATATATGAGGGGTTGGAGTCTTAAACAAGCCTCTATTATGTTACAAAGTGTCTATATTTTCAAAACATTCTTTCATATAAAGTTAAATTAATATAAAAGTCTATACAATTGAGCATTCAAAATTATGGAGAATATTAATGAAAAAAGTTCTTGTATTACTTGCAGTTCTAGGTCTTAGTTCGGTAGCAATGGCTGATCCGTATAAAAAATGTGCTAGTTGTCACGGTGCTCATGGTGAAAAATCAGCATTGAACAAAAGTAAAATCATCGCTGAGATGAGTAAAGCTGATATCGTTGCGGCACTAAACGGTTATAAAAACGGTACATACGGTGGCCCAATGAAAGGTCTTATGAAAGGTCAAGTTGCTTCACTAAGCGCTGCTGACATCACTGCTATTTCTGAGAAAATCGGTAAATAATTATACTATACTGAGCAGGCCTTTGAGGTCTGTTTATCCTCCTCCCCTCTTTTCTCTTTACACACTCTGTATATAAACGATCCCTTTTACTAAAGAGTATATTTTATTGCATGCAATTACTGTTTTTTCATTCTTAGGATGAGAGTGGATTGAGATAGTAATTGACATAAGAAAGAAGTTTAATCAGGGAAAGTCTTGAGAATTACCCTTCGCTTACCATTTTGGTGATGATATGGTGGTGTAGATCTTTGCTTTTTATACCGTTTTCTAAGGACTCTGAATAGATACGGGATACTTTCTGGCTGTTCTTTTTATAATCAAAGTGAGGAAAATGATTTTTCCAGGCCTCAATAATTAACTGTTTTGAGACTTGTTCAATCAACCATGACTTGAAGAGTGCAAAAGTTGAAAATAGCAATATCGTAAATACAATAGATAAGATGATAAGTGCATGACAATCTATTTTTGCCAAAAGTGAGTGAAAAACAGCAGAAAGAGGCGTGACAATAAGAAGAATTAAAATAGTATATACAAGATAAACGCGGGCTAGTCTAACTCGAAATCCCGTCATGTTATATTCTAGGTTCATACCGTCGTTGTAGATCTTATTGGCATTCATTAACTCTTGAAAACGCATGGGCTGTTCGGATATCTTAAAAACAAAGGGATTGATTGTAGAACGGATAAACTTTTGAATAGGATCTTTTAATGTTGTGATAAGACTCATCTACTTTTCCATAAATATTAATTTCTTGTATTATAGCCTAAAACTAGCCGTGGCGGTTTTTCGAAGAAAAAAGTTTCTTTAGAAAACTAGCGGTGGCGGTTTTATGAGATGAAAGCTTTCTCATAAATGAAAAATTATGAAGTGGTTCAACCGGTATATAAACCGACTTAACAAGTTTAAATACGGTTTACAGTATAATCCGAAAAACAAACCAAGGAGATACAATGGCAAAAGCAAGTGCACGTCATATCTTAGTTGATAGCGAAGAAAAATGTTTAGCATTAAAAGAAGAGATCGAAGCAGGAAAGGATTTTGCTGAAGCAGCACAGGAAAACTCTTCATGTCCATCAAAGGCTCAAGGTGGCGAACTAGGCGAATTTTCTCCTGGTCAGATGGTTCCGGAATTTGATAAGGTCTGTTTTCATGAGAAAGTTGGCGTTGTACACGTTGTTCAAACACAGTTTGGTTACCACCTTGTTGAAGTGACTAGCCGTTCAGAATAGAGGTTTTAAAAGAGTGAATCTTTTCTCTTAATAGAGCAGACCTCTCTTTGTTCTTTTTACCGTAGCGTTCTTCGTGATAGAGTCTGTTTATATCGTTCACACCCTCATATCTTTTATCTTGAGATCCAATTTTTATTAGAAAATCATACATAGTCTCACCTTGTGAACGAACAAAGCCTTCCGTCCTAAGGAGTTTTAATAAGGGCTGCATCTCACATAGGAGTAGATCTTCACACTGTCTTTTTTGCAAAACAACAAATATGAAAACACATAAGAGAATAAAACCAAAAACGCTAAGTGCAAACTTTAGTAAAAACACGGTGTCTGAGAGTATCTCTTTTAAGAGTGTTAGCTGTTTTAATCTGTCGTAGTGCAAGATCCATGTATTAATGATATGTCTTGTGTACATATAATAGATATTTATTTCTTTAAACACTCTTCCCATATAGGTGGTTTTTGTATATGTATTGGCTACACCTCTTTCATCAGAAAGAAGAAAATGACGTGCGGTTGCTGTAGGCTCAAACCTTACCCAACCTCTGTGCTTTAAATATATCTCTACCCAGGCATGTGCGTCCGCTTCGGTTACAATAAGGTAGTTGTTGATGGCATTATTTGCGTCGGCTTTATATCCCGTTACGATACGCGAAGGAAGACCTATCATACGTGCACTTGAGGCAAAAGCAGCAGCGAAATGAACACAATATCCAATTTTTGAGTCCAGTAAAAAAGAGTCGACGGGGTGTTCAAGATCTATGGCTTTGGGTTTTAAGGAGTAGGACAGATCAAGCGAACTGAAAAACTTCAGTAGTTTTTCTGCTTTTATGTTGTCCTTCTCTTTAATATCAATATGTTCTTGTAGTTTTTTATAGGTTTTTGGGTCACGAAACCTATCGACTTGAAGGGCATTTCCTAGTTTACTTTGTTCAACTTCTTGTGTTTTATAAAAAAGAGAAGAGGTGCCTGTGTAGCTGAGGGTTTGTAATAGAGGAAGTTTTGCCAGAGTGATATAGTCACTGTCTGTAGAGCTCTCTTTTGGCGTACTTAAAGGCAGATCAAGCATATATATAAAACGTTTTTTATGGGGATATAGTTTGACTTTATAGTTGATAATAGTTTTGGCATCTAAAACCTTTGGACTGCGTACTGCACTTTTTTCTCCGTGTACCCATCGTTTCTGTTTGTCTACATAGAGTGTTGAACCTCTAAAATACAAATGTTTGTCGAGAGGGACCTCCTTTTCGAAACTGACCTCCATGACAAGTTTGGACGAGGGCACTAAAAGTGCATTAGAATCGATATACATCGTACCGTCATGCCCCGTTCTTTTAATCTCCTCTCCTTTGAAACCAAAACTTGCATTCTTGTAAGAGATACGGGGAAATACAAGAAAGAGAAGCAAGACGATGGGAAGGGAAAAAAGATACAGGAGTATATTGACGCGCAAGGCATTTTTCAAGGAGCTCTGCATACGTTCATACAGCAGTAAAAGGGTAAAGATAAAAAGTGTAAATAGAGAATAAAACAGCATGCCTATAGAGTTGTAAAAGAAAAAGGACAAGATCATTAACATCGCGGGGGAGACAAGTAGATAAACATTGATCTGGCGTGTCAGCCTTTGTAGGACTACGGCATAGGTAAGTAAAGAGATAAGGATTGAGATAAAAACAAGTAGTCTGGAAACATTGGAAAAATTATACTCCGCAAAAAAACTCAGTCCAATGGCGATAAGGCCCAAAAACATGAATGTGAAAACCGTAGTACGTGAATCTTTTTTTCTGATGATAAAGAGTAGACCTACGAACAGGTAGACGAGCATTGGCAGTTTTAGGATAAACAGATGTGGAAGCAGGGCTAAGATGAGAGCAATATCAAGAAGTTGAAGAGGTCCCAACCTAGTAGAGTGCAAGAAATTGAAGGATTTCATAATGACTCCTTGCTGTTGAATTAAGTAAGGTCTTTGGAAAATGCATGGTGTAATCGATATTCTTTTTTTTACATTCCAGTGCCCAAAGACAAAACTGAGACAGCCTCTCTTCGTCACTCTCTCCTGCTTTTATAAAATCAAAATGAAGATGCCTGCTTTTTTCAAGCAGACTAAACTCCTTAGCCATCAAGCTCCCACCTTTTGCCAAAGAAGGCCAATGTATAAGGCTGAGTGACTCACCTTCTCTATAGGTGCGAATACCTTCAAAATCATCATATTCACCAACAAAAAAACGATGCTTACTGGAAAAGCTCTCTAGGCTTTGTCCCTTAGGCTCAGGATAAACAATGCTTTCATATTCTAAGTCAAGATCCTTAAAAAGGAGCTCATGGGGTAGGGGAAAATGGCTGCCAAGTCGTAAGAGAGGAAGTCTTGTTTTTCCACGTCGCTTGGGGGAAAATTCAAGTGTGATGGTCTTTGTCTGTCCGGCTCGAAGTTCATGAATGAGTGTAGATGATTGTGCGTTAGAGCATTCTAAGGAAAAACAATCTTTTTCTGGATTCGGGTTATATATATTCAGGGTGTAGACTGAAGGGGTCCGGGCAAAAAGATCTTGTGCTACCATGACAGAGGCTTGGATCTCATAAAGGTTCAAGCGTCCAATGATACTTGAAGCTCCTGCGAGTGAGAACACAAAAAACATCATCAAATAGACAATGTTATAGTTATGCATATAGGCTAAAAAAAACAGGCCGACAATACTTAAGACTAAAAAGACAAAATATTTGGTCGGTCTGGTGTCTATGCCTTTAAGTATCAGGATGAAGGTGTGAAAGTATCTCATCTGTGATCTCTTTTGGCGTTTTTGAACCCTCTTTTGATCTGATCCTGTGTGCGGTTACAAAGGGAAGCAAGAAGGAGATGTCAGAGGGAATGACATAATCTCTGCCCTGTATCAATGCCCAGGCTTTTGAAAGTCTGCTCAGGGCTATGGCTCCCCGCGTTGAAAGGCCGCTGATATACAGACCGCTCTCTCTGGTAAAGCTGAGGATCTCTTGGAGGTAGTCAAGCAGGGCTTCAGATATATATACCCCTTTAACGGCTTCTTTCAAGGAGGTTAATGTAGATATATCAACGCTTTGAAGTTGATCAAGGTCAAGCTGTGTACTGAGGCTTAAGATCTCCCGTTCAGAAGCTTTATCCGGATATCCAAGCGAAAATGAGATGGCAAAGCGGTCAAGCTGAGAGGAGGGAAGTTCGAAGGTGCCGACCTCTTCAAAAGGGTTTTTAGTAGCCATAACAAAAAATGGATAAGGCAGTTTTATCGTCTTGGAGTCGATGCTGACCTGATGCTCTTCCATGGCTTCCAGAAGGGCAGATTGGGTCTTTGGCGTGGCTCTATTGATCTCATCAGCCAGTAAGAACTGTGAAAAGATGGGTCCGGGTCTAAACTGAAAGCTGGCGTTCTTTGTATCAAAGTAGTTAAGTCCCAGGATATCACTTGGTAAAAGATCTGAAGTGAATTGTACACGAGAATATTCCAGACCCAAAACACGACTAAAAACCTTGGCTAGAGAGGTCTTTCCAACACCCGGAAGGTCTTCAATAAGAACATGTCCGTCAGACAGAAAGGCACATAAGCAGAGTTGTATCTTCTCTTTTTTACCTCTGATGCATTTTTCAACTTCATTGATGATCGTATTTATCTCTGTTTGCATAGATTAATATTAGCATAATTGCGTCACTTTATATATTTTATTTACGAAGTTTGATGATAATGAAAAGATTATATGGAAGTTTTGGTATTATTTTATAAATTTATGCGCGGGTGTATTGAGATACCCGAATCAAGGATATTTGTGTTTTTTGAACCAGGTTTTATGGGCACACGTGCACCCATGTATTTAGACATTGTCGGAGTGTTTTTCTTCTTGCTTCCTTTTTTACTTTTCTTTTCCATTCGTTTTGCAATCAAGGGCGAGATAAAAAAACATTTTATATCCCAGATCATAGTTTTTGTCTTGACCCTGATATTTGTTGTTGTATTTGAAACAGGGATGCGTCTTGCAGGTGGATTTCAAGAGTATATCAAGGCAAGTCCAGTCTCGTATAACTTTTTTATCAGTTTCTTGATCGTACATATTCTTGTCGCCATTGCAACCTTCAATCTTTGGTCTTATCAGCTTATATCATCGGTTAAAGCCTATAGAAAAGGAACATTGACGGGAGAAGTCGCTAAAAAGCATAAAAAGCTTGCACGCATCTTAGTAGTAGGGATATTTGTGACGATTTTACAGGGTGTGGGTATCTACTACTTCTTGTTCATACTCTAAAAAACTTAAGATAAGAGTGACCTTACTCTTGTCTAAGCTGCTTGAAATTTCCCAAGGTCTCTGCACCACCTGTGATGTCTCTTAGTTGATAGATCTCTTTATTATCAATTAAAAATTCTTTTACCGTTGTAAAACTTCCTCTTTCTAACATGGCCGAAGATGTTTTTTTCTCCATGAGTAAGAGCATTAGAGATAGGGTTGAAGAAGCATATTGGGGTATAAAAAGAGTTGCAGCCTTGATGATATCATCATCCAAGTCAGGAAGCTTTTCAATACCTGCAGTCACGTTTGCAAGGGGAATATCACAATATCTCGAAACCAGCCGACTAAGATCCCCACTGTTTTTGGGAGGGACATATTCACAATCATCAAGTTGACTTGCCAGCATATAGCGTCCGATAGTATTGTTGATAAAGGCAAGGGCATTATCTTCAACGCTTTGTGTGTCACCATCTGCAAGACTCAGCATAGTGATTTCTATGTTAAGAGCTTCTTGTACCTGATAGTTCATAAGGCTTGTTAAGCCGTCAAGACGGTTTGCTATAGGAACATTAACAAGAACGGCACTTAGGGGTAAAAAAGCATCTGCCTCGATTACAAGTGGACCCCCAGGATAGACCTGCTCATCAAAATGGAGTCTATGATATATACTGAAAAGTTTTTCGCCATTATCTTCTGTCGTGATAAGCATGGCTTCCAAAGAGATCCCCTCAGACTGCGTTGGCAGAGGTAGGGAAAAGTAATGATCTTTATGGACAAGCTCAAGGGAAGGATGTAGCTCTTGAAGGGCCTTGAAGGCAAGAACGATATCCGGGTTATAAACGGTTGGATGGCTGAGTATAAGTTTTTTAAGGAAACTTCCTTCATCGGGTATGTGGAAAAGGCCATTGATAGTATTTGTATTTTGCATGGCGGATTATAAAGAAGGTTGCTATAATTACACCTTACAAAAACAAAGGTAGAGTATATTTATGAATATAACTAAGATAATACTAAAAAGTACCCTGATAACAGTGGCTTTTTTAAGTTTTTACGGATGCGCGAAGAGTGTTGCGCCAGCGAGTGTTATGAATGTGAATATGAGTGCTCTTAACGGATATGACCCCGTAGCGTACTTCACCTCTTCCAAGGCGGTTAAAGCAGGAAGCTTATATGTATACAAGTATGCCGAGTTAGATTGGAATTTCGAATCTGAAGCAAACCTTGAAGCATTTAAGTCAAATCCAAATGCCTATATTCCTTCTTTTGGCGGTTTTTGCGCTTATGCACTGGCAGATGAAGAGCTCGTGCCAAGTGATCCAAAATATTGGTATCTTCATGACAAGAAGCTTTATCTTTTTCAAGATGAAGATGCTAAAAAAGAGTGGTTTACCCATATGGACAGTATGATTTCCAAGGCGCAAGTGCAATGGAAAGTCTTTAATCCGCTTAAAGAAGAAAAGTTTGAAGAGATAGGTGATAACTTTATGAAGGCATCTGGCTCAAAGCAAAACAGGTGATCATCTTAGTCCCGTGATCCTTCTTGAAAAAAAAGGCCTACTCTCTTCTCAAGCCAAAAGCTCGGTTTAAAAAGAGTCCCTTCGATAAATCCGACATGTCCGCCATGTTCACTCAGCTCCAGTTGTATCATCTTCGATAGCTCATCCTTCTTTGGCAAAACAGAAGAGGGCATAAAAGGATCATCCAGAGCATGCAGCATTAAAGTCGGTGTTTGGATGGTTTTTAAAAACTGTTTTGAACTGCTCTTCTTGTAATAATCAAGAGCGCTGTCAAATCCGTGGGCACGGGAGGTGTAAATATCATCAAACTCAAAAATAGTTCTTATCCCTTTGATGCGTTTATAGCTTAGCCCCAAGGTCGTGTTTAAATCCAGTTTTTTAGATTTGTCCAGAAGTTTGCCTTTTAGGTCTTTGAGCAGATACTTCTGATAGACTTTCGCAAACCCCTTGTTAAGGTGACGTGTACATGCTTCAAGCTCTAAGGGTGCACTAATGGCAACGGCAGAACTAAGAGGAGATTTGTCTGCGTAAGATGAAAGCAGTTTAAGAAGCATATTGGCCCCCAATGAGTAGCCTATCGCATATATCTTAGCCTTTGGAAACTTCTCTTGCAGGTAAGCGATAAACGCTCTGGCATCCTCAGTCTCTCCGGCATGATAAGAACGGATGGTATTGTTGTTCTTCAGTCCGCATCCCCTAAAGTGCATGAGTACACAGAGGTGATCCAACTCTTTTAAGTTCGACATCATCCCTTGGACATAGTGCGAATCAACAGACCCTCCCAGACCATGAAAAAGTATGGTAACCTCTTTGAACTGCTTTGCTTTAGGGTCTTCACTCCAGACTATCTCCGTAAAGTCTCCATCTTTAAATATAAACTCTTCTGTGATGTAGGGCAGTTTAACCGAAGACAAGAGTAGGGGAATAATAGTCTGAAAATGGGGGTTTTGTAAATATTTGGCCGAAACGAAGAACATCTTCAGAGAAAGATCTCGCAGGCAAGTCCGACAGGAATAGGATCGTGCAGTTGTATGTGAATCTGTTTGTCTTCTTTTGTTTTGTAGAGTTGATAGGGTACATATAAGAGCCGCGCGGATAGTTTGTTCTCAGCTTTAAAGCTCTTCTCTTCAATATGAATACGGATACCGCTAGGAACAGCAGGCGAAAAGCTGTCGGGAATAGTTACATTGGCAAGCAGAGCTAAGGCCGTTATCTTTTCAGCCTTTGCCTCATCTCTTAGTGCCTGTAAAAGAGCCTCATATCGTTCCTCGCCCTGGTGCTCTTTAATAGTGATACTACGTACGCTGTTGTCCGGTTCCAAAACCATGGCAAACGATTCTAATGTCTTAGACGAGGTCAAGATCTCTTTTGCATAATCAATACAGTCATCAAGCATTACAAATAAATGTTCGTTATCCATTAAAATCCTTTTCAAATATTATAGTATAATCCACGTATGATTCACTTTAGCCTCAGCGATGTCCGAATTATTGCCGACCCCTCCGTGTTTTCTCGTGGATATGACTTGAATGAGGCTTCTTTTAGCGAGATAAAAGATGTCAGCATGCTCAGCAAAGATATCATGCAGATCACGTCCACGACCCAGGGCTCTAAACTGTACAAGCAGAGTGTGAATGTGTACGCCCAAGAAGAGGGTGTCAAGATCATTGGAAAATGTTCTTGTGAACTTGGAAGAAACTGTAAGCATGTCATCTCATCTGCCTTGGCATACTTGGATGAAGCATCACTTCAAGAAAAACCTTCACAAGCTCAATTAGTTCAGGCAGATGAGCTAAGGGAGTGGCTTTCTCGTTTAGAGTCAGCCTTTTTTCCCGCAGAGACAGAGCGCATTAGCAAATCAAGTCTTCTTCTTTATGAATTGAACCTTTCAAAGTCTGAAGCAGAGATGGAACTGAGCCTCTATACGGCAAGAGAGCTAAAAGGCGGCGGTTACGGAAAGCTCAACAGAGCCCGCCCTAATACTGTCTTTAACACCCATAAGCCTCCTGAATATTTCAAAGAAAATGACAAAGAAACGGTTCTTCTTTTCAAAACTCTGAGCGCAGGGCTTAAGACAAGCGTTACTCTAAGCGGAAAGCTCGGTGCTCTTGTGCTTGAAGGCGCAGTCTCAACAGGAAGATGTTTTTGGAAGAGAGGGCATAAAAATCCTTTAAAATTCTCGCAAGAGCGCGCGCTTGCTTTGGCGTGGACAGAAGAGGGAGAAAGCACCTCTTTGCGTTTTGAACTGGGAGAAAGCAGTTTCCTTGTCTCTGTAGATCCCCTGTTGTACGTGGATACGAAAAAAAAGGAAATTGGTCGTATTAAGACAGACTTAACTGCGCAGCAGTTAGATCTTATTTCCAAGGCTCCAAAGTTTCCCACTGAGGGTATAGAAGAAATAGCACTGGAAGTCTCTGCTAAGATACCTCAGCTGAGTATCAAAGAACCGCAGACCCTTGCCTTAGAGAGCATAGAGAATGTCAGCCCAAGAGCCTGTATTCATCTGAAGCAGAGTAATGAGAGCTATAGTCTGAGTGTGAGTTTTTTTTATGATGACCTTGCGGTCAAAGCCTTCCCGTTTTTTGAAACACAGACCTTTATGGCACAGCGCATCAAGATACACAGAGATAAGGAGCAGGAGGATTATTTTGTTGATATTCTTAAGGCATACGGGTTTAAACTTCAGGCAAATGAACTTGTAGCTCAAAACATGCAAGCATGGAGGTCTCTTCTTGAAGCCCAAGATATACTCAAGGAGATAGGTTTTGAGATTATTAAAGACAGGGGCTTTGGTCTGAACTTTCATGCGGTGCAACACGTTGATGTAAAGGTTGAGCAGAGCTCGCACTGGTTTGATGTGGGTATGCATATTATGATCGAAAACCAAAGACTTCCTCTTCTGCCTATCGTCTCTAAACTCTTAAACGACGGCATAGACCTTAACTCCAAAGAGGAGCTCTGTTTTGAGATAGAAGCAGATACGTACATCAGTCTTTCCCCCAAGATACTCGGACCCATCATCAAGACCTTTTATGAGCTTTTAGATAAGCCTAACAGTGAAGGGTTTAAACTTCGCCGATATGAGGCTCAGGTCTTGGGGAATTTTTCTTCAGACAGGTTTAAGGTAGAAGGTGAGACCTCCTTACAAAAACTCAGCAGCGAGATACAGAAGAAACATGTTTTAGAGCATAGCTCAAAAGGGCTAAAAGCTACCCTTCGCTCCTATCAGGAAGAGGGCGTGGCATGGATGCAGTTTTTGAGAAAATACGGTTTTGGCGGTATCTTGGCGGATGATATGGGACTTGGAAAAACACTGCAGACTTTGGCTCATTTGGACATTGAAAAAGAGTCTGGACGTCTTGATAAGCCGGTTCTTGTCGTAGCGCCTACTTCTCTCCTTGGAAACTGGAAAGCTGAAGCAGAAAAATTTACGCCAAGTCTGAGAACGGTGCTGTACTATGGGAATAGCAGGGGGGATATATTAAATAATATTAATTCATACGACCTGATAATTACGAGTTATACTCTGTTAAATCTTGATATAGGTATTTTGAACAAAGAGAGTTTTTATTATCTTGTCTTAGATGAAGCCCAGAAGATAAAGAATGCCCGTTCCGAGTCGGCAAAGAGTGTCAAACTCATCCCCGCCGGGTATCATTTGGCTCTTAGCGGTACACCTATGGAAAATCATCTTGGTGAGCTGCATTCGCTCTTCGATACGGTTATGCCTGGGCTTCTGGGGTCGATCAAGGAGTTTAAGACCCTATATCAAAATCCTATAGAAAAAGATCACAGCATAGATGCTCAAGAGCGTTTAAACTATCGTATTAAACCTTTTATGTTACGCCGTACAAAGGAGAAAGTGGCGACAGAGCTACCTTTAAAAACGGAGGTGATCCGTTCAGTCAGTTTCGAATCCGATCAAGCCAGGCTTTATGAGACGATACGTGTGTCCATGCAGAAGTCGGTACGAGAAAGCATAAAGAGTATGGGGCTTGCAAAGTCTCATATATCCATACTGGCAGCTCTATTAAAGCTTCGTCAGGTCTGTTGTGATCCTAGACTTTTGAAGATAGAAGAGGCTCAAAAGACGAAGGAGTCGGCTAAACTTGAGATGCTTTTGGAGCTTATACAAGAATTAAGAGAAGAGAGCCGCCGTATCTTGATATTTTCACAGTTTACAAGCATGCTTGAGATCATCGAAGAGCAAATGATGAAGGTAGGTATCTTATACTCCAAGTTAACGGGATCGACTGTCAAAAGACAAGAACAGATAGACAAGTTTAATGCGGACGAGACAGAGGTCTTTTTGATAAGCCTTAAGGCAGGCGGTGTAGGCCTGAACCTGACTAAAGCGGATGTAGTCATCCATTATGATCCATGGTGGAATCCTGCTGCTCAGGAGCAAGCAACGGACAGAGCATACAGGATTGGTCAAGATAAGCCTGTTTTCGTCTATAAGCTCATCGTTGAAAACAGTGTTGAAGAGAAGATCGTTCAGATGCAAGAAGGTAAAAAATCCCTGGCAGAAGCCATATATGAGGGGAAAGAGGAGGGCTTTTCCAAAATGAATGAGAAGGATCTTCTAGACCTGTTTTCGTAAAAGCAATATAACAAAGATGTCACTTTGGTTATAATGAAACATCAGAGCCCTTATCTATGAATTGAATGCAAGGAGTGAGTAGTGCATGAACTTGGTAGCATTATACACGTCACCGGCGGACTGGGACTTTTTTTACTGGGCATGTTCATTATGACTGAAAACTTGAAAAAGTTGGCAGGTGATCGTATTCGCGCAGCCTTGTTTCGTTTTACAAAAACACCGCTTACAGGAGCTGTAACAGGGGCTGTGAGTACAGCTGTGATACAATCTTCCAGTGCTACAACGGTGGCGGCAGTGGGTTTTGTCGGTGCAGGTCTGATGACATTTAGCAACGCGCTGGGTATTGTTTTTGGCGCAAATATCGGGAGTACTGTTACCGGTTGGATGGTAGTGCTGCTTGGCTTTAAACTCTCCATAGATATGCTTGCCTTTCCCCTTATTTTACTTGGTGTATTGATGCGTCTGTTTGTAAGGGGAAAATGGGCATATGCCGGCTTTGCAATAGCGGGTTTTGGATTGATATTTGTTGGCATAGCCACCATGCAAGAGTCCATGGTGGGAATGCGTGACATGATAGACTTTTCCCAGCTGCCTGCCAATGATCTCTTTGGCAGATTGCAACTGCTGTTTTTGGGACTCGGGTTTACTATTGTGACGCAATCATCAAGTGCAGGAGTAGCCTTAACACTTACGGCAGTGTTTACCCAGCTTATACAATTTGAACAGGCTGCTGCCTTGGTGATAGGTATGGATGTGGGAACCACCGTTACCTCATTTATAGCTACTATCGGAGGCAATGTGGGTGCAAAACGGACCGGTTACTCTCATGTGATCTATAATCTAATGACGGCTGTGCTTGCTTTGTTCTTGCTTAGCCCTTATATTCAGGTTTTGCAATGGGTATCATCAACGCTCTTATACGAAAATCCCGAGATTGCTTTGGTGGGGTTTCACACTCTGTTTAACACCCTTGGTGTCGTCTTGATACTCCCTTTTACACAGCTTTTTTCACAGTTAATCAAACAATTGATTCCGGAAAAAGTTAGTGAATACACCCATAGACTCGAACCTCAGCTTTTGTCCACGTCGGAATTGGCCTTGAGATCAGTTCAAGATACTCTTTTAGAGCTTAGTAAAGCCTTATTAGACGAGCTTCATGTGCTCATGAGTACACAGGATCCCGGACTCTTTTTATCTAATCTTCCGCAGCTGCAAAAAGACCTTGATCGAACCCAAATCTATCTCGACCGTATTCATTTAACGTACGCTGAGGGCCACCTTTGGAGGCGCCTTGTGTGTATGATCCATACAATTGATCATCTTCAGCGTCTTCATGAGCGCTGTGAAGAAGAGTCTGACAGAGCAGAAGCATCCAAACAGTTTTCAAGCTTAAGCCGGTTCAGCAAACGTCTGGAACATGATATCGCCTTGCTTCAGAAGTATATCTCTAAAACCCAATGGAACCATAGTGTAAAATGTGCCCGACAGCTCTACCATTTCATCCGCCAAGATGCTGAGACATACCGCCATAAAATAGTGCAACAGATGGGTAAGGGTGAATTGAGCGCAGAACAATGTCGTGATAGCCTTGAAGCTATTCGTTGGATGGAACGGGTGAGTAAACATCTATACCGCATCAACTATTATCTAGAGAAAATGCTGTTGGACTCAGGAAAATAAAGCTCTATTGCGGTTGGATCACATTAGAGATAAATAGAGCTCCTGCCTCATCTTCTTGTAAAACTCTTTGACTGTAAACACTATTTTTTTGATATTTAATAATAAAATACAACCTCAGTACACATATTTTGCACAATTTTCTTTTATACTTTCTGGATTAAAACATAGGAGTTCAAATGGAAGTCAAGACATTATTGGGTGCTGCGGCACTTTTCTCATCGGTTCTTTTACACGCACAAAATCTTGAGGTTAAGATCACGAATCTTACAAACGGTATTACCTATACCCCATTGCTGGTAGCAGCACATAAGGCGGATGCATCTCTTTTTACCGTAGGGGCATCGGCATCGGCGTCTTTGCAAGCCATGGCAGAGGGGGGAGATACAAGTGGTCTGATCGTTGATCTGGACAATGCCGGTGCAACATATGTTAATGATCCGGCCTCGGGTCTTTTAGCACCTGCCTCCTCCACGACGGTAGATCTGGATACAGGTGATAATGGATACCTCTCCATTGTTGCAATGCTGCTGCCGACTAATGACGGTTTTGTCGGACTGGACTCTTGGAAGATTCCTGAAGAAGAGGGTGTATATACGCTCTACTTAAACGGATATGATGCAGGCACAGAGGTTAACAATGAGATCATCAACGGCGCAGGTGCTCCGGGTGCACTCGGAATTCCTGCCGATCCCCAGGGAAACAATGGAACGGGAGCAAGCGGTACGGCAACAACAGAGTTCAATACAAAGGTTCATATCCACCGCGGGACACTGGGCGATAGTGACCTTAGCGGCGGCACAAGCGACCTTGACGCTCGCGTACATAGATGGCTTAACCCTGTCGCAAAAGTCACTATAACAGTGGGTGAATAAGATGTCTGGCCTAATTTTTAAAAGCAGTCTACTTTCATTGGGAGTCGCAATCTTGTTCGTTGGATGTGGCGGAGACAAAAAAGACCTGTTTCCCGCCGAGTATGAGGTGGAAGTTACCAACCTGACAAATTTTCAACCTCTCTCTCCTGTGGGTATTGTCCTTCATGACGATCAGAGTTTTTTTAAAGTGGGAGAAACAGCATCTCTTGCCTTGGAAAAACTTGCTGAGGGCGGTGACAACAGTGAAATTTTGGCACTGGGAAAAACATCCTCTTCAACCGATGCAGCTGTTCTTCCGGGAGAAACAGCAGTCTTGAGTATTCGTAAAAAATTTGGAGAGTCGAAACTCTCGGTTTTTTCCATGCTGGTCAATACAAATGATGCTTTCACCGGAGTAAATACCCATGAACTGGGAAATATGGAAGTAGGTGAGACGGTAGTGCTCAATACACGTGCTTATGATGCAGGTACAGAAAACAATACGGAATCAGCAGGAACGATACCCGGGCCGGCAGATGGCGGTGAAGGTTTTAATCCTCTAAGAGATGATGTGGATGTTGTGCGTATGCATGCCGGTGTAGTTACAAAGGATGATGGCTTAAGCAGCTCTGTTTTGAGCGAACAGGCAAAGTTTGATAATCCCGTAATGCGCATAAGGCTTAGACGTGTTAAATAACCGACCCCAGGGGGTTGGTTGACAATACTTATGTAAACATATCCCAAAGCCTCTTTCAAGTTTAGCCTATGAACTTAGGACTCTCTCGCCATCTCCCATGCATGAATAGCGTGTTTACGTGTTTCACCCCAACGATATCCACCGATTTTTCCACTTTGTTGTATCACACGATGACAGGGAATCAAAAAGGCAACAGGGTTTGAAGCGATTGCCGTGCCTACAGCACGTGAGGCCTTGGGTTTACCTATGCTGCCGGCTATCTCTTTATAACTCGTCAAGCTTGCAGAGGGGATACTTAGCAGGGCTTTCCACACATTGATCTGGAAGTTAGTGCCGCAGACAAGAACGGACAATGGGCGGTCTGATCTTTTTTTAATATCAAATATTGAATCGATGACTTTACGTGTTGGTACATCTGAATGTGAAATTATAGCCTTTGGCCATTTTTGATGAAGAGCCTTGATCTCTTCTTTTGTGTCACTATCTTCTAAAAATGATAATTGACATACTCCACGTTGCGTTAGAGCGATAAAAGCTTGTCCAAAAGGTGTTTCATGCAGGCCATAGATGATATCCAGCCCCAAGCCTCTGTTCTTATATTCTCCCGGTGTCACTGCTTCAAGGGTGATAAAATGATCATGCAGGCGTGAACTACTGCTTAATCCTATATCCAGTGAGACATCAAGAAGTGGCTGTGGCTTAGCGAGCAGTTCTTTTGCGTGCTCGACAGTAAGGATTTGCAAGTATCTTTTAGGGCTAAGGCCTACCCACCGTGAAAACATACGTTGAAAATGTGCGGGACTTAGATGAATATGCCCTGCTATCTCTTCTAAGGTCGGTTGTTTATGAGCGTGAAGCGTAATGTATTCGATGGCTTTTTTAATGCGTTCATAGTCATGCTCCATAGTAAAAGACCTTCTTATATGTTTGCTTAGTATCTTAGACATGCGCAGATCTTGTGTCAACAGACTCTAATGCTTTTTTGTATTATATGCACTCTCGGGCGCATTGGCAAGCCGTATTATGCTTTAGCATGAAAGCAGAAGCATAATACGGATTGTTTATTATAAAGATAATGGGTTATACTTCAAGATTAAGACTTCAAAAAAGTGATAAAGATGACTAAAGCAGATAAGATAGTTGAAATTTATAAGGTACTCTACAAGAGCTATGGACCGCAAGGCTGGTGGCCTTTTTTGGACCATGAGGGAACAAACAGCTTAAAAGTAGGAAACACACAGGGTTACCATATTCTTGATTACTCTTTTCCCAGAAATGAGTTAGAGGTTTTTGAAGTGTGTTTAGGCTCTATCCTAACGCAAAACACAAGTTTTAACTCCGTTGTAAAGTCACTTCGTAATCTTAAAAATAAAAATGCATTAACTCCCGAAGCCATACATGAGATGGACATTGATGAGCTGAAACTCTGCATCAAACCTTCAGGTTATCATAATCAGAAATCTAGATATATTTTAGAGTTTATCACCTTTTTTAATGCGTTAAAAGGAGAAGTTCCAAGCAGGGATAGACTTTTAGAGGTACTTGGTATAGGTGAAGAGACAGCAGATTCTATGCTTCTGTTTGGATACAAGCAGTTGGAGTTCAAAGTAGATGCTTATACCAGAAGGATTCTCTTGAGTTTGGGCCTTATTGATGAAAAAGCAAAGTATGACGAGATAAAACAGTTGATGCAAGAGGCTTTAAGCGCGTCAATAACACAAAAAGATGAACGCCTTATCGTGTATCAGGAATATCATGCGCTGATTGTCAATCATGCAAAGTTGTTTTACTCCAAGAAACCCTATGGACGCAACTGTTTTTTACATGAGATGTTTTAGCTAAAAAGCTGTAGTAACTCCGTATAAATATTCTGAAACCTTTAAGCTCTCTTCTTTAATAAGGAAACTCTAAAGCTAAAGAAACAATCTCCATATGAAAGTTTTAATGCCATCAGAGATGATGTTAATACTGTGTGTATAGGCTCAGGTATGATGAGCAAATATGACGGAATATACAGTTATATCATGCGGGTTAGTATCTGATGACTAAATGGTTCTCTCAAGCCCTCTGATTTGGGAGTAAAAGGTTTGATCATACCGTTATATGTGTTTGATTATATTAAGCGGTCCCCTTACAGAAGAGGACTACTAAAGAACAAAAAATTTAATACGCTATATTGAGTGGCGTTGTCTGAAAGTTGTTTGTAGTGTATTCAGTACCGCCGGTTAAAATCTCACCCGTTGTAGTCAAGATTTTAATCCCTTTATAAGTGGGAAATATCTTGGTTGCAAGCAGTCCAGGATAATTCGTTGTACTAAACTGGGTGTACGAAGTAGTATTGCCATCAGAATAATCCCCATAGACTTGTCCGGAGCTGTATACTTTTTGGTCTATACCCAAGACATAAGATCCTTTTTGCTGAGCAACAATGTTGTCAGTTGGGGTAAAGCTTAATGATGATTGTGTCGGAGTTGCATTGTTAATACCGTTATTTCCACCGCCTTGGTCTAAAGAAGTTTCCCCCCATGACCAGATCGTGTAGTCTGTTTTTAACCCTATTTTATACTTACATCTGACACATCCGTAGGTCCTTAACCAATCTGTGTCTGTTCCGAGCTGAGTCAAAGTCAAGGCTTCGGTAACTCCTGTGCCCAATCCCAGTTCATTGTCAGCATTGCTTCCGGCAACCCATAAGGTTCCCCCTGTTTTAACTGCGCTTAATGATTTGTCATTCATCGAAATATCAGCCCAGTCGGTATCGGTACCAATTTGAGTCATGTTATATTCGCTACTCTTGTGGCCCAGTCCCAACTGGCCAAAACTGTTATTGCCGCCAGCCCAGATCGTTCCATCTGATTTACGGGCAACAATAGAAAATCCACTTGTTGATATTTGAACCCAGTCAGTGTCAGTTCCGACTTGCCCTGGAGAGGTTCTGATTCCTGAAGCTTCAAAAGTAACTTGGCCATTGATTAATCCACCGTATGAGTTTAAGCCCCAAGACCACAAGGTCCCGTCTGATCTCAACCCATAAGCAATACTTTCTGAGTGAACGGCGTCAACCCATGTTGTATTAGTATCGATTTGCGCGGGTGTAGACGAGCCAATCTTAATTGAACCGTTTCCAAGGTTTCCATATCGGTTATAACCCCAAGCCCATAAGGTTCCGTCTAGTTTGATCCCTAGATCATCAGATAAGTGTGACCAATCAGCTGCAATAAAGTTCGATACTTCTAAATGGTCTTGGCCGAGAGCAACTCCGTTTCCTAGCTCTCCATAGCTGTTATCTCCCCAAGTATATAGCTCTCCGTATTTGTCGATACCTGCTGCCGACTTTAGGTTTAATTGAATGCTCTGCCAGTTATCATTTGAGCCTGTTATTTTGATCGGACCGCTATTGGTATGAAGAGGCTGAACCAAATCAAGAACATTTTCACCCGCTAGGACCATGTCTAAGGTATTTCCATAGACTAAATTTCCGCAGCCATATATCTCTCCATTATTTTTTAATAAGAATGCAGCGTTTGACGAGTATGAGACTGATCTCCAGTCCGTGTCGGTTCCGATCTGTGTCACCACTTCACTGGTAGCATTATCATCCCCTCGGCATATGCCATCATACTGACTGTTACCCCAGGAGTGCAGGGTGCCATCTGTTTTGATAGCAAATGATGATTCATTGACTGAAAATATCTTATCCCAATCCGCCGATGTTCCTACTTGTTGTGGATAAGATTGAGGTGTTAAATAGCCCAACTGCTTAGTGGCATTGTTACCCCATGACCACAAGGTATTGTCTGTTTTTGTTGCGAGACAGTGGTTATCCGAGGGGTCGCAAGACAGATCTTTCCAGTCGCTGTCACTTCCCATTTGGGTGATAGATGTAATATCGACTCCTGAAGGATCAAAGCCCGACTGGTTAACATCGTTTCTTCCAGTAAACCAGATGGTCCCGTCTTCTTTCAAAACAACAGTAGAGTACTGGGTCGTTTCTACATTTTTCCAATTACTGTCCGCACCCACCTGTACAAAACTTGGTATATTTCCGCCATAGGAAGATCCACCGGATTGTCCATATAGATCACTGCCGGCACACCACAGCGTTTTATCTGTCTTAATCCCGCAAATATGCTCAAGCCCCATGGACATGTCAGTCCAGGCGCCTTCGCCAGTGTATACCTGCACAACCGTAGATGATCCGCTCTCTGGTATCGAGCTTTCAGTTCTTCCCCACATATATACTTTCCCATCTTCTTTTAGTGCCAAATAAGAGTTTTGGCTGGGGTGCGATATGATTTTTCGGATGATGTTGTACGTAACTTGTATATCTACGTTGACGATACCGCCGTTGCCGTCAGAGACTTGAATAACACCTGAGTCGTCATCTGCGTAGGTGCTTGTGTTTGTATATTCAACATTGGATCCATTAATGACAAAATTACCTTTTGTTCCATCGGTGATGACAGAATACGATAGAGTGTCGTTGATATCAATATCAGAGAATCCAAGGGCACTTGAAGTTGGTGTAACTCCTTTTTCTACAAGCATCTTAATCAAAGTATTTCCCGTTGGTACATCATTAACCGCAGATACGGTTATTGTACTTGTCACGGTTTGGCTGGTTAGATTGCCATCGTTACAGTTGGATGTAAATGCGTCTGTGCCGTTGTAGTTCAAGACGGGTGTATATGTGTAATTCTTGCCGGATGTAAAACTTGCTGTTCCATGCAAGGGAGCGGATACTATAGAACATGTGATCGCATCACCTTCGGGGTCATCACCATCCAAGAATGTTGATAAGACCGTATCTTCATTGAGTGTTCTTGTTTGATCAGCAAGGATTGGTGCATCATTGATCCCATTTACTGTAATTGAAGTCGTCGCCACATTGGAATCAACGATCCCGTCATTACACTTTACAGAAAAACTATCAGTTCCATCAAAATTAAAGTTCGGAGTGTAGGTGTAGTTTGTGCCTGAAGTAATGGTTAGCGTTCCGTGTAAAGGTGGTGTAACAGTAGAACAGATGAGTGTATCACCGTTATTGTCAATAATGTTGAATGTCGAGGAAATGGCAACGTTTTCATTGGTTGTTTTTGTTTGATTGCTCGCAATCGGAAGCCCATTGACAATAATATTCACAGAGATGACAGCGCTGTCTAGTGTACCGTCATTGATTTTATAGGTGAATGAATCTGTACCGTGGTAGAAGGCAGAAGGAGTGTATGAGAATGAACCATTTGCATTCACTACCGTGGTGCCATGAAGAGAGTTGGCAACACGAGTATATGTCAGCGGATCTCCTTCAACATCAAAACCGTTTAATGTAGCACTAAAACTGGAGTTTTCGTTAAGGGTAATGTTGGCATCAGTAGCGCTTGGCCTGTCATTGACTGCGCTGACAGTAATAGTGACCGCAGCTGGTTGGCTGTTGACACCGTTATTTGCGATAACGAGAAAGGAATCACTTCCATAGAAGTTTGCATTTGGAATATAGACAAAATCGCCTGTAGAACTAACGGTAACATTTCCCTCAGTTGGAGGGGAGGACAGAGAATAGTTTATAGTCTCTGTTCCGCTGTACATTGAAGATAAATTAGAATCCAACGTGGTGTCTTCTACGACCGTTAAGTTTATATCAGACAAAGTTACCGGTACGACTTGCCTGGCGGAATCACCGCCAGATGAGCTACATCCGGTAATAATTGATAAAGCAAGAGCTAAATATATGATGTGTTTTGTCATAAGAGAAATTCCTTTTTTTGGTATGTTGCTTATTTGATTCGATATCAAACAAAGGATACAGATACATAACAATAGCACATTATATACTATTAGTATATAAAAATAAGAAATGTATAAACAAATGATAGTATAAAGATGAAATAATCCCGATCTACTGGGGTGAAGCTTCAGTCTGTTAATTTAGATAAAACAACTGCAGGCTTAGTATATATTTAAATTTATGGCATAATTAAATATCTTTTACAAAGGTGTATTGCATGCCCGAAATATGGACTGCCTTAACAGGCATCATCATACTCTTTCTCTTTTGGCGCCAGCTTGTCGTCTTGAAGATTCGTAGTAAGATCAATTATGCTCCTGTCGTCTTGGTCATCGGATTGATCTCTTCTATCTCCCTTTTTCTTTTCTCAACAGACAGTGGAGAGCTTAAGAGTGATATTCAGTATGCACTTTTACCCCTTCTTATCTCTTTGGTATTTTATATAGTTATGTATCTTATGTATCAACTCAAGGTTAACAGTGCCAAGGTTGAAAAAGAAGAACATGAAAAGCTTTTAGCCATTTTAGTCTCAAATATAAAGGAGTATTTTAGCGTTTTAAACGAGAAGCTTTCTGTTATTGAGAGTACGGATGAAAAAACCCTTGATGCGGTGCTGATGGCACTGAAAAACGAGCTATCCGTGTTTACCAAACTCTCGTCTCAGCAAGAGATGCTTTCTAGCAAGCTTGAGCAGATGTACATTCAAGAAGAGAGCGCATTGTTAAACATACAGAAATTTTTGCAAAAAGAGATACCCGACTTGGACAGTGTTGTTCATAGGCATATAGACATACTACGTATCGCAGAGCAGGACCATTTTAACAAGCTTTATACAATACTAGATAATATGAATGACCACGAGGGAAGTCCGGAACTCTTTGACGCAGTGAAAACCTTACATGAACGTCTTGATGCGATGCAAGAGCATTATGAAAAAAGTGCTGCTATCGTCGCTGCGGAAGTCAAGGAAACTCTTCTTTCTACGGTAGAAGGTATGGCAAAGAAACTTAACAATACAAAGCAACTCAGTGAGACACTGGCTCTTTCAACCCAGGAGTATGAGATGAAGCTTCAAGAACTTCATAAGCATACCAGTGCGCTTTTACAAAAGTCGGATACTATCCACGAAAGTATGGAAGACACCTTTAAACAGTCTCAGAAAATCCGTCCTGTATATACATCGCTGAACGAACTGGTCTCTAGGTTGATGGATATCTACGGAGAGTACAAACATGCGAAAAAAGAGCTGCATCTCTTGGCCTCGGAACTGGGTAAGGCAGAGGAACGCCATTTTGAAATCATGGATAAGAAGATTGATACTCTGGGTGAAGATATCCATAAGAAGATAGAGGCCTCTTTGAGCGAGTTAAAGGAGCATTACCATATCGCAGACAGGGATGTGACGACTACGGTAAAAACACTTGCTGCCAAGGCACAACTGCAAAAATCATACAGTGAAGAGTAGATGATGAAAAGTTTTGTTCTTCTGCTTTTACTCAGCAGCCTCTCTTTTTCACAAGCCTTAGTTAAAAGAACACAGGTGATGATGGGAACGTACGTATCTATCTCTTTAAGGAAAGAGCAGCTACCTTTTTCACAGATGGCATTTGAACGACTCAAGCAGGTGGAAAAAGCGCTCTCATCTTATGACCCTCAAGCCCAGATATACCGGCTCAACCACCAGAGACATGTCGATATTTCAAAAGACAGCTATGAAGCCTTAGCCCTTTGTAAGGGTTATTATAAAAAGACGGAGGGATATTTTGATATTAGTATCGGTTCTGTTACCAAGGGACTTTTTCATTTTGGCGAGGATGAGAACATCCCCTCTGATAAAGAGCTCTTAGAGGCAAAGATAGATTTTAAGGGGCTTCATTTTGATTCTCAAAGGGCATGGATAGATGAGGGTATTCAGATCGATCTTGGCGGTATGGGAAAGGGTTTTGGGGTAGATAAGGCTAAAATACTCTTAAAAGAGCAGGGCGTAAGAGAAGGTGTCATAGCTTTAAGTGGAGATATCTTTTGCTTTCATAGCTGTTTAATGGCCATACAGAATCCATTTGAAGAGGGGCTTGTCGCGGAGTTTAGTATGGGACAGAATGAGACATCTATCTCTACCAGCGGAAATTATAGGCGTTATGTTAAAAGTAGAGACTATAATCATCTTATCAATCCAAAGAGCGGACACTCACAAAAGAACTTTGCATCTATTACACTTGTGTCTCACGTCTATTCCAACAGCGACCTTGATGCTTATGCTACGGCGGCTTCTGTGATGCCAAAGATCAAGGCTTTTTCATTTTTAAAGCAGCACAGGGATATAGGCTATCTGATCATTACGAATGAGAAGGAAGTCTTTATGAACGAGGGGTTTAGGAAGCTTACCAAAAATCTTAGGCTCTACTCCCTTGAAGGGCAAAAAGAGATAGAATATATAAAAGCAAGGCCATTAATATTTCAAAACTCCAAAAAGCCAAGACTTTAAGCCAGGCAAAGACCTCATACCCGTGGATCATACCCAAGGGTGAGAAGATGTCTACAGAAGAGGTGACAAAGAGAGTGAGAATAAGAAACTTCTTTTTCTTTTCAGATATCAAGTCTGTAAAGAGCAGAAAATGTCCATAGGCAAAGAGAGTCGTTGAAATAGCCAGAAAATGCGGAACAGCCGTCTCTGCCAAACCTTCAATGCTTTTAGGCGGAATAAAGTTCTCTTCATCACCGGCAAAAAATGTAAAGACCTCTGAGGGTAAAACTCCGAATTTCTCTATAAAAATCCATACACCTGAAACCAGTTGAAGGACGATCAAGACCAAGGCCAGTACGAGTAAAGTGGAGAAGAGTTTTTGTGAGATCACGCTTTTTTAAACCATAATTGTATAAGGGCTAAAAGCAGGGCGTAAGCACCGCTGAGATGCCAAAGCAGGGTCAAAAAGAAGAAAGGATAAACGAAGGCATCAACAATAAAATAAGTTCCAAGCAGGCTAAAGCTTGAAAGAAGTAAAGAGCCCATTGAGATTAGGATGATAAATCCTTTATGGCGGTTTCTAAGGTTGAGACGAAGGACGATAGCCAGTGTTGTAAAGAGACTTAAAATACCTAAAAAAAGTGAAACATGCAGGTGTTCTAGCAGACTTAACAGGCTAAGAGGCTCACTGAACTCTTCGGGGTTTCCTTTTAGTGTCAGTAAAACAGCCTCAGGTTTGGAGCCAAAGAAGTGAGCGAGGTAAAAAAGGTCACCACAAAAATACAATACCATGAAGAGAGCATAAAACCCAAGTAAAAGTGTAAAGTTAGGATTGGAGTGGAGGTCTTTTGAAACAAGAAATTTCATAGGCTATTTTTTATATTTTACTTCAAACAGGGCTAAGGCTATACGTGCTGCTACTGCAGTTGCCCGTGCTGAGAGAGTTGATCCGGAGATAGAAGGAATATCTTTTCCCAAGGCAAGACGAGGGTTCAGTTTCCGCTCTTTAAAGACTTTGGTCCAATGTACGGAGGGCAGATACTCCATTGGCTCATTAAAGGCTATGATCTCCAGGGCCTTTAATGAGCCGTCAAGTGCAATGATAGAAAGGACGGCAGTGTCTTTCGAACGGACCTTGTGTAAGACCAGTACACCGTAACCCAGGAGTGTATCTTCTTTATAAGCACGAAAGACTCTATATATTTTTGTATTAAGTTTTGTGTTTGCCAGTTGAGTGATGGCCTTTGCTTCTGCAGTGTTTAAAAGTATGTTCTTTTTTTCAATGCGGGCATCATCTCCAAAGTTTATCTTCATAGCATCAAAGGGTGAGAGCATGAGTCCTGCCTGAAGGTTTAGAGAAAGGATAAAAAGTAGTATATATTTCATTGGATCGACTTTTTTGGAAATTATAGCATAAGATAGACCGTAGCCTATCTTTTAAGGAGAATGATTGCCCCTAAGGGCATGTTTCAGCATAGCTTAAAAGATAAATCCAAGGCTTAGACTAAGGATATCTTGATCTTTAACGCCGGCATCTTTATAGTCCTTCATTGCGTAATCCATTTTTAGTACAACTTGTTCGTGAGGGAAGAAGTTAAGACCAACGGTTGTTGTCGCACTTTCTGCTTTTAAATCAGGAACCGGTGAAATGGTGTTGTTGTTTGCATCAACAACGGTCTCTGTCGGGTTGATGTAGTCGTATTGAACAAAGACAGGAAGTTTGTAATCAGACTGCACAGTCGATAAAACATCATACTCAAGGTTTACATAATAACCGTTTGCATCAGAAATAGACTGTCCTGCTGCCGTCGTTGAAGCTGCGATCTTGTCTGCATCGTCAATCTTGGTTGCTGTGTATAGTGCCTTGGCTTTGAAACCTGAATTTTCATACGTTACGTGAAGATCATACATGGTCGCCGCCGCTCCGGAAACCTCTTCTCCTTGAGTTGCTGTTCCATGATACAGTGAAGCACCTGCAAGCAGACCCGGTGTTCCCGTGTAGTCTAAACGACCGACAAAAGCAAGGTTGTTATATGTAGATTTTCCCGAACCGCTGCGTGCTGAACGAATCTGTTTTGTTTTACCTGCATTGCTGTTATCAAAGTCAAGAGCCTGTATAATACCTGCATTATAGGTAAAACCACTCTCACCGATGGAACCGTAAGCGATAACACCGTTTGTATTCCATGTAGACGGCAGAAGATTCTTTTCGGTATTTGGACGCTGAACCGTGTTAAACAGTGTCGGTTCATGGCGTAGGTTGATAAGTCCCATTGGTGTTAAGACAAGACCCACTTGCACGTTAAAAGAGTCTGTTAACAAGAAGTCAAGGTACATAAACTCAATAACAGCGTAACCATACTCACTATCGCCATCTTTTGCCCCGCCGTGCTCAAATTCCAGTTCGGTATTTAAAATGACATTGTCGGTGAACTTGTACCCGATATATGGAACAAAACGGTATACGTCAGCGATATTGTTTGCATCCTCTTTGTTTGCATAATACATTTCACCGTATCCACCGATAGAAAGTGGTGATTTTGAGTTATAGACCTTAGATGCGGCTATACCCATACCCTTGTGAGAAAAGTCTGTATCAAGCACTGTATAGGCGAAGCCCGTTTTTAAGTCTGATGTCTCATCGATTAGAGTGCTTTGGTTTGCTTCCAAGTCTGCAATTCTCTGTTTTAATGCATCCAGTTCTGCGTCTGCAAACAGTGTTGTGCTTACTGCGGCTGCAGCAACTATTGATAATATTGTTTTTTTCATTGTATAATCTCCCAATTACGACTGATAATTATTATCAGAATTTTGTTTTGTTAGGAGAATAATACTGATATTTATTATCAATGTCAAGAAAAATGGCAATAATTATCGATTTTTTTGGATTTTAGAGCTGATATCTCTATATTGATATGCGAAAGAGAAAATACAGACCTCCGCTCACAAGGGAATAGAAGTGGCGTTTCGGGTTTCTTAGTGTCCTTGTAGAAGCCTGGCAGAGCATAGAAATTCTATGCTATTAGGGTATGTGTAATTGCATGGGTCTGTTCTGGTTTGACCAGCTCGTTATTGATCTTATCCACACTTAGAATCGTTAAAATATCTTTTTCTCTGGAGTCCTTATGCGGGAAGACAACACTCTTAGCGAGTGTTCCGCTTCCAATGATGTACTCCTGTAAAGGCTTGATCCTGTCAATATGGACTTCTGGAATATCACCCAGTGAGTTAACAAGGATTCCAATATAGTCATCTTCTTTTCCAAATTTCAAGATAACGATCTCTTCATAAGGCTTTTTTTCTTCCTCTTGGATAAAGTTTTTAATATCAATCACTGAGACAAAGCTTTCTTTGTACAAGATAGTGCCTTTGAAGTGATGCTCAGTGTCTATGGTCACCGTGGACTGAAGCTCATCTATGCTAATGGCTTCTATAACATCATGCGCATCTATTCCCAGCCATTGTGAGCCGATCATAAATGATGCGATATCCAAGCTGTTCTCATCCATATCCATTGAAATATCCTTTTTCAAGGCAAACTCGGTGTTAAGTTCGATGCGGGTCTCTTCCACATCACTGATATAAGAGAAGACAAAGGAGTAGACATCATTGACATAATTATCCGTTTTAGCTTTGAACTCTCTGTACCCTTTAGAACACTGTACACCAAGTGCATAATACTTGTTATCGTATTCAACGATCTCACTGAGTGATTTGCCTGCTTTTAGATCAAAGAACTTCTTGTCTACATCGAGGCGTGCCCCTGTTCTATGCCCTTTATCATTTGATGAGATGATGATCTGATCTTTTGTCGCAAGGATGGCAAAAAGGCCCTCTTTAACTGTTCCGTCCAACTGTTTGGGAAGAGACTCGTTGATCATCGCTTCAAACTGTGTCTCAGCATCGAAGACAATACCGATACCGCCCAAGACTTTCTCTTCGTCATTAAGTGACCGGATGGAAGAATTATAGATATAACTGTGTTTTCCATCATACAGGTTCGATTGCTCAAAATCTGACACATAGTAATGTGAGGAGTCCGTGATCTCAAGTGTTTTAGCTACCCAGCTGTTTGTAAGTTTTCGTCCGATGAGATACTCTTCTTCTTTGTTGGATACAGCCACAACAACACCATACTTATCGTAAATAAAAAGGTTTGTGTAAACGGTGTATAGATTATTGATATAAGAGAGTACATTGGTCATCGTCTCTCGATCAAAGGCATTAATCTTCTCATTTTCGAGGATCTTTCTGAAGTCTGGCGTAAGTGCCCACCATCTACAGTCATTTGCTCTTTCATAGAGGTTTCTATCCATAATATCTACGATAAGATCGGCTAAAAAAACGCTGTCTCCCAGCACCATTGTCTTTGTAAGACTTGCCATGGACGAACCGATTATATTTTTAGTGTTTTCGCCTGTTTTTCTAATCTCTTGGAGCAGGGCTCTGGAGAATTGTTTATTGTTGTTTTTGGAGTTACTCTGTTTTACGTTTCCGTTCCAGATCGCTCTGTTAAGGTTGTACTGAATGGACGAGGCTTGTATAGGAATGTTTTTAAGTTGCCCTGAAAACTGGTCACCATGCTGTAAGATGGCTAAAAGAAGTTCCTGGCTGACTTCAAAACTCTCTTTTCCCATGTCCGCGAAGGCATGCTCCAGGGGTACCATGATATGACCATACCAGCCCAGCCCAAAAAACTCTTGATAGCCTCCGGTCTCACAACTCTTAGCCAGATAGTCTCTTCCTCCAAATGAGATGACCTTGTACTCCTCATCGAGTACGACTTCAAGTTTGGCATCAAGAGGTAGATGGTAGCGGTCACTCGATGCGATTACCACTCCTTCTTCGTTTAACAAGGTAATACACTCTTTTGTATTGCTATTTACAAGATTGCTGAAGACCCCTTTTGTCTCGTCTTCAAATTTAAAACACAGGCAAAGTACGCCAATAGCTTCAGAGTCGTAATCATTTGTCTTGGTGATTTTATAAGAGTAGACAAGGCTCTGTGCATGTTGCGGCAAAAAGTCATGGTGTTTAAAGGTCTCTACATACTCCTCTGAAGTATTCAAGACCTGCTCTATTACAGAGTCATGTGACTTTGCCAGTGTGTTTTCATCATCAATGTTTGCAAGTATATCACCATTTGTATTCATCAGTACAACATCGAAGTAGACGCTGTATTTGTCCACATATTCTACAAAACGTTTTTGTATCTGTTGAATATGCTCACTGTACCCATCTGCATACTTGGTATGGTTATTAAGTAAAAAGGTTCTAATCTCTTCATCCGTCGCTAAAAATCCTATGTCGGCCGTTCGTTCAAAAAGGTTTCTAATGACTATATCGACGGCCACCTGGGCCTTGGAATTTATCTCACTGACACTTTTTTTAAGCAGTTCTTCCGCAAGATAGTTGATAAGTTCGGAAGAGAGACTTGTAAAATTGCTTTTAATCTTACTCATATTGACACCGGCATCACCCAGTTGACTTAAGAGTGAGAGGCTATCCCAGTTTTTACTAAGGTCATTAAGCTTTTCTCTGCTCTCTTCGACAGGTTCCATATATTTGATCAATGGAAGTAGCTCTGCTGAAATTTGAAAGTTTTTGTATTCTACAAGTGCTGAGTTCATCACTACCCTTTGTTTATTGTATCTTTTATGATCGCAATTATAAGGATAAATAAAAGCAGTTGAGAGTGACAGTTGTATGAAATTTAATCAAACAATGATTTAAATATAGTATACGGTGGACTAAAACAGTGCCTGATAAAGCAAATAAGGGTACAGTATAAGACCCATAGTAAGCACAAAGGGGTGCAGGGGTTGCTCCAGCATGATCTTAAGCTCTTCACTAAGTGCATTTGAAACAAAATATTTATGAATTAGCAGAACCTTGAAGAGTATATCTATACTCTTGATGAGTACAATTGCTAAAATCCATAGATTATAAGCTGTTAGATAAAAGAGATAGATACTAAATATATAAGAGGGATGCATGGTATAAAGCAGATAAGGGCTTTTTTTATAATAGGCATAAATCTTCTCTATCATGGCAAGAAGGGTGGGTGACCTTTGCCATAAGAGTTCAAAAAGCTCAGCAGCAATAAAAAGGATAAATAGCAGAAGTTCTAATGTCATATGAAATAATAGTATAATTCCATCAATAAACGAAGGAAACTGATGTCACTATTTTATACCGACGAGGAAGGGGCAAGAGTCTGCGTACATGATTTTTTCCCGGAAGAAAATATGTATGAAGAGAAAACAATACTCTTATATGCCTTTATTAAGTTTGACGGAGATGATGAAGAGCTTCTTCTTATCGAAGAAAAACTGATGGAACAGAGTGAAAAACTCAGATTGGACTATCTTGGCTGGAGGCTTGTTGAAGGATGGTTGGAACTCTATTTTTACGGTGAACAGGCCAGAGGTTTTGAAAATGCTCTTAATAAAGCCCTCAAACCGAAATATCAGTTTGAAAGCGGAAACCGCAAAGACAAGAAGTATGAGACCTATTACAAGATGTTGATGCCCAATGATCAGGAGTATCATAACATCCAAAGCGAAGAGATTATTGCTGATTTGGAAGACTCGGGTGATGACCTTGAAGCACAGCATCGCATAGAGTATCATGCTGTATTTATGACCTCAACGCAGAGAAAACGTTTTATAGAGTCCATTGAAGAGGCGGGGTTTAGTTTCTTGCAAGACTTTCTTGATGAAAAAGCGGAAGATGACTTTGTATACGGTGTCGTTTTTACAAAGCTCTCAGCTATCAGTGTAGAACTTTTGAATAGACAAACAGCAGATATATTTCCTCTGATAAAGCTGGAGCATGGCCGTTATGAGGGTTGGGGAACAGAGTCTTTGCAAGGGCATGGGGAGTAGTCTCTGCATCGCTGTACCTAAAAGAGTGAAAGGCCTCCTAAGTAATGAGAACCTACTTCTGTATCTCCACCACTATCGCCCCGCGTAGATCACCCATCTTGTACCCGGTTGCTTTGTCGTTGGGGTAATTGTCTTTAAGAAAGCTGTCAAGTTCAGGCTTTTTGGAAGTGTCCCCATGGCATTGAAGACAGGCCTCTTTCTTAATGCTCAGAGGTTTATAGTACTTATAGCTCTTTGTACCTTCTTCAACCATATAGGACGGGAGCTCTTTTTTCTCCAAGAGCTTTTGCAATGACTCCAAAACTTTTGCCTCCTCCTGCGAAGGTATATTGGCAGGGTTTCTCTCTTTTAACGAGATGCGTTTGACACTAAGGCCTTTTACCTGATGAAGATTGACCTCTTGGGTAAGTATCAGGGCATTTGAACTACAAAAGCCAGCAGCAGCGATCAAGCCATTTGTCTTCATCTCGTACTGAAGCTTGGTGCTGAGCTTTTTTAGAAGTTCTTTACTGAGTTTATCGCCTGTCTGTATGACTTTTTGCGGTATTTCAGTTGCGAAGAGTGCTACAGCACAGATCAAAGGTGTTAAAAGTGCTTTTTTAAGTGCGGTCTTTATCATCATCGTTTTCTTTTTATGCATCTGAGTCGTCATAAGGGTCCGGGTGTATCATAAGGTGCCAATTGAAGCCTTTGTCTATTCCTTTGATCTTTTTTTCAATGCTATCGCACACACGATGGGCATCATATAAAGAGATGGACATATGAAAGACCAGATGAACACTTACAAAGGCGTCCTTGCCCGCACATCGTGTCAGAAGAAGGTGATAACCGTCAATATTGGGATTACGCAGAATGATTCTTTTGATCTGGTTGACAATCTCTTCCGGCATGGCAACATCCATAAGCATAAGAACGCCATCTTTGATAAGGTCGTAGGCTGAGTAGATGATATACAAGGCAATAAGAATACCGAGAATGGAGTCAATCATATAGATCTGTGTAAAATGTATGATGACTAAAGAGATAAGGATAACGGCGTTGGAGTAGAGGTCCGTTTTATAGTGCAAGGCATCAGAGCGAATCACCATGGAGCCTGTCTTTTTAGCCACATAATGCAAAAACATAACCAAGGCACCGGTAATTAGCAAAGACACAAGCATAACGATGATCGACTCTTGAAGATAGCTTGTTTGATGCTCGTGTACAAGCTTGTCTATGGCAGAATAGAGTATGTACAGACCGGATATGGTAATGATAAACCCCTCTATAACTGCAGCAAGTGCCTCGATCTTTCCCCGTCCGAAGTTAAAGGTGTCATCCGGAGCCTTTTCAACGTTATGCAGTGCAAAATAGTTAAAGATAGAAACTGCAAGATCCAGTACAGAGTCAATGGCAGAGGCAAGGACCGCAACTGAACCGCTGGCAACTCCGACAAAAAGTTTTATGATAATAAGAAGGGTGGCTGTAGCACTGGAAATGATGGTGGCTTTTTTTTCTAAACGCATGTCTCTCCAAAGAGGTGTAAATAGGCTGTAGGCTTTATTTTAGCAAAGAAAAGGTAAGATTAGGCACTATTTTTAAGGAAAATGTGTGAATCTAGAAGAAATTCGTCAAGAACGCCAAAAATGGATGACCTGGAAAAATATCGCACCACTGCGTCAAGCGCTAGAGGGGCTTAAAGATATTGAGGTTCAATGCAGCTTCTCAGATACGGTCACGATAAAAAATGTTAAGCCTATAGATGATGAGATGAAAACTCAGATTGAGTCCACAGCAAAACTGATGATGCCCTGGCGAAAAGGCCCGTTTGATGTCTGTGGTCTTTTTATCGACACGGAGTGGCAGAGTTTTTTAAAATATAATCTTTTAGAAGCGCATTTTGACCTAAAAGACAAAAAAGTTGCTGATATAGGCTGCAATAATGGTTATTATATGTTTAGAATGCTTTCTCAAATGCCTGCAAAGATTGTCGGTTTTGATCCTTCGGCCCTATATAAGAGCCAATTTGACTTTATCAACCATTATGTCAAAAGCGATATAGATTTTGAACTTTTAGGCGTTGAACACCTTCCTTTTTATGAAGAAAAATTTGATACTGTTTTTTGTCTGGGCGTGCTTTACCACAGACCTGACCCTGTAGGAACACTTAAAGCTTTAGCCAAAGGAATGGAAAAAGACGGAGAACTTTTTTTAGATACTTTTATGATTGATGGAGATGCCGATATATGCCTGAGTCCGGAAAAGACCTACTCTAAAATACCCAATATATATTTTGTGCCTACTGTCAAGACACTTAAAAACTGGTGTGAACGCGCAGGATTTATTGATATAGAGGTCTTGGAAATTACGGTGACGACAGAAGATGAACAGCGCTCAACCGACTGGATAGAAGGGCAGAGCTTGGGGAGTTTCTTGGACCCTCACGACTCTAGTAAGACAGTGGAGGGCTATCCTGCCCCAAAGCGTGTATATATTAAAGCCCGAAGGAAGTGAAGATGGCACAAGAGCAAGAAGGTTTAGAAGAGATAAATGAGATAGATGATTTGAGTCTAGAGGGGAATATCCCTTTACGGACACATGATATGATCAATAGCCGCTACAGTGGTGATTTGGAAGAACTTAAAGATGGCTATGCTAAGGTCAGTTTGCTAACGAATGAAGATATGCGTGTTGACACCTACGGTCTGGTGCATGGCGGATTTATCTTTTGCGGAGCCGATTTTGCAGCTATGGCAGCAGTCAACGATCCAAATGTTGTACTTTCCGCAGCAACAACAAATTTTTTATCGCCTGTTCGTGTTGGTGATCAGGTTGTTTTTGAAGGAAGGGTGCGTCATAAGGAGGGTAGAAAGAGGGAGGTCGATGTGACAGGCTCGGTCCTGGATATCAAAGTCTTTGAAGCGACCTTTAAGACAGTTGTCTTGGAAAGACATGTCTTGAAACTTGATCTGATGAATGCAAGCAAGAACGAACAATAAGAAAAACAGCTTTTATAAGGCTCTGATCCAGTAATCTACATTCGCCTGCTCGGCCTTAATACTGGTGGGCCCGCCATGGCCGGGATATACCTTTTTATCGTAGGTGAGCGTCTTAAACTTTTTCAGACTGGCCTTCATATCTTCGGGCGAGGAAAAAGGAAAGTCACAGCGACCGATGGAACGCTCAAAGATAAAGTCCCCGCTGAACATAGCATCTTCTATCTCTATAGTGGAACATCCCGGACAATGCCCCGGAAAATGACGAAACTTTATCTCTATGCCATCGAGTTCGAACTGGGCATCACCTTCAAGCTCGATGTCAGGATATGAAGGGGGAAGGTCTGACATCATCTGTGAACTTTGAAGTAAAAAAACATCATCTTTTGGTGTATATAAAGGAATGCCAAATTTTTCTTTTACTGCTTGATTGGACCAGACATGATCGAAATGACCATGGGTGTTTAAGATAGCAATAGGATTGCTTACGTGTTGACTTACCCATTCAGTCGCTCCGACACCGGGATCAATAATGATGTCTTTACCATCGATTGTTACGATGTAGCAGTTGGTTTGATAGGGTCCCATGGGTTGAACTTGAATTTTCATGATACTTGACTTTTTGATTGAATTTTATCATAAAAAAGTGTGGATAGATCGGTAGTTGAAGAAAGTTTGCAAAGGCAAGAGAATAGATGAGAGCTCAAAACTACTTAATCACAATAAAAAGATACTTAAGTTAAAATCTCATACATATAAAGGAAAACAATGAGTAGGCAGATAAAAAAAGCCGTATGTATTATGAGTGGTGGGATGGACTCGACCCTGGCTGCTTATATGATGAGAGATGAAGGGTATGAGATCATCGGACTTCACTTCAATTATGAACAGCGCACTCAGACGAAAGAACTTGAAGCCTTTAGTGCCATATGTAAAGAGCTGCATGTTAAAGACCCCTATATCGTTAATCTTGATTTCTTTGCTGACATCGGTGCTTCCGCATTAACGGATAAAAGCATTGATGTACCCACTTCCGGGATAGAAGAGGGTGTCCCCGTCACCTATGTGCCTTTCAGAAATGGTATTTTTATCTCTCTTGCAACCGCTATTGCAGAAAAAGAGGGTGCGGAAGTCTTAACTATCGGTGTGGTTGAAGAAGATAGCAGCGGTTACCCCGACTGTAGGGAAGAGTACATCAGGTCCATGCAAAAAAGTATAAACCTTGGTACGAAAGAGACAACACACTTAGAGATTAAAATGCCTCTAGTACATCTTAAAAAATCACAAATCGTACAAGAAGCCCTTACACGAAACGTTCCTCTGGAGCTAACATGGAGCTGCTATCAGAGCGGAGATAAGGCGTGTGGAGTTTGTGACAGCTGTAGGTTGCGTCTGAATGGATTTAATCAAGCAGGAGCGGTTGATCCCATTAACTATGTTTAAAACACTGCTTCCTATAAAGCCTTTGCAAAGCATTGTTCTTGATGGCATTGAATTTTCACTCAAATATACATTTCGTAAAAATATGAAGCGTATGGTTTTGCGTCTGGAGACAAAAAACCGTATCAAGCTTAGCTCTTCGAGGGTTTCTAGAAAACAGCTTGAAGCTTTTGTTTATGAGAACAAAGCTTGGATACTGCAGCAGCGTGACAAGATCAAAGAACCTTTTGAACTTGATTCGTCTTTTTATTATTTAGGTGAGGCTTATCGTGTCAAACACCACTTCCATGCTTTTCGTATGGATGAAGAGACGGTCTATATGAACCCGTTAAAAGCACAGGTTCATAGTGATGAATTTTATAAAAAAACTGCAAGAGAGCAACTGCCTTCAAAGGTCGAATTCTGGAAGAGAAAGATGGACCTGGAGTTTAATACCCTGGGCTTTCGTTTGGCAAAAAAAAGATGGGGGTCATGTAATTCAAAGAGAAATATTTCTCTAAATCCTTATATAATGAAGTTGCGCCCTGAGATGATAGATTATATCATCGTACACGAGTTGGCTCACCTTGTGCACCTAAACCACTCCAAAGAGTTTTATCATCTTATCGAGAATTATCTGCCAGAGTATAGAAAGGTTGAAAATGAGATTAAGAGCTTTGCTCTACAAATCAACTAAGGAATAAACTTTTTTTCCTCTTTTCTAAAGCAGTAGGTCTGTTTTATGCCCTCTTTGAATTGCGGTAATACCGGATAAACAGAGATGGTGTCTTGCAAGCCTTTTGAACTGAAACGGCTGGATGGATTCCATATCATCCAACCACTGCAAGAGGCGTGTTCTGCCCCCTTGATCTGTTCAGATATCTCTTTTGAGCGAAAAAATTTTCTGTCAAAGCCATAATCTTTAAAAGACTGCAGCCAGGGTCTAAACCTTACAGCCGAAATATTGGCGCGATTTAAACCTGACTTAATACTTTCGTTGATAATTTCATAAGAGTGATCTGTTGGGTTTTGATAGCCTAATATCCCGGCACCGAAGCCGGAGGGGTACAACATGGGGGCTATGTAGTCGACATGCTTAGACAAGCTCTTGATAGTATGACCAATATGGGTGTCACCTTTATTCCAGCAGACATAACCATAGGTATCAGCAGAGGTGTAGACATTGTAGGGCTGAAGTTTTGTGTTAGCCGTCTTTAAAAAGTTCGATATGGCATCTATACGGTTTTTTTGATTCAGGGTTTTTTGGTAAACAAGACCTTTTTTAAGCGGAAAACGCACGTAATCAAAATTTATTTCATCAAAGCCTCTTGAAGCGGCATCGGCGGCAATTTCAGCAACATAGTTATGTACATCTGGACTAAAAGGGTCCACCCAGGCCAATTTTTCCCTATTTCTCCAGATTGTGCCGTTACTGTCTTTGAGTACATATTCATCTTTGGCCTGGGCAAGCTTGTCGTCTTTAAACACAACGATCCTGCCTATAACATAGAGATCATGTTCTTTTAACTTTTTTATAAAGGCGTCTATATTATAGATCGTTCGCTCTTTATGAGCACCAATATCTCGAGCCAGTTTTACATCTGTTTTATAAGAGAGGTTTCCGAATTCATTTTTAATATCAAGGATAACGGCATTGATTTCCGTTTTTTTTGCCAGCTCTAAAATTCGGCGCATATACTTAGATGAACCGGCTGCCCAAAACGAGACATATAATGCCTTTGGTGTAAAGGGCTCTAGCAATACAGTCTCGTTCTCAAGGTCGATACCTTTTTGTCTGTAACCATATGCTTTTACATACAGGCTCTTGTTTAATGTGTCAATCTCCGCTTTTCCGTTTTTATCACTTTTCACCTTGCAGGTTTGATTGCTAACAATAGCATCTTTAATCGGCAAAAGAGTATACTTGTCCAGAATGTGAACTTCTTGAATCGAAGCAAAAATATTTAGAGTAAGGGCAAAAAATAAAAAATATTTCATAATGATCTCGTTTTATATATATAAAAAAATTAGTAGTTAAAATCAGCAATAAGTATGCCATAAACAGCACAAGGGTTTTTAAACAGCCCTTTAAAAAATATGATATAATTCGTGAAATTGTAGCAGAATACAGAGGTATTATTAGTGAATCGAAGAGATTTTTTTAAAATAAGCACGTCTTCTATTGTAATAGGTTCGTCACAAACACTTCTTGCCATGCCTGAGGCGAATCTCGACCTATATATTCAAGACCAACTCACGCTTAATCATAAGCAATGTGATGACTTTTCCAAGGAGATATCACATAAAAAACCGGTGATTGCGTGTTCTGAGGAGAAAATGCTTTTACACTCTGTCTCTCTTAAGCTAAAACAGACACAAAAGCTTGTGGGCTATGGAAACTTCAACCTTCTTAGCTTTGATCAATTTTTGAAAATAACCAGAAACTATAGTCATATCGGGGCGGTTACCAAAGAGGAGTTGGCATATATAGAATCTATATTTTATATGGAAGCCTCCGCCTATGGTTTTTATGGGAAAAAAGTTACCTATCAATTAAGTGACAAGATCTCGACGAATGAGACGATTAAAATTCCTCATACCGGTCACTACCTCTATAAGGGTGAACCTTATGATCTGTATCAACGTCTTAAGAAAGAGGTTGGCCCTTCAATCATTTTGACCTCGGGTGTCAGGTCTGTGCTTAAGCAGTTAGATCTCTTCTTGTATAAGGCCAATAAGCTGGAAGGAAATTTTTCTCAGGCATCGCATTCATTGGCACCTCCGGGATACTCATTTCATGGTATCAGTGATTTTGATGTAGGTAAAGTCGGTCTCGGGTATAATAACTTCACCTCTGTTTTTGCCAATACCAAAGAGTATAAGTCCTTGCAAAAACTCGGTTATATCGCTATTCGTTATCCGCGTAACAACCCATTTGGGGTGCGTTTTGAACCATGGCATATTAAAGTATAGGTAAATAAATACTTATACCAAGTCTTTTTACCTGATCCTTTCGGACTTCTTTAGAAACATCGTTTCACGACCCCCAGCCACGGCTTCTTTTGAACCATGGCATATTAAAGTATAGGTAAATAAATACTTATATCAAGTCTTTTTGCCTGATCCTTTCGGGCTTTTTTAGAAACATCGTTTCACGACCGATTATGAAGCCTCTTTTTTGTTCTTTTTATTTTCATACATCAGAGCGTCTGCGATCTCGAGTACATCTCTAAAGTTAGAGCCTACTTCAAAACGTGTTAAACCAAATGAAAAAGAGAGATACAGAAGTTCTCCATTGCTTGCCTTGAGTTTTTTGCTTAAAAGGTCTTCTTGAAGTTGTTTCATTTTCGTATAACACTTTTCCATATGTTCATTTTTGGATATAACAAGAAACTCGTCTCCTGCATAACGGACAATGTCCATGCCCTTTAGCTTAGACTTTAAAAAACTTGCGAGGTATTGTAAGACCTTGTCACCGATAATATGACCATGTATATCGTTGATGGGTTTAAACTTGTCCAAGTCAATAAAGGCCATGGTGCCACCATATATGAAAGAGCCGTCATGCAACATATTTTCCATCATCCACTTCCGGTTGTAGACATTAGTCAGGGTGTCTGTGTGCAACTGGTTCTGTAGTGAACTTAAGGCATTTTTCAGTCCTGTTATCTCCTGCGTAACCAGAGCAAGTTTATCAAGGTCTTGTTGCTCAATCGCCTCTTGGGCATCCTGTGTCGTCTTCTCCAAAGTGTCTAGATTACAATAGGTTTTCTCCATAATTTCATTGGCTTCATTTAAACGATTTTGTGTAACCTTATCAACCATCTCCTCATACTTAACATCTATTTGCATCTCACGGGCATAATTGTCAAAGTGTTCTTTATAAGTAGTAGGCAGAATGACCTCGTTTCTTATAACTTCTTTTAAAACGCGATCGGTAAGTTCAGTGAGTCTGTTTGGCATAAATAAACCTTATATATGGAGATTCGTATATAGCTTTAGTTTATTGTAGTTAACGTATGTTTAGATACTTCTTTAAAGATATATCTGTATAAGATTTTGAAGCCTTTAAAAAGCTCGAAGCGCTCTTATAAACCTCTTCAAAGTCTTTACTCTTTTTACTCTGTGTGATAACTACTTCTTCCAGGGCTGTCTTTGCGGCATTGATCACATCATCAGAAAAAGACCTGAACTTGACGCCATGCTCTCGAAGCGTGTTTAAGACGAGGGCATTTTGCGTGTGAAAATCATAAGCCATCTTTGAGTTCATCTCTTCAGAAGCCATCTCAATGATGATTTTATGTTCAGTAGGCAGCTTTTTCCAGCTTTGATGATTAAAGCTAAGCTCTAAGATACTCCCTGGTTCATGCCATCCTGAGTAATAATAAGGCGCGACCTTATAAAATCCCATTTTCATATCCAAAGCCGGTCCAACCCATTCTGTTGCGTCAATAACACCACGTTCCAAGGCGGTATATATCTCACCGGCAGGGAGCAAAATAGGGTTTACTCCCAATTTAGAGAAGACTTCGCCTCCCAGGCCGGGAACACGCATCTTAAGCCCTTGAAGGTCAGAAAGCGTATGAATCTCATTTCTGAACCATCCGCCCATCTGTATATTGGTGTTTCCACCCAGAAGAGGGTAGAGGTTGTACCTTGCGTACATCTTTCTCCATAACTCATATCCGCCCCCGTAGTGCATCCATGCATTGATCTCTTCGGCCGTCATACCAAAAGGCATTCCGCTAAACAGAGAAAAAGCAGCATTCTTACCCTTCCAGTAATAAGGACCCGAATGAAAGATATCTATTTCGCCGCTGCTTGCTGCATCAAATACGGCTAAGGCAGGTATGAGTGTGTTTTTAGGATAAAGTTTGATCTCAATTGAGCCACCGCTTGCATGATGAACACGCTCAACAAACTTCTCTACACCGGTTCCCATTATAGGAAAGTGCGCAGGCCATGAGGTCGCAAGCTTCAGCAGGGTTTTTCTATTTTTATTGATGTTGACCGAGGCATTTTTATGGGCTTTATTTTCTTTCGTTTTAGAATAATCAATGGCTTGCCTGTTACTCTCATTGCAGGCAGTCAGCAGTGTTCCTGCAGCTAAGGCGGTTGTGTTTGTGATAAAGTCTCTGCGTTTCATATCTCTCCGTATTTTAGAACAGGCTAGGTTGTTCACTTTTGATATCAAAAACACTTCTGTTTAAGATATCTGAATTTTGTTCTGCTATAAGGGCAAAATGGTAATTTTTTTCTTTAAGCAGCCGCATAATGTCCCAGTCTGATTCATAAGTGAAGACATTATCGTTTTGCGAAAGCTCATCTTCTCTTGCCAAGGGAATGAGATAGATAATCTTTGCCCAATTCGCCTGCGTTTCCAGAAAATTTATCTGGGCCTTGACCAGTTCAAAATCACTCTCAAATATCAAAACATTATCACTTTTTCCAAACTCTTTGACCTGAAGGTGAACGTTGGTGAATACGGGCTGGAAATGATCAATAGGATAAAAGCTTCGAAGTTGATATTTGATCCTGTGTTGTTTGAAGAAATACAAGACAGACTCCAGGTAGGGAATAAAAAAAGGAGACAAGAGTTGGCGTTCATAATAGGTGTCATCATAGATGAAAGAGGTTTCAAAGAGGGTCTGCTCTACAATGGTCATCTCGGAGTGCGGCACGGTAGAGACGGGCTTTGCATCCACAAAGAGCTTGGTGTCGATATTTTCCGGGCTAAACAAAAGGTACTGGTCTTCTTCCAGCTGCCATAACTCTTGTATATGTTGTTCCAGGTTTTTATCCAGAACTAGTAGATTGTTTGATGTTGTGATCTGACTGGCCAGCTTCAAGGAGATCTGGTCACAATAGAAGGCTTGAGGAGACTTTTCCATGATATGAAAACGCAAAAGTCGGAGCAGGGCATGGTCAATGGATTTCACCTTGATCCAGGCGATCTCTTGGTCTGTTATTTGGGTCGGTTTTTCAAAGAGAATCCCGTAGGCGCCGTTTAACACTGCTTCTTCAATCTCTTCATGCTTCAGCGCTACATAAAGATCACCACGCCTTACCTTAGATGCTTCAAAACTCACATCCTCAAAAGAGGTGATGCTGGGAGTATTAGTGAGGTTACCCTCAACCAAAGCAGTCAGGTTGGCTAAATTCATCCGACTGAGCTGCCTGCCTTACGTTTGTTTTCAGGACGCATCAGGCTAAGCCCGTTTTCATCTTTTGCAGCCAGTAGCATACCTTCAGAAAGCATTCCCATGAGCTTTGCAGGTTTTAAATTTGAGACGACACAAACCTGTGTATCAATAAGCGACTCAGCAGAATAAAACTCTTTGATACCGGCGACAACCTGTCTAGGACTCTTTTCACCCACATCGACCTGCAGTTTAAGTAGCTTTTTACTTTTAGGAACCTCTTCAGCATGAATGATGGTCCCGATTTTTAATGAGGTTTCGAAAAACTGATCAATAGTGATCAGGTTGTCCTCTTCAACCGTCGTTTCTGTTTTGTTTTCGGATTTTTTCATCTCCTGTAGCTTTGACTCTGGTTCTGCAACCGGTGCTTGTTCCATCAACGGCTCTTCAACGCGAGGAAAAAGAGGCGGTACCTGAGAGATAACAAAAGCGTGCAACAGCTCTTTGTTTAAGATCAATGAAGTATATGAGTCGGTGTTAATATCAAAGCCGAGTGCCTCAGAAATAGTCTTTGTCGTGTTTGGCATGACACAGTTGAGCATCACGGATGCCTTGGCTAATATATTTGCGACTAGGGCAACGGTAGCAAGGGCCTCATCTTTTTTATCTTCTTTGATCTTTACCCATGGAGCGTGTTCCTCTATGGCCTTGTTTCCAATAGCAAAAAGCTTCCAAAGCTCTTCGAGGTAGCGGTGCGTCTGAAGTTCGTTTAAAAAGGGCTCAAGATTGTCAATAATACTGTTCATGGCATTGATCTCTTTTTCATGATAACGAGCTACATCTTTTGAGTCGATGTTAAAGTCTGAATATTTACCGCTCATTCCAATGATGCGGTTAAGAAGATTACCCAGATCATTTGACAGGTCTGAATTGATCCTGTCAATAAAGGCACGTTGAGAGAAGTCTCCGTCCTGTCCAAAAGGAACTTCTCTCAGCATGAAGTAACGAAGGTTTTCTAAACCGTAGGCATCCGCAACCTCTTTAGGAAGAACAACATTTCCCTTAGACTTAGACATCTTCTCGCCATCGCGCGTCCACCATCCATGTGCACCGATGTGCTTAGGAAGGGGAAGTCCCAAGCTCATTAAAAATGCAGGCCAATAGATAGCATGAAAACGTAAGATATCTTTTCCAACCATATGGATGTTCGCAGGCCAGAAGTCCATGTTTTTCTCATCTTTTCCATATCCAAGTGCAGTAACATAATTCAAAAGTGCATCCAGCCACACATACATAACATGCTTGTCATCGTTTAACTCTTCAGGAAGCTTTACGCCCCATTCAAAGGTTGTGCGCGTGATAGAGAGATCATGCAGTCCGCCTTTAACAAAGTTGATGACTTCATTACGGCGTGATTTTGGAAGAATGAAGTCTGTGTGTTCGTCATAATACTTTAAAAGTCTCTCTTCATAAGCAGATAGTTTGAAGAAAAAACTCTCCTCTTTGACAACATTGGTCGCTTTACCACAGTCTGGACAAAACTCACCGTCAATGAGTTGAGTCTCAGGAAAGAATGTCTCACAAGAGATGCAGTAATGGCCCTCATAATTCCCTTTATAGATATCACCATTGTCATACATCTTCATAAAAGCTTTTTGAACGCCTGTTTTATGGTCTTCATCAGTTGTACGGATAAAATAGTCATAAGAGATACCAAATTCATCCCAGAGGTCTTTGAATTTTTTTGAGATCTCATCAGCAAATTCCTGGGTCGGCTTATTGAATTTTTGGGCAGACTCTTCAATCTTTTGCCCATGTTCATCGGTACCGGTTAGGAAAAAAGTATCATTTCCTTGGAGTCTTGAATGACGTGAAATAGAATCTGCAATAAAGGTTGTGTAAGCATGGCCGATATGCGCTTCCCCGTTAACATAGTAAATTGGTGTGGTGATATAGTTTTTAGTAGTTGACATAGGTTCCCTTGTTTTCTTAAAATTCAAATCCGCCAATTTCACCCTTAGCCATACTTGCATAGGTAACTTGGACATACTGCTTGCGAAGTTCGCAACCGATAAGATGTTCACATTTCATGCACGAAACGTGGCCCTTGTTCTTTTGACACTCTTTTACTTCCTGGATCATTCTGTCCAAGTCTTCTTCAAAGGTATTAGACTCCGACATAAGTCGTTTTTACTTTTTCTATCTCATAATTTGATCCAAAGAAACATGGACTGGTGTCATGTACATGTCTAGGTGTTAGTGCCAAGACTCTGTCTTTGCCATCAATCGCTCCGCCGCCTGCATATTCAAAGATCATAGCAAAGGGAAAGACTTCAAAGACTTGACGCAGTTTGCCTTCGGGCTTGTCTGAGGTGCCAGGATAAGAGAAGAGCCCGCCGCCCTTAAGAAGGATCTGATGCAGGTCAGGAACCATTCCTCCGGAATAACGCAGTCTGTAGCCCTCTTGAAAAAGACTGTCAACCATCTCTTTATGATACGGCTCCCAATTTTGCTGTGTTCCACCGGGAGCATTCAGCTTGCCTTTTTCTTGCAGGTGAATCTCTTTGACATACTCAAATTCTCCCGCTTGTAAAAGAAAGAGTTTTACTACTCCATCATGGGCAAACACAAGTTCAACACGAGGACCGTATACGACATAACATGCAGCAACCATGTTCGCACCGGAGAAATCATCTTCATAAATACCGAAAATAGAACCAACGCTTAGGTTGACATCAACCAAAGAAGAACCGTCTAAAGGGTCAAAACCGATCAGAAACTTTCCATTCTCATGCACAGGCATCATCTCTTCTTTCTCTTCCGATGCAAGTGTATGAACACTCTTGACATGGCTTAATTCTTCTTCTATGATCAAGTCACACTGAATGTCAAGTTGAAGTTGTGTCTCACCCGAGCTGTTTTGCTCTTGAGAGTAACCGATGTCTTTAACGTCAATGGCCGCCTTTATACGTATGGCAGCTTTTTCTATCGCTTCTAATAGTTCGTTCATCTCTTTGTTAAACTTCATTAAATTTCCTTTGCGTTGTTTAAAATCCAGCCAATGACTTGATCGGGGTTGTTAAGATCAAGAATGTCAACTGGTCCGGGTATGTTTTCATTTTTTGGGTCAATAGTATGATCAATAGCCAGAGCATTCATGTAGGGGAAGTACTCTGTGTCAATCTCGTTTCTAAAAACACTGATGCGAGGTAGAGGCAGGTTTTTGAGACCCTCTACGAGTAAAATATCAAATGTTGAAAACATGGTGATGATATCATTAAGCTCTTTGTGCCCGGAAGAAAGCAGGGTGGTTTTGTTAGGGGAGGTCACAACCACTTCAGCGCCTGTTTCACTGAACTTGTAACTGTCCTTTCCCGGCGTGTCAAAAACTGCCTTGTCTTTAGGATCGTTCTTGATAATAGATACTTTTTTGCCACGCTTGATGAGAGCATTGGCAACCTTGATTATAAGTGTTGTCTTACCACTGTTTGACGGACCGGTAAATGCAACGGCTAACCTTTTATTCACGAAGATATGCCCTTTGTTTAAGTTGAAGAAATTATATCTAATGAAACTTATAAAAACTCAAAGTAGCTTTATGTATAATACAAGCAAGGAATATATATATGAATAAATTTTTAGCACTATCAGCCATTACGGGTCTTGTACTTTTTACCGGCTGTTCACAGACGACTGCTTTTGACTTTTTTTCAACTGACACCTATTATGAAAAGTCGATTTCAAATATGCAAAAAGCTTCTTTGATGCGTGACATGGAAACCAAGGCTCTTTTGCATGCGGTCTATCTCAATAACGTCGACCCGGACGTTTATGCGGGGGATGAATACTTTTACGTTGCTGTGCACATCATCGAAGATGCGTATGATCCAAAAAAACACGGATTGAGAAACCTGGACTATACTTTGAAAATGAAGGTTGATAACGGTTCATACGCGCAAGACGACAGGACAAAAGAACCTGGATTCAGCCTGCTTCAAAGCCTTAATCCTTTTGCTGATCCGGTAGTGGATGATTCAAATGCGACGACAAGGTCTGAGCAAGTACGCGATGCGCAGAAGTACGTAGATGCGATCGAAATAACGGAGTTGCATGAGTATGATAAATTACGTCGTACGATGCCGGTACAAAACCAATGGAATCATTTTTACCTTGTCAGGTTTAAGGAAAACAACGCGACAAGTATAAACCTTAAATTCGAAAACGATCGGTATGGGAAGGCTCAGTTAATATTTCAAAAAGGGAACTGATCTTCACCTCTTCTTTGAGTATCTTCTTGTAGATGACATAATTGGCTAATACTTTTTTGCCGTATTCTCGGCTTTCCGTGTTTCCCATTAGCTCCATGCTTAAAAAAGGCTCAAAACTTCCCTTGCGGAATGTTCCTTTGAGGAGATGTCTTTTTGTAAACCCGATTCCTCCATTATAGGCATAGGCGATAAAGAGAGGATGGTAGAGGTGTCTCTGCAGATAGGCAAGATGCCTTATCGCATAGGCTATGTTTTTTTCAGGCTTGAACATGTCATCCAGATTTGGGAACTCTTTTTTTTCTTTTGCCAGGGCCTTGATCAAAAAGGGCATCATCTGCATGACTCCAAGGGCGTATGAACGCGAGATGGCCGAGGGTATAAAATGGCTTTCTTGGCGTGCAAGAGCATAGAGCAGGGCCTTGTCGTCACCGCTTAATCCTCGGGTGGCTTTTTTATAAGGCATGATATAGTTATGTTGTCTGTAGTTTTGTGCTTTTGAATAGATAAAAGCGTGTAAAACATCATCATCTTTGCCGGAGTACTCCTGCAGCAGAGCATTTAACTCCTTTTTATCGGATCTTCTTATCTTGGCTAAGGTCTTTTCCCACACATAGGGGTCTTGTAAATCAAGCGTGGAAGCCTTGTTACTAAGTGCCTGTTGAGTAAAATAGTTGTTGACGGCAAGTCCCCGCTTTTCTTTGCCGTAAAGGGTGTATATATTGATATCGCTGCTGAGGACCAATTCATTGAGGAACTGAGTATCTTTAGTGACTAGATATTTCCAAAAGAGCGCTTTGTCCTTATCCATTTGAAAATATGCTTTTTTTTGCGTAAGATCAAAATATGACGTGGCCTTGTTTGTTGCCTTGAATCTCAGAGCATTCAAGCCCAGAAAAAAATACGACTGCGCGCTTAATTCATGAGGCTTCAGCAGAAGAAGGGATTTCTGCATTCTGTACATCTTGGCGTCCGTCACAATGTGTTTTATTGCCTGATTGAAGCCTTTATCATCGGCTAACGCATTGATCTGTTTTTGTGAGAGTTGTACGTTAAAGTATTTTTGTCTGTGGGCACTTCCTAGTGAGTTGAACAGTCTCAGGTAGTTCTTTGTCCCGCTTTTGAGCGCATCGGAAACAAAGTCTGTGCTATTCATAAGAGATATCAGTTCACTCTTTGAAGTGTACTCTTTTCTTAAAACATTACAAAGCTTTTCTCTTTGTCGTTTTTTTAACCTTATTGCCTTTCGTATACTAAGTCCACGGTTTATACAAGAGGTATTGGTTTCGTTTAGAAGGGCTTGCAAATTGAGGTGAGAACATCGATATTGCTCTTTGACTGTCTTGTCCAGGGTCTTTTGAGCATACTTGCTGAAAATCTTATCGTTATAGCCATCAACAAGACAGTAAACAGTATCTGCATCATTGGGGCTGATATCTCCATCCAGGTATTGCCATATTTTGAAATTTCGCACATGTCCCTTGGGACTGTTTTGTAACTCCTTGATCGTGATCTCAGCGTGTAAAAGAAAGGGGAGAAGAAGGAGAAAGGTTCTTATCATAAGGCTCGGATGACCGTAGCGATAAGGACTTGAACGACTTGTAAAGAGATGATGATGACCAAAGGGGCCAGGTCGATTCCGTTGAACATGGTCGGTATATATCTTCTTACCAGGGCATAAGCAGGCTGTGTTAGACGGTAGAGAAGCTGAACAACAGGATTATAAGGATCAGGTTTGACCCATGTTAACAGGGCAGCAATGATAATAACCCACATATATACTAAGATCAAATTATTTAATATCATCAGCAGACCCGATACAAGTTCCATTATTATATTCATTTGATAATCTCCGACATGTAGTTTTTAATAAAAGGGTAGATGACATCTAGCTCAGGCCCGTGCTCTGCTCCGCTTAGCAAGATACGAAGCGGCTTAAAGAAGTTCTTGCCCTTTAGACCGCTCTCTTTCATAAGGTGGGATTTAAAGTCGGCAAACTCTTCAAAATAGGGTGCTTTTTGCAGGGCTTCCTTCATGGTGGTCGCAGCCTCCGAAAACTCTTCAGGAATGACTTTTTTGGCAAAGATTGCTGCGATCTTAGAGCGCAACTCTTTCGTTGTCGAGACCTCTTCGAGATAGATCTTTGCAAGTTGGCCAATGTCTTTGTCGGCAAAGCCTACGTATCGAGACAACTCAACATCATCGAGTCTTTCAAGGTGCTTCTTGTTGATAAAACGAAGCTTGTCCATGTCGAATTTTGCAGGGGCTTTTGAGATTTTTGACAGATCAAACCACTCTAATGCATCTTCAAGTTCAAAGATCTCTTGAGGAGGCTTGTTCCCGATAAGGATAAGGTAGTTGATGATGGCAGCAGGAAGAAAACCCTCTTCCAGCATCCACTTCACGCTGGAGGCATCATCACGCTTACTCATCTTCTTGCCGCTCTCGTTTAGGATGATAGGAAGGTGTGCGTACTCGATCTCTTTTGTATAATCCAGCGCAGCACGTACAGCGATCTGTTTGGGTGTGTTGGAGAGATGATCTTCGCCGCGGATCACCATAGAGATATCTGCAATCATATCATCAATGGCACAGGCGAAGTTGTATGTAGGGCTCTTGTCTGCACGTAAAATAATAAAGCTGTCAATGTCTGCAGGTTTAAAGCTCATCTTACCCTTGATGACATCAGTAAACTCAACATCAACGCTGGGTTTACGCAGGCGGACGGTAAAAGGGGCCTCATTGTCTATCGTCTGTTCGGGTGTTAACAAAAGGCAGGCATCATCATATCGGTATGCTTTTTTATCTGCCTTGGCTTGCTCACGCTTTGCCTCAAGTGTCTCGGGCATACAGAAACAGTTGAATGCTATCTTCTCGTGCAGGAGTTGAAGACCCATCGCACGGTGATACTTCAGGTTGTCGCTTTGATAGATAACATCTCTGTACTTGATTCCAAAAAGGTCCAAAAGACCGATGATCTCCTTGTCTTTACCCTCAATGTTACGCTCTTTGTCTGTATCTTCAATACGAATAATAAGGCCTTCATTTTTTTGTACAGAAAGTATATAATTAAAAAGGGCCACACGAAGGTTTCCGATATGCATATCACCGGTAGGACTTGGAGCAAAACGTAACATTAAAATTCCTAAAATTATTTTATCGGATTTTAACATAAACAATTTTAAAAACGAGGAAGGTTTTAAGAGAAAGAAGCTTTTATGACTGTTTTACTTTCAACTACTAGGACAAAGTGCCTTCTTATTTCTTGATTTAGGTAATAGTAGACACAATGTCCTTTTTTGAGCGAGCTGTTATAAAACGAAAATTACTTGACTTGGCGGTGTTTTATAGTGAAATAAGTAAAAGATTAGCGAGTTAGATTAGTCAAAATTGCATCTGACATTAGAATTGTCGTAAAATGTTCGGATGTTCTGATAATAAATATTTGAATGAAAAGTTGGTGTGAAGTGGTGACCCCAAGGAGATTTGAACTCCTATGGCATGGATGAAAACCATGAATCCTAACCATTAGATGATGGGGCCGTGGGTACAACTTAAATGTTGTGGCGGAATTATAATACTGACTTCCTTAATAATGCCTAAAATTAAGGGTTTAGTAGAAAATATTTTTTCTTTTCCTATGATAATAATTTTTAGTTATAATAATTTTATGAAACAATTAGAACATATATATATTGATTTAGATACCTTGAAAAAATTTATTAAAAACAATGACTTAACCCACTCGTGTTTAGTGCAGATATACTCAAACAACAAGACACATGCCTTGAGCCTTACCAGCGAGGTAGAGCAGGCGATGGGCAAGGACACAAAGATAAATACGCTTGTGTCCGAAAGCTTGTCTGAGACGATAATAAACTTTACAAAGCTTCTGCCTGATACACAGATTATTAACCAGGATCCAGCTCAGGAGTTTGAGTTTTTTCAGACAGGGCCCGTTGTTATTTTCAAGCGCGAACCGAAAAATGACTGCTGGGTACTCTCTTTTGTTACGAACAGTGTCTCTCAGTGGGGTTACGATCCTGCTTCTTTGCTGGATGATGCTGATGCGATCAGAAATATCTTTCATATAGAAGATCTGGCGAAGATAAGAAAGACTATCATGGAAAGCATTACCTCCGGGCAGGATAACTTTAACCATCAATACCGTATCTATAGAGCGGATGGAACCGTAGTATGGGTCTCAGACTATACCAAGATTGTTCGCAACTCCAAGGCCGAACCGATACAGCTCATCGGCTACCTTGTTGATATTACACAGGACAAAAGACATGAGGCGCTTTACGAAGGGATCATCAATACAACAACGGAAGGGTTCTGGTTGCTTGATTCCGAACTTAAGATCATTGATGTCAATTATTCCTTATGTACTATGCTCGGCTATACAAAAACCGAGATTCTTGGAAGGGAACCTTTGGAGTTTATCTCTTCACAAGACCTTGACTTGTGTAAATCTCAGGCAGACCGGATCTGTGACATCTCCAGCCGTATCTATGAGATATCATACAGACGAAAAGATGGAAAACTGCTTCACACCTTGACAAATGCAACAACGATGTATGATAAAGACGGGGAGATGAAGACCTTTGCCTTTATGACAGATATCTCAAATCAAAAAAAGATCGAAGAAGATCTTAGAAAACGCCAAGATAATATTGAGGAACTGAACAACTCGTTAGAGTCTAAGATCAGATATGAGGTAGAAAAAAACCGTGAAAAAGATCAGATGATGTATCAGCAGTCACGGCTGGCTTCTATGGGTGAGATGATCGGTAATATCGCCCATCAATGGAGACAACCCTTAAACATTATGGCCCTTGTTATGCAAGACCTGTATATCTCAGACCAGCTCGGTAGCCTGACATCAAAAAAAGTTGAAGACTCTTATGAAAAGTCAAATAATCTACTACAGTATATGTCCCACACCATTGATGATTTTAGGAATTTTTTCAAACAGGGTGATGAGGATCTCGAGTTTAGTGCCAAAGAAGCGATTGACTCTGTCTATAATCTTATTAGTACAAACCTATCTTATAATCATATTGCATGTACGATTGATGTAAAACAAGACAGTATTGTCAGAGGTGGTCTTAACGAGTTTAAGCAAGTGCTCATCAACATTCTTAACAATGCTCAAGAAGCTATACAGAGTCATGCAAGCAAGGAAAAAAAGATCAATATCACGATTACGCGAAAAAATAATAATGCCTTGATTATGATAAGCGATGATGGGGGAGGGATCAAAAAGGATGTTATCAATAAGATCTTCGACCCATATTTTACGACGAAAAATCAGACTCAGGGCACGGGTCTTGGGCTTTATATGTCTAAGCAGATCATTGAAAACTCTATGTGTGGATCTTTATCTGCTAAGAATACAGATATTGGAGCCGAGTTCAGCATCTTGCTGCCGGTAAAAACAGCTGAATAAAAAAATTGCCAGTTTAAATATTGGGAACAGGGTATGAAACCCTGCTTTTTATTGATCGTAAAAAGAGCGAAGCGCACGGATGATGACAGCGTTTTTAGAGATGCTCTCTGTTTTTGCATTTTCATCAACCAGTTCATATAGGTTCAATGGAAGAGAGATCGAGAAGGTCTTCGTCTCAATCTTTTTCTTTTTGCTGATTAAAGCCGTTACATTGCTTAATAGTTCAATGATTTTCTTCGTGTCAATTGGTTTTTGGATAAAACTGTTTACACCAATCTCAATCGATTCGGAAATCTTTTGTATATCATTACTCGCAGAGATAACGATGATAATCTGATTGGGGTTCATCTCACGTATCTTGCGTGAAAGCTCAATACCATCCATTTCAGGCATTACAATATCAACAAAGATAATGTCAGGCTGGAGACGCTCAAACATCTCAAGAGCCTCTTTACCATTGAATGCAGATGCAACTTCTGAAAAGAAGTTTTTAAAGGTCGAGCTTAACAGTTCGTTTGCAACACCTTCATCTTCAACTACCATTGCAGTCAGTTTTTTTGTTTGTTCTGTCAATTGGATCAAGTCAACATTTGCCATTAATTCTCCTGTTTTAATCTGTTTAGATAATTATACTTCGCTCATATGATGTTGCTATTAAATATCCGATGTTAATTATTGTCATTAACATATACTTAAGCAAGAAAGAACGTTGTGATAAAGTGTTGAAATTATATTTTGTTAATACTTAAAGCAGGGTAAAAAAATTGTTCACTATTATTAACAAGAGAAGGACTATAACTCTTTTTTGAACTGTTGCAGCCACTCTTTGTCATCCAGGTGGTGTTTCTTGCTTTCAATTAAAGACTTTTTTATCTCTTTCAGGTCTGTGTCGCTTAAAAACTCAAGTACACTAGGGTTTATACTCGAAGTGCTTCCATATTCATTAAGCAGGTCGGTGATCTCGCTTAATAGTTCCTCTTTACTCATCATTTTTTCTTTCAGATTTTTTTATTTACTGGTCCCGTATAGCGCTGTCTTGGACGGGATATTTTCATCTCACTGTCATGTTTTAACTCAATCCACTGCGTGATCCAGCCAACGGAGCGACCAATAACGAAGATTATCGTAAATAAGCTTTTTGGGATTTTAAGCGCGGTTAATATTAATCCCGTGTAGAAGTCGATATTGGGATACAGTTTACGCTGGATAAAATATTCGTCTGTCAAAGCAACCTCTTCGATCTTTTTGGCAACTTCGAGTAGCTCACTGTTGACACCCAGCTCTTCTCTTAACTCATCCAACAGCGTTTTTAATATACGTGCTCTGGGATCAAAGTTTTTATAGACTCTATGACCAAATCCCATGAGACGGAAATCGTCATCAGGGTCTTTTGCTTTTTCTATAAAGGACTCCACCTTGTCAACACTGCCGATCATCTCCAGCTGAGCTATAACGGACTCATTAGCACCGCCGTGGGCACGTCCCCATAAGGCATTGATGCCTGCAGATACGGCAGCATAGGGGTGCGCACCTGTAGATGCCACGCTACGTACAGTGGAGGTTGAAGCGTTTTGTTCATGGTCTGCGTGGAGGGTAAAGATCGTATCAAGGGCTCTGACTTCGACATCTCTAATGGATATCTCTGCTGAAGGGTAGGCGCGCATCATGTATAGAAAGTTTTCGGTAAATGAACGTTCGATATCGGGGTAGATAAAAGGAATACCCAGACTTCTTCGGTAGGAGAGGGCGGCCAGAGTAGGTATCTTTGCAATAATTCGGCGTGCCATGGTCTGAAATTCATCTTCTTCGCAGATATCCAGGTGCTCATAATGGAAGGCGGAGAGGGCAGACACGGCAGATGACATCATCGCCATAGGGTGGGCGCTGTCAGGAAAAGAGTAAAAAAGGTTTTTAAGACCTTCATGTACAAAAGAGCGTTTTCTGATCTCCATGTCAAAGGCGGCAAGTTCCGTTTGGGAAGGGAGTGTTCCGGTTAAAAGTAGGTAACAGGTATCCAAATAATTTTTTTTGGTTGCCAAATCGCTAATATCGTATCCCCTATATCTAAGCTCACCCTTTTCACCGTTTATATAGGTGATGTCGGAACTGCAACTTGCCGTTGACGTAAAGCCGGGGTCATAGGTAAACATGCCTGTTTGCTGATACAAAGAGCGAATATCGATCACATCCGGACCTACGCTTGGACTTAATATCTCAAATTCATATTTTTTACCATCTCTATTGTCTGTCAGACTCACTGTTGCCATACCATAGTCTCCTCAATTCAAAGTTATATATTGTCACTATATGTTATTAACCTTTAATGCTCAATTAAACATTGATGCTAATTAATTAATATTTTGCAACTGTGCTATAATTTATCCATGTTGATCTCATCTGTTCAGACAAATATACCTACCTTAGCCGAGCCAAAAGAACATATTAGCGGATGTCAGTGTTCTGCTTGCTGTAAAAAAGCCGGTAGTACGGAAGCTTCTGCAAACAAAGAGGCGACAACAGATGTAAGCCAGGCAGAAGAAGTATCCTCTGCAGTCTCAAGTACGCAGAGGGATCATGCGCTAAGTTCTAGCGAGCGTCAACAACTTATGCAGCTACAGCAGCGCGACAATGAAGTGCGTTCGCATGAGGCGGCCCACATTGCCACAGGCGGTTCTGCTGTAAGCGGTGCGGCAAGTTTCACCTATCAAAAAGGCCCGGATGGAAAGCTTTATGCTGTCGGTGGTGAAGTGCCTATCAGCGCTTCAGGCGGTTCAACGCCTGAAGAGAAAATAGCCATAGCAAGACAGGTGCAAGAAGGGGCCCTGGCACCGGCCAATCCAAGTCCTCAGGATCTTAAAGTCGCTTCATCTGCTGCGATGATGGAAGCACGTGCCAGACAAGAGCTTGCACAAGAGAAGAGTGAAGAGCAAAAAGAAAAAGCAATAAACACTTACGGCGAACATCAAAGCAGTGATAATGATATAGAAAGCAGTTTAAGGTTTCAATTGCAAGCATGATATGATGCATTAGGATATTTTGCTGCTACGCATTCTATATACATAACATATAAAAATATTTTTTAGCATATATAGATTATTGTATCCCTTGAGTATTCTATCGTAGTTTTTTAATATGAATAATAATTCATTGTATATTCATGTACATTTCATTCCGCTGTCTTAATATTTTAGAAAATGATTTTCTAAGGATATTAGATGCAGAACTATTTACAAAACAGGTATAGGTTTATCACTATTACTTTTTTACTTTTTATAACTGTCTCAGCAATTATGCGAACCATATTGTTGATTAAATCTATTGATATGGTTGAATTGACATTACTTCAACTTGTTAAGATCTATATAATTGGTGCTTTTTATGATTTTGTAGCAGCTAGTTATTTGGTTATTCCTTTTGTTCTCTATCTTCTTGCTATGCCAAAAAAGTTTTGGACACATAAAGTACATAAATATCTGACTTACATATTTTTCTATGCAGTTCTCTTTGGACTTGTATTTTACAGCTTTAGCGAATGGTTTTTCTGGGATGAATTTGGCGTACGGTTTAATTTTATTGCGGTGGATTACCTGGTCTACACAACAGAAGTGATCGGAAATATTTGTGAGTCTTATCCTATGGGTATGTTGATAAGTATTATTGCTGTTTTATCTGGGCTTATTTTATATACGATTCATAAGTTTCATCTCATTACTTATATTTTAAAAGATGAAAGAAGACTCAAGCAGCGTCTTTTACCAGCACTGTTTTATTTGGTGCTTCCAATGTTATTCTTTAGTAGTGTTACACAGGTATATTCTAAAATATCAAAAGACCAGTATAACAATGAGCTGGCAAAATCAGGCCTGTACTCACTTTTCTCAGCATTTAGGAACAATACTCTCGATTATGATAATTTTTATCTTACTGAGGATGAAGGTACTGTTTTTTCAAACTTACGAAATAAACTTGATACCGAAAAACAAAACTTTTTAAAGACAGAGGGTACTGATATTACGCATAAAGTGATTCAGACAGGAGTAGAGAAAGATTATAATGTGATGCTTTTGGTAGTTGAAAGCCTTAGTGGAGAGTTCCTTGAGTCGTTAGGAGGTCATAAAGGAATTACACCAAACCTTGATGCCCTCGCCAAAGATAGTATGTTCTTTAATAACTTTTATGCGACAGGTACACGTACCGTACGCGGAATGGAATCTATTACCCTTGCAATTCCACCAACAGCGGGACGTTCAATAGTGAAAAGACCCGATAATCATGAGATGTTTTCCAGTGGCTTTATTTTCAAAAACAAAGGGTATGAAACGAAGTTTATCTATGGCGGTCATGGGTATTTTGATAATATGAACGAGTTTTTTTCAAACAATGGATTTGATGTTGTTGACCGAACTGATTTTAGTGATGAAGAAGACACCTTTCATACTATCTGGGGTGTTTGTGATGAGAATTTGTTTGACAAGGCAATTAAAGAAGCAGATGCATCGTATAAGGAGCATAAGCCTTTTATGAGTTTTGTTATGACAACTTCAAACCATCGCCCTTATGACTATCCTGACGGACGTATCGATGTACCTTCACATACAGGACGAGAAGGTGCCGTAAAGTATACCGACTATGCTATAGGAAAATTTCTAAAAGATGCACAGGACAAACCATGGTTCAAAAACACTGTCTTTGTTGTTGTGGCAGACCATTGTGCAAGCAGTGCAGGAAAGACGGATTTACCACTTCATAAATATCATATCCCGATGTTCATATATGCTCCTGATATTATCAAGCCGCAGGTAGTGACAAAGCTGTCTAGTCAAGTCGACCTTATGCCGACACTGTTTAGTATGTTAAACTGGTCGTATAATAGTAAGTTCTATGGACATGATATCCTCAGTCCTTCTTTTGAAGAAAGAGCTTTGGTCGGGACGTATCAAAAACTGGGTCTATATAAAGACGGTCTTTTGACTGTCTTGTCCCCTGGAAAAAAGATTCAAAGTTATGATGTCATCAAACAGAACATCTTCAATACCGAATACAAAGAGAGCGAGACTGCACAGGATAGGAAAGATGAGATCATCGCCTATTATCAGGGAGCAAGTGCACTTCACAAAAAAAGGCTCGACCGATATGAAGAGAAGGCAGAAACCGTAGCCAGTGCCGATAAGAAAAACGGGCTTCTCTCTTTTTATCAAGTAGTAAACACTTTGCAAAACAGCAGACGGCATAGGTAATTATGAAAAAACAATATTTAAAAAAGACAGGTGTCAGAAAGCATATGCTTGCAACCTTTGTGGCCTTGGCAGCTATTTTTTTTCTATTCGAGTTGAGCAGTATCGATATCATGGTTCAAGATATCTTTTATGAGGATCTTATACACACTTGGCAGTTTTCCTGGATAAAGGAGACATGGATAGGTATTGTTTTTTATTCAGGAGTGAAAATTTCTATTATCATCTTTGGGCTTATAATCCTTATGTTGTACTTCCTTTCTTTTAGGTATACCGGTGCTTTTAAGGGTTATCGTAAAAGATTGATGATTGTATGGTTGAGCTTGATCATGGTACCAACAATAATCGGAGGGCTTAAAACAGCTACGAATATTCCCTGCCCATGTCAGATCACCCACTTTGGAGGGCAATATCCTTATATAAAAGTGCTTGAACAGACACCTGTAGATATTGTTGAAAAGTTCAGATGTTTTCCGGCTGGACATGCTAGTGGCGGATTCGCCCTTATGTCACTTGTTTTCCTCTTTAAAACAAAGAAAAATAAACGCAGAGCTTTTAGTCTTGCTTTGGGCTTAGGTTGGAGTATGGGAGTATACAAGATGTGCATTGGAGACCATTTTTTAAGCCACACGATTATCTCGATGCTCTTAGCTTGGTTGATTATTTTGATTATCTATTTTACAGTAAGCAACAGAGCTTTCCGGAACATTCAAACACAAACATCTAAAGCAGTCAACTAAATGGGTAGAAGAGGGTATTCAACAATTGACAAGTATATTATCCGTAATTTATCACACTCTTTTTTTATTGTATTTTTTCCATTGTTTGTTATAGCATCACTTGTCTTTGCTATTAAACTGTCTGGTTACACCTCTGTTATCAAAATAACAATGTCTGAACTTTTTAGACTTTACCTGTATGGCCTTCCGGAGCTTCTTTTTTATATCTTGCCCTTCTCTTTTTTTATAACGGCAAGCCTTGCCATACATCGTTTGTCTATGGAGAATGAGACAATTGTGTTATTTGCATTGGGAATAAAACCAAGTAAATTGTTAAGTATATTATTAAGACCTGCTTTTTTACTATCTGTGGTTTTGATTTTCGATTTTTTTGTACTCTTGCCTTTAACAAAAGTAATGTTTCGCTCTTTTGTCGATCAAAAACAAGCAGAAGGACAGTTTAATATCTCAGCCTCCGAAGCAGGACATAAGTTTGGAGATTGGCTTGTGTTTGTAGAGCAAAAAAACCTTGATAATACTTTAAAAAATGTGGTGTTGTTCAAGCCGGATGAAATTGAAGAGACATTGGTACACTCTAAAAAAGCGGAAGTTGTCAATAAAAACAGTATCATGAGTTTAGAACTTGAGAACGGGAAGTCGTACAGCTATTCAAAAGAGATGTTGAGACAGGTACAGTTTAAGAAGATGGCTATCAATCATAAACTGCTAAAAGAGGGGCAACATTATAAGGCTACCCTTGAATATTGGCTGGATGAAGGTGACCGTAGCTATAAGATTAAAAAATTTACAACGAGTTTTTTGCTTGCTGTTTTTCCTTTGCTAAGTCTATTTAGTGTCTTAAGCATAGCTCTTGTCAAAGCACGACACTCCCATAGCCATATTTATTTATGGCTATTTGCCATTGTGATGATTTATTTCATTGGAGTCTTTAGCTTAAGTACGCAATTAGGGCTTTATGCCATTGTGAGTATCATTCCTGTTTGGCTTACTGTCACCTATTTTATATACAATAAAAAAATCTTACTACATTATTAGAAAACAAAACATGTAAGTCTTAGTGCTAGGAGATGATGCAATATAACTTGCTTTTAAACGAAATTCCTATTAAGTTTTTTTTGAATTATTATGCTTCATAAATTCAACAGAAGAGTTAGTCTTGGGCATGCAACTAAGAGGATAATTGAAAGTATATATAAAAAGTCATAATCATTTAGCTAAAAAAACCAGCTTAGTCACAAACTGCAAGACTGCAGTCGTTAATCCTGGAAATGCTAACCACAGCTTACTCATAGGAAGTAAAGATGGGGTCAGAGGTCTAGATGATTCGCTTTATAGGACTTCTGCTCTTGGCTACATCAATCTTGAAGCTAGACATTCTATTAAAGCATGGGAAAAGATTTATATTCAGCCAACCCTTTTTCTAGATGCAGCACGATTTCGTCCCATGGATTCAAATGGAAATAATCAGGCATGGACTAATGCATTAAGTACAGGAGTGGGTCTTAGAATTATTCCAACTGGTTACACAAACCTCTTGTTTAGAGCTGACCTAGCAAGACTTCACACTCCATCAGATGAGTGGTTTTTACAATTCGGACTCACTCAGTATTTCTAAATAGGCTACGCGATTAAATTTTACATGAAGTCTAAGTGATAGTAAAAGATGTTAACTACGGAGTTGAATTAAGTCCCATTGAATACTTGAAAAAGTACAATCAATCTATAGATTATTCGGATTCAATCAATATGAATCGAGAGTGTGTTTATAATAGCTATGTAGTTGAGTGTTACATATTTTATATAACAAGATAATAATATCCCATTATTGAAGGAAAGCAAATATGCGGGTTTTAGTGGCAGAAGATGATGTCAAAATTGCTTCTTTTATTAAGAAAGGGCTTAAAGAGGAGTCCTACAGTGTAGACGTCACGCATCACGGAGATGAAGTTATCTACCTTGCCCAGATAAATGCTTATGATATTATCTTGTTGGATGTGATGCTCCCCGGTTCTGATGGTATGGAAGTCTGTCAAAGTCTTAGAAAGAAACAGCTCTCTACTCCTATCATCATGCTTACTGCCAGAAACCGTCTTGAGGACAAAATTGAGGGTCTGGATAGCGGTGCAGATGATTATCTGACTAAACCCTTTGCATTTGAGGAACTTTTGGCTCGCATACGTGTTCAGCTGCGGGATAAAGCACAGGTTTCAAGCGTATTAAACATTGCTGACTTGAGTCTTAACACAAGTCGCCGTGAAGTTAAAAGAGCGGGCAAGAAGATCAGCCTGACAACAAAAGAGTATGCTTTGCTTGAGTTTTTGTTACGTAATAAGAATATCTTGTTGACAGAGACTGTTATCAAAGGCAACCTGAGTGATATGAATCAGCAGACGATGAGTAATGTCATCAATGTCTATATCTATCGTTTACGCAATAAGATCGACAAAGGATATGATATAAAACTTATTCACACTATCAGAGGATCGGGATATATGTTGAGTGATGAAGATGTTTAAAAGCTTACGACTACAACTGTTATTCTTTTTTTTAATCACTAACATAGTGGTCTTGTCCGGATTTAGCCTGTTTATCTACAGTACAGCCCAAAAAGGGATAGTGGACACCCTTGATGGGCAACTAAAAATCGTCTCTTTTGATGCTATAGGTGACGTGAAGGGCAAGGAGTATGTTGATGCCAAACTTATCGCTAATGAGTTGATGCAGGAGTTTGAAATAGACCCGCTTTATATAAAAGTTGTCTATTATGGTAAAGAAAGTAAAAAAGTGGAGCATACGGCTCTCTCTTCAGAAGAACACAGGCCACTGTTCAAGATACCGCTGAACGAGATGGGACATCTGCACAGTATCTATTACTTTGACAAAGAGTTCTATCGTGTCAGCTCGATGCTGCTTTTTGAAGATGATGAGATGAAAGTTTTCTTTCAACTTGCTGTTAAAAAAACGGTTCACTCGCCTTACCTGGACAGACTCGCGATTAGCCTGTTGATAGCAAATCCTATTATTTTGATCTTATTTTTGCTGATTGCCAATGTACTGATCAATAAGACATTGTTTTCGGTCAAAAAGGTGATCGAATCTGTTCATACTCTTTCTCCCAAGCAATTATCACAGCGTATAAATAGTGATGATGCTCCTACAGAGATCGAGGAGTTGATTCAAACATTTAATAAACTGTTGGATAGTATTGAAGAGGCATTTAACCGCATATCAGCCTTTAGCAGTGATGCATCTCATGAACTGAAAACGCCCTTGACTGTCATAAGAGGGGAGATAGAAGTGGGACTTAGACAAGAGAGAACACCTGCAGAATATAAAGCTATCTTGGAAGATGTTGTTCAAGAGACCATCCAAATCCAAGAGACCATTGACCAGCTCTTCTTCCTGACTAAAAAAGACAGCACAGAACTCACGAATAACTTTGAAGAGCTTTACTTAGACGAGATAATCATAAATGTCGTTTCACAGTTGGAAAAGTTCGCATCTACAAAGTCAGTACAGGTAAAAGTGATCGAGATAGTTCCTATAACAGTGCATGTCAATGAGTTTCTTCTGAAAGTAGCTCTAAGTAATCTTCTAAGAAATGCCATAGTCTACTCTAAAGAAGACAATGAAGTCCGAATATTTGTTCGCAATGAGAAGACACATTATGTGCTTCAGATCGAAGATGATGGACGTGGAATATCCAAGGAAGATTTACCTTTTATATTTGATCGTTTTTATAGAGCTGATAAAGCGCGTTCTCGTCAAAAAGGTGGAACCGGATTAGGCTTGTCTATTGTAAAAATGATTTTGGATATACATCAATATGATATCAGTCTTGAAAGTGTTCTAGATAAAGGAACGAAGGTGACTGTGATTATCCCAAAGTGATACAAAGAGATTTTGATGTCTAATAATGTGCGGGACCGTTCAAAATTCTGTGTCAATCGGGTAAAATAACAAATACCCATCACAGAAGCTGCTCTCTCAGCTGAAATAGATTCTCATAATGACTAAAGAGTTAAAAAACTGATTGAAATTGAACATCATGCGCCTGTAGTGGATAAAAATAAATCCAAAACATACAACCACACTGGAAATATTTTTTAATATGAAAAAGAGCAGGGCGTTTAATATTGAGATCGTATCGAAGAATAGATAATTAGCTACACTTGTATATCTAAAATGAAAAGTGCTTAATAGCAACAAGCACTAAAAGTTTCAAGGTACTAATCAAATATTATCCTTTTTTCATTATGCAACTTTATATATGTTGTTTAAGTTACAAACCTAGAACAGGTACTTTATTCTTATATGCTATTTATGTATATGCAGTTAATTTTCAAGAGAATTTACATTATGTTAACCAAATGAGATTCAGGTTTACACATACGGTTTTTCGCATAGTCTTAGGGGTGAAGTAAAAGTGTATTTTCAGCTTATTTAAATTACTATATAGTTTATTATATAGTAATACGGAGCTTGACATGAAACCAAAAGATGAAGTGACACGGTCTTTGATCGTAGATAGACAGGTATGGGACGAATCGATGAAATACGCTAAAGTACGTTACAAGATGAGCCTGAGCAAGGTTGTGGAGAAGTTGCTGCAAGAGTGGCTGATAAAAGAGAAGCGTCGCCCTCTTGAAAATGAAAATCAGGGCAGCTTTTTTTAAAAGCTAAAAGTACGTAATGTGACTGATTTCTTTAGTAAAACCAAGGTAGCTTCTTTTAGAAGCTACGTTAGCATGAAGTGCATCCTTGGTACTTTTTTTGTAAAACTAGGGCACAGCACCCTCTTCTCTTTACACTAACCCCCTTTTCATTTTTGCGTACTTTTTTAGCAAAAAATATAAGTAGCAGCAAGACCGCTCTAAAACAGATAGTTGTTTCTAGATTTAAACCTCAATTTAAGCGTGACAGGCAAGTCTATACCTGAAAGGATATAAGGTTTATGGAGGTCTCCTTATGGTATTATTCGCCAAAATTTTTATAAGCGAGTTAGCATGATAAGAACCACAGAAGAGTTTAAAGCATTAGTTGAGGAAGTGAAGGCCCAACCTGACTATAAGGATCCCATTGCCTTTGGTATCTGTCGTATTGATGCGAGTCAATTAGATAATGAAAAAGTCCTTCAAGCGACTTATCCAGTCATCAACTGGAATGAGAACTTTGGATCTGCGGCCGTTTTCATTGCGGCACTTCAAGCCTGTGGTCTAAAAGTAGACAACACGCAAAGCGAAGTAAGTATAAACATCACTTTTGACTTTGTTAAAAGCGCTATGGACAGCTTTAATCCTTATCTTGCAGAGGCGGTAGGTGAATCACACAGAAATGTTCAAGTGATTATTCAACTCTATCAACTGCTTCTGGATGAGGGTATGAAAGAGGGAGAGTTCCGTGTTGTATTTTTATTTGAAGATGCAGCCTGCGTTAGCGTTGAGGCAACATACTTGAAGCTATATGCACTTTCTCTTGCGAAGGTTGAATTGAGAAGTATTAACCTAAATGGTGCCTTTGGTGCTCTTTCGAACGTTGCATGGCATGGTAATACACCTATCGATCTTGACTATCTTCGTATTAACGAGATCGAGTTGAAGCTTCGTAATGAATATCCAGAAATTGATTTTGTTGATAAGTTTCCACGTTTCTTACAGCATATCATTCCAGCAGACAATACACGTATTCTTGATACGGGCAAGGTGCGTTTTGGTGCTCAACTTCATGCAGGAACAACGGTTATGCCGGGCGCTTCATACATTAACTTTAACGCCGGTACAACAGGTTCTGTCATGGTTGAAGGCCGTATTTCCAGCTCTGCTATCGTTGGTGCAGGTTCTGATGTTGGGGGTGGTGCCAGTATCCTTGGTGTTCTTAGCGGAACAGACGGGAACCCTATTTCTGTAGGTGAAAATACACTTTTAGGTGCTAACTCTACTTGCGGTATTCCTTTGGGGGATGCCTGTATTATTGATGCAGGACTTTCTGTTTTAGAAGGTACAAAACTTAGCATTTCAGCGGATCAACTTGTGAAAATCAATGAAGCGAACCCGGAAGCTAAACTTAGCGGAGAGGTTTTTAAAGGTAAAGAACTTTCTTCTTTAAACGGCCTTCATTTCCGTCAAGATTCGATCACCGGACAGATGATGGTACGCCGTAGTACGCGTGAGATCAAGCTTAACGCCGATCTTCACTAAACTAGCGAAAGCGACTTATAATACAGATGTTTTTTGATTAAACAGAGGTGTTTTAAGCACCTCTGTTAACTTCTTTTTCTTACACTCTTTTCAGTAGCACTTTGCTATCATTTTTGTAAAGGTTGAATTATGATAAATTTTTCTGCAAATGTATCTTCTATGATAGCGCATCAAGACTTCGCAAATGCAAATGCCAACAACATTTCTAATGTAAATACGGAAGGTTTTGTTCCTACGAAAACAAACTTGAGTGATGGATCCGGGCATGTTCAGGCAAATTTTCAAAAAGCTGATGATAATGGTTCCTCTCTGAGTCAGACAGATCTCAACAGAGAACTTACCGACCAGGTCGTTGTTCAAAACGGGCATGAGGTTCAAAGCACAGCTATTAAAACGCAAGATGAGATGCTTGGCTCTCTCTTGGATCTTATAGGATAAGAAAACCTCCTACTCTTTCGTAATAATATTCATACTGCGCAGGAGTGAAAGAATACTTTTGTTTGGGTCATAATCCTCTCTCTCTTTGCCTAGCTCTAAAGATGAGATGACTGTTCTACCGATTACGGCTCTTCCTTCTACTCCATTTTTCAAAGTTTTAATACCCCATACATTATGCAGCACGGCTATCTCCCCCTGATATTGTCCTAGATACAGTAAAATATGTCCCTCTTTGTACAATAGAGTTTCAAAAGGAATACCCTCTTTAATGATAAGTTCTTTCTTCTCTTTTGGACTCAAGCCTTCAAATGAAATAATCCTGCCGACCTTGGACTGCTGCGAGGAGTTTCGTGGTAGCCAAAGTCCAAACGGCGCGTATAGGTCACGTAGCATGGATGAACAATCACGCTCTTGAAAAAGGCCGCCCCAGCCATAATTACTTTGGAGCATCAGATCAGTAATACGCACAAGGTTATCGGCATTGAGTACCATTTTTTCTTTTTTTGCGATGGATAAAGGAACTTTCACCTTGGTGTAGATGGAGGAGTGGTTTTTGCCCGCGGTGATTGCCAGGGCGATATAATGTGTGGGCTCAACTGATATGAGGGCCAACCTCATGCCTACCCTGCTTTCAAATACAAAATTTCCTTTTAGATCCTTAATAGGAAAATGTTCTTCTATGAGTTCGATTTGATGAGATTTTTGCCATGTTGCAGCAACCTTATCACTGATAAAGGCTATTGAGTTTAAGGGAACCCAGCCTGTTGCATAAGCGGTGAAGACATAGGCCCATTTTCCATCAATAGAGAGATGCGAGATATAGAGTGGTTCATTTGCATGTATTCCGGAGTTTTGCATATAATCAAAAGGGAAGCCCTCTCCCGCTTTCTCCGGATCTCTAAGTACGGGCTTATGTGTAGGAAAGTTTCTGAGGTTAAGATAAGATAGGGAAATGGCCTTGCGTCCAAGGCTTCCGTAGGCCTCATAGTTTCCTTTGCTTCGCATCTTAATAAACCATTCTTCCTCTAAAAGTTGAAGGTTCTCTCCAAAACTTTCACCAGGGGTATAGCTTGTAAATGGCCATAAGATCAATTCGAGTTTGAAAGGAGGCTTTGTATAGTTCCAGGGTTGGAAATACAGTCGATCGTAGTTTTCTTGTACAGGGATAAGGCCTGTATGAGAACGTATGTTGTTTATATAAGCGTGTGCACTTTGAGGGAAGGTGTTTAAATCTTCTGCGGACTGCTCCGAGCCTGTCTGCTTAGGGGTCTTGGCACAGCCTCCCAATACTAATAGTGTAAATAGCATTACACTGTAATATAAAATCCTCATTTATTGCCTTTAATCAACAGCACCAAACCTTCCGACCACACGACCAACTACTTTGAGCTCATGTGCTTCGAGTGTCTGCTTCTCATATTCTTTATTGTCAGATATAACATCGATTTTACCGTCAATACGCTTTTGTAACCTTTTAATAAACAGACCAGCTTCAGTATTTATAGTAAAAATACCGCCACGCCCGATATCGAGCTTATTTCTGTTGATAAAGATCATATCACCATAAGCAAAGGTCGGCTCCATTGAGTCACCAGAGACATTGAGCGCCTCGATATTTTTAAGTTCCCGTTCTCCGCCCAAAGAGGCAACAAAGTTCCCCTCAAGCATTAATTCAACTGAATCTTCTATCTCTCCTACTCCACCTCCTCCGGCTGAAGCACTGATGTCAGAGAAGTAGCGTACCATATAAAATTTGTTTGTTGATTCTATCAGACTTTCAGGTGACTGACCGAATAAGAGCCAGTTGATAGCGATAGAACGTCGTGCACAGAACTCCAAGAGTTCTTCATAAGGAATCTTGTCGCGTTTTTTCATGGTCGCAAAGTTCATCTGCGTTATTCCCAGCAAGCCGGCTATATCTTTATCAAAGATCTTTTTTCCGGGGAAGTCTTCAGATACAACATCTTTAATCTGCTCCACAATGTCATTAAACTTCTTCATCATAGTATCTCCTGTGTAAGGACTCTTTATATGAGACCAAATACTTATTTACAGTGTAATAATAAAGTATCGACACTATTTTACATAATAATATGTCAATTTGCAATATAAAAACAATAAATGAAATAAATCTATAAGATTATCCCAACTTAAATATCAAAAGGACAGAAAATGGCAAAGATTGTTAAAAAAGCAGAATCAATGTTTTCAAGATTTGAAAGATCGTTAGAAAGCCTGGCAGATAAAATTCTTTAAACTAAAACCTTACTTAATCTCTATCTCGTTTGGAAGAGTGATAACCGGCGAAGATAAAAACAAGAAAAAGAATAAAAGCAAGTGGAACTATAATATCCAAGAAGGTTTTCACATCAACTCTTTGTAGGATGTAAAATTTTGTTTAATAGCCTCATATAAGATAATACCGGTACTGATAGCAAGGTTGAGGCTTCTCCCCTCTTTTGTCATTGGAATGGTGATACATTGCTCTGGATACGCTTCCAGGACTTCAGAAGGGATACCCTTTGTCTCACTTCCAAAGAAAATGTAGCCACCCTCTTGAAACTCTGCTTTGAAATATGGCTTGTTTGTTTTAGTAGTCGCAAAAAGTCCCTTTTTTGCTTCCGGTTTTGCTTTAAAAAACTCATCAAGATTTTCCCAGACATGCAGGTCTAACTTCTCCCAATAATCAAGTCCTGCCCTGCGAACAGCTTTCTCATCTATATCAAAACCAATGGGTTTGATAAGATGCAGGCTTGTGTCCGTATTGACACAGAGTCTGCCGATGGCACCTGTATTGTTAGGGATTTGGGGGTGAACAAGAACAATGTTGAGCATTAAAATATTACCGTTTTGTTTTTATGGACAAAGATTCTATCTTCAAGAGCAAGCTTTAGAGCACGAGAAAGCGTAATCTTTTCTACGTCACGTCCCGAACGCTGCATATCTTTCCAGGAATGGTCGTGTTTAACGTTAATGACGTCTTGGGAGATGATGGGTCCCTCATCTAGATCATTATTGACAAAGTGTGCTGTTGCTCCAATAATCTTAACTCCTCTTTCATAAGCTTGCTTATAAGGGTTTGCTCCAATAAATGATGGTAGAAAAGAGTGGTGAATGTTTATGATTCTATCACTATAGGTCTCAACAAAAGTGGGTGTCAAGATACGCATGTATTTGGCCAAGATAATATAATCTATATCTTGGAATTGCTCTAAGCACTCCAAGACCTTGGCCTCATGTTCTTCACGATTTAAATTCTCATGGGAAACACAGAAGAAAGGGATGTTAAACTTTTGAACCAGAGGTTCTAAGAGATCATAGTTTGAGACAACGCCAATGATGTTTGCATCGAGTTCACCCGCTTCATAACGAATCAGGATGTCACCAAGACAGTGCGACTCTTTTGTGACCATGAGCACAATGTTCTTTTTACGCGGCGAAACGATATGAAAGTTTACGTTCTTATTCAGGACTTCATTAAGCTTCTCTTGTAAGAGAGTACTTTCTATCTCCCCTTCAACCACACTGCGCATAAAAAACTTTTGATCATCAATATCAACAAATTCATGGTTGGATAAGATATTAAGCTCAAGTTCGAAAAAAAGTTTTGAGACCTTGTAGACCAAACCTTTTTTGTCGGCACAATCAATTAAAATACGGTATTGCTTCATTTAATCTCTTTTAAACGTGTCTCAATGGAAGAAAGCAGGTACTCTAGGAAATTAAGTGTCAGATCAATCTTGGCCTCGATATTGGCATTGTTGGGAGATTGAAAGCCTTCGAAAAGGACATGAATACGTTCTCTCATATTTTCTAAAAATAGGGCTTCATTATATGTAGGGCTTAGTGAATCCGAAGTTTCTAAGGCAGGTGTATGTGCTTCTTTGTCTTCTTGTGTTTTTGGGGCAGCAACCAATTCATCTTTAGAGTGCTCTAGCTCTTCTAACGTGGAGAGGATTACATCTTTTAATTCCATAGTTTTAGCAACCACCTTTCAAATTCATTAAACTCTATCGGGTCTTCCATCTTAATAAAAAACTCTTTCATCTGCTCGTTACAGCCGAGAAATTTTTTACGCATTCCGCTAAGACGGCGTATGGCGATCTTGGCATCTGCATTATTAGGATCTTTTTTTAAGATCTCTTGGTAAATTTCCAGAGCCTCTTCTTTAAGACCCTGCAGTTCGTAAATGTTTGCAAGTGTTAGTGTTTGCATTGCGCCGCATAATTAGCAATGATTGAACCCATTTCACTTGTTGAGCAGACCTCTTTGGCATCATACATACTGATATCTTTCGTACGGTAACCTTCGCTTAGTGCTTTGGCAATGGCAGCATCGATCTTGTCAGCAGCAGAGTTTTCATTCAATGCATACCTAAGCATCATGGATGCACTTGCAATAGTCGCAATCGGATTGGCAATGCCTTGTCCGGCGATGTCCGGAGCAGAGCCGTGAATAGGCTCATACACACCAACCTTGTTTCCTACGGAGGCAGAAGGAAGAAGACCGATTGAGCCCGAAAGCATTGATGCTTCATCACTAAGGATATCTCCAAAAATATTTCCGGTCAACATGACATCAAACTGCTTGGGATCACGAATCAGCTGCATAGCTGCATTATCTACATACATATGAGAAAGTTGAACTTCCGGATACTCTTTGGCTACCTCTTCAACCTCTTCTCTCCATAATTGACTCACGTCAAGCACGTTTGCCTTGTCGATCGAACATACACGTTTGTCACGTTCCATTGCTGACTTAAAAGCAACATGGGCAATGCGGTTGATCTCGGATCGGCTATATACCATAGTGTTCCAGCCCCGGTCTGCATCTCGTCCCTTTGGTTCACCGAAGTAGATGCCGCCGATAAGTTCACGAACCACCATAAGGTCAACACCTTTGACAATCTCCGGTTTCAATGAACTTGCATTGACAAGTTCGTCGTAGACGGTTGCCGGGCGAAGATTGGCAAATACGCCCAGCTCTTTTCTAAAACGAAGAAGACCTGATTCAGGGCGTTTTTCACGTGGAAGTTTGTCCCATTTTTCTCCGCCGATTGCGCCAAATAAAACAGCGTCACTTTCCATAGCCGCGGTGATAGTCTCCTGAGGAAGAGGGTCACCGTGTACATCATAGGCGATACCGCCCATTAAGGCTTCCGAATATTTAAGTTCAAAACCTTCCGTTGAAGCAACTGCATCTAAGACCTTTATTGCCTCATCAATGATTTCCGGGCCGATTCCGTCACCCTTGATCAGAGCTATTTTATATTTTGCCATTATTGAGCTTCCCTTACTTCTTGTTTTGCAAAATTCATTAATCCGCCCGCAGCTATAAGCTCTTGCATAAAAGGCGGAATAGGTGTGAATTCATATGTTTTATCTGTGGTGAGGTTTGTAATCGTTCCTGCATCCATGTCTATTTTAACACTTTGTCCCTCTGTGATCTCAGCACTTTGGGGAAGTTCAAAGATAGGTAAACCCATATTGAAAGCGTTGCGATAGAAAATACGCGCAAATGTCGGGGCGATAATAGCCGCCACGCCTGCCGCTTTTAAAGCGATAGGCGCATGCTCACGAGAGGAACCACATCCAAAGTTGTCACCGGCGACGATGATATCACCTTTTTGCATCTTGTTTACAAATTCCGGATCAGCATCTTCCATAACGTGCTTAGCGAGTTCCTCCGGAACCGAAGTATTTAAATATCTTGCGGCAATGATAAGATCGGTATCAATATCTTTACCAAAGTTCCAGACTTTACCTTCAATAGTTTGCATTAATAAATCCTGCATAAGAGCATCCATCAATATCAAAGATGCTCTCGGTTAAATTTTCGTGATTTTATCAAAAAGGAGATTTAAAGTAGTTTAAAGAGAGGTTCTTGAAAGTTAATATTATTTAATAGTAGCCTGTTTTAGGCACTATTATCGTTTAAGGTTTACCACGGTTTGAAGCATCTCATCAGAGGTGGTGATCGCTTTTGAATCAGCCTCATAGGCCCTTTGACCTGTGATCAGTTCAGTCAGCTCAACAACCAACTGAACATTCGACAGCTCGAGAAAGCCTTGTCTTAAGGGCCCGAGTCCATTCAAGCCGGGAGTGTCTTCAATGGGAACTCCTGAAGCTTCCGTTTCAAGATAAAGCGTGTCTCCCAAGGCGTGCAAACCGGCAGGGTTGATGAAATTTATGGTTGTAATCTGCCCGATTTGCGTCCCTTGTGTCTGTCCGGGCTGGATGACGGTGACAATACCGTCCGTACCGATAGAAATATCGGTTGCATCATCAGGAACAACGATCTCAGGAATAAGTTTATACCCGTCTGAGTTAACAATGGTTCCATTTTCATCAAGTTTAAAGGCGCCGGATCTTGTGTAGGTCTGTGTTCCATCAGGAAGTTCTATTTTAAAGAAACCCTTTCCCGTAATGGCAACATCCAAGTTGTTTGAGGTCTGCTTTAGATTGCCCTCTGTGAAGATCTTTGTTGTTGCGGTAGGTCGGACACCAAGACCGACTTCTATACCTGTGGGTGACTTGGTGATCTGTGAAGTTCCTGTTCCTGCATACTCATGGACCTGGTACATCAAGTCTGCAAACTCTGCACGTGAAGATTTGAAACCGATGGTATTAACGTTGGCAATGTTGTTTGAGGTATTATCTATCTGTAACTGTTGCGCGAGCATTCCGGTAGAAGCCGTGTAGAGTGATCTCATCATAGTTGATTCCTTGCTAGTCTATTTTCATCCAAAGGATGTTTTTTCGTTGTACATAGTCTATTTATAAATAAAATGAAGTTGTCTGCCTTTTTTAGAAGCATCTTTTTAAGCCCTGGTAGAAGCAATCTTTTCAATTGCATCACGGTTCATCTCATTCATTTGCGTATCCATAGCTTTTTGATACATACCTACTAATCTCTGTGCTTCAATCATTCCAACCATTGACTTGATCGGGTTGACATTGCTTTTTTCTAGAAACCCTTGAGCAACAGCGCCTGTGTTTTTAACTGCTTCAAGCCTATCCGCACTATCTGGTGTAAAAAGGTTGTCTCCGGATGCTATGAGTTTGTCCATGTTCTGGGGTTCAATCAGTAAGAGCTCTTTGCCCGGAATAAAACGTTCGTTTCCTTGAACAAGGTATGAAAACTTACCGTTTTTGTCTAGCTCGATATTGTTTGCATCACTACTAAACTCAATAAAGTTTCCATTTTGAAAATAATCAGCCGGTAAGACCTTATATCCCTGCTTCGTCGTTAAAGTACCTTCATCATTAAGTGTAAAGGCGCCGTCTTTACTGAGTTTAACCCCATCAGGCGTTAAGACGGCAAAAAAAAGATTCTCTTCCTTCAGCGCGATATCAAATGTGTTTCCCGTTTGAGCAAGGGCGCCTATGCTCATGTCTCTATATGATTCAATGACCTGAGGCACGCGGGCTACTGTTCGATGTGTAAACTTGGCACCCTCTTTCGTCTGGTTTTCAAGAGGTAGCTCGTCTCTTTTTTCTTGATACAGACGTAGAAAATCACCTACGACAAGATCTTGTCTCTTATATCCGTTTGTGTTTAGATTGGCTAGATTGTTTGTTATGTTGTCAAGTCGTGAAAACTGTGAAACCATCCCGCCGGCAGCAGAATAAAATCCATTTTGCATCTGTGCTCCTTAGTAATATGGATTTTAAAAAGCAAAAGGTGTTCCAGATATAAATGAGATCTGTTGAACTGATGCCAAAAACGGTACAACAAGCAAAATTTAAACATTACGCAGAAAAAAACCAAGATTTTAATCAAATATCAAACAACCAGACAAGCCCCTAAAATACAAGTTGAAAAGGCCGATATGGTTTTGTTTAATAAAAATTTGGGTATAATCCACCCTTTGATTTACATTAAAAAGACCACACCTTCCTCAAGGAGACCTCTTTGGCAGCAAAAGAGCTAAACAAAACTTTAGAAGAATTATTTTCCAAACATACAGATGATACCTGTATTACCTATGAAGAGATTGTAGAACTTTTTGAAAAAGCACCTACATCTGCTCAATTGAAAAACATTATGAAACATGCGCAAAAATATAAAAAGTGCTTGTTTACATCTTCGGAACATGCAAAAGTACTTAACAAACAAGAGTCTGATGCACGCCGTGCAGCTCAACAGAAAATGCTTGAAAATGCTGACAATGAGCAGTTTGATATCATGAAGGAGCGTGAGCTGCTTGAGTGGTCACGTTCGGATTCACCTGTTCGTATGTATCTGCGTGAGATGGGACAGATTCCACTTCTGACCAAAGAAGAGGAAGTTTCAATTTCCAAGCGTATAGAGGGTGGCGAAAATATTATCCTGGATGCTATCTGTTCAGTACCTTACCTGATAGACTTTATCTTGGATTACAAAGATCCTCTTATCAACAGAGAACGTCGTGTTAAAGAGCTTTTCAAAAACTTTGAAGATGATGCTGAAGGAAGTGATAACGATGCCGATGATTCAGCTGCAAGTGTTGATGACGATGCGGGTGAAGAGAAAGAGGTTAAACTCACTGCCAAGGACAAAAAACGTGTTGACAAGGTGGTCTCAAGTTTCAAAGCCCTGGATAAGGCAAAAAAAGAGTGGATAAAAGCTTCTGAAAAAGAGTTTCCGCAAGACAAGGGTGATATAGAGCACGTAGCATATCATCTTGCCGTAAGTTTTAAAAAGAAAACACTTAAAGAACGTCTTTTAGATCTGGGACCGACTTCCAAGCTGATCAATGAACTTGTTAAATCGATGGAAACAGCCCTTCATAGTGAAGACGGCTTTGAAAAAGAGCTTAAGCGTTTAGAGTACAAGCTCCCACTGTTTAATGATGCACTCAAGAAGAATCACGCCTCACTGCTTGAAGATATAATCGATCTGACAAAAGAAGATGTGACCGCAAGAGTTCCTGAGGCAACGATGGTCAGCACCTACATGGAGATCAAAAAACTAATACAGACTAACGAAGCATCCAAAGACAGCTTTGATATGGAGCCTGAAAAGCTTATGGATATCTTAGAGCAGATCAAACGCGGTAAGGCGATCTCGGAAATCGGAAAAACGCGTATGGCAAAATCGAATCTCCGTCTTGTCGTCTCTATTGCCAAACGTTATACCAACCGCGGTCTGCCTTTTCTTGATCTTATTCAAGAGGGAAATATCGGCCTTATGAAGGCTGTTGACAAGTTTGAGTATAAAAAAGGCTATAAGTTCTCGACCTATGCAACATGGTGGATCCGTCAGGCTATCTCACGTGCAATTGCCGACCAGGCAAGAACAATTCGTATTCCAATCCATATGATTGAAACCATCAACCGCATCAATAAGATCATGCGTAAACACCTTCAGGAAGAGGGAAAAGAGCCTGGAGTTGATATTATTGCCAAAGAAGTCGGTCTCAGTGTTGAAAAGGTTAAAAACGTCATCAAGATCACTAAAGAACCAATCTCGCTCGAAGCCCCTATCGGAAATGAAGAGGATGGTCGTTTTGGTGACTTTATTGAAGATAAAAACTCAATATCACCATCTGACTCTATCTTAAAAGATGATCTTAAACTTCAAATCGAGGGTGTACTGGAACAGCTTAATGAAAGAGAAAAAGCTGTTATCAAAATGCGTTTTGGAATTATGGATGATGAGAGTGACAGAACGCTCGAAGAGATAGGCAAGGAGTTGAACGTCACACGTGAGCGTGTCCGTCAGATTGAATCTTCAGCCATCAAGAAGCTAAAGCACCCTAAAGTAGGACGCAAGCTAAAAAACTATATTGAAGATTAAGAGTAGACGACATGGATTTTTGTGAAAAATGGATTGAGTTCGACTACAATCCCTATCTTCTCTTTGACAAAAGTGGGAAGATACTCTCACTTAATAATGAAGCACAGTATCTTCTTGGGTATACGGATGCGACTGTGCTTTTTGAACTGGCCATCACCTATGCTAAAAACAACATAGGCTTTAAGACCAGTTTTCTTAACCTTGAGTTCGGACGGTTTCGATTTTTTGCACTTATGGTCGGATATGACAATGAAAACGAGATTGGATTGCGGTTGTACCAATCCCCTGCCTTTCATTATTCGGAACCGGACATGGAAGGTGATCTGGTCAATGTATATACCCTGATCGACCTGTGTATAAGTTCCAACTCTATCGGCACGGACATCGAGTTTACAAAAGAACTTGACCCGACAATACCCGATATCCGTTTGCAGACAGACAGTTTTATTAAGTTTTTAAATAAGATTTACACTTCTCATACTTCATCACAGCGGGTGGAGACGAAAGTTTATTTCCGTGTAGGTGAGTATATTAGAACAGAAGACAGAAAATATACGCTTTTTTCCATAGAGATACAAAGTGAAAATGTTGTACGAAACAAGATGTCGGAGATAAGGTTTATGGCGGAGGAGATGAATATCTTTGTTGACTTTAAGTCGAACAAAACGATACTCAATATTCCTTTGATTACCGACTAGTTGAAGCGATCCATTTTTTACCGATAAGTACGGCTGAGACTATCCCTGCACCCAGTCCTACAAGAAAAGCGGGTATATCCAGTATATGATTGTTGTTTAAACCGATAAAGCTTAAGACTAAAACTATATAGGGCAAAAACCTCCAGGGTGAAAAGATACCGGGGGTTGATTTGACTGTCTTTTTGAGCGTTTCTCTGTTGTGTTTAAGACGTTTTTTCTCTTCTTTGATGACACCTGAAAGGTCTTCTTCGGGTCTATCTGAAGCCACCTCTTTATCATAAAGTTCATAAGGGTCTTCCAGTTTTTCAAGCAGAGCATCGTTCATGCCTTCACCAACATCAAGACGGTTTTGAATCATGCGCCTGTATCCGCTAAAAGAGCCCAGGACAACAAAGCCTGAAGAGATAAAGGCAAGCTCAAAGTTTAAGAGCCAGTACCAGTACCCCTGAACCAAAAGTATTACAGCAAAAACAAGTTGGACCAAAAGCAGCCTAAGGATAATCTTAGTCATCGTCCTCATCATCATACAGTGGTTTTTGATCTTGATAACGGGGGTTCTGTTTTTTTAGCTCTTCAAACTCTTGCATCTGTTTTTTGTAGGCCTTGAAAACATTTAAAAAGGCAGCTGCAATACCGATAAATACACCTATCCACAGTACCCATTGCACATTAAAAAGTTTTTGAAGACCAAAACCGATACCAATACCGATCAATACGGCAACGACCATTGACACACCCAATGAAAGGCTGTCAACACCTTCTATTATCGGTTTGACCCTTGGCTTTTTTTCTTCACTCATTTGATGCGGTCCATTACTCTTTTGGCTGCTTCAATTGTTGTTTCAATCATCTCATCGGTTGTAGCCGTTGAGATGAACCCTGTTTCATATTGGGAGCAGGCAAGATAAATACCCTCTTCGAGCATACCGGCATGAAAGGCTGCGAACCTCTTCTCATCACTTGCGCAGGCGTCATCAAAGTTTTTCACCTTTTTATCACTAAAGAAGAAGCCGAACATCGATCCTCTAACATCTGTTTGCAAGCTTATACCGTTTGATTGGGCAGCCTCTTTCATTCCTTCAAGAAGACGAATTGCCCTCTTTTCCAGGATGCCGTACAGGATAGACTTGTCTTTGAGTTTTGTAATCGCAGCAAGTCCGGCGGCCATAGCGACGGGGTTCCCGCTTAATGTCCCTGCTTGATAAACCGGTCCTTCCGGTGAAAGTTGCGACATGATCTCTTTTTTACCGCCAAAGGCACCTACGGGCATACCACCGCCGATAACCTTGCCCATCGTAATAAGGTCGGGAACCGTTCCCGTAATGTCCTCAGCCCCACGCAGTGTTGCTCTGAATCCGCTCATCACTTCATCAAAGATCAAGAGTGTGCCGTTTTCGTTACATAGATCTCTTAACTCGGCCAAGAACTCTTTGTCAGCCGGAACCAGTCCCATGTTCCCTGCAATAGGTTCAATAATGATACAGGCAATGTTGTCGCTGTCTTTAAAACATTTTTTGACACTCTCGATGTCGTTGTATTTAGCCAGAAGCGTGTGTTTGGTAAAGTCCGCCGGAACACCCGGTGAAGAGGGGCTTCCAAAGGTGATCATCCCTGAACCTGCCTGCACGAGTAAAGAGTCGCTGTGGCCATGGTAACAGCCTTCAAACTTGATAATATCGTCGCGTCCGGTAAAACCACGGGCTAAACGTATCGCGGACATCACTGCTTCCGTCCCGGAACTTACAAAACGGATTTTTTCCAATGAGGGTATCAGCTCTACTACCAGTTTGGCCAGTTCTGTCTCTGCCAGGGTCGGCGCACCAAAGCTTAGACCATTTTTAACCGCTTCAATAACAGCATTTTCGATACTTTCATCTGCATGTCCGAAGATAAGCGGGCCCCAAGACTGCACGTAATCAATATATTTATTACCATCAATATCGATAAGATACCCCCCCTCGCCTTTTTGAATAAAGAGAGGTGTTCCACCTACACTCTTAAAGGCACGTACCGGTGAATTGACACCGCCGGGAATAAGTCCTTGCGCTTCATCAAATGCATTTTTACTTGAGTGTGTATTCATAACTGTTCCTATAGTTGGGTTCTTAAAGACCCTTATAATAATTAACAGAAGTATATCTAAAGAGTTTTAAATGCAATTTATTATAAATAGATATAATGCTGAAAATAACAAAGAAACAGCCCTTTGTTCGGCTGTTTAAAGATGGTGGATGAGCAGAAGTACAGCGGCATTATTAATAGCAGTTATGTTTCATATACTACTTATTCTTCTGTTTAAATTTTTGATGGACTTAAAACCGGAAAGGCTTGATAAACCCAAAGAGCAGCGTATCAAAGTTGCTCTTAAGCAAAAGCCTAAGAGTTCCAAGAAGTCCGCTGCTCTTGATAACAAACAAAAACCTATACAAAAAGCCCCTCCTATGCCCAAGGGAAAACAGTTGGAAAAACTTGCCAAGCAGGCCAAGCAGATTCCACCAAAGCCGGCAGCGACAAAAAAAACCGCTCAAAAGCAAGCTGTTGAGAAACCAAGGCCGAAAAAAAAGCCTGAGCCAAAAAAGCCTGAGCCAAAAAAGCCTGAGCCAAAAAAGCCCATAGTCAAAAAAGTTTCAAAAAAGAAAGCTCCTTACAAGCATGTTGAAAAAATTCAAAAGGAAGATGTGAACATAACGCGCAAGCCACCAAAAAAGAAAACCGGCCTTTATGCTGCGCTGTCAAAAAAACAGAAGCCTCAGCAACACACAAAAAGAAAAGCGAAGACAGGAACACATATTGGCCAGGATTTTAAAGAGGCTTACGGAGAAGAGTTCGGTAAACTTTCCGAGGGAGAAAAGAAGTATATCATTGATAATCAGGAGATTATGCGCCGCATTACGCAGGAGCAATTAAATCGCCTTGGTCCTGTTAATATCCCGCGAAACCTTAATGTTAATACAATGAATATTATTGAGTTTTACCTACATCCAAACGGGGATATCAGCGGCTTAAAGATCATTAATGAGTCCGGTTATGAGATCTTGGATGACACCTCTTTGCAGACGATAGAGTACTCTTACCATAGGTACCCTCTTCCCCAACAAAAGACTAAGATTCGTTATAAGGTCGGTTACTACCTGGCCCAAGGAAGGCCTTAAGCTCATCGGCTTGTAAAACTAGGTGCAAGTTTTATTGCTGCTGTGTAGCTTTGGTGCCCATTCAAGAGCATCTTCTTCAAAGCTCTCTTCAAGTTTGAAAACCTCAAAGTCCATGGCTTCTTCAGCGTAATCATCCGGAGTGAGTACACCTATACCGCCCGTTAGAATACTTTCTAAGGTTTCGGTTTTAATTTTTGCTCCAAAGAGGTTTACCTTCATTCCTATACCGCCCGCATTGTAAAAATAGGAGTTTTTTCTGATGAGGTGCGCATAACACGGTTCAATAAAGATCTCAATATCCACGCTGGTAGCATTCTCATTTAAACGGAACTGAGAAACCGATCCTATCTTGATTTGGCGGTAGTATACCGGTGTGTTCTCTTTTATCCCGCCGAGTCTTTTGGCTTGAACGACAAGGCGAAGACCCTCTTCATTGCGATGAGGTGAAGGTGCCTTGGACATCAGTTTAAAATATTTTTCATCTTCGTGTGAGATACCGGGTTGGAGTACGATAAAGGTTCCTTGTAAGGCAGCTGAAAAATTTTCGATACCCTGCAGGCTCATCTCAAATGCCTTTGTCCAAAACAGTGTGTCTTTTTTCATCAGGTAGGCGTATTCGCTGTTTATCTTTAGGTCAAGTTCTACGCCGTCTTGTACCAATCTAACTTTTTCAACATGCCCGACAACAACACTCTTGTACATCACAAGGTTTCCGGTGATGAGTCCAAAAGAGTCCTTGCTGTGCAAGGTAATATCCGTATACTTGTTCATAGCCTTAGCCTTTGTAACATATAGCTTGAACTGTTCATGATTACGTGCTTGCTTTGCCTTTTGGGATGAGGGCGTATAAAAAGCTATGCCTCCGGTCATAATTGTTTCGACAGACTCCGTGTTGATCTCAAGACCTGAAAGACCGATCTTGGCATCAACGCCGCTGGCATTATAAAACAGAGAGTTGTCATGCACTTCATTTGCATACTCTTGCATGATAAAAATCTCAAGTAAGACTTTTTTTGTCTTGCTGTCTAGTTTATACGAAAGTACCTCCCCTACTTTTATCTGCTTGAAATATACGGGAGACCCCTGCTTTAAAGAGCCCAGGGTTTGTGCTGTGAGAGTCAGGCGGATGCCGTTTTTAGACAACTGTTCTGCCATGCGCAGATCAGCGTAGCTATCATACAGGGCATATGATTTTTTTAGTTTTTTATCTGCTTTGAAGTCAGGTGTCTCAACCGCTATGCCACCGCGCAAGACACTCTCCAGGCTGTCCGCTTTTAAGCCAATGCCATCAAAACCTGCTTTAAACTCGACTCCGCTGTTATGATAGAACATGGACGAGCTATTGATCAGCTTCGCGTATTTCGGTTGAACAATCAGACGAATGCTGAATGTTTTATTGTCCTTGTTTAAATGATACGAGCTCACCGACCCTATCTCTATATTGTGGTAAAAAAGCCCGGCCCCTTCCGTGAGGCTCTGTATATCATCCGCTACTACCTTGACAGACACGCCTTGGTGTAGAGGTTTTTTATTATGCAGGGTAAAATCTGATCGCTTTTGTGCGTGTAGATCAGAACTTATAAAATTAATATAATTACCGCGTACAATAGTATCCAGACCTTCTATCCCACTAAAACCAAGTTTAGGTTTTACAATCCAGAAATAAGCTTTCTTGTTGGCGAAATCCCTAAAATCCTTATGCAATTTGACCCTTATTTTGGTCTGGTGTTTTTTTGGATCATAGTCGATCTTTTTGACAAGACCTGCCTCGACGCCTCTGTAGAAAATCTTTGTAATGTTTTCAGAGAGCTGATGGTTGTCTTGCATGGTAAGGACAACTTCATTATCACTGAGCATAATCTCATCAAAATTATCGCATAATGTAAATATGGACTTATCTTTAACCGCAGCAGAAGAAAAAGATTCATCAGAGTTATATACGGCCACGCCTCCGGCGATTAAGGAAGCGAGAGAGCCGACATTGACCCTAACGCTGCTCAGACTTGCTTTGACATCGATGGCATCCACCTTGTAAAATATTGATTTTTCATGAATCAAATCGGCATACTTGGTGTAGATTCTTAAGTAAAGGTCAATACTTGACCTGTCCTTTGAGAGTTTTTTGTTTTCTACGGTTCCGATAGTCTGTTTGTTGTATAAGACAGGTGCTCCCACAGAAATATCACCCTTGTTGACTGTATTGACAATAATGGAAAGGCCGGGATCGAAGATATCATTAGGAGCAGACTCCAAAATAACAAAGTGATCCTGAAACGGAAGGGATAAAAGCTCTTTTTTTGTATTTCTTGCCGGCATGACGGCGATATAAATCCCTCCGACGATGGTATCCAGGCCAGAAACTTCCGTTAAACTGATCTTTGGTTTGACGATCCAGAACATATTGCCTTCACGCGTCACGCTGGAAGAAGCCTCCTTGTCAATTAAGGCCGTGAGTTCAAGCTTGGAAACATCATCAGCTTTGATGTGGATGTCCTCTACCACACCGATCTTGATACCCTTGTACATAAGAGGTGTTTTGCCATCCTTGATACCGTCTCCGCTGTCAACGACGATTGTAATGCGAGTGCCCGCATCTATGTAAGTGTTCCATATCATTCCTGATGTGATTAACAGGGCGATTATAGGGGCTATCCAAACCAAAGAAAAGCCTCTTTTATCTTTTACAAGGCCTTTAGCAAGTGCTTCGTTCTCATTCATACCTTTGTGTCCTTTTCATCCCATAATAATCGTGTATCAAAACTCTCTGTTGCGAGTGTGGTTAAGACCACCATTGTAGCAAAAGATATGGCAGCGTAACCGGTCGTGACCACGGCAAAACCTCCAAACTGTACCAGTGTGATCATTAAACCGATCACGAAGATATCAAGCATAGACCACTTTCCAATAGAATGGATTGTCGCGTAGAGTCTATTTTTCTCAACAAGCTTCCATTTTGAACCCTTATGTACCGAATAAAGTAGAAAAAAAAGCACCAATAATTTGAAAACAGGAACAAATATACTGGCAACAAATATGACCGAACCTACAAAAAGCTCACCATGCTCATAAAAATAAAGTATACCGTCTATAATCGTATTGTTTTCATAGGTAGTCAAGGAGACGGTCTTCATAATGGGATAAAAATTTGCCGGTACAAAAAAACAGATTGCTGCTAGCAAATATGCCCATGTTCTGGCAATTGAGTTGACTTTACGCTGATGCAGAGGCTCATCGCAGACAGGACAGATTGAATGCTCAGCGGATGAGATATGTTTGCAATGCATGCAAAGTGATTGATGCATGGTGATATCAGTTGGCATTGTGATAGGCACTCCAGATCTGTTTGGGTGAAAAATTGTACACCAGCAGCAAGAAAAATATCGTTAAACATATGAACATCACAGAGCCTGTTCCTATTAAAACCTCTGCAGTGGCTGTAAGTTTGACAATAGAGACTAAAATAGCGATGACATAAACATCCAGCATTGCCCAATGGCGAACCTCAAATAAAACCTTATAATAAAACTTCATGTATTTCGGTTTGGTATTACGACTTAGAGGGTATAGCATAAAAATAGAGATTATTATATGAATAAACGGGGCCAATATGGTAGTAAAAAAGACAAGGACGCTTAAGGCGGGGTAACCGTCTTGATAGAAATAATACAAGGCACTGAACATGGTGCCAGTCTGTTCCAGCTCACCTATCCTGAAGGTTAAAATAGGAAGAGACATGGCAGGTATGAACATAATCAAAGAGGCTATAGCAAAACCAAGCCTGTACTGTATAGAAGAGCTGCTCTTACGCACTCGGTTGTCGCACCGGGGACAGTTGATCTGATAAGCTGTCCGATCACCTTGCATTAACAAGCCACAAGCCGAACAGCAAAGGGTTTCATTTTCTTTCATAGGCAAATTATACCCATAATGTTTCTATTTATAAAATCAAACAAATTAAAACAATGTTGTTTAACCTATATAAAGTGAGTTTTGTGTATATTAGCTGCAAACAAAACAGAGGATGACTTCATGCTTAATAAGATTATAATTAATTCAGCTATTTTACTCACGTTGGCGGGATGCGGTGAACAAAAACAGCAACAAGCACCGAAAGAGGCCCCTGCTCTTGCGGTAGAAGTTGTAAGGGTTGAAAATAAAAATATTCCTATTTGGATGAAGTATACAGGTAAAACAGAGGCAAGCTCATCTCAGGAGGTGCGTGCCCGTGTACCTGGCATCTTGGAAGCGATATATTATAAAGATGGTGAATATGTCCAAAAAGGCCAAAATCTTTTTAAAATCGAGCAGACAGACTATATCGCAGCCTTGGATACTGCTAAAGCAAGGAAGAGACGCCATGAGGCAGCCTTAAGGCTTGCAAAAGCAGATGTTAACCGCTATAAACCCTTGGTAAAGGAGGGTCTGGCACCACGGGTTACCCTAGAGCAGTATGTAGCCCAAGTAGAATCCCTGGAGGCTGATATCGCGAGCGATAATGCTTCGATACGCCAAGCTGAACTTGAACTAAGCTATACGCTTGTTAAAGCTCCTATTGATGGTCAGGCAAGCCGCCGTTTGGTTGATGTAGGAAACCTTGTCGGCAAAGGTGAGTCGACTCTCTTAACAACAATTAATAAAACGGACCCCCTTTATGCCTACTTTGCACCAAGTGAAGAAGAGTTTCAAAAAATCGCAAAATATAAAGAACGAAATGTCATGCCGGCCTATATCAACATTAACTATCAATCTGAAAACCTTGATAACAAGCCGATTTTTGGACATGTGGATTTCTCAGACAACACTGTCAATCCGAGCACATCAACGGTAAGTATGCGTGCTGAGGTCCCTAATGAAGACAATACCGTATTTCCGGGTACATTTGTGTATGTTAATGTCTTTGTAACGGATGACTATAAGTTTATGGGTGTGCCTCCTCAGGTTATTTTTGAAGATCAAAGAGGAAAATATGTATATATCGTGGGAGAAAAGCACAGGGCACAACGCGCCTATATAGAGACAGGCTTTGACTCGCGCTTTTTTGTCTTAATGAAAGAAGGCGACGGTCTGAAAGATGGTGACAAAGTTATTATAAGCGCTCTTTTACGTCTTAAACCCGGTGTCAAGGTCACTGCAACCGATGTTACAGATACAAAGGGGCTTGATGCGGTTATTCGAGCGAACAACTTGATTCCGACTATACCGAGTGAGAAAGAGTAGTTATGTCTCCGGTCTTTTTTATTAAACGTCCTATTTTTGCAATGGTTATTGCTATCTTAACCGTCATCTTGGGGTTTGTCTCTATGACTGTTCTGCCGGTTGAGGAATACCCGAGTGTTACGCCTCCCGTTGTTGCGGTGACTTCTACGTATACCGGGGCAAATGCTTATAACGTTGAAGAGTCGGTAACGCGTCCCCTTGAAGATAAATTAAACGGTGTTCAGGGGATGATCTATATTGAATCGTCCAGTACCTCTGCAGGCCAATCCAACATCAATGTTTATTTTGAGCCCGGCTATGACCTCGATATCGCTGCAGTTGATGTTCAAAACAAAGTCGAACTTGCCAAGCCTTCCCTTCCTTCGGAAGTGAAACAGCAAGGTGTTTCCGTAGATAAAAAATCTCCAAGCATGGTCTGTTTAATCGCCCTTTCGGGGACGGATGCCTTTGATGGTCCTTTTTTAAGTAACTACATCAACATTAATATTTTAGATGAGATCAAACGTATTCCTGGTGTGGGCAAAGCGGAGAATATGGGCGAGAAAAAATATGCCATGCGTATCTGGCTTGATCCAGATAAGATGAAGTCAATGGCGATAACACCCATGGAGGTTGTTACTGCTGTGCAAAACCAGAACAAGCAAGCCGCTTTGGGCCAAATCGGTGCAGCACCGGGGTTTAAAGACCAGCAGATGACATATACGCTGACGGCTGACGGTCGTCTTAAGGATGTTCAGGAGTTTGGAAGGATTGTTTTACGTTACAACAAAGACGGTAGTCTGCTTTACTTAAAAGATATCTCGCAGATAGAACTTGGTGCAGAAAAATATGATTGGGATGCTCTTTTAAACTCTAATCCGGCAGGTCTAATCGCTATCTATCAACTTTCCGGCGCCAATGCCCTAAATATTAAAAAAGCAGCTGTTGAGAAGATGCAGGAGCTAAAAACACGTTTTCCGGAAGGAGTTTCTTATACGATTCCTTATGATACAACTAAATATGTTGAGGTGGCTATTGCGAATGTGATTGAGACACTGATCATTGCTATTATATTGGTTGTTTTGGTTATTTATATCTTTTTACAAAATTGGAGGCCGACGGTTATTGCAACCATAGCCATTCCAGTTGCGCTGATCGGTGCCTTTGTCGCCATGTATGTTACAAGTTTTTCTGTAAACTTCTTAACACTTTTCGGGCTTATACTTGCCATTGGTATTGTTGTGGATGATGTTATATTGGTCGTTGAAAATGTTGAGACGATTATGCTAAAAGAGCCTGAACTTCCTATGCCGCATGTTGTTAAAAAGGCAATGGCGGAGATTACCGGACCGATTATTGCTACAACGCTGGTGTTGGTCGCGGTTTTTGTTCCCGTCTCTATGATGCCGGGAATCACCGGTTCCTTATATCAGCAGTTTGCCTTGACCATCTCTTTTGCTGTTGTCATTTCGTCTGTCAATGCACTTTCTCTCTCTCCTGCCATTGCCGCCATCATTATTAAACGTAAGGGTGTTGACGAGAAGAAGTTTGTGGGCTTTGAGCTTTTTGATAAAGGTTTTGATTGGACAACGCAAAAGTATGAAAGAGTTATCAGGTTTATTATCAAGATGAAATGGATAGCTGTTCTAGGCTTTGTCGGTCTTCTCGGGTACACGGCATATATGTTTTCTCTCACGCCCACAGCCTTTGTTCCCGAAGAAGATAAGGGCGTTATTATTGTAGGCTACTCACTTAAGCCCGGCTCGTCCATTGTTCAAACCGGCAAGATTAATGCCCTGGTTGAAAAAACAATTCGCGAGATAGAAGGCGTGACGGATATTACGACCGTTGACGGGTATAATATCATCACCTCTTCCCTTGACCCAAGTGCCGGGGTGAAGTTTATTACACTCTCTGCATGGGAGGAGCGTGACCCTCACACGCAAAGTACAGCGGCTATTATCAGACAGGTCTTTATACGAACAGCTGCTATTACAGACGCAAAAGTCTTTGCCTTTAATCTACCTGGTATTCCAGGACTTGGTTCTGTCGGTGGATTTGATTTTAGGGTTCAAGACTATATGGCATCTGATATTTTACAGTTTCAATCTTACGTCAATGAACTGCTTATGGCTGCCAATCAAGACCCGCGTATTGGCGCGGCATATACGACTTTTAATGCAGCGTATCCGATGTTTTATGTTGACTTCAACAGAGAAAAGGCTAATGCCCTGGGCGTTAATATGTCTGATATTTTTACTACCATGCAAACGTACTTGGGTTCATTTTATATTAATGACTTTACCAAATACGGAAAGGTCTATAGGGTATACGCCCAGGCCAAAAAAGAGTTTAGATCAGACAGGGCTGACATCTCAAAACTTTATGTTAAAAACAATAATAATGAGATGGTTCCTTTAACGGCAGTCCTTACTATTAAAAACATTGATGGCCCGCAAAACCTCACCCACTACAATCTTTACCGCTCCATTCAGATCAATGGGTTTGCTGCGCCGGGCTATAGTTCGGGTGAGGCGATGGAAGCCATGGAGGAGATCCAAAAGCGCGTTATGCCCAAGGAGTATGGTTTTGAGTGGTCAGGGATGTCTTTACAGGAGAAGATCTCAGGGAGTTCAACGGTTATGACCTTCACCTTTGTTTTGATCGTTGTCTTTATGGTACTGGCCGCTCAGTATGAATCATGGATTCTGCCGCTTATGATTATGGTTCCCGTTCCCCTTGTTATGTTGGGTGCCTTATTAGGTCTTCAGCTCAGCGGTCTTCCTATGAACGTCTTTGCTCAGATCGGTCTAGTCCTGCTTATCGCCATGTCCTCAAAAAATGCTATCTTGATCGTCGAGTTTGCCAAAGAGTTGCGCGAACAGGGCCAAAGTATCAGTGACGCTGCCATCAATGCGGCTGTTTCCAGGTTTAGGCCGATTTTGATGACTATCTTTTCTTTTATCTTTGGGATCTTTCCTCTTGCCCTTGCATCGGGAGCGGGAGCTGTAACGCAAAAGACGATAGGTATAGCTCTTCTTGGCGGCATGACCATGGCAACTGTTGTTGCTCTTTTTATTGTTCCCGTTGTCTATGTCTTACTCGAGGCGATGCGAGAACTGGTTGTAGATGTAGAAGAAGAAGTTAAAATGAGAGAGAGTTTATAAGATGAAAAAAATATTGTTTTTTATGCCGCTTTTAATGGGTTCCTTTCTTAATGCAGAGGTACTGTATTTAGATGATTTGATCAAGGCCGCTATACTCAACAGCCCCGATATTAAAATCTCAAAAGCAGATTATGAAGCTGCCCAACAACGCACACATCAGGCTGATGCTAATTACCTTCCGCAAGTCAACTTAGCAGCAACAGCCGGAAGACAGGGAGTTGATTACGGTGATCAACAAATTGGGATACCCGGCAACACATTAGAGATCGGCAAAATAGACAACAAGCTGCTTATAGGACAGATTACCGCAAAACAGTTGATTTATGATTTTGGAAAAACGGGGGGGAATGTAGAAAACTTTGAGAATCAGACCTATGCATTTAAAGCTTCCCTGCAACAGAGCATCTCAGATAAGATATACGCTGTTAAAAAAGCCTATTATTCTCTCCTGTCCAACTATGCATTGATTGAGGTCAACGGTGAGAATATTAAACTCAATGAGCAGCAGTTATATCGCAGTGAACGTTATTTTGAGGCTGGAATACGGACAAAAGTTGATGTTACAGATGCAAGAGTCAACCTTATTGAAGCGCAATTGGGCTTGCAAAACAGCAATTATGACACTAAACTTTCTATGGTTGATCTCAAAAAAGAAGTTGGTATCTATAATGATGAAAAGGCTTACGCAGATGAGATATATATTCAGAAGCCAGAATCAAACAAGGTGTATAACTCTTTGCCAAAACTGAAAGCATCTGTATCGCATTATGAAGAAGAAGCCTATAAAAACAGGGCTGAACTGGATCAGTATGTTCAGCTTTTAAAGGCGGCAAAATCGGTGTATAAACAGGTTGACGGGGACTACTATCCTAGCCTTTATGTTAATGGTGATTATCTGCTTCAAGATGATAATGAAGATGCTTTTGCCCCTGAAGAGCAATGGAAGGCAGCGGTATCTCTGGAGTGGAATATCTTTTCGGGGAACAAAACAAGTGCACAGAGTGAAGAAGCAAGAATTATCATTATGAGAGCGCAAGCTGATCTTGAAAATGCACGTATTCGCATTCAAAAAGAGGTTAATGATGCATATATAAAAGTGCATAAGCAACTTGATAATACAAAACTGTCACAAAGCCTGAGTATTGCAGCGAAAGAGAAGTTTGCCCAGGTCCAGAAAAGATACGAGTTTGGTCTGGCTGACTATATAGAACTTCAGCAGGCGCGTCAGTCTTACATAGATTCTCGTGCCCGTTTGAGTCAAAGTTATTATCTATATTTGACGGCGGTGGCACAGCTGGACAGGGCCGTAGGAAAATAAGGTGGGAAACCGATCAGATATTCGCTTCGGGTTTACCTATGTAAAACCCCTGCGAATAGTTAATCCCCATATCTTTTACAAGGTCATGTAACTCTTTGGTATCAACGTATTCTGCAATTGTCTGAGCACCGATCTTTTTGGAAAAATCAACAATGTTTTCAACAATAATCTTTGCATTTTCATCATGCAGAAGATGCTGAATAAAGTGCCCGTCGATCTTTAAGACTTCAGCGTCTATCTGCATCATGCGTGAGAAGTTGGAGCTATCAACACCAAAGTCGTCGATGGAAATATTACAGCCCATCTCTTTTAGGACTTTGATCTGTGACAAACAGCCATTTGCCGCTTCCGTACTGATGTTCTCCAAGATTTCTATATATACCCGCTGCGGTTTTATCCCGTAATAGTCGCACTTATAGGAGATATACTCAACCAAATACTCTGCCATAAAGTCTTCACGGGTAAAGTTGATAGAAAAGTCGTACTCATTGTCTTTGAAGAATTTGAAACTCTTATCAATGACAACCCGTGTTATATCACACATACGGCCGGCTATGACTGCTGCAGGAATAAACTCATGCGGGCGAAAAAGAGTTTTGTCTCGACCCTCTATACGGCATAAGACCTCATATTTTGTTATAGCGTGGTTTTTATTATTCATTATAGGTTGGTAGTGTACTCTTATGCGGTCTTCAGTGATCGCTTCTTGAATCACTTTTACCCACTCTATATGTTTATACTGTTCTTTGATAAAGGCCGAGTCTTCATCATAGGTTGCAATACGGCTACCCTCTTTTGCTTCTGCCAGTGCGATATCTGCCTTTTGTACTAACTCTTTTCCTGTGGATATGCCGATACTTGTATTGATCTTTAGTAAAAACCCATCCACTTCTATGGGCGTCTGTTCAAAAAAAGCTTTGATTTGCGATGAAAGTATTTTCTCTTGTGAAGGAGAAGGACAGTTGAGTAAAACAGAAAACTCATCTTCATTCGTTCTGTAGATCTCAGCATTAACAGGCAGGTTGATCTTTATACCATCTCCGAACTCAACCAAAACTTTGTTTGTTATCTCAATGCCATAATACGCCTGAAAGGCCTTGAAACTATGCAGAGATATCTTCAAAAGTGCATTATCATGATTAAATTCTATTTGTTCCTGCAGGGCATAGATATTTCGACAAGAGGTTAGTTGATCTGTGTAATAGGTCTCATCAAATATCTCTTGCATGTTCAAGTAAGAAGCTGCTTTATAGAGTACGCGTTCACACTCTTTTATATCCAGAGGATTCATTAAGATGGAGTCTGCACCCAGGACTAATGACTTTTGTATCAGATCAGGAGTTGAACAGCATGAGATAATATAGCGATCAGGAAGAAAGTGCTTTAGGTTTTCCAAGACCTCCATGCTTTCAACTTGTTCCATATCTAAGACTAAAAAATCATAATTTTTGTGATGAAGGAGCGAGGCGATAGTTGAACCTGAGGTGTACTTTCTTATATCAGGCACCAAAGTGTCTAATATAGTTTCGTGTTTGGGTGACTGTAGGTAAAGTATCCTCATTTTTTTATAATTAACCATATTTACCTGCACAAGCGCCCCTTTAAAACTGGATGTAAGTCAGAACATCAATCGTAGTTTATATGACAACTCTATCGCAGAGAAGCCTTTACCCACTGTAACCATACTATACTAAGAATACTAATAAACGAGTAACAGAGTGAATTTATCTGCTGAAACAGTCGTCAAACGAGAAAATTTTGCTTTAAACAAAAAAATCCACACACTCTCTTATCTACAAGATCGGCCAGTTTTAAAAATTCTGAAGTAGAATAACTTGTTTTTTTATAAAAATGTCATTAAGGTTACAAGTTTTTCTTTAATCTACTTTTATAGACAGCGGAGGAAGCGTATTTTCCCAAGGGTTTTTCCGACTCGTCGATGATCCTGCCATGTTTAGGCGTGTAAGATGTTTTTTGTGCAGATTCCAATGGCTTATCGTTGATGCTTTCTATCAGTCCAGCCTTCAAGTTTGTCAGAATATGCATCACCGTGTCCATATTCTCATCCTTCATGTTTAATGTTATTTTTTTCACTCTCTTCTCTCTTATAATAATGTTTGATGATAGTCTTAAATGATCTAAAGACAAGTCTGGACCAACTCCTTACTGAGTCGATCGGCTTCTTGATGCATCTTCAACCACTGTGCAAGCTCACATGCCTCTTTTGATTCTTTGTTGTTCACTATTTTTTCGAAGATGTCACTCTCTAAGTCTTTAAGTTCAGCGGATAACTGTGCAGCACACTCAACAAGATAGTCATAATCATACGAGTCTGCGCACTCTTGTATCTCTTCGGGAACTTCTTTGCCCTGCGATATCAGCAGAAATGCATAGAGCTGACAGTTTTTATGTAGTCTTAACTCTTTGTTAGAAGGTTTTATCATCTTTTATCCTTTTTATGGGATTATACCTAAGTATGACAACCCGTTTCCTATAGTTTGTATTTACAAAACTCCATTAGGCTTGTTTTAAGAGGAACAAGAGGTGAGAGTGTTTTTTTTAAATATTTCATGCATTATGTTAGAATTTTACTTTCATAATAGGATAAAAACAGATGAGTATTTTTGCTTTACAATCACCTGCGGGGGGCTTTTTGGATGAAGACCTACGGCACTTCAATAAGGGGTTTGATGATTGGTGCGTACAATTTGACAGTATAGAAGACGCTGAACTTGTAGCCGATACCCTGGAGCAGCGCGGAAAAGTTCAAATAGTAGAGATAACTCCGCTGAGCTATCCAAAGTACTTTTTCCCAACACTGCAGGGTATTATCCATGCCACACGAGAACATCAGGGAAAAATCGTCTGTATCGTTGAGCCACAAATGGGTGCACACTTTCGTATAGCCCTGTGTGATATTAAAACGAAACGTGTCAAGGTGTTAAAAACCCGTTATAAAACTGCCCAAAGTATTGAAGGGGTATTTGCCAGCTTGTCTTTTGAGATTTGATATAAAAAACAAGATGTTGGAACTTAAATAAATTAATCGTAATTCGTCTAAGCATAAGGTTTAAACTTTCCCTTGGTATGTTAAAGTTATAAATCTAAACCTATTTATAATAACAGTAATTAAAGGAAGCCACTATGAGTATAGAAGAGATTCAGATGGAACTGGAGCTTGCAGGCTTAGGCAGAGAACAGATCAACAAACTGATTTCGTTTTGCAAGAACAATGGATTTGATGCAGCTGCAATGGATAAAAAGCTTAACCTTATGGGGTATGAGAAGGTATTTACTATTTATGATGATCTTTAATGATTTGCTTCAAACCAGCGCTTAAACAATCATAAAAACTACTATTTTTAAGGAGTCAAGATGTTAATAACACAAGAACAGCTTCCTGCTCTGAAACTATCAAGCATGCATAAAGCACATGAGGAAGAGATAGAGCTTATAAGCAAACTTCATGCTGTGGCAAAAAAGAGTGAAGCCGAGGCTGTATTGGAGCTATTGACCAAACTGCTTGAGCACACCAGAGGATATTTTGCCGAAGAAGAGAGATTGATGCATAAAGCACAATACCCAGATTATCCTATACACAAACATGAACACGCCAAGCAGTTGATGGATCTTCAGTCAATACTTAGCTTTTATGAAATGACCAATGATACGCAATCCATCGCTGCCTATCTCGAAGACACTTTAACTCCATGGATTACAGAACATGTCCACAATATGGACAGCGCAGCATCTGAGTTTTTGAAGCAGTAGTGTTTGCTTGAGTGTTTAAGTCTGCTTAGCAAAACATGAACTCTTTTTATGCGTTTTAACAAAGGCTCAGAGGATGTGTTGATTGGCTGCGTGCATTTTTGTATAGCACTATGGATGGTATGAACTTATATTTATGTAGACTTCTACAAAAAAGGACAGTAATGAATGCGAATATGCATATGGAAATGATAAATCTGGTGAAGTCATTAAGAGGTACGTACAAACAAGCAGACAGAGAGATGGTAGTAGAAGTGGTTAATGCATATAAGCAAGAGCATAACTGTAGTTATAGGCATGCATACGATATGACGGTTGACGGAAACCCATCCTATTCAACATATACCTCTTGGAGACGTAAAGCCGGTATTGAATAGTCAAACACTGTTTCTTTTCTCTAAGAAAAGTATAGACTTCACACATTTTTCATCTAAAGGTTCATCATGGAAACTCTCAAGGTCGTATGCCCCGAATGCAACAGTATCAACACCATAAAGACTAAGGTCGCAAGTGCAACCTGCTCACAATGCAAAGCAGATTTGGATGATCCTTTTACGCTTGAAGTAAGTGATGAGAGTTGCAAGACTCACATCACTGAAAACGACATACCGATACTGCTTGACTTTTATTCAACAACATGCGGTCCTTGTATGGCGATGTATGATGACTATGAAGATGCAGCGCTCGGCTTTGCTTTAAGGGTGAGATTTCTAAAAATCAATGCCGATAAATATCAAGAGGTGGCAAGAGAATATGGTGTCAGTGCACTTCCTACCATCATCGCCTTCAAAAAAGGAGAAGAGATTAACCGTATAAGCAGTCAGCTCTCTGAGGTCGAGCTCAACTTATGGGCTGAAAGTCTGACCCAGACAGAAGCCTGATATGTGCTCTGTAGTTACTTAGGCCGATGCACTGAGGTACTTGGCTAAGTATCTATCTTTTGACTACCGCAAAATTACAGCCGTCTAGCTTGATACGATCTTCCTCAAAGATCTGAAGCCACTCAACCATATGATCTTGAGTAAGCGTGATACCGCCTTTTTTCTTCTCAAGGCTAGCATCACTTGCGGGTTTTGCCTCTTTTAAAAGCTTCTTTGCCTCTTTTAAAAGCTTCATGTGTGTCTGTATGTTTAGTCTACTCATGTCTGATCCTTTAAGTTTTCCTAATCGCAATCGTATAGTGTAACCAGTCTATACCTTATATAATTTTAAAAAATTGGTTTTCATTCCCCATTAAAGAAAAAATGGAGAAGAAAAGACTTATCTGCATCAAAAGTTGAAGAGATGCAAAATTAATCTTTTTCTAAAAAAAGTCTGTACCCGTTTGTCTCATGCGAAGGAACAACATGAGCCAACCTCCAACCCTCTTTATATAGGGCTGAGAGTGTGGTTTTTGAATGTTGAACCTGTGACACGGCGTCAGTCACGCCGCTTTGAGCTGCCTGCTTTTTAGCGTCAGTTACCTGAATGATCTCAGAGTCTTCATTGTACAGTACCGCACAAAAGTATATTTTGATTTCCATGGTATAAAGCCTCACTTTAATTAGGGATTTTCTCTTAACCGTCAAAACTATCGTCTACAAGCATTGTAACCAAATTTATGAGAAAGTACTTTTAAGAAGTTGAAAAAACCGCTTAAGCAAAAAGTAGATATTCAACCTAAGAGATCAGTTTTGGATAAAATACTTTCATGAAATATATATCCAAATATATAAGTGCTACCTGTATTGAGTACAGTTTTGGCTCGAAGATTGATAAAAAAACCAGTGATATTGTTTTAAAGGTCTACAGGTTATTACCACGGTATATTGCATTTAAAAAAGAGGGGATTGTTGACATCGTCCCGACCTATACCTCACTTGCTATTCATTTTAAGACATCATGTGAACTCTTCAAGCAGCCAGATGCCTATGATGACTTTATTGAAAAAGTCTTGGAACAAGAGTATGATCACAAGCCTAAGGAACATACTATTGTTGTTGACTACAGTGGTCAGGATATAGAAGAGGTGTGCAAGAGGCTCCATCTTTCTAAAGATGCCTTCATTGACCTGCACACCTCTTCTTACTCCATTGCGATGATCGGTTTTAGAGAGTATTTTCCCTACCTACTGGGACTGGATGAAAGACTCAGCATCCCTAGGCGTGACAGTCCCAGGAAAAGGGTTAAAAAAGGTTCTGTCGCTATAGCTGCAGGACAGACAGGGATTTATCCTGAAGATTCACCCGGTGGCTGGCATGTCATTGGGCATACTGATTTTGATGACTTTCAAAAATTAAAACCCTCAGACATCATCGTCTTCAAAAACAAGGATGCAAGATGCTCATAAACTGTGATATTGGTGAAAGAGGCGTGGCACACGAGACTGATGACAGGTTGATGGCAATGATTGATATCGCAAATATCGCCTGCGGTGGTCATTCTGGAAATAAAGAGAGTGTTGATTATTACACTGATCTCGCGAAACAACACCGTGTGAAAATAACAGCACACCTCTCTTATCCTGATAAAACCAATTTTGGCCGCAAGGTCTTAAATATAAGTGCACAGAAGCTTTTGAGAAGTTTAGATGAACAGTACGCTTTAATGTCTGATGTCAAAACCGTTAAGTTCCACGGGGCCTTATATAATGAGGCTAATGTTAATGAGGAGTTGGCAAAACTTCTTTTAAAATGGTTGGAAACAAATGAGGTAGAAGAGATTCTTACCCCCTCAAACAGCTTTTTGAACAGCTTAAAGAGTAGCGTACATGTTATACATGAAGCATTTTTGGACCGGACTTACATTATCAAAGATGGAGTGCTCCAGCTCTCCCCGCGCGCACTTCCCGATGCAGTCATAACAGATCCAAGTGATGCACTTAAACAATTTTATGAGATACAAGATGGCCGGCTGCTAGATAAAGCATTAAAGGCCCAAACGCTTTGTCTTCACTCAGACAATGCCAACGCCTTAGAGATACTCAAGGCTATTAAGAGTGTTTAGTCTTGGTCGCAACAGCGTAGGGTTTGAAGTCGGTAAAAGAGCATTTGGCAAACAAGACCGAGGAGTAAGCCCCAAGGGCGCAAATGACCAGACCTCTTTTATTACAGCCTTGTGTCTATTAGGAAACCCCAAAGCCTTCAAATGTTTTGAGATATTTTTTACAAAAGAGATTGTCTTTAGTGAAAAAGCCATCTTCACCTTGACAGGTGCGCATTACCAAGAGGTACTTTTAAATGAGAAAAAAGTAGATCACGCCTGCGTGTATGAGGCAAAAAAAGGTGATGTGCTAAGGCTGAGAAAACGTGTTAAAGGCTTTAGGCTCTATCTTGTGGCTTCAAAGATCAACAGCGATAGAATTGGCAGAAGAAGGAAGGCTTATGCCCACTACTTTCCACACAAACATTCTTCTATACGAGTGACCGAGGGCCCTGAATACGACTACCTCAAAGAGGACTTTTTCAAGTATGCCTACAAGATCAGTACACACTCTGATATGTCGGGACTGAGGTTAGAAAACAAGCTTCAATCCAAGAGATATGACATCATTACGTCAGCAGTGACGGACGGCACCATTCAACTTACCAAAGAGGGTCCTATTGTTCTCATGCGACACCGTCAAAGTACAGGTGGCTACCCCAGAGTATTCAATGTCATTGAAGCAGACATGGATAGACTTTCTCAATATCCTCACGGTACCTTTGTGAGGTTTGAATTAATTAGTATGAAAGAATCCGCAGCACTTTTGGTTGCGCATGAGAGAAGACTGCAAAAGATACAAGAAGATCTGGTTTAAAATATATTTTCATGAGGCCCTTTTGCTTGCAAGAGAAGTGCTAAGGCTGCTTACCCGACTCGGCAAGGGCTATGACGCGCGCAAGTATATTTTCGTTGTTTATAAAGTTTGACAAGATAGCAACCGTATAATAATTACCCATAGCCTTTGCCTGATACTCACTGGCACCACTGTTTTTTTCATCTTCAATAGCTATCGCCCTATGCTTGTTATATAATTGTGCATACTCGCTCACAGTTAATTTTTCTTTACTCTTAAGTTCATTAAGGAACTCTTCTTGTAGTTGTGTCATCTCTATCCTTTTTATAAAACATTCATGAGGCTAGTCATCGTCCTCAAAATCACTGGGATCAAACTCTATTTTGACGGGTTCTTCTATCACCTCTCTTATATCACTGATATCTTCAGCAGAGATATCCAGAGCCATTGCCACAAATGAGGCTAAAGCCTTGTCGTCTATGATCTCTTGGCATACATCAGATGTGTTGTAAATAGTCAATATGCCCCCTTTTGTGAGTACATCTCTGGTACTGATACCCAATTCTGCCGCTATGTTATGTAAGTCCGGACGATTGAGATGCACTCCGTTGACTTTCATACAGAAACCCTCTCTGGGTTTTGAATTTCCAAACATTATTCTCTCCTGTTCTTTTAGCTCATCATCGACTAGGTTCGAGCAGGTATTGCTTTCTCCTCTGGATTACACTAATGTTTTCAACTGGTTTTGTTAATGGGATTATAGCCAAATAGATTGCGTAAGAGTCCATAACATAAACATATCTAATGGCTTATGTGATAGGCATGGCTTTTTGCAGGTATCGTTATTCTGGCAGCCGTTTCGATAAAGTAGCCTGCTCCTTCAAGCGCACCTTAAGCAATAAAAGCTAAAAACTGGAATAGTAGTTGTATTGTTACTATTTAAAAGGAACCACATGTCTCAAAAAAGTCGTTACCCTAAGGTTGTACTACTAAAAGGAAATGGCCCCATCACCATTAACAGTGAGATGATGGAGCTTATTACCATCACGCTCTCACATGGACTTATCGGACTACCGCTAAAAGATTTGCGGGCTGAAAATGTCTGTATTGTAAAAGAGCTGGAGAACTTTTGGGAGATACATAAAACCATCAAAGAGAAGCCCTGCTGTTTTGTCTATTGCAGTGAAAAACTTGATGATGAGGATATGAGATTGATTCATGCTGAAAATATTCGACGTGTTTAGAAGTCTATAGTGTTTGTATTATGAAGCTTTGGATTAGGCCTGTCCTGAGCTTAATTCTAAACGGGGTGCCAACCACTTATATCATCGGGAACACCTAAGTTGCCAGAATCAAGGGGATCACCCATCTGGGGATGTATCAATGTCAGTGAACTGCTGTAGGCAACACCCTCTATCGTCTAGACAACACTACCGTATTGAAAGAAAGTAATTTTGTCATCGAACTCCTTTAGGTTAGGTACAGCTGCATTTTTCATGCACAGTAATATCTCTTTTATATGAGAGGGTGGTTTAACATCTTATGCGTATCTGTTAGGGTGCGAATGTATTATGCATACCCTATCATACTACACAATATATGAAGGAAAAGTAATGGTCTGTAAATTTCACGAGGTACTCAAATTTGTTCGCGAATATAATCTGCTTAATGATATAGATGAGAAAGCAATCGAAGAAAACTTTGAAATCTTTCACCACGCCTGCAGCTTCGACAAGAGCCTTGCCGTTTATGAAGTAGAATGTGACAACCCGAACGTATTTGAAACCATCGTCAACAAACTGATGGAGATCCTTGATGAAGCGTTTGATCATGAATATACAAGAGAGATGATTTCGAAACTTGCTATGACGTTTTGTGAAGTTTTTCAAGCCGCAGGAGCACCAAAGCGACCTGTTCCCTTTATCATTGTAATACTCTCTAGACTATGATATATATGCCGTGCACGTAAACAGCAGTCTGTTTTTCAAGACGGAGAGATTATAAAATACATCTATCCGGCAAGAAAACTATAGTAGAGCCGACTGCAGCAATTGTGAAAAATCACTGCTTATACCAAGCCAATCGTGTTAACGGATGAAAACTTTGAACACCATATGATTAATTCAGACATTCCAGTCGTTGTTGACTTCTGGGCGACGTGGTGTGGGCCTTGCAAGATGATGGCACCTGTATACGAAGAGGTGGCCAAAGATTTTGCACTGAAAGCGCGTTTTGTTAAAGTCGACACAGATGAAGAGTCTGCAACCAGCAACCGTTTTAAATTGATCTCGATTCCAACCTTCGTAATACTTAAAAACAACAAAGCTATAGCACATAAACTTGGTGCAGTGAGTAAGGAGGAGTTCTATGCGTGGGTTAAGGAGTTTGTTTAGGAGCCTAAGTGCGGATGCTAAAGTTTAGCGCTCTTTAGCAGTCTTCATCTAGTGCTGTTTTGCAGTGCGGATAAAGGCCTTAACTCTGTCGCGATCTTTTTTTCCCTGCGCACTCTCGACACCAAAATTGACATCCACCCCGTAAAAGCCGTAAGAAAGGGTTTGTTCAATATTTTCAGAGCTCAAGCCACCAGAAAGTATAATTTTAGAACAATCTTTACCCTCAAACCAGTTAAGATCTAGTTTTTCAACTTGCTCTCCCTTGTTTTGAATAGAGGTATCGACAAGACGGTAACGGTCACCCAGATAGTCGATATCCTCTTCACGCTGTGCTCTGACAACACGAAGATGAGGTGCTATAAGCGACCCATATAAGGCATTGGTTGCTTCGAAGTGAATTTGTGCGAGTGTGATACCGCTAAGCGCGATTGCCTTGTTGATGTATTTGGCATCACTATCGACAAAGACACCGACTTTTTCAACAAAGGGAGGTAGTTTCTGCGTGATTTCAAATGCATCCTCGGGCGAGATAAAGCGTGATGAACGCGGGTAAAAGATAAAACCGATAGCATCAGCACCTTCATCTACAGCAAATAAAGCATCTTCAAGATTCGTTATGCCACATATTTTTACACGCATGCGTAGTCCTTATCTGTTTCAACTCGCTTAAAAAGTATACAGCATATCATAATTTCATCTGCGTTATATTCATTCTGTAGAGATACACACCGTCTAGGACAGTGCCGTTTATCTCTTCTTGTGAAAAGTTTATACCTAAAGTCTCATCTCCTGTATTTACGACAGAGTCTAAAAGTTCAAGAATGGGTGCATTTACCTGAGCCAAGCCTATATCGCTTATCTCTAAATCAGGAAGTTCTCCTTCATTTGAAGTGTATTTATTAGCTACCAATTGATCGAACATGTCGTGATTATCATCAATACTATCGACATGACTCATCAACAGCATCCAATTGTCCACTTCCTGGTTATAGATCCAAAAGGCTGCTTTTGGTGTCGCACTGCTTTCAATTAATATCTCTACAAATTTTTTCCCGCTGTCTATCATGTTTTGTGTCAGGGCTTTCAAAGGGTTCCTCTGTGTTGGTGTGAGTATATATATGACAAAATGCATTTTTAAGTCCAGGAGAGCACAATTAGGTAAAACACGAGCTCTCACCCCTATAAGCATTTCGCCAAGAACAAAAAATGTACAGGTTGATGTTTACATGAATGAGCAGAATCTATATTCGATTAACAATCATAAAACTTGACTTAGATAAAGGAAAACGTAATGACACTTCGAGAGGTTTTACTGAAATTGGCTCGTGCTACGATTGAAGAGAGGTTTGGAAAACCTTTTAGTTTTTCAAGAGAGATCCTTGAGTCCCAATTTCCTGAACTTATGCAAGATGCCGCAACATTTGTCACTATCAAAATAGATGGAGACTCGGTACGCGGTTGTATTGGGTCGGTATTGCCGCATACGACACTTTATGATGATGTTATCTATAATGCAAAAGCGGCCGCCTTTGAGGATAAACGTTTTTTCCCATTAAGCGAAAATGAGTATCAATACTGCAGTATTGAGATATCACAGTTAAATATTCCCAAAGAGCTGGAGTATGTCGATGCTCAGCATCTGCAAACTCTAGTTAGACCCAAAGTAGATGGGATCTTACTACAACAAGGGAACAAAAGTGCGACCTTCCTGCCACAGGTTTGGGGTGAGTTTACAAGTTTTGAGTATTTCTTTGGTCAGCTTGGTGTTAAAGCTGGACTTAAAAACTACGCGCTGGACGAGCACCCCAAGGTGTTTAGCTTTCAAGTGAGCAGCTATGAAGACACTCCTTTGGACGAAGAAGAACAGGAGATATTTGCTTTTACCCCCTGCCCTACACCTCAAGAAGCTGAAACTGCCTTTTACAAAGCCTTTGAAGCAGGTGATCTGAAAATGATGGAAGCACTTTGGGCTGATGATGAGAATATTACCTGTATTCACCCCGCAGGCGAACAAATGAAGGGACGTGAAGCAGTTATGCAAAGTTGGAAAGAGATGTTTTCTTCCGAACCAAACATCCACTTTGTACTCGAGGACACGCATTGTACCCAAGGTGATGACGTAAGTATTCATACGCTCAAAGAGAAAGTTGTGGTAAACGGTGATGTAATCGGCTTGTTGATAGCTACTAACATCTATAAATACATAGACGAAGGCTGGTATATATATATCCATCATGCTTCACCTGATCCGCGTTCCTACTAAGAGGTGGGTGTTGACGCGAAAGAAGCAAGCCTTCTGATCAGATATAGAAAAACCGTCACAGCTGTATTTTACTTAAGTAGCCTCGTACCTTAGTATTGATTTTTCTAAAAGTTGGGTACAGAAACTATAAGACTCTCTGATCTAAAATAAAGTCAAATATAACATGTATAAAGGTCTGTATCCTTTGATTTGCATCTACACGAAAGTCTGCAAGTTCCTTATACCTATCTATACGCTCATCGAACAAAGCCTTGGCCATAGAAACATCTTGAAGTAAAGGCCGTTTGTCACGTTCTTTTGTTGACAATCGCTTGAGTATAACATCAAAGTCGGCGTCTATATAAACAATAAGAGACCTCTGCGGTATAGAACCGTATATAGGAAGTCCACCGCCTGTGGCAATCACTTGACCAGTCTTTTGAGTCAACTCATTAATACATTTTTGCTCAAGAGAACGAAAATACTCTTCTCCCTTGTTATCAAAGATTTCACGGACACTACTGCCCTGTTCTGCTTCAATAACACTATCAACATCCATGAACTTTTTATGTAGTTGCCTTGCGAGAGATTTACCCACACTCGTTTTACCAGACCCCATAAAGCCTATTAATACTATGTTGTCGTATATCATCTTGCACCTCTATTGTCGATTTAAGGATTAATTGTTTTATAAGCGTGACTATACTGTAATTCTCTTTATGTGGCATTAGTCATTAAAGCAAGATCTGTTTTTCATCAAGAAAGACTCTATTTAAAGCCAAACGTCAAAGCCAGGCTTTTTGATCCACCTGCTATGAACTGTAGTTGTTATAAATATTATTTATGTAAATTATAATTTAAGAAGATCAACAGCCCCTTTAGGTATACTCCGCTTCAAATAAAAAAGGAAAAACGATGGCATGTATAGATTTAACTACAAAAGACTTTAACGAAACACTTGATAACAACGACATTGTCATCATTGACTTTTGGGCACAGTGGTGTGCTCCTTGCAAGCAGTTTGCCCCGATTTTTGAAAGAGCATCAGAAAACTTTCCTGAGGTCACCTTTGCCAAGGTTAATACCGAAGAGCAGCAAGCGCTGGCAACGCAGTATGGCATTCATTCGATTCCAACGATTATGGTTGTCAGGGAAGGCGTCATCCTGCTTAACCAAGGAGGCTCACTGCCTGAAGAGGCCTTTGGTAAGCTTATCGATCACGTTAAAGGGCTTGACATGGATCAGATACGTGAAGAGATAGCCAAAGAGGATGATGCGTAAAGCCCCTCCCCTTTGGCTACTTTAAATTAAAAGGGATTTCACCCCTCTTTAGCCAAGGTTAGAACTTAAGAGCAGCCGCAACCGGTACCACAGCTCTGGCTGTTCGCATTCTCAGTAGACTCCAAAGACCAGTCATCGGTAGAGTCGCAGCCAACATCACAACTCACGCCTGTACTGCAACCCGAGACAGCAGTCGCATTGATAGCCACCCTTATAACAAAGTTGTCACCTTCAGCTTTTTGCGAATAAAAAGTGTGACGACCACAGAACTCTTCGTTCATAAGTTCAGCTACAACAGTTGCATACTGGTAAGCTTCCTGCTGCGTTTGAAATGTATTGTTATTGGTGTATTCACTTTTTTTAAAACATCCACATTCTTGTTCCATTTGTACTGTATACATAAGGTGTTTCCTTCAAATTATAAATTATGAAAGTATAGTGATTATAGGCAAAATATGAATGCTCCCAAAAAAGTAATTGTTATTTATAATAGTTTCTTTATTTTAAAGTTCGAAAACATTGATCTATTACTTTTGCAAACCAGAATAGATAAAAGTAGATATTCAATTTCAGAGGTTAATTTTGTTAAAGTAACTGGTATGTTGGTTTTATTGATATAGGTCAATATTTTACTTTTACTTTCATACTATGATATACAAAAAGGATTTCCAATGGGATTGATTTACGCTGAGCAGGTAGAATATATGAGCGTTGACGAGATGCAGCAAACACACGAAAGTGAGATTAAAATTCTCAATGGGATCGATAAGCTAGCTACATTATGCGATCAAGGTGAAGCGACACAAGAAGATCTGGAAAAAAAACTCGATGTTTACATTGCACACGTACATGAGCATTTTGCAAATGAAGAACGCTTGATGCGGAAGCATAACTTTCCGTCATACGAGATGCATAAAATGGCGCATGATATGTTTTTAGCAGACCTCCAGTATGCAACAACAAACTGGAAAGAGTATGGAAACATCGATAAAATCATAAATTTTGTACGTAAAACACCTGAGTGGATTGTTATGCATGTCAACTCGGTAGATGCTCCGACCGCAGATTACCTCGCTAGAAAAATGCATACTGATTAGATATAAAATCATATAGTCTGTAATCATTATCTTTATTATCTTGCACGCTATTGTGCGATTATGGTTTAAGAGCTTACGCGAGGACCTTGAGATCTGAACTTGATCTCGCTGTTTTTATTTCATTAGACTTAAAATAAAAAGCACTTGTTTTATATTAGTAGAATCCAAAAAACAATGGCTAAACTATCGACTTTAAAACTGAAAATGAGACTAAGAAGGTTTTATCGATGAAGTGAGTTGGCAAATGAGCCAAAAAACAAAATTCCGATCTAACCTGTATGGCTTCGACTCCTAAGTTCAAGGTGGGAACTCTCTTCTTTATCTCCTGTGTTTTTAATATACAATATGTAAAAACTTTTTAGAGACAGCATTAATAAGGAACTGCAAATGGCTATAGACAATTCACTCTATGATTCGCTGGAGAATACATACGTTAAGATAAAAGATTATTTGGATAATACGCAACTGGGACGAGAACATTCGCCCATGCTGTTAAAACATGAAGAGTTAGGCGAACTGTTAGAGGGTTTTGATGTTGAAGCGCTTGAAGAGCAGACCAAAGATATACATGGACTGCATGCACAGCTTGATGATATCAAAGAAGTGGCCAAGAAGATCGTTGAAGACCTTGGAGATACTTCTGACTCGGTTGCTATGGCAGCTAAGGTGGTTGATGGCTTGGACACGGTGTTTTTAAAAATCAAAAACATCGCTTTGTAAAAACGTGAACATTCAAAGCCTAGGATGTGAATTAAATGACACAAACGTATTTTTTGGGCCTTTTAGCACAGTGTATTCTTGCTATCTCCATACTTCCCTATACGATCAGTATTTTTAGAGGCACGGTTAAGCCTAACCGTATCTCCTGGTTTATCTGGAGTGTGATCGGATTTGCCTTTTGGCTGATTACTCCTGTTACGGCAGATGAAGTCACCAAGATGCTTACGGTTATCTTTATGGTAAACCCGACGGTTATTTTTATACTGACACTCTTTAAGGGCGAAAACCTCAAGCCGGACAATCTGGAAAAGTTCTCCTTGCTTGTGGGTTTGTCTGCCATTTTGCTCTGGTACTTTTACCGACAAAGCTCAGGATTATTTCCTATCTCCTTGGCAATTTTCGCAGATTTCTGTGCTCTCTTGCCCACACTGCGTTTTGTCTTTATGGCTCCTGACGAAGAGGCACCGCTGGCGTGGATCTGCTTTTTCCTGGGCTCATTTATTGCACTCTTTGGCATTGAAAACTTTACGCTTGAAAGTGTTTTACTGCCGGCCTATATGAGTATGGGCGCTTTTTTGGTAGTGTTTCCGTTAGTACGGTATAGAATAAAGATGAGGATTCCTATTAGGAATTGGATCGTCTGATTTAAGGAAGGTATATGAAAGAAATAAATAAAAACTCTCAGATGGTAGAAACACTTGACGATCTTGCAGTTTTGGCAAATTATTCGCTGATGGACAGTCTAAACCCTGATCCTGATGCTAAATCAGACGGCGTCGACCACGATCCGCGACAAGTTTTCACTGGGCACTATGTTCCCGTGAATCCAACACCGATTCATGAGCCCCATTACATTGCCCACAGCAAGAACTTTTTCAGTGAACTGGGTTTTGATGACAACTTGGCAAGTTCAGAAGATTTTATGCGGATGTTCTCTGGTGACCTTTCCAAAGTGCCAGAACCGCTTAGAAAGCAAGGTTGGGCGACAGGGTATGCCCTTTCTATCTACGGTACCGAGTATTACCAGCAGTGTCCCTTTCAGACGGGAAACGGATATGGTGACGGTCGTGCACTCTCCGTCTTTGAGGGTGTGATCAAGGGCAAGCGTTGGGAGATGCAGCTTAAAGGCAGTGGCAGAACGCCATACTGCCGCGGAGCCGACGGTCGAGCCGTACTGCGTTCAAGTATTCGTGAGTTTTTGGCACAGGAACATATGCACGCCTTGGGTGTGCCGACATCACGCTCATTGAGTCTGTATACTTCCAAGACACAGACCGTTAGTCGGCCGTGGTTTACCAATGGATCTTACTCCAGAGATCCTGAGGTGATGATAGAAGAAGCCGTTGCTATCTCAACACGGGTTGCCCCCTCTTTTCTTCGTGTCGGTCAGTTGGAACTCTTTGGTCGCCGTGCCCGTAAAAACGAGCACCCAAAAGCGATGCAAGAGCTCGAGAAGATAGTCTTACACCTTATCGACAGGGAGTACAGTGATGTCATTGAACAGAGTCTAACACTACAGGAAAAAGTGCTCTTACTTGCAAAAGAATTTCGCTCCCGCCTCACTTCACTAGTATCAGAGTGGATACGCGTGGGCTACTGCCAAGGCAACTTTAACAGTGATAACACGGCATTAGGAGGTTTTACTCTTGATTACGGTCCATTTGGATTTATTGATATCTTTGATCCAAAATATCAGCCATGGACGGGTGGCGGGCAGCACTTCTCATTTTTAAACCAACCTCAAGCAGCCGAGCGTAACCTTAATTCATTTTTCACGGCCTTACAGCCTCTATTGGCTTCAGATCAAAACGCCCTGGCTGAGCTGGAAGAGATTAAAAACAACTTTGCCAAGGTCATGCAAGATCAGATACAAAGCATGTGGGCTGCGAAGCTGGGACTTAATACCTTTGATGCGGAACTATTTAAGGAGCTTGTAGTACTTATGCTGCATACTTCAGTCGATTACACCATTCTCTTTCGCGAATTATCACACCTGCCTGAGGAGATCACTTCTGTCAAAAAAAGTTTTTACCAAGAAACCAGGAATAATGAAAATATCCTAACCCGATGGTCACAGTGGCTAGAAAAGTGGAGATCTGTCATTAAGCGTACCAACCCTGCTGATATCAATGCGACCTCACCCGAGTCTAGGAAGAAGCTCTCTAAACAGATGAAAGCAGTGAACCCGAAATATACGCTTAGAGAGTGGTTTCTTGTGCCTGCTTATGAGCAAGCTGCTGAGGGTGACTATACCCTCATCAAAGAGTTGCAAGAGGTTATGATAAATCCCTACGATGAACTCTCCAAAGAGATGGAGGAAAAATACTATAGGCTAAAGCCCTCCGAGTTTTTTAAAATCGCCGGGATATCCCATATAACCTGCTCGTCGTAACTTTACATAAAAGTAGTGGTGATCAGCTGAACAGAAGGTCGGCTGCAATCTCTATGTTCTTACTGTTTTTTGACAAGCTCTCTGACTGCCCACTGTGCGAATTCGTCTCGGGTGCAACTATCGCTATATCCATACTCCATCCCTTCCGAACATCGATAAATGATTAAATCATTTTTAGGATTAGGGTTGGGTGCTTCGTCTATGACTTGGCGGACAGACCACTCTTTACCATGCTTGCCATTGGTGTAGTAATGACCCAGTTTAATCTCACTGGCACTGAGCTTATCCTTATCTGCGTGCTGCAAGGTGAGTGTAAAGAGACGCTTGAGGTCTTCTATGGTGATATCGATGACCAGATCCATATCTTTGATCGCCTGTCCGATATGTTGACTCTGAATAGAAGAGATAGTGGCATCTTTGTGGCTTACCTTTTTTTCCATAAAACGCATCATACTCATAGGGTAACGTCGCCAATCAAAAAGACTGTTGAAGACTATGGCGACAATAAAAATAATAAATACATTAATGAAAATGGGCGAGAAGATATACATAAATCCCAGATCATGGATGATGGGACCTCCCACAACAGCTACAAGGGCTGTAGCGCCTCCGGGAGGATGGAGACAATTTAAAAGATGCATAGCCCCGATGGACAGACCCACGGCAAGCCCTGCTGCGACAAAGATATTAGGCACGAGCATATAACAGGCCACACCAATAAATGCAGACATAAGGTTTCCCATAAAGAGTGCCCAAGGCTGTGAGAGTGCACCGTGAGGAAGGGCAAAGAGCAAGACAGCCGCTGCTCCCATGGAAGGGATCAAGAAGATGGCCGCTTCAACTCCGATAAGAAGGTAACTGACATAAAAAGTGATAGATATACCGAGGATACTTCCGACAGTAGCAACTATCTTTTCGCTGCTACTCGTTCGTGAACGTTCAATACCAAAAAATCTTTGAAATTTTAGAAGCGTGTTTTTCATGATTAATCATAGCATAAAAAGTATTTAGCCCCGGGAATAAAGGAGCTCAGATGTCTACAGTGATTCACTCTTTTCACCATCAGACTCTACTGCGGAGTTTTCTAATTCCGCCTTGGCTCTATCGGTCTTAGAGATATAAGCTGGTTTAGCATTGGTCTTTAACTTAGCGCGGGCACGTTTGAGACGTTTATCATGTATCTTTTGAAGCTTCTTTTTTCTATTCATTTGATCATCCTTTAACTGTCTTAGCTTAGTCTCTTTTTTGAATAGTTAAAATTCAATTTGTGTTTCTTTTGATTTTTGAACGTAAAGTAAAGCATTTGTAAAACTGTATTGATCTATCTCTTCTATGCCACCGTGATCATATTCTAACAGATACTCAAATCCTTCTAATTGAATATTTTTAATCTTATGCAGGTGAATACTGTAGAACAACAGATCCGCTAAATCACTTACGGGGATTATTTCTCTAAAGCCTTTGTTGAATTCACTGATATACTCATCAACGATATCCTCATTTGACATAAAAAGTATCCAAAGTATGACCTTGTCTATATTTTCGGGTGCATTGACTTTGTTTAAAAAACTGTTATACAGCTCTTTGTTTTGAGATATTTCATCAAGCTGTTCCTTGGCTTGGGCTATTAAAGCGTTGATTCTCTCCTCACCAAGCTTGTTGTTTCTATAGTCATCCAGTATTGGCTCTGCGATTTGTAATGTGTGCACTGTCTCTCTTTTGTATTTTAATATGTAATTATTGCAGGCTATTCTAAAAACTTCCATTAAGAGCTTAGAGGTTTGGCATACGTAAAAAAAGTTGAAGACTAAGAGATGTTTTCTACTAGATCATTATCGGTAGGATAGCCTGCCACCTCATAACCGTCTTCGTCAAAAAACTTCTTTTTGCCAGTATCCATGCTAATGCATACTAAAGGGTACTCTTCATCCTCACGAATCTCTTTGATGATAAATCGATGGCCGGTCCTCGTCTTCCACCTCTGCCCTGCTTTGAACTCTATAAACTCATATTCCACCGTTTACTTCTCTCTACTGTAGTATTTAGTCGTCGTTATGCAGTTGTCCGCTAAACTCAAAGCCAAACTTCATTTTATTGGCTATCTCCTCTTCTACCTCTTCTATGAGGTCTTCAGTTAGACCTTCTAGCTGGTCAAGAAATTTTATCTGTTCTCTTTCTCGCTTAAAGCTATGTACTTTGTACGCTCTATCGGCACCATGTTCTTCTGTAAACTTGTCAATAGTATCTTCCCAAACGAAGGTCAGTTCACGTTCTATGGACCGTGCCTCCTCTTCCTCAGGCAAGGTGTAGTTAAACACTACCACCTCTTCGTAAGATATGACCTCATACACTTTTTGCTCTTTTTGGGACGTTTCTTCATTGTTTGTCATTGTTCTCTCTGCTGGTAAAATATTAATTGTTTAGAGTTATAACAAAAGTAGCTGTAAATTTGATAAGTTTTTATACTACTTCTCGTAATTAAATCTAGACAATAATTACTTCGATATAACACACAGAGATAGTCGCCGTCTTGCCCCTGCCTAAAGTGAGAAAATCAGCCTCATACCTTGTTTCTTGGGCGTGATAAAGAACATCAGGTCTTACACATGTTATAATGTATAGAGTTTACCCGTTTAAAGGATTTTTATATGAAGCGTATCGTTATTAAAGTAGGCAGTAGCGTTTTAATTAATGGTGATGATATTGCAAATGAACGAATGTTGAACCTTGTCTCTCTCATTGTAGACCTGCGAAAAAAGCATGAAGTTATTTTAGTGACATCCGGAGCTGTGGCAGCCGGGTATACCGCAGTACAGCTCAATAAACTTGTCCCAACAAGTAAAAAAGTGTTGGCTTCATTGGGGCAGCCTATTCTTATGAGTTCATATAAGAGCCTGTTTGATATTTTTGACGTTACGATCTCGCAGATCCTTTTGACAGAGAATGATTTCAACTCAAGACAGCATACGGAAATTTTTCAAGATATCATAGAAAGAACATTTAAAAATGACATACTGGCTATTATCAGTGAAAACGACATCTCGACGACACCGGAACAGCTTTTTGGCGATAATGACCAACTTTCAGCGCATGTCACCTACTACACAGGAGCAGATCTGCTTGTGATATTAAGTGATATCGATGGTTATTATGATTCGGATCCAAAAGGTAATTCAAAAGCGAAATTACGAAAGCAGGTAAATGAGTTGAGCGAAGAGGAGTTAAACCAGGAGTTCAAACCAAACTTTAAATTTTCATCAGGCGGTATCGTGACGAAGCTAAAGGCGGCTCAATATATAATGGAAAACAATCTGGAAATGTTCTTATGTAATGGCTTTGATCTAACATCGGTGAGAAGTTTCCTGCTCGATGAAGTGCATGAAAAAGGTACGCTCTTTACAAGCAAAAAGTAAAAGTGGCCACCTGATCCTCTGTGTGTATCAAAGAGGGAAGTAAGGTAGCCTGCTCTACTTTTTATGTTCCCCTAAGCGCTTGATTGATCTCACCGTTCAGGAATACATGCTCTGTTTTCCACCCCCTAGAAATAAACCTATAAATTCACCCTGCAAACCATTACGATATTTTTATAATTTTATTTATGTTATAAATTTTAAATGATTGCATTATGCCATTGCACTAAGGTGAGTCGATAGCCATCAGTAATAGGTCGCACTTCGTGACTAAAGATGGGATTACTTGGAAATATGATTATATCACCTGCTTTCGCTTTTAAACTATAAGTATTACCGTCTTTGTCGCAGAGGTAGTTGAAGGTTAATTCTCCCCCATTAAAATCTGTAGCATCATCTTGTTGAGAAACATGAGAGCTTAAAAAAAGTACAGAGCTTAGTTTCCGTTCAGGCGCAACTTGTACAAACCCTACTGTTTCACCTTTTTCATTTACGAGTTCATTGGAGTCATCAGCATGTTTAATGTAAAAAGAGCCTTTTGTGTATTCGATAGCTTGAATAGGTGTAGATGCTGTGATAGCCGTACTAAAGAACATCTCTATAGTCGCTTGATGGAGTTTAAACTGATTGCTGTAGTGTTCTTCATAATGTGAGGGAAGTTTATAGAGTTTGCTGTTTCTGATTGAGTTCTTAATCGTTGAGTTAACAACAGAAAAATTAATGAGTTGTTTTACTTCAGCTTTTTTTGTCTCTTTTGTAAGTTGTGTGTATCTTATGATCTCTTGACATATACTCTTGGAAAGGAAGTCGCGAATGATTAAAAATGGAAATTCATGATAAGGATTTGCCATAAACTTTGAATCTAGGGGTAAATCGATGATAAAATCATCAGCATATATATGTTGGCTAATTGCGTTCATGGTGCTCTTTTCAGCTTAAATACGCAACTTTTATTGCTTGATATAGTAGCTAAAACTAGCTAAATGTTACGAGATAAAATTTACTCTTTGTCTTCTCGCCATGTTTCCAACCTATCATTTTATAAGAAACTGTATTATCACAAGACTTTGAGTGTTGAAGATTGATGATCTGATCCAAATTTTTTTTATAAAAAACCAGTGTAATTTTAAGATATTTAAGTAGTCTCTTCTCTTTTTTTTATAATATCTTGTATGATGTTATAGCCATGATTGAGTGCCAGGGCAATTGAGCCTCCAAGAGACCCTGCTATATCACCGGCAACATAGACACCCTCGCTGTTATAGTTTTTCTCATCGACGACGGGCTTGCCCTTTTCATCTGTTATCACAGGCGTGTTACTTAAAAACTCTTTGGGAGTCGAACCCCCAAGCGCATAGATAATACGGTCATAAACATGCGAACTTCCATCACTGAACGCTACCTTGCATCTGCCCTCAAAGTCTTCAACGCCAAGAATGTCCAGGCCGAGTTTCATCTTGATCTCGCCTTTTGAAGCGGTATCTAAAAGGTTTTTCCTGTTTTTTGGGTTGGGTCGGGTGAGTTCCTCTCTTCTGTAGGTAAATGTAACCCTGTTGTCTGTGTGTATAAAGTAGGCAAACTCAGCAGCACTGTCGCCTCCCCCAACGACTAAAACCTCTTCAGCCCCCTTGCAACCGGAGATGTCGTGTTGAATCTTTGTTTTTAATGTTTTTGGCAGATCATACTCCGGCTTGTTAGGTTTGCCCATCTTTCCTATAGCAACTACGAGATTAGATGCGAGGTAACTCTCATTTGTCGTTGTCGTGACCTTAAAAAGCTTTTCTGTTTTTTCTATTTTTACAACCTCAGTGTTAAAGTGTGCATCTATGAGGTGCTCTTTGAGAGCATTTTCAAAGATATTGAGTGTGTCGTCTTTAGTCCCGTCACCAAAACCTATATGCCCCTTAAGGTCGACACTGATTCCCTTCCAGTCTCGATCGACAGGTTTTTTATCATCAAAATATTTTCTGATAGTTGCAGAGTGGTTGGATGTTTTTTCAAAAAGTATGATATCTTCAAGCCCAAATATAAGACTCTCAACAGCCGTTGCTATACCTGCCGGACCGGCACCGATAATCGCGATGTCATATTGCTTTTGCATATTTGACTCCTTTGTGTAAAGAATAAATCATCTCATATGATTTTGACTTAAAGTCTTGCTTCTGTATATCACAATCGCGATCAGTCCAAGTAAAACCTCAAGCATTGCATACACAACCAATAACCAATGCGGCATACCATCTACAATAAAGCTTAGTATACGTCCAGCGGCAAGACCAAGCATAAACACCGCACAGCTAACAAGCGCTGGATCGGCCATTTTCTTATCAAAAGCACCCCAAACCCAGATCACAACCATTCCGATATACAAGCCCATTACAGCCCGCATGATATGCGTCAGATTAATTGTATCGACTGTGATACCAAAGAGGACATCCAGACTTGTCGATGGGATGGCTCCGTAGCCCAAGACGATCGGCACCAAACCGACAGCACAAAAAACAAGAAATGCGCGTACTTTCACTGAAGGTAATGTCTCATCCATTTTTATCTCCGTAGCATAGGTTTAATCGTACCTTTTTTTGCTCTTTAAACTGACCATACTTTATAAACTCTATGGTTTGTTCTGCGACTTCACTATTATAACGCATCATGGAATGGCCCGTTTTGATGATGATAAAGTCTGTTACTCCATCAACCTTAGTTGCTTCTATTGAAACAAGCCCGTCATCTTTTCCTGGAATAACTGGATTGTTCAAGTTACAATTCATTTCTCCAGCAATAATGCCTACAGGATAGTATGGAAGCTTTAATGATTGTGCAAAACCATTATTATCAGTACCTAAGGCTTTGGCTGTTGGCCCGACAAGGTCAATTAGACAACTATTACTAAAGTAATCGGCCATTTCACTACCTTTATTTGGTGTGCCCAATAATACTACTTTTCCCAGCCTATCTATCTTATTGTTCTGTAGATAAGCTCTAACCATCAATCCACCGAGTGAATGACCAACAAAGTGTACACTTTGATTATGTTTTTGGCAACATTGGTTAATCTGTAAACTGATATCCTTTAAAATATCATCAGGCTTTTGATCAAGCGAGCTATACCCAACTCGATGCACATAATACCCAGCATCTTCAAGTCGAGAAGCGAGTAACCACATTGATGTAACATTCCGACCTAATCCATGAAGCAGAACCACTACTTCCTTATTATCAGGTATAACTTTATCCTTAGCAAAGAGAACCTTAGCTGAAGTAAAAATGGTTAATACTACTGAAACTGCTCCTAGTAAAAGAAAAGCCTTTTTAATGTTTTTCAATTGAATGTGCCTTTCGATATTATGAGAATAGTTCATCAAGAGAGTAAGTTTCTTTTTGGTTTCCGGGCTTGGAACTAACCTCAACCATTTTTTTGGCAACAGTTTTGCCATCTATGGGGCGATAAGGCTTAAGAAAAGGCAATAAGCATAGTGTTGGCAACAATACGCCAGCTAAGTATTCACCTAGACGAAATTCGTCTCTATTTCCAATCAAAATTGAAGGCTGAAATATACTTATCCGTTCAAAAGACAAAGCCATAACTTTGGTTTCAAGCTCCCCTTTCATTTTTAAATATTGAGAGCTACTGTTTTCATCTGCTCCACTGGATGAAACCAATAAATAATGAGGTACTTTATTTTCACAGGAGATTTTGGCAGCTTTAAACTGATACTCCAAATCTACTTTTCGTTGAGCTTCTATCGAACCAGCTTGTTTTTTTGTTGTCCCTAAACATGAGAACATAAGATCCCCTATAAAAGCGTCCTTTTTGTCTTCAATGTGGTCAAAATCAATTACTTGATTTACGACCTTAGTTGATTCATACTTAACAGGCCTACGTGTGATAGCAATAATTTTCTCAACTCTTTCTTCATGAATGAGTTCGTTAATCAGATTCCTTCCAATTAATTCCGTTGCCCCTAATACTATCGCTGTGCTCAAGATTCTCTCCTAATGAAAATAATTATAATAATAACCGCACCAGGTTTCTATACAAAGCATTTAAACCTACGCTGATTATATCATACATGGATTTTCTAGAAATCAGTGACTGCGATACAGCTGTTTCTAACTTATTTATCTTTTAGATTATAAAATGTTTTTATAGGTGTTTCAAAGAATGAAATATAAAGAGTGATGGCATTGCAAGGAGTTTAGAGGGAAAATATACATCATCCGTACGATGCCTCAGTTTAAACATGCCAAAGGGCATATTTAAATGAGTAAAATGGATAAAGCGTTAAACCTAAACAGGTTTAACTGTTACGCCGTATTTCTCTTCAGCATCTTTACGAGACTCAAGAGCATAGTTTTCGATTTCGTTGAAGTTAAGGTATTTGTATACTGCATCTTCTTTTCCAGCCAGTTTAGCAGGAACAACGTCCATGTACTCTTCAACCGTTGGGATTTTACCAAGTTTAGCACATAGTGCTGCAAGCTCAGCAGAACCAAGATAAACCTGAGTCTCTTTACCAAGACGGTTATCGAAGTTACGTGTTGATGTAGAGAATACTGTCGTACCTTTACGCGCTTGTGCCTGGTTACCCATACATAGTGAACAACCTGGAACCTCAGTTTGTGCTTTGATGTCTTTATAAACATCATAGTACCCTTCGTTCATTAGCTGACGCTCATCCATTCTGGTCGGTGGAACAACCCAGAACTTCTCAACGGCTACTTCACCTTCACCACGCATAACTTCACCAGCTGCACGGTAGTGACCGATATTCGTCATACAAGAACCCAAGAATACTTCGTCAAGTTTAGTTCCCGCTACTTCAGAAAGAAGTTTAACGTTATCTGGATCATTTGGACATGCAAGGATCGGCTCAGTGATCGTGTTAAGATCGATCTCGATTACCGCTGCATACTCTGCATCAGCATCTGGTTGCATTAGAGTCGGGTTAGCTAACCAATCTTTCATCTTACCGATACGACGCTCGATAGTAGTCTTATCTTCGTAACCATCTTTAACCATCGCTTCAAGAAGTGTTACATTTGATTTTAGGTACTCAACAACCGGTGCTTCGTTAAGAAGTACTGTACATGCTGCAGCAGAACGCTCAGCAGATGCATCAGAAAGCTCAAACGCTTGCTCAGCTTTAAGATCAGGAAGACCTTCGATCTCTAAGATACGTCCAGCAAAGATGTTTTTCTTGTTCGCTTTTGGAACGGTTAAAAGACCGTCTTGGATCGCTTGGTAAGGGATAGCGTTTACAAGGTCACGTAGTGTGATACCCGGTTGCATTTCACCTTTGAAACGTACAAGAACAGACTCAGGCATAGTAAGTGGCATAGAACCCGTAACACCGGCAAATGCAACTGCACCAGAACCAGCAGGGAAAGAGATACCAAGTGGGAAACGTGTGTGAGAATCTGCACCCGTACCAACTGTATCTGGAAGAACCATTCTATTTAACCATGAGTGAATAACACCATCACCTGTACGAAGAGCAATACCTGAACGGTTAGAGATAAACGATGGAAGGTTTTTGTGCATTTCAACATCTGATGGCTTTGGATATGCCGCAGTGTGACAGAAAGTCTGTAGTACAAGGTCTGCGTTGAAACCTAGTGCTGCAAGTTCTTTGATCTCATCACGCGTCATTGGACCCGTAGTATCTTGAGAACCAACAGTGTTCATCTCTGGCTCACAGTACATACCTGGACGTACACCAGCAAGACCAGATGCTTTACCAACCATTTTTTGAGCAAGTGTATAACCCTTACCTGTATCAGCCGGCTGATCAGCAGTCAAGAATGCATCTGATGCACCCATACCAAGAACTGCACGTGCTTTTGAAGTAAGACCACGACCAACGATCAATGGAACACGACCACCCGCTTGTACTTCATCAGTGATAGTATTTGGGTTTAGTTTAAATGTAGCGATACATTTACCGTTGATATGTGCCTCACCTTTGTATGGGTAGATAGTAAGCTCATCACCAGTTTCCATACCAGAAACATCCATCTCTAATGGAAGTGCACCAGAATCTTCACACGTAGCGAAGAAGATCGGAGCGATAGTAGAACCGATAACAACACCACCAGTACGCTTGTTAGGAACACCTGGGATATCTACACCTAGGTGCCATTGTACAGAGTTAACACCTGACTTACGTGAAGAACCAGTACCAACAACATCACCAACGTATGCGATCGGGTTACCTTTTTTCTTAAGATCAGCAAGTGTCTCAAGTGGGTTTTCCATACGGTTCATAAGAAGTGAGTTAGCATGTAGTGGGATATCAGAACGTGTAAAGGCTTCAGAGGCCGGAGAAAGGTCATCTGTATTTGTCTCACCAGGAACTTTGTATACAGTTACTTTGATCTCTTCAGCGATAGCAGGCTTAGCAGTAAACCACTCAGCGTTTGCCCATGAAGTAAGAACTTTAGTTGCAGCTGCATTACCTTCTTTGTGAAGTTTTTCAACATCGTTGAACGCATCATATACTAGAAGTGTATTGTTTAGCGCTTTAACAGCAGCGTCAACAACAGCAGCGTTTGAAGAAGCAAGTGCGTGAACTAAAGGAAGAACGTTAAATCCACCCAGCATCATACCTAGCATTTCAACTGCTCTTACAGCAGAGATAGCGTCAACAGTAATGTTTTCAGCTGCGATCTCGTTTAAAAATGCCGCTTTTACCTGTGCTGCATCATCAACACCCGGTGCTACTCTGTTTGTAAGTAGGTCAAGTAACTCATCAGTACAATCTGTTTTGATAAGTTCGATAAGTTGTGCAGTCTGCTCAGCAGAAAGTGCAAGTGCCGGAACACCTAGAGCTTCACGTTCAGCAACGTGTGCTTTGTAGTCTTCTAAAAAAGCCATAATAACTCCTGTATAATATTTGTGTGATTATAACGAAGCTTTTATGGTTTGAGGCTAAAGTGTTACGAAAGTAAACAGTAGTATTTCTTAATTTGAGTAGTTTAGTAACATATCAAAAGCTCTACTGACGTCTTTTTAAAACATCGATGGCGATCGTCTGGGCCTCACCCTTTAAATTTTGGGCAACCCACTGCAGGTATGGAGTCGGAAGCTCGTTCCAGAGTTCCCCCTTATGTTTTCCAAACATAACCGTTTCTACACGCTTAGGCGGTGTTTGATGTTGTTGTCGTGATGCAAGTTCATCCAGAGCGACCTGTCTGTCTTCAGAGTTGATGTTCTTGCTGAGCCACAAGAGATAGTCATTATCAAGGTCTGCCCATTTTTGTCCCTTGAATTTTCCAAAGTTTATAGTTGCATTTTGAGATACCTTCTGTACACGAGGCTCTTTTTGTGTAATAAAGACATCTAAGCCTTTAAGCTCAAAAAGTTCTTGAAGATGATGAAGTTCTATACGTTTGGGAATAGTAAAAGACTCTGTTATATAGTCCAGTCGTCCACTTCGTGAAGCCGCAAAGCTTTCAAGCTCTTTGAGGGTTTCAACGGAGAGCTCACTGATGTTTTCTATTTTACACACAAACTCTTGCTGATACTGTGCATAGGAGAGTTTAATCATGACAGAGGTAGCGAACTATATCACTGTTTGATACGGACAAACTTGTCAGTTTTGGGATCAAGTACATAAAGGATGGTCGGATTGGTTTCGTCACCTTTTAAGACCTTATAGACCTTTCCTTTGAGCTCAAAGACCTTCTCCATCTCTGTCTCGTCAAAGATGATCGGTTTGTCACAGATACAAGGCTTGTGTTTATGGGTGTAGGCCTCTTTATCCTTGGCAAAAAGAGAAAAACCTAAAATGCTTACGAGCAGTAGAATTCTTATCATGAACTTAAAATCTCCCTGTTTCCTTTGGCGTTGGGCGCGGACAGAACACCCTCGTTCTCAAGCTGCTCAATGATACGGGCGGATCGATTGTATCCGATCTGAAGGCGTCTTTGCAGGTAAGAGATAGAGGTCTTTTTATCGGCCAGTACTATACCTCTTGCCTCATTATAGAGCTCATCAAGCTCCTCTTCGATCTCGCCCTTGCGTGGTGCGTCCGAAGAGAGGCCTCCCTCTTCGAGTAAAAAGCGTTTGTCGTATACCACTTCTCTTTGAGACTTTAAAAACTCTACGATCTCTTCAATCTCACTCTCTGAAGACCACGGCGCATGAAGTCGTACCACCCCGCTCATACCGGGAGGAGTGAAGAGCATGTCACCACGTCCTAAAAGAGACTCCGCACCCATCTGATCCAAAATTATCTTGGAGTCGATCTTCTGACCAACTTTATAGGAGATGCGAGAAGGGAGGTTCGCTTTGATTAAGCCTGTTACGACATCAACGGACGGTCGTTGCGTTGCGACGATAAGGTGGATACCTGATGCTCGAGCCATCTGGGCAAGACGGGCGATAGAGTACTCTACATCTTTTCCCGAGGTCATCATCAAGTCTGCCAGCTCGTCGATAATGACAACGATATAGGGCAGAACATCATCTCCTGATTTTTTTGCTTTCTCATTGTAGTTTTCAATGTTTTTCGTACGTGTTTCAGCCATAAGCGTATAGCGTCGCTCCATCTCGGCAACCATGTTGTTCAAAGCGACAATGGCCTGTTTTGCCTTGGTAATAACAGGGGTAAGCAGATGTGGGATGTCATTATAGATGGAAAACTCAAGCATCTTGGGATCGATCATTAACAGTCTCAGGTTATCAGGTGAGTTCTTGTACAAAAGAGAAAGGATCATTGAGTTGATACCCACTGACTTACCCGAACCTGTCGTCCCGGCTATAAGCAGGTGAGGAAGCTTTTTAAGATCGGTGATAAAGGGTTTTCCCACTATATCTTTTCCAAGAACCATGGTGAGTGGAGAAGAAGATTCCTGAAAGAGTTTTGATTCGAAAATCTCTCTTAGATAGATGGTTTCAACACTCTCGTTTGGTATCTCAATCCCGACAACATCCTTACCGGGTATGGGAGCTTGAATACGGATCGTCTGAGCGCGAAGTGCCATGGCGAGGTCATCTTGGAGATTTAAGATCTTGGAGACCTTGATATTGGCTGCAGGTTTAAACTCAAAGGTAGAGACAACTGGTCCGGCGTAGGTTCGCACAACATCACCGTCAATCTTAAAATGCGCAAGCTTTTCTATCAGATCCTCGATTTTGGTATCAAGCTGTTCTTCATTGATCTGTGAATCATGCTTAACCGGTTTTTGCAAGAAATCAACAGAAGGGAGTTTGAAGTCTTTTGGTTTTTCGACGACGCCCTTTTCTATCTGATCGAGAAGCTGTTTGTTCTCTTCAAGCTCATCAACAACGACAGCGTGCTTCTCTTCTTTGACTTTTTTTGCCATAGAGACAATAGTCTTCTTTTTTGGCTCTTCAACCACGGTCTGGGCACTCTCTTCAGGTCTGAGACTCTCTTCTTCAAGCAGAGGTTTTTTCTCATCCAATGTCGGATATAGCGGCGGAGGTTCAGGTATAAAGCTCTCCTCATCCATATCATCACTCTCTTGAGGTTGAGTGAAGGTATCTTGAGCTTCGTAACTCTCTTCAACTGCAGCTCTCGCCTGCTCTATATCGTCTTTATGGGGCTGCTCTGTTTCATCATGCACCTGATCTGTTACATCTGTTTTTTGAGGAAGGTATCGCCTGAGCTCAATGTTCAAAAAGATTTCGGCAAACTCGTGCAGACTCTTGTCCGACAAGATGATAACACTTAAAACTGTACTCATCAACCAAAAGATCCAAACACCTGCAAAACCGATATAAGGAGACAAGAAGTCAACAAAATTTCCGCCTAAAGAGCCGCGCAGTTCACTCGAGGTGATAAGGGCTTGTAGAATCGTCAGGGTTGAAAAGAGTAAAATGGATGAAAGAACCAGCTCTACACGGCGAAGGGTAAGGCCCGGATTTTTAAACCACAAGAAAAGCGAAACCATCAGAGCAAAGGGGTATATATAAGCAAGGTAGCCAAAGAGTTTATGATTAAGCAGACCGAAGTTGGCACCAAAAGAGCCGATAAGCTCGGCATTGGTTGCTATCGTTGCAAAAGCAAAATAAGAGAGTAGACCTGCGCCCACGATAAACAAGATATTACGTAAAATGGAAAAGTCCTTATATATTAATTGGTATCAATTGATGCCATTATAGCCAAACTAAGACGACAGCCTAAAAAAACAGGCCAACATCAGAGATAATTTACCAATGACAGTTGAGATATACGCGATACGGTAGAGAGCATCGCCTGATAATTAAGCTCCAGCTGTTTGAGCTGTAAGGAGGCCTCTGCAATATCCACATCAAGTGTCTCTGAACGAATGGTCTGTGTATTGACTATCAAGAGTTCCGTTCTCTCTTGTGTGGTAATAAGGGTTTGCGATTGAACCCCTGCGACAGAGTGTTGGGTAAACAGATGCTCGGAGAGATCATCCAAGGCCTGAATGGCATTTTGAACACCACCGTTTCGAGCATTGCCAAGTGAACCATCCGCGCGAATACGCCCAAGCTCAACCGATGAGATCGCCTCATCTATCTGTTGAAAAAAGTCCGTTTTAGCATCTGAGATCTCAAGGGCATTGTTGGACTGAAAGTTCAAGACCGATCCGGTCACTACCGTCATGTCGCTTGCGGTTGCGTCAGCCATACTAAACTGTACGCGCGTATCAGTTGCATTGATCTCTTCAAAAACAATTTTTCCCTGATGGTCTAAGGTAGTGATGCCGCGATTGCTTGCGGAGATGATATCGGTATCATAATCAGCCGCCGTAATACCGGTACGCGCCGTTCCTGTTAAGGTCATATTGACAACATCAAGAAGCTGTTGGTAGGTGACATCATCGGGCTGGGTAGGAGTACGGGCAGTATCGGCGTCATAGATATTAAAGGTGCCTACAGCTACTCCGTCTAAGGAGAGGTCATACGTGACAGGAGAGTTGAAGTCAAAACTCACATCAAAACGCGCACCGTTTTGATCAATCCCGCTCATGGCCAAAGACGAAGCTCCGAGTAAAGTGTTTTGTGTCGACACATCTACAAGTTTTGTGTCGGTGCTTGCATAAGTGTTGTCAGCTTTTACTATCTGTGATACATTGGCTAGAAGTTTGTTTCCATCTTGAAGAAACTGTGCCTCATCAAATGCAACAGCCGAGTCTGAAGGCAGACCGTCAACCGGATTTACCGCTGCGTCATTGGCACCCAACTGGATGTCTATCAGGGGCGCTGTACCATTTTGACGATCAAAGACTATGACACCGTCTTTCAGCGAAAAAGAGAGTGTTCCTGCCGGATCGTAGGCGGTGTCTATGGCATTGATCAGGTCTTGCATCGTGGATGCGGGCCCTACAGCGAAGGAGAGAGGTGCCGGAGCCAGACCGGTAGAGCCAACGCCGCCAAAGCTGATGCTAGCAACATCTGAACGCAGGACGTCGCTTAACAAAGTAGGCCCGCCTGCGGGCTCTCCACCGTGTGTTATAAAGTCACCGGCAATGGAGAAACTGTCCGGATCGTATAGGTCCTGACGCTGATCGATTCTATTGACATATTGTGTATAATCGCTTTGCATAAAAGAGACAACGCTACTGCCCCCTATGTTTAAATCCTCTATATTTGTCACAGGGCCGGCCAGGTCTGTATTGGCAACCATGTGAAAATCGAGTTTGCTTGAGCCTGCGCGTTTGTCTTCTATCTCGATCTGTCCCTCTTTGTTGATACTTATATCTACCAGTTTGTTGACACTTGTGTTTCCAAAACTTGCACCTATTGCCGTTAAGAGGTCATCAACGCTCTCATCATCACGCATAGAAAGCGTCTGCTTAAAAGCAGTACCTTCATGGTTTGTCCCGCGTATGTAAAAATGGTGCTGGGCATTTGCCGTATCTATTACGGTGTCCGTGTCTCCCATCAACTCACGGATAGTACTGTTTTGATCAATATACTCTTCTGTGGCAAGATTTCTGGATATTGCAGGGTCTGTCATAACATCAGGATAGAGAAGAGCCTGGTTTAAATGTGGCATGTTTAATGTGACTTTACGTTGTGTGTCCCCCTCTTCGCCTAAAAAGAGATCTGCTCCGCTTATGTTATAGGCTTGCTCCACACCAGAACCGATAAAGGCTTTGATTGCTTCGCCGTTACCCTGATAAATACCATTGCCATCAATTGGCTTTGTGTTGATCTGAGAACCGGAAAAAAGATATTTCCCATCAATGGAAGTATTTGCCAACTCAATCAGATTTCTTTCTAAACCACGCAGTTCAGAAGCAATAGCATTTAAGCTTTCAGGACTGTGTGACTCAGTTGCGGCTGATACCATCTTGACCTTCATAGAGTCGAGAATCTTAGTCATATCATTCATAGTAGTATCGGTATTGGTGCTAAACTGCAGCGCCTTGAGAGAATTTTGTTTCACTTGGTTTAAGGTGGTGACTTCATTGTCCAAACGAACGGCATCAACAAAGGTGGAAGAGTCTTCGTAGGCATACTGGATCTTCTGCCCTGAAGAGATCTGCTTGGTCACATCAAAGAGTTCTTTTGCTATGGTGTTCTGATCAAATTGTAAGTTTCTGTAATATCCGCTTAGTGTAGTACGCATTTTGCACCTCCGTGTGTTCAAAGAGTAACTATGTAATGTAGGTACAAGCAAAATAGGTTCCAGTTTGTTTAAGCAAGGCTTTTCAGGATTGTGTCCTCATATTTACACTTGTTTTATATAATACGGAAAAAGGAGACAAAATGACAAAACTGGAACTGGTTTCATCCGTAGCGCAGAAGGCTTCATTAGCCAAAGTAGATGCACAAGCGGCTATCGATGCCCTGCTTGAAGTTATTGAAGAGTCGTTAAAAGAAAACAAAAGTGTAAGTTTTAGCGGATTTGGAAGCTTCAGTACAGCCGTTCGCCCTGCCCGCTCGGTGAGAAACCCGCGTACCGGCGCTCCTATCGAGCTTGAAGAGACAAAGGTCGTCAAGTTCAAAGTCGGTAAAAACCTCAAAGAAGCCGTTGCCCATTCAAAATAAACGCTGCTTTACCACGCTTTAAGCATTATACTTTTATAATTCCGGCCTTTACATGCCGCCGTGGTGAAATCGGTAGACACGTCGGATTCAAAATCCGATGCTTTCGGGCGTGGCGGTTCAAGTCCGCCCGGCGGTACCACCCCCCCCCTTAAATACTCCTAATATTTGAAGTATCATCTTAATTTTTTTTCGTACCTCATAAATGTGTTGATTGAAGCGATGTAAACACACTCTTAATTAATCCGGGTTTTAAAGTGTCTTATAAGCGCTATGGTAATAGACTTAATGTATATAAAGGCTAGGAGTTGGCCATGCAAGTAAATAGTTCCCCTGTAAACAGTTATGGATTACACGCCAATGTATCGACGCAAGAGCAGCGTGATGAAGCACGAGAGCTCGCTACCGGCATTGCGAAGAAAAACTCGGTTGAAGACCAGATCGAGGTTTATGTCACGTCCACGCAAAATGCCAATGAACAGTATGAAGATGCAAATGAAGTGCAAGACACTCAGGCGAGCACTGAAAATTACACCGACTTTATAAATGACCTGCGTCGTTCGGACAATTACCAGACTTTTCTTGATAACGGCGGTGGTTATTCAAATCTGGAAGAGGTCGGACATCGTCCAAGCATTCAGCCGGTGCCAGAAGGTTTGACGCAAGATGAGCGTGATACTCTTCGCGAGGGTATGGTGGGAGTTGCCGAAAAACGTTCAGTCGAATCTCAAATAGAGGCGTACAGATCTGGAGGTGAGAATAGTAGCACAGGTGCTTATCAAGAGACTCAGCAGCACATCGAAAACTATAATGACTTTGCCAAAGAGGCCAGACGTTCGGAGTATCTTAACATCTATGTTGAGAATGACCGCTTGTTTGCGTAATTGATATGTAATAAACTGTAGTCATTGCAGTGCATGTTAGATGAAACGCCCGATGTATTCGGTCTAATTTGTCTGATTTGCTTAATAGGGAGAGCGGTGAGCGTAAAAATAGTTGTCTTATCTCTACTGTTTGACAGTTTGCTTTTTTCAGCAGGGAATTCTCTAAACTCCTTGGAAGAGGAGAAAAACACCGGTATTGTTAATACCAAGGTTTTGGAGAATAAAACCTTGAGTTTTCTTGTGGCACCCATCCCTTTTTCCAACCCCACCTTAGGAACAGGTCTAAATGTGGTCGGTCTGTACATGCAGGCCCAAAGAGATGAGACCTCTTTGAGCCCTACTACGGCAATCATAGGATTGTACTCATCGAACAAAAGTTGGATGAGCGGAATCTATCATGAAGATTATTGGGGTAGTGGAAAACATCGAATGAAGGCAGGTGTCGGCCTTAGTGAACTCAACTTAAAATATTACGGCATCGGTAATTTAAAAGGCAATGACGATTCGATTGATTACACAATGTCGGTGACTCCCATTATCGCACGCTATCAAAGACAGCTTCCCTATATAAACAACTTCTATTGTGGTGTACAGTACCTTGCCTTAATAGGAAAGATAGAGACAAGCATCCCAAGTGACACGCTTCCGATAGATGGAAGTTTTAATGCATCTGCTCTTGGGTTAGTAGCAACCTATGACACCCGAAACGAGGTCTATTTTCCGACTCATGGATGGTATTCTGAGACGGTATTTAATCATTATACAAAAAAGATCGGCAGTGATTTTGATACCGACCTCTTTAAAACTTTTGTTACTTATTATCTCCCCCATTTAAAAGGGTCTACCCTGGCGACTAAGTTTGAATACAAACATAACTCCTCAGTCCAGCCATTTTTTTTACTGCCTTCGATTTCACTAAGAGGATTCGATAGAACACGGTATTTGGATAAAACAGTGATGCAGGTACAGACGGAGGAGCGGTATCGTTTTGCTTCTCGTTTAACGGCTGTCGCTTTTGTGGGAGCGGGAGCTTATGGAGATGATGTTACATCTTATAACAGTGACTCCCTGGTGTTTAGTTATGGAGCAGGTCTACGTTATCAGGTGTTAGAGGACAAGAGGATTAATATCTCGGTCGATATTGCATTTGGTGAGGGTGACTCAGCTGTTTATCTACGTCTGGGAGAGGCCTTTTAAGGCGGTGCTGTCTACACTCCTAAAATGTATTGATACGCTCAAATAACCAAAAGGATGAGATTGTACCAATGCAGTAGACGATAACCGTTTTGCCCTTTTGCATAAGAACAGGATGAATCAATTTTTTTAAAACCAATCCAAGTACAAGTACGCTTGCAACAAACAGCAACTGTCCGAATTCAACACCAATATTAAAAAAGACAAGAGCTAAGCCGATAGCGTGCTGCGGCACCCCTATCTCAACAAGAGCACCTGCGAAACCAAAACCGTGCAGCAAACCAAAGATAAAAGCGATAAGCCATGGATAAGATGAAGTCAACCCTTTTTTTCCCTGTGTTTCATGTATGATCTCTACTGCCAAGAAAAGAATACTCAAAGCTATAACAGCTTCAACCGGCACTTGAGGCAAATAGACCGTATCCAGAGTTGCACCGGCCATAGTGATACTATGTGCCAAAGTGAATGCAGTTATAGTCCACAACAAACGACGTAAGTTTTTTACAATTAGAAGAAGCGCAAAAACAAAAAGAAGATGGTCAAACCCTAATAATATATGCTCGACTCCCAAGCCTGTATAGGTCTGGATAACTTGCCATGGACTTGCCGTTGTTGTGACGGTATAACTATGATTCACCGGAGTGAGCTGAAGAGTCTGCGAGGTGCTGTTCAGAAGCTCAAGACGCAACAACACATCAGTATTGCTTGTGCTCAGCCCTCTAATACTGATTGTTTTTTCTTCTAAACCACCCTCACATGCACTCATCCACCGCTCAATATAAGCGGCATTGAGCAGCTGCCTACGTGGCTGTGATTTATTTATACAGTTCTGAGGAAGCACTACCTCAAGACGTAGTTTTTTATCATTCTTGGCGGGAACTTTCCATAATAGAGAAAACAGGTTGGGACGTTTTTCGTTGATCTCTAAATAAGCGGGACGTATTTCATCGGCAAAGAGTTGGGTTTGAAACATCAACAGAAGTAAAACACCGACTATACGTAACATTATTGAGAAACCTCTTGAGTCTCTTCTATTATGACTTGATAACTCTTGCGCAAGTTCGCATAAAAGGCTCTGTCCATCTCTTTACGCTTTTGGGCTTTATATTCCATCACTACTTTATCGCGTACCAGGTCTAAAGGTTCTTGTCGACTTGGAGTAAGGCTATCAATAAAGACAAGATGTTCACCATAGGCTGATGTTATTGGTCCTTGCCAAGTTCGTACAGGCGAAGTAAACAACGCTTTCACAAATGTTTTACCAAACACTTTTTCCAGACTATATTCACTCTCACCTGTATAAAACTGCCTTAACATACGCGAATCGGTAAGTGTACTAATATCAACTTTATTATCTTTTGAGCGTAATACATCCAACAGTGTCTGCGTATAAGCGTGTTGCTTGTGTTTACTGGGGTCGATATATATTTGCTTGAAATTGATCTTGCCAGGCGATCTGAACATATCTTTATGTGTTGACATATATTGTAATAGTTCTTCTTCGCTCGGATCAGCCAACTCTGCCATATCAGAAGAGAGAAACTCCATTTTTTGTGCGAGACGACGACGTACAAAACTATCTCCCTGCTCCAGTCCTAAGCCAAGAGCCTCTTGATACATGATCTTTTCTCGAATCTCATGCTCGATTAAAGCCTGCAGTTCATTTTGTGTGGGAGCTCTTTGTCGTGTTTTTGTCCATAAGGTTTTTAAATGTTCAATCTCAGCCTTGGAGATCACAACACTTTTCGCATGTACCGTGTCGCCATTTTTCATATTGTAAATAAAAAAGAGAACACCTCCAAGCAGCAGGAAGTGAAAGAGCGATTCTTTGATAAATCTCATTACTTTGCTGATGGCGTGTACCAGATCGGTGATGTATAGGCACGCTCTTGCAAGATCAATTTTGCCTCTTTTGGAATAGTTACACCTAGACGGACCTTGTCGTAAAGCACCCATCTCGGGGTTGGTATCTCTATAACACGCGCATAATAGAAGGCTTTTTCGTTGGCATCAAAATCAGGGTCGCTCCAGACGGTAGCCAATTCCGAGGCGCCAATGGTATTGGTCCATGTTGCAGCTTCATAGTCTACTGTATTTCCAACAGCAGGCAGCTTGCCTTTGGAGTTGACCTTACGATTATCTGACCAGGCAACGTCATACACTTTTTCATGTGTCCTACCCTTGGCATCCAACCACCCCTTAATAATTTGAATACGGTCAAGGTTGGCACCGAGTGGATCACGTAGGGCAAAAACCATAAAGTTTGGTGCTTTTTTATCTTTTGGCACCTGAGCCAAGTCACCACCCATAGGCACCCCTTTTTTATAGCCGTGAAAGACAGGTTCGCGACTTCTTAAGTCGTTATTGCTATAGTCCCAACCACCAAAAAACCGCACTATTATACGCGTACCCGTTGTTGCGTATGTCTCTTTACGATTCATTGCGTCCCAAATATCTTCTCTTGTGTTATTCTGTGCAAATACGGCTTGATACCCTGAAGCAGACAGTTCATAGCCCTCGATGATACCCAGTTTAGATTTGATAAAGGGGTGTGTTACGCGTGTTTTGGATGGCTCAGCGCTGGTTGATTTTCCAAAAAAGTTATTCTCCTCTCCTGTAGATAATCCCGTATGACTATCTGTTGCTCCTACCAAACCAAATTTATAGGGGTTGGTTCCCAGTTTTTCTTCCAGGGCAAGACCATTCTTTAAGGCTTGCCTGACATACTCACGCTGAAGCATATCGGGTGTTTTTACCTCTGTGATATCAAGGTTTCCTTTATCTAGAGTCTCAAAATCTGCAAACTCATCATCTGGTGACAAGAGAGGGTGTGTTTCACCGTCTCCTTTGATCTGTGTGACCTCTGTAAGAGGTTCCCATCTTGAAACTTTTTCAACATAGTTTTTATCTACTTTTCCACCTGCGTATGTCACTTCAGTTGGGAACAACCATCCATTGGAGAGATTACCATTATGCGCAATAGCTAAGGCCTTACCCCCTGTTTTTTTCTCATAGTTTTCAAGCCATTTATAAAGTTCAAGCGGATCCTGTGTTCCCATCGGAGGTTGTGTCGTCAGAGGAATCACTTGACCTGCCTTATCTGCTCCATCTCTTAGGATGACATTACGGTGTAAGTTAAAGCCTTTAGGCACTGATGTCCACTCATATCCGATGAGTGCCGTAAACTTTCCCGGGTCATTAAAACGATCTGCTGTCTTGATGATATCCTTCCATAGGTTGTTATACACTTTGGAACCCGGAGAATAGTCTGCAACCATCTTTTTTGGAAGTGTCATCTGTGAAAAGTTCGTGATCAAATCAAAAGCGGCTTCACCTGCAGCCTGTCCACCTTTGGCAAATCCTTCATGCCACTCTTTTCCTTTGGGGATTTCCAGGATATTTGGTGCACCTTTTTGAATATCCGTAGCGATTCCCATCATATCGGAATGGTCTGTAATCACAAGCCAGTCCAAAGGCCGACCTAACTTGACATCAACACCGGTCGAGGACTTTATCTGTTCCCCCCGCGCAAAACGGTAGGCATCATCGTGCCCCAAGGTACACCCAAACAATCCTGCATCAAGCGACAGACCTGTATGCAAGTGTGTCTCTCCCCAATATATGTTACTCGGAAAAGAGCGATTGGCATAAGGGGAATACCCCTTACCCTGATACAAGCTTTTCGTCATATCTTTTGCACTAGCAGGTGTTCCCGCATCAAAGGCCAAGAGTGTGCTTGCCGCACAAACGCTTAACATTAACAGTGTTTTGTTTAAGGATTTCATTTTTTTCCTTTACTCCCTATGGTTAATGTGAGTATATAAAACATATACTTAATTAAATATTATTACTTTTCGTGTAAGAAAATATCTATTTACTGTATCAAACCTTGGATTGAGAAGGTGCTAGATTAATCAAGGGTATGCAAGAATAGCGTGGATCGGTCGGCCAAAGATGACACTTGCTTCAAATACAAAACTGATCGCTTTGAGCATCACAATATTTTAACACCAAATAAGCGCCGTGTAAAACTAAACTATGGTAGATGGTTTTTTACTGTTGCTGTTGTAAAAACCCCAGATGCCAAAAAAACAGCGTAAACTGCTTTTAGGATGCTTGCCCGCTCTTTCTTAGCAGTGTTTCCATCTCATCTGCTGGCATAGGCTTTGCATAGAGGTAGCCCTGAATGCAGGTACAACCATTTTTTAGCAAAAAATCTTTTTGTTCTACTGTCTCTACGCCTTCGGCAATAACGCTAAGGTTTAAACTCTGTGAGAGTGCGATGATTGTTATTGTGATACCAGCGTCCTCTTCATCGTCGGGTAGATCTCTTACAAAAGACTGATCTATCTTTAACTTGTCGATAGGAAGACGTTTGAGGTAGGAGAGTGAAGAGTATCCTGTTCCAAAGTCATCAATAGCCAGTTTAATACCAAGGTCGCTGACTTTATTCAGTGTCTTTATAGCCTCTTCGGGGTTAAGCATAATTTGACCCTCAGTTATCTCTAACTCCAGCCACTCTGCCTTGCATGCACTCTCTTCTAGCAAGCCTTGAAGTATGTTGACAAAATCTTTCAGCTGTAACTGTTTCATGGCAAGGTTGAGGGCCAATTTACCGGGGTTTAAACCGTCCTTATTCCACTGCACAATCTGTTTCATCGCTGTTTTCATAACCCATTGGTCAAGCTCAACAATCAGTCCGGTTGCTTCTGCTATTGGAATAAATCTAGCCGGCGAGACCAGTCCCATCGTCGGATGATTCCATCTGACGAGAGCTTCCATGCCGGTAAGCTTGTTAGAAACAGTATCTACTTGGGGCTGATAATAGACAAGAAACTCTTTTTCGTTCAAGGCTTTGCGTAGGTTCGCTTCCATAGCAATATGTTCAAATGCGCGCTCAGTCATATCGGATGAATAGAACTGAAAATTGTTTCGGCCTTCCTCTTTTGCCTTATACATGGCTGCATCAGCGAACTTCAAGAGGTTCTTGGCATTGGTGTCGTCATCAGGATAAAAGCTAATTCCGATGCTGCAGGAGATATATAATGCTTGATCATTAATTATCATCGGTTGATTCAAAACATTTAGAATTTTCTGTGCCAAGTGAGACACATCTCCTTCTTTCTTCAGATTCTCAATAAGAAGTGTAAACTCATCACCACCCAGGCGTGCCAAAGTATCTTCGGCACGAATAACTTTATTCAGTCGTCTGGAAGCAATTTGAAGGACCTCGTCCCCATAGTCATGCCCCAACGAGTCATTGATCTGTTTAAACTGATCCAGGTCGATAAAAAAGAGAGCAAACCTTTTTTTGTGTCGTTTTGCTTTTATAATAGCCTGTTCCAATCTATCACTGAAAAGAAGACGGTTGGGAAGGTTGGTCAATACGTCGTGATGTGCTTGATGGTCTAGGATATCTTTTTGAATGATGAGAGCCTCTTCTGCAGCTTTGCGTTGTGTTATATCTTTGGCAAACCAAACTATATTGGCCGCACTGCCCTCTTCATCTTTTAAAATAGAAAGGGACAAGGATACAGAGACCACCCTTTTAGATTTTTGAATAAGTAAGATATCTCCACTAAAGGATTCTTGTTTTTTAACCTTGTTCAAAAGATCATGGAAAGAGCCAAGGTCTTCTTTAGGATAAAGTACTGTAATAGATCGGCCCAGCACCTCTTCGGTTCTGTATCCGAATAAAACACTTGAGCCAGCATTCCAGTTAATGATATTTCCCTCTAAATCGGTTGAGATGACTGAATCATGTGTCTGTTCAATGATCTGTGCCTGATGTGTATATTTAAGTTGCAACTCTTTATCTTGTGTTATATCAGCGTGGGTTCCGACCATGCGTATAGGCTTGCCATTCTCATCAAACATAGCCTTCCCGCGGCTTAAAATCCATATCCAGTGACCTCTTTTATGTTTTAATCGATAAACAACCTCATAAAACTCCGTTTGCCTATCAAAATGTTTTTGAAGGACTTTTAATGCCGTCTCCTTGTCATCTGCATGAAGATTGTCTTCCCAAGAAGAAAACTTGTCGGGCAGTTCATCATCTTTATAGCCCAGCATTGACTTCCAAATCTGTGAAAAATAGAGGATATCATCTTTAATGTTCCAATCCCAAAGCCCGACATTACTTCCAACAAATGCTAGTTCCAAACGCTCTTGCAGTTTTTGGCTTAGTTTTTCACTTTGGTGAAGCTCTTCAAGCATACTGTTAAACTCGTGTGAAAGTTCAGACAACTCTCTAACACCGCCTTCATCCGCCCTAATATGTTTATTACCTTCTCTTACCTTTTTCATTGTACGCAGCAGTTGTAAAAGTTGTTTTATCAGACTGTTGGCCATTACATAGGCGAATGTTATAGTTACTATAATAGAAATAAGCGTAAATCCGATCCCTTGATTAATGGTAGAAGCGATACTCTTCTGGCGGGTACTTTGATCAAAACGCAGGTTCACAAAACCGATATGTCTGTCTTGATGGTTAACCGATCTTATCATATCTATATACATATCATTGTGCAGAAGTATCTTTTCATCTTCGAGTTGGCTTGCTGTACGTTCTTGTGCATGTTTTAGATAGTCAATACGAGGCGTGTCGGCTATATACTTACCCACAAGGGAGTTGTCTGTATGTGCGATAATCTTCCCATCCAGGTTAATAATACATACAAATATAAGATCATCATATACAGAGAAGTTATAAAGCACCTCTTCCAAGCCGACGTAATCATTTGCCATAATCCACACCTTGCTTGTTGTAGCAACAGCCCTGCTCAGGTTAGATGCCTGTGACAAGCCTTCAGCATGTAAAAAGTCACGTTGATTTTTTGTAATCACGTAGGTCGACATTACAATTAAAGAGATTAGAATTACACTTGTACCGAAAATCAGCTGAACCCGGAAACTTTTATTCCACAAGGTTAAAAAGAACTGCTTCATTTGTTTGGCCTTATAGGACGGACTTCACTCTCAAAACGATCAAGAAATTTTCTGACGGGGTCGTAAGTCTTATCTTCTGCGGCTTCGTAACGACTTAGCTCCATGGCTTCGAGTATCTTTTTTCCCTCATCATGTGTATGGAGTGAAAATATGATCTTGCTTACCCTGTCAGTCACACTTTGAGGTACATCTTCTCTTACTACAAGTCCATTGTTTGGAAGGGAAGAGGTTTCCCATTTTACTGTTACTTGCTCAGCGACTTCGGGACGCTCCTTAATAAAAGCACGCCATGGCGGGGGCCAGGTCGATGCAGCCACGGATTTACCCAGGTATACATTCATTATGGATGACTCCTGTGAACCAACATAACTGTTTGTGATCTCTTTATTGACATCGACTCCGTGTGTATGCATATACCACTGGGGCATCATGGTAGCTGCCAATGCCGTTGGTGCAGGATAACTAACCACCTTTCCCTTTAGGTCAGAGACTTTTTTGATCCCGCTGTCTTTTCGAACAAGAATAATACCTCTAAAGTTTTCATCATCTCCCATTTTTCCAAAGACCTTATAGCCCTTTTGTGTTGATATAACGGTTTGATACGGATTGGGTAGTGAAAAGTGAAAATAACCGGAAAATAGTTTTTTATCAAAGGCGGCATAGTTACGTGAGGCCTCTAATCGCAGCTCACTCTTTTCAAGACGTTCATTAATATACTTAACCATGGGCTGATACACTTCAAAAAGACGCTTTGGGTTATGCAGAGGATGCACACCGAAAATATAGACATCTCTCTTTTTTAGAGGAGCCTGTTCGGAATACAGAGGTATATATTCGATCTCTTCTTTTTTTTGACAAGCAGAGAAAAATGTTATCAGAAGCAGTATTAATAAGGTGCTTTTATAGCGCGTGATTACCATACTACTCCATTTTGAAATAATTATTACTTATTGTTTATAAAAGCAAACTAAAACATTTAGAATTAGCTTTTAGTATATTGCAAAGTGAGGAGTAACTTCCCTTTTCCCTGTGCATCCGTAAAATACTTCACTGCTTCTTCAGACTTGCCAGGCCGATAGCATCTATTTGTAAAATGATCGGTTTTGTCACTGTAATACCCTTTGATCGATTTACAGATGAGACCAAATGGACTATAGAAGCTCTCCTATCTGCTCGATTGCCCTGACATAGGCCATACTCAGTGCTTCCATATCTTCTTGAGCCCTGCTTAAATCGTCATTGTTGTCGATAAAAAACGGCTCGGCAATAACACAAGGCGCATCTGTATTACGCAAGAGATAACCGCCTCTGTCTTCACTGCTTTTTGGCTTTATATTGCGATCAGGAAGATGTAAGCACTCAAGCAGGTGCGCTTGCAAGACAGATGCCATTTGTTTTCCTTTTTCAGACTTATGATAATAAAGCACCTCTGTTCCCGATGCCTTTGTATCATAAGCATTACAATGCAGGCTTACAACAAAGTCAGGCTTAAGCGCATTGATATCAGATGGAAGTTCATTATAGGTTCTGCGATATATCCTCTGGATCTTCACTTTTTCAAGCCTCTTCTCAATACGTAGGGCCAAGTCCTCATTAAACTCGAACTCACTAAGGCCGGTATCGGCATTTATGGCTCCGGGGGAATACTTTTTATGGCCGATTACCAAAGCGCAGAGTTTCTTCTTTTCGTGCTTATTGTGCACTTCGGTCTGTATGTCGTAAAGCTTGTGCATAAACTCTTCATGCGAGATCACTTCCTTATCCAAGAGCGTCTCGAGCAAGGCGGTACTAACGGGAGGAAGAACCTGCATGATTTCAGCCGCATAAAGCACATCATCGAAGAGATACCCTCTGATTAGAGCCGTTTTACCGACATCCTCAGTAGTAATCTCCAAGGCTTCCGACTCGGGACTTTGGGAGGATTGCATAGCAGTTGTTGTCAGTAAAATCCGATTCGACTCTGTTGTAACATAACCCTTAGCCTCAAGTGTTCCCAATAAAAGATTTTTATGCATAACAGATCCTTTCTCTTATAGCGTCTTTTAATCAAAGTTATCACTCTGCTTCATGTTAATACCATGAATCTTCATTATTGCTTAATTATAAATATGAATGAATCTTCTGCCTGTGACTGTAGTTCAGTGAATCCATTTAACAGTTTAGGTGCCATAACTCTCAGTTATTCACTGGAAATGCGATGACAAAACATGTCTGTTCGCTCTCTTTTTTAAGATAAAACCTGCCATTATGGTGATCTTCGATGATGACCTTAGACATATAAAGCCCAAGACCGGAACCGTTTTTAGACGCTTTTGTAGAGAAGTAAGGGTCAAAAATCTTGTCAAAAATTTTCTCGTCTATACCGTTTCCGTTATCATATACTTCCATAAACACCGAGTGCGAATCAGAAGATGTTTTTACTGTGATTGTGGGTTGTGGCGTACCCTTTTCAAGCATCTCATCTATGGCGTTTTGAAACAGGTTTAGAATAACCTGTGTTAGCTCGTTGGGATATAGGCTTAGCTTTGGAGTATCTGCAAACTCTTCATTATACGTTATTTTATGCTTTTTTAGCGAAGCTTTTATCATAGCGAATGCTTTTTTTGCAGACGCTTCAATATGAACAAGCTCTTTAACGCGTGAAGGCTTGTAGAAGTCTTTAAAATCGGTGATAATGTGCGAAAGGTTGGTTACATTATTTTCGATTTGATCAAGCTGTTGGGTTGTAAACGTGATCATTTTTTCTTGGCTGCCTTGCTTTTCAAGGTCAAACAGACCAAGCTCATATTTCACCTTGAGCGTAGAAACTATAGCGCTTATCCCGGCTAAAGGTTGCCGCCATTGATGAGCGATCATACTTAAGAGCTCGCCCATCTGTGCAAGGCGCGATTGGTGAAGCATATGCTGCTCTTTTTCATGATTTTTATCAACTTCCATCTTAACCTTGGCATGAAGGTCTTGTTGGATATCAAAGAGCTCCTTTTTTTGTGAATGGATGCGGATATCCGCTTTTATGAGTGAGGATGCTAAAATAGAAAACTCATCTTTTCTAGCACTTAAAGAAGGAAGTCTGACCTTCCCTGTTCCTAGTTCATCTAACTCCTCAATGACATCATGAAGAGGTTTCTCAATCCATCTTCCAAAGAGGAGTACAAAGATAAAGAGAAGACAAACTAAAATCAATACAATGGTGAAAAGGTATTGTAAAAGTGCCTTTTCTGCCTTGATCAAGCTCGTAGCACTTAGATGCATGTACACGGTGCCTATTGTGTCCAAACCAAAAGCAATGGGGCTCCTGACATGCAGCTCAGTATGGTCTTGATTCCATACCACTTGTATGGCGCTGTTTTGTTCATAAAGCCTTTCATGTTCTTCTGCGTCCTTATCCAAGAGAAGAAGTGGATGATTTTTAGGATCAGAATGGGCCAAAACTCTATTATTTAAGTCAAGCACAGAAATGTCTATTATCTTGAACAAGTAACCTTCAGTGGAGGCTAGTTTATTATTGTTTTGATAGATGTTCGTGATAGTGTCTGAGAGCTCAAAGTAGTTGTTATAGCGTACATCGCTTTCTATTGCTATGGCTAACCTATCTAACATCTGATGGGCTTGGGATTCAAGTATATGGCCCAACTCTTTTTTTCCCGTATAATAAAGTTTTGCAAATGCCAATATGCTTGTAAGAAATATAAGGCTAAAGAGCGTAAAAACTATCTGCCTTTTAAATGAACGCTCTATCCAGGGAATCGACAACATTTTTACTCACTTATCTCAGTCAACATCTGCTTGATAGGCTCATAAAACGATGAATCTTTAAGTATAAAACCGTCCATGTTGAAATCATTTTTAAAGTTCTGTAGTTCTGTCTTGTTCATGTTAATCAAGGAGTTTTGTACTTTTTGCAGGGTCTGTCTGTTTACGCCGCTGCCAGCGACTATGGGAGTAAAAGGAAAGGGGCCGTTTTTTTCAATCACATGAAGCCCTTTGGACAAATACGGTTGTGTTTTAAGATATTCTACCCAGATATACTCATCTATGGCTGCAATATCTGCCACTCCTTTGTATACGGACTCAATACTTCGTTCATGCGTTCCTGTATGCACTTTCACTCTAAAAAAATCCTTTATATCAAACCCCCGTTTTTTAAGAAGTATCCCAAAAGAGAGGTAGGCTGAGTTTGAACGAATATCAGAATAGGCGAAGGACGCGGCTTTAAACTCGGTGAGTTTTTTTCTTGTATCATCTTTTCTTGCTACGATATAACTGCTGTATGTCGGCATATTGTTAAACAAGGGGATTGCTACCAACTGCTGCCGATCTTGTATATGGTCTTGTACATACACAGAGCCACATGTCCAGGCCAGCGCATCGGGGTTATTGCGAAGGGTTTCAGAAAGACGGTCATATGAGTTGACATAAAAAGGTTTGAGTTTATAACCGCTCTTTTTTTCAATCATCTCAACAAACTTTTCTATTTTTTTACTTGTGCCGCTGTTGATAACAACACCGCTAACAACAAACAGGTGTTCCTCATCTGTATCTGTAGATGTAGCAAAAATATTGAGTGAAAACAGAAGCAAAAAAGCAAAGAGAGCAGATCTCATAAAAACTCTTTATATTGGAGTAACAATCAACGAATCTGTCAATCCTAACTTCTTTATACTAAAACAAATATTAATATTTTTGCCTTGTTTTTAGCCCAAACATATAAGAAAATATTATCTGTTACTGAGTGTGAAGCAAATGTTCTACCTGCCTTGCTCAACAATACAAGAAATCTGCGCAATGGACAGTATCAGGGCAGCTTGACAGCAATATCCTTATATTATGCTACAATTATTCTTGTGATTTTTAGCTTCAAGGTCCTTTCATGAATAAACTTTTAAAATTTCAACTTATTATGTTCACTCTTTTTTTTATAACGGTTGGATCGATAGCGTATTTATATCAAAACGCGACCGTAGAAAACATCCGCATTACGGTAAGTGACAAACAGCGTGTCACAATAGACTCCGAATCAAAATATATGGTTTTTACTGCCAAGGAGAGCTTTGAAGACACGGACTCTTTTTTCCACTCGAAGTATAACAGCTCAGACATATACAGCCATTTTACAAAAGGGTGTTCGTATGAAGTCAGTGTTTATGGCTGGAGGATACCTTTTTTAAGTGTCTATAGAAACATTATCAGTATAAACAAAGAGGTTTCTTGTTCCCTGTGAAACCTTTAGTGTTTTTTATTCTTTTAACAAGCACTCTCTTTTCAACGGATCTACAACAGGAGTATTTTATTGAAAGCCGTGAGTTTAATGCTTCGTCTGTTTTTCCTCAGATCAAAGATGATTTTATTATTTACCGCTTTGATGAAAATCAGCATCAAAAAGCTTTTACATCCGCCAAGCTGGTAAAACGCTTTCAACAAAAGGGCATAGAGCTCAAGGCCGAAAAATCCAGTATTGTGCACGTCCAACGGATGTCTACTGTCAATCTAGATCCGATTATAAAAAAGATCAAGTCGTATTATCACAGCTACCATCCCAACATCACCATACGCGAGGTGCTCCTCAAGTCAAACGGATTTATTAAAGAACTTCCCGAGAGATATAGGGTGACTTTTAAACCCAGTGCATACCTATATCACCGATCAACGCTTCAGGTTGCATCCGAGGACGCTACCCAACGTTATTTTCTCAGGTATGAACTTCGTGCGACAATAAAACTGTTTAAAGCAAAGCATAACATAAATCGCGGTAAAATCCTGACTCAAGTAGACCTGTCATACAAGGATGAAGCGTTTAAGCGTTTAAACAGCCTTCCCTTAAGGCATTTGGACGGGGGCAAGTTCCGATTAAAAAAACGTCTAGCTAAGGGTAAGATTCTTTACAAACGTGATATTCAGCCCCTTCCGTATGTGCTTAAGGGAAAGAGTGTCAACGTCCGTCTGATCAGCGGAAGCGTGCACTTGGAGTTTCAGGCCACCGCTTTAGAAGACGGGCAGAAAAACGAATATGTTTTTATCAAGAAAACAGACGGGAAAAAACTCAAGGCCAAGGTGATAAGCCGAAACCTCGTAGAAATTGAGTGAGAGAAAACCATGAATAAAAAAATCATTGTTGGTATCAGCGGCGCAAGCGGCGCACATATCGGTTTCAATGTTTTAAAGATGCTTCCGCGTGAGAGCATCAAACATCTTGTTGTATCTGATCATGCTAATGTTGTGCTTGCAGAAGAAGCTAATATTAAAAAATATAAAAACAGTGATATAGGTGCATCGATCGCTTCAGGCTCTTATGGAGCGGATATCATGATGATCACGCCCTGCAGTATGAACACCTTGGCCAAAATTGCCTGTGGGATCGCGGATGACCTTATAACCAGGGCCGCATCGGTGATGATCAAAGAGAACAAAAAACTTCTACTTGCGCCAAGAGAGATGCCCTTTTCTGCTATCGCCTTAGAAAATATGCTTAAGCTGTCGCGCCTTGGTGTCATCATAGCTCCGCCTGTGGCCGCTTATTATGCACAGACAGAGACAATAGCCGAGATGGAAGACTTTTTCATAGGCAAATGGTTCGATCTTCTTGGCATAGATCATGATTTATATAAACGATGGAGTAGTGATGACTAAGATTGCCTTATACCCTGGAACGTTCGATCCAATTACAAACGGACATTACGACATTATTGCGCGTGCACTGAATCTGTTTGACGAGGTCATAGTCGCTGTGGCGGACTCATTTGATAAGAAACCCCTCTTTTCACTTGAACAACGTGTTGTTATGGCCAAAGCGGCTACCTCACATTTAAAAAACGTAAAGGTGCTTCCCTTTAACAACCTCACTGTTGAGTTTGCCGCAGAGCAGAATGCAACAAGCCTAATACGGGGTTTACGCGCGGTGAGTGATTTTGAATACGAACTGCAGCTGGGATATCTGAATAATTCACTTGATGCAAATATCGAAACAGTTTATCTGATGCCTAACCTGAAACATGCCTTCATCAGCTCGTCGATAGTACGCAACCTGCTTAAGTTTAACGGCAAGACCTCTCACCTTCTGCCGACGAAGGTTGAAGGAATGATCAAAGAGATGAATTCATGTATATTGTAGTTGAAGGAATGATCAAAGAGATGAATTCATGTATATTGTAGTTGAAGGCATTGATACCTGTGGCAAGAGTACACAGATAGACCTTCTTCAAGCATCCCATCCGCAAGCCATCATCACCAAAGAACCCGGTGCTACAGAACTTGGCTCTAAGATCCGGGAACTGGTCCTGTTTAGTGACGACCTCTGCCCCGTGACCGAGCTTCTGCTTTTCTTAGCAGATAGAAGTAACCACGCTTCTCGTGTTATCAAACCAAACCTTGGACGACTCATCATCTCAGATCGTTCTTTGATCTCGGGAATGGCCTATGCCCTGGCGTCAAACAAGTTTGATTTTGACTGGCTTGAAGCTTTAAACCGTTTTGCCATGCAAGACATCATGCCTGACGCCATCATCTTGTTCACCATACGAGAAGAGACCCTGCATGAGCGCTTGGGTGAAAAGAGCCATGATGTTATTGAACAGCGCGGTATCAGGTATATGCTTGAGGTTCAAAAGCAGTTGAAGTTTGTTGCCAAGACATTGGGCATCAAGACGCTCGATATCTGTGCAGAAGATAGCATTGAAGAGATACAAACACAAATCAGTAATTTTATTAAAGGAAACCTATGATCCGTTCACTTCGCGGAATGAATGACACCTTGGAGCAAGAAGATTCTACTCGTTTCAGTTATTTTATCCAGACCGCTACGCGTATTGCAAAAAACTATGGATTTCGTTTCATTGAAACCCCGCAACTTGAAGAGACTGCCCTCTTTAAGCGCTCTGTCGGCGAGAGCAGTGATATTGTCGGCAAAGAGATGTATCAGTTTACAGACAAGGGTGACAACGATGTTTGTCTTCGTCCAGAGGGTACAGCGGGTGTGGTGCGTGCCTTTGTTCAAAACAAGTATGACAGACAAGATCAGGTACACAGACTATTTTATCACGGGACGATGTTTCGGTATGAGCGCCCTCAAAAAGGACGGTTAAGACAATTTCACCAGTTTGGCTGTGAAAGTTTCGGGGAGGCCTCTGTTTTGGAAGACGCTTCACTTATCTTAATGGTCAGGGATATCTTCAACGCCTTAGGTATAAAATTTACACTAAAGCTCAACTCTTTGGGTGATGCGAACTGCATGCCTCAATACAGAGAGACATTAATAAAGTTTTTGGATTCAAATGAAGAGCATGTTTGTGAAGATTGCTTACGCAGAAAGAGTACAAACCCTATTCGTGTTCTTGATTGTAAAAATTCACACTGTCAAGTCATTTATGCCGATGCGCCAAAGCTTATGCAAAACCTGTGTGAAGGCTGTGACACTGACTTCAAGGCGCTCACTGATATGTTGGATGAGCATGGTATGGCCTACGAAATAGACACCCATCTTGTACGTGGTTTGGACTATTACTCTAAAACTGCCTTTGAATTTGTCTCCACTGAGATCGGTGCACAATCGGCCATTGCAGGAGGCGGACGATATGACAGGCTGGTCGAATTTTTAGAAGGCCGCCCTACTCCTGCCATCGGTTTTGCCATCGGTATTGAGCGCTTAATGGAGCTTATCAAGATGCCTTCTGTTAAGAGAGAAGGTTATTATTTTGGTGCCTTGGATGAAAATGCCATAAGTAAAGCTTATAAACTTGGAATGCACAAACGCACCTCTGACAAGGTTACGATTGGATACAAGGCGCGCAATTTAAAGGCACATTTAAAAGCTGCGGACAAGGCAAATGCGAGATACTGTGCTATACTCGGTGAAAATGAGTTAAATAGAGGTACCGTCTGGCTTAAAGACCTTGAAAATAAAACCGAATCAGAGCCTGCACAAGACGATCTTTAAACCTGCTTGTTACAAAAGGATTCTTAAATGATTGAGCAATTGAATCATTACTTTATTCTATTTCTAGAATATGGGTTTTATCTGGGACTGTTTTTTCTATTTAACCTGTTTATTTATGACCGTTTTGTTCAACGTCGTCATCAGCTCTTGATCAATTATCCCGTTATAGGACGTATGCGTTATCTTTTTGAGGTTTTGCGTGATCCTATGCGTCAGTACTTTGGCGAAGAGACATTTTATGAGTCAAGAGATAAGATTGACTGGGTATATAAGGCAGCTAAAGACGTTCCGAACTTTTTGTCATACTCTGTTTCACAGCCTTTTCACGGTTCGCGCTTTATCGTCAAGCACTCAAATACTGTTTTGAATGAAAATGAACTTTCAGATGACACTTCAGTCATGTTTGGTAAAGACAAACCGTATCCTTTCAGAGCAAAGTCTGTCGTCTTTCGCTCTGCTATGAGTGACGGTGCCCTAAGTCCGGAGGGTACACGCGCCTTTGTTATTGCTGCTTCAAAGTCCGGGTTTCCACTCAATACGGGTGAAGGCGGATTGACATCAAACTACTTTGTCACCCATGCACCGGACTGCACAGATGCCAAGTATTTGGAGATTATAAAAAGTACAGTCATCGCAGAAGCTATTTTCAAACTGACAAGCTTCTTGTTTAATCGTGCAATGGCAATCAAAGTCTACCGCAAGGTTTTGTTAAACAAGAAAACGGATAACACCTATATCTACGACCCAAATTCACACGCTCTTTTTCGCCCAAAATGGGATGCCCCCCTTGAAGACTTCCCTACAGAAGTTCCTTCAGATATGCCGGATCTTGTTTTACAAGTCGGCTCGGGACTGTATGGTGTTCGCGGTTCGAATGGAAAGTTTGACCCTCAACGTTATGCTAAAGCAATGCGATTTTGCAAGATGACAGAGATCAAAATTGCTCAGGGGGCCAAACAGACCGGCGGAAAGATCATGGCGTCGAAAGTTTCTGCTGATATCGCCTACTACCGTGGTGTTGAAGAGGGTAAAGACCTTATATCACCAAACCGTTTTCCTTACGCCAACACGCAAGAAGAGCTTTTTGACTTCATCGGTCAGTGCCAAGAGATCTCGGGAAAACCTGTGGGAATGAAGATCGTTGTCTCCGACACAAAGCAGATCGAGACAATGACCAAAATGATTGCCTCACGCAAAAAAGAGGGAAAGTCGATTCCCGATTATATTGCCATAGACAGTGGTGAAGGCGGTTCTGCAACGGCTCCGCTTGAGTTGATGGAAAGCATAGGCCTCACTACAAACAATGCCTTGTACGTAGTAGATACAATTTTAAGAAAACATGGTATTCGAGATGAGCTTCGTCTGATTTCAAGCGGTAAAATTCTCACTCCCGATGATGCAGTTATAACACTGAGCCTTGGTGCCGACGCAGTTGCGATTGCACGCGGATTTATGATGAGCGGTGGCTGTATCCGTGCCCGTGTCTGCAATGGCTCAGGCGGACATATATGCCCCGTTGGCCTAGCGACACAAGACGCTCGCCGCCGTGCATCTTACCTTGTGGTTCGAAAGTCAAACGAGATTGCAAATTACCATATGAACATGATCAAGGGAATTAAAACGATGCTGAGCGTCATGGGTCTTTCTAAAGTCAGTATGCTCAACAAAGAAAACCTTTCGTACAAAAATTCTAACGGTGAGATCTATTTTGACATCGATAAATACTTTCATCATAAACTTCACGTCTAGGCTACAGATACCAAATGAACAATTACGGAATAGATATCTGGGGGGATGATAATTTTATTATAGAAGATGCTGAAGTCAAGCTAAACCATCTTAGCAAGCCCTCTCTACTGGCAATTACAAATGAAATACGATCAAGTGGACTTCGCGGCCCAATCATTCTACGGTTTCCCCATCTCATACAAAAACAGATCAGTACGCTTTATAATACCTTCCACCGCTCCATCAAGGAAGTCAATTACACGGGCGGGTTCAAGGCTGTTTTTCCGCTTAAAGTCAACCAGTTTCCCCAAGTTGTTGACGCGATCACTACACAAGGCAGGCCTTTTAATTATGGCCTAGAAGCAGGAAGCAAGGCCGAACTTATCCTGGCTATGTCGCAAACACCTAAAAAATCACCCATTACCGTTAACGGTTTTAAAGATACCGAGTTGATAAGTCTGGGCTTTATGGCTGCACAAATGGGGCATGATATCACCCTTACCATAGAGGGTATAGCGGAGCTTGAGTCAATCATTGAGGTATCAAAAAGTTGTGGTCTAAAGATCCCTTCTATCGGAATTCGCCTGCGTTTACACAGTACAGGCAGTGGGATCTGGGCCAAGAGTGGAGGCAGTGACTCGAAGTTTGGGCTAAGTGCGACAGAGCTTCTGGAGGCGATAAACCTGTTAAGAGAAAACGAACTCCTGGATTACTTTCATATGGTTCACTTTCACATCGGCTCACAGATGGAAGATATCACACCGCTAAAACGGGCACTAAGGGAGGCTGGAAATATATATGCCGAGCTTAAAAAGATGGGGGCAAATAGTCTTAAAGCTATCAACATCGGTGGCGGTTTTGCTATTGAATATGCGCAACACGAGCAAGACAGAGTACGTACTTACGCCATAGAGGAGTTCTCTAACGATGTCGTCTTCCTCTTGGGTGAAATTATGAACAAGAAAGGGGTTGAACATCCAGACATATTTACAGAATCAGGTCGCTTTATCGTAGCATCGCATTCCGTACTTATTACGCCTGTACTAGAACTTTTCTCCCAAGATCATCAGGAAAAGTCCCTTCGCATCAAAGAAACGAACCCTCCTGTGATTGAAGAGTTAATACAGTTAAACACGCTTATTAATACTAAAAATTCAATTGAGTACCTGCATGATGCACTAGATCACATCGAATCAGTTTTTACACTGTTTGATCTTGGATATATTGACTTGCAAGACAGATCAAATGCAGAGGTATTGGTACATGTTATCATTAAAAAAGCGTTACGTCTTTGCATCGATCATCCGCGAGTAGAACTTCAAAAACTTCAAGAAAGACTGCAAGAGCATTATTTGATTAACGCTTCTGTCTTTCAAAGTCTTCCCGACTATTGGGGGCTAGGACAACGGTTTCCTATCATGCCTTTGCATAAACTTGATCTTCCTGCACTCCGTTCGGCCAACCTATGGGATATCACATGTGATAGCGACGGAGAAATCGGATTTTCAGGCGCTTCACCTTTGTACCTGCATGATGTAGACCTGGATGAAGAAGAATATTTTCTTGGTTTTTTTAGTGTTGGTGCCTATCAAGAGACACTTGGCATGAATCACAACCTCTTTTCCCATCCGACAGAATGTAGTGTTGTGATCAGCGAAGATGGCTATACCATTGAAAATATAGATGAATCAAGTTCTCTGCTTAAAGTTATTTCAAGCCTCGGTTATGATGAAACACAAATTTTAATAAAGCTAAAAAACTCTTTAGGGCGCTCATCTTTTATCACAGAAGAAGAAAAAAGTGATACACTTCAGAAGCTAGAACTCTATTTATATCAAAATAGTTATCTAAGAACTACAAATTAGGAATTTTTTTGGGAATTTTTTCACAGATCAGAGAAGACTTTAGAAATGTTTACAATAATGACCCTGCAATACACTCGCGCATAGAACTGTTTTTCAACTATCCCGGTGTGTGGGCCATTGCCGCTTATCGTGTCGCCAACCGCCTGCACAAAGCAAATTGGAAGCGCATATCCCGTGTTATTATGGGAATCACACAAGTTATTACCAATATTGATATTCACCCTGCAGCAACAATAGGCAGTCGTGTTTTTATTGACCATGGAACAGGCGTCGTTATAGGTGAAACCACGGTGATCGAAGATGATGTCCTTGTCTATCAGGGTGTGACACTAGGCGGGGTCTCCCTAACCCCGGGAAAACGTCATCCTACTATAAAAAAAGGCGCTGTTATCGGTGCTGGTGCAAAAGTATTGGGAAATATAGTTATTGGAGAAAACTCCAAGATTGGAGCAAACTCTGTCGTTGTTAAAGAGGTGCCTGACCGTTCCACTGCGATTGGTATCCCCGCGCGCGTGGTAGACAAAGGGCGCTGTCAGGATCCATTCTCTCATAACAAGTTGCCCGACATCAACAAAGAGATCTTTGAGTACCTTCTTAAACGTGTTGCAGTACTCGAGCATGTTATGATCAAAGAGAATAAAGAGATTCTTGATCAAGATTTGGAGCTCGAACATATATATGACTCCTTTATTAAATCGATGAAGAGTTAAGGGTAGCGGTTTATCAACATCTCTGACTTATAAAAAACATAAATTTTACGAAAATTTCGCTATAATTTCCAAAATTACATTATGCTTACATAAAAGGGTGACTATGCTCTCTGATAGAATCAATATTCTTTCCGAATCCATTACTATTGCTGTAACAACTTTAGCTCAGGAGCTTCGTGCTTCGGGTAAAGACGTTCTTAGCTTTTCCGCCGGCGAACCGGATTTTGATACGCCTCAGGTCATCAAAGACAATGCCATATCTGCTATCAACGAAGGCTTTACAAAATATACGGCTGTTGATGGGATTCCTGATCTCAAAGCTGCTATCTCAACAAAACTTAAACGTGATAACGGCTTGGAGTATGCACCCAATCAAATTATCGTCAGCAATGGGGCTAAACACTCTTTGTTTAACCTTTTTCAAACAACTATACAAGAGGGTGATGAAGTCATTATACCTGCACCCTATTGGGTCACCTACCCCGAGCTGGTAAGATATTGTGGCGGAACTGTTGTTGAAATTCCTACCAGTGACAAAAGCAGTTTCAAGATAACGGCTGAGCAACTTCAAAAAGCTATCACGGCCAAAACCAAAATGATTATACTAACAACACCATCCAATCCTACCGGATCGGTGTATACCAAAAAAGAACTGACGGCATTGGCCGATGTTCTAAAGGGCACGCAGATACTTGTAGCCAGTGATGAGATGTATGAAAAGCTGATTTATGACGGCGAGTTTACTTCAGCTGCTTCAATCAGTGAAGATATGTATAATCGTACTATTACCATTAATGGTCTTAGCAAATCCGTAGCTATGACAGGATGGCGTTTTGGATACCTTGCAGCCAAAGATACAGCCCTCATCAAGGCGATGAAAAACCTGCAAAGTCAAAGTACTTCAAATATCTGTTCTATTACACAAAAAGCAGCTATAGCAGGCCTCGACGGATCAGCCGATGAAGATATAGAGATGATGCGCCAGGCTTTTTCACTTCGCAGGAATGAGGCTGTTGAACTGTTCAATGCAATTGATGGTATTTCTGTTATCAAGCCTGATGGTGCATTTTATCTGTTTGTCAACATAACAAAAATCGAAAAAGATTCATTGAAGTTTTCCAAAGATCTCCTGGAAGAGACTGGTGTTGCCGTTGTTCCGGGTATCGGTTTTGGGACAGATGGACACTTTAGATTCTCTTTTGCGACCGATATCGAAAGTATCAGAGAGGGCATATCACGTATCAAAGCCTTTATCTCTAAAAACTACTAGTGTGTACGCTCACCTTCAGGTGAGTCACAAGATCCCCTAATAAAACCTGGATAGAACCTCCTGTTTGATTTATCTTCTGTTTTTATGATACAATTCACTTCATAAATCTATATTTTGAGAGTATTTATGCAGTTGAACATACAAGGATCGGTGCCAAGCTTCCCTGAGCCAACAAAAAAAATCGAAACAGAGGCAATGCTTAAGGCAAATAATAGTTCAAATCATTATGCCAATGTACAGCAGATACAACATCTTGAGCAGAAAAATATAGTAGATGATTATTTTAAGACATTTGACAAAAGTCATACAGAAATCGAAATTAAAAACCTTATAGCAGCTCGACTGCAACCTTCATATCAACTCCCTCAAGCACATGACGCAAAGGCACTTTCACTCAAAGTGCATGAATTATTGGACTTTTCACTTTCTATCTAGTTAATTATATCTATATAGGGGAAAAAGGAAGATACTCTTCGGGGGTATAAATTCTATGAAGCTGACGCACTCAGTTCGGAGTGCGAATTGTTCTAGGTAGGCAATTTTGATAAAAACCCTCTCTTTATTGAGTTATTGAAGCTCTTTTAAAGCTGATATGACGTCATCAAGATTGGCCATAGGCAGATGAACTTTCCACTCCGGGTTTTCGGCATCACCTGACAAAGAGATACCTACGCTAGCGACTGTACCACTACCTTTTCCATAAGGGTCTACAATCTTGGTAATTGAGATAACACCCTTTGTTGTTCCATCCAAAGCAATTGTTTGTGACATAAAATATCCTTATTTTTTAGCTTGTAACAGTCTAGCCAATTTTGCTTGAAGTTTCAACCATGTCCGCTGTTCCATTAGTGGAAATCCGCCATAAGTCTTTGATCCGTCTTTAACATCGTTTGTAATTCCCGAGCGTGCGGCAAATTGTGAAAATGCAGCGATCTCTAAATGGCCGGCCGTTGCACTCTGCCCACCCATGACAACATTGCGGCCAAGCTTTGTTGAACCGGCTATACCGCATTGCGCGACCAGGATGGAGTGTTCACCAATATCAACGTTATGTCCAAACTGCACAAGGTTGTCTATTTTACAGCCTTTACGAATCAGAGTCGTTCCAAACACCGCCCTGTCTATAGAACAGTTCGCACCAATCTCAACATCATCTTGAATGACAACATTTCCATTTTGATAGATCTTAACATGCTCACCAAGTTTTGTGTGCGCAAAACCAAAGCCGTCGGAACCGACGGCTGTTCCCGAATGAATGATGCAGTCTTGCCCTATTTCACAGTCTCTATATACGCTTACATTAGGGTGCAAGATCGTATTATTTCCTATTTTTACATTATCGCCGACAAAGACACCGGGGAGGATCATTACATTCTTTCCAAGAACCGAACCTTTTCCGATATATGCCGTAGGTGCTACAAAACTTCCTTCACCAACAACTGCTTCCACTCCTTCTATCTCGATAATATTGGGAGCAAAAAGTTTGGATGCAAGGGCAAGTTTCAAATAGGGCTCTTCGTCAATAAGAGCAATACAGCCCGGCGGGACCTTTTGAGCAGAAGCGCTATTGCATAAAACAGCAGCAGCCTTGGTATTTTCAAGACTGGAGAGATATTTTGGATTATCTAGAAAACTAAGCTCAGATCCCTTGGCTTCATCCAAAGTATGTATGCCTGAAATCTCAAGATCATCTCCTTTAAAGCTAACGCCGATGGCTTCAGCAATGAATGAAAGCTTCACTACATCTCCATTGCAACAACACCGCTGCGCACTATCTCTTTTGGATGGAATCGTTTGATTGCCGTGAGAAAATTGTCTACTCGCTGAGGAACATCAGCAACATTACAGATGATGACCTCGGAGCCGACGTTAACAATTTTACCATTATAAGCTGCGCACAAAGCAGCAATATCACTTAGACATTCAGAGATAGGAAATTTGACAAGTGCCATCTCTTTTTCGACGAGATTCTCATGCTCATATACCTTAAGAACAGGAATAAGCTTGTGCAACTGCTTGGTGATCTGTTCTATTACACGGACAGAACCCTGAGTTACTATGGTGATACGTGAATATTTAGATTCAGGAATAGGCGCAACCGTTAGTGAGTCGATATTATAACCACGTCCTGAAAAAAGTCCGGAAATACGTGATAAAACACTCGCTTCGTTAATTACGATTACAGAAATTACGCGTCTCTCTTCTGCCATTATTTATCCTTATGCTCTAACATCATATTAAACAGTGATCCACCTGCTGGAACCATTGGTAGTACATTTTCCAAACGATTGACCGTTACATCAATAAGTGCAACGACATTCTTCTCAACTGCATCTTTGATTGCAGCATCAAACTCCTCTTTTGTCTTAACGCGGTAACCAACCCCGCCAAAACTTTCGGCAAGCATTACAAAGTCCGGCTGTACACTAAGGTCGGTAGATGAGTGCCGCTTGTCATAGAACATAGTTTGCCATTGGCGAACCATCCCCAGATAGTTGTTATTTAAAATGACATTGATAACAGGAAGCTTATACTCTACTGACGTCATTAGTTCCTGAATATTCATAAGAATAGATCCATCACCTGTTACGTTGATACTAACCTTATCGGGACAACCGCGCTTAACACCCAAGGCGGCAGGAAAACCAAACCCCATAGTCCCTAATCCTCCTGATGTGATCCATTGGCGAGGACGTGTAAAGGGATAAAACTGGGCTGACCACATCTGGTGCTGACCGACATCTGTAGAGATGTTAGCCTCGTCACCCAGGAGCTGGCCTAAACGCTCAATCGCCCATTGTGGCTTGATAACATCATCACTGTCTTCATAGCCAAGAGGATGCAGTTTGTCAAAATTTGCAACCGTCTCACGCCACTGTGCATATCTGGTCGCATCTATTTTTTCTTTTGCCAGGGGGATCATCTCTTTAACAACATTCTTGACATCACCGACAATTGGAAAATCTGCAGGAACAAGCTTTGAAACACTTGCCGGGTCAATATCAATATGAATCACCTTTGCATGTTTTGCAAACTCAGACAACTTTCCTGTTACACGATCATCAAAACGTGCACCGATAGCGATCATAATGTCCGCTTCCGACATGGACATATTGGCAGCATAAGAGCCATGCATACCGAGCATTGAGATCAAGTTGTCATTATCAACACCCAAGGTGCCACGTGCCATAAGTGTCTCTACGGCAGGGATATTTGTCATATTAACCAGTTCGCGCACTTCATCTGCTGCATTTGAATTGATCACACCTCCGCCAAGATAAAAGATCGGGCGGTTTGCCTCAGCAATTGCATCGATCGCTTTTTTAATCTGGCGTAAATTACCTTTGACCGTCGGCTTATAGGTCTCAAGCTCAACCGTATCCGGATAGATAAACTCTTCGATCTGAGCCGTGACATCTTTTGGGATATCAACATGTACAGGACCCGGACGACCGGTTGAAGCTATATAGAAAGCCTCTTTCATGACACGAGGAATATCTTTGGCATCTGTTACAAGATAGTTATGCTTAGTACAAGGACGGGAGATACCAACGGCATCAATCTCTTGAAAAGCATCGGTTCCAATCAGAGACATCGGAACCTGTCCCGAGATAACGACCATTGGTATAGAGTCCATATAAGCATCTGCCAGACCTGTGACAGCATTGGTAAAACCGGGACCTGAGGTTATCATCGCAACACCGACTTTACCGGTCGCCTTTGAATATCCTTCTGCAGCGTGTATTGCTGCTTGTTCATGACGCGCTAAAACGTGTTCAAAACCATCTTGTTTATAAATTTCATCATAGACATTCATAATCGCCCCGCCGGGGTAACCAAAAACTACCGAAACGTCTTCTGCGATTAAAGATTCTATAACCATTTGAGCACCGCTGATTTGCATGTGTCTCTCCATATTTGAAAATTGTTTGTATTATAGTGAAAAAAGCTATGAAAAAGGTTAAGTAGTGATGTTATGGTGCTTAGATCAGGGGGGTGAAGGGTTGATGCTCACTCAAGGTGATCTGTTTCAAGTATTATCACATGCCCATATAGCCAAGCCTTCACGCAGACCGTCGTCTATGATCACAGAGGTCTCATAATCAAAAAGCTTGAAGAAAGAAGCAAAGATCATGACACCTGAGATGATCAGATCCTCACGTCCTACTCCTACATATCTTGCCCGCTCTTCAAAGCTGAGTGCTAGAAGTTTGTCCAAAGTATCTGTACAGTCATAATAGTTAAGAGTTGATCCGTTAATGCGCTTTGGATCATAGGTATCATAACTCATACCTTGCGTGAAGGCTGCTATCGTTGTCGGTGTACCCGCTGTCGCTACAAAGAAATCAGGTTTCCCCTCTTTTTTATAATACTCTTGTATATAGATTTTTATCTCAGACAACTCATCTGCAAGATTATCGTTTAATTGAGCTCTGGAAGGATGTTTTGAAGCCATCGTAACAATACCGACAGGAAAGCTTCTTGACTCGCTAAGATTACCTTTTTTGAAGATCACTTCAGTTGAACCGCCTCCGATGTCAATCAATAAAAAAGATCCTCTAAATCCAAGCCCCTCAAGTCGTTTATCCACTGCCAAAAGTGTCAGTTCTGCTTCCTTTTTCGCACCAATGACTTCAAAGCGGACACCTGTTTCATTACAGATCTGTTCCAAAATATCTTGTGCATTTACAGCGCGGCGCATTGCTTCGGTCGTCACAGCTACGCAAGCTTCATTTTTAAAGTCAAAGAGTTGGGATGCTTCACGAAAACCCTCCAGGATTCTTTCCACCGCTGCCGGACTGATAATACCTTCACTATGTAAGAGTTCGGCTGTCTTGACAATCTTCTCATACTCCAGAGTAAAGCGTTTTTGAGTACAGTCAAATTGAATCATGCGTAAAGAGTTTGAACCAAGATCAATTGCTATCATAGGCTTAGTTCACAATATCAAGTATGATCATGGATGGCCTAAAAAGCTCTATATCCCCTTTTTCTAGGCGGGAAAGATCAAAGCTTGAACCAAAAACTTCTATATAGTTTTCTATATAGTTCTCTATATGGTCGTCGAGCCCAAAAAACGCCAGGTATTGTTTGATAGAATTTTGGATTACAAATTGCGACTTTTTAGAACGCAGGGCTCTGTTCAACTGGGAAATATAAGCCTGCTGCATGACAACTGCGATCGCATTAAACTTCGCTTTGATATTAAAAAAGTCTTCCAAGCTGGCGATAGCATTAACTACATCAGCCTTGGAAGCATATTTTTCGGCTAAAACAAGATGATAATTCCAATCTTCTTCCAAAGCCTTAGCCTCTTTAAGTTCAATCAAGAAGGGGTGATCGCCTATCATCTCATACATCAGAGCAATATCATCAGAAGCAAATGCCATAGTGAATTTTTCTAAAACTTTGGCGTTATCAATCATCTCTTTGGCATCATCTTGTAGATCAGGAAAATATAATAATTGCGAAGCATACGATACTACCTTGGCATAATCTTTTTTATCCAGGGCATGCTGGGCATTAATATAACAGTTGTCAGCGTATTCCAAAAGTTTGTCATATTCATCAAATTCCTTAATATAGGGACACTTCTCAAGCAGGGCAAAAAGTGCTTTGTAGTCCTTGAGCGCAAGTTTTTTCTTAAACAGCATATAGGCCGTCCGTTGCCTAAAGAGCTCCTGAATTAAAATTGACTTTTCAGAAATACCTTTAAAGTTTGTCAACAGCTTTTTAACTTTCTCATCTCCCTTTTTATCTGCCAAATAGGTTTTAGCCTTGTTAAATTTAATATGCCACTCATTTTCCATCAGCTTGTACACATCGCTTTGCTTAAAATGTTCGTGACGATTTGCAAGCGGATAGGCTAGAAAATACCTCTTCTCATTAACAAAAAGTTTGAACTTATCAAACTCTTCATAATCCTTGTACAACTCTTGAATAAGGATGCGTTTTGCTTTCACTTTATTGAAAGGATCAAGGATGACCTTGGCATTTGGTTGTTGACCCAGCTCCAACATCTTAGTGGCTTTGATCAACGCAGCTTCCCATATCTCTTCAAGTTTTAAATATACTGAAGAGTAATACAAAAGAGGGTTCTCATCAGCCGCTTCATAAAGTTCTAAATACTCTTTGTTTTTTAACTTTAGGAGCAAAAGGCCCTCATTAGGAACATGCGAATAGAAACTCAGCCGTCCCTCTTTTGTTCCCACGAGCAGCTGACCTTTGGCCTCCATCAAGGTCAAAGCTGTTACCTTGCTCTGCTCTTTAATATATGACCTTTTTAAAAGTTCACCCTTTTCTATCTCATAGAGCGTGACATTACCAAGCTTTGTGCCAACAAATAGAAACTTCTCATCTGCACTGATGACAAAACAGGTGGCTTCATCACCTGTTTTTGTAAAACGTTGGATGATTTTGGAGCTCTTCAGGTTCCAAAGTATAAGGTTTCCCTCTTTGTCTATGGAAAGCATTCTCATATTTTTTAATAGTTTCATCTGAATCACAACGCTGCTGTGTCCCCTCAGACGAGTCGGCAACTTCATGGTTGTAAGGTTTAGTACGGATATGGTTTTATCATACGAGGCAGAGACAATCCAGATATTATTAATATCCAGAGCTGTTATATAATCGGCATGGGGTGGAAATGAGTAGACTAAGCGTCCTGTCTCCAGGCTCCATACATAGGTTTTTCCATCCGTGCCGCCTGTGACAATATAATGATTATTATCGTCCACGCAGACAGACTCTAAATCGCCCTTGTGGCGAGAGGTAGTATAAAGAAGTTTTTTTGTCTCTATATCGTACAAGGCGGCCCTATTACTACGCGGTATGATACTGGCAGCATATTTTCCCGAAGCGGATACAGACATGTGGTTGCCCCAGGAGCGCTCCTGAGCAATCCCTGTTTTAAAACCGCCTACTGCCTTATAGCTACCGCTATCAAAGAGTCGTAGGTTACCGCTTTTGTCCATTACGACAAGGCGCCCATCATGAAGTGGTTTTAGTGTAATTACTGCTGATTTTATTTCAATGGTTTTATCGGGGGTCATCAATCCTATTTCATCTCAGAACTTAAATATCCATTATCAAGCAAAACAGAACGTATCTCATTTTGATGCTCTTTGCCCTTAGTCTCAAGATGAATAGTCACATTAGCATCACCATAATCCAAGGTGGTTGATGTTCTATCATAAGCGATATGGACAATGTTTGCATATAGTCCCTGTAAGAGTTGGGTTAACTTCATCAATGAACCCGGCTTATCAATAAGCGTAACCGTTAACTTCATCTTTCGATGTGACTTAAGAAGACCCTTTTCAATGATAACGGAGAGCATGGTTACATCGATGTTGCCACCGCTTAAAACCAGACCGATTTTTTTGTTTTCTAACTTGGCTATTTTATGATGCAAAAGTGCTGCTACACCAACCGCACCTGCCCCTTCAACTACAAGTTTCTGTTTTTCAAGTAGATACAAAATAGCGTTGGCAATCTCTTCATCATCCACTGAAACGACTTGATCCACAGATGAAAGCATATAATCAAGCGTCATGGTTGATGCGTCACGCACTGCAATTCCATCTGCAATCGTACGAACAGAACTTGTATGCGTAGCTGTTTTTTGCTCAAAAGAATTTTTAAGTGCAGGTGCACCTGAGGCACTGACTCCGATGATCTTTATATCGGGATTGATGGCCTTAGCGGCAATAGCGATACCCGATACGAGTCCGCCCCCGCCCATAGGGACGACGATCACGTCCAGATCTGCATGTTCTGCCAGCATCTCTAAGGCTACGGTACCCTGGCCTGCAATGACTTCGTCATCTTCGAACGGATGGATAAAGACAAGCGCGTTGCTTTGCGCGTATTCAGTTGCATAAGCATAGGCTTCATCATAGTTCGTACCAGCAAGTACAACCTCGGCTCCGTATGAAGTTACACCATTGATCTTTGTGATAGGTGTTGATTCGGGCATAACGATCAGCGCATGCGTGCCAAAATGTTTTGCTGCAAACGCCACCCCTTGGGCATGGTTTCCCGCGCTCGCGGCAATAACGCCCTTTGCTCTCTCCTCCTCGCTCAACGAGGCGATCTTGTTAAAAGCCCCGCGAAGTTTAAAGGCACCTGTAATCTGCAGGTTCTCTTTTTTAACAAAGACCTCCGCATGAGAGATATTACTCAGCAAAGGAGCATAGGCAAATGGTGTTTTAACAACCACCCCTTCTATTCGTTTTTGCGCTTGCTTAACTAGGTTTAAATCTAACAATATTATCCTTACAATACAGAGTGCTCAACCATTGTACATTTGTTTTGTACAACCTTAAGCCCCGACTTTTCTACTAATGCAGCAGCTTCATTGTTAACAATGCCGATCTGTGCCCAAAAACACTTTACGTCACCGCGTGCTAGTGTTGCCTTAGCTATGGAAAGCAAGGCTTTTGGCTTTCGAAACACATCTACCATATCCACTTCAAAAGGGATCTCTTCTAAAGAGCGATACACCTTTTCTCCAAGGATCTCATCCTCTTTTGGATATATCGGGACAATCGTGAAACCCTGTTCTTTAAGATACTTGGCTACTCGATGGCTTGCTTTAGAAGGATCGGGTGAGAGTCCCAAGATAGCAATTGTTTTTGTGTTTTCAAAAATATTTCTGATCTCATCGCTTGTGCTGTTGATACTTGGGAACTCGCATTCCATAAAAACCCCTCTTAGCAAATATGTTTTTTGCGATTATAGCGAAAATGTCATCTGATCAGTATAATAAGACGCTCTTGCAGAAAATATCTCTTAATGCCAAACCTATCTTTTCAAGGTATTCTTCGATTGTATCCACATCTCTTTTGTGGCTTTTTTCCACTTTCTATTTTCAAAATATCCCGTTATCTTGATCCACTTATTGCGAGAGAAACTGCTTGTAAAAGATGTTTTTTCTTCCCACACCTCTTTTATATTGCCGTTTGGAGCATCGTAAATCGCTGACTCCGACTTGACACGGTAGGCACCTGCTTTTTTCTGCGCTTGACTTTTAGAGCGGAGTTTTTCCGGTGCTTTTTGTATCTTAGATGAAGGTTTTGAATCAAGATGCCGTGTACTTTTTTCTTTTTTCATCATTAGCTTTGGAAAAGGGTTGTCATCAACGCAGAGAGACTTTATCTTTGTAACTACTTTTGGCTTACACTCTCTCTTTTTTGCAGCCATGAGCTCTTCTTCAAGGCGTTTTTTGTCTTCTTGCAGTACCAAGCAGATTGATGTCGGTTTGGATTGAATTTTAGATGCAGCTGTTCTCTCCTCTTTTTGTTTGGATATTAACATTTTCTGTTTGTTCTTACTGGCTGTCAACTCTTTTTGCAGACCTGCATTCTGCACTTTCAAGACCTCGTATTCACTCTTTGAAACAGTCTGAGCTTGTAAAAGATTCATTTGATCGCGTAAAATCGCGATTTCCTGCTCTTTTTCTCCTTGAACCTGCAAAAGCTTTTGGTTTTGTGCCTCGAGTACTGCGAGCTTATCTCTGTTTGCTTCAAAAACCTCATAATCAAGGCCCTCGTTCATAGAGATCTTTTTAATAACCTTGTTTTGCTCTTGAACCTGAGTCAAGCACTCTTCGTTTTTTTGCGCGGAACGTTCATAACGAAGTCGCAGATCGCTTACTTCATCTACAACACCTTGCATGCGTTCAACCATAAGGTCACTTGAAAAAGCCGAGCCGACAAATACGGCACCTACAAGACACAAAGAAAGATTTACTTTCATCTTAGTGCTCTTCTTTTCAATACAGCACCCATCTCCAGATGAGGCGTATAGGGGAACTGGTCAAAAGCGGCCATCTGAACCAGTTCATACTCGTCATTCAGGTCCTCAAGGTCGCGTTTTAAGGTGTCAGGATTGCACGAAATATAGATAATATGTTCAAAACGCCTGCAAAAGACTCTGGACTTGTCATCAAGCCCGCTGCGAGGTGGATCTACAAAAAGCGTCTGCAGTCTATACTCATCTATATTGATCTCTTTCATACGTCTAAATTCACGTACTCCGTCTAGTGCCTCGGTAAACTCCTCACTGCTCATGCGCACAAACTCTATGTTGTGCGTATTGTTAAGGTGCATATTTTCTTTAGCTGCATAGATAGAGCTTTTAGATATTTCGGTTGCCAAAACCTTATCAAAGACAGAGGCAAAGGGGATCGTGAAGTTGCCTGATCCACAGTATAACTCCAACAAGTCCCCGCTCAGACCTCTGGCCTGCTTCAGTGCCCACGATACCATCTGCTCATTTACACCCGGATTAGGCTGGGTAAAAGAGTTTTCTATCTGTTTAAAATGGTAGGGCCTGTCATCAAAACTCAAGCTTTCCGTAACATAGTCCTGGCCAACAATTAGTTTTTGTTTTCGGCTTCGGCCTATGATGTGAACACCCAACTCCTGTGTAAGCTCAAGAGCAAGAGCACTCCACTCTTCATCAAGTTTACGGTGATAGATAAGGCTAACGACAATCTCGCCTTTTGTCGTAGAGAGAAAGTCGATATTGAAAAGCTTAAAGTCCATTTTTTTTATTTTGATTGCTTCAAGAAGTCTTGGCATCATGGCAAAGATTTCTTCATTTACCATTGGACACTCGTCAATCGTCACAACCCCTTGCTTATCGAGCCTATTCATCGCATAAGAGATATCATCGCCTGTATGCCATACTTTAAATTCACAGCGGGCCCTGTAGTGAGACTCTTTTGACTTGGCAAGGTCATATGAACCCTGATATATCGAACTAAACATCTCTCTGGCTCCAGCTAGTTTCTGTTCCAGCTGCTCATCATAAGTAAGATCATGGAGTTTGCACGACCCGCATATCCCAAAATATTCACAATTCATCTTCTATCCATAATTCTTTTATTTTATACTGGCTATCATATTGCCGATGAGTAGATTCCATCCGTCCACTAAGACAAAAACAAGTATCTTAAAGGGTAAGGATATCATTACAGGCGGAAGCATCATCATACCCATTGACATTAAGATAGACGCCACAACCATATCAATGACCAAAAAAGGTAAAAAGAGCAAGAAGCCTATCTCAAAAGCTGTTTTTAACTCTGAGATCATAAATGCCGGAACGATCACCGACAGAGGGACATCTTTGACGGTTTGGGGGTTATCCATCTTTCGAATCCTAAAAAATAGGGCCAGATCCTTCTCGCGCGTGTTGCGTATCATGAAGTTTTTGAAAGGTTCTGCCGTTCGTTCAAAAGCCATTTCGTAATCGATCTGCTCTGCAACATAGGGCTTAATCCCCTGAGTATAAGCTTTTTGTCCTACGGGTTCCATCACATATATAGTCAGCAGAAGGGCCAGAGAGACTAAGAGCTGTGTAGGGGGAATCTGCTGTGTTCCCATTGCCTGGCGCAAAAACCCAAAAACAATCACAAAACGCGTAAAGGTCGTCGTCATCAACAGAAGGCTCGGCGCCAAGAAGAGCAGAGTCAGCATTAAGATGACATTAATCGAAGAGACCAGTTGTGCCGGTGAATCAGGTGAAGAGAGGGATAGATTGATGGTTGGGACCTCCAGTGTTTCAGCAAATACTGAAAGTCCCAGAAGGATAAATAGGCTTATGATTCTCATTTTTTAAGTGTTTCTGCCTTGTCCAGTATTGACTGTTTTAATTCGGATTTATTCTCATTTTTTCGCGCATAAAAGTACAATTCGACTCTACGGTTTTTCTCTCTTCCTTTAAGCGTAGCATTACTACCCTCTGGCCTATGGTCTGCAAAACCGGCAGCGTGCATTCTATCTGCTTTAACACCGCCTAAAAGCAGCTCTTTTAACACAGAGATAGCCCTGGCCGAAGAGAGGTCCCAGTTGTCCTGAAAAGCGCTGTTTCTTCCAGGAGGCTGGTTGTCCGTATGTCCGCGAACACTCACTTCAAGATCATTAGGAAGCTCTTGAATCAAAAGAGCGATACGCTTAAGAAACAACATCGCATCCTGATTGTCTATCTTTGCCTCTCCTGCCTTAAAGAGCAGGCTTGCAGGAAGGCGGAGCACAAAACCCTCTTCACTTTCATCCAGCGTGACCGCAGGTCCTTTACCCTTTTCCATCATTTCATTCATTTCAGCTATGGCTTGTTTGATACGATTCACCTGTTCAGAACTTTCGTCACGGTTTTCTATGGGGGTTGACTCTAGTATACGCTGTTTTGATATCTCTGTTTTTGTTCCGCCTTCAAGTACGGACATGGCTCCCGCCAAAGAACCGATGGCCTCGGAGATCTTTTTGGCGTCCATACTCGACATAGAGAGTAGAAGGACGAAGAAACACAGAAGAAGGGACATCAGATCGCCAAATGCCGCCAACCAGGCAGGAAGACATTGTGGACATTCGCAGGGTTTAGCTTTTTTTCCCATTATATCGGCCTGGACTTATTCAAACTGGCTGACACGATCGCCAGGAGAGAGGAAAGAGAGAAGCTTTGCCTCAAGGGTACGAGGGTTATCACCCGCTTGAATGGACATAATACCCTCCAAAATGACCTCTTTGATAAGGTTCTCTTCATCGTTACGAATAAGAAGAATGTTTGCGATCGGCGCACCAAAGATATTACCGATCATCGCACCATACATCGTAGTAAGCAAGGCAACCGCCATAGAGGGACCGATTGCTGAAGGATCCGCCATATTCAACAGCATGGCAACCAGGCCAATAAGCGTACCAATCATTCCCATAGCACCGGCAAAGCCGGCCCACTGATCAAAAACAGCTGCATTTCCCTTATGACGTGTACTGGTTTGATCAAGCTCAATCTCCAAAAGATCGCGGATCGTGTCCGGCTCATTTCCGTCAACAGCCATCGACAAGCCCTGCTTCAAAAAAGCGTTTGTCTCTGTATTCGCCGCTGATTCTAATGATAATATACCGTCACGACGAGCCTGAGTGGCATATTCGACCAACTTTTTGATAAGTTCTTGAAGATCTTCCTGGGGAGGTTTGACCGCTATCATGAAGATCTTAACAAAGTTCTTCATCTGCTCCATCTTGAAACCGACCAACAGTGATCCCAAGGAGCCGCCGATTACGATCAACATAGAAGGAATATCGATATAAGCGCCGATACCAACACCCATTGCCATTGCACCAAACAAAAGTGCAAGAATTAAAACAAGCCCTATGACCGTTGCTAAATCCATCAAAACCCCGTAAAAAAATTTATAATTAAAAGTAACATAATTATTACTTAATTTTCAAAAAAGGAGCTTAAACTGAGCCCACTGAAGAGAACTCACGCCTTTTTGTGAAGTTCTTTATGCCTACATCGGTAATTTTATAAAAATAATTACCTGCTTATTACATTTCTTGCGTCATTACTTATACTTTTTTTTGTTATAATCACGTAAAATCATACAAAAGAATCAAACATGAACTTATCAATCGTAATTTTGGCTGCTGGCAAGGGAAGCCGAATGAAATCATCAAAGGCCAAAGTACTTCATACTATCAGTGGTAAAGAAATGCTTTATTTTATTATTAAAGAGTCTTTGAAGATTTCTGATGATGTGAGTGTTGTCATACATCATCAAAAAGAAGCGGTGCAAGAAGCAATGGAAAAACACTTTGACGACAAGGTCAGTTTTATTGTACAAGATGCAGACAATTTTCCTGGAACCGGTGGAGCCGTTATGGGAATCAAACCACGTTATGAAAAGGTCTTGGTTCTCAATGGCGACATGCCCCTTATAACAGCGCAAGCTCTAAGCGGTTTCGAAACCTCAGATGCAGATATTACAATGTCCATCTTCGATCTTGACGACTCATCAGGATATGGTCGTGTCATCATCTCGCCAGACGGTGTTGAACGTATTATAGAAGAGAAGGATGCCAACGAAAAAGAAAAAGCCGTTACAACGGTAAATGCAGGTATCTACTCTTTCTCAAAGGCTGTGATTGAAACGTACATTCCAAAACTTTCAAATGACAATGCCCAGGCTGAATACTATCTGACTGACCTTATCGCTATGGCAAGAGCAGACGGACTGACTATCGAGCCTCTTTTAGTGGATGAAGAACACTTCAAAGGTGTGAACTCAAAGTTTGATCTTGCCATGGCCGAAGAGATTATGCAAGAGCGTATCAGACAGATGTGGATGAAAGAAGGCGTAAGCATGCAGCTTCCTTCAACGATCTACATCGAAGACAGCGTCACTTTCAAAGGTGAATCAATTCTGGAAAATAGCATACGGCTATGCGGAAACACCTTGATTGAAGATGCCCACATCAAGTCAGGTTCTGTGATCGAAGATAGCATTATCATAAACTCCGATATTGGGCCATTAGCCCATATCCGTCCGCATTCGCATATTTCCAATACGCATATCGGTAACTTTGTAGAAGTCAAGAAGTCAACACTTAAGGGGGTTAAAGCAGGTCACCTCTCTTATCTTGGTGATGCACAGATCGATGAGGGAACCAATATCGGTGCCGGTGTTATCACCTGTAATTATGACGGTAAAAACAAATATCAGACTATTGTAGGTAAAAATGTGTTTGTCGGCTCAGACTGCCAACTTATCGCACCTGTACTTGTTGAAGACGATGTATTGATCGCTGCTGGAACCACTGTAACTGCCGACATCGTAGAAAAAGGCTCTCTTGCAGTCAGTCGCACATCTTTTAAGACGGTAGCCGGGTTTTATGATAAGTTCTTCGGGAAAAAATAGCAACTCTTGTAAAAGCAGGTACCATTAATGGACTGTTTGACAACACTATTCTCAGCTAAGAGCAGTGCTGGAATAAAAGAAGAAAGAGAGATGCTGATTTAGCCATTAAACACTCATGCTAAGACGGAGCTAATCAATTTCTCTCAAGTGCCCGGCTAAATACCCGCTTGCAAAGGACCATTGAAGGTTGTACCCTCCACAGGGGCCATCCAGGTTCATCACCTCTCCACAAAAGAAAAGCCCCTTAAGAACTTTGGACTCCATAGTCTCGGGGCGAATCTCTTTTAAAGAGACACCTCCTCTCGTTATCATCGCCATCTTAAAGCCGTCATGCCCAATAACGGTCAGCGGAGTCCATGCCAAAAGCTTTATCAGATCGGCCCTTACCTGACCTGCTAACTTGTTAAAGCCGAGCTTTGGATCAGCACCTGCAAGTTTGCACAACTCTACACTAAGCGCCTCCGGCAATAGTGTTTTCAAGACATCAAGCGTATTATGATATGAATTAGTATTAATTGCACCTCTTATATGATTAAGAAGTTCATCTTCGTTCTTTCCCTTGGTGAAATTTAGAAGCAGAGGTACTTCCGAGTACTTCTCTATCAAAGGGGTAACCTCTCTGGAAAAGTCCAAAACAACGGGGCCGCGTATCCCTGTTTTTGTAAAAATCAGGTCACCCTTTGCACGTAATTTTTTTGCCTTTTTCAGGTCAACGCGCAGCTCTACCTTGGCCAAAGTATCTGCCCGGCAATTTTCAACCCAACTCTCTTTAACTTTCAAAGGCATCATTGCCGGAAAGAGCTCCGTAACCTTATGACCCGCAGATTCAGCCAGAAGATATCCGTCACCCTCAGCACCCAATACGGGGTAACCAAGTCCTCCGGTTGCTATAATAACATTAGCTGCGTAATAAGATGTACTCTGTGTAGAGACACCTGTCACTAACTCTTTTTCAAAAAGTAACTTATCTACCCTTTGTGAACAGACAACCTCTACCCCGAGTCTGTGCATCTCCCCTTCCAAGGCTGTCAAGATTGTCCCCGCATTATGCGTTATGGGAAAAACCCTGTATCCGTCAGGGGCATGGGACTGCACCCCTATCTCTTCAAAAAAAGATCTCAGTTTTTTATGATCAAAGGCTTTAAGAGCAGGTGTCATAAAACGCCCTTCCCTGCCAAAACGTGCCATAAATTCATCATTTGGCAAAGTGTTCGTAAGATTACATCTTCCCCCGCCTGTGGCTTTGAGTTTTGAACCGAGCTTGGAGAGTTTTTCCAGGAGCAGGACCTCTTTACCCTGACGTGCGGCTATGATAGCAGCTATCATTCCTGCCGCTCCGGAACCGACCACAATCACATCATATTTTTCACTACTCAGAATCTATCCTTCCCTGTATTGAGCTTTAAGGCCTATCATTACTGCAATTATGACCAAAATAGTGTAAAATACGCTAAAAATAAAGATATTATTATGTTTCCCAATCTATTAAACGGTAAAAAAATCTTACTGGGTGTGACTGGCTCCATATCGATCTACAAATCACTTGAACTGATTCGTCTGTATATCAAAAGCGGTGCGGAAGTTCGTGTCGTTATGAGCGAGTCGGCTAAGAAATTCATTACTCCCTTGACCTTTGAGACCATCTCCATGAATAAGGTCTTACACGGCGACACAGAGTCATGGGACAATGATCTCAATCATATCAAAATCGGCTCCTGGGCAGACATCTTTGTTATCGCACCTGCCTCAGCCAACACTATTGCCAAACTTTCTAATGCCATTGCAGACAACCTTCTGCTTCAAACGGCTCTGGCCTTTCCTGGTGAAAAACTGCTTTGCCCTTCTGCAAATACAAATATGATAAACAATCCCATCATCTTGCACTCAACAAAGATGCTGGCTCTGTCAAACTATACCATTATAAATACACAGAAGAAACTGCTTGCGTGCAACACGGAGGGCGACGGTGCATTAGCGGATATAGAAGATATCTTTTTTCGCACGACACAGATACTTCTAAGAGAAGAGTTTTGGGTAAACAGGCATGTTATCGTCACCGGCGGAGGCACCATAGAAAAGATCGATGATGTGCGTTACCTTTCGAACTTTTCCAGCGGAAAAATGGGCTCTAGCCTAGCCTTGGCTCTGTTTTTCAAGGGTGCGGATGTTGATTTCATCTCATCTAAATTCCCACAAAGGCTTCCTTGCGAAATCCACCAGGTCGAAGTAAAAAGCACCAAAGAGATGAAAAACCACCTTATCCATTCAATCAATGTCGCCAAACATGGCAGGATGAGGGAGTCTATATCTGTAGATGAATCAAATTCCGAGTTGATTCAAAAAAAGCCTTTCTTGTTTATGGCAGCTGCGGTGAGCGACTATATCCCTCTTCTTCCCCAGCAGGGAAAACTGAAAAAATCCGATATAGGTGAACAATGGTCTTTGGATCTCAAAAAGAACGAAGACCTGCTCTCTTGCATTGACACGAAGGGTGTTTGTACTATTGGGTTCAAAGCAGAGATGGACCCACAGGCCGGCTTTAACAATGCTAAGGCCATGTTGGAGAAGAAAGGGCTTCAAGCCGTTTGTTACAATCTCCTAACAGACAGTACGAGCTTTGGGAGTGATGATAATGCTCTGGAGTTTATCACCAAAGAGGGGTCAGTAGGGTTGCCGAATCAAGACAAGCTTACTCTTTCACTTAAACTTTTAGAATTATGCGAAGAGTTATAAAAAACATCGCTCTAAAATAAAAAGCAAAGCCAATATAAAGTATAATATATAACCTATGCTACAAAGAAAGAAATACACCTAGGGAAATGATGAACGAAGCAAAACACATCGCAATAATCATGGATGGAAACGGACGCTGGGCAGAACAACAGGGAAAAAAGCGCTTTGTTGGACATGAAGCCGGCTCGGAGACTGTTCGCGAGATTACCACTTACTGCTCAAAACACCCCGAAGTCGAGCGCTTAACCCTGTATGCCTTCAGTACCGAAAACTGGAAGCGTCCCAAGCTTGAAGTCGAGTTTTTGATGAAACTTCTTGCCAAATACCTTAAAGATGAACTTCCTACTTACCTGGACCTCGGTGTGCGTTTTGAGATGATCGGCGATGCGACCCGTTTTTCACCTGCACTTCAAAAACAGATAGCTATACTCGAAGAAGAGACAAAGCATGGCGCGAACCTTATTCAGCATCTTGCTCTAAATTACGGTTCAAGAAATGAGATCTTACGTGCGGTAAACTCTTTAAGAGGAAGTGAAATGATTACAGAAGAGTCTTTGAATAACGCTCTTGACTGTAAACATAATGTTGATCTTCTCATTAGAACCGGTGGTGACCATAGACTTTCTAACTATATGTTATGGCAGTCTGCCTATGCCGAACTTTTTTTTACAGATACCCTTTGGCCCGACTTTACAAGTGATGAGTTAGAGAGTATTATTACATCTTATAGGAATATTGACAGACGGTTTGGAGGTGTTAAATGATATTGGGATTTGTTGTTATAATCGGTTTGGTCTTTGGATCATTTTTAAACGTTTTGATTGCGCGTATTCCAAAGGGTGAGAGTGTCGCCTTTCCGGCCTCTCACTGTCCCAAGTGTAAAACACCGCTCAAGCTTTATCATAACATTCCCCTTTTCTCATGGCTTTTTTTAAGAGGGAGATGCTCTTTTTGTCAAGAAAAGATATCCGTTCAGTACCCCATAGTGGAACTGTTGACAGGTATTGCCTTTGGCGCTGTTTATCTTAAACTGGGATTGAGTTATATCTCTTTGATGATAGCCCTTTCGTTTAGTTTTTTACTTGCCTTATCCGTCATAGACTATTATACAAAAATGGTGCCCGACAGTTTAAACCTTTTGGCAATGAGTACGGCCATCATTGCAGCCGTGAGCCTGCAAGGTTTCATTCTTAACTTCCAAAATGCTCTGCTTTTTGTCGGAGGGTTTGCTCTTTTGCGGTTTTATCTCTCTTACTTTATGAAGAGAGAAGCTCTGGGTGAAGGAGACTTGATGGTTGCCGGTACAATGGGGGCCATGCTAGGTGTACAGCTAGGGCTTATGTCCATTTTTGTCTCTGCTGTTTTAGCCTTGCCGGTTATGCTGATCATGCGAAATGAGACGGATGAGAGCAAGATGGTACCCTTTGTTCCCTTCTTGGCCATGGCACTATTCATCGTATATATCTTTGACTTTGCTTTCTTGGACTACTGGAATAGCCTGTATGGATAGACTTAAAGCCTATCTGCTTTCAAACTTTTCGCAGATATATTTCTCAATCTTTCTGCCTCTGTATGTTATTGCTTCTGTAATCATGCTCATAAAGATCGCAGCCTTCACCTCGGTGATTCAATTGAGTCTATTTGAAATGGTAAAACTCTATCTTTTTATGCTGCCCGAGCTTCTGTTTTACACCCTGCCTGTCACCTTCTTCATCTCAGCTGTCATGACAGTAGCTAAACTTTCCTTTGACTATGAGATGATTGTTATATTTTCCTTAGGTGTCAGACCCTCCAGTATATTGAGGTTTTTTATCAAACTCGCCGTATATCAGAGTACTCTTCTAATTGTCTTGTTTTTTATTCTCACTCCACATACTAAAAATCTTTATAAAAATTTTTTAAAGGTAAAAACGACAGAGGCAAAATTCAATATCGAAGCTTCAGAATATGGGCATAAGTTTGGTGACTGGCTGATCTTTGTCGGAGAAGACCATGATGATGGCCATTTTTCGAATATTATATTGTTTAATCAACAAAAAACAGAAGAGACTCTTGTTGTGGCCGAGCGCGCTGATATCGTCAGTAAAGAGGGTGTTTTAAAACTTCAACTTGAACAGGGAAAGGGTTTCATATACTCCCAAATTTCACTTTCACAAATGTCATTTAGAAAGATGTTTATTAATGACAAAAGCATAGCAGACACGGCCGAATACAAAGATACGCTTCAATATTGGCTAAATGAAGGCCAACGCGAGAAAATGACACGAAAATTCACCGTTAATACGCTTGTGGCGCTTTTTCCCCTGCTTAGCGTCTTGCTTGTCCCAACCATCGGTATCATAAATGCGCGCCATCAGAAGGGATATACTTATCTACATATCTTCATAGCTGTTATGATCTATTACGCAGCAACCTTTACTCTGGCTAAACCTATGGGTCTTTATGCAATCGCTCTAGTCAGTCTGACGACACTACTTAGTGTCAGCTATCTGTATTATCAAAAAGTCGTAAAAAGATACTGATGCGTATTAAACTCATGCTCTCTTATAATGGCAGCGGTTTTGAAGGCTCACAGGTTCAAAAGCATACCGATAATACGATTATGGGAAAGCTATATCATGCCTTCGAGTCTATCAACATTAAAACCAAACTCCATGCAAGCGGACGAACAGATGCCGGCGTGCATGCTTTTAAACAGGTGATGCATTGTGAAATTCCTGAGTTCTGGTCAGACTTGCAAAGACTAAAAAAGCACCTGCAGGCCAAACTCCCCTCTTCTATTCACCTGCGCCAGCTGCATTGTGTTGATGAAACTTTTCATGCAAGGTATAGCGCCAAACGAAGAGCGTACCGATATATACTCTGCGATGATGAAAGCAACCCCTTTGAAAGTGAATTTATAACCTTCAGCGCAAATAAACTTGATGTAAAGGCACTAAAAAAAGCGATCAGACTTTATGAGGGCGAGCATGACTTCGGACTCTTTAAAAAAAGCGGGGGCGCATCGGGTACAGACATCCGAACTATTTTCAAAACCAGAGTATATTCTTATCACAACAAAACCGTTTTATATTTTGAAGCCAATGGCTTTTTACGTTCACAGATTCGTTTAATGGTGGCTTTCTTGCTTCATATAAGCAATAAAAAGCTCACTAATGAGCAGCTCCTGGAACAGTTAAACCATAAAAACAGCTATAACACACGGCCCGCCCCACCCAATGGGCTCTATCTCTCTAATATAATCTACTAAATAAGTCTTAGTCATTTAGACTAAGCTTAGTTGATAATGCTTGCATAATCCTTTCTTTTTTCGCTATAATCATAAAAATTTTTACTACAGGAGCTATTACATGGCAAAACATCAGTTTCAGACGGAAGTCAATCAAATTTTACAATTGATGATTCATTCACTTTATTCTAACAAAGAGATTTTTCTACGTGAGTTGGTGTCAAACGCATCAGACGCACTGGATAAGTTAAACATGCTTGTACTAACTGACGACGAGTATAAAAAAGTTGAATTTGCGCCTCGAATTGACATTACCTTTAACAAAGAAGCAAAACAACTGATGATCTCAGATAGCGGTATCGGTATGGATGAGGCAGATCTGGTTTCACACCTTGGTACAATCGCAAAGTCAGGTACAAAGGCTTTTTTAGACAACCTATCGGGTGATGAGAAAAAAGATTCACAGCTTATCGGTCAATTTGGTGTCGGTTTTTATGCTTCTTTTATGGTTGCCGACAAGGTAGAGGTTATCTCACAAAAAGCCGGTACTGACAAGGCTTACAGATGGTCTTCAGAGGGTACGGGCGAGTATGATCTTGAAGAAGCTCAAAGAGAAGGTCACGGTACGACTATCATTATGCACCTTAAAGATGAAGAAGGTGAATTCCTAGAAGAGCATCGCTTGGATGCTATCATTAAAAAGTACTCCAACCATATTCCTTTTCCTATCTTCATGGACAAAGAACATTACGTTGCTGCCGTAACCGACGACGAAGGCAAAGAGACAAGCCCGGCGACTACTGAGATTAAAAATGAGCAGATAAATAAGGCAAATGCTTTGTGGTCTATTTCCAAGTCTGAAATCAAAGATGACGAGTATAAGGATTTTTATACAAGTATATCTCACGACTCAGGAGAACCCCTAACGTGGATGCACCATAAGGCAGAGGGTGCAGTTGAGTACACAACGCTTTTCTATATTCCTGAAAAAGCTCCGATGGATCTGTACAGAGTTGATTATCAAACAGGCATCAAACTTTATATCAACCGTGTATTCATTACAGACGATGAAAAAGAGCTAATGCCGACGTACCTTCGTTTCTTGCGTGGTGTGATCGACTCTGCCGACCTTCCACTCAATGTCAGCCGTGAGATCTTACAGTCTAACCCCGTAATGTCTAAGATAAAAAATGCATCGGTTAAAAAAGTTCTGTCCGAGCTTTCCAAGATGATGAAAAAAGACGCTGACAAATACGCAAAGTTCTATGGCGAATTTGGCAACTGTCTAAAAGAAGGTATCTACTCTGATATGGGTAACCGCGAGAAACTTCTTGAGCTTATGCAGTTTAACACGCTTAAATCTGATGAAAAAACTACTATTGAAGAGTTTGTTAAAAATGTGGATGAAGAGAAAAAAGAGATCTACTACCTAACAGGAAAGATGGCGCTGTCAATGCTTAAAAACTCTCCTTCACTAGAGCGTTTCAAAGCCAAGAGCATTGATGTCCTTATCCTAAACGAAGAGATCGACACTATCGTTTTCCCAATGGTAAACGAGTACAAAGAGTACAAGTTTGTAAACGTTGCCGATGCAAAGTTTGAAGAGAGTGAAGAAGAGAAGAAAGCTGAAGAGGAGACGAGCAAAGAGTTTGACACTCTTCTTAAAGAGTTCAAAGAGACACTGGGCGAAAGCGTTAAAGAGGTTGAGATCACTTCGGCGCTTACAGACTCTCCTGTTTGTCTGCGCATCGACAAAGAGGACCCAAGCTATATGATGGCTCAAATGATGGCTCAGATGGGAAATGCATCAGATGTGCCACCGGTCAAGCCGATCTTGCAGATCAACCCTAAGCATGATATTCTCACTAAGCTGAAGGACTCTGCGGATCAAAACCTTATCAATGACGCGGCCCATGTTCTTCTAGATCAGGCCCGAATTTTTGAAGGCATGGAAATCGAAGATACTGCAGGATTTATTGCACGTATGAACCGCATCATGACGAAGGCTCTATAGGCCTTCTTTAAAAAAACCCATAGACTTTTTAGTAAAGGTTCTATAGGGCTTCTGGACCTTTATCGCTCTAAAGTTACTATTGGTTTTGAGCACCTTTTTTATATCAAGACATTTTAGAGAAGATATATGTCAATCCCTCAGCAATACCGAACTTATCAAGTCCGCTATCAGCAACAATCTGTTCTGTTTTGTCCTCCTTTGTCCACTATTTTTCCCTTTTAGGTTTTTTATAATATAATAGTTAAAATCGCGAGGTACATTCATGGGAAAAAACCCCTTAAAAGAGATCACTGTCTTATATGTTGAAGATGAGGCTATCATACGAGATGAACTCGTTGATATCTTAGAAGATGACGTTCAAACCCTTCATGTAGCAAAGAACGGTAAAGAGGGCCTTAAACTCTTCAAAGAACACCAGGTTGATATTGTACTCACCGATATACGTATGCCAGTGATGGATTGAGTCGTGCCATCTTGGAGATCGATGCAAATACCCCCATCATCATCTCCTCTGCCTTTAACGATACTCCATACCTGATGGAATCGATCAAGTTGGGAATTCACTATTACCTGCTTAAACCTATTGACCTGTCTGAACTCTTCCCTACCTTGGAGCAAGCTGCTGAGAGTGTTCTCAATGCAAGACGCCTTCAAAAGAGCGAAAAACTCCTGTCTCAGTACAAAGAAGCTGTGGATAAGAACTCCATCGTTTCCAAGGCCGATAAAAACGGCATAATCACCTACGTCAATGAAGCTTTTTGCAAGATCAGCGGTTATAGCGAAGATGAGCTTATCGGAAACTCTCACAACGTTGTCCGTCATCCTGACACAAAAGATGAATATTTCAAAGAGCTTTGGAGTACGATATTGGCAAAGAAAGAGTGGCGCGGGACAGTCAAAAATCGTGCAAAAAACGGTTCTTTTTATTATGTCGACTCAACTATCATCCCTGTCTTGAACTCTGATAACGAGATCGAAGAGTTCATCTCTATCCGTCAGGATGTTACGCAAAAAGAGCTGGATAAGCAGCAACTTGAAGACAAACTGCACTCAAGTGCTCAGACCTTAGATGAGAAGATACAGTTTATCTATGAGTATGAAAATGCCCTAAAACAGAGTACGATCTTCTGCCGCATGACCGTTGATGGAAACATCTTCATGGCCAGTGATGCTTTCAGAGAACTCCTAGGCTTAGATGAAGCAACTATCTTGGACAGTTCATATCTTTCCTTGGTCGATGAGAACTATCTTCATAAGTTGGATACAGAAGTGCATACTGCTATACAGAGTCAACAGAGCTGGCAGGGACTGGTAAAACACAAAAACACTAAAGAAGAACCTGTTTATCTTATATCCTCTTTTATTCCCATCCTAAACACCGAAGGGAAGACTCATGAGGTCCTCTGTTTTTATGTGGATATCACTGAACAAGTCCATCTAAACCGTGAAATTATTGCGACACAAAAAGAGGTCATCTCTACCATGGGTGCCATTGGTGAGACGCGTTCAAAAGAGACCGGTGACCATGTCAAGCGTGTCGCTGAGTATTCCAAACTCTTGGCACTCATATGCGGCTTGCAGCTCCAGGAAGCCGAAGTCCGGCATATATAAGGATATTTGTCATTAAAGGTGAGGAGAGAGTTATTCTGAAAGTCTGTGATAATGCAGGAGGTATTCCGGAAGCTGCGATGACAAAGATATTTGATCCTTATTTCTCGACAAAAGAAGAAGGGAAAGGAACAGGAATAGGACTGTATATGTCAAAGATGATCATAGAAGATCATATGCATGGAAAACTCACTGCTTCCAATACAGCCGAAGGCGCATGTTTTACCATAGAACTATAAGCTACTTCAGTTTACCTGCAACAAAGACAGAGATGATCTTCCCATCAAGCTCTTGGTTTTTATATAGACTCTGTTCATTCTCTACAACGCTCTTGGCATTCACATCAAAAAGTACGAGATCCGCGTCACTCCCCTGCTCAATAAGTCCTGCATTTTTCTTGATCATGCGCGCAGGGGTCAGCGAAACCATTTTACTTAAAGCACTTAGGTTTATAAAACCGCTCTTAACGAGTTTAGTATAATATAAGGGGAGGATCTCTTCCATCGCTTCAGTACCGTATGCTGCGTCATAAAACGCAACTTCTTTGTTAACCTTTGAATGGGGAGAATGAAGTGAGGTCAATATATCTATCTCGCCCTTTTTAAGAGACTCTTGCAGGCTCAGTTTTCCCTTTTCATCCGCCAAAGGCGGAAAAATCTTTGCGTAGGTATTAAAACCGTCACAAGCCCTATCATCCAGGGCCAAATGATGTATGGAGATCTCTGAGAAAACTTTCAGGCCCTCTTTTTTGGCAGCGGTTATCATCTCAATAGAACGTCGGGTGAAAAGTCCTTTAAAAAGGACTTGCACATCAAAATAGCGTGCTATCTCAATCATCTTTGTCACATGAATAATCTCACCCAGTACCGGTATACCCGGCAGACCCAAACCTGCTGAGATCTTGCCTTCGAACATCACCCCGTTTCCGTTTAGAGCCTTATCTCTGGCCGTACAGAAGACCGTTGCATCATACATCTTCATATATTCAAAAACGCGGCGTATCAGGTTACTATCTACTGCGCTGCTAAGCGATGGCGCTACTGCACCTTTTTTCAAAAGAATGGCAATGTTACTGAGCGCTTTGTCGTCTTGAGTAGCACAAACGGCTGACTTTATTGCAGCGCCGTGCAGCTTCCCCTCCAAGACAAACTCCAAAACGATCTCGTTGTTGATGGCAGGTTCGCTGTCCGGGTTCAACACCAATGTCGTGACACCACCTCTTATCGCAGCTTTTGATAGCCCTTGCAGACGCGAGGCATTCAGCTGACTGTCGGGTAAAGAGACATTAAGATCGATTAAACCAGGAAGTAAATACGCCCCTTTAGCATCTATTATATGATCCCCGGAAAGATTATTTGCTACCTTAGAGATGATTCCATCTTTGATTTCTACGTCACTATGACGTTCTCCGTTGGCATCACATAAAACAGCATTTTTAATAATCATTTATTTTCCTCGTCTTTTATTGGTATAATTCTAACAAAAAAGTCTTTATATGAAGAAAATCTTACTGATTTTAATCCTCTTGTCACCTCTTTGCTCTTTTGCCGAAAGCGATCCTTACGTGCAAGGCGAAATATTATACTCACAAAAAGGCTGTAACGGCTGTCATGGCATCGCTGGAGAAGGCATGCACACCTACCCCAAGCTTGCTAACAGAGCAAAATACATCTTGGTAAAAAAACTTAAGTTTTATCGTGGTAAACAGGGGGTTATGAATCAAACAGCGCAGATAATGATCCCCTTTGCCGAGAACCTGAGCGATGAAGAGATCTCCTACCTTACAACCTTCTTATCTGAGTACAAGGAAGATGCCAATGCCCCCAAATATGAGATGGAATTTGAATCCTGGGGTGATGGTGGAAGTTAAGAGATGCTTTTACTCTTTCACTTCTTCTAAAATCTGATTGACTTTTTTAGTAAAGTCTCTGACATTGCTAGCGCCATTTACTCTATGGCCTATCTTTACACCGTCTGCCTTGGTAAAATAGAAGGTCGGTGTTCCGATGTAGATAAATTTCTGCGGTACTGTGTCACTCTTCGTATCTAAATATACCCGTACAAAATTTTTCCTAAGCAGGGCCTGTACTTTTTTATCTTCAAACACAATGTTTTCCATATACCAGCAGGCGTCACAGTTCTCTCGTGAAATCATAACCATGATATTTTTATCTTCTTTGAGTGCTTGTATCTGCGCTTCTTCATAAGAGCGAAACCAATCTTGCTCGGCCAAGGCAGATACACTTAATAATATGAGGGTAATGAACGTTTTTCTTAGCACGTATATATTCTTCTTTTATAATTTTTTCAACAGTTCTTCAGGCGGAATAAACCCAATGGTGCGCTTAGTCTTATCTTCGTTTCCGCTTTCATCGTAAAAGATAAGAGCGGGAGGGCCAAAAAGACCAAATTTCTTACTCAATGCCTTCTCATCATCTGTATTCTCTGTCACATCGGCTTGAATGAGGACGTAGTCCTTCCATGCTTCTTTGACACGCGCATCGGAAAAAGTAACATGCTCCAGTTCCTTACATGCCGTACACCACTCAGCAGCAAAGTCTAACATGATCTTCTTGCCTTTTGAAGCAGCAATAATCTCCTCCAGTTCAGCTATGGAGTGAATCTTGGTAAAACTGTTTTCTTGAATCACTTGAGCTGAGCCGACCCCTTGTACAACAGACTGTGAAGAGGTGAACTTCTCTAACGGATTAAACAGACTGTCCGCCTTGGTTATTGAGCCTAGAAAGAGTACGATTGCCACCAGTAAGATCATGATCCCAAAACTTTTTCTTGCTGCATAACAGGGGTGACAGTAGGCCGCATCACCCTTTGCTTCAAAGGCACCGACATTCACCGCGGTAAACATAGCCAACGATGCCCACAAGAACATAATCACACTGTTATCCGTAATTCGGCTAAGCATCCAGATAGCGACTGCCAGCATCATCACACCAAAGATAGATTTGATAGCATCCATCCATGAACCCGGCCTAGGCATAAATTTACCTGCACCCGTACCCACGATTAGAAGAGGAATACCCATACCCATGGAGAGAGCATACAGGGCCATACCCCCCAAAAACGCATCTCCCGTTCTAGAGATAAAGCCCAAAGCAGCAGCTAAGGGTGCTGCCACACAAGGACCTACAATGAGCGCAGACAAAAGGCCCATAATAGCAACAGATGTATAACCCTTACCGCTTCCCTCCGTCTTACGATTTAAATATGACTGTACCGACTGTGGCATTTGAATCTCAAAAAGACCAAACATAGAGAGGGCAAGAAGAACAAAAACACCTGAAAATACGCCGATGACCCATGGTGTCTGAAAGGCAGCTTGAACACCTGCGCCTGTCAATCCTGCTACTACACCGGCTATCGTGTAGGTAATTGCCATTGCTTGAACATAAACCATAGAAAGGACAAAGGCTTTTTTCGTTGTCATATCAGAACCGTGAGACACGATAACACTTGATAAGATTGGTACCATAGGAAAGACACAAGGGGTCAAGGATAAAAGCAGACCAAAGAAAAAGAACCCGATCACAATATAAAAGATATTACCCTCTGAAAGAAGGGCTGTAATAGGGTCACCTTCTTCTGTTTCTACCGGAGTAGAGATTGGATCCAGGTTTAGTGTCGGGCCCTCGCCCACTTTGTTAAGCTTGGACAGATCAACGCTTAACTTGAAACTCTGCTGACTTGGCTCATAACAAAGGCCTTTTTCAGAACAACCTTGAAAGTTCACAGTAAGCTCGAAATTGCCAAGGCCCTTGGCATCCGAATTTTTAGCCAAAGGAATGTTTAATTCCTGTCCGTCAAAATAGACCTTCTCTCCATCATGCTCTTGACCTGCCGGGAGCGTGAAATCATCAATTACAACATCACCCAAACCCGTCTTGACAGAGACTTGTTCACTGTAAACATATATATCTTCTGCCAAGTTGAACCGGACCAGAGCTTCACTGTTTTTAACTTCTGCAGTCAATACAAAAGCCTCCTCAAGTGTGAGAAACTTGTTCTGAGCAGCTAGCGGTGACAAAAATATAAATAATAAACTTATCAATGAAATAAAAGATCTCATGTAATTCCTTATAAAAAACGTAATTTTAGCTTTATATGCGTTAATTATACCTTTTTATCTGCAAAATACGTGTAATCAAGGTCACATTACTAAGCTTATACAGATGATTTATGTATCTCATAGAAAAATATAATAGTTTAATAATACTGGTTAATATTAAGAATTGTTATTTTATACTTTTTATATTATAAGGAAACATAATGGATGCAAAGTCACTAAAGGAGATCACATCTGAACTTTCCCTTCTCTATGTAGAAGATAACACAGACCTGCGAAATGAGACAGGGAAGCTCTTTGGTCATCTTTTTAACACTGTTGATACCGCGTACAACGGCAAGGACGCGCTGGAAAAACTACTAACTAGGGGCTATGACCTTGTCATCACTGATATTAATATGCCGGTAATGGATGGGGTAGAATTAACAAAACATATACGAGAAAACAACGTAACACAGCCTATCATTGTTACTTCTGCGCACGATGAATCATCCTATCTTTTAGAGTTAATAGAACTTGGTATTGATAAGTTTATTTTAAAACCATTGGATATACAAAAAGTGATACCAGCCTTATCTTTTGTATGCTCAAAGATTGTAAATGAAAAGCTTGTTATCCAGTACAAACAAGAACTTGAAGCATCTAACATCCAACTTAAAGACTCTAATGAAGAACTTGAGCTTTTGGTGAATATCCTTGAGACCAAGATTAAACAGTTAAGCATGAGTGGCACTTCTTGCCAACAAGAGAGTTCTGCTTCTACCACCCCTTCTCTCAGTAGTGTCGAAGGAACTATTGTAGACAAAACACAGGTCCTCAATAACAGATCAAATGATGATTTATATCCTGACAAAAAAGATCTTCGTGTTGATGACCTTAAAGAACTGCAACACTTAGAGACAGACATGTCAGCTGCAGCAGTGCTTATAAATCTGCAAAAAAGAATTGAGCCCGACATTATCATTCACTTAAGCAATATGCTTTACCAATATTCACAGGTTTTAAGGACCTACACAGCCTTTAATGTTATTCCGGATGAAACAACATCTCTTGCGCTGTCACTTAAGGAGAGAGCTTCCGTCTGCGTTGCACATATTAATGATATATCAGCCTCATTGGAAAGTTTTTTATATGTTCTTAAAAAATGGAGAACTGCACTTTTTGAAAAAGGAACAAAAGAGCCTCATATGTACGAGACCTCAATGATAAATGACATTCAAGCAATTATCATGATTTTATCTAAGGATGAAACTGCCTAGTTTTTCCTGAATGGTTTTTAAGTGTTTTGATTTTTTTACTTCAGCTTTCAAAGGGTTCACCTGTTTCTTTATAGACCTCTTGTTCTAAAAGTAGGTATTGCAAGTTATACTGCAATAGCTTTTTCTTTATTTGAAGCGTATAGAGTTCTCTTTGGTTCACCATAAATAAATTGCTGAGTCCTAATCTGTATTTTTTGTGCTCTGCTTCTTCCAGTTTTTCAACCAGTATTATTTCAGCTTTTGAACTTACTATGTTGATCGATAAGTTTTGCAAAGAGTTGCTAATATTGGTCAAGTTAGTCCTGAGATCGATTATTCTTTTTTCTTTGGTGTTTTCGATGTTTTTCATACTCTTTTTTATCTCTGCATGTTTACCCTCATACTTTCTTCTCTCTATTGGAAAGTCCATATCCAGAGAAATTTTAAAGCCATTTTCATATTGAAAGTCATGAACTCCATACAAAGACACATTGAAGTTTGGATAGTTCAAAAGCTTGGCATACTGCTCACGAACATCGAGCTTTTTAATTTCAAAATCAAAGATTTTCAAGTCAGGCCTGTTTTCAATAGCGGCGTCAATCGAACTGTGAAGATCTATATGTTTTTCTTGTATATTATATATGGAAGGAAGAGTATACTGTTTACTAAATGTCTCCCTGGAAAGGTTTAAATATTTCAGAAAACCTTCAAAGGCAACAGAAAAATTATTTTGTGCCGATACCAATCTCTGCTCTCTATTTATTATCTGTTGATCCGCCTCTAAAAGTGCAATGTCGGCCAAGGCTCCGACCTTCACTTTTTGCTTGATAATAAGCTCTCTTTTTTGCGCAGTTAATAAAAGCTCTTTTTCAAGCTCTAAAATATCTTTGTGATACAAAAGCCTGTTGTATTGCGAAACAATTTTAAAATATAAGAGTCGCAGGTTGTCTTTTGTTTTAAAATTAAACTTCACGGTGTCTAAAGAAGCGGTGTCAAGATTTAGTTTACGAGTACTTATATCATGCACCACTGAAAAAACGGGGACTTTAATGCCGGCGCGCACTTCCCCGTCTTGACCCGTTTTAATGTTATTGTACTCTTGCGTGCCCTCTGCATCCCTATACCCTAAAATAAACTCGACACCATTTTCAAGAGGCTTTTGAACACTCACATCAAAAAGCTCCCCATCGCTGGTCGGGTACTCTTTTTTATCATACTTCGCAGAGAGTTTCGTGTCAAAATCTCCTAAATAGTACTTCTCTTTTTCTTTATAAATATACTCCTTTCCCATCGCCGCGTATACGAAAGGGTTCTCTTGCGTTAAATATTGAGAGATCTTATCTTTTGTGAACAACTCTACAGCAGTAAGCGGACTAATGCATAGCAGACTGATACCCAGGAAAAACGATTTCATCACCCTCTCTCGCTTACAGGCGTAACCATTCGTGGCGGGAGGGCATTCATGAGTCTCCATAGTTGATACCAGATAGGAACCGTTTCTAGTCTGACCCATACGGTAGCCTGCGTTCCCATTCTTAAATTATCTCCACTTGGCCAAGGCTCTTTTGGATCTTCTACAACTTGTGCATAAAAAAAACCTTTTTCATGGGAGGTCTGCTCGACTTTTTTAATAATACCGCCAAAGGTTCCAAACCTGATCCTTGGCCAACCCGATATCTGTAAGGCAGGCCATCCATAAAACCTTATTCTTACAGGCAAGCCTTCTTTTATCAAGGGCATGTTAAAGTCTGTTACTTTAAGTAAAATAGATTTTCTACTGACCTTGGGTGAGAAATGAATTATTTTTTCAGATTTTTTAATAAACTTGTGTTTATCATTTTGAAATATTCTCACGACATACCCATCTTTTTCAGCAACGACTTCACCGCTTGCATATCGGGAAACATTGGCAGAGTGTCTTTGGACATCCTGCCCTAACGATTGCAGGGTGTTTTCAGATGAGAGTGCAGCGTTTTCCAATAGTTTTATCTTATTTTCCGTCTCGTTTAAAAACTTTTTTCTCTCGCTCTTGATAATATCAAGATTATTCTTTTGTATCTGTATGTCAATATCAAGTTTTTTAAGCTCTGCGTCCGCTTTAATATAAATGTTTTCCCTTACCTCAAAGTTTCTTTTTGATTCAATACCCTCTTCATACAGCAATCTTGTTCTCTCAAAGTTTGACTTTTCGATCTCATGGTTTTTTTCTAAAGAGATTTTTTTTAGTTCAAGACTGTCTATGTTGTTTTTTGTCTGCTCATATCTTTGCTGATAAACCTTTATTCCTACACTGAGATACTCCTGCAAGTTCTTCATTTTCACTTGAAAATTACTAATTTGCCGTTGAGAGTTTTTGTATTGGTCCCGGGAGCTTCCCTCGATGCTCTTTAGTTTGTCTAAGTACCCCTTGTCTAGATCTACCATCGTAAACAGTTTGTCACCTTTGTGTACAAACTGGTTTTCACTGACATGAAACTCATCTATAAATCCATCCATTGTCGCAAGAACGGGATAGTCTCTTTGCGTAGGATCGTATGCCACAAGAGTACCTGAACCCTTCACCGTCTGCTGCCAAGGCAAAAATAAAATGATAAGAAGTAATAAGCAGATCAAAAAGGTGAGCAGCCACACTTTTTTTACAAAAGGATGAGGCTGGACTTTCTGTAGTGAAGTAAAAATATACTCAGGCATCCGCATTCTCTTTCAAAGAGATAGAGAGCTTGTTAACCTTATAAAAGCCTTCTATCATATCATAGATGTAATCTATCTGTTTCATGAAGCCCTTTAAAGCGTAGGCTATTGAAACGACGATGATTTCCGCAGCTACAAACTCACCAATAGGAAGCTCTCCATTTATCACTAAGTAACCTCCACCGATCAAAAAACTGCTGATAATAAGGCCTTCCATGAAAAATGTTAATGACAACTGTCCTATAATAACTCTAAAGATCTTTTCTCTGGCAGTTACAAATCGCATCAAGTACCCATCAAACTCCTCTAATATATCCTCCTGTGGCCTATCTTGACTGGGAATCTTTTGCAAATAGTAAATAGCACTGTGCTTTTCATCAGAACGCCTAACAGCATACTTCACGCCATTACGTCCTAAAATATATAACACTCCGGAAAAAAAGATAAAAAAGAACACTCCAAGCCAAAAGAATACTGGATCAAAGGCTAAGAGCAAGAGTAAGCTTACAACTATCTTTACAATCAAACCTGTACCGTCAAGCAAAAGTATGGGAAAAAATTTCTGTATAGCACTAATGTCAAAAAAGTAATTCATACATTTATTAATAGCCTCATTGGCCTCGCCGGATGGAGCTTTTAACCGTGTTGCCGTTTCTGCAACTTTGATACCCGTAGTCACAAAAACTTTTTGTTGAAATTTTTCTATAATGTACTCTTTAACTACTTGCAACAATGTGGTTAAGATAAATATCACGATGACAATGGAGCCTAAGACTAAAACGGAAATGCTTGCATGCGCAAGAACGCTATTAATTATAAAAGATGAGGCTAGAGGAATCGACATGACTAATATCGCTTCTATGACGGAGTAATAAAGAAGATAAAAAATATTTTTCTTATCCTCTTGCATAATCTTAATGATACTTGATATTACGCTCTTTTGAACTTCCATTGTATTAAGGCCCTTAAATAGTATGTGAACTATTTATAATTTTAATTATAAACCGGCTCTTTAACCATAACCCGGACTTCTGCGAGTTGTCAAAGAAGCCACTACGATCTGCATATGCGAAAAAGTTTTATCTGCTTATTTCCCCATCTCTTTTAAATACTCTTTATATTCGACTTTTTGTAATTTTTCAGACTTTCTATCGACTTCATTTTTCATATTACTTTTATAGGCTGAAACTTTATCTCTAAGCGTACTGTCAGAAGCACCAATAATTTGAGCAGCAAGTATACCCGCATTTTTTGCTCCGTTAATAGCTACTGTCGCTACAGGCACGCCGCCTGGCATCTGCACGATAGAGAGCAAGGAATCCATTCCATCCAAAGAAGACGTTCTAACAGGAACACCGATTACAGGTAATGCCGTCTCAGAAGCCACCATGCCCGGTAGGTGAGCCGCGCCCCCTGCTCCAGCAATAACAACTTTCAAACCTCTATCTTCGGCACTTGTTGCATACTTGACAAGTTTTGCCGGTGTTCTATGAGCAGATACGATATCCACTTCATAGGCAAGCCCAAACTCCTCACACATCTCAATTGCAGCCCGCATAACCGGCAGGTCCGAGTCACTCCCCATAATGATTCCCACTAGTGCTTTACTCATATCTTCTTGCTCCCTTTAATTTTTAAAATATCTTTTGCTTTCATCGCTTTTTGCAAAGCTATATCTATATCATCATCCAAAACGGTAATATGGCCCATCTTTCTAAATGGCTTTGTAAAACTTTTGGCATAGAAATGAAAAGAGAGTTCCGGAATCTCCAGTGCTTCATGAATTCCTTCAATAATGGGCTCGCCCTCATACCCCTCTTCGCCCAGAAGGTTTACCATAACAGCCGGAGAGATCAGTTTAGTGGAGCCAAGAGGTAGATTGGTGACGGCTCTAATGACCTGTTCAAACTGCGATGTCGCACAGGCCTCAACAGTAAAGTGTCCGGAATTATGTGGTCTTGGAGCAATTTCGTTGACTAAAATCTTTCCGCTCTTGGTTAAAAACAGCTCAACGCCAAAGATACCAACACCGTCAAGAACTTTAATAGATCGTACAGATATGTCGATCACTTTTTCTTCAATCTCCTTAGAGATTTTAGCCGGACCCATGACAATATCACAAATGTTGGTTCTATCGTCAAAGAGCATCTCTACGACAGGATAACATTTGATTTCGCCCTCTATGTTTCTGGCAACGATAACGGCCAGTTCTTTGTCTATATCTACGAGTTCCTCAATAAAAGAGTCAGCTTCAATACAATCTTTAACGGATTCAGCCGTTTTGAGCATAAGTACGCCCTTGCCGTCATAACCTTCCATTTTTGTTTTTTGGATAACGGGGAACCCAAAGTCGGCTAAATCTTCTTTTGTTTTTACATTTTTATATTTAGGTACGGGAATACCCTTTTCATCTAAAAGTTTTTTTTGCTCATACTTATTTTGAATGAGTTCCATCACGTAGGGAGAGGGGTGAATAGTGTGTCCACTATCAAAGAGCTTTTTTAAAATAGAGGTATCGACATGTTCGGTTTCAAAGGTTGTTACATGAGTCTCCTGAACAAGTTGTTCAAGTTTTTCTTTATCATGGAATCCTCCCATGATGTGTTTATCTGAAACCTGAGCCGCAGGACAGTTAAAGGTTGGATCCAAGATTGTCACGTGAAAGCCCATTTTTTTGGCTTTTTGGGACATTATCTTGCCTAATTGTCCCCCACCGATAATGCCAAGTTTTAAATTAGAATAGTTGAAGTTTTTATCCATGTTTTCTCTTTATATGTGTGTACAGAATTCTAACCTAATTCATTTGTTAACTATATAAATACTCAAAGATTTAAGAACAAGCCTATTGCGATTTTTTAAAAACAACTAAAAGCAGTATAAGCACTACCTTTAACAGGGTGTTCTCAGTTAATACTTCCTGAATACTGAAGATTTATCTTTTCCCTTCTTTGCTTTTCGCCCAGTAACAACATAACGTCACTAAGCATGCATTTGCCACCATATTTTTCTAAAAACTTCCTTATATCTATCTCCATATCTTCAAACTGGTGCGATTCACAGACCGTAAAAACATAATTGTTGCTAAAGATATCACTTACGTCATCAGCCGTTCTCAGTCCGTGCCCTCCCGCTCCTTCGATATCTTTAATAACGGTATAACCATGAATGTCATGGTTTTTAAAGAGTTCTATCAGTCTATTAACATATACGGCTTCGATGATTAGTTCAACTTTTTTCATATTTTTCATAATGCTAACCCCATAGTGAATTTATTATAAAGTAGTATAGCGGTATTCCCAATGAAATATTAAAAGGAAATGTAACTGCTAAGCTTAAAGGCAGATAGATGCCCGGATTTGCTTGCGGAACAGATAAACGCATAGCTGCCGGAACTGCAATATAGGATGCACTTGCACTTAAAAGTGCTAAAAGAAAAGCATCCCCTTTTGAAATATCCAGGACATACGAAAAACCTGTTGCAACCAATGCATTGACCATTGGCATAATCAGTGCAAAAGCGATCAAGAAAAACCCGACTTTTTTCAGTTCATGAATCTTTCTAGCCGCAACCAGCCCCATATCCAAAAGGAAAAATGCAAGAAAACCTTTAAACAGTGTTCCAAAAAGTGGCTCCATAGAATGCCAACCTTTCTCTCCCGTTAAGATTCCGATGATGAGTGCTCCAACCAATAGAAATACGGAAGGGTTCAAAAAGGCTTCTCTTAAGATCTCTTTCCAGTCCGTCTTCTCTTCTTCACCATCAGAGCTTTTTACAAACAGCGCCGCAAAGACCAAGCCAATTACTATAGCAGGAGACTCCATAAGTGCCATCGAAGCCACCATAAAGCCACCATATTCTATGCCTATTGTCTGCAGGTAGGTGATTCCCGTAATAAAGGTCACTGCGCTAATAGAACCAAAGGTGGCTGCAATGGCTATAGCGTTGTAAACATCAACCTTTGTTCTTAAAATAAAGAAACTATATATAGGAACAAGCATAGACATAAGCACGGCAATCAGCAGGGCTTCAAATATATAAAGGTCCAATCCGCTTTGAGACAACTCATATCCACCGTGTAAACCGATTGCTATAAGCAAGTACAAAGAGAACAGCTTAGGTAAAGGCTGTGGTATGGATAAGTCTGATTTTAAGAAAACAGCAAGCATTCCTAAAAAAAAGAATAAGACTGGTGGATTCAACATATTCTGTAATATTAGATCAATATTCATCTTTTATAACTCCTTAATGTAAAATGACAGCGCATATTAGCAAATAATCAAAAAATCATTCTTTATAGTTCGCTCTTCTATATATATTTAATAGATTTATAATATTTCATAAAAAGGAGACACTATAAAAGTATAAATACCGCTTTGAATTCTACTATATATTTATTTTTTCTTTCTAGTCTTTGAGACCCTACTTTTATTTGCCTTATATTTATGGTTTTTTAACTTATCTATAACTTTGAAAGAGAGTTCATGTATTTCACTTATTTTACATCTGTCATCTTGATAAAAATGTTCTCTATTGCCTTCAAACTTTCCTATAAGTTCTAAAAAATCCATTTCACCCAAAAATGGGTAAATGTGCGTGGGCCTCTCTTCTCCAAGTATCCATTCAGCCAGTACACTGATAACTAAAAACACAGGAAGGTAGACGAATTTTCCATCAAAATGGCTTCTTACCTTTTGCGCCATGATGTCATAGTAGTCCATAAGGGGCTCTTCTTTTTTAACCAGGGCTTTTAGCTCCGGATGATGCTTTGCACCTTGAACCAGATTTATAAGATAATCCACGTTAACAACGCACGCTTGAAGCTTCGACAAAAACTCTCTCAATGTGTTATATACATAGATGGATTCTTCGTCAGTTTCAGATGTCGTTTCCATATTAACTTCATCGAGTTGCGCAAAATATCTCTCCAGAGCTGTTCTTGCAAAAACCAACAAAGCTTCAGTCTTCACATCTCGCAGCAAAGAGGGCTTGATTCTCTTTGTGCAATTATTGTTGATAAAACTATTCATTGGAATCGCAGTCATTTTAACTCCTGGTTGTAAGTTTATGCTCTTTGATCTTTTTAATCATATTGGATAAAAATGAAATTTTCTTCTCTTCATCTTCCAGGGACGATTTCGCATTCAGGTTAAAAGCTTCCATCTGTGCATCAAGAAAACCTGTATTGAACTTACCCTCTTTAAAGTCTACATTCCTTGCTATTTCTCTATGCAGTGAGATATTAGTTTTAACGCCATCTATGTTGTACTCATCCAAGGCGCGTTTTGCTTTTTTAACCGCACCTTCCCAGTCAAGCGCCCATACAATAAGCTTACCCATCATAGAGTCGTAGCTTGAGGGAATCTCATATCCCTCATACATACTCGAGTCTATCCTTACACCTGGTCCACCAGGTGTAAGATAGTTTTTGATAGTTCCACCTGAAGGCATAAAGTTGTTTTGCGGGTCTTCCGAATTGATTCTAAATTCGATCGCATATCCACGAAACTTTATCTCTTCTTGTAAAAAATGCAGTTTGTCGCCACCGGCAATTTCAATCATTCTTTGAATAATATCAACACCTGAGATGACCTCAGTAACCGGATGTTCAACTTGAACCCTTGTATTCATCTCGATAAAGTATATATTATCATCTTCATCAACTAAAAATTCTACTGTTCCAACACTCTCGTAGCCCAGTTTAAACATCGCTTTTGTTGAAACTCTGTACAGCTCTTTTCTTACGGCATCATTCAGTCTCGGAGACGGAGCAATCTCAATCACCTTTTGGTGTCGTCTCTGTATTGAGCAGTCTCTCTCACCCAAATGAACAACATTTCCATAACTGTCTGCAATGACCTGTACTTCTATATGCCTAGGGTTTTCAACATATTTTTCTATAAAGACCTCACCTTTACCAAAATACTTTATAGATTCGTTCGTTGCAGAATCAAACATACTAGAAAACTCTTTAGCCTTTTTGACGATTCTCATGCCTCTTCCGCCACCGCCAAAAGCAGCTTTGATGATCACGGGAAAGCCGATCTCATTTGCAATCTTTTCGCCCTCTGCTTTATTGATAACGGGTGTGTCCGTGCCTTCTAAAACAGGCACACCGATCTCTTTCATAGCAACTTTTGATGCCATCTTGTCACCAAAGAGCTCAATATGTTCAGGCTTTGGCCCAATAAAAATCATACCGTTGTCTTTACAGGCCGCAGCAAACTCGGCACTTTCAGACAAGAAGCCGTAACCAGGATGTATAGCATCACAACCTGCTTTTTTTGCTATGGATATAATAACGTCGTAATCCAAGTACACTTGAACAGGGTTACCCATAATCGGATAGCATTCGTCAGCTTTTCTTACCCAGACTCCATCAATATCTGCTTCAGAAAAAACCACGACACTTTTGACTTCAAGCTCTTTACATGCACGAATAATTCGTAAAGCTATTTCACCTCTGTTTGCAATTAGTACTTTTGATATTTTTTTCACTTCATGCTCCAAGTAATTTTAGTTAAGAGAATTTTAGTCTCTTTAAAAAAATAATTCTTCACTACTTTTGCACGATATATTATCTATTATTGTTATAAATATTTACTTTTTTTGATATAATAAGCTCTATGAAAAGAAAAACACTTAATAAAAAAACAAAAATATCGAACGATATACTCTTTTATATATACACGAACATAGAAGTGGATATCAATATGGATGAACTTGCCCAGAGTTTTGACATCAGCAAGTTTTATATGCACAAGATATTTAAAGAGGTTTTCGGCCGAAACATATATGAGAGTATCAAGTCTATACGGCTTCAAAAAGCGTCAACACTTCTTTTAACCAATAGATACTCCACCATTACGGAGATAGCCTCATTATGTGGATATAGCTCACAAACATCATTCATACGCGTATTTAAAGAGCGTTTTCTTATGACTCCAACCCAATGGAGAAAAGGCGGATATACAAGATATTCAAAAACTATAATAGAGGAGTCGCCCAAGACAAAAGAGTCAAATGCCAAGTTTGATGATCTCGAGCCTACCATTGTAAAAATGCCGCAAATGGAAGCTTACTATATCAGACACAGAGGGTATAACGATCAGATCAAGCAGGTATGGCAAAAGATTCAGACATGGGCCTACAGTAACAATATAGAGAACTATAAACATATTGCCCTCTTTCATGACAATCCTACGATAACACATTTAGATGAGTGCCAATATGTTGCGTGTATACAGGTCGATAATGAGGACATACCGGAAAATGAACGACTACCAAAATTTAAGATATCCGGTGGCACCTTTGCTAAGTTTGATTTAAAGGGGACAGATGGTGACTTTCTAAGGTTCATGCATTGGCTCTATAATGAATGGCTGCCCAATAGTGAATATGAGACAACGACGAAACCACCCTATGCAATTTATGAAAAAAACAAATATCTATCTGTTGATAATAATTTTGATTTGAGCTTTTATCTATCTATCAAGTTTTAAGTCGCATCAAAAAAAGCCAATGCTGGCTGTTTAATTCTTACGGCAGGTCTAAAGAGATAGAGAGAAAGTTCTAAGACAATGCTTTTTAGACCTCTTTAATAACACTTGCTCTACAATGAAGATAAGCAGCTGATCTATAAAGGATGAAAATTGGGAAGTAAGCGAGACATGATTGCCAGTGATATCGATAATTACGACGAAATAGAGACAAATGTACATTATGACAGACGAAAAAAAATCACCTCTCATAAAACTGAAGAAAAACGGCATAATAAAGACAGTAAAAACAGACGCGTACCTGTATGGGTCAAAACAGAGGTACTTGAGTATGAAAAAGAGTTAAAAAAACTCCAGATCGAGCTTTTGAAGATGCAAAACCATATCAAAGATAAAGGACTTAAGGTCATGATGATCTTTGAAGGCCGAGATGCGGCAGGCAAAGGCGGTACCATCAAGCGCATTACCGAACATCTTAATCCGCGCGGTGCCCGGGTCGTTGCTCTGGACAAGCCTTCTGACATCGAAAAGACGCAGTGGTATTTTCAACGCTACACCCAGTATCTTCCTGCAGCCGGAGAGATTGTACTCTTTGACAGAAGCTGGTACAACCGCGCAGGTGTCGAACCAGTTATGAATTTTTGTACACAAGAAGAGCATAAGGAGTTCTTGCATGAAGTGCCCGAGTTTGAACGGATGCTTGCCAACTCGGATATCATCATCTTCAAGTTCTACTTTTCCGTATCCAAAACCGAACAGGCCAAACGCTTTAACAAGCGCAAGACCGATCCGCTCAAACAGTATAAACTTTCACCTGTTGATGAAAAGTCCCAGGGAATGTGGGATAAATATACGATAGCAAAGTATTCGATGCTACTGGCTTCGCATACCACACATTCACCATGGACAATTATACGATCAGACGACAAAAAAAGAGCCCGTATCAACGCTATCAAGCATATTTTAGCTCAAGTACAGTATCCTAATAAAATAAAAAATAAGCATCTTTGCACAGATAAAGAGATTTTGATACTCGGTGAAGAAGAGATCAAGATTATGGAGAGTAGCATGTCTTTAAAAAAGTATGAAAATGAGAAAGGATAAAAAATGAAAAAAGCTGTTTTGATACTGTTCATCGCACTTGCGTTGGGAGCAGGCTTCAGCGGTTGTGAACGTAATGACTACCAACATCCGCTGCACCGAAACAACTAAGTCCTAAAAGGCTTTAGTTGCTCTTCTAACAAGCCGACCGATACAGTTGTATACAGTGAAAAGCTTATACGAAGGAGAGAATCTCTTTTTCAATATCTTCTTTGTCAATAATAGTTGACTGTGTCACCTCTTTAGAGAAAAGCGCATTAATCATGGATGGAATCTCAACCTTCGCTTCAACTGCTATTGATTTCAGTGCATCAATATCATGCGTATCAACCTCACCGGTCAATGCGTTGGCAATGGTTGGAGAGAACTTTGTCCACTCTGCCGTTGAGTATGCAATGGTCTTAATATTTTCTGTAGCACAGGTCTCATGCGCCTTGAAACATGTCGCAGTATGAGGATCCATTAGATAACCGTTTTCAAAGGCTTTTTTGATATAGCTCTTACCTTCATCCCCCTTACAGAAGTCTGCTGAGAAAACACTTTGTAAGGTATAGAGTTCATCAGAGCTTAACTCATAGGCCTTTGTCTCTTGAAGACTTGTCATCAACTCTTTAGTACGCGCAGAGCCAAACATATCAAATAAGACACGTTCAACATTGGATGATTTCAAAATATCCATGGCCGGAGATGTTGTTGAGACAACAGATGCATCTCTCAAGTCATACTTACCCTCATTGATAAGGCGGGTTAGGACGTTGTTCTCATTTGAGGCGATAATAATCTTTTCAACCGGCAAGCCCATCTTCATTGCGTAATACCCACCCAGAGCATTACCAAAGTTTCCACTTGGGACGTTTAGATAAACCTTTTCACCCATCTTGACCTCACCTTGACGGACCAGTTCAAGGTAGGAGTGAATATGATATATGATCTGGAAAATGATACGGCCAAAGTTAACCGAATTTGCAGCCGATAAAGAGATATTGTCCTTTTGCAACTGCGCTTTAAAGCTATCTGAGTCCAAGAGTGTTTTAAGTGCATTTTGAGCATCATCAAAATCACCCTTGATGCCAATCACCTTAAGATTATCAGCATTTTCCGTGACCATCTGAAGGCGCTGTACATCCGAAGTCCCTCCGTCAGGATATAAACATGCCACCTGTATGTTTGAACGATTTTTAAATGTCTCTAAAGCAGCTGGGCCGGTATCTCCGCTTGTCGCAGCAAGGATAAGATATTTCTTGTTTCTTTTTTGTGCAATAGAAGAGAGAACAAGGCCAAAGGGCTGAAGTGCCATATCTTTAAAAGCACGGGTTGGGCCATGATAGAGTTCGCTTACATAGAGGTTGTCTTGAACTTTTACCACGGGCACAGGGTTAGAGGCGTCATCAAAGTCATCATATAGGTCCAGCGCCTCATATAAAACATCCTTATCAATGTCGATCCCAAAACTACATAGCATATCCATGGCCATAAGCTTATAACTAGAATCCAAATGCTTTTCTAAAAAGACTTGCCCAAGATCAGGCAGCTTCAAGGGAACATAAAGCCCTCCAAAAGAAGCGATCGGACTTAAAATTGCTTCTGAGAATTTAACATTATAGGGTCGAGTTCCATCATTACCACGTGTTTCAATAAAGTTCATATCTGTCCATCTAAGGGGCAAGCTTATCTACCCCGGGTATTTTTGTGAAATTATAGCGTAAGTTAGAAAGGGAATAAAAGGGAGTTAACTCCAGGAGCAAAATAGTCTGCTCTTAAGATTTAGTGATCCAGATATTTTTCTTTGGCACTTTTGTTTAGACCCGTCAGCTCTCTAGCCACATTATGCATAAGCATTTTTGCCTTATAATCATCTTCCACACTGGAGAAAACACCTGTCTTCATCATTAAGGAATAGAAAGAGTTATAATTAAACGCTTCCACGATCAAGAGCCAGTTCAATGTTTTCATATAAGGGTCATATGACGAACCCTTAAATGTTTCAAGAACAGGATACGTCGCTAAAACATCTCTTTTAGCCCCCATAGAGTAAGGGATATAAACCAGCATAGAAAAGATTATAAGTTTAGCAGCAAGCTTTGCAATAAACATCTTGACCGATGTGTCACGATGAAAGGCTAAGAATATAATCAAAACAAGCACAGAAACGATATTTAAAAGACCCGCGACCAATGACATAAAGATGGCAAAGGGAGGGATATAAAGCATCTTAATAGCCGTATCACCATATTCAGCCAATTTGATATCAAAGTCTTCTTCTTCAGGGAAGGCTTGATCATAATACTTTGAACGCAGCATCGGCTTATACAGACGCTCATAAAAACCGGTCAAGTCACCTTCGAGGATCATTTGGTACATTATGTTTCCATACTTTTTGTCTTTATACTGTAACATAATCTCTTTTTTATATTGTGATGCAAACTGCTCAAAAGTAAGACCAAGGCGTATATTTTTGATACCTGTTTTACTGGCAAACTCTTTTTGCAGTTTCTTTTTTTGCACCTGAAAGTTTGCATCCACTGTTTTCATATAGCCCGCTATATATTCTTGTTTGGAGTAATTAAAACTGCGTTTAACATTGATCCCCTCTTTGCGAAGTTGAGAAACAACCTTTTGCCGGATACTTGGATGTTTAAAAAACTGCTTTTGGGTCAGATTCAAAGGGAGGTTGTCATGGTCACTGTTCCATTTGGCCAAGGTCTCTTCTTCTATCACCTTAGCCACCATTCGTGTGGCCGGGCAGACGCCACCCTCACACCACCGTTTAGGATCTATGTCGTGTCCAAAATATTTTTGCATGATATTTTCATACTCTTTTTTACCGATGATAGAGCCGTCCTTGACAAAATATGTTATCAGATCCCTGTTTAACTCGGCAGATTGATCCAGGTTAGTATTTAGGATATTGGTGTATTGACGAACATTTATCCTGTATTTTGTATATTGCCGCTTTAAGGCTTTTGTGAATTTTTTATACTTCTCGTCCAACTGCTCCTTGGAATCAATACGTGAGAATTTCTGATTGACTTCAGTAATACCGTCACTGTAGAGATCCCAATCTTCTTGGATACGAAGAGCCATATCTTCAAAACGGTACCGCGCTTCATTATAATCTTCTTGAAAATATTTATGGATATAGATATCAAAGAAGCTCTCCTTGCCCCGTGATACAAACTTTTTGATAAGGTCCTTGTCGATCTGGGTCAATAAAAACAGATTGGAGATCATCACCTTGTCGTAAATAGAGAGATTATCAAGGTTTTCTTTTGGTATAAAAGAGGAATAGCCAAGCTTTCCCGTAAGCATTCCATATTTAAAAAGTTCTATATAATACGACTCATACCGCTTGTCTTTGTTTTGCTTTACAATTTCAAAAACGGCTCGGTTTAAACCCTTGTGAATACCAAAATACGTTGCAAACGTCAACATGACTACAACGATAATCATAACGCCTTGATGAAACTCAAAAAACTTCTTAACCACAAGATAGTACATCGGTAGAAGCAAGAGGGTTATACCGACCGAACTGATACGGTTACCAAAACGTTCCAGTTTTGACAAAAGGTCCTGATCAACGTGCGTAGAGGTAACGACATCGATCACAAAACCATTATAATAAGACTCAAACCCAAGATAGATCAATTTGGCCATAATCAGGGCCACAATAAAATAAAACCCCATCTTAGGAAATTGAATGGACTTCATTACAGACCTTCACTAAAATCGATAAATTTCTCATGTTCAGGAAGCTGTGTTGTTGTCTTTAGGTTGCGGTGTGACTTTTTAACATCGATCTTATGTTCTTTAACCTTGATCTTGCCCCTGCTGTCAAACTCCGCTTCTTCGTTGAAGATGTAAATTTTATACTCTCCCGTAACTGTCTTGTATTTACCTGTTTGATAGATCTCTTGTGTATGGGATACTGCATAATGCATATCAGCGTCATCAGGAAGATAAAGCACTGAGGTCTTAGGAAGATTAAAGTCTGAGCGCTTCTCGCGTAGACGCTTAAACAGTTCGGAGTTTAACAAGGCAATAGTCTTTAGCAACTCTTCGTTGGATGTCGACGAGTCGCGTTCACTAAGAACAGGAGCTACGATATCATACACATAATCAGCATCAATGACTTCCACTTCTATGCGTCCGTCAAAGGAAGCTATGACATCATTTTCATTTACTACGGTATCCTCAGGAGAATAGACACTGCGTGTTTTAAGAACAAACCCATCAGCTTGCGTATTGTGAAAACCTTCTATAGAGACAGCATCTTCATCAAGTTCACCTGTGTATAAAGGTGTCTTTTGTGCATCAAAGAACAGTATTTCGAATTTTCTGATATTTGAACTCATTGAGTTCCCATTGACCACAAAACCACTTCTTTTAAGGTGAATTTTTTTGATGATATAGGGCTTGTCAAACTTGTATTCGATAAAAGGAAGTTCGCTCTCTTCAAAAACAAATTCTTCGTTGAAAGACTTCCCTTTAAGTTCATTCATATGCGAAAGGCCTATCTTGGGTGATATTTTTTTATAAGCTTTTCTCAACACCTCTTTTTCAATCGGCAAAGACTGCTTAAACAAAACGATTTCAGGCGCTACCGTTACAGGATCAATCTTTGGAACTTCAGGCTCTTTTTCCCCGCATCCGGTGATCAAGACCATTAAGGCTATCATTATATATTTTCGTTTCATCTGTCTTCTTTTTATAATTGGTATCTTAGGATAATCAATAATAACTAATGCTTAGGTAATACATCTCTATATTATGCCGTATTTTTGATATTTTTCTTTTTTTTCACATATAAGCTATCTTTATAGACTTAGCGAAGTGCTTTTAAAAGCCAAGATCGGTATTCAGGTGAAGCCTCAGTGATAGAAATAGCTATGATTTCGGGAAGCTCGTATGGATGAAGTTCTTTCAGCCTTGTCTCCAGGGCTTTATAATGCGTCGGGGCTGTTTTAATAAAAAGTAACACTTCATCATCTTCACAAAACTCACCCTCATAGATGTAATATGATCTAACTTTTGGTATTTGATTGACGCAGGCGCACAATGCTTCCGTGACAAGAGTACGGGACATCTCTTTTGCCACATCTTCATTAGGAACAGTGCAAAAGACTATCATAAAGTGATCTGTGTCCCTATACCCTCGGAAGTAAAAAGTTCTAAGAGCATGGAATGTTCAACTCTCCCATCTATGATATGTGCCTTTTGAACGCCTCCTTCTATCGCTTCCAAACAGGCATCGACCTTGGGCACCATACCACCGTTGATAGTACCATCGGCCTTCAATGCTTCAACCTGTGCTTCACTTAACGTAGAAAGAAGCTGTTTATCCTTGTTCAATACACCCGGAGTATCTGTCAAAAAGATAACCTTATTCGCACCGATAGCTTTTGCCACCTGTGAAGCTGCAAGATCAGCATTGATGTTGTATCCCGGATGTCCCATCGAACCACCCGCTGCAATAGGTGCGATAACAGGTACAAACTTCTCATTAATAAGATTATGGACCACTTCCGCCTTAACATCCGTTATTGTCCCTGTCAACCCCCATTTGGCATGCTCTTTCGGTTCAGCCATAATAAAATGCGCATCTTTCCCACTAACACCGATGGCCTTTGCGCTATGGGCATTTAAAAGTGAAACGATACCGCTGTTTATCTCTCCGCTAAGAATCATCTCGACAATGCGCATCACCTCAGGTGTTGTCACACGTTGACCGTCTATAAACTCCGTTTGAATATTAAGTTTATCTAGCATGTCGGTGATCTTTTTTCCGCCGCCGTGAACGATAACCGGCTTGATTCCTACTAGGTACAGGAGCAAGACATCTTGGGCAAAACTTTCGATAAGTTTTGGATCAGTCTGTGCGGAGCCACCATATTTTATAACGACAATCTCTTTGTTGAACTCTTTAATAAATGGAAGTGCGTCAAGGAGTGTTTTTACTTTTTCAATTTTTGCTTGCATAATCATCTTTTTTATTTGAATGTAGAAATTTTAGCATATTCTTTCACACTTTGATGCACCTCTTTATTAACCTCAAGTTCCAGCTCTAAAAAAGAGAGAGGAAGTTCGAAGTTTTGCATCTTCACCGCATCTTTTCGTGTCACCAATAGAGTCTGCGCACCTGTTCTTTTCAAGATTCCTTTGAGTTCATCTTCATCAAAGGGGTAATGATCAGGAAAATAGACCTTTTCAATTACCTCGTCATTTAAATATGTATCGAGTCTGTAGGGCTTTGAAATTGCGGTCACCAGTACCATCTTCGCACTGGGATTAGATATGTCCACCCTCCTTTGAAAGTCGATGCCCTCTTCAACGCTAAGTGCTTGTTTTCCTTTCCACAGACGTTCCCTAAAAGGACCTGAAGGAAGACAGAAGGAATTTTTTTGCACAGAGATGATAAGCAGATCCAGCTTCTTAATATGATGCTTGCTGTAAGCATCATCAAGAAAAACGATCTGCGCACCTATAGCCTTTGCTTTTAAAATACCCTTTTCTCTGTTTTCAGCGACAATGACGATGGCTTGAGGCAAAAGTGTCGCATACAACATCGCCTCATCGCCGCTGGTTTGCACATCACAAAGTATCTCCTTGCCGTTTGAGACAAGTTGCATACCTGTGGATTCACGGCCATATCCGCGCAAAACAATGGCCACATTATCATAAGGCCTTGCCAAAGCAACCGTTAGCGGCGTCTTTCCACTGCCGCCGACTATGAGGTTGCCTATACTGATGACGGGCAGACCAAAGTCTTTGAGCAGGGCTGTTTTAAACTTATACCAAACAATAAAACAGTAGAGCAGAGATAGGGGAAAGAGAAGAAATGATACAAATTTTTCAAAGATACCGGGTGAAAATAGATATTTTTCACCCCAAAAGATAAGCGCTTTTTTCAAGAGAGAATATTAAATCCAGTGTTTTGTAATATTGATTATGGTATCACATACATAATCGACTTCCGCATCACTCATATCCGCATAAATCGGTATGGAAAGTACCTGCTGAAAGTTACGCAAGGCAACAGGGAAATCATTAACGCGAAGTGAATATTTGCTCTTGTAATAGCTTAAGAGATGAAGAGGAATATAGTGCAATCCTGTCTCAATCCCATTATCCAAAAGTTCCCGGGCAAAAGAGTCACGGTTTTTTCTCACCTTAATAATATAGAGTGAAAAAATATGATCGTTAATCACTTCAGGAAGAGTGATATGCGCAGCACCGGACAGTTTTTTTGTATATCGAACCGCTATCTCTTTCTGACGCGAAATCACGGCATCTTGTTTTGAAAGTTGACCAAGGATATATGCCGCATCCAGCTCACTCATATCATACTTGCTACCGATATCAACAACATCATAGATATAAGAGAGATTTTCATCCGGCGTCACCATAGCATGATTTCGCAAAAGTTGAGCACGTTCAAGCAAGTCTTCATCATCAGTTACCATCATGCCGCCATTACATATACTGCCCTTAAGATGCGGATTAAAGCTGAAGGTCGTTATATCAGCTCCCGTAGCACCGATCTTTTCGCCATTATAGCTTCCACCAAGGACTTCACTCGCATCTTCGACAATACGAATATTGTAAATCTTGGCAATATTATACAGTCGCTCCAGATCCATAGGATGACCTGCGATATGACTCACTATCACGGCCTTTAGTTTTTTAGATTGGTTGTCTGAGAGAATCGTTTCTAGTTTATCAAGGTTAATACTATAACTTTCCTCTTCCGCATCCACAAAGATAGGTTCTGCATCAAAGTGACGGACAACTTCAGGTACGGCAGGATATGCATTGACCGAACATAAGACCTTGTCCCCGCGTTTTAGATTGATTGCCAACATCGCAAGGTGTAGTGCAGAGGTCCCGTCAGAGGTTGCAACAGCATGCTCTGCGCCCGTATATTTGACAAAGGCTTTTTCAAGCTCTTCAACCTTGTTCGTCTTACCACCTAGAACTTCCTCAAGATGAGATTTCTCTTTATTATCGATACTTGGTCGATAGAACGGTATTGTTTTTGCCATACGTAATCCTTTCTTTAAAAAAAATTTCTTAAAAAGTCACTCTGAAAACCCACTCAGTAGATTTAATAGAACGCCTTTTACAGACCAACATCACGTGGATAGTTGAAATCATGATTGATCGATCGACTTGAGAGTTTGGCGATAAGTGGCATACGCCTTTTAAATTGGTTTTGATAGATACGTTTGATCACCATTTTCACCAACTCCTCCTCAAAGCCTTCTGCTAAAAGCTCAGCTTCCGTTGAGCGCTCTTCAATATACTTTTTAAGAACAGCATCAAGCTCCGCATAGGTATAACCTAACTCATTCTCATCACTCTGCCCTTCCCATAGATCCGCTGAAGGAGCTTTATTGATGATACTATCGGGTACGCCAAGATAGCGCGCCAACTCAAAAACCTCTGTTTTATATAAATCACCTATAGGGTTAAGCGCTGAGGCCAAGTCGCCAAAAAGCGTTCCATAACCAAGCATCAGCTCGCTCTTGTTGCTTGTGCCCAGTACAAGAGCATTTTCCCTCGCTGAGATATCATAAAGGTTGATCATTCGAAAACGGGCAGATAAGTTTCCCACACGTAAAGGGGTTAGCCCCTCTATATCATAGGCCCTTAAAAGTTCAGATATATCTCTTGTCTCATTCTTGATACCAAACTTAACACAAAGTTCATCTGCATCATCCAGTGAACTCTTCGAAGAGAACTGCGAGGGCATCTTTACGCTCAACACCCTCTCACCAAAAGCCTTATGTGCCAAAACAGCGACAACAGCTGAATCTAAGCCGCCGCTTAAGCCGATAACAACGTTTTTCAAACCGGTTTTTTCTACTTCATCTTTTAAAAAAGCGGTCAAATAACTTGAAATCTGTGAAAACTTACTCATTTCGTTCCTAAATTACAGTTTAAGTGAAATCATTATATCTAATTTTATTTATTAATCTACTATCAAATACATTAATATTAAAACATAAAAAATATTTAATAGTACACGCTGATCAGAGATGTTATACTACTCATCATAACTTGGGAGAGATATGCAGGACCTACTGACAATGATAAGCTTGGCCAAAGAAGATCAAAAAGATCTTTTTTACAACACTTCCGGCTCTAAACAAGCCTACCAGCTCGGTATTAAACATATCAGTTCGGCAGAATTCCTTGGCTTTGCTGATATCTTGCCAGATGGCGACTTACGGGTGAAAAAAGATTTTTTATTAATTGACTTTGAAGAGAACAAAGTAGTAGAAATTTTGAAAAATATGAAAATAACACCCGTAGCACTGCAGAGCTTTTAAACCGCCTAGTTGCATTTTACATCTGTGTTCATGCGTCTTAATTCCTCACAAGAAAACCCGGCCTCTTGACGGGCTTGCACATTCAGATCTTTTTTTCGCGGAAAGCTTCCTGGATAATAATTTTCGATGATATCGAAATATACATCATAATCAATCTTCTCTAGATCACATGCATACTTGAACCAAACATCTCCCTTGTAGACATGATCACGCTCTTCTTCCAGGATGATCTCTAAGACATCTGCAATCTTTACGGCCTTGCTATCGCCTGTAAGACTCTGCATCTTTGTTATCATCATGGGCGTTGCATCAAGACCATTTGCTTCAAGATACCTCGGCACGACTGCCATACGTTCATGCAAGAGCTGCGTCTTGCATGAAGCATCAAAGAGCAGGTTATGTACGGGAAGCTGTCCGTAAAAAGAGTCGACTTCACGCAAAAGTACCTCCAACATCTCAAAATGCCTAACCTCATCATGAGCAACGCTGAGCCAGTCATCATAAAACTTCTCAGGCAGATTCTTAAACCTGTAAGCCGCATCAAGAGCTAGGTCGATAGCCGAGTATTCTATATGCGCAATCGCGTGTAAAAATATCGCTTTGCCCCTGTCGGTACTCAGTTTTCTACGTTTCAACACAATCGCAGCAGAGACCAGTTCACAATATCCGCTATACGAAGGCTTCTTAAATACAAGTGCATCATAAGTGTGATCAAAGTCAACCTTTCCCTCTTGATACACAGTATAAAAGTCTTTAAAGGCCTTACATTTTTCCGAAGGCTTTTGTATCATCAAAAGTCTTTCCAAGCTTGCAAAAAATTCCATAAACATATTATGCTGGGTTTTTGCTATATCCAAGGTTAGTAACCTTGTGTTTTTTAATCATAAGCAAAACAATGAGCGACACATCCGAAGTGAAGGTTACGATAAAACGTATATCTCACAGCGTAAGGAGTTTAGTAAAGAAGCTTATTTCTACATGATGTAAGAATGCATTTTGCATACAACTTTGAACTCGTTTATATCCTATAAGAAGAGATAGATTATGCATGACAGTCCACATTCTACAGAAGAAGAACAGTGGGTCATTTGGAATGGCTCTTACGGTATCGTTGACACGGTAACGATAAGCCGGATCGAAATCCATATGAACCGTAGAAATGCCTGGCTAGATGACCCTTACGATATGGTAGGACCGATAAATCTTGACGAACTTGAAACAAGTGGTTGTATTAACTTTGCTGCCTGTTTCGTAATGTCGCGCCGACAATGGAAAGAGCGTCAAGTAGAATTACGTCGGGAAGCTTACGAGAGACGACGTGAATCTCAAGAGAGACTCTTTGAAGATCTTGCTCGGTTCAATAAACGCCGCAGTCAACGTTCAATGCATTTTCAGCAATTTAGCCAAAAGCAATATCGAGAGTTGTTAGATCTGCCGACCGACGGAAAACTAAGTTCACTCCAGATTAAAGCTGCTTACAGGAAGCTTGCCAAGAAGGCACATCCTGACGTCGGTGGCAGCCATCAACAGTTTCTTCGAATTACACAGGCACGTGATGCTCTGCTCGAATTCACTTCATAGGCAATGATAATTAAAAAGAGACTCTCTTAACAGTCTTGTTAGTGAAGTCCCTTGCACTCAGATGGAGAAGTAGAGTATTTAATATACGGTAATGAAGCAAAGAGTATATCTCCGCAGCCGATATAAACTCTACCCTTTAGATATCTATTTTAAGCTCTTTAATATAGCATCGGCAACACGAAAAGAGTTGGCATATATCGTCCAGGTAAAAGGGACCGAACCGCCCGTAGGCATAAAGCTTCCATCCGTGACGTAGAGGTTTTCAACCTCATGAGCACGACAGTTTTTATCCAAAACGGATGCAGACGGGTCATCTCCAAAACGGCATCCCCCTGCTTGAAGGTTTTGTGGCGGTGCAGAAGATATAGAAGAAGATATCTCTTTCGCACCCATCTCTTTAAGGAGGGTTTCCGCCTGTACTGCCAAAAGTTCTCCAATGCGCATGTCCTGCTGGTGTGTTCCTATGCGCACCTTCGCAACGGGCACTCCCCATTTATCTTTGACTTCTTTGTCCAAAGATACAAAACACTCATCTGTCGGTGTCCAGTCACAAAAGATCTCAAAGGTAAAGACGCGTCTTTGCTTAAAATGATACAGTAGACGCTTTTTAAGCGTATCACCCCAGACCAGATCCCCGTCATACATAGCTCTTTTTGCGCGGGATACAGCGTTGGGATGTTCAAAAAGAAAGTCTATTGTCCCGCCCTTTTCTTTTTTGTCTTTATCTGTGACTTCATACCAGTCTTGTAAGGAGCGGTTAACAAATGGACCTATCGCCTTAAGCGCCTGAGCATCTTTGTCTTTCATGTCATCATAATAAAAGGCACCTGTCCCGCTTCCACCCGATGAGAAAACAAGGTTTTTTCCCACCTGACCTGAATTGTTGGCCAAACCGTAGGGAAACTCGACATTACTTGAGTTTAAAAGTAACCGGGACGACTCTATGGCTTGAGCCGCAAGTACGAAGATATCTGCTTTTACGTGATAGACCTTGCCCTCTTTATCGACATACTCCGCAGAAACCACCTTTGCATTTTCACTCACTAACTTTCGTACATAAGAGTCCGCCAGGATAGTAAGGTTCTTTGTCTTGAGCGCCTTATGCAAAAGCGCCTCTCTGGAACTTCCTTTTGCTCCGCTTGCACATCCGTAACTCCCGCAGTAACCCGCATACTCACATCCGCCCCTATCACCGACTGCATTGGGAAGTACAGCTCTTGGCGTCGGGATCGAATACAGACCACGCTTTTTACATGAGGCATCAAACCATGATGAGATAGGGTGTTCATTGGTAGGTGGATAAGGGAAATCTTCAGTTGAACGCGGTTCCAAGAAAGGATGTTGTACTGCCTTGCCCGAGACACCAACAATGGCTTCCACCTTGGTATAATAAGGTTCCATCTCCTCATAATCTATGGGCCAGTCGACAATATTGGAACCCTTGATCTCTCCGTACTCGCTTTTTAACCGAAAGTCCTGAGGCTTCATTCTGTGAAAATATCCACTCATAAAGTTAGATGAACCTCCTACAATATTTCCATTCCAAAAGTCCCAGCCTGACTCTAATGTCGGCGTGCCAATCCATTCTCCTCCTTCGAGCTCTTCAATAACGTGTTGCTCTTCATCTAGGCGGGGAGTAAATGTCGAGCGCCTACACACTCCGATCTCATCTTTAAAAAAATCTTCTTTCTCATACCATGACCCTTTTTCAAGTATCAAGACCTTATATCCGGCCTTTGAAAGTTCATAAGCGACAGGCCCAGCGCCGGCCCCGCTTCCGATAATACAGACATCATACTTCATAGCTAATGTCTTCTGTAGTGATTGGCTGAGGAAAACCTGGATCATGCTCTAGCCATTGCCAACCTATCTTACCTGGATTAGCACCGTATACAGGAGAGGACAAAAGTGCCTCAAATATATAGTTCAATGATGTATAGATAAAGTTTTCTCCCCACCTCTGCCGTGATATCTGTTGAAGCAAGGCTTCTTTCTCTTTTGAGTTTAAGTTTAAAAAACTTCTATTATACTCTTCAAAAGAGCTCTCTTCCAACCATAATCCGCCTTTTAGAAAATAGTCCCTGTCTTCTTTGGGAATACGTTTGTCCTTAAAAACATGAGCCAAATAATGTGCAATATGCAAATCAGCCGCCCCGGGTCCGACCTTTGAGTTTGGAAAAAGATGATAAGATACCTGTAAAATCACTTGGACCTCGTTGGCATAGAGCTTGGGCTTCAAAGGGATGTTTCTGTTTAGATAAAAATAAGCTCCCACTCCTACAGCAAGCGAGGCTCCCAAAAATATTCGGCGCGAGAGTGTGCTGTTTTTCAATGCTTTTCCTTTGATCATATGGCTGTATTTTAACATAAATAAAAACTATGCCGATGTCATGTTTCCTCAAAAGTATCGATTAAAAATTTAGCTAATTTATATATCATAGAATCTTATAAGAGTAAGTGTGGTAGAGTTTAAGTATATAAAGAAAAAAGGATGTGTCATGGAAATTGGAAGTGGACCGCCTATTCAGGCGCAAGTCGAAGTACTTAACAAGGCCACTGAGGTCCAAGAGCAGACGGTGACCAGACTTTTAGATGACAGTTCTCAGCAGCTTAAGCAACAACAAGATGCCGTTAAGCAGACTCATGAAACCTCTGGTGCCAGCTTGACTGGTTTGGGAACGGGCTTGGATATCACTGGTTAGCGGTGCTTTTTCCGCCTTCAGACCGCCTTCGCCTGTTCTAAATTCCCTCTTTTTTACATAACTTGCCTGTTTACAGCAAAACTTTCAACTCTTAAAGATACAATACGCCCATGATTGACATAGACAACCAAAGTGACCTGAACATACCTCTGTCCATCATAGAAAAAATTTCGGGTACACTCACTGATAAAGACATCGATATTCTTGTCACCAATGATCTGAAGATGCAAGAGATCAATGCTGAACACAGAGATATAAACAGATCCACGGACGTACTCAGTTTTCCTTTTGAGGATATACCAATGGGGCCATTGGGAAGCTTGGTGATCTCGGCTGATTATGTAAAAAAGCTTGCCGCAGAGTTAGGCCACAGTGAAGACGATGAATTCTGTCTGCTTTTTATTCATGGGCTTTTACATCTATTGGGATATGACCATGAAGTTGATGATGGTGAAATGCGTCACAAAGAGAAGGAGTTGATTGAAGTCTTTAGTCTTCCCTCAAGTCTAATCATACGAACACAAGGAGAATAAACCTAAAATGGATTTTGTAATATTTTTTGCGGCGATGACTGCTTTGATCTATGGGGCTGACTTTATTATTAAAGAATCAGAACGTATTGCATTACACTTTAACATATCACACTTTGTCATTGGTGCAACACTTGTTGCCTTTGGAACATCCCTTCCTGAGATGGCAGCTTCCATGATAGCTTCGTATCATCATAAAAGTGACCTTGCTATCGCAAACGTCATCGGTAGCGTAAGCTTTAATATAACACTGGTACTGGGCCTTGTCTTTTTAATCGCTACAAAGATGAATCCTAGTCGCGACCTGTTTGCAAAAGACAGTGCCTGGATCCTAATGCCAGTGGTTATTTTCATGTTAATGAGCATTGACGGTAAACTGAGTCGAGTTGAAGGCTTTTTGTTTATATTTTTAATGATCGCTTATATTATGTTTCTTTTCGCAGACGCCAAGGAGGACTTTGAGGCAGAAATAGATGAAGCACTTGGCAAAGAGGAGTTTAACTGGATTAAGACGATTGCCCTGCTGGTTGTAGGTTTTATCTTTACTATTGGCGGTGCAAATTATGTCATAGAAAGTGCGAGTAATATCGCACGTATGTTTGGTGTTAGCGAGTGGCTAATAGGTCTGTTTCTAATCTCATTAGGAACATCTTTACCTGAACTCGTTGTCTCTTTGGTCGCGATTAAAAAAGGAAATGCGGATCTGAGCATTGGAAATATCATCGGCTCGAATGTAGCCAATTTTTCAATGGTCCTGGGAGGAGCGGCCCTGATATCACCCCTTAGCATAAACGTACAAGAGAATTATTTTGATATCAGTATTATGACCTCCGCTTCTATCGCCTTGTTGCTGATACTGGCCAATAAACTTTACAATAAGGCAGGGGCAGTGTTTTTACTTCTTATTCTTGCTCTTTTTGTCAACAATGCCTTCCAGAGTCTCTAAAGTCCACATGCCAGTAAGGAGTTATTATGATCTTAGTCGATAATGTACCTGTAAGAGTAAGCAAGATCATCTGTGTAGGACGTAATTATGTCAAACACATTGAAGAACTTGGTAATGAGTTTCCTCAAGAGATGGTTCTTTTTCAAAAAGCTGCTTCCTCTGTTTCCGATCAATTGATCTGCCCTGCTCAAAGTTGCAGATTTGAAGCGGAAATATCTCTTTACATTAAAAACAAAAAAGTCTATGCTCTTGGTGCCGGACTGGATTTGACGCTTGATAAGGTGCAGAACTACTTAAAGAGTAAGGGACTTCCCTGGGAAAGGGCAAAGAGCTTTAAAAATTCTGCCGTCTTTTCCGACTTTGTTTCTTTTAATAAAGACTCGAAGCTGAGTTTAAAGCTTTATAAAAACGGTACACTTCAGCAACATGCGATAGAAGCCTTGATGATATATCCGATCAAGGAGATTTTACGGCAGTGTGATGAAGTATTTGGACTGGGCGATGGTGATATCATCATGACAGGAACGCCCGAAGGTGTTGATCATTTCGCCCCGCTTGATGAACTAGATATCCAACTGTACGATAATAAAGAACTCTTGCTACAAAAGTCTTGGACCGCCGTCAGCTCATAACAACAAGATAAACTTTCTCAACAGCTCAAGTGTTGAGTCTATCAGGTAGGCTCTTATTCTTTAATATATCCGTATTCTAAAAGTTTGTTATAGATCTTTGATACCAACGGACCGGCCGCCTGCCCACCGTGTCCTCCATGTTCGATCATTGCGGTTACAATGTATTGGGGATTTTTATAAGGTCCATAGGTTGTAAACCAGGCATGAGAACGCTTTACATAAGCTAGTTCATGTTCCTTAAGGCGTTTTTTTATCTTCTGACCGATCCCGATAACCTGAGCCGTTCCTGTCTTGCCCGCGATCTTCACCTTAGAGCTCAAATAATGTGTTGCTGTCCCTTTTGGATGATTACACACTTCCCACATCGCTCTTTGCACAAGAGGCAAACGTTTTTTCTGTTTTTCATCTAACACATCTTTGATAACAGGCACATAATAATCATCTCCGATATTTTTTGCAAAGTGCGGACGAACCAGCTTCCCTGTTGCCATCAGGTTTGTAAATTGGGCAATCTGCATGGGTGTCGTAAGAAAATCCCCTTGTCCGATAGAGGTGTTTAAAGTCTCTCCTATATACCAGGGCTTGCCATATTTATTCATTTTCCATTCACGATTTGGAACCGTACCAAAATACTCATTAGGCAGGTCGACACCTGTTTTTTTCCCTAATCCAAAATTACTCATCTGAGCAGACATCTCTGCAATCCCCACACGAAGACTTCCTTTATAGAAATAGATATCGCACGACTGGCGGATGGCCTTAATAAGATTGGTTTCGCCATGGCCTGCATGCTTCCAACAGCGAAATTTCCTGTTGTTTTTACCCAAGGTCATACTTCCTTCACATCCAAATTTCGTCCAAGGGCTCATCTTGGAAGTAGTAACATAGGCCAATCCAAGTCCTGGTTTAATAGTTGAACCCGGGGGATAGAGCCCATTGACTACCTTGTTTGTAAAAGGTTTATCCAGATCATTAATGAGTTCCGTCCAGCGTGACTTCGAGATACCTGACACAAAGGTATTAAGATCATACTCCGGATAAGAGCCGGCAGCTATAATCTCACCATGAACATCCATAACGACAACTGCACCTGCCTTATCTTTAAAAAGCTCTTCTATCAGTTTTTGAAGACGTAAGTCCAATGCCAAGACAAGTTGCTGATGTTCTTTGGGAGGTTTAAAACTTAACTGCTCCTTCTCCTCGTTGTAGGCACTCACCTTTATCTCTCTTTCACCCGCCTGCCCTTGTAAAAACTCATTATAAAACTTTTCGATCCCGCTTTTGCCCGTTGATCCTGTTAGTTTTGCTACAAGATTGTCTTCAACGTCTTCTTTATTGGCCTTGGCAACATATCCAATGATATGTGCTGCAAGCTTTCTATTTGGGTAATAACGCTTAGGTGAAGGAAGAAGTTTGATATTTTCATTCAAATTCATTTTCGAATACACCGGTATTGCATCTTCGTAAGAGATAAAATCAGCCACATTAATAAAGTGATGGTTATAATAAGAGTCTTTTTTCAGATAGTTCTTTTTCAACACCTGTTTATCAAGAAAAGGCAGCATAGTGGTTATCGTTTTCAACTCTATGTCCAAATCACCGTTTTTAGGTGAAATGTGCGGTGCAATAAGCAGTTTAAAGCCCAGTTTGTTAATGGCAAGGGGTTGCTTGTTTCTGTCAAGTATCTCACCGCGTATAGGCGGGATATACTCAAATTTGATAGTGTTTCTGTCCGCCAAAGACTCATAATAGTTATTCGACTGAATGGACAGGTAATAGATACGTACCAACAGTGATATCCATACCAGAACAAAGACAATCAAAACAAGTTTTATTCTCATAACCCAAGCACCAGAAAAAATTCTATAAACATATAATAGAAGATATGCCAGTCAATACTGGGTGCTTCGACCCACAAGACCAGACTCAACACATAAGAATAGAAGATAAACCCCAAATACGCCAGCAACAAAAAGATTATTTTCAAGCAGACCTGACAAGATATCATGATACGCAGCCGGGGAATAACAAACCGGTATATAAACGTGAAATAAACGAGCGAACTAAAAAGTAAGAAATCTTTTTCGGCTTCGAAGACGAGCAGCAGCAAGATGATTAGCAAGAGTTTTGGAAGGTTTTCTTTTTCCAAGGCATGTATGAAATAAAAAAACAACACCCCGAACATAGGTGGCAATAACAGGTATATGCTACTTAGGCTTTGATACAGGATAAAGCCGATAGTAAGGGCTACTCCTGCTAGTATTTTTTTATAAGTGAAACTTCGTTGCATAAGGGAAAGTGTTTGCATTTAATACAGTCTGCCCAGATCTTATGTTCTGGCAATGACTCTTTAGGGATTTCAAGAAATCCCAACTTTTCAAAAAAGGCTTGTTTATAGGTAAGTGCCAAAACCTCTTTCAGACCTAATTTTTCACCTTCTTGAAGGCCTAATGACACTAACTCTTTACCAACGCCCTTGTCCCTGAACTTTTCATCAACGATCAATGATCTGATCTCGGCCAGGCCTACGGTATGAATATGCAAGGCAGAGAAGCCAATCAAGCTGTTATCATCAAAAGCAAGGGTGTATGAACGGATATTGGTTGCGATCTCATCTGCAGAACGCATTAAAATGGTACCATCATCTACATAAGGCTGTACAAGATCCTGCATCTGCTGCACATGTGAAAGATTTGCCTTTACATAATGAATCATAAAACTTCTTCACCCTCCATCTCATCTTCTTGCTCCTGAAAAAGGATGTCGTATATGACTTGTGTCAACTTGTCTATGCCTCTTTTTTTGGTATTAGAAATCATTAAAGAGCCCGGGTATTTGTTTCTTAGTGCACCCAGCTCTTTTTGATTCAGTTTATCCATCTTGGTAAACACATGTAAAAGAACCTGATCTCCTTCTACGATCTCATCCAAATAGGCATCAACATCAGCATCAATTTCAAGGTCAGGATGACGGGCATCGATCAGATGAATAAAAAGCTTTATATGCTCGCGCTCGGCAATGAACTGGGTCAAAGAGCGCTGCCACTGAGCTTTGATACTCTTTGAAACTTTAGCATACCCAAATCCCGGAAGGTCAACAAAACGAGCCCCTCGACGCTCATCCGTCTCTCTATCAATAAATTCAAGGCTAAAAAAGTTAATAAGCTGTGTCTTACCCGGAGTTGAGGAGACCTTTGCCATTCCCTTATGGTTAACAAGTGCATTCAGTAAAGAACTTTTTCCGACATTTGAGCGGGCAAGAAAGGCAACTTCTGGTAAAGCGTCCTCGGGAGCGAGGTTGATCGTTGGTGCAGAAGTGATAAATTTTGCATTAATAATATTGATCATCTATTTTTTCTCTTTTTTTTCTTCAACATTAAAGATCATAATAACAGGTGCCTTCTCTTTTCCTATAGCCTTGGCGTTCCCGTCTTTGGCATTGAGTATCACCTCTTCTCCAAACACTTTTCTGTTTGTGCCTATCTGATACAGATGCACATTGGTATAAAACTGGTACTCTTGTTTAAGCGGGTAATATACTACTTTTCCCGCATCACCCTTATAAGTTGCATTGTTTTCAGGCAGATCAATATAAAAGGAGACATCTCCTTCTGCTCTGTATTGATGTGGAGTTCTATCTTTATCCGTCAGTACTGTTACGCTCGAAGCATTAAGCTCATCATTTCCTTTGGTGATTCTTACATTGCCCTTAAACGTAGTGATCCCCTTCTTCTCGTTTCCATCAAAAGAGTCCGCGATAATCTTTACTTGCTCAGCACATAGAGCAAGGACGAACAGACCTAAAATCGTTAGTATTTTCATTGTTTCTTTTCCTCAATATAATAATTTGCCTCAATCTTCTGTGCTGCTATCTTCCCCGTTTTGGCATTATAATGCAACTCACTCCCGTAAACTATATTTTCGTTTTGTGTCAGTATAAAGTTTTTGGGCACATACAATAGCTCTTTGTTTGTATTGTAGATCGCATGATCACTCTCAAACGAGAGTCCGTCTTCACGAAAGTAACGGACATTTTCATCTAAATAAGCGACCTCTTTTTCAAACTTTCCCTTATCTGCATACAGGTGCTCACCCAATCTGTTTTTATTTTCAATATAATGCGCATTTTCAACTTCATAATAATTGGGATATTGTCTTCCAAGAGTACCGCTTACGACACTCTGGACTCCCTCTTTATTGATCTCATAAATAGTAAAATCTTCAATCTCCAGTTGTGCTATTTTAACCTGAGTGTTTTTTGAATATTCCTGCGGCTTCAAAAAAACAAGAAGCGAAGCAGCAAATAAAAACAGTACAACAAAAAAGTGGGTTATTCTCATCTATTTATTTCCAGATCTTTAAAAATTCCTCTTCCAAGCCATTATCTTTGATAATATCTTCTATCATCTCCCTGGCTGCACCATCTCCGCCCTTGCTATAAAGCACCACATCACATATTTCGCGAATATACTCCGAAGCATCTGCCGGCGTGTAACTTTTTCCTACTGCCTTGAGCATGCGATAGTCATTCAAGTCATCTCCTATAGCCGATATTTGAGCAAACTCCAGGTTTTCCATCTTTCGAATATCATCCAGCACCTCCAGTTTGTCTTTAACGCCTTGAAAAATGTAATTAACTCCAAGTTCTCTGGCGCGGCGTTCAACCACTTTAGATCGTCTTCCTGTGATAATAGCCGCTTTCTTGCCAAGGCACATCCATGAACTGATAGCCAAACCGTCCTTGACATTAAAAGACTTGATCTCGCTTCCGTCTTCCGTATAGGTGATCTGACCATTTGTCAAACATCCGTCTACATCAAAGACCAACAGCTCGATCACAGAACACCTTTCGTACTGGGAACAGATATCCTATCATTTGCTGTAGTCGCACGACGCAGAGCAACTGCGAGCGATTTAAAGGCAGCTTCGATGATATGGTGTTTATTCTTGCCTCGTTTCATAATGATGTGTGCCGTAATTCCGGAGTTAAAGACGATGGCGCGAAAAAATTCCTCTGCCAGCTCAACATCAAAAGCCCCGACTTTCCCCTCTATCTCTATCTCATACAATAAAAAAGGTCGGTTGCTAAGGTCCAAGTCACACTCAACGCAGGCTTCATCCATTACAATGGCCGCCGAACCAAATCGTTCAATCTGAGAGACAGGATAGACAGCACTCTTAATCGCCTGTCCAATAGCAATGCCTACATCTTCTACACTATGGTGATCATCAATGTGCGTATCACCCTTACAGCTGACATTAAGATCAATCAAGGCATGTTTTGAAAAGCTCTCAAGCATGTGATCAAAAAAACCAACACCCGTGTCTATATTACTTTTGCCTTCACCATCTAGTTTAAGCTCGACATTGATATCTGTTTCTTTTGTTTTTCTCTGTATTGTTATCATCGTTTCCACATCCTTATTCTCTTACTATAAACGCACCGGCAAAATGTTTTGCCTTATAATCACGTGCTTCTTCTTCGCCTTGAAATCCCGTTAAAAGCACTTTAAAAAGCCGTCTGTTACCATCATCTATATCTTTGATGATCGTTTTATAACGACCCGATGCGTTATTATAGCGTTCTTGAGTGGTAATTGCACCTTCTATTTTCCCAAAAGAGCCTATTTGCAGGGCATATTTGCCAATAACCTTCTCTTTCATATCTTTTTGAATAGAGGTGGAGGTGATTTGCGTCTGTCCTTTTTTGTTAAAGCCCAGTATCTCAAGTCTTACGGGAGCCGTTCCGGTTTTTATCATATCTAGCTCGTTGGCTGCTTTTTTGGACAGATCAATGATGCGTGTATTCACAAAGGGACCCCTATCATTAATGCGTACAACCACGCTTCTTCCATTATTCTTATTGGTTACCCTTACGACCGTATTCATAGGCAATGTTTTATGCGCAGCTGTCATTTGCCACATACTATAAGTTTCACCATTGGATGTTTTTTTGCCATGGAAGTTCGGCCCGTACCAAGAGGCACGACCGCTAAAACTTTCTCCAACGCGTACAACAGAGGGAAAATATCTTTTTCCCATTACTGTATACGGTCGCATAGTAGGATGGCGCAGGTTACCCGGCTTAGATGAGTTTGCTACAGGAGCACGATAAGCTAAACCCGTTCTGTCCATTGGACGCCTGCTGCACGCAGAAAAGACAAGGACCATTACCAACAATAAAATAACACTTCTAATTAACACTAAGCTTTGCTCCTATCTTTATCAAATCCGTACTGAGCCTGTTTTTCTTTTTTAAGTCTGCGATGGAGACCTTGAAGTATTTTGAGATAGAGTCAAGGCTGTCACCGCTTTTCACCGTGTACATTTTGACTGTTTTAGGAACATAATGTTTACTGACGGGGATAATCAGTTTTTGCTTCAGCGCCAATCTGTCTGTCTTTAGTTTGTTGAAGTCATGAATACGTTTGTATGAAATATTATATTTTTTTCCCAGATATGAAAGGTTGTCTCCTGAGGTTACGGTATGAACCAGGTACATTGTCTGTAAGTCAGCAGGTTTGTATTTCATCTTAAACTCAGAGAGCTTAATGTAGGGAATATATATGGAGTATGATTTGCCATATGGAGGAACAAAATCATATTTTAGATGACGATTTAGTTTTTTAAGTTCACTACTGGGCATTGATAATATTTTTGCTATACGGTTTAAACTTTCACCTCTAGGCACCTCTACAGTTGATAAAGAGTATGCGTTACCCCTGTTCAGCAGGTAGTCACACTCATTTTCAATCATATACTCTTCATCATCTCCAATTAGAGCCAATGCTATGATCTTTCGTATGTATCGTCTGCTTTCTGCGGGAATATACTTCTTTTTTGCATCCAGTAAAACCTCCAGGTCATCTGTGCCTGCTTTTTTTATGGCCTTTCGCAGGCGCCCTTCCCCACAGTTGTAAGCGATGGCAGCAAGATACCATTTTCCAAAGTTATGATGCAAATGATCTAAATATTTGACAGCTGCCTTGGTCGATTTAACCAGATCGCGGCGTTCATCAACATATTCATCAATCTTAAGCCCGTATACACGTCCGGTGTAAGGCATAAATTGCCACATACCAGAAGCCTTCTTCTTAGAATAGGCACGGGTAGAGAAATTCGATTCGGCCATTGCAAGATAAAGTATCTCACTTGGTACATCTGAGTCAGAAATAATCTTTTTGACAAGAGGTATAAATATATACGCATCATTCATCGTCTTGAAAAAATATTTGTTTTTATATCGAGCACGTTTCTGCTCTTTGATATAATTTAACTTGGGGTCATTTAAAAAAGAAGGGCTAATGTCAAAGCTACGAAGAAGTTTTACCTCTTTGGCATGATTGGACTCAAAATTTAGTACGGCGAACAAAGACGTAGAAAATAAAAATATGGATAATATAAAAAACTTCAAAGGCACCTCTAAACGCCAGATATATTAGATCCTATGCACCAAGATCAATTATCTGTTTAAATTTGAATCTACATTTTAGCGTTTCTGGTATTTATTTTTAATTAAGCTTCTTAAAACAGAAGAAAATGCATTAATATTATTAAATATTAATGTTAAAAAGTCTTTGTGCGTTCAAGGTGGTCAAGGTTTCAATCTCATGACGGTCAATGCACAACAACTCACTCATTTTATCAGCCACAAGGGTTGTATAAAAGGGTTCATTACGTTTTCCCCTGTGCGGATGAGGGGTTAGATAAGGTCCGTCTGTCTCTATTACCAGCTTCTCTTTTGGGATTTTTTGTAACACATTGACAAGTTTGCGGGCATTCTTAAAGGTAAGCACGCCCCCAATACCAAAATAAAACCCCATGTTTGCCAAGACAAGCAGCTCTTCATCTGCATTAAAACAGTGCAAGACTCCGCCTTGTGACTTCTCTTCTTCAAGAATAACACGTGCATCATGGCTTGCCTCTCTTATATGTACTATCAAAGGCTTCTTAAGTTCATTTGCTAAACGAATATGAGCGCGGAACACCTCTTTTTGCAAACGTATTTCCGCCTCTTTTTCCTGTTCGTCGTCGGGCAACCTAAAATAATCAAGGCCGCACTCTCCAATAGCAATACACTTCTCATCTTGTGCATATTCACGTATCAGCGCCTGGCTGTAGTTATTTATGTCATAAGGATGCATACCGACCGAATAATAAATTTCCTCATATTCCTGTGCCAGTTTTTTTGCCAAGGGAAGGTCTTTCGGGTCGGCTCCGGGAATGATAAATCTCTTTACTCCACCCTCTAAAGCACGTTCGATCACCTCCTCAAGGTCATCATAATATTGTTCATTGTCCAAATGTATATGTGTGTCTATAATCATAACAGCATTGTATCTAAAAGTCGATTTGTTTTGTACTCTTTAAGGAGGGGTTCCGTTTAACTTCATTTTCATCTGATTTATGGGTATGCTCACGATATTCACAGGCATTTTTTGTACATCTGATGTTTCGTATCATAAGGAGTGCAAGAGCAAAAGTCATTAAAGCCATGATAAAAGCTTGCAGCCAAAAACCGTTAAGCAAGAAATTGACACTTAAAGCCCCTAATAATAGACCAAAGACTAAACACATTTCTCTTCCATCAGTCCACGTGCAAACTGTATAGCCTCTTGTGTAATAGTGTCACCGCTGATCATACGAGCGATCTCAGACACTCTCTCTTCTTCTTCAAGGGCTTTGACACCGCTAAACTTATCTCTGTTGACTAAGAAATGCTGATCTGCCTGAGAGGTAAGTTGTGGCTGATGTGAGATAACAAAGATCTGGTAATCTTTTGCCAAATGTGACAGAACCTTTGCCACACTCATAGACTCTTCTCCACTCAAATTTGCATCTATTTCATCTAACATTAAAATACCGCCCTCGTTTACCTGCAGGCTTTTAACAGCTAAAAGAGCTAAGCGCAGGCGATTAAATTCACCGGCTGAAACCTTATCCAGGGCCGTTGCATTGAGCTGTATCTCAACCCTGTCTTGCCCGTATAAAGAGAGCTCATCTTCTTGCAAGGAGATACTTGCCTTTCTAAGATAAAGCTGTTTTAAAAAATCATTAAAAGAAGAGACTATCTTCTTCAAAGCCTTTTGCCGCGCAGATGAAATTTCGGCGGCTTGCATCAGCACTTCTTTTTCCAAAAGAGTGATCTCACTTTGCAATGACTCTTTTTGGGCATCGAGACTTTCATAATGTTCTAGTTCTTTTAGCTTTTGCTCTTTATACAAAAGTGCTTCATCAATGCTCCCGTATCTATGCTTTAGTTCAGATATCTGTTCAATACGTGTAAGAATGGACTCAATGTCACACTCTCCAAGCTCGAGCAATCTGTCCCGCGAGGCTTCAAAGTGTGCTCTTAATTCATTCATAGCATCATCAAAAAATGAGACGTCTATATCCAAGAGTTCCAGTGCGTGAGAGACCGAGTTCTCAATGTTAAAGATTTCCTCCGCACTGTTTATGGACTCTTCAATCTTCTCTTTTTTAGACAAATCTTTTTTTACCTGCATCAACTCTTCATCTTCTCCTTTAACAGGAGAGATAGTGTCTATCTTGGATATCTCGAACTGGGCAAACTCACGAAGCTCAAGTACCTTCCTCTCTTCTTCTTCAATCTTCAAAAGTTCTTTTTTTATTGCACTAAGGTGTAAAAAGTTCTCTTTGTATTTAGCAAGCTTTGCATGGTGTTTTTTATCATCTTCCAAACAGAACAGGTCCATCATCTCCAGCAAATTTTCATTTTTGAAATCACTGTAATTACGCAGGCTGAGATGGCGTACAAAAGAGTTTGAGAGATTAAGTAGCATTTTTTTAGAGATTGTTTGGTTGTTAATGAAGTGGCGAACCTTCTCTTTTTTCATCTGTTTAAAAACAGTCAGTTCATCTTCTTCGATCCCAAGCTCTTCTAGTTTCATAGGAAAATTAATGGTGGCTTCACTCAGTCCGGCCTTCGCTTCATCCAGTCCCAATGAAGCAAGAATAGCGCTCATCAATATAGATTTACCACTACCGCTGGGTCCGGTGAAAACGACCAAACCTCTTTCGAATTCCAGTTCTGCTTCCTTAAATGATAAAAAGTCTCGGAGATAAAAGCGCTCAATCATGCCAGTTTATTTACCCCAGCTTAGTTTTTCTTTTAGAACTTCAAAATAATTAAACTCTTCTCTATGAATGAGTTGAGCAGGTTTTCCTGAAAGACGGATCTTTATCACATCACCATTTCCAAAATCATACATATCTTGTCCATCCACCACTACAAGAGCCGATGTGTCCGAAGTTTTTATTTCAATGGTAAAGTGGCCCGGAAGGACGACAGGACGTTGGGTCAGGGAGTGCGGCGATATGGGCGTTAATGCAAACACCTGTGTCAAAGGAAAAAGCACAGGACCTCCGGCTGAGAGGTTATAAGCTGTGGAACCCGTTGGTGTCGAGATAATAACCCCGTCTCCGTAATAGGTATTAAAAGGCTTGTCATCCACAAAGGTGTCAAGATGTATCATCTTGGAAATCGTCGACCTCGTCATCACGATATCGTTAAAAGCGACAAGCTTCGTGCTACCTTCTTTCGTTATGATCTCTGCGCGCAAAACCGCCCTGTTGTCGATACGGTATTCACCTGAGACCAGCTTATGAATAAAATCATCAAGCTCGGCAAGATCAATATCTGCCAAAAAGCCAAGTTTTCCGGCATGAATACCAAAAACCGGTATGTTAAAATCATGTGAACGCCTGACAGCTGATATTAATGTCCCATCACCTCCCAGGGTAACAAGGATATCCGAACTTTCACACAGTATCTCAAACTCTTGTCCCATAAGGCCCAGCATCTGAGCGCTATTGTTGTCCAGTGAGACCTCTATTCCATGGTTTTCAAAACTTTTTTTGACAAAAAGAAACTGCTCTTTAATCTCAGGGGAAGATGGACGAAGGATAACCCCGATTTTTTTGATCTGTTTTGGTTTTTCAATCACGCAATCTGTCATGTTTTCTCTATTTATGATAAGGTATTTTAGTGAATATTATAGCTTAAGTATGTAAAGATGGCAAAATATGTCATTTTGCCAAGAAATGTTCCGTATTAAAGAAAATTTTCTAAAGCAACCTTGTCAAGGCTCGTTTTTGAATAGATATTCTCAGGTAAAACAGTTGCACCTACGGCAAGAAGAGTTTAAATGTAAGATTAATTTATTATTGATCGTTGTTCGCGACATACTCCGGTGTACAGAAAATACCACAGTGGCACTTTCCAAATTGCGGAATCTCTTTTTCAATAGCTTGAGGGCATGGACAGATACGATCATCCGCACTTTTGAACTTTCCCTCTTCAGTCTCATCAACCATAAAACAGGGACAAAAACGTTTCCCATAGAGCATCTTATGACGAGCAAGCCCCATAGTCACCCCTTCATTAATGTCACTGTTATTGTTATAGGCATATCCAAACTGCTTTTTTATCTTGTCCGTAAACTTTTTAGTCTTTTCCATTTCATTTAGAAACTCCGGTGAGTTCATATCAATTTGTTTCATCATAATACATCATCTCTTTTGCTTTGAATTGAATTGAATTGAAGTAGTATATTTATAAATTACTTAAAAAAAGCCCAAAAGTTACAAATCAAAAAGCCCATCAAGTAACTTTAAGATGTCAATAAGAGAGTCTTTATCCACAAGTGTTTATATTAAGCCGATTATGGTAAAATCACGAAAAATTTTCTATAGTATAGGATAGACATGCGAACGCATTATTGTACTGATTTAAACGAGAGCCATATTGGCCAAGAAGTCACTGTCGCTGGTTGGGCAAATAGCCATAGAGACCATGGTGGTGTTATATTTATAGACATAAGAGATAATAGCGGTCTGGTTCAGCTGACTTGTGACCCTGCTGATAGCAAAGACGCCCATCATGTGGCCGATGGAGTACGTGATGAATTTGTTTTGATCGCAAAGGGTAAAGTACGTGCACGTGGTGAAGGTCTTACCAATGCACGTCTTAAGACGGGGACGATTGAGATCATTGTGGATGAGCTTATCATTGAAAACCGCTCTGAGCCTGTTCCCTTTGTGATTGGTGATGAGAAGGTTGGCGAAGAGACAAAACTTCGTTACCGTTATCTTGAGCTGCGCAATACAACAACATATGAGACATTTCGTTTGCGTTCAAAAGCAGCCATTGCCGCGCGTAACTCGCTAGATGAGCTTGGGTTTTTAGAAGTTGAAACACCGATTCTTACCAAATCGACTCCTGAAGGCGCACGTGACTATCTTGTTCCTTCACGTGTTCATGACGGTGAGTTCTATGCACTTCCTCAATCGCCTCAACTGTTTAAACAGCTCCTCATGGTCGGCGGTTTTGACAAATACTTTCAAATTGCCAGATGTTTTAGAGATGAGGATCTTCGCGCCGACCGTCAACCAGAATTTACTCAGATAGATGTTGAGATGAGTTTTTGCAATCAAGAAGATGTGATTAGAACAGCTGAAAAACTTTTGATGGATATGTTTGATGCTTGTGGCGTCAAGGTACAAACACCCTTCCCTCGTATGACCCACTCAAATGCGATGGAAAAATACGGTTCCGATAAGCCGGATCTCCGTTACGGCCTTGAGATGGTCGATGTTATCGATATCTTTGAGAAATGCGATAATGAGATCTTTACCAAGATCGCATCCCAGCCTAAAACAAACCGCATCAAGGCACTTAAGGTTCCACAAGGTGACACTATCTTCTCAAAGCGTGAGATGAAAAGCTTTGAAGACTATGTACGTAAGTTCGGCGCAGCCGGCCTTGGTTACTTTCAGATGAAAGAGGATGGCCTCAAAGGTCCGCTTACCAAGTTTTTCCAACAGACTGAGATTGATGAGCTTGTAAGCCGTTGTGGGCTTGAAGTGGGAGATGTTATCTTCTTTGGTGCAGGTGAGAAAAAAGTTGTTTGGGACTATATGGGACGTTTCCGTATCTTTATAGCTGAACACGAAAAGATGAATATCATCGACCCGGATGCTTTTGCGTTCACATGGGTTGTTGACTTTCCAATGTTTGAGATTGAAGACGGACGCGTCAAGGCACTTCACCACCCGTTTACTATGCCTGCTGACATGGACAAAGAGCACCTTGAAGATATCGAGTCAATTGCCTACGATATCGTTCTAAACGGTACCGAACTCGGTGGCGGATCTATTCGTATCCACAAAGAGGAGGTCCAGTCTAAGGTATTTGAACTTATGGGTATCGAAGAAGAAGAGGCACAATCAAAATTTGGCTTCTTGCTTGATGCGCTTAAATTTGGTGCACCTCCACACGGTGGTTTTGCAATCGGGTTTGACCGTCTTATCATGTTGTTGACCAAACAGAGCTCCATTCGTGATGTTATCGCCTTCCCTAAGACGCAAAAAGCCTCATGTATCTTAACGGATGCCCCAAGTTCCGTCGATAACACTCAGCTACGTGACCTGCATATCCGCTTAAGAGACACACCGAAGAAAGACGCTTAACCGTGAAAAAACTCATTCTTATCATCGGTGCGCCCGGTTCGGGCAAAACGACGGATGCGGAGCTTATAGCAGAGCAGAATTCTGACAGTATCAAACACTACTCAACGGGTGACCTTCTGCGTGAAGAAGTCGCTTCCGGATCACAGCGCGGCAAGATCATCGACAGCTTTATCTCCAAGGGAAACATCGTTCCTATCGAGATCGCTATTGAGACGATCATCTCTGCTATCAAGTCTACAAAGATGGACAGTATCATCATTGATGGTTACCCGCGCTCAAATGAGCAGATGAATGCCCTTGATGAGTACCTTCAAAAAGAAGATACTATTGAGCTTGTCAGTGTCATCGAAGTCGAGGTCTCTGAAGAGACGGCAAGAGATAGAGTCCTGGGCCGTGCGCGCGGTGAAGATGACAACAACGAGGTCTTTAATAACCGTATGAAAGTCTATATGGATCCTCTTGCTGACATTCAGGCTTTTTATTCGAAAAAAAAGCTTTTGACTAAGATCAGTGGTGAAGCATCCATCGAAGAGGTCGTTGCTCAGATGGAAACTTTCATCAAAACAAAAATATAATCTTTTCATCTGCTATATAATTTACTATATAGCAGATGCTTCTTGTAACAAACCTCCTTTTATCTTTTTCTCGTTAAAATACCGCATTTAAAACCAAAAGAAGCTGCATGAAAATTGAACTTTACAAATCTGCTCTCTGTCCACGCTGTGCTTATGCCGGATACATCCTTAAAAAACTTCAAAATGAGTTTGACGACTTAGAGATACTCACCTATGATATCGCTACTGACCTTGGTGCTTTTAAAAAAGCCAAGGTCATGATGATTCCAAGCATCAGACATCAAGAGAGCAAGAAATCGTGGCTCTTTCCTAAGGAAAAAGAGATCAGAGACTTTATCATAGAGCAGAGGTAGTGTCGTACTTCGTCTATATTTTGGAGTGTTCAGACCAGACGCTCTACACAGGCATCACTACAGACCTGAAAAAACGTCTTGATGAGCATAACGGCTCAGACAAGGGTGCCAAATACACACGTGTACGCCGTCCTGTTAAAATAGTCTATACCGAAGAAGCCGAAAACAGAAGCCTTGCGAGCAAGCGTGAGTACGCTATAAAAAAACTTACCCGTATGAAAAAGCTTGAGCTTATCAACTCTCATTAGGATTTATGGTATAATTACGCCCTAATAAAAATTAGAGAAAGAAGGTGAATGCAATGCCTGGTGTTATCTTAAAACCTGATGATCACTTTGACGCTGCGTACCGTCGTTTCAAGAAACAAACAGATAGAAATCTGATTGTTACTGAAGCACGTGCTAGACGTTTCCACGAAACTGAAACTGACAAGCGCAAGAAAGAGAAGATTAGTACTCGTAAGAAAATTCTTAAACGTCTTTTCATGATGAGACGCTACGAATCTCGTCTGTAATCTCAAAGAGATTACGGTTTCTTTCAAGACCAAAAGAGAATTGGCAGCTTTGCTGCTGAAAACTTTTGGTTTTGACTGTTTTATCTCCCCTCACCCTTTGTCCAACTCAACTTTAGTTTTTCCCATAAAAAGATCTACACACTAAACAAAAACAGTATAGCACCGTTCAATCAGATCTTGTCTTAAACAAACACTGTATATAGATACAAATCTGCTCTTTTAAAGTAAAAATAGAAATACATTGCAATTTAACATGTTTTTATAGAAAAAATATACATTTTTTTATGATGTTATATCGTGATATTTAAGTACATATTGAATATAATATTTAGATACTAAATTGTTGTACTGGCGCTGTGCTCGAGTACAGCGGGGGCGCGGATTGAACATACGGCCCCGTTAAGGGACAAAACATGACTAACGAACAAATATCAGAATTAGCAAAAGCAATTGCAAACGAAGAAGTTCTGCTTAATTGGAATTTTTATGTATTAATTGCTTCACTAAGCCTAATTGTTAATTATGTAGGCAACTTCATTAATAGTTATGCAAAAAAAAAGAGGTGAAAATTTCGCAACAAAATCAGATATTAATGAGATAAAATCTCAACTAACTTTAACCACAGAGATTACTGAAAAAATTAAAAATGATATTGAACATCAAGTATGGCGTAAACATCAAATTGAAACAATGAAAAGAAATAAACTAGAAGAATACCTTCAATACGTTTATTTAGTTAAAGAAGATTTATCAAAAGATATAAATAATAAATATTTTAAAACTAATGAACCTATAGATATTCATGCCATGGGTAAAGAAACAATGCTTCAAAAATTATATTTTCCTGAATTAAAAAAAACTCATTCAAAATTATTAAATGCAGCTGGTTCATTTCAATCATGGATGATTGAAGGAATGAGAGAGCTTATTAAAAAACAAAAAGATGGAGAGCAGACACCAATTATCAGTACTTCATATATGAATAAGTATCCTAATTTACTTCATGAGTTAAATGAGAGCACCCTGCTTGTTGAGGCTGAAGCAGAAGCTATATCTGAAGAACTAAATGTCTCTTAATAAAACAGGATAGCCAATAAATTGCCACTAGGCAATTTATTGGCTATCTTTAAACGTTAAACACACAAATGCAAAATTTGGATGAAATTTGAATTAAGAACAAATGCAAAATATTTTACAGATGAAGAATTACTTGAAGATTTAATATGAGTCCACCAACACTATGTGATTTGTTATAAAGAAAATCCTGCACAAAGGACATAAATGAAAATCTTAGCCATATCAGGAAGTCTGAGAGAAGCTTCATTTAACACAGCTATCATTCATACTATTAAAAAACTGGAAAACGAAGATATTCAGATCAATGTATATAGCGACTTAGACAAACTTCCCTTTTTCAATCCGGACTTGGACATTCACACCTTAGACGAAGACAGGTCACCCTTGGAAGTCAGAGCCTTAAGAAAAGAGGTTTTTGAGTCTGACGCACTTATCATCAGTACGCCCGAGTATGTCTTTGAGATACCCGGTGTTTTAAAAAACGCTTTAGACTGGCTGGTTTCAAGCAGTGTGATCGTTGACAAACCGGTGGCTGTCATCACGGCATCCACTTCCGGGATGGGCGGAGACAGGGCCAATGCGGTTTTGACTTCCTTGATGAAGGTTATCTCGGGGATGGTGATTGAAAAAGCGGGGTTGAGCGTCAGTAGAGTGAACAAAAAGTTTAATGAGAATGGAGAAGTCATCGATCCCAAATTAGGCAATGACTTAAAAAATGTACTAAAAGAGGTTAGTGAGTATCTCAAAAACTCTAACTAGAGAGCCTTTCACCTATCCACTCACGCATCTCACGTAGTTCGCCCATGTCTACCGTATGCGTTTTATGATACGCTCCGAAGTCGATCTCAAAACCGCCGTTTTGGAGGGTCTCTACCTGTGACTTGCTTTGTGAATATGGAAGGACATCATCTTCATATCCATGCGTACAGAGCCAGTTGGACATGTTAACGTCCCTGTTCATCTCGGCCAGTATCTTATGCGCGTCGTAGATATAACCGCTAACGCCTATATATCCAGCCAAGGTTTCTTTATAGCGAGCTCCAAACTCAAAGGTCAGAAGCGAGCCCTGAGAAAAACCGAAGAGAACGGTCTGCGAAGGCTCATACTTGTCTAAAAACAGTCTATCCAGGACTTCAGTCAAGACATTTTTCGAATACTCTATGCCCGGAAGTTGATTTGGCGGAAGGTCGTACCATGAAAAGCCGGTGTAGTACTCAAATGGAGCATTCAAGAGCAAAAAGTTAACATCATCAAACCCCAGCTCCTGGGGGAAGAAGCTAAAACCTTCAGCCGAGTCCCCTCTGCCGTGTAAAACAATGATAAGTTTTTTCGAAGGTACTTTTGATGCAAAAAAGAGAGCATCCAAAGGAAGGTTATTCATCTTCACCCAGGGCACGTATCTCTTCTAAAATATCCTTACATTCAACAATGTTCTCAGCACACTCCTCTTCGTCCATCTCCCCTGTCTCCGCTTCAAAGGCCATCTCTTTAAACTCTCTTTTCATAGCCTGAGCCTCTTTAAACTCAGCCTTGTCTTCGTCTGTAGCATTTTTGTTATCGGCGATATCCTCACACATCTCATCGATGATATTCTCAATCTCGGGGATAATCTCTTCGTTTAAAATCTTAATAAGTTCTTCTGCTTTTGTCATATCTAATCCTATTTTTTTGTAATTATAGCTACTTAACTGTTTTAATCATTTTAAATCAGACCTTAAGCTCTATACATCTGGACAGGAACTGTTCCCCGTATCGTTCAAACTTCACTTCACCTACCCCATTGATAGTAAGCATTGCTTCTCTGTCCTGGGGAAGATGGTTAGCCATCTCCTTAAGCGTCTTATCCCCAAAAACGATATAGGCAGGCTTCCCCTCCTCCTTGGCTATCTCTGCGCGCAAGGCGCGAAGGCTCTCAAAGGCATCCGTATTCAACTTCGTATCATCATGATGTGAAACATACTCTTTTTTAACTTTAACATTAAGGCGCTCTGACTTGATCTCGACACTAAGCTCTTTCTTTAAGACCTTCATACCGATTGTATCGATCATAAGCGCACGAAACTCTCCCCGTTTAAGCGCGCCTACTTCCATAAGACGTTCCATGACACGCTCCCAATAGGCCTTTGAATGCTCTTTTCCAATCGCGTAAACCGAAAGCTTATCATGACCGTTGTCAAGGATCTTTTCCATAGTACTTCCGCGAAGTACATCAATCACATAAGACTGTCCAAAGCGCTGACCCGTTCTATAGACACTTGAGAGAAGTTTTTGCGCTTGTATACTGATATCGGTCTTCTGAGTATCAGGTGATGAACAGTTGTCACACTTTGTCCCACACATACTAAGCTCATCTTCAAAATAATTCGCGATATATTGATGCCGGCACTCTTCAGCACTGGCATAGCGTGCTATAAGTTCGAGTTTATTAAAGGCATTTTGCTTATAAGGACTCTCTTCAAGCTGCTCTATAAACTCACGTTGCATCATCATATCCGAACCGCTGTACAGAAGCAGAACCTCAGAATCAAGACCGTCACGTCCTGCTCTACCTATCTCTTGATAATAGTTCTCTATGGTTTTGGGAAGGCTCATATGCGCTACAAAACGGATATTACTCTTGTCTATGCCCATTCCAAAGGCGATCGTCGCCACAACAACCTGTGTCTCATCATGTACAAAAGACTTAAAAGTCTCTTCTTTGACAGGGTTGGACAGACCCGCATGAAAAGGTTTTGCCTTGACACCTTTTTTTTGTAAGAACTCCGCCAGCGATTCGGTCTGTTTTCGCGAAAAGGCGTAGACGATTCCGCTCTCGTTTTTGAAGTTTTTTAAAAATTCAAGAAGCTGCGCTTTTCCGTCTTTGATACGGGGTTCTACGCTGATGTGAAGGTTTTCTCTAAAGATCTTTCCGCGTATCTCTGTAGGTGAGTTTAACCTTAAGGCGGAAGATATATCACCTTGGACCTTTGGAGTAGCGGTGGCCGTAAAGGCAGCAATGCCGATAGAAGGAAAGTTTTCACGCAGAAGGTGCAGTTTACGGTAATCTTCCCTAAATTCATGCCCCCATTCACTCACACAGTGGGCCTCATCGATAACAAAGAAGTTGATTCGAACCTGTCTCAATAGCTCTAAAAAGGAAGGCGAAGAAAAGCGCTCAGGTGCGATATACAGAAGCTTCAACTCACCATGAAGCAAGTCATAGCGAATAAGATCTGTCTCTTCGTGTGTCTGCATAGACGAGATCATCTCTGCCTTGATCCCATTTGCTTTTAGCGCCATAACCTGGTCATGCATCAGTGCCAACAGGGGTGATATAACCACGGTAACGCCGGGCATCATCAAGGAGGGAAGCTGATAACACAGGGATTTTCCACCGCCTGTAGGCAAGATCATCAAGAGATCTTTTTGATGCAAGATCGCATCGACGGCCTCTTCTTGGAAGGAGCGAAACTTGTCGTGGCCGAAAACACTCTTTAATATCTCATATTTTTGTATCAATACAGCTGTCTTTCATATTTTTAATTCTATCCTTGTATCATAACAAGATTATGCTAGAATTTAGCACCTAATGAAGGGGTTGTATGCGCCAATTTTTCTTCTTGATCTCTATTTTTACTCTAAGCCTGTTCTTTAGTGCATGTTCTACTAAGGCAAGTTTTATAAACCAAGACACCTTACAGGCCGAGGGCCGGTATTCTGAAGCGATCCTTTATGCCAACGAGCAGATTGACCACGATGACACGACATCCAGAGACAACCTTCTATGGAAGTTATATCTGGGCCAATCCCATTTTTTTGACAACAACCTCAGTGCCTCTATTTCAAGTTTCGACGAGGCTGAGAACCTGATGAAGATTCATAGGGAAAAGATACTTGCAGTGGATCTGGCTAAAGATATTGGATCCACACTGACCAACGACAACACCCGTCCCTACATTGGGAGTACTTATGACGGCATAATGCTCAACACCTATAAAGCCTTGGCTTATATGCTGCAAAAAGATTTTTCGGCAGCAAGGGTAGAACTCAACAGGGCCATAGACAGGCAGCGGCGTGCAAAAGAGTTTTTCGCTTCATCCATCGCAAAAGAGACAGAAGCCATTAAAAAAGAGCAGGCAGGCACCCAGACATCTACCGGTACAAGCCAAGAGACCCAAGACAGGACCATACAAGAAGTGATCCAAGCGCAATATCCGGAGCTTAATGGCTATAAGGTATATCCGGACTTCATCAATCCTATGACGAACTACCTTGCCGCCATTTTTGCCTTGGCCAATGATGACAAGACAAAGGCCGAGTTCTTGCTCAAAGAGTCCCGAGCCATGCTGCCTGCAAGCAAGACCATTGAAGATGATTTTCAGCACTTATCGCAGACACAGAGAGAAGATACGGTTTGGCTTATTTATGAAGAGGGACTGGCACCTGTTCTTCACGAGATGCGCATAGATTTTCCGGCCTGGATTTTCACCTCTGAAGTCAATTACGTCTCTTTGGCTCTGCCTCGTATTTATGAACGTCCTGGTGCTTTTGAATACCTTAGTCTTCGGCATGAAGATCAAAACATCACTAAGACGGAACTTCTCTCAAGTATGGAGCGCGTCATCCAGACAGAGTTTAAAAAGCATTACCCCAGTATCGTAAAACGCTCAGTCATCTCAGCTATCTCCAAAGCACTCATGCAAAGAGTGGCCAATGATTCCAACAATAATATCGCTGCCTTTGTAACTACCGTTTACGGGATACTCTCCACACAGGCAGATACGCGGATGTGGACCTCACTGCCCAAGAACTTTCATGTTGCAAAATTCAACAAAGATGGTAGAAACAGTATCGATATCTACAGCCCTTTCAACCATAAGATAGCCTCTGTTAAGCTAGCTCCCGCTAAATATACATTAATCTATGTTAAAATACCTACCATGGCACATAAGGCTCATATCTCAAGTTTTTCATTAGGAGTAGAATAATGCGTACATATATATTAGGATTGTTTACAGCCCTTCTCATTTTGGGCTGTGCAGCCAAACCAAACGTGCAGTTTGTCAACAATAGCATCTCACGAGACATCAGTATTGAGGGTGTAAGAGAACGTATGGTCGGTCAACTCAAAGAGATAGAAGTATATGGTGAAAACGAATCCGGTGATTATATGAAGTTTCGCTACCGTGTTGTCTGGAAGGATAAGGACGGATTTGAAATCCCCTCTTTATCATCAAAATGGACAGACTTTTCAGTCTATAAAAATACGCCCTATCAATTCAGCTCTATCGCTCCGAGCATAGACGCGGTTGAATACATGATATATATTAATAAATAGGAGAGATACGATGAGAACAAGCACAATTGCGGCAAGCTTTGCTATGGCAACCCTACTGATAACAGGGTGTGCAGATAAGACCCAGCGTATTGATATGAATCAAGATAAGGCCGGGCAGGTCATGGGACTGGACTATAGAGATTTTAACGAAGCGGCCGGCAAAGCTATCCAGTCTCTATTGAAGTCAGGTGCTTTGAATAAAAAAGACGGAGACAGAGTCGTTATTGCTATCTCCAAGATCACAAATGACACGATGCAGCACATCGACACCGATCAACTCATCAAGAAAATACGTGTTGACCTTCTTCGCTCAGGCCGCGCGGTTGTCACCACCTCCATAGGCGCGGAAGGTAATGTTGATGCTATGAACAAGCAGGTGCGGGAATTAAATGAGAGTGAAGATTATAATCCGCGTACCACAGTGCCAAAAGGCAAGCTGATCGCTCCTGAAATGAGTCTTTCGGGAAAGATCATCCAAAGAAATATCTCTATGGATGATGGAAAACAGCAGGTTGAGTATTATTTTCAACTCACGCTGACTGAACTTAAAACAGGTTTGGCCTGGTGGGAAGATGAAACGATCATAGGCAAACGAGGTAGCGGAAAGTCTGTAGCCTGGTAGGGAGCCTAGCTCTTTTACTGTTTTTGTATGAATTCAAAACTTTGAGCACCCGTACTGGCGTCAAGCATAAAACCGCCCTTGCTTGAGGTATACACTTCTACATCATCTGCAAAGTTCATATCCGTAGAAAGACCCGAGATAAAAGGCACCAAAGAGGCCTGCGTACTGTCTTCAAGTCCTCCTCGTTTAAACTCTTCAAAGGCTTCACGCGTCTTAAAGAAAACAATCTCACTGTAAGCTTGACCGCCTAGCTGAAGTCCTATGGAGTATTGTGTGACACTGACATTTCCTGTCCAGATCCCCCCACGGATATAAGCACGTCCTTCTCCGTAAGCATAACCGAGTACTGCTCCGCCCTTGCCTATGCTTGGAAAGACAACATGCGCATATGAGCTGTGTACAAGGTTTGTCATGCGCTTACTTTCGCTCATAAAGGCGCGAATAGTTTTGTTGTACCTTAGATTTTCAGCCTTCTCTTCAGCAAAAATATCATTAACACGTGCCTGTAATGATAAGGAGAAGAAGACGAGCGTCAATAAAATTAATTTATTAAGCATATACTACCTTTTTAGTCTAATTTTATAAATTATAGCAGACTTAGATATACTTCTAATAAAAAAGAGTCTAAATGTCATTATACGCGATTCCTTGTGTCTTATTTGCCGGTGGAAAAAGTTCGCGCATGGGTGAAGATAAAGCATTTTTACCCTTTGCAGGCCATCCCAGTTTGGTTCAGTATCAATATGAAAGACTTGAAGAGATCTTCGAGCATGTCTATATTTCGGCAAAGGACAAGAATAAATATACTCATTTCAAAGCTGTCGTTATCGAAGATATCTTCTACAAAGAGGTGTCTGCACCTACGGTCGGCCTTGTAAATGCCTTCAGTCAGTTAAAAGATGAAAATTCCTTTTTCGTCTTAAGCGTTGACACACCTTTTGTCGATAAAGATCTTATAGGCAAGCTTTTAGAGGCAAGAGATAGTCATTATGATGCTATTATCGCCCGAACCCCCTCCGGCATCCATCCGCTTTGCGGTATTTACACCCGCGCTTTGGAAGAACGTCTAAACAAGATGACTCAAAACTCAGAGCATAAGCTGATGACACTGCTGAAAAATGCCAATGTTTTATACATAGATATAGAGGAGGAAGAGGCACTCTTAAATCTTAATACGCCCCCGGAGTATCAAAAAGCATTAGAGGTTTTAAAGGCCAAGTCCTCATAAGAACTTAATTTTCACTTGCACACATCCGGGAAGGACTTACATAATATCTTTAGATTATGTTTTGCGTCTTTATCGCCGAGTTTGCTCGCAGAGCTCCAATACTTAAAGGTTTGAGCCTTATCTTCCGTAACACCCAGTCCCTCATAATACATCAGACCCAAATCATACTGCGCACTTGCATAGTTTTGTAAGGCAGATTTTTTCATATAAGCAACTGCCTCATCATAATTTCCGCTAAGTTTTTCTTGATCGATATAGATTTTCGCAATCGCATACTGGGCCTCGGCGTAACCTTGATCAGCAGATTTTTTCAACCATTGCAACCCTTTTTTATAATCTTTTTTAAAGACCTCACCTTTTAAATAAAGCTGTGAAAGGTAATACTGGGCCTTAACCTCACCTTTTTTAGCGGATCTTTTAAGAAGTTTCTTTCCATTTTCAAAATATTTTTTCATCTCTTTATTATTCATATACAAAAGAGAAAGAGAGGTCATGGCCTCGCGAGATCCTTGATCAATAGCTTTTTTATAATATGCTATTGACTTTACAAGACTTTTGTGGACACCCTTGGCATTTTCATACATCTTTGCCGTGGCTAACTGAGCTGTGATATCGCCTTGGTCAGCAGCTTGTTTATACCAATAAAATGCTTTGTTATAATCTTGTTCTACACCTCTGCCCAAGCTATACATTTGAGCTAATATAGCCTGCGCTTTCACATATCCGTCTTCTGCGATTTTGCTGTACCATTTAAAAGCTTTTTCATGATTTTCACTAACACCCAAACCATTTTCATAGAGATGTCCGATATGAAACTGCGCAACGGAACACCCCTCTATGGCAGCCCGCTTGTAAAATTCCATGGCCTTTTTATACTGTTCGTCATTTTGGGCCTGCCACCCCTTATAAAAAATATCAAAAGCTATGCTTTTTTTGCTAGAGGCAGTGCGCTCTTCACTGGAAGCCTTATCTTCTTTTCCAAAAACCGTCTTTTTACTGTCCATAGCTTGATCAGCATGACTAAGGTAAATAAAACAACTAAGAATCACACCATATTTAACTACCGCTTTAAACATTAAACAGCTCCCTTATAGAGTTGCTTATGTATCTCGATCTTAAATCTTAACTGATAGCTTGCTTCAGTAAACTCTTGCCACCATGTCTCATACCTGATGCCGTGATGATCATCATTAGCCCCGATGATCACAAGATCAAAAAGATAAAAAAATGCCTGTAAACACTCAAACCTGTCCATCTGTGTAGCCTCTGCATCGACCTGCAAGCTCACCTTCTCTTTTTCAAAGACTATTGACCTGTTTTTGTACTCAGCACCGGTTTCATTCACAATAGCATAAAAGATATGTCGTATAAAACCCCAATCATTGATACGAAAAAATTCAGCCAAGACCTTATCTGAACTTTCAACCCTTGTCATATACGAATCAATATCATCATTCCACACAATGTTCAGTCGTTGAAGTTTATGCATCTTCATTCAGGCGCATGCCTCCCTGCCCCTTCTGATCAATAAAAGGACTTCTAACATCTGTGTCAGCGGCAGTACGGTGTGATTGTGCCGATGATGTTTTAACATGGTTTTTCATGGCGTCCGAAAAGACTTCATTTAGGTTTCTTATAACTCTTCCTCATTTATGTTAATGTCCCATACTATACTTAAGCCATACTCTTTATCAATAACAGCCCATTTAAAATACTCTCTCTTGGCCGTAGAGCTGTAGAGTCTGATCTTAACCTGCTCATCTTTCAACACAGTGCGAATTTCATTCTCGCCTATGGCTTTTTTATTCCAACGTAAAAACTGGTTTGCGAAGATGCGGTAAGAACAGCTCGCATCATCACTTAGCTCACACATATCATACTCATACTGCCAATGTGCGTTTGAGCAGGCATAGAGTTTTGTAGGTTTGGCATTAACTTCTATCTTTCGAACTTCTATCTGCCCATCTTCGCAAAAAGGGCATTTACCTAGCTTTTTTCTCATCAGACTGTGTTCACCTTAAATTATGATGTAATTATCGCACAAAATGCACACATAAACAAGTTAACCTCTACACAATCAAAAGGAAGGGGCCGTGTTACTGTTGACTACAGCGATCATCACCGGTATACTTATTGTAATGCCCATATCATTGTTTTTACTTGCAAAAGATGTTTCATATCCCAACTTGCATTTGTCTTCGTAAATGTATAAAGGTGTAAGAGGCTCTGATAGGGTCTTACGCACCATCGAAGTGAACAAAACACCCTTTAATGTTTAACAAGCGCATGATTAAGCCACGTATCTAACGCATTTTGAACATCCTTAAACCCAAGTCGGTCGGCGGTATGCATCATCACTTTTTCATTGTCTATAACACGCATTGAACGGGCTAAGAGCTTTGCACTCATCGCGTCAGATATACGTGCTTCAATAAGTAGACGTGCATTGCCTTCTTGATAGACACCGTAGGTATTGACATTGAGTGAAAAGGCCAACGCACTTAAACCGTCCCACTCTCTATCCTCATTATGAACTTCTACCATAGAAATGGCAATTTGCATGATGATGGTGTTTTTCTGCGGGACGTCTACAAGCTCGTAATTCGCACTATTTTTGATAATATTCTTTCGGTAAGCCGCGGTAGAATAGTCTGATATCTGTGTATATAGCTCATGTTCTGCCGGCGTAGCCAAGGAGGTATTTGCAAGGACTTTAATCTGCGGTATAAGGATCTTGTCGTAAGCGCTTAAGTTAGCGTCAGGCATCCGTTCAAAAAAAAGAGATTTTGTCCTTGCCTTATTTTCCAATCCTTCGTAAGCGTTGAAAAAACCCGTTCTGTTTTGGTAAGCTTGACCTGTTGAGCATGAACTCAGCAACAAGGTACAGACCAAGGCACTAACGATATATATTTTTTTCATTAAAACAGACCCCTTGAAAATGAGAATCCGAAGGCGATCTTACTGACTTCTTTATCATAATCTATAAGACTTTCTCCGTATCCGTGAAAAAGTTTAACATATAAAAAGGTGTTTGGCGAACGAAAAACGGAATACGACCAATTAAACTCGAGTGCACCCTTGTTGTCACTGTTGAAACGCAAGTTGTTTCGCAGAAGCAAGCCGTACTGGCTCCTTCCGTTTAAGTAATCAATCTTTATGTCCCCATACCCCAGGTATTTCTCAATGTCGGGATTGTCATCACCTGCTATGTTAGCGTAATCGGGGCCGAGATTGCCATCATAATATCCCTCGGGCTTGTCGCCCTCAGGGATACGATACCATGCCCTCGTCGCCAAAAACCAGTTCTTCCATTGCCATCCGCCCGTTACATAAAGACGGTTCCACGAACGGGAACGGTACCCCTCTTGACCGTTTGACTCATGTAAAAAACCAAGTTTTACAAGTTTCAACCCAAGCGAATCATCCAGACTTTGTGAACTTGGGATAGAGACAAAGACCTCAGGAAGATAGTTTGTCTCCCTAAAAGGCCCCGACTCGGAATATAGCTGCCACCACACCTTCTGTGTATAGGCAAAATAGACAAACTCGTTCCAGCCAAAAAGATCGTAACTCAACTGCTTTCTCAAACTTATCTGAAACTCTGCCTCAACGGGCGTATCATACTCAAGATCATTTTGTTGAAGTCCCTCAGGCAGATTGTCGGAAGGAAAGACTACAGATACGCGAGAAGGTGTCTCTTTTGCAAGGGCAAGAGGGAGAAAAAAGTTAGTCTGGTAAGGCTGTAAACCAAAAAAACCGCCACTGGTGAGGGACTTCATCAACTTTCTTGTCTCGGGTGTATCGGTATCCATTTTTGATAAGGCGAATTCGTTCCCGCGCTTAAGACTGTCATTACCGATCTGATTTTCTACCTGCGCAAGATATGAACTATTCTCATCAATATCTTGGTCATGTTCTATGTAGGAGTATTTGGCAGAAGATCGTTTATACCATAGCATCGCCTCTTTAACATCAACATCCACCCCGTAGCCGTACTCATACATTTCGGCTATACGGTATTGCGCTGCCCTGTTCTCTTGTTGTGCTTCTTTTAGTATAATAGGATACGCTTTTTTATAATCTTTTGCATGATAATATCGCATCCCCTTCAAATAGTCCCTGTTCTCAGCCTGCAAAACAGCTTGTAAAAGACACAGACAGATAAATAGCACCCTGTTCACATGCATTTTTTCACCTTGAGTGTTTGTTGAACACTATAGCACACACTCAAAACAGATCGATAACATCATAAGGAGATGATAAGATCACATCATGATCGCTTTGAGGACTAAAACCCCAGGTTGCAAAGGCACTTTGTATTCCAGCATGTGTAGCTGCCTGCATATCCTTGATATTATCTCCGATCATCAAGGCCTTATGACTGCTTTTATATCCATATCCATTTAAAATAAATTCAAGCATCTCCTTATCAGGTTTTGCCTTTGTGACCCTGTCTGCACCGATGATAAAATCAAAATTTTCTAACACACCACACTGCGCAAGCATACGATGAGCAAACTTGGTAGGCGCATTGGTCGCGACAGACATAGATACGCGCTTCTTGCGCAAAATCTGTAAAGACTCCGCTATCCCCTCGTAAAGAGATACGTTTTGAATACACTGTTCATGATAATGTTCTTCAAAAAGGATCTGATCTTTTTTTTCATAAGACGAAGTGGCGTAAAAGAGTTCAGCCAGATTACGATGCTCTCTGTTAATCGCATCTACCACAAAGGCTTCTTCCAGGGGTGGCAGGCCGTGATTACTCTCTCTTACGGCATTGACTGATATGGTAATGTCTTTTGCAGAATCTATAAGCGTCCCGTCCATATCAAATATAGCAATCTTCATTATTGAAACTTCATCTTTGTGTAGAGTTCTACCAGCGCATCAACGAACAGAGGATGATCATTGACACATGGCGCAACCTTGTATTTTATAAAGCCTAATTTATCCGCTATCTCTTTATACTCGACCTTCAGTTCAAAATCTGTCTCAGAGTTGTCTATGGTAAAGGCAATCGGATAGATAAGTACATTCTCGTTACGTGTTTTATCCAACATCGTTTCCAAAGAGGGCTCTAACCATTTCAATGGACCTACCTTAGACTGATAAGCCAATGAGACCTTCTTGAAATTCAAATTTTTTTCAACCAGTTTGGCCTTCAAAAGTTCAATATGTCTTTCCACGTGACGCTGATAGGGGTCACCTGCATCTACGATCTTTTGAGGAAGTCCGTGGGCCGAGAAGATAAGATGGTAATCTTCACTCTTATCGCCTTCAAGTCCTTCCACAATACGCTCCAAGACCGCATCATTATACAAAGAGAGCTCATAATAATGTTTTTTCTCAAGTAAAACAGCATCCAGACCAGAGGCATTAAAGGCTTCTTCAAAATCTTCCAAAGAAGACTTCGTTGTAGTGGTTGAATATTGTGGATACAGAGGAATCAGAAAGATCTTTTCAATTCCTTTTTCTTTGAGTTTTTCTATCACTTCAGGAGCAAAAGGCGGCGTATATCGCATCACGTAATCTATATAAACATCCGGCAAAGCCCCTTGTAAAGCGTGAACAAGCTTCTCGGTGTGTCCTACAATAGGAGATTTTCCACCCAGTTCACGATAGATCTCCTGCGAGGACTCTGTTCTAAAAAAAGTGATCATTGTTGCAATAAACCTGCGCAGACCACTGCTCTTCATCGTCAGAATATTGGGATCGTTAAACATGTTTGTTAAGAACATCTCAACCTCGCTAAGGTCGTTGGGACCACCCATATTAAGTAGTATTATCGCTTCTTTACTCATCTAAATCTTCTTTATGTAAAATTTCTTTTATATGCCGTACAACATCAGTATTGAAAAGGATATCATCATGTCCTACATCTCCATATTCGTAAAAGCCTGCTAGATTATTGACATGATTTTTTAGCATTCTAGCATGTTTAATATTAACTACCCTATCATCACTTCCTGCATAAATATGAATAGGAACATCGATAAGCGGGACAAAGTCTATGGAGGGAAACCGTTGACGAAGTATCCAATGTATCCCGCTAAAAGGGTAACGCTTTTTCATGATTTCATAAACTGAATCGTAAGGTGCCATAAGTAAAATTTCTTTTACCTGACGTTGTGAACCTAAAAATGCGGCGACACCCGTTCCTAAGGAATACCCCATCAGGATGATCTCCTCCGGTCTGTATTTATACCGCAGGATTAAGTCGTCATAGATATGCATTGCATCGACAAAAAGTTTAGATTGCGTCGGTTTTCCTTCACTCTTGCCATACCCCCTGTAATTATAGGTAATAAAAGGCATTTGCGGGTAATGCAAAGCGAACTTCTCAACCAAGGCGACACTGTCTTGTTGCAAACCACCAAAATATAATATGATCTTTGATGAAGGTTTGCGTGGCTCATACAAGATACCTTCAAGCAGAGTCTCATCTTCTGCCGGCAGGGCCAAGGGGGTCAAGAACTCTTCCAAGTCCCTAAACCGCTCCTCATCTCTATAATACCGCGGCGAAAAAAACAGACGGCTTTGAAACATAAAGATAAAAAACATAATGCAGGCGTAGAATAAAAGCACAACGCCTATAAATACGAGCCAACTCATCTTTGTCCCTTTTTCTTCGCCCAGCGGTAATAAAAGCGTTTAGCTTCTAAAAACTCCGGAAGAGCTTTTTTATCTATTAAATATTCACTCATTAACTCAGCCAAATACGGAGCAAGTACAAAGCCGTATCCTCCCACCCCGTTCATCATATAAAGCTTTGGATAAGCCACCACCGATGCGCTCTTATCCCCGCTGAGTGCCTTGATATCAAGCTGTATACTTTTATCCGAATTGATTAAGGGGCCCAGTATAGGCAAATAATCGTTAGAGCCCGAACGCATTCCACTGAAACTGCTTATAAGCTCAATGTTTTCAAGCTTTACGCTCTTCTTTGCCAGTTCGATTAGATCTTGGGCACCCTGCTGTGATGAGGGCATCTCATCTTCATTTAAATAGTGGCTTGCCCCGATGGCTATATTGCCATTTTTTTTGGTGGCAGACACCGATACTGCATGATGAACAGTAGAAGAGATTTGCCTAGTGCTTTTGACTTCACAACGCTGTCCATAGATACGTCGAAGTTTGATGTGCTCTTCTGCAAACAGTTCATCATACGCGCCTGTACATAAGACGATTTTTTCTGATGTGAATCCTGCAACATGCCATAAGCCCTTGGTATAACGTGGGTTTTCAACCTTCATTTGACGATATTCAATCCCCTCAAGCATCGCTTCACACATAGCTTTGGCTTCTAAAACAGCATTGTCTTTTAAATAGACAGAAGAAAAATCCTGAGCATAGGCAGTGAGTGTATCTTTCAGTGCGCCGGGAATCTCTTGTGTAGCCAGTTTTGTATGCTTCTTAAAATAGTCTACTTTTTCATTCTCATCCGGAAATTTCGCAATATGTAAAAGAGGGGCTGAGGTGACAAATTGAGGAAAGTTCTTCGTGTAAAAATCAATGGAGTAGAGATAGGCTTCTTCGATTAACTCTTTAAGAGGACCTGACTTGGAAATCTTTGGATTGATAAAAGCCCCTGCAGCTCCACTGCCACCTGAAGCGATTGACTCTTTCTCCAACACAAGAACATTTTGACCTTTAAGATGAAGAGAACGTGCTAGAGCACATCCATTGATACCAGCACCGATAATGATGATATCATAAGGCTTCATAACTAAATCGATATCTCTTTAATATCCGCAATGCTTTTGAAGCTTTTATACACGGATGAAACAAGGTTCTTACGATTCGTCTTCACCTTTTCATCTTCTGCATTTACCATAACCTTGTCAAAAAAGGTGTCCAGTTGCGGTTTCAGTGAAAAAAGTGCATCAAGGTGAGCCTCAAAGCTCTCATACTTATTTGCTGTAACGTCCGTATACGCCTTATAAAGCGAGCTTTCAGCCTCATTATCAAACAGCTGTGTATTGATGGTAAGCTCGGCCTCCAAATCAACATCTTTTGTGATATTGGCAACACGTTTAAAGGTAGAAAAACTTTCCGAAAAGCTTTGTGAGCTTACAATAGAGTCAAGTGCCTTAATCTTAGCATCCATCACGCATAAATCCAGCTCTCCGGCAACAACAACAGCCTTTATGATGGAAGGGTTGACCTTATAAAACTGATTGATACGTTCGAGAATAAAATCTTGTACCAGCGCATAATCAAAGCTTTCATACTCTGAGGAAAAAAGTGTTTCAAGTGAACTGATATCAAGATCAAAACCGTGCGCATTTACGATACGTATGATACCGTTAACCGCGCGTCTAAGGGCAAAAGGGTCACGTGAACCTGTAGGGATCTGGTTTACACTGAAGAGTCCTATCAGTGTGTCAAGCTTGGTTGCCAAGGCGACAACGGCACTGACCTTCGTTGAGGGGAGCTCGGCATCTTCCCCATTTGGAAGGTACTGCTCTTTAATGGCCAAGGCAACTTCAGGGTCTTCATTTTGAGCGCTTGCATAATAGCTTCCCATCAAGCCTTGAAGGTCTGTAAACTCAAAAACCACCTCACTCATCAGATCTGCTTTCGACAATTCAATGGCCCGCTCAACCTTGTTTACATCGACCGCATAAGCTTGTGCCAGCTTAAGTCCTATTTTCTTTTCACGCTCTATCTTGTCGATAAGCGAACCTAATCCATTCATGAAGGTGACTTTTTCAAGACCGTCATTGATAAGACCGCGTTTTAAATCATTGTCATAGAAAAAAAGACCGTCTGCCAGACGGGGGCGAAGCACTTTTTCATTCCCTTCGATCACCTTTGAGAAGTCATCTGTCAAGGCATTTGTAACAACAACAAACTTATTGGTCAGTTTTTCATCCTCGAACACAGGGAAATAGCGTTGGTGCTCTTTCATAGAAGAGATAATGACTTCGGGAGGAAGACGTAAAAAATCCTCATCAAAACTTCCCAGCAACGCTGTTGGCGACTCCGTGATCGCAATAACTTCATCCAAGAGCTCTGCATCTCTTTCGATAACAAGACCGGTCTCTTTCTCTATGGTGTCAAAACCGTCTAGAATTACCTGTCGACGATCTTGGGGAAACAGATTGACAGCACCCTCTTTTAAGACATCAAAATATACTTTTGCCCCCGAGGTTTTTTGTGCCTGAAATGAAAACATTCTGTGTACATATGTCTCTTTTGCCGACTTGACACCAAAGAGTTCCGTATCGATCAGTTCATCATTCATCATCACATTCAACCATCTGACAGGACGAATAAAACTCTCTTGAAGACTTCCCCATCGCATTGACTTTCCAAAGCTGAGACTTTTTATAAACGTCGCTATCATCTCTTCAAGCAAGGCCTTGCTCTCTTGACCTTTGAGCTCTTTCTTATAATATAAAACCTCTTTTCCACCCTTTTGACTGCGAGAGAGTTCATTGATACCTACCCCGCACTTACGGGCAAACCCTTCACATGCCTTGGAAGGATTTCCTTCTGCATCAAACGCAATAGCCACAGGCGCACCAAAAAACTCTTCAATAGAGTCTTCCTGTGCTGTTCTAAACTCTCTGTGCCATAAGACCAAACGACGTGGTGTATAATAAAACTCAAAATCACAAAGAAGAGATCTCTCTTCAAGTATCTTTGCCCATTTCTTCTCTATATTTTTCAACTCTTTTAATAAGGGGACAGCTGGAAGCTCTTCGACGCCAATTTCGATCAGTAATGTTTGTAACATCAATATACCTTGCAAGTTATATAGTTTAAATTATTGCGATTTTATCCAACTATGGGTTAAAGTAAGTTAAGGTAAGCCATTCAGGCCCCTTATTCCTTAATTTTTTTTTAATTTATGACGTTTTATCCTTTAATAAATATGAAACAAAAATTAACTTCATAAACTTATGTTTAATTAAAAGATGAGGTAGATACAATACCGGATAATTAAAAACAGGAGCAGAAAATGCCAAAGATTAATAAGTATGTAGATATCGATACAGTTGAGCGTGAAGCTAAAAAAGATTTAATTGACCGTCACTCTCCATTTATTCACTGTGATGACAATGCAAAAGCAGGTGAGATGTTCTCAATCACAGTTAAAATGGGTAACGAATATACTCACCCGGATGATTTTGATCACTATATCGCCAACATGTCACTATTCAACGGTGAGCAACTTTTAGCACGTGCTGATTTCACTCCAGGTGCTCTTGGAAATGTTAAATCTCACGCACAAGTGACATTCAATATCGTTCCAACAGGTAAGAAACTTAAGCTTACTGCTCAGGCATACTGTACTAAACACGGTGTTTGGGAATCAACTGAAAAAGAAGTTGCTGTAGCTGAATAGTTATACATAGGGCTTTGCCCTATCTTCTTTTATATACTTACTTTTTATAGACAACTTTTTTCACAATCACTCATTACTTTTTTAATACTTTCATAAATATAACATCTCATAATGTTGTCCTTGAATTTTTAGTGCACAAAGTATAGACGCTGCTTGTATATAAAAAACGAGAGACCTTTTATTTCAATTTAACGCTGCCTTAGATACACTTAGCCATCAAATCTAGGAATGTAATTGAAGTCTTATCAAAACCTTGTTCTATTAAAATCCCTTTATCGTTATAAATCACTTGGATTTTCTTACATAGACCCCGTTACTGCCAATGAGAACATTCAAGACATGGACTTAAGACTTCCTTCTGACCTCTCCTCTTTACACGCGCAGATGCAGCAGTGCCACTTATGTGACTTAAGCAAGCATCGACAGCGTGTTCTAAGCGGATTTGGAAACCACCATGCCAGTATTATGTTTGTTGACGGTTCACCCTCTATGGTTGAAGATGAGAGCGCAGACAGCTTTTCAGGACGCTCCGGTTCATCCTTGCAAAAGATGATTGAGAATGTCTTGGGCCTGAACATCGCTGATATTTATCTAACACATGCACTCAAATGTAAGCCCTCTCATCATCACACCGTATTGGACTCTGAACTTTCAAGCTGTAAGCCCTACTTGCTAAAACAGATAGAGCTGGTCAACCCCAAGGTCATTGTCACCTTAGGAGAGTTAGCTTACACAACGCTTATTAACGATGTAAACAGTTTTGAAAATGTCCGTGGGCAAAAAATACCCTATGAGAATAAAATAGTAGTACCTATCTACCACCCCTCGCATCTGTTACGTAACCCTTCACTTAAAAAGTGTACAATGAACGATCTGATCAACATCAAAGGATTATTATAAATGACACTATATATTCATATGAAAACGCAATATAGCGCACAATCCAAGAGCATATACACGGCTCGGTTTATAAAGAGACTCAATGCCACTTTTTAAATCTATTTTTCTCTTAAGTCTAAGCCTTAGCCTGTTGCACGCGCAAAGTTTTCTTGTATCAGCCGTTCCTCTTCCCAAAACCTATGTCTTGAATACAGACCCACAAGAATGTGATAACGACTGTCTATATAAACTTATTGAAGAAGAACGTTTTTTTAGTTTTTTAGCCCATGCTGATGACAAGATCGATGACCCCGTGCTCAATGATATACTCCTGATTAAGACTGCTCTTTTTAACATTGAACGCATACGCCAATACACGGAACTTAAGATCGCAATGCTCCTTCCCTATAAAGTTATCGGGCGCTATGCTTATTCGACGACAAATGCCGCCTTTGCCTATTATCTGACAAAAAACCGGGCTTTTGAACTTAAGACATATCATGCTGAATCCGAAGACCCTCAAGAGCTTGAGAGAGTATTGCAAAAGGTAGAAGAGGATGATTTTCACTATGTGATCGCTCCTTTAACACGTAAAGGTGCTTATAACGTTGCCTCCTTGGACCTTCCTATGCATATCTACTTTCCGACCATTCATAAAAGTGATATGAATATCTCTACGGATTATATCTATTACGGCGGTATCAACTACAAGAAACAAATCGAGAGCTTGATGCCTTACGCCAGTACGCCTCTAACCGTCTTTTATGATCAAAACAGCTTGGGAAAAAAGCTGACTAAGGTCACCAAGGAAGAGTATACATACGCCTTTGATGAAAATATTACTAAAAATCGTATTGTCTTTCAAAATGAAGAGGGAGAAGATCTCTCGGTAGAGGAGATGAAAGATCTAAATCTCACCTATGCTGACAAGTCAGTATTTTACTCTTTTCCTATTGCAAAACGTACATCAAACCTTGAACTGCAACTCGATGAAAACGCTAAGATACAAGAGGGTTCATTTTTTCTGAACACCCCTGTTGTTAAAAGCGCTATGGTGATGTCTCAGCTTACACTCTATGATGTGAACGTCTCCAGTGTCCTCTCCACGCAAATCAATTATAATCCGGAGCTATTACTCTTGACCCAACCTAGAGACAGAGAAAAAATGCTTATTGCAAACTCGATCAACTATCACAACAACATCATGATCGAGTCTAATTCTCTGCTTCAAAACAATATCGTCTATGACTGGATAAATTATGCAACAACCCTTGGAGCAGACTATTTTTACCACATGATCACATCTGCACATAGAGAGTACCCCCAAGAGATGATCGCCAACCAGATAGAATATCCTATCTCTATTGTCAAGCCGACATTTTCACGGTTTGTTACGGTTGAAGTGATCGAAGAGACAACTCCCGAAGAAGCTCCCCAACAAGCTTCCGAAGAGGTTTCTGATGAACTATCTGAAGAAGAGATATGATGCTTGTGCATCTGTAATGCCCGTACTGTTTTTATCCAAATTAATAAAAATATAATAATATTTTGTTATAGTTATATTAGATAAACAGATATTAAGGAAGTGGGTATGAAAAGAGTAGAAAATGTAGCATTCACACTTAAAAGAACTTTTTTTAGTTTTGACACGAGGGGAAATGTTTTGCGATATTTTGAAGCTATCGCTTACTTTACGGACTTAAATAGCGCCCTAAAAGAGAGAGGCAACTATCGAGACAGTTTTGTTTTTCCCTTCAATTGTAATTTTTTTCATGATAGAAGAGTGAAAAAGAATCTTATACGATCAACCTTCCACTAACTCTTTTGGGTATAGTCTGCAGATATGCTCATGCGTTTCGTCACTCATTCGACTTACTTTTCCTGACTTTACATAAGCCAGCTTGATATCCATCTCAAACAGTGTCCTTCCATCTTTTAAAACAGACTGTTTCAAGAGCAGATAACTTCTCTTCAGACTCGCTATTTCTGTCTTAACATCTAAAAGATCACCCAACTTGGCAGAAGCTTTAAAGTTTGCCTGCAGGCTTGCCGCAACAAACTCTCCGCCATCAATATGCGGGGTGTCTCCATCTTGAAAAAAACATTCGCTGCGTGCTCTTTCACAAAACTTTAGATAGTTAGCGTGATAAACGATCCCGCCCATATCCGTATCTTCATAATAGACCCGTATCTTCACGATAAACCCCTTTGTACAGGGCATTTTTGGGCCCCCTAAAATAAAACGTCTCCAAAAACGTCACTAAAAACCTTTAATTTGAAAGCTAACTTTTGATTATATTGTTCGTATTGTACAAAAAAAGCGTTAGATAAACACATCAGAACTCGAAATTAAATAGTGGTTCATAATAAACCTTTTTCTCTCTTTGTCTCAGAAACTCATACACCATATGCTCAACCTCATTCTCATCACAGAAAGAACGAATATATTTTTTATAAGCATCTTCAGTATCAAAACTCATTATTTCAAATTGACCATCTTCTTTAAGTATATTGGCATCATACAATGTTACAGTTTTGTAGCTCCTAAACAATTCATCCAAGCTACCAATTTCTTCGTCTAATGCATATTTATTATGCAAATTTGCACCATATTCTAAATCTTCAAACCGTTTAATGACACTATTATTTTTTGTTTTATTATCACTGATGTAACCATAAAAATCCAGTATCACTTAGAGACACGAACAAAGATATTTTTCCAAAAGGTTTACCTTTTGGCGCAAGTTGAACAGAATCATTTGATGGGTAAAGTTTAGATTTCTACATCACAGAAGTGAATCTGCCACAAAGAAGAGACAGATGATTGTTTAAAATAATTTGCCTGTCCCCTTTTTTTGAATAAGGTAAAATTTAGTGCGACAAGTGATGTTTTTCTATGATCTCGGTAAATTCCGCTTGAAGCATTACTTCGTCTGGAAGCTCACCGCGCTCTGCTTTACCCCGAAGATCGTAGAGTTTAAAAAGATGCTCAACATCTTCTTGCTTAAGTTCGAAGCCTTTTGCTTCGATTGACCTGAGCAGTCCTTCGCTAATAGCAATTTGTTGTTCTTTATTTACTACTGTCCACGCATCACCCATATACCAGTAGACAACCATGTCAGTTACTGGATAATGGCCTTTTTTTATATAGGTGTAGTCATTAAAATATCGTTCCAGTCTATCTAATTGCATCAGCATCCTCCTGCCTCATATAACAGGAGGTATGCAAAAGCTGGTCTATTAATTAGAAAAATGGCAAAAAAGTGGACAAGCTATTTTTATTCACACATTGCCATTGCTAACAATTTTTCTGTCTCAGAACCTGTGTTTTATGGTATGTCATATCTGTGACCTAGTTATTACCTGCTAGACCATAGACGATGTATAACTGCTATGTAGAAAGGGATTTTTTCCCTTTGCGACATTTCGCCGAACTCCTTACAAAGTTCATGGATGATTGAGGAAACAATAAAGTAGTAATCTTGAAATACCGAGCTGTCAAGTTCCAGCATTGTGACGATTTCATGGCAGGCCATTCTTTCATCTTGTTCCTCCTCCAAACATACCATCCATCGTTTATCTGGTTCTTTAACAAATAGATAACCATAATCATCGATATGTGCATAATATTCTTCTATTTTCTCTTGAGGAATCCAAAAGATTTGTCGGCTTAGCAAAGAGTGTTTCACTTCTTTAAAAGGAACGACAATCCCTTGTTCAGTAAACTTTGGCACTAAAATTCCTTTTTTGTCCATTTCAGCTCAGATGCAAACTATCGCTTGCGTGCCGTTTTTTTTGCTGCTCTTGAAGCAAGAAGTTCGCCCACGTCTACAATTTTTATTTTTTCAATCAAATCGACTAATTCTTCTTCAGACAATAAACCTGGTTCTTTAAAGATAACTGTTTTTTCTTTCATAAGTACCGTAGTCGGGAGGTTTTGGATAAAAAAATGGTCTGAAAGTCCAACTTCATCTTCCGTATGCAGTTTCGCAAATGCTATCTCAGGGTATTTTGTGGATACTTTTTCAAATGTGTAACCGTATTGTTTACATGGAGCACACCACTGTGCCCAAAAATCGATAATCACTATATCATTTTGTTGAATGGTATACTCATAATTCTCTTGTGTCAGTGTCATCAATGTCTTTTCCTAAATAGAGATACTAGAATATTCTGGAGATGGTTGCAAAGAGTATTCTAGGTTCTTTAAGCATGTAGACTCATTGTTTGAAAACCTGTAGTTTTTGGAACTATAATGGCCTAAAAAATCAAGACAAGTTATTCGCCTAATTTAATTTCACCTCTTACTCGTTACACTATCCCACGTTTTTAATAGCTTCAAGATATGGATTCATCGGTTTTTGATAATTGATAGATGAATGAAATCTCTTGAAATTATATTTATGGACATAGTTTTTAACACCTTCCTTTAGCTCCTTAATAGATTGATAATCACTGATATATATATTTCCATGTTTGAGGGTTCTGAAAAAGCGTTCAATTACAATGTTGTCAATGGAACGACCTTTACCATTCATGGAAATTAGAACGTCATATTTTTTAAGTAGTTCAGTGTGTTCATAACTTGTATACTGACTTCCTT